>Ga0316204_10000019_pt1 | contig 785593 bp, 676 predicted proteins | sample 6monrhotite_MG_2_FD_205661 | JGI IMG/M metagenome (GOLD analysis project Ga0316204, IMG submission 205661) | Microbial mat bacterial communities from mineral coupon in-situ incubated in ocean water Damariscotta River, Maine, United States -... | ecosystem: Environmental > Aquatic > Marine >... | reverse complement strand
TATAAGATACAAAAAAATAGTCTAACAACAGTACTCAATCGATTGATAGTCAGTGCATTATATCAACATGCGGATGTGCATAAAACAAAAAAAGTCGGAAGAAATAAATCTTCCGACCATGACTGCCCCGAGGCCTCGGGGGAGCTTTTTAGGTTTTAGACCAAAGACTTAGTACAAGAAGTTGTTGTACGGATACCGTACAGCGTGTACTTTGCGGATGTCTTTGTACAGCACTTTTTTGAACTCATCGATGTTCTCTTTCTTGGTTGCTGAGATAAACAGACAGGGCGAATTTTGTTTCGCCAACCACGTTTTTTTCAGATCCGCCAATGAGATGTTTTGTTGTTCGTTTCCGGTGAAGTCAAAGTGATCGTCTTCGATGTGTCGGTATTGATCAATTTTATTGAACACCGTTATCACCGGTTTGTCCTGAATGCCAATCTCCGTCAGTGTATTGTTAACCGTTTCGATTTGGTCTTCAAACGAAGGGTGTGACACATCCACAACATGCACCAGCACATCTGCTTCACGGACCTCGTCCAGGGTAGATTTAAAACTCTCCACCAATTGATGCGGCAACTTGCGGATAAACCCAACTGTGTCGGCCAGCAAAAAAGGCAAGTTTTCAATCACCACCTTGCGCACGGTTGTGTCTAGTGTAGCAAACAGCTTGTTTTCCGCAAACACGTCCGATTTGCTCAACATGTTCATGATGGTTGATTTGCCCACGTTGGTGTAACCGACCAAAGCAACGCGAATGAGCTGCCCCCGGTTTTTACGTTGTGTGGCCATCTGCTTGTCGATGGTTTTGAGCTTCTGTTTCAGCTTTGCAATCTGGTCACGAATGATACGTCTGTCCGTCTCGATTTCTGTTTCACCCGGTCCACGCATACCGATACCTCCTTTTTGCCGCTCAAGGTGCGTCCACATGCGGGTTAGGCGTGGTAACAGGTATTGATACTGCGCCAGTTGCACCTGTGCCTTGGCATGGGCAGTTTTGGCCCGGGCCGCAAAAATGTCGAGGATGAGGTTGCTGCGGTCAAGTACTTTTCGTTCAAAAACCTTTTCAACGTTTCGAAGCTGGGTGGCCGTCAGTTCATCGTCAAAGATGATCATGTCGATGTCGTGCTCTTTGACGTATTCGTTCACTTCCTGCACCTTACCAGAACCGATAAATGTTTTTGGGTTCGGGCGTTCCTGTCGTTGTACAAATACTTTCATGGTGTCAGCTCCGGCAGTGTCGGCCAAAAAAGCCAGTTCTTCCAGAAACTCATTGACCAGGGCTTCGTCCTGGTCCTGGTTGATCAAACCGACCAACACGGCCGTTTCACGTTCTTTTTTTATTTTATTCTCGCCCACGGGAAATAGTATTAAAAGGAAAATTTAAGGTTAATTGTTGAACCCAAATTCAGCATTCCCAAGATGGATGCGATGGATTCATGCCCAGCTTCTGTGAAACAGGACGCAGTCTTTGAGAAAGACCAGACTATTTAAGGGCGAAAGTGTTCATGATTCCTGCAATGATTTGACGTAGGTCGATACTGTCTTTAGTTCTTCTGCTGACAGCACTGCTTTGAATCCAACCATCGTTTGTCGACCGTTGGTGGCAACATCGGTAATGTCTACCAAACGTAATTTTGAAATTGTTAAGTCACTGGCTCCAGCCAATCCTTTTTTTCCATCGTCTCCATGGCACACCACACAATTATTCTGAAATATCTCCTTGCCCGTTTTGGGGGCATCAGGAGTAGCAGCAGATTGCTCAGAGTGGCCCGAAGTACACGCCACCGCAATGATGCTGGTGGTAATAAACAAAAAGATAATTACACTTACATTCCTGGCCATGCTGACTTTGGGATTGCGGATAACATGGTCAGTAATCCGAGTAGGTAAAAGATAGCCACCCGCATGTGTTTGGAGGTAGGCTTCACGTTTTTCTTTGATACAATGCGACCAACAGTAATCAATGCTACAGCAACGATCATCATGGAGATATGTTCTACCGTCCACAAACGCAATGTTTCGTCTTTCATCACTTCTGCCATGTTGGAAAGACGGACATTCGGACTGATGGGGTACAATACCAGTCCCAACAGTAATTGAATGTGCGTGGCAATCATGGCAAACAACGATAACTTGTTGTCACCAGCGGTAAACTCTTTTTTACCAAACCAACCAATGAGCGCTTTTACAATAGCCGCAATGAGGAGGAGCAAAAGGATGTAACGCCAACCGGAATGTGCTTGAAATATACCTGTATACATATTGTCTCGAATTGTGAAATCAAAGGTAGTAAAAAAGGGATGTCGGCCGAACCGGAATCGGTGGGTTGAATGACATTATCTCAATAAGGTGAGCGAGCCTTTTACCACTGCATCAGGCCCGGAAAGGATGTAAAAATACACCCCGTTGGGAGCCGGGTTGCCCTCCACCGTAAATCCGTCCCAGGGAATGCCGAAAGGAGTGTCTGTTTGAAACAACGTGGTTCCCCACCGGTTGATGACCGTAAACTGGGTGTAGTTGTCACAAGCCGAAACACCGTCCACATAAAATGCATCGTTGAGTCCATCGCCATTGGGGGTGAAAACATTTGGGACGGTCAGAGGAGGGAACAGTTCCAAGGTGATAGAGTCGGTAAAATAACACCCCTCTAAGTAGGCTGTTGCCACATAGGTGCCGGTTCCTTTTACGAGCAGGGTAGTGGTTGAATCACCTCCAGGAAGCCAGTGATAAAGATTGTCTGTAGTACCGGCAGTTAATAAAAACTCAGTGACAGAACACAACGAGCTATCCTTTCCCAAATCAACAAAAGGCGTTTGCACTACCGAGACAGACTGACTGAGAAGCTCATCCAGTGTGTCGGTACCACAGAGATAAGGCACCGTCAAATTGACGGTGTAGGTTCCGCCATCCTGATAGGTGTGCGTAGTGGTGGTGCCAGCACCTCCTAAACCATCGCCAAAATTCCACAGCCAATTGGTGGGGTTGCCGGAAGAGGTGACATTAAATTGCAGGACATCGCCCGTACAGAGGGTGTCATTGCCAAAGGGGTCGAGTTCTGAAATCGAAAAAGAGGAGGAAGTAGGATCAAAAACCACGTCAACAGAATCGGTGATTGAACACGCCTGATTGGTGATCGTTACCACGTAGTTGCCGCTGGTGTCAACGGTGAGCAATTGAGTTGTATCCCCACTGGGAGCCCACAAAAATTGAAGGCCATTGTTGCCGGCATTTAGTTGCACCGAATCCTGCAAACAGATAACCGTGTCGTTGCCCAGGTTGGGTAAAGGCGTGTGAATGATGTTCAGTGTGTCGAGCAGGGTATCTACTGCGCAGAAATAAGTGATAACCGCTCTTATCACATAGCTTCCAGAAGAATCGTAGCTGTGAAGCGGATTGGAAAGCGTGCTGGTTGTTCCATCTCCAAGGTCCCATTCCCACGACAAAGGCGTTCCGGTGGAGGAGCCTTTGAATTGCAGGGTATCGTCTGTACAAATCGCATTGTCCGATCGATTGATGTTGGTGTAGGTAATTCCGGCTGAAAGGTCGGTCAGCAGCACTCCCGCAGCATAGGCATAGGACTCGTAAAATCCCAAACCAATGGCATAAGCCAAAAAACCGCATCCACCCGTGGTAATGGTGTGTGAACCGGTGTCTGCCTCAAAGGAGGCGTAAGAATAAAATGGATCGTAAGGAAAGGGAATAAAGCCCGTCAAAGGAGCTCCATTAAATTGAATGGTGCTCGTGTCACTGGAGCGGGTCAGCACATGGACGTAATTGACGTTGATGTCGATTTTGTCTACGGTGTAGAATGTGATGGTGTCTAAAAACATTTGCTCGTTGGGCGTCAGCACGACCATGGAAGGGTCTCCTTCGTTGTTGTTGGTGCAAGACTGACCAGATACCAGTATCATGGCTACACAAATAGGTTTGTCGGAAGTTACATAAGCTTCATTACTGATGGTGTCTTCGTAAAACTCCCCGGCATTCAAGGTGGCAACGGTGGTTCCGTTTACCAGTACGTCTGTATTGTTTTCAGCGGCCAAAACACGAAACAAGTCAATATCAATATCTGGAGTGGGTAATAAAATGTAGTTCTTTCCCCAAGTGCTGATCGGGTAGGCTACTTCCAGAATGGGATCGGCTGAATTGCCGCAAAAAACGTTGCTCCAGACATTCCCGGAATAAACAGCGAAATTTTTCGAAGGATCCACTGCTTCAATCAAACTTCCTGTTAAATCATCGTTCTCCGTGGCGGCCTGTACCTGGTATATTTCTCCTGGATGGAGCGTAACATTAAATGGGAGGCCAGTCATATGGCCTCCGGCAGTATTGGCTGTAGTGGTGATTTCCACGGTTACAGTATCTCCAGCAGCAACAACCATGAATTCGGACTCTTGTAAAACTCCATTGTTCAATTCTGATTGGTAGGTCATTGCGCGGTACTTGTTGCCAAGCGAAGGAGTCGGCAAAACCAAGGTGGCCTCACTGCGATATGCATGGTAAGTGCTGGCGTAAACAACGACTTCATCAACTGATGTGATGTGAATGGCTTTGTTTTCAACTACCTCCGAAGTGTCGTTGGTGGCATCGGCAGGCGGTAGGAGAATCGAAGTAACCACGCCAGGAACAGTGGTAAACTGTTGACTAAATCCAGTCCCTGGAATGGTCACTGTTCCGGTGGTGGAAAGGTCAGACGAGATGTTTATTTGATAAAAGGCATTTTCCAGATCGCGCGCTTGCGTGAAGGCCATCCAAAAGTCTATACCCGCATTGGTAATATCTTGTGCTACAAGCGAAGTTGTGAGCAACAGAAAACACATAAATGTAAGGACAGATTTCATTAACAGGGTGAAATAGGGTTAACTAAATTACGCATAAAAACGCAATGCATTGACCTCCGGTTGTAGGCTGGACCAACTAAAAAATATATACGAAAGAGGAGCTTGTTGTGTTGGGTTTTTGTTGGCCGAACAAGGATTCTTGCCTTGGAGCAGGAAACTGATTTGGAGCCTTTTTTGTCCTTACCTCAAAAGAGAGATCGAGCCACGTTTTGACCCACCCGGGCCTGACAATAGGTAAAAATAGGTCCCGTTGGCTGCCGGTTCTCCCCTGTTCGTTTGGCCGTTCCAGAAAACAGAGAAGGGGTCAGAACTTTGATAAATGCGGTATCCCCACCGATTGAATACTTCGAGTTGATTGTAGTTGTGGCATTCGGAGAGACCATTGATGGTCAGGAAATCATTGACACCATCGTTGTTGGGCGTGAAAACATTGGGCACAATAAATTCAGGGTGGAATTTGAGCGCAATTTCATCTGAAAATGAACAACCGTAATTGTCTGCAAGAACACTGTAGCTGCCATCTTCGAAAACATCCAGACTGGCGCTTGTCTCGCCATTGGGCGACCATCGGTAATGGTAGGCTTCCGAACCAGCCACCAAGGTGTAAGCATCAACAGCACACAACACGGTATCATTGCCAAGATCGAAGTTAGGCGTAGCGATCACCGTCAGCATAGAATCAAATGTGTCGATGAGGGTGTCAGTACCGCATAAAAATGGCACAGAAAGCCGAATGTTGACCGGACCGTTTTGCTGGTAAACGTGGGTAGCAAATGTTCCTTCGCCCTTGGATCCATCTCCAAAATCCCAAAGCCATTCAAGCGGCCAGCCCTCAGTAGTAGCTTCAAATTGCACCCAATCTCCCGAGCACAACGTGTCGTTGTCGTCCCGAATTTCGGAAAGACGCATTTCCGTAGAGGTGGGATCAAAGCGCACTTCGATAGAATCGATGGAAGTGCATACCTGGTTCGTCACAGTCACGTAATACCATCCATCACTATTCACGGAATAGGCAGGAGAAGCGTTAGTGCCGGGTGCCCATTGGTAGGAATTTCCTCCTTTGCCAGCGTCCAATACCAGCGAGTCTTGCTGACAAATCAAGGTGTCAGGTCCCAGCGTGATTGTGGGGTAGGGCAATACCGTTAGGGTGTCAAACAATGTATCCCGTTTGCAATCGTATTCTGCGACAGCCGCGATAATGTATGTTCCCTGGGAGTTAAATTTATGCCTGGGATTGCTCAAAAAACTAGATCCTCCGTCACCGAAATCCCAAAACAAAGAAGTTGGCGTACCCGAATAGCGGCCTACAAACTGGATGGTATCTCCTTCACAAATGAGTTCGCTGGATCGGCTGATGTTGGCCCGATCGATTGTCCCGGCCAGGTTGCGAAGTGATACTCCTGCCGCGTAGGCATAGGACTCGTGCAGCCCGAGGCCCAGGGCATAGGCCAAAAAGCCGCAACCCGTGGTGAAGAGTGTGTGCGATCCAGTGTCGGCTTCAAAAGAAATGTAAGAGTACTCCGCATTGTGGCCAAGCGTTGAAAATCCCGATAGCTGGGAGCCGTTGAAGAAAATGGCACTGGTGTCTCCGGTTCTGGTGACCACGTGCACGTAGTTCTCTTGAATGTTAGCCTCATGTGCAGTGAAGAAAGTAATGTCTTTCAAAAACATCTGTTCGTTGGGGTTGAGAATGATCATGGAAGGGTCACCAAAATCATTGTTGCCACATGCTTCGCTTGAAATCAGAAACATGCCCACCGAAATGGGCTTATTGGCGGTAATAACGGCCAATGAACTGATGGTATCTTCGTAATAAATTCCTTTTGAAATGGTGGCCCGGATAACCCCGTTAACGGAAATTTGTGTGGCATCTTTTGCAGCAATAACCCGAAACAAATCCACATCAACGCCAGGTGTGGGGAGCACGATGTAGTTACGCCCCCAGGTATTGACCGGATAAGCGACTTCCAGTATAGGGTCGGCTGTTGTTCCGCAGAAAATGGAGCTCCAGACATTGCCTGAATAAAGCGCAAAACGGTCGTTGGCATCCAACGACCGAATCTGGCTGCCAGTAAAATCGCCCGTTTCGTCCGCTGTTTGTACCTGAAAAATTTGCCCAGGGTTGAGTGCCACCATAAACGGGACCCCCGCAGGCTGTCCGCCAGCAGTTTTGGCGGTAGGAGTTATTTCTACGGTAACCGGTTCTCCTGCCGTCACGATCATAAATTCGGATTGGTGCAACTTGTTTCTGCGAATGGTTGACTTGTAGGTAATTGCACAGTATTTGTTGCCCAACGCAGTGGTGGGCAAAACCAGCGTAGCCTCGCTTCGGGAGTTGTGATAAACGCTGGCATACACAGAAATTTTATTGGCTGATTTAATGTTGATGGCCTTGTCCAGAATCATTTCCGAACCATTGTTGGAGGCGTCATTGGAAGGCAGAATAATGGTGGTAATCGATCCAGGAGTTGTGCTGAAATTCTGAATGAATCCGGTGCCAGGAATTGAAACAAGACCAACTGTAGATTGAGCGGATGAAACGTTGATTTGGAATACAGCATCGGTGGTGTCGCGCACTTCCGGAAACGCCATCCAAAAATCTGTTCCCGCATTCGTAACAGATTGCGCAAAGGAAGTTGCCTGCAAAAGCAACAAATAGAAAAGTACCGTAAAAAATCTTCCTGCCATAGTGTGGGGAACTCTTTGCCAGTGGGTTACACTTTCAAGATACTAAAATATTTGCTGGCATGGCTTACAAAGTAGTACTCAGGTTATGGCAAAAAACACGTGTTATCGACCTCTGAGGAGTTCATCGGTGAATGCCCAAATAATGCTACTTTTGCACCGATGAAGGTGAATTGGAAGTTGAAGCCCCTGATGTTGGTAGTGCTGGCGTTTTTTTGCGCGTTATCAGTGGTAGCTCAATCTACTTTTCCAGTCAATGGTGTGCACAATGAAAACCACAATTTCTATGCCTTCACCAATGCCACCATCTACACCAATTACGAAACAAAACTCGAAGGTGCCACGCTGTTGATTCAAGATGGCCGGGTGGTCTCTGTTGGAAACAATATTGCCATTCCTGAGGGAACCGTTGTGACGGATTTGGCTGGGCGTTATATTTATCCTTCGCTCATCGAAATCAATTCAGAAGTAGGCAGTGCCATTGTCAGTAAGTCCGTAAAAAAGACACCCACAAAAAAGGTCTATCCAGCCAATTGGAACCCTTCCATACACCCGGAAGTAAACGCGTTGGATTTGTTGAAACCGGATCCAAAAAAGACAGCCGAATGGCGCAAGCTGGGCTTTGGAACAGTGGTCTCACACCGAAAGGATGGCATTGCACGTGGCACCTCTGTGGCCTGGTTACCCGGCAACGGACGGCTGAATGAATTGATCATAAAGGACAAAGCAGCGACTCACTTTTCGTTTAAAAAGGGAACCTCTAACGAACCTTATCCCAGTTCTTTAATGGGGTCCATTGCGCTGTTGCGGCAGACTTTTTTCGATGTGCGTTGGTATGACGTGAACAAGAGCAAGGTGGAGTTTAACGCATCACTTGACGCCTTGCGCAAGCAGGAAAAATTGGCGCATATCATCGAAGTACGCGATTACCAATCCGCACTGCGGGCCAGCAAAATCGGCTACGAATTGGACGTGCAGTTTGTGATAAAAGGAGCCGGTGACGAATACAAGCGCCTCGAGGCCATGCGCGGTATCAACACCCAGTTTATTGTGCCGCTTAACTTTCCCAAAGCGTACGATGTAGAAAATCCACACGATGCCCTGTTGGTTTCTTTGGCCGACATGAAACATTGGGAATTGGCGCCTACCAACCCCGCAGTATTGGAGCAAGCAAACATCGATTTTGCCCTCACCACCAGTGATTTAAAAAGCAAGCAGACCTTTTTTACCAACCTGCGCAAAGCCCTGAAACATGGATTGAGCGAAGAGATGGCGTTGAAAGCGTTGACCTGGAATCCAGCCCGTATCCTGGGAATTGACGATCAGGTGGGGCAAATCGGTCCCGGCACACTGGCAAATTTCCTCATCACTTCGGGACCACTATTTGACAAAAAAACCACCTTATTCGAAAATTGGGTAAAAGGAAAAAAGTACACGGTGAACGCTTTGGATCAGGTAGACATTCGGGGCAGTTACGGGCTCAACATTGCGGGAACTTCGTACGATCTGGAAGTAAAAGGAACCCCACAAAAGCCGATGGGGAAACTATCCGTAGAAGGAGATACCACTCAAATTACTGCGAAGTTGACGCAGGAAGCAACGCTCATTACCCTTTCGTTTTCGGCCGATGATGCCGTGTACAAAGGACTGGTTCGCCTGAGTGGAAAGATAAATTACAAAAGCGGCTTGTGGGACGGAAACGGACAATTGGCCGATGGAAAGTGGGTAGCATGGGCTGCCATCAAAAGAGAACCCTTTGTTCCCAAAGAGAAAAAAGCACCAAAAGCCGACTCGCTGTCAATGGGTCAGGTCATTTATCCGTTTATCGCCTATGGACGCGATACCTTGCCCGAAGCGGAGACAGTGCTTATTCGCCAAGCCACCGTTTGGACCAATGCCGACACGGGGATTTTGGAACGTTGGGATGTATTGATACGCAACGGAAAAATTGAACAAGTAGAAAAAAACATCGCCCTTGAACCGGATATGGTGCTCATAAATGGCAGAGACAAACACCTGACTCCAGGCATTATAGATGAACATTCGCACATTGCGATTAGCAAAGGGGTGAACGAAGGTGGGCAGGCTGTTTCCGCAGAAGTGCGCATTGGAGATGTTATCAATTCGGACGATGTCAACATTTACCGGCAGTTGTCTGGTGGGGTCACCGCTTCGCAATTGTTGCACGGTTCTGCCAACCCCATTGGAGGTCAATCGGCTTTGATAAAGTTGCGCTGGGGAGCATTGCCCGGGGAGATGAAAATTCAAGGAGCAGATGGCTTTATAAAATTTGCTTTGGGGGAAAATGTAAAACGCTCCCGTTCCAGAAATGACAAACGATTTCCGCATACCCGGATGGGTGTTGAACAGGTATTTTTTGATGCTTTTATTCGGGCAAAAGAATACGAAGCAGGCACCGGACAGCCAGAAGGTGTAACCAAACGCAGGGATTTGGAAATGGACGCTGTATTGGAAATTCTCAATGACGAGCGGTTCATTACGTGCCATTCCTATGTGCAGTCCGAAATTAACATGTTGATGAACGTAGCCGATTCCATGGGCTTTCGTGTGAATACATTTACCCACATTTTGGAAGGCTATAAGGTGGCAGATAAAATGTACGATCACGGAGTGGGCGGCTCCACTTTTGCCGATTGGTGGGCGTATAAATTTGAGGTCAATGACGCCATCCCCTACAATGCTGCCTTGTTGCATGAACAAGGAGTGGTGGTGGCCATCAATTCCGATGATGCCGAGATGGGCAGACGCCTGAACCAGGAAGCTGCCAAAACCATGAAATACGGTGGTGTGAGTGAAGAAGATGCCTTGAAAATGGTCACATTAAATCCAGCTAAACTGTTGCACCTCGATGATCGCATGGGCAGCATCGAAGTGGGGAAAGATGCCGATTTGGTGTTGTGGTCCGACCATCCATTGTCCATTTATGCGAAGGCAGAAAAAACGTTTGTAGATGGCATTTGCTACTACGACAGTGAAGAAGACAAAGAAATGCGCGTGAAAATTTTGGCGGAACGTACTCGGCTGGTGGCCAAGTTGCTCCGTGCCAAAAAAGCAGGTGCTGATACGCAAAAACCGAAACCCAAAGCAGAAGAATTGTACCACTGCGACACCATTTTGGAGGAAGCACAATGAGGTGGATGCGCACATATCACAGGTGGTTAAAATTATGTCTGATGCTGGTTGTAATTGGAGCAATGAATCCGGTTATGGCCCAAGTGCCAGCTCCCGCTCCCCTCGATAGTCAAAGTGTGCTCATTATGAATGCTACCGCGCATTTGGGCAATGGTCGCGTCATAGAAAATTCGGTGATAGGCGTCAACAAGGCCGGCCGCTTTTCGATTGTTGGCAGTGCGCTGATTGCCCGCATTGATCGCAGTGCGTATGACACCATCATCGATGCTGATGGCAAGCATGTTTATCCCGGTTTTATTGCACCCAATTCACGAGTGGGATTGTTTGAAATTGGCCAGGTGAAAGCGACACTGGATTACGATGAATTGGGGGACTATTTGCCGAATGTACGATCGATAACTTCCTACAATACCGATTCGAAAATCACCCCGACTATCCGCACCAACGGAGTGTTGATGGCGCAAATTACGCCCAGTGGAGGCACCATTTCGGGCACTTCTTCCATCGTACATTTTGATGCCTGGAATTGGGAAGATGCCGTTTACCAAATAGACGATGGGGTGCATTTGAACTGGCCGGTGTTGTTTAAACGCACCGGTTGGTGGGCAGAGCCGGGAGGTGTCTCGAAAAACAAGGACGCAGACAAAAAGCAGCGGGAAATTCGCGATTTTTTTAGCAATGCCCAAGCTTACGCAGAAATAGAAAATCACCGCGAAAAAAACCTGCGCTTCGAGGCCATGCGCGGCATTTTTGACGGCAGCCAAACGTTGTATGTTCATGCGGAACACGTGCGGGAATTGCTGCAGGTGGTCACCTTCATCAGGGAATTTGACTTAAAACGCGTGGCCATTGTTGGTGGCTACGATGCCTGGATGGTGACCGACCAACTCAAAGACTACAACATTGCCGTGATGCTGCGCAGAGTGCATGCATTGCCAGTGCGTCCCGAAGATGATGTGGACTTGCCCTACAAAATTCCGTTTTTGCTTCAGCAAGCAGGGGTGCTGTTTTGTTTGCAGAATGCCGGTGACATGGAAGTGATGAATACCCGAAACTTGCCCTTTTTGGCAGGTACGGCAGCGGCCTATGGTTTGACAAAAGAGGAAGCGTTGATGGCCATTACCTTAAACACAGCCAAAATACTGGGCATTGATAGTCGCGTGGGTTCCATTGAACCGGGCAAGGATGCCACTTTTTTCATCTCAACCGGTGATGCGCTCGACATGCGTACCAACAACATTACAGAAGCTTGGATTGGCGGCCGACCCATTGACCTGGACAACCACCAGCAGCAGCTTTACAGAAAGTTCAAGACGAAATACGAGCGCTCTAAAGGCCATTAACGGGAGGAAAGCTACCGCCTGATCATCACTGCTCATAATCACCCCATTCTACTTCTTTTTATTTGATTGAAGCCTTAATTTTAAGGGATGTCTCGATGGTTACTTCTGTTGGTTACCTGCACCACCATTTTGTTGGCAGGGTGTGAACCCGAGCCCAGAACTTTTGAAGTGCAGTATGAGGTGGTAAGGCTCTCCCCCGCAAATGGGGTGGAGTACTCCTTGAAATTTACCACCGAAAACGGCTCCCTCAAATCCATTGGCAGCATCCAGGAAGTTATTTGGCGCTCCGAGGTTTACGAGTTGGAAGAAGATGATCCCATCGAATTGACCATTCAACTCACCTCCGGCCGGGGAGAATTTGAGTTAAACGTACTCCGCGATGGTGGATTACACGAAACCATCAACTTGCAGGAACCGGATCAGACCATTTCGATTAAGAGTCGGGTTTAAGGTAACCCGTGGTGCTATAAAACAGATCAAAGCCAACTACTCCTAAAAGTAATTGGCTTTGAAAATTTGGTTGGTTAAATCGCAGTGCTAGTCCATGTCAGGAAAAGGATGCCCCGTACCTGTTTCGCATAATTTTTTGAGGCTGTGCAGGAAATACGCCCAGTGGTAATTACACACTTCATAATATTCGGTGGCTTCGCGCCAGTCGGTGTGGGTGAAACGCAAGACAGTTTTGTCCTCCTTCGTTTCCAGGTTAAAGGAGAAGTTGGTGTTGACCCATTCTTCTTCGGCCTCCTCACAATGCCATGCGACCGACTGATTGGGCTGCAAGGAGGTGACCCGCATTTTTTTCGGTGGATGGTCGCCAAAACGAAATTCGTTGATGAAGTCGGTTTGAGGTTGTGCAATGGTTTCGCGTGTCCACCAGTTGGCCAGTCCTGTTTGTGTGGTGATGGCTTCGTACACCTTTTCGGCAGGCGCTGCAATTGTCACTGAATGTCTGATATGTTCCATGTTATTTCTCGGTTTCTTTAATGAGTTGATCTAAATTTTCCAATTTTTCTTCCCAGAATGCCTGGTAGTGTTTCACCCAATCATACACTTCTTTGAGTGGTTTTACTTCGAGTGAGAAGTAGGTCTCCCGTCCCTTTTTTTCCGTTTTGAGAATGCCTGCATCTTGCAACACGTCAATGTGCCGGGTCAATGCCTGTCGCGACATAGAAAACCCATCAGTAATGGCATGCAACGAGAGGGTGGAAGAGACAATGAGCATTTGAATGATTTGCCTTCTGCGCGGATCGGCAATGGCCTTGAATACATCGGTTTTAGTTCCCATTGAGCAACGTGTTTTCTAGTTGGTTGAGGTGGTGTACCCATCCGCCAGAATGGCTTTGGTGTTGGTCGCTATCGACTTGGTTAAATCCTTCGTGCTCTATTTTGAGCAAGGCTCCGGCATCGGTGCTTTCCAGCTTAAAAGTAACGATGGTGCTACTTTCCATTTGATCATTTTTCCACGAGAACCGAATCTGGTGAGGAGCATTGACTTCCAGCACTTCTCCAAAAACCAAGTTGGTGGTGCAGCCATCATCAGACGGACCGCAGTCAAATTCATAGGCTCTGCCCACTTCGGGTTTAAAATCCCCGGGCATTAACCATTTCGTTAAGTATTCTTGATTGGTGACAAAGTCCCATAACTTTTCGATGGAGACATTGTATTGTTTTTCGACTTCAATTGGTGGTGCTATTTCCATAATGTGCAACGTTTATGTTGCCAAAGATAGGAAAGGCTTTTTAATTGGCAACTATTTTGTTGCACAAGTGTCAGATTACTTCAAACAAGACCAGTTCCACTGAGCCACCCTTTTCCATTAAAACTTTGTGTTGGTGAGCTGTCCCGGCTTCAATCCACAAGCCATCTCCCGCCTGGAATTTTTTTAACGTCCCATCAAAATTGATGGTCATTTCTCCTTTGATTACATAGCCCACGTGACCGTTGGTACACCAGTGCGCTTCTGCAAAGTCACCGTCAAAGCGCACGAGTCGGATGCGTTGATTGCCTCTGGAATAACTTTTTTGCCAGGCTCCCCTGGCGGATTGTTCCCAGGCAATGGATGAAAAGGGTAGCAGGTAATCAGACATCGATAAAAGGTATGATTAAGAACGCAAATCTCCGGACAGTCGAAGGATGATGGCCATGTGATGATCATCGTGTTCCGCCATAAAGAAGAGCATATCGACCGGTTTCATATCCACATCGAGGCGCGGGTGTCGGGCAACGTGGTGTAAGATAGCTTCGGGCAAAGCGTAGAAATTGGCCAAAAAATTGCCGCGTTGTTGTTCGAAGTTGGCGATCAGTTCTTCGATGGATTGCTCGTTGTGACTGGCTGCATCCGTTCGGGCATTCGACATATCCGCCATGGTGAGCAAGGGCCGCTGTTGGGCAAATTCATTCAATCGGTGGTGGTGCAGCACCTCCAAATCAATGAGGTGACCCACATGTTCTTTGATGCTCCATTTTTGGTCCAGACGTTGGCTCAATTGTGCATCAGAAAGTTGGCTGCAATGGTGGCGCAACCGCAAGGCGGTGTCTTGAACCCGTGTTAGAATGTTGGGTGTCCAGCCAGCGGGAATGTTGAGGTTAAACACGTGGTCAACCCATGCTTGTTGTCGGATCATAGCTATTTGATTTTTTTGGCACCGTTGAGGAAGATGCGGATGACCGTTTCCATGGCCTCGGTTTTGTTCATACTCGTATGCTCGAGAATGTCCGTATCGCAGACCAACTGGCCCATTTTTAGATAGAGTTGCAGCACAAAGTCGGGAGGAAGGTTTTGGTCAAAAATTCCCTCTTTGATTCCTTGGGCTACAATTACCGAGTACCCTTCGGCTTCCCTTTTTTTCCGTCCCTTTTCGAATGTCGCGTAGAGGTGAGGGAGGTGGATTTTGAGGTCGCGGAGCAATTTGTGATCATTACGGCCATTGGCAATTTCTCCTTGAGTTTGGGCAATGGCAATGAATTTTTCGACTGTACTCAACGCGTCATTTTTGACGATGGATTCTAACCCGGTGTTCAAGCGGTGGGTGAAGCGTTCCACAATTTTTTCTACCAAACCTTCTTTTGACCCGAAATTTTCATAGATCGTGCTTCGGCTCACCCGCAGGTGCCGGGTCAAATCTTCCAGCGAAAGTTTGTAAAAACCCTGCTCGTAAATCATTTCTTCCGCTAGCACCAAAATGCGTTCGTAGCGTTTGTGTTGCTTGTCCGTTAACTGTGTTTCCTCCATCATAATTCCTTCACCATTACCACATTGTTGTATGTGTTGACTTCCATTTTGAACGGGGCATTGCCAATCCATTCGTAGTCCATCTTCTTGTAAAAATGGATGGCCCGTGCATTTTCAGCACCGGCCCAAAGCCACACTTTTTTTTCTCCTTTTGCACGCAAATCCGTCTCGGCACATTCCATCAGTTGTTGACCAACGCCTGTTCCAAAAAAACGCCTCAACATATAGAGTTTGTTGACTTCTGGCCCAACGAAATCACCAATAGGGCAGGCTTTTGTATGCTCAATTAAAATGACCCCCACCAGGTTATCCCGGTAAGTGGCGATCCAAAAGTCGTATTGGTCTGATGCAATGTCGCGTTGTAGTTTCTCCACTGAGAATTTGGCTGCGATGAAATTGGTAAACTCATGGGAAACACCTTCCAATCCGTAGGTATCGATATAAACCTGGTTGAAAAGGACAGATAACCGGGGGCAATCACTTTGAGTAGGTTGTCGGTAACTGAATCGCATAAAACAAATGTACTATAATGATTTATTTAGTACAAAAATGAATTAAACGACTACCTCTTGTTGAGCTGTGTTGTTTGATATTATTGAGATGTAGAGGCTTCTAGGGCTTCGAAAATGGCTTTTAGGGAAACCGATTTCTCTTCACGATTGACATTTAGCATCAGCTCGTCTGCTTCTATTTTGAAGGTTCGGAGTGCTTTTGGGTCCTCTAATTCGGTGCAGTAAAGCGGGAATTTTAACCGACCGACAACCCCGCTTTGAATGTTGATGACAAAAATATTGTAGGTGTCATAGGGAGGAGTATTTTGCTGCAAGATGACATAATGATCTTGCAGCGCAACCCGACCGACAGATTCCCACCTCAATTTTTCAGGAGCGCTTGTCAGATCTTGGTCGGTTACAAATATCCACTTGTATTTATCTCCTTGTTGTGCCACCAATCCGTGTCTTGTTCGAAAGATCGTGTATGCGTCACTTTCTTTAGCGACCTTGAATTCTGGCCTTCTGTCATCTCCAAAATGCACGCCACCCATGTAGCTGAGGTAGCCATGTTGCGGTTTGGCCTTATCGTCAGCTGGCAGGAGTTTATGAAGCGCTTCACCTTCAAGCGGAACAGAATACCAGGCCGGGAGAGATAAAGGCCCTTTTTCCCAAGTCGGTTGTGGATCAATTATCAGATCAAAGTAGGGGTTGTTCTCTGGTTTTTCATTGCTTTCAAGTCCGTCCAGTATCCACTGCAAAGAAGGATCGGGTTGGGTCCGAACCTCATTAAAAAATTCCCATTCGAAGGTCTTGAGAAATGCCTTGTTTTCTGGTTTGTTCAATCCTTCAGGAAGTATAACTACGCGCTTAATTTCGCAGAAACATCCGTCATTGTTTAGGGCAAATTTTTCGCCCGTGGCCCCATTGGTGATAGTCATGAACTGGCCGCCAAAACCGCTGCCACCCTCGTACCACGTTACCAATGTGTCGGCAACACCGTCCTGATTGAAGTCTTCTACCTGAACGGTTTTGTTTCGCTGGCCAAAGCATGCAAAGGATGTCAGAAATAATAAGGTTATCAGGACTTTCGCCATGCATTAAAGATAGCGGCTCTGGCTAGTTTTCTTGCAATTGGTCGTTGATATTTTTGAAGCGATTGATCAGCATATCCATCTTTTTTTGTTGCTTTTGAATCGTTTTGGGTCGGAGATAAAACCAGTTGAACCCAATCCAGGCAAAGGTCAGCCCATAGGCGAAAGTCGCCCAAACCAATGGCATTTTGGCGGTGTACTCAATCATGTAAAGAGCGATTCCGAATGACAAGCAAACATAGTAGATGGTCAACAAGGTGCGTTGCATAAACCGTTGTTGCTTCTTGAATTCCAATAGTTGTTCCAGGTGTTTGTTGAGAGCCGTTTGCATGTCGAGTTGTTTGAGCTGCAACACCACTTTGTTTTGACTGATAACGAATGCCGAAATGGAGACAATCAGCAACGTCATGCCAATTTTGGTGGTGATCAATTCAGGTTGAAAAAAGTACCAACACCAGCCAATGAAACCTGCGGTCGCAATGAGTAAACCAGTCCCTACCAGCGTTTGGATCAGGTGCTTACGTTTAAACTGGTTGGCTTTTTGAATAAGCTCCTGTGGATTTTCAGCGGCAGGTACCGTTTGTTTGCTCCACAGGCTTTTGAGATCATCGTTCGGATTCATACTGCTTAAATTTTTGGGCCAGTGTTTTTTTAATTCGGTGGATTTTGACGCGGATGTTGGCCTCGGAAAGCCCTACGATGCGTGCAATCTCAGCTTGTTTGATATCTTCCAACTCCAGCGAAATAATGATGCGATCAACCTCTGCCAGTTCGGAAATACTTTGGTACAGGAACTGGACTTCCTTTTCGAAGGATACCGGAACAGAATCGGCCAATTCAAAAGGCAATTCACTTTTTGGCATTCGTTGCTGCTTTTCGATTTGACGCAGGCATTGGTTGGAGGCGATGCGAAATATCCAGGTGCCGATAGCCGCCTCTTTCCGGAATTTGGGCAGTTGTTGAAACACCGTAATAAAGGTTTCTTGTGCCACATCTTTTGCCCACGCTGCATCATTCAAATACCCCATGCAAAGGCGAAAAACCTTTTGCCAATACCGTTCGAAGATTTCTTCAAAAGTCATCGGGGCTATTGTTTGATGAAGGTGGCCAATTGTCGGTCGAACCAGGCTTTGTCGTCATACATGATAAAATGTAATCCTTTGTTCGCGTATTGCAGTTGTGCCGTTTTCATTTTTTTGAATTGCTCCGCAATAACAGGTTTCATTTCTACAAAAGGAGCCTCCAGTAAAACCAATGCAGGACATTGAATGTGGGCAATCTTTTCACGCAAATCAGTGTTGGAAAAGTCGCAAAAAAGGCTGGCAAAAGTGGTTCTGTCTGATTCCACCGACCATTGAACAGCGGTTTCCACCTTGGAAGAATCAGCTAACAACTTGGGCATGCTGAATTTTTGCATGTGGTAAAATTGTTCATCCGGGACGGCTTTGAAACGTTCGACCATGGAGCTGCAGTCAAGCTGCTCATTGGGCTGAAATGCAGGATTTTTTAGTGCTGCTAAACAGGGGAGGGCATCCACTACCACGATTTTGGAAACAAGTTGCGGGTAGTCTGCTGCCAACGCCATAGCCAATCCGCCACCGAGGCTGTGACCAACGATAATGGGGCGCATGTTGTTTTGTTGCAGGTAACGAGCGATGGCCTGCTCCCAGTATTCAAAGGTAGGTTTGCCTTTTGCAGGAACATGAGCAAAGCCTGCCATTGTCAACGTGTAACATTGATAGTCGTTTTCGTAATTGGCTTTGGTAGCGTTCCACACTTCGCCTGAGCAGGCCAGACCAGGAATAAACAAGAGGGCTTGCGTGCCTTTCCCGGAAATTTCTACTTCAAATGGGAACGAATCCGCTTCGGCATTTACTGTCAGCGTGCTACAGAAAAATATGAGGATAAAAAGAATAGATGGAATGGCTTTCATGGTCTTTCAGGTTGTTTGCTCTTTAGAGACCAGGAAATTCAAAATGTTACACGGCTACCAATCTTTTATTTCTGCAAGCGTTAGTTCAATAGTGTCCAAATCACGTACACTGCCATTGGGCCTGGATTTCTTATTCAATCACCGTCAGTTTAATCACTCCCAAATCACGCACACTACCATCGGGCCCGCTGGCTTTAATGTTCCTAATGACGATCCGATCGCCCGATCGCATTTTCTTAAATTCTTCTTTCATTTCAGCCGTGACCCTTGGGCCATTGCCTGCAAAACTGTTTACCCGTCCCCCGGTGGTCGTTTTACACATAAAATTGCGAACAGAGAATTTTATGTCAAACTCAAAGTTTTCCATTTTGGCAATGACTCCTTGAGCAGCCAGCAATTTTTTTCTTTGTACCGTGAAGTTGCCCGTGCCCGTGTTTCCTGCGAAATATGGCTTTGGGTTGGGCACATTTTTTATTCGGAAGACAGAAGTACCTACTTCCACCGTATCCGTTCCTACCAGCTTTTTTACCGTGACCCTGCATTCTTTCCCTTTGCCGGGGCGAACAAGATATGTGCCTAGATCGCCATAAACCGAGGCATTGGAGATGTGAACAACCATATCTTCAACTTTCACTCCGGGCACTGCTACCTGGATGGGGTTTTCCAGCCCACGATAAACAACATTCATGGCTGTTGGAGCCACAACTAACGCAGGCGGGGAGTAAGTCTTTGCAGGTTCTTTATGTTGTTCCAAGAGTTTGGCGCACACTTCCGGGTCGGTAATTTGAGCTAAGTTTTGGTTGGAGACAGTTTGGATGGACGCTAGGTCGGGTTGCTTAAAAATGCGTGTTAGGCTGGCCAAGTCTCCCTGATTTTTCGGATTCATCTGACCCAGATAAGAGACCTTGATATAGGGGTTTTTCTGGTAATCCAATGCCAGGATGACCCGAACATAAAAGTACACATCTACCTTCCCGGCACTGGCCCGCACCTGATTGAGTCGATAATCTATTTTATCTTCTTTTTCCGGTTCGTAACCCATGCAGAGACAGGTCCCACACAAGTTGTTTTGCATCATGAGAGAAGCCACTTCGAATGAGGTAGAATGGCCTTCGCTGTTGGTAATTGCGATGCGATCACCATCCACCGATAATTGAGAAGCCGGCAGTAACATAGGATAAGCGCGCAGCACCTTGTGCAAATCGATGTCGGCACGGGTGATAATGGAACAGAGCAAAAAAGCAAAGACGAGTATTCTTTTCATTGGGATGAGGGTTCTTTTCACGTGATGAGGATTTAAAGGTTTTATTAATCCAGATCGAGTTCGTCAGGTATACTATCTTTTTGTTTCGATGCATTTGAATTTCGCCACAATTGGAATTGCTTTGCGCTTTCTAAGCGCTCAACTACTGCTTCGTTACCGGCATCGGCTCCGGCTTTGAAATAACTGTATTTTCTCCAGGTATTATCAGAGGTCAATAGCTTGGCCAAAACAAGAGATGAGTCGCTGATGCTGTAAATCGCAAAAGGGCCTTGTACCCATTCACTGTCTCTTAGCCATTTTTCGTCTCTCCAAAGGTGCATCAGAATCTTCTGTTGGTGAACGAACCATTTTCCATCGCGTCTTTCCGAGACCATTAGAGAATCAGGACCGTAAAGCACCTGTCCAATCTGGCCTCTTGAGATATTACTACTGGGCGATTCAATTCCTTTAAACTCGTAGCACCTTTTTACCAGCACCCATTCTGTGCTTTGCAATTTATTCAATACCTCAGGAGTGATGGTCAAGGCGCTGTCATCTTCCCATTGGAAAGGCGCCAGGGCTTGTGCCTGAGGGTACAGGAACGAGAATAGTAGCAATGCAGTAAAAAAGGACTTCATGCGCAGGGCAGGGTTTATTCGAAGTTACCCCACCTCACGCACTTTTCAAAACTGCATGTTGAACGATTAGCCAGGAGATCGCTCTAACGACCGCACTGCTTTGGCTTGCCACAAGGCAAAAAACAGGACTACCAAGGCGACAAGGGCGATGGCCAGATGAGCTGTAAGGGAAATGTTATAAGGGCGCAAGGCCAGCAAAATGGTACTTCCAGCCACCCAGCCCCAATCCTGCCAAATGATGGAGCGGACTTTTTTCGGTTGTACTTCTTTGGAAAAGGCAATGGCCAATATAGAGCCCGCAAATAGTAATAAGCCTACTCCGATTCCCATTAAAATATAGTGGTTAGCGATATTCATTTCCGCAGCAATGGTTTTGGAAAAGACGATGAGTGTGCCGCCACTCAACAAGCTGAAAGCGGCATTGCTTTTCAAGGCGATTCGAATGTTTTGTTCTTGATTTTTCATGGCATTAATAATTGAGGATTGGTTTTTCAGCTTGTTTTTTGAGGGCAGCGTTCATGGCCTCAAATCCTGTCAGAGTACTTGCTTCAATCATTTTTAAAATCGGTCCTGTCATAATTCCCGAAAACTGCTCTCCCTGGATGAACTCCGTTTGGCCATTCTCGAGTTCGTGTAGCTGGAAATAATGTTCTCCGTCAAAAAGGCCTTTTACAAAAAGGTGACCCAACCACCGAAACTCTTTGTTGGGCTCGTTCTTTAGCACAACAGGGTCGAAGTGCATCGGTTTTTTGTTGGGTGGATGAATGGTGACAGCCAGCATTTCTCCCGGAGTGATTGACCCGGATATTTGTGTGATAAATGGATTCCAGTTCGGGTAGTCTGTGTGATTCATCAAGATGTCCCAAACCCTTGTGGCGGGGGCATCAATGGTAATTTTTGTTTCTAGGTTCTTCATGTGAATGGTATTAAATAGTACAAGGCAAAGCACGGAAAGATGGGGCTGGGCGACTTGGCACTGCACGACAACAATTTGTCATTTGACGCCAAATGAAAAACCCATTACATTTGTGGATGGCTTTTACAGGAAGGGTTGTTGTGAACATCGCTCACTTCGCTTCGAAGCAAGGGGCCGGTTTGGGAGAGTTGATCGCCTTGGATGGCGAGACTGCAGCAACACTCTGCCAGGAATCTTACATGGTGGAGAATTAACGTCTACAGCGGCAAAAAATGATTGCTTATCAACCTCTAGGTGCCGATAGCCGCTCCGTTGATACTTACCCGGGTGAGGTAGTTGTTGCTTTGAATCAAGGCAGGAAGGGAAGCATCCATACCTTGTGATTTAGCTGACAGAAATACATCATCCCATTTAGAATAACCTTTTGTTTGAACATCAGTTATCCAGGCGGTAATGGATGTTTTGTTCCATCCCTTGATCACGCTGTCAAAGAAGTCGATGATATTGTTTGCCTGAGATTTTCGGAGGGATAATTTCTTGGCGGGGTCTATCAACGTGGCCGAGGAATCCAAGCTCATGGTGGAAGATCCAAGGGTACTGCTTCCCAGTGGCAGACCCATGGTAAAAGGGTTGACATTTCCGACCAAACCAGTATTGGTACCTAGTGTGCCTTTTTCTTTCACTTTGTTGACATCCTCTCCACCAACGGCTTTGGGGTTGTTGTAACTACCGTTGTAGTCAGTTGTATATTCCGTGTTTTTGTCAAAGGGTTCCGCTCCTGTGTTTTCATACCGCGATCGTATTTTGCCTGTATGCACCGTGCCGCTGATATCCTTTTGTGCAGTGTCCAGTCGGGCAAAGCTAAAGGCTAAATCGGAGTCGACAGAGTACAAATTTAAGCCCGTGTCGTAGTCGGTCGAAACGTTCTGTATATCTACCTCATAACGATATACATACCCTTGCGCGATTCCGTTTTTGATGTATTGCTCTACATAATTTTTGTGCTGGCCATTGGCCTCTTGAGTGATGGGGAAAAGGTTGGCTTCATTGGCAATACCACCCAGGTCTCCGTTCAACAGATGTCCCTTAATGTAATAGTAAGGGCCTGACCCAGAACCGGTTTTTTTGCGATTGTTTTTGGAGGGGATTTTCCCCATCATGGTACCGTGATCGCTGTCCGCTGTAGAGTCTGTTCCTGCGGTGTGATCTTGCCCCAATGGATAGGCCAGCATATTTCCTCCGACCGTGTAGTTACCTCCTCCGGTTTGGCCAGTAGCTGAAAGACTCAAAGTTTGAGGAGTCCACTTCACCCGCGTTTGGTTATTTCCTGTGCTGCTGCCGACTGATCGCATTTCAATGGCATGCGCACCGCTCAGTTGTACTTCAAATTCAGGATTAATTTTGAACCAAACCGTCCACGGATCTTTGTCGCTGTTCAATCGGATGTCCTGCATACCATATTTGTGGGCCAGTGTTTCGAAGTACCCGGCAAATTCTTGTGCATCCTTCACGTGCCTTGTTAACTGCTGAATTTCTTCCACCGCTTTTAATCCCTTTTCTTGAGGGGATAGGTTGGAGGCTCTAAATTCTTCGTCAACATCTGGGTCATTTGCAATGAAATCGGCAAAATGGGTTTCCATTTGGCTGACTATTTCCTCTGGTGTGTACGTGTCGGTGGCTGACTGATAGGTTTTTTTGAGGAAATTGTGAATCTGGTTGATTTCACCTTTTTTGGCAACGGCTAAGTTGATGGCATTCCAGCTCCCTTTTTGTGAAGGGTGGTGATCAACAACTTCATCGAAAGCTCCGATATAGTTGTTTTCTGAAACCATGTACGCGACCCAGTCGATGTCCTCTTTGGATACGTTATTGCTCCACCACTTGGCCTGCACCGGAAGCCCTTTTTGATGGAACTCTGTGTTTCTTTTTTGTTGGGAAATTTGCCAGGGTTGCTGATTGGATTGAGTCGATAAATCTGCAGATTCTTGCAACTTTCGCTGGGTTAGAGCTAAAGGCCGGTGGTCTGTAAATGCCACCGCTCGATTCGAATGAGCAGAATTTTCCACTTTATTCGCAGTTGACCGATGGTCATTGTGTTTCTTTTGAAGTGGAAGGTAAGTTTGCATATTCTCCTCCGAATGAACAACCTTTTGGAAAAAGTCGTCCGTTAATTCAATAATAATATTTTCTAAAGATACGAGAGGACCTTGACTCATGCAATGACAAAGATGTCATGAAAGTCATTTTTTATACAGATCTAAAAGCATACCAGGCCACTTTTTCTTGAAAAAGCTCCAAAGCAAAATAAATGGTGTCCGGTGATTCTAAGAAAAGGCCAGGCGACTTGGCTTCCAACTATAACAATTGGTCATTTGACGCCAAACGAAAAACCCATTACATTTGTGTATGGCTTTTACCGGAAGGTTTGTGGTAAACATCGCTCACTTCGCTTCGAAGCAAGGGGCCGATTTGGGAGAGTTGATCGCCATGAGTGGTGAGACTGCTGCAACACTCTGCGAAGAATCACACATGATCGAGGATGCGGTCTACAACGCGATTGTGGAACGGGCAGTCGAACTCACAAAAGATGAATTTTTTGGCCTGCATGCAGGTGAGAACTTAAGCTTGGCCGCTGCAGGACTCATTGCTCAAATTTCCCAAACCAGTGAAACGGTGAAACAGGCATTGGAGTTGTGCTGTGAGTTTGCCAACCTGGGTTGCAGTGCTTTGCCCATGCAGTTGGAGGAAGAAAAAGATCACTACAAAGTATCGATGGTGCCGAATGAGCTTTGGCGACAACAATCCCCGCTGGCAGTAAAGCACACCGCTGACGGAGTGATCGCTTTTTCCATCCGCGAATTTCACTCGCTGACCCGCATGAAGCATTACCCCATTGCTGTGCACATGAGTTGGCCGCAACCGTCCAACGTTGCAGAATACGAACGAGTTTTTGGCTGTCCGGTGCGGTTCAATCAAGATGGAATTGCCATCCTCTTTCGGAGAGAACACGTGGAAGAAAAGGTAGTAACAGCAGACTACAATCTCTTGCGAATTTTAGTGGCCCATGCCGGGGAGAAAACGTCCCAAATGCAACATGACCGTGGGTTTGTGGCCATGGTAAAACAATCCGTAGTAGGCCTGGTTAAACCCGAATTTCCAACCATCGAACAAGTCGCTGGACACCTGAATGTCAGTTCTCGCACGTTGCAACGAAGGTTAAAAGAAGAAGGATTCACCTACAAGCAGCTGATTGATGAATTGCGCCAGGAGTTTGCCTTGGGCTACCTGAAGCGTGCAGACTTAAGTGTGGGTGAAATAGCCTACCTGCTGAGTTATGCAGACACCAGCGCTTTCACCCGCTCCTTCAAGCGATGGACAGGGAAAACTCCCGTAGAATACCGTAGAAATAAATAAGTTCCGGAACTAGTACCCGAGCTTCGTGCGCACCCTGGCCAACACATCTCCGGCCACAGCCCGTGCTTTTTCCGCACCAACGTTCAACCGTGCATCCAGCGCATCCAGGTCGCTCATGTAGTGATTGTAAATCTCCCGCTCTTTGCTGAATTTCTCCACAATCAACTCGAACAATGCCTGTTTTGCATGGCCATATCCATAACCACCGTTGGTGTAGTTGGCGCGCATCACAGCGATGGCGTCATCATCGGCTAACAGCTCATATAATTTGAAGGCGTTACAGGTGTCAGGGTCTTTGGGCTCATCCAGGCCTTTGCTGTCCGTAAGGATGGTCATCACTTGTTTGCGCAGTTGTTTTTCGGGCAAAAAGATGTTGATGTAGTTGCCATACGACTTGCTCATTTTACGGCCATCGGTTCCCGGAACACTTTTCGTTGCCTCGTTGATTTTTGCTTCAGGTGGCACCAAGGTGTCTCCCATCAAATGGTTGAAAGAACTGGCGACCTTGCGGGTGATTTCGAGGTGCTGCAATTGATCTTTTCCGACCGGTACAAATTCGGCATCGTAGAGCAAAATGTCAGCAGCCATCAACATAGGGTAAGCAAACAATCCCGTGTTGACATCGTCCATATTCTCTGACTTGTCTTTAAAAGAGGTGGCCAGAGTAAGCCGTTGATAAGGGAAAAAGCAACTCAGGTACCACGACAATTCCGTTACTTCAGGAATGTCTGACTGGCGGTAAAACACATTGTTTTCAGTATCAAACCCAAATGCGAGCCAGGCAGCGGCAGTGCTGTAGGTGTTTGTTTTCATCACCTCAGCATCTTTGATAGCTGTCAAAGTGTGCAAGTTTGCGATGAAGAAAAAGGCTTCATTTTGAGGATCACGTGCCAGTTCAATTCCTGGGATAATTGCTCCGAGGATGTTACCTAAATGCGGTGTTCCAGTGCTTTGGATGCCTGTTAATATCCGTGCCATAACTGAATAAATGCGTCTTTTGGACCAGTGTTTGAATTTAACCTCAAAGTTAGAAATAATGCTTGGCATCCAAGTCAGCCTTTTAGAATGAGAATTTTCAAGGAACAACCGTATCTTTGCAGGATGAATTCGCTGCTACAGCTTTTTCGCGTCCTTTGGAAAGCCTACTTTTTAGCAATTTCGCTGATCAGTCTGGCTCTGCTGTATCCGATTTTTTACATTTTGTTGTCCAACAAGAAGTGGTTTCCAGTGGCCTTTTCACTGAAGAAAATTTGGGGTTGGACGTTGCGGTTTTTGAGCGGAATGTGGATGGTCTACAAGAAAAAAAGTCCTTTTCCCGAACCGCCTTACATCGTTTGTTCAAACCATTCTTCCTACCTCGACATCATCATGATGCACGCAGCGATGGAGGATTACACCGTTTTTATGGGCAAGGCTGAAATTGCCAAATGGCCATTGGTGAATATCTTCTTCAAGAAAAACATGGACATTGCCGTTGACCGCGGCAGTCGAATTGCCGGTGCCCGGTCTTTGGAGCTAGCGGGTAAGGAAATTGACAAAGGCAACTGCGTGGTAATTTTTCCGGAAGGGACCATCCCCGCTGATGCCCCCAAGTTGAAAAAGTTTAAAAACGGAGCGTTTAAATTGGCCATTGAAAAGCAAGTGCCAATTGTGCCCATCTCCTTTCCCGATACGTGGAAAAGGTTGCAATCAGGGGCAGTATTAAAAGCGATGGGTGGAGCCGGTCAGGTGCGCACTTATATCCACGAACCGGTTTCTACCGAGGGAATGACCGAAAAAGATTTAGTAATTTTACGGGACAGAATTTTTGATATAATCAACGAACCTTTGCAAGATGCAGGTAGATGATAAATTAGTCGATAAGTTATCTGGTTTGGCCCGACTGGAATTTGAAGGTGAGGCGCGCGAACGCATGAAAAACGATTTGGGCCGCATCCTTGGATTTGTGCAAAAATTGGAAGAGGTAGATACCACTGGAGTGGAGCCACTTATCTACATGACCAACGAAACAAATACCTTGCGTGAAGACGTGGTGCACCAGGATATTTCAAGGGAAGAAGCGTTAAAAAATGCTCCTCAAAAAGATTCAGATTATTTCAAGGTGCCGAAGGTACTGAGTAAGTAGTTTCATTACCAACTTTTCTATCCCTGTTCTTGGGAAAACATCGAAGTAACAAGTTCCTTTTTTACACAAATGGCTATCTCTGGCTATAGTTGATTATTCCAAAAATCCTTCTATCGTTAATTCACACTTGTAGGGTTGCTTTGTTAAGCTAATCGTACCGTTTATGAATTGATAGTAGCCATTCGTGGGTTCTCATAGGTCGGTTATAGATTAGCCTTTTGCTTCATTCCAAGAAAAGTTAATATTCGCTTCGCTCTTGTGGCATTCCGAAAATGCCTGGAGGCTTTATATCATATATAAAAATATGATCAGTCTAACTTATTTAACCCCCTATTGGATGATGAAAAAATTTTCTACACTAATTATGATGGTTGTTTTGGGCGCGAACCTAACTGCTTCCGCGCAAGCATTTACCGAAGGACAAAGCTCGGTAAGCCTTGGTTATGGTTTTGGAAACCTTTCGCAAAGTTTATTTAAAGCTTACGAAAGCTTGCCTGATTTTAACTACAAAGGAGCAGGACCTCTTTTTTTAAAGTATGAATATGGAATTTCTGAGAATATCGGAGTCGGAGTCAATGTCGCCTACATTGGGGCAAAGGTTACTTGGACTGATGAGTTTATTGAAGTTGAACCAGGGGTTCCGTTACGGCAGGAAACAAGTTGGACGTCCTATAGTATCTTGGCCAGAATGAATTACCACATTCCTGTGGGAAGTACCGATAAGTTTGATCCCTATTTTGGTGTTGGCATAGGTTACCGCAGTGGAAAATGGAAAGCTTCTGACAACGATCCCGATTTCGACTGGGGCGTTGAGTTAGATTCCCCGTTTATCCTGGGTATGGAGATGACCGGAGGTGCACGGTATCTTTTTACAGAGAATATTGGAGTTTATGGTGAGGTAGGTTTAGCAAAAGGGCTCCTGCAAATCGGTGCAGTTGGCAGGTTTTAGCCCCCTTCTTTCAATTGATTAGTCTCGCCCCTCAAGGAGGCTATAACAAAAAAAGAGACTGTCTCGATTATGAGAGACTGTCTCTTTTTTTGTTTCAAAGCATTGAAGCCTAACAGTATTCTTCGAAAGCAGCAGTTAAATTTTCTGCAATCATTTCCGCTGGACGGCCTTCAATGTGATGACGCTCAACCATGTGCACCAAACGGCCGCCTTTAAACAAAGCGATGGCTGGTGAAGATGGAGGATAAGGCAGCATGTGCTTGCGTGCCTGGTTTACGGCATCAGCATCAACACCTGCAAATACAGTTGTCAATTTGGTCGGAGTTTTTGCTCCTTGAATGGCCATTCTAACTGCAGGACGAGCATTTGCTGCTGCGCAACCACAAACGGAGTTAATCATTACGAGCACCGTGTCTTCGGCTGATTTCAACGTGTTATCCACGTCCTCTGACGTCAACAATTCCTGAAAGCCCACATTGGTTAATTCTTCCTTCATGGGGGCCACTAATTCGGGTGGATACATGATGTTTTCTGTTTTAAATGAATATCGTAAACAAAGTTATAACATAAATCTATGCACAAGGGCACAGAAAATGGAACAAATTGGGAGCTCAGATGTTTAGCGCCTCCCTGAAAAACAGACCCGTGGCGGATTTTATTTATCTTTTTACCATGATCCGAAAATCACTCAAGGAAAAGGAAGGACCGATGCACAATGGCTTTCGGTTGCGTGGTCTGGAAAATACACGCATTGAGTCGTTGAGCGATGGCGTTTTTGCCATTGCCATTGGTTTGCTGCTGATTTCATCCAGCGTTCCCGAAACTTACGCGGAGTTGAAGCTGTTTATGGCGGATTTTTTACCGTTTGCCACCACCATTACTTTGCTCATTCTCATCTGGAAGGAACATTATATCTTCTTCATCCGCTACGGATTAAAAGATGGTTTTACGCTCTTTCTGAATTCGGTGTTGTTGTTTTTGCTGCTGTTTTATGTATACCCTTTGAAGTTTCTTTTCAAGGTACTGTTTCGCATGTTCGCGGATTTGATTACGCACGATCGGGAAGATTTACACCTGTTGTTTACGGAAGTAATGCCCATGAATGAAGCCGCAAACTTGATGACAGTTTATGGCTTGGGCGCAGCGGCCATCTTTGCAACCATTGGCTTGATGTATCATTACGCTTATCGAAGGCGGCAACGATTGGAATTAAACGAACTTGAAATTTTCGACACGAAGCTTAGTCTGTATGGCAACCTGATAATGGCATCAATTCCATTGATCTCTGCTATCATGGCCTTTTCTAACATCGCTGGAACCGGCACCTTTACCTTATCGGGAATGTTCTACATGACCTATGGCGTAATCATGCCGGTTTACTACTACAAAATGGGGAAGAAACGGGAAAAGGTGGTCAAATCAATTGAGGAGAACTAGCAATTGCTAACGCCTTTCTGCAAAAAAATGGCGCAACAAAGCACTGCTTTCTTCTGCCATCACACCACCTGAAATAACCGTTTTTGGATGCAGTATATCGTTGCCGTAGCGACTGAATCCCCGCTTGGTGTCGTATGCCCCAAAAACAATTTTTTTGAGTTGCGCCCAATGCGAAGCCCCGGCACACATCACACAAGGTTCTAAGGTCACATACAGTGTGCAGTCCTTGAGGTACTTTCCACCCAAGGTTTCGGCAGCTGAGGTAAAAGCTTGCATCTCTGCGTGAGCCGTCACATCATTGAGGCGTTCGGTGAGGTTGTGTGCACGCGCAACAATTCTGTTTTCACAAACAATCACGGCTCCCACAGGTACTTCGCGCGCTTCATACGCACGGTGGGCCTCCTGCAAGGCTTGCCTCATAAAATGTTCGTTGGAATGGATGGTCAATGACATGGTGCAAAGCTAGGAAATTGAGGTAACCTTCTGGGGCCTGAAATCATTTTCAAATTGTAACTTTTAACAAACCAGTCCGTCCGGCCGGTAATGATTGAAACGAATTAACAGCTGTGGACAACCGCTCACCACGGCCAACTTCCGCTCATCAAAAAATGCTACTCGTTGCCGAAAGGATGCTTTAATATTACCTTGAATCAAAAAACTACCTGCCATGGAACTCGTCATTGAAAATCTCTCGAAAACATATCCCAACGGGACAGAAGCCCTCAAAGATGTCAGCCTGACCATCGGGCACGGCATGTTTGGATTGTTAGGCCCGAACGGTGCAGGCAAGTCTACGTTGATGCGCACCATCTCCACGTTGCAAGAACCAGATACTGGCAGCATTCGACTGGGCGAGTTGAACGTGTTGACGCAAAAGAGAGAAGTCCGGGAAGTGTTGGGCTATTTGCCCCAAGAGTTTGGCGTGTATCCACGCATCAGCGCAGAAGTGTTGTTGGATCACCTGGCGGTATTAAAAGGAGTGACCAATAAAAAAGAACGTTCGAATCTGGTAGACACGCTGCTGCACAAGACCAATTTGTACAACGACCGCAAGAAAAATCTTGGCGGTTTCTCAGGCGGTATGAAGCAACGGTTTGGCATTGCCCAGGCCTTGTTAACCAACCCCAAATTGATCATCGTGGATGAACCAACAGCAGGTTTGGACCCCGGTGAACGCAACCGGTTTTTGAACCTGTTGAGTGAGTTGGGCGAAAATACAGTGGTCATTTTATCGACACATATCGTGGCCGATGTAACAGAGCTGTGCCCCAAGATGGCCATCATCAACAAAGGGCAGGTTTTGCTGACCGGGAATCCTGCCGATGCCATCAAACGGGTAGAAGGAAAAATCTGGAAAAAGCACATCGACAAAGAGGCCTTTGGCGAGTACAAAAACAAGTATCAGGTGATTTCGCACCGCCTGGTCGGGGGCAATCCAGAGATTCGGATATACAGCGATACCAATCCTGGAGAGGGTTTTGCTACCGCAGTTGCCAACCTGGAGGATATTTACTTTTCTGAGATTTTCAATAATGCGGCAATAGCCTAATCCGGGAAATTATGATAGGTCAAATTATTCTTTTTGAACTGAAGTACCGGTTAAAGCGACCGGCAACCTACATTTATTTTGCCATCATCTTCCTGCTTTGTTTTGGCGCCATGTCCTGGGATGCCATTCAGATCGGAGGAGGAGGCGTGGGCCAGATAAAAGCCAATGCTCCGACAACTATTGCTATCATCATGTTGAGCATGACAGCTTTTATGATGTTAATTGTCTCGGCAGTAATGGGGGTACCTATATTAAGGGAATTTGATCACAGGATGTCTGAAATTATGTTCACCACTCCCATCAAAAAGGTAGACTATCTTTTGGGCCGGTTTATAGGATCATTCTTAATTCTGGTGCTCATATTTTTCGGAATGGTTTTGGGGCTTACCCTTGGGCAGTTTATGCCCTGGACAGATGCCGACAAAATGTTGCCGTTCAACCTTTACCACGTCATTCACCCATTTTTTGTCATTGTTGTTCCTTCCTTGCTTTTCCTTGGTGCTATCTTTTTTGCAGGCGGAGCTTTGAGTAGAAGTTGGATGATGGTTTACGTACAAGGCATTCTCTTGTTCTTCATTTGGGCCATTTCTGGGGTTTTGATGGCCGACATCGAAAACCTGACTTTGGCTGCATTACTTGATCCATTCGGGCTGAAAGCTTTTAGCGTCACCACACGCTATTGGACTGTAGATGAGCAGAATACGCAGGTCGTAGGGCTTGCAGGCCTGATTCTTTGGAACAAACTACTGTACGTTGCCTTGGGATTGGGAACGTTGATTACTACACTCTTTGCGTTTAAATTTCAAGTGAGTGCAAAAGGAGGCAGTTCAAAAAGATCAAAGCAGGTAGTGATTCAAGCAGAACAGCCCAATGTCCAGATTCCGAAAGTAAAGTTGAGTACCGGTTTTTTAAGTCAATTGTTCCAGATTTGGCGCTTGGGCAAATTCTATTTCCGATGGGTAGGCACACAGTTGCCGTTTCTGGTAATTGTGCTGGTTGGACTGCTGTTGGTGGTTTTCAATAGTGCTAATGCCGTTAGTATGTATGGTACTTCGCAGTACCCGACAACCTTCGAAATGTTGGAAGGGTTGCGCTCATTTTCATTCTTTTTTATCATCATAATCATCTTTTACACGGGAGAGTTGGTTTGGAAAGAGCGCGATATAAAAATCAACCTCATTTACGATGCCATGCCCATGCCCAGTTTTGTCGTTATGACTGGCAAAGTGCTTGCCATGATCTTTATGCACATTACACTGCTTTGCGTGTTGATGTTGACGGGGATGGCAATGCAGGCGGTGCAGGGATATTATCAATTCGAGATTTCGGTTTATGTTGCAGTATTGTTTGGCGATAAGTTGACCTGGTTGATTATGTACACCCTGATAGGCTTTTTTTTACAGGTGATGATCAATCAGAAATTCCTTGGTTTTGCCAGCATGATTCTCTTTCAGATAGCAACTATTTTTGCCTTTGCCATGGGGCTTGAGCACTCGTTGTTTCAATTTGCCCAGCAGGATCTTGGCACCTTCTCTCAGATGAACAATTTCGGTCATTTTGTGACTTCCTTTTCATGGTACGATGGTTACTGGATGAGCTTCTCGTTGATACTTTTTGCTTTGTCCATTGTTTTTTCCGTGCGTGGGGCAGAGGCGTTGATGAAGTTTCGGTGGAAAGTGGGCAAACTGCGTTTCACCAAACCCATCCTGTCATTTGCATTGATGACGGTGCTTCTATTCTCACTTTCCGGATGCTACATTTTCTACAACACCAATTATGTCAACGAGTACGAAGATTCTGATGAACGCGAAGAGGCGCGAGCAGAATATGAAAAAACACTCAAACAATATGAAGCGCTTCCGCAGCTGCGCATTGTAGCCACTAAGCTGCAAGTGGATATTTATCCTGAAGAGCGTGATTTTATTGCAGAAGGATACTACATCCTCAAAAATAAAACGGATAAGCCCATCCAAGAGGTTCATTTGGATTTGAGTACCTCCAACACCAACGTTGTCGAATACGTTCGGTTTGATGCTGCATCAACTGTCAAGGAGAAGTTTGAAGATTATGGCTACGAAATCCACGCGTTTGATAAAGCATTGCAACCCGGAGATTCGGTCAAAATGGAATTCAAAACGGTCTATAAAACAGAAGGTTTTGGTGGTGCTAGTTCCAGCACGCAGGTGGTTTACAATGGCACCTTTTTCAACAATGGACTGTTCCCTGGATTTGGCTACAATTCCGGTGCTGAATTGAGCCAGGACGATGATCGCAAAGAATATGATTTGGAACCCAAGGAGCGGATGATGGAGCAGGACGACCCCCGTGGTTTGGGCATGAACCTGTTTGGGGATGATGCCGACCGGATTCGATTTGATATTGTGATGAGCACAACTCCGAGTCAAATCGCCATTGCTCCAGGATATTTGCAAAAAGAATGGGAGGAAAATGGACGAAGGTATTTCCACTACAAAATGGACAAGCCGATGGTGAATTTTTACTCCATGGTGTCAGCTGACTATGAGATTATGACGGATACCTGGGAAGGTGAAGACGGTCCGGTGAATTTGGAGATTTACTACACCCTTGGACACGAGTACAACCTTGATCGGATGATGGAGGGCATGAAGAAGGCGCTGTCTTATTACACCACAAATTTTGGCCCTTACCAATATCGCCAGTTGCGCATCATGGAGTTTCCAAGGTATCAAACCTTTGCACAGTCATTTGCCAACACCATTCCTTTCTCTGAAGGCATTGGATTTATTCTCGATATAGATGATGAGAACAAAGAAGATGTGGACATGGCTTACTATGTGACCGCGCACGAGGTAGCCCATCAATGGTGGGGGCATCAGGTAACGGAAGCCAGTGTGAAGGGTAGTTCCATGTTATCAGAAACCATGTCGCAGTATTCGGCATTGATGGTGATGAAGGCTAAATTTCCGCCCGAGGTGATGCAGAAATTTATGAAGTATGAATTGGATCAGTATCTCAGAGGAAGAACGGGAGAACGCAAAAAGGAACAACCGCTGGAACTGGTGGAAAGCCAGCAATACATTCATTATAACAAAGGTTCGCTGGTGATGTATGCGCTGCAGGATTTTGTGGGTGAGGACAGTGTGAACATTGCGCTCAAACGCTACCGAGACGCTTGGGCATACAGGGAAGATCGATACGTTACCACTGCGGACCTTATGCCCTATTTCAAAGCGGTGACCCCTGATAGTCTGCAATACCTCATTCACGATATGTTTGAGACGATCACCCTTTACGAAAACAAAACGGAAGCGGTGACCTACGAATCCATAGGGTCGGATAAGTACAGAGTGTCGATTGAAATTGGCTCCATCAAGTACCGCGCGGATACGCTTGGGAAAGAAACCAAAGAGTCTTCGGTGAACGATTGGGTAGACATCGGTGTATATGCTGAAGATGAAGAGCTCGGGGAGAAATTGATCTACCTGAAAAAGCACCGCATTGAAAAAGATGAAATGACGATCGAGGTAGAGGTGAATGAAAAACCGGTGAAAGCGGGCATCGATCCCATCAACATATTAATTGATCGCAACCCCAACGACAATGTGAGAACCGCTACAGAAAAAACGAAGGTGTAACGCGCTTCCTTCGTAGGCTTTACTGAGCGGAAACTAGGGCGTTTTTTTGCAGACTGAGGTTGTTGCTGAGCCAGGTCGAAGCACTCGAAGTCTGCAACAAAATCAATCGAACTTCACTACCGGGTCGAAAGACCCGGCAGCCAGGGTGTAATGACTGCCAGGTCTTTCGACCCGGCAGTTACAGGAATCTATTTCTTGGAAGTTAGCTTGCCCAATTCCGTGGACAATTCGCTGGGCCCTTTCGGACGGGCAACAATGTTCATGTCTCCATCCAACAAAAAGAAGGTCGGTGTTTGGTGCACTTTGTACAATTGCAGTGGTGTTGATTTCCACCCTTTTAAGTCGGAGACATGTGTCCACGGCAGGTCTTTTTCCACGATGGCATTTTTCCAGGCCGTTACATCTTCATCGCTGGAAATGGCAATGATCGCCACTTTTTTATTCTTGTATTGTTGGTAAACCTCTTTGAGCTCAGGCATCTCTTTTTCACAAAAATGGCAATGAGAAGCCCAGAAAAAGAGCACGACATAATCATTTTTAGCCGCGATGGATTTCAAGGAGACCTGCCTGCCTTTTGGGTTGGGCGCAGAGAAATCGGGAGCCTTGTTGCCTGGCATTAACAGGCGGTATCCATCTGTCATGCGTGCGATGGCATCGTCCAGCGGAATGTCGCTACACCCTTCTGCCAAAACGTATGTCTCGGTCACATATTGAAAAAAGTACCGCGCGTCAATCTCCTGAAAAAGGTCCAGCAGAAAGTTGATGGAAAATGCATAAACCTGGTCGTTGGCTTTGGCCTTGGACAGGATTAAATCAATGGACGTGCGAAAGGACTCTTCCGAGTTGCCAGTGTACTGCTCCAAAAATTCCATCATCCTACGAGGAAAAACAGAGCTGCGCAAAAGGCTCGAATCAGCAAAGTCAATGTCGTTCAAATAAGTTTCGGGCAATGCATTGTGAGGCGCTTCACTTTGCCGCAACGTCTTGGAAAAATAACTGTCGGGTGCCCGTTCCATGAGGCGTTGGTGGGTGCCGCCCTGGCTGAGCAACAAGCTATCCTGTTTGGCCTGAATGGCATTGATTAGTTCATCATCGTCCGGTGCCAATTCGGCCTGTGCCTGTAAGATTTGAAACTCTTCCAGAATTTTCAGTCCCCTTGTTTTGTAATCGAACAACAGTTGATTTTCCTGCGAGGCAACAATGGTTTCATCGTATCGGCCACCCACGGCTTTAAAGTCAATTTTTACTTCTTTTTCGTTCGGGTTGAGGATGATGGCGAATTTGTTGCCCTCGTTCAAAACAACGAGGTAAAATCCAAGGGGATAGGTTTTGGTGAACTGATAGTGGCCCTCCTGGTCAATGGTGGCACTGTCCAGCTTGGTGTGTTTGCTGCCAATGTTTTCATACAACCAAACTTGTTTCTCAGATGGTTTTGGAGAAAATTTTCCTTCCAGGGACTGTCCGAAGCAACCAATGGCCATCAATAAGAATCCTACTATTGCAAATACCTTCATGTGAACGAAATTAAAAAGTTCCGGGTGGATGGATACAACAATTGGGCAAAAGATGCAGGAAATAGAAGCATTCCATTTTCAGCCGTTAAACGATTGTTTAATTTGCAGGAAGGATTTTTGTCGGGCCGTTTATGGAATCGACAGACGCTTTCCACCTCACTGAAAAGCAAAACATCACCTTTATGAAAAAGCAACGCATCATTTCCTTACTGGTATTGCTCGTCCTATTAGTCGCGGGCAGTTTTACCATCTATTCCAGCAACCTCGAAGGAGCACAAGCATCTGCAATTCCAGCAAGAGATAAAACTCCGTTGGAGCTGCCGGTAGGAGATAAATTTGAAAAAGAATGGCATGTAATTGATTCGCTGGTCACGCTTGGATTGACACGGCAAGTGCTGGAAGACCTGGATGAAATTTACAACCGGGCCATTCAACAATCGTATGCACCACAGGCCGCGAAGGCGTTGCTCTATAAAATTAATGTGCAGGCCAACATCGAAGAAGAGGCCTATGTCAAAACCATCGCTGATTTAGAAGGTGCAGCAGAAAATGCCTTTTTTCCACTCAAACCACTGTTGCATTCGGTCACCGCCATGGCCTACTGGAGTTATTACAACCGCAACCGCTGGCGCATTCAACAAAGAACCACCACTGTTGATTTCAAACAGGACGATATTCGCACCTGGGACCTGCAAAAAATTGTGGCCGCTACGGTCAGGCAACACCAATTGGCCCTGGCTTCCAATCCTGAAAAAACGCAGCGCGTGCCGGTTGAATACTTTGATGCGATTCTGTATGAACGCACCGAGGAAGCCATCGCTGAGAGTCGGAATTTAAGGCCTACTCTATATGATCTACTGGCACACCGGGCAATCGATTTTTTTCAAAGGGCTGAACCCAATGTGACCAGACCAGCTTATAAATTCATTGTAGAAGACACGAACCTCTTTGCGGATGCAGCTGCTTTTGCTCAATTGGAATTATCCACCCGAGACACCATGTCCATGGATTTTCAGGCTTTACTCGTTCTCCAGGAGCTGTTGCGTTTTCATTTAGATGATGCTGACCCGCGCGCGCTGATCGATGCCGACTTAAAGCGCTTGAAGTTCGTGCACGGAAAGAGCGTGTCGGAAGACAAAGCCATTCGTTATATGCGGGCGTTGGAGCAAATGCTGGCAAAACACACGGCACATGAGTCATCGGCAGAAATAATGCACCAATTGGCAGTGCAATTGAATACCCAGGCCGGGAAGTACAAACGGCTGGAGTCCGATGATTTCCGATGGGATAAGAAAAAAGCAGTTGCCCTATGCGAACAGGCCATTCAAAAATATCCGAGCTCCTACGGAGCCAAACATTGTGAAACCCTTTTAAATCAGATAAAGGAAAAATCGTTGCGGGTTATCGGTGATCGGGCTGCCCCTCCCAATGCACCATCGCGGAAGTTGTTGCATTATCAAAACATCGATTCGCTTTACTTCAGGGTGGTGGCCGTTAATTTTGACACCTACTTCGAAAAGTATGGCAGTCAGGGCCAAGATCAGGTCGCCAGTTACCTCGTGGGACTGGAGGCTGTGAAAAACTGGAAAATAGGCGTGGACGATGAAGGCGATTATCAGAGTCATGCCGTAGACATGAAAATTCCAGCGTTGCCCATTGGCCATTACATGATCTTGGCGAGTGCGAACCGCAATTTTACTTTGGCAGGAAATGCCGTTTCTTATTCCGAGTACTGGTCTACCAACCTGGCTTATACCAACCGCAGATTGCCAGATGGGAAGTATGAAGTCATGGTGTTGGATCGTACCTCCGGGAGTCCAATCGAAGGAGCAACGGTGTCGGTTTACACACAGAAATACAACTACCGTTCACGCAAATACAACAATCAACCGATTGGAGAATTCACCACAGATAAGGAGGGCCGTATTTTTGTTCCTTTTGCCCGCAATCGATCCGGTTTTGGATTCACGGTCAAAAAGGACAACGATCGCATCAGTTCGGAGTCACACCACTATCAATATGGTCCACAAAAGGCTCCTGAGCCAAGGGTTAGGACCCACTTTTTTACCGACCGGGCTATTTACCGTCCCGGACAGAATATCCATTTCAAGGGCATTGTCATGGACGTTCTCGGAACGAAGCATACAATCAAAACTAATTACAGCACCCAGGTAGTCTTTACCGATGTCAATGGGCAAGAAGTAGGCGCTTTGGATTTAAAATCGAACGAGTATGGTTCCATCAATGGAACGTTCATTGCTCCACAAGGGGGCCTCCTTGGAAACATGAGCATTTCCAATGGGCATGGATACCATTCTGTGTCGGTGGAAGAATACAAACGGCCCAAATTTGAGGTCACCTTTCAGCCGATGAAAGGCACATACCGTCTGGCGGATAAGGTAACCGTTAACGGTTTGGCCAAGGCTTATGCCGGTTCCAACATTGATGGAGCAGCTGTCAAGTACCGCGTGGTGCGCTCAGCGAGTTTTCCGCGGTGGTATTATTACCGCAGCTTTTATCCAACCTCTCCGGAGATGGAGATTACCAACGGGGAAACCATAACCGATGAAAATGGCGCATTTGAAGTAGCCTTTACCGCCATTCCCGATCGCAGCATTGTATCCAGCTCCAAGCCAACTTTTAATTACACGGTGTATGCCGATGTGGTGGACATCAATGGAGAAACGCACAGTTCGCAAACTCAGGTGCGCGTGGGGTATACAGCACTGGAATTGTCGGTGAATGTGCCTGGGCAAGTGGATAAAAGCGGGAAGAATAAATTCAAGGTGGAAACGAGTAATCTAGCCGGAGAACCGGAGCCAGCTGCGGGCAAGGTTACCGTGTATAAATTGCAACAACCCACCCGCACGTTTCGCAAACGAAAAATGGAACGGGCCGATCAGTACCTCTATGATCGGGAAACTTTCTACAAGCATTTTCCCAAGGATTTGTATGATGATGAAAACAACAAGTATACCTGGAAGCGCGAAGAAAAGGTGTTGGAAACCACATTTGACACCAAATCTTCTGACGAGCTCACGTTTACCGACATGGCAAAATGGGAATTGGGCCATTATGTGCTGGAAGCAACGACCGAGGATCGCTATGGAGAACCGGTAAAAGCACTGGTCTATTTTCTGGTAAACGATCCCAAATCCAAACGAATGGAAGATAACACAATTGCCTTTTATTCCTTTCCGAAAAAGGCTTTTGAACCGGGCGAAAAGGCAGAGTTGACCATTGGTACGGCTGAGAAAAATGTGCAGGTGCTGTACGAATTGGAGCACGACAATAAAATTGTCCACCGCGAGTGGATCGAACTGAGCAACGAAAAGAGAACAGTGTCGGTGGGCATCGAAGAAAAGCACCGTGGCAATCTAGTAGCGAGCTTTTTGTTTGTGAAAGACAGCCGCTACTACCAGCGTTCACACAGCATTACAGTGCCACATTCCAATAAAAAACTGGACATAGCCTTTGAGACATTCCGCAGCAAGCTATACCCCGGCCAGGAAGAGGAATGGAAAATTAAAATCAAAGGGCACAAGGGGGAAAAAGTGGCAGCAGAAATGGTGGCATCCCTGTACGATGTTTCTTTGGATGCCTTTCGCGCCAACAATTGGAACTTCAACGCGCTGAGCAACTATTCGCAACGTATTCGCTGGGAAAAGGGTTCTTCGTTTGATGGCCGCCCTGGTACGTTATACTCCCGAAATTGGAATGAAACGAAATATCACCCGGTTAGGAGTTATGATCAATTGAATTGGTTCAATAACTACCGCTACCTGGCACTGTCCAACCGTCAGAAAAGTATGTCCATTTTGGGGGGAGAGGCTGATGCCATGCCCATGGAAATGCAACAGGATGGCATAGCAGATGATGAAGTCTATACCGAGGATCTTGAAACAGGAGGATCTTTAGAGGTATTGTCAGGTTTTATGATGTCTGATAAGAAAGCGAAAGAAGAGGAGGGTACATATACCGTTAAAGTGACGGATAAAAATGGCAATGCCCAAACAGATTTATCAGCGGTAAAAGCCCGCAGCAATTTCAATGAAACCGCTTTCTTCTTTCCAGTGATGGAAACGAATGCTGAAGGCGATGTGGTGTTGAAATTTACCATGCCCGAGTCACTCACCAGGTGGAAATTCATGGGCTTCGCCCATACCAAGGAACTGGCTTACGGCCAGCTGTTAGAAGATGTGGTTACCCAAAAAGAGTTGATGGTGCAGCCCAATGCCCCACGATTTTTCCGGGAAGGAGACAAGATCAATTTGGTGGCCAAAATTTCGAACCTGTCGGAGAAAGAATTGAGCGGTGATGCCCAGTTGTTTTTGTTTGACGCGGTGAGCATGAAGCCAATTGATACCCAGTTTCGACCGGGTCAGGCGGTGCGCAAGTTTACCGTCAAGGCTGGACAAAGTACTGCGGTAGATTGGCCGGTTTTTGTACCAGATAATGTACAGGCGATTACTTATAGGATTGTAGCCAAAGCCGGTTCGTTCAGCGATGGAGAAGAGGCCGCTTTGCCCGTTTTGTCTAACCGCATGTTGGTCACAGAATCGATGCCGATGCCCATCCGCGGGCAGGAATCCAAAACATTCAAATTTGAAAAACTACTGGCTTCCGGAAATTCAACCACGTTGAAGCACCACAAATACACCTTGGAGTTCACCTCCAATCCAGCGTGGTATGCGGTGCAGGCATTGCCTTATTTGATGGAGTATCCTTACGAATGTTCGGAGCAGATTTTTAGCCGGTTTTATGCCAACAGCATGGCTTCACACATCGCCAATTCGAGTCCTGCGATTCAACGGGTGTTTGAATCCTGGAAGCGCGATAGCCCTGGATCACTGTTGTCGAACCTGGAGAAAAATCAGGAACTCAAATCATTGATGTTGCAGGAAACTCCCTGGGTGATGGATGCACGCAATGAAAGCGAACGCAAAAAGCGGGTAGCGCTGTTGTTTGATCTCAACAAGATGACTTCAGAATTGGATCGTGCCCTGACCCAACTCGAAAAAGCACAAACACCCAACGGTGGCTGGGCGTGGTTCCCAGGAATGCGCGACAACTCTTACATCACACAGCACATTGTGGCCGGTATGGGGCATCTCGATAACCTTGGCATCAAACGCATCAAGGAAGACAAACGGGTACAAGCCATGATCAAAAAAGCAGTGCCGTACCTCGATGATCGCATGCGCGAGCAATACGAAGAGCTAAAGCGCAGAAAGGTCAAACTGGCTGAATATCACCTGGGACATTCCCAAATACAATACCTCTATGCACGTTCCTATTTTCGGGACATTCCAGTAGGCAAGAAAAACAAAGAAGCTTTTGAATTTTATCAGGGACAAGCGGAGAAATTCTGGTTGGAAAACAGCTATTACATGCAAGGGATGATTGCCCTGGCATTGCACCGTTTTGAAAAACCGAAGGTGCCGCAGCTGATCATCAACTCCTTGAAAGAAAACGCCATCTTCTCAGAAGAAATGGGCATGTACTGGAAAAACAGTTACGGCTATTATTGGTACCAGGCACCCATCGAAACACAGGCCTTGCTCATCGAGACATTTGATGAAGTGGGCAACGATCAAAAATCGATGGAGGAGATGAAAATCTGGTTGCTCAAGCAAAAGCAAACACAAGATTGGAAAACAACCAAAGCGACAGCCGAGGCATGTTACGCGTTGTTGCTGCGCGGTACTGATTGGCTGGCAGAAACACAGTTGGTGGAAGTAACAGTAGGTGATCAGGTGGTAGACCCCAGCAAAATGCCGGAAGTAAAAGTGGAGGCTGGCACGGGTTACTTCAAAACATCCTGGGCGGGATCAGAAATCAAGCCCGGCATGGGAACCGTAAAAGTGAACAAGAAAGACAAAGGAGTGGCTTGGGGCGCGATGTACTGGCAGTACTTCGAACAGCTGGACAAGATTACACCCGCAGAAACTCCGCTGAAGTTGCAAAAGCAATTGTTTTTGGAAAGACCGTCTGACAAGGGGCCGGTTATCACTCCGGTGACAGCCGAAACCAAACTGAAACCAGGCGATAAGCTGAAAGTACGCATCGAATTGCGCGTGGATCGCGCGATGGAATATGTGCACATGAAAGACATGCGCGCCTCCGGATTTGAACCAGTCAACGTGCTGTCAACCTACAAGTATCAGGATGGATTGGGCTATTATGAAAGTACAGGAGATGCCGCCACTAACTTCTTTTTTGACTACCTGCCCAAAGGAACATATGTTTTTGAATACCCGCTAAAGGTCTATCATGAAGGAGATTTTTCCAACGGCATCACCAGCATCCAATGCATGTATGCGCCAGAGTTTGCCTCGCATTCAGAAGGCATTCGGGTACAAGTAGGAAAGTAGGATAGTAATCTGGTTCGAGATAAGTTTTTTTGTATCTGCTCGATTAACAGAGTTTAAGGCCAATTAAAGTGCAAAATCTAAACGTAGCTGTTGCATGTGCGGTGCGATGGCCCGTCAAAAATCGTAGGGCGCGGTGGCATTTGCGGGATGAACGATCTTTTTGACTTGATTTTTTGGGCACTTTTTCATCTAAGGAAAAAGTGCCAATGTATAATCGGAGAAGAACTTAACTCCATGAAAACGAAAGTTTTGCGATCTTTTTAAGCTAGGTGCATTGAATACTTCAAATGATATTTTCGCAACAACTCATTTTTATTTATAAGTCGAACTCAGGGAAGTAAATTAATCCTCTTCCAGCAAGCGAATGATGGTAGCCACATCCTGCGGGATGTCTACGCTGAAAGCATCATGGTCGGTCAGAGCAGCGTAAATCGAGTAGCCGTTTTCCAACCAACGCAACTGTTCCAATGACTCCACTTTTTCAAGGGTGGAAGGTTCCAGACGCGTAATCTCAGCCAGCACATTTTTGCGGTATCCGTAGATGCCAATGTGGTGATAGTAATCGTGCAAAGCTATCCACTCAGAGATGTTTTTTCCACGCATGTATGGAATAGGAGAGCGGGAAAAAAACAACACTTTGTTGTTTGGGTCTAAAATCGTTTTAGCCGTGTTAGGACTTTTGAGCACATCCTCCGATTGGATGAGTCGAACCAACGTAGCAATCTGCGTATCCTCCTTTTCAAAACACTGAGCCACCTTATCGATCTGCTCCGGGTCAATCAGCGGTTCGTCACCCTGAATGTTGATAACCACATCAAAATTACCCTCTGTCTTGTTGAGTGCCTCAAAACAACGGTCAGTTCCCGTAGGGTGCAAGTCCGAAGTCATCACCACTTTGCCACCAAAACCCTTCACGTGATCTTCAATGCGAACATCGTCAGTAGCCACCACGATGTCGCTCAGGCTTTTGGCTTTTGCCACTTGTTCATACACCCGTTGAATCATGCTTTTACCAGCAATGTTTGCCAACGGTTTACCCGGGAAACGGGTAGACCCATAACGGGCCGGAATAATACCTAATATACTCATACCAATTGCTCTTTCGCTAAAAGTAAAACAATTATAACAATTCTTCTGAAGATAAACTGAAAGCAGCGATTCTGTCAAGGGGCAGCCGTTTTCTGGTTCCAAATGAGCTTTACATTCATCCATATGATTCGTTGCATCGAGCTCACGACTTAATACCCTCCTTAAAACCATTAGAGCAGCATCCTGTCAGTGGGAAAAAAGCCATTTGCAGATTCAAAATGTTCGTTCAACTAGAAATTGTGCTTTTCATCGGGAAATCGAAACAAACAGCCCCTGATATCAGTACAATGTGGTAGTATCTGAAAATATGAAAGCAGTAAAAAATTATTTCCTTGTTTGTGCACTCCTTTTCGGAGCAATTACCGCCTATGCGCAAGAAGGTCCTGGAGGAGTCGGAAATTCGACAAACAACCGCTATTGGTACGATGCAGCAGATTTGTCAGCCACCAACTCAGATGGCGATCAAGTGTCGAGTTGGCCAAACAAAGGCGGCAACGGAAGTGCAGCCACACAGTCTGGTACTGATGAGCCCATGTTTCGTTCGGCAGTTTCGTACACCATGAACGGTTTCCCAGTCATCGAATTTGATGGCGTCAACGACCTGTTGGTGATACCCAACAGCGCAGATCTAAACACAGGAGCCGCACAATCGGAGCGCACTTTCCACATGGTGATTCGAACCGGAATGGATGTGGCGACCCGACAAATGATTTTTGAAGAAGGGGGTGCCACCCGAGGATTAAACATTTACCTATTTAATGGAGACCTGTATTTCGGAGCCTGGAACTTTGCCAACGATGGTGCTGGTTCTCCCTGGGGATTTTCATTTGTGAGCACTCCCATTGCCGATGGCATTGAGTACATCATCACCATGGTAAAGCAGGGCAACAACTCTTCTAGCGGAACCATTGAATGTTACGTGAATGGACAAAGTGTTGGTACTATGAACGGAATTGGATTGCTCTATGCCCACTCTGGCGCCATTGGCTTAGGAGGAAAAAATGGAGGCTCTTTCTACGAAACGGGAAATCCCGGCAGCGGCTCAATCGATGGATTCTCAGGAGACGTTGCAGAATTTATCCACTACAGCAATGCCGTCAATTTCGCAGAACGCACGCTGATAGAAAACTACCTTTCTTCAAAATACGCCATTGCCTTAGGAGCAAACGATGTTTATTCCATGGACACACCCGGCAACGGCAACTACGACAATGAAGTGGCAGGAATTGGCCAGGCATCTGATGGCACAAACAACATTGCCGGACAAGGTCCATCCATAGTAGAAATGAACAGTGCCAACGACCTTGCCAACAGCGAATTCTTGGTGTGGGGACATGATAATGGCGCACTCACCGAAACAACAACGGGAATTCCCGTGTCAGTCGATCGCAGACTCAACCGTGTTTGGAGAGTGAGCGAAGCAGGAGATGTAGGAACAACTACCATCGAAATTGATGTTAATTCCGCCTCAGTAAGTGGCGCGGTGGCAGCTGATTTTAGTCTGTTGATAGACAATGCAGACACTGATTTTAGTGATGCGCTGGTGGTGCCGGCAGCATCGGTTACTTCAGGTATCGTCAGTTTTACGGGCATCAACCTGGTTGATGGAGACTTTTTTACCCTCGGAACACAAATCAGCCCAGTTGGCAATGTTGGTCCAGCTGGTGTTGGAGATAATTCGCAATACCGTTATTGGTATGATGCCAATGATTTGGTGGCTTCACTCAACGACAGTGACCCAGTTAGTTCTTGGGCCAACAAAGGCGGAAATGGCACAGCAGCGAACCAAAGCGGTACAGCCCAACCACTGTTTCGCAACGATGGCGCCAACGCCATGAACGGTTATCCGGTACTGACATTTGACGGTTCCAACGATTACCTGGTTATCCCCAACGACAACGATTTGAACCTTGGAAATGCCCAGGACGAACGCACCTTTATGCTGGCCTTCCGAACGGGCAGTAATGTTACGTCACGGCAGGTTCTTTTTGAAGAGGGTGGCGGTGTCCGCGGACTCAACATCTACATTGTTGGCGGAGATTTGTATTTAGGAGGATGGAACATCAACAGCGATGGTACCGGAGCTCCCTGGGCATTCAATTTCATCAACACTAGCATCAGCGCAAACACCGAGTACGTGGTAACAATGGTGAAGGCAGGTAATTCATCCATTACCGGCACCATCAGTGGCTACCTCAACGGCCAAAGTTTTGGAGCGATTCCCAACATCGGCTTTTTATATGCACATTCAGGAGCCATCGGTATCGGAGCCATGAACAACGATACTTACTTTGAAACAGGTTCAGCCTCTGGAAATGGAAACTATTTTGGTGGAGCGATTGCAGAGTTTGTACATTACAATTATGCCGTGTCAACCGCGGAAAGAATCATCGTTGAAAATTACCTCACCGCCCGTTACGGCATCGCCATGGGAAGCAACGATTTTTACACCATGGACAATGGTAGCAACGGAGACTACGATCACGATGTTGCTGGTATCGGGCAAGCTACCGATGGTAGTTCACATGACGATGGCAAAGGCGAAGGCCGTGTTCGTGCTTACCTGCCTTCCGGATTGGCCAACAACGAGTTTTTTCTCTGGGGTCACAACAACGAACCCTTCTGCAATTCAACAGATGTGCCAGGCTCTTTGGTCAATCGGCCATTGCGGGTATGGAGAGCTTCTGAAATTGGCGACATTGGTAGCCACCGTATCAGCTTTGACCTGACAGGAATTACTTACGGCAATGTGAACGATTTGAAATTGTTGGTCGATGGAGATGGAGTATTCAGCAATGCTACTATTTATAACTTATCCAATAGTTCAGGAGATATAGTCGAGTTTTACGGAGTCAACATTGCTGCTGGCGATTATTTCACACTGGCTTCCACCAATTTATTTGTGGATAATTCAGGCAGCACTCAAACTACCTGGTTGGGAGTTAACACCAACTGGTTCAGCGGCAGCAACTGGGACAATGGCGTGCCGACAGCTTTGCAAAATGCACTTATCCCTGCATCGCTAATCAACTATCCGGTGATCAACTCGGCAGGGGCTGTTTGCCAGGATCTTACCATTCAGGCAGGAGGCAGTGTAGAGGTATCGGGCAGCAATACGTTAACCGTATCTGGCAACTGGGATAACAGCGGAACATTCATTGAAAATGAAAGCACGGTTTTGCTGCAAGGAGCCTGTGGCTCGGCTTCAATTTCCAACAATGGACCACAAAGCTTTTACAACCTAACTCTTGACAATGCAGAAGGTGCAGCCATCGGTAATCGAAATGTGAACATCATTAGCACGTTGACCCTAACCAGCGGAACACTGCTGACAAATGATTCATTGACCCTTTTGTCAGATGCCGCAGGAACGGCCCGAATTGCGGAAATTACAGGCGGTGCTATTTCTGGCGAAATCATGGCCCTCCGATACATTGATGGAGGCTCTACCAACTGGCGTTTTTTAACCTTCCCGGTAAGTGGCGCAGATTTGGAGCAGTTTGATGATGACTTTATCACCAGCGGATTTCCTGGAACCGATCACCCTCTTTGGCCAGCACCGGAAAATCTTTGGCCCTCGTTTTACTTTTACGATGAAGCGTTGGGTACAACTTACAACGATGGATTTACTCCTCCGGGAAGTACTTCGGATATAGTGAGTCCTGGAGAAGGGTTGTGGATCTACTGTGGTGATAGCCTGCAAGCAACGGCTGCATTTACCGTTGACGTTCGCGGACCAGCAAACACCGGAGACATTGCAATGCCTGTCAGCTACACTTCTACAGGCAGCAGCGCCAACGATGGCTGGTCGCTCGTAGCCAATCCATATCCTTGCCCCATAGATTGGGACGATGCAAGTTGGACAAAAACCAACGTGAACAACGCCACCCACATTTGGAACCCACAAAATTCGCAGTATGCTAGTTATGTTGGTGGAGTAGGCACCAATGGAGGAAGTCGTTACATCTCCTCTTTTCAAGCGTTTTTTGTACAAACGAGCGCTGCTTCACCTACTCTCACAGTGCGCGAATCGTGCAAGGTGGATCAAGAACAAACATTTATTCGAAGAGCGACAAAAGAAACATTTAGATTGGCATTGGAAGGTGCAGGAGAGAGCGATGAAATTGCCATTTTATTTGACCCACAAGCCACAGATGGTTTTGATGCAGCGGCAGATGCTTTGTTGTTCAGCCCTTTCGAAATGTCTGCGGCAAGGTTGAGCTCGGTGGCAGGAGAAAATGATTACTCTATCAATACGATGGCAACGTTCGATGGCTACAAAGTAATTCCCATTCGGGTTACCGCTCCGGAAGGCGGGCAGTTCACCATTCGTGCAACAGATTTGACGGCCGTTAGTGAAGATAGAGTGTTGATTGAGGACACGTATACCGGAACAATGCTTGAATTATCAGCGGAAACAAACTACGAATTTTATCAACCAGCAGGCATGACCAAGGCTCGGTTCTTAATCCACATCAACCCAGATGAAACGGCCGACTCAGAAGCGACCATCGAAGAAGATCAAGGTGCAAACATTGCCATCTATCCAAATCCGGTAAAAGATCAATTGTGGGTGCAGTCAAATGACCTGGGAACCGATTTAACCATTCAGTTTTTTGACTTAAGTGGCCGTTTGTTGTTGAGCCAAAACATGGCTTCAGGCACTGCACAGTCAGTAGACGTTTCTAACCTATCTACTGGAATGTATCTCTATCGCTTAGAAGCAAATGGACAACTATTATCCACAGATAGGGTGATGGTTAGCCGGTAATAAGCAAGCCATTATTCGTAGAGCCTTCCCAAAAACGCTTCTTTTTTTCGTTTGGAAACCTCCACATTTGAATTGTCCGACATCGTAACCGTGCCGCCACTTCCCCGAGTATATTTGCAGATGTGATTCATGTTTATCAGATGGGATTTGTGTACTCGAAAGAAACCACAATCAACCAGCAAAATTTCAATTTCCCGCAGATTTCGCGAGATGACCACATTTTCACGGGTAGTCAGATAAACCCTGGTGTAGGAACCATCGGCTCGACAACGAACGATTTCTTCCACCTTCACAAACATCATCCCATCCATGGTAGGCAAGGCGATCTGATTAAAAGGATTTTTTTGCCGAATGTTGGAAAGAAAGGCTTCCAGCGGCTTTTTGTCTTTGGGTTGTCCCCTTTTGGCCGCTACTTTTTTGATAGCTTCCTGTAACTCTTCACTGTCCACAGGCTTTAGCAGGTAGTCTAATGCCGAAAATTTGATGGCCTTGATGGCGTAATTGTCATGGGCGGTGGTGAAGATAACTTCAAAGTCAACTTCCCTGCTCGCTTCCAAAATGTCAAACCCAGTGCCGCGTGGCATCCTGATGTCTAAAAAAACCAATTCGGGCTGATGCTGGTGAATAGAAAGAATACCAGCTTCAATAGAAGTGGCAGTGCCACAAATTTGAACTTCCGGACAATACAGTTGGAGTAGCTTGCATAAAAAGTCTAGTCCTTTTTCTTCATCATCAATAACAATCGTTCGAATCATTCTGGGGGGCTTTCGTTATGAGTTCAATGGAATAAAAATTTCAATCTTGGTTCCTGTCGCATTTCCTTCGGCATCTTCCAGATCAACCACATGCAGACTCATGTTGCTGTTATGGGTGGCGTTTAGTATTTTGAGTCTTTCTTTGGTAATTTTCATACCAGAAGATTCATGTTGGTGATGTTTTCCCTGGATTCTACCGGCATTTTTTCGCCCAACACCATCATCGGTAATGCAACAAATCAGTTGGTCGTTGCGCTCCACAATTTTTATCTCTACCCGGCCTTGCTGCTTTTCTTTGTTCATGATGCCGTGCCAGATGGCATTTTCAACATACGGTTGTATCAGCATCGGTGGGATTTCTGCGGCTTCCAAATCCAGATCAGGATCAATGATAATCTCGTAGATAAACCGATCGCCAAAGCGCAAGCTTTCCAGTTCAAGGTATAGTCGCAGCGTTTGGAGTTCTTCAGCCAGAGGAATGACGGTGCTTTTGGAGTTTTCCAGAATCCTGCGCATCAGTCTGGCGAAAGTCGACATATTCTTTACGGCTTCTCTGGTATCATTGTTGGCGATCAGCTGCTGAATGGAGTTGAGCGAGTTGAAAATGAAATGGGGGGTCATCTGAGCGCGAAGGGCTTTCTGCTCCGACTCAAAGGCCGTCTTCATGAGCACGTTTTGGCGCTTCAACAAAAGCAATCGAAAATAAAAGGTAGACCAGAGAAAGCTCACTACTGACAGGAAAACAGCGCATAAAAACCACCAGGTTTGCCAGTAGGGCGCATCAATCGTGAGGTGGAGCCGCTGCATTGGGCCAACGGGAATTTCATTTTCCAACATCCCCTGAACCTGTAGTTGGTAAACCCTCGGAGGAAGAAACCGGTAACGAATAACTGAGTCAGTAGTGTTGATCCAATTGTCATCAACGCCCAGCATTTTATACCGCACATGATGCGGTTGAGCTACGTCCGTTTTCCAATAAATTTCAACAATCTTGTCCTTGTGCGACAGGCGGTGTGAATGTTCTGAATTCTCCGATTCGTCTAGCAACAAATGAATGGCAAAGATGGCAGTGGAGTCTTCCGAAGCCTTTAGTCTAGGCACAAAGAATCCCTGCTCCCGGAGATTAAGAATGGTTTTAAACCATTTGTTATCATTGACCGAGGCTGAGGCTTCTAGTCCGGATTGAGGCCAGCGGGGGCTGAGCGGTATAAGGCCAGAAGATGCCGAAAAAAATAGTAGAAGCGCAGTTAGTAGGGTTATGCCATAGGCTCTATTCAAGAAAGGGATTAGGGTTTACAAGGGTAAGAAGTTTAAATTTCGCAAGAATTGAAGCAAATAACAAACGTTAAGGCAGGTTGTTTGGTATTTAAGCAGGCTTTTTTTTAACATTCTTTGAAGCCAATGCAAAGTTAGGGGCAAGGGGCCTAGATCCGCTAAGATTGGTCCAAGTTGGGGCGAAATTGTTCCTTTTCAAATAGTGTAATCACTTATATTTGTTTGTGTCAAATCGAAATGAATGGAACTTCACCCCGAACTGTTATACCGCATAGGAATTACCCTGATTGATGGTGTAGGCGATGTAACGGCAAAGAAATTAATTTCCTATTGTGGTGGGGCAGAAGCCGTTTTTCGCGATCGCGAAGAGCACCTTGCCAAAATACCGGGGATTGGAACAAGGTTGGTAAAGTCCATTCTTTCTCAGCGTGTTTTATCCAGGGCGGAGGCCGAAGTAGAATTCATCGAATCGAAAGGCATTCAGCCCCACTTTTACCGGGACGATTCTTATCCCAATCGTTTGAAACAATGCGAAGATGGCCCTGTGCTGCTCTACGCTCAGGGGAACATGAACCTGAACACCAAAAGGGTCGTGGGCATTGTCGGTACCCGAAAATCATCTGCGTACGGACAAAAAATGTGTCAAGATCTGGTTGCCGATTTGGGAGTATACGATGCTTTAATCGTCAGTGGTCTGGCCTTTGGGATTGATGTAAACGCACACCGCAATGCAGTGAGTCATGGACTTCAAACGGTGGGTGTCATGGCACATGGATTGGACCGGGTGTATCCCGCACAACACAGCCGAACAGCACTGGAAATGCAAACGCATGGCGGCATGGTCACAGAATTTAAAAGTAATACGAATCCCGACCGGGAAAATTTTCCCAGGCGCAACCGAATAGTAGCCGGTTTATGCGATGCTTTGGTGGTAATTGAGTCACCCTTACGAGGCGGCTCTATGATTACTGCTGAAATAGCTGGCTCCTATTACAGAGATGTTTTTGCAATGCCGGGAAAAGTTGGTGATGAAGCCAGTAGGGGCTGTCATTTTTTGATCAAAACAAATCGGGCTGGACTGATAGAATCAGCCAGTGATTTGGCCTACCAAATGCGTTGGGACAAGGAAGAGGAAAAGACATCAGACAACGAACAACGCTACCGAGAACTTACTGGGGCCGAAGGACGCATTGTGCATGTGCTCAAAGAAAAGAAGCAAATTGGCATTGACGAATTGTGCCTCTCGGTGGATATGGGCACCAGCGCAGTAGCCGGAGTTCTACTCAACCTCGAATTTTCTGGATTGGTGCGCTCCCTTCCTGGCAAACGCTATGAACTCAATTAGAATTAGAGTACCCAAAGATCCCAATTCCCGTCAAACTTGTAGGTATGGTTGTCTTGACCTTCAAATTTGTTATCAGCAAGTGGAGTCCAGGTGAATCCATCAGTTGAACTGACCAAATTGTTGGTTCCAACCTTAATGAAAACTCCATTATTATCTGTCCAAACGCCATCTCCATTGGGGATCCAGCTTTGACCATCTTGCGACCACTGTAGTTTCTGTTGGGCGTCCAACTTATTCATCGTGCCATCTTTGTTTTTCCAAATACCGTCATTGGATTTAGTCCAATCAGCAATGGAAATGGCTGAAGCTCCAGAGGTTGTGAATTCGCCTGCTGTAGATACGGAGGCAGCAAATAAAAAGGAAAGAATGGTCAGTGCAGCGGTTATCTTTTTCATGAGAATAGAATTTTCTTTTTAGCAAGACGTAACGGTTACCAAAAAGTGGTCTGTCATTTTAAGTGACACGTCAAAATTATAACTGTAAAGATAACGTATTCGTAAAAAAATACTAGCTGATCTCCCTAATGGAGTGAAATTGACTGCGCTTTTGGCAATAAACCACAGCGCATTTTTTTATTAAAAAATACTTTGGCCCTGAGCCAGACTGTCAAAATCGTTGGAATACTATTGATACTTTTCTGAAAACAAACGTTTCGTCTGGCTTGCGGAATTTATGGATGGTGCTTGAGAGGAGTTGGGATTTGGGGAATGTGCCTGATAACGAGGGAAAAAGCCCAGAATTTGTCGGGGGGATATCCCTTTTTTTGTACCGTTCTAACATTTAAAAAATTTCTACATTTGCACGTCAATTTTAAACAAAATACCGAGCGATGAGCACATCGAATTACCAAGAGGCTATTGATGCATACATGGACCGAGTTAAGTCCAGAAATCAGCACGAGCCGGAATTTCTTCAAGCGGTTCACGAAGTGGCCGAGGCCGTTATTCCTTATGTGGAAGAAAATCCACGTTATAAGAAGGCCAATATTCTGGATCGAATTGCCGAGCCAGAAAGAGTCTTAATGTTCAGAGTTCCTTGGATCGATGACGAAGGCAACTTCGAGGTCAATCGTGGATACCGCATCGAGATGAACAGCGCAATTGGACCATATAAAGGTGGTTTGCGTTTCCATCCTTCTGTGAACCTGAGTATTTTGAAATTCCTCGCTTTTGAACAAGTGTTCAAAAATAGCTTGACTACACTGCCTATGGGCGGAGGCAAAGGAGGATCAGATTTCAACCCAAAAGGAAAATCTGACAACGAAGTGATGAAGTTTTGTCAAAGTTTTATGACAGAATTGTCGCGTCACATTGGTCCTAATACGGATGTACCAGCCGGAGATATTGGTGTTGGTGGTCGTGAAATCGGATTTATGTTCGGTCAATACAAGCGAATTCGCAATGAGTTTACCGGTGTTTTGACTGGAAAAGGCCGTGAATACGGTGGTAGCTTAATTCGTCCTGAAGCAACAGGCTACGGCAACGTATACTTTGCTGAAGAGATGTTGAAAAAGCAAGGTTCTGGATTTGGTGGCAAAACGGTTGTTATTTCCGGTTCTGGAAACGTTGCTCAGTATGCTTGTGAAAAAGCATTGGAATTGGGTGCAAAAGTGGTGACTATGTCTGATTCATCAGGGTATGTGCACGACAAAGATGGCATCACAACGGAGAAGTTGGCGTTTATCATGGAATTGAAAAACGTGAAAAGAGGCCGTATTAAAGAATACGCAGACAAGTTTGGAGTTGAATTCCATGAAGGTGGGAAGCCTTGGGGAGTTACTTGTGACATTGCTTTGCCTTGTGCCACTCAAAACGAGTTGGACGAAGCATCTGCAAAAACATTGGTTGACAATGGTTGTACTTGCGTAAGCGAAGGTGCTAACATGCCGAGTACTCCTGAAGCAATTGAGGTATTCCACAGTGCGAAAATTCTTTTTGCACCAGGAAAAGCTTCCAATGCAGGTGGTGTTGCTACATCCGGTTTGGAGATGAGCCAAAATTCATTGCGATTGAGCTGGACCCGTGAAGAGGTCGATGCTAAGTTGCATGGCATCATGGTTGACATCCACGAGGCGTGTGTGAAATACGGAACCGAAGATGGTTATGTAAACTATGTAAAAGGAGCAAACGTTGCCGGCTTTATCAAAGTAGCCGATGCAATGATGGCGCAAGGACACGTTTAGTTCGCCTCATCCTTATACCTATATGATATATAACGACCTCCGAGTATTCGGAGGTCGTTCTTGTTTTCGGGCCAATCACTTTCGAAGCTTTTTACTAATTTTCCACCGCAAATTACCACCTAAAGACAGCAGACCATGTACGGAGATTTAAAGCCATTTTTACAAAAAGAATTGACCGCAATTGAAGAAGCGGGTTTGTTCAAACGCGAGCGCATTATTACTGGCCCTCAGGGAGCCGATATTCAAGTAAGCACGGGTGCGGGAGTTTTGAATTTTTGTGCCAATAACTACTTGGGTTTGTCATCGCACCCAACGGTGATCCAAGGTGCAAAGGATGCATTGGACACGCATGGCTTTGGCATGTCGTCTGTGCGGTTTATTTGTGGCACTCAAGACATTCACAAAAAACTGGAAGCACAAATCTCAGATTTCTTAGGTACTGAAGACACCATATTATACGCTGCGGCATTTGATGCCAATGGTGGGTTGTTTGAACCGTTGTTTTCAGCGGAAGATGCCATCATTTCTGATGAGCTCAACCACGCTTCTATTATCGATGGAGTCCGTTTGTGCAAGGCGCAACGCTACCGCTATAAAAACAGCGATATGGCTGATTTGGAGGAAAAGCTCCAGGCAGCACAGGCGCAACGGCACCGCATCATCGTCACCGATGGTGTTTTTTCAATGGACGGGTACATTGCCAAACTGGATGAAATTTGTGCCTTAGCAGAAAAGTATGATGCACTGGTGATGGTAGACGATTGCCACTCAACAGGTTTTGTGGGTAAAACAGGCCGTGGCACAGCAGAACACTGCGGTGTAATGGGGCAGGTAGATATTATTACCGGTACCCTTGGAAAAGCCTTGGGTGGCGCCATGGGAGGATTTACCTCTGGCCGAAAAGAAATCATCGACATTCTCAGACAACGATCACGACCTTATTTGTTTTCCAATTCATTGGCACCAGCCATCGTGGGAGCTTCCTCAAAGGTTTTTGATTTGCTCAACAGCACCACCGGGTTGCGCGACAAGCTGGAAGACAACACGGCCTACTTTAGAGAAGGAATGGAAGCAGCCGGTTTCGACATGAAACAAGGCGTGCATCCAATCGTGCCGGTGATGTTGTACGATGCCAAACTCTCGCAGAATTTTGCCAACCGCTTGTTGGAAGAAGGGATCTACGTGATTGGCTTCTTTTATCCGGTTGTTCCAAAGGAGCAGGCACGCATTCGGGTTCAGATTTCTGCAGGCCACGAAAAACACCATTTAGACAAGGCCATTGCCGCCTTTATCAAAGTCGGAAAAGAGCTGGGTGTGATTAGTTAAAGACCCTAATTTTTGTCATTCATTTTATCAGTGAATTAAAGTTGGGGAGAATCAGTGTTTTTCAGGGGTAGAACTATTTGTTCAATAGAAAATTAGTGTTAACTTCGCAGCCCCTTTTTAGGGTTGTACAACTATTGATTACGAAAAAGCTGGTAAAGTGAACAGTTTAAGCTATAAGACAGTTTCAGGCAACAAAGCTACTGCTGACAAGCAATGGCACGTTGTAGATGCAGAAGGTCAAGTGTTAGGACGCGTGGCCTCTGAGATCGCATTTTTATTGCGCGGGAAACACAAGACAAACTTTACACCACATGCTGATTGCGGTGATAACGTAGTAGTTATCAATGCTGCAAAAGTGAAGTTGACTGGTGCAAAGTGGGATACGAAGCAATACATTCGCCACACCGGCTACCCTGGTGGACAACGTGTTCGCACGGCCACTGAGGTTATGGCAAAAAAGCCAACTGAGATGGTTGAGAAAGCAGTAAAAGGAATGTTGCCTAAAAATAAATTGGGTAGCGCACTTTACCGCAACTTGTATGTGTATGCTGGACCAGAGCATGGTCAGGAAGCACAGCAGCCAAAACCTATTGACTTAAAAACAATCCGATAAGTATGGAAGTCATCAACACCCTGGGCAGAAGAAAAAAATCTGTAGCCCGTATTTATGTTTCCAAGGGGAAAGGTGCAATCACCGTTAACCGAAAAGACTTCAAAGAGTACTTTCCAGTTGCGGAGCTGCAATTAAAAGTAAACCAACCATTTCAGGTAACTGAGTTGGAAGGCAAGTTTGACGTTAAAGTCAATGTAAGTGGTGGAGGTGTCTCAGGACAAGCCGAAGCTGTTCGATTGGCCATCTCTCGTGCGCTTGTTAAGTACGATGAAGAACTTCGTCCAGCTTTGAAAGCAGAAGGCTTTATGACTCGTGACCCACGTATGGTTGAACGTAAAAAACCAGGTCAGAAGAAAGCCCGTAAGAAATTTCAATTTAGTAAACGTTAATCATATTACCGTTTGTTTAGTATCTAAACTGGCAAGACTTTTCACATCGAAAGCTACTTGCCAGTTGCTGTATTAGGGAAGGTAAACAAATCAGAAAAAATGGCTAAGACCGACTACAAAGAATTGCTGGATGCAGGTGTGCATTTTGGACACCTCAAGAGAAAATGGCATCCAAACATGGCTCCATACATCTTTATGGAGCGCAATGGAATCCACATCATCGATTTGCACAAGACTGTTGCGAAATTGGATGAGGCTTCTGCTCAATTGAGACAAATTGCCAAATCAGGTAAGAAAATTTTGTTTGTTGCTACCAAGAAGCAAGCAAAAGACATCGTTGCTGCAAAAGCGAAAAGCATTAACATGCCTTACGTGACAGAAAGATGGCCTGGAGGAATGTTGACCAATTTTGCAACTATCCGCAAAGCAATTCGCAAAATGTCAGCCATTGACAAAATGGAAACTGACGGTACTTTCGCCAACATGTCGAAGCGTGAGCGCTTGCAAGTTTCTCGTCAACGCGCAAAACTCGAAAAGAACTTAGGTAGTATTGCTGACCTCACACGTTTGCCAGCTGCCATCTTTATCGTTGACATCAAAAAAGAACACATTGCCGTAGCTGAGGCCAAAAATCTCAACATCCCAACTTACGGTATTGTTGATACAAACTCAGATCCCACATCAGTTGATTTTGCTATTCCTGCAAATGATGATGCTTCTAAGGCCATTGATAAAATCATGGACAGTGTTATAAGCACCATCAAAGAAGGTTTGGATGAGCGCAAAGTTGACCGTGAGAAGCAAGCTGCCGAGCAGCAAAAAAGAGAAGAAGCTGAAGCTGCTGCTGCTGAAAAAGCAAAAGAAAAGGCTGAAGCAGAAGCCCTGAAAGCGAAAGAAGCCGCTGCTGACGCGAAGAAAAAAGAAGCTGAAAAAGCTTAATCCTTAAGAACATTATTTGTTAAACTTATTTAATAGTCTGTTACACGATGACTAAAATTACTGCGTCTGAAGTTAACCGCTTGAGAAAAATGACCGGGTCTGGCATGATGGATTGCAAGAAGGCTCTGGTTGAAGCTGAAGGAGATTTTGATAAAGCAGTTGACCTGCTAAGAAAAAGAGGCCAGAAAGTTGCCGCCAAGCGTGGTGACCGTGAAGCTTCTGAAGGTTTGGTCATTGCAAAATCCTCTGAAGATGGTACCAAAGGAGTGATTTTCGTACTGAACTGCGAAACTGACTTTGTTGCTAAAAACGAAGAGTTCGTAAAATTGGCGACCACCATTGGTGATTTGGCCTTGAACAACTTCCCGGCATCTACTGATGATTTAAATGCCCTTCCTTTTGAAGGAGCTACTTCTATTGGTGACCGTGTTATCGAAGAAGTTGGTAAAATTGGAGAGAAGATTTTTATCTCCGGTTATGAGCGCATCGATTCATCGGTTGTTGTAGCTTACAATCACCCAGGTAACCAAGTTGCCTCTTTGGTTGGTCTGAGCGTTGCTGGAGACCAAGTAAACGAAGCAGGTAGAGACATTGCCATGCAGGTTGCTGCGATGGCTCCTGTTGCATTGGATAAAGACCAGGTGTCTGCTGAATTGGTTGAGAAAGAGATTGAGATTGGTAAAGACCAGGCTCGCCAGGAAGGTAAGCCAGAAGCAATGTTGGAAAAGATTGCGATGGGTAAGCTGAACAAGTTCTACAAAGAGAACACTTTGTTGAACCAAGACTTCATCAAAGACACCAAGAAAACGGTGACACAATACCTGAAGGAGATCGACAATGATCTGACGGTCACATCCTTTAAGAGATTTTCACTTTCTTAAGTGAATAAGTTAACAAAGAGAGGCTTTTAAGTCTCTCTTTTTTTTGTCTAATTTTCGCAGAATCAAATCTGAAGACATCGATGAGATACAAACGGGTACTCCTCAAGCTGAGTGGTGAAGCACTCATGGGAAATGAACAATTTGGCATTGACAATGAGCGCCTGGCGCAGTATGCTGAAGAAGTAAAGAAAATTTCCAGAGACGGAGTTGAAGTGGCCATTGTAATTGGCGGAGGAAACATCTTTAGAGGCGTGCAAGCTTCCGAAGGCGGTATGGATCGTGTACAAGGAGATTACATGGGCATGTTGGCTACGATGATCAATAGCCTGTCTTTGCAATCTGCTTTAGAAGCCATTGATGTTAAAACAAGGTTACTGTCGGCCATTAAGATGGAACAGATTGCAGAACCTTTTATTCGCAGAAGAGCCGTTCGCCACTTAGAAAAAGGACGCGTAGTTATTTTTGGTGCTGGAACAGGTAACCCGTATTTCACAACCGACACGGCAGCCAGCTTGAGAGCCATTGAAGTAGAAGCTGATGTTATTCTAAAAGGTACCCGCGTAGACGGTATCTACACAGCCGATCCTGAAAAAGATGCCACTGCAACTAAGTACGACCGAATTTCTTTTAAAGAGGTTTACTCCAAAGGACTCAATGTGATGGACATGACAGCATTTACGCTGTGCAACGAAAACAAGCTGCCCATCATTGTGTTTGACATGAACACTCCTGGCAACCTTGAAAAGGTTGTACAAGGTGAGCAAGTAGGTACGTTGGTGGAGTTCTAGAAACTTTCGTTACTGAATGACCAAGCGTTGCGTTTCCCGCAAAGTACCGTCTGAAAATTCAATCAGGTAAATTCCTGGGTTTAAATTCAAGTGTTGTTTGTCAATTGAACTACCACCTGCAAAGGTGATGGTTTCAATTTCCTGTCCCAATAGATTTAGAACTCTGGCCGTTGCTTTCGCCTGAAGGGGCGACTCCAAGCGCAGTGTCACATGACCCGTTGAAGGGTTGGGGTAAATGGCGAAATTGGCTGCATCGTTTTTGGGATCATCTACTCCGGTTGGATTACATGCACCAACACTTGCAACAAATTGTTCGTATTCCATCACTGTGTCGGTTGGGGTGATGTTACCATACACAAAACCCTCATTGTAGTAAAGAGCGTACCGACCACAAACGGAAATGTGATAATCGCCAGGCCGTTCCAATGAATCGTTGGCACCACCAGGAAAAAAATTACCATTAAAATTGGTGTTGTGTATGGCCAGGATGAAAGTGTCTGCCTGGCTAAACCCAGCTGTGTAAAGGCGGCATAAAATGCCGTTATCGCCCCAAATCATTAAGGTATCATCGGTCTCTGTTCCTGAAATGACATCCACCACTTTAAAACGCATTCCATAGGCTTCATCTACAGTTTTAAACCCACGAACAATGAGGTCAGGCGTAGGGTTCTGAGCCAAAGTCTCGCAAAAATTGTTAGGCCCAAAACAAGAACAGGCCAGGCTGAAGTAGGGAACGGCCGCAAAGAGAGTAAGCAGCAATATAACGTGTCGGTGCATAGGTCTGTCGTTTTTTATGTTCTGTATAGAAGAGACTTATGCGACCCATTTGGTTGCATCGCGAATAAATTTGTGCATTGTTGATGTGTTTAGGAGCCTGCCCATTCGAATAATATCTTTTATTTTTATGTTTGTGAACGCAACCAAATACCCACAAAGATGGACGAAGAACTGGAAATGATTATGGACATTGCTAAAGAGAACATGCAAGGAGCAATTTCGCACCTTGATTCGGATTTGGCAAAAGTGAGGGCTGGCCGTGCCAATCCTAGTATGTTGGATGGTTTATCAGTTGATTATTATGGAACTTCTACCCCTTTAAGTCAGGTGTCAAACATCAACACACCTGATGCGCGTACCATCACGGTTCAGGCTTGGGAGAAGAATATGCTTGAGCCCATCGAAAAGGCTATCATGGGTGCTAACATTGGTTTGAATCCACAAAACAACGGTGAAGTCATTATTATCAACGTTCCTGTTCTTACTGAAGAACGCAGGTTGCAGTTGGTGAAAAATGCCCGTGCTGCTGGGGAAGATGGTAAAGTGAGCATCCGAAATGCGCGAAAAGATGCGAACGATGCTGTGAAAAAATTGGGGAAAGATGGTCTTTCAGAAGATCGCGTTCGTGGGATAGAAGATGAAATTCAAAAGCTGACCGATTCTTATTCAAGCAAAATTGATGCGAAAGTAGAGAAGAAAGAAGGCGACATTATGACGGTTTAACCGCCTTTAAGCCCACACCTTCGTACCTTCCGTACAGTTTTTGCAAATATCTATTTCCCGCCTTGACCGAAGTAAACTGCTTCGGAAGTTTTGATATTTACTGCCTTGCCAAAGTGTTCGGAACGATTCGTTTTTTAGATCGCCCAACTGGTGAGTAGCGTCTTTGTCAAAACAGCACGGGACTACCAGCCCATCCCAGGTGATGACACACGAGTGCCACAGTTTCCAGCAGTGGTTCATCAGTTTGTTTTTAATGGCAAATTTACCATTGCTGCCTTTTCGGTAACGGGAATATTTTTCAATGGTAGGGATGAGGTCGCTCCCGTTCTCGTAATCGTAAATCTGAGCGGTTTTTAGCCGCACTTCGTCCACACCCAATTCCTTGCCCAGGGCTTGTACATCGGCAATCTGATGTTCGTTGGGACGCACCACCAGGAATTGGAAAATAATGTGTGGCGTGCTGCTCTTTAATTCTTTTTTCCACCGCAATACGTTCTTGGTCCCCTCAATCACTTTGTCCAATTTTCCGTGGATGCGGTACGATTCATAGGTCTCTTGCGTGGTGCCGTCAATCGAAATAATCAACCGATCCAAACCGGAGGCGACTGTTTTTTTAGCCAGTTGATCGTGCAGGAAATGAGCATTGGTAGAAGTGGCTGTGTAAATGCCTTTTTTCGAAGCATATTCAACCATTTCCAAAAAACGTGGATTGATGAAGGGTTCTCCTTGAAAATAAAAAATGAGGTAGGTTAATGAGGAACTCAACTCTTGGAGCATTTCCTTGAAAAAGTCTTCTTTCAGGTTACCGGTGTCGCGGGTGAACTTTTTGAGTCCACTGGGACACTCAGGGCAACCGAGGTTACAGGCTGTTGTTGGTTCAACAGAAATGCTGACCGGGAGCCCCCATTGTATGGGTGTGCGCGTGAGCCGTGAAAGATAGAAGCTACTAAAAACCTTAAAACCATTGAAAATTTTCGCAGGGGTCAGTTTTGAAAGCAGGTTGAGGTGGTCGGCCAATTGAAACGCCATGGAACAAAGTTAGCAATAGAATATGAGCAGTTCAGCATGAATTTTCAGTGCTTCCGACAATTCCCTGGATCTATTTTCGTTCCCGCTCGATGTCATTTGTAACTTTACGTCCAACGTGCAAGGCTTGAAACAGTGAAGGCAATTAACTTTTTTAGATTAATTATTGTTGGTTGTTTGCTGTTAGGAAGCAGTTTTTCCGCCAGGTGTCAGCACGTGATCGAAGGATTGGTGCTGGACAGTGCCACCAATGCACCCCTCGCTTTTGTCAATATTGTTGCCAATAGCAACCGCGAAGGCACAGCCACCGACATCGATGGGAAATTCAAGCTGCGCACAGTCAATCGGGTGCAGATACTTCAATTTTCTTATGTGGGCTACAAGCCTTTTTCCTACCAGCCCAAGTCCGGTGAAAAGGAGGTTGTCATTTACCTTAGTTCTGCTGGCATCGAATTGAAGGCGGTGGCCATTTATCCCGGAGAGAATCCGGCCCATCGAATCATTCAAAATGCCATTGAAAATCGCAGGATGAACAATCCTGAAAAAATTCCTCGTTTTCAATACCGGTCCTACAACAAGCTGATCTACACCATGTCGGACTGGGAAAAATTGCAGGAGAAAATCAGTTACGGAGATTCGGTAGAAAGGGATTCCATCGAACGTGTCACGCTCGATTTTTTCGATCGCCAACACCTGTTGATTACCGAGTCCGTGACGGAACGCAAGTATAAATACCCCAATCAGGAAAAAGAGGTGGTGTTATCCACGCGCATTTCTGGACTAAAGCATCCAACCTTTTCTATCGTTGCGACAGACTTACAGCCCTTTTCTTTTTACGATGACCACATCAGTTTATTGGAAAAAGAATACCTGAGTCCGCTGAGCAATGGGAGCATCAACAAATACAACTTCACCCTGGAGGATACGCTGTACGATGGCAAAGACAGCATTTTTGTCATCTCCTTTCGGCCACACAACAAAAAAACATTTGAGGCCCTGCAAGGCATTATTTCCATTCATACCAATCGATGGGCGATTTACCACGTTAAAGCCGAACCTTATTTCAATGAGATGAACCGGCTGCGGATACAGCAGAAATATAAATTCACCAACGATCAATATTGGTTTCCTGAGCAGTTGAATTACGATTTTACTTTGTCAGAGTTTGGGTTGACCATGGCTGGTCGCAGTTACATCGACAGCATTGATTTTGCCCCAGTGTTTACCAGGCGCAGTTTTGACCACATCACTTTGGAATTGAATGAAGACGCAGCTTCCAGGAGTGAAGATTTTTGGAACAGCAACCGGGCCGATACGTTGACTTCGAAGGAGCAGGAAACCTATCATGTTATTGATAGTCTGGGAAAGGCCCAAAAATACGATTGGTGGTTGAAGTTTTTGGAGCCACTCTCCATCGAGCGTTTGCCGGTAGGATTTGTGGATGTAGATGTGCGCAGCATTTACAACTACAACAACTTTGAAGGCCACCGTCTGGGACTGGGGTTATACACCAACCGAAAAATACTTTCCTGGGCAGCGCTGGGTGGTTATGGCGCTTATGGTACCAAAGACAAAGAATGGAAATACGGAGCGGCACTGGAATTGAATTTTTCCACCCGTGATGATTGGAAAGCCCGTTTGAGTTACCGAGACGATGTGCTGGAGCCAGGGCGCGATCCTTTTCTTAACGCACGGGAGGATTTTCGGGCAGAGGAATCTTTTCGAAATTTTATTGCCAGCGATATGAATCGCATCGAGGAATATGCGGTCGCCATGCAATGGCGTGCTTTGCGTTACGCCCTCATTGAAGTAAGGGCCAAGCGCACGACTCAGCAGATTTCCGGAGACTATCGCTATGAAATTCCAGCAGGAGATGTGAATTGGCTGGCACAAAATTTTCAATACACCACTGCGGGTGTTCGATTGCGCTATGCCTTTGGTGAAAAATTCGTTCAATCGAGTTATCGAAATGTATCCTTGGGGACGAAGTACCCCATTTTGTGGGTGAATGCTACAAAAGGGTTTTCCGACCTGTTGGACGGTGGCTATGATTTTGAGCGTTACAGTGCCCGGCTATTTAAGCGTTTCAATACCACGCGGCTGGGTTCTTTTGAGATAACGGTAGAGGGAGGCATCGCTTCAGGCAGTACTCCTTATTCAGAGCTTTTTTATGGCAAGGCAGCTGGAGTCGGGGAGGTCAGACCAGTGATTCCTACCTCTTTTCAAACAATGAAGGTGTATGAGTTTTTGTCAGACCAGTATGTTTCGGTGTTTTACAAACACCGACTGGGCAGCATTCGACTGGCGAAGACAGACAAAGTAAAACCCACCTTTTCATTGGTGCAAAACATTGGGTTCGGATCCATCCAACAACCCGAATTGCACCGAGGCATAGATTTCGATGCCATGGAAGAGGGGTTATTCGAGTCGGGATTGTTGATTGAAAACCTGTATCGGATAAACTATTTGGATGTGGCTTATATCGGTCTGGGCGTTGGTGCGTTTTACCGTTATGGTGCCTATGCTCGAGAAGCGCCCATCGACAACCTGGCCATTAAGATTGCCCTTACGCTGGAACTGTGATAAACAGGGCAAAAGCCCAATTTGCGACTTTGTTATTGCCGTTTTTTGTTGTTAATTTCGTGCCTTGCTTTTTCCGTCCATAGACGGATGATGAAAGAGCCGTTCCTCACCCTTACGTTGTTACAATATGTGGGCGCTAGTTGCCAGAACCATCTTACGAAATAGAATTTTGCTACTGGCCCTCATGGCGCTGGTAACAATCGTGATGGTCTATGGTGCCACTCAGGTAAAACTGTTCTACGGTCTTCCCAAATTACTACCCGATTCTGATAGCACCTATGTGCAACATCAGGAATTCAGCAAACGGTTTAAAACGGAATCAACGGTCTTTGTCATTGGTCTGGAAGAAAACCTGTTTGAAGATCTAAAGCTATTTAATGCCTGGTATGATTTAGGGCGAGACATTTCAGCCATCCCAGGAGTAGACACAGTGTTGTCCTTATCCAGTGTCTTCAACCTACACAAAAATGTCGAAACCAAGCAGTTTGACGTCAGTCCAGTGGTGGTTCGCAGGTTGAGAAGTCAGGCTGAATTGGACAGTGTCAGTGCTTTGATTACCAGCCTGCCGTTTTACAAAGGATTGCTTTACAACGATGAGACAAAAGTTAGTCTCATGGGTATTTCACTCAACAATGAACTGTTTAACTCGGAAAACCGAGGGCCACTTTTTGACCTGGTTTTAGCCGAAGTCGAAAAGTTTGATGCGGCACAAAATGTCAATGTCCGTTTGTCAGGACTGCCATATATCCGCACGGTGCTTACCAAGTTGGTCAAGGAAGAGCTGCAGATGTTTATCCTGCTCACCATTGCGGTGATGATATTGATATTGTTGCTTTTCTTCCGCTCGTTGAAACCGGTAATGGTCTCCATGGCGGTGGTGTGCCTCGGAGTAGTTTGGTCGCTGGGCATCATGGGGTGGCTAGGCTTTGAGATAACCATCCTCACCAGTCTGATCCCTCCGTTGGTCATTGTTATTGGTATCCCCAATTGCATCTTCCTGATCAACAAATACCACAATGAGTTCCTCGAACATGGCAATCAGGTAAAAGCCCTGACCCGTGTGGTGCAAAAAATTGGCAAGGCGACCTTTATGACCAACATGACCACCGCAGTTGGTTTCCTCACATTTATTTTTACGCAAAGTGAGTTGCTCGTGGAGTTTGGTATAGTGGCATCCATCAACATCATGTTGTTGTTTGTCATCTCCTTGTTGATGATTACCATCTCATTTAGTTTTCTGAAACCACCGAAAGTACGTCAGTTGCAACACCTTGAAAAAGGGTGGGTAAACAAAGCGGTGGCTTTGCTGGCATACATTGTAAGAAACCATCGCAGTCCCGTGTATGTGGTGACTATCCTGTTGGCGATAGCCGCATTTTATGGGCTGACCCTCATCAAAACTACCGGGAACCTGGTGGATGATCTACCCGAAGAGCATAAGGTCTGTCGCGACCTGTCGTTTTTCGAGGCCAATTTCAAAGGAATCATGCCCTTTGAAATTTCCATCAACACCAAAAAACCGGAGAAGGCCATTAGCTCAAGCACCCTCAAAAAAATTGACGGTCTGCAGGATTTGCTGTCTTCTTACACAGAATTCTCAAAACCCATCTCCATTGTCGAGCCGATCAAGTTTACCAAGCAAGCTTTTTACAACGGAGATCCTGCAAAATACAGCCTGATCAACAGTCAGGAGAAAGCTTTCTTCAAAGACTATTTGGAAAACTCTAACCGGGATGAATCCCTTTTGGATGACTACCTGGACAGTACCCACCAATACACCAGGGTCGCTGTGAAGATGGCCGATGTTGGAACCATTGAGATGGATTCGTTGATCACGGAACTGGAGCCGCGTATTGATTCCATTTTCAATCCTAAAAGAACGCGGGTAGACAGCTTGCTGGGAGATATTCGGAAGGCCGAATCTGGAAGAGATACGTTGCTCGATAAATTTTTCAAGCGGTATCCGAAATACCAAAAAAACGTGCGCAGGACCTACGCGAAAGATTCTGTTTTTACTGCGGCTAACTCGGAATTGGCTACAAGCCTTGCATCCGGCAAAGAACGGTTTGGCGAACTCTATGTCGAGCAGGATTTTATGAAGCGGCTGAATGAAGCAGTTGACGAAGGGTTCATCGAAATTGTTTTGACCGGCACCAGCGTGGTTTTCTTGAAAGGAACGAACTATTTGGTCAAGAACCTCTTCATCAGCCTCGGCATCGCGATTGTGATTGTTGCCTCCATTATGGCGATGTTCTTTTCGTCTTTCCGAATGATTTTAGTGTCAATCATCACCAACCTGTTTCCGCTTCTTTTAACCGCAGCAGCCATGGGGTATTTCGGCATTGCGATTAAGCCATCCACCATCTTGGTATTTAGCATCGCCTTCGGTATCTCGGTGGACGACACCATTCACTTTTTGGCCAAATACAGGCAGGAGCTAAAGAGCCATAACTGGAACATTTCAGAGGCCGTTCACGCAGCATTGAAAGAAACCGGTGTGAGCATGATTTACACTTCCATCATCCTGTTTTTCGGATTCTCTGTCTTTGATTCTTCGGAATTTGGCGGCACCCAGGCACTCGGGTTGTTGGTGTCATTTACCTTGTTGATTGCCATGCTCTCGAACTTGGTATTACTGCCCTCTTTTTTACTGACTTTGGAGAAATCGATTACAACAAAAGCATTTAAAGAGCCGTTTTTCGAAATCCTCGATGAGGAAGAAGACATTGAATTGGACGAACTAACCATTCGAAAAGAAAATTTTGGCGGCAACGAATCAGAAAATGACGTTGCAGGGGCAGGTAAAGAAGGAGACGATAACTCTGAACACAAGCAAGAAGAGTCATGAAAGGAATCATATTAGCCGGAGGATCCGGTACACGATTGTACCCAATCACTTTTACCGTAAGCAAGCAGCTGTTGCCCATTTACGACAAGCCGATGATTTATTATCCCCTGTCCACGTTGATGATGGCAGGAATAAAGGATATTCTCATTATTTCCACACCGGAAGACCAGCCGAATTTCGAACGATTGCTCGGAGATGGCTCTAAACTGGGATGCAACTTCTCCTACGCGATCCAGCATGTGCCCAATGGTTTGGCTCAGGCATTTGTGTTGGGAGAAGAATTTATTGGCGATGACAAGGTGGCCCTGATTTTAGGTGATAACATCTTTTACGGCACCGATTTGCGTCAAAAGCTGCAAGCGAGTAGCGACCCCAATGGCGGAATTGTATTTGCTTACCACGTAAGTGATCCTGAACGTTATGGTGTGGTCGAATTTGACGACAAAGGACATGCTGTTTCCATCGAAGAGAAACCAGAAACGCCCAAGTCAAACTTCGCGGTTCCCGGACTTTATTTTTACGACAACACGGTGGTAAAAGTTGCCAAAGAATTGGAGCCAAGTGCCCGTGGAGAATATGAAATAACCGATGTCAACAAAGCGTACCTCGAACAGGGAAACCTGAACGTGACCACTATGAGCCGCGGAACGGCCTGGTTGGATACAGGCACCTTTGATTCTTTGCGCCAGGCGTCCCAATTTGTTGAAGTAATCGAAGGCCGACAAGGCTTGAAAATTGGCTGCATCGAAGAGGTTGCCTACCGAATGGGTTTCATCGATGGAGAGCAACTGAAACAATTGGCAGCCCCGCTGTTAAAAAGTGGTTATGGCAGTTACCTGATGCGCGTACTTGACACTCCTGACTACATCTACATCAACCAGTAATTATTGAGCGATTGAAAACAGCAGAAATGACTTCTATCGAAGCCTATCAGAAAAGGATTGAAGCAGCGGTAAATGATCTGGAGTTTCGAAATGATCCAGTTGAATTGTTCGAGCCGGTCTCCTATATTCTTTCTTTGGGTGGCAAACGTATCCGTCCGGTACTGACCCTCTTGGCTTGCGAAATGTTTAGCGGAGAGCACGAAGCTGCGATTGATCAGGCGGTAGCTCTGGAGATATTCCACAATTTTACATTGTTGCACGATGACATCATGGACAGTGCTCCATTACGCAGGAATAATCCTACGGTTCACAGCAAATGGAACGACAACACTGCCATTCTCTCGGGAGATGCCATGTTGGTATTGGCCTATCAATATGCTTGTCGTTGCTCGGGAGAAAAACTTCCACGGGTGCTGGAAGTTTTTAATGAAACAGCGCTTGGCGTATGCCGTGGTCAGCAATATGACATGAATTTTGAAACGCGTGACGATGTTCAGCTGGAAGAATATGTCACGATGATCAGCCTGAAAACGGCCGTGCTTTTAGGGGCTTGTTTGCAAATTGGTGCCATCATTGGTGGCGCAGGAAATGAAGATGCTCAGCGACTCTACGATTTTGGTATGAACCTGGGCATTGCTTTTCAGTTGCAGGATGATTTGTTGGATGTGTATGGGGATCCTGGAAAATTCGGAAAGCAAGTAGGAGGCGATATTCTAGCCAACAAAAAAACCTGGTTGTTGCTCAAAGCTTTTCAACTGTCCAATGAAGAGCAGCGGGCTGAATTGAACCGTTGGTTGGCAGAATCCAATGGCAACGCTACAGCAAAAGTGCAGGCAGTTACTGAATTTTACAACCAGCTTCAATTGCGTGAGTTGGCACAAGAAGAGATCAACCACTACCACAAGATTTCTATGGACCAATTGGAACTGGTCAATGGCAATGAGGCCATGAAAGAGCAACTAAAGGGCCTGGCCGAAATGCTACTCGTGCGCGAAGCCTAGTGGGTTACTCTTGCAATGTATAAATGGATTTTAACGCTGGCTCCAGCGTTGGATGTTTGAAAACAAATCCTGCATGTTCTATTTTTTTCGCTGAAACCTTTGTGCCTTCAAGGGCAATGACCGCCTGTTCTCCCAGCATCATTTTAATGACAAAAGCGGGAACGTTGGGCAGAAACAACGGCCGTTTTAAAACTCCTGCAAGAATTTTTGTGAAAGATTTGTTGTCAACTGGGTTGGGGGCAACACCGTTAAACGGACCCTCAATCTTATTTTCGAGCGCGTGCACAAACATGTTGGCAATGTCGTGAATATGTATCCAGGGAATAGCTTGTCGACCGGTTCCAAGCGGGCTTCCGGCAAAGAGTTTGATCGGTTGAGCCATTTGAGGCAAGGCTCCGCCCTTGTTGCTCAGCACCACACCAATTCGAATCTGAACGGTTCGAATACCGTGTTCAGTAAATTTGGAAGTAGCTTGTTCCCAGAGTTGACATACATGACCTAAGAAATCCGAGGCGGGGCTGTCTTCTTCTGTAAATGTTTTATCTAAAGTTGTGATGCCATAATAGCCAATCGCAGAAGCTGCCACCAGGGTGTCGGGAGAATGGCCGACTTCTTTTATTTTTTGCAACAACAAATTGGCCGATTCCACACGGCTGTCGATGATTATTTTCTTTCGGGCATCTGTCCACCGACCATCTGCAACAGAGGCACCCGCCAAATGCATGATCGCACTGGCATTTTCAATGGCGCCCTCCTCGATAAAACCGGATTTAATGTCCCACTGATACAAGCGAATATTGCCTGATTTTTCCTTGTTGCGACTGAGGTAAGCGACCTCGTATCCTTTTTGTTCTAATAGTTGAGTAATAGCCTGTCCCAGCAAGCCAGTTCCCCCGGTGATTAAAATATGTCCCATCGAAGTTTGTAAAGACGAATTGGATAGATTTGTATGTCAGCCACAATTGGCTTTTAAATAAGACGAAAGTACCACTTAAATGTTCAAATCAATTGCCTGAAAGTTTACCACAAACAACGGATTTGACCGTTTATCATGGCCGCACGGACTTGATTCGGAAAACCGCTGCTCAAATCGAAAAGGATTTCGGGATGTTTGGAGAAAAAGTTGTTTTTTCCGGAAGAGAACAAACGGCTTATGCTGAACTCAAAGAACAAATAATTGCCATCGTTTCAGGACTCTACCAATCGAATGAGGCCCGGTTGTGGAACATTCTCTACCATATTGATGTTAGTGAGGCTAGAGTTGCTGAAGTAATCCATTTATTTGAAGAGAAGGAAGATGTGTATGAACGACTGTCCCATTTGATTATCGAAAGGGAATTGAAAAAGGTCGTAATAAAGGATTTTTACAGCAGCCAATAAGTGGTGCATTTTCCGCTGAAAGGCATGACTGAAATAAAATTATAATCTAAGAAAATCGTAGCTTTGTCTACCACAATACGCTACCGGAAATATGGATAAATTCTCTTACCTCAGCAATGGGGATGTGGCAGCAATAGACGACCTGTACCAGCAATACTTAAAGGACCCCGAATCAATCGATTTTGGGTGGAAGAAATTTTTCGAAGGCTTCGATTTTTCCAGGAAAAATTTTGAAGATAGCGGAGAGGTTTCTGCCTTTTCTCAGAAGGAATTTAAAGTAATCGGACTGATCAATGATTACCGATCGCAAGGGCATCTTTTTACCCAAACGAATCCCGTACGAGTTCGCAGACAATACCGGCCAACGCTGGATATCGAGAACTATGGTCTGGACAAAAGCGATTTAGAAACTAAATTTCAGGCCGGATCGGAGATAGGAATTGGCTCGGCAAAGCTGAAGGATATCATCGCGCACCTGGAAACTACCTATTGCAATTCCATTGGTGTGGAGTATCAATACATCCGCGATCAGGAAATTGTGACGTGGTTGCGTCAAACGATGGAGACCACTAAAAACTTACCGTCTTTTAGCTTGGATCAAAAAATGGATATACTCCATAAGCTGAACCAATCGGTGGTGTTTGAAAGTTTTCTGCACAAGAAATTTGTCGGCCAAAAACGTTTTTCGCTGGAAGGTGGAGAGGCGCTCATTCCAGCATTGGATGTCATCATTGAAAATGGCTCAGACCTCGGTGTAAAGGAATTGGTCATAGGTATGGCCCACAGAGGGCGACTGAACGTGCTGGCCAATACGTTGAACAAGACCTACGAAAATATATTCAGTGAATTTGAGGGAAAAGAGTACGAAGACAACCTGTTTGATGGGGATGTGAAGTACCACCTCGGATTTTCATCAGAGGTTGAATCAAACAAGGGAAATAAGGTACAGGTGACACTGGCTCCCAATCCCTCACACCTGGAAGCAGTTGGTCCCGTTGTCCAGGGCATTGCCCGCAACAAGATCGACACATACTTGAACGGGTCAGAGGAGATCGTTCCGGTGATCATTCACGGGGATGCATCCATTGCCGGACAAGGTGTGGTCTACGAAGTTGTTCAAATGGCACAACTGGACGGTTATCAGGTTGGCGGTTCTATCCACGTAGTCATTAACAATCAAATTGGATTTACAACCAACTACAAAGATGGTCGGTCGAGCACCTATTGCACAGATGTTGGCAAGGTGACGCTTTCCCCGATATTTCATGTCAATGGAGACGATGCAGAGGCGGTAGCGTTGGCCATGAAAATGGCCATCGAGTTCCGCCAGCGGTTTAAAAAAGATGTTTTTGTTGACTTGTTGTGCTACCGAAAATATGGACACAATGAAGGAGATGAACCACGATTTACCCAGCCTTTGTTGTACAAGGCCATAGCCAAGCACGCCAACCCGAGAGAGATTTACGTGCAAAATTTGGTGGAACAAGGCGTTCTATCGCTCGAAAAAGCAAAAGAGTTGGAGCTGGATTTCAACCAAATGCTCCAGGAACGATTGACAGAATCCAAGCAGATTGCAAAGGCGAAAATTTCGCATTTTTTAGAATCGACTTGGGGTGGCATGGAACAAGCTACTGCCAAAGATTTTGAGCAATCTCCAGACACCAGTTATGACAAAAAACGCCTGCTTGAACTGGGTGAAACTATAACTACCCTGCCGGAAGGCAAGTCTTTCTTCAAGAAGATTGTGAAGTTGATGAATGATCGGCAACGCATGCTCAAAGAAGATAAACTGGATTGGGCCATGGGTGAGCTGTTGGCTTATTCTTCCCTGCTTTGTGAAGCTTATCCCGTTCGGATCAGTGGACAAGACGTGGAGCGGGGAACGTTCTCGCACCGTCATGCAGTTATCACCTTGGAGGATTCGGAGGAGGAATATGTTCCACTGAAGCATATCAGCGACATGCAAGGTGAGTTTTACATCTACAATTCGCTGTTGTCAGAATATGGTGTGTTGGGCTTTGAATATGGTTATGCCATGGCCAACCCTTATTCTTTGGTAATTTGGGAAGCGCAGTTTGGCGATTTCAACAACGGTGCACAAATCATCATGGATCAATTCTTAAGCAGCGCGGAAGACAAATGGCGCGCGATGAATGGATTGGTGCTGCTTTTACCGCACGGTTATGAAGGGCAAGGAGCTGAACACTCCAGTGCACGCCTCGAAAGATTCTTAAGCCTTTGTGCTGAGAACAACATGCAGGTAACCAATTGCACCACGCCAGCCAACTTTTTCCATGTGCTTAGAAGACAGGTTCACCGCAAGTTCCGCAAACCTTTGGTGGTAATGACTCCGAAAAGTTTGTTGCGGCACCCACGATGTATTTCTTCCATCAACGATTTGGCTACAGGCCGATTCCAGGAAGTGATAGATGATACCCAGGTAAAAGCCAAAGATGTCACGCGTGTGTTGGTATGCAGCGGAAAATTATATTATGAGTTGTTGGAGCGTCAGGAGGAAACAAAAGCCATGGATGTTGCTATCGTTCGCCTGGAACAGATGTATCCGTTGCCGATGAACCAGTTGAAAAAACTCAGAACAAAATACAAAGGAGCCAAACGTTGGATTTGGGTCCAGGAAGAACCCGAGAACATGGGTGCCTGGTCGCATATGCTGCGCATGGCCAATGATGAATTTCCGTTGGAAGTTATCAGCCGTCACGAAAGTGGAAGCCCCGCTTCAGGTTCGGCCAAACGATTCCAACAAAGACAAACAGCTATTATTGACGCTGCTTTCAGCAAATAAGAATTGCCAATACAAAAGCTATGATTCTAGAAATGAAAATGCCAAGTCCTGGAGAATCCATCACCGAGGTGGAAATCGCACAGTGGTTGGTAGAAGATGGAGAATATGTTGAGTTAGATCAGGCCATTGCTGAGATTGATTCAGACAAGGCAACATTGGAACTGAATGCCGAACAAGCCGGAAAAATCGAGTTTGTTGCTAGTGAAGGCGACACAGTCAATGTCGGTAATGTTGTTTGTAAAATTGATACTAGTGCCAAAGGCACACCGAAAAAGAAGGCTGAAGCACCTGCCGCTGCTACCGCGCCTGCTGCAAAAACTGCTGCACCGGCACCTGCCGCTGCTGAAAAACCAGCCATTGATAGCTCAGTAAAAACAAGTCCTGTTGCGAGCAAAATGATTCAGGAGAATAACCTGAAGGCCAACCAAATTCAAGGTTCCGGGCAAGGCGGTAAAATCGTGAAAGCCGATGTTATTCAACACATGGCAGGCGGATTTAATGCTGAAGCTGCTATGGGCTGGGGTGGTACCCGAGAGTTGGAACGCAAGAAAATGTCAAGCTTGCGCAGAAAAGTGGCTAAACGCCTGGTTAGCGTGAAAAATGAAACGGCCATGCTCACCACGTTCAACGAGGTAGACATGACCAATGTCATGGCGTTGCGCTCAAAACACAAAGAAAATTTCCGCGAAGTTCACGGTACTGGTTTGGGTTTCATGTCTTTCTTTACCAAAGCATGCACTGAAGCGCTGAACCTTTTTCCGGCAGTGAATGCCATCATTGATGGGGAGGAACTGATTTTCCACGACTACGCTGATGTCGGTATCGCTGTTAGCACACCCAAAGGATTGATGGTGCCAGTTGTTCGCAATGCCGAGCAAATGTCATTGGCTGAAATTGAGGCTGATATCAAACGTTTGGCGCTCAAAGCCCGCGATGGCAAGTTGAGCATTGAGGACATGACAGGCGGTACTTTCACCATCACCAATGGCGGTGTTTTCGGGTCCATGATGAGCACACCCATCATCAACCCTCCTCAAAGCGCAATTTTGGGAATGCACAACATTGTTGAACGTCCAATGGCGGTAAACGGGAAAGTAGAGATACGCCCAATCATGTATGTCGCACTCTCCTACGACCACCGCGTTATTGACGGCAAAGAATCGGTTAGCTTCCTTTACAAAGTAAAAGAGATGCTCGAGAACCCCACCCGTTTGATGTTTGGAGGAAAAGATCCTGAAGAGGTACTACTCGGACTTTAATTTCTAAGGATTGGCAGCATCGATGGATGCAGACAAATTCTTCAGTTTGAGCTTAGAAGTCTTGAGCTGTTCATTGAGTTGCACCACTTCTTCGCGCATTCCAGGCATGGACTGATTAAGTTCTGTTAACCTTTTCTTGCTGGCATCAATCGTTTGTTGCAGTGAACTTTGTTTGGCGGCATCGGTTTCAGATAAGTATTTTTTCTCACTTTTTATGACGGTCTTTTTGAGCTTTCCTGTCTCTTTTTCGGCCTTTTTTAATGCTTTGGATTTTGTCTTTAACGAGCCTTCCATTTCCTTTATTTCTGCCGAATAAATGATTTCATAATGGAAGTTGAGAAATTTGCGCATCAAATCTTTCAGTTTCGCCATCTCTGCTGGATTCGAGGTGCTGTTTAGAAAAATGTCATAGCCCATGATAAAAGCCAATCCCATTTTTGTCCGGTCACCTTCAGGATAGAAGATGGCTTTTAAGTCACCACGTTTGTCGGTGATGGTAGGAAGAACAATCTCTTCAGTGACCAGCATTGCCTTGGTCTTGTTCTTAAATGAAATTTTGTATTCCTTCTTTGCGAAGACTTTTAGGTTCTTTTTGGCCAACTCACGGTCCGTGCCAATGTCGCTGACCCAGGCATCAACTGGAACGTCATCCGAAGGAATCGTCTTTTCTGTAATACTATAATCTTGTGCAATTACACTGGTAGAAACTAAAACGGCCAAGGCCATCCACCCCAATTTTTTTATCATGATCTGTCTCTTAAAGGTTGTTGTCATTTTTGCCTTCTTCCAATTCTGGAGGAGCAGGAGGCACTGTTCCTTCAGGTGGTTCATCCACATTTGAAGGTGCTACTTGCGGTGGGGAAGATTCAAGACTTTCGACTTGTTCTATTGGAGCAGTCGATTCAGGTTCTTCCGTGATTTCGCTACCTTGGTCTGAGGCATTTGCCATCAATAAGTTGCGCAAGAAGGGAATGTTAAATTTTCCTGCACCAATCAATATTACAATTGCAGCACCAAGCGAAATACTCAACAAAACAACAGCATAGGACAAGTCGCGAATTTCCGCTCCTCCTGCCAGACCAGCCTGTAAAGGCAATGCCGCGAGGATTGCAGGGACCAATCCTTTCGGAGCCAAAGTTGACATAGTTGTCAGATCCTTCAAGGGCATTTTAGCGCGTACAAAGTATTTGATGGAAAAAGGCCTGGCCAAAGTTATCAGGAGGACAATGGAAAAACCAGCAATAAATAACAGCGGGCTTCCAAATTGCATGCTGATACCTACGTAAACAAAGAAGTAAGTTGACAGGATAAAGACCACTTCTGAAAAGAAATTTTTTTCTTCCTGAACCAATTCTCCAGCTGGTAACCATTTGCCCAGTTTCGGAGCAAACAGGTGCGCATTGCCCAAGGCAATACCAAAAATCAATGTGGCAATCCCGCCATTCAAACCGAGATACTGCGTAATACCATAGACGATAAATACGAACGCAGGGGTGGTGAAAATGGAGTTTTGAAGAGTACGCACTTTATTCAGGAGTACTGACCAAAGGAGGCCTCCTGCAAGACCAAGCAATGCCGCAAAAAGGAAGGATTTCCAGATCTTATCCAGGATAAAAAGAATGTCTACCGCACCTACTTTCATGGACTCGAACAGAGCCAATCCAATGACCAGACAGAGTACATCACTTAGAGTCGACTCAAGCAAAAGGATGGTACCGCCCTTTTGATTCATCTTCAGTTGTTTGATGATGGGAATAACCACAGCAGAGGAAGTTCCTGCTACGATGACACCAAAAAAGATAGCCGAGAGAACGGGCATAAATATGGTGGCGATCAGTGTCGCAACAATGGCACTGGCCAAAAAATTATAGACGGTAAGCATCAAAGCCGACCCAATGGATTTCGTGAGTTCTGCTATTTTTAAGTTGACGCCACTTTCGAAAAGCAGAAATATGAGCGTGACTTCGGTGAAAATTTTCCCTGCGTCTTTAAAATCTTCAGGTGCAACCAAGCCAGCCAATGGGCCAATGATAATACCGAAAAATAAAAGTAGCAGTGCATTCGGAATTTTGGTAAACCGAAACAGATAGCTAAAAAAGTGCGCTGAAAAAATAAGCGCACCCAGGGTGATGATGGCAATAGCGATGTCCATTAATAGTCAATTTGTACTTAAGATAAAACTAGGAATTTCACTCGGGAAGAAAAACAATTTTAGGTGTTTGGACTTATTTCTCGGATAAACCGTGAGATTTTTAGCGGATGAGCCGCACCGATCCGGAGTATCCTAGTTCTCGGCCTTCGAAGGTGGTAACGGCTATGTAGTAACTATACCAGCCGGTTGGAGCAATGCGAGTCTTGCTTTGAGTGGCGGAACCATCCCAGCCGTAATTTTGATCCACTGACTGAAAAATCAAATCTCCCCAACGGCTGTAGACATACAAATGATAGCGTTGCGCATTGAGAATGGTCGGTTGCCAACGTTCGTTGAGGCCATCACCATTTGGCGTGAAAGTATTGGGGATGTACAGGGAATACTGAGGTGCGATGCGGATGGTTTGATAGGCCGTATCGAAACAACCCAGTTGGTTTTCTACTACTTGGTAAACATTGAAATTGCCCGTATCCAACATGTCGTATTCGTAGGAAACCCCATTGCAATCGGTAGAAGAGTCGCCATTAGCAAAGTAATAGGCACAGTTTATTCCATCCAACGAGGCATCGGTAAAATCGAATACTGGATCGTAAATGGTGGTTTGTAAGGGGGACACAAAAAAGTTAGCAGTGGGAATGGGGTCGGCCCTGAAAAGATTTGGAACGATGCTGGAAACAGTGTCGATACAACCTGAATCCGTGATGACTGTTAGTCGCACAGTATAGGAGCCAGGGTTGGTATAGGTGTGCGCAGGGTTTTCTTCCCGGGAGAACGAACCGTCCCCAAAAGACCAAATGTACTCCATCGGTGTGGTGGCATTGGACGCATTGACAAGTTGTGTATTAAAATCAACACAGCCTACTGAATCAATTGCGGAAAATTGGGGAACTGGGTTGGGGAATACATGCACCCATCCAAAGGTGTCGTGTTTGCAGAAAAAGTCTTCAAAATAGAGTTCAATCTTAAAGGTGCCGGTGTCATTAAATGAAATTCCGGACACTATTTGCCCCGTGTCGGAGGGGACCGAGGCGTTGGGCCCAAAGACCCAGGTGATGTTTGTGGTATCGGCAAATACACCTCCGGCCTCGAACTCAAATTCGTTGCCAGCGAAGCATTGTGATTCTATGGGTGGCACTTCTGCAAGCAGTGGAGGTAGTACCAGATACTCTTTGTAAGTCGTATCGGCACACCACAGGTTGGGATTTGTAATCAGGCTAATCTTGTAGACACCGGTGTTGGCAAAAGTGTACGTTGGAGAGTGCAAAATGGAGGTATCACCCAAAGTTTCCGGGTCGCCAAAATTCCAAAAATATTGTCTGCTGGTATCGGTGGTATCGCCAGAATTGGTGAAAGCTACTTCTGTGCGTCCGTTGCAGAAGGTGCTTAGGTTCTGGTCAGTGATGTCGCTTGGTGCAATATCACACAGGGTGACGGCAATTTGAACATCACGGGTATAGGTATTGATGAGGACGCCTCCACGGTATTCAATCACACAAACACCCACTACATAATTCCCTTGACTTGTTCCCGTTCCGGTGATAGTTCCAGTGATAGAATCAATGGTAAAAGGAGGAGTACCGGTAATTTGATTGGTGTCGGAAAAACCATTTCCCCAAGTGATGCCTGAGTAAGGAGGCGGGGCTGGAGGATCAGGTGCGGCCAACCCTGGAAGTGGTGCACCTCCATGTAATGGCGTGCATAAATAGTACCGTAAAACATCTCCATCATTGTCAAAAGCGCTGTGATCAAATGTAAAAGCCTGGCCAATACAAATGGCCAACGGAGGGCGCTCTAAAAATACAGGACTTGAATTAGGTCCGTGAATTGCTCTTTCAGGTATTGTCGTAAAAAAGGTGCTCCCAAAATCATCGGGAGTTGCAATGTTTAGAATCGCGGCACTTCGACAACAACGTTGGTAAGTGAGGATGTATCCTCCAGGAATATCAGGAAGGTTGACAGTGCTCGAATATATGGCCTCTTCTACGCAAATCACCGGGTCGTCTAAACATGGATCGTCATAGGTATTTGGGGGTAAAACCGTAATGGTGGCAGTGTTTCGATTGATGCGAATATCTTGAATAAACTGCCCGGAATTATTGTAAACAGCGATGATAGCGGTTGCATCAAAATTAGCTTTTGGTGGATTGCTTGGCTCGCAGTCCCGGTAGATTTTCAGCGTAACCTTATACTGGTTGCCACTGATATAAGAATAGGAAATTTCACCACCCAACAGATGTCCGGCATGACTATGCAGAGCTCCGCATAAAACGATTAAAAGGGTGAAAAATAAGCGCATTAAAAGTTAGGCAATCAAATGGCTGGGTATGAACGAAACTAAATTATAAAATATGTAGACAATCATAGTTCGCGAAGGTTTAAATCGCGTGCTCCTTTTTGTTTAAAACAGGGGTGCTATTGGCAATTACCGGATAAGTTTTACCGAACCGGTGTAGAAAAATTCGCGGTTTTCAAAAGTGGTGAGTTCAATCAGGTAACTGTAAACTCCTGAAGGTGCGATGCGGGTTTCGCTCTTCGTGGCGGTTCCGTCCCATCCATAGTCAGGGTCAAAAGTTTGAAAAATTAAATCTCCCCACCGGCTGTAAATACGCAATGTGTAATTTTTAGAGTAGAGTACTTTCGGATTCCAACGTTCGTTTAAACCATCTCCATTGGGCGTGAAAGCGTTGGGGATGTAAAAGATGAACTGTGGCTCTACGCGCACGGTGCGGTGAGTCGTATCAAGGCATTCAAATTGATTCTCCACGATTTGTGTCACCATCAGATTGCCAGTATCCTTCAACCCATATTCATAAATGACCGAACCACAGGCAAAAGAGGTGTCTCCATTGCCAAAGGCATACAAGCAATTGACGCTGCTTTTGGAAGTGTCGGAGAATTCAAATATCGGTTCAAAAATAGAGGCCTCTGAAGGTGTTGGGTAGAAGCCCGCTTCAGGCAACGGATGCGCAGTAAAATAAAGTGGTTTAGATTTAGTCACCGTATCGATGCATCCTGAATCTGTTGTTACGGTGAGCGAAACACTGTAGGACCTTGGCTCGGTATATAGATGTGCTGGATCGACTTCTGTTGAAAAAGTGCTGTCGTCCAAAGACCAAGTGTAGCTCATGGGAGTGATAGAAACTGACTCATTGATCAGTTGAGCATGGAAGGGGATGCAGCCCGAAAGTTCCTCTGCTGAAAAATCGGGTACCGGATGTGGAAAAACATGGGTTTCCCCAATTGTTTGTTTGATGCATCCGTAATCCTCAAAGGTCAGGATGTAATTGTGCAAGCCCGCTTCGTTAAAAGTGACATTGTCAGCATTACTGCCCCAGATAGTATCCACATCGGTGACCAAAGAATCAAAGTCCCAATAAATCAGGGTACTGTCTCGAAAGATACCACCAGCTTCAAAATCAAATGAATTGTTGTCAAGGCATTGCGTGGGCACCGGAAATACCTGGGGAATGAGCGCGGGCAATATTTTGAACTCTTTTTCGGAAGAGTCGGAACACCACAGATGCGCGTTGACTTTAAGCTTTACCAAAAAAGTTCCCGTGTCGGTAAAGGTGTACGTTGGGGCATAAAGGATGGACGTGTCTCCAAGCGTCAGGGGATCGCCAAAATCCCAATGATAAAAAGCAGAAGTGTTGCCAATGGCTGAAAAATCAATCGTTTTGCCTTCGCACAGCTCCAACGAATCCTGCTCCAGGAAGTCGGCTGTAGTCTGAATGCACAAGGTGGTGGTTATTTGAAAATCCCGCATAATTTGATTGATCAAAACACCGTTGCGGTATTCTTTGACACATACCACAAAAGTATAGCTACCTAAAGCATTGGCAGTTCCCGTCAGGATTCCGGTGAGGGAATCGATTGCAAAGTCTGGGTTTGCGGCTATCTGCTGGGTGGCAGAGAATCCCGATCCGGTATCCCAAACCACTTCTTGATAAGGGGGAGGATCTGGAGGTGTTGGAGCTGGTAGCATGACGCTTCCTCCGTGCAACGGAGAGCACAACGAATAAACGAGGCTGTCTCCATCTGGATCAACGGCTGAATGGTCAAATGTAAAGGCGATATCCGCACAGATGGCCAGTGGCGGATAATTTTTGAAGGTCGGGCTGGAGTTAATTCCATGCTCGAAATGGTAGGGAATATCTGTTGTGATAGTTGTGCCCCATTTGATCGTTGGTTTTAAGTTGAGTACTACCGGGCTCCTACAGCACCTTTGGTAGGCTACCGTTAACCCTCCGGGAATAGGGGGCAAATACATATCGATTTCATAAATAGCCTCTTCGATGCAAATATTGGGAGGAGTCAGGCAAGGATCATTCACGGCCGGCAGCAGTCGCCTGATGTTGGTTTGAAGCAAGGGCACCTTGTAATCGGCATAGATCATGCCGGAGGTGTCATAAGCAGCGATGCTTGCTTCCTCGTCAAATTCTGCATTGTTTGTGTTGGTGGCCGGATCACAATCCCTGTAAACTTTGAGCGTAACGCGGTAAAAATCGCCTTGCAGGTATTCGTAAGATAATTCACCTCCTACCAGGTGGGTGGCATAGCTGGTGGCCGTGCCGATGAAGAAAAGTAGAAGGATGGTAAAAAAATGACGCATAACCACAAAAAAGCCGAAAGTGCATAATTAGGCAAGTTCAATTTAACGTTTTGTGAGCAGGTTTTTCCTACCGTATTCTAATTCAAGCTGACCGTTCCTTTAAATTTATGGGAATGCTAAATGAATTCTACCCCTTGTTTAGTAAACTCAAAAATCAATTTTTCGAGGAATGATTTTGTGTATTAACGGTTAATCTCCGTCAGTTTTTCTTGCGCCCGCTCCGCATAAAAAGCTGCTTCGGCAATCACTTCTTTAAGCGCTACAATGGCCGCTTTTTTGTCTCCCTTTTCAATCAAAGCCAGGGCCCTATACCAGCGCGCCTCCTGATGAAAAGTGTTGACGGGACTGTCCAAAACCAAATCGAGGGATTGAATGGATTTATTGTGCTTTCGCAAATGGTAATAACACAAGCCACCATAAAAATGAGCATTCACATCTTCTGGCTGCTGACTGGCAATCAGTTTAAATTTGTCCAAGGCAGCACGGTATCTTCCAGCCTGAAATTTGAGTATCCCATTCTCTACAACTTCCTCGTAGGCTCGGTAGGTGGTTACCTGCAACGGTTCATCCAAATCCATTTTTTCTCCGCTTTCATATTTTGCCGGAGTTCCTCCTGAGTAGGATTGGAATTCCAACGCACGATTTACTGTGGACATGGCCGTGTAATTCACTACTTTATAATTCTCAATATACAGAATGGGGAAGCGCGCATTGCGCACCTTCTTTTTGGGCGCTTCCTCTGGTACTGCCACGTCAGGACTTGCAGCACCTTCAATTTTGGTCACAGGTTCCATTGGTTCATTTTGGGACTCTTCTACTTTATCTGCAGCCGTTGTAATACTGGCCGGTTCAGCATCCGGAGTTGAAGTATTTTCAGGAGTAGCTTCAGCAAGTTCGCTGGCTTCGGAGGCGATGGCCTGATCGACCGTTTGGTCATCAGGAAGCATAAAGTGCTCTATCTGAACAATGGGTTCGGCTGGTGGGGCATATGATTCAACTGTTGTTGGTGCGAGGAAATAACTGGCGGCAAGTACAAACGCGCCAGTGAATGTTAGCCACCATCCCCACTGACCTCCTTTGGCTGGTTTGATGGATGTGTTGTGGGCATTGTTCCAGCTTTCCATCAGTTCGGGCAAGTCGGCAATGGCCTCCGGAAATTCGGAGAACCCATCCAGGGCTTCTTCGCTGAGGGGGGAACTAAGAGAAGCTGCCTCCACAGCATGCGCCTCTTCGGGTGATAACTTACCAGCGAGGTAGGCTTCTAACTTCGAAGCATCTACATAGCCGGACGTATCGTCCAATAGCCTATTGAGCTGTTCCTGGTTCATTTTGTTGGCTTAAATGAATTTTAAGATTGCGCTTGCCGTTTTGAATAAAGCTCTTCACTTTTTTTAGGGAGTAACCTGTTTCATCGGCAATTTGTTGGTAGCATTTACTTTGTAGGTAAAATAACTCAACGCACGCTTTTTGTTCTGGTTTGAGGAGCTGCAACGCCTCTTCCATTTTTGATAGTAACTCTTCCTTTTGTCTGTGTTCTTCCATGGAAGGAGAGTCCCATTGATTCGATTGCAAAGAATATTTGAATGCCTCTTCTTTTTTGCGGGCAGATTTTCTCTCCCGAAGCTGCATCAAGCAAAAGTTTTTGGACACCTGGTAAATCCAGGATTTAAAATGTTGCACTTCGTGCTTGCGCAATTTGTCCATTACTTGCTCAAAAATTTGAATGACCGCATCTTTTCCATCAGCTGTGTTCTTGAGATAGTTCAAACACAATCCATACACCAGGTGAGAGTAGCGCGCAAAAAGAACAGACATGTAGTCATTGTCTCCAGTCTCGCGAAAGCGGGCCACCAGTTCCTGATCGGTGAAGGATGCGATATGTTGTTTTGGGTTCGAGATGGTAAGGTTTTTAACTGTTCGGAAGGTAGAAAAATCCGGTGAACACGTGGCAATCACTTGCTTTGCATTCACCGGAAGGACACTGTTGAATCCCAATCAATCCAGGTCCTATCTTCTTGTATTTAACAGATCAAAGTAGCTTTTGGTTTCAACAACAATTACACCACCAGTTACATCTCCATATTTCGCAGGCACTCCTCCCGTATAGACGGTTATGCCACCGATTCCTACACCTGGGATGCCTAAATTTCCATCGCGGGTCTTCATTCCGTCTACAAAATAAATAATCGCATCGGAACGTGAACCACGCACGTAAAGCGGTTGCCCTTCATCAATCTGAATAATTTCAGATGTCATACCGGCAATCAAAGCCATAGCGTTCTTTACATTGGGACGTCTTTCAATGTCGGCTGCAAGCAACTGCATTTTGTGTGGGTCTTCCGGGTCGATTAAGGGCACTCGATAAGCTTCTACAATAGCTACTGGTAAATCGGCAATACTACTCTTCAATTGAAGGTTTTTTAAGAATGTTATTTTATCACCATTTACCCTTACGCCCTCAACAATTAGAGGGTGGTAGCCTAAGTAAGAAACAGTTACATTGTAATTTCCGGCATTGAGAGGTTTAAGGATGAATCGACCGTCAAAATCAGTTGTCGTTCCAACCAAGGCCCCATTCATTTCAACATGCACATTCGCCAGGGGAACAGGCTCTCCTGTTTCAGTATCAAATACTTGTCCTTTAATATCTCCTGATTGTGCCCAGGCCATGCTGCAGAGGAGCACAGAGCTCAATACAGTCAAAAGTTCTTTCGTTCTCATCGTTCGGTTGTTTTAATGTTAAGTTAAACCGGAGGGCGCCTCCCGAAGGGTTCGAATAGAAGATGCAGGAGCTTTTGATTTTCCACAAAAAAAAGCCCCGCTTTGAAAAAAGCGGGGCCAATTCGAAAAAGGAATGTGTGTTTTACTACAGTAAACCTTAAGGCAGGCTTGAAATCAAATCAGCGTATTGACCAGCCGTTACTTCGCCTTGGCAGTTGATTTCAACGCTTTTCGCTTTGATGTTTTCAACCCGGCTATCAGGGCTTGGGTGTGTGCTTAAAAATACGGGAGTTCCACCGCCACCAGAAGCTTCAATCTTTTCAAAAAAGATGGCTGCACCGTCACCTCGGTATTCGGTTGGGCAAAGGTAAATAACAGAATATTCGTCAGCTTCGGCTTCGTCACTTCGACTGAAACTGAGCGATACCAATCCGGTAGCAATGTCGCTAAGTGCTCCTTGATTGTTTCCAAGAGCAGCATCCAGCATAAATTGCAAACCATACTGTTTGGTCATCTGATCGGTGGAGTGTCTGCGGTCGGCATGGGCGATTTCATGTCCCATCACTCCTGCGAGTTCGTATTCGTTGTCCAAAAACTTAATCAATCCTGTGTAAACATAGATAAACCCACCTGGGGCGGCAAAGGCGTTTAATACAGCATCATCGTGAATGATGCGCACCTCCCATTCAAATTTGTCAGCATAAAAGACTTGTCCGCCATCGAGAATATTGTCTCTTATTCTGCGTATGTGGGCATAGGCTTCAGGATATTGTCCTTCGTCCAACACAGGGTAGTCTGTAGGGTTAGATGCAATTTCTTCCTGCAATTGTCGTCCCAAGGAAATGTCTTTATCGATGGAAAATACGGAAAAGCTATTGTCAGTGGGGTTTTTGTTGCAGTCGCTAAACAGCAACAATGTCGATGCTAACAATCCATAGGTAAGAAGTCTGGTTTTCATAAGGTTGTCCGGTTTTTGCAAACACAAATTTAAATATTTTACTGCTTGAGCCCGATCAAATCGATGATCGGCAGTATTTAGGAGACGACTGGCCGTTTTGCGTTGCCCTTGTATAAAGACTCTTTTTAGGCGGCAATTAGTATCTTGTCGGACCAATTTAATCTGTTCTTCATGTTTCGATTAACCTGCTCCATTTTCTTTCTATTGTTTTTATTGGTCGGGTGCCAGCATGTTGAAAAACAAGCTGATGCTCCTGAAAACACTTCGGAAACCACGGTTAACCCTGAGGAGCAATTCATCCTGGATAATTTTACAAAATACGAGTACCAGGTTCCGATGCGCGATGGTGTGAAGTTGTACACCGCAGTTTACATTCCAAACGACAGAAGCATAGATTATCCCATCCTGCTTTCGCGCACACCTTATTCCATTCGGCCTTATGGTACCGAAAAGGAGGATTACAAAACACGGGACATGCTGTGGTACAAGGAAATGTTGTTGGATGGCTACATCTGGGTTTACCAGGATTCACGGGGCCGCTACATGTCTGACGGGGATTACACCAACATGCGGCCGTATATTCCCAACAAAAAAGACGCTTCTGAGGTAGATGCCAGTTCAGATGCCTATGATACGGTTGAATGGCTGATAAACAATGTGGAGAATAACAACGGCAATGTCGGTGTGGTCGGCATTTCTTACCGTGGATTTTTTGCCACTGCTGCCGCCATTGATGCGCATCCGGCTGTGAAGGCAGTTTCTCCTCAGGCTCCCATGGCCGATATTTATTTTGACGATTTTCATCACAACGGGACCTTCTTTTTGAACTACGCGACCAGCTACCCAGTTTTTGGTGAACACAAAGAGGGACCGCAAAAAAAATCCTGGTGGAAGCAGGTCACAACAAAGGCGACCGATGGTTATGCCTTGTATTTAAAGCTAAAAACCTTCCGCAACATTGGTGATAGTTTGTCTTTGACCGATAATTTTTTCTGGCAGGAAATGGCCGAACATCCCAACTACGATGAATTTTGGCAATCGCGCAATATTTTGCCCCACCTGAAAGGTGTCAAACCAGCGGTGATGACGGTGGCAGGTTGGTACGATGCAGAGGATTTATATGGTTCATACAACACTTATCGGGCAGTAGAAGAACAAAGCCCGGATGCCTTTAATATTTTGATTTCTGGTCCGTGGGTGCATGGTGGTTGGGCCCGAACCGATGGAAGGGATTTGGGGGACATTTATTTTGGTGAAGGTATCTCGCAGTTTTACCGCGACAGTATCAGCAAGCCATTTTTTGATCATTTCTTAAAAGGGAAAGGCCCTATGAACCTTCCCGAGGCTTATTGCTTTGAAACGGGGACCAACCAGTGGCGCAGGTTTGATGATTGGCCGCCTAAAAATGCGGTATCCAAAACACTTTATTTTGGCAAATGGGGCAAGTTGAGTTTTGATCCTTTTGGAAAGGAAGAAACGGATTACGATGAATTTGTGAGCGATCCTGAAAACCCTGTCCCGTATACCGCTGATACTGTTTTGGATATGCCCAAGTCGTATATGGTGGAAGATCAACGGTTTGTTTTTGAACGGCCGGATGTGCTGAGCTACCAGACCAAGCCCTTGACGGAAGACGTGACCTTAACGGGGCCGATGCTGGCGCGATTGATTGTTTCTACGTCAGAAACGGATGCAGATTGGATTGTGAAACTCATCGATGTTCATCCAAAAGACGATGCGGGCACGCCAGTCTCGGGTCCGGAATTAATGCAAGGATACCAGGAAATGGTGCGCAGCGAAATGTTTCGGGGCCGCTACCGAAATAGCTTTGAGCACCCAGAGCCATTTGTTCCCAACGAACCGACAGAACTGAACATCCAATTGCAAGATGTGCTGCATACGTTCAAAAAGGGACACCGCATCATGGTGCAAGTGCAGAGTTCGATGTTTCCGCTCATTGACATGAATCCTCAGAAGTATGTTGAAAATATTTTCGAAGCGGAAGCAGCTGATTTTGTGCCTGCGACACACCGGTTGCACCGGGAAAAGAATCGAACTTCTACAATAGAAGTGTTGGTGCTGGAGAAATAAAAAAGGAAAACGACCCTTTAGAACACAATCACATCTTTGTCCTTCAGCAGCTCGCGGAATTCGGGAGGTCCGCCAAAATGCTCATCTACAAACCCGTCCATTTCATCTTTGGTTTGTTTGGAAAGCATCCCTGATAGGTGTTCCAATACGCTGCCACTGATCATGTAGGGCATGACAGAAAATAACAAATGTGGTCCCTCGCAATGTGCGTAGATTTGAAATTCGGATAAATTTTCCACTGGTTCATGCGATACCAGACAAGTATCTATCCATTCCATTGGGTCGAATTTGCCAGCCGCCAGATATGCCTCTCTACGATGTATTAAATCCACTTTGGAGTGAAAATATTCTCCTATTTTTTCATTTGACTCTTTGGACATTTTGCCTTGCATGTCCATCGTGCAATCGAAGCAAATTGCGTACTCAAACACCACGTTTTCTACTTTAAAAGCATTGGCTCTGTTGATGGCCTTTTCAATTAAATACTGCGTGCCAACCTCCAACAAATTTTTGTTGCAAGCAATACAACGATCAAAGTATGTGCCGGTTAGGTAGGACTGAAAAATGGGGGGAATATCGGTGTACTCGGGGATGTGCTCCTGCTCTTCTTCTTCCATGCAATCGTCTCAAATTAGATGCAATGAAGATAAGGAAAAGGAGCGACAGATAAAGGGGTGGAAGCTGCTCAACATCTTTCAGCACGCGCGAAACCTTGAAAATGGAAGTGATTCTTTTTTTGCAACTTTGTGACAATACCAAACGAACAGGATGACGGCAGTTATTAGATACGTGTTGATTTTGTTGGTGCGGGGATATCAGATGGTCATTTCGCCTTTATTTCCTTCCACCTGTCGACATGCCCCCACCTGTTCACATTACATGATAGAGGCCATTCAGGAATGGGGTCCTTTTAAAGGTGTTTGGTTGGGGTTGAAGCGTTTTTCGCGCTGTCACCCCTGGGGAACGGATGGCTATGATCCTGTTCCGAAGAAGAATAAATAAAGCACGGTTGGTGCACAGAAAAAGTTAGCAGATGTTGAAAATTGACATGCATACCCATATCATACCGAAGCAACTTCCCAGGTTTGCTGAGAAATTCGGATATGGTGATTTTATTTACCTCGATCATTTCAGAAAGGGGTTTGCCCGAATGATTCAAGGCAATAAATTCTTTCGTGAAATCGAAGAAAATTGCTGGGATGCCGAAGTGCGCATTAAAGATTACGAGAGGTTTAATACACAGGTTCAGGTGGTTTGCACCATTCCGGTGATGTTTTCGTACTGGGCCAAACCACAGGATTGCTTGGAATTGTCTCGCTTTCTGAACGATGATATTGCGCAAACGGTGGCCGAAAATCCTAAAAACTACGTGGGATTAGCAACTATTCCAATGCAAGATACCAACCTGGCGATCAAAGAACTGGAGCGTTGCAAAAACGAGTTGAATTTGGCGGGTGTTCAAATTGGTTCGAATATCAACAACCAAAATTTAAGCGATGCTGACTTCTTTCCAATTTTTGAAGCATGTCAGGATTTGGGGATGGCCATCATGGTGCATCCCTGGAACATGATGGGCAAAGGCGACATGGAAAAGTATTGGCTTCCATGGTTGGTTGGCATGCCCGCTGAAACATCCCGGGCCATTTGCTCGATGATATTTGGTGGTGTTTTTGAAAAGCTGCCTGATCTAAGGGTCAATTTTTCTCACGCCAGCGGTTCGTTTCTTTCCACTATTGGACGGGTAGAACATGGATACAATTGCCGTCCAGATTTGGTGGCAATCGATAATCCAGTGAACCCAAGAGAATACCTTGGTAAATTTTGGATCGATTGCATCACGCATGATCCGTTGATGTTGGAATATGTGTTGAAGCTACAAGGCTCTAAAAAGGTATGCCTGGGGTCGGATTATCCCTTCCCCTTGGGTGATTTGGAGATCGGCAAATTCATCGAAGATATGGACTTGGCGCCTGAAGTAGTCGAAGACATTTTCTGCAACTCGACACTCGAGTGGCTGCAATTGGATAAGGAGCAATTCCTGTAAACCTCCACTTAACACACACAACGACAAAAAATAAAAGGGACCTACTCCAATGAGTAGGTCCCTTTTATTTTAGTTATGTGTCTAGTCAATGATTAGCGTTGGCTTTTGCCAACAACAAATAGTCTTAAGCAGTAGGTACCGGTCGCATCTTAATGATGTGCAACAAAGACATCAATTTGATGGCAGGATAAGTAGGGTCAAACTGGTACCATTTAATTCCAAAATTAGGTCGTCCTGGGAATTTGTGGTGGTTGTTGTGGTAGCTTTCGCCCATCATCAATATATCCACTGGAAGCAAGTTTTTAGAGGTATCACCGGTTTTGTGATGAACAGAGCCATACTTGTGTGCGAACCAATTGATGACAGCTCCGTGAGCAGGACTCATCATAAACTGGACAGGAAGTAACAACCAAACATACCATTGGTCGGCTGGAATGAAGTACCAATAGAAGATAACGTAGGTAGCACCCCAAAAGACACGTGAAGGCCAACTACTGGCAAACTTATCAAACGGACGCCAGTAAGGTAGCTCCTTGGTAAATCGCTCATCGAGTTCGGCTGTTCCTTTTACAATGCTTGAATACACCTGCTTGGTGCGCCACATCATTGAAAACAAGTTCGAATCGTATTTAGGCGAGTGCGGATCCTTTTCGGTGTCGGCATAGGCGTGGTGCATGCGGTGCAAAATTCCATAGCCATAAGGACTTAAGTAAGAAGACCCTTGTGTGATCCAGGACATTACATAAAATACCTTTTCCCAGAACCGGGTCATTTTAAACATTTGGTGAGCCGAATACCGGTGGTGAAAAAACGTTTGAAAGAACAGTGAAATATACCACTGTAGAATAAAGAAAATAATGACTTCTAACATGAAAAGATGATTTAAACTGGTGTTGCTCTGACTTGCTTCCCTTTGGTATTCAGCACTTTTTGCTCCAAAGTGCTGTCACAATTAGGTGCAAAAATACGAAAGTTTGCGGAATGAATTGCTCCCCATTATTGGGTATAGATGATGCGGTTTTGTGCCTTGTGACATATACGTTACTTAAAACATGAAACTTCCATTAACTTAGCGCCTTCGAAAAACGAAATGGACGACAGTTTCGGTCTATCTATGAAAGTTTTGCTACTTTAGATGCGCCTGTATTGCCGTCTACATTCGATAACTAACAAAAACCAGCCATCTATGTTTAAAGGTATGGTAACATTAGTTCTCATGTGGGCACTAGTCTTCGTGGGGGCACAGTCAGTAAAAGCTCAAAAACAATACTGGCAACAGAAGGTCGATTACACCATGGACATCGACTTTGATGCAAAATCCCATCGTTTCAAAGGGGAACAAAATCTGGTTTACTACAACAATTCACCGGATACCCTCACCAAGGTATTTTACCATCTTTATTTCAATGCCTTTCAACCAGGCAGTATGATGGATGTGCGATCACGCACCATTGCTGACCCTGATCGCAGGGTTGGGGCACGTATCTATGGCCTGAAAGAAAACGAAATCGGATACCACAAAATCGATGAGCTCAGGCAAGACGGCAAAAAAATTAGCTATGAAGTTGCAGGGACGATTCTCGAAGTGACCCTTGCTCAACCATTGTTGCCGGGTGCCAGTACAAAACTGGACATGAAGTTTAACAGCCAGGTGCCGGTTCAAATCAGGCGGTCGGGTCGTGACAACGCGGAAGGGATTGCTTATTCCATGGCGCAATGGTACCCCAAAATGGCCGAATACGATTACGATGGTTGGCATGCTAATCCATACATAGGCCGAGAGTTTCATGGAGTTTGGGGAGACTTTGACGTGACCATTCACATCGATTCTTCTTTTACCATTGGCGGTACTGGTTACCTGCAAAACCCCTTGGAAATCGGGTGCGGTTATGAGGAGAACGGACAAACAGTAAAACGACCGAACAAAGCGAAATTGGCTTGGCATTTCAAAGCTCCTCAGGTGCATGATTTTGCCTGGGCAGCCGATCCTGGCTACCGACACCTCACAGCACAAGTTCCGGATGGTCCGCTACTCCATTTTCTTTTTCGCCCAGACAGCATCACTACCACCAATTGGGACAGCTTGCGTGGCTATGCAGTTAAAGCATTTCAAATAGTCAACAAGCGCTTTGGTGCCTATCCCTACAAACAATACTCAGTCATTCAAGCCGGTGATGGGGGCATGGAATATCCGATGGCAACCTTCATCTCTGGTCGCGGCAGTTTTGGTGGATTGGTGAGTGTCACGGTGCACGAAGCATTGCACAGCTGGTATCAGGGGATGCTGGCCACCAACGAGTCCAAATATTACTGGATGGACGAAGGATTCACCTCATTTGCCCAAGACAAGGTGTTAGACAAATTATTTGAACGCAACCGGCTTAACCCGCACAGTAGAGATTACCGTTCCTATGTTTCTTTGACAAAATCCGGTTTGGAAGAACCCTTAGGAACACATGCCGATCATTTTCATACAAATCGTGCTTACGGAACAGCTGCTTATTCAAAAGGCTGCATTTTCCTGCACCAATTGAGTTACGTAGTGGGCCAGGAAGCGTTTGACCGGGGCATGTTGCGGTATTACCGTGAATGGCGCTTCAAACATCCACGGCCGGAAGATTTTAAGCGAGTGATGGAACTGGAAACTGGTTTGGAATTGGACTGGTATTTTGAAAACTGGCTTGGAACCACCAACACCATTGACTACGGCATCAAATCTGTGGCGAGCAATGGCGGTGCTACCGTGGTGACATTAGAAAACAAAGGAACCATGCCCATGCCATTGGATGTGGTTGTCACTTTAAAAGGAGGAAAGAAAAAACTCTACTCCATTCCACTGCGCATCATGCGTGGAGAAAAAGAGGAGGAGGATAAATCCATGCAAAAGACCTCACTCTCTGATTGGCCCTGGCCGTTTCCTGAGTACGATTTTAAAATTCCCATGGGACTGGATCAAATTGAAAGCATTGAAATAGATCCTTCTACCCGCATGGCGGATGTCGACCGGGACAACAATGTTTTTCCGAAAGCAGACGCGTTTAAGTTTTTCGGTAAAGAAAAAAAATGATGCACGGGTTGCGTTCCATATTTTCAACTGTTGCGTTTCTTTTTGTAACCACTTTAGCATTTGCGCAATACACCAACGTGCAAATTGCGCGTGGCTCGGGAAGACTTGCTCCTGAGGAGCCCAGTATCTGCATCAGTCCCGCCAACACAGATATTGTAGTTGCTGGTGCGAACATTGCACATTCTTATTTCTCGAAAGATGGTGGGGCCACCTGGAAAGAAACGAACATTCGTTCCACTTATGGCGTCTATGGTGATCCATGCATTGTTGCGGATGAAAAGGGACGGTTCTACTTCCTTCATTTATCTGACCCTTCGGGGAAAAATTGGGCCGACCCAGGCTTTTTGGACCGCATTGTTTGCCAACCCTCCAAAGGCAAAGGCAAGAAATGGAAAAATGGTGCTTACATGGGACTCAACGGTTCCAAGGATCAAGACAAGGAATGGGCCACAGTTGATCCCACAACTGGAAATGTTTATGCGACATGGACACAGTTTGATTTGTACAATAGCAAGGATCCAAAAGACAGCACCGTGATTCTTTTTTCACGCTCTGAAAACAAAGGCAAATCCTGGAGCGAGCCGCAACGCATCAATCAATTGGCCGGTGATTGTTTGGACGATGACGAGACAGTAGAAGGTGCCGTACCAACCACCGGACCTAACGGAGAGTTGTACGTGGCCTGGAGCCTCAACGACAACATTTATTTTGATCGATCCATGGATCAGGGCAAGACCTGGATGGACAAAGACATTGTGGCAATAACAGGAACTGGAGGTTGGTCGTTTAAAATTCCAGGCATTCAGCGCACAAATGGAATGCCGATTACGATGTGTGATAAAAGTACGGGTCCCAACAAAGGCACGATCTACATCAACTGGTCCGATCAGCGCAATGGTGTTGACGATACCGACATTTGGTTGGCAAAGTCCACGGATGGGGGCGACTCATGGTCAGCTCCCAAAAGAGTAAATGATGATCAAGGCAAAGCCCAGCAGTTTTTTACCTGGATGGACATTGATCAGGAAACAGGTTATATCTACATAGTTTTCTATGACCGAAGAGGTTTGGAAGGGAATGCCACCGATGTATACCTCGCCTGGTCGAAAGATGGCGGTGAGACGTTCGTAAACGAAAAAATCAGCACAGCCCCTTTTACCCCGGTAGACAACATTTTCTTCGGGGACTACAACAACATTTCAGCGCACAACGGAAGAGTGCGTCCCATTTGGACACGGTACGAAGAGGGTTCACTCAGCATATGGACGGCCCTAATTGACAAATAATACAGATACCCATGAAAATCACACCACATTTTACGGCATGCCTGTTCATGGCATTTTGCATCTCGGTAGCTTTTGCACAAGACGAAAAAGACGGCAAAGACGGTCAACTTTCATCTGGCACCGTTTCAGGATTGAAGTTCCGTTCGATTGGTCCTGCCATGACTTCTGGCCGAATCGCTGACATCGCGGTCAATCCAGAAGATCACAGGGAGTACTATGTTGCTGTAGCTTCTGGTGGGGTGTGGAAAACAAAAAATGCTGGAATCACTTACCAACCCATTTTTGATGGACAAGGTTCCTATTCCATTGGTTGTGTGACGCTTGATCCCAATAACCCACATGTCGTTTGGGTGGGCACAGGCGAAAACAACGGTCAGCGAAGTGTGGCTTATGGAGATGGCATCTACCGTTCGGATGATGGCGGAAAATCATGGAAAAACAAAGGGCTAAAAAAGTCGGAACACATTGGCAAAATTTTGGTTGATCCCCGCAACTCAAATGTTGTTTATGCCGCAGCACAAGGTCCGTTGTGGAGCGATGGTGGTGATCGCGGACTCTACAAAACGACCGATGGTGGCGATACCTGGGAGCCGATTATCTCCATCAGTCAATACACGGGTGTTTCTGATATTGTGATGGACCCCCGGAATCCAGATGTAATTTATGCAAGTGCCTACCAGCGCAGAAGACGTGTTTTTACCTTTATCAGTGGAGGTCCTGAATCGGCTCTGTTAAAGACCACCAATGGAGGAACTTCCTGGGATACGCTGCATTCGGGAATTCCGCAAAATGTAGATTTGGGGCGCATTGGTCTGGCCATCTCTCCTGCAAATCCTGACATTGTTTATGCCATCGTAGAGGCAGAAAATGGCAAGGGAGGCTTTTACCGTTCTACCAACCGTGGGGCTAGCTGGGAAAAAAGAGACGACTATTTCACCAGTGGCAACTACTACCAGGAAATTGTTTGCGACCCCAAAGACCCGGATAAAGTATATTCACTCGATACCTGGTCACACATCACCACAGACGGTGGTAAAACATTTAAACGCCTGGGAGAAGATCGCAAGCATGTCGACAACCATGCCCTGTGGATTGACCCTACGAACACTGAACACCTGCTCATGGGGTGTGATGGCGGTATGTATGAAAGTTATGATGGAGCGGTCAACTGGCGCTTTCATCCCAACTTGCCGGTGACGCAATTTTACCGGGTGGCTTTGGATAACGCTGAACCTTTCTACAATGTCTATGGAGGCACACAAGACAACTTTACCCTGGGAGGCCCTTCCCGCACGGTCAACGAATCGGGCATCGCCAATTCGGATTGGTTTGTGGCGCAGGTGGGTGATGGGTTTGAGCCCCAAATTGATCCCAAGAATCCTGACATCGTTTATGCTCAAGCGCAATATGGATGGTTGGCACGGTTTGATAAAAAGAGTGGTGAAAAAGTGGGCATTCAACCGGTGGTTGGAAAAGGAGAACCTGCTTTGCGCTGGAATTGGGACGCTCCGCTGATCATCAGTCCGCACTCCAACACCCGCTTGTATTTTGCGGCCAACAAGTTATTTAAGTCGGATGACCGAGGAGATAGTTGGACGACAATCAGTGGCGATCTTACGCGTCAGCTCGATCGCAATCAACTGAAAGTGATGGGACGTGTGTGGGAAATGGATGCCGTTGCCAAAAGCAAATCCACGACCATTTATGGAAACATTGTCGCATTGGCAGAGTCTCCCAAAAAGGCTGGTCTCTTATATGTAGGAACTGATGATGGCCTCATTCAAGTATCACAAGATGATGGTGGGACCTGGCAAAAGATCGCCCGTTTCCCGGTTGTTCCGGAGCGTACTTATGTCAACGCGCTGTTGGCTTCTCAGCACGATGAAGGAACAGTGTATGCCGCTTTCAACAACCACAAAAACGGAGACTTTGCGCCTTACATCCTGAAGAGTGGTGACAAAGGGAAAACATGGCAAAACATCACTGCGGATCTTCCCAAAAGAGGTTCTGTTTATTCCATCGCAGAAGATCACATCGATCCCAATCTACTGTTTGCAGGAACGGAGTTTGGGGTGTTTTTTAGCAACGATGGTGGCAAGAAATGGATTCAACTCAAAGCTGGTTTACCGACCATTGCTATCCGTGACATGGAAATTCAAAGGCGCGAAAATGATTTGGTATTGGCCTCTTTTGGCCGTGGATTTTATGTGTTAGACGACTACTCCGTGTTGCGACATACCAGTGCTGAAGTACTGGAGAAGCCTGCTCATATTTTTCCAGTGAAGGATGCTTTGATGTATGTCGAGTCTCGTCCGCTGGGTTATAAAGGAAAGTCGTTTCAAGGTGCTTCTTATTATTCCGCTGACAATCCAGAAGTGGGTGCAGTATTCTCCTACTACCTGAAGGAAACCATTCAAACCCACAAGGCAAAACGCCAGGAGGCAGAAAAGAAAGCGCGCAAAGCAGGAACTACGGCTCCTTATCCTACAAAAGAAGAAATGCGCCTGGAGGATGAAGAGGACAAACCGTATTTGTTGTTCACCGTCAAAGATGCTTCTGGTGCAGTTGTTCGAAGAATCAAAAAAGGCATGTCGAAAGGGGTGAACCGCGTGGTTTGGGATTTTCGATACCCTTCAACAACACCGACCCGATTGGGCGGAGCAGATGCCTCATCACCATGGTCGGACGGTCCTTCTGGTCACCTGGCCATGCCGGGCGATTACACGGTAACCATGGCGCAAAGTCACCATGGGGTGGTCACGGAAATTGCCGGACCTGTTTCATTCAAAGCGGTCAGACTGAACAACCTCACTTTGCCTGCACCAGACCAACAAGCGTTGGATGTGTTTCAGAAAAAAGTGGCCAACCTGCAGCGTGTAATGACCGGAACGAACCGCTACCGTGGCGAGCTTTCCACCCGGGTCAAACACTTGGAGGTGGCCTTGCAATCAACTCCAGCTGCTTCGATGAGTCTATCTGAGAAGATCCACGGATTAAAAGTACGATTGAAGGAAGTGGACGTGAACATGAACGGGAACCGCAGCTTAAGCAAGCGCGAGTTTGAGACCGCACCAAGTACGGCTGGAAGAATCGGCACCATCGTTTACAACCTTTGGAACAACCATGCCGCACCAACCAAAGCCATGACAGATTCATATCAAGTCGCAGGCGAAGAATTGGTTCCTATTCAAACAGAGTTGAAAGCAATTGCAACAGAATTGACCGCGCTCGAACAAGAGCTGGAATCAGCAGGAGCTCCCTGGACACCGGGTCGATTGCCTGATTGGAAAATGGAGTAGGAGTAATTTACAACTCTTCAGCAACCACTTCAGTTACTTCAGGCATCATGCGCTGAAACAATCCGGCAATGCCCGCTTTGAGTGTGACGGAAGACGAAGGGCATCCGCTACAAGCGCCACGCAAAACAACTGTCAAGACACCTGTACCTGCATCGAATGATTTAAAATGAATGGCTCCGCCATCGCCTTCAACAGCAGGTCGGATGTATTCTTCGAGGAGATTGATGATTTGTGCCTCCTGATCATTTTGAGGCTTGGCATCCAGTGGGATAAATTCTTCACCATTTTCGCCTGAACCACTGTGTTGTGTTGTAGTTGGCTGCTCCTTAAAAACAGGATGGCCAGAAGCGATGTAGTTGGTAATGTATTCACGTAGGTCTCCGGTAATTTCCATCCAGTCGACAGCGTCATTTTTGGTGACGGTCACAAAATTGCTGGCAATAAAAACTCCTGTTACAAAAGGAAACGTAAACAATCGTGCAGCCAACGGGGAGGCTTCGCAAGCTTCCGGGCTGGTGTAATCGGCAGTAGCGCCATTTTCAATCAACAACTTGTCCGCAACAAACTTCATCGTTGCAGGGTTGGGAGTACTTTCTGCGTAAACTTGAATGGGCAATCTTTTCGTTTCCATAACTCTTGCTTTTGTACTACAAAATTAGACACTTTAAACAAGTGGAGTACATGAATTGTTGAATTCTGACGTTTTGTATCTTTGCACAGTAATGTTTTCACAGGTTAAAAAAATATCATCTGCTTTTGTTTCAGCACTGCTGGTCGCCCTGCTATTGTTTGGGTCGTCAAGCATTTCGTTGAACCGTATGATGTGTTTGTTTACAGGTAGCACCCAGTACGGACTTTTTTCTGTGGGAGATTATATTCCGGGAGAAGCGGCCGAAGGAACCAATCTTTTTGCCAAGTGCTGCGATTTTACACAGACTGGCTTGGCCTTAACAGAGTTTGAAACGACCACGACCAAAAAGGTTTCTGCTATAGGCTTTGCCACAGTTGTGGCGGCTTTTTCACTTTCCAACAACACCGAATTTTATAGTATTAATCAGCAAAACATACATGTCTTTGCTGATTTACCCCCTCCGCTAAGGACGGCCGATCGGTTAGCGACCGGCCAGATTTACCGTCTTTGATTTTTCGCTTTAATGCGGGCTGATAGCAGCCCATTGCTGTCAACTTATTAGCAATTATTAAAGTGAAATCATGAAACTAAAAACATTCTTATTTTTCGTTACACTGTATGCTGCGATCCCATGGAATCTTGCTGCTCAAACAGTTGCCGGAACGGTTTCGGGTACCATGGATGGTAAGGTCGTACCCCTGGGCTATTCCAGTGTTTATTGGGCCGAAGGCCAGGGCGGAGTGGCTGCAGACGACCAGGGTAATTTCGAACTACAAGCTCCGGAATCTTATCCGGCCAAACTGGTCATTAGCTTCATTGGTCATAAAAACGATACGATTGCATTATCTGCACCACCGATTCAACCCATTGTGGTAGAGTTGAAGGAGGCTGCCGATCTAAAAGCGGTAGAAATCGTGCAGCGCACCAAGGCCACTAGTATTTCTTCCCTGAACCCTATTCTGGTGGAAAGCATCACCAGCAAGGAGTTGGAAAAAGCCGCCTGTTGCAATTTGTCGGAGAGTTTTGAGACCAATGCTTCAGTAGATGTTTCTTTTACGGATGCTGTTTCTGGAGCCAAGAAAATTCGTTTACTGGGTTTGGATGGAATTTATACCTCCATTCTTTTCGAAAGCATGCCCTATATCCGGGGCTTGTCTTCCACTTACGGGTTGTCTTATGTACCGGGCACGTGGATAGAATCCATTCAGGTGAGCAAAGGAGCCGGTTCGGTAGCGAATGGATACGAATCGATGACCGGTCAAATTAACCTGGAATTAATCAAACCCGACCTAACAGAAGATAGGCTTTACGTCAATTTGTATGGAAATTTGTGGGGACGAGTTGAAGCCAACGTGCAGGCCTCACAAAAGATGGGCGAAAAATGGAGCAGCATGTTATTTGCCCATGGTTCGACTATGCAACAAAAACTGGATGGGAATGGAGATAATTTTTTGGACAATCCATTAAAGGAGCACGTTCAACTGTTTAACCGCTGGAAATACAAGGGCGAAAAGTACCGGGCGCAGTTCGGAGCAAGGGTCATGGCGGAAAACATTCAAGGAGGCCAGGAGCAGTTCGACTACGACTCTGATTTTGCAGCGGCTTCGGCCTATGGTGTGGGCATCGAGGTGCGACAAGCCGAGGTGTTTGCCAAAAATGGAATTATTCTGAACGGTGAAAATCAAAGTATTGGCATCATTACCAACGCCAGGATACACGATCAAAATTCGTATTTCGGATCCAGGGAATACCAAGGGCAACAACGTAGCCTCTATGGCAATGTGATTTATCAGCAAAACTTGTTTGGACCCAACCTCATTCGAACAGGAGTGAGCTATGTGCTGGAAGATTACGTTGAAAGCTTTAACGATTCCAGTTTCACCCGATTTGAGTCGGTGCCTGGGGCCTTTGTGGAGTACAATTATAATTTTTCGCCACGCACTTCCTTTATCGGTGGACTGCGGGGAGATTATCACAACCTCTATGGCTGGCAAGCTAACCCAAGGGTGCATTTCAAGCACAACCTCAAAGAAGAAAGCATTTTGCGCATTTCAGGTGGACGCGGTTTTCGGGTAGCGAATGTATTTGCCGAAAATTCCTCCGTTTTTGCCAGTTCCAGAAGGGTCATGGTTTTGGAGAATTTGGAGCCTGAAATAGCTTGGAACGGTGGCGTTAGCCTGACACACGAATTTTTTCTGTTGGGCAAGTCTGCTACTTTTAACGCGGATTATTTTCGCACCGAATTTGAAAATCAGGTCGTGGTGGATTTAGAAGATTCCAGAACGGTGGCCTTTTACAATTTGGATGGCTCCTCTTATGCCAACAGTGCTCAGGCGGAGGTTGGAGTGGAGCTAGCACCCGGATTGAACGCAAAAACAGCCTTTAAATGGCAGGAAGTACGCACCACTTATGCCCAACAATTGAAACAAAAACCACTGGTGCCTAAACACCGGGCGCTGGCGAATGTCGGTTATACCACCAAATCGGATAAATGGAAATTTGACGCTACCCTCCAATGGACAGGCTTAAGTCGCATTCCGGGTACTGAATTCAAAGTGCCTGAAAATAGGGTGAGCACCCAATCCGAATCATTTTACCAGCTGCATGCGCAGGTGACCCATACCTTCAGGAATTGGGAAGTTTACCTGGGTGGGGAGAACCTCACCAATTACCGGCAATCCAACCCGATCATTGCTGCCGATGACCCTTTTGGAGCTGACTTTGATGCTTCCATGATTTGGGGACCTATTGCAGGCCGCAATGTGTATACGGGTATCCGTTTTAAAATTTGACAAATCACAACAAACAAGATCACTATATGAAAACAATGAAATCCATTTTTCTGACCGTAAGCATGCTGTTGTTAGCAGCTGGGTCGTTTGCTCAGGAGGCAGAAAAGAAAGCTGTTGAAACAGTAAAGATTAAAACCACTGCCGAATGTGACATGTGTAAAAACACCATCGAGAAAAAGTTGATTTACGAAAAGGGCGTGAAATCCGTCTCGGTAGATGTCGATTCTCGGATAGCAACCGTTGAGTACAAAACAGCAAAAACGGATGTGGCGAAAATTCGGGAAGCCATTTCTGATCTAGGCTACGATGCAGATGAGGTAAAAGCTGATTCCAAAGGCTACGATGCCTTGCCTCAATGCTGTAAAGACAATTTGGAAGGACATTAATCCCAACCGATTTCTTCGACTGGATCCCAATAGTATTTTTTGAACTCCACAATTTGGTGTTCTTCCACGGCAATGCCTTCTGCTTCTAGGCTCTCTTGCATGTGGTAGGGATTGGCAAAATGATGTCGACCAGTGAGGAGCCCGTTTCTGTTGACCACCCGGTGAGCTGGAACGGGCTTTTCTTGTACATGGCTGTTATTCATTGCCCAGCCTACCATGCGTGACGATCTTGCTGCTCCGAGGTACTTGGCGATGGCGCCATAACTGGTTACCCGACCCTTGGGTATCAAGCGCACCACATCGTACACATTTTGGAAAAAATCCTGGTTTTTCTCTGAGAGTTTGGTCATTGACAGTGGAAGTTAAAGGGTCCATTTTAAATAACATATTTTAAACCCTTTGGCTGAAAAAATTCCTTCATACAGTGTTTTAATCGACAGGATTTGCTGGGTCGTTGGATTCAGTTCTTCCATTTTCTCCTCGTAGAGATTGGCTGTATTTTCGAGAATGTTCCAGTTTAGGTTTTGCGCCTCCTCCAGCGTGTATTCGTACAGCGGGAAGCTGTCCGTTTTTAAGTGAATGAGTCCACCTGGCTTTAGAAATTTTTGATACCGGTCAATGAACATGGGCGCAGTGAGGCGCTTGCGTGCTTTTTTGGGCTGTGGGTCAGGAAAGGTAATCCAGATTTCATCCACTTCTCCCGGAGCAAAAAATGACTCGATAAACTCAATGCGCGTGCGCAAAAAAGCAACATTGGTTTGGCCTTTTTCCAAAGCTTCAGAAGCACCGTACCAAATTCGGGCACCCTTTATGTCAACCCCAACAAAGTTTTTTTCAGGATACATCCTGGCAAGACTCATGGAGTATTCGCCCTTGCCGCAGCCGAGTTCCAGCACAATTGGGTGATCGTTTTTGAAGTGTTTCTCGCCCCATTTCCCTTTGAGTTCATAGGGGCGGTCTTTGATGTCTTCCATGGTCGGTTCGAACACATTGGAGAATGTTTTCGTTTGTGCAAACCGGACTAATTTCTTCTTATTACCCATGATTGGATGTGCTTTCTGCTGCCTTTTGAGGACCTCAAATTTAACTAACTTTAGCCGATTCAAGAGAAACCCAAATTGCAAAAAAAGAAACGAATATTGGTTTGCCCTCTCGACTGGGGCTTAGGACATGCGACCCGTTGTGTGCCCATTATTCGTGCACTTTTGGACCGACAAGTGGAGGTGGTGATTGGGGCAGATGGAGGTCCGCTGGCGCTGTTACAACAAGAATTTCCTGACTTGGAATACATCGTTTTTCCCGGCTACAAGGTGACTTACCCTGCCAATGGTCGGATGGCTTTGCACATGGCACGTTTGGCTCCGTCCATTTTGAGAAGCATCCGCAACGAGCACTATGCTCTGAAGAAGTTGGTGGTAGAGCATCAGCTGGATGCGGTGATTTCAGATAACCGTTTTGGCCTTTGGCATCCTACCCTGCCCACTTTATATATGACCCATCAAATAAACATCAAGGCCAATTGGCTGGAAGGAGTGTTGGGTTCGGTGCATCAAAAATACATCAACCGGTTTTCGGTATGTTGGGTGCCCGATGTGGCTGGAGCAGAAAATTTATCGGGGGATTTGGCGCACAAATTTCCGTTGCCTTCAAATGCCCGATGGGTCGGAGTATTGTCCCGTTTTTTTACAAAAGAAATCACTTTGACTTCGCTGCAATACGATGTAATGGCCATCATCTCAGGACCCGAACCACAGCGATCTACCTGGGAACAACTGGTGTTGGAACAACTGTATCGGTCTGATTTAAAGGCATTGGTAGTAACCGGGAATGCCGAAAAAAAAATTTCGAAAAAATCAGGGAATGCCACTATCGTTAGTCACCTGTCGGCTAAAGAAATGCGCAACAGTATCATGTCTTCGGAGGTAGTGCTGTGTCGGTCGGGTTATTCCTCCGTCATGGATCTAAGTGCCCTTGGAGCCAAGGCTATGTTGGTTCCCACACCGGGCCAAACAGAGCAAGAGTATTTGGCACGTTATCACCACGAAAAGGGCCATTTTTTCAGTCAGACTCAAAGCCAATTTGATTTGTCGGTGGCGCTGGAAGCAGCAAAAGATTTCAAAGGCATTCGGATGCAGCCTTCAGGGTTGCTGGAAAATGCAGTGGATGATTTTTTGACTTTGTTGTAATTCAGCGACCCAACAGCATTTGCCGAAAATGGGTTTCTTCCTGGCTTAATTCCAGAAAGGGATAGGTCTCCTTTAAGTCATCAATTTCTTGCAGGTGTCTTTTTATGAAGCGTTGAAAACTGTTGGATTCCGCGTCAAAAGGTCTATGTCCCTGGGCGTCTTTTAATTTTTGCATCCGCTGCATCAACTCAAAGGTATCCGGATGCAGGTAAGCGCCTTTGAATTTCTCCCAAATGTATTGTTGAGCCATTTCGTTGGGGTGCAGTAGGTCGCTTTCATAATAGCGATAGCTCCGCAGATCATCCATCATGATTTCGTAGGCCGGGAAGTAGCAGCAACAATCATTTTGATCCACCAATTCATGTACAGCCGAGAGCAGGTTGGCCTTGCTGCGTTGGTTGTTGATGGCTCCATTTTTCCAATGTCTTATTGGGCTCACGGTAAAACAAACCTGTAAATCGGGATTGAATTGGAGCAGCTCGCTAATCGTATTTCTGAGGATTGCGGTTATTTCATCGGTGCCCAGCAACTTTTTTTCAAAACGACTTCCTGGAAATTTGTGGCAATTGCCCACAATGTGTTGTGTTTCCTTTTCAGCATAGACCCAGGCGGTACCGACCGTGATAAATAGAAACTGCGCTTTTAACAGTGCAGTGTGAGCCAGCTCAATGGCCTCATTGATTTTTTTTAGGCAATCTGCACTGTTGGCAGCTGAAAACCTTCCGTGGTGATCGAAGCTTTGCCACTTTTCGTTGTGGTAAATAAGATCCGATTCCTCGTAAGTTTTTTGGTCCATCACTGCCTGCAAGGAATGGGCAATGGAATGGGGGTTGTAAAGAATGCCAAATGGATTGATGACCGTCTGAAATTTTAGGTGCTCTAACCTTTGACCGATGTTTTCAGTGAAGCAAGAACCCACCAGCACCATTCCATCGGTATAGCCAATTTGAGATTCCCAGGGGGCAACCTCTACAACCGTTCGGAAATTGCTGTCGTCCATAGGATTAGTGTGCGGGAGCTGTCGGGTTTTCGGGAGCATCCTCTGATCCTTCGGTGGAATCAGGTGGTGTGCCGTGCCCGGTGTCGTCCGTTGTTTCAGAAGAAGCTTCTTCTTCTTCCGTTGCATGTTCACCTTCAACTGTTTTGTCACCTTCGCCATGCGCCCCTTCAGCTTCTGGTTGCATGCTCTGTTTCTTGCCATTTCTTATCAAAGAAAATGTCATGATCAAGCTGGTGGCAATGATGATAAATAGTAGAATACCCGATTCAAATTCAGCCACCTGTTCATCTTTAGGTATCGCAAAGAAGAGTAACACTGTAATCAATCCTCGGGGAGCAATGTTCACCTGTGGAAAAATGTCTTTTCCAAAAAAGAGCTTAAAAAACAGAAAACGCATCAAGTAAATAACGAGCAGTATACCACCGCTGGTCAGAACAACTTTCATGCTATTTAAATCGGCCAACACAATGGTGATGCCGAAAATCACAAAGAAAAACGTACGCACCACAAAGGCGGATTCAGCGGTTACCACGTGAAAGTCTTTGAGAATTTCTTTCATGTCGCCTTCGTGAACCCATTTTTTGAGGAACCCTTGAAAGAACAATTTGTAGTTGCTGATAATCAATCCAAACACCAGAATGATGATGAGTGAAGAGAGGTGAAACAGTTTGCCAATAGCGTACTCCAGTAGTAGGATCGCGATGAGCAAAAAGAATTTTACATTGGATTCAATCTTTTGAAAAACGAATACCAGCCCATAACTCACAAACACCGATATGACGATGGTCAACAGGAGGTTGCTTAAAAAGCCCACAGCAGGGTTGCCTCCGGAGGAAGGCTCCATCAAACCAAGTACAAAGTAAAAGGCCATGATGCCAAAGATGTCGGAGAAGGTGCTTTCGTACACGTGAAATTCACGTTTGTGTTCTCTCAGGCCTTGTACACTGGGTATTACAATGGCACTGCTCAGGATAGAAAGGGGCACGGCATAAAGCAGCGAATGGAGAAAGTCCATTTTATCTGCCCCTATCGTCAATTGAAAGATGAAGGCGATCGCGAAAATGGAACTGATCAATCCAATCAAGGCAATGCTCATGGATTTCCAAATAATCGGCCATTTTTCCTTTTTGAGTTCCAGTTCCAGCGCGGCTTCCAGCACAATAAGTATGAGTCCGACAATTCCCAGTATTTCCAAAATAGGGAAGAAATCCAAGCCCCCCAGATTCAGGAAAATCAGTCCTTGCTGGATGATGATGCCTGTCACAATAAGCAGTAAAACGGCCGGTATGTTGGTTCTTTTGGAAACCAGGTTAAAGAGATAGGACAAGATGATGATGACTGAAAATAGGATGATCAGTACATGTGGGTCCTGAAGAAATTTCATAAGCTACTTGGCATGTTCTGTTTGTGTCCGCTTGTTGGTGACCATGAGCGGATGGTAATGTTATCAATGATAAGAAAAAGGTAGGAATTGTAGGTGTACCTACGCTACTTTTAGCGCGCTTTGGTCAGCGTAAAGGAAAAGGTAGAGCCTTTGCCCTTCTCGCTGCGTACATCGATGCTTTGCTTGTGCGCATCAATGATATGCTTCACAATAGCCAGCCCAAGGCCAGTGCCGCCCTGGTTACGTGCCCTGCTTTTATCTACCCGGTAAAATCGCTCAAACAAACGGGGAAGGTGCTCTGGGGAAATGCCCAAGCCATCGTCCGAAATTTCGATCAATATGTTGGTATCCATGTCGTAAAAACGGACTTCGGTTTTACCAGAATCTTTGCCGTAGTTGATGGAATTGGCAATGAGGTTTGTCAACACCTGGTTGATTTTTTTGCGATCGGCATTCACCCAAATTGGTTTATCATAAACCTTGTTGAACACCAGTTGGATGCCCCGCTTTTTTGCATTCAATTCCAAAGAGCCAAACACTTCCTCAACGACATCCAGCAAGTTGATTTTAGCCAACTCCAGCAAGTCTGGTTTTGATTCCAATCGGGAAATATTGTCCAGGTCCTCTACAAGATCAATCAGTCGTTCCAGGTTGCGATCAGCCCGTTTGAGGTAGTCGTAATTGATTGATTCATCTTCCAGGCCGCCCTCCAACAAAGTGAACAAATACCCTTGTACATTAAACAGCGGGGTTTTTAGTTCGTGGGCAAGGTTGCCGATAAATTCACGCCTGAAGGCTTCTTGTACTTTCAGGCGGTCAATTTCGTCTTTTCTGCCATCAGCCCATTCCTGAACCTCTTGATTGACCTTTTCCAGCACGTCTTCGCTCAGGTCCAAAGCCTCTTCTGTCCGTTGAGTTTTAAGGCGGTGAATGGTGCGGTAGATGATGCGAATTTTCTGGTGAATGAACCGTTCAATGGCTCCCAAAGCAACAAAGTAAAGAATGCCAAAGGCAATGAACCCGGTGATAATGTTGGGGATCCATTTTACTTCACCGTCCTGAAATAATTGCAATCCGGAATAGATGATAGAAACCACCAGGACTGTGACCAGGGAAATGTAAAAGGCAACTTCACGTGGAGAATTCCCTTTCATAAAGAATTGTTTTGTAAGGGTAGCAAACTGATACTATAAAGTAAAGGATTAAGCCTCAAATTTATACCCTACACCTTTAATGGTTTTGATGTAGCCATCGCCAATTTTTTCCCGCAATTTACGAATGTGGACATCGATGGTGCGATCACCCACAATGACATCTTCACCCCAAACGGTGTTGAGAATGGTGTCCCGGGTAAAAACCTTTCCCGGACTGGAAATAAGCAAGGCAATTAGTTCGAATTCTTTCTTGGGCAACGACAATTCCGTTCCGTCCTTAATAACAAGGTAACGTTCTCTGTCAATGATCAACCCATTCACTTCACTGTTGATGGGAGTTTCTACTGAGGTGAGTTGTCTGCGGAGCATGGCTTTGATTCTACTAATCAGTACCCGTGGTTTAATGGGCTTGGTGATGTAGTCGTCTGCCCCTGCATCAAACCCGGCAATCTGCGAATAATCTTCGCTTCGTGCTGTCAAAAATGCGATGAAAACGTTTTTTGTTTCTTCCATTTCCCGGAGCTCCATGCAAGTCTCTATACCGTCCATTTCCGGCATCATCACATCCAATAAAATAAGCTCGGGTTTTACCTCTTTTGCCTTTTTTAGGGCCTTTTTCCCATCTGAGGCAACGGTGACGTCAAAACCTTCTTTGGAGAGGTTGTAACGAATGAATTCCAAGATGTCCGGCTCATCATCAACAACTAAGATCCGGTGTTTTGCAGTAGCCATATTGTATCGTTTTTCAGGACCAAAATTAGGGCCATTGGAATCCTGCGTTATTAAATGAGTGTTAACAAAGGATTAATAATTGCCGGAACAATGCACGGTTAGTGGCAAGTTACGGCTTAACATTTTGTTAAAATAGGATTAATCTACAGGTTACTACACTGGATCACCTTTGCAGTAAAATTAAACATCTACCCGATGAAAAAGAAGTATCTGATTGGTCTGTTCATTTTTGCCCTGTTCACAGCCGGGAATGTGATGGCCCAGAAAGCCACCTTAACCGGCACGGTTACCCAAACAAAAGATGGCGCCAAAGAACCGATTCCTTTTGCCAATGTTTTTATTGTAGGATCTACAATTGGTGGATCCACCGACTTTGATGGGAAGTATAATTTCTCCGTTGATCCTGGTACTTATACAATAGTGGTTAGTTCGGTTGGATTGACGCCTGACACAAACACCGTTACATTGGCTGCTGGTGAAATCAAAACGCTTTCAAAGACCTTGAGTGCAAATAGAGTTGATCTTAAGATTTTTGAAAAAGTGGGCCGGGCAAATCGCGAGTCAGAAAAAGTGTTGTTGATGGAGCGAAAGGATGCTAAGTCCATCGGTCAGAACATGGGGGCACGTGAACTACAGAGTAAAGGTGCAACCACTGTTTCAGATGGTTTGCAAAAGGTTGCCGGACTAGCTGTAGTTGGTTCTCGTCACGTATCAGTTCGTGGAATGGGAGACCGCTACAATTCAGCTTACCTGAATGGAATGCCGTTGGCTTCTCCGGATCCGGATAAAAAGGTGATTCCGTTGGATATCTTTCCAACCAGTGTGGTGAAGTACCTGAACGTGCGTAAGTCATTTACGCCCAACCTTTATGGTGATTTTTCAGGTGGAGCCATCGATATTCACACAAAAGATTATCCTGATGAGCCTACATTCAATGTTTCTGTAGGCGGTGGCTACAACAGCTCCAGCACGTTTAAAGATGTCAACTCTTACGAAGGAGGAGGCATGGATTACTTTGGAATTGATGATGGAACGCGTGATGTTCCGGCTTCTGTTGAAAATGTAGAAGAATACTCCAGTTCGAATGAATCGGGCAGCGGTTTTCCGTTTGGCAAGAACCTGGACCCTAAAACGATCAAGGCGCCCATCAACAGCAACTTTGGAATTTTTGCGGGGAATTTTTACAAAACCGATTCTATTTTGCCTAATTCAGGTATTGGAGTAATGGTTTTGGCTTCCCACAGAAACAGCACTTCCTTCAGAGAAGGTTCTTACCGCGTTGTGAATCGCCAGGACGCAGTTCGAATTGACTACGATGTAGAGGATTACCAGGTGAAAACCAACAGTTCTGCTTTGGGAAATATCTTGTTTCGCATCACACCGAAACATGAAATCACTTTCAATACCATGTGGGTGAACTTGTCCTCGAATCAATCGCGTGAATCAGACGGTTTTCACTTTGATTACGAAAGAAAAATCTTCTCGCGCAGGTACACTTACAGAGAAAACAACCTCTTGGCCAATCAAGTACTCGGGTCGCACAGTTTTATGGAAAGAGACCGTTTGAAAGTAACCTGGGGGTTGAGTTCCAACAAAGCGACCAGCAAAGAGCCGGATAGAAGACAAATGGTGTGGTTGCACAACGATGGCGATGATCGCAGAGATTACATCATCAATGACCAGGACGTCAACGACAACCACCGCTTTTTCAGCGAATTGGACGAGACAGAAGTGACTGTCAAGGCGGAAGTGACTTACGCCATTAAGTACGATACGGCCAATACCGAGAAACCAACCTGGACCGTAACTGCCGGATTGAACAACAAATCCAAAGAACGCAACTTTGATTTTCGTCAGTTCAACTACATCTTCCAGGAATCAGGAGTTTTCTATCCCAATGGACTTGATGCAGACAACCCGGATGCTTTTGTGAGCGATGAGTTTCATAGCCAGGGTGCATTTGCAGTGACCGAATTGTTCAACGCAGCATCTGACTATGTTGCAACACGGAACGTAAGTGCTGCTTATTTCAACACCAGTTTCCAGGCGACTAAAAAACTGCAAATTACTCCTGGAGTAAGAATTGAAGACGGAGAGCAGGTGTTGAGCTACAGGGACCAAAATCAACCCATCTTTTCGAAGCGTGAGTTGATTAGTGAGACAGATATTTTGCCCAGCCTGTTGCTGAAGTATGACCTGACAGAGAAGAGTGCCATTAAGATGGCCGGAAGTAACACCATTTCTCGTCCTGGATTTAAAGAAGTCGCTCCTTTTCAATACATCGAATTTGCGGCTGGTCGCCAGGAAGAAGGAAACCCGGAACTGCAAAACGGAAAGAACTACAACGCAGATGTTCGCTATGAAATCTATCCCGCCTCTGGAGATTTGGTAGCAGTAACTGTTTTTGGAAAGTCATTGCAAAATCCCATTGAAAGGGTAAGTCTCTCAGTTGCCAGTGGTCAGTTGGGGTCTTATGCCAACACAGAAAGCGCTGTTGTTGCTGGGGTAGAATTTGAATTCGTTAAGAAGCTGTCAGCCTGGGCTGATTCAGGTTCTTTCCTGGAAGACATTACACTTGGATTCAACGCTTCGTATCTCTATTCTCAGGTAACCATTGATACTACCGCTACTGTTCTGGGTGCATCGTTGATTAACACCAACCCAGAACGGCCTTTGCAAGGTGCTTCCCCTTATCTGGTTAACGTGGATGTATCTTACGAGAAATGGTTGAACAAGGAAACTAAACTGACAGCAACGGTGGCTTACAATGTCTTTGGAAAACGTTTGTTCTCTGCTGGAGTTCAGGGGATTGGAGATATTTATGAAGCACCAGTAAACATGCTCAATTTGATTTTAAGAGCAGAGGTAGGAGACCACTGGGGTTTTAATGTTAGCGCCAAAAATCTGTTGAATCCTTCGATTGATCAAGTGCAGGAAGCTGAGTCAGGAGATATCGTTGTTAACTCCTTCAGAACGGGCATCAATGCTGGGTTTGGAATCACTTATAAATTTCTGTAACACGCATAGGGCATAGGATAAGGTTGTTTTGATCTAATGAAAATAATGCTACCTTTGGCCCCAGTTAACCCCAAATGTCCACATATTAAAATTTGAAGCGATGAAAAAAGTAACTACCCTCTTAGCTGCCGCTGCATTTGTATTTGCAATGGCTTCTTGTAACAAATGTGAAGATTGCGATTGCAGCGGAACAGGATTTGTCGATGAAAACGGTGACGAAACATTTGAAGTTTGCAAAAAAGACGCAGATGACAAAGATGATTACGAGGCTGCCCTAGACTTGTTTGAAGACCTTGGTTGCGATTGCAAATAAGTTGCAATAAATAATCGAAATTACTGAACCGTCTGGATTAATCCAGACGGTTTTTTTGTGTCTTGTACTGAGATTATTTTCCTGTCTTCCTTTCGATCAATTTCCTCAGAAGTTCCCGTCATTTTAGAGCGCGGCAAGATGTTGAGCCCCTTAACACCAAAGTCGATGTTTGTTAACATACAATTAATCGGGTCGTCAACTTGCGGTAATCTGTACTTCGTTCCTTTGCCATGAACTTAAAACGAAACACAACCAAATCAAAATTACTCAAAATGAAAAGGTTTTTAATGCTTATAGGAGTGGTAGCTGGCTTAGCCGTGATGACTACTTCATGTGGGAAAGAAGAAGGCTGCACGGATTCTAACGCCATAAATTATGATTCTGATGCAGAGGAGGATGACAATTCATGCGAATATGCAACAACTCAATATTTCATTACAACAGTTACGGTAGGTGGAGTTGATTACCAACAAATAGAAGGTAACATCAACGAAAATTTGACCATGTGTAACACCAGTAAATGGTTGTTGAGTGGAGGTGTTTTTGTTACCAATGGAGCTACATTGGACATTTGTGCAGGAACAGAAATTTTTGCTACCAGTGGTGGAGCCGTTGATTTTCTGGCCATCTCTCAAGGTGCAAAAATTAACGCGAATGGTACGAAAGATGCACCCATCGTCTTTTCAGCTTTTGAAGCAACTCCAGGTTCCTGGGGTGGGTTGATTTTGAATGGATATGCTAACATCAACACTGGCGAAACTGCTGAAGGAGAATGTGGTAGTGGAACTTACGGTGGTAGCAATGACGCTGACAACTCAGGTGTTTTGCGTTACGTACGTGTTGAGTACGCTGGTTTGATTTGCGCTACTGACGATGAATTGAACGGTATTTCTTTCAATGGTGTTGGAAGTGGAACTACTGTTGAGCACATTCAGACTTACCGTGGAAAAGATGACGGTTTTGAATTCTTTGGTGGAACAGTTGCTGTAAAATGGGCTGCCTCTTTTGGAAACCACGATGATTCTTTTGACTGGACACACGGTTGGAGAGGAAATGGTCAGTTCTGGGTAGTACACCAAGGCACTGACGGTGGTGACCGTGGTATCGAAGCCGACAACAACGGTGACGACAACACAGCTGCTCCATACTCTGAGCCTACAATTTCAAACATTACCATCGTAAACGTTGATGATGGTGACGCAGAAAACTCAGGAATGCGTTTGCGTGAAGGAACAAAAGGAAAATTGTACAACGCTATCGTGGTCAACTCTCCATCTAATGGAGTCCGTGTTTCTGACACAGAAACTGAAGCTAATATGAATGGTGGTAGCCTGGTAGTAAAAAGCTCTATCGTCTTCAACGCAGCTACAAACTGGAAAGATTGTGCCCCGTTTGAAAACGATGCAACGAACGCAGGCACTGACCCAGGTTTAGACGGTTACGTAGGAAGTGTCCCGGCCAACGCGACAGACCCAACTTCTTTGGGCTCATGGTTTGGTGATGGCAACTTTATCGGAGCTGTTTCTTCTGGCAACAACTGGACAACTGGTTGGGTTAGAGACCTGTAGTCAGTACCTAATTATCCTTTTAACCCTGTAAAAGGTAAGGGCCGCATGATGTGTGGCCCTTTTTATTTTCCAGTATGTCACAAAACCCATTGCAACTGAATACGCCAAGTCAGAAAAGGGTCGGTCGCGTCTTCAATGTCGGTGATAGAAACATCCGTTTGTAATCGGAAGTGGTTGGAGGCAAAATACTTGGATGCTCCCAAAGTAGCTTGGGATACATCGCGTTGCAGGGTGGCATTATCGGGTCGAATCTGAGAATACCGGCCCGCAATTTCAATGTCGTTGCGCAACAGGTACCCAATTTGACCGGCAATGCCCGTTCCCGTTTGGAAAGCTCCCTCACGTAGCGTACTCAAAGAATCGGTATAAACAACAACAAGGTCAGTCGACCGGTTGATGTATTCTCCAGAAATGGACAGTCCGTTGTATTTAAACAGCAGATCACCAACAATGGTCACAAGGTCTCTTTGGGTAAATTCAGAAGTAAAATAGGTGCCCCATTGTCCTCGGTCGCGCGTTGCGTTGTCGTTGTAATCGTAGGCGGCTCCAATGGCTAAGCGCGGCCTATCTTCCCGAACGAGGTCTGACAGGTATTGATCGCCTGTTCCTGAGAATGCTCCTAATGGTTGCAGCTCTAATCGGCCGGTGTAGTTGTAGCCTCCAACGTTGCCAAAACCACTGTCAAATCCTTCCCCTTGAGAAAGGGCTACGGCTTCCTTTAAAACCATGTTGCCAATTTTAAAGGCATAGTGTGCCTGCAGGCCGATGTCACGGTCGAGGTGGTAGTTTTGTGAGGACAAACTGCGATCAGCTAATTGCAATTGAAAAGAGGAAGACACCCGCTCCCGGTTTCCGGGAAGTTTGGCCTGTCCTGCCCACAGTTCGAAGTTGTTGAACAGGTTCCATTTTAATACCGCATCCAACACCACCAAGTCATTTGCCGCAGTGGTTGGTTTTACGTAACCGATCTCCTGATTGCGAAAGCCTGCCTGAAACTCTGCGCGGATATTGGAAGAGGGGATGGCTCCAACTAAAGCGACCCTTGCCCGTCTTTGTAAAAAGGCAGGTTCAGCCTCTTCGCCTTCAATCTCAGCATCCAACAAAAGGGCTCCCATCATCAGGTGTTGCATGCCGGCATTAATTCCCACATAGATGGATGAATCGCTGTTGGAAATGCGCAATTGTTTGTTGCCTGGTGTGTCTACCAGCTGCGCGTACACTGAAATGTTGGCAGTGATAATCAGTAACATAAAGGTGAAAAGAACTCTCATAATGAAGGTTGTGTGGTATTTATGCAATCTTAATTCAGGTTAGGAGGAACAATTTAACAAAATGGTTAGTTTGAAATGTGAATCTATTGTGCTTAAGAAGCGGGAAAAATTATTTTTGCAATAGAAAAAAAGGAAATGTCACAGACAAATAAACTACTGGAAGTCGCTGCGGTATTTGGAAAAATGGGATGCATTGCCTTTGGAGGACCTGCTGTTCACATCGCGATGATGGAAGAAGAGATCGTTAACAAGCGCAAGTGGATGGGCCGCCAGCACTTTCTCGATTTAATGGGGGCAACGAATTTAATTCCGGGGCCTAATTCAACAGAGATGACCATGCACTGTGGTCATGAACGCGCTGGTTGGCCTGGTTTGTTTGTCGCTGGAATCAGTTTTGTTGTTCCTGCGGTGATTATTACCGGTATTCTGGCTTGGTTGTATGTGCTATATGGACAATTGCCTGAGGTAGCTCCTTTTGTTTCTGGTATTAAGCCCGCTGTTTTGGCCATCATTGGAGGGGCTATTTTGAAGCTGGGTAAAAAGGCGCTAAAAGGTTGGGAGCTGGGAGTTCTTGGAGCCATGGTACTTGCAGCAAGCATGCTTGGAGTAAACGAGGTGATGGCATTGTTGTCGGCTGGTGTTGTCGGGGGAGTCTATTTCTGGTTGCGTTCAAATAAGGGGAAGGGTACTTCTTTAAAGTCTCTAGCGCCATTAGTGCTGTTACAAGGTTCTGGTGCCGCATTGGCGAAGTTGACTACTCTTAAGATTTTTTGGATTTTTTTTAAAGTTGGTGCGGTATTGTACGGCAGTGGCTACGTGCTTTTTGCTTACCTCGATGCAGAGTTGGTTACCACCGGATTACTGACCAGGCCAGAGCTCATTGACGCGATTGCAGTCGGGCAATTTACACCTGGTCCGGTGTTGTCCACGTCTACTTTTATTGGCTACCAACTAGGAGGCTTGTGGGGAGCCATTGCTGCAACCGCAGGGATCTTTTTACCGTCCTTTTTCTTTGTGCTCATTCTCAATCCATTGATACCGAAAATGCGGAAGTCAGCTTTGCTGCGCTCGTTTTTGGATTCGGTCAACATTGCTGCAGTGGCAGTGATGGTGGCCGTTCTCTATGAAATGGGTGCTGATACCCTGACCGACTGGCGAAACATTGTCATCGCAGCGGCCGGAGTGTTGATGACTTTTGGACCTATTAAGTTGAATTCGATGTGGGTTGTTGGGATAGGAGCAGCCATGGGGTATGCACTCAGTTGGGTTGGTTAGATCGACTGCACGAAGCGGAGGAAGACCCTAGATATGTTTTAGCTCCAGCTTATAACCAACGCCTTTGATGGTGCGAATCAAGTCTCCACCAATCTTTTGTCGCAGGTTGCGGATATGAACATCGATGGTGCGCTTTCGAATGTTTTCATCCATTCCCCAAATTTCCGTAATCATTTCATTTCTCGAAAAAACCTTTTGAGGTTTAGATAATAGCAAAGCCATTATCTCAAATTCCTTTCGGGGGAGGTGAATTTTTTCGTTGTGGTGTTCAATAAGCAATCGTTCCCGATCTACCCGTAATCCTTGAACATGAGAGTCGTGAAGCGGAGCAGTTTTTTCGACCCTGCGAAGGAAGGCTCTTATTTTACTGGTAAACAGGCGATTGTTGTAAGGTCGAATAAAACAATCATCAGCGCCAGCGTTGAGCGCTGCGATTTGAGAATAATATTCTTCTCTATTGGCTAAAACAATAATGACCGAGTAGGCCAAAATAGGATTTTCACGCAACTCCATGCAAAGTTGTACGCCATCCATATCAGGCAAATCCAACTCAATCAATATCAACTGTGGAAATTCGCGACTGGCTAATTCAATGGCCATTTGCGCATCACCCGCCTGAACTACCTTGAATTGCTCAGAATGGAGTAAACGGGTCGCGTTTTCAAGCTGCGCTCTGTCACTATCAACAATCAGTGCTTTCTTCTCTTCTCCCATAGCATAAGCCTCGGGATAAAATTAAAGCGCAGACATTAGGAGAGTGTTAATCCAATATTAAGTCTCCTGAAAATTAGGCAGGTTCCGGCCGTTGTGGGACGTTTTTAAAAGGCAACTTCCACCTGCAGACGAAACATCAATGTTGGGTCATCTACATTTTCCTCTTCGAGGTAGGAGAAATCACTTTGAACTTTTAACGCATGCCCAACGATGTATCGGGAAACGCCAAGAGTGTATTGCGTTTGATCGTTGCGACCTGTTTTGGAGTTTGGCATGATGGACGTGTAGCGTCCAGATACTTCAAGGTTGTTTTTAAACAAGTATCCCGCTTGCAGGTTAAGGCCCTGGCCCGTGAAGAATGATCCAATTACCTGGCCCGTATCACCAAGAACTATAGGTGAACCCGTATCCGTTTGCTTGTCGACAAATTCTCCCATCATCGAAAATCCGTTCCACTTAAACATGAAGTCAGCCATAAACGATTCCAGGTCTCTCTGTGGTGTTGGTCCGTCAAAGTAACTGCCGAGTTGGCCACGTTGGCGGGAGGCTCCGTCATTGAAATCGTAGGTGATTCCAATGGCTAGTTTAGGCTTCTCTTCCCGCTTTAGGTCAGAGGCAGAATAGTCGCCCTTGCCGGCAAATTTACCCATAGGTAAAAACTCTACCCGCGCAGTGTAGTCATAGCCGCCAGTATTGGTGGTGGTGATATTGCGCCCCTCGCCAGAGGAAATAGATCCAATCTCACGAATGACCATGTTGCCCGCAGTAAAGTGGTGCCGTAGTTGAACGCCTGCGTCACGGTCGATGTTGAAGCGTGAATTCAACAAACTCCGATCAACAAATTGCAATTGTTGGGAGGAAATAACCCGCTCCCGGTTTCCAGGCAGTTTGGTTTGTCCAAACCACAAAGAGGTGTTTTTGGCGAAATGCCATTTTACGACCGCGTCCAGGATAATGCGATTGGCATTGTTTGTTTGAGGAATGGCACCACCAATATCACGGTTACTTAAACCAAATTCCATCTTATATTCCCACTTGGGAGAAAAAACAAAGCCATTAAACTTCAACCGGGATCTTCTAATCAGCATGTTAGTTGAAACATCATCAAGTTGAAGGTTGTCTACAAATTGCGTTTGGGCCACCATCAAAGTCTGAAAACGCACACTAAACTTCATGGAGAAGGACGAATCCTTCGCTATTATTTTTATTCCTTTTCCGAAAGTACCGTTTGAAATGTTTTGAGCGGTAACGGAGGTCAGTGTTAGCAAAAGACCCAGGGCAACGAATCCAATTTTATGGAGCATTATTTCGATGGTTTAAATCGGTTGTTTGAGGAGGCAAATATTTAATTTTTTAATCTTTAATTAATACAATCTAATTCCCATAAACTCTGATTTAACAATTCCGTAATATTGATTTTTAACCAGTCTCTTTTCAAGTTAATTGTGCTTTTAGATTTAAAAGCCTGATTTTCAGGGAATTGTATGATTGATTCTAAACCATTGTTTTGTCCTTCATATTATCTTGTCATAAATGGGCATTTTGATTGAGGAATGAATTACTTAACATTATGTTAATATGAACATTGTCTTCAGTCCGGGGGCTAATAATATTTTTGCATCGTTAATGTTCAACTAGAAACAGATCAGTACCATGGATTTTGGAATTTATGACATCTTAAACCTGCTGGGAGCACTCGCGTTCTTCATCTACGGAATGAAGGTGATGAGTGAAGGAATCCAGAAAGCCGCAGGAAGTAAATTGCGTCAGATCTTAGGTGCAATGACCAAGAATCGCTACTTCGGAGTGATGACAGGGTTTCTGATTACGGCTTTGGTTCAATCCTCTTCCGTAACCACGGTAATGACCGTAAGTTTCGTAAATGCTGGTTTGCTTACCCTGCTTGAGTCTGCAGGAGTAATGATGGGAGCTAACATCGGCACCACCATTACCGGTTGGTTGGTCTCAATCATTGGGTTTAAGGTTAAAATATCTGCCATCGCACTTCCTATACTGGCCGTTGGAATGGGGCTTATCTTCATTAAAAAAGGCAACATTCGTTTTTGGGGCGAATTCATGATAGGTTTCGCGCTGCTTTTCTTAGGACTTGGAGAGTTGAAATCGGCTGTTCCAGACATCAAAGGAAATCCGGAAGTACTGTCTTTTCTCGCTGGCTATGCCGACATGGGGATATTATCAGCCATGATGTTTGTTGGGGTTGGAGCGCTACTAACCGTTGTTATCCAATCTTCCAGTGCTGCCATGACCTTAACATTTGTTATGGCATTCAACGGATGGATTCCTTTCGAAGTGGCTGCCCCTATGGTATTGGGTGAAAATATTGGGACCACCATCACGGCTGAATTAGCATCGCTCGTTGGTAATGTCCATGCCAAGAGATCTGCAAGAATTCACTCCATGTTTAACATCGTGGGTGTGTGTTGGATGCTGTTGGCCTATCCATTCTTCCTACAGGCAATTGACTATGTCATGGTGAATTGGAGTGGTGAACCTTCTCCATTTGAGAGTACAGAATCCATTCCAATGGCTTTGTCTTATTTCCATACATCCTTCAACCTTACTAACGTGTTTTTGCTCATTTGGTTTGTCCCATTCCTGGTGAAAATCGCTGAACGAACAGTCAAATCCAAAGGGGAGGATGACGAGCAATTTTCATTGGAATACATTGGTGGAGGCGTCATGGCTACAACGGAGTTGTCCCTGTTGGAAGCTAGAAAAGAAGTGGCAAAATTTGGAGAAATCACCAAGAGGATGAATGATTTTATCCGTGAATTGCTTCAGGAGAAAGAGGTGAAAAAGTCAGCTAAGCTCATTAAGCGTATTAAAAAATACGAGGACATTACTGACCGAATCGAAGTAGAAGTAGGCGACTACCTGCTCAAGATATCGAGTGGCGAAATGAGTGATATGACCTCAGTGCGCGTGAGAAGTATGCTCTCTATTATTAGTGAGTTGGAAAGGGTTGGGGATATCTTCTATCAAGTTTCCAAGAATATAGAACGAAAATTGGAGTCGAAAGCGTGGTTTACTCCTGAACAACGCAAAAACCTGATGGATATGCTGGACCTTCTGGATGAGGCCTTTAACGTGATGATTGAAAACTTGAACAGTGATTATGACAAGGTTTCAATAGAAAAGGCTTCTGAGATGGAAACCCGAATCAACAAGTTCAGAAATAACCTGAGAAAAGAGCACATCAAGAGCATTGAGCAAGGAGACTACAACATTCAAAACGGCATGATTTACGTGGACTTGTACTCTTCCTTCGAGAAAGTTGGGGATCACGTCATCAATGTGACGGAAGCGGTTACGGGCGAAATTTAAAGATTTATCAAGGAGCGACAATAGTCGAGCTAACTACCCGATTGCTTTCGTTCAGCGCACGGTCGCGAAGCACCATCTCGTAGCGGATAGTGTCTGCTAATCCCTTTTTAAAATTTAACAGTGTTACTTCGATGTCGCCTTCCAACGTTTTGGAGCCACCCTTTGGTTCCAGTTCGGGAACGCGGGTGTGCAGCGGCAATTCAGGATCAAGAAAGTTCCGTTCGACCCATTCCCCGTTGATGAGTTCGTTGTAGTAAATGAAAAAGTTGAAATCGTAAGGGGCTGCCGTGTCAGATTGAGTCAGACCAATGTCGCCATCACAGTCTTTGAAGGTGACTGTCAATAACAATGAATCCTGCGTGCGTGCGAGGCTTTTGAATTCCAACTCGGGAACTTCCTGATCGCATTCATCCGGCTTGCAAGCCGAAAAAGAAATGACCAGTCCGAGAACCGCCAGAAATCCTATTTTTGAGTGTAAATTCATCGCCTTATCGTGCTTCGTAAAGGTATTAATTTTAGCATTATTCAACCAAGCTTCAGCCATTGAACCCCAATGAACTCATATCCGGGGTGTTTGCAATCAATGATCCCGGTTCATTTAACGAGATGTGTCTGGAAATATTTCGGTTCCAACACGAAAATAATCCCGTGTACCGCGAATTTGTTTCACGGTTGGGTCGTTCGATAGCCGATGTTACCAATTACAAAGACATCCCATTCTTGCCCATTGAGCTGTTTAAAAGCCGCAAAATTTATGCGGCTCAAACAGAGCCGGAGCTTGTTTTTGAAAGCAGTGGAACCACTGGGAGTATTCCCAGCCGCCATCTCGTTGCGGATTCAACGGTATACCAGCAAAGTTTTCATCAGGCATTTGAGCTTTTTTATGGCCCGGTGGAGGAGTATTGTATCCTGGCGTTGCTCCCTTCTTACCTGGAACGTGGTGGTTCTTCGTTGGTCTACATGGTCAACGATCTGATTCAAAAAGGGGGGCACCCTAAAAGTGGTTTTTATCTGGACAATCAGTCCGAATTAATCGGGCATTTGGCTGAGCTGGAAGCGGCTGGACAAAAAACATTGTTGATAGGAGTCTCCTTTGCGCTCTTAGACCTGGTGGAGAAGCATCAATTCTCTTTAAAGCACACCACCACCGTGATGGAGACGGGTGGCATGAAAGGCAGGCGCAAGGAGCTGGTGCGTGCTGAACTGCACCAAATTTTGACCACTGGATTTGGGGTGGAGCGCATTCACTCCGAGTATGGCATGACCGAGTTACTTTCTCAAAGCTACTCGGATGGTGCCGGAATATTCACGGCTCCTCCCTGGATGAAAATTAGGATTCGGGATGCTTACGATCCGCTGTCCTACAAGGAGACTGGGCGCACGGGAGGAGTGAATGTAATTGACTTGGCCAACATTTATTCGTGTTCCTTTGTGGCGACCAATGATTTGGGCCGGTTGCACGAAAATGAGACCTTTGAGGTGATGGGGCGGTTCGATAACAGCGATTTGCGCGGCTGCAACCTCTTGGTGGCGATTTAAAAAATTGGAACAGTTATTGGAACAGAACGAGTCGATTAAAACGAAAACCATGGGAAAAGGCAAAATTCAATTCGGCATTATACTGTTATCAACATTGCTATTGGGGCTGGCATCTTGTGCACCGAGAGTTCCGTTCACACAAAATGTGCGCGACAAATACCAACTCTCAGCGGAAGACTTAAAATCCATTCAGTTTTACAATTCAGAAGACATTGTACTCAACCGCGGAAAAAAGAGTCAAGGCGACAAGACCACTGACGAGGGTATGCTAACGGTCAAGGATGGCCAGTACATCGAGCAGGTGGTGATCAAACGTGGGACACCTTGTGTCGTTGAAAAAGTAGTTGGAACCAATAAATTAGCCGTTACCTTTGAGGATGGTCAGCGGTTTCTGGTTTTTGGCAATCCGTCCAACAACTCAAAAGGGAAATATACGTTGCTGGCAAGTGAGTGGAATGGAAGTCGGGGCAAGCTGTCTTATGGTGAACACGCCTACGTGACCAACACCAATGCTGATGCAATTTACCTGGAGTTTAGAATGAAAAAAATGCAGGAATTTGACCGCGAACAACGCGTGGTGAAAGGCCGTAAATTATAGAATACGCGATCATGAGCCTCAAAGAAAGCACTGTTTATAGAAAGGCAAAAGCCTTTTACGATGAGTACGGAAACTACTTCCCAGCTGATGGGTGGGCGTTTCTGCTGTTCATATTGACGGTGGCGCTGGCAGCTTTTTTTATCTTATAACACAAAATACAGCAGTTGGCTTATTCTGTTTTTTATCGGACTTTCGGAAATATTCATCATCTGGCTGGTTGTTTTTCCAATTATCGTCATAGCCGTTGGACTATTCTTTGTGATAAAAAAACTCAAGTAACTCAGATCACCTTTATCAGGTAGTTGTTTTTCCTCCCACGACTTAGCAGAATGTAGCGTTCGCTGATTAGGTCCGCTTTTGTTAATTCGTGCGATTCACCCACTTTCGTTTTGTTGACACTCACCGAGTTTTCTTTAAGTGCCCTTCTGGCTTCTCCATTGGATTTTAGAAAGTTGGTTTCTCCTGCAAGTGCATCAATGATTGATAGACCAGCAGCAATTTTGTTCATAGCTACTTCCGCTTGAGGTACTCCTCCAAACACTTCCATAAAGTCCTCATCCGATAAAGACACTAAATCTTCCGAGGTGGATTTTCCAAACAAAATCTTAGAAGCAGCGATAGCCGATTGCAAGGCCGCTTCACCATGTACCGTGCGGGTGATGTCTTCGGCCAATGCCTTTTGTAATTGTCGTTGACCAGGATCTTCCGCATGCTGTTGCTCCAAAGCTTCAATTTCTTCTTGACCTTTTAGGGTAAAAATGCGGATGTATGCGGCAGCATCAACATCAGAGGCACGCACCCAGTATTGGTAAAAGGCGTAAGGTGAAGTGCGCTTTTTGTCCAACCACACATTGCCCGATTCGGTTTTGCCAAATTTGGTGCCGTCCGCTTTTTTGATCAGCGGTGTCGTTAAAGCGTAAGCCTCGTTACCACCTTTTCTGCGAATGAGTTCTGTTCCGGTAACAATGTTGCCCCATTGATCAGAGCCGCCCATTTGAATGATGCAGTTTTTGTGTTTGTTTAGCCAGTAGAAGTCATATCCCTGCACTAATTGGTACGTGAATTCAGTAAAAGACAGTCCCGTTTCCAGGCGTTTTTTTACCGAGTCTTTGGCCATCATGTAATTGACGGTGATGTGTTTGCCCACATCCCGAATGAAATCCAGGAAATTAAAATCCTTGAACCAATCGTAGTTGTTGACGATTTCGGCTGAATTGTCGCCACAATCGAAATCGAGGAACAACTCCAGCTGCTTTTGAACACCTGCGATGTTGTGTTGCAACACATCTTCGGAGAGTAAGTTACGCTCCTGTGATTTTCCGGAAGGATCGCCCACCATACCAGTTGCTCCGCCCACCAACGCATACGGTTTGTGGCCGCATCGTTGAAAGTGAACCAGAATCATGATCTGAACCAAACTTCCAATGTGCAACGAATCTGCTGTTGGATCAAAGCCAATGTAGCCAGCTACCGATCCTTTATTCAATGCTTCTTCAGTGCCGGGCATAACATCGTGAATCATGCCACGCCACTTCATTTCTTCCACAAAATTCATAGCCAAAATTTTGCCTCAAATATAGCGAAAGCTGATTCTAAAAGCGAAGGTGGGCTGGGTGAATAATGACCGGCAACAGCAGGATTTTGCATTCGCATCGGAATGTTGGTCTCATTCGGGTCGAATGCCTAATTTTACTGCCATGATTCTTGTTACAGGCGGCACTGGATTGGTGGGTTCTCATTTGCTTTTGGAGTTGGTTCAAGGCACCGATTCGATCCGTGCCATAAAGCGCTCCTCCAGTAGCCTTAAGGCCATCGAATGGTTGTTTGAGGCAAAAGGGATGTTGCACCTGTTTGAGCAAATTCAATGGGTGGATGGTGACATCACCGACATCTTTTCGCTCGAAGATGCCATGCAAGGCGTCAGTCACGTGTACCATTGTGCGGCCCTCGTTTCATTTGAAAGCAAGGACACGCCCATCCTGATGAAAATCAACGCAGAAGGTACCTCCAATGTGGTCAACGCTGCGCTGGAAGCATCCATCGAAAAACTATGTTACGTCAGCTCCACCGCTGCTGTGGGCAAAGGAGAAGATGGTGAGTTGCTGAATGAAAACACCAAATGGAAGTCTTCGTTTGCCAACAGTGGATATGCCATTAGCAAATACATTGCTGAACGGGAAGTGTGGCGCGGAATCGAAGAAGGTCTAAATGCGGTGATGGTCAATCCATGCCTGGTCATTGGTTCTGGAGAATGGGGCAAAAGCAGCACAAAAATGTTTGCCTCGGCCTGGAAGGGCATGGCCTTTTACACCTTGGGTTCCAATGCTTTTGTGGATGCCGGAGATGTTGCTTACTCCATGGTGCAGCTCATGAAAAGCGCCATTCATTCAGAACGGTTTTTGGTCGTCTCCGAAAATAAGTCGTACAAAGAGTTTTTTCAAATGGTCACCCGGCTACTGGGAAAGCAGGTCCCTGCAAAAAAAGCCCACCGCTGGATGACTGAACTGGCTTGGCGTTTGGATGCTTTGTTGGGGTATTTGGGCAAAACGCCTTTTATCACCAAGGCGATGGCGCGTTCTTCTCAGCAAAACAGCCGCTACAGCAATGCAAAAATTATCGAAGCTATTGGATTTGAATTCAAGCCGGTAGAAGAGTCGGTAAAAGAAACGTGTGAGCTGTTCTTACAGCAAATCAATCAGGAACCGACTCCTTCTTAAGTCCTGCCTGGCGCTTGCTGAATTCATTCAACATTTGGTCGTAAATCTCGATGAGCAACGGAGGATGTTCCTTGTAAAAATTCAGGCTTTCTTGAAACGACTCGCGTGTCATCTCGTGCTTGTCAAATACCTGACTGTAATCAGCCAATGTAGTGCCAGGACTCTTGGGGTCTTTGGTAAACCGTTTTTGAGACAAGGCATTGACCAGTTGTAGATCCACCATCACCTCAATCATTTTTTCCTGCGGTAAAATAGTGTCAGGAATCACGACCTCTTTGTTTTTGCAACTAGCTATAAGGAAGAGTAAAGCAAAGATGGTGGAGTAAATTCTCATCGTTCAAAGGTTAGCCTTTTGCCTCGAATCGATTCATCAAAGGAATCATTTTCAAAAGCTACTTGACCATTAACCAAAGTGCGTACCACTTTTGATTGGAACTGAACTCCTTCAAATGGAGACCAGCCACATTTATAAAGTATGTTGCTTTTTTCCACCGTCCAGGGGGCATTCAAGTCAACAAGGACCAAGTCTGCCCAGTAGCCTTCGCGGATGAATCCACGTTTTTCAATTTGAAAACAAACTGCCGGAGCATGTGCCATTTTTTCTACTACGCGCTCCAAAGAAATTTTTCCCTGGTGATGAAATTCAAGCATGGCTGGCAAAGCATGTTGCACCAACGGGCCACCCGAAGGGGCCTTGAAATAAGTGTTTTGTTTTTCTTCCAGGGTATGTGGAGCATGATCTGTTGCCACAATATCGATGCGGTCATCCAGCAGGGCTTCCCAAACAGCATCCCTGTCTGTGGCGCTTTTAACCGCTGGGTTCCACTTAATGAAAGTGCCTTTGCTTTTATAGTCTGCATCCGTAAACCATAAATGGTGAATGCATGCTTCGGCTGTAATTCTTTTTTCGGCTAGGGGAAGTGAATTGTCAAAAAGATCCGTTTCGATGGCCGTTGACAAATGTAGCACGTGTAATCGGGCCCCATGTTTTTTGGCCAAACCAACTGCCAGGCTAGATGATTTGTAACAGGCTTCAGCATCTCGTATCACCGGATGCTGGGTGATGGGGACATCTTCTCCAAAAGCTTCACGGGCCGCAGCAGTATTGGCTCGAATGGTCGGCTCATCTTCGCAGTGCACGGCAATTAGCAAAGGACAATTGGAAAAAATATTCTCTAACACTTCCCTGTTGTCCACTAGCATGTTGCCGGTAGAAGAACCCATGAACACTTTTACTCCACAAACCGTTTTGGCATCGGTTTTTAGCACTTCTTCAATGTTGTCATTGGAAGCACCCATAAAAAAGGAGTAATTGGCCAACGAACAGGCCGCGGCCCGATCGTACTTCTCCTGAAGTAATTCTTGTGTTAGTGCTTGAGGGATGGTGTTGGGCATCTCCATAAAGGAAGTAATACCTCCGGCAACAGCGGCTTTCGCGCCAGTATAGATTTCACCTTTATGCGTCAGGCCTGGCTCACGAAAATGAACCTGATCATCAATTGCTCCTGGTAGCAGGTGCAATCCTTCAGCATTGATTGTTTTTTTTGGTTGCAGGTCTTCGGGAGGAAGCCCTTGAGAGATGCCGGCTATCAAACCATCTTTTATCCAAACGGCTCCTAGGAAGGATTGGCCTTCGTTAACAACCGTGGCATCCTTGATAAGGAGATCACACATCATACTTTTTTACCTCGCATTTGAATTACGCCCCAGAAAGCTTCTTTAAAAATCTTTGTGCTCATCTTGGAGGTGCCCAGGATGCGGTCGACAAAGGTGATGGGGACTTCTTTAATAGTAAAGCCAAGTTTCCAGGCGGTGTACTTCATTTCAATTTGGAAAGCATAACCGATGAACCGAATGTTGTCCAAATCGATGGCTTCCAATACTTTTCGGGTGTAGCATTTAAATCCTGCAGTGGTGTCTTTGATGTTCATCCAGAGGATGATGCGCACATACACCGAAGCAAAATACGACATCAAAACACGACCGATTGGCCAGTTGCTGACCTTTCCTCCTGGCACATAACGTGAACCAACACTCATGTCAGCTTTGTCATTGGCACAAGCTTCATAAAGAGGAACTAAATCGGAAGGGTTGTGTGAAAAATCACAATCCATTTCGAAAATGTACTCATAGTTTCGCGCCAGTGCCCATCGGAAGCCATGAATATAAGCAGTGCCCAAACCCAGTTTGCCGCTCCGCTCTTCTATAAAAAGGTGTTCACCAAATTCTTGTTGCAGCGATTTGACAATGTCCGCAGTTCCGTCTGGAGAGCCATCATCTATGATGAGTAAGTCGAATTGAATAGGAAGCGCAAAGACTGTGCGAATCAGTTTTTCGACATTCTCTTTTTCGTTGTATGTTGGGACGATGACTAGACGATCAGACACGGCTACTAAATTGGTCCCACGAATATATGGCATGGGCTGATAACTACCAACTGCAAATATTGATTAGAAAGACTCATAAACGTTAAAAAAAAGATGTCTTTCCGATGGGAAACGTCAAAGTATAGAATCTGGTATGCGACTTCATGGGATGCTGGTATTCTTCCAATTCTTTCGCGCAATCACGTAGGGTTCTCTCCATTGAGACAACTTTCCAATGCCTCCAAAAAAAGCTTGGGTTGGTCGGCATGCACCCAATGCCCGGCATCGGGAATGGTGATGAATTGAGCCTTGGGAAATGTGGTTGGTATGCTGGAGAAATCTTCTTCTCCCAGGTAGCTGGAGTTCGCCCCATGAATAAAATAGGCGTCATTTTCATACATCCGGTCATAAACCGCCTCGCCCATCATTTCGATGTTGTTTTTGATGGCTTCCAGGTTGAAGCGCCAAGCCAATTGTCCTTTCTCTTTCCAATAGAGATTTTTGAGGAGAAACTGTCGGATGCCTTTTTCGTCAATGTATTCCGCCAACGTTTTTTCTGCTTCTGACCTGCGGGTAATGGCGCCCAAATCAACTGCGCTAAGTGCGGCCAAAATTGCGTGATGATGCACCGGGTAGGCTTTTGGTGCGATGTCAACGACTACCAGTTTCGACACCAACTCCGGATAATTTTGCGCAAACTTCATGGCTGTCTTTCCGCCCATGGAATGGCCAAGGAGCAAAATGTCGGTTAAAAATAGATCGTCTATCAATTCATAAAGATCTTCTGCCATAGCGGCATAATTGAAAGTGTCGCTGTGGTCAGAGTGGCCGTGGTTGCGCTGGTCCACAAGGTATACCTCGTAAGATTTGGCCAGGTGTTTGGCTGGAGTCAACCAATTGTCCAACATTCCCATCAGTCCGTGCAGGATGATTAAGGGCCGTCCGGAACCCATTTTTTCGTAGTGTAGTTGCATGTTTAATGAACTTCGCGCAGCTCGCGTTGGTACATTTGAATGGTGTTTTCTAATCCAAAATAAAGAGCGTCAGCAACAAGGGCATGTCCGATGGAAACTTCTTCAATTCCAGGGATGGTGGTAACAAAATAACGCAAGTTCTCAAGATTTAAATCGTGCCCTGCATTTATCTTTAGGCCAATTGCTGTTGCCGCTTTCGCTGCTGTAGCATAGGCGGCAATGGCCGCTTCTCTGTCTTGTGCATAACCACTGGCATAGGCCTCTGTGTAGAGTTCGATGTTGTCGGCCCCAATGCTGGGAACGTGAGCAATCATGTCGGTATCCGGGTTCATAAAAACAGATACCCGCATTCCCTGTTCCTTTAATTGTCCAACAATATCCTGTAGCAACTGTCGGTTTGTTACAACATCCCATCCGGCATTGGAAGTGAGTACATCCGGTCCATCCGGCACAAGTGTAACTTGTGCAGGGTGTACTTCCTTTACCAGCTTCATGAAGCTTGCATTGGGGTAGCCTTCCACATTTAACTCAGTAGACAGGGTTGGTTTGATGTCGCGTACATCGTTGTACCGAATATGACGCTCATCTGGCCGAGGATGTACCGTTATTCCTTCCGCTCCAAATCGCTCACAGTCAAGGGCAACCTGCAATACGTTGGGGGTGTTACCACCGCGCGCGTTCCTCAACGTTGCAATTTTGTTAACATTTACACTCAATCGCGTCATCTAATTTGTCTTACTTTTGTACAATACGGCTCAAATTTAGGAGTTATTTAAAAAGTAACTTCGATATAACCCATGCTTGCCAGAGAATTAATTATAGATGAAATTCCTCCCCTCCGACCTTCTGATAAGGGTACGAAGGCATTGGAATGGATGGATGAGTTCAAAGTATCTCATCTACCCGTAATTGACGGTACACGTTTGTTGGGGATTGTTTCAGAAAGCGATCTATTTGATATGGACTTCCCTGACGATGTTGTGGTGAAGTGCAAAGATCTGCTCAAACAAGTATCTGTTACGGAAGATCAGCATGTGTTTGAGGTAATAAAAGAAATTTCTGATCACAAATTGACCGTGATACCCGTGGTGTCACTAAATGGCAATTACCTGGGATGTGTTTCCATTTCTCACTTGATGTACATTATTGCCGAGATGCCGATGGTGAGCAATCCTGGCGGCATCATTGTGTTGGAATTGAACATTAATGACTATGCCATGTCTGAGATAGCGCGAATTGTCGAGAACAACGATGCGCGAATTTTGGGAACATTTATCACTTCGCACCCCGATTCTACCAAGATGCAGGTGACGTTGAAAATTAACAAAACAGACCTGCAGGCAATTCTCCAAACATTTGAGCGGTTTGATTATACCATCACCGCATCTTACGATCAAAGCGATTATAAAGAAGATCTTCAGAGCCGCTTTGACCTGTTTATGAATTACCTCAACATGTAGGTATTTCCTTTTTATGTTTTTTTCGCGCGATTTTTTCTTCCTCCTGGTGGGGCTAATAGCCTGGCTCACCACTTTTTCGAATGCTAGTCTGGCTGCCGAAGAACGCTGGTTGATCAAGTCGGTCAGGGTGGAAGGAAATAAAGTTACCAAAGAACGAATCATATTGCGCGAACTGTCTTTTCAGGCAGGAGACACCATCGAAAAAGAAGCGTTGGAAGGAGTGCTGCTAGCTTCAAAAAACAACGTCCGCAACACGGGGTTGTTCAATTTTGTTAAGCTCGAATTGGACAGTATAGATGCCCAGTCACTCATGGTTACGGTGAAAGTTGATGAGCGTTGGTACACCTGGCCTGAGCCAAAATTTGAGTTGGCTGAACCCAACTTGAATACCTGGTGGCGCAACAAAGATTTTTCAAGGGTGAATTATGGCCTTGATATCAAGCGCTTTAACTTCAGAGGTCGCAAAGAAAAAATCAAACTCAAGTTTCAGCACGGTTGGACAAGAAAACTGCGGCTAGATTATACCATTCCATTTATTAACCGCAAACAATCTGCTGGAATTGGGTTCAAATTGAGTTATTCACGCAACCGTGAAATCAATTATGCCACCATCAATAACGAGCGTCAGTTTTATAAAGATGATCGTTTTGTTCGGGAAGAGTTTCTTGCCGGTGCTGGCTACACATCCAGAAAGAAATTATACAGCCGCTATTCCTGGTCTGTTGAATACAAGCAGATTAATGTGAGCGATACCATCACAACACTGGCCAGCGACTATTTCAAAAACAATGAGACGAGTAGCACTTTTCTTTCTTTAATCTACGGCTACCGCAACGATAAACGCGACAATTCGGCCTATCCACTGCATGGTCGGTTGTTGCATGGAACGTTGAAAAAATCTGGCCTGGGCCTGTTGGAAAATGGAGATCTAAACCTGCTGGAAGCAACGCTGGGATACAATCAGCATGGCAAATTGCGGGGACGTTTTTATTATGGATGGGGATTAAAAGCCAAAATCAATTTATTGGACAACCCGCCTTACTATGTTCAGCAAGGGTTGGGCTACGGGGATTTTGTCCGTGGCTATGAATACTATATTGTTGATGGCCAGCACTATGGGGTGTTTAAGTCGAATCTCAAATACCAGTTAATAAAACCTCAGGTCAAAAAAGTAGACTTTATCCCAATAGACCAATTTGACACCTTCCATTATTCGCTATATTTGAATGTGTTTACAGATGTCGGATATGTATCTGATGAATTGTACCAACAACAAAACAGATTGGCGAACGATTGGTTAATGGGCATTGGAGTGGGGCTTGATTTTGTGACGTATTATGATGTTGTTATTCGATTTGAATATACCTACAACCTTCTTGGAGAGAGAGATTTATTTATCCATCCTCAAAATCCTATCTAGTAAATGAAGAGAGTGGCCATTTACGGGCGTTTGTTCGATGACAAATTGAGCCCGTATGTTCAAAGAGTCTTCGACAAGCTCGAAGCTGTTGGAGCATCCCTGCACATTTACGAACCCTTTCACCAGTTTCTTAACGACAGAATCAACATTCAATCGGACATTTCTCTCTTTGATCGCAAATCAGGGTTAAAAGGCGAGGTCGATTTTTTGATGAGCATTGGAGGAGACGGTACCTTTTTGGATTCCACCACCTTTATCCGTGATTCACAAATTCCAATTGTTGGGGTGAACACAGGACGGTTGGGCTTTTTGTCGGGAATAGCGTTGGATGAGATCGATGAAGCTGTAGATGCCATTGTGGCGGGTGCTTACACCCTAGACAGCAGACGACTGCTTAAGTTAGAAACTGAAAATAAAATGTTTGGCGATGAAAACTTCGCCTTAAATGAGTTGACGGTACACAAGAAAGACACTTCCTCCATGATCACCATTCATGCTTATTTGGATGGCAATTTTCTCAATTCTTATTGGGCAGATGGTCTCATTGTGGCGACTCCTACAGGTTCCACGGCCTATTCATTAAGTTGTGGAGGTCCCATCGTAATGCCCGGGTCGGAAAATTTTGTAATTACACCAGTGGCACCACACAATTTGAATGTACGCCCCATTGTTATTCCGGATGGAGGTGTTTTGACGCTGAAAGTAGAAGGTCGTGGCGACTATTTTATGGCCTCTCTGGACTCCCGCTCGGAGTCAATGGAAGGGTCTACAGAATTAGTTATTTCTCGTAACAACTTCGAAATCAATCTGCTGAGACTTGCCAGCCACAATTATTTACGCACCATTCGAAACAAGCTGAATTGGGGACTGGACAAACGGAATTAGTTCAAAATTGATAGGTTGCACGCGAAGGTCTTAAGGTGTCACTTGTCCCTACCACTTGGTCATTCATCGTTTTAATCTGTATATTTAGGTTGAAAATATTATATTCGCGGGTGTTAATTCAGACACAAAAGTTGGCAGAGAAATGATACGACATTTCTGGTTATTATTTTTCCTCTATTTTATCGTGTCGATGCCCCTGGACACACAAGGGCAGCGATGGAAACGATACCGTCATGAAGTTTTTGCAGGCGTTGGAGTCAGCAATTTCCTGGGAGAATTAGGTGGTGGAGAAGAAGAAGGTCGTGATTTTTACGATGACCTGGACTTTAATGCCACCCGTCCAACATTTGCTGTTGGGTACCGTTACAAACTCTTAAGCGTAGTCAGTTTGAGAGGGTCTCTTATATACGGTCGGGTGAATGGCAATGATGCGAACACGGAAGAGTTTTTTAGAAACAACCGAAATTTGCATTTCCGCTCTCCCATTGTTGAAGTGGCAGCTGCTGCAGAAGTCTATTTCCTAAAGGAAAATCTAAGTAGCAAATACAAACTAAGGGGAGTGCGCGGAAAGCTGGCGTCAAACCTCAGTGGTTATTTCTTTGTAGGTGTTGGCGGATTTTATTTCAACCCACGAGCTGAATACAATGGTAAATGGGTCTCTTTACAGCCATTGGGCACTGAAGGACAAGGCCTTCGGGAAGGAACCAAAAAATATTCGAGAATCGCTTTAGCGATTCCTGGAGGAATTGGTTTTAAGTACACCATAAACAAAACATGGTCTCTTGGAATTGAGTACGGATTGCGCAAAACGTCTACCGATTATATTGATGATGTAAGTACTACCTACTACGATAATGCTGCCCTCCGCGTTGAGAATGGTGATATGGCTGCAGATTTAGCCGATCCTTCCAAAACTTTTGCAGAAGGTGATAAGCTTTACATTACCGGAGATGGAACTCAGAGAGGTGATAGTAATGATAAAGATTCCTACATGTTTGGATTCATAACGTTGCAATACCGCTTCTCTCAAAGCAAGAGCAATCGTCCCAAGTTCTAATAATAATTTACCCTTACCATTCGTTTAGTTTCCGATGAAAAGCTGGACAGCTATGTTGATTGTTGTTTTGTTGGCTGTTAACGGGCAGGCTCAAAACTCAGCTAAGCGCGATTTTGAAGTGGGAACTTTTGTTGGTTTTTCCCACTACAACGGAGATCTAAACCCCTGGCTACAATTTGGGTCAGGGATAAATAATTTTGCTGGCGGAGTGGCTCTGCGCAAAAACATGAACAGGCGCTATGCATTGCGTTTGAACCTGTTTTATGGCAAGGTCCAGGGAGAAGATGCTTTGATAAATTCAGAGTATCAGAATAAGCGCAACCTGCAGTTTAGTTCAACTGTATTTGAAGCTTCCACACAAATAGAATTTAACTTTCTACCATTTGATGCTCTGGACCGCAAGTCCATTTTTACGCCTTATGTATTCATCGGTTTTGGTATGTTTCGATTTAATCCAGTGGCTCAACTTCAAAGTAACTCGTACGAACTAATTCCATTGAATACGGAGAATCAAAAATATTCGCGTGTTCAACCGGTTATCCCTTTTGGGACGGGGATTAAACTGAAGTTGTCTCATCGAATTTTAACCTCTTTTGAATGGGGCGTGCGCAAAACATTTACCGACTATTTGGACGATGTTAGCGGCTCCTATCCGTTAGAGGCAGAAATTGAAGGATTGTCAGCCGATTTGTCGGATAGAAGCATAGAACAAGTCGGGCCTGATGGCACCAATTGGGGCACGCAGCGTGGCAATTCCCAAAATAAGGACTGGTATACCTATGCGGGAGTTGTAATCACCATTAGGCTTGGAGTGAAGAAAGATGCGTGCAAAACTCAGGAAAGGCAGAATTGACTTATCTTTGCTCTGCAATTAGCTGTTTTTAGAGGTTTATCTCTAGATACGGCCAATTTTTTTTTGGATGGATTTAAAAGACAAAATTGATCGTGATTCAGTGCCCAGGCATGTAGCGATCATTATGGACGGAAATGGGCGATGGGCAAAAAGCCGTGGAAAGGCTAGAATCTTTGGTCATCGCAACGCCTTAGCAGCAGTGCGCAGCTCAATTGAGGCTGCGGCAGAGCTCGGTGTTGAATACCTGACACTTTATGCATTTTCGACTGAAAACTGGAAAAGACCCAAGTTTGAAGTCAACGCATTAATGGAGTTGTTGATTAATTCTATCAACCGCGAAATTGCAACACTAAACGAAAATAATATCCGTTTACATGCCATTGGTGACCTGAAGAGTTTGCCAGATAAATGTAACCGGGAGTTGGAGAATGGCATTCGCGCCACAGCCAACAATACACAAATGAATCTGGTTCTAGCATTAAGCTATAGTTCACGCTGGGAGATTCTTGAAGCAACCCGACAAATTTCCCGGGATGTTAAAAGCAACCTTTTGGAAGAAAGTAGCATTGATGAGGAGGTATTCAAATCATATTTATCAACTCACGACTACCCTGACCCGGAACTGATGATAAGGACGAGTGGAGAATTTAGGATTAGTAACTTTTTGCTTTGGCAATTGGCCTATGCAGAACTAATTTTTGTAGATAAGTTCTGGCCAGACTTTAAGCACGAAGACTTTTGGAAAGCCATTCTGGAATTTCAAAGTCGAGAACGCAGGTTTGGTAAAACCAGTGAGCAATTGAGCAAACAAGAGGTCTAATGCGGTATTTTCTTTTAATTGTAGTATTGGTATGCTTTGGTGCGGTGGAAAAATCCTATGCCCAAATTTCTGTTACCGGGTCGCCAACCACGATCGATCTAACGGCTCCCAAGTCTTATGAAATCGGTGGAATTGTAGTTTCAGGCACCAACCACCTCGACCCCAATGCCATCGTCTTGCTATCAGGATTAACGGTAGGCGACAAGATTGAAGTACCAGGCGAACAAATTTCACAAGTGATTCGTTCACTTTGGAGCCAAAAGCTTTTCTCCGACATTCAGGTGGGATACCAAAAAGTTCAGGGCGACATCATCTTTCTGGAAATTACAGTGAAAGAGCGTCCCAGGCTATCTCGTTTTAAGTTTACTGGTGTAAGCAAAGGAGAAGCGGACGACCTGCGTGAAAAAATCAACCTCTTTAAAGAGAAAATTGTTACTGAGAACCTGTTGGTGACCACAAAAAATAAAGTACGTTCGTATTTTATTGACAAGGGATTCATGCGCAACGAGGTGACTGTTATCGAGAAAAAGGACAGTCTGTTTGCCAACCACGTGATGCTCATCATTGATGTCAAAAAGAACCGCAAGGTGCGTATCAATCAAATTGTTGTTACCGGTAATTCTGCTCTGTCTGATCGTCAGGTAAAAGGAGCAATGAAAGACACCAAACAAAAAGGAGAATTTACGCCTTTGGCACAAGGCGATTCTCTGTTGAAGGATTATGGCAGACGCATCGTGCAGGGAGACGGTCACAAGTTCTTCTCGTCCACATTCGATCATTTTTCTCAACGTGTCAGCCCTCGGATATTTAAATCGTCCAAGTACATTGAAAGTAATTTTGAGACTGATAAGAAGGCAATCATAGCCAAATACAATCAAAAAGGGTATCGCGATGCAGCCATTGTTGCTGATACCGTGTACGTTCGCGATGATCGTTCCATCAACATTGAGATGACCCTTGAAGAGGGCAATCGCTATTATTTCCGCAACATTTCCTGGTCGGGCAATACAAAGTATACCTCTAAGGATTTGTCCAATATTTTGGGCATTGATCAAGGTGATGTTTACAACCCGAGCCTGTTAGATGCCCGTTTGAACTTCAACCCCAATGGAGGAGATGTTAGTTCGCTTTACATGGACAATGGATACTTGTTTTTTCAGGTGACCCCAGTTGAAGTATATGTCGATGGCGATTCCATTGATCTGGAAATACGCATTTATGAAGGTCAGCAGGCCCGCATCGATCAAATAACAATTATAGGAAACACCAAAACCAACGACTATGTTATTCTGCGTGAAATCCGAACCAAACCGGGAGCACTCTTTAGTCGGTCAGACATCATTCGTTCGCAACGTGAATTATCCGTCTTGGGGTATTTTGACCCTGAGCAAATGAATGTAACTCCAACGCCTAATCCAGGTGATGGAACAGTGGATATTGAATATGAAGTTTCTGAAAAACCCTCTGACCAAATTGAACTTTCAGGCGGCTGGGGAGGAAACAGAATTGTGGGAACACTGGGGGTTACCTTCAGCAATTTTTCCATGAGGAATGTATTTAAACCCAAACAATGGGGTGGTCCACTTCCTTCTGGAGATGGTCAACGGTTGAGTATTCGGGCGCAAACAAACGGCCGTTTCTTTCAGTCTTATAACTTGTCATTTACAGAGCCTTGGTTGGGTGGTAAAAAGCCGAACTCGTTCAGTGTGACGCCATATTACTCGGTGCAATCCAACGGAGAGAAGAAGAAAGTCAATGACGATGATGGGAATGAAATTGCCAATCCGTCCAGACGTTCCATTGAAACCATCGGGTTATCATTTGGTTTGGGAAAACGCCTGACAATACCAGATGATTACTTCTCCATGTTGGCGGAGTTGAGTTACCAGCACTACAACCTGAATCAGTGGACCAGCTTTATTTTTAACGATGGCCGGGCGAATAACATTTTTGCCAAGTTCAGTTTGTCGAGAAACTCTTTAGACCAAAACATTTATCCTACGCTTGGGTCTGAGATAAAACTCTCGGTTCAGGCAACACCCCCTTATTCCTTGTTCAACAAAAAGGATTACAGTGGAGTAGCCGATCAGGAGAAGTACCGATGGATAGAATACCACAAGTGGAAATTTACAGCCGATTGGTACACCACATTGGCTGGTAAGAAAAACAAGTTGGTATTGAAAACCAAGGCTGGTTTTGGTGTTCTTGGGCTTTACAACCGACAATTGGGGCTGGCGCCTTTTGAACGTTTTTACCTCGGTGGTAGTGGGTTGACAGGATTCCAGTTGGATGGCCGTGAAATCATCGCTCTCAGAGGGTATGACGATCAATCAGTTTCTCCTTTAACGGGTGGAACAATTATTTCCAAGTACACCATGGAACTGCGTTATCCGTTCTCCCTAAATCCTTCAGCGACTATTTATGGTCTGACTTTTGTAGAAGCTGGAAATACCTGGGATGATTTCAATCAATTTGACCCATTCTCCGTGAAGCGTTCAGCAGGATTTGGCATACGAATTTACATGCCAATGTTCTCCTTGCTCGGACTGGATTGGGGCTATCGATTTGACGACATCCAGGGGACTGAAATGCAACGGTCTCAGATTCACTTCACCATTGGATTTAATCTGGGCGAACTTTAATCCTTTAACATCTTAGGAGGTATCACATGAAAAAGCTCATCTTGACATCAGGACTGATAGTATTGTTGGCAATGGTTGCGACCGCGCAGCGATATGCCTTTGTAGACTCAGAATACATTTTGCAAAACTTGCCCGAATATCAAACGGCCAAACAGGAGATCGATGGTCTTTCGGAAAAGTGGCAAAAGACCATTGAAGCAAAATATGCTGCAGTGGACAAATTGTACAAGGGTTATCAAGCAGAAAAAATCTTGTTGACCGAAGACCTTAGGGCGAAGAAAGAACAAGAAATAGTAGAGAAGGAAAAAGAAGCCAAAGAGTACCAGCGTCAGAAGTTTGGTGTGGAAGGAGAATTGTTCAAGAAACGCCAGGAATTGATTAAGCCTATTCAGGATAAAATCTACGCTGAGATTGAAAAAATTGCAGTTTCTAAAAGCTATGCAGTCATATTTGACAAAGCGTCTTCTGCGTCCAATATTCTCTACGCAGACCCCAAATATGACAAGAGTGACGAAGTACTCAGAAAATTAGGAATTGATAGTCAAAGTGAATAATTTTGGCGGTCATAAAATTTAGCCAAATCAAGATGAAAAACATAGAAAAACTGGTAGTTGTAGGGTGTTTAGTGTTGCTTTCAGCAACTTTTGTTCAAGCTCAAAGCAAGACAAAAATTGGACACATCAACTCAAATGAGCTGTTGGTAGCAATGCCAGAAAGAGCGGAAGCAGAGAAAGCGTTGCAAGCATATGCTCAGCAATTGGAAACTCAGCTGTCGACAATGTCAACAGAATGGGAGTCAAAAATGACTGAATACCAAACCAACGAAAAAGCAATGTCTGAGTTGATTCGCGACACTAAGGTGAAGGAAATCAATGATTTGGAAGCACGCATCAAAGCGTTCCAGGAAAAGGCACAATCTGATATTCAAGCCAAAGAAGGAGATCTCTTGCAGCCAATCATCGAAAAGGCAAGAAAAGCAATTGAATTGGTAGCCGCTGAAAACGGTTACACGTATGTTCTTGATTCAGGAGTAGGAGTATTGTTGGTTCAACCAGAATCTGACAACATCCTTTCACTGGTAAAGAAAAATCTGGGTATCGCTGAATAAGCTACCCGCGTAATTCCCTTTGCGTATTTCGGAGAAAAATGGGCCAATAGGTGTTTTTGATTCTGGTATTGGAGGCCTCACGGTAGCCAATGCTGTAAAGCGACTGTTGCCCAATGAAAAGCTGATCTATTTCGGAGATACGGCCCACTTGCCGTATGGTGATAAATCAGCTACCGCCATCCGCGGTTATTCGTTGAGGATTGCCCGCTTCTTATTGGAACGCGAATGCAAGATGGTGGTCATTGCCTGTAATACCGCTTCTTCTGTTGCTTACACTGCTGTGAAAAAACAGTGCGGTGCCAGTGTGCCGGTAGTGAATGTTATTGACCCCATGGTGCAATACGTGACGGGCAAATACGGTGATGCCAAAGTAGGAGTGATCGGCACAAAAGGGACCATTTCTTCCCGCGTGTATGTTCGAAAAATTCGAAAAATTAGTCCTGAATCGCAGGTGACATCGCTTGCTACTCCGCTGCTCGCTCCGATGATTGAAGAAGGATACTTCAACAATCATATCAGCAAAACGATTATCCATTCTTACCTCGAAAAAAGTAACCTCCAAGACATCAAAGCGCTGATTTTGGGATGCACGCATTATCCCCTTATCAAAAAAGAGCTGGAAAGCTTCTACAAAAAAAAGACAGAGGTCATTGACTCGTCCGAGATTGTAGCGCAGTTTGTGCAACAACGATTAATGAAAAAGGGGCTTTTGTCAGACCGCAAAAAAGCTGGCTCCAGTCAATTCTTTGTTTCTGACTACACCAAAGCATTTGAGGAAAGCACCCGTTTGTTTTTCCCGGGAGAGGTGCAACTGAAGAAGGCCGCTATTTGGGATTAATTAGTCTTCCTTAAACCAGGAAGAATACATCAGGTAGTTGTCTGCAATCCTTTTTATCTCCCCATCGAAGAGTTCTTTGCTCAACGATTTTACCTTTTTTGCAGGCACTCCGGCATAAACCGATCCAGATTCAACCACCGTATTTTCCAACACAACAGAGCCCGCTGCGATCAGGGAGTTTTCCTGCACAACCACTTGATCCATGACGATAGCCCCCATGCCAATCAGCACATTGTCTTCGATGGTGCAGCCATGAACAATGGCATTGTGCCCAATAGAAACGTTGTTTCCAATCGTTGTTGGGGCTTTTTGATAAGTGCAATGAATAACCGCTCCATCCTGCACGTTGACTTTGTTTCCAAGTCGAATGCTGTTGACGTCACCGCGAATCACTGCGTTGAACCATACGCTGCAATCATCTCCCATTTCCACATCTCCAACAACCGTTGAGTTTTCTGCGAGGTAGCAGTTCTTGCCCATTTTTGGGGTTATTCCTTTTACTGGTTTTATAAGTGCCATGAGGCAAAGCTAAAAAAACAATTCTGCGGGGAGATGCACCTGCAATCAAAACACTTTTAGGGGCATAATTGTTAGCTTTGTACCAGAAGACTAAAAGTAGAACCATGGCGATTGATCAAGGAAAAGTATTGGAGGCCCTGTCATACGTGATAGAGCCCGATTTGAAAAAGGACATTGTGGCACTTGGATTGGTTTCTAACGTGAAGACGGAGGGAAACAAAGTGACATTTGACGTGAAGGTGAGCAATCCGGCTATGCACAGTCGAAAACGGGTGGAAGAAGCATGCGTGCACCAGGTACAGCGGTTTTTGGGAGCAGATGTCATTGTGGAGGCCAACGTGCAGGGATTACCTAAATCACAAGATCGAAGTCCTGAATTGCGAAAAGTACTTCCCCAAGTAAAGAATATCATTGCCGTGGCTTCAGGAAAAGGAGGCGTGGGTAAGTCCACCGTTGCTGCTAACCTGGCTGCAGGTATGGCCCTCAAAGGCTACAAAGTTGGATTGGTAGATGCAGATATCTATGGCCCTTCAGCCCCGATGATGTTTGATGTGGTTGCTGAAAAACCGGGCATTGAAGAGATGGATGGTAAGCAACTGATGATTCCGGTAGAAAATTACGGGGTGAAGTTGTTGTCGATTGGCTTTTTTGCAGATGTCAACCAGGCGATTGTTTGGCGAGGACCAATGGCTTCCAAAGCGCTCAATCAATTGTTTAGTGACGTCCATTGGGGGGAGTTGGATTACATGTTTATCGACTTGCCTCCGGGCACTGGAGATATTCACCTTTCATTGGTGCAGGGAGTTCCACTTTCGGGCGCTGTAATCGTGAGTACACCGCAAGCCGTGGCGCTGGCAGATGCGCGCAAAGGAGTCGCTATGTTTCAGTTGCCTTCTGTTAATGTGCCCGTGTTGGGAATGGTTGAAAACATGGCTTGGTTTACTCCAGAGGAATTGCCGAACAATAAGTACTACATTTTTGGCAAGGACGGTGTTCAACAACTGGCCGATCAACTCAATGTGCCTGTTTTAGGACAAATTCCACTGGTGCAGAGTATCCGGGAGTCAGGTGATGTTGGCCGCCCAGCCGTTTTGCAACAAGACACACCGCAGGCAAAGGCGTTCATGGCGCTGTGTGACCAGTTAGAGGGGCAATTTGTTGGCGCAAAAGGCCAGGAAGTAACCTCCTGACTCGGCTATTAGTTGTATTTTTGATTAAAATAATCCCATGGACAGTGCTGTAGAGAATGGATTGATGGAACGGGTGAAATCCGCGTTAGAGGAAATTCAACCTTTTCTGGAAGAAGATGGTGGCGGATTGGAAGTGATTGAGATTACCGATGATTTGGTGGTCAAAGTGGAGTTTATGGGATCTTGCAAAAGTTGTAGTATGAACAATATGACTTTTAAAAGTGGGGTAGAAGAAGCGATCAAACGGTCAGTTCCTGAAATTACCCAGGTTGAAGCAGTTAACTTTCAGCTAAGCAACTAGTCATTATCTTCCTTTTTTCGTACTTTTTTTCTGCATTTTCTACCCGGCATGTTTTGAACAATCCAGGTGGATAACTGTTCCTTCCAAGGGATGAAATGAAACTCAAATCCACTTATTTTTGATGTAAACTGAAAATCCATTAAAGGATGGCTGTGACTAAGGAAATAAAGAAAGATGTAACCATTTTGTTTGCCGGAGACTCGGGCGATGGCATTCAATTGACAGGCAACCAGTTTACCAACACCACTGCCCTTTTTGGTAATGATGTTAGTACTTTTCCCAACTTCCCGGCAGAGATTCGTGCCCCATTGGGTACGTTAGCTGGAGTATCAGGTTTTCAGTTGCATTTTGGCAGCGTAGATGTTTTTACTCCTGGCGATAAGGGAGATGTGCTGGTGGCCATGAATGCTGCTGCATTGAAAGCGAACCTGATCAACTTGAAACAAGGGGGTACCATCATCGTCAACACTTCCGGATTTGACAAAAAGAATTTACGCCTGGCGGGCTATACTGATGGAGAGAATCCGTTGGAAGATCCGGCCTTGGATAAATTCCGGTTGTTTGAGATTGATGTCACCAAAATGACCCGCACCGCCCTGATTGATTCGGGACTCGGAGCAAAAACAATTGATCGCAGCAAAAACATGTTCGTTTTAGGGTTCCTTTATTGGATGTACAACCGTTCAATGGACTCGACTATATCCTTCATTAACGAAAAATTTAAAGGCAAGCAAGACATCATCGATGCGAACGTAAAGGTGCTGAAATCAGGCTATCACTTTGGTGACACGAGCGAAACGTTTACGACACGCTACGATGTTCGGCCAGCGGATTTGCCCAAGGGAGATTACCGAAACATCATGGGCAACCAGGCCACGGCAATTGGGTTGATCGCTGCTACGCAAAAAGCAGATTTGAAAATGATGTATGCTTCTTATCCCATCACACCAGCATCAGATATTTTGCACGAACTTTCCCGCCACAAGAACTTTGGCGTAAAAACATTCCAAGCCGAAGATGAAATTGCTGCCGCCTGTGCTGCGATTGGAGCTTCTTTTGGAGGTAGTTTGGGAGTTACTGCTTCCTCCGGGCCGGGAATCGCTTTGAAAGGAGAAGCCATTGGATTGGCAACGATACTGGAATTGCCGTTGGTTATTTGCAACGTACAACGCGGTGGTCCTTCAACGGGGTTGCCAACAAAAACGGAGCAGGCTGACCTGTTTCAGGCTCTGTACGGTCGAAATGGTGAGGCGCCTCTGCCAGTAGTGGCGGCTTCCTCTCCTTCTGATTGTTTCGATGCGGTGTTTGAAGCGGTGCGCATTGCTGTAGAGCACATGACGCCTGTTTTCTTTCTTTCAGATGGATACATCGCCAACGGTTCTGAGCCATGGCGTTTTCCCAAAGAAGACACTTTGTGTGAGATAAAGGTGAAGCATGCAAAACTAAGAGATGAGGAAGCATTTCTGCCTTACAAAAGAGATGAAGATTTAGTGCGCCAATGGGCTGTTCCTGGAATGGAAGGAATGGTACATCGGATTGGTGGACTGGAAAAAGAAAACGAAACAGGAAATGTTTCCTACGATCCTGATAACCATGAGTTAATGGTTAAAATCAGAGCTGAGAAAGTAGAGCTTATTGCCCGTCACATCCCCGATCAGGAATTGGATCAAGGTGCTGAGAAAGGCAAAGTGCTGGTCTTGGGTTGGGGGTCAACTTATGGTGCAATCAAAACAGCTGTTCGCGATTTGTTAAAAGAAGGCCACAATGTGGCACACGCCCATTTACGCTACCTGAATCCGTTCCCAACGAATTTGGAAAGTTTGTTGCAGGGGTTTGACTACGTTCTCATTCCTGAAATCAATGATGGACAATTGGTGAACATCATCCGAAGTAAATTCCTGATAGATGCCATCCGCTGCAACAAAATCAAAGGGCTTCCCTTTGCAGCAGAAGAAATCAGAGAAAAGATATTGGAAGTTTATAATCAGTAGATATGAGCGAAAAAGAAACATCCGATAAGCCGATGACGGCTAAAGATTTTGCAACTGACCAGGATGTACGTTGGTGTCCGGGCTGTGGCGATTATTCTATTTTGAAACAAGTTCAAAGCGTGTTGGCCGATGAAAAAGTCAGCCGGGAGGACACTGTTTTTATTTCTGGAATTGGCTGCTCTTCGCGATTTCCTTATTACATGGAGACCTACGGGATGCACAGTATTCACGGACGTGCATTTGCAGTGGCCAGTGGACTCAAAGCGGCCCGAAAAGAACTGAGTGTTTGGGTCATTACTGGTGATGGAGATAGCTTGTCCATTGGGGGCAATCACCTCATTCACCTCCTGCGCAGGAATTTCGACATGAATGTCTTGCTCTTCAACAACGAGATTTATGGGTTGACAAAAGGTCAATATTCTCCTACTTCCCGACCAGGAACTGTGACTAAATCTACCCCTATGGGATCGATCGATCACCCTTTCAATCCATTGTCACTTTGTCTGGGTGCTGAGTCTACCTTTATTGCGCGCACAATGGATCGCGACCCGATGCACATGCGGGAAGTGCTAAAAGAGGCAAACAACCACAAAGGCACCTCCATGGTGGAGATTTATCAAAATTGCAACGTGTTCAACGATGGAGCATTTTTTCAGTTTACCGAAAAGGCGTCCAAGGCAGATAATACCCTGCAATTGAAGCACGGTCAGCCGCTGGTTTTTGGCGCGGAGATGAACAAGGGAATTCGTTTGGATGGATTTCAGCCCAAGATTGTGGAATTAGGTTCTGACTATTCGGAAAACGATTTGTGGGTGCACGATAAAAATGATCGCATCAAGGCAAGTATGTTGTGCCGATTCTTTGAAGATCCCACTGTGGAGGGGAATATGCCGCGACCATTTGGCGTTTTCTTTCAAGAAGACCGATTTTGCTACGAAGAGGCAATGGAAGCGCAAATGGTGCAAGCCGAAACAAACAAAGGTAAAGGTCAATTGCAGGATTTGTTGAGCGGTTCCCACATCTGGACTATTTAATAACTAGATACCCAGAAAGCCGATTCCAATGTACCCATTGATCATGTGATGGGTTCTGAGTCGCCTCTTGGCCTCAATTTCCAGAAATTTTTCTGAATTTTCTCCGCTGCTCGATTGCAGGGCACTGCCCAGGAAGGCTACTCCAAATTGTACCCCGTAACGGAAGGTGAGGCGGTTAAAGAACAACCGCTGTTTTCCAACCGTGTAATTGAAGACCCAGTCGTTGAACAAGTAACCTTGAGTGCCTGGAGTTGCACCAAGGAACGATTCGTTGGTGGCAACTACTTGATAAAAGGAACGAGCTAACTCTACTTGGTGAAAAATGCCAAGGGGAGCTATGCCCCCGGAACTAAAAAATTGAGCGTGAAAGCCAATGTCCCAGGCATAGATTCTGCCGTTGATGCGGGTGTCGATGGTAGAATTGGAACTAGGAGACCCCGAAAATTCAATGCCCGTCTTGTATTGCTTGACAGTGAAGCCAATTGTTTTTGTACGAGAAGTGGCCCAATCAAAGGCAAATGTATGCTTCAGGTTCATCGAGGTGAAGCTGGTGGCTTGATTGCTGTTGGGGTAACGCAAAGCGGAAACGACCAGGGGGCTGTAATGCACTACCAGCCGTTTGCCTTGATAGCCCGGAGCTTGGCCAAATGCGGTGGAGTTGAGGCCCACAAAGAGGACCGTCAAAACCAATGAGCAAAGGGCGATATATCGTTGCAAACCACTCAATTCTTGTCTCGTTTGATTTGATGAAAGGAATCGTAGAGATGCGAGTTGACAACATCCAGGCGATCGTCTTCCCGAATGTATTCCCGCTCCACCATGATGGCTTCTCCTGATTCGATGTCAAATAAAAAGAAGAAGTAATAAGTCTCGTATTTAGGTGCCACAAGATTGAGTAAAGCCAGTGGAAAGAGCGGAGGGGAAAGGGCCGATAGTAAGAAGTAGTATCCTGAATTTACCTTATACACATGCAAGTTGAGCACTCCCGTCCAGGCAAAGTACTTCGTCCCGTATTTTTCTATCAGTGGTTTTACATACTCGCGGTCGCTGATGGAAAGTGGAATGTTTTCGTGGGAAAATCGCTCGTTGGCCCAATCATTCAACAAAGCATAATCATTGAACTGGTCTACTTGAGATGAGTTGAAACTCTTGGAGTCTAATATGTCTATCGAGAGGCCGGCCAGATCCGCATTTTTGTTGAGTCGCCTCACAAATTCTTGCTGTTTGGCTTCAGAGCGCACAAGCCTGACGGCATCCCGTTTGCGTTGATCAATTTTCTTGTAATAAGGATCAACAATGACAATTTTATCCAGGTCAAGCGCCCTGCCCCGTCTTTTTATTATTTTTTTCGACCTGCTCTCTTGCCTGTATTGGGCTTTTCGCTCTTCCCACGTCACTTCCCCCGGTTTACTGTCGATGGCCTTTTCAAACTGTTTGCTAAAAGAGTCATATTGAAGCAGATCAACAAAAGCATATTTATAGTAGGCCTCGTCTACAGAGGTTTCATCGCTCGATTTATTTTTCTTTATCAGGTTGATTTTTTCATATTGACTTTGGCTCGATGAGTCTGCTGCCGCGCTGTTTTCTGTCTTCTCAGAGCTAACCAGTGAATCATTGGGAGCCGCTTTTTGCTCTGATTGAGGCGAATCAAAAAAGTCGCTCTTTTTAAGGTCGTACTCGGTTACAGCAAACTGAAGCATGTCATTGGCAACCGCTCGGATGGCCGCATTCTCGGGGTGTTTTTGTTGTAGATTCCAGGCATAGGAAGTAGAAAGAATGCTTAATTCACGTCCGCTTAATTCTCGGAGGAAATAGTGGAGTTGTTGCATTTCCCCTTCGATGTCTTGGTGCTTTATAACAACATCAGCAATTTGCCCTTCAGCTTTGTAATGGCAAGTTGCGTAAAGAGCTTTGGCCACCTGCATTTCAAGAAACTTATTGTCGGGATGGTTGCGCAGCAACAAGAAAGCATTGTAAATAGCATTGGGGTAATCGAGGCTTTGCACATAGTAACGAACAGCTTCGAAACGCGCTGTTTCGCGGGTTGTGTAGAAGTCTACTTCAGAAACCAGAAATTCAACTCTACCGTCATTGGGTAGTCCCTCTATTTCTTCCAGGATTACCTCTCTCCTTTTAGAGGTGCTCGGGTGAGAGCTCTTTGAATCGTCAAAATCATCCCCCGTTCCAACAGGTGAGATTTCTTCCAATAGATAGGATTCAGGGAAAACCAGATTCTCCGTTTCGAAAAACGATTTTTCGAAGGTTACTTCTTCAAAAGGCAGGTAAGAATATTGTAGTATGTCAAACACTCCGTTGAGGGAGTTGATGCTGTAGTCGCTTTTTAGGAAAAGTTTAAGCCCCTGAAGATCAGCCTCAAATTCCAATTCCTTCGAATAGGCACTTTTTGCTAGAACCTGTTGTTCATAGCCAGTTTGGCCGTACCCCGATTCGGTACGCTCAATTCGTTTGTTTTCAATGTATGAATTGATGACATGCTGGTTTTTGAAATGGATGATTTCATGCGCAAGAATATAAGCTAACTGCGCTTCGTTTTCCATTTGCGAGATGAGTCCAATGTTGACGAGTACAATGCCGTTGTTGGTGGTAAAGGCATTGGTTATAGGAACTTTTGCAGCATAAAACCGAAGTTGTTTCCGCAAGCCCGGATCGTCCTTCAACAAGACATCCGCAATTTTATTGAGGTAGGTTGACACAGGGTCATTAAACAGCACCCGGCCACTCAACAGCACCTCATCAATCTGAAAATTACTTCTCAGGTAAAAATCCTCTTTGGTCTTTCTTTCGCTCCGTTGTTGGTTTTTGTCAATGGTGTTTTTGTCTTCCTTAAACTTCTCGGTAGACAATTTCCAAAAGTCTTCAGGCACGATACCCTGCGACTCCAAAGGTTGGTAATCCTTAAATGGATCCTGGGCCTGAGAATTTCTGCTAAAAGGTAAGCAGGCAATAGCAGCTATAAAAAAAGCAAATGTAAATTTTCGGGCACGGGTCATGAGCAGGATCAAAGATACCGGTTTTCCAGAAGTTGCCCGAAATTGTTGGAGTTTTATGATAGATATTTTCCAACTATGGGCACTCTTCGGCCCATTCCAAATGCTTTGGTAGAAACGCGAAGCACGGGAGCGGTCTGGTACCGCTTGTATTCGTTGATGTTGACCAATCGTAGCGTCTTGGTAACCAAGGCTTCGTCAAAACCCTGTTCAATGATTTCCCGGGGCCCTTTTCGAAGTTCAATGTATTCATACAGTACACGATCCAAAAGGGCATAATCGGGCAAGGAATCGCTGTCTTTTTGATTGGGCCTTAACTCAGCACTGGGTGGTTTTTCAATGGTGTTGCGAGGAATAATTTCCCTGTCGACATTGATCGCTTCCGCCAACTCGTAAACTTCCGTTTTGTATACATCTCCCAACACTGATAGCCCACCACACATGTCGCCATAGAGTGTGCCGTACCCAACGGCAGCTTCACTTTTGTTGGAGGTGTTGAGCAAAATATAGCCCAGTTTATTGGAAAGTGCCATCAACAGGGTGCCACGTGTTCTGGCCTGCAGATTTTCTTCTGCCAATCCAAAAGGAAGGTCGCCAAACAACGGTTGAACAGCCGCATGCAATGAATTGTAAGGGTTCTCGATAGGAACAATATCGTATGGACAGCCCAGGTTAATCGCCAACTGCCGGGCATCTTCTACCGAATGGTCTGATGAAAATTCAGAAGGCAAAAGAATTGCCCGAACGTTTGCTGGTCCTAAAGCCTTGGCAGCAAGTGCCAACACTACAGCAGAGTCAATTCCACCGGAAAGGCCTAAAATGGCTTGTTTAAATCCCAGCTTGGCAAAGTAATCTTTGATGCCCAAAACCAAAGCGTTGTGCACCGTTTGAATTTTTGAAGTGGAAACCGGGTTGTGCGTTTGAGCGACCAGGTTGTCGGAATCAAAGACCTGAAAGTCTTCCTCAAAATAAGCCAACTCAGCTACAATTTCCGCTTCAGAATTGAGGACCATCGAACCTCCATCAAAAATCAATTCTGTCTGCGCCCCAACATGGTTAACATAAAATGCAGGAATGCCATAACGCTCTACGTTTTTGTTGAGTACCCGTCTTCTGGCTTCTGCGTGGTTGGCATCAAAAGGAGAGGCCGCAATATTGATCATTACCTCTGGAGATTCCTTCATTAGCTCCTCCATGGGCCACCGGGTGTACATCAAGTTTTCTTCAATGTCCCAAATGTCCTCACAGATGGTCAATGCCACTTTTTGGCCTTTAATGGTCACACAGTGGAATTCCTGAAAAGGTTCAAAATACCGGTATTCATCAAAAACATCGTAGTTCGGCAGGAGTCCTTTGTGGTGGATGCTGCTTATTTTGCCATCCATCAGCACAAAAGCGGTGTTAAACAAGTCTTTGCCCTCCACCCTGGGGTTGATAGAAGGTCCGCCCACAATGACTGCTATATCCGTGCATTCAAGAGCAAGTTCGTTGATGGAGTCGAGGCATTTTTGTACAAAATCCTTGAACTCTAAAAAGTCGCGTGGAGGGTAGCCACAAATAGCCAGCTCGGAAAAAACAACCAGATCGGCTTGTGCCTCGCGTGCCCGCTGAATGGCTTTTTTAATTTTTGAAATATTGGCTTCGAAATGGCCAATGTGGTAATTGAGTTGGGCGAGAGCAATCTTCATGTAAAGGCATTAAGTGGACAAAAGTCCAGCATAAAATTAGAGAATTCTATGCCTAAAAGAAAACGCCCAAATCGATGGAGAGGTAATTGGAAATGGCTTTATATTCTGATCCAATTGCCGGCTCTCCAGTTATGGGGTCAATTGAACCGAACCCAATGGGGTCAGGAGTTACCGAAGTTCCATCCAGAATGTTGGTAAACCCGTTGTGCCAGGAAAGTCCGAAAACAATGTAGGTGTTGCCGCTCACATTGTATTCTGCTCCGGCAGCAATGATCAACTCTGCGCGCAGTAAACGAATGTCATCGCTGATGTCGATGTCGTCTTCATTGGTCACCAGAATGTTGGTGGTGCTGTATTTGAATTCATCGTCAGCATCCGCGTTGATGTTGAATCCGGCAGACCCACCGAAAGAACCAAAATAGGTGATGTAACCAATAGGATTGGTCCGCATTTTTATGGCAAATGGAATGTTGACATAACTCAATTTGTGCGTCCGTTCCGTTTTGGAAGGATACTGCACAGAATCGACTTTCAACACACTGGGGTACAATAATTTTCCACCGTTGGAAGACAATTCAAAACCAGTAGAGAAATAATAATTTTCGCTGTTGTACAACGAAAAGTCCATCATGATGCCATAGGCAAATCCCAGCTTCGCACCGAGCCCATCCTTGCTCAGTTCCTGAGAGTTAGGTTTTAACCAGCCAAAGTTTGGAGCTGCTTTGAGTCCAAACCTGACAGTGCGGGTTTCTTGTGCAGATGAAGCGGCTGATAGCAGCAGAACCAGAACGGCAAGTGTAAGAAGGTTTTTCATAATTTTGAACGCTTTCAATACAATGTAATGATACGATTTATTCAGGATGAAGTGAGATGACAAAGTTGAGGTTTTTCAATATTATACTGTTAATAGCTGTGCTAATTTCGTGCCAACGGAATCCACTCGAGATTGATGTTTCTCAGGTAGATGCAACGGTAGAGGTAAAAAGGCTGGATCAGCTTCTTTTTGAAGAAGCCGATATTGTTACAAAACACGGTCAATTGCACGAGGAGTTTGGAGAGTTCTACCGTTTTTATGTAGAGCAGGTGTTGCGAGCTGGTGCGGTAGATGATTCCGCGACCAGCTATTATATTGATGGATTTGTTACCGATCCCGTGATACGGGAAGTGCAAGCCGAATGCACAAAACAGTTTGCTGATTTTGAACCTGTTCAACAAGAATTGGAGCTGGCTTTAAAACACTACAAGTACTACTTCCCTGAAAAACCATTGCCTGAGGTCGTCACGTTTGTCTCGGGGTTTCAATACCCGGTGATGGTGACCGATAAAACATTGGGGATTGGGTTGGATATGTTTTTAGGTGTGGATAGCGACTTTTACGTCCGGTTGAAGTTGCCCAGGTTTCAGGTGCGAAACATGACAAAAGAACGGATAAAGGTCGATGCTATCAGGGGGTGGGTGTCTTCTGAATATGAGATAGATGAACTGACGGGTGACCTGCTGTCGCTTATGTTGCACCGGGGTAAGTTGTTGTACCTCATGGATGCGATGATGCCCGCTGTAGAAGATTCGTTGAAAATCGGATACACCGGAACCCAATTGGCTTGGTGTCAGGAAAATGAGTTGCGAATGTGGGCGCAGCTGGTAGAAAACAACTTGTTGTATAAAACAGATTATGCCGACAAAATGAAGTTCATCAACGATGGACCGTTTACTTCAGTGTTTCCAAAGGAGTCTCCGGCACGAACAGGAGAATGGCTGGGGTGGCAAATCATCCGCTCTTACATGGAAAAGAATTCGAACCTCACGCTGCAAGAGCTGATGGATGAAAAATCGGCAACCAAAATATTAAACCAATCCGGCTACAAGCCGGCACGATAAAAAAGAAGCACCGATCATGACAAAAGAAGAAAGCTCAGAAATTAAATTTACCGTTCATCTGGATGAAAATAAAGTACCCGAAACCATTGAGTGGGGAGCTTCAGACCCTGGTGAGAAAGGGGAATGTAAGGCAACCATGATCAATATCTGGGATTCAGAAGCAAAGAATACCTTGCGCATCGATCTATGGACAAAAGACATGGAAGTGGATGATATGAAAATTTTTTTCCACCAGACGTTGTTGAGCATGTCCGATACTTTAGCTCGAGCAACGGGCGAAGAAGCACTGGCAACTGAGATGCGCGATTTTGCTCAGGGATTAGGCGAAAAAATGGGAATCATCAAGCGAGGCTAGCAATTAGCGCTTGTTCGCTTCGGCATAGATTCCGTTGGTCTGATCAATGTATTTCAAAATTTCTTCCCGTCCGTATTTGGAGGAGGATGAGGTCGTAAAGATCTGGGGCAGCGATTCCCACCGCTTCAACATTTCTTTCTGGTAATGCAGCAGGTTCTTGTTCAGTTGGTTGCTGTTCAGCTTGTCGATTTTAGTAAACACCATGACAAAGGAAAGCTGCTCCTGGCCTAGCCATTCCATAAATTCCAGATCTATTTTCTGAGGTGGCAAACGAGAGTCAAGCAGCACAAAAATTGTCATGAGGTTCTCCCGTTTCATCAAGAAGCGGGAAATGAATTTTTGCCATTTGTAACGTTCCGTCTTTGCCACCTTGGCGTACCCATATCCAGGAAGATCCGCCAGGTACCACGATTCGTTTATTAGAAAATGATTGATGAGTTGCGTTTTGCCAGGAGTGCCTGAAATCTTGGCGAGTTTCTTGAAATTGGTCAGCATGTTGATCAAAGACGACTTGCCTACGTTCGAGCGGCCAATAAAGGCGTATTCGGGCATGGTCGCAGCCGGACAGTCGGCCACATCGGTGTTGCTGATCAAAAAACGGGCTTGGTTAACCTGCATATGGCTATTGAATATGAGCTTTGCTCAACCAGCTGTCCAATTTTTCATTGAACTCATCAGGGTGTTCCATCATGGCAGCATGACCACACTCGTCAATCCAGTAGAGGTTGGCGTTGGGAAGCAGGTTTTGAAACTCTTCCGCAACTAAGGGAGGTGTAATTGTGTCGTTTCTTCCCCAAATCAAGCAAGTGGGCATATTAAGCGTAGGCAATTCCTTGGCCATGTTGTGGCGAATAGCTGATTTAGCAAGGTACAAAATGCGCAATGTTTTGCTCTTGTCGTTGACAATGTCAAAGCATTCGTCCACCAATTCTTTTGTCGCGTGTTCAGGGTCGTAAAAGGTCAAAGCTACTTTCTCTCTTACAAACTCGTAGTTGCCACGCTTCGGGAAAGTGTTGCCCAAAGCATTTTCATACAGGCCAGAACTTCCGGTCAGGAGTAGGCTGGAAACGCGCTCGGGATGAGCCGCTGCGTAGACCAATGCGATATGCCCACCGAGCGAATTGCCCAACAAATTGACTTTTTCGAACCCTTTGAACTCAATAAAGTCGTGCAGAAAATCTGCCAGGCTATTGACGTTTGTGTTCAAGACAGGGAGGGTGTAGATGGGCAACATGGGGATGACCACAGTGTACTTCGTGGAAAAGTGTTCAAGTACTCCCTTGAAGTTACTCAACGCTCCGAAAAGCCCGTGTAGTACCAGTATTACTGGGCCTTCACCCTCTTCAATATAAGAAAATCCTCCTTCTTCGATCAGGCTTGGATCCATAGATGCATGTGATTGTTGAGCGTGCCAAAATTAAGCAATAATATGGAAAAAGTTCGTGCCGTAAGCCGCTGTTTTAACATGTTGGTGTTGAAAATGAACGGTGGCAGGCATCGTGGCCCGGGGATTATCCCACTTACTTTGTTTGTAGTTGCTATCAGTTGTTTTTCAGTTATTTAAAGGTAGGGCATAGGGCCAGGTATAGGTAAAGTTTTTAACAATGTGGGGAAAAGTGGGAAGAAGTGGTAATATTTTAAATATATTTACACTCTAATTGCTGAAAGTGACTCGTGACAAGCTTTTTAGGAGAATATACATGCAAGCTCGATGCTAAAGGTCGATTTATGGTTCCGGCCGGACTTAGGCGTCAATTGGATCCCGCAGCCAACGAACAGTTCGTGCTGAACCGTGGATTCGAAGGGTGTTTGGTATTATATCCTATGAACGAGTGGGAAAAGATTACTGCTGAATTGACAAAGTTGAACCTGTTTGTGGCAAAGAGCAGGAAGTTTTACCGGCAGTTTCACAATGGTGCAACATCAATGGAGTTGGACGGAAGTGGAAGGCTGTTGTTGCCCAAAGGATTGATGACTTACGGAGGCATTGCAAAGTCCATAGTGTTGTTTGCATATGCCAACCGGATTGAAATATGGGATGCCGAGCGATACGAGCAGGTGATGAGTGAAGACATCGATGAATTTGCAGATTTGGCGGAAGAGGTGATGGGATCGATTGGAAATCCTGAAGAATGAGTAGTTACCACGATGCGGTCTTGTTAGCCGAGAGTGTTGATGGGCTGAATGTGGTAGAAGGGGGTGTGTATGTTGATGTCACGTTTGGTGGCGGAGGACATTCAAGAAGAATACTGGAACGATTGGGCGAAGGGAAGTTGATTGCCTTTGACCAGGATTCAGATACAGACGCCAATACGATTGAAGATGAGCGGGTGCTGATGGTGAGACAAAACTTCAGGTACCTGACCAACTTTTTGAAATTATACAACGCTCTTCCGATTCAAGGATTGCTGGCAGATTTGGGAGTTTCGTCCCACCAGTTTGACGAAAAAGGAAGAGGTTTCTCTATTCGTTTTGATGCCCGCTTGGACATGAGGATGAACACAGGAGGTGCGGTGGATGCGGAGAAGGTGGTGAATGAATACACGGAAGATCAGCTGGTTCGGATTTTTCGCAATTATGGAGAAGTTCCAAATGCGAGGAGACTGGCGAAAGTGGTGGTAGATAAGCGGAGCGAGAAAGCAATACGCACAGTATTTGATTTGAAAGAGGCCATCGCGGTTTGCTCACCCAAAAGGAAAGAGCAGCAGTATTTGGCCAAAGTGTTTCAAGCGATTCGAATTGAAGTCAATGATGAGCTTGAAGCATTGAAGGAGTTGTTGAAACAGAGTTGTGAAGCCTTAGCGCCCGGAGGAAGGTTGGTAGTGATTTCGTATCACTCATTGGAAGATCGGCTGGTGAAAAATTTCATTCGGTCAGGGAATTTTGAAGGAGAGTTGGAGAAAGATTTCTACGGCAACATTATAAAGCCAATGGATGCAATAAACAGAAAAGTGATTGTACCCAGTGACGAAGAAATTGCAAGAAACCCACGCGCCAGAAGCGCAAAGTTGAGAATAGCAGTAAAAAAGTAGCCCAATGGGTGACGAACAAAAACATAAAATTGGAAAGGAGCGGAAGGTCGCCCAGTCTGTGATGGACTTGCTGAATGGCAATGTTTTGACGAGGCAGGAAGTGGTTACGCACCTGCCTTTTCTTTTGTTCCTTGCTTTTATCAGCCTGGTGTACATCGCCAATGGCTACATGGCCGAAGGTGCCGTGCGCAAACAAAACAAGTTAACAAATGAAATTAAGGAGTTGCGGTCAGAACAAATTACCAGCAAGTCCGAATTGAACCACAAAACAATAGAGTCTGAACTCATTAAGATCATCGAAGATCGAGAGATGGGGTTGGAAGAGTCTTATTCACCACCGAAGAAAATCCTGATTGATAAAGACCAAATTCCCGATAGCGGAATCTGACAGTACTAATGGAAGGTAAGAAAGACATATTGAGAAGAATTTATCTAGTCTATTTCCTGATATGCCTTTTTGGCATCGCGGTGCTGGGGAAAGTCTTGGTGATTGATTTGGTGGAAGGCGAATATTGGCGCGAACAAGCGCAGCAATCAACTATAATTTATAAAGACATTCCAGCTGTTCGTGGCAACATTTATGCCGATGACGGCAGCATGCTGGCGACTTCCATCCCACTCTATGAAGTGCGCATGGATCTCAATGCGGAAGCTTTGACCGATGCTGTTTTTGACAAAGAAATTGATTCGTTGTCCATTCGGCTGTCACAATTATTTCCCAGTAAATCAGAGTTGGATTACAAGCGAGAGTTGACCATTGCCCGGGAAAATGGCGAGCGGTACCATTTGATCCGCAGAAGGGTCAAGTTTACCGAGCTGAAAAAAATGAAAACATTTCCACTCTTCCGCAAAGGACGTTACAAAGGTGGATTTATCAGTACCCAACAAAACAAGCGCGAACGTCCATTTCGCTTGCTGGCGGCCCGAACAATTGGCTATGATAGAGTGGGTGTTCAGCCTGTTGGCATTGAAGGAGCCTACAGGGATAAGTTAGGTGGTCGCAGCGGTAAACGCCTGATGCAAAAAATTTCGGGCGGTGTGTGGATGCCCATTAATGATGAAAATGAAATCGAGCCGATAGATGGTTTTGATGTGCATACCACCATTGACATTAATATTCAGGATGTAGCTGAAAATGCCTTGCTGGAACAGTTGACCAAGCATGATGCACATCACGGTTCAGTTATTCTGATGGAGGTGGCTACTGGTGAAGTGAAAGCCATTGCCAATTTGCAACGGGATGACGATGGCGACTATTACGAATACTACAACTATGCCATTGGAGAAAGTACCGAGCCTGGTTCAACATTTAAGTTGGCCTCACTCATGGCACTGATGGAGGACGGTTATGTGCGCTTGACAGATTCGATTGATTGTGAGAATGGCGTGAAAGAATTTTATGGTGTTGAAATGCACGACTCCAAAGAGGGAGGTTTCGGCAAGGTGACGGTGCAGCGAGCATTTGAAGTTTCATCCAACATCGGAGTGATGAAGCTGATTCAAAAGTATTATTCCGCTGACCCGCAGAAATTTATTAATCGGCTGGTGGCCATGAACCTGGATAAACCAGTAGGCCTGGAGATTGCCGGGGAAGGGAAGCCTTATGTGAAAAACCCGAAAGATGAATCATGGTCGCGCATTTCTCCATTGTGGATGTCTATTGGGTACGAGGTCGAGCAAACGCCTTTGCAAACCTTGAGCCTCTACAATGCGGTTGCCAACAATGGGGTACTCGTGAAACCAAAATTTGTCAAAGCCATCAGCAAGCGCGGTGAGGTTTTGGAAGAAATCGAAACGGAGGTTTTGCAAGAGTCTATTTGTTCTGAATCCACGATACGGCAAGCTCAAAAAATGTTAGAAGGAGTGGTTGAAAATAAAGGAACAGCGGGCAACTTGAAAACAGGCAACTATAAGATTGCCGGTAAAACGGGCACTGCGCAAATTGCCAATGCGAAAGGGTATGGCAAGAAGAAGTCCTATCAAGCTTCGTTTGCCGGATATTTTCCAGCTGATAATCCCAAGTATTCCTGCATCGTGGTGGTCAATGCCCCAAGTGGTAGGACCTACTATGCCAGTCATGTTGCCGGTCCGATTTTTAAGGAAATAGCCGACAAAGTGTACGCGACAAGTATTGAGATTCACGATGCGTTGGCTCCCATTCCATATGCTGCAAACACAGGTATTCCGGTTTCGCAAAATGGGCATCAAAAGGATTTGCAGTTAGTGTTTAAGGTACTGGATGTACCAACCAATGTGAGCAGTCAGGACAATGAATGGGCGGTGACGTTGACAGGAAAAGATACTGTGGATGTGAAGCGCAGAAGAATGGTGAAAAATCAAGTTCCGAATGTTGTTGGAATGGGCATACGTGATGCGGTTTACCTGCTCGAGAATGAGGGGTTGACTGTTCGGATACAAGGAAAAGGAACGATAAAAAAACAATCCATTGCACCGGGTAACACTGTGGTGATGGGAAAAGAAATCATACTGCAACTAACGTAATGAAACTGCTCAAAGACATATTGTACAAATCGGGGATCGCAGATGCCCTGGGTTCTACGAATGTGGCCATCGAGAAGGTGTGTTTTGATTCGAGAAGTGTGGACAAGTTCAGTCTTTTTGTGGCGGTCCGTGGCACGCAGGTGGATGGGCACAGCTACATAGATCAGGCATTGGAGCGTGGCGCCTTAGCCATCGTATGTGAGGAGTTGCCAGCAGATTTTAAGGAAGGCGTTACCTACATTCGGGTCAATGATAGTGCCCAGGCGTTGGGTGTTATCGCTTCTAATTTCTACGACAACCCGTCTGACAATATTAAGTTGGTTGGGATTACGGGTACCAATGGCAAAACGACCACCGCAACGCTGCTGTTTAGTTTGTTCAAGTCGTTGGGTTACAAAGTTGGATTGCTCTCTACTGTTCGCAATTGCATTGCCAACGAAGAAATACCTGCATCACATACCACACCAGATGCCGTTCAGGTGAATGAGCTGCTGGCACGCATGTTAGAGAAGGGGTGTACGCACTGCTTCATGGAAGTAAGTTCGCATGCTATTCACCAAAAGCGCATTGCCGGGTTGCGATTTAATGTGGCGGCATTTACCAACATTACCCACGATCACCTCGATTACCACAAGACTTTCAACGAGTACATCAAGGCGAAAAAGGCATTGTTTGATTCTCTGGAAGAAGACAGCTACGCGCTGTTGAACAAAGATGATGTGCATTGGGAAGTGATGGGGCAAAATACCAAGGCGAACATCCGAACTTTTGCGCTGAAAAGTGTTGCGGATTTCAAATGCAAAATTATTGAGAATCAATTCTCTGGTTTGCAACTCAACATCGATGGCAACGATGTGTGGACGAAGTTAATCGGTGGATTTAATGCCTACAATATTCTGACGGTTTACGGTGTGGCCACGTTGCTCAACGAAGATCCGATGACTGTGTTGACCGCCATCAGCAACTTGTCTTCCGTGGAAGGGCGCTTTCAACATATGAAAGCTGGTAACGACATCACAGGAATTGTGGATTACGCACACACGCCTGATGCACTGAAAAATGTGCTTTCCACCATCGCATCTATCCGCACGGGCAATGAGCAAGTGATTACGGTAGTTGGGTGCGGTGGCGATCGGGATGCAGAAAAAAGGCCAGAGATGGCGCGCATTGCCTGTGCTGGAAGCGACAAGGTGATTTTGACATCCGACAACCCGCGGTCGGAAGACCCGGAATTAATCATCAAAGACATGCAAAAGGGCGTTGAGCCCATTCACTATAAAAAAACACTTTCGATAACAGATAGAAAAGAAGCGATCAAAGTAGCGACTTCGCTGGCATCAGCTGGAGACATTATTCTGGTGGCTGGAAAAGGACACGAACGTTACCAGGAGATAAAGGGAGAGCGATTTGAATTTGACGATGTTCAAGTATTATCAGAAATGCTCAAAATGCACGAATAGCCATGTTGTACTACCTATTTGACATGTTAAATGAGTGGGGTGTTCCCGGAGCAGGTGTATTTAAATACATCTCGTTCAGGGCTTCCTTGGCTGTGATTACTTCGTTGGTTATTTCCATGATGTTCGGTAACCGAATCATCGGATTTTTGCGCAAACAGCAAGTTGGAGAAACGGTGCGCGACCTTGGATTGGAAGGTCAGTTGCAAAAGCAAGGCACCCCAACAATGGGTGGGTTGATTATCCTGGCTGCGATTGTTATTCCGACCCTGTTATTTGCTCGATTGGAGAACATCTACATCCTGCTGATGTTGCTGGCCACTTGTTGGTTGGGCGTCATCGGTTTTCTGGATGATTACATCAAAGTGTTTAAGAAAAACAAGGAAGGCCTCGCAGGCAAGTTCAAGATCGTTGGACAAGTTGGAATTGGCCTGATTTGCGCCTTTACGCTCTACCTCAACGATGATGTGGTTGTGCGTCAAAAAACAGATCAGGTTGTAACCGAGCAGATTGTGATTGGTGCTGAAACGCAGGCAGAATGGGTAGATGCCAAATCAACGGTAACGACCATTCCATTTGTCAAAAACAATGAGTTTGACTACGGTTGGGTACTAGGCTGGATGGGCGATTGGGCTGACAGTTATGTTTGGATTGTTTTTGTACTGGTGGTTATTGTGATTGTCACTGCGGTGTCCAACGGAGCCAACATGACCGATGGTCTCGATGGTCTGGCAGCAGGAACCTCCGCCATCATTGGGCTGACTTTGGGTGTCTTTGCCTATGTGTCAGGTAACATCATTTTTGCCGACTACCTCAACATCATGTACATCCCGCATTCGGGTGAGTTGGTAATATTTATTGCCGCTTTCATTGGAGCATGTGTTGGTTTTCTGTGGTACAATTCATTTCCGGCTCAGGTATTTATGGGTGACACGGGGAGTTTGTCTCTCGGTGGAATCATTGCTGTGTTTGCTCTGGCCATCCGTAAAGAATTGCTCATTCCCATTTTCTGTGGAGTGTTTTTAATTGAAAACCTCTCGGTAATGATGCAGGTCGGATATTTCAAATACACCAAAAAGAAATACGGAGAAGGCCGCAGAATTTTTAAGATGGCACCCCTGCACCACCATTTTCAAAAAATGGGCATGCACGAATCTAAAATTGTATCACGGTTTTGGATCATAGGGGTGATGCTGGCATTGCTGAGCATCGTGACGTTGAAGCTGAGGTAAGAAAGATGAGATGAAAAATTTGGTGGTCCTTGGAGCGGGTGAGAGTGGCGTTGGAGCTGCGGTGTTGGGAAAGAAACAAGGATGGCAGGTAACAGTTTCCGATAGCAAGGAAATAACAGAGAAGTACAAGAAAGTTCTTTTACAGTTTGAAATCCCTTTTGAAGAAGGAGGTCATTCCGAGTCATTGCTTCACGAAGCAAACACGGTAGTTAAAAGTCCGGGTATCCCAGACACTGCTGCCGTTATCAAAGAATTGCTGGTAAGAAAAGTGCCGGTTATTTCTGAGATAGAGTTTGCGGGGCGATACACCGGTGCCAAAATGATTGGTATCACCGGAAGTAACGGGAAAACTACGACAACGATGCTGCTCTACCACGTGTTGAAACGAGCAGGATTGAATGTAGGTCTGGCAGGAAATGTCGGTCAGAGTCTGGCAATGCAAGTGGCAGAATCAGATTTTGATTACTACGTGTTGGAGTTGAGCAGTTTTCAGTTGGATGGCATGTATGATTTTAAGGTAGACATTGCGATTCTACTCAACATCACACCTGACCACCTCGACCGCTACGATTACAATTTTGACAACTACGTGGCCTCTAAATTCAGAATAACACAGAATCAGGGATCAGAAGATAGCTTCATTTTTTGCGCAGACGATGAGCGGCTGGCGCAAGAAATAGCAGAAAATAAAGGATTAAAAGCAACACAATATTCCTTTTCAATTGAAAAGGAATTGGCCACAGGGGCCTATTTGAATAAGCACAACGAACTAACAATAAAAGTAAACCACAAACAATTCACCATGTCTATACAGGAACTAGCATTGCAAGGCAAACACAACATCTACAATACGATGGCCGCTGGCATTGCGGGACGCATTCTGGAGATTCGCAAGGATCTCATTCGCGAATGTTTTTCCGATTTTCAGAATATTGAGCATAGACTAGAGGTGGCTGGCCAAGTCTGCGGAATGAAATTTGTCAACGACTCAAAGGCTACCAACGTCAATTCAACCTGGTATGCGCTGGAGACAATGGATGCTCCAATTGTATGGATCGTTGGTGGTGTAGACAAAGGGAATGATTACTCCAAGCTAATGGAAATGGTGCAAGAAAAAGTGGCTTCCATCATTTGCCTGGGAGTGGACAATTCTAAGATTCACGAAGCTTTTGGCTCCTCGATAGAACATATCTACGATGTTGCATCAATGAGTGACGCTGTTGCGATGGCTTACCGCCTGGGTACTAAAGGAGATACCATCCTGCTGTCACCTGCTTGCGCCAGTTTCGACCTGTTCGACAACTATGAAGATCGCGGCCACCAATTCAAAAATGCTGTTCGATCACTTTAAACCTTTCAAACTAACCAATTCTAGATATTATGGACTTCACCAATCCTTCATCGAAACAAATTACTTCCACCGAAAATGAATTGTTGACTGCTCGAAAAAGCAGTTTGGCAGACTTCGGAAGCATAGAACATCGATTGGAATTTGTAGAAGAAATTAACGGCATCGAATACATCAATGACTCCAAAGCAACGGATGTCAATTCTACCTGGTACTCTCTTGAGTCTATGGAGAAGCCTGTTGTTTGGATTCTGGGAACTTCCGAGCTGGACGATGATTACGCCTTGTTTGGAGAAATCGCTACGGATAAAGTGCGTGCCATTGTTTGTTTGGGACAATGCAACGATGCTTTGTTAAAGGAGTTTGAGGGGCGTGTATCTGTTATCAAAAATGCGACAACAGTTGAAGAGGCTGTGGCTGTATCGGCTGTGACTGCGAACGAGGGAGATGTAGTGCTGTTTTCACCAGCCTGCTCTGGATTTGACCTTTTTCAAAATTACAAGGATCGCGGTCAGCAGTTTGTAAAAGCTATTCACAACCTGAGTAGATAAAAGAGAAAAGTGGAGGCATTTTTAAAACAAATAAAAGGCGACCGGGCCATTTGGATGGTGACCCTCTTTCTGGGGATTGCGTCCATTTTGCTCGTGTACAGTTCCATTGTGACCCTGGCTTATCGCCACCACGATGGGAATTCGCTGTACTATTTGTTAAAGCACTCCTTTTTTGTCGTGGCTGGATTCGGAATGATTTGGGCCATCCACCGAATGAAATACAGTTACTTCTCGCGCATCGCGCAGGTAGCAATGTATGCGTCAATTCCCTTGTTGTTGCTCACACTCACTATGGGGACGAGTATTAATTCGGCCAATCGTTGGTTAACGATTCCCATCATCAATCAAACGTTTCAAACGTCCGATTTTGCCAAGTTGGCACTGATGATGTATGTGGCCCGCATGCTTGCCTTGAGGCAGGGAGACATCAAGAATTTTAAGAAGACGTTCCTGCCGATTATCATTCCGGTAATCATTGTGTGTGGCCTCATTTTACCTGCCGATCTTTCTACAGCGGCCTTGTTGTTTGTATCGTGCTTCATCCTAATGTTTATCGGCAGGATCAGTGGGAAACATTTGGCTGGATTGGCTGCTACTGGGGTGTTGGCGTTGGCTATGGTGTATGCTGTTGGTAAAACCAACCCTGGGTCGGTTGGGCGCCTGGATACCTGGGTAAGCAGGATGGAAGCATTTGCGACACCTGCCGAAGTGAACCGCAACGCCATGTACCAAACCAATCAGGCAAAAATTGCCATTGCTACCGGAGGAATCCCTGGGAAAGGGCCTGGAAACAGTACACAGCGAAATTTTCTACCACATCCTTATTCGGATTTTATTTTTGCCATCGTGCTCGAGGAGTATGGCCTGTTGGGCGGCTTCTCCATTTTGTTACTCTACCTGATTTTGCTTTATCGATCGGTGCGGATCGTGCAAGCGTGCGATAAACCCTTTGGTGGGTTTCTGGCAATCGGTATCAGTTTTAGTCTGGTGTTCCAGGCTCTCATCAACATGGCGGTAGCGGTTAATCTACTTCCTGTAACCGGGCAACCGTTGCCCATGGTCAGTATGGGTGGTACATCTATTTGGCTAACATGTATCGCAATAGGAATAATACTCAGTGTTAGTCGGGGCGTAGAAGAAGTCCAGGCTGGAGGCAATAAAACAAAACATGCAGTCTCCTAAGGTCATTATCAGCGGAGGAGGAACCGGGGGGCATATCTTCCCAGCTATTGCCATTGCGAATGCCCTGAAAGCAAAGAATGTCGGAACAAATATTTTATTTGTTGGAGCGGTAGGGAAAATGGAAATGGAGAAAGTGCCGGCAGCAGGTTATCCCATCGAAGGTCTTCGCATCAGTGGATTGCAACGCAGCTTGTCACTCAAAAACCTCAGCTTTCCTTTTAAGCTGGTCGGGAGTTTGATGAAAGCCCGAAAGATTATTAAAAAATTCAAACCCGATGTAGTTGTTGGAGTCGGAGGCTATGCCAGCGCACCCATACTTCGGGTTGCCGCAGGGCAAGGTATTCCGACCTTGATTCAAGAGCAAAACTCTTATGCGGGAGTCACCAACAAGTGGTTGGGCAAAAAGGTCAGTCGTATTTGTGTCGCTTTTGATGGCATGGAGCGATTCTTTCCGAAAGAGAAATTAATCATGACAGGTAATCCAGTTCGCAAAGAAGTGGTGACCCTGGAAGGAAAAAGGCAACGTGCTCTGGAGCATTTTCAACTAGAAGATGGCAAACAAACCATCTTGGTGGTGGGTGGCAGCTTGGGAGCTCGCTCCATCAACAAAGGCATTCATGCCAACCTCGAACGAATTGTGGCGAGTGGAGCACAGCTGATTTGGCAAACAGGAAAGCATTACATCAATGAAGCGACCGAAGCAGCTGCACCATACAAAGACAAGGGTGTTCGCGTATCGGAGTTTATCTCTAAGATGGATTATGGTTATGCGTTGGCCGACTTGGTTGTGTCTCGCGCAGGGGCCATTGCTGTATCGGAGTTGTGCTTGACAAAAAAAGCAGTGATTTTGGTGCCATTTCCACATGCATCCGAAGATCATCAAACGAAGAATGCGATGGCTTTGGTGAATCACAAAGCTGCGATTTTGGTGAAAGATGGAGAGGTGGGAGAAAAGTTGGGAGATGAATTGATTCGTTTGGTGGAGAACAGCGAAGAGCGGGAAACATTGAGTAGAAACATTGCAGGTTTGGGCATTCATGATGCCGCGGAAATTATTGCAAACGAGGTCATTAAATTGATCGATAGAAGGTGAGCACAGAAAGTACCAGATAATGGATCTGAAGGAAATACATAAAATCTACTTTATTGGTATCGGGGGCATCGGTATGAGTGCACTTGCCCGCTACTTCAAAGCCATTGGCAGGGATGTGAGCGGGTACGATAAAACGCCAACTGCCCTGACCAGGAGTCTGGAGGCAGAAGGGATTGCCGTGTATTTTGACGACAACGTTGATCGGGCGCCAAAAGATGCCGATTTGGTTGTTTTTACACCTGCCATTCCTCAAAATCATAGAGAGTTGAATTATTTTCAGTCCAACAACTATCCGGTGATGAAGCGTTCGGAAGTGTTGGGCCTGATTACCGAAAATACCTACACCATTGCCGTTGCTGGCACCCACGGAAAAACAACAACCAGTTCCATCATTGCACACATTCTCAAATACAGCAATGTGGACTGTACCGCTTTCCTGGGTGGAATCCTGCAGGGGTACGAGTCAAACTTGCTGTTGTCGGGAGACCTTTCCACCACGGTAGTGGAAGCTGATGAATACGATCGTTCCTTTTTGACCTTGGCACCTGACATTGCCATTGTGACTTCCATGGATGCTGACCACCTGGACATCTACGGAAGTAAAAATAACATCGAGGAATCGTTTACCCTCTTTGCGCAAAAAGTAAGCGACAACGGCCTGCTCATATTCAAAAAGGGCTTGGAGTTTTCCAGTCCGGTTGATCGAAAAAGCATCACCTATTCGCTCAGTGAAATAGCTGACTACTATGCCCAAAACATCACCGTCAAAGACGGACTGTATGAATTTGATGTAGTAACGGCAACAGGTTCTATTGAAGGTTTGCAATTAGGGATTCCTGGCAGACACAACATCGAAAATGCTTTGGCAGCCATCGCGGTTGCCTTTGAAATGGGAGTAAGTGAGACAGATTTGCGGAACGCCTTGCAGGCTTATAAAGGAGTGAAGCGCAGATTCGAGTACCTCATAAAAACAGATCGTTTGGTATTTATAGATGACTATGCGCATCATCCGGCCGAGCTAACAGCTTGCATCGGTTCAGTTCGGGAAATGTATCCGGAGCGAAAAATAACAGGCATTTTTCAGCCGCACCTATTTTCGCGCACCCGGGATTTTGAAGATGAATTTGCCCGCAGTTTAGAGCTGTTGGATCAGGTTATTTTGTTGGACATTTATCCGGCTCGGGAAGCGCCCATTGAAGGAGTCACTTCGGGTCATTTATTGAGCAAAATTGGACTAAAAGAAAAGTCCCTGGAGTCAAAATCATCGTTATTGAGCGAGCTGGAAAATTCTAATGTGCAAGTGTTACTAACACTGGGCGCGGGAGATATTGATGAACTGCTGGATTCAATCAAAAGCACACTGTTGACAAAAATTGAAAATTGAGAATTTTCAGATGAAAAAAATGCTTAAAATGTCGGCTTGGTTACTGTCCCTAATCGGGTTGCTGGTACTGTTGGGTTTTGTGAGCAATGAGCAAACAGAACAAATGTGTACTGGACTAGAGGTTTGGGTCAACAAATCGGAAGGCAATTTTTTTGTCGTTGAGGAAGACATCAAGCAGATGGTAGCTGATTTGGGCTATGAGCTGGAAGATGGAAGTGAAGCCCTGGATCAGATTGATATCAGTGCGATAGAAACCATATTGAACGATCACCCATCGATAAAGAATGCGGATGTATACGCAACAATTCGAGGGTCCGTTCGAATAGATGTAGAACAACGAACACCGCTCTTCAGGGTATTTTGCCCAGATGGAGACAGTTATTATGTAGATAAAGAAGGATGGCCCATGCCACTTTCAAATAAATATACGTCAAGGGTGCTGGTAGCCAATGGAAATATTGACCTTAGTTATGTAAATGCGTACCAACTGAACGTAGCCGGGCAAACGGCTGCGACAGATTCGATTGTAGGATTTGAAACGGTAAGCGAGCTCTACCACCTGGCGAGTTTTTTGGAAGAGGATGATTTTTGGAAAGCGCAGTTGTCACAGGTCTTTGTCAACGCAGATGGAGAAATTGAATTGATTCCCCGAGTTGGGAACCACACTATTCTCATTGGTGATGCAACGAATTTGCAACAGAAGATGGATAAGCTCATGCTGTTTTACAAAAACGGTTTGAGCAAAACAGGATGGAACGAGTACAAGGTCATTAATTTAAAATACAAGAATCAAATTGTTTGTACCAAAAGATAAATTATGGAAACAGGTGAAATCATAGTCGGACTGGACATAGGTACTACCAAAATTGCAGCACTTGTTGGCCGTAAAAACGAATTCGGTAAGCTGGAAATATTGGGAATGGGAAAGGCCGAATCTGTGGGGGTAACCAGAGGGGTTGTTTCTCACATTACGCCAACCGTCATGGCCATTCAGCGAGCTGTAGAAGAAGCTGAGGCCAAAGCGGGTGTTGAAATCAATGTGGTCAATGTGGGCATTGCCGGACAGCACATCAAAAGTTTGCAGCACCGTGGTATCCGCATGCGCAACAGCCTGGACGATGAAATTGCACATGCAGATATCGATGCACTCATCGATGATATGTACAAACTGGTGATGTTGCCGGGTGAAGAGATCATTCATGTGCTTCCCCAGGAATATATTGTAGATAACGAGCAAGGCATTCGCGATCCTATCGGGATGTCGGGCATTCGTTTGGAAGCAAACTTTCACATCATCACCGGACAGATTGCAGCAGCAAAAAACATTTACAAATGTGTGCGCAAAGCTGGTTTGGAAGTAGCTGAATTGACATTGGAGCCATTGGCCTCTTCAGAATCTGTGCTCAATGGAGAGGAAAAAGAAGCAGGTGTTGTGTTGGTAGATATTGGTGGTGGAACAACGGATTTGGCAATTTTCCAGGACGGAATTATTCGCCACACTGCGGTTATTCCATTTGGTGGTAACATCATCACCGAAGACATCAAAGAAGGCTGTACCATCATCAAAAAGCAAGCTGAATTGCTGAAGGTGAAGTTTGGCTCAGCCCTGGCAAGTGAAAACATGGAGAATGAGATTGTGGCCATCCCAGGTCTTAGAGGTCGGGAACCCAAAGAAATCTCTGTGAAAAACCTGGCGCACATCATTCAGGCGCGGATGGAGGAGATCATCGAGCAGGTGTACTACGAGATAAAAAACTCGGGGTACGAGAAGCGGTTGATTGCAGGAATCGTCATCACAGGGGGTGGTTCGCAATTGCGCCACATCGCACAACTTTTTGAATACATGACAGGAATGGACACACGCATCGGTTACCCAACGGAGCATTTGGCTTCAGGAACCGAGGAAGTAACCAGTCCCATGTATGCAACCGGTGTTGGTTTGGTCATCAAAGGATTTGAATTCCAGGATCGGCAACGAGCCCGTTCCGGTGGTGTTATTGCACATTCAAGAAAAGAAAAAGGAAGTTTCTTCGACAAGATTTTTGCCAAGAGCAAGGAGTGGTTTGAAGAAGAAGCGGACAACGAATAATACAGTTTTTAACGATAGAAGCATTTATTAACTCAAATACGCGCATCATGAAATTCGATTTACCGAAAGACAATTCGTCCATCATCAAGGTTATTGGTGTTGGTGGCGGTGGAAGCAACGCGGTTAATCACATGTTTAAGCAGGGAATCAACGGAGTTGACTTTTTGATCTGCAATACCGATCAGCAAGCCCTCGACTCTAGCCCCGTTCCACACAAAGTTCAGTTGGGTTCCAGCCTGACCGAAGGAAGAGGAGCAGGATCGATTCCTGAAGTTGGCAGAAATTCTGCCATAGAAAACATTGAAGAAGTCCGTGAAATTCTTGGCACCAATGCCAAAATGGTCTTTGTAACTGCTGGTATGGGCGGTGGAACCGGAACAGGCGCAGCTCCGGTGATTGCCGAAACAGCCAAAGAAATGGGCATCCTCACCGTAGGTATTGTGACCATGCCGTTCTTCTTTGAAGGAAAGAAACGTAGAGAACAAGCGGAAAGTGGCATTGAAGCCATTCGCGAAAGTGTAGACACGTTGCTCGTTATCAACAACGACAAGTTGCGTGAGATGTATGGCAACCTCGGATTGGCGGACGCTTTTGCTCAGGCAGATGACGTTTTGACAACGGCTGCAAGAGGCATTGCTGAAATCATTACTCGAACAGGCTACATCAACGTGGATTTTGAAGATGTTAGAACTGTGATGAAAGACAGTGGTGTTGCCATTATGGGTTCCGCCAGGGCATCCGGAGAAAACAGAGCGATGAAAGCAGTAGAGATTGCGTTGGCATCTCCTTTGTTGAATGATAATGACATCCGCGGTGCACGTTATGTATTGCTCAACATTACTTTTGGCGAGCAAGAAGTGTTGATGGATGAAATTTCTGACATCACTGACTACATTCAGGATGAAGCAGGATCTACTGCCGATGTCATCTGGGGCTATGGCCAGGATGAGGCGTTGGGGGATGAAATCAGCGTAACGATCATTGCCACAGGATTTAGCAAGAACCACGATGCCGGTTTTAACCTGGAGAAAAAGCAGCAACGAAGAGTAGTTAGCCTGGACGATGATGTTCCAACCACTTTGACGCACCCTGTGCAAGAGGAGAAGGAAGAAGTGCCAGCAACTCCTGCCTCAAAGCCTGCTCCCACCCGTGAAGAACCTGCTCCATTTGTTGAAGAGCCTTACATGAAAGAGCCGGGAACGCGGGAAGAGAATACCCAGCGTGCCATTGAATTTGACATGATGGCTGAAAACAAAGTAGAGCCAAAAGAGGAAATTCCTGTTGAAAAGGATGCTTTTGAACCTTACTTGAAAAAGACCGTGGATGTTCCTCCAGTAGCTGCTGAAAAACCAGTGGAAGCTCCCACGTCTGAGCCAATTCAACCAGAAGAGCGGCATGAAGAGGTAAGACCTGAGGATCAGCAAAAGCGAGCCAACGATCGAATCATGCGATTGAAGGATTTGAGCTTGAAATTGCGAACACCTTCTGGCATCTCAGATTTGGAAAGTGAGCCTGCTTATAAAAGACGTCAAGTGAACCTGGATGATGTACCACATTCTTCGGAGTCACAAGTCTCAAGATTCACGCTATCAGAGGAAGAAGGCGAAGATGGTGAGAAGAAAGCAGGCATTAAGCCAAACAATTCATTCTTGCACGATAACGTAGATTAACTACAATATAACGACTGAAAAAAGGGGTCCCGACAGCTATCGGGGCCCCTTTTTTGATCTTATTCAATCATCGACCAAACTTTGGCCGCAAAAAATGCGTCTAACAGATTGAGCGGACAAGCTTGTTGAAAAGGTAAGTGATGGTGAATCTTATCTTGTTTTGTCGGTTCATTTTTAGTAATATCACCAACTAATTTCCCGGTTATTGCCATTTGCTAAGCTGTCGGTGGAGTCTAGCAATGTTGACCGGGCTTAATGTTACGACCCTACTATGAAAAATGTCTACACCGTTTTTTCATTGGCGCTTAGCGTCCTTTTTCTGTTAGTTGTACTTCCCCGGCAAGCAACTGCTCAAAATTTTCAGTGGGCGATCACCGAAGGCGGGCCTTCTGCTTTTTTTGGTTCCGCTGATCAAGGTGGGGATATTGTGTCTGACGAGGATGGTAACACGTATGTTACAGGCCGGTTTGCAGGGCAAGCTGTCTTTAGTGGCGACACAGTTCAAGGAGGAGGAAGCAACCCGAATACCTCCGATATTTTCATTGCAAAATACAACACCGATGGTGTGCTTCAATGGGTTAAAACCGCAGGTGGGGCTGGGACAAACTATGCCAATGGTATCGAACTGGATGCCAATTACGACTTGATCATCACTGGCCGATTTACTTCACAAGCAATCTTCGACACTGACACGGTAAACTCTTTTGGTTCCACCTTTATTGGAGACATGTTTGTCGCTAAATATGATACAGCGGGCAATTTTCAATGGGTCCAGTCTGGAGGAGGAATCAATAACGATGAAGGATTTGCTGTTACCAGTGCCCCTTCCGGAGATATTTATGTAAGTGGATTCTTTACAGGTGCTGCTACCTTTGATACCGTCAGTGTTACTTCTGGAGGAGGTTTCACCCAGGCCATGTTTCTGGCAAAACTGAATTCCGCAGGCGATTTTCTATGGGTAGAAGCATCCAACACAACAGGAGGAACATTTAACAACGGAGCACGTGGAGTTGATGTCGATGCTAGTGGCAATATTTATTTGGCTGGGAGATTTTCCCAGACCATTACTTTTGACACAATTACTGTCTCCTCAGTCAGCTCCTTTTCCTCAGACGCTTTCCTGGCAAAATTCAATTCTTCCGGTAGTATTCTTTGGATTGAAACAGCAGGCGATCCCACAATTGGCAATACCAATTCGGAATGGGCCAATGATGTAGTGGTAACACCAGAAAATGACGTATTCATTACTGGAACAATAGGTCCGGTGGCTGCTTTTGGTTCAATTACTTTGACAGGTTCAACCCGAAATATTTTTATCGCTCGATACGATACAGCTGGGAATATACAGGACGCTACCTCTGGAGGGGGAGGCGGAGGTTTTGCCTTTAGCAACGATGTAAATTCCATTTGTACTGATCAAAACAGCGATGTTTTTATCACCGGTTTTTTTGAAGGAACCATTAATTTGGGCAACACAACATTGACCACGACAGGGAGTGGTGGTGCTTTTGCTGATGACATCTTTTTGGCAAAATATAACAAGGATTCTGCGGATTTTGTTTGGGCTGCAAGTGCCGTTGGTGGAGGGGTAACTTTCCAACAAGGTGGCAACGGTATCTCAGCCGATACATCGCTGAATGTCTATGTCACAGGTATCTCGAGCGGGAATACCATATTTGGAAATATCACCGTCAATACCTTTGGAGCAAGTGATATTTTTGTAACCAAAGTGGGGGACTGTTCTTATTTAGATGTGAGCATGACTCCCTCAGGAAGTGATACGATTTGCCAGGGCGATATGGTTTTGCTTCAAGGTGACACAGGGGCCAATTTTGGCTATCAATGGTTGGTAAATGGTTCTGTGCTGGCAGGAGAAAACAACATTTCATATAATGCCCAAACGTCTGGTTTATATCAGGTGCTGATCGATGATCAAGGATGTCTCGACACAGCGAGTTCTTTTGACTTGTTGGTGAACCCTGGTCCGGTGGTTGGAATGTCTTCCATTACCAGCATTTGTGACAACGCGTCTCCGATTACATTGACCCAGGGCTCACCTTCAGGTGGTGTCTACAGTGGTTCTGGAGTAACTGGAACTACCTTCGATCCGGGATTGGCTGGCGTGGGTACACATAACATTACTTATACATTTACGGATGGCAATGGTTGCGCTGATTCTGCCGCTACTTCGGTGACGGTGCAGCTTAGTCCCTTTGTGTTTATTATTCCTTTTGCAAGTGTTTGTGACAGCGATCCTGCCTTTGTTCTTTCTGCTGGAATTCCAGGGGGTGGAACCTATTCTGGTACAGGTGTTTTAGGGGGAACAATTTTTGACCCTGTGACTGCAGGTGTTGGTACGCACACCATTACGTATACTATCGTCAGTGGCAACGGCTGTTCGAATTCAGCTTCAACCACCCTTACGGTCAATCCGACTCCTTCAGTTTCCTTGGCTCCGCTACCCAATGTGTGTATTTCTACAACATTTATTCCGCTGACAGGTGGCAGTCCTTCTGGTGGTATCTACAGCGGAACGGGTGTGTCTTCACCGTTTCTTTTCCCAGGAGCCGCAGGTGTAGGAACCCATACGATTACTTACACAATTACTACAAGCGGTTGTTCCAATGCTGCAACGCAACCCATTACGGTTGACCCAATACCATTTGCAGCCATGTTACCTTTTGCTGATTTATGTGAAGGAGCTCCAGCATTTGCTTTGACGGGTGGTGTTCCGTCTGGTGGTGCCTACAGTGGGACGGGAGTTTCCGCGGGTAACTTTGACCCAGCCGTTGCTGGTCCTGGTACCCACACCATCAGCTATATCTATTCCAATACTTGTGGCGCAGATACAGCCACCGAAACCATTACGATTCACCCGATACCTACTGTGACACTTGCTGTTTTTGCTCCAGCTTGTGAAGAGAACCCAGCTTTTGCTTTATCGGGCGGTAGTCCGGTTGGAGGTACTTATTTTGGGACCGCTGTTAGCAGTGGCAACTTTGACCCAGGTACTGCGGGAGCTGGAACTTTTTCCATAGGCTATGCTTTTACTGATGTAAATGGTTGTGGAGACACGGCTTTCCAAAATTTGACGGTCAACCCAACTCCTGTGGCCACATTATCCCCGTTTAGCGCGATTTGTGCCGGAGCGAGTGCCTTTACACTGACAGGTGGTAGTCCGGTTGGTGGAACGTATTTTGGCCTTGGAGTGAGCGCTGGAGTTTTTGACCCAACGGTTGCCGGACCTGGCACTCACGCCATTGGGTATGCTTTTTCAGATGTGAATGGTTGCAGCGATACAGCGACACAAAATATTCTGGTAGATCCACTTCCTACCGTTTCTTTGACCGCTTTTTCTGCCATTTGCGAAGAGGCAGGAACAATCACACTTTCGGGTGGGAGTCCTGTTGGTGGTGCCTATTTCGGTACCGGTGTGAGCAGTGGACAATTTGACCCAACTATATCGGGCAGTGGCACTTTCTCCATTGGCTATTCCTTTACCAATGCTGGAGGTTGCAGCGATACTGCTTTTCAAAACTTAACAGTCAATCCAACTCCGACTGTCACATTTGGAGCACTGACGGCAGTTTGTCAGGAACTAGTTCCTTTTGCACTATCTGGTGGGGCACCTGTCGGAGGTACCTATTTTGGTTCAGGAGTTAGTGCAGGACAATTCGATCCGGGTGCAGCAGGAGCGGGAACGCACAATATTGGTTATGCTTTTGCAGATGGCAATGGTTGTTCCGATACTGCCTTTCAATCTATTTTAGTGCACCCTACGCCCACGGTTACACTGTCGCCTTTCGCCAATGTCTGCGTGAGTGCAACAGCCATTACGCTCACAGGTGGCAGCCCGTTGGGAGGTGCTTATTTTGGTACAGGTGTTAGCGCAGGATTTTTCGACCCGGCTGTAGCTGGGGTGGGCAGTTTTACCATCAGTTATGCCTTCACCGATGGCAACGGCTGTAGCGACACCGCCATACAATCCATCGCAGTAGATCCACCTCCAACGGTAACTTTGTCTCCATTTACTGCGGTTTGCCAGGAAATTGTGGCGTTTGCTTTGACCGGTGGCAGCCCAGCTGGCGGTACTTATTTCGGAACCGGTGTAAGCGTTGGCCAGTTTAGTCCTGGAATTGCAGGTGCCGGGACCTTTTCAATTGGCTATGCCATTACGAATGGAGCAGGTTGCAGTGATACAGCTTTTCAAAACATCACAGTCCATCCAACTCCTTCAGCAACCTTGACGGCCTTTGCCGCTGTTTGTATCAATGGCGCTACTGTGACACTTTCAGGAGGCAGTCCTGCCGGAGGTGTTTATTTCGGTACTGGAATTATCGCAGGTGTATTTGACCCCGCGACTGCCGGCACTGGTACGCACAACATTAACTATGCTTTTACCGATGGGAATGGTTGCAGCGATACGGCTACACAGACGATTGTTGTCAATTCCGCTCCTGTTGTTACTCAATTACCGTTGGCTTTTCCTTCGGGTTCCATTTGTTTGGATGCAGCTCCACTCGTGCTAGCGGGGGGCAGTCCTACCGGAGGTACTTATTCAGGTGCCGGAGTGAGTGGAGGTCAATTTGATCCGGCTGTTGCAGGTTTGGGATTGCATGTCATTACCTATTCTTTTACCGATGGCAATGGCTGCTCGGGAAGTGCGACCGCCAATATCACCGTGGATACATTGCCAACAGTTTCCCTGGCTGCCTTGACAGATGTGTGTGAAGGAGCAGGGCTGGTTACTTTATCGGGTGGTGCTCCAGTTGGTGGCACTTATTTTGGACCTGGCGTGTCAGCAGGATCATTTGATCCAGTGACTGCCGGAGTTGGCACGCACCTGATTGGTTATGCTTTTACAGATGGAAATGGTTGCAGCGATACAGTTTTCCAGAATATTGTAGTGAACCCCGTACCAACGGTTACGTTCGCTCCCCTCGCTTCGGTATGTGTAGATGCAGCTCCGGTTCCTTTATCGGCTGGTAGTCCGTTTGGCGGAAACTATTTTGGGTCTGGTGTTTCGGTGAGCTCATTCTTTCCGGCAGTTGCTGGTGTTGGAACCCATTTGATTACCTACATCTATCAAGATGCAAATGGCTGTAGCGATACGGCAACGCAAAACATTGTCGTACATCCACTTCCGGTAGTTACGTTCACGCCACCGGCAAATATTTGTGCCAATGCTCCTGCGATTACTTTAACAGGTGGCAGCCCAATTGGCGGTACTTATTTTGGCTCAGGTGTCAGTTCAGGTCAGTTTGATCCATTGGTAACGGGTGTTGGTACACATTCCATCGGGTACACTTTTTCTGATGGAAATGGGTGCATTGATACGGCTTTGGCCAACATCGTGGTCGATACTTTGCCAACGATTGGTTTTGCCCCATTCGCAGACATTTGTGCAAATGCTCCGGCAATATCCTTAGCTGGTGCCACTCCTTTGGGAGGAACTTATTTTGGAACTGGAGTTACAGGCGGAGGCTTTGACCCAGCGGTTACAGGAGTTGGTACGCATTCCGTTGGATATACTTTTACCGATGGAAATGGTTGTAGTGATACCGCTTTCCAAAACATCGTAGTGAATGCCTTGCCAGTCGTCACAATGGCACCTTTGGCCAATATTTGTGAGGAAGCTGCACCCATCACCTTGACGGGCGGAAGTCCTGCCGGAGGCACTTACTTTGGAACAGGTGTTACTGTAGGTGATTTTGACCCCGGTGTTGCCGGGGTGGGCACTCACACAATCAGTTATGCATTTGTTGACGGCAATGGTTGTAGCGACACGGCTACCACATCCATTGTGGTTGACCCAACCCCAACGGTTACGTTAGCAGGATTTACATCGGTTTGTGTTGATGCAGGTTCTTTTACGCTCATGGGCGGTTCTCCCCTTGGTGGAACTTACTTTGGCACAGGAATCACAGCCGGGACTTTTGACCCTGCAACGGCCGGTGTAGGAAATCACTTGATTAGCTATGCTTTCTCTGATGGCAACGGTTGCAGTGATACGGCTACACAAACCATTGCAGTGGATACATTACCAACGGTTACTCTGGTCGCTTTTGCTGACATCTGTGTGCAAGCTGCTGCTGTTCCTCTTGGAGGTGGCACTCCTGCTGGGGGAGTTTATTTTGGACCGGGAGTAATTGCAACTATGTTTGATCCAGGCACTGCTGGAGTGGGAGCGCACCTGATTGGTTATGCATTTACTGACGGAAATGGTTGTAGCGATACGGCCATGGCTCCGATTACAGTCAATCCAACCCCGGTTGTTACATTGGCGGCATTGTCCCCGGTCTGTGAAGAAAACCCTGCCTTTGTTCTTGTAGGTGGCAGCCCTGTTGGTGGCACTTATCTCGGGACAGGCGTTGTTGCTGGTTCTTTTGATCCAGGTGCTGCCGGAGCTGGTTCCCATATTATCAGTTATGGTTTTGTCGATATTAACGGTTGTAATGATACTGCCGTGCAAACAATTGTTGTTAATCCGACTCCAGTTGTCACGTTGAGCCCATTCTCCTCACTTTGTATTGATGCTGGTATGTTGACTTTGACGGGTGGCAGCCCGGCAGGTGGAACTTACTTTGGCTCCGGAGTGAATACAGGACAATTTGATCCGGTCGTAGCGGGTACTGGTTCACACACCATCAGTTATGCCTTTTCAGATGGCAATGGATGCAGTGATACTGCTACCCAACCAATTGTTGTGGATACGCTGCCTGTTGTTGCTTTGGCTCCATTGTCCAGTATTTGCGAAAATGCAGGTGTGTTGACACTTACCGGTGGAACACCCGTTGGTGGCACTTACAGTGGCACTGGTGTTGCTGGTGGTGATTTTGACCCAGCTCTTGCAGGCTTGGGAACTCATTTAATAACATATGTCTTTTCGGATGGTAACGGCTGTGCGGATTCAGCTTCACAAACAATACAGGTGGATTCAGTTCCTGCGGTAACATTAGGTGCTTTTGCAGCAATTTGTGAAAACGGTGGAAGCTTTGCTTTGAGTGGCGGAGCTCCTGTTGGTGGAACTTATTTTGGAACAGGCGTATCTGGTGGTAATTTTGACCCAGCGATTGCCGGGGCAGGAACGCATGTTATTAGCTACACCTTCTCCGATGGCAATGGTTGCAGTAATACGGCCACTCAAAACATTCTGGTGGATACCATTCCTGTGGTTACATTGGCTCCTTTGAGTTCCGTCTGTGCGGATGCTGCTTCGTTCACTTTAACGGGTGGTTCTCCTGTTGGTGGGACCTATTCTGGCCCAGGTGTGACGGCCGGAGTATTCGACCCACAAATTGCTGGAATAGGAGTACATACCATCAGTTACATTTTTGCCGATGGAAATACCTGTGCTGATACAGCAACACAAACTATTTCCGTAGATACCTTGCCGGTTGTTACACACGCAGCTTTGGGCAATGTCTGTGGTAACTCACCTGTATCTACTTTGTCCGGAGGTTCTCCCACAGGTGGCGTTTATAGTGGAGTTGGAGTAGTTGGTGGAACCATGTTTGATCCGACCATTGCAGGAATTGGGACGCAAATACTGACTTATGTTTTTACAGATGGCAACGGATGTGTTGATTCGACCACTCAGACTATTTCTGTGGATACCGTGCCGGTCGTCTCGCTTGGTGCATTTAGTTCTGTATGTGCGAATGAGCCCGCCTTCTTGCTGACCGGTGGAGACCCGCTTGGTGGTGTTTTCAGTGGCTTGGGAGTGACGAGTGGAGATACCTTCAATCCGATTATTACTGGCCCAGGAGTGCATCCAATTGCTTATTCTTTTGTTGATGGCAATGGTTGCACCGATTCGTCTTTTCAATCGATGACAGTAGACACATTACCCACGGTGAACTTTCAACTGGCAGACAGCATTTTCTGTATTGACGATACTTTAGTCACCTTGAACACTGGATTCCCATTGGGTGGCACTTACAGTGGAGTTGGGGTTGACACAGGAAAGTTCAATCCGGTTCTGGCTGGAATTGGTGTTCACCCCATAACTTACAGTGTAACCGATGGGAACGGATGTGTGGGTGAAACCATCGATTCGGCTTCGGTGAATGGATTGCCGGTAGTTACATTCGACCCACTGTCCAACCTTTGTGCAAATGAGGCAGTGTTGCCCTTAACGGGAGGAAATCCGTTAGGAGGCATTTATTCAGGTGCAGGGGTGACATCAGGAGAGTTTGATCCAATGACATTCGGACCAGGTACTTCCATTGTTCTCTATACTTACACAGATACGTTGGGTTGTGCTGACACTGCTTCGCAGTCAATTACGGTAGATAGTGTTACGCTGGCATCATTTACTGCGGTGGCAGATTTGTGTAAAAATGAAGATGTGGTGATACTGACAGAAGGAAGTCCGGCTCCCGGAACTTATTTTGGAACTGGAATTACAGGCGCTTCATTTGATCCTTCTTTGGCAGGTGCTGGAAGCCAAAACATTGGTTATGTGCACACCAACAGTTTCGGGTGTTCTGATACGGCATTCCAATCCATTACAGTGAATCCAATTCCGCTGGTTACGCTTCCAGCATTTGATGCCCTTTGTTTGCCCGATGCATCTTTGAACTTGGATCAAGGTGCTCCTGCAGGTGGGGTCTACAGTGGACAAGGTGTTACCGGAAATACATTTAACGGCTCAGGACTTGGAGCGGGTGATTATGCGGTTTCTTACGTATTTGTCGATGGTGCCGGATGCTCCGACTCTGTGACACAAGACATAGAAGTGCGTACACCACCTCAGGCAATGTTGGGCAATGATACCACCGTGTGTATTCCTGGTGTGGTGGAGCTTACTCCTGGAGGCCAATACAGCTCTTACCTGTGGAATGACGGAACAACAACGGCTACCAACTCAATAACCATTGTACAGCCAATCATTGGCACTGTAGCTTATTCTGTAGAGGTGACGGATACAGCCGGCTGCTCTGGTTCTGATACTGTGTTGCTTTCTACCTTGGAATGCAATCAATTGTCGGTATACCCGAATCCTTCTTTGGGACGCTTTATCGTAAAGGTCAACTTGGCGACAGCTCAGGATATGGAGTTCTTGTTGGTCAATAACCTGGGTCAGATTATTCGGGTAGATAACATTTCCCTTGCTGCTGGAGAGAATGAATTTCCACTAGACATAACAGACGAAGGACCAGGTGCTTATTCTTTAAGGCTAAACATTAAAGGAGTTGACGCAGCGTTGACGACCAAGATCATTGTCCAGTAGTTTAACCTTCTGTACTTTTGTGTTATTCAAGTGAAAACGCAATAGGAATTGATTATGAGTTTAGTAGACACGATAAATGCAGACATCAAAACAGCGATGTTGGCGAAGGACAAAGAATCTTTGGAGCCGTTAAGAGCTGTCAAATCAGCACTGTTAATGGCTGCAACTGAAAAAGGGGCAACAGGTGAGGTATCCGAGGAGGCCGAAACAAAAGCCCTTCAGAAACAAGTCAAACAACGCAAAGACGCTGCTGCTATCTACCAGGAGCAGGGACGAGAAGATCTAGCTGCTGTTGAACTAAAGCAGGCAGCCGTCATAGAAAAATACCTGCCCGAACAAATGGGCGAAGCTGAAGTGAAAGCAGCTGTCTCAGCCATCATTACCAAAACTGGAGCCACCTCAATGGCTGACATGGGTAAGGTGATGGGAATGGCCATGAAAGAGCTCGGTGGAAAGACCGATGGCAAGCTGGTTTCGGCTGCTGTCAAAGAGCTGTTGGGCTAATCTTTTTCAATTTTTTTAAGGCATGCATGAAACCTAATGGGATTTTTCCCGTTAGGTTACTGTAGATTAATAATTCTAAACATGGCAAATTTATACGTTCGATCGTGGTGTAGTTGGCGCTAGAGACAAAGTCTCAAGTCCTTCCCGCATACCCCACTTTTAATTGAACGTATTATGAAAAAGCCAGTTTTCCTCCTTTTCCTTATTGTATATACCCACAACTCCTTTGCACAGGAGAACATGGGGATTGCGAACAGCAATTACGCTCCGGCAAACACACTTTTGCTGAACCCATCTTCCATTGTAGATTCCAAATCCTACCTGGATATCAACATCATTGGAGCCTCTGCATTTGCCCAAAATAATTATGTGTACCTGGCGAAAGAAAATTTTCTGTTTCGAAAGGATATTTTCAACCTGGGTCAGGTACAACCGTCCTACAATACCAACAGAAAAACGGCCAACGGCATTTTGGATATTGGTATTCAGGGACCGACTGCTACAATGGCTTTTGGTAAACATTCCTTTGGTATCTATACTGGTGCCCGGGGATATGTGAATGCGCGGAAAATTCCTGTCGCGGCTGCGCAGTTGGCATTAGACCTTGACAATGCACCAGCATTCAATGATGATTACACAGCCAAAAATGTGCGCGTAAAATCCATGAGCTGGGCTGAGGCCGGGTTATCTTATGGTACCATCTTGAAGCAGTTTGACAAAGACATGTGGACTGGCGGAATAACGGTAAAACGACTCTTCGGCATCCACAACACTTCCCTGATCATTGAAGATGCGGACGTAGAACAGCTCGATTCCAACTCTGCCCGACTAAATACGCTGAAAGGTAAATATGCTCATGTTGAGCCAGGCTGGAATACCGGTTCTGGATGGGGGGTAGATCTTGGTGTGACTTACAAAAGGATGTTGGAAGATGTCACTAAGTATGTGCCGCATTCTGTTTTAAGTCATTGCGCTGTTCCTGATTATAAATACAAGATCGGTGTGTCTTTGTTAGATTTTGGTCGGATAAAGTATAAGAAGAATGCCATGTACCGAGAGTTTGATCGGAACTCTGAAATTGATACGCTCAACACCATTGATGACCTGACTAGTTCCAATGCTGATGCAGGCACTGATAAAACTGGAAATGTTTTTAAAGCCAAATTGCCAACGGCTCTGTCCGCGCAGTTTGATTACAACTTTGAAAATAATATTTACGTGAACGCGACAGCTGTATATGCCATTCCAAGGCCGAAAAACTTCGGAGTAGAACGGTCCAATTTATTAGCGGTAACACCAAGGTATGAAACCAGGTATTTTGAGGCTTCCATGCCGTTGTCTTTGTACAATTTCAAAACACCTCACGTTGGGTTGGCTTTTCGACTGTACAATGTGGTGATAGGAACAGACAACATTCTGCCTTATTTCTTAAGGATGAACGTGTATGGTGCCGATATTTACTTCAATGTAAAGTACACGATGTTCAGCAGTCCTAAGTGCAAGGGAAAGAGAAATAAGTCTAAAAAGCAATTCTGTCCGGCACCAGCATTCTGACGGAGCAATGTCTTGGAGCAAAAATCCGATGGAGAAAAATGCCCAATTGATTAGATTTGAGGGAATGAATTGGGAAAAGAGATGAAAAGGATAATTCGGATGACACTATTGGCTGTAGGCTTGTTGCTTGCAGCCTTTTGTGTTTGGCAGGGAGAGATGATCGTTTATGGAGCTGGTCAAGGCATTGGTCAAGCCAAGGTGATTTTGGAGTCACGTCCTGTGGAGGAGGTGCTGGCAGATGATCAATTTCCAGATTCACTCAAAGCCAAATTACACCTTGTTCAGGAAATCAGGGAATTTGCCATTGATTCATTGGGCATCAACGATTCGGAGAACTACAAATCAGTGTATGACCAACATGGAAAACCTATCCTGTGGGTTGTTTCGGGCTGTCCGCCTTACCAATTAGAAGCACACAAATGGGATTATCCTTTTCTAGGTGCGTTGGGCTATAAAGGGTTCTTTGACTTGGAAAAAGCGAAACGCGAGGAACGGGAACTTCAAAAAATGAGCCTCGATACAGATGTTGGGGAAGTGGGAGCGTGGTCGACTTTGGGTTGGTTCAATGACCCGATTTTGAGCAGCATGTTAAACAAGTCTCCCGGCTCATTGGCGCGCTTGATCATTCACGAGTTGACCCATGCGACTTTGTATGTTTCGGGCAATGCCGACTACAATGAGAACCTGGCCACCTTTGTAGGCGATAATGGTGCGATTCTTTTCCTGAAATCTAAATATGGTGTCAACTCAAAGGAGTATAAAGATTACATGGGGCGCCTCGCAGATATTGAACTTTACAGTGCACATGTATTGGGTGGGGCAATGAAACTCGATAGTTTGTACGAAACTTTTGATGAGCACACACCAGAGAAGGAAAAGTCGACCGGGAAAGAAGGGATGATTCGACACATTATTTCCTCTTCCGACACACTCAATTTTTACAATGCTTCAAGGTATGCCCGAATACGAAAAGCAGACTTTCTTCCGAACAACACCTTTTTTATGAGTTTCAAAATGTATCGGGAGGAACAGAGCGTTTTTGAAAAGGAGTTTCGAGAAGAATTTGATAGCAATTTTCAAAAGTATTTGACTTACCTCAAGTCAAAATATCCGCATGTGTAATTACTTCATCTGCTCTCTGCTGACAATAGTATAGTTTGAGATAGTAAGCGGTAAAATAAAACTTCGTCTGATTTCCTTCCTATTCCCCATGCCCGGGGGCGATTTCCTCAAAAGTTGGGTCACTTTACTGAAATGTTTTTTTCGTTGAAAGCGTAAGCCTTCTTGAATCTGATTTTTTTTGAAATCCTTCGCTGGCCTACATTTGGTAGATAATTGTTGCCTTGTGTAAAGGGTTTGGAGTGATGTGAATACGTTAGCTCTCAGGGCGCATAAGAATACATCAAAATCATACTTATGATTGGAGAATCGTTAAAGCTTTTGCTCGTTATGCCTGCTTATAATGAGGAAGAGTGCATTGAAGAAGTAGTTACCAATTGGGCAAATCAGCTGAAACAAATTTTCCCAAAAGAGACTGACTTTAGAATGCTCATCATTAATGATGGTTCCAGGGATCGCACCGGTGAAATTTTGGATGAATTGTCACTTAAGGTGTCTCAATTGAGGGTGGTTCATCAAACAAACTCGGGGCACGGTGAAGCGGTCCTGAACGGTTACGAACGGGCCATCGCACTGTCCCCGAATTGGGTTTTTCAAACTGACAGTGACAACCAATTTAGGCCATCTGATTTCTTGAAGCTTTGGGAAGCCAGGGAAAAGTCTCTTTTCCTCACGGGCTACCGGCAACAGCGCAATGATGATTTTAACCGCCTTGTTATTACACGCATCCTTAGAGGGGTGATCCGCATCACCTATGGCTGTTCTGTCAAAGATAGTAATGTGCCCTACCGCCTTATCCAAACCGATTACCTGGAGTCGCTGTTCAAGCAACTGCCCGGAAGGCCTTTTGCACCCAATATTTTCCTGGCTATCCTGGCAGCAAGAGACGGCCAGAACTTATTTGAATTTCCGATTTCACACCTGGCCCGTGAAACGGGGCAAGTGTCCATCGTGAAATGGACCCTGATCAAGGTGTGTATGAGAAGTTTTAGAGAGTTGGTTTGGTTTCGCCTGACACTTAGGCAACGACTTCAATCTATTCGAGAAATTCAACCAACACTAATTAACTCCAGTAAATAAATGAATGTGAAGTATTTGATAATTGGTGCTGGGCCTACCGGCCTCGGTGCAGCTTATCGTTTGAAAGAACTAGGCGAGAATGATTTTATGGTAGTTGAAAAGGAGTCCTATTCCGGAGGATTAGCGACAACATTTAAAGATGAAAAGGGCTTTCTCTGGGATATCGGAGGGCATGTTCAGTTTTCACATTATAAGTATTTTGACGAGCTCATGCTAAGCACTTTAGGCGCTGATGGTTGGTTGGAGCATGAACGTGAATCATGGGTTTGGATGCGCAATAGATTTATTCCCTATCCCTTTCAAAACAATGTGCGCTACTTGCCTAAAGAAGAGATGTGGAGTTGTTTGCGTGGAATGATTAAAAACCTTTCGGCCCCCCAGCAAGAAAAGCCTAAGAATTTTGAAGACTGGATTCGAGTGACATTTGGAGAGGGCATAGCCGAGCTATTTATGTTGCCTTATAACTTCAAGGTGTGGGCATTTCCTCCATCACTGTTAAGCCATCACTGGATTGGAGAAAGGGTCGCTGTGACAGATCTTGAACGGGTGACTGGTAACGTGATTTTTGAACAAGACGATCTTTCGTGGGGACCAAACAACACATTTAGTTTTCCGCTGCATGGTGGCACTGGATCCATTTGGAAAGGAGTGGCGAATGAGATAGGCGAAGATCATTTTGCGTTCAACAAATGTGTCGACAGTATTGAAGCGGAAAAAAAGACGGTTTGGTTTACCGATGGAACTTCTGCCACCTATGAATATTTGCTTTCTACAATGCCGTTGGATCTTTTGGCGGAAGCGGTGGATGAATTACCGGTGCACATCAAAGAGGAAACGAAAGAACTGAAGCATTCCACTTCGCACATCGTAGGCATCGGTTTAGCTGGAAAGCCAGGTGCCCATTTGGAGAAAAAATGTTGGATGTATTTTCCAGAATCTGATTGCCCTTTTTACCGGGTAACAGTCTTTTCAAATTACAGCCCTAACAATGTACCTGATCCTGAAAACCAATGGTCTTTGATGACAGAAACGAGCGAGTCGGATCTAAAGAAAGTTGACAGCAAAACCATCGTTCAAGAGACTATTCAAGGGCTCCTGAACACAGGTTTAATTGATTCGGAAGAACAGGTTATTTCAACTTGGTATTACAAGGCCGGTTACGGTTATCCGACACCTTCACTGGGCAGGGACGCTATTCTTAAGAATGCAATTCCTGAATTGGAAAAACTGAATATTTATTCAAGGGGAAGATTTGGTGCATGGAAATACGAAGTAAGCAATCAGGATCACAGTATGATGCAGGGAGTTGAATGGGTCAATCGAATGGTTTTGTCTGTTCCTGAAGTGACCATTCATTTTCCATCTATGGCCAACGCTAACTGGGGGCAATTGATATGAGTCGCATCTATGCAAAAAAGAAAGGCCGCCAAAAGGGGGCAAAAGTTGCGAAAAAATCGCCTTCGAAATCGAAGGGGTTTGGGCGGGTGTTACCCTTCATGTTTAAGAATGTTGTTATCGGTGCTGTCTTTTTTAGTTTGATGCTATATACGGCCACCAATGTCTCTGGATACAATTGGTTTTTCGCGAACCTGATTAAAGGGAATTTGAGTTTCATAAAGCAGAACGCTAAAATAACCGTTGCTCAAAAAAAGCAATACAAGTTAAAGGCTCCTTACAATTATTTGGAGTTTGTAAACCAAAAATCTCCTGATTCAGCCATTGTTTTATTTCCCTTCGATTCGACACATTATACTGATAAGAATTTTAAGATTGCAGATTTCGAGAAGCCACGGTTGACGATTATGAGCAAGTCTTATGTTTCTTCCCTCATCTATCCCAGGAAAGCCGTTTTTCTGCGAGATAAAGACAGCGACCCCTTGTTTTCCCAATATACACATGTCGCCTTGGTTGGAGGAATGGGCTATGAGCTTCTGGATTATAAGGTGCGAAAAGCTGGCAAGCATTCCTTCATGCCCAGAAAATTGAACAAACAGTAGATAGGTCAGGTAGCATGTTGGAAAAATTGTTTGAAAACCCCTTTCAAGCCCAGCTTTTCGGGTTTTTATGGATGAAACTACAGGGCATTACCCTGAGCGAATTAACTGGTATTGTTATGCTGGTAACGCTGGGCTATGTGTTGTTGATTCCCTGGAGAAAATCATTGCGACCGCTTGAATTGGTGGGGTTGATATTCCCCTTTGGCGTTTCAGGGATGGGGGTGATACTACTGTTGTTCCTGCTTTTATTCCCAAGCTACCTCAGCTTTGAAAGCTTAGCCTGTAGCATACTCTTGATTTGTTGGATAATTCTGTCTCTTGATTTTTTAAAGAATAAAAAGGAGTACTGGAAATGGCCGCATATGATGCGACAGATAAAGAGGGTTTTCCAGCGGGTGAAAGAGTTGAACCTTATTCAGATTTTATGTTTGATGCTTATCTCTTACATCCTTTTTGTCATAGGATTAAAAGGAATATTTTGGCCCATTTTAGACTGGGATGCGATTACTACATTCGACTTCTACGGGCGTTCAATTGCCGTTGAGAAAGAGCTCATAACGAGTATCGTCAGGGACAAGTCCGTTGGCTCAGGTGTTGCTTACCCCCCTTTGACTCACTTGATGATTGCCTATTCCTACTTAGCAGGTTTCTATGACCCCAAGATTTTTTTCACACTCACCTATGTCTCTTTTATCTTGGCTTTCTATGCCTTCACCAGGAGGTTTGTCAATCGGACAGGTAGCATGATAATCGTGCTGCTGATGATTATGACTCCAGAGTTGACAGCATTTTCTACATTCTGTAAAACCAACATCTTACAAATGCTGTTTTCCTCTTTGGGAATTCTGGTATTCTTCCGTTGGATGAGCGAACGAAAACTACCGCTCCTTTATCTGGCAGCAGTTTTGGTTGGTTTCGGTGCTTGGGTGAGGAGTGAAGGAGTGGAATTTGTTTTAATTCCAGGGCTTTTCCTGTTTTACGAAACCATTAGGGGGCAATTAAAGTGGAATCAACTCATTGGTTACGGAGTCATAGGTCTGGTGCCCTTTTTATTCTGGCAAATTTTCCTTTCAGCTACGCCAGAGTTAGGCCATTATCAACAGGTAGAGGTAGAAAAGTCCATTTTCTGGGATGCTGAAAAACTCTATATGATCATCGGCTACCTCCAAAATCACCTTGCCAGTGTACAATATTACGGCCTGGCCTCCTATTTCTTGATTTTACTTTTAGTCATCAACCTGTTGTTTTTCAAACGAGCGCACAACCATCAATTTGGGCTCATTTTGCTGGGATTGGTCATAATGCATGTCTTTCTTTTATATCAATTGCATTACAAGGGAGACAACATGGAGTGGCTATTGAAGTACTCGCTAAAACGGTACATATTTAATTGGATACCTTTGATATATTTTTTTATAGGTACAAGCTTTGGTTTTCAATGGTTGACCCGGAAGCTGGAATCTTTTCTGAAGTTGCAGCCAAAGGAGGCTAAATAGAAAAAGCCGTTCCAACATGGTTGAAACGGCTTTTGATTAATAGTATCTGTAAGAAGCTTACATCATGCCAGGCATGCCTCCGCCCATTCCGGCAGGCATTCCGCCACCAGCTCCGGCTTCTTCTTTTTCGTCAGCTAAAACGCATTCTGTTGTCAACAGAAGACCAGCAATAGATGCGGCATTCTCAAGAGCAACACGCGTTACTTTTGTTGGGTCGATAACACCAGCAGTCATCATATCTTCATAGGAGTCAGAATTGGCATTGTAACCAAAGTTACCTTTGCCTTCTTTCACCTTTTGGATAACGATTGAACCTTCGCCACCAGCGTTTGCTACGATTTGACGTAGAGGCTCTTCAACTGCTCTGCGTACAATAGCAATACCGGTCTTTTGGTCTTCATTGCTCGCTTCAGCCTCACCCAAGCCTTCCAGCGCACGGATGTAGGCAACGCCTCCACCAGCAACAATACCTTCTTCAACAGCTGCACGAGTTGCATGAAGTGCATCATCAACACGGTCCTTCTTCTCTTTCATCTCTACTTCAGTAGCAGCACCGATGTATAAAACAGCAACACCACCAGCCAATTTGGCCAAACGCTCTTGCAGTTTTTCTTTATCGTAATCAGAAGTGGTGTTCTCCACTTGCGCTTTGATTTGGTTCACACGAGCAGTGATGTCTTCTTTGGTGCCAGCACCGTTTACGATGGTCGTGTTGTCTTTGTCCAACTCGATTTTTTCAGCAGTTCCAAGGAAAGACAAATCAGTATTTTCCAATTTGAATCCTTGCTCTTCAGAAACAACAGTACCACCAGTCAAAATAGCGATGTCTTCCAACATGGCTTTTCTGCGGTCTCCAAATCCTGGAGCTTTTACAGCAGCTACTTTCAAAGAACCACGGAGCTTGTTAACAACCAATGTTGCCAAAGCTTCTCCATCCACATCTTCAGCGATGATCATCAAAGGTCTTCCGGCTTGAGCAGTTTTCTCCAAAATAGGAAGCAAATCCTTCATGGTGGAGATTTTTTTGTCGTGAATCAGGATATAAGGATTTTCCAATTCAGTAACCATTTTCTCAGCATCAGTTACAAAGTAAGGAGAAAGGTAACCTCGGTCGAACTGCATTCCTTCAACAACCTCTACAGTTGTGTCAGTACCTTTAGCTTCTTCAACAGTGATAACACCTTCTTTGCCTACTTTGGCCATTGCTTCTGCAATCAACTTCCCAATGGTAGGGTCGTTGTTGGCAGAGATGGTTCCTACCTGTTCGATTTTTTCTGAATTGGCTCCAACTTCCTGTGATTGAGCATGAAGGGCTGAAACAATGCCCTTAACAGCTTTGTCGATACCGCGCTTCAAATCCATTGGATTTGCACCGGCAGCAACGTTCTTAAGTCCAGCAGTAACGATGGCCTGAGCCAAAACAGTCGCAGTTGTTGTTCCGTCACCAGCTACGTCAGCTGTTTTAGAGGCAACTTCTTTAACCATCTGAGCGCCCATGTTTTCTACTGGGTCACTCAATTCAATTTCTTTTGCTACAGTAACACCATCTTTAGTGATGGTAGGAGCACCGAATTTTTTGTCAATAATAACATTTCGCCCTTTAGGCCCCAATGTTACTTTTACCGCATTTGCCAATGCGTCAACTCCCTTTTTTAACGCATCACGCGCTTCCAAATCAAATGTGATATCTTTTGCCATGTCTGTATAATGTTTGTGCGTTTGTTAAGAATCGCTTGATTTAAAGAATTGCAAAAATGTCAGATTCTCTCATGATGAGGTAATCTACACCTTCGATTGCGATTTCAGTTCCTGAATACTTTCCATACAATACGGTGTTGCCCGTTTCAACTGTAGTAGGTTCATCCTTCGTGCCTGGACCAACAGCTACAACAGTACCTCTTTGAGGCTTTTCTTTTGCTGTATCAGGGATGATAATGCCAGAGGCAGTTGTTAATTCTGCATCTGCTGGTTTAACCAATACACGATCTGCTAGTGGTTTAAGCTTTAAGTCAGCCATTTGGATTGATTTTATTAGTAATTAATAACAATGGTTTTCAGTAGTAAGATTCTACTGCATATTCCGCTAGACACAATTTGTGCCATTAGGCATTCTTCCGACAAAGTTGCCGTAAAACGACAAGGTTGTCAGCCCGAAGGTGACAACCTGACATCTTTCCAGAAAATGAAAGAATAAATTATTAGTTATTGTCACCTCCCGCAGGAGCTGATTCTGTGCCAGTAGGCACAGGCTGAGGAGGTAGAGTTGGGAAATTTGTCACCTCACGGTTGACGAAATCCTCAATTTCACTTTGTTGTTGTTGAACACCTTCAGTAGTTCCGCTGCCTTGTAAGGCCGCAGATAAAAGGCTCAGTCCTAACAAACCGATAGCCAAAGACCAGGTAGCTTTTTCCAAAAAGTCGGCTGTTTTTCTAACGCCAATGATTTGGTTTGAGCCAGCAAAGCTTGATGACAAGCCGCCACCCTTTGAATTTTGAACTAAAATAACTCCCAGCAAAAGGATACAAACAAGGAAGATTACTACTGAGATGAATATCATGAGGTAACTATTTTAAATGTGTACTCAATTCTTTAATGAGGGCTGCAAAGTAACTGCTTTTTTCGGGAAATTTCAAGCTCAATTTTTGGTAGGCCAGAATCGCCTTTTTATGGTTGCCCTGTTGAGCATATATCTTGGCCAGAGTTTCGGTCACAAAATTTTCATCTTCCACCAAACTCATCTTGGCCATGTGGGTGGGTGAAAAGAAAGCTGTCTTAGCCGGAGCGATGCTTGGCTCTTGTTTAATGAACCGCTCAATGAGAACGTTTTTGTCTGGTTTAGGAGCATGATCTTCCGATTCAATCGAAACGGGTTCATCATTTAGTACCCGCATCCAATTGGAAAGAGTATGCTTGTTTTTGGGGGGTGAGGCCGGTGTTTTGAGTGCAGCAGTTTCCAAAATAGCATCATCTCCTTCCTCTTCAACCATGTCTTCCGAAACTTCTAGCGTTAACGAAGCAGATACGGCTTGTCGTAAAATCTCAGTTTCCAAAGGAGAAATGTCTATCTGAGGAGCTGGTGTTGGCTCAGCAGGTGTTGATTCAGCAGGAGGCGCAACTTCAGGAAGATTGGCAACCTGGTTTTCCTCCATCTCTTGCTCTACCTCTTCAATTTTTTCTGCTAGTCCAGCCTGGATGACCAGGTGATAAAGCGCTTTCCTATCGGTAGCATATGCTGCTGCTAATTTTAGCTGGTCGTTGTACCGGATGTCACTGCCATCGTGCAGTCCTTTCGTGTACAGCAGTTGTGCCGACTGGCAATAGGGGTATTGTTCTAAAAGGGGGCCGAGTTGGGCAACAACCGATTCATCCAGGTTTTCTGGATGCGATAACAAATCGATGAATTGTTGCCGGTTCATTACCAGTTGCTTACAGCGCGGTTAAAAATGTCTTGTGTCAATCGGGTGTTGATTTCCTCAATCAAATCATCTTCCACGGCCGAAAGGTTTTGACCACTGGTCATATCCGCAAATTGCGAAAACGAAGACTCAAAGCTTTTGCTTTCTTCCAACGTATTGGTGTAGCGTACATTGACAGTAATCGTCAGCCTGTTTAAAGCAGCCGTCTCATTGCCTTGAATGGCCTGCGGTGCAGTGCGGTAGCCCGTAATTTCACCCTCCAGCTTCAAATGTGCATTGCTTTTGACCATCGACAAACTGGATTGTGACAGGAACGTGTCTCGCAGCTTTTCAGTGAATGCCTGACTGAGGGTCGGTTGAGCCAAAGGGGCATAATTCGGAAAAAGGGAAATAGAAACGGTTTGAGCCGCTCCAATGTCAGCCCCGGTAAACGACAACTGAGCTTTGCAGCCACCTAACAAAGTGAGCAAAGCGATGAGTACGAAACAGTGTAAGGAGGTGTTTTTCATTTCAAATTATATTCTTTGATCTTCCTATACAAAGTTCGTTCCGAAATACCAAGCTCTCTGGCAGCATACTTGCGCTTGCCTTTGTACTTGTCCAGCGCCTTGTGGATGAGTTCTTTTTCCTTGTCTTCGATGGAAAGTGACTCTTCTACCTCTTCTTCCTCAATAATTATCTGTGGTTCGCGCTGAGGCATTGATGGAGTCGTTGGGACAGGGAAATTAGATTCACCCGTTTCCAGAGAAGGGTTAATGTCGTTGTAGAGCTGATGAATCGTTTGCGCATCAATGTTATCAGTGCCATTTTGCATCAACTCAACAACCAATTTTTTGAGATCGTGCAAATCCTTTTTCATGTCGAACAATACCTTATATAATAGGTCGCGTTCTGAAAAATCATTCTGCTCGTTCTTGTCTTTGAAAAGAACGGGTAGTCGATTGTCAATTGAATCAGGCAAATATTTAAGCATGGTCTGCGGAGAAATGCTTCGGTCCTGCTCAATCACAGATATTTGCTCAGTAATGTTTTTCAGTTGACGGATGTTGCCCTTCCATTGATAATTAGAGAGCATTTCCTGTGCTTTCTCCGATAAACGAATGACTGGCATCCGGTATTTTTCTGCAAAATCCGAGGCGAACTTCCGAAACAACAAATGAATGTCGTCTTTCCGTTCCCGCAAAGGTGGAATCTGTATTGGCACAGTATTTAGCCGATAGTACAAGTCCTCCCTGAATTTTCCAGCCTTAATTGCTTCAGGTATATTAACATTGGTGGCAGCCACAATGCGCACATCCGTTTTTTGAACTTTGGAAGAGCCTACCTTGATGAATTCTCCTGTTTCAAGTACACGCAACAGCCGAACCTGTGTTTGCATAGGAAGTTCTGCTACCTCATCCAAAAAAATCGTTCCGCTGTCCGCCACTTCGAAATAGCCTTTGCGCGTGCCTTGCGCTCCAGTAAAAGATCCTTTTTCGTGGCCAAATAGTTCAGAGTCAATCGTTCCTTCAGGAATGGCACCGCAGTTAACAGCAATGTGTGAAGCGTGTTTACGGGAGCTTAGATGGTGAATGATTTGAGGCATTACCTCTTTTCCCGTCCCACTTTCTCCGGTGATTAAAACGGACAGATCAGTAGCAGCTACCCTTGAGGCGGTCTCTATGGCGTGGTTCAGGATAGGAGAGTTTCCAATAATCCCAAAACGCTGTTTTATTTGTTCTACTGTCATAATTCGGGATTAACCGCAATTCCTTTTAATGTAGCCGCAGTGCAATCGTTAACCTTCACGTGAATGTATTGGCCCGGTAGGTGATTTTCTTTTGGAAAGATAATAACCGCGTTTTGGGAATTACGACCATACAATTCATCTTCCGATCGTTTGGAAGTGCCTTCAACCAAGACCTCATATGTTTTGCCAACTGCACGTTTGTTGCAAGCCAGAGAGCTTTCCTGTTGCAGTGCAATGATTTCGTTCAAGCGACTTTTTTTGACATCCTCGGGAATATCATCTTCATATTTTCTTTCGGCCAATGTTTTGGGACGTTCAGAATAGATGAACATGTAGGCGTAGTCGTATTGAACAGCTTTCATCAAAGAAACCGTTTCCTGATGTTGCTCTTCTGTCTCTCCACAGAACCCAGAAATTACATCAGTGGAAATACCGCACTGGGGAATAATGTTCCGAATAGCTTCAATGCGGTCAAGGTACCATTCACGTGTGTAGCCACGGTTCATTTTTTTCAGAATGGCGGAGCTGCCTGATTGAACTGGCAAATGAATGTAGTTGCAAATATTTTCATACTTGGCCATGATATGCAAAACTTTGTCCGTCATATCTTTTGGATGCGAAGTGGAAAAACGGATACGCAACTTAGGATTGGCTACGGCCACTTTTTCCATCAGGTCTGCAAAGTCAGTTGGCTGAATGCTCGGATCAATAACTTCTCCCTTTTTTGAAACATTCCAACGGTAAGAGTCCACATTCTGTCCTAACAAGGTGACCTCGCGATAGCCCCTGCTGTATAAATCGGTAGCTTCGGCAACAATTGATTCAGGGTCTCGACTTCTCTCCCGGCCCCTGGTGAAAGGAACTACGCAAAACGAGCACATGTTATCACAGCCGCGCATAATGGAAATAAAGGCAGTGATGCCATTGCTTCCCAGTCGTACAGGTGTAATGTCCGCATATGTTTCTTCACGTGAAAGCAGCACGTTGACCGCTTTGCGACCATCATCAACCTCCTGAATGAGGGAGGGTAAATTGCGGTAGGAATCAGGTCCAGCTACTAAATCAACCAGCTTTTCTTCTTCGAGTAACTGAGATTTAAGGCGTTCTGCCATGCAGCCCAGCAAGCCAACAACCAAACCAGGTTTTGATTTTTTTAATGTTTTAAACTGACTCAATCGGTTGCGAACTCGTTGTTCGGCATTGTCCCGAATGGCGCAGGTATTCATCAACACAACATCCGCTTCATCCGAATTGCGGGTCGTAGAAAAACCTTCTTTTGATAAAATGGACGCAACAATCTCGCTATCTGAAAAATTCATCTGACAGCCATAGCTCTCTAAATAAAGCTTCTTGGTTGTAGTGTTTGATGCCTTCAACACGGTAGCTTCTCCTTGTCTGGATTCGTCCAGAACTTTGTCTATCTCTGATTTCACGGTTGTTTTGTCTCTTAATTGGGGAGCAAAATTAGTCAAAATAGGCGAAGGTGACAAAATGTCATAAGCGCTGGTAGCTTAGCTTTGCGAAGAGAAAAACGGAAGCTTTTTTGAGTTTGAGATTTAGGTGTATATTGCCGTCCCATTAACCGTGTTTGGATTTCGATTAATTTTGTAGGCTTATATTTGTGGCGCACAACATGGAGAAACGTGTGAATAAATCTCTCCAAACTAAAGTCTCTTTGAATGAATTTAGTAATAGTTGAATCACCCGCTAAGGCAAAAACCATCGAAGGTTTTCTCGGAAAAGATTTTACCGTTAAGTCAAGCTATGGGCATGTGAGAGACCTCGCGAAAAGCGGACTCGGAGTGGATGTTGAAAATGGTTTTATACCGAGTTATCAGGTAATGCCAGATAAAAAAGCAATCCTCAAAGAACTCAAAATACTGTGCGACAAATCTGACATTGTATGGCTAGCAACGGATGAGGACCGCGAAGGAGAAGCCATTTCCTGGCATCTATTGGAAGCCTTGGAGCTGGACGAAGCGAAAACAAGAAGAATTGTTTTTCATGAGATTACCAAGTCGGCCATTCTGAAAGCGATAGAACATCCAAGAACAATTGACCGAAACCTGGTTGATGCGCAACAAGCACGAAGGGTGCTGGATCGATTGGTTGGTTTTGAACTGTCTCCGGTTCTGTGGAGAAAAGTAAAACCTTCGCTCTCAGCTGGGCGTGTTCAATCAGTGGCAGTACGTGTTATTGTAGAACGAGAACGAGAAGTGATTGGGTTTAAGGTGGAGTCCTTCTTCAAGGTACAAGCCAATTTTAAAACGGAAAAAGGGGAGAACGTCAAGGCAGACTTATCCGCAAGACTTACGGAATCAAAAGAAGCGAGCGATTTATTAAATACATGTATTGGTGCTGATTACAGCATCAAAAGTATCGAGACAAAGCCCGCAAAAAAATCTCCTTCAGCTCCTTTTACTACTTCTACGCTACAACAAGAGGCCAGCCGCAAACTGAGCTTCTCGGTCGGGCAAACCATGTCGGTGGCACAGCGGTTGTATGAAGCAGGAAAGATAACCTACATGAGAACTGATTCGGTGAATTTGTCCAAAACAGCCATTGATGCTGCCAAGGATGAAATTCTACGTTCTTTTGGAGAAGAGTACGCCAATCCTCGAAAATATTCCACCAAATCAAAAAGTGCGCAGGAAGCGCATGAGGCGATTCGACCAACTGACATGGGGACGCACGCATTGGATGGAGATTCCCAAGAATCCCGTTTGTATGAGTTGATTTGGAAAAGGACGCTAGCCTCACAAATGGCCGAAGCGAAATTGGAGAAGACGACAGCCAAGATATCCATCTCCACTTCAGAAAGAGAGTTTGTAGCACAAGGCGAAGTATTGAAATTTGATGGATTCCTCAAAGTTTACATGGAAACGACTGAGGATGATGAAACAAATGAAACCGCCAAAGGAATGCTTCCCCAAATGGCACAAGGACAAGATCTAACGCTTGCTTCTGCTGATGCTACCCAACGGTTTACGCACCATCCGGCACGATACACAGAAGCGAGTCTGGTGAAAAAGTTGGAAGAACTCGGCATCGGACGTCCATCTACTTATGCACCTACCATTTCAACCATTCAAAAAAGAGGATACGTTGAAAAAACGGAAAAAGAAGGGAAAGAACGCAATTACACCGTGTACCGACTGGAAAATGAAGAAGTGAAAGAAACTATCCAGACTGAAGTTACCGGCAGGGAGAAAAACAAATTATTCCCCACTGACATTGGCATGGTGGTGAATGACTTTCTGGTTGTGCATTTTGATGATATTTTGAATTTCCATTTCACTGCCGATGTCGAAAAAGAATTTGACGAAATAGCCAACGGACAAAAGAAGTGGAATGAGATGATCGACCAATTTTATGGCCCGTTCCACAAGAATATTGAACATACACTCGAGACAGGGGAGAAGGCTACTGGCGCGAGATTGCTGGGAATCGATCCGAAATCTGGAAAAAATGTTTATGCAAAAATAGGCAGATACGGACCTATGATTCAGATAGGGGAAGTAGAAGACGAAGAAAAGCCAAAGTTTGCTTCGGTTAAAGGTGATTTAAGCATGACAACGATAGAGCTTGATGAAGCCCTTGATTTGTTCAAATTACCTCGAGAGTTGGGAGAATACAAAGACATCATGGTTGTAATTGGTGTTGGACGGTACGGCCCCTACGCCAGATACGATGGAAAATTTTATTCACTAGGTGACGAGCACAACCCATTGACAATTACATTGGAAGTGGCTACTGAGCTTATTGAAATAAAGATGGAAGAGGATCGGAAGAAGCTGATCAGGACATATGAAGAAGACAGCGAAGTAAAAGTTTTAAACGGTCGATGGGGACCATATATATCTTACCACGGAAAGAACTATAAAATCCCTAAAGATAAAGTAGCAGAAGAATTGACCTTGGCCGATTGTGAGGCCATCTCGAAAATACCCAAAGCGCCACGAAGAGGCAAAAAGAAATAAATGGAAATGGACATCGCATTATACCTTGAACCCATTGAGCATGATGCCTCAGTTTTTCCCAAGAACAGTCTTGGGGCAAACATGGCGGTGCATAATGTGGCCTCCGGTTTTCCAGATATGGATGGTGTGAAGGTGGCGATCGTGGGGGTGAAAGAGGAGCGGGGAGCTGTTTCCAATGAAGGATGTGCCAATAGCATAGAGCAAATTCGTTCCTACCTCTATCAACTTTTTCCAGGTGAGCATAAAATGCAGTTGGCCGATTTGGGTAACCTGCTGGCTGGAAAGGAAAGGGCAGATACCTATTTTGCATTGAGCAAGATTGTCAGCGAACTGATCCGAAACAAAATTTTCCCTTTGATAATAGGAGGGAGCCAAGACCTGACTTATGCCAACTACTTGGCCTATGAAGAATTGGAGCAGGTCATTAATTTCGTGAGCATTGACAATAGTTTTGATTTAGGTAAGTCAGGAGATGGTTTGTCGGCTACTTCTTATTTAAATAAGATCATTCTAAGACAGCCCAACTACCTGTTTAACTACAGTAACATTGGCTATCAGGCCTATTTTATAGATGAAGAAGAGTTGCACTTAATGTCAAAGCTATATTTTGACACCCACCGTTTGGGAGAAGTGCGGGCGAACCTTCAGGAAACAGAACCGATATTGCGCAATGCAGATATGTTGAGTGTAGATATTGCAGCGGTGCGACAGTCAGATGCGCCTGGATGCGGTAAAACAACACCGAACGGGTTTTACGGAGAAGAGTTGTGCCAGATGATGCGGTATGCAGGTTTAAGTGATAAGCTGACCTCATTGGGAGTTTACGAAGTGAATCCTGATTTTGACAACCGAGGCCAAACTGCGCACTTGGTGGCACAGATGATATGGTGCTTTCTTGATGGTTATTATAACCGCAAAGGAGAGTTTCCGATGGCAAGCAAAAAGGAGTATCTTAAGTATAATGTATCATTTCAGGATTTAAAGAATGAAATGATCTTCTACAAGAGTATTAAAAGTGATCGTTGGTGGATTCATGTTCCATACCCTCCAAATAATGGTATGCGGTATCAACGCCATCAACTGGTTCCTTGCTCATATGATGATTACAAGACAGCATGCAATGATGATATTCCCAATAAGTGGTGGAAAACATATCAAAAATTGAGTTGATTTAAAATAAATAATGTAGCGTAGAATTAACGTAAACGCACGGGGGATGGGGGAGACAGGAATGCATTGTTCAAAAATTTTGCCCATTGTTAAAAATTTTTTGACCCGAATGATATTTTGACTATTTTAGCCCCCACTATTTTAGGAAGGAATCATTCGATTATTGTATTTATTCATGAAAAAAGCTCTACTAGCAGTAGCGTTTAGCGGAATGGTTTTGGTTGGATTTTGTCAACAAGACCCTCAATTCAGCCAAAACATGCGCAACCGTCTTTTTCCCAACCCTGGAGTTGCGGGGAGTAATGATGCCATTTGTGCAACATTACTTGGTCGTAACCAATGGGTCGGCTTTGAAGGTGCACCCGAATCCTACTTGTTTTCAGTTCATGCTCCTCTCAATTGGCGTTTACCAGGCACTAACTGGCAGGTTAAAAGTGGAGTTGGCCTCTCTATTGTCACAGATAGATTGGGCCAGGAAAGCACTTTTGGAGTGAAGTTGTCCTATGCGCATCGCCAGCCTTTAAATCTGGGAGGAATTCCTGCTCACTTAGGGATTGGTATTGGTGTTGGAATGATTAGTAAGTCAATCGGCCAAAACTGGCGTGCGACTGATGCATTCTTTAGCGATGCAGCTATTCCTGATAATGGTGCTGGTAACAATGGATTTGATGCTGATTTCGGCCTTTATTACAAGACAGATGACAATAAGTTATATATAGGTCTGTCGGTTACGCACCTCTCTGAATCAGATATTGCTGAGGCAGGTGATGGTTTGAGCGCGCAATTGCCAACGAACCCTGATGTGGTGCCTTATGACTTTAATTATCAGGTTGCAAGGCACTACTACGTGATGGCAGGATATAATTATCCATTGAATCCGGCCATCGTTTTGAAGCCATCCGTTTTTATGAAATCTGATGCGCTTTCGACACAAATTGATGTGAATATGTCAGTAGAGTACAATAACAAGTTTTGGGGGGGCGTTACATATAGAGCAGTAGATGCCATTGTCCCCATGGTAGGAGTTAACCACTCTTTTAATACGATTCCTGGAACCTTTAAGTTCGGTTACTCGTATGACGTCACGACATCGTTAATTAGAACAGCAAGCAGCGGAACACATGAGATATTGTTGAACTATTGTTTCAAGTTGAACATTGTTCGACCAATCGAAAAGCATAAAACTGTAAGGTTTTTGTAATAATAATTGCTCGGGAAGCCTAGATTTGCACCGGGCGCAAGCATCCCCGTTAATATATTTTTTTGTAATATAGCGGAATTAATCATTCCGGTGATTTATTAATGAAGGAGGTAAGTATGAAAAAGTTACTTTTCTTTGCTTCGGTGGCCCTAGTGCTCATCGTAACGATGAGTAGTTGTGGTAACACTGGTAATGGTCAATTGATAGGGGTTCAAGATCGAGTCCTTTGGTATCAACCTGATCCGTTTGGTATGTTGTATATTCCTATGGGAAGCTACAATATGGGACCCAACGATCATGATGTCTCTTTTGCCTCTACCACGAAGTCAAAAACAGTTTCTGTCCAAGCATTTTATATGGACGAGACTGAGATTACCAATAATGAGTATCGCCAATTTGTTAATTGGGTGAGAGACTCTATCGCACACCGAATTTTAGGTGAGGAAGTTAGTGATGATCATTTTATCACTTCTAATGCCTACGATGAAGAGTACGAGCCACCTCTTATCAATTGGGCGGAGCGCATTCGTTGGACAGAGCCCGATGTTAGAGAAGCATTGGAACAGATGTTCTACCCTGATTTCGAAAGATTTTATGGTGCTAGACAGTTGGATACCAGAAAACTCGATTTTGAGTACTACTGGATCGACTTCAAAGATGCTGCTCGAAAAGGGGGAGCTGGAGCTCCACTGCGTGAACGTGGTATGACCGATCGCTCGATTTTTATCAAGCGTGATGTTATAAACGTTTATCCGGATACTTTGGCTTGGGTGCACGATTATACTTACTCATTCAATGAGCCGATGACCAAGATGTATTTTTGGCATCCAGCTTATGATGACTATCCGTTAGTTGGTGTAACCTGGAAGCAAGCACGTGCATTTTGTATTTGGAGAACCCAACTGTACAATCACTACTTAAGTAGCATTGGTGGAATCATTGTTCAAGATTTCAGATTGCCTACAGAGTCTGAATGGGAGTATGCAGCACGCGGTGGACTGGATCTATCCTCTTACCCTTGGGGCGGACCATACATTAGAAATAGTCGTGGATGTTTTCTAGCAAACTTTAAACCTTTGCGAGGTAACTATGTAGATGATGGAGGTTTCCATACCGTTCCAGTATTCTCTTACTCTCCCAATGATTATGGTCTGTACTGCATGGCTGGGAATGTTGCCGAGTGGACCAGTAATGCTTATGATGAGTCTGCTTACGACTTTGCACATGATTTGAACATGGATTATGTGTACGAAGCAAAAGATGATGACCCACCAGTATTGAAGCGCAAGGTGATTCGTGGTGGTTCCTGGAAAGATATTGGTTACTACATTCAAACCAGTACCAGGACTTATGAGTACCAAGATACAGCGAAGTGTTACATCGGTTTCCGTTGTGTGATGTCCTACCTGGGTAGAGCTAAGGGAGACGACATCTAATCGATTTCAATAGGTTTTCTAATAGAGTGAGTATATAATTTGTCAACCTCAATATTTAATCAAGTGCTAAAATAATCAGTCAAATGAGCAAACAAATTACAGGATTTAGACCCGGTAGCAAGAAGTGGAAAAAGTTTATGGCCAAGCTGTATGGTATTGGCGCAGCAGTAGTAATTGTTGGAGCTTTATTTAAGATACAACACTGGCCCGGGGCTAGTGCGATGTTGGTTGCAGGTTTGGGGACAGAAGCAGTTATCTTCTTTTTCTCAGCTTTTGACCCATTACATGAAGATCCTGATTGGACATTGGTTTATCCAGAATTGGCTGTGCCAGATGAGGATGAATTGGAGTCTATTGAGCATTTGGAGGAAAGTTCTGAAGTAGCAGAGGAGCCTGCTTATGCACCTGAAGGCACAATTACAGAGCAACTGGACAATATGTTAGAAGAGGCTAAGATAGGACCAGAGTTAATTGAAAGTCTTGGTACTGGTTTGAGAAGCTTAAGCGATCAGGCTGGAAGTCTCAACGATATGACTGAAGCTGCTACGGCTACAAATGATTATGTGAGCAATGTGAAATCTGCTTCTGAATCTGTTGGCCAGTTGCGTGACAGTTACCAGGCTGCTTCTGAGTCTTTGACCAGTATTGCTAGCTCAACGGAAGATGGTGCCGCTTATAGTGAACAATTACAAAAGATTTCTCAAAACTTGTCAGAATTGAATTCAGTATATGAACTTCAATTGCAAGGCTCTCAAACTCAGTTGGAGTCTACTAACAAATTGTTTGGTGGGATCCACGAAATGCTTGAGAATTTGAATGCTTCTATCGATGATACTAAACGTTACCGTGAAGGTATCTCAGAGCTTTCTGAAAATCTTAATTCCTTGAATACTGTATATGGCAACATGTTAACTGCCATGGGAGGAACTCCCAACCGCAATCAAGGGTAATTCACGATCATTTTTAATTCCAAAAAGTCTTAAGACATGGCAGGAGGTAAAGAAACCCCCAGACAGAAAATGATCGGGATGATGTACTTGGTACTGACGGCACTTTTAGCGCTGAACGTATCCAAGGAGATTCTTCAATCCTTTGTAGTGATCAATAATAGTTTGGAAATCACCAACGATAACTTCGTTGGGAACAACGCGAATACATACGCTCAGTTTGAAAAGGCGAATGCGAATGACCCATTAAAGGCTGGCAAATACTATAAAAGTGCGAAGTCAGTCAAAGCTCTGGCAGATGAACTAGTCAATCACATCGAAGAGCTGAAAGGCCGTGTTGTTGCTGGCACAGATGGGCTGGACTATGATAATCTACCTGAAGGAGGGGATTCTCTGACGCTTTTGCAAAATGCAAATAGCAAAGATAATTATGATACTCCTACGACCATTCTAATTGGTTCCGAGCCAGGTTCTCCAAAAGAAGGGGAAAACACGGCAATGGAATTGAAGGAGAAAATCGAGTTTTTTGAGCAAAGTTTGCTTGGAGAATTGGGAAAGCATGACCCCAAATTAGCTGAGTCAATTAATCTTGGTTTGGAATTACGTCCTGTGCCGCAACCTGGTGGACGTGATGAGACCTGGATAAATGGCAACTTTTATCATCTCCCATTGGCAGCGGTTATTACGAATATGTCCAAAATTCAAACGGATATCCGTAATGCTGAGGCTCAGGTGATTAAGGCGTTACTTGGTAATATTAGTGCAGATGACTTTAAGTTTGACACACTGGCTGCCAAAGTAATTCCCAATACGAACTACTTGATTTTGGGAGATACGTTCAAGGCAGACGTCTTTGTGGCTGCTTTCAGTACAACTCAGGATCCTAAGATGATTGTTGGTACCGAGTTCGATACATCTGGAGCAGTAACTGGAGGCTTCGATTCTTCTGGTGTAACTGTCAATCGAGGAGTTGCTACTTATAGGTCTTCTCCAAAAGGCGAAGGGCTTGTTGAATGGGGAGGTGTTATTAGTATCATGAAGCCAGACGGTTCTTTTGCTGACTATCCATTTAAAAGCGAGTTTATGGTGGCGAAACCAACCTTGGTTGTTTCTCCTACTGCAATGAACGTTTTCTACCGTGGATTGGATAATCCAGTTGAGATTTCTGTTCCTGGTGTTCCTACTGAACAATTGAATGTTTCCATTTCCAACGGTTCGAAGTCTGGGGCTAAGGGCAAGTTTAAAATTCGTCCTGGAAAAGGCAAGGAATGCTCGGTTTCGGTAACTGCTGAAATCAATGGGCAGAACAGGAATTTTGGTAAGCAATTGTTCCGTGTTAAGAACGTTCCTGACCCTAAGCCTTATTTTGCTGGGTCGACAGGCTCTGCGAATGTTCAGAAAAAGAAAATTTTGGCTGCGCAAGGCGTCATAGCTAAAATGGAAAATTTTGAATTTGACCTGAAGTTTAACGTTATATCATTTGTGATGTCTGCTACTGTAAAAGGTAAAATTGCAGAGATTAAGTCTAGGGGACCTAGGGTTACAGGTGATATGAAAACTTTGCTGGGTGCTATGAAGCCAGGCCAGAAATTGTATCTGGAGAAAATCAAGGCAAAAGGGCCTGATGGCACAGTACGCGATTTAGGGACGATTGTTTTAAAAATAATCTAATCACCTTTTGCCATTAAAAAAGGGAGGAATTATGAAAGCATTATTTAAGGTTTTGCTGATTGGAGCAGTGGTCTTCACTTGCTTCCCCGGCTCTTCACAAGCTCAAGATGTTTTGGACGGTATTTACGTCCAGGAACACACCTTGGAAAGAAGGGTAATCTCTTATGTCTATTTGCGTGAAGCGGATGTAATGTGGTTGAAACGTACGTGGAGAAGAATCGATCTTCGTCAGAAGATTAACCACGTAATGTATTATCCTGAAGATCCGGTGCAGGGTCGGAAAAGTTTGTTTGCCGTTATTTCCGAAGCAATTTTGAATGATGGGACAATCACTGCTTACGATCCCGGTCCATTGGGCACTGATGATATGTTTACGATGCGTATGACTTCGGAGGATGCCCGAAGAGCTTTGTTCTCTGTTGATACAAGTTACACCGAAGACATCGAAAGTGGGGAGCTTGTTCCGGTAGTTCAGGAGGTTAAGGTGGAATCAAGAGATATCAAATGGTATGATATTAAGGAGGAATGGTTTTTTGACAGGCAACGGTCGGTGATGGAAGCCAGAATTATTGGAATCTGTCCGATGAAAGCTAAATATGATGAAATTTCAGGTGAATTTCGTGGATTGCAGCCATTGTTTTGGATATACTATCCAGAAGCTAGGTATGTTTTCGTGAAGTCTGAGATTTTTAACCGAAACAATGATGTGGAAAGAAGAACCTACGAGGATGTTTTCTGGAAACGTCAATTTGGTAGCTACGTTATTAAAGAATCTAACGTCTATGATCGTTCTATTGCGGAATACAAAACAGGTTTGGATGCTTTGTTAGAAGCTGAGCAAATCAAGGATGGTATTTTCGAACTGGAGCATGACCTTTGGAGTTTCTAGTACGTAGGCATTGCAAAATTTATTTTCAGGGCTTCTCGCAAGAGAGGCCCTTTTTTTGTGCCTGAAAGCTATTGAAGAAGTGCTTTTGTTACGGAAACAACTTTTTCAATTTGCTCTTCGGTTATGGCCATGCCAGATGGGAGGTAGAATCCCCTTCGGGCAAGTCGCTCTGAGCAGGGCAAATGTTCGTTGACAAACAATCCCATGTCTGAAAAGACGGGTTGTTGATGCATGGGCCAGAAAAATGGACGTGTACCGATTCCTGCTTTGCCCAGTTGTTTCATTAACTCTTGCGGAGTATTTGGTGCGCTTGATTTTGTATTTGTTTCTTCCAGGAGAAGGCCAAAAACCCAAAAAATGTTTTGGGCAAATTCCGTTTCTTTTTTTGGCAACGTAATCCCAGGGGTTCCCTGAAATAGTTCCATGTACTTCAGTCCTATCTGACGCTTTTTAATTACGAACTGGTCTAACTGTTCCAGCTGGGCTAACCCAAGGGCAGCTTGTAGATTGCTCATACGGTAGTTCCAGCCTAGTTCTTTGTGCACGAAACGTTGCTGTGGTTGAAAACAAAGATTCCGAAGATAGGCGCAACGAGCAGCCAGATCCGGGTCATCGGTTACAAGCATTCCTCCTTCACCCGTGGTAACCATTTTGTTCGGGTAAAAGCTGAACGTGCTGATATCTCCAAAGCTACCACAGGGCTTTCCTTTATATGTCTGGCCGATCATCTCGGCAGCGTCCTCAATTATTTTAAGGTTGTGTTCTTTGGCAATCGCCAATACCGGATCCATGTCTACTGGGAGTCCATAGATGTGAACAACCATAATAGCCTTTGTTCGCGCGGTAATTTTGGATTTTATTGCCGTATGGTCCATGTTCCACGTGATGGGATCGCTGTCAACGAGCACTGGCGTTGCTCCATTGTTGATAATGGCCTGAGCACACGAAATGATGGTAAAACTGGGCATGATGACTTCGTCTCCTGCCCCAATATTTAATGCTTTTACGGCAACCTCCAGAGCAGCTGTGCCATTAGCCACTGCGATGGCATGATTGCGGTTGACTGTATGGGCCATCGCAGCTTCAAAACGCTTTACAAACGGCCCTTCTGAACTTATCCAGCCGGTGTCTATGCACTCGTTGAGGTAAACTTTGGCATTGGGTGCCAACAGCGGTTCGTTAACGGGAATCATGTGTTGCTAATGTCTGTTTGGTTCCCTGGGATGCCACTGAATCTAGTCTTGTCGTGATCTCCTGCATACGGACCTTGTTTCACTTCGATCATTTCAATCTCTTCCAGTACTTCAAAGCCATGTCCGCCACTTGCCAGTAGAATAAGGTCTCCAGCTTCTAGTACCCGACTTTCAAGGTAGGATTGGTTATCCGTATAAAAATCCACCCTTAGTTTACCCTTTTTAATGAGCAGCACTTCTTGTGTGTAGGTCACTTCGCGCTTTACTGGGTTGTGTACATGTGGCTCAATGACTTTCCCTGCAGGATGGCGCATGTAGGCAAGTTGTTGGGAAAAATCCCCTGGAGTAAAAAAATGGACTCCTTCTTCCCTGAACTGATTGGATACAATCAGCGCTAGCAATTGGTCATTGTGTTTAATTTCTTTGATCATGTTGCCAACGGTATTTAATTGCCTCGAGTGCTGTCAAAGCTGTCTCCCGTGGAAAGGATGGCTGCTTCAACACGCATATTTTTTCTTCGTTCTGCTTCACTTTTCGGGTTGCGTATAAGCATTTGGTCTGCACCAAACCCTCTTGAACGAAGCCTGCCTTCTTCAATGCCCCGATCAATAAGGTATTTAGCAACAGTTTCGGCACGCAGTTTAGAAAGACTTCTGGCGCTTCCTGTAAAGGTCCATTCCGGGCTTTTTCCTACATATTCCTCTTTGACATACCTCACATCTGTATTTCCTGCGGTGTGGCCTTGGATTTCGATGCGAATACCTGGGTGATCCTGAAGGTAACTCAACATTTTATTGAGCTCGTTTGAGGATTCATCTTTCAGAGCATATGTGTTGGGGTGGAAGTAAATGTTGTTCATGATAAACTTGTCCCCCTTTTTAACACGGAGGAGGTAGTAATCATAAACGGAAGGTTTGTAGAATTCAATGGAACCAGACACTTCGTAATAGCCAAAAGAAGAGACATTCAGTCGGTAACTTCGACCGCGTTCGAGTTCGATTTCATATCCTTCTTCAATGGTAGCATCTGTCTCATATTTTCGTCCATTGACGTTATCGGTAAAGACAATGTGTCCTTCAATAGGACGACCATTTTCATTATCGCGCACCATGCCGGTAATTACAAGGTTCTCGTAGACAATGATGGTGTCCTCCACTATTGGTTCAGGCTCCGGCTCTTTTGGCGGAGGTGGAATTATTTCAGCAACTGGTTCTGTCTCTATTGTGTCTACTGGGTCAACCGCAACTGGCTCCGGCTCCACCGGTGGGGGAAGTGGCTTCGAAGGTTCTTCAATGAGTCCCTCCTTCTTTTCAGGAATGGTATCCTTTTCAGGAATTTCAGCTTCCGCGACCAAATCTTCTTCCTGCGGCTCGGCAAAATTGAAGCAGGGCTTGCGCACAGAGTTGATGGCGATGTAATTGTCGCATGCAGTCATTTTTAGGCGGTGTCCACAATTCTCTCCATAGATGTTGGCCACAGCAAGATAAAATACATCTCCTTCAGCGGCTTCAATTTCATTTTGGTTAACATGGTGTACCTGAGCTGCTATATTGCCATCTAAGGGCAGTATTTCGTACGAGCTTTGGTTGATAGGCGCCACTTTTTTGTCCACCATCGCCTCACAAAAATCTTCCTTGAGATATTTATAGAGTAAAAAATCGTATTCGTCCTCCTGATTTGTGGGGAGCACGGTGAAGGTCATAGAACAGGCTTCGGTGAATGTGAATTTGTACCAAAAAGTGAATTCGTCCTGATCTTGGTAATAAACGATTTGAAAGTCTTTTTTTTCTGCAGCTTCAGCACCTGGTTGCTGCCCAAACGGGAACTTCAATTGCTTTACGTTGATGCAGCTTTCATAACTTTCCATGATCTGTCCTGTGACAGGCAAGGAAAGGAGCCAAAGAAAAAGACAGAAAAGGCTGTATCGGAGGTGTTTGTATCCCAATTTGTAAAGGAGTCGTCCTCCAAATTTAAAGAAAAATTGTTCAGAAGGATAAGGGGAAATTACCTGCCGGCATATTGGCGGTTGTAGTAGTCCTGGTAGTTTCCAGAAGTGATATTTTCCAACCATTCATTGTTGGCTAGATACCAATCTACAGTAGCTTCCAGGTTTTCTTCAAAAGAGTTGGTCGGACGCCAGCCAAAATCACCTTCAAGTTTAGTCGCATCAATAGCATACCTTAAATCGTGACCAGCCCGGTCAGTTACAAACTCTATGAGTGACTCAGATGAGCCTTGCGTGCGGTTCAGTTTTTGATCCATCACTTTGCACAGCGCTTTGATCAAGTCGATGTTCTGCCATTCGTTTTTCCCTCCGATGTTATAGGTTTCGCCTGTAACTCCCTTGTGGAATAGGGTGTCGATAGCGGCAACGTGGTCAGAAACAAATAACCAATCCCGAACATTTTCTCCCTTGCCATAAACAGGGAGCGGTTTGTTGTGCAAGATATTGTTGATACACAATGGAATTAGCTTTTCAGGAAACTGAAACGGGCCATAGTTGTTCGAGCAATTGGAAATGACCACCGGAAGTTTGTAGGTGTGAAAGTAAGCCCGAACAAAGTGGTCAGAACTTGCTTTCGATGCACTATACGGACTTCGGGGATCGTATGCCGTTGATTCTTCAAACAGTCCGGTTTCGCCCAATGAACCGTAAACCTCATCGGTGGAAACATGGTAGAACAAGTGCTTGTCTTTTCGATCGGCCCAAAAGTGTTTTGCCGCCTGTAGCAAGTTAACTGTGCCCAGGACATTGGTTCGAATAAATGCCAAAGGATCGAGAATAGAGCGGTCTACATGTGATTCTGCCGCCAGATGAATGACCGCGTCAATCTGGTGCTTTTCGAAGCAGTTATTGACTGCTTCTGCATCGCAAATGTCGCCCTTTACAAATGTGTAGTTGCTGGCATTTTCAATGCTTGTCAGGTTCTCCAGATTGCCGGCATACGTCAGGTTGTCTAAGTTGACGATATGGTAATTGGGGTAGGACTCAACAAATTTCGTGACCACGTGCGAGCCGATAAAGCCAGCTCCTCCGGTGATTAGAATATTGCGTTCAAAGTCCATCTTTACAAGCTCCAGTAAGTAAGTTGATTGATACGGCCTCTGTAAATCCCTTTGATGTCGACAACGATTCCCTGGTCATTGGCCAAAATTGACTGGAAGAATGATTCGTCCAGTTGAACGTATTCGTCATGATTAACCGCTACAATAACAGCATCGTAATCGTTGTGATGCTTCTCTTCCAACCCAAAACCGTATTCTTCCTGCAATTCTTCAGAAGAGGCGTAAGGGTCAACGATGTGCACATTTACCATAAACGAGCGAAGCTCTTTTACCACATCGGCAATTTTAGAGTTTCGGATGTCACTTACATTTTCTTTGAAGGTCGCTCCCATAAGCAACACTTTCGAACCGGATACATTGGTGCCTGTGGCCAAAATTTGCTTGACGGTTTGCTTGGCGACATAATAACCCATCGAGTCATTGACATATCTTCCTGAGTTTATCACCTTGGCATGGTAGCCAAAAGCTTCGGCCTTGTATGTCAGGTAATAAGGGTCTACGCCAATGCAGTGACCTCCTACCAAACCTGGGAAGAACGGCAAGAAATTCCATTTGGTGTTGGCTGCTTGCAAAACATCGTAAGTATTGATGCCCATCTTGTTGAAGATGATCGACAACTCATTCATCAATGCAATGTTGACATCGCGTTGGGTGTTTTCGATAATTTTTGCTGCTTCCGCCACCTTGATGGTAGCTGCTTTATGCACACCGGGCTCAACGATGATTTCATAGACCTTTGAGATAACTTCCAAAGATTCAGCATCGCAGCCAGAAACCACTTTAAGGATCTTGGTGATCGTATGTTCTTTATCACCAGGGTTGATCCGTTCAGGGCTGTATCCAACTTTAAAATCTTCTACAAACTTCAACCCTGAAATACTTTCCAATACTGGAACACAATCGTCTTCTGTACAACCGGGGTAAACAGTAGATTCAAATACAACATAGTCGCCCTTTTTTAAAGCTAATCCTACTGTCTTTGAAGCACTCAAAAGTGGTTTCAAATCTGGTTGATTGTGCTCATCAATAGGAGTTGGAACAGCTACTACGAAAAATGTTGCTTCTTTCAAATCGTCAATGGTCGCAGTAAAAGTTATGTCACAACCTTCAAATGCTGCTGAATCCAGCTCTTTGCTGGGGTCTTCATTGTTTTGCATCATTTTGACTCGTGCCTCATTGATATCAAATCCAATGACAGATGTCTTTCTTGCAAATTCAAGAGCTATGGGAAGTCCAACATATCCGAGTCCAATGACTGCTATTTTCGTTTCCCTGTTAATTATTTGATCGTACATTACAGTATTGCGTTGTTAGGTAACTTTCAACCATTGTTAGGTTGGAATTTTCGTAACCTTTTCGTTTGCTAATTGATAATTTTCGTTGCTTTCGGGACAGGTGGCTACTCCTTGTTCGTTGAATTCCAATCGGTGGCCATATTCACTCATCCAACCCATTTGCTTCGCGGGGTTGCCGACAAACAGAGCGTAGTCAGGAATGTTTTTGGTGACTACAGCACCTGCTCCAATAAAAGCATATTCACCAATGTCGTGACCACATACAATGGTACAATTGGCTCCTAAGCTTGCTCCTTTTCCGACATGTGTACGTTGGTATTGTCCTTTTCTAACCACTGCACTGCGAGGGTTAGTTATGTTGGTAAAAACCATAGAGGGACCTAAAAAAACGTCCTCGGCACAGGTAACTCCTGAGTAAATAGAAACATTGTTTTGAACCTTCACATTCCGACCTAGTACAACGTCTGGAAAAATGACACAATTCTGGCCAATGTTGCAATCTTCGCCAATTTCACAATTGGGCATAATATGACTGAAATGCCAAATTTTAGCACCACTCTTTATCACGCAGCCATCATCAATAACTGCCGTCTCATGTGCGAAATAAGAGGTGCTATTTTCTGATGTACTCATCAAAATTCTTGTGTTCCTTTTTGTACAGTTGATCTTCTGAGAGCGATTGGAAATACTTGTAAGTAATTTTCAGTCCTTCGCTGCGTGAAATTTTTGGCTCCCAGTTTAATATTTCCCGTGCCTTTGTAATTTCAGGCTGTCTTTGCATGGGGTCGTCTTTGGGCAGCGGCTGATAAATGACTTTTTGATCGCTTCCGGTCAATTGGATGATCTCATCAGCGAATTCCTTGATGGTAATTTCGTCTGGATTTCCCAGATTGACGGGAGAAGCGTAATCACTTAAGAGGAGGGCATAAATACCGTCCACCAAATCGGCTACATAACAGAAAGAGCGTGTTTGAGAGCCATCACCAAAAACGGTTAAATCTTCACCTCTCAGCGCCTGACCAATAAAGGCCGGTAACACCCGACCGTCATTAAGGCGCATTCTAGGGCCGTAGGTGTTGAATATTCTTGCAATGCGTGTTTCCACCTTGTGATAGGTGTGGTAAGCCATGGTAATGGCCTCCTGAAATCTCTTTGCTTCGTCATACACGCCACGCGGGCCAACTGGATTAACGTTGCCGTAGTACTCTTCCGTTTGAGGGTGAACCAATGGGTCGCCATAAACCTCTGAGGTCGAGGCCACTAAAATTCGGGCTCCTTTGGCACGGGCAAGACCAAGCAGGTTGTGTGTTCCAAGTGATCCTACTTTCAAAGTCTGAATTGGAATTTTTAAGTAGTCAATCGGACTTGCAGGAGAAGCAAAATGTAAAATATAGTCTAGCTGACCTGGAATGTGGACAAACGTGCTAACATCGTGGTGATGAAACTCGAAATTTTCATTTGAAAAAAGGTGCTCAATGTTCTTGAGATCGCCAGTAATCAAATTGTCCATGCCCAGTACTTTATGCCCTTTTGCAAGGAGCATGTCACATAAATGTGACCCTAGAAAGCCTGCGGCACCGGTAACTAAAACTGTTTTCATCTGGTTCGATTAGTTGTCGAGTTTGGCGACTGAGCGGCCGATACTTTCGTAGTAAAACCCAAGCTCAGTCATTTTTTCGATGCTGTACAAATTGCGACCATCAAAGATAACAGGAGCTTTGAGGGCTGTTTTGATTTTGTCGAATTCAGGTGTTCTGAACACCGACCATTCCGTAGCAATGACCAAAGCGTCTGCACTTTCCAGTGCATCATATTGATTTAGCGCGTAGCTTATTTTGTCACCAACCACTTTTTTGACATTGTTCATCGCTTCCGGATCGTAAGCCTTAACAATGGCTCCTGCTTTTAGCAATTCTTCAATCATATAGAGAGCTGGAGCCTCGCGAATGTCATCAGTATCTGGTTTGAATGCCAATCCCCAAAGGGCAATTTGCTTGCCTTTCAAATCACCGTTAAAATAGTTGCTGATTTTAGGCATCAATGCCGTTTTCTGCTTCAGGTTCACATCCATCACAGAGTGAAGTATGCGGAAGTCATAATCATTTTCAGCGGCAGATTTAACAATTGCCTGCACGTCTTTCGGGAAGCAGCTGCCACCGTATCCTATTCCAGGGAACAGAAATCGATTTCCGATGCGGTTGTCTGATCCGATGCCGATGCGCACTTTGTCCACATCTGCTCCAAGCAGCTCACAAAGATTGGCAACCTCATTCATGAATGAAATCTTGGTAGCCAAAAAGGCGTTGGCAGCGTATTTTGTCAATTCAGCAGAACGCTCATCCATAAAGATGATAGGGTTTCCTTGACGAACGTAAGGCTTGTAGAGCTCCGTAATCAACTTCTTGGCTCTTTCGGAGTCCGTTCCAACAACAACTCTGTCAGGTTTCATGAAATCGTCTACGGCAAACCCTTCTCTTAAAAACTCAGGATTAGAAACTACATCAAACTCAATGGAAGTGTTCTTTGCAACAGCATCGCGTACCTTTTCAGCTGTACCTACGGGAACAGTACTTTTATCGATGATGATTTTATAGTCTTTGATAATTTTTCCCAAATCATCAGCAACTCCTAAGACATATGACAAGTCAGCGCTGCCATCCTCTCCCGGAGGTGTTGGAAGTGCCAAAAAGATCAGTGTAGCTTCTTCAATGGCTTCGTTAAGGTTTGTGGTGAACTTCAACCTACCTTGTTTGATGTTGCGTTCAAACAGAACGTCCAGATGTGGTTCGTAGATGGGCACGATGCCCGCTTTCATCTTATTGACTTTGTCTGTGTCAATATCAACACAAATGACATTGTTTCCGGTTTCGGCCAGGCACGTGCCTGTTACCAATCCAACATATCCGGTTCCAACTACTGCGATATTCATACTTATATAATATTGGGGAGTGTTACAATTTTAGTTTCCTTGAACGAATTCAAGAACACTACTTGTGATTAACTCAAGTTGTTCATTTGTTAATTCTGTGTGCATGGGGAGTGAAATAACTTCTTCACATAATTGTTCTGTAACAGGTAAATCGCCCATTACATAGCCTGCCTCAATGTATCCCTTTTGAAGGTGAACGGGAACAGGGTAATAAACGTTTGAAGGGACACCTTTTGATGCTAAATGCGTTTGCAGGCCTTCGCGGTTTACACCGTTTAATTTTAGGGTGTATTGGTGAAATCCATGGGTGGAGTAATCCACTCTGGCCGGAGGTGTCAAACCGTCAACGGGACCAAAGCGACTGTCGTAGAATTCTGCAGCTGCATTGCGTCTTTCAAGGTATTGGTTCAACTGTCTCAGTTTGATCCTTAAGATGGCTGCCTGAATACTGTCTAATCGTGAATTAACACCAATTCTATCGTGGTAGTATCGGCTGCTTTGACCGTGATTGGCTACCATTCTAATGATAGCTGCCAGGTCATTATCCTGTGTAAAAATTGCTCCACCATCTCCGTAGCAACCCAAATTCTTGGACGGGAAAAATGAGGTACAACCAATGGCTCCAATAGTGCCCGCTTTGGTTTTTGTGCCGTCAGCAGCGATGTAATCAGAGCCCAAAGCCTGAGCAGTGTCCTCGATAACAGCAATGCCATGACGATTGGCCACTTCCATGATGCCGGTCATCTCAACACACTGTCCGTATAAATGGACAGGAATGATGGCTTTGGTTTTGTCTGTTATGGCTTTTTCAACTGCGTCCGCCTCGATGGTAAATGAATCTGGATTCACTTCGATGAATACGGGTTTCAATTGAAGCAATGCAATCACTTCTGCAGTGGCAACGTAGGTAAAACTGGGTGTGATGACTTCATCCCCCGGTTTAGCGCCAACGGCCATTAAAGCAATTTGCAAGGCGTCAGTCCCGTTAGCACAGGGAATAACATGCTTTACGTTTAAATAGGATTCTAATTCAGATTGAAAGCTACTTACTTCAGGCCCGTTAATGTAGGCTGTCGACTTAATGACATTGAGCACTGCAGCATCTATTTCATCCTGAATTGCCTGGTATTGTGTTTTGAGATCAACCAGTTGGATTGGCTTCATACGTATGCGTTTTAGCGGGTGCGAAGATACGTAAATTTGACTTTTATTAAACTCAATTCAAAAGTGGAGTTTCATATTCATTCTATTACCCTTAATTTTATGGCATGAAAAGAATTTTGGCGGGGTGTATTGGAATGCTCTTGGCGGTCACCGTTTTTGGTCAGGTTAGTGTAAAGGACTCGGCTGTTTTTGCCCCAATGGTGCGTTTAAGTTATGGACTTCAGGTGCCGTATGGAGACCTTCAGGATCGGTTTGGACTGAGTTCTACGCTGGGAGGTTCATTCATCATAAAAAACAAACACAATATTCTTTATGGTGTAGATGGAAATTTTCTTTTTGGAAATGATGTAAAGGAAACTGAGATACTGGATGGTCTGAAGGATCGTCAGGGTAATATAACGAATGAGGTCGGAGAAATTACCGAGTTTATTTTGCTGGAACGCGGTTTGTTGATTACTGGAAAAGTGGGCATCTTGATTCCTGTGATCGGACCTAATCCCAATTCCGGCCTTTTGCTGCTGGGCGGGGTTGGTTTGTTGCAGCACAAAATTCGCATTGAGGTACAGAACAACACGGCTCCACAAATACGCGATGATTATAAGAAGGGATACGATCGATTGACCAATGGACTGGCGCTGACACAATTTATTGGATACCAGCATTTGGGAAATGGAAGGTTGGTTAATTTCTTTGGAGGAGTAGAGCTTATTCAGGGGTTTACTAAAAACAGGCGGTCTTATAATTTTGATACTCAGGAGAAAGATGACAAAGCTCGCACCGACTTAACCGTTGGATTTAGAGTGGGTTGGATGTTGCCTTTGTACAAGCGTGTGCCACGCGAATTTTATTTCGAATAGTCTGAACAGAAAGCCGATTTATGGTGCTCATTTATTGGGTTGTTGCCAAAGCTTATCTCATTGCCGTTCACATTGTCGCGCTTTTTAGTGAAAAGGCCCGTTTTTGGGTAGAGGGCAGACGGAATTGGACTGAATCATTGACACAGCAGCTGGAACGGGGCAAACCAACCATCTGGTTTCATTGTGCCTCACTTGGAGAATTTGAGCAGGGTCGCCCGGTCATAGAAGCTTACAAAAAGAACTATCCCAACCATCAATTACTGCTTACCTTTTTCTCCCCTTCGGGATACCGCGTTCGAAAAGATTATGCCGTGGTGGACTGCGTCAGTTATTTGCCCATGGATGGTCCGGCCAACGCAAAACGGTTTTTAGAAATCGTGCAGCCAGACATGGCTGTATTTGTCAAGTACGAGTTTTGGTTTTTTTATTTGCGGGCATTAAAGAGGCAACAAATTCCTCATTTTGTGATCTCCGCAATCTTCAGGCCCACTCAATACTTTTTTGGTTGGATGGGAGCAGGCCCACGCAAGATGTTGCGGGGAATTACCCACATTTTCGTTCAAAATGAAACTTCGGTTAAATTGCTGGAAGGTGCTCATATTCCTACTGTAACACTGAGCGGGGATACTCGCTTTGATCGTGTTCACGAAATTGCTGAGAACCAGGAAGATTTGACTGAGTTGGCTCCATTTCTTGGAAAAGAGGCCATATTGGTAGCTGGCAGCACCTGGCCAGGTGATGAAAAGTTGATCAAGGGATTAATAAATCGCCCGCTTGCTCTGCGCTATATCATCGCGCCCCATGAAATACAAGAGGCGCATCTGCAAGAGCTAGAGGCTGGATTGAAGGTGAAGAGTGTGCGGCTGTCCAAGGCAACTGCCGATGAATTGTCTACAGCCACGGTTTTGATTGTGGATAGCATTGGGCTTCTTTCAAAGCTCTATCGCTATGGAGATATAACATATGTTGGCGGTGGATTTGGCTCCGGCATTCATAATCTGTTGGAGGCTGCGGCACATGAAAAACCCGTATTGTTTGGTCCCCGGCATGAGAAATTTCAAGAGGCCCATGACTTGTTAGCCTGCGGAGGAGGATTTACGTTCTCAACAGAAGCAGAACTGCGGCAAATTGTGGAAAGTATGCTTCAAGACTTGCCCAGGAGGGAACAAGCTGCCAAGGCGGCAAAAGAGTACGTTCAAAAAAATATTGGGGCTACCAATCTCATCTTGGCGAAGATCCAGGGCTACTTGCCCAATTCCTGATTGCCAGATTCTTTTCTGCGCAATAGATAAATGTCTTCGTCAAACACCTTTTCTTCTTCGTAATCGACCAAATGTTTGATAATATACCACGTTGTCGGGTCTTCTTTATAAATAACGTAGTGCGGTTTTCGACTGAAAATTTCGGTATAAATACTGTCTTGGTCGATCCGAAGAATGGAACGGTGTTTTGTCTCTGTGAGTAGGCTCGTGTGGTAATATTTGGTGGGGGGCAGGCAATCGGTCAGGTAGTAAATGATGTGGTCATAATTGTCGACAAAAATGGATTTATCAGGGCCCGCATTTTCATTGATGTGGTTGGCGATAATTCGAGGATAGTCGGGCTTGTTAAAAGCCACTTGATATTTGATGGCACTTACAATAGGAATAAGTCCCATTATCACCCCGAAAGTCCAGGTAATTACTTTTTGCCTGGCCGCTGTTGCGGGCAATATTGATTTCGAAACAACTAACCCGGCCAGGAGGCAGTAGGGGAGGTAGGTTTGGTAGAGGTAATGGAAAAAAAACTTACCGGGAAGTGTTGCCGCTAATATGGTAAATCCCAACCAAATCAGCAGATAAGCCTGTTGGTATGTGCTGCGCTTTTTTCGAATGTAGATCAAGAGCGTAGCAAAGCCACATAACGCAGTGATGCTTGTTACGTAGAAAAAATCACCCCAAAAACTGAAGAAATCACCAGCAGTGATCGGAGAGGCGTACTTACCGGCAATTACAAAAGTGACTTCGTAGAAAGCATCAAAATTTCCCGATAAAAAGTAAAAATAGCTCCAAACCAGGGCAAATGGGAGAACTGAACCTGCAACAAGCGGCAAGGATTGCCGGAAGAAGTCGCCCATCCAATGGTAACTAACTCTATCCCTGTTGCGGTAAGTTATCAATAGCAGAATGGCGCCCAGGGCCAACATGTCAAAAACAACAAAATACTTAATGATGAACCCAAGACCCAGTGCCAGGCCAGCTAAGAACAGTTGAATCAACCGGCCGCGGCTGCGAAAAAGTAACAAAGCCCCCAGAGAGGTGAAAAACAAAAAGAACATCTCGGTGTTTGCTTCCAGGCCGTATCCCCTGCTCAAGCCCATACTTGGGGAGAGAAAGGAAATGCTGGTAAGGTATAACAAACCGGATAAAATTCCGGCAGCGTAGTCGTCAGAGCGAAAGTGAAGGGTGATTTTATAGAGTAAAAAAGAGGTGGCGGCAATGAACACGCAGGCTGCGATCCGTACGGATAAAATTCCGTCAGAAAACAAACTTTGCAAGACTGCAAAGAGTAAGAAGATGCCCGGTGGTTTGGTGTCCCAGGCATCTACATAAAGTTCGCCATTGCCAAGCATGGCCTTGGAGATGAGCAGGTACGTTGCTTCGTCCCAATCAATGACACTTTGTCCAAAACCAATGAACCGCATTGCCAGAGTTGCAGCCATGAAAAAGCAAAACACAAAAAGCTGCCTTTTTGAATTGTCCAACAGAGACCAGTAGCGGATAAGTTTAGTCGTCAATACCGCGCGTTTAATTCTTGGATGGAAATTTAGTCAACAAAGCAGCACCAAAAACACCGGCACTGTCGCCCAACTTTGGCTTCAGAAATAAGGTGTTTAAGGCATCGTTGAACAAGTGAGGCTTGATGGCTTCAACCCCCAGGGTGTAAAGCTCTTTGACATTGCCCACGCCTCCGCCCAGCACAATCACGTCCGGATCCAATATATTGATAATCGTGGCGATGGCTTTGCCAAAGTAGAAAATCAGCCGTTCCAATGTGCGAACCGCATGCACATCCGATTCTGCCTGCGCATCTGTTATAATATCTTTTAGAGGACGAGATTTTCCGCTCAATTCGGCATAATAACGCTCCAGTGCCGGACCTGCAATTATTGTTTCAACACATCCCTTTTTTCCGCAGTAGCAGTCCGGGCCCGAATCGTCCAATGGATTGTGACCCCATTCTCCAGCGATACCATGTCGCCCTTGAAGTATCTGTCCGTTTACCACAATGCCGCTTCCAACTCCGGTTCCCATGATGACTCCAAAAAGAGTCTCTGGTTTTAAGTGACTGGCGGCACCCCAAATACTTTCAGCCAGGGCAAAGCAGTTGGCATCATTGGCCATATAGACAGGAATGTTCAAGACCCGCTCTAAATCTTCTTTAAAAGGTTGGTCAATCAGGCACAGCGTATTGCTGTTTTTTATGCGGTTGGTCACACGGTCTAAAGTGCCGGGAGTGCCAATACCAATTGCTGTTGGCGTTAGCCCTGTTTCTGTGGATAGCAATTCAACTAGTTTGACCGCCTGGTCGATGATATGGTTATATCCCGAGGCCGCTTCAGTCGGGATTCTGGTACGGGCCAAAATTTCTGGTTCTTCCCCGACACGCACTACCACACCTTCCATTTTAGTGCCTCCCAAATCGACTCCCCACAATATTTGATCGCTCATTCGGCCAAATTAATAATTCGGGTCAGTAAAAAAATGCAAGCAGCTAAGTACTTAATAAATAGAAGTTGTTAATAATGGTCACACTAAAAGAACCAAAGCTTGATGGCCATTCCACACACTGCAACAACCAGGAATCGTTTTATCCAGCGATCTCCTTTTTTTACGGCATATCTGCTACTGAGCCAGGAACCGGTTACGTCTCCCGCAGCTAAGATGAGTCCGTATGTCCAGTAAACAAGTCCCTCCCGGGCAAAAATGAAGACGGCTGCGATGGTGTAAATGACCACCACAAAAGTTTTGATGACATTGGATTGAACGAGGCCAAATCGATGAATACCGCCCAAAGCTGCCAAAATGATGAACCCGATTCCTGCCTGAATAAAGCCGCCATAGATGCCAATGAAGAAGAACGTGATGGTGGCGATAATACGGTGTTTTGTCCCGATTCGAAGGAGTTGCTCAGCCTGTGAACGAGTTGGTTGGAAGAGTGTGATGGCAACCACCACCAGCATCACGCCCGCCAAAATCTTTTTGAAATCACCCGGATCGATGGCCATGGCCAGTTGGGTGCCCAGCACAGCTCCGATTGTTGCTGAAATACCGAGCCAGATGCCATGAGGCAACGGAGAAATACCTTTGCTGATGTAACCACTGGTAGAGGAAATGCCCCCTAGCAAAACGGAGAGCCGAACGGTGGCATTGGCTACCTGAGGAGGTAACCCAAGAAAAATGAGCGTTGGCATAGTGAGCAAAGAACCACCGCCAGCTACTGCATTTATTGTTCCGGCAATTAAGCCAACAGCCAATATAAGCAGCACATCTACAAAGGAGATTTCGGGAGGCATAATCAACACAATTTCTGTGACGAAGGTAGTGCTTCGGTAAGTAACCAATCTGGTTGAGCCGGATTGTGCCAGTCAAGAGCGATGGTCCGCTTGTTTACTGGACGCAACAACAGGAGCGACATGGAGCAAGCATTTTTTTTTATGGCAGGTGTCAACTCCACCTTTGCAGGAGATAAGTTGTTGACCACGCCCAATCCTGCTTACAGTGACGACAGGCAATTATTTGATTTGCTGGGATTGGAACCGATGCCTTCTTCGAAAGAAGAGCAGGTAGTATTGAAAACTGCTGAGAATTAATAAGTGGACCCAAAACAAAAAAAACAGTGCAAAACCTCTTCGCCTAAGCTCAGATTCTTACACTGTTTTAAGTACCCGGGACGGGACTTGAACCCGTACGGACGCAATGTCCACTGGATTTTAAGTCCAGCGTGTCTACCAATTCCACCACCCGGGCAAACTTTCAATGAACGGCAAAAAAAATCCCTCAATTGGGAGGGATTTTCTACCTGGAGCGGGAGACGGGGTTCGAACCCGCGACCTCAACCTTGGCAAGGTTGCGCTCTACCAGCTGAGCTACTCTCGCATTGCGGACGACAAAAGTATAAAAAGTTTCTGAATTGAAATGCAAAAAATGCAGCTATCCGCCAATGAGTTTTTTTATCTCATTCAACTTAAGCAATGCTTCTACCGGAGTAAGGGTATTTATGTCGGTATTCAGGATCTCTTCTTTCACCTGTGACAGCGTTGGATCGTCCAGTTGAAAGATGCTCAATTGGTAGTCTTGCTCCTGCGCTACCTGCTGCAAAGTCTTGCTGTGGTCAGTGTTGCTGTGCGATTTCTCCAACTGCCTCAGAATGATATTGGCCTTGTCAATCACTTGTCGGGGCATGCCGGCCATGCGTGCCACATGAATTCCAAAACTGTGTTCGCTGCCTCCCGGTTGCAACTTGCGTAAAAAGATGACCTTGTTTTTTACTTCCCGCACAGATACATTGTAATTCTTCACGCGCTCAAAGGAAGTGGTCATTTCATTGAGTTCATGGTAATGCGTGGCAAACAAAGTCTTGGCCTTGGTGGGATGCTGGTGAATGTATTCGGCAATGGCCCAGGCAATGGAAATACCATCATAGGTACTCGTGCCTCTGCCAATTTCGTCCAGTAAAATCAGGCTGCGATCCGACAAGTTGTTGAGAATGCTGGCGGTTTCATTCATTTCTACCATAAAAGTAGACTCCCCCAGGGAGATGTTGTCTGAAGCACCAACGCGGGTAAATATTTTATCGACCAGACCGATGGCCGCTTCCTCAGCAGGCACAAAACTTCCCATTTGGGCCAGTAGAACAATCAATGCAGTTTGCCTCAGCAATGCTGACTTACCTGACATGTTCGGGCCGGTAATCATGATAATTTGCTGAGAGCTATCGTCCAGGTACACATCGTTGGCAATATATTCTTCACCAACGGGTAACCGCTCTTCAATAACCGGATGGCGTCCCTGCTTGATTTCCAACACTTTTGAATCACTGATTGTGGGGCGGCAATAATTGCTTTTTTGTGCCAACTTGGAGAAGGACAACAAACAATCTAACCGGGCCACCAGGGAAGCATTTAGTTGCACCGGAGCAATATAGTCTGCCAACGTTAGTATCAGGTCATTAAAAAGGTTGGCTTCTAAATCACGGATGAGTTCTTCGGCCCCCAGAATCTTTGTTTCGTATTCCTTTAATTCTTCGGTGATGTAGCGTTCTGCATTGACCAGGGTTTGTTTGCGCGTCCACTCCTCTGGAGCTTTTTCTTTATGAGCATTGGTTACTTCCAGGTAGTACCCAAACACGTTGTTAAATCCAATCTTTAACGAAGGAATTCCGGTGCGTTCCATTTCGCGTTTTTGGATTTTGGCCAAATGATCTTTGCCTGAATAGGCGAGCGATCGCAGTTCATCCAACTCTGCCGAAACACCCGAATTAAATACATTTCCCTTTTGAACCTGCACCGGAGCATCGGGATGAATATCATTTTCAATGCGTTCGCGAATGGCCATGCACAAATTAATCTGCTCAGCCAATTGCTTGAGTTGCGGGCATTTTGATTTAGTACAAAGCGTTTTGATAGGCTCTAACGCTGCCAGGCCACGGTTGAATTGAACGACTTCGCGGGGAGTGATTCTTCCTACCGCCACCTTCGAAATCAGTCGTTCTAAATCACCAATTTGTCCAATGTGTCTGGCAAGAACTTCTTCCAGCTCATTGTTAGAAGTAAAATAGGCCACCACCTCGTGTCGGTCGCGAATGGGTTGTTCATCTTTTAAAGGCAAGGCCATCCAACGTTTCAACATGCGAGATCCCATGGGAGAGACCGTTTGGTCGATGACCTCCAGTAAAGTCACTGCCCCTGGGTTGGTAGAATGCAGCAGCTCCAGGTTTCGAATGGTAAAACGATCCAACCAGACATGTCGCTCCTCTTCAATTCGAGCGATCGTAGCAATGTGTTTGACCTTATCGTGCTGTGTTTCCGCCAGATAATGTAAAGCTGCACCTGCTGCAATGATGCCCAATTGCAAACCCTGTATCCCGAATCCTTTGAGTGAAACAGTTCCGAAATGTTTGAGCAATAGTTCATTGGCAAACTCTTCGGTGAAGGCCCAATCCTCTAAGTAGTAAGTGTAAAAATCTTCCCCAAAAGCTCCCTTAAACTGTTGGTCCTTGGTACGTTGAAAAAGTACTTCGCTCGGTGCAAAGCTTTGCAGGAGCTTGTCAATATAGTCCATACCACCTTGCGCCACTAAAAACTCTCCCGTTGAAATGTCCAGAAAGGAAACTCCAGCCCCTTTGGCGGTAAGGTGCACAGCCGCCAGGAAGTTATTAGAGCGGTGATCAAGGATTTTGTCACTATAGGCAACTCCAGGAGTCACCAATTCGGTTACACCCCTTTTAACGATGCTTTTGGTGAGTTTGGGGTCCTCCAATTGGTCGCAGATAGCAACGCGTTGTCCTGCACGCACCAGCTTGGGCAGATACGTGTCGAGCGAATGGTGTGGGAAGCCCGCTAATTCGATGGTTGCAGCCGCCCCATTTTTTCTTTTGGTCAAAACAATGCCCAGAATCTTGGAGGCCGTGATGGCATCTTCCCGGAAAGTTTCGTAAAAATCACCCACGCGAAATAGCAACAAAGCATCAGGGTGCTTGCCCTTGATAGCATTGTATTGCTTCATTAGTGGTGTCTCAGCTACCTTTTTTGTTTTGGTCAAAAGAGCGTGTATTTTTTGTTTTCTTTACGGAGTCGTAAGAAGTAAAATTAATCAACTCACCACTTTAGTCCCTTACAACGACCATTGATAGTTATCAAGAGTTATGAACAGAAAACTGAGAAATGAAGAGCTCCAAAGAGTTTCTTTGGAAGACTTCAAGACAACTGCTAAGACACCCTTGATTGTCATTTTAGACGATGTTAGAAGCATGTTTAATGTGGGGTCAGTTTTTCGTACGGCAGATGCCTTTTGCATTGAAAAAATCTACCTATGCGGTATCACCGCCAAGCCACCTCACCGTGAGATTCAGAAAACGGCCTTGGGTGCGACTGATTCGGTGGAATGGGAATACGCAGCAACCGCTCTCGAGGTTGTGGAGCAGTTAAAAGGAAAAGGGGTCAAAGTATTGGCGATAGAGCAGGTTGAAAACAGTATTCTACTCAACGAGTTTGAACCTGAGAAAGGAGTGACCTACGCACTGATTTTTGGCAATGAGGCAAAAGGGGTGCAACAACAAGTGGTGGATGCAGCTGATAACTGCCTGGAGATTCCACAATGGGGTACAAAACATTCGCTCAACATCGCTGTAAGCGCTGGAGTAGTACTCTGGGATTTAACTGGTAAAGTAAGGTAGAGTTGGAGCGCTTATTTATCCTTGCAGCTCCAGCCATTCTTTTCGTACTGTTCGAGCTGATTGTCGTAGGATTCACCAGTGCCACAAAATTCTTCTTCAATGGCTGCACCGGTCAAAGTATCTGTACTCGTGCAAGTTGAGCATTTCTCACAACTACTGAATGCTACTACTGCTCCTAAAACTGCGACTAAGAATACTACTTTTTTCATATGACTTCTTCTCTTGAAATGGCGTTCGAAACAAATATAGAATATTTTTTAGTTTCGAAATAGCAGGATTGAGTGAATGGTAGGAATGCCAAAGATAGTGGCGGAAAAATGGGTAAAAAAAAAGCCACCCTGCTGTCAGGATGGCTTTCTTTTGGAATGATTTTCTTAGTTGACCAATGCGTCAAACTCAGAACTGTTGTTGTGCTTGATGAATTCAGCGTCCTTTTTAGCTTTTTCTTTCAGGCTGGCATCTTGAGAAATAGCAGACTTCAAGTTGTTCAGCATCATGTCTTTGTTGTCTGTACGGGCACCTGTGATAGCTTTTAGGTAGTATCCGATAGCAGTATTCTTGTCATCAGAACCATCTACTGTGTTAACAGCACCGTCAGTGTCTCCGTTGAGCAACTTGCCCAAAGCAGCATTGAAAGTATTTGCACCAGCCATGTTGCTGATAGCGCTTTCGTAGTTACCATCCATGATGTTAACGATACCCATGTTGTAGTTAACGTCTCTTCCTGCACCACCTGCAGCTTCGTACATCGCCATTGCTCCGGCACGGTCACCGTTCAAACGTTTCACAACACCTTGGTTGTTTTTAACGATAGAATTGGTAGGAGCCATTGCAGCAGCTTTGTCAAAAGCTTTTCCCGCATCAGCAATGTTGTTTTGAATGATGTGCATGTAACCAACATTGTTTGGTCCTCTCCAGTCGTTGTTGTGCACTTCAGCAGTTTTCTTGTAGATAGCCATCTTTTCTTCCAACTTGTTTACCAAGGTGGCAGCGTAAAGCATTTCTTCAACTGTCAAAGTCTCAGGAGCTGATTTTACCAAGGCAGAAATCTCAGCGTCAGTCTTGGAACGCTCTTCAGCATGGATAGTGATTTGAGCACGTCTCAACTCAGGAAGAATTTTCTCAGCTACTTCAGTGTAGGTAGCAGCAATTTTCTTGATTTCTTCTTCTCTTTTGTTTTTGTCAGGATACATCTCCAAAATACGGATAATGGTTGCCTTGTCAGAAATAGTAGAAGCTTGCATTTTGCGTTTGAAACCGTCCCAGTCTTCACCTTTACCTTGTTTCTTGTAAAAGCCTTCGCCTTTAGCAGCTTCAATCTTCATGCGCTTCATCATGTTGCCAACAGATTTAGCAGATGAATTAGCACGGTCATTGGCAAGATTTTCATTCAAAGAAATTTCACCATCGGGAGAAGCGTATGCAGAAATTGAAACATCCATCCAAGTGTATTCTTTTTCAATTCCCATTTCGAGGAAAGACTTAAGAACAGTCATGTCCTCTTCTTTGAGTTGAGCTGGGCGCACATTGGCAGAGTTTACCAGGTAGTGGATGTCAGCATCAACTGAGCGAGGAATTACTTTGGTGAATTTGTCTTTTCCAAGGATTGGGCGGTCATCATTTTGAACCCACATTGGAGTAATGATAGTACCATCACCAACTTTCTCGCTGTTGAATTCTTTCGTTTTTGTTTTGTAACCAGCAGTTACTTTAACAAACAACTCCACATTCTCCATGCCTTCAGCATAAGGAATTTGCTCAGAGTAGGTAAAGCTACCACCACTGGCGAAGTTGATTTTTTGTCCGTTGCCATCAGCAGCTTCTCCTTGCAATTCTACGCTAGGGAATTCCTTTACTACTGTGCTACCGTTCATTACCACAGGTGTAGCCGTTACTTTGGCTTTTTTGTGGAAATACTTAGGTGGAAACTTTCCACTAACTGAAATTGCGACACTATCTCCGTGCATTTCCAGTGGGTTAGGTGTCAGTGTATACCTGACCATATTGGCATTTTTGGCCATTTTTCCCAGAGGGTTACAGGACATCATACCTGCTGAAACCACTAGAATGACTGTAAGAGTCTGAAAAATTCTACTTTTCATATTGGTGGAAATTTGACTTTGAATCAGTTTATAGCGCTTATTTTGGCTAATTATTCGTCCTGCAATAATAACCAATGTTTTTAAAATAAAAACAATTTACTTTCAATAATTTCGATGACTAAAAATGCTGCTGAAGCACTGTAAAAAGGTCAAATGGAGCGTTTTGACAGGCATCAATTTCGACTCGATAAAGGCCTAATTTATCCAATTACAATCCGAAAATTCACAGGATGATTTGATGCATGCCCGGAGTGTATTCCCGATTGATTGTGTCCAATATACGTTGGTAATCACTTTCGTTGGCGACAAAATCAATGTCTGACGTATCTATTACCAGTATTCGCGTATCCTTTTGATGCCGGAAGAACTCAAAATAACTGGTTTGAACATTCTTTAGGTACGTATTGGTGATGGCCTGTTCGTAGTCCCTGCCGCGCTTTTGGATGTTTTTTTGCAAACGCTCATTGTTCAAATACAAATAGATGATTAGATCCGGCTTTGGAATAACAGGATATATAATGTTGTACAATTTTGAAAACAACTTGTATTCTTCTTCTTGCAAGTTGACCCGGGCAAAAATCAAACATTTATTAAACAGATAGTCTGAAACTGTCAGCTTCTTAAAAAGATCCTGGTTGGGTAAATTTTCCTTTAATTGTTGGTAGCGCTCCGCCAGAAACGACATCTCCAATTGAAAGGCATATTTCAATGGGTCGTTGTAGAAAAATGGAAGAAAAGGATTATCCGCAAACTCTTCCAATATCAGCTTGGCATCAGATTGTTGAGCGAGTTTAGTTGCCAGTGAGGTTTTTCCGGCACCAATGTTACCTTCAATCGCGATGAAATTATACTGTTCCACAAGCGAAAGTATTCACGGGAAGTAAATCAGGGCATTCGGCTAAAAGTTGTTCTACGGTTTTTTTGAGTACCGGATGTGTCAATTGTGGCGCGATATCATTTAAAGGAGTCAACACAAATCGCCTGTTGGCCAATTGAGGGTGCGGAATTTGAAGCGAATTATCCTCCACTATTTGGTCACCGTAAAAAAGAATGTCTAAATCGATGGTGCGGGGTCCCCAATGCAATTCGGGTGAACGTTGTCGTCCCATTTCATTTTCTATCCCAAGCAAGACTTCCAACAAAGCGGTTGGTTCCAGGTTGGTTTGGGCGGAGAATACTTGATTTAGAAATGGCTCCTGATTAGATACTCCCCATGGAGCCGTCTCATAGATAGAAGAAAGCAACTCTACCTTGCCCGCTTTTTCTTCAAAGGCTTGCACCGCCATTTGAAGTTGCTGTTGCCGGTCTCCCAGATTGCTGCCAAGTTGGATGTAGGTCGTTATCATGTGGCCATTTTGCGGCTTCAAAGATAGGGAATAGCAAAACCCAAAATGAAATTCTTCCGCCTGTCAATTTATTTAGCCACTCCTGTAAAATTAGGATGTACTACCAAAGTCCCGGCATACATTCGTAATTGACTATCAATTCAATCGAGCACATTTTTTTAAGATAAACAGGGACCCGTTACACTTCCTGAAAACACATAACCTAAAATTAATCACCTATCTCATGAAACAGTTTTTTAAATTCACTTTCGCCTCCATTTTAGGCACACTCATTACCGGTATCATCCTGATGTTTTTATTTTTCATCATTATTGGCGGAATCATTTCCGCTGCCGCGATGATGGGAGATAGCAACAAGACTGCCTCGGTAAAAGACAATTCTATTCTGCACATTACTCTGGATGACCCTATTGTTGACCGGGCTCCAAAAAATCCATTTGCAGACATCGATTTTGGCCCTTTCCAACCAGAAGACCGAATCGGTCTTAACGACATTCTTGCCAGCATCAAAAAGGCGAAGGAAGATGATCGTATCAAAGGAATTTACCTGGATTTAGGTCGGGTGCAAGCAGGCTTGACTGCCATGAATGACATTCGAAGCGCGCTGGAAGACTTTAAAGAATCAGATAAGTTTATCCTGTCATACAGCGAAGGTTATTCGCAAGGAGCCTACCTTATTGGTTCGGTAGCAGATGAGGTTTACCTCAACAAAGAAGGAAGTGTTGACATCAAAGGTTTGGCGACTGTGCTCATGTTTTTCAAAGGCACATTGGACAAGCTGGGCATCGAAACTCAAATTGTTCGTGGTCCCAACAACCGATATAAAAGTGCAGTAGAGCCATTCATGTATGGTAAAATGTCTGATGCTAACCGCGGACAGGTGGATACTTTGCTGAATTCAATCTGGGGAAACATGACCCAGGAAATAGCTGAAAGCCGAGGCATTACCGTTGAATCAATCAATGAAATTGCCGATGGTTTAAAGATTCGATTGCCAGAAGATGCCGTGGAGCATAAATTGGTAGACGGCCTAATGTACAAAGATGAAATCCTGGCCGATTTGCGTTCGAAGCTGGAACTCGAAGAGGACGATGACCTCAACTTTATGTCGCTGAACAAATACAGAAATGCCAAATTGCCAAAAGACGAAGGCGAAGAGAAAAAATCCTGGAAAGTGGAAGATGAAATTGCTGTCATTTATGCAATTGGTGGTATTCAAGGTGGAGAAGGAGATGATGAGACCATCGGTTCTGAGCGTATTTCGAAAGCCATCCGTGAGGCAAGAAAAGACGAAGATGTGAAAGCCATCGTGTTGCGTGTGAATTCACCAGGTGGTAGCGCCCTGGCTTCGGAAGTAATCTGGAGAGAAATGGTGTTGGCAAAAGAGGCCAAGCCGGTAGTCGTTTCCATGGGTGATTTAGCTGCTTCAGGTGGTTACTACATCGCTTGTGCAAGTGACAAGATTTATGCCGACCCGGCTACCATCACTGGTTCTATCGGTGTATTTGGTTTGCTGATGAACACCAGCGAATTCTTCGAAGACAAAATGGGCGTGACGTTTGACCACGTGAGCACCAATGCACATTCCGATTGGGGTACTGGCGTTCGTAGCTTGGATGACGAAGAACTGGAAGCTATCAACGAATCCGTGATTGATATCTATGATACCTTCCTGCAGCATGTGGCTGACGGCCGTGGCATGACAGTAGAAGAGGTTGATGCAATCGCCAAAGGACGCATTTGGACTGGAAAAGATGCCAAAGAGATTGGGTTGGTAGATGAGTTGGGTGGTTTGCAAGATGCCATTGATTACGCGGCAGAGCAGGCGGAAGTGGAAGATTATAAAGTGAAAAACCTGCCTAAACTCAAAGATCCGTTCGAAGAGCTGATGATTGAGTTCACCGACCAATCTGCCGAAGCAGTGCTGAAAAATACATTAGGCGATGACTACAGAATTTACCAGCAGGTAAAGACCATCCGCGAAATGAAAGGTGTTCAGGCGAGATTGCCTTATGCCATCATTGTGAAATAGGAAAACATTCTCGGCAAAAAGGAAAGGGCCAAAATGGCCCTTTCCTTTTTGCCGTAAAATGCGGTATGGGTCAATGTTGGATGATTAATTTTTTAACCGTTGTCGTTTCGGTTTGCTCGATTCGAACTGTGTAGATCCCTGCGGGAAATGCGGTGACATCAATTTGGTAGTTACCTGCGGCATTTTTTGTTTGCCAAACTACAGAGCCGGTCAAGTTTGTCACTGTCAAATGGGATGGTTTTTTTAAGAAAACGGCAGTTTGGTTGTTCGCAGGATTGGGATAAATTTTTATCGAAGCTTCGTTGTTCAATTTTGGATCAACCGAAGTCCAGGGGAGGGAATCGTTGGTAAGGGTTACCGTATATGTTTTATCGCTCACCTGTTGCCCTTCGGCCATTCCTCCTGCAATGCACCATGTATCGCCAATACCAATGCGACCAATTCCGCGCAGATCCATGGGTAGTTGTAATGGCCCGGTTGGATGGGCCAATACTGGACTTGCAACCAGGCTGGGGTATTGAAGAATTCGATTCGAGGGAGAAACACCACCCGCACCGTTGTAGGCAATGCCATCAAAATTATAAGTGATTTTTGAACCACCCACCCAAAAAGCATATTGATCCCAGCTAAACGCGGCAGCCCGGTATGCCGTCAGGTCAGGATCTAACGTAGTGTGTGTCCAGGTTATTTGTGTGGGGTCGTTGGGATCGATAGCTCCCTTGCGCAGGTAATTTTGAGCCGGAAAGCTAAATCCTGGACCAGCGCCACCCAGGTAATAGATCGTATCGCCAACAATAGAGCCGGATGCGCCAAAAGATCGGTAAATCGTGTTATTGGCAACAGGGGTGCCCGTCAACCAGTTGTCGTTGATCGCATCGTAAATCTGCACATCGTTGGTGTGTCCTGAGGTCGTCCAGCCGGTGACCACATAAATCAAACTATCCCGCCAGACAGCCTGAACGTGGTCATCAATCGGAACAGGTATGGGAGCACCATCAGCAAGGTAAGTGTTGGAAACGGTGTTGTAGCGGTGTACCCGCGAAGAAGAGACCTCTGAACCACCGGGGAAAACATGATATCCTCCCAGGATGTAAACGATGTCTCCAATTGTACTCGCGCCCGAAGCAATTTTTCCCAGCGTGTCCGGCAATGGTGGAATGCTATCCCAAACATCGGTCACCGAATTATAACGATAGCACCGTTGGTGAATTCCACTGGCGGCTTTTGTTGAATCGATGCCACCAAAGGAATAAACCATGGAGCCTTTGCTGGCAACGGCATTGTTTGTTACAGGCTCGGGCATGGCCGCCACTTCGTATATGTCGATAAGTATATTCTGAGCAATTGTCTGCCAGCTGGAAAGGACCATGGTCAGACAAAGAATAGCGGAAATCACTTTATATTTGTTGTTCCTCATTTAGTAAATCTAATTATTCTCTCCATGCAAAACAAAGAGCTTGCTCAGGCCTTTCAACTCATCAATAAGTTGCTCGATTTATACGGAGAAAATCAGTTCAAAAGCAAGTCTTACAGCAATGCAGCTTTTCGAATTGGCCGCATGGAGTTGCAGTTGAAAGATGTGCCTTATGACGAAATCGACAAGGTAGATGGCATTGGAAAGAGCATTGCGGCAAAAGTCGTTGAATTGCTGGAGACCGGAGAAATTGAATACCTGAACGAATTGGTTTCTAAAACGCCTCCGGGAGTTTTGGACATGCTTTCGATAAAGGGGGTAGGACCAAAGAAGATCGGTGTCATCTGGCGGGAGTTGGGAATTGAATCGATGGGGGAGCTCCTCTATGCCTGCAACGAAAATCGATTGGTCGATTTGAAAGGATTTGGCTCAAAAACACAGGAGCAAATCAAAAAGATCATTGAGTACAAAATCTCCAACCAAGGCTTGTTTCATTATGCTGCTGTGGAGCAGATTGCTGAAGGATATTTGATTTCAGTGTCAGAATTGCCCGGCATTGAGCAAGCGGCATTGACGGGGGCGATTCGGAGAAAGAACCAATTAATTGCTGCCGTTGAAATACTGGCTGCGGTAGAAAGTGGGAGGCATGCCGAAGTGGTGGCCTCGTTGGGGAATGACGGATTTGAATTGGAGGATGAAAGGCTGGTGAAGTCCACAGATGCGGGCCTTCGATTGGAAATTATTTTGTGTGAGGAGCACGAGTTTGTTGGACAACATTTTCTGACGACTGCAACCGAAGCACACCTGGAATATTTGAACCTGGATAATATTGATGAAGCCACTTCCGAAGAAGAAGTTTACGAAGCCAGCGAACTTCCTTACATCGTGCCAGAGATGCGGGAGGGGCTGCAAGAATTTGAATGGGCCAAAAATCATTCCGATGAGGAACTGGTAGAAAATGAACACCTAAAAGGCATCTTACACAACCACTCCACCTGGAGTGATGGGCGTCACAGCCTGGAGGAAATGGCCACACATTGCCGGGATCTGGGGTATGAGTACCTGGGGATTTGTGATCATTCCAAGTCCGCTTTTTATGCCAACGGCTTACAGGTAGAACGAGTGGCCCAACAACAAAGGGAAATTGATGCGCTCAACCAGCAATTAGCTCCTTTCGTTATTTACAAGGGTATCGAGTCGGATATCTTAAATAATGGCTCTTTAGACTACGAAACGGAAGTGCTGGAAAGTTTTGACTTTATCGTGGCCTCTGTTCACTCCAACCTGAAAATGCCGGAGGAAAAAGCAACACAGCGGCTTTTGACCGCAATCGAAAATCCGTTTACGACCATTTTGGGTCATCCGACAGGGCGGTTGCTGCTTTCCCGGGAAGGATACCCCATCGACCACAAAAAAGTGATCCGGGCGTGTGCAGCAAACAATGTGGTTATCGAGTTGAATGCCAATCCATTCCGCCTCGATCTGGACTGGCGCTGGATTCACTTTGCCATGGAGCAAGGCGTTAAAATTGCCATCAATCCAGACGCGCACAACAAAGAGGGATACCAACACATGCATTTTGGCGTTTGTGTTGCACGCAAAGGAGGACTCACGACAGACATGACTTTCAATGCTTTGTCAAGAGAAGAAATAGGGTTATATTTCACTGAGCGCAAAAGTAACATTGGAGCCAGCCTCCGTTCCTAGTAAATTTTAATGGAATTACTCAATTCAATAGCCTCCTGGGTTTTCAAGAAGCGGTTTCACCAGATCGAACTTTTTAAGAAGTATCCGATTGATGTGCAAACGGAGTGGTTTTATAAACTGCTGGATACTGCGAAGTATACCGAATGGGGGGGGCGTTACGATTATCGTTCCATCAAGACCATAGATGATTACCGCAGCCGTGTTCCGGTTCAAACCTATGAGGGATTTAAAAACGACATCATCCGGCTGAAACACGGTGCTCAGAATGTACTGTGGCCCACCGATATTCGATGGTTTGCCAAGTCCTCAGGTACCACCAGTGACAAAAGCAAATTTATTCCCGTCAGTCGCGAAGCCCTGGAAGAATGTCATTACAAAGGAGGCAAAGACCTGCTGTCGATTTATTACAACCACCATCCGGATTCAAAAGTGTTGAGTGGCAAAGGCCTTGCCTTGGGAGGAAGTCGGGAGATCAACCGATTCAACAGCGATTCCTACTATGGAGACCTTTCTTCCATCATCATTAAAAATTTGCCCGTGTGGGCTGAGTTTGCACGCACTCCGCAGATGTCGATTGCGCTCATGCCGGAGTGGGAGAGCAAGATTGAGAAAATGGCAGAGGTGACTTCCAGGCAAAATGTGACGAGTATTTCGGGTGTTCCTTCCTGGACACTTATTTTGTTGCAACGGGTGATGGAGCTCAACAAAACGGACGATTTGTCTACGATTTGGCCGAACCTGGAGCTTTATGTACATGGCGGGGTGAGCTTTGAGCCTTACCGCGATCAATACAGTCAGATTATCTCGTCTCCCGGAATGAGCTACATGGAAACCTACAACGCTTCGGAGGGGTTCTTTGGCATTCAGGATGAACCAGACAGCGACTCTTTGTTGCTCATGTTGGACTACGGCATTTTCTACGAGTTTATGCCCATGGACGAACTAGGCAAGGAATTTCCGAAGACCTGTACGTTGGATGAAGTAGAGTTGGGCGAAAACTATGCACTGATCATCTCCACCAATGCTGGCCTGTGGCGCTATCTGGTCGGAGATACGGTATGTTTTACCTCGTTGAACCCATTTCGAATCAAAATTACAGGCCGCACCACGCATTACATCAATGCATTTGGTGAGGAGTTGATTGTTGAGAATGCTGAAAAGGCCCTGGCCATTGCCTGCCGTAAAACGGAAGCATCGGTCAAAGAATATACTGCTGGTCCCATTTTTATGGAACGGGCAAAACAAGGGGCGCATGAATGGCTCATTGAGTTTGAAAAGCATCCCCAAAACCTGAATTATTTCACCGAAGTTTTTGACACCGCATTAAAATCGCTCAATTCAGACTACGAAGCCAAGCGTTACCGCGATATGGCGTTGAGTGCTCCTGTGATAGAAGCGGTTCCCTCCGGAACTTTCTACAATTGGCTGCGGGCAAAAGGAAAGCTCGGTGGACAAAACAAAGTGCCGCGTTTGTCGAACAACCGTAAGTACCTGGATAGCGTTAAAGAAACTATGGCACAATCTTTTCAAGAGAAAAGCGGTCAGGCCTCCTGACTTGAACTATGAAAATCCTGTTGACCATACTTTTAATCGTACAGCCTTTTTGGCCACAAGGGCCCTTTCGGCTCATCAAAGAAGTTGTCTTAAAAGCAGATTACATCACCTCCGATAATTTGGGGAATGTTTATGTGGTGCGGCAGGATGAATTGACCAAATACAGCAAGGAGGGCGAACTGCTGCTTACCTACAGTGATAAATCCTTGGGTGAAATTACGATGGTCGATGTACGCAATCCACTTAAAATATTACTTTACTATCAGGATCTATCCAGTGTCGTTTTTTTAGACAACCGGCTAAGTCGGATAGGTGATCACATTGCGTTGGACCAAATGGGATTGGAACAATCAACGCTGGCTTGTACTTCTCATTCTAACGGAATCTGGCTTTACGATCCTTTGACCTTTCAACTATCGCGATTGGATCAGTTTTTAAAAATTGAACGTCAAACGCAAAACATCAATCAATTGTTGGGGCATGAGATCATCCCTAACTTTCTGTTGGAGGCCAATAATTGGGTTTATCTGAATGATCCCGAAACGGGTATTCATGTGTTCGACATTTACGGAACTTATTACAAAACAATCCAATTAAAGGGGCTGACCGAATTTCAAATTTTAGACAATAATCTCTATTTCCGCTCAAATGACGAGATGATGTGGTTTGATTTACGAAGTTTGCAAACCAAGCAATTGGAGTTACCAACCTTGGAATACAAAGCGGTCAGGGTGCTCAGGGACAGGTATTGTTTCTTAACGGAACAAGGCCTGAAAATTTATGCTGTAAGGCCCTAAATTAAACCGTTTTGAATGGAGACCACTCCATTAGAATTTGTATTTTAGTCCATCTAAAAATCAGGGTGATATGCACATAGCAGTCGCAGGAAACATAGGATCAGGAAAGACTACCTTGACTGAATTATTGGCCAAACATTATGGCTGGGAAGCCCACTTCGAAGATGTGGACGAAAATCCCTACCTAAATGATTTTTATACCGACATGCAGCGGTGGTCATTTAATCTACAGGTTTATTTCCTCAACAGTCGGTTCAATCAGGTATTGGAAATTCGCGAAAGTGGGAAATCCGTTATTCAGGATCGGACGATTTATGAGGATGCCTATATTTTTGCGCCCAACCTACACGCAATGGGGTTGATGACAACCCGTGATTTCGAAAATTACTTTTCGTTGTTTAACCTGATGGATCAATTTGTAAAGTCACCTGATTTGTTGATTTATCTCCGTGCCTCTGTGCCGAGATTGGTGAGCCAAATTCAAGCCCGTGGACGTGAGTACGAAGAGGCCATTCGATTGGACTACCTCAAGCGTCTCAACGAGCGATACGAAGCATGGATTTCCACTTACGACAAAGGGAAATTATTGATCGTTGATGTAGATGACAATAACTTCAAGGAAGATCCAGAAGATCTTGGGTTAATCATCCACAAGATTGATGCTGAATTACACGGCCTGTTCTGAGCCGAGCAATTTTACTACCACTTTTTATTTTGATTCGTTGTGCTAAAAGCAGGTTGCTTTGACGGGCAATCCTATTTCTGATGATGGATATTTTATCAGTCAATGCCAATAGCATTAAGTACTGTTCTGACTTGGGGAAACACATAAAGGGATAGGACTGGACTTTTTTGCGATATAGTTCCTGACTTATCTGGCCCCGACTTTTTCTCTATCCCTTCATGGTTGAATATTGCTTCTGATTTAAACTCAAAACTAATTACTGGTAAATATAAAAGCCCCGACCCGATAACAATCGGGTCGGGGCTTTTAAAGCGGTGAAGTAAGAAAGAACTACTGAATCAGTTCCGTCTTCTTCTCAGTATCGTTAGAAGCAGCAGCTTCAGTTGTTCCTTCAGCAGTCGTTTCTGTTTCGGCAGCAACTTCAACATTCGCTACAGTTTCAATAGTTGCAGTAGCTGTTGCTGCAGCTTCATCAGCTGGCATGTTTTCAACCACTTCGATGGTGTTGGCATTGTTGTCCATTCCCATGTCTATATTGCCAGAGCTTACAACGGCAATACTAGGAGCAATAACCAAGGCTACTACTGACATCAATTTCAACAGAATGTTCAACGAAGGACCTGAGGTGTCTTTGAATGGATCACCAACCGTATCGCCAACAACCGTGGCTTTATGTGGTTCAGAACCTTTGTGGTACATCTTGCCGTTAATTTCAACACCTTCTTCAAACATTTTTTTAGCGTTATCCCAGGCACCACCAGCGTTAGACTGGAAGATGGCCATCAATACACCACAAACGGTAACACCGGCTAACAATCCACCCAGCATTTCAGCACCGCCAACAAAGCCAACCAACACCGGAGCGACAATGGCCAACAATCCTGGAAGAATCATTTCCTTGATAGAAGCTTTGGTAGAGATGTCTACACACTTGTCGTATTCTGGCACACCGTCAGCAGCTTTGAACGTAGCTTGATCAGCTTGTGACCAAGTGTTCGTTTCTGTACCTTCATTGCGTTTCATTACTTCAAGAGCAGCTTTCAATTCAGGTAAATCGCGGAATTGACGTCTTACTTCTTCAATCATCGCCATGGCAGCGCGACCAACGGCATTCATTGCCATTGCTGAGAATACAAATGGAAGCATACCTCCTACAAAGAGGCCAGCCATGATTTTAGGGTCAGAAATATCAATTGCAGTGATGTTGGCCTGTTGCATAAACGCGGCAAATAAGGCCAGGGCAGTCAAGGCAGCAGAACCAATTGCAAATCCTTTACCAATTGCAGCAGTCGTGTTACCAACAGCATCCAATTTATCAGTACGCTGACGTACTTCTTTTGGCAATTCAGCCATTTCAGCAATACCACCAGCGTTGTCAGAAATAGGACCGTAAGCATCAACTGCTAACTGGATACCAGTGTTTGCAAGCATACCAACCGCAGCGATGGCGATACCGTAAAGGCCAGCAAAGTGGTGAGCTACCAAAATAGCAGCAGCAATCAAAATGATTGGAATAGCTGTTGACATCATCCCTACTCCCAATCCTGCGATGATGTTGGTAGCAGAACCAGTCAATGATTGACGTACGATAGATCTTACAGGAGGAGTTCCGGTGCCTGTGTAGTACTCCGTTATTTTTCCGATACCGAATCCAGCTCCGAGACCAGCCAAGGTAGCTAAGAATACTCCCAAAGAAGTGTAGCTTGTTCCGTTAAATTCCCAGCTTTCTGGCAACATCATGTTGATGATGAAGTAAGAAACAACAATCATCAAAAGAGCAGAACCGTATTCTCCAATGTCTAATGCCGTTTTAGGGTTACCACCTTCTTTTACTTTCACAAAGAAAGTACCGATAATGGAAACAAGGATCCCAACAGCGGCCAATGCCATAGGCAGAAGCACTGCTCCGAGGCCTTTAAATAAATCAGCTTCTCCAAATCCACCCAAACCTACAAAAGCAGCTCCCAATACCATGGTACCAATGATGGAACCAACATATGATTCGAACAGGTCAGCGCCCATACCGGCAACGTCACCAACGTTATCACCAACGTTATCGGCAATCGTTGCAGGGTTCAACGGGTGATCTTCAGGAATACCAGCTTCAACTTTACCTACAAGGTCAGCACCAACGTCAGCAGCTTTGGTATAAATACCACCACCAACACGGGCAAACAATGCGATAGAAGATGCCCCCAAAGAGAATCCAGCGAGTACATTCAATATTTGGTTAATATTCCAGCCATCAATAAAATTACTGTAGACAATAAAAAGGATACTCAAACCGAGTACACCCAATCCAACTACACCCATTCCCATTACGGAACCGCCTGCGAAGGCAACTTCTAATGCTTTACCCAAAGAAGTACGGGCAGCGTTGGTGGTTCTAACGTTGGCTTTGGTGGCTACTTTCATTCCGAGGTAACCAGCCAACCCTGAACAAAGTGCACCTACTATAAAGGAAAGTGCAACCAAAGAGTGCGAGTTTTCTTCGTAATGTCCTTTGATGGCCAGTAAGATGGCTACCGTGACAACAAAAATGCTGAGGATTTTGTATTCAGCCTTAAGAAAGGCCATGGCTCCTACGGCAATGTGATTGGCAATTTTTGCCATTTTCTCATCTCCGACTTCTTGTTTGGTCACCCAGGCGCTTTTCCAAACGACAAAGAGCAAGGCGATGACGCCAAACACTGGTAAAAAGTAAACTAGATTTTCCATCAATTTTTGATTTTACTTATTGATTTAAGCGTGTAGTAGCTTCGAATTAAGCGGGCAAAGTTATCATTTAAAAACGAAAAAAGAAACGCGCTTGAATCAATACTCAGAAAACTCTTAATAAGCAATTAATCTATTGATTTAGAAAAAGTTAGTGGCTAGAAGGCTAAGGATATAGAGACGTGGACCCGGTTGTATTGCTCTTTGGTTTCAACAGTGCTTTCAAAGGGGGAATATTGGTAATAATCCGTTGTTAATTGCTGGAATCGATAGCCTGCAGCAAAATAAAAGGCCGAGCCTCGTCCAATCTGGCGAGCTAAACCTATGCCTCCCGATGCCATAAGACCTCCTTTGTTGTTGCTGGATGAGCCTTGGCTTTCCCGAAAACCGAAGCCTCCTTGTCCATATAGGTATGGACTAAAGTTGCCGCCTTTCAAAAATACCTTGCCGTCAAGAAAGACGGGTATTACCAATTCTCCAAAACTTTCAAGGCCCGCTCCTCCACTTAATCGGAAGCGCTCATTGAACTGGTAGCCGTACATAAATTGTAAGCTACCTAACACGCTGGAGGCTCTTTGGCCTTCACCTAACATAAGGCCGAGCCCGATTTGTGCAATGAGCCCTTTTGATTTGAGCGAATAGTCATCAGTTTGTTTCATTTTTTTTGGAGCCCCTTCGATACGAAGAATATCTTTTTTAGGAATGGCAACAATGTTGTTCCCGTAAATTTGTACCCGGACATTGCCTGACACTGTAGTATCTAAAATTTGTCCGTAAAACACACTCCCATCCAATAGATGAACACCTTTGTGTTTGGATTGTGCGGATGCCGATATGCAGAGCATTACCAGCAATGCCGCAATGAAGGTCTTAATCCTTAGAGCAATATTTTTCATAGTCAATAGGTTTTAGCGGGTTTCATGATTTTTTCAAAGGAAGGAACGAATTTCGATGCAACCTATTATGTCAATCGTGTATCTAGAAGGATAGTTGACATTGTATCATTAAATTTCCAATCGCATGAATGCTCACAAACTTCACCCATTTCTTCTTCACTTCGCCTTTCTTCTTTCCTCCGTGTTTTTGTTCAGCAGCTGTGTCAAGGATCAATTGACCCAACGCACCAGTTATAAAGTAAACGAACCACAATACATGAGCTTTGAGAAGTTGCGTACTTCGATTAACCTGGAAGCCCCACGTGAACTCGTTGAGCCAGGGAAAATTTACTACATCAACAATTACCTGCTGATCAATGAGCGAATGCAAGGGATTCATATCATCGACAACAGCAATCCATCCATTCCAAACAATATTGGTTTTTTAACCATTCCTGGCAACGTGGATATGGCCGTTAAAAACATGGTTCTTTATGCTGACAGTTATGTAGACATGGTAGCATTGGATATTAGCGGCCTGCCCAATGTAACGGAGGTGAAACGCATTGAAGATGTATTTTCTTATCAATACTTTAGTCACAATCAATACAATCCTGCATACAGCTCGGAGCAAGTGGATCAAAGTCGGGGAGTTGTCGTTGGCTGGAAGGTGAAAGACGTGGTAGATGTTTGCGAGAATGATGACTGTCAAGAAGAGTACGTCAACTATCAAACATCTTTTGCAGACGACAATTCGATTGGAACTACGGGCATCCCGGAAGCTGGAGGCCGTACTTTTTCTTCTCCTAACAGCGTTGGAACAACTACTGGGACGGGTGGTTCGATGGCCCGTTTTACCATAGTTGATAATGTACTTTATACGATTGTGAACTCAGCTGTCATCAAGCCATTTGACATAACAGTTTGCGCGGATCCCATTGCGCATGAGAATGTTCAGGTTGGTTGGAACATTGAAACGTTGTTCCCTTTTGGAGATTACCTTTTTATAGGTTCGGAAACAGGGATGTTTATCTATGATATCTCAGCTCCACTCGTTCCAACTTATGTGTCCCAATTTGATCATGCACGTGCATGCGATCCAGTGGTTGTTTATGGCGATTATGCGTACGTAACATTGCGCTCAAACGGTGCTTGTTGGGGGACAGACAATCAGTTGGATGTCATCAATATCAGCGACATCGAAAATCCCAAATTGGTTAAAACCTACCAAATGGAACAACCTTACGGATTGGGCATTAATGGCCCCGAAGATGTGCTATTTATCTGTGATGGAGATGCTGGGTTGAAAGTGTACAATGTTGCCGACAAGCTGGCCATCGATGAAAATCAAATCAGCCACTTTCCGGGCATCAATGCTTTTGATGTCATTCCATTGAATAACGTGCTGCTAATGATTGGCAGTGACGGCCTGTACCAATACGATTACAGTGACCTGAACAACATTCGGGAAATGTCTGTAATTCCGGTTGCAATTAATGCCGTGCTCGAATAAATTACTGACAATGAGTTTTGTAATTAATCAGCAAGAAATTGTTTGAAAGCAGTCCAGTATTCTGCATGGTTTGAAGTGCTTTTCCACAAAGCCTTTGAACCATGCTTTCCTCCCTCAACCGGAATGAATTGGGTAGCATCATCAATGCTCCGAATGAGTTTCTTCAAATCTGGAGCCTCGGACTTGGAAGAGGTGACAAACACAGGTTTCTCTAATCCACTGATTTCATCGGCAATCGATCGGCTGCGGTAATATTCGCCAGGGCTAAATGCCGCTACTTTTGCCACTTTAGGATTGCCTTTGGCAATCATTAACACCAATGAAGCTGAGTAGGAGCTTCCGACCAAAATAATGGGCTTATTGCCGTTTCTCTCCCACAAAAAGTCGATGGCTGCTTCAATGTCTTGTTGCGCGTCAATGTAATTGGTCGATAGCTTTTTGGCAGCAGCCCGCTTGGCCGTTTCATTCGTCACACCATTCGCTTCTTTGCCCGAACGTTGGTCAATGGCCATGCAGTTAAATCCTAGCGCCAGGAGTTGCTGTGCACTTTCAACGTATTCACCACGACTGAATCCTGCCTGGTGGCACAACAATAGATAGGTGGTGTTGCCCTCTTTTTCATACAAGTCAGCGGTGACCTTCAATCCATCTTTTGACTGAAAGGTGGTTTTTTCTGTAGGTTCCTGTGCTTGGGTGCAAGAAAAGAAAGAAAGGACGAGTAGGGGTAAAAGTAGCAGTATACGCATGATTGAATTGTTTTAACAACAAGTAACAAAAAAGGGGAAGCATTTGCTTCCCCTTCTTCAATATATGGTTGGATTCTTAGCTATTCAGCTAGAATAATCACCTTGTTGTTCAGGACTTCAACTACGCCACCTTTGATGTCGTAAAATTCATCCTTTTGACCGTTTGTTACTTTGACCTGTCCTGCATCAAGGGTAGAAATCAATGGAGCGTGGTGGTTAAGAATTCCAATAGAACCTTCAGTTCCAGGAACCACAATAGCTTCAACTTCTCCGCTGAAAATCTTTTTGTCTGGTGATATGATATCGAGTAACATTCGCTTAGTTGTTTTCAGCTTCAGCCATCATTTTCTTGCCTTTCTCGATAGCATCTTCAATTGTACCAACGAGGTTAAAGGCTGCTTCAGGATACTCATCTACTTTACCATCCAGAATCATGTTAAATCCTTTGATGGTGTCTTCGATAGAAACCAAAACTCCTTCGAGGCCGGTAAATTGCTCAGCAACGTGGAAAGGTTGAGACAAGAAACGTTGTACTCTACGTGCACGGTGTACTGCCAACTTATCTTCTTCAGAAAGTTCGTCCATACCCAGAATCGCGATGATATCTTGCAATTCTTTGTAGCGTTGTAGAATTTCTTTTACTGCCTGTGCAGTGTCATAGTGCTCATCACCTACAATCTCACGTGTCAAAATACGTGAAGTAGAATCCAACGGGTCAACCGCAGGATAGATACCCAACTCAGAAATTTTACGGTTCAATACCGTAGTGGCATCCAAGTGAGCAAACGTAGTTGCAGGAGCAGGGTCAGTTAAATCATCCGCAGGTACGTAAACCGCTTGTACAGATGTAATAGAACCTCTTTTTGTAGAAGAGATACGTTCTTGCATCGCACCCATCTCAGTAGCCAGAGTTGGTTGGTAACCTACCGCTGATGGCATCCGTCCAAGAAGTGCTGATACTTCAGAACCAGCTTGTGTAAAACGGAAGATGTTGTCAATAAAGAAAAGGATATCTCTACCACCACCTTCTTCGTCACCATCACGGAAATATTCAGCCATGGTTAAACCTGAAAGGGCCACACGAGCACGTGCACCAGGAGGTTCATTCATTTGTCCGAAAACCAATGTCGCTTGTGATTTTGCCAATTCAGTTTTGTCAACCTTGGACAAATCCCAACCGCCTTCTTCCATCGACTTGGTAAATTCTTCACCGTATTTGATAACGCCAGATTCAATCATCTCACGCAACAAGTCATTTCCTTCTCGGGTTCTTTCTCCAACACCGGCAAAAACAGACAAACCTGCATATCCCTTGGCGATGTTGTTGATAAGCTCCATAATCAATACGGTCTTACCTACACCAGCACCACCAAACAAACCAATTTTTCCTCCTTTGGAGTATGGTTCGATAAGGTCAATTACTTTAATTCCTGTGAAAAGAACTTCAGCTGAAGTTGTCAGGTCTTCAAATTTTGGAGCGTCACGGTGGATGCTATAACCACCCTCTTTTGAAACTTCTCCAATACCATCGATGGCTTCGCCAACAACGTTAAAAAGACGCCCTTTCACTTGCTCTCCGATGGGCATTCTGATGGGGCTACCCGTGGCGGTAACTTCCATGCCTCTTCGAATTCCGTCAGTTGAATCCATTGCAATGGCACGAACTGTGTCCTCTCCAACGTGTTGCTGACATTCAAGTATTACAATTTGGCCACCTTCTTTAACCACCTCAAGTGCGTCAAGAATGTTGGGAAGAATTGCGCCTTCCGCTTCAAAACTGATGTCGACTACCGGGCCGATGACCTGAGTGACTTTGCCTTTATTCGTTGCCATTTCTAGTACGATTTTTTAGCTTAATTTTTTTCTGTTTTCGGTCTCAAAATCGAGTGCAAAACTAAGACAATTAATTTGTTTAAAAACAAGGATTTTCAATATTTTTAAATTTCCTAATTTTGAGTTTCCAGTCGGGCATCAGCGCGGTTTTCAGAGTCTAGCTGCCGTACCGAATTAACAGGCCACAAACAGAGCAAAAAACGTGAAAGTTTACAGAGGTATTGAGCAGTTTGAACGCGTGGAAAATGCCGTGGTCACAACGGGTACTTTCGATGGAGTTCATGTGGGACACAAACAAATCATCGGTAGGTTAAAAGAGATTGCTGCCAAACAGCGGGGCGAAACAGTGTTGTTGACTTTTCATCCACACCCCCGGTTGGTGCTTTATCCAGATGATAATGAGCTGCGGCTTATCAATACCATGGATGAAAAAATTGCGTTATTGGAAAAGGCCGGCATCGATCATTTGATCATCCATCCTTTTACAAAAGAATTTTCGCGGTTGTCTTCCATTGAGTTTGTGCGGGATATCCTGGTGAACAAAATAGGCACATCCCGCCTGGTAATTGGTTATAATCATCATTTTGGCCGAAACAGAGAAGGCTCTTTTGAGCACCTGATGGAGTACGGCCCGGTTTATGGTTTTGAGGTCGAAGAGATCTCAGCACATGACGTGGACCAGGTAAATGTGAGTTCAACCAAAATTCGGGAAGCGCTGCAACAGGGTGATGTAGCCACCGCAAGTCGCTACCTGGATTATTCTTATTCTTTGACGGGAGAGGTGGTTCATGGAGACAAAGTCGGGCGGTCCATCGGATACCCGACTGCCAATTTGAGCGTTCCAGAGTCGTTTAAGCTGATCCCTGCTGACGGGGTTTATGCGGTTCGTGTAAATGTGGCAGGTGAGTTTTACAAGGGGATGCTGAACATTGGACATCGTCCAACATTGAGTGAGGCTCAGAAAAAAACGATTGAAGTGCACCTCATTCAATTTGAAGGTGACTTATATGGCCAGCAGCTCACAGTAGAATTAAAGGCACGGCTGCGTGGGGAAAAAAAATTCGAGAACATGGAAAGTTTGCAAAAGCAGCTCGACATTGACCGGAATAAATCGCTTCAACTATTGGTGTAGGCAGAAGCGTTCTTTAAGATGATGATGAAGTTAACGGGATTGATTTGGTTTTTCTGTACTGCGTTTTGCAGTGGGGCATTTGCGCAATTGCTGCCTTCCAAGGCATTGGATACGGTGCGCACCTATACATCTATTGAGGATGCTTTGGCCAATCCTGATAAGGTCTACAAGTTGGTGTTAAAAAGGAAAAAGCTAAAAAAGATCCCTCCTGAAGTGTGGCAGTTTAAAAACCTGAATTACCTTGACTTGAGCAAGAATCGGTTGACGGTTTTTCCACACGAAATGGGAGATTTGGTTTTTCTGCAACACCTGGAGATGGGAACAAACCAGCTGGATACGATTCATCCGGAATTGGGCAAATTGGTGCACTTGCGCTATTTGGGTTTTGGAAACAACGAAATATCTTTTTTACCTACAGAAATTGGCGAATTAGCTAAACTGGAAGTATTGGACATTTGGAGCAACCACATTTATTTTCTTCCCTCAGAAATCAGTGATTTGACCAAACTTAGGAAGGTGGATATGCGTGTGATTCAATTGAGTTGGGATCAACAAGAAGTGATTCGAGATCAGCTTCCTGATGCGAAGGTTAATTTTTCTCAGCACTGTAATTGCGATTAGAACAGCTTGTTAAAGCATGATTTTGATCAGTTTCCCTCCTACAAGTATTTTGAATGGCAGCTTTCGGCTGAAACTTGTCACTTTACTTTCGTAATATTGTTGTATTAATCCATTCCCGTGAAGAGTACTACCGTAGATTATATGAATATTGGCCTGTTGGTCATTTCAATGATTTTGGCATACAAGCTGCCCTTTGAGCTGTTTTTGTTTGCATATGCTGTCATGGGACCGTTGCACTACATGACGGAAATTGGGTGGCTGCACAAAAAAAACTACTTCACCACTGAGAAAAACGAATTCTGGATCTTAATTGTCTGGGGCGTGTTGTTCTTCTTTGGGTACTTCATCAATCAACTAAAAACCTGGGAATTCAGTGCTGAATTTATGCGCGGATTTGTTGGCAGTCCGATGGAACCCGTTATTAATTTCTTGCCGTCATGGACCAATAATTTTGTGTTTCTGGCCTTCTTGTCAGCTCTGGCAATTACGATTTTGAAACAACGGTTGCACAAGATTATATTGATTGTTGCTGGTGTATTGGCTTGCTTTTTCGTGGTCGAGGGAGATTGGCGTTGGTACATTATGGCTTTTGGTGTCTTCCTGCCAACGGTCATTCATGTATGTATTTTTACCGGTACATTCATGTTGTTTGGAGCACTGAAGTCAAAGAGTAATCCAGGCTATGCTTCCGTTATCCTCTTTGTGCTGTTTTTAGCAACATTCTTTTTCCTGGACTTGGAAACTCAGCCTTATCCAGCCAGTGACTACATCAAACAAACTTTTCTGGAGAGTAATTTTCAAGTCCTGAGTTACAGCATTTTTACCGTGGTTGGCGATGGGCAGTTTACATTGGATTCCGGCCTTGGCTTGAATATTCAACGGTTCATTGCCTTTATTTACACCTACCACTACCTGAATTGGTTTTCCAAAACCAGTATCATTCAATGGCACAATGTTTCCCGAAAATGGATGATCATCACTGGCATTACCTGGGTAACTTCAGTTGCACTCTATACTTATGATTACAAAACGGGTTTTGCTGCCTTGGTCTTCCTAAGCTTCCTACATGTCTTTCTGGAGTTTCCGCTAAACTACCGATCCATTGTCGGGATTGGCCAGGAAGTGTCCAAAAACTTTTCGAAGTAGCTCGGCATGATGCCGCCAATATTGTGGTTCCAGTAGTGCCTTCATTTTCTACTTCCTTAAACGTCTATCTCCTCCAACCATCGAAGCAATTTTTGACATCATCATTGAACAGGCGCTGGCCACTTCGCTGATAGAGTGGGGCTCTGTAATTTTTGCATTGATTTATGTGGTGTTGGCGGCCAAAGAAAGTGTGTGGTGCTGGCCAGCATCGTTGGTTTATGTGGGCCTGGCCCTATATGTATTTCTCGATGTTAGTTTATACCTGGAGTTTGGACTGCATATATTTTATTTAGTCATGTCTGTCTACGGCTGGAGGCAGTGGACCAAAGGAAGCGCAAAGGCTGAGCTTTCGGTATCTCAGCTGCAAGGGAAATTCCATTTGGTGGCAATTGTTCTGGGGTTGGCCACTACAGGTGGAGTTGGCTATTTTTTTCTAGCGTATACCGATCAGGCTATGCCCCTTCTCGATGCATTCATCACCATCTTTAGTTTATTTGCTACGTGGCTGGTGACACGAAAGGTGCTTGAAAATTGGTTGTATTGGGTGGTCATAGATATTGCCGGAATGATGCTTTATGCCGACAGAGGACTCTTCTTGTTTGCAGCCCTCTATTTTTTCTACACCATTATCGCAATTGTTGGTTATTTTCGCTGGAGAAAGTCATATCTAAAGCCCGTTTGAATTGAAGAAAATAGTTTTAACAGGACCCGAATCAACAGGTAAAACAACTTTGGCCAAGCAATTGGCACTGCACTATGATGCCATCTGGGTGCCCGAGTTTGCCCGCGATTATTTGGCGCAACTAAACCGGCCCTACGAAGAATCCGATTTGCTTGAAATTGCAAAAGGGCAGGTACACATAGAAGAGTCGTGCGCGAAACAGGCAGGAGAGTTGTTGATTTGTGACACCGACTTGTTGGTGATGAAGGTTTGGTCAGAATTCAAATACGGGAAATGTGATCCCTGGATATTGGAGCAAGTACAAAGCAGACACTATGATGTGTACCTTTTGTGCGGTATTGACATTCCCTGGGAGCAGGATCCACTGCGCGAAAATCCAGGTCAGCGGGAAGAGTTGCACCAGCTTTATGAACGAGAATTGAAGTCGCTCAACAAAGAATATTTGCACGTTGAAGGCGCTACAGATGAGCGCTTAAACAAGGCCATCGCGCAAATCGGCAACTTATTTTAAACAAGTTTTTTTCATCACTTGCGAATCAGTAGGCATTGATTTCCTACTTTCGCAGCGTCTCTTGGGGTGCCTAACTATCAGGCTGAGATTATACCCATTGAACCTGCCCGGGTAATGCCGGGAAGGGATTTGGTCAAAAGATAAATTTTTGAGAGTGGTTGTGTACCCCGGTCAACCCACAGGTTTAACCGATATACACTCTTTTATGAAATCCATTATTTTATTCTTGGGAGGCATCTTGCTTCCAGCAGTAATTTTCGCACAAGCATCGCTGTCCGGAAAAATCGTCAACGAGCAAGGTGAACCCATTGCCGGTGCCAACGTCATTTTGAAAGCCACTTATTATGGGACTTCTTCCGATGCCAGCGGGCGGTATGAATTTTCTCAATTGCCAGAAGGAGATTACGATTTAAGGGTCTCTTTTATTGGGTTTGGATTGGGAATCAAATCCATTCACGTCATCGACAAGCCAGTCGAAGCTGATTTCCAATTGAAAGAATCTTATTTCCTCACCGATGAAGCCATTGTCGTGGCGGTTCGGGCAGGGGACAAAACTCCGACCTCATTTATCAACCTAAACAAGGAAGAAATTGAGGCCAATAACCTGGGTATGGACATGCCTTACATGCTCGAACGAACTCCTTCAGTTGTCGTAACATCAGATGCAGGTACCGGCATTGGTTATACCGGGTTGCGTATTCGTGGTACGGACCCTACCCGCATCAACGTTACCATCAACGGCATACCACTCAATGATGCTGAATCGCAAGGCGTGTTTTGGGTCAATATGCCTGATTTTGCTTCTTCTACAGACAACATCCAAATTCAACGGGGCGTAGGAACTTCCTCCAATGGAGCAGGTGCTTTTGGCGGTTCCATCAACTTGCAGACAAATACCTTGCGGAAAGATGCTTATGGCGAAGTAAACACAACTTATGGTTCGTTCAATACCTGGAAAAACAATGCTTCCTTTGGCACTGGACTGATTGGAAAGCACTGGACACTGGACGGTCGATTGTCCCGCATCAGTTCTGACGGTTACATCGACCGGGCAACTTCTGATTTGCGCTCCTATTTTCTTTCCGGAGGATATGTCAGTGGAAAGACTGCTGTGCGGGCCAACTTGTTTTCCGGACATGAAATAACCTATCAGGCCTGGGATGGCGTGCCAAGTGATTCCCTAAAGACAAACCGAACTTTTAATGGAACAGGAACAGATGGTGGCCAAAAAATACCAGCCCACGATAATGAGGTGGATGATTACACCCAAACCCACTATCAGCTTATTTTGACACAAGGACTAACGTCTAAATTGACTTTTAATGCCGCGCTGCACCTGACTCAAGGAGCAGGCTTCTTCGAACAATACAAGGCGGGGCAGTCATTTGCTGATTATCAATTGGCCAATGTGCGCATCGGAAGCGACACCATCACCGAAACGGATTTAATCCGCAGACGCTGGTTGGACAATGATTTCTATGGCACCACCTATTCATTTAGCTACAACGACAACGGGCAATTGCAGATAATTGTTGGTGGAGCATGGAACCGCTACGAAGGCAAACATTTTGGAGAAGTTATTTGGGCCGAATTTAATAGCAATGGATTGCAGGGTCACCGCTATTATGATAATGATGCTGTCAAAACAGACTTCAACAACTTTGTAAAAGCCAATTATCAGGTCACCAATAGATTGAATGCATTTGCCGATTTACAATACCGATCTGTCAACTACGAATTTTTAGGATTTGACAACGATGGAAACAACGTAACGCAGGACGATCAACTCAGCTTTTTCAATCCGAAGGCAGGTTTAACCTATGATTTGAATGGGGCCAACCGCTTCTTTGTTTCTTATGCTGTTGGAAATAAAGAACCCAATAGAAACGATTACACAGAGTCAACACCGAATAGCCGTCCTGAATACGAAACACTATACGATATAGAAGCCGGTTACAAATGGAATGCCCGCAAGGCTTCTTTGGCGTTGAACGTTTACCGGATGGATTACGACAACCAGTTGGTGCTCAACGGTCAGTTGAATGATGTTGGAGCAGCTACCAGAATCAACGTGGACAAAAGCTACCGCATGGGAGCGGAGTTGGTCTGGGGGCTGCAGCTGACACCTTGGATGAATTGGAACGCCAATGCGACACTCAGTCAAAATAAAATCGAATCATTTACGGAATACGTGGATGATTGGGATACTGGTGAGCAGTTGGTCTTTGACCGAAAAAATACGGACCTGGCCTATTCCCCTTCCATTATTGGGGGCAGTGATTTGACCGCTCGCATCTATGAGTCGAAAGGAGATGATGTCGCTAAAAATCAGTTAGTCAGTCTGTCGTTAATGTCCAAATATGTTGGCAAACAATTCATTGACAACACCGGTTCCGATGAACGCAGTCTGGATGCTTATCTCGTGAATGACATCCGTTTCTCTTACCGCATAAAAAACTTGTTGTTTGAAGAAATTGCACTAACGTTTATGGTCAGGAATGTTTTGGGCGAGATGTATTCTTCCAATGCCTGGGTGTATCGATACAACTTTGGTGGAGAATTGCAGAGTCTGGATGGCTTTTTTCCTCAGGCAGGCAGAAACTACATGTTGGGATTAAAACTTACATTTTAAGGTTAACAGGCTTGATGACAATTTTGGGGATGGTTTTTTTAGGGTCGTCTGCCCCTTCTTTGATGGATTCGAAAAGGGGAATGCGTGCATTTTTGTCCGCGTCCCACATGATGCCTGAAAGCATGATTCCTGAAAATCCAAGTTCAAAGGATTTGTGCACCTTGCTTTTATCAATTCCTCCCATGGCGATTACCTTGTGTTTCGTCTTGTAGAGGATGGATCGCAATTGGTCTTCCTCAAAGGCTGCGGTGTAGCCCCTTTTGGAAATGCTATCGAAAATAGGGCTAAGGATGACACTGTCATAATCATCTTTGTCTTCGAGCAAGCAAAGTAAGCTGTAACAGGAGGTGGTGAAAACTATTTTAGGATGCCGGAAACGCAGCCAAAATCTTGTCCAGGCCACTTTCGTGGGTTTCTTTTTGATGCTTCGACCCAGGTGAATTCCTTGCAGTTTGTATTTTACCGCCAACGAGTAGTGGGAGTGAAGAATGATGCGGTCGTGGTATTTTTGAGGTATGGCTTCGAGGTATTCAATCAGCCTGTTTTTGCTGAATTTTGGTTTGCGCAAATGCAGCCGTTCGAGGCCATTGTCGAAAAGATCGATGATCAGTTGTAGTTCCGAATTAAACTTATTCGAACTGGAAATAAATAATACATCCATATCAGGGATGAGTGGGGGCACTCATTGATTATGTGATTCTAAGAATTGAGCGGGCGATAACATCGACCGCCATCCAAACAAATATAACAGAATTTGTTTTGTGCTACTATCAGGAGCAGACCGCTGCCGATATGTCGAGAATCAGGTGGGGATCCTTTTCGACTGCATTGCCCACGACAACTAAATCAGCACCAGCCTGGCAGGCTTGATAAGCGCGCTCGGGGTTGTTGATGCCTCCTCCGACAATGATAGGGACATTCACCTCGGAACGCACTTTTGAAATCATGTTTGGACTAATTGGTTGGGCGGCTCCGCTGCCAGCATCCAGGTAAATTAGTTTCATTCCCAACATTTCCCCGGCCATGGCGGTGCACATGGCAATATCGCCTTTGTCATGTGGTATGGGAGCAGTGTGGCTGATGTAAGAAACAGTGGTTGGCTTTCCCCCATCAATCAACAGATACCCTGTGGGGATAACTTCCAGTTTAGAGCTCTTGAGGTGCGGAGCAGCAATCACATGATGACCAATAAGAAGTTCCGGATTGCGACCCGAGATAAGTGATAACAGTAAAATGGCATCGGCATGGCGTGAAATCTGAAGAGGGCTGCCTGGAAACAAAACGATGGGGATGTCACTATTTGCTTTAGCCGTTTGAATACACGAATCCAATTGATCCGTCACCAGCACACTTCCACCAATAAAGATATAATCAGCTTTTGCCTCGTTTACCTTCTCCACCGTGGTGCTAACCTCTTGCGTGCTGAGATTATCAGGATCAATAAGTATAGCCAGTTGTTTCTTTCCAGCTGCTCGCTTCTCTTTCAGGGACGAATACACCATGCGGCAAAATTAACCATTCAGTATATAAACGAGCATATAACCACCCGTTTTTTGGTAATGCAGGCGATATCTTTGATGAAAGTCAGCGGTTTTTACCCAGCCTGTAATTTCACCAGTAGACTGATATTCAAACGGGTTAATGCCCATGTGCTCATTAAAAATAAGAGAACGTCTGCCATGTGCTTTGTAGAGTGCCTCCTTGGCTCCCCAAAGAACCAGTAGTTTTTCGGTATCGTTATTTTGCACAAAATCAGACTCCGCAGGTGCCAGAAATTTATGTTGGATGCGTTGAATCTTGTCACTAATTTCCTGAATGTCTATTCCCGTTTCCAGGGTTGGATGTGTGATGATTGCAACAAAACAGTTGGAATGAGAAATTGAAATACGAGCTTCAAAATTTTTTAAATACGGTTTTCCAAAGTCATCGTAAACCACTCCGCAGTCAGGGGATGTCATTTCTTTCAAAAGGATTCTTGCTGCCAGCTTTTCGATTCTTCTTGATGGGCTCTTGATGGTTTGAATAGCACTTAATTCGTCCGAAGAGAGCGTGGAGTCAGCTACCAATTCCGCCTCGGGCATTCTTACCCGCCAGAGACCCAACATGGAGTCGTCATTTAATTTTTGTATTTCCTTCACAGGCATCATCGAAATTCTGCCTTCAAATGTACGGAAACTTGTTGCCTGTCAACATGGGGCACAGGGCCGCTCGTATCCCCTTCTGGTCCTATTGCAACAAAGTGCGGAATTATTTGTTAATTTTGCAGCCTGAAATAAACAAAGGCTGAAAACAGCATAATCAAGTATACAATGGAACGATCTGCGATTGACGTAAGTTTACCCTACAAAGTGAAAGATATTTCACTAGCCGACTGGGGAAGAAAAGAAATAATGTTGGCCGAAGCGGAAATGCCAGGTTTGATGGCACTAAGAAGTGAGTATGGTGATTCGAAGCCATTGGCTGGAGCTCGAGTTGCTGGGTGCTTGCACATGACGATTCAAACTGCCGTATTGATTGAAACCCTCACTGCATTAGGAGCAGAAGTAAGGTGGTCTTCATGCAACATCTTTTCAACTCAAGATCACGCTGCTGCGGCAATTGCTGCAACTGGAGTGGCTGTTTTTGCATGGAAAGGAATGAATGAAGATGAGTTCAACTGGGCCATCGAACAAACATTGTTTTTTGGAGATGAGACGAAGCCGCTGAATATGATTTTGGACGATGGTGGTGATTTGACCAACATGGTTTTTGATATGTACCCTGAGTTGGTAGATGGTATCAAAGGTCTTTCTGAAGAAACAACCACTGGTGTTCACCGTCTTTATGAGCGGGAGAAAAATGGCACCTTGGTAATGCCTGCCATCAACGTAAACGATTCTGTAACCAAGTCAAAATTTGACAACAAATATGGTTGTAAAGAATCCTTAGTTGATTCGATTAGAAGAGCAACAGATGTTATGTTGGCTGGAAAAGTAGCCATTGTTGCCGGATATGGAGATGTTGGTAAAGGTTCTGCTGCCTCTTTGAGTGGAGCTGGCGTTCGTGTTATTGTAACTGAGATTGATCCTATTTGTGCGCTTCAAGCCGCAATGGATGGATACGAAGTTCAAAAAATGGACACCGCAATTCCAAGAGCAAACATCATTGTTACAGCTACTGGTAATTACAACATCATTCAGGCCCGTCATTTTGAAGCGATGACAGACAAGACAATTGTTTGCAACATCGGTCACTTCGACAATGAAATCGACATGGCATGGTTGAACGGTCAGCACGGAGACAGCAAAATTGAAGTGAAGCCTCAGGTAGACCTTTATAATGTCAACGGAAATGATATCATCGTATTGGCAGAAGGTCGTTTGGTTAACTTGGGCTGCGCCACTGGTCACCCATCGTTTGTAATGTCTAACTCCTTCACCAACCAAGTATTGGCTCAACTGGAGCTTTGGAACAATACATCTGCCTACGAAAACAAGGTGTATACATTGCCAAAACACCTGGATGAAAAAGTAGCCCGCCTGCACTTGGAAAAAATTGGTGTTGAACTCGAAGAGTTGAGTACTGAACAAGCCGACTACATCGGAGTTGCCGTAGCAGGACCATACAAGCCTGAGTACTACCGATACTAAGAATAATCAATTTGATTTGAAGAGGCCGTCTCCTTTGGGGGTGGCCTCTTTTTGTTTCGTTTGACCATTAATTGAAAATACGCAAAGCGATGCCGTCAAACGAGGTTTGATATTGTTTTAATGAAAAATTTGCTGGTCCCTTGAGTACCGAGCCATCAAACAGCAAAAACTCAGAATCACAACAAGGGTCAAAAGCTTTCACTCCAGTAGAGTCTACTTCCACTGTGCCACAGGTTCCTTCGGGTTGGTAGGTGCAGTGCCGGTCATAGGCAATAAATTCATCCACCGATCTTCGGTAAACAAGGAGTCCTCGTGAGCCTCCGGTTACATATTCCCAACCACCAATTACATTGAGGTCCAAAAACTGAGGGTCGGTCACAAAAACCTGCCGATCAACCGCTACAAGTGGCACTCCGGTTGGGCCATCGTCCTTGTTGCAAGCGAGCAAGCCTGCTGCAATAACCAGAGTGAGCGCGATGGTCCTGAATAATTTCATATTTTTAGGCTTTTCATTCAAATATTGCCGAATTGTTCGTGCAAAATAAAAAATGCCTTTGAGACTGAAACAAATCTTATTACTCTGCCTATTAACGTTCCCCTTTCTTGTTTATTCTCAAAAGGCCGAGAAAAGAGGCAATACGATTGAAAAGCGGAAAAAAGAGTTGAAGGACAAGCAAGAGGAGCGGGAACGTGAAGATGCGGCTGCTTATGAAGAATTGAGGCAAAAGCACATTGGAAATCAATCGAAAGATGTCCAAAAAAGGATGAAATCCACCCAAAAGAAATCCTCTCGAACGAATCGCAATAAGAAGGAGTTTTTTCTGAAAAAGAAACTTCGAAAAGGACGAAAACGCAAAAAGCGCTAACCTACAATCTGAGTTAACTGTGGAAATGGATATTGGAGCACGAGAAATTATTTATGCCGCTATTTTAATCATAAGCGGCATTAGCTGGCTTTTGGGGCAAAGAAAAAAAGCAAACGAGGCCAATCAAAGAAGCCGCCCCCCTGCGCCCGCTGCTGCAAGGCCCGGCAATGAAGAGCCGGAGAATGAGGTAAAAACATTGTTGGATGAGCTCATGGGGCGAAAGGTCGATAACACGCCTCTTGATCCACCTCAAAGAACCAGTCCCGTAAAAGTCAGTGCACCCAAACCGGTAAAGGAAAGGCCTCGCAAGTCCAGTCAGTCTGAAGAGGTTGAAGGCGGAGATGTTGTCAATCATGAAATTGGCAGGTCGGGAAGTAGTATTCGTGAAGATTTTGATATAAAGAAAGCGGTTATCTACAGCGAGATTTTAAAACGGAAGTTCTAAAGAGGAGGCCTTAAAAATATGTCTACAAACCTGCGAACACTGATCATTGATGACGAAGAGAAGGCGCGCGAGAATTTGAAAAGTCTCCTAACCGACTTTTGTCCGAATGTGGAAGTGGTGGGGATGAAAGATTCCGTGGAAGATGGAATTGCTGGCATCAATGAAATTCAACCTGACCTGGTGATGTTGGACATTGAAATGAGCCGGGGTACAGGCTTTGATCTGTTGGAACAGCTTCCAGAGATCAATTTTGACATTATCTTTATTACTGCCTTTCACCAATACGCCATCAAGGCTTTTAAGTTTAGCGCTGCTGATTACCTACTCAAGCCGATTAGTATTGAGGAGTTGCAATCAGCGGTTAAACGAGTTGGTGAAAAGAAGGCCAGGCAATTTTCCAAAGAACAGTTCAGTCATTTCATCAGTACAGTGAAGCCCGCGGCAAAGCCTTTCAACAAGATTGCCCTTCCTACAATGGACGGTCTCTTGTTTGTAAAGCTGGAAGAGATTGTGCAATGCAGCTCCATTGATAACTATACTCAGTTTCACCTGCAAAGCGGAAAGAAGATACTGGTATCTAAGACCATCAAGTATTTTGATGAGCTACTCTCAGAGCACAATTTCTTTCGTGTGCACCGTTCACATTTAATTAACCTTGACCACATTAAACGCTATATTAAAGGTGAGGGCGGCTATGTTATTATGATTGATGATTCGCAGATCATGGTTTCCAGAAGGAAAAAGGAGCCGTTCCTTCGAAGGTTTACTGCCCAAAGATAGCCAGTCCCTAAACTGAAGCTACCGTTTTTTGCATTTCTTAAGCCGTTCAGTAAGTTATTCTTGTCATTCGCCCAGAATAGTTGGAATTTTAATTTCTCAGCGCCTAGTTTATTCATCGGTTTGGGAAACCAAACAATCGATAAAATGTCAGTGTTAATAGGAAATTAAAAGGGTTGTTAATTTACCATACTTTTTTATCTTTACGCGCCTAGATTCTTGTTTCGCTTAATTAAATATCGAACGTAATTCTGTAGTATATGTTAAGAAATTTACTCACCACTTGTATGGCTGTTTTCGTGTTGTCATCGGTTTCGTTGGCGCAGGTGGGTCAAGGTAGTTTACAGGGTAAAATCACTGATGCTTCAACAGGTGAACCATTACCTTTCGTAAACGTGATCGTAGAGTTAAATGGTAATCAAGCTGCCGGTGGTGCTTCCGATTTTGACGGGAAGTTTACGATCAAGCCAATTACTCCTGGAACCTACAATGTAAAGGCATCATTTACCGGTTACAAGCCGCTTCAAATAAATGGTGTCGTGGTAACTGCTAAGGGAATTACCTATCAAGATGTTAGTCTGGAAGCAACCGTGATTGACATTAAGGAGTTTGAGGTAATTCAATACACTGTTCCACTTATCTCAAAGGATAATACCTCTTCTGGTCAAACGGTTACTCGTGAGGAGATCAAAAGAATGCCTGGTCGTAGCGCTGTATCAGTAGTAGCTACCGTTGGTGGTGTTTACTCCCGAGATGATGGTAGTGGTAACATTAATATACGTGGAGCTCGTTCGGATGCGAACTACTACTTTATTGATGGTATGAAAGTGCGGGGAACACCTTCTGTTCCAAACACTGCGATTGAGCAAATGTCCGTTTTGACAGGAGGACTACCCGCTAACTATGGTGACGTTACTGGAGGGGTAATTAGTATTACAACCAGAGGCCCATCAAGTAAATACTTTGGTTCATTGGATTATTCCACTTCTGGTTACAAGATTGGAGACAAAACGTACGGCCTGGATCATTATGGTTACAACCTTTTGGAATATAGCCTTTCCGGGCCAGTCCTGTTTAGAAAAGATTCTACCGGAGCGAAATTAAAGCCACTCTTTGGATTCTTTATCTCTGGTAACCTTTCTTCAGTTGTTGACGGTTCGCCATCAGCTATAGGTAACTGGAAAATAAAAGATGAAGAACTGGATGCATTAACTGCCGACCCATTGAGAAGCTCTTTCTCTGGAGATGCCGGTGTAATTCAAAATGCTGACTTCCTTCGCTTGAACCAACTTGAAAAAGTGAGGTTCCGCCAAAATGTAGCAAGCCGTGGTCTGTCTTTGGCGGGTAAGCTTGACTTTAATACATCTGCCAATACCAATTTAACCATTGGTGGTACTATGAACTATTCCCGAAATCGTAACGCGAATTATAATGGTTCATTGTTGAACTGGGCGAATAATTCTCAGTCCATTAATACACGTTGGCAATCTTACGTTCGTTTCACCCAACGATTCTCTCAATCAGAAAACGAAGAAGGAGAGGCTTCCACAGTTAAAAACATCTATTACTCCATCCAGGCAGAAGCTTCACAGGCTTACAACAAGAACTGGGACGAGACTCACAAGGATGACCTCTTTAAATATGGTTACATCGGAGAGTTCAGATCGTTTAGAGATAGAAGCTTTGGTGTAGGTGTTGACTCAACAACACAAATCCTGGGGATTATTCAAACAACTTTTGAAGATACACTCATCGGTTTTACTCCATCTGATATCAACCCCGAGGCTGCTCAGTTTACACAACGTTATTATGAGCTGAGCGGATGGCAAGGGTACGATGCTGACGGAAATCCTGTTTTTGACCAGGCATTAGCACAGGATCGACTGACCAATTTGGACCTCGTTCGTGAAAATGGTGGATACCTTAATGGGGATGCAATTGATAATGTATATAATATGTGGGTTGGACCAGCAACACAATCAAATAGTTTCTCAACCAGCGTTGCTACCCAATACCGTTTAACTGCCTCAGGTTCTGCCGACATCAAAGACCATGCAATCTCTGTAGGGTTTGAATATGAGCAACGTGTTGACAGAGCTTATACTGTTGCACCAAGAGCTCTTTGGACGCAAGGTAGACTGTTGGCAAACAACCACTCCAACGGACTTGACTTTTCCAATCCAACCATTGTATATAACGCTTCTCAACCTACCATTACATATGAGAACTTGAATTCTTCTCCAGGCGAATACCGCGGAGAGGCGGGTGGAGACAATCAAGCATTCTTCGATTACAACTTGCGTAATGCATTGGGTCTTGACCCGGATGGTGTTGATTTTCTGGATGTATTCTCTTACGATCCTGAGTTGTTGAAGATTGATTTCTTTAGTGCAAATGAATTGTACCGAGATGGTAACAACAGTTTAGTTTCTTACTATGGTTACGATCCTTATGGAAACAAAGTAACCAATGACCCAAGCCTGGATGCTTTCTTTGGCGAGGATCCTGATGGCTTTGATGAGTTTGGAAACTTCACTCGTCCAATTGGAGCTTTCAGACCTATATATGTTGCCGGTTACATTCAGGATAAATTCTCTTTTGATGATTTGGTATTTAATATAGGTGTTCGTGTTGACCGTTTTGATGCAAACCAACCAGTTTTGATTGATCCTTTCGTGCTTTTCCCTTCTATTCGTGCTCGTGAAGTAGAGTCTTTGCGTGAGCTTGGATTGCTTGGAGACGATGACGCTCTTCCAGGAACTGTTGGAGATGACTTTGTTGTATATGTTGACAATGTAGAAAACCCAACTTCTATCGTAGGATATAGAGATGAGACTACCTGGTACAACGCTGAAGGTGCTGAATTGGATAATGGTTCTACACTCCGTGCTTCAAACGGTGTGCCTGCTCCACTTCTTTTGGACCGCGACAACACAAACAGTAGAGATGTCACGTCTTCTTCTTTCGAAGATTACAAGCCACAAACGAATGTAATGCCACGTGTTGCCTTCTCTTTCCCAATTTCTGATGAGGCACTGTTCTTTGCTCACTACGATGTATTGACGAAAAGACCTACAACTGGTCTGCGTTTCGACCCTTCTAATTATTACTTCTTGGAAAGTCGCGCTGGCCAAACCACATTTAGTAACCCAGCTTTGAGGCCAGAAAAGACGATTGACTACGAAATCGGTTTCCAGCAAAAGCTAACGCAAAGCTCTTCTTTGAAGATTGCTACTTTCTACCGTGAAATTCGTGACAATGTTCAGGTTATCAGAGTCGCTGATGCTTATCCAAGAAGCTACACCTCTTTTGGTAACATTGACTTCGGTACAGTAAAAGGGATGACCCTTACTTATGACTTGAGAAGAACAGGTAACCTCAGAATGCGTGCTGAATACACACTTCAGTTTGCTGAAGGAACAGGGTCTAGTGCAACGTCAGGTCTGAACCTTGCTGCAACAAACAACGATAACCTGAGAACAACCATTCCATTGAGCTATGACCAGCGTCACACAATTGTAACGACAATGGATTATCGCTTTGCAGCTGGCAAAAACTACAATGGGCCCGTTTGGTTCGGGAAACAAATTTTTGCCAACACAGGAGCAAGCGTAACATTTAACGCTGGTTCTGGAACTCCTTACAGTGCTCAGAGCAATATTACTGCCAACGGCTTATTTACTCCTGGTGCAGCAATTCTTGATGGACAAATCAGTGGTTCTCGTTTGCCATGGCAATTCCGCTCTGATGCTCGTATTGATAAAGATATAGAGCTAACCTTTGGTAAAGAAGACAAACAACACCAAGCCAACTTAACTATCTACCTGCAGTTGTTGAATTTGTTTAATACTAAAAATGTGGTGAACATCTACCGTGCGACTGGAAACGCTGAAGATGATGGGTATTTGAATGCTGCAGAATTTCAAAATGACATTGCTCTTACGAATGATGAGCAGGCATTTAGAGAATTGTATAACATTAAAGTCAACAGACCAGGAAACTTTAGTCTACCTAGAAGAATCCGAATGGGTGTTATTATGAATTTCTAGTAAGGTAGTTTGACTCAAAGCAAAAAGGACAATTTTAATAAACGCATCTATGAGACTCAATAGTGCAACTCTTTTCTTTACGGTTTTAATGATAGCCACTTCAATTTCCTCTTTTGGGAAGGAAGTTGAAGGCGCGCGCAAAAAGGCTGTCGCAAACCCAGGTATCACAGCGAATTGTTCGCCTGCAACCGCTGCCAATGAACTGAATATTAACAATGTGAATGCATTGATTCAGTCGGGTGGTGATATGTGGTGGGATTTTAACACTGCGCGCTACGAAGTTCCAAGTGGTTCAGGGCGTACCTCTCTCTTTGCCGGTTCACTTTGGCTTGGAGGTCAAGACGTTAGTGGCCAGCTGAAAGTGGCAGCTTTACGTTTCCGCCAGTCTGGTAACGACTACTGGACTGGTCCATTGAGTACAACTACGGCCGAAATTGATCCTGAGACATGTTCTGAGTACGATCGTCACTTTCCTTCAACTAGAGACGAAGTAGCTCAATTTGTTGCTTGGTACGAAGCTGGAGAATTTGACATTGAAAATGGAACGACTACTCAACGGGACAATTTTCCTGATTACGCGATCCCTTCGGGCATTTTGAATTGGCCTGCTCACGGAAGAAACTTTGACCCTTACAACGAAGATTATTTCCTTGCTCCTTATGTGGATAGAAACGGAGATGATTTTTACGATCCGGCAGGAAGTGGAGATTATCCAGCTTATGATTTGAAAGGTGAAGCGGATTGCTCTCAAAAAATCGCCAATGTATATGGTGACCAAAACCTTTGGTGGGTATTTAATGATAAAGGAAATGTGCACACTGAAACCGGAGCTGAGGCTATCGGGATGGAAATTCGCGCACAGGCCTTTGCTTTTGCTACCAATGATGAGGTAAACAACATGACCTTCTACAATTACGAGCTCATTAACCGCTCGACATTTACCTTGGCTCAAACTTATTTTGGCCAATGGGCAGATGGTGACTTGGGAAATGCACGTGATGACTATGTCGGATGTGATGTTGAGCGTGGATTGGGCTATTTCTACAATGGAGATGCTTTGGACGAAGATCAAGGTGGTAACCTTGGTTACGGTCAACAACCTCCTGCTGTTGGTATTGACTTTTTTCAAGGACCTTTCCAGGATGCTGACCTCATAGACAATGCTGTTGGTATTGGAGATAATGAAGCGTTGAATGGAGTTGGTTATGGTGATGGTTTTATCGATAACGAACGTTTTGGAATGAGAAGGTTTTTATACCACAATAACAGTGGACCAATCCCCGCCATTAATGACCCCGCAACTGGTACTGACTACTACAACTACTTGCGTAGTATTTGGTTGGATGGTAACAGAATGACCTTTGGTGGTAATGGTTACAACCCAACTGACCCGACTGCCATTGAGGCTGATTTCATGTTTCCCGGTGATACAGATCCTTTGAACTGGGGTACACGAGGAATTGATCCTGGGGATGGAAACTGGACAGAAGAAACTGCTGGTAATACTCCATTGGACAGACGTTTTGCTCAGTCAGCAGGACCGTTCACATTGGCGCCAGGAGCGGTAAATAATATTACTGTTGGTGTGGTTTGGGCACGTGCATCTGCAGGTGGTCCTTTTGCCTCTGTAGAAGCTTTGAGAAAGGCCGATGACAAAACTCAGGCGTTGTTTGATTCTTGCTTTGAGTTGTTTTCTGGTCCAGACGCACCAGACGTTACTGTACAAGAGTTGGATCGCGAGTTGATTCTTTACCTAAGTAACAGTACAATCTCTAACAACTACAAGGAAGGATTTTCACGAATCAATAGATTTTTGACTCCTGCTCCTGATGCAGTTGACTCAAACAGTGACGGAGTAAATGATTTGCTCTTGACGGATGAAGAAAAGGAGCTTTTTCAAACGTATAAGTTTCAGGGGTATCAGATTTACCAATTGGCTGACAATTCGGTTTCAGCTGATGAGTTGAATGACCCTGATAGAGCGCGACTGGTTACGCAGGTAGATATTGAAGATGATATCACTCAATTGGTGAATTACACCTTTGATGACCAACTAGGTGCCGCTATTCCAGAGGAAAAGGTAAATGGTGCCAACGAAGGGATTCAGCATTCTTTTGTAATCACCAACGATCTCTTTGCAACAGGAGACAATCGTTTGATAAATCACAGGCAATACTATTACATGGCAATTGCTTATGCTTACAACAATTATGGTGATGGCGAGGGATTCCTTCAATACCTTGGAGCAGAGTATCTGGATCCTACCACTATTCAAGGCCAGAAAGAGCCGTATGTTGGAAGTAGGAAAGCCGCAACTGGCCCTATCCGAATTTACTCAGGAGTTCCTCACAAAATTGAGCCTGAATTAGGTGGAGCTGAATTGAATTCTGCTTACGGTGATGGTGTTGAAATAACACAAGTCGAAGGACGTGGAAACGGTGGAAACGGTCTTAGCATTAGGCAAGAAGACATCGATGCCATGTTTGCCTCTGCTCCTACAAGTGGTTCTTGGAAAGTTGATAACCCGACCTATGAAGCAGGCAATGGCCCTGTCGACATCAAGGTGATTGATCCTTTAAGTGTCCGTGGCGGTGATTATACTTTGCGTTTCCTTGATTCAACTACAACGGGTGATTTATCAGATGCTTATTGGATACTTTATGGGACTTCTTTGGGAGATACAGTTTCATCAGCACAGTCCATAGACGTTGCTAATGAGCAAATCATTCTGGACCTTGGAATCTCGATTTCAATTGGCCAAACGGTAAATCCTGGGGAAGAAGGTGCCAGTAACAATGGATTGATTGATGCAGTCATTTCTTTTGACGATGAAAGAAGACCTTGGCTGTCTGGAATTCCTGACAATGATGGTTTGATTACAATGAACTGGATTCGTTCCGGTACCAACAATGACCCGGATGCTCCAGACAACGATGATTACATTGGTAAGGATGACGATCAAGTATATGAAGGTCTTATTGGTGGTACATGGGCACCATTGACTTTAACAGCTTCTCAAACTCACGGACCTTTAGGAAGTAGTTTGCATGCTGTGGTCAATGAATTGTCAAACATTGAAAGCGTAGACATCATCTTTACTAGCGACAAAAGCAAGTGGACAAGATGTCCTGTAATTGAGATGCAGGATGTTGAGAACTTGGCTGTTGGTAACATACCGAAATCATTGATTCGTGCCGATCGTTCTGTTGACAAGGATGGAAACCCAGGCAGTGAAACAAATCAATCTGCTAGTTCAGATCCAGAGAGTGCCAATTACATCTCTGCTTTCGGAATGGGCTGGTTCCCAGGATATGCTGTTAGTCTCGAGACTGGTGAGCGCTTGAACATGGCTTTCGGTGAAGATTCATGGTTGGCTGCTGAGAATGGCCAGGACATGGTTTGGAACCCAACCGGTCAAATTACGGAAGGATTCTTTGGAGATGTTCGTTTTGGAGGGAAACATTATGTGTTTGTATTCAGAAATGATAGTCCCACTCAGGCAAACCAACCGGATGAATTTGACAGAATGCCAGCTTACGATGCTGGTGCATTCATGAAGCGTGTTCTTGGAGCAGCTACTAATCCTGATTTGGACGAAGCTCGGTTGGTTTACGGATCAGCTATGTGGGCTGGTTTACCACTGTTGGGTGAAGATCAAACATTGTTGTCAAACGATGCACGTGTTAGCTTGAGAGTTTCCAAGCCTTACGAGCGTTTCGCTCTTGGAAGTGGCGCTGGTAACTTGGTGAGTACGCCAGGTTCTGTTTCTGTGGGAAGCAGATACTATGTGAACAGTGGTCCAGTATTGGTTGGTTCAGACACGTTGAATGAAGGAGATGTCTTTGTTGCATCTGCAGGAACTATCACCTCGCTTTCAACCGAGGCGGATGGTGGTTTGGTATCAAGTGTAATAAATGCGGCTTTGCCACAATACAATTTCAACCTCGATGCACTTGCGCCAACAATAAACGACAATGACATCGCAGACGATGCGCTTGATTTGATAAACATTGTACCGAATCCTTATTATGCTTATTCGCAATATGAGGAAACACGTCTGGACAACTTGGTGAAAATTACCAACCTGCCACAGACCTGCACGGTTACCATCTACACGGTTAATGGAACTTTGATTCGTACATTCAGCAAGGATGATCCTACAACTACTTCAGTTGATTGGGACTTGACAAACTTTGCAAATGTGCCTATCGCCAGTGGAATGTACATTGTACATATTGATGTTCCAGGAGTTGGAGAAAAGGTATTAAAATGGTTCGGTGTAATACGACCAGTTGACCTTGACTCATTTTAATCAGATTACCGAAAAGGACGCGCACAAAAAAGAGTATAAAAAATTCACCTATGAGAGTTAAAATTCCATTCATAAAGCCAGGAAGTTGGATGCTATTTGCAGCGGTGTTTGTTTGCACCTCAGTCTATGCTGGAAATAAAGACAGGGTAGGAACTTCAGGAGCAAGCGAATTGCTTATCAATCCGTGGGCTAAAAGTTCTGGTTTTGCCGGTGCGAATACTGCTTCAGCCGTTGGTTTGGAGGCCATGCACTTAAACGTTGCAGGATTGGCCTTTACCAACAAGACAGAAATTGCTTTTACAAGAACTTCTTGGTTGAGCGGATCGGACATCGATATCAATGCCTTTGGCCTTGCACAACGAGTTGGTGAAACAGCTGTAATTGGGTTGAGCATTATGTCCATGAATTTCGGTGATATCGACATCACAACTGAAAATTTGCCTGATGGAGGCTCGGGAACTTTCTCGCCTCAGTTCCTGAATTTTGGACTGGCATTTTCGAAAGAATTCTCGAATAGCATTTATGGAGGGATAGCAGTCAAAACAATCTCTGAGTCTATTGCGGATGCGAAAACACAAGGAGTTGCCTTTGATGCTGGTATTCGTTACGTGACTGGAGAAAAAGACAATTTGAAGTTTGGCATTGCCTTGCGTAATGTAGGACCTAAAATGAAGTTTTCTGGTGATGGATTCGCTACTTCAGTGTTGTTGCAAGATGAACAGTTTACATTGGAGCAAAGAACCGAAGGATTTGAACTTCCTGCGTTGTTGAACATTGGAGCTTCTTACGATTTCTATTTGGGAGAGAAAGCTGATTCAACTGGTAAGGGAACTGAAGCTGATCACCGCATTACAGGTGCTGGAACGTTCACATCTAATTCTTTTGGTAAAGATCAAATCAGAATTGGTGCAGAATATGGATTTCGTTCCATGTTCATGGTACGCGCTGGAATGGTATACGAAGAGGATGTATTCAAAACATTGGGCGATGGCAGAACCAGTGCTTATACTGGACCAACAGCTGGGTTTACAGTGCAGATTCCTTTGAGTAAAAGTGGAACAGCACTTGGATTGGATTATTCGTACAGAGATACCAACCCGTTCAGTGGTACCCATAGTTTTGGAGCCCGAATCATCATCTAGGGTAATCCTAAAAAAATAATTTTATATTTTTGTGAATGAAGTCCCGTTTTTGGCGGGGCTTCATTTTATTTAATGCCCTTCAGGGCATTGTTAATTTAAAGTACTTGGTCATGTCTCAACTGTCCTATTATACTGAAGAGGGGTTGCAAAAACTCAAAGAAGATCTAAAGAAGATGAGGACGGTCGATCGTCCCTCCATTTCTGCGCAAATTGCTGAAGCCAGAGATAAAGGTGATCTCTCTGAAAATGCGGAGTATGATGCTGCAAAAGAAGCTCAGGGTTTGTTGGAGATGAAAATTTCCAAGTTGGAAGAGGCACTCAGCAACGCCCGGTTGGTAGATGAATCCAAGTTGGATGCATCCAAAGCATTGATCTTGTCCAGTGTAAAGATCAAAAACGTTGGTAACGGTATGCAGCTTAATTACACGCTGGTAGCAGAGAAAGAAGCGGACTTGAAAGCCGGTAAAATCTCAGTCGAATCACCTATTGGAAAAGGATTGTTGGGTAAGAGTGTGGGCGAAATTGCTGAGATAAAAGTTCCCAATGGGGTTATTAAGTTTGAATTGCTGGAAATAAGCTACTGATTTGCCGAGCATTTTCTCTAAAATTGTAGCCGGTGAAATACCCTGTCATAAAGTAGCAGAGACAGAGGAATTCTTAGCTTTTCTAGATGTTTTTCCGTTATCCAAGGGCCATACTTTGGTTATTCCCAAGCAGGAGGTAGATTACATCTTTGATTTGCCAGATGAGCAATTGGCGGGATTGCATGTATTTGCTAAAAAAGTAGCTCAAGCGATAGATAAAGTGATTGCATGCGAACGGGTAGGAGTGGCCGTCATTGGATTGGAAGTTCCTCACGCACACATTCATTTAGTGCCTATCAATACCGTTGGGGATATCAATTTCTCACGCCCCAAAATGGAATTGTCGCAAGAAGAATTGACAGCGATTGCTGCCGAGATTCGAGTAGCTGTTAACTAACCTTTTTCGGGTTTTCCGCTACGAAAGCTTTCCATCCGGTATATTTTTTCCCATCTCCGGTTTGTCCGCCCTGAAAATAGTGACAAACTGCGGCAGCCAATCCATCACTTGCATCCGTGTGGGTAGGCATTTTGTCAATTTTTAGGAGCTGCTGGAGCATCGCGGCAACCTGTTCCTTGGAGGCATTTCCGTTTCCTGTTATCGACTGTTTTATTTTTTTTGGCGGATATTCGGAATAGGGAACATCACGATACAATGCCGCAGCAATAGCCACTCCTTGTGCTCGACCCAGTTTCAACATAGACTGCACATTCTTTCCAAAAAATTGGGCTTCAATAGCCAACTCATCCGGATTGAATTCATCAATGAGGTAAAGGGTACGATCGAAAATGCGTTTTAATTTGAGGGCGTGGTCCGACAGCTTTTGCAAGTGGATTACTCCCATGGACAGCAACTCCATCTTTTTGCCGCGTACCCGAATGATGCCATATCCCATAATGGTGGTACCAGGGTCAATTCCGAGTATTACTCTATCTGTAGCCAAAAGGTTAACTTTGCCCGTTTAGCGGACAATCTGCTTAATGTTTAAAGGTAGCAATATTACGACTAAGAGGTGGATTTCCTTCGGGATTAAGTTGGCGGTATTTTCATTTGCGCTTTGGTTCATCTACCGGAAGTTATTCTTCAGTCAGGACATCGAGCAAATAAGGGCGTATTTTTTGTCCGTATTCCGGTCCTCGGACAGTTGGGCTAGCTTAGCATCAGTTGTGTTGCTCATGGTGTGCAATTGGGGTTTGGAGGCGATTAAATGGCGCTACCTCATTCGGAAAGTCGAATCCGTTTCCTTCCTGCAGTCTTTTCGGGCTGTTTTCTCTGGTGTTACAGTGAGTATTTACACCCCCAACAGGGTAGGAGAGTACCTCGGGCGTGTTTTCTATTTAAACACTGCCGATCGCATTGAAGCAGCACTGATTACAATGATTGGTAGTTTGGCCCAATTACTCATAACGATTGTTGTGGGTAGTTTGTGTTTCATTCCTTTCATCCGATTGTATTCAGATATTGGAACTAGCAGTTACCTCATCTACCTGGTGTCGTTTTTAGTGTGGGTGGTTATCTTTTTGATCGTTCTCGCTTTTTTAAACACTTCCTTTCTTACCGTTCTTCTCAAGCGCATCAAGCCATTGCAACGCTTTGACAAATACCTCAACGTATTTTCCTACTACCGTACCACGGAATTACTGGTGGTGCTTTTATTGAGTTTGGCGCGCTACATGGTTTTTACTTTGCAATTTTTTATCCTTCTGCGCGCCTTTGGTGTGGACACATCGGTTCTTGAAGGCGTGGTGTTGATACCACTCAATTTTTTGGCAATGACCGCTATTCCGACAATTGCTTTGACCGAGTTACTCATTCGCGAATCGGTCGCATTGAAATTTCTGGGTTATGCCTCAGAGAATACACTGGGAATAGCGACAACGACTTTTACGCTGTGGGTGGTTAATCTGGCAGTTCCGGCATTGGCTGGCGGACTCCTGATTTTTTGGATACGAATCTTTAGGAAAAACGGATGACCGAATTGTTCCTTGCATTTTTTTGGTACTTGCTGGCCCTGGTGGCCATCGTTTACGCAGGAATGATGCTTTTGTGGAATTTTGGCTGGGGATTAATTTCAGTCACATCAGCAGCCAACTATCTGGGGAAAACAAAAGTGACTGTTCTGATTCCTGCGCGCAACGAAGGGAAAAACATTGTGGCTTGTTTGACCGCAATCGAAACACAGAATTATTCTCCAGAATTGGTGGAGATCATCGTGGTGGATGACGCCTCCGAAGATAATACCAGTAGTTTGATTCGCGAATTTATCCAAAACTACCCCCACAGGTCTATTCAGTTAATAACCATTGATAAGGAGCAGGCTGTCTCCAAAAAACAAGCGATCGAAAAAGGGATAGCTCAGGCAACAGGCCAATTGTTGGTCTCGACAGACGCGGATTGTATTGCTCCGCCTTTATGGCTCACATCAATTGTGCAGAAGTACGAGACAACTGGAGCCAAGATGATTTTAGGGCCAGTTCGATACGCTGAAAATGCAGGTTTGTTTGCTGGAATGCAGGCCCTGGAGTTTTTAGGATTAATTGGAATTACCGGAGCTTCTGCCCGGTGGAATGTTCCCTTGATGGCCAATGGTGCCAACCTGGCTTATGAGCGCTCAGCATACGAGGAGGTAGGTGGATTTACTGGAAACGATACCGTTGCCTCAGGAGATGATGTCTTTTTGATGTTAAAGCTACACCAGGCTCAACCCGGTTCAGTTCATTTTCTGAAATCTTACGATGCCGTTGTAACGACCAAAGCTGCCGATGGTCTGAAATCATTTTGGAACCAACGCTTGCGTTGGGCCTCAAAAGGGAAACATTACCAAAAGGGTTGGGTCAAGGGTTCTGGAATCCTGGTGTTTTTGCTGAACATCCTGCTGCTGGTAGGGGGAGTATTGGCATTGATGCTTGAGGGCCAGTCCTTTTGGTTGTTCTTCGCGTTTGGATTAAAGGTGTCAATGGACTTTTTCTTTCTGCTCTCTGTAACTTCTTACTTCAGACAAAGTAAACTTATGCCCCTATGGCTCTTGGTTGAGGTGCTTTCTTTGGTATATGTCCCGGTTGTTGCGTTGGGCAGTACTTTTTTGAAGTACCGTTGGAAGGGCCGGGAAGCGCGCTAAATGAAAGGTAAAAAACACCACCTATCCCGATCGCTGTCAGCTCATGCCTGGGAACGTTTTAGAAAAAACAAGCTGGGCATGATTGGTGCAACGATCATTGCTGTGGCTTTTTCAATAGCATTTTTGGGAGCGCTCATTCGCCCTGATTCTACACCCAACAGCGATAACAAAGTACTGCGCATTGCCAATCAGCAGCCCGGCTTTGAAGTGACGATCCTTAAAATCCGCAAAAACAGGCAGATCAATTCTGTGTTTTTTTGGGACCAACTTCTTTTTGGAGGGCAGGAGATAGCTTTTGTGGATGTTCCTATTCTCAATTACCGGTTTGTGGGTACGAAGATTGTCGTTGACCTGTTTTCGCCAAATGAAGACCTCGCAACAAATACCGATACTTTTCGGTTGGAGGATGTGCTTTTTCCAGTACAAGAGAGCCTCTACAGTTCAGTCGAGAACGATCGATTGATGGGGATTACAGGAGATTCTATTGTTCCTTTTTTTACCGTTAGTGAAACATCCCGGGCAGAAACTGTTTGGGACATGCGCAAAAGGATTGAGGCTGAAAACCTTTCGCAAACGGTATTTGTCTTGGGGACCGATCGATTCGGGAGGGATATGTTGAGTCGGCTTATGGCAGGAACGCTTATTTCACTGTCCATTGGATTTATTGCCGTATTCATAGCCTTGCTAATTGGCATGACTTTCGGAGCTATCAGCGGCTTCTATGGCGGAAAAATTGACGATATTATCATGTGGTTCATCAATGTCGTTTGGTCCGTTCCAACAGTCTTGCTAGTCATCGCCATTACTTTGGCATTGGGACAAGGCTTTTGGCAAATATTCGTGGCGGTGGGACTAACGATGTGGGTGGAGGTGGCCAGAGTAATTCGAGGAGAGGTGATCAGCGTTCGTGAAACGGAGTACATCGAAGCCGGTCGGGCTTTGGGCCTTACCAATTTGAGGTTAATTCTCAGGCATGTCTTGCCCAACGTAATGGGCTCGGTGATTGTTCTTTCCGCTTCCAACTTTGCCGCAGCTATTTTGATTGAATCCGGATTGAGTTTCCTGGGTATAGGGCTACAACCCCCAATGCCTTCCTGGGGATCGATGATTAAAAATCACTACGGTTTTATTTTGACGGATGGAGCCTACCTGGCCATTCTACCTGGCCTCGCAATAATGCTGCTGGTATTGTCTTTTATGTGGGTTGGCAATGCAATCCGGGATGCCATGGACAGGAAGATGGCGCAAGAGCCGGAAATAGGTGGAGTGATAAACGCCTAGAAAATCAGCAAGGCGCCAATAAAAAGGACGGTCCCGATCAGCATAAGCAGCAATGTATAAGGTAGTATCTCTTTGGCTCGTAATCCGGTAATGCCCAACAGGGGCAGCGCCCAGAAAGGTTGTAACATGTTCGTGACCTGATCTCCGTAGGCCATCGCCATGATACTTTTGGATAACGGCAACCCCAAATCAGATGCAGCCTGCACGATGATGGGGCCTTGAACCGCCCATTGTCCGCCACCGCTTGGAACAAAAATATTAACAATGCCTGCACTGAAGAATGTTAGAATCGGGTAGGTGGTGGCATTGGAAATGCTGATAAAAAAATCAGAAAACTCAACCACCAAACCGGAGGACTTCATCAGCCCCATAATACCGAAGTACAAAGGGAATTGAATGAGGATACCTGACGCACCAGCTATGGCGCTGTCGATTGCCTGTAGGAATCGATTGAAATGGCCGTGTAACACCAGGCAAAGTCCCAAAAGGAGCAGGTTGATGTTGTTCGGTGTGAAAAAACGCAGTACATCACCGGAAGTTTGAATAACAGCCTTGTAAAAGACCAGTCCGAGAATGATTCCTCCGAAAAGAAATGCCAACGATTTGGCATAATCTAGTTTCTCAGCCCCCACGAGGGTGGTCGGTTTTGTTGCAGCAATCAAAGATGTTTCCTTCAGGGAAATGGCCTCTGAACGAACATTTTTGCCAATGATGTACATGGCAGCCGGCAAAACCAGTAGCAACAAAATGGAGACGGTGATGTTCATGGAGGAAAATACCGTTTGGTCAAAATGAATAGCCTCTGGAAGCATTTGTAGTTGCTCTTCAGAAAAGATACCCTCCATCATTTTTTTGAGGTGGCCGTCTTCAGCTACCTTTATCAAAGAAGAGCCCGAAAAGCCTCCATGCCATACCATCAATCCTGAATAGCCAGCAGCACCAATGAGTGGGTAGTTAATGGCAATGCCATTGGCCTTGGCAAATTCTGCTACTTTCCGGGCAAAGATGGCTCCAAAGATTAACCCCAGTCCCCAATTGAACAGACTAACCATTACAGTTAGAAAAGTAACCAATGCCGCAGCTTTGGCCGAGTTGGTGCAAAAACGTACTGCAACTTGAATCAAACGATCAACTGGTTTGGTCAAGGCCAGAACATGGCCCAACACCAACATTAGCATCATTTGAATCGCGAAAACCAGCAAGGCATTGTTCCATAGCCCAGCTTCCCAGTAGCCCAGTAATTGTAGCCAATAGGGATACTGCTCCGAAGTGCCCGGAGTGGGAGAAGTAAGACCCCACGTGAGAAAAAAAGTAACAAAAGTTAGCAGTACTGCAATGGTAAATGGAGCCGGCAGTAGTCTTTTGAAAATTCCCGCGAAACGGTCAGCAAAAAGCACAAGGGTGAAAAATTAGAACGGAAGATCGTCCTCTTCTCCGCTGCTATCTGGCATGTCAGCAGTAGAAGGAAGTGGCGGAGCCGCAGCGTTGCCGGCAGCAGGTGCACCTGCCGCTGGTTGGGCTGTACCTTTTTCCAGTCTCCAGGCCTGTAGGTTGACGAAATAGCGGCCGTTGTATTCGTTGCCACGCAAGTTGAATTGAACGACAACGTCATCGCCTGGCTGAAAAGCGTCAATCAGGTTACACTTATCCTTGATGAGCTCCAATTTAATATCCTGAGGATATTGCTCTTCTGTCGTTACTACAAATTCACGTTTTTGAAAACCGCTATCAAAGGTTTGTACATCGTTAACCAATTTGATTTTGCCCGCTACTTCCATCTGATTTATTAGTTGTTAAAGGTTAGTAAAGTTTTCCAAGCATCGCTGACATTTCCTTCTGCCAGGAGATTCTTGGCTTTTATATGAAGCTGTTCCTCCAATTCGGCTGGCGTGTCCTCGAATTGAATGAAAAGCTCACTGAGTTCTATTAATTTGTATTCGTTTACATCGGTTTCTGAAGGCAAAGCTTCCACATTGCCCAATTGGCCGAGGTTGTTGCCTGTAAGTACAGTGCTGTTTCGAATGTCCGCTGGAATGCTGTCAACTCCAATTCCCAACGTGGACAATGGCTTTTGTATTTCGAACAGCGCATCTCCCTGAGCACGGCAATACCAATTGCCACCCATTCGGCCAACCAAATCAATTTTGAAAGGGTCAATACGGCCGTCTTCTCCCAACACATTTTCATCCAGGTGCATGAGCACGACTTCGCAGATGATGAGGTTTCCCGCACCACCTTCCTGGCCCAATTCTATGATGTCCAATACCTTGCACTCCAACTGTGCCGGTGACTCTTTTACCCGAAAAGGCTTGACAATGTCACTCGCAATAGGAGTGAGCCCTGACTTGACAAATTCATCGACACCATCACCATATTCTGTGCTGGACAATGACATTTGCTCTACAATGCTGTGAGAGACAATGTTTATGACCACTTCACCAGTTGCTCTGGCATTTTCGAGTGTGTGTTTTGTCGTGTTGTTTCTAACCCTTCTGGCCGGTGAAAAAACCACCACAGGAGGGTTCGCGCTGAATGCATTGAAGAAGCTAAAAGGACTCAGGTTGGGAGTACCATCTGAATCAAGCGTGCTGGCAAAAGCAATGGGCCTGGGGCCAACAGCGCCAAGAAGGTGGCCATGAAATTTGGCGGTAGCAACTTCTCCGGGTACAATTTTCATCATCTTTAAACAGTGCGAAATTAAGAGGAACAAAATTAAAATTTTTCAGCGAAGAGCGGGGCACTGGAAGGGCCATTTGTTAACAGTATAATGATCTTTATTGGGGTGATTGTTAAAAAATAATCGGTCTCTGAATGTCTTTACCCTATTTTCTTGCTCAACATTCGAACGAAGACGAACAACATATTGGTTTTGGAATTAAAATATTGAGAATCTCTGTAGACCCTTAAGCGTTCTTAAAAGGTTTTCAGAAAGTCCACAGCTTTCTGAATTTATTGCGGATGTGGTGAAATTGGTAGGCGCGCTGGATTTAGGATTCAAGGCGTTCTGTGTCTTCCCTACTCTTCGACACATCAACCAACCTGAGCATCATCCTTTGTGTAATGTTTGTTCGATTGGTCCCGCCCCTTCATTGCGTTGTCATTCTCTTATTCTGACCTTTTTCCGTTAACAATAACAGGTCTTTGAGGAGGTAAACTTGTCCCGCGTTGTGCTAATGTCCCAAGACGAAAAGAGCTTAATTGCCCAAGCGATAATTAGTTGATTTTAATGGCAATAAACCCCTTTTCAGAGAATGTACTGCTTGAAAAGAACGGTCAACCATCAAAAATCATATAACAAATGGAGAAATTGAGTGCAATGGAAAACCTGTTGAAGTCAATTTCCTTTCTTCAACCAACATTGAATTACAGTAGCCTGTTTAGCCTGGGCTCCGGCTTCTTCTGATTATAAAGCAGCTACTCGGCTTTACTCCCCCTGCACTTAAGTTGAATTCTAAAATGGCGGATACCGAAAAGCCTTCAATAGAGTAGGTATATTTATGTGTCTTATGTTTGTTCTTTCACTCAACACTTCTGCTGTAGCTCAACGAACTCAAACGATTTCGGATGCAGTAACTCATCAGTCCTGGTCTGGTGCTTGTGCAACTTGCGTTGATGTTCAATTTCTTTTTGACTACACCGATAATGGAGTGGGATACAGCCAAATTAGTGCTATTCAAACCTTGGCCCCAGGTAATAATGGTAATTTTAGTGTCTCAATTCCAGCAAGTGCAGTTGTAGTAGGGGAGAAGTTTAAATTTACAAGTGATAGCGGAGTGATAATTCACAAGTTTGCAAATGGATTCGCGCAGCACGTGCTAACTCCAAATAGCTGGTGCACTGGATCTTGTTATGTTACACACTTTCTTGTTGATGTTGTTTTAGCACTAATGTGTTTGAATTGCAATCGGTTCCAGGAGAGTAGAACTCTACTAGATTCGCCCCACACTTTTGGGGTTATATTTTATTAAAAACGAAAGCCCGTTTGCTGAAAGTAAGCGGGCTTTCGTTTTTGACCTAGCCGGATCGAAATTCCTGATTTCGGCCTAAATGTCAGAGCAGGCAAGCCTTTTCCTGTTGGTTCGAACTTTCTGGCTCTTTTTTATTTAAACGATTAGCTCCATTTCACAATCTCCCGCCCATTAACTAACTTCGGTTGGATAAATTGGAAATAAAATGGATTGTTTTATTCAGCCGTTGTGTACCATTTGACACGAACCAAAATACATACGACCAAGAAGTTAGAACGGTTAGTCAGGAAACTTATCACTACCGACCGCACTTTAGATTATGGTATCCTTGGAAAATGGAATGCAACTGTGTTCTATTTTGACAGAAGAAAATGCTGGCTTGTAACAAATGGACAGACTAAATACAATGTCATCCTTCCAGACATAAAGGCATCGGATTTAGGCAACATTGAGAAAATTTTTAAAACTGCTTTTCATGAGCAACTGATTTATCACGGAATTATAACTGACTTTAAAACAGTTGATTCAATAATTGGTGGACTTGATTTTCTGTCGACAGATAACGACAGAAGTACAATCGGGTTTCAAAATCAGCGACTTTATGAACTGGACTGCTGGAAAGCAGGTTTTGACAATTTGGAAGATATGCCAATATTAGACGTGATCAACAGAATGAATACTACCCCGATACATATTGGACGAAATCGAGGTATGTCCGGCTACACTAACTCAGTTCAGGAAATAAAAAGACTGTTAATGGAAAGATAAAAAAAGGTGTACAATAAAGAATAAACGTTGGTCAATCTCGGGAGTATCTACTAAAACGAAAACATCTCCTCCTTCACTCGCTGAATCAACACTAAATCCTCCCTCCAAAAAGTTCGAAAATTCGACCATAGGGTCCACAGAAACAGCAAGAGGTGCGAAAAATGAGGAGCTTGCGCTCGTGTTGTTTCCCCTCGTTGCTCGCTCTTCACACTCGTCCCTATATTATTGGAACGAAGCTCCGCTTCTACGAGTAACAAGGAAATGAAAAACGGGGTCTTTTCTTTTTAACCTAACTGGGTCAAAATTCCCGATTTCGGCCTCAATATCAGGGCTGGCAAGCCATTCGCGTTGGTTCGAACTTTCTGGCTATTTTTAGTATATTTGGATTACCCCCTCTTTGTAGTTACAGAATCCTATTTGCTAAGGTATTTCTACGCTTTATCCGATCTATTTTCACCGATCGGTAGTTTGATTGTTGTTATCAACAAAAAAAGGTACTGCCCTGTTTTCCAATTAAATAAGATATTAAGCATGTACTCTCCAAAGCAAAAATCAAAAGAGAACATAAGCCGGGCTGCTGCTAATTCTGTAGGTCAGAGAAAAAGCAGTACAGTACAAACTTCTGCGTTCATTGATAATCGGCCTAAAAATTCATCCCTTACGGAGCAAAGTGCCGATACAAGAACAGTAGACACCGGAAGCCATTCATCCAAACCAGTACAACGCAAGGTGGCTCTCATGGAGGAACAAATAATATACGATAAGGACACAACTAAGGGGCAGGAAGAGTTCCAGAATAAGATGTATCAGGACCAATACAAACGGGTGTTCGATAACAAAAATGAATTGGAAAATTACACCAAAGGGAAGACGGATTACCTGGGGTTGGTAAAAAATAGCTGGGTACGCCTTGACCCTAAAAAATTCTACATCTTCGGAGAAACACACAATGACCCAGCCGGGGCAACACCAGACATAATTATTGGGTTAAATAATAAACGATATGTATACGAGCCATTTAATGCGGTTGACGATTTAACGGAGTCGGGCATGCCAATGCCTAACACCACCAAAAGTATGCAAGATCCTGCTATACATGCCCCGGAACTGGTGAACCACCTTGGAGAAATAGATCCAACCATGGAAGATATCGTACTGAAACTGGCTCCATTGCTTGCTGTCTTAATAAAATTCCCTGTTGAAAATTCAGAAAAAGGAGATGACTATTGGCATGCTAGTAATACGGCAGCAAAATACGTCAACAGGGCTGTTCTGGTGGCTCAAGACATTTCTAAGTGGGATAAACAAACGGAAGCATCACAGGCAATAGCAGATTATTACGAAAAAAATTCCGAGCAATTAGACATGGCAAAAGGCCTATTTGACAAAGACCCTAGCAATACTGGAATAGCAAGCTACACAAAATTTTGTGACAAAAAAATGCTAATAGTTTTTGCTCAACTGTTTTGGAATTGGATGCCTGAACACGTTCAGGCTAAGGCAAATAAACATAAGGACGAAGGACTTGCCAAGAAGGGAAAGGAATTGGCAAAAAGCGATCCAGAAGAGGTATTTACACCGGAGCACCCTATCAATGCAATTAGAGAGAGAGAAATGATTAAAAACTTGATTCGGGGAAGAGGACAGGGAGCTTTACTTGGAGGCCTTGGGTTTGAACACTACAATAACCTCAAAAAGCAGGGGCTTTTGGGGAAGCTATCTGATCAAAGCCATATTCTGCCAGGTTGGATAGCAGAATCCGGGCAGAGCCAGAATCAAGCTTACGATAAAGTCGATCTACATGAGGTGGGGAAACATTCGGCAAAAGAGGAATCCGTTGAAACCACGGATGTAAAAACCTTGTTTTTACGATGGGTCACAGAGCAAGGTGGTAAACTAAATGAAAATGACATGATGATAGTAAATGAAATGATCTCCAAAGAAAAAACTTTAAAAGAGTTACAGGAATGGTATGATGATTAACGAATCCAACAATTAACAGAAAACATGGACTGGTGATTCTACTCGAAATATCGGCCAACGTCTTCCTCCCGCCCAGATAATTAAGTACCCACAAAAAATGATTCGATTCTGCTCCATTTTTCCTAAAAGACAAAGCTCTCTTCTCCCTTCAATTGTTGAATCAGCATCAAATCCGCCCTCCAAAAAGTTCGACCATAGGGTCCACAAATCAGTTTCGAGTATGAGCCCCGAAAGAGTCGGGATAGGCGCGTGAGCGTGAATACTCGGAACTGATTTTCCTCAAAACTCGCACTCTCGCACACTTCAATATGTTCTGGTTCTTCAATTTACTCTTGAGAGTATATCCTTTTTTACCGATTTTTCCCTTTTTGACCCAACTGGATCGGAATTCAGGATTTCGGCCTCAATGTCAGGGCTGGCAAGCCTTTTCTGTTGGTTCGAAATTTTCGCCTCTTTTCATTTCCCTAAATTTAAACGATTAACTCCAATTTTAATCGATTCAGTTTTTAGGTAATCCTACAGCTCCATTTCACAATCTCCTGCCCATCAACTAACTTCGGTTGGATAGATTGTTTTATTCATTCGTTGCTTACAATTTAAATCAGAAGAATTATGGAACACACTAATTACCCAAGATCTTTTTCCCATATCGGAATTACTGTTCCCAACATTGAAAAGGCTGTTGAGTTTTATTCAGAAGTGATGGGGTGGTATGTTATAATGGCGCCATCAAAAGTAAAAAAGGAAAGAGATACTGCTATTGGGCAAATGTGTATAGATGTATTTGGAGATGATTGGGATGAATTCGAAATCGCTCATATGTCTACATCTGATGGAATAGGAATTGAACTGTTTTCATTTCCTCATGGGATTAAAGAAGCACCACCATTTAATCCATTTAACACAGGACTTTTCCACTTTTGTGTCCAAGACCCAGATATTGAGGCTTTAACTAATAAAATTGTTGCGTACGGGGGAAAACAACGAATGCCGATTCGAGAATACTATCCTAACGAAAAACCCTATAAAATGGTTTATGTTGAAGATCCATTTGGAATCGTATTTGAAATTTACACACACAGTTATGAACTGACATATTCTTCTGGAGCTTACCAGGACTAAAAACTACTTGCAACGGCTACTATTGTTGCAAGTAGTTTTCTTCAACTTATTAAGCAGCTTTTCTGTTGCAAATTTCGTAGGAGCTTTAACTTATTTTTATGACAATTTTACCTTTCGCTCTGCCCGATGCAAGGTGCGTGAATGCTTCAATACTCTCAGGGAAGGAATAAATTTTATCAATGATTGGTTGAATTTTTTCATCTTCGACCATTGATTTAATTTCACCTAAATGGGAACCATTCGGGTGCATAAAAATAAATTTGTAGATCGCGTCTTTGCCACTAATTAGTTTAGATAATTCCTCTGGCAATTTGTAGTCAGCCATCCCGAACATTTTAGCACTTTCTTCATCCAAAGGACCAACAACGCTAACAACTTTTCCGCCTTGCTTAATAATCTGGAAAGCTTCCAAAGAATAGTTTTTTCCAAGTGTATCGAACACGATATCTGCGTCTTTTACGATGGTTTTATAGTCCTCTGTTTTGTAATCAATTACTCTATCTGCTCCAAGCTCTTTAACCCAATTTACATTGTCTGTACTGGTGGTGGTGTATACATAGGCTCCTTTTGCCTTGGCATACTGAATAGCGAGACTACCCACACCACCTGAACCTGTGTGAATGAGAACTTTGTCGTTTTCTTTGATACCAGCATATTCCAAGGATTGTAAGGCAGTAAGTCCTGCTAATGGTAAACTTGCGGCCTCTTCGAAAGAAATATTTCCAGGCTTTTTTGATACTGCAATATTATTTACAGCGACATACTCTGCTATTGTGCCCATTTGTTCTTGCGGTACTCTAGAATAGACCAGGTCTCCAATTTCAAAATTACTTACTTCATCTCCTTTTTCGACTACAATTCCACTAACATCATAGGCGATGGTACTCGGAAATGGAATAGGAAGCATGCCTTGCAGGTTTCCCAGGATAATACTTTTGTCTATCGGATTAATGGCAGCAGCCTTAACTTCGATAAGTACATCTTTTGCTTGTACAGTTGGTTTGCTTACTTCGTTAAAGGCCAAACTATCTTTAATCTCACCGTATTTTACTAATTGTAATGCTTTCATTTTTATTAATCTTTTCTAATAATTTGATACAAAATTAGCGAGAGGGTTCTAGGAAAAAAATGACCTAAGGTAAGAACGCCATTTTTTTTGCTTTTTTAACCCTAATACGACTTAAGCTTTCTTGCGTGACGCCTAAATAAGATACGATGTGATAATTTGACGTATACGGTTCATATCGGGTTCTGTCGTATGTGGAGTCCCAAAATCGTGAGTCTGTATTTTAGTGAAAACCAATTAACGCTCTATTTGGACACCAAAGGTTGTTGCTTTCCCCAATCCATCATCCTTCAAGCCGTTTACTTCAAACTGAGATTTACCTTGAGCTATCGGGATGCTTGGACTGAGCTTGCCGAAGTGTGGAGGAACTGATGAGGATAAGAGAGTAAGGGTGGATCATGCAACCATTCAACGCTGGGTTTTCAAATTCAGTCCAGAGCTGGATCGACAAATGCGCAAGAGTAAGGAAGGCAGTTGGAATGAGTTGGCGAATGGATGAAACTTATGTCAAAGTCAAAGGAGAATGGCGGTATCTGTATCGTGCAGTTGACAAGGAAGATTGGGAACGGGAGGCACCCATTACCAGAAGTTTACTCGAACTTCTTTTAGAGCTGGGGTGGAAACAGAATGTGGGAAAGAACGAATATACAATTGCCCCGGAGGTGAAAAACCGGGAGCGGTTAATGGATGTTATCAGCCGGTCATTTACGCACTATTGGCGTTTGTAGGGCGGTGATCGTGAACAATCGTTAAAGTCTCTTAGAAAAACTTATGCCACCTGTATGTATGCCCGATTTGGGGTGCGGGCATTGAGTATGACCGGGCAATCTGTGGAAACAATTATCAAGCATTATCTGGACCCGGAACAACAGTTGTCAGCGGCAGCCAGTGTCTCTCTGGATAAGTTGGAAGAATACACCATCAAAAAGAAAAAGATGGAAGCGTTGGATGATTAATTGCTTTTTTGAGGTATTAGCTTTCCAAGTCAGTTTGAGCATTTCAAAAGGGTTAGAAACGGGGAAATGAAACTTTCTTCCCGTGAAAACTTCCCGTAAGTCCAAAATTGCACTTTAAAAGTAAAATATTGAGTATCTTTGCACACCTCAAAAGTTCTTTATATTTAGAGGAAACCCCTATGAGTAGGGGATTTATTGCGGATGTGGCGAAATTGGTAGACGCGCTGGATTTAGGATCCAGTGCCGCGAGGCGTGTGGGTTCGAGTCCCTCCATCCGCACATTTTATTGAAATGAAGCAGACAGACGAGAAGTTTATCCCGATGAGCTTAGGCAAAATCGGGAATTTTCTTCTGCTGTTATTAGAATGAGAGCAAGCAGGCGGACGAGAAGCCTGTCTCGGTTGGCAGAAGCAACACCGGGAAGTCCCTCCTCCCGCCTTAACAAGCTTGTAAAGTATGAATTGAGTTTTCCTTAACCTTCCAGAAAGCTCAGAAGTGAGATAATAACGAAGTAGCATGGATATTACACGCAACGACATTGATGAATTAAACGCCACTGTCAACATCCGCATCAGCCCGGATGACTATAAAGAAAAGGTTGACGGCATTCTGAAAGAGCACAGTAAAAAAGCTACGATGCCCGGATTCCGCCCTGGCAAGGTGCCTTTTGGCATGATCAAAAAGATGTACGGCAAATCTGTTTTAGCAGAAGAGCTAAACAAAATGTTGTCTGAAAGCCTGCATGGCTACATCAACGAAAACAACGTTTCTATCCTTGGTGGGCCATTGCCTAAAAACGAAAACGGTCTTGAATTAGACAAAGAAGAAGAGTTTGAGTTCGATTACGATATCGGCCTGGCTCCTCAATTTGATGTCAACATTTCCGACAAAGAAAAGTTTACCATGTACACCATCAAGGTGGATGATAAATTGCTCGACAAATACGTGATGGACTTGCGCAAGCGTCAAGGAAAAGTGCAGGACGTTGAAGTGGCCGGAGAAGAAGATCTTATCAACGGTATTTTTTACGAATTGGACGCCAACGATACCTTAGTTGAAGGCGGAATCCACCATCACTCTACCATTGCCATAGAGCATTTGGAAGATGAAGGCATGAAAAAAGAATTGATCGGACTCAAAGTTGGAGATACTAAGGTAGTTGATCCACGAAAGGTGTCGAGAGGTGAAGGAGATTTGGCTGCTTTGTTAGGTGTTTCTGCAGCAGAAGCTGAAAATATCAGCACCAACTTTCAGTTGAAAGTAGAGAAGGTGCACCAGGTGATACCGGCTGATGTGAATCAGGAACTGTTCGACCGAATTTTTGGTCCTGGTAAAGTGAATACAGAAGAAGAATTGCGTGAGAAGGTGTCTGAGCAATTGACACAAATGTTGTCTCGTGATGCTGACAACAAGTTTCGCAAAGATATTTCTGAGAAATTGTTGGCCAAACTGAACCTTGCCTTACCGGATGAGTTTTTGAAGCGTTGGATTCATTCTTCCAACGATGAGCCAGTGAGCATGGAGCAGATTGAAAAAGACTACGAGGACTATGCTAAGAGTCTTAAGTGGAGATTGATCGAAAACAAAATCAGCGAAGAACAAGATGTTAAAGTTTCCAACGAAGAGTTGGTAGAAAAAGCAAAGGTTTATTTGAAGGAGCAGTTGGTTCAATACGGTCAAACTGAGTTTGACGAGGAAATGTTGAACAATACTGCCCAGCAAATCCTTGGACAGAAAGAAGAAGCTCAGAAATTGTATGAGCAGGTGTACGAAGAAAAGATGTTGGCGATGTATAAAGAGACCTTTAAACTCTCGCCAAAGGAAGTAACGTTTGACGAGTTTGTGAAGATTGCCACGGCAAAACCAGGCAAGGCATCATTACTCGACAATTTGAACAACTTGATAAAATTTAAATGATGATCGACAAAAACGAATTTAGAAAATACGCGATCAAGCATGCTGGAATCAGCAGCATGCACGTTGATAATTACATTTCAGCAGTCAATTCGCCCAACAACATGACCCGTACCGTTATTGAAGAACGGCCGGTGAACTTTAGGGAAGTAGATGTTTTTTCACGTTTGATGATGGACCGCATCATCTTTTTGGGAACAGGTATCGATGATTTGATTGCCAATGTTATTCAGGCACAACTGTTGTTTTTGCAATCGGCCGACCCAAAGAGCGACATTCACTTGTATATCAACAGCCCAGGTGGTTCTGTTTATGCCGGTTTAGGTATTTACGATACCATGCAATACATCACGCCTGATGTAGCTACTATTTGTACTGGAATGGCTGCTTCAATGGCTGCCGTGTTGCTTTGCGCAGGTACTGAAGGTAAGCGTACCGGATTGCCACACAGCCGTGTGATGATTCACCAGCCAATGGGCGGTGCACAAGGACAAGCTTCAGACATTGAAATTACCGCAAAGGAAATTCAAAAACTGAAAAAAGAATTGTACGAGATCATTGCTAAGCACAGCGGCCAGGAGTATGATAAGGTTTGGGGTGATAGCGACCGTGATTACTGGATGACTTCTCAGGAAGCCAAAGATTACGGAATGATTGATGAAGTACTGACCAGAGGCGAAAAATAACTGCGGGGATCATCCGTTACTATCCTTCGGGATAATTATTTACGCATCTTAAAATACACTGCTTATGAGCCGTGAGGACAATATAAAGTGCTCCTTTTGTGGGCGCGATAAGAAGGATACTGCTGTTTTGATAGCCGGGATTACCGGTCACATTTGTGACAAGTGTATCTCACAGGCGCAAAATATTGTGCAGGAGGAAATTTCGAGCAAGATTGATGAAAGCATTGTAAGCAGCTTAAACCTGCTTAAACCCGTGGACATTAAGAAGCACCTGGACGAGTACGTTATTGGTCAGGAGGATGCTAAAAGGGTGCTCTCGGTGGCGGTTTACAACCACTACAAACGAATTACTCAAAAGAAGGACACTGAACATGACATTGAGATTGAAAAGTCCAATGTTATTTTGGTAGGGGAAACTGGGACAGGTAAAACCCTGTTGGCCAAGACAATTGCCAAAATTCTAAATGTGCCTTTTTGCATAGCCGATGCCACTATTTTGACAGAGGCTGGATATGTTGGTGAAGATGTTGAAAGCATTCTTTCCCGATTGTTGCAAGCTGCGGACTATGATGCAGCAGCTGCAGAACGAGGCATTGTTTTTATTGATGAAATCGACAAAATTTCCCGCAAATCTGACAATCCTTCGATTACGAGAGATGTGTCAGGCGAAGGAGTGCAACAGGCACTCCTGAAATTGCTGGAAGGCTCTACGGTTGGTGTTCCCCCGCAAGGAGGAAGAAAGCATCCAGAGCAAAAACTGGTGCAGATCAATACCAAAAACATCTTGTTTGTTTGTGGTGGAGCCTTTGGCGGCATTGATCGAATTATCAGCAGACGACTCAACACCAATTCCATTGGCTACAGCGCTAAAAAGACCGTAGCCAAAGATGAAGAATACAACCTGCTTCAAAATGTAGCTCCACAGGATTTGAAACGTTATGGTTTGATTCCTGAGCTCGTGGGCCGATTCCCGGTGTTGACATATCTGACACCGCTAAGTGAAGCGACACTGCGCAGGATTCTAACTGAGCCTAAGAACTCTTTGGTGAAGCAATACGTGAAGTTGTTTGAAATGGAGGAGGTCGATTTGACTTTTGACAAGAGCGTATTGGATTATATCGTATTCAAGGCTATTGAATTTGAATTGGGAGCCAGAGGCTTGCGTTCTATTTGTGAAGCGATAATGCTGGATGCGATGTATGAGCTACCAAGTACTCCTGAAATCAAGCAATTCAAGGTGACGCTATCTTACGCCAAGAAGAGAATTGAAAATTCCAACTTGAATAACTTGCGCGTGGCATAGTCCCGTGCAGGGGTATTTACTACAACACTTTCTTAAGTTTCTTGATTTCCCGATGAGGGGGTGATTTCCTTATGGAAGTTTAACTTCCAAGTCGGTAGCATCGCGTGTGGCGATAACTACATTGTCGCAGGAACCGGTGCCATAGTCAATGATCCTCGCGGATAAGTTAGGAACAAACATTTCCTGGATACCGCTGGTAATCCAGGAGCAGTCAAGTGCCCAAACCATTACGCTTGCACCTTTTGAAGAGGCAGTAAAGGTATTTCCTTTCGTGTTGCGACCCGAGGTGATGATGTTGGTGACCAAAAATTGGTCGTCCGTAATATCGTCTTCTGTACTGGCACCACCGGACCATTCCATGTTCTTGGTAGATTGCCAATCGATGTCAATGTTCAGTCCGGTAATCACTCCTTCATCCACACTCATAGTGTAAAGGCGCTTTCCAGATTCATTAAATCCATTGACGGAAAGTGTTTGTGTTCCTTCTACTTGAAAATCGTCCATGGTATAGTTCTCAAACGTGATGGTCACGTTCGTTCCAGGCGTCTTGTATTTTCCGGTAAATGTTGCCAGAATTCTTCCCTTCCGGTTACGACCGTCCTTACAAAACCCTGCATCATCTCCATAGTCTATGATGACATCAATGGGGAAAATAGGCATGGTGTCAGAGAACCAAACACGCTTGATACAAGGGTCGTAGCGTACAAACAGCCCGGTATCATTCAAGAGTGAATCCATGATGGCTATCGTGTGAATTTGGGTAAAAACGTCTTTGTAAAGCAATTCAGCTAAGCCATTGTCATGAGCGGCAGCTGTTTCAGTATCTTTATCGCGATCAGAATCGCGGCAACCAGCAACAACAAGTACCAACAACACTAGAACGGCTACAACGTAATGGGCTAATGACCTCATTTCCTGTTCTTTAATTTCATGCGCAAGGGCTTTCTCTACCGCCTTTTCAGGCGTAAAAAGTGACTAAATATCAGGATTTTTTTCCAAAGGTTTGTATCGTGAATGGATATTTATTCCTTTCATCCTGTTGATAAATCCTTGATTCCAACTCCTCCCACTGTGAATAATCAACTTCTGGAAAGTATGTATCTCCATCAAAGCTGGCATGCACAGAGGTTATATAAAGTTTATCCGCCAGAGAAAGAGCTTGCGCGTATATTTCTCCTCCTCCTATAACGAAGGTTTCTTCTTGACCGTTGGCTTCTGCATAATCCAACGCTTCTTTTAATGAATGTGTCACGACAGCACCAGGTGCCTCGTAGTCTTTTTGTCTGGTGATTACTATATTGGTGCGGTTCGGCAAGGCGCGTCTCATTGAGTCGAAATTCTTGCGTCCCATCACGATGTAATGACCAGAAGTCGTGTCCTTAAAATGCTTCATATCATCGGGAAGGTTCCAGATGAGATCATTGTCTTTGCCAATAACTAAATTTTCGGCCACAGCCGCAATTAACGAAACAATCATAAATAAGGATCAGGTTTCTACTATACTATACGGATACAGCAGCACGGATGTGAGGGTAGGGATCGTAATCAATTAACTCAAAATGTTCGTGACGGAATGCAAAAAGGTCCCGAACGTTAGAGTTGATAAGCATCTTAGGCAGTACCCGTGGAGTTCGAGTCAGTTGTAATTTTGCCTGTTCTACATGATTTTTATACAAATGAACGTCCCCAAAGGTGTGAATAAACTCTCCTGGTTCCAGGTCACATACCTGCGCAATCATCATGGTGAGCAGGGCATAAGACGAGATATTGAATGGAACGCCTAGAAAGGTGTCTGCGCTGCGTTGATACAGTTGGCAGGACAATTTGCCATTGGCCACATAAAACTGGAACATGCAGTGACAAGGCGGAAGGGCCATGTCTTCTATAAAACCGACATTCCATGCACTCACAATGAGACGCCTCGAATCGGAATTGTTTTTTATTTGGTTCACCACGTTGGTGATCTGATCGATGTATCTGCCGTCAGCAGTAGGCCATGAGCGCCACTGGTAGCCATAAACGGGTCCAAGGTTGCCATCTTTATCTGCCCAATCATCCCAAATGGACACCTCATTTTCCTGAAGGTACTTGATGTTGGTGTCGCCTTTTAAGAACCACAACAATTCGTGGATGATGGAACGCAAGTGTAATTTTTTGGTTGTGAGAACTGGAAAGCCCTCGCTCAAATCAAATCGCATCTGGTAGCCAAAATTGCTGATGGTACCGGTTCCGGTACGATCTTCTTTTGGAGTTCCTGTGGTGAGAATGTGGTCGAGTAACTTGAGGTATTGCTGCATCTGCTTGCTTAGATTAACATTCCAACTGTGGCTGCGGTGAAAAGAGAAGCCAGGGTTCCTCCGATTAATGCTTTTACCCCAAGTTGAGAGAGTAATCCCTTGCGTGTGGGGGCCAGCGATCCAATTCCACCAATTTGAATCCCTATGGATGCAAAATTAGCAAATCCGCACAACATATATGTGGCCATAATTGCGGATTTTTCCTCTGCGAAAACATGGGCTTTTTTCATTTTTCCAAGGGTGTCGTAGGCGAAGAATTCATTGAGAATGGTTTTTTCTCCCAAAAGCTGCCCTACGTAGACGATATCATCGCTGGCAACGCCTAGTAACCATGCTATCGGAGCAAACGCATAGCCCATCAGGAATTGAAATGTCAAGCCGCTGTATTCGGTGTTGGCCTGTATGATTTCATTCAATCCGAGATTTGCTCCGATGATATCTTCCAGGATGTAATTGCCCATGTAGATAAAGGCTGTGAAAACCAGTAGCATGGCACCCACATTTACGGCTAGTTTTAGTCCGTCTGTCGTACCTGTGGCTATGGCTTCTAAAACGTTGGTGCCCATCTTTTCTTTCGAGATGGACATGGAGTCATTGAATTTTTCCTTTTCCGGAACTAAGATTTTAGCTGCAACAATTGCAGCCGGTGCAGACATAATTGAGGCAGCGAGAAGGTGTGTTGTGAAAAGTAATCGTTCGGCTTCGTCAGCACCCCCTAAAAATGTCACATAAGCGGCAAGTACACTTCCAGCAATGGTAGCCATGCCTCCAGTCATCAGGCTCATCATCTCAGAACGGGTCATCGTGGCCAAGTAAGGTTTGACCAGCAGAGGAGCCTCCGTTTGCCCAAGAAATACATTGCCCGCAGCAGCCAAACTCTCTGCTCCGGAAAGCTTCATGGTGTGTTTCATTATCCACGCAAACACAAAGACCACCTTTTGGAGAATGCCCCAGTAGTAGAGCATGCTGGTAAGAGCAGAAAAGAAAACGATGACCGGTAGTACGTTGAAGGCAAAGTTGATCAGCGCATTGTCGACCACTTCTGCACCGAAGGGTGTAAAAAGAAAGTCAACACCGTATTGCGTGAATGAGGTGATCTTTAAGAAGCCTTTGCCAATGAAGTCAAAGATGAAGCTGACGTATTTTGTTTTGAGAATGAGCAGAGCCAGGATCAATTGTAATGCCAATCCTTTTGCAACCAATGGCCAGTCAATGGCTTTTCTGTTGGAACTGAAGAGCCATGCGATGCCCAACAGGACCAGAATGCCCAGTCCTCCACGAAGTACTGAAATGAAGCTGACGTTTAATAGAAATACCATTGAGTGCAGTTGACTCGGGTAAAAATAAGAAAGCGCTTGGAATGGGGGTTACTTTCGTTTGTTGATTTCGTCCCGTATTTTGGAAGCCCGCTCGTAATTCTCTGCTTCAATGGCTTCCTCAAGCAATTCTTCCAATTCTGATTCCGATAAAGAAGTCAGGGCTTTTTTGCTTTCGGCAGGCTTTTTTTCTTCCGGCAACAGCTGTTCCTCTTCTTCCGGGGTGGTTTCTTCCTCAAAAGATTCTTCGTCCAAAACGATTCCTGCAGTCGAAAGAATGAATTCGTACGTGTGGATGGGACAATTGAAACGAACAGCCAGAGCGATCGCGTCAGAGGTGCGTGCGTCAATCTCTATGGATTCTTTTTCTCCCTCTTTGAGGCAAATCAATTTGGCAAAGAATATTCCCTCTACCAAATTGTAAATGATCACCTCCAGAATATCAATGTGAAAGGTGTCGGCAAAAGTCTTAAAAACGTCATGGGTCAGTGGCCTGCTGGGTTTCATCTTCTCTAATTCAATGGCAATGGCTTGCGCTTCAAAGTTGCCAATGATAATGGGAAGTCTTCGTTTACCATCCATTTCGCCCAGTACCAGTGCATAAGCCCCGGTTTGAGTCTGACTGTAAGAGAGACCAACGATGTCCAGTTTGATTTTTTCCATTCAGCAGGAGGAGATAACCCGTTTAGGTTTTAAATTAGTTGGATGCCTTGAATTGTTTCACTGCTTCCACCAATTTGGGAACTACCTCAAAGGCGTCTCCAACGATACCATAATCAGCGGCCTTGAAGAAAGGTGCTTCCGGATCAGTATTGATGACAACGATGACCTTGCTTCCGTTGACACCAGCTAAATGCTGGATGGCGCCAGAAATACCAGCTGCAATGTACAGGTTTGGACGAATCGCAACGCCCGTTTGGCCCACGTGTTCGTGGTGAGGTCTCCAACCGATATCGGCAACAGGTCGAGAGCATGCTGTTGCAGCTCCCAGTTCACTGGCCAATTCTTCAATCATTCCCCAGTTTTCAGGTCCTTTCAATCCGCGTCCCGCAGAAACAACCAATTCGGCTTCGGTGAGGCTGATGCCGTCACCACCTTTTTGTTTGAATTCTTTTACGGTGATGCGCGAATCGCCTAAGTCAGCAGCAAATGCTTCTACTGGAGCTTGAGCGTCAGATTTTTCAGGAGTGACGGAGTTGGGCAATAAGGCGATGACTTTTTTCTCGGAGTTGATTTGAACAAAAGCAAACGCTTTGCCCGAGAAAACAGCTTTCTTCACTACAAAACCACTATCTGTATTTGGGTAGTCAATTGCTCCGGCAACAGAACCTGCTTTCAATCGTGCAGCCACTCTTGGGGCAACCGATTTTCCGGTAAAGTCGTGAGAGAAAATGATGACATCAGCACCTTCAGCGTCAGCAGCCTGAGCTACCAACGTGGTCAGCTTTTGTGCATCCATACTAGTCAAGCCAGCGTGGTGCAGCACTTTGCTGGCGCCAAAATTTCCTAAACCGGCCAAAGCACCTGCGTCTACATTTCCGTAAGTCAATGCAACGGAGTTGGTGCCCATGTCTGCGGCAATCTTGCTTCCATAAAAAACAGCTTCATTGCCTGCTTTGGGCAGTTTGCCATCGTTTGAATCAACAAATATCAATACAGCCATATCTATATCACTTTTGCCTCGTTGTGCAACAATTCGATTAACTCGCCAGCATTTTCAACATCCAGGTAACGGCACGAAGCCTTTTCATCTGGAAGTGTGTAGTTGGCTACTGAAGTCAGGTTTTGTGCCTCAGCCGCTGCAACAACTTGCAAAGGCTTTGAGCGGGCCGCCATGATTCCACGCATGTTTGGGATGCGTTGTTCGGCCATTCCTTTCGCAGCACTCAACACAAATGGAGTGTCTACTTCAACGACTTCAGTACCACCCTGCATGTCGCGCTCAATAGTTGCCGTGTTGCCGTTCATGTCCAGTTTGCTGGCCAATGAAACGTAAGGCATGTCGAGCATTTCTGCAATCATACCTGGCACTTGCGAGCCGTTGTAGTTGATGGTTTCTTTTCCTGCCAACACCATGTCATAACCTTGCGCTTTGGCATAAGTGGCTATTTGATAAGCTACATTATAAGCATCGGTAGGTGTGGTGTCTATTCTTACAGCGTCATCTGCTCCAATGGCCAAAGCCTTTCGAATGATGGGGTCAGCATCGGCTCCACCAACAGAAATAGCTGTTACAGTGCCTCCTTGTGTTTCCTTGATCTCTAACCCTCGAACCAATGCGTACCATTCGTCATACGGATTAACGATGAACTGAACCCCGTTTTCATTGAATTGGGTGTCACCATCCGTAAATGCGATTTTGGTAGTCGTATCGGGCGCTTTACTGATACAAACCAGAATTTTCATACGTTAAAATGTTTGCTTTTTGGTGTTGCAAAATAGATGGCAAAAGTAAACATTTTAGGAGGAATAGAGAAACAATAAACAAGACACTGTTAGCAGGCAATTGTATGTGTTTTTGAACATGAATACTTTTCAAGTATTTATTCCAAAATCATACGTCCTTGAACGATGTTCTTTGTCGCCTATTGAAGGTTGTTGAATTATGACCGACCTTTGTAATTGGTATATTGTAGATTAGGTGACCATAATTTATACCGCCCGTAACTTTCTTGGGATTTAGGTATTTCTACGGTGTTTTTTGTGTTTAATAATTCCAACATTTGCACTATCCTAAAAGGATAAAGTTTAATTATAGCTAAACTAATTGGCGAAATATTCGTTAATATTGTCAGAACGTGTTGGAATTACCAAGATTCACGTGCACGAACTGCAAAAAAATGGCGTTAGTATAATTGATGAATTTGAAGAAGAGTTGATTAAAGAAGGCCATGGATCTGATTTTGCATCATTAATGGCAATTATAGAATCAGCCTCTAATATGCTCCATTTACATGGAACAAAATGGCATGCGATTGACGTTGTAGGGTTCAAAGTTTACGAAGCAAAAAAAAAATGCGTACAGAGTTTATTTGTTGCAGGATTCTGCAACTGGCAGAATAATCCTTTTCGGAGGAGATAAAAGGACCCAAAAAAGAGACATCGCGAAATTAAAAACACTCATAAATAGCTATTACCATGACCAAAAATAAGCTAGAAAGACGTGAAAGAATTTTAAATTCCCCTTCATATTGGGTTGAGAAGGTTAATTTATCACTGTACCATGCAATTATTAAATTCATGGAGAGTGAAAATTTGAATCAGAAAGAATTAGCAGATTATTTGGAGATTTCTCCGAGTCGAGTTTCTCAAATTCTCAATAGTGGAGAGGTGAACTATTCCCTTGATAAAATTGCATCGATCAGCATCAAATTGGGTTTTTATCCGGATTTTAGATTTGTTGAAAAGAATGAATTTCTGGTTAAGGAATCACGAGATAGGGATATCCAAAGTACAATGAGGAGCTTCACCTCGTTACTGATAGAGAGACTTTTTACTCAGCAACCTAATACGGTTGGGCATTTATATATTGCAAAGGGGTATGATTGTTCTAATGTTTTCCTTGGAGAAAATTTGAAGGGCGCTGAAAAAGTTGAAAATAGAGAAATATTTACCTCAATTATGAATGCTCGTGATACAGCCGCTGCGTCATGATTGTAAAAAAATCTGAATTTAGGTTATTGGGGTTTGAGGTCATGAACTCGATCATTCAACAAGTTCCCGAGCCTTCAGACAATAACCCTGCGGACAATTTCGATAATTTCAAGATTGATTATGATTTTAACGTTCTAAGGTTGAATGATAGTACGTTCATGTTGGTGAACCAATTAAAAATCAATGAAGTTAAGGAGCCAGTGCCTGGCTACAGAATAGAGTTGGATTTTGCCACAGTTTTTCAGTTTGCTGATTTGGAAAAATTGGAAGAAAAAGAGATAAATAAATTTTTAATCAACTCTGGAGTATCAATGACACTCGGAGCAATTAGAGGGTACCTGGAAACAGTTACTTCTTATATGCTTTTTGGAAAATATTCACTTCCCTCCATTGACATGGTGGACTTTAATAATCGAAAGTATTCAGAGTCTCAAGAAAAAGATTCATCAAGGTCTTCATCCGACAACTAGGCTATGAAAAGGCTACAATCATCCCTCTTCTGTATTTAAGTATTTGTTAAGTTTTCGTAGCTATATTCTAAGGCATTTTTTGCGAGTAGCACCTCATTTTCTCAATTTATCTTAGGACAGTCCAGTAACTGTGCAATTTAGCTTGTAATTTGGAATGCTCTGGAACTTAATAATTTTCTATTTTTGCGATTCAATTTTAATTCAGCCACAGGATGCGAGTTATACAATACAGGGAAGCCCTCAACGAAGCAATGAGTGAGGAAATGAGAAGAGACGAGAACGTTCTTCTGATGGGTGAGGAAGTTGCTGAGTACAATGGTGCTTATAAGGTGAGTCAGGGAATGCTGGATGAGTTTGGCGAAAAACGGGTGATAGATACACCGATTGCCGAACTGGGTTTTACAGGAATTGGAGTGGGAGCGGCTATGAATGGTTTGCGCCCAGTGATAGAATTCATGACCTGGAACTTTGCGATTTTGGCAGCTGATCAAATCATCAACAGTGCTGCCAAGATGCTCCAAATGTCTGGTGGACAATACAATGTGCCCATCGTGTTTAGAGGAGGTAATGGTACTGCCGGTCAGTTAGCGGCAACGCATTCACAAAGTTTTGAGGCTTTTTATGCCCACGTTCCTGGATTGAAAGTGATTACTCCTTATACCCCATACGATGCTAAGGGCTTGTTGAAAGCTGCCATCCGGGACAATGACCCGGTTGTTTTTCTGGAGTCGGAGAAAATATATGGCGATAAAGGCGAAGTGCCCGATGGCGAGTACTTGTTGCCGATTGGAAAAGCAGATATTAAAAGAGAAGGAACCGATGTAACAGTGGTTTCTTTTGGTAAAATCATGAAAGTGGCTTTGGCTGCCGCGGAAGAGTTATCGAAAGAAGGCGTTTCTGTTGAGGTGATTGATTTACGTACCATCCGTCCAATTGACTACGATACCATTATCGACTCTGTGAAGAAAACGAACCGCATGGTGGTTGTGGAAGAATCATGGCCTTTGGCGTCCATTTCTTCTGAATTGGCTTACCATGTTCAGCGTCATGCTTTTGATCACCTGGATGCACCAGTTCGCAGGGTAACACAATCAGATACTCCATTTGCTTTCGCTCCGAACCTGGTCGAGATTGCTGTACCTACTGTAGGCAACACCATTCGTGCGATCAAAGACGTGTTGTACCTGAACTAGTCGTTGGGCTCGTCCCGCAACTTTTCATTGTTTTTATGCCGTTGACTGTCTCGACCTGTTTTTTTGTCGAGGTTTTTTTGCAGTGCTGCTGTGAGGTCAACTCCTGTTTGATTGGCGAGGCAAATGAGTACAAATAGTACATCGGCCAGTTCGTCTCCCAACTCCTTGTTTTTGTCTGAATCTTTGAATGACTGTTCCCCATACTGACGGGCAATGATGCGGGCGACCTCGCCCACTTCTTCGGTGAGCATGGCCATGTTGGTCAACTCGTTGAAGTAACGCACCCCGTGTTTCTTGATCCAGTTATCGACTGTTTGTTGTGCTTCCTCTAGTGTCATGGTTTTATCGGTGTAGGAGGAGGTCGGAATTGACCTTCATAATTGTGGTTGAGAATCACGGCAACGTTTCTGGCAATGAGTTGCCGGCCTCTTTGCAAGTAATGTTCGGTGGGAAATCCTTCCTCTAGAAATAGGCTGTCGGGAAGAAGTTCGAGGTTGTCAACTACTGGAACTGTCTCAGAGCGATAACGTTGCGTTAAAAAATCGCGGTTGCTTCGCATCAGGTTGGTCAAATCGCTGCCCACCAGACTATCGGCTCGTTCCATGTTCTCTGCCAGTATATTAAAAACCAGGTGAAATCCTCTTGCCTGCGCCAATTTTACAATTTGATCAAAATCCTGTACGCGTTTGTTATTCGAATCGAGCACAAACCCAAAATTTTTGATGAAGTGGTCGGCCTCGCCTCTGCGGGGGTCATTGCCTCCTGGCCATTTGTCTACCCTGCACCAGCTATCAACAGTATTCTTCGGTGCGGGAAAGGGCAGTGGGTCATTTTTCCAATGGGCCATCAAATCGGCTTCTCTTTCTTGGTCAGATTTGGAGTCGTAATAATTTAAACTGACCAAAAATCGGTTGAGTAGAGCAGGGCGATCGGCATACATCACATTGCTTTTCATTAAAGGTGTTTCGAGTTTTGAATTGGTCCAGCCAGGACCGAAGCTGCGCAGGTTCATAGCTACCACAATGGTTCCAACAGTGGCATCTTCTGGAATTTGTTTGATTAAGGGTAAGAAAACTCCGGCATGCACCGCCCCTTTATCCACCGGGCCGACACTCAGGTTGGGGAAATATTCATCGATGAATTGGCTGATGCGTCTTTTGTCGGTGTCGATGTCGTTGAAGCCAAAATTCGAAGAAGCCGAAAAATACAGGATGTGTTGTCCCTTGGTTTTTTGAATGCGCCTGAGCATATCTCCTTCTTCCTCTAAAAATTGCTGGTACAAGGTGTGTTCGTACACCCAGTTGGAGCCAATTACTATCAGCAGTAAGGCAGCTATTCGGAGTGCTATTTTAGCGACTTTTTTTATCAAAATTGAAAATATATAAACGGATGATTGACCGTGCCGGCCAACGCCATGATGGCAAAAATAAGTACCGCATAGGTTCCCCATCGAATAGTGGTGGATTGATTTTCGCACCATTTGTCAAAACGAGTTCCCTGGAGGGCGATGTCCATGACGAGGAACAGGAAAAACAATGCCCATGTGCTATCGCTAACAGCTAATACATTGCTTCCCGAGCCGGACTGAAAAGGTGCGATTAATACAGCTTGTGCATTGTCGAGCGAATTGGCCCGGAAGAAAACCCAGGCGATATGTACCACCAAAAATGTTTTGATACCGCCTACTATTTGGAATAATCCGTTGCCGGTGCTGAACCGAAAGGGAAAATGTTTTTCGCTGAGGTAGATGATTCCGTGCAGGGCTCCCCAGATAATAAAGGTCCAGTTGGCGCCATGCCACAGACCGCTGAGTATAAAAACGATTAGGATGTTGACCGACCACCGGAGCAGTTTGGCGCGATTGCCGCCTAGGGGAATATACAGGTAGTCGCGAAACCAGGTAGAAAGTGAAATGTGCCAACGTTGCCAAAATTCCGAAATGGATCGGGCGAGGTAAGGCGTTTTGAAATTGTCCATTAAATCGACTCCCAGTAATTTGGCACTGCCTATGGCGATGAGCGAGTAGCCATAAAAATCGGAATAGATCTGAAAGCCAAAGAAGAAAATACCCGTCAACGCATCGGTGGTGTCGTAAGCGTCCGGATCGTTAAAGAATTGATCAACATAGGAGGAAAGGTTATCGGCAATGACCATTTTGATAAAAAAGCCAAAGAGCAATAACCGAAAACCGCTGGCCATGTTGGCGTAACTGAATTGATGGTGTGTCTGCAATTGCGGCATTAGCCTTGAAAACCGTTCGATAGGCCCAGCCACCAATTGCGGGAAGTAGCTGACAAACAAAGCAAATTTTCCCAGGTGCTTTTCGGCTCGGGTCTGCCGGTAATACACGTCAATGGTGTAGCCCAGTGTTTGAAAGGTGTAGAAGGAGATTCCTACGGGCAGTAAAAAGTCCGACAGTTCGTAGAGCCGGCCAATGCGCCAATAAATTTCTTCCCGACCGACTTCTTGCACCACTTCCCCCAGAAAAAAATTGAAGTATTTGAAAAAGAAGAGAATGCCCAGGTTGGTGCAAATGCTTGTTATCAGTGCTAGTTTGCGCTTGCGGGAGTTGGTTGAGCGGTCAAGAAAATTGGAAATACTGTAATCAATCCCGGTGCTTAAAAGAATCAGGCTGAGGTATTCGATGCGCCAATATCCGTAGAAAAAATAGCTAGCAGCTAGCAGTAAAATCCACCGGTATTTATGTGGAATCAGGTAGTAGAGCAGAACTACTACCGGTAGAAAAAAGAGGTATGCTACTGAGTTAAATAACACGGGTGGCTACTCTTTGTTTTTTGAGTCCAGCAGTATGGTCACTGGTCCATCATTGATGAGGGCGACTTGCATGTCAGCGCCAAACTCCCCTTGTTCGATGGGCCGTCCCAAATCCTTTGTAAGGGTTGCCAAAAACTGTTGGTAAAGTGGGATTGCAGTATCAGGTCGAGCTGCCTTTATATACGAAGGTCGGTTGCCTTTTTTTGTGCTGGCATGCAACGTAAATTGACTGATGACCAATACTTCCCCGGCCACATCGGCCAACGAAAGGTTCATTTTTCCATCGGCATCACTGAATAGACGCATGCGACAAATTTTTCCCGTTAGCCAGGTTATGTCTTCTATTGTGTCGGCTTCTTCAATTCCAACCAACAGTAAGAGCCCCTTTCCAATCGCACCTTTTACAATGCCACTGATGGTGACAGATGCTTCACTTACCCGTTGAATGACTATGCGCATACTGGCCAGTTAGAGTTCCTCTTCGTAATACAAGTTAAGATAACTCTCATACCGCGAATAGGAAATGGTGCCGTTTTCTACCGCTTGCTTCACCGCGCACCGGGGTTCATTCACGTGGGTGCAATCGTTGAAGCCGCAGTTATTCATCACATCCCGCATTTCGGGGAAATAATGCCCCAGGTCGCTCTGTTTGAAATCAAACAAACCAAAACTCTTGATGCCTGGTGTATCGATGATCGAGCCCCCCTCCGATAAAGGAAACATTTCAGCAAATGTGGTTGTATGGCGTCCTTTTTCGTTGAATTCGGAAATGTCGGCTGTTTTGAGATCCAGTCCGGGTTCCACCTTATTGATGATGGAAGACTTTCCAACGCCTGAATGTCCAGAAAGCAGGCTGACCTTATCTTTTAAAAGTGCTTTGAACTCGTCCAGGTTCTCACCCGTCTCAACGGATGTTACCAGGCATTTATAGCCCACACTTTCATAAGTCTCCAACAATTCCTGCAGCGTATCCATCGCTGCCTGATCGTAGAGGTCCACCTTGTTAAATACCACAATTCCCGGAATACTATACGCCTCGGCAGTTACCAAAAAACGGTTGATGAACCCAACTTTTACATTGGGGTGTTTGATGGTGGTAATTAGAATCGCCTGATCGAGGTTGGCAGCAATTATGTGTACTTGTTTCGAAAGCTTGGTGGCTTTTCGAATGATGTAATTCTTTCGATCGGCAATGGCGTGAATTACCGGGCTTTCGTCCTGGGCGACTTCATTGAATTCAACGTGATCGCCCACGGCAAGTGGATTGGTCGGTTTTAGATCGAGGTCTTTGATCCTGAATCGTCCCTTGATTTTGCAGTCCACAATGGTGCCGTCATCGGTTCTTACCGTGTACCAACTTCCAGTGGATCGAATGACAGTTCCTTTCAAGCCTTAATTTTTGTCAAATTTAGCAAACTAATGTTAGGAGATAAGCAGCAAAAACGGGCCGTTAAAAATTCGTAATTTCGTTTACAGATACACGCGAATTATGTCGATTGAGGTTAGCAACATTACCAAAGTTTACGGAGAGCAAAAGGCACTGGATGACGTTTCATTTTCTTTGAAGCCAGGAGCCATCACTGGTTTTTTAGGTCCCAATGGGGCCGGAAAGTCTACCATGATGAAGATATTGACCTGCTTTGTTCCGCAAACTTCCGGTAAGGCCAGTGTTTGTGGCCACGATGTAGAAACAGATTCGATGGCCGTGCGGAGAAATGTGGGGTACTTGCCCGAGCACAATCCTTTGTACCTCGACATGTATGTAAAAGAGTACCTGGAGTTTATTGCTGGTTTGCACCGCATTCCTTCGAAATGGAACAAGGTGAATGAGATGATTGGTGTCGTGGGACTTGAGCTGGAGCAGCGCAAACAGATTGGCGCACTTTCCAAAGGATACCGCCAACGGGTTGGATTGGCACAGGCCATGATTCACAACCCCCAGGTGCTCATTTTGGATGAACCCACGTCCGGTTTAGACCCCAATCAGATTGTGGAGATTCGCCACCTTATCCAAACAGTAGGCAAAGAAAAAACAGTGATGATGTCGACACACATCATGCAGGAGGTAGAGGCCATTTGTGACAATGTGATCATCATCAACCGTGGTAAAGTGGTGGCCAATGATTTAGCATCGAACCTTCGCAATGCCCGTAAAAGTACGCAGCAGGTGACCGTTGAGTTTAGCGATTCCATTGATGAAACGGCACTTTTGCAAATTGCCGGAGTTACCCGGGCAGAACATATCAGAGAAAATTCCTGGCGCTTGCAAACTGACTCAGACGATGATGTGCGCAAAGCTATTTTTGATTTTGCGGTGAGTAAAAACTTGTCGGTTTTAGCCATGCAAAAAGAAGAACAACGGTTGGAAGATGTATTCAAGGAATTAACGTCCTGACGAAGAACTCAAATGCTCTTGAAATCTTCCCTCTTTTACCGTTCTGAAAACATTATTTTAATTCCTAATTTAGCGACCCAAAATTTCGTCTAATAACAGATTGATAGAATGAGTTATTTATTTACATCAGAGTCCGTATCAGAAGGACATCCCGATAAAGTTGCCGATCAGATTTCGGATTCCTTGATTGATCATTTTTTAGCTTTTGATCCCAATTCAAAGGTTGCTTGCGAAACGTTGGTAACAACTGGCCTTACCGTTTTGAGTGGCGAGGTAAGTTCCACTGCCTACCTGGATGTTCAGGATATAGCGCGAAAGGTTATTGCGCGTATTGGTTACAACAAATCGAGTTACAAATTTGATGCTGATTCTTGTGGTGTGATTTCTGCCATTCACGAGCAGTCTCCGGATATTAACCAAGGGGTTGTTGAAGGAAAAGGACTGCACAAAGAGCAAGGCGCAGGAGACCAGGGAATGATGTTTGGCTATGCTTGCACCGAGACAGATGAATTGATGCCTTTGTCTTTGCACTTATCGCATTTGCTGCTCATGGAGTTGGCTGCGCTGAGACGTGAAAACGATGCGATGGATTACCTGCGACCTGATTCAAAGGCTCAGGTGACCATTGAATACAACGATAACAATCAGCCAGAGCGCATCGATACAATTGTTGTTTCTACACAACACGATGATTTTGCTGAAGAGACAGAAATGTTGGCGAAAATCAAGGCTGATATGATCAACATTTTGATTCCACGAGTGAAAGCTTTGTTGCCAGAGCGTGTGCAGGCTTTTTTCGGAGACGACATCATCTATCACATCAACCCAACCGGAAAGTTTGTGATTGGTGGTCCTCACGGAGATACTGGACTGACAGGTCGAAAAATTATTGTGGATACTTACGGAGGCAAAGGAGCCCACGGTGGTGGTGCATTCTCTGGTAAAGACCCTTCCAAAGTAGACCGTTCTGCTGCTTATGCAACACGTCACATTGCCAAGAATCTAGTCGCTGCTGGTGTAGCCGATGAAATTTTGGTGCAGGTTTCTTACGCGATTGGAGTGGCCAAGCCAATGGGCATTTATGTCAACACTTACGGCACTGCCAAGGTGGATATGAACGACAGCGTTATCGCCCAGAAAGTAGATGAGATATTTGACATGCGTCCTGCTGCTATCATCGACCGATTGAAATTGAAATCACCTATTTACTCGGAAACTGCTGCTTACGGTCACATGGGAAGAAAACCAGAGATCAAGACAGTAGAGTTCACTTCCAACGGACAAACCCGTTCGGTAGAAGTAGAAACATTTACCTGGGAAAAACTGGATTACGTGGATCAGGTGAAAAGTGCTTTTGGCCTTTAACATCTTTACAAAAAAACTGTATTTTGAAAGGCCTCCGATAACTATCGGGGGCCTTTTTTTATGACCCAAAAGTAGTGCTATGGCAGACGAATCAAGCGAAGCAATGGATTTATCCTACATCCTCAATCACCTGGGAGAAGAAAGGAGTAACTATTACAACGCGGTGGCTCCTCCGCTGATTCAATCCAGTAATTTTTGTTTCCCTGATGTGGCCACGATGCGGGCCAACCTGGCACGTGAATTTGAAGTGCCGTTTTACACCCGTGGTTTTAATCCGACCGTTGGTATTTTGCGACAAAAAATTGCTGCGTTGGAAGGCACGGAAGATGCGTTGGTTTTTGCCAGTGGCAGCGCTGCGGTGGCCGCAGCAGTAATTTCGGTGGTCAAACAAGGCGACCATGTCATTTGTGTGAACAAGCCTTACAGTTGGACCAACAAACTGCTGAACAACTTACTCGCGAAATACGGAGTGACCACAACGATGGTTGACGGCACGGTTACCAACAATTTTCGAGAAGCCATCCGACCCGAGACAACATTGATCATGTTGGAGAGTCCCAATTCCATGACGTTCGAAATGCAGGATTTGGAGGCCGTGTCGCAGCTGGCGAAACAGCACAACATCACCACAGTCATCGACAACAGTTATTCGACTCCTTTGCACCAACAACCCGCAGCTCTTGGTGTGGACATCGTCATTCACTCTGCCAGCAAATACCTGGGCGGACACAGCGACATTGTTGCTGGAGCGCTTTGCAGTACCAAGGAGCGAGTCATGCAAATTTTTGAATCAGAATTGATGACATTGGGTGGCCTCCTTTCTCCACATGATTCGTGGCTGATGTTGCGCGGACTGCGCACGTTGCCGTTGCGTTTGGAGCGCAGTGCGAATTCGGCTTTGGCGGTGGCAAAGTTTCTGGAGCAGCACGAAAAGGTGGCAGGCGTCTTATATCCTTTTTTGCCTTCGCATCCACAATACGAGTTGGCGAAAAAGCAAATGAAGAAGGGAAGTGGCCTCCTGTCTGTTTTGCTCAAAGCCGATCACCGCGATCAGGTAGAAGCATTTTGTGATAACCTGAAACTGTTTCTATTAGCTTGTTCCTGGGGCGGTCATGAGTCGCTGGTATTTCCTGTATGTGCCCTGGGCGATGGTTCGAGCACGTCAGCAACCACTTTACCCGCCAATTTGATACGCTTCTATGTGGGGCTGGAAGATCCCAATCTACTCATTGCAGATTTGGAGCAGGCCCTGACTCACGTATAGTCGTTTACGGTTATTTTTTTCGGAAGAAGATCTGAATCGGTACACCAGAAAAATCAAACTTTTCACGCAGTTTGTTTTCGATGAAACGCTTGTAAGACTCTTGAATGTATTGGGGGAGGTTGCAGAAAAAAGCGAACGTGGGAGCATGCGTGGGTATTTGAGTCACATACTTCACCTTGATGTACTTTCCTTTAATGGCCGCAGGCGGAGTCGCCTCAATAATCGGCAGCATCACATCGTTTAACACGGACGTCTTGATTTTTTGTGTGCGTCTTTCATGCACTTTTACCGCCTCTTCCAGTCCCTTGAAAATCCGTTGCTTTTCCAATACCGACATGAAGATGATGGGCACATCGTTAAAAGGAGCAATGCGTTCGCGCAGCGTTTTCTCAAAATTCATGGCCGTGTTCGTGTCCTTTTCAATCAAATCCCATTTGTTGACCAAAATGACGATGCCTTTGCGGTTCTTTTCCGCGAGGTGAAAAATGTTAATGTCTTGTGAGGCAATGCCCTGTTCGGCATCAATCAGTAGCAAACATACGTCAGCATATTCAATGGTGTTGATGGCCCGCATCACCGAGTAAAACTCCAGATCCTCATGCACTTTGGCTTTTTTGCGGATACCGGCAGTATCCACCAACAAGAAGTCAAAACCGTAGGCATTGTAATGGGTGTCAATGGAGTCGCGTGTAGTACCTGCAATGTCGGTAACAATGTTACGCTCCACTCCAAGCAACGTATTAACAAATGAGGACTTACCAGCATTTGGTCGACCCACCACTGCAAATCGGGGCAAGTCTGACGGTGGAGTCTCTTCTAATGGCTCCAGTGTTTTGACTATTGCATCCAACAAATCACCAGTGCCGCTACCATTAATAGAAGAGACGCAAAAGACTTCTCCCATTCCCAGAGAATAAAATTCAGCCGCTTCAGCAATGCGTATGTTGTTGTCTACTTTGTTGGCGACAACAAGTACAGGCTTGTTTGTTTTGCGTAAAATGTTGGCCACTGAAGTATCCAAATCCGTGATACCAGTAGAGACATCCAACATAAACAATATGGTAGTCGCCTCTTCCAGTGCTAAATGCACTTGCTTGCGGATTTCGAGGTCAAACTGTTCGGAGGATCCCTGAACATAGCCACCGGTATCAATCACCGAAAATTCCATTCCGGTCCATTCTGTTTTACCGTAGTGGCGATCTCTTGTCACGCCACTTTGCTCATCGACAATGGCTTGTCTTCCGCCAATCAATCGGTTGAAGAAAGTTGATTTACCCACATTGGGTCGTCCTACAATTGCTACGATGTTTGCCATGATGCTGTCTAAGTTGGAGTGGAAGAAGTAGAAATGAATTGCCCCTTTCTTTCACCGGGCAAAATTCAGCATTCCAAACGTGATATTCAACGCTTCTGAAAACAAATGTAATGAGTGGAAAATACGCTAGTGTAAATAGCCGTATTGTTTCAGGCGGTTTTCCTTGTCGCGCCAGTCTTTGTCGACCTTCACATAGAGTTCCAGGAAAAGTTGTTTGCCAAAGAAAGCTTCCGCTTCCCTGCGCGCTTCAGTACCGACTTTTTTCAGCTTGGAGCCTTTGTGCCCAATGATGATTCCTTTCTGCGTGTCACGTGCCACCATGATTTCAGCCCGAACACGGATGATGCGCTCTTCTTCTTTAAACTCCTCGATGATTACCTCACACGAATAAGGAATCTCTTGTTGGTAGTTCATGAAGAGTTTCTCACGAATGATTTCTGACATGAAAAAGCGTTGTGGCTTGTCCGTCAGTTCGTCTGTGGGAAAATAAGGTTGGCTTTCTGGCAACAGATCCTTGATGTTACGCAGCACCTGCTCCGTATTGATTTTGTTCAAGGCCGAAATCGGTAATATGCGCGCCTCTGGAATTTGCTTTTGCCAATGCTCGACATACTTGATCAGTTCATCCTGTCCCTTCAGTAAATCAATCTTGTTGATGACCAAAATAATAGGTGTTCCCGACTTGCGGATTTTCTCCAGCAACCTGTCGTGGCCAAAGGATTTCATGTGCGACTCCACCATCACGAGGAAAATGTCTGCATCGGCCAGAGCCGAATTCACAAACTGCATCATACCTTCCTGCAACTTATAGGCAGGTTCCAATATGCCGGGCGTGTCGGAATAGACAATTTGAAAGTCGTCTCCGTTGACGATTCCCTGAATGCGGTGGCGCGTGGTTTGGGCTTTTGGCGTGATGATGGAAAGTCTTTCCCCAACCAATTCATTCATAAGAGTGGACTTACCCACGTTGGGCTTTCCGATGATGTTGACGAATCCTGCTTTAAAGCTCATGGAGAAAGGAGAAAAAGTGTAAAATAGATTGCAAAGAAAAGGAAAATAAGTATTACTTTTGCCGACACATCGCGCGGTGGAGCAGTTGGTAGCTCGTTGGGCTCATAACCCAAAGGTCGTAGGTTCGAGTCCTACCCGCGCAACTAGAGAGAAAAAGGTCAGCTTCGGTTGATCTTTTTTTGTTTCCCATAAATCTGGCAGGATGAGAAGTTTATACTGAGCGAGGCACGAGTCGAAGTAAGTCCTACCCGCGCAACTAGAGAGAAAAAGGTCAGCTTCGGTTGATCTTTTTTTGTTTCCCATAAATCTGGCAGGATGAGAAGTTTATACTGAGCGAGGCACGAGTCGAAGTAAGTCCTACCCGCGCAACTAGAGAGAAAAAGGTCAGCTTCGGTTGACCTTTTTTTGTTTCCCATAAATCTGGCAGGACGAGAAGTTTATACTGAGCGAGGCACGAGTCGAAGTAAGTCCTACCCGCGCAACTAGAGAGAAAAAGGTCAGCTTCGGTTGATCTTTTTTTGTTTCCCATAAATCTGGCAGGATGAGAAGTTTATACTGAGCGAGGCACGAGTCGAAGTAAGTCCTACCCGCGCAACTAGAGAGAAAAGTTCCTGTTTATGGGGCTTTTCTGTTTTTGGTAATTTAAGTCGCAAGCCAATTTCTGGCAAATTCTCTCTCTATCTTTCAAAACCATCTTTCAAAATGTTCATTTTGGCGTCTTTTTTTGGCCAAAATACTTGGTTTCCTGTCTGCGGGCCGACCATTTCGCGGTAACATAGCAAGAATAGCTCCCTAATAAGAAGCTGTCTGTTGTTCAGGTCATTACGAAGTCATGACAAATTTACCTGCGATTTACCAACTTAGGTGACAACAGTTGAATTCTGAAAGTCCATCAATCAAACCCGTTTAAATCATTGCCATTAATAGTAGGCTTTTCGTCTTTATTTTTAGCAAAGGCAATTCTCACAACTGTCTTTTTGATTCAGTTCTTTTTGTATCAATTGGGCATTGGCCGATTGCTGTGTAAAACCATCAATTGGTTTCATATCTCCTCTGATAGCTTCATCAGGAGTTAATCCAATTAGTTTTCCATGAGGTCTGAGGTAGTTGAAACGTTTCCTTTCACATTCAGTCTGTTTCTTGTTAGAAACCAATATTTACACCTTTATCGTGCAACGGACCATGGATAAATCTAAAGGACAGAAACTGTTAATTCCTTCATAAACGTTCACACCAGTGTACATTACAGGAAAGGGTTTCTTGTCAAAAGTGGAAGTTTGTCCATTCAACTTAACTTAAATTGTATGATAATGAAGTTTTTTTTTGTCAAATCTAGGGGCGAATGGGTTTCTGTTGAACCTGGAAAAATAGTATGGATTAGTAAATCACCCGGAAAGCCAAATTATATCGGGATTCATACAATGGAAAAAACCATCGAGACCAAAATGAGTTTAAAACGAATTCAAGGGTTTCTTGATTCTGATGAATTCATGAAAATTCATAAGTCCTTTATCGTTAGAATGGAATATATCACGTCTGTCAAAGGAGATTTTAGTACTCTAAGATTGGGTGAAAAAAGATTTCCCATAAGCCGAACTTATGCCAGTCAAATTCTTGAAAATCTTCAGTTGTTAAGAGAAATCCCCAGGTTGTAACCATTTATCCCCGCAATTGATGGTTTTGATAGCATTGCTTTTTCAATTTGTTTTAACAACGTAATTTGTTTTTCGAACATCGAAAAATATGCCTTTTCCCTGTTTCTGACTACCCTGAATTATTTTTTCTCTCACCGATTATTTGTTACTCGGAACAGCGGAGCTTTGGCAATTTGTGAGGTAGAATTATGCTTAAGTTGGTTCAAATAATTTTTCAACACTAGTTTGCTCTGCGAGTTAAACTTCTGCAAAACAGCTTCTTACTAGCCGACAATAAACCAAGGATCATAAAAAAAGAAAAGGAAGTGATTGGATTTCCTGACGTTTCAGATCCTGTATCGGAATATTATGGACGAAAAAAAATGGTATGCGCTGTATACTTTTTCGAATATGGAAAAAAAAGTGCAGGGGGAATTGGAGCTTCTTGGTTTGGAACAATATCTGCCTATTCAAACTGAAATCAGGCAGTGGCATGATCGTAAGAAGAAAGTTCAAATTCCTCTTTTTAGAAATTATATTTTTTGTTGTATCACCAACAAGGAACGAGAGTTGGTTTACCGGGTGCCACAAGTAAGGTGTTTTGTCTCAATTAATGGCAAACCCTGCGTAATTTCATATCATGACATTGAGGGTATTAAGGCGGGGCTTGATGGAGGGCTTAAAATAAGTAATGGACAGTTTTCCAGTTGTGGAGCTGGAGTGATCATCGATAGTGGCCCTTTCGCTGGGTTTTACGGAACTTTGATCCGGAAAAAAGGACGGACCAGGTTGTGCGTAAGACTGCAATCGTTGCAGCAGGTTATCTTATTGGAATTGGAGGCCAGTCAGCTGAAGGTATAGGCTACCTCCAAGTTCGTTTGGTTAAAATTAGATTCGTCAAACGCTTTGGCGCGGCATGCCAAATGAACAGAAATAAACTGGAGTTGGAAATATTGAATATTTGGCGATCTCTTTTGGAGGTTGATGAATTTTGAATTCATGACAATTTCTTTGATCTCTGAGGAACGTCCTTACAGGCCGTTTTTCTTATTCATAATTATCAAACGCGAATTGGGAGTGGAGCTACCTGTTTCCGTGTTGTTTGACAGTTTCATAGTGTCCCTTCTCGTGGATGCTGTTTTTGAAAAGCCCGCTTCCGGTCATTGGTTTCCATTTACATCATCAAAGGGGAGTGCCACTTTTGGGAAGAATCCAATATCCATGCCCTCGCAAAGAGTATTCACAATTTGGTGGTGAGACAGGGAGTTTCTCTTTTTTGCAACAATTGATTTTAAGCCTTCGAATGGAGGTACAACCACAGCGATGAATCCATTAAAGGGCTTTTTATGGAAGGATATGCAGAATATTTCAAAAGCTCTGGGTTTCGTTTTGCAAAGTGATCGGAAATTGTGCTTGCTTCAATTTGCTATGATTGTTTTGCAAAGCCTCATTCCGTTAACATCTCTCTATTTAATTCAATTGTTGGTTGATGCGTTGACTCCCGCTCAATCAGGCGATACCGTGAAATTGATTGAGATCGTACATATCGGAGGTTATTTTTGCGGATTATATCTACTGAGCCGGATTATCAACATTGTCGTGGAGCATAGCGGGGAAGTTCTCAGTCAAAAACTAATTAATCACATTGGCTATCTGATGCATGAAAAGGCGATGAGATTGGACCTGGCTTCTTATGATAATTCGGCTTTTCATGACACTTTTCACCGTGCGCAGCAAGAGGCCGGTCACCGGCCAATTCAAATCCTAAAAAATATTACAGGTATTCTTCAGGGACTTCTCTCTCTGATAGGCACAATTGCTGTCCTTTATCTTTTATCACCTTGGATAATTGCAGTGATCTCCGTGGCATTTATTCCTGCACTAATAGCAAAAATGAACATGTCCGGTGCTATTTATGCCTGGCACAATGAAAACACAGCTTTGTTTCGGAAGGCCTATTACCTAAGTGGTTTAATCACCAATAGGGTTTTCGCTAAGGAGCTGCGGATTTTTAATCTTGGCCCTTACTTTCAGAAGGCATACAATTCCACCAGGAAAAAGCTGGTTGAAAAACTGACCAGAATGGTCTGGAGAAAAATGAAGCTCAGTTTTGTCTCAACCGTTTTTGAAGCGGGAGCTCTGTTTTCCATCCTATTGTACCTTGGACAAAAATCCCTTTCCGGAGCCATTACTCTGGGTTCTTTTGTGATGTTTCTGGAAGCCTTCAGAAAATCTCAGGCTTATATACTGAACGTGATTAGCAATTTTTCGGGCTTAAATCGGAATAAACTTTTTCTTTCGAACCTCTTCGTTTTTTTAGAACTAAAGCAGGAGTTAAGGCCGCAGCAGAACAGGATACCATTCCCTCGGAAAATAAAAAAAGGTATTACCTTCAAAAATGTTTCCTTTTCCTATTCTGGTTCTGAAAAAATGGTGATAGATAATTTTTCTTTTGAAGCCAGGGTAGGGGAAATTACCTACATAAGAGGAGGTAACGGGGTTGGAAAAACAACTATTATAAAGCTACTATGTCGACTGTACGAGTGCGAGAAGGGAGCGGTGTACCTGGATGACCTAAATTTAAAAGACTTTGATCTAACTGAACTCCGAGGTAATTTGAGTGTCCTATTTCAGGATTTTGTGAAGTATGAGTTTTCGGTTCGTGAAAACATCGAAATTGGAATGGGCCCTGAAATGGAAGATGAGAACACCTTGCGGTATGCCGCTCGAATGAGCGGTGCTCATGAGATTATTGAACAATTACCCAACAGCTATGAAACTGTTTTGGGGAAATATTTTGAAAACGGGGAAGAGTTAAGCATGGGCGAGTGGCAGAAGGTTGCTCTGGCTCGGGCAATTCGAAAGAATGCTCCTATTCTAATTTTAGACGAACCGACAAGTTGGATGGATGAAAAATCTGAAAATGATTTTTTTGAGCGGCTCAACGAATTGAGAAAAAACAGGGTATTAATTGTCATAAGCCATACGCCATGGCACCACAGAAAAAAATCAGTCTTGAATAGAGAAATTGGACAATTGTTGGATTTAGGCAGTTTACAGGTGCTTAAGTAGTTGGTGCCCCTATTTCAGCTGTGTGTCGCACGGGTTATTGCGCAAAACCGCTCTTTGAATTTATGGGAGCAATGAGATTTGAAAAAGGAGAACTTGTTGCGCTTTATCTGGATCGCAGTGAGAAGATTCCTGCTTCCAGGTGCCCATATTGGAAGCTTGTGCAACTTTCATCAACATCGATCCGTGGTTGCCAACAAAAGGATTGAAGCTATAATTCATGAAGCACCTCCAACCTGTATTCTTAGATTCATGTTGATCAGATACGACAAACCCCTAACAGATCTTCATCTCTTCATTGCTATTCCATAGCAATGATTTTAGCATGATATTATCAATGACATGAAAGATGAAATGTGACACTATCATATGGAGCAATGAGGAAGAATTCTTGCTATCCTGTTCCAGGAACTATCTATACAGTCAATCTAATGTTGATATCCATCAGATCGATTTGGATTGGGACAGAATTTTGAGAGAGTCGAAAAGAAACAAGATTTCTCCATTGGTAGCGAAAACAATTGCTCAAAGCAACAAGGTCTTTGATATAATGGAACACCCAGGAATTGAGCTAGTGCAATTTGCAGAATCTTTGAAAGATCTACACGTAAAAACAGTTCAGGAATTACTAAATATAAATAGGAATTGTCGGAAGGCTGGAATTCGGGTCATCCATTGGAAAGGGTTCTCTTTTGGCCTAAAGTATTACAAAACCTTTGAAGACAGACCGTTTGCAGATATTGATATTCTAGTAGAAAAGAGAGCTTTAAAAGCTGCCATGGACTTATTGAAATCTCTTGATTTTGAGATGGCCCTGAGTCTTTCTGCTGAAGAAGAAAAACAATTTATTCAGAATAATTATGAAATCACTTATAGAAAGCGGGTTGATACGCGATATATCTATGTTGATGTCCACTGGGCATTTTCTGGAAAACAACATCAAATCAATTTCCCTTTTGAAGAAGTAGTTGCACGAACAGAGCATGTTGTTTTTGACGGAGAAAAAATCTCCGTTTTGTCCCCGGAAGATACCTTGCTTGCTCTCTGCATTCATAGTGGCATCAGAGAAAATTGGAGCTCTCTAAAGTTAATTGTGGATTTGGCGATTTTTTTACTCCACGAACAATCATTGGATTGGAAGGCCTTCATTGAAAAAGCTCAAAGAATGGGAATTTTGAGGTCCTTTTGGATTGGTGCCTATGTGGTTGAAACACTGTTAAAAATTAAGCTTCCTGAAATGGTACTTGAGGCAATACCTCAGAGGACAAAAAGTGAGCAGATGGCTGTTGGGGCAATAAATCAGCTCTTTAGAGATGAATCAGAAAATCCTCGTAATTGGAATTCAAATTTCATTCGATCATTGGCAAAACGCGAGCGACTTAGCGATAAGATCAAGATAGTCCGTTTTGCTTTGTTTCATGATCCAATCACCAATTTAAGACCAAATAATCAAGACAGAATGTTCATCCGATTGCCAACTCACCTTTCGTTCTTATACTATTTGGTTCGGCCATTTCGTATAATTTCCCAATATGGATTCCATAAGTGTTGCAAGTTAGTTCGCTCTAATCTGTTTGTTTTTAGGTAAGAAGTGGAGGGGGGGGGAGATTGACTACTATGCAGAACTACTATGCAGATAGTTCATCTCAATTAGCCATGGATCAAAGCATTTAAGACACTACACAAACAACTTTTGAATCGTGACAACAAATAGTAAAAAGATAGTCCTTTTTTCAGATGTTCGCGGCCTTGATCCAGCATACGGAACGGCACGTTTTATGCCATTATCCTTGATGGCAATAGGTACAGTGCTACTTGCTGCCGGTTTCGAACCTGTGATCATCGATGCACAAGTTGAAACTAACTGGCAGAAGAAATTAGCCACACATTTACCACAAGCTCTGTTTATAGGAGTCTCCGCACTTTCCGGCCCTTCTATCATTTTGGTCTTGGAAGCTATCCAAATAGTTCGTGCTAACTTTTGTGAGGTACCAATTGTTTGGGGTGGGTATCATGCCACACAGGCATACCAAAATATATTTGAAGAAGAGTTAGCAGATTTCATTGTTCGAGGTCCTGGCGAAGAGGCTATTCTGGATCTGGCGGAGGCCTTATACTTTAATCGACCGAAACAGGTTCAGCACATTCCTAATGTAGTTTCCAGGAAAGGGGATAAGCTGGTAATAGGTAAAATCAAACCTCTTGCCGAGATGAATAATTTACCCCCAATGAACTATGACTTGATTGAAGTCGAAAAATATTATACAGAAGAGCGTAGATGGCTTTATTACATCAGTAGTTATGGATGTCCATGGAATTGCACTTTTTGTGCTGAGCCAACTCAAAGTAGCAGGGTTTGGAAGGCGCTAAGTAGCGAGCGGGTCGTTAGCGAGCTGATTCGGTTGTGGAAAAGATATAAACCAAATAGAATTTTTCTTGCTGATCCAAATTTTTCTACTGATCCAAGGCGGGTGCGGAAGATAGTACAACTATTGATCGCGCAAAAGACGCCAATTCGAGTTTTTGCTGATATGCGAGCTGACGATATTCTTCGAATTGCAAAACAGATGGATTTGAAGGAGCTTAGAAAGGCTGGCTTTGATACCATATTTGTTGGACTTGAATCTGGATCGGATAATATCCTAAAGGCAATTAAGAAAGGGGTTACCAGAGATCAATTGCTTGAAGCAATCAGACTACTCGATTCTGCAGGGATAAGGTCTTGTACTTCTTTTATTCACGATTTGCCTGGTGAATCCAAGAGTGACATTGAAAGCACTTTTGCCCTGATCACAGAACTGTGCCAATTAGACAAGAACGTTCAGTCACACCATTTTTATACACCCTTTCCTGCCACAGAGTTATATCGACAATTAGTGTCAGAAAACCGTGTTTCAAAGCCTGATAAACAAAACGCTTGGGCAACGCAGTCCACGTTCGGAAGTAGCACTCTAATTCTAATGGAAGTACAGAAGAGTCACCGGCAAATGATAATTAGTCAATTACTCCATTTAAACAGTAGTTATCCAAATAATATTCCACAAGCAAATATTCCTAGTATATGATAACAAATATCGACTTTGATACCGAGGCGAACAGTAAGGTTGAGTTTTTGAAAAAATGGGACGGAGACCGAAACTTCAAGCTATCTGGCGATTGTTGCCCTTTTTCATATGAATTTCCACCAATAGAGGAAATATTTGAAGCAGTGAGTAATGATTCACTTTCAAGAACATTTCCGGGGCAAAAGGGAGATAGACTCGAAGAAAATGATATTACAGACCAGTTCAGAAACGTACCAATTGAAGACGCGCTTAACAGTCAATTTCAACTTTCACACTATCATCTTTCAAGATTTTATGGTGCGGGGAAAGTGCTGGAGGGGTTTGAAGAGCAGGTAATGGTGCCGTGGAGAGAGTTTCTGAGAGACCTTGGTTTTACTTACACTCGATGTAAGCCCTATATCTATTTCTCAGGGCCGCATTGTGCAACCAATTATCATGTCGACATCTCACACGTTGTGTTCATTCAAGCCAGGGGTGTCAAGTTTTTTTATGGACTAAAAACTCCTGAAACGTGGGCTCCAATTGATTCTGTAGTTAAGCAGAAATACCGTGAATCTCTGGTGAGGCCAGAAAATCTAACCGCTGAGGATGTGATATGTCATGAACTTGGAGAAGGAGAAGTCCTATGGAATCAACTTTTAACTCCACATTGGGTTGAGGCCACAGATAAGGTTTCCTACAGTATCTTGATTTCGCATGGTGAACTGAGGTTGAGGGGGGTGCTTAGCCAAAGGCAGCTTGCCTTGAGTAAACGATGGGAAAGTATTCCTGAGGAACGCCCAATCTTCAATCTCCATAAATATCATTGAACCTGCGTTTATCCCACTGTAGGATGGGAAATAAGATAACCGAATTCGTGAAAAAAGTCTGTAATAATACCGATGTCAGGACAGGTTTAGCGGATTTGTTATTGGTACTAAAGTGCAATTCTCTTGGCACTGGAAAAGCACTACACAAGTTTTTATGAAATGAACAACGGGGTTAGCTTGCGTTTTTTTCTGTTAGGCCGAGGTCTCATAAGCAGACGTATTCGGCAATTGCTAGGTGAAGACCGACAGATGGATTGGGAGGAAGTGGCTTCTCCTATGGAGGCTGACATTGTTATGCTTGCTAGTTGTCAGGAAAAGGTTGGAAGGTTTATTCAGGAGTATTTTGATGCCCGTAAAGCGCAATTTTGGTTTGACTTCAGCGGCTATTCAAAACTACAACAGCTTTCATTCCCTTTAATTACGCCAATTTTATTCAAGCAAAAACCGAAGACTTGTAATGCGATATTTTCCCTGCCAGCTTGTTATGCCTCTGGGGTTTCAGTCTCACTACTGCATCTTTCTAATAAGCTACAAGCATGTCCACAATTTGTTTGGGCCATTGGAACTGGAGGAAGATCCACTTTGGGTGATTCCAAGGATATTGCACCTGGGGTTATTCGAACTGTTTCCAAAGAAAGTACAGCATATCATTTAGATGAGATAATGATCTTGTCTGGTATGTCGCAAGAGCAGCTAGATGTTCGTTTTCAAGTTGGAGATCTAAATGACGGTATCCTGACCTGTTTTACAATTCAGTTTGATCTATGTGGCGGTAAGAAATTACGATCAAACGGACTTTTTGAGGGGTGGCAAGCCCACTTTGATTTTCGTTCGGAATGTTGGGTCGAACGTGCCCCTCCACTGAACCCGAGAGAATGTTTTGGCAGTGCTATCTGCAAGGTGTCCGTGGATCGCCTGTTCCCGGAACAAGGAAAAATAGAAGGTCATTCAGTAATACATAATTTGGATTTCCCCATTCTAATCATGTTTGCGTACCTAAGATCAGTTTATCATTCGCAACCTCGGGAGATAGATCAATCCAAAGTTCAGAACCATTATTAGAATTTGTAGGCTATTAAGGATATGGATAAAAATAGAATAGTACAATGGGCTGAGTGGTTATGCCCTCATTTTGATCAGCGAACCGCTATGTTTTTGATTGGAGGGGCAGCGTTAGTAGTAAGTGGGCATCAGGTGAAGACAAAAGATCTTGATTTGGTAGTTAGGAAGGAAGCAGATCGACAATGTCTGATAACTGTATTGAAGTCGATTGGATATCGGGTGGCTGGTGATGGGGTTGAAGAACAGTATGATAAGCCGATTGCTTTGCGTGGGGAAATGGGGGATGTGGATGTATTTGTTAGTCGCACGACACATTTCAGTTTGAGTGCGACAATGGTTCAAAGAGCAACTACCCTCGTGCAAAGTGGAAATGGGTGTATTTACGTTGTTAGTGATCAGGATATTTTGCTATTAAAAAGTGCAACCGGGAGACGAAGCGATAATCATCGAATTGCAACCATCTTAAACTCCTGCGAAATTAATTGGGATGACTTGATTCTGGAGCTACAGCAACAGCAGTTTATTGGCAACCACCGAGTTCATTTTGACTTGTTACAGGCTTTTTCCGAAGCGGAGGTTCTTGCACTTATTCCTGATTCTGTATTGGAATTTCTGGCAGTGGATGTTAAGGGCCACGTAGATCAACTTCTTAAAGATCTCTTATGAAAATCGAAACCATAGCTTCTTTATCAATGAATGAATACAAGAAAAAAAAGAGCGTTGGTAAGCTAATTGTCTTTTGTGGAATTGATGGAAGCGGGAAATCAAGCCACAGCCGAAGGCTTAGACAAAGGTTGGCTGACCAGGAGATTAATTCAAAAAGAATGCGATTGGTTACATCTGGCTCTAGTTTTTTTAAGCAATTAGATGATGCGAAGTACCATATGCCTCGCCAGACGTTTTGTGATGTTATTGCTTTTCACAGGTTTAACATGATCAAAACAAAACTTCAAAAAGAACTTATGCAAGCGGACTTTGTGATTTGTGACAGGTATTTGTTTTCGGACTACGCTTACACTAAAGCGCATGGGTGTGAGCCATCATTTGCACTTAAACTAATTGAGTTGGCCCATGTTCCAGATCTGGTTTTTTTGTGTGATGTATCGCCTCAGGAGGCAATGAAACGCATTGCCTGCAGAAAAAAAATATGGCAATTTCAGGAAAACCTCGAACTACTGTCAAGTGCCAATAAGGTTTACAAGGAATTAGTGCAGGAATTTGGGCTGATTACGATAGATACGCAAAAACCTATTACTCAGATAGAAGAGTTTATCTGGCAAGTTATGTGCAGGCGGTTTGAGATAAGGTCATTGTGATTGGAAATGGGGTTTAGTGTTTTTGCGAATTGCATTTCCATACTGTTAGTTTTTTTAGAACGCATGAAATGTTTGCTGAGTCTAAAAGTTAAGTTTGACTTCAATCAGGTTTTGTGAAAACTGTTCAGTTGTATTTTGGGCCGGTGCGTATTGATGCAGTCTTCGATTCAAAAAGTTTGCTGGACTTTTTGATTTCAGATTTGGAACCTTGGGTCAATCATCGCTCTGCAACCCGATTCCAAGAAGGAGGTGCGGATATTTATCTTAAAGTCAGGCGGATTTCAGAAGCTGATAGCCTGCCCAAAAAGACAAAACCAATTTTACTATATAATCGTGAGATTCCAGGATATGGCAACTGTTGGCATGCCGGAGATCAATTAGTTGTACACGATCCAATACACCGCTGCCAAATATTTTGTAACGGCAAAGGACAATTCGAACTACAATATTGGGCTAGCGAGTTTGATTGTTTTCGTGCCATTCGCATGGTGCTTTCTCCATTGATATACCAAGAGTTGGATCGCAAAGGGGGCATTATGTTACACGCCTCGGCAGTTGAGCTAAACGATAGGGGAATCGTTTTCTGCGGTCCAAAGGGTGCCGGTAAAACAACTTGTGCGCTTAACCTTTCCATGATCAGTGGTTGCCGATTTAATTCCAACGATTATATAGGGCTTTTAAGTGACGACAAGGGAACATTAGTATTAGGTGCTCCAGAGCCAATACGAATTGCTGATGGGACCTTTAAGGCCTTGGGAAATTGGTTGGATTCTTATAGATCAGCACCCGTGACCTGGGGGAAAAAGCAGATTTTCCCTAGAGAGATCAATCAGCTAATGCAAGTTGCCCCTGTAATACCGCTAACTATGGTCTGCTTCATTCAACTCACTGACGGTAGGCAACTCATAATTGAGCCTGAGGTTCGTAGCAAAGGTATTGACCAGTTGTTCCGGGAGTGCTTGCAGATATCTGGATATAAAGCTCCTCAAATTGTTAACATGGCCGAATGTAGACATCAAACAGCTTTGAAAGACCAGTTGTATCAAATTACGAAGGATGTAATTATGGTCAAACTGCAACTCCCCCGGCATGTTGTTGGATCCAAAGTGCTGGAGGAAGCATTGATCGAAAAAATTAATTCTATCAATATTGACAGTCCTTCGCGCAGATAATAATACAAACCTATGAACGCTTTCGAAGAAACCGCAGAGCTATGTGAAAACCTTTTACTGAAAGACATTAGGTATCATTTTTCCTCCAAATACCTAAAACTTGATATCAACATCCCCTATCAAGAAATGTTGGAGGAAGCAAAAACGTTAAAGGACCAGTTCGTTTTGCACCGACCAGACCAATCAAAGGGATGGAAAAGTCTGGTGCTACATGGAATCGGACCGGAGTTTACACTCGGGCCCGGAGCCTATGGGTATTCAAAACACAAGGCCCCAAACAGTTGGACTGCTATTGCAGAAAAGTGTCCGAAAACGTTCAATTTTTTTAAGGAATGCTGGCCCAATAATGGTTACCATAGAATCCGGTTTATGTTGCTTGAGCCAGGAGGAGAGATTAACTGGCACAATGACAATAATAAACTGGACCTTTTCGCAGCAACTAACATCAGCCTTAATCAACCGGCTAATTGTGAATTACAGTTTCGAGACGGAGACAAAATTCCATTTACTTCTGGATCTTCATTTGCATTTAACGTTTTTCACGAGCACCATGTTAGAAACAATTCATCATCCCCGCGATATCATATAATCGTCCATCAAAAGCACCCGGCCCAGGTTGAGGGATTCAGACGCCTGATCCTGAATAGCTATGCCAAAGAAAAGAAGATTTGTATTGGGGTTTTAAACAACTCATTCATCACAGACCAATCGCTTGTTGCGAAACTTACACAGATCGCCTGGTTTGATTGTAGGGTGCAAAATCGATTTACAATCATTTTTGGCAATTCAATTGACGAAATACTTTCTAGAAGTGCCGGCTATAGCTATTGCCTTATCAATGAACTGGGGCACCATTGGGATCCTGAATTCCTGTCCAGTCTGTCTGGCTTCATTGAACGCCATGAGGACTTCTTTGTTATGGGGCACATTATTGAAAACGACAAGTATTTTCATTTTGATAGACAAACAATGCTTATCAACCTCAAGTATTGGAAGCAACTCAAGCGCCCAAAGTTTGATCTGGCATTTACCGGTCCACATCACATACCTATACGGTCTAAATCGAATGTCCATGATGATTATACCCCATTGTGGTTAAAGCCTGGAGGAGGGAGAGATGAAATAAACGGTTTGCCAAGAGACAGCAAGGTGATTTCGGATGCGCTGGATGCAAAACTTCCGATATTAAATTTCGACACGACTGTTCGCGCCTGTAAACGACATGCCTATCCTTCTTATAACACCGAGGCATTTTCCCGGTATTTTCAGGTCTGGAATAAACAAGGAATCGATCGATACCAATCCAAATTTGTCCAGTCACACGATGCTGGATCAAAGATATTTGTTCACAATACCGAAAGTATTCAGGAAAAACACGTGGATTATTCCAAGTCATTTCAGACTTATGCTGGTGTTGCAAGTGGCGTAAAACTTGAATATATTGCCACGCGCTGTGGTTTTGATGAGAACACTCGGATTGTGTTTTTTGATTGTAATAAGGACGCTTTGGAGTTCAAAAAGTATGTTTTTGACAAACTTTCGGGGAATAACTACATGGATTTTTTATTGGCGGCAAAACGGCATTTTAGGGCATTTAATTTCGCTGAAGAGCACCCTGTAGGAAAGGGGACACCCATTCATGAGATCCAGCAGAAAAATAGTGCATTATTTAATGACGAGGAGATCGCCAGATCCTTCCTGACGCTCAGAGCCTGTGACGTCCGATTTGTGCATATTGATCTACTTGATACTCCAGATTTATTACTTGATGTCATCGATACGGAGAGTGCATTCATCTGGTTATCAAATATTTATTCATTTGTTGAAACCCATTTTCGATTGCCCTTAGACCCTATTTCCGGTAATTTCGATACTCTTCTTGCTTTATGTGATGCCAAATTAAGTCGATACCAGATCATTGGTAGAACATCAACTGGCGTCCGATTTTGTCGGCAGAGGGAACTAACAAATAGTAGACTATAGTGCCAAATTCTCGCGAGGCGGCAAAAACAGCGATTCATCCGATTAATTCACATCTATTATGAAATCCAACAGGATTGATAGTAGAATTGAATTGTCTAAATGGAAGCACGTTGTTCTTGCCTGCATCATTATTTTGATGATCTGGAAAGGTGCGGTTTTTCCATGGCTTGGGCATTTTTTTCTATAAGAACGGGTTTTAATATAAATGACGGGGTAGCAATTGTCTACCCCGTCATTTAATCTACATTTCATGTCTGCTGGGTCTTCCGACCCGGCAGACTCTTACTGGCCTAGCCGGACTGGTTCAAACTCAAAATCAAAAAAAATGCCACCACACAATTATGTGCAGGTGGCATTTTTCCTGGGTAGACTATTTCTGGGAATAGTCTTTTTACTTCGTGAGCGGTAACGCTTATTTTTTCATTACCGGAATTGTTTGAATTCCTTCTGGTCCATCAACGCGCACCAGGTAAATACCATTTGGCTGGCTGGCCAGGTTCACATTGAGTTTGTTTCCAGTGGCATTGTCTTGTTGCCAAACGACCTGTCCCATGGTGTTCATTACAGTTACGTTATGAGCACCTGACATGGGGAGCAACAAATTGAAGCTTCCGTTGTTCGGGTTCGGGTAAACAGCTAATTCATTCTTGTCTTTGATCGTGCGAACTGAAGTAGCCTGGTCATCAGAGCCACCATTTTCGTCCACATAATCCTCGTATGAATCATGAGTGATTGAATTGTTTGAATTTGGAGTTTCCATGCGGCCTGCGCCACTTCCACGTTCACAATCAACGTTGACAACGAAGTCTACACTTTCTACGCAGCATTCTCCTTCACCCGTGATGCCAATAACTGTGAGAGTAACAGTGTAAGAACCTGTTCCAGGGAATTGATGTTGGATGTTTTGGCCAGTACCAGTTGTACCGTCACCAAAATCCCAAGACCATGCGCCAATGTGTCTGTTGGAGAAACTGTAACCGCCATTAAACATTACAGTGCAGTCATCACCACAAGTGGTCCAATCGAAAGTGGGCATGATGGAACATGGGTCGGGCGTGCAGTTCACTTCAAAGCCTTTGATGCACAATTCAGAAGTACAGCACAGGCCGTCATCTGTAAGACCAAATACTGTCAAACAAACATCATACTGACCCGCTGCGGGGAAAATATGGATTGGATTGGTTTCAGTAGAAGTTGTGCCATCACCAAAGTTCCACAACCATCCGACAATTGATGTTCCAACGCCAACAGTGCTCATGTCCGTAAATTGGAAGGTGCAATTATTGTTTGCAAACGTGAAGTTAGCATCAGTATCACAAAGTACTGGGCCGCCACCACTGCCGCAAGCGGAAGAGTTCCCAAGTACCAGTAATGGAGTTACAGTAGTTGGGAAGTTAAGAGCAAACCCTGGGCTGGCTGGATTGGCAAAAGTATACGCACCCTGCTCGTCAGCAATCAACACGTTAGTAGCCGTGCGGACAGTGTGACATACAGTGCCATTGTTGGTGATTTCACCGTTCAGGTTAGCCCGGCCAATCAACATATCCACATCACCGGAACCATATGACGTGCTTTGACCTACAAAATAAATAGCATCATTCACCTCATCTACTACCAATTGCGCATTAGCATTGGCGAAGAAATCATCGTCTCCTGTGTCTCCGAAAGAGTGGACCCATACGGTACCAAAGTTATTGTCCAGACGCATTAAGAAAAGGTCGTCAGCACCACCATTGTTTGCCTGGCCGAGCACGATGTATCCGTTTGAAATACGAACAATTTCTCGGGCAATTTCAGACGAGTACCCGTTAATGTTGATTCTTCGGCAACGGTTTGGAATGAGGATGCCATTTTGGTCGGCCTCTGTAATAAACAGTTGAAAATTGGCGGTTACACCGGTGGGGTCTCCGAAGCCACAGGCGACCAGGTTGTTGCCCACTGAAATAATATCATTGTGGTACTCTCGAGCGTTAGTACTTAAATCTTCGAGGTAATACCTATTCCAGATTTCGTTTCCAAATCCGGCACCGTCTACATCAAAGCGGCCCATTACACCACGACTGCGGTTAATAGAACCAGAAGATGCGCCAGAAAGGATCGAACGTCCAGCCATGAACAGATCGTTTCCAATAATGATGGAAGATGAAAAATCGTCAGACCTGTCTGTACCTATCGTGTTGAAATAGTTGGTAGAGGTATTGGCAATGGCCCCGCTGTTGCGGTCCAATTCCACAATATGCCCGTTTCGTTGACCGGTTGTATTTGTGCCCACCAAAATATAATTGGCGTTAGCCCCAGGTTTCTCGATGACACTGTAGTGCCGACTGTGGTGGCCTCCCTGTTCTACGCTGGTCCAATCCATTAGGTCGTTTATGTAGTCGTACCGAAATGCAAAAGCAACAGCATTTGAACCGTTGATTGTGCCTGAACCACAGCCTACCAGAAAGCCATCAGAATCCAGGATTAAATCATAAATCTGATCGGAATTCACGGTGAAATTGAATTCGCGTGTCCACACCGTGGCGCCAGCTGGCGTCATTTCCATTAACACGGCATTGGTGCCATGATATCCGGCAACGAAATAATTTCCGCCCGGTGCTGGGGTGATGGACGAAGCACCGTCATTGACACCGCTGTTGCCATAAGTTGTTAAAAAAGTTTGTGATTGAGCGGGTGCTGCAAGGCAACAAAGCACAAGGAGCACGCCTAGAAATTGAATGATTTTTTTCATGATTAAATGGTTAAATGATTAATGGGTGAACCAGGCCGAATCATTTTGCTGCCTTGGACGTGCAGGTCAACGGACGGCTTAGTCCGGGTTTTACAGAGGCTAAATTACCTGCACAGAGCCACCAGAACAAGGAATGAGGCTCATTCCTTATAACTGGTAGCGAATTGAAAATAACTGGTGGTGAAAAGGAAAAAGGGGGGAGGGAAAAGCCTATATCTGGCCAAGAACCTTTATAAAAGCGGCCTTTTTTCTGCGACTTACTTCTAGTCGAATCTGGTTATCCAACACGACCGTTCCTCCATCACCCCGAATGTATTCTTCAATGTGGGAGAGGTTGATGAGGTATTGGTGATGGATTCTGAAAAAACCCGAGCCTTCCAGCAGTTTATTGAAATCTTTCAGCAATCGGGTCGAGGTGACTTTTTTACCACCGGTGAGGTAGAAATGGCTGTAACTTCCATCCGACTCACAGTAAACAATGTCATTGATGGGCACAAACCGTATGCTGTCTTTTCCGGTAATGGCCAACTTGGGATTGTTCTTGGAGTGGATGTTGGACAAGAGTACATCCAGCTGATTGGAAAAGTCTGCTTTTTTCTCTTTTGATGCTGCTTGTACCTTTTTCAGGGCGGAAGCTAATTCTAGCGGATCAATTGGTTTTAGAAGGTAATCCACTGCGCTAAACTTGATGGCCTGGATGGCATAATGATCAAAGCCTGTAATGAAAATGACGTCAAACGATAAGGCGCGTACTTGTTCGAGAATATTAAACCCGTAACCATCAACCAACTCTATGTCAAGCAATACGAGAGCCGGTTTTGCCTCACGAATAAGCTCAATGCCGGATTTAACGGAATGAGCTGTTCCTACGACTTCGATTTCATTTGACCATTCGGCTAACATGGCCAGCAGTACTTTTCGGCCTTTTTCTTCATCGTCTATAATAATTGTTTCGATTGCCATTTGTCCAAGAGTTAATAATATTAGCCATCAAAAAGGGGAATGTCAATTTCCACCTGGGTGCCTGCTGGTGAACCATCAGGATGCAATAAATCGATGATTTCGACTTTTAATTTCACTTTGTAAATTTGTTCGAGAAGGGAGATTCGCTCGTTGGTAATGGTCATACCCAGCGAATTGTGGTTCTTTCTTTTGTTGAGCTTACCCGATGCTATTCTGCCAATTCCATCGTCTTTGATGGTGCAACGGAGCACACCTTGCTCGCCAGGTTCAATGCTTACCACCACTTCTCCCATGCCCGATTTGGGGTGTATTCCATGCCAAATTGCGTTTTCAACGAAGGGCTGAAGAATGGTGTTGGGAATGTACAATTCATTGGCATTGAGTTGCGGGCTTATTCGAATGCTAAAATTCAACTTATCCTCTAATCGCATCTGTTCCAATTCCAGGTACGAGGTCAATACCTCCATTTCATCGGCTAATGGTATGACTGAGTCTTCAGAAAGTTCTAGAATCTTGCGGATCAGGCGGGCAAACTTAGCCAGAAAAACAGAGGCTGACTTTGGAGATTTTTCCCAAATGTAATGCTGGATCGAATTGAGGGTGTTGAACGTAAAGTGAGGATTCATTTGTGCTCTTAACGCTTTAAGTTCCAATCCAATGAGTTGTTGTTTGAACTGTAGCTCTTTGCTGGCCTTTTCTTTTAGCACAGCTTCTCGTTTGCGAATTAAAAGAACCACGGCCAAAAATCCAAGTACCAGACCGATTGAAATGAACCACCAACGGGTCCAAAATGGGGGCAATATGGTGAACCGAACTTGGGCAGGCTGGGTGCTGCTAATTCCATTTTGATCAATCGCCAGAACCTCGAAGAGGTAATCGCCAGGAGTTAGATTGTATTGCAATGTGCGCTCTTCGGTAGTCGTCCACGATTCATTTATCCCTGCCATGCGATAGCGGTAAGTGAGATTGCCCGAACTGGTCATGGAAATGCCGGTAAACTCCAGCAAGATATTGTTCTTCCAATGTGGGAGTTCAAAGATTTTGGCGAAAGAGGTATCCCGTTGATTGATTTCAATTTTGGTGATCAAAACCGGAGGGGCCGGGCGCTCAACAACAGGTTGATATGTATCGATGAGTGATAACCCATGATTGGTGCCCACCCAAAGGTTAGAATCGATTAATTCGAGGCAGGTAATGAATCGGGAAGTAAGCCCATCGCCTTTATGAAATATCTCTACACCGTATTCTAAGGGATGCAATGATGTCAGTCGGATGCGCTGAACTCCCATGTTTGTTCCCAACCAAATCGTGCGTTCACTCTCATCTACTGCAATGGCCGAGAGGTTGTTGGATGCCAAGCCTTCATTTTTTCCAATAGGTATGATTTTTTCTCCGGCACGAATGATTAAACCTTGCCCTCGCGTAGCCACCAAAAGTGTATCTCCCGATGCTCCCCATTGCTCCAAAGCCGTAACATGTCCTTCAAGCACCTGGGTTGTTGCATAATCGTCAGAGGTGGATTGCCGCCACAGACCTTTGTGGTTGCCAACCCAGTAATCGCCTGACGGAGTTTCGGCAATGGCAGAATACCGAAACGGTTTGTTTACTGTTGGTAGCACGGTATCCTGCAATACTTCGAATAGTTGATTGCCGCAAAGCAATAATCGACCTGTTTTAGTTTGATAGAATTTTCGAGTACTTTTGTGCCAAATTGCCACAGGATCAAGTGCCTCATTTATGTAATAAGTGTTTTTATTGACGGCCACCCACAAACGATTGTTGTAAAAATCCAAGTCGTGGATGTAAGGGTCGGGTTGGTCAAATTGGCTGCCCTCGACAATCGTCTTTGTTGCGTTGTTTTGCACCAAAGCAATAGTTCCATTGGCATAGCCTACTGCCACTCCGCTTGTAACACTTTGAATGGCGGTAATGTGTTCTCCGGCTATGGCCTTTGAAAAGGAATAATTCCAGATGTTTCTGTCTGGAAAATAAAACAAGCCGTTGTCATAAGTGGTGATCCAAATACCGTTTTCATCGTCTTGAGTTATCCCAATTGGGTTCTCTCCATTTAGCAGTTTTTGGCTGGGCGGGTTTTCGAAGTCAAAATGGTCAAAAACAAAAACGCCTTCCTTTTTCACCGTGAACCACAGCCGCCCCTCGTTGTCCTCAAAAATTCGATTTATCCGGCTTGTTTCGCCTTGAAATCCAGGCAGTAGTCCTTTTCTCAGGAGCCCACCATCTTTTATATGATAAATCCAATTGTCACCGGCAAGAATCAACGAGCCGTCTCTTAGAAAGCAGTAAGGTTCTATTCCGCCACCAGAGAAGCTCACCCGTTCTTCGATAATACCGTCATCAAGAATAATGTGTTGGTCGTAGTCCTTTTTCCCGTAGAGAGAGTCTGGTATTTCATAAACGGTTCGCATCAAAGCTTTGGGAGCTACCTGATAGTAGCTGCGCAGAAAAGAGGGCTTTACCTTGTGTTTTTTTCTCAGTGGGTTTATGGTGACTGTGCCTAAAGAATCGATGTATATCTCACCTACTTGTAAAATAGAATAGTAGAGCCCACCGTGCTCATCGGGGTAGAATCGGGGATCCGAATATTTGGATGGGACAAAATCAAGCAGTTTTTCATTGTACCGATACGGAACAATCTTATTTCCATCGTAAAAGGAGACCAGCCCCGAATAGGAGGTGAACCATAAGTTTCCTTTGCTATCCTCCGTGATATCGAAAATAGTATTATCGAGCAGGCCGTCATCCAAAGTGAAGCTTTCAAAACCATATCCGTCATACCGGGCCACTCCCAGGTTTGTGGCGATCCAGACATACCCGCGATTGTCGGTAATAACATCGTACACCTCGTTACTGGGCATGCCGTCATCTGTAGAAAAATGGCGGAAGGCAGGAGTTTGTCCAGATGCTGTTTGCACCGGAAATAAAGCCAGTACAAAAACCAGGAAGGCTATGGAATAAACAAAAGCGAATGTCCAGGTGAAGAAGCGCATTTTAGTGTAAACTGTTTGGTTTGAAACAGTGAAAGAGTAGGGAGCTTTTGGGGTTTTTCAACAAGTGGTTCGACTTCATTTCTGGCGAGGCTGCGCAGACACAAGCCCTTCCGAATTTTAGAAAAATAACGAGGTGCAACTTTTGATAAGATAAGCCAAATTAGCTGACCTTGAGTGATTAAGCGCTATAGTACACCCTCTGAATATAGGAAGATTCCGAATAAAACTACAAGTAACAAAACAACTGTTATTGTGATCTGACCAGGCCGCATGGCATAAAAAAAGGTGCCACATTGCGTGTGACACCTTACAACCCCATTGGCCGATTTGTGCTGGCATGATAGAGGTAAAAGAAACATTTCCCTGCTGGAAACCCCCTTTGACAACCAGGTTGTTGTTGGAGTCGCAAATGCAGCCCTGCCCGCTGCTGTTGCCGGCAAATAGTAGGAAGGCCAAGGCTAGTGTCAGCTGGATGCCCCCTTTTTTGTGTTCATCTTTTTTTCATAACTACATTTTTGTTTTCGGTAAATGGAGCTGAAATATCCACTGGTAAAATTTAAATGTTACTGCTCTTCTGGCAACTGGTCGCTTTGGGCGGATGGTTGGCAGAGTTGCTCAATTTGCCGGAAAATGCAGGGTACCTCCGTTTGGGTCGGACGAAAAAAAAGCTGCCCCAATGCGGGACAGCCTTTTTCCTGGGTTGATAGTCTGTGCTTACTGCTTCACAAATTTTTGATTAACGGTCTCACCGTTGATTTCTGTTTGAATGAAGTAGATACCATTGGTAAACTCAGAGATGTCCAATTGGAAACGGTCGTTGTTCAAAGAATTTTTGCTGAAAACAACACGGCCGTTAACGTCTGCCACCCTGACTGAAGTGATGGTGCCATTGCCGCTCAGGTTGACCTTGTCATTGGCTGGGTTGGGGTAGAGTTGTAGTTCGTGACTTTCACCCAGGCCATTGCCAACAGATGTTTCCTCAGTTGCATTTTTTCCAGCTGGTCTGTCGCAGAAGACTGTCACTCCCTCGCAAACCTCTTTGCTACAGCAGTTCATGTTTTGGTCAAAACCAAATACGGTGTAACACACCAGAAAAGATTGATAGCTGGAGTAAGCGTGGTTGATGCTTTGGCCTTGTCCGAGAGTGCCGGTTGTACCATCACCAAAGTTGATGTGGATGGGGTAAAGGATGGTCATTCCAGCTCCGGCATTAGAGCTCTCAGTGAATATTATGTTGCAAGGATTGGTGGGGTCCACGTCAATTTCCAGACCAGGGTAAATTGGGCAAGGGTCCACACCTTCGCATAGCTCGCCACCGAGATCCTCAAAAATGCAAAGGTTATCAACCCAGCCAGTCATTCTTCTGGAGTTCCCTGATGAGCTGTTTACACCATGTTGGGCATAATCCAAATTGGAGATACGGCTATCAATGTCAAAACATTGCGGAGAACCGGGCGTGTGGATCGTTCTGGCTGCATCGGTAAAAATACTCAACATGGCGTGGGTGGCATCTTGCCGTTCCAAACGCATGTAATAGGTTTGAAAGGAATTCACTGCAATGTTCCCGGAGACCACTCCTTGAGTTGTTTGATACTTTGAGCTCGCATTAACCCAGTAATTCCCACTTTGATTCAATGCATTGGCGAGGTTTACCCGCAGTCCTGAGTTATTGGTTTCAATTCCTGAATTAGGAGTCGTTTTTTGAGGATGCAGTGAATTCTCGGTCAGGGCCAACAAAATTGCTCCAACAGTGCTTGTTTGATCGACCCGAAATGTAAATTCGGAACGCCATGTCGTGGCGCTGCTGATTGCTCCGCCAAGGGGGCGCAGAAGTCGCCTGTTTTGGTGTCCTGCAAAATTGGTGAACGTACAAGCACCTCCGCTTATGGCAATGTTGCCAGTTGTGCCGGCACCGACATCAGACCAGAGGGCGGGATTACTGTAGTCGTCACTAAAAATGCTTCCCGGGCAAGACTGCGCGGAAACGTTTGATGAAAATGAGAAGGCCAAAATGGCAGCTCCTACAAGGGTTAGTTTTGAGAAATGTTTCATGATAAATTAGATAAATGGTTAATAATATTAGGGGGCTCTATGGGAGTGAAATTAGAGGGATTGCAAGGACTGATTAGACTCCGTTTTATGGTTGGTATCGATCAGTTCATAACTGACATGAACTGATTTACAGTTGAAGTAGACAGGTTGAGTCAGAGGCCGTAACTTCGAAGTAGTATGATTGTAGTAGCTAATAAATCTGTTAAGGGACACAAATTGGCTTGCCTCTTTTTGTTCGTTTGTGGTTTTTACTTTACCACCCTGTTTGCTCAAAATCAAGGAGCGGTAAATTACCGTGATGAGCTTCCTTCGAGCGAAACATTTGATGTGGATCAGGATTCATTGGGTTTCATTTGGATAGGCACTGATCGGGGATTGGTTCGATATGATGGTCAAATTTTTACGACCATCAAGGGATTTAATCAAGCAGTGACAGAAATTGAGTTTGCCCCCGATGGTCGGTTGTGGTTGGCAACTGCCAACAATAAGTTGCATTATTTACAAGGAGATTCAGTGCTTCCTTGTGAATTCAACAAAGAGATCAGCGCATTGAGATTTTCAATTCGTGATTTTTGGATAGATTCTGAAGGGGTGTTCTTTTTGTCCGGGAGTCAATATTATTTGCTGATTCAGGACAGAGAGATGAAAAAAATCACTGAACAGGACACAAGATTTGTTCATATCAACACCCATTTTAAGGAGCGGCCATTGATCTATGGAAGAAATGAAATGAGTCAGAATGGTAAATTTCAATTTCGATGGAACGAAAAAACGCTTGACGAGATAACTGATATTAGAAGCTCCAAGGGCAGATTTAGCTCAGCTTGGGGGGCTAGCAGGGCTGTAGTTTATTGTTCTTATGAAAAACGAATATTTAGAATCGAACAATTTGGAGTGACCAGTTCCAAATACCTCAACGCCAATATTCTAACAATTGTCGGACTGGTTGACGGTTCATTGGTTGTCGCCACTGAGGGGGCTGGCCTACAATTTTTAGATCCCAAAGATTTTTCTTTGCGCAGAACACTCTATCCAGGTTACAGCTGTTCTTCTTCTTTCATCGATGCTGACGGTAGTTTGTGGACGACTACCCTGGAAGGGGGCGTGTTTTACCTGCCAATGCATCGATTGAATGCTTCGTTTCTACTTCCTGGAGAGGCCATTTCGGATCTTAAACAGCATCAAGGAGGTTTGCTGGTCGCCACGAAAAATAAACTCCATTTCCTTTCTGAAGCAGAGCCTAAGCCAAACCTAAGATTGTTGTTCGATGACCACGGAGAGATTGAAGAGGTGCTTTCGATGGATTCGTTCGCTATTTCCGTTGGAGGTCAAACTGTGATGTCAGGGGCAGGGAAGATGGAAGTATTATCGCACAGTTTTTCGAAGACGGTGGATGCGTCAGCGCAATCACTCCTGTTGGGGTCTCGGTTGAGAATTAAGAAACTGGATTTCGCTACACGCGCCTTGACAGCGCAATCGATTTTTGATGCTCTACAGGTGACAGACCTAGAGGTTTGTGGAGAAGATGTTTTTGTTGCCTCCACCAATGGGTGGTTCCAGGTAGCTATCTCCACGTTGAAAACAAAAAGGGCTGGACTCCCCGGTATGCCAATCGCATCCATCAAAGCGTTGATTTCAGGCAGTGATACCGTTTTGGTGGTGGGTACACTGGGGCATGGACTTTTAATTCAGCAAGGAGACTCTATCCGATCGATTGATCAGGAAAGTGGATTGTGCAGTGATTTTGTGAATGATATTGCCTTGATTGGTGATAGCTGTATCTGGGTTTCGACTTCCGAAGGGTTGAGTAAAATCAAAACGGACGAATTGCTTAACAAAAACATTCCTGTTGAAAATTTTACCAAGGCAAACGCACTCATCGGGAAAGAAGTGACGGTGTCGTGCCAATTGGGAGACAACTTGTATGTGGGCACTATTCAGGGGTTGAACGTGATTCCTATTGGTGATGCGCGGCAAAAATACAGTGAAAAGCCCGTGTTGTCATCGGAAATTATCATCGATGGAGCCGCTCAAAAATTGGTCGATACACTTTTCTTTTCTCCTGAAAATGTGGCCCTGGAAATTAGTTTCAGAACGCCAGTATTTAATCTGGAAGGCGAAATTCTGTACGAATACATGCTGAAGGGGTTTACAGAGCAGTGGAACAAAAATGCCACTGGTACCGTCCAGTTCATTGGTTTGTCTCCTGGGAATTATGACCTGACAGTGCGGTATAAAAAGGAAGATGGTCAGTGGTCTTCCTCCAATCAGATACTACACATTCAGGTTTTGCCCAGGTTTTATCAAACGATTTGGTTTTGGTCAATCTGTGTTCTGGTTACCGTGTTGGTCATCTTGTTGGTTTTTAGAATTAGCCTCAACCGACAGCGGGTAAAAGGGGAGTTACAACAGCGTTTGCATAAATTTCAATACCAGGCTTTGACCTCCCAAATGAATCCGCATTTTATTTTTAATTCAATGAATTCCATTAACAATTACCTCCTTCAAAACGACAAAGAAAAATCGAGTAAATACCTTTCAGAGTTTGCCCGGTTAATGCGATCAACTTTAGACAATTCGAGGCACGATGTGATCCCTTTGGAAGGAATTGTTTCCAGCTTGGAGCGCTACATCAAGCTAGAGCAATTGCGGCTAAAATCACGTCTGGAATACAGGTTGGTGGTTGATCCGGCAGTTGATTTGAAGCGTACCCTACTTCCTCCAATGCTGCTCCAGCCATTTGTAGAAAATTCGATTTGGCATGGAATTGCCCCGAAAAAAGAGGGGGGTAAAATATCGATTGCAATCACACAAAAAGATTCAGAACTTTCAATTGTTATCTCAGACAATGGGATTGGTCGTGAAAAATCCCTGGAGCTAGGTGCTGCCATCAAAAAGAGCGACTCGCAAGGATTAATGATTACACAAAAACGTTTTGAATTGATGAGCTCGCTCTACGGGGAAACGATTCGGTATTGGATAAAAGATCTGAAAGAACCCTCCGGGACAGAAGTAACCGTCAAAGTACCATTAAAATATGACTAAGATGAAAGCTTTTATCGTAGATGATGAGGAAGACGCAATTGCTTCCTTGACCTTCTTATTGAAAGAATATTTTCCGGAAAAAGTGACGGTGGCAGGAACAGCCCGAACCATTGAGGAAGCCGAAGATAAATTGGCCACACTGAAATTTGATTTGCTGTTTTTGGATGTACAGTTGGGCGAGGGCAATGGGTTTCAGTTGCTGCAGCGCCAGAGCAACAGGATGTTCGAAGTGATTTTTGTGACAGCTTACGAAGAGTACGCTTTGGAAGCCATCCGGGTCAATGCGTTGGCTTACTTGCTGAAGCCGGTGCACATCGATGAGTTTCGCGATCAGGTAGACAAAGCCATCGCCAAATTGGTGGAAGAACAGGTAACGGATGTCAAGCCTTTGCTGGCCCATTTCGAGAGCCTAATGCAAGACAAAATCGGTTTGCCGGTGAGTCATGGAGTAGAATACATTGACAAAAAGAACATTCAGTGGGTAGAAGCAGACGGAAGTTATTCCAAAGTAATGCTCAAAGAAGGAAGACACCTGATGATATCCAAAAATTTAAAAAGGTTTGAAGAGTTGCTGTCGCGGGACGGTTTCTTGCGGATTCACCACTCCATACTGGTCAACGTTGCCGAAATTTCTAAATACGATCGGTTGCAAGGAGACAAGGTGATCGTCAATGGAGGGCACGACCTGCCAGTATCCAGAAAATACCGGCCCATTATCAATGAAGTGCTGATGATGTGGAATCACCTCTAATCCTTCCCAATAAAGCAGCAAAGGTAAAGCACAGAAAAAGTCAAAGGCGATCTCAAAGAAGGGTATCCTTTTTATTCAGTTATGTAACGTAAGTTACAGCCGAACAAGTCGGATTGGACTAACTTTGCAGTAACAAAAATAGCAAGGATGTCTGCAAAAAGCACCAACCCAGTTTTAAGCGTTCTTACCCACAAATGTCCGAAGTGCCGCAAGGGGAATATGTTTACCCACCCCAACCCTTATCGCTACAAAGGATATTTTGAGATGCCCAACAAATGCCCCCATTGTGGACAAAAGTTTTTGTTGGAACCTGGATTCTATTACGGGGCGATGTATGCCAATTACGGTGTAACCATCGCCTTGAGTGTTTCGATATTTGGCGCGATGTACGTACTCGGAGAAAATTGGGAATTGCACGAATACCTGATTGGTATTTTTCTGGGACTGATTTCTACGGCACCGTACACTTTTCGTTTAGCCAGGGTGATGTGGATAAGCTTTTTCGTTGGTTACGATAAAGATGCCGCAGCAAAAGGGGGATCTACTGACCACCAGCCTGTAGTGTCTCAACCCGAATAGCCGTTGAAGTACTGATTTTTTTGCCGTCTTTATAGGCAATTACGTAGAGATCCTTAAACCCCGCGTCAATCACTTGTTGCTTCGCTTCATTCGCTTCTTGGTACGAATAGAAAATTCCAACACTATAGCGGATGAGTCGATCCGAGATTTCTTCTCCACCCAGCGGATAGAGTTTTTTCAGCCACTCTTTATTTATGCCGGTTTTTGAATACCCCAACTGAATCCGGTAGATCAAACCTTTCGGAAGATCTTCACCAATGGGGATGGGGTTATCGTCATAAAATCCTGTTTTGCTCAATGAAAATTCGTTTGCCTTGCCACCGGGTTCAGGCAATTTTCCGCCCTCGGAGGTGAATTTTTGATAGAGCTTGTCGGTCGTTACACTGAGTTTGCGGTCACTTTTTTGCAGCCGGTCTTCCATAAGGGATTTTTCACGTTTCAAGGAATCAGTGCCTGCCAATAGTCTAGCCCGGTTGCGGTTGCTGGCCTTGGTAAAAGCCTGGTTGTTGATCGTCAATAAACTGTCTATCTCAGAAATGCTGGTTTCATATTGATCCACCAGGCTGGCAAAAATGGATTCATCCAATTCCAGTCGCTCCACAGGTCCCAATTCGATTTTAACCGGTTCCTTCTTCGGCTCTTCTGCAATGACAGGTTTCGCCTCCACCGTATCTGGTGGCGGGGGAGGTGGTGGCGGAGGCACAATGGTGTCTTTGGGCTCCGGAATCACCTCTGGTTCCTCAATGACTTCAGGCTCTTCCACCTGGGCTATTTCTACAGGCGGTGGTTTTGGCGTATCTGCATAGTAAAAAGAGGCATTGTAAGAATCTACCGTAGCATTGCCATAAGCCAATAGCGCTTGCATGCCTATTCCGCGGGCTGCACTGAAATCTTCAGTATGAAAAATTTGATTCAGTGTTAAGAAGCCCAGTTTGTTGTAATTCAGCATGGTGCGTGAATATTGCCGGGCAAGAATGAGGGAGTCGCGCCCTGCCGTGTCCATAGAATTAGCCAGGGCACTGTCAGTGGCTATGCGGGCCATATCGGCATAGATGATGGCCGAATCAGCTTTGAGCTTCATGAGCTCTATATCATCACCAAAAGCAATGTCTTTAGCCAGTAAGTGTGCCAGGTGAGCATATTTGGCGGCATATACCGCATAATTTTTTGCTTTCTCCCCTTGAAAATATTCTTTTTCAATTTGTGACTGTTCTACCTGGGCGCTTGACATAATTGTCAGTAGCCCCAGCGTTGCGGTCAGCAAGCTTTTGCGTACATTAGATAAGCAGGAAAGGTGGCTCACTTAATTAAAAGATAAAGGCATTAATCTTCTGTGGGTAAATATAGGATAATTTGATATTTCTATATTTGCAGGTAACCCGGAGCTGCCAGACACGTAACAGTGTCGAAACGGTTTTATCCGAATGGAACACATGAGTAACTGGAAAATCCTTTTTATTCTTCTTCTAACTGCGATGGTTAGCCACGTTGGCTTTGCCCAGGATATGGAGGTAGAGGAGGAAGATGTGCCTGCTTCAGAGGCCTCTACTTCCCAAAGTGCATTCAAACTGCCCGGAGCATTTGATGGCATGGCCATTGGCGTAAGTGGTGGTTATTCCATTTTTCAAGGGGATATCGCATCTTACGAACGGTTTCCAAAACCAGGCGATATGAGCGAAAGTGTCGAGTTTGGCTGGGCCCTTTCATTGTACCGTGAAATAAAATATGGTTTGGGTGCCGAGTTGCAATTCCACAAAGGAAAATTGAAAGGTGAGCGCGGTCAATTATTGGATGACAATGCACACTATATTTTTGATGCTGAATACTATGATGTCTCTTTGGGCCTTAATTATGACTTGATTCAACTGCTCACGAAGAAAAAAAAGCGTTTTGCATTGAACAGTCAATTAGGTGTTGGTATGGTAGCTTTTCGGGCAGCTGCAATTAAAGTGAACTCGGGCCTGCGCGTTGGCGCTGTAGGGTACAAGCCGCAAGAGGAATCTGAAGGACAATTGTTGGTAGAAAAAGACAAACGTGAAGTAAAGGCTATTATTCCAGTTGGTTTGGAACTGGTTTATCGGGTCAATTACAAAGCCGACCTCACTTTTACCATGAACATGCGCAATACGACAACCGATAAAATGGATGCGTGGGTGCGTGATTGGACTGCCAACGACAAATACACCTATGTGGGTGTCGGACTCCGATTTAATTTCAATCGTTCCGAAGCGGATGAGCCCGAAAAATCTTCTAAAGGCGCTTCCAACGATGTGCAATCCATTGGTTCCAGTGCAAGTAGTAAAGAAAAATCCGGAGGTTCTAAGTCTAAATCCGGAGGTCTGTTTAGCCGCAAAGAAAGCTCTTCCAGCAGCCGCAGTCGATCATCTGAAAGTGATGATTTACTTGAACTGCGCCTTAAGTTGTACGAAACGCAACTGAAGCTTTTTGAGATGCAATATTTGCTCAACGGCAAATAATCTTCCCCCTATTTTTTTGTAGTAATGTCTGCTTTGGCCCATTGCCCTTGCATTGACTTGTTGAATTTGGTTTGCTCCACTGAGAATAAAGGCTGAACCGATGATTTCGAGAGGAAAAGGTTCGGCAAATTCGCTATTTTTGCGGGAGTCGGACGACAATAAATTGGACTGGATATGTCAAGAGAGGAATTAGCGAAGGAAATCGAAAAATACAATTGGTACCACCGCATTGAGGTAGCAGAAGGCTTGGTAACTCCTGGCAACAAAATGGACTATCATCCTGATATTTGGGCGATGATAGAAAAGTCCATGAACGAGCTGGATTATCAGGGCAAAAAAGTGTTGGACGTGGGTTGCCGTGATGGATACTTTTCTTTTCGTGCGGAGCGATTGGGTGCAGAAGTTGTGGCCATCGACAATGACCTTTCCAAAGGCATGAAAGATTTGTTGATTCCGCATTTTAAATCTTCCGTGCAGCTGCAAGAAGCCAACCTCTATGACATTACTCCCGATACCTTTGGGCAATTTCACATCATTCAATTTTTAGGCGTGCTCTATCACCTTCGCTACCCGTTTTGGGGACTGAAAAAAATGGTCGACTGTTTGCTTCCTGGTGGAACGTTGATGATTGAATCTGGAATGATGGTGAATCCGGCCCTAAAAGATCATGATCTCTTGTTTTGTCCGGTAGACCATGTCTATGACGCAACTTCCTGCACGTTCTTTAACCAAAAGGCATTGACCACCACGTTAGAATCGATGGGGATGGAGTTGACCTATGCTGACTCTCTTGAGCAGGGCGGCTCTATCAAACAGCAGGTGAAACGAACGATCAAGTCAAACGATCCTTTCAGAGGACGTCAACTGTTCCTTTTTCGCAAGCGTACTTCCAATGATCCCGAGATGAAAGACATCAGCAAGTATTGGGACGAGAAGCACGACATGCACACGACCTTTACTACTTCCTAGGTTCATACAGACGGGTTACTTTTTTTGAGCCCAAATCAGTTGGTGAAAACCCAAACGCTTGCCAAGGGCTTGCTCCACAGCGGGAGAAGCACCAATAGGGAAATGCGCCTTTTTGAGTTGGGTGATGGTAAAGCCAGCCTTGTCCATCATTTTCTGAATTTCTCCCCTGGTGTAGATGTTTGCAATTTCACAGTCAGGTCCATCGGTGCAGTGATGCGGCCATTCTGACCACGAAAAGTAGGACCATCCCATTTCTTTGCGGTTTTTCAAGTGATTTTTCCAGGGGTCTTTGGATTTTATTCCTACCAACGAAAGCCCCCAAGCCAGTAGAAATCGAACCCTGAAATAAAATTGAATTCTGATCCAGTAATTAAATGAGTCTTTTGAGTAGAGCATCAAAATGGTTTCTCCTTTGGTTTTGAGCACCCTATTGATCTCATTCAAGGCATTTTCGATGCTTGTGGTGTGGTGAATAACACCGTGCGAGTATACCAGGTCAAAGCTTTCACTTTCGTAAGGAAGGGCTTCAGCATTTCCCTGTTGTACGTTGCCGGACAGGCCCAGCAGTTCCAAATGCTTTTTGGTGGCAACTACGGCTTCGTTGGTGAGGTCAATTCCGCTGTAAGAGCGGGCGTGTTTTGCCCAGCGGCTGCCATCGGAACCAATGCCCAGACCTACCTCCAATACATCCTTTCCAGAGGCTTGATCCCACTTAATGTAGGTGTTGAGGTGGTGCGTTTTCTTATAGCGAAATTCACGGTAATGCCGAAAAAATTCGTTGGACATATAGTCATCGGAAACAAAATGATGGCCGCACAAATTGTCTTCCCAAAAATGCTCCACACCGTCCAATGTCTTTTCATGTTGGGTCAATGTATTGAAGACCCGGGTCAGGTTTTTCACCATACTCGAAACAGTAAAATATTTTTCATAACGTTCGCGGCTTGCTCGCCCCATTTTTTCTCTTCGTTGTCCATCGTTTAAAAGGAGCAGTAGTTTTTCTGCTATGGCAGCAGGGTCATTGGCTGGAACAATGAAACCGTTCACACCATCAATAACAGATTCAGTAATGGCGCCCTGATCAGTCGAAATGACAGGCAGTCCGGCAGCCATCGCCTCGATAATAACCCAGGGGTGTCCTTCTGGTTCGTTGGGTGTAAAAACAAACACATCTGCATCGGCATAGTGTTGCCACTTTCTCTCGCCTGATTCGGGAGCATGGAAATTGATGTCAATGTTTTTCTCTTTCACAAAATTCAGACACTTCTGTTGAAAATCGTGATTAAACCAGGCCCCAACGGCATCTACGGTGTAGCCGGGTACGTTTTTTTGCTTCATTAGATCCAATGCCTGAAGTACATCATAAACTCCTTTGGATTCCAGAAAATTGGCAAAGTTCAAAACGCGCAATTGAGAAGAAGGTGTTTTGGGTGGCAGTTGAAAATCTCCGCCATTTGGCACGACATAAATGTGGTGTGGTGGATAATAATCTTCAAAAAGATGGCGGAGATTATCGCCAAGCACAATGGCACCTGCAGCTCGTCTGAGCGTGAATTTGACCAGCCGCTGGGCCAGAGAAGGGGCGTTTTTAACAACGTTTTTGAAATTGCTCCCGCGCAAATGAATAATCACTTTCCGACCGGACAAATGGGCGAGCAAAATATAACAGGCATCCTTCACAATCCCAGTGGTGGATTGGCTGATGGGCACCAACACCAGGGACGGACGCTTGCCGATACAAATGCTGAGCATCTGTAAATAGAGCGCAAAGCTTTTTGAAAGTTTGCCCGCAGACCAAGTGCCAAACCCAGTAATGGTTTTATTGACAGTAGTATCCAGGTGCAACAGCGTGAAAGAGTCGCGTAAGGAAGAAGTTAGGATGATGTTGGTCGCAATTGCCGGCCCAATAAACGGAGGAGGCAATTTTCCTAGTATAAGAATCTTGGGTTTGGTCATGTTACTGCTCCTGTCGCGGTAGTGCTACAAAGGCAAAAATGGAGAAAATAATGTACAACAAAGGGGCATACATTGTAGGATTTGCAGTCACTGAATAAAGCATGAGTATAGCCAGGGCTCCCAGGGCCAGAAATTTTTCTGAATAGTTTAGCCCCAGGCTTCTTTTATAGAGGGAAAAAATGAAGCTCATAAAAACAACAAACCCCAGATAACCAGATAGAAAGAGGATGCGCAGGAAGTCACTGTGGGTGCCGGTGTTGATATAGATGAGTGATTCCCGAAAGGTCGTGGTGATGCCGACCAGCTGCGAAAAGAAGTTGATACTCGAAAAATCTTCGAACATATACATCCACCTGCCGACCCGGCCGTGTAGTAATTGGGCGGTAGTAACCTCTCCTTCGTACACCTGAATGTCTCTTTGTACAATCGGTTGAAGGTATTTCTCAATGGTTTCTCCCCCAAAAATGCTGAAGGCGATAATGCCAAGAGCGATGACAAGAAAGGCATTGCCTGTGTTGATTTTCAGGTTGTAAAAAACAAACAGCAAAACGAGTGAAATAAATACTCCGTAGCTCGCACCGTGATTGATGTTGGTGAGCCCCAAAATACACAGGATAGTTACTGAGGAGAGTACCAGGATTGATTTTGTATTCAGGTTGGCCCGGTTGCGAAAGAAGAAGTAGGCGACCAGTAAAAAGCCAATGTTGATGTAGAGCCCGTAGTTCATCACATCGGCAAAATTGCCCTGAATGCGTTCCAGGCCTCTGGATAATTCAACCCTGATTGGAGCTATCAATACCTCAAAAAGGAAGAGGGCAACCACAAAAAGGGCTGAGTACAAATAGGTTTGTAAAATACCAACCAAATCTTTCTTGTTTTTGATGAACAACCGGAGGAAGAAAAAGAGGTACAGCGGCATTAAAAGTTTCAGTGAAAATTCAAAGGTGAGCACCGACAATGGGTTGAACAGAAAAAAGCACGTGGTGGCCAAAATGACAAAGGCGGCCCAAATGCGAAAAGGCAGATCGATGGGCGATTGTTTAGGCCGATCATATTTTAGAATGGCCCAAACGGCTAAAATGGGGGAGAGTACTCCAACGATGTATGGAGGAGAAATAAACGGTGAAATGTTTTTGAGGTGATACAGGTTGTCAACGATGGGGCGCACGAGTACCAGCCAGATAAACCATCTCAGGTAAATCGGGTAGCTGTTCATCCATGCTTTCCACTCTTTGAACTTCATTGCTGCTGAATTGCACTCATAAAACCATCAACACTGTTGGTTAAACTTACGTTTTCTTCAATTAATTTGCTCGCAGCTTTCCCCATTTCATGTGCCTGCTCTGGCCGGTCCAACAACCAGTTGATCTTTTCTACCACCAGCCTTGGTTCAACGAAATCCACCATAAATCCTGTTCTGCCTTCTTCAATCACATCAGCCGCAGCACCTGCATGGATGGAAGCCAGTGCAGGCAATCCGGCTGCCATCGCCTCAATCAGGGCCAGGCCCCAAATATCGAAGTCGGTTTGAAACAGAAAAAGGGTACTTTGTGCCAAGAGGGAAGGCAGTTGTTCTTTTTGCATAAAACCGTGAAATTTGACCACCTCCTGTAGGTTGTGTTCCGCGGTGTAATTTTCCAACGCCACCTTTTCATCTCCATCTCCCACAATGTCTAAAATAAAATCCGAACGCTCAGTTTTTAATAATTTGATGGCGTTCAAAATCTTTTTGACGTTTTTGCGCTCGTTGAGGTAGCCGATAGAAAGCAGGTGAAATTTACCGTCCCCAGTTTCGTTTGAACGGAGTTGCTCAGTGCGCTCCCGAAAGAACTGGGTGTCGGTGGTGTTGATGGCAATGTGCACCTTACTCGGAGCTGCTCCCATGCTTTCAAGGTAACTTTTAGCCCGACTGCCGTAGACCACAAAACCGGTTGCTCTTCCAATCAATTGTTTGCGTTGTATGCTGCGCAAGAACTGATCTTCCGACCACCGACTGGCAATGCTCCCAGTCCAAATGAGGTAGTGGGTCTTTCGAAAAAAGGAACGCCACCATAGTTTCATCGTGGCGATGGTGAAGCCAATGACAATGATTTTGTCGGGTTGTTCCGTTCGGACGCTGCGAATTAGCCCTTTGTAATTGATGATGGTATTTTCCTTGTGGCCTAAATCATACCGTTTAGTGGGCAGTATCTCGTAATCGAATTGGCAATCTGCCATGTCGAGTTCGAACAGCCGGTTGTGTTGCCGATCCGAGCCAAACACCACTTTTAGTTGATGCCCCGATGCTACAAGTTGTCCGTTCAGTAAGTTGAACAGCGGAATCCGGTACGGATTGGGGATATCTGTTATGAGCATCACTTTCATGGCAGCTCGTAATGGTTGTGTTTCAGCCACCCCGACAAAACGAACAAGGACCAAAGTGTGCGGCTGTGATCGATAATGCCTTGTTTGTTTTCACGCATAAGGTGTTGAATGCCTTTTTGTTCAAACAACCCGATTTGCTCCAGTGCTGCCAGATCGATGTAGCCAGAGCCCTCATCGCTCAGGTACTTTTGAGACCAGGGTTTGAGAGGAAGGTTAAATCCGCGTTTTTTATCCTGTATGATGTTGTCAGGCACAATGCCTTGCATGGCTTTTTTGAGGATCTTTTTTCCGTTTCGGTCACCCATTTTTAAGCTGGTGGCAAAGGCAACCAGTTCATGGTCTAAAAAGGGTACCCGGGCTTCTACACTGTGTGCCATCGAAGCTTTGTCAACCTTTGCAAGGTGCTTGTTTACCAAGGCAGATTGCATCTCTACCTCCAACACTTTTTCGGAAGAAAAGGCATTGCCTTGATAGAGTTCAGCCATGTGAGCATCACGGATTTTTCGAATGGGCGTACGTGCGATTTTTTGAATGTCGGCCAGGTTATTTTGCGACAAAATCAATTCATGGCATTGAGCCAGATCGCGTTGCGACAGGATTTGTAGTGTCTTGCGCAATCGGAGATCCCTGAATTTTCCCAAATTTCCATTGGCAGGAAGGCCGCCAAGGGCCAAGGTCGTCAGTTTCATGCCGATTTGCCACAGCGCTTTCGGGGTGCCCTGCCAACGTTCGTAATTGGCGATTTGCCCAAAGTATCCGTAGCCTCCCAACAATTCATCTGCACCATCTCCAGACAGTACTACCTTAACTCCATGTTCCCGGGCGATTTTAAAATTGAACAGCAATGGAACAATGGAAGCTTCGGAAAGTGGTTCGTCCATGAGACTGAAGAAATCGGCAAACTCCTGCAAGCTGTTTTCCCCAATGATATTTATAATCTGAGGGACATCCTTCAGCTGAGATAATTCCTTGGATCGTTGCAGGTCGAGGGTGTTGGACTGGTGCTCAAAACCGATGGTAAATGTTTTCAGTTGATTGGTGCCCAGTAAAGAAACAATGGACGAAGAATCGAGTCCACCGCTGGAAAAGGCTCCAACTTCTACGTCACTCAACAACCTCTTTTGCACACTTTCTTTGAGCAGCTCCCTGAAATGTTCGGTACTGTCTTTCGTTGCCCGTGCAGTTTTGCTTTGTTCTTGTAAACTCCAGTAGCTTTTCACCTCCGGTTGAAAATCAAATTTAACCGTGAGGTGGTGGCCCGGAAGGAGTTTGTGTACTTTTTGATAAATCGTCTCAGGTTGGGGCACATACCCAAAATAGAGGTACTGCCATATTGCATCAACATTCAATACCTTGGAAACCTGGGGGAAATGTTGAAAGGCCTTGAGATCGGAAGTGAAAGCAAAACAATTCTTTTCTACTGTGTAGTAAAGTGGTTTTATTCCCAACCTGTCACGGGCGATAAACAGCGACTTATCATAACTGTCCCAAATGGCGAATGCAAACATGCCGTTGAGTTCTTCCAGGCAAGCTGCTCCTATTTGGATGTAGCGCTCCAGTATCGCCTCAGTATCACAGTTGGTGCGCAAGGCCACGTTGGATGCTTCCAGTTTTTGTCTGAGTTCAGGGTAGTTGTATACCTCGCCATTGTAGACAATGAGGTAACGTTTATCTGCCGAAAAAAAGGGTTGATTCGCCCGTGGATCCAAATCTTGAATAGAAAGTCGCTGGTGCACAAACCCGGCCGAACCAGCTGGGTTGATGAACACGCCTTGGTGATCTGGACCACGGTGTTGGATGGCTTTGCCAGCAGCTTGAAGCATGGATCGATCGATGGGAAGATCCTGGCTGAGTATTCCGGCAAACCCGCACATATTACAATATTAGGAATAAGTTTTATCTCTTCAGTCTGGCTGTTTGTCCGGTTTTCGGCAAACAATCAATTTGGTGGAAGGGCCATTTTTAATATGTCCTATCAACCAGGCTTCAGGCCAATAGAGCAGCGCTCCAGTCAGGTGTCCCAAAACCGGTAAAAAGCGCAGCAGCAGCCCATGAAAATACCAATGTAATTTCAACAACCAGTTTCGTGTCGATACGGGCTCGTTGAGCAACACAAACATGGGGGAAACACTGACTACTTCAAAGCCGACAGCGGCTACTTTGTAGAGAATGTCTTTTTTGCTGCGACTCACATGGTGTTTTCTACGCAGCTCCTTTTGGGGCATGTTGTCTGAAAAAACAAAATAGCCTCCGGGGTGTAAGGAATAGAAGCAATTGGACAAGGCCGTTTTAAATGCACCGTCATCTACGATGTGAAACAAAACATCAAAGCAGCTGATGAGATCGTAGGCAGGTTCGGCAGGAGGATATTCCCGCGTGCCAATGTCTTTCAGCAAAAACTGGTATTCCGGAAAATTTTGAGTTAATTGGCTGATGGCAGCCTCGGTAATGTCCAGTCCAGTCAGTTTTTTTACCCCTGCTGCGCGAAATTGGGAGATGTAAAAGCCCGTGCCTGAGCCGATGTCGAGCACGGAAGGTTGTTCTGTTTTTTGGAGTAACGGAGCGACTGATTTTCGAAATACCCTTGCCCGGATGCGGTACATCCATTGGTTAAACCCCTGACCAAGCCCTTGATAGCCGACTCCTTTTAGACTGTAGTCGTCTGAAAGGCGCTGTTCCCAAAACTGTTTTGCATTAAATTCTTCCATCACAGTGTACCGAAAGGCTAAATTAGTGGAAGTCGGGAAGCGATGTGCTGACTAGGAAGTCAGGTTTTAAACAATCCGATTTGGACGGGTTGTGAATAAAGGGAACAAAAAATGCCCCCGATAGCCATCGAGGGCATTTTTTCAAGTTAGAAGGTGCAGTTTGATTAAACTCCGTCACAGGTCACATCAAAGAGCGGATTGTTTTCTATCCACAAATCGGCACTGCCCACGGGACCTGTGCAACTTTGAGAATTGGAGGTTGGGCCATTGCAATTGCCTCCTGTATTGAATTGCACAAACATCCATGCTTGGTTGCATGTACCTGTGTTGATGGTCGCTCTACAAGCAAAATAAAATGTGCCTGCCGGAGGAGCCGGAAATGTAACGTTGGTTCCGGCAGCAACTGAAGCGGCATTAAAGGTGTTGGCACCCTGCCACTGACACGGGGCGGTGCTATAATAATACCGCACGTCAACGGTTGAGGAGAGGCAGTCGTTCGTGAAAGTTTGTGCCTGGGCATTGTCAATGAAGAGCAATAGCCCAGATAATGCTACTGCCAATACTAGCATGATTTTTTTCATGGTTGCTGGATTAAAAAACGAAATAATAGGGGCTTCTATTTAAAGATACAAAAACCAAGGAAATAGGGGGTACTTGATTACAAGCCGGGTAATTCGTAAATTTGACATATGCTTTCCAAAAATAAAATAGGATTGATGGTAGTCTTGCTGGTTGCCGCGTTGGCAGTTTCAAGCTGTGACGCTTCCAGTACGGTGCACAAACGACCGGTTACCGGCAAACATAAATGCCGCTAGGTCTCCTGTAACAATCGCGTAAATTCTGTTGCGATTGCCTCTCTTTCCTGGATGGGAAAAAGGACGTTGAGTAACACGTATTCCGGTCAGAATATCACTGGTTTATTTTACTACCTCCATGTGCATGAATACATCGTTGATGGGCCAATCTCCGCCATCTACTTTGGTGTTTGCTATTTTTTCAACCACGTCCATGCCCGTAACGACCTCTCCGAATACAGTGTGTATACCGTCTAAATGTGGAGTGCCCCCAAGGGTAGAGTATACTCTCCTTCTGGCTGCTGGAATTTTGATTTCATATTCTCGCTCAACGGCATCCAATTCCCCGCTGGTCAGTGGCCCACCTTGAACAATGTAGAAGCTGTATTGGCTTGACTTCCGATCGGGATTGTCGGTGTAGCTCATCGCCATGGCCAGGGCTCCTTTTTTGTGGTAGTGGTTGCTTTTTATCTCTGAAGGAATGTAATACGGGGGAAGTACTTTTCTGCGTTCCTGGGTGGCGTCATTGTCTGAATTCCCCCCTTGAATCATAAATCCTTTCACGACCCGGTAAAAAACGGTGTTGTCGTACAATTTGCGGTGCACGTTCATTACAAAGTTGGCGCGGTGCAGCGGGGTGTCTTCAAAAAGTTTCACCTGAATATCTCCGAACTCCGTTTTAATGGTGACTAACTGTTCCGGGTACTTTTGACCTTCCTCCATCAGAAATTTTCCCAAGTCATCGATTTGAAGGGTTTTCACTTCCTTCCTGGGAGGTGGGGGAGGGATGTTTGTAACAGGTGTGGCCTTCTCTTCAGTAGGAGTATTTTTTTCCCCGCACCCGGAAAGTAGAAGTGCGACAAAGAGTAAGAGAGAAGTAAGCGTGTATTTCAAAAAATTATTTTTCAAGTATTTTTTTCTTTTCTGCTTCGTATTCTTCCTGGGTTAACACCCCTTCGTCCAGCAGTTTCTTGAGCTCACGCAACTTGTTGAATTTGATTGTATCTGGATCATCTATTTCCCGAGCGGGAAAGGGAGTTGGTTTAACTGCTGGAACGATAAGTTGTTCTTGTTCGGGAATGAGGTGGAAATGGGAATGGCGGTCATAATTGACCGCAGCTCCGCTGGCAGCATCGATGGCCCAAAAAAACAGGTTTACAAAATTGAGCAGGATAAGTCCGTTCATGTGGGTGCTCAAATAATATCCTTCTGTTTGATAGCCGTCTTTTTCCAAACGGATGGCTTTCTTGCCTACTGTGGCTGTCGTAGCATCGCGTTTTGCTTTGAAGGTGACAGGAGTCACCCCACGGTCTTGACCGTCCATAATGACGGTTGCACCTGGAGGTGAGGAGTCAACGGTGATCCGCTGATGGGTGCCAGAAAAAAGGGTGGCGCAACTGCTAAATAGAAACGTAGCGGCCACAAGGATGGCGGCTGTACGCAGCGACCAACGGTGAGGGAAGTTATTGTTCATTGTGTTGTTCCAATGCTTTAATTCCTCCGGGCAATTGGGCCTCACTTGACACAACATTGGCTTCGGGATAAGCCTGTTGGGCCAGCAGAGTACCGTGGCGGATGCGTTCGTTTAATTGTTGCAGGCAAAACTCATAAATGTTGGGATGATCATCCAAATTGAACTTGATGATAACCTCGTCTATCTGACGATTGTCGGACGCCCCTTTTTCAATGACCTGATGCTCGGTAATCAGATGTAGCTTATACGTCATAATTGACTTCATCAAGTTGGGTGGGCTTTTGAGAGTAGCTTTAGTGCTGACAATAACTGTGCGTTTTGGCTGTTTCCAGTAGTTGAGGGCCACGAATAAAAGATACAATAAACCGATGGCCGCCACCCCGAAGACCATCATGGCCAGGTCAATTTGAATGCGCAAAAAACCACTGAGGGAGAGTGCGACTAGCGCAGCAACCACAATCAGTCCGATGATTATCACCCAACGAAGTCGTTTTTTAAGTGTTCCCCACATCCTTCAAAAGTAGCCCTTTTTAAGGAGCTTCTGTTGAGAGGGCGCGGAATTGAGTTCGCGTCCGTTTTGTCGAACACGCGAAGATTGTAGCTTTGCAAGGATGGCTCAAACACCAATTGTCCGGTTTGGAATCTTTTGCCGCGATCTGCACTTTCAGCAGTGGCAGGCAACTGCTATTCGCCAGCTACTGGAAATGAAGGGAGTGGAAGCCGCGCTCGTTGTTTGCGATGCGACACCTGCCCGCAAGGTTCCGCAATCATTTGGGGCAAAATTGAATCTACTCGCCTGGAAGTTCTTCAGCAAAGCCGCCAACAAACGGTCGCGAGCATTGCAGATGGTCAATATGGAGGCCGAGTTGGGAGCAGTTACGCTGATGCGGAGTTCTGCTACTTACAAGGGCAATTATTCACAGTATTTTTCTGAAGAAGATGTGCAATCGGTTCGGTCGCATCAACTGGATTTTATCCTTCGTTTTGGCTTCAACATTCTTCGTGGAGATATACTAACTGCCGCGCGTTATGGTGTTTGGTCTTTTCACCACGGGGATGAGTTGAAATACCGGGGCCTGCCTGCTGGGTTTTGGGAAGTGTTTCGGGGCGATCCTGTTGCGGGAGCAATCTTGCAACGGTTGACCGATCGATTGGACGGTGGTGTGGTATTGCGAAAAGGCTTTTTGAAAACGGACTTGACCAGCTACCGCCTAACACGTGACAGCACCTATGCTGAAAGTGCGAATTGGCCCGCAGCTGTATGCCGTGATATCCAACGGGGCCATCTGGATGCAATAGAAGGGCAGCCTTCTGTGACTAAAGCGCCCATCTACCACAATCCTTCCAACTGGAGAATGGTCGGTTTTGTCCTGAAGCTAGCGTTTCGAAGAGTGAAAAAAGCGTTCCATTCATTGCTATTTGTCCCTGTGTGGAACATTGGTCTGGTGGATGCGCCCATTTATGCTTTTTTAAGTCCAATTCCTTTAGCTACTGTAAAATGGCTTCCTGGAAGTAAAAAGGGTCATTACCGGGCCGATCCGTTTGGTTGGATGGAAGATGGGAAGCTGCAGGTCTTGTTTGAAGATTACGATCAGCAACATGAACACGGAAGCATTGCGCTCTTGCAAGTGGATGGGGAAGAGGTAACGACCAACAAAAATGTTATCTCCACAGGCAAACACCTTTCTTATCCTGCGGCTTTTATGAATGAGGGAAACCTTTATTGCCTTCCCGAATCCAGTGCTACTGGTAATGTCGTGCTTTTTAAAAGAGATACCACGACCTTGAAATGGGAATTGGAGGCAGAATTGATCAAGGATTTTCCTGGTGGAGATCCTACGTTGTTGATGCATTTAGAACGTTGGTGGATTTTGGCGACTGATGCCAGAGATGGCGCCAATTTTAAGCTGCACGCCTTTTATGCCGATACACTGAAAGGGCCCTGGCTGCCACACGCTGCCAATCCTATTAAAACCGATATTCGATCAGCTCGTCCGGCAGGAACTCCTTTTGTCGAAGATGGTGTGTTGTACCGACCTGCTCAGGATAGTTCAAACCGCTATGGAGGACGGGTCAGCATCAATCGGGTGGTTGCGCTCACTCCCGATACATTCGAAGAAGAACATGTTTGTTTTGTGGAGCCTTTTGAGGCTAGTGCTTACCCCGATGGCATTCACACCCTGTCTGCCATGGGCGATAAAACACTGGTGGATGGGTTGACCGAAACCTTTGTCTGGAGCAGTTGGACATTGGCGAGGTTGAAGTTGCGCCAGTTACTGCGGTAATCACAGAGTTTCAGGCATAAAAAGAGGGAGCCTGCCAATGGCAAACTCCCTTTGAAAGGTCAATCGAAATTAATAGGTAATGACGTAGTAGCTAGGTGCTACACAGACGATTTTAACCTGACATGCACCATAAGGTCCAAAACTTGGAGCCCAGCAACCAAACATTACATTGCCTATGAAAGGCGTAGAAGGTAATGGCCCAGGAAAAGTCTGAGCAACAGAAATGGCTTCATCAGCTGTTCCTGGGTTGGTCCACACGGTGGTTACGGGAGGTCCTAAACCCCAACCAGGAGACGCAACGTTGGTTGTACTGACGAAACCGCATGCACCGAAGTTTTCGTAAATCCGAACATTGTACGAACAGTCGGTGAGGTTTTCAATGGTCACTTGGACTTGGGCTTGTGCCTGTAGTCCACAGACCAAAAATAAGGCTGCCACAAGTGACAACCAGAGCATATTTTTTTTCATAAAAGAAAGAACTTATGTTGCTCGAGAGCAACTGGTTAGAAATATAAATTCTCCAATTTTAGCGCTAAAGGAGTTAAATGAAATTAGCGATTTTTTTTTAATGTTTAGATGAAAAGGATGTTAAGTTTTGGGTGTAGGATTCCACTCGTATTGAAGTGCAGCAATTCGATAATAGGCTATTGCTCTGCTTGTCAGGGAGTTAGCTTTGGTATAGCTTGTGGTAATCCTTTAAGGTTTTTTCTGCGGAATAATGATTTACCCGATCCTTGAATGCGCGCATTGTTGTCTCTGGTAGGGGAGCTTTTTGAAGGAGACTATCTGTATAGTTACAGCACGATGTTTGGATGTTTATATCACACATAGGGAGCATATGAAAAGTGACCATCATTTGATATCAGTCAGGAACAATAGTAGGGAGCAAAAACGGTTGGTAAAACGGGAAATGATCTGTTGGTTGAATTGAGCAAAAGGAGGTGGAGTCCAATTCAAAATCGGGTCGGGGCGATTGAAATGAGGAAGAGTATCTTTGTTTTGTGGAGCCTATTTAGGTGAGGGCTTATCTTATGTATTCGCACTTTGGAGGGAACTGGCAATAAATCTTTTAGATGGGTCGAAAGAAACCTTTGTTGGGGTTGACAGAATTTTGTCAGGAAAAATTGCAACAGCTGATTCGGTGATAGATTATAGTTTGACGAACTTTTTCGCTTTGGTATATCCCTTTGTCTCTACGAGCACAAAATAAATTCCCAAGGGCAATGCTGTAGTTGTCAGATTGATGCTTTTACCACTCACATTTTCAATAGAGTAAATTTTCTTTCCGGTAATGTCGAAGATTGAGGTTTGGGCCTGCGAAACTTCATCTACCCATTCTATCGTGATATTCTCATTTGCTGGGTTGGGATACAGATCAAAGCTTGTTTTCTGCAATGATTTTTCACCAATTCCAACTTCTTGGGGTCGTAGTTTTACCACAAAAATGTCCCGACCAGTGGTGATTGTGTAAGGCAGGTTGGTAACAGCTGCCCCTGGATTAAAGTCAGCTATCCCTAAATATTCTCCAGCTACATAAACATATCCGTTGTTGTCAACCGCTATTGTCTGTCCTTCATCTCGATCTGGGCCTCCCATTGTCTCGGCCCAAATAAAGTTTCCAGCGGAATCCAGTTTTTGAACGAATATATCCCGGTTACCAGCAGAGGAAATTGAATTGCCGGTCGTGCCAGATGAAAATGTCTGAGGTCCCCAAAAGTGACCGGTCGCGTAAACATCTCCCCAGCGACCGATTTTCAAGTCTTGGTAACTCGAGCGAGAAGGACCAATCATAGCTTGTGCCCACATCAACTCCCCCGCGTTATTTAATTTTAGAACGTAACCACTCTGTTGGGAGAAATCGGAAACGAAGGATAGGTTCGGTTCAAATTCGATGGTGTCACGGAAGTACCCTCCAACGTAAATGTTATTGAGTTCATCAAGTGCAATTACATTCCCAACTTCGCCTCTCTTTCCTCCAAAAGTACTTACCCATACCAAGTCTCCCGTGGGTGAGAATTTTGAGATAAATATATCCACATCGCCAACAGCGTTGCGCTCAACAACTCCTGGCCCAGGGTCGAAATCGACCGTTAGCCCGAAAAAACCTGTTACGTAAGCGTTTTCCTGACTGTCAACTGCAATGGAAAGCGCAACTTCTCCTCCAGTATCTCCGCCAGAGAAGGCCCATATCAAATTGCCTGAGGCATCTAGTTTTAGAACGAAGTAATCAACAGAGCCTCCTGGGCTGTTGGTCAAAGATAGAGTGCCTGGACCTGGATCAAAGTCGGTAGTTCCTCCAAATTCTCCCGTCACATAAACATTGTTGGATTCATCGGTAGCGATGCCGTAGCCTCTGCTATCCCATGTGCCCTCCATTGTTTTCGACCAGATATAATTGCCATCAGAGTCTAGCTTAAGAACATAAAGCGAGCTAACAGATGGAGAGGTATGCTGTGCAATTCCTGGACCTGGATCAAAATCTGCAGTACCCTCATATTCGCCCGTTAAAAGTATGTTTTGGTCTGAATCAATGGTAATGGAAAAGACATCATCTGCCGGTAGTCCTCCAAATGTTTTTGCCCAAATGAAATTCCCGAAATTATCCAGTTTTACGAGATAAACGTCTTGATTATTTCCAGGCTCCAATGGAAAAATACCAGGGCCAGGGTCAAAATCTACTGAATCAACAAAGTCACCTGCCAGATAAATGTTTCCAAGCGTGTCAAGTGTCATGGACTTGGCAAAACCAAAAGAGTTCCCGATAATGCCTTTGGCCCATTTCAAATTAACTGATTGGGCTTTAGTCGATAAACAACTGAAAATCAAGCTGCAAACCAGGAAAAAGGGGAAGAGTTTATTCATCTTACTTAGGGTTGAAGCAAAGATAAGCGATAAGTAGATGTGCTGAAAGGGACCAATGAATCAATGTTTATTGAGAATTCCCCGGCAAAGATAACTATCGCTTGGATGTTTCTGGTGGCTTAGTAATTAGCCCTGATACAAATTGTTATAGCCGGCTAAGGATTTTTCGACCGAATAATGTTCCACTCGTTTCTGAAATGCCTTCACGGTTTCCTCGGTCAATGATGACTTTCGAAGTCCCAGTATTTTTTGTCGCATCTCTTCGGCATTGGCCACAATGAACTCTCCTTGATTGATAGGAGCAATGATTTCTGTGAGGCCTCCACCATCGGGAAGCGCTAAGGCAGGCTTGCTCAAGCTCATAGCTTCCAAAGCTACCAGGCCAAAACTTTCTGCTTCAAAAGGGAACAAACAAATATCTGCCAGGGCGATGTATTGCGCGATGTTGGACTGGCTGCCCAAAAATTGCACGTGCTTGGTTGTCCGCAGGCGATGGCTCAGTTCTTTCAGCGACTCTTTGTGAGGCCCATCGCCAACAATAAGGAGCTTCACTGCAATGTCCTGGCGAATTAATTTGGCGGTGGTTTCCAGGGCAATTTCCATGCGTTTGTGGTGCACCAACCGGCCGAAGGTGAGCAACACCAGCTCCTTCTCCTTGATTTTTAGAATTTTTCGCAGGTCACTGGTATTGGGAGCTGTTTCAATTGATGGGATACAGTTGTGTACTACATGCAATCCGCCTGGAATCGTAAAAAGGCCTGTCAATTGCTCTTTGGCAAATTGTGATACTGTTGTCGCAGCATGTATGCTGTTTTTGAGGTAGCGGTTTAAAATGCGTCTGTTGATGGTGTCTTTCCAAGTTCCTTTTGAACGTAAATGCGAGAGGCTATGGAAGGTGAAAATGACGCGGGCATTGGACATGGTCGCAGCTTGCAGCAGCAATGGGTTGTAGGCATGAATGTGCACAATGTCAAATCCGCGAAATAACCGGGTAGCTTCGCGCAAAGCGGCTGGAGCCACGCTGAACCCGTTCGGTAATCTCAGTACTTTTGTGGGGACTCCGGCAGCTTTGAGTTCTTCTTCGATCGGGCCGCCCGACTTGCCAAAAGCTACCGCTACCTCATGTTGTTGCCGTTGCTGGGCCATCGCCAGTGTGACTACCATACGTTCGATACCGCCCAATTGGCCAGTCCATGTTACATGACATATTTTCGGAAGCTGACTCATTATCGCTGGTTCCAGATTTTAATAACACGTTGGTCCAGGCGCTTGCGAAAACCCAATAGGCTGGCGGCAGCATACAGCCATTTTCGCAACCGTTGCCGTTTGACGCACCGTTCGTATTTGGCTTGCATTTCAGGATAGGTGCCTCCCAATTGCTTTTCCTTGATTGTTTGCGCCTCCAAAATGGAGGAACAGTTGGCTGCGCTCAAGCCTCCGCCTCGATATCCTGTGAGTTGTTGGTCGATGTAATGGTACTGAATTCCTCCCCGCAAGCCGCGTAACAAGAAATCATAGTCTGCGGCAATCCGGTAAGAGGTGTCATAAGTGCCGATTTTGGTATAGGTCGCCTTGGTCACGAAACAAGCGGGATGAATGATGGTCATCGTTTCTTGCATGCCATCCAGGTTCGGTATTCCTGTCCTGATCAAGCTTCTGTCTTGCATTTCCTGAATGTGACAAACGTTGCCGTAATAGATTCCTGCCACATTGTTTTGATGTTTTTCCATCACCGTTTTAACAGTCTCGCGATAGTAAAAATCATCTGCATTGAGCAAGCCAATTACTTCTCCCCTGGCCAATGTAATGCCTTGGTTCATGGCGTCATAGACCCCCTGGTCGGACTCACTTTTCCAATAGTGAATGTGCTGCTCATATTGCCGCAGAATGTCGAGCGTACCGTCAGTGGATCCTCCATCAATAACGATGTACTCTATGGAGCCATAGCTTTGTTGCAAAACACTTTGGATGGTCTGCTCCAGGTGCGCTGCTCCGTTATAGACAGCGGTGACGACACTAAAAACCGGTTGCTTTGTAGTCGGGTTGTTGTCTGACTGTTGTAGTCTGATGCCTCCTTCAAGCATGGGTGGATTGAATTGAAGCTAGAAAAATATCGTACGCAGCTTTGAAGTCGAAGTCCCGGGCTGCGAGTGCACTGTTTTGTGAATATTCAACGTAGTTGCCACTAATGGCTTCCACGGCTTGGGCAATGCTCTTAGGTGAGATCGTTTCAACCAGAATGCCGGCATTTTTATCTTTAACCGGACGAAAGCCAACAATGTCGTTTCCGATGACGGGTATTCCTGCGGCAAAGTAGTTGAAGATTTTTCCGGAAGGGGAGGAGACGTAGTTGAAGTCATCACCCATCCCCTTGCTAAAGTCAAACAGCGACAATCCTATGTCATAATCTTGCAGGTAATCGGCTACCTTTTCCTGTTCTGTGTAATCGAACTCAAACCGAAGGCGATTGCTGCTGATAAGGTCGGAGTATTTTGATTGAAGGTGCTGATAAAAACGTTCTTCTTTGATTCCTTTTAAAGTCAGCGTGTAAGAATTATCTAGGTGGGTGAGAGCATCGATGCAAAATTCGATGCCGTAGTAACTTCGGATGTTCCCAAAATACACCAATCGGTTTTTTGTGCTACTTCTTGGGGCGGGGTCTTTCGCCAAAATTGGAGCATTTTGAATGTAATGAACCCGGGTGTCAGATGATTTTCCCAACAAAAATTCTTTGCGTTCAACCGATTGAATGATCAAGTCAGAGATGCCCAACTGGAGGGCTTGTTGCATTGCTTCGTCCTGAGCTATTTCCAGAGAAAGAAAAACCACATTGTCGAAGTATTGTCGGGTTGCAGTGTAGGCCGTACTGTCGATGGCAATGACCAAATCAAAAGAGGCGCTGCGCTTTTTCTTAAGTTCTTTGCGAAGCAACCGCTGTTTGTATTGCTTGTATTTATCAAGCCTTCGCAGCAGGGTATATCGAAAGTTGCTGATGGAAATTTGTTTCAGGTTAGGAAGCTTGGATGGTTGGCCAAATTGCTCCAGATGAAAACAGATAATTTCAGTGTTGTAATGACTTTGAAGACAGGTGTTCAGGTTCAGTACTGTCGGAGAATAGTTTATCCATTCGTCAGGGAAAACGATCAGGGCCTTTTTTTTTTCTGCCGTTCTTTCTGTTCGGATAAACAACGCATCTTGTTGAAGAATGGTTCCGTTGGTGGGCTTTTTCCATTGTCCCCAACTACCGGCATAATGAAACCCTTGATTGATCAATGCTTTGTAAATATCATCAAATAGCAATTGTCCCTCATACAGCGGAAAGAAAGAAGTCTCTATCAGCAAAAGATCTACTTTTTCCAGGGATTTGGAGGCTCCTTTGAGCACCGCGTCTTCATATCCCTGAACGTCAATTTTTAAGAAGATGGGGCCATCGACATCCAGTTCATCCAGGGCCGAGTCGAGTGTTTTAACAGCAATAGTTTCCTCCGACCCGCCAGCTGTATGTGGATAAGCTTCTTTGTGCAGTTGCCCCATTTTGCGCAGCGATGAACTCGGAGCAAACTCACTTCTGTGCATCGTTTGTGCTCCATTGGTGTCGCCAAGTGCCACATTAAAGGACTGGAAATTGGTCGTTCCGGCTAAGTTTTCATTGAGGGAGTCAAATCCATCTTTGAGGGGTTCGAAAGCAATGATTTTCGCAGCAGGGAATAACCGTCTGGCCAACAACGAAAATTGACCAACGTGGGCTCCAACGTCTATGACCGTTTGAATATTCAGATCTCCAAGCCAGGCGAATTCCGATGGTTGTAACTCCTTGTTTTGAATGTACACACCGTGTGGAGTCGCAGTGGCAAAGTAACCCAGTAATCCAGCTAATTTTTTGACCAGCTTTTTCATGTATCAAGCTTTGGCTTAGGTGGATTTCAATTCAAAGTAAAGCCCGGTGTAATTGGGCAAACTGTTTTTGGGATTGAACGGGATGAAGCATCCATCCATGCGATCGACCCACTCGTCTTTGAGCTCGTAACCTGCCTGTTCAACTGTGGCGATGAACTCTTTCCGATTAAAGACATATTGTGGGTAAAATACTTCGCCTCCATTTTGCAAGGTCACAAAGCGCTCTCCGTCATAGAGAGGTATGCGGTTGATGAGCAAATGTCTCGGTGTAAAATGCAAGGAGTTGATAAACACTGAAAAATCGTCAATGTACTGCACCACGCCTGAGGCCAGCATGATGTCCGCATTTTGCGTTTCTTCCAGGTTGTCTGTAAAAAAGAGGTTGGGCTCTTGCCGGTATTTCTTACCGGCTTTTACGATTTCAGGAAGATCCAATACAATCCATTTTACCGTTTCCTTCAATTTTAAATAGCCTCGGTACTGATAGTAGTGCGTGCCGACATTGCCCCCAAAATCAAACAGGGTGGACTGTTCTGTCAAGAGTTTTTCCAACCAAAAAAGTACAGGGTAATCATAGTCCTTTACGGTTTCGTCCAGTTCTTTGGCATACCATTCAGCCAGACTGTCATGGTCGTAGCCGATTTTTTTAGTTTTTGGAGCCGATTGGACGGCTTCTTCAAAACTGTTGTAAACTCCTTTGAAACAACCATAGCATTCACCGGAAAATAGCCGGTAATAGCGGAGGTGTCTTAAGAAACTACTGGTGTATCGAATGAGCATAATCTATTGGTTCCAGATTCCCCGGGCAGTTTTATTGATGATCATACGGTACTGTAATGGGGCCATAAAAATATCCGGCAGGATAGAGACACAGGTAGCAAGTGTTACCCCCGCAATCCCCAACTCCCAATTCCTTGCAAAGTAAATAGAAAGCGGAATATTCACAACACTGGCAAATATTGAGACATACAGACTCACCTTAATTTTACTGGCTCCGTAAATGAAATAGTAAAAAATATCGCTCCAGGTGCGCATCAACACAAAAATGGCCATGAAGACAGACAAGATAAATGGCACTTGAATTTCATCGCCTACCCAAAACCCATAAAACAGGCTCGAGGCCGCAAGCATCATTAAAGTGATAACCACCAGCGCCAGCCAAAGGCGGATGAATTTTTTGGTGACGTTGCGGATCCAATCAAAATCTTTTTTTGCAAAGGCTTCAGTATAAGCAGACCACAATGGAACGGTTAAAGTGGAGAAAAGAACCGTGATAATACTAAAGAATTTGAAAGCTGTATTATAGGTAGTTACAGCTCCTGGGCCAATTATCTGCGCCACGATAAAGTTATCCGTGGAGAAGACAATGATGCCAGCAAATTGCATGACAAAAAATTGCAACCCTAATCCCATGAGGTCTTTTCCATAACTGAACTTAACATATTTCAAAGAGGGGACATATTGGCGATAATCCCGACCAAAGAACCAAAAACTGGCGATCAGCCGCACAATGATATTGACAGCGCACACCGTAATGCCCATATAAATTAGAGAGCCCTCAGTGGTTTTGTTGAGTATGAAAATGACCAACAACACCAGGACGCTCCCAATTGTATTGAGACCATTGCTTATAGCCGGACGCTGATCCGCGAGCAAAATCATGCTGGTTAGGCGGAGAATAAATTGCAGAGAAAAATAGGTGAAGACAATGATGGTCAGTGATTGCAGTTCTTCCATCATGCCAGGAGGCGCATTGAAGATAGCTATCCAATCAATGTAGGGAAACACCCCTAAAAACAGGACATAGAAAACGACAACCAGAATCGTAATGATGGCATAAGCAGTACTGACGTAGGTGCGGGCCAACTCATGGTCGTCCTTGGCTCGAGCTTCAGCAAATCGGTTACGAAGGCCATTGCCCAGTCCAAACTCAAAAAAGCCGTAAAGGGTGATGATAGAGAATAGCGTCAGCCAGATCCCGTTGTCCGTTTTGCCTAAATAGTCAATGGTTAGAGGAAACAGCAAAAAGGAGGTGCCCAAACCTATCGCTTTCAGAATGACCGAAGCCAGGATGTTGCGTTTGGTTTTAACACTTCGGGCATGGCCGGAACTAAAATAGACCCGCAGATCCATTCCGGTGATACGCTGAATTATTTCGAAGAGTTGTTGCAATGCGCTAGTGAAAAATTATTTGGAAAGGCCCACTTTGGCGAGTAACTTTGCCCAACGGCTTTTTTTCGGAGCCGTAGATTCCTCGTAATAACCGTAACTGGAACCATTTCCATAGCCGTGTCCATAGCCATATCCGTACCCATATCCATACCCGCCATATCCATATCCATACTTGCCACCTCTGAACCGCACCGCATTGAATAAAATGCAGAGGTTGTTGATTCTTTTCTCGCGGTAGAGCGAGTTGACATAGGATAAGTGTGGCTTGCGTGTCACATTCTGGCGCACTACGTACACAGAGGAGTCCGCATATTTGGTCAGGATCAAGGCATCGGTAACCAGGCCTATAGGGGGAGTGTCGATTATAATGCGGTCGAAATTTGCATTCAGGTAATCAAACAATTGATCCATTCTTTCGGTCATGATTAACTCAGAGGGGTTAGGTGGCACATGTCCTGAAGGAATAATGTAAAGGTTTTCGTGCCAGCCTGAAGGAAGAATAATATCCTCCTCTTTGGCCGATCCTGAGAGGTAGTTGCTCAGGCCCACATCATTCGAAAGCTCCGTGTCTTCTGTGATTTTGGGTTTGCGCAAATCCAGTCCAACCAACACCGTTTTTTGCCCCGACAACGCAATGACATAAGACAAGTTTTTGGCACAAAAGGTCTTGCCTTCTCCTCCAATGGAGGAAGTGATGAGGGTCACCTTTTGTTTTCCTTCGGCACCAATATACTTTAGGTTGGTACGAATCGCCCGAAACGATTCGGAAATGAGTGATTTGGGTTTTTCCAACACCACCATGGTGTCTTCGAGTTTGTTGAATCCAATGATGCCAATGACCGGGATTTGCGTGATACGCCCCAACGTCATGCCGTCAGAAATCACATCGTTTAAGAACTCTTTGAAATAAACGAATACCATGGGAATGAGCAAACCAAGAATCAAGGCAATGGCGTAGTTCTTGCTTTTTACGGGCCTTATTGGCTGGCGTGAAGCTACGGCCCGATCGATGACGCGGTTGTCTGAAACGGTGGATGCCATGATGAGATCTGTTTCCTTTTGTTTGGTGAGTAAGTAGGAATAGAGGCTTTCTTTGATGTGGTATTCGCGTTCAATGCTAAAATATTCACGCTCAGTCTGAGGCATGGACCGAATTTGCCCTTCAAATTTCTCCAGTTTGCGGTTGTTTTCCTCCAGGGAAAATTGCAGACCGTTTTTGATGTTTTTCAAGTTCTCCACCAACTTTTGACGCTGGTTGCTGATTTGTGCGTTGATCTGCTCGAGGTTGTAACTCTCTTTTGACTTGCCAAACTCGATGCGTTCTCTTTCGCTTTCGAGCTGAATGAGTTGAGCGATGAGCTGACTCAGTACAGGATCTTCCAGTCCCATCGATGCTGGAACCATCTGCACGCTATTGTTGGAGCCAATGTAGTTTTCGAGGTAATCGACAAAACTGATTTTTGAAGAGATTTCAGAGTTTTGGGCATCAATTATTTGAACCTGTTCCAAAAACAAAGATGCCTCCGAACTGATGTCGACAAACCCCTTGGTTGATTTGAATTGTTCTTTGTTCATCTCCACCGCCCGCAAATCTTCTTCGATAACGTCCAATTGGCTGTTGATGAAACGCAACGAATTGCTGGCCATTTCATTCTTTTGCTGAATGTCATTTTTGATATAAACATCCACGAGCGTGTTGATAAAATCCACTCCCTTCTCCCGAACAGGGTCAACAATGGACAATTTGAGTATGGACGAGCCGCCCTTGGCAATTTCGATGCCCAACCTTGCAAGGTAGCTTTGAACTACTGCATCAGGGTCATTAAAAGTAATTTCATAGTTGCGGTACTCATAGTTGGGGTCCTGAAAAAGCGCATCTTCGAAATGCGCCCTTTTGCTGACCATAAAGGTGCCCACATCGTTGGTGATGGGAGTGTCAAAAGGGTAAACGCGCATGCTGCTGTTTTCATCCACGTCAACGAGATAAGAAAAAGCAAATTTATCCTTGTCCAGTATGGTAATATCAAAGGTGTTGACATACGCCATGTAGTTGAGCGTATCATAAGTTATTTTGAACGGTGTTTTCTTATACCATTCTGAGATTTTGATGTCGCCCTTTAAGTAGTAGGAAACATCAAACTCTAACTGTTCAATCGCTTTGCTGCTAAGGGTGCGCGATTGCAAGATTTGTATTTCGTTTTCCAGGTTGCGGTTGCCCTTGTTGAACTGATCAATTTCTTTCAACAAATCGTCCGCCCCCAATATGGAATTATCAATGCTGATGAGCACCGCACTGTCGATGCTATACTGTGGTGTAGAGTACCAGTTGTAATAGTACGCAGCCCCAAGGGCCACAATGAGAGACGTTAGTACAATGTGCCAGTACCGAAGGTATTTGGAGAAAAATAGTCGCAGGTCGAAATCAGACTCTTTGTACTGCGAATTATCGTTGTTGGGAGCTTCTTCCATGGTTGTGGCAGATTGCCGAAACAAATATAGGAATAGTTTTAAGCGTTGTTTGCAGGTTTGCGCGCGACAAAACAGGCATACCAGGTAGAGTTGTCAAGCGGCCTCCCGGTCATCCATTGTTCAGAAACCAATAACTCCAATCCCCTTGCTGCTATTAATGCCTGTAACTCCTCCTCGAAGAGGTACCGCATGGGGTGCAACTCCTGGTGAGTATAGCTCTGCTGCGTCAGTTTGTCCGTTATTTCCAAATCGTAATGCACCTCTACTGTGTTTAACTCAGGTCGCATCAATGGCCGCGCATTTCGGGAGATATGTACAGCCGCATCTTCTAAGATCCGGTGCCTTTTTTCGGGTCTGTCATGTAACACGGCCGGTCCAAACCAGCAATCAAAAACCAACAAGCCGTTTGGGTTCAGGTGCTCAAACGCCCGGTCGAAAGCGGCATTTAAATCACCATCGGTCGTTTGGTAGCTCATCACATGGAAAAGTGCCGTCACCACATCGTATGTGGCATTGAATTGAAAGTCGCGCACATCGCCTTCTGAAAATTGAAGTCGGCTGGCCAATTCCGGGTCAAGCGATCCTCTTTTCTCATGTGCCATTTCAAGCATGGTTGTGCTTCGATCCATACCATGCACCTGATAGCCCAGCCGGGCCATTTCAATATCGTGCCTGCCACTGCCACAGCCTAAGTTGAGAATACTTTTGGCTGCCGGAAAATGGGCTTGTATCAGTTGTTGGACATAGGCTGTTTCACCAACATAATCTTTGTCTTTATACATCAGATCATAGTAGCGCGCATAATGACCAAAAACAGGAGAAGATTTCATGGGGCGCAAAGCTAATAAAGAATTAAAGGCAATTGGTGGTGGTGTCAACGTGCTATACGTATAATGGTTACTTTTGTGACCGAAAATTGTCGATACTTGATACTGATTCATAGGGTATGAGCTTTTTGAAACGCATTTTTGGAGGAAACGAGAAACTGCAGCCAGCTGATTTATCTGTATTGGGCACAGATGTGCATTCGCACTTTATTCCTGGCATAGATGATGGCTCGGAGTCGCTCGAAATGTCGATAGAGCTAATCGAAGCGATGGCTGGCTATGGCTACAAAAAAGTCATCACCACTCCCCACGTAATGAGCGATTATTACAAGAACACGCCTGAAATAATCTTGGGTGGATTGGATAAGGTGCGCGAAGGAGTGCAAAAAGCGGGTCTTGATATCGAGGTAGATGCTGCTGCCGAATATTACCTCGACTTTGAGATGGAACAACTCATCAAAGAGAAGCAGCTGCTGACATTTGGTCAAAATTATGTGCTGTTTGAGTTGCCTTTTATCAGCGAGCCTCCTATGTTGGCCGATTCCATTTTTAACATGCAAATGGCAGGATACAAGCCTGTTTTGGCCCATCCGGAACGTTATACTTACTGGTACGACCAATATGAGAAGTATGCTGAACTGTCGGAAAAAGGGGTGATTCTGCAACTCAACATCAACTCCCTGACAGGATACTATTCTCCAGCCACCAAGAAAATCTCTGAGCGGTTAGTGAAAGATGGGTTGATTCGGTTGTTGGGGTCAGATTGTCACCACATGAACCACACGCGATTGATGCAATCTGCCCGAAAAGAAAAAGGCATTCACCAGTTGCTTGAATCCGGAAATTTGCTCAACAGCACGCTCTAAGCCAACTGTGCGCTAGTAGTCTCCATTTGTCGATCCACTTTCTTTACCAAACCTTGCAATACTTTCCCTGGGCCAACTTCTGTGAAGTGGGTGGCTCCATCGGCCAGCATGTTTTTGACAGTTTGTGTCCAGCGAACCGGAGCAGTCAACTGAGCAATTAGGTTTTGTTGAATAACAGTCGGATCAGTCACCGGGCTGGCATTCACATTTTGATAAATCGGACAAGTGGGCGTTTGAAAATTAGTGGCCGCAATGGCAGCTTCCAGTTCTACACGTGCTGGTTCCATCAGTGGAGAATGAAAAGCACCTCCGACAGGTAATAAGAGCGCTCTTTTGGCTCCAGCCTCTTTCATTTTTTCACAAGCAACATTTACAGCATCTACAGCACCTGAAATAACCAACTGTCCAGGGCAGTTGTAATTGGCCGCAACAACAACACCTTCCGTTTGCTCACAGGTAGATTCAACAATTTCATCATCCAGAGCAAGAATGGCCGCCATTGTTCCGGGCTGTGCCTCACAGGCTTTTTGCATGGCCAATGCACGCTGAGAAACCAGGCGCAAAGCATCTTCGAATTGCAATGTTTTGTTAGCTACCAGGGCCGAAAATTCACCCAAAGAGTGACCGGCTACCATATCAGGTTGAAAACTATCACCCAATGTGCTGGCTAGAATGACCGAATGCAAAAAGATGGCTGGCTGAGTCACTTTTGTCTGCTTCAACTCTTCTTCGGCCCCATCAAACATGATGTTGGTAATATTGAAACCAAGAATGTCGTTGGCTTGCTCGAACAGTGCTTTTGCAGCAGGAGAATTGTCATATAGATCTTTGCCCATCCCTGGAAACTGAGAGCCTTGTCCTGGAAAAATATATGCTTTCATAATCGAAGATTAATGCAGATTAGCTGAAATAAGGTTGATGAATTCCGCACGGGTTTTTTCCTTGAGAAATTCCCCCGTAAAGGCAGAAGTAGTAGTGACTGAATTTTGTTTTTGAACGCCCCGCATCTGCATGCACATATGCTGTGCTTCAATAACCACAGCAACGCCCAATGGGTTGATGGTGTTTTGAATGCAATCGCGAATTTCTGTCGTCAGGCGTTCTTGCACCTGCAATCGTCTGGCAAAGGCATCTACCACACGAGGGATTTTGCTCAATCCAACAATGTGACCATTGGGGATATAAGCAACATGAGCCTTTCCAAAGAAGGGCAATAGATGGTGTTCGCAAAGGGAGTAAACCTCAATGCTTTTGACCAACACCATTTGCCGGTACTCTTCAGCAAACATAGCTGACTCCAGGATCGACTCAGGACTCAAATCATAGCCATGGGTCATAAACTGAAGGGCCTTGGCTGCCCTTTCCGGTGTTTTAATCAACCCTTCCCGGTTGGGGTCTTCCCCTATCTTTTCAAGAACAGATTGGTATTGCGCGGCAAGTTGATCAATGGATTCTTGATTGTAGCTGTCTGTTCGCTCGTAACCATGATGGTCATGGTCGTCAGTATAGTTTTGCATATCAGGCTTCTCCGTAATATTCGACAAAATTGTTTTCAGTTTCTTCCAATTTTACCTTGTGCAAAGTGCATCCAATCGCTTCGAATGGAGCTACCAACTGATTCCAAATGGCAATAGTGAGATTCTCCGTTGACGCCAAAACGCCCTGAGTAAAGGGGGTGTCGATATTGATATTTTTGTGGTCAACATGTTCGATGACCTCCGCTTTGATGATTTCGCTGATTTTCTTCAAATCAGTAACAAAACCTGTTTCGGGATCAATTTCTCCTTTTACCGTCACAAAAAGAACATAGTTGTGACCATGCCAGTTACGGTTGGAACATTTGCCGAAAACTTCGGCATTTTTTTCGTCCGACCAATCGGGGCGGGCTAACCTGTGAGCGGCACTAAACCGCTCTCTACGTGTTAAATAAATCATTGTAAGTGCTTCCGGAATTTGGCCTCAAATATACTACGAATTTACGTACTACTATTTGAATTGGTATCTTTGCATCAAGCTATTTTACTCCATCTATAACAAGCGAAACGAATGATTGTTGTCACAGGTGCTGCCGGATTTATTGGAAGTTGTTTGGTCAGTAAATTGAATGAAGAAGGATACAACGATGTAGTCGTTGTCGATGATTTTTCCAACGAAAGGAAAAACGCAAACCTGGAAGGAAAAACCATTTCCCAAAAGGTACACAGAAACGATTTTCATCAGTGGTTGCGCAAGAACCACCAACTCACACAGTTCATCTTTCACATTGGTGCCCGCACCGATACGACTGAATTTGACACGTCTGTTTTTGACGAACTCAACCTGCATTATACACAAGAACTTTGGAAGATTTGTGCCGAATTTGGCCTGCCATTGGTTTTTGCTTCGTCTGCTGCTACTTATGGTCTTGGAGAGTTGGGATACAAGGATGAGCACGATGTTGTCAAAGACCTGAAGCCTCTCAACCCCTATGGAGAGTCAAAAAACGATTTTGACAAGTGGGCGTTGTTGCAGGAGCAACAACCGTATTTTTGGGCGGGACTGAAATTTTTCAACGTTTACGGTCCCAATGAATACCACAAGGAGCGCATGGCTTCTGTTATATTCCATGCACACCGGCAAATTGAAGCGCAAGGCTTTGTGAAACTATTTCGTTCGCACAATCCCGATTACCGCGATGGTGAACAGCTGCGTGACTTTGTTTATGTGAAGGATGTGGTGGAAGTCTGCTACTTTTTAATGCACCACCGCAAAGATTCTGGTTTGTACAACCTCGGCACAGGAACTGCCCGTACTTTTCTGGATTTGGCCAAAAATACTTTTCGGGCGTTGGATTTGGAGCCAGACATTCAGTTCATCGATACCCCCGCTGATATTCGAGACAAATACCAGTATTTCACTGAAGCCGATATGAGCAAGCTAAAATCAATTGGCTATACCAAACCATTTTACTCTCTGGAAGAAGGTATTAAAGATTACGTGCAAGGGTATCTCTCAAAAAACAAGTATTACTAGGGGAGTGGTTACAAGTCTTTCTTCATGTCTAGAAGAAAGGACTTAACCCGGTTGAGGGAGCGGACGATTTCTGCATTGTTGATCGTTTCCTCCTTGTTTTCCTTCAGCTTCTTCTTGGCACCGTCCAGTGTAAAACCGCGTTCCTTCACCAAGTGAAAGATGACGTGAAAGTTGTCTACGTCCTGTTGCGTGAAAAGTCGGTTGCCCTTCTTGTTCTTTTTAGGCTTGATGATGTCAAACTCTTTCTCCCAAAATCGAATGAGCGAAGTGTTGACTTCAAACATGCGCGCTACTTCACCGATTGAGTAGTAGAATTTTACAGTTTCTTTTTCCTTGTAAGGCATATACCGGGGGAATGGAAAATGAAAAGTACAGAATAAAAGCCTTTAATCAAAAGACTGATTCTCTGCAGAGGAAATCTGAATCATGATGTCGTATTCCTCAGGAGTCAAATCGTCAAAGTAGAAATTGACCGGATTGATTTTGACATTGTCCTTGATGACTTCGTAATGCAGGTGAGGAGCACTGGAGGCTCCCGTATTGCCAACATAACCGATGACGTCTCCACGGTTAATTTTTTGACCAGGTTTAGCAGCGATGCGACTCATGTGGCCGTAGAGTGTTTTGTAACCATAACCATGATTGACCACCACATGGTTGCCATAGCCACGGGAATTTATTTCCGTTTTCTCAACAACTCCCTGGCCAGTCGCATAAATTTCCGTTCCCGTGGGAGCAGTAAAGTCCATGCCATGGTGGAACTTGGGAGTTTTGTAAATAGGGTGAAAGCGCATTCCAAAACCAGAGGACATGCGTTTTAAATCGCTGTTAGAGATGGGTTGAATGGCAGGAATAGAAGCCAACATCTTTTCCTTCTGCTTTGCCATCTCGTACACCTCATCAAACGACTTTGATTGAATGTAGAGCTGCTTGGCAATCTTATCCAGACGCTTGGTCGTTTCTATAACCGCTCCGTTTTCGCCAGCAAATTCTTCCAGGTGCTTGTAACGATTTACACCACCAATACCAGCTTCGCGGATGTTTTTTGGAATGGGTTCAGCTTCAAAGATGACCCGGTAAATATTGTCATCTCTATTTTGAACATCGCCCAAGACTTTGTCCATCTGATCAAGCCGAGAATTCAATTCTTCGTATTGAAGGCCAAGGCGTTCTTCCTTCTCACGTAACACCCGCTCCTTGGGAGATTCGTAGTAAGTGTTGGCTAGAAAAATGAAGATGACAGCAAACACCAAACCCGTAGCCGTAAAGGAAATCAGCTTGACTAGCTTCGCCTTTAATGACACTTCCTCCTTTTCGTAGGAGAGAGTTTTAATGTTGTATTTATACCTGATTTCAGACATCTTACCTTGTCAAAAAATAAAGTGCAAATTTACGCAAAAAATCTAACTTTGCAATCTGTCTTAAATGCACGCAAAACGCCATTAATAAGGACTTGGAATGACTTGGACATCTGAAAAAATACGGCAGCAATTTCTATCGTTTTTTGAGCAAAAGGAACATCAAATTGTGCCTTCAGCTCCGATGGTTTTGAAAAACGATCCTACGCTGATGTTTACCAATGCAGGTATGAATCAGTTTAAGGATGTTTTCCTGGGCAATGCTGCGGCTAGCTCCAGCAGAGTGGCTGATTCTCAGAAGTGTCTGCGTGTTTCCGGCAAACACAACGATCTTGAAGAAGTGGGAGTGGATACTTATCACCACACCATGTTCGAGATGCTGGGCAACTGGTCATTTGGAGACTATTTTAAGAAAGAAGCCATCGAGTGGGCGTGGGAACTGTTGGTAGATGTATATGGCATTAACAAGGATGACCTCTACGTAACAGTCTATGGAGGAGATGAAGAAGATGGCCTGGGTAAAGACATGGAGGCCTACGACTACTGGAGGGCCATCTTGCCCGAGGACCGCATCCTGTTTTTTGGAAAGAAAGATAATTTTTGGGAAATGGGGGAGACTGGTCCAAGTGGTCCCTGCTCCGAAATTCACATTGATGTCCGGGATGCGGAAGAGCGCAAAACGGAAGATGCCCGAAATTTGGTCAATGCCGATCACCCCAGAGTGATTGAATTGTGGAACCTTGTATTCATCGAGTACAACCGATTGGCCAGTAGAAAACTCGAACCGTTGCCCAACAAGCACATCGATACAGGAATGGGCTTTGAACGATTGGCTGTTGTGCTGCAAGGCAAACAATCCAACTACGATTCGGATGTTTTTAAAGCCTCCATTGAATTGATTGAAAAGAAGGCGGGAGTAAAGTATACCAGTTCAGATTCACAAACGGATATCGCAATACGCGTAATAGTCGACCATGTAAGGGCCATCGCATTTGCTATTGCCGATGGGCAACTGCCTTCAAATAACAAGGCAGGTTATGTGATCAGGCGCATTCTGCGCAGAGCGATGCGATATGGCTTTAGTTTTCTCGATTTGAAAGAACCCTTTCTCTGTGATTTGGTGCCGGTTCTTGTGCAGCAAATGGGCGCGCATTTTCCTGAACTTAAAAAGCAATCAGAGTTAGTTATCAAAGTGGTGAGGGAGGAAGAAGAATCTTTTCTCAGAACACTGGACAAAGGAATTGTTCGAATTGAAAAATTGATTGAGGAAACAGAAGGAAAGATAGTTGATGGAAAGAAAGCTTTCGAATTGTACGATCGTTATGGTTTTCCAATCGATCTGACCCGACTTATGCTGAGTGAACACAACCTCACGTTGAACGAAGCACAATTTCAATCGGAATTGCAAAAACAAAAGGACAAGTCAAAGGGCGATGCCGAAACCGAGACCGATGATTGGGTTGAAGTGGCGCAAGGAGAACAAACTCAGTTTTTGGGGTATGATCAATTAGATGCCGAAATAAAAATCCTTCGCTATCGAAAGGTAATGGTCAAAGGAGCCACACGATACCAGCTGGTTTTTGATCAAACACCTTTTTACGCGGAAGGTGGCGGACAAGTTGGTGATACTGGCTATATCGAAAACAGTGGAGAACGAGTCAGTATTGTAAATACGCTCAAAGAAAATACGTTGGTTATTCACATTACCAGCGAGTTGCCAAAAGACCCATTGTTGTCATTCAACGCAGTTGTCAATTCTGAGAAGCGTACAAAAACGGAGAATAACCATACCGCTACGCATTTACTCCACGAAGCACTGAGGGAAGTTTTGGGCACACATGTAGAACAAAAAGGCTCCCTCGTAGGCCCGGAGTATCTGCGGTTCGATTTCTCGCACTTTTCAAAGGTCACCGAAGAAGAATTGGAGACCATTGAAAAGCTGGTCAACGATAGAATTCGAAAGAACCTCGCGTTAGAGGAGATGCGTGAGACTCCAATGGATAAGGCGATTGAAATGGGAGCTATGGCCTTGTTTGGAGAAAAATATGGAGACGCTGTTCGGGTCATCAAATTTGGAAATTCAGTGGAACTATGCGGAGGTACTCATGTTGCTTCCACCGGCCGGATTGGTTTCTTACACGTGCGGTCCGAAGGAGCTACATCCGCTGGAATTCGAAGGATTGAAGCGATCACAGCTGAAACAGCTGAAGCATTCCTAAACAAGCAATTGGATGAACTAAAGGCATTGAAGCAATTGCTCAAGCAGCCTAAGGATACCGCAAAAGCATTGACCAGCCTGCTGGATGAAAACCAACAATTGCAGAAGGAATTGGATGGGCTGAAAAAGGAAAAGGTGGTTAAAATAAAAGATCTGCTCTTAACCAGGGTCGAAACGAAAAATGGAATCAACCGGCTCATCACCAAAGTTGAGCTGGATGCCAATTCTACACGTGAACTTGCATTTATGCTAAAAAAGGAACTGAATCAATTGTTCCTTGTGTTAGGAAATGTGGATGCAGGGAAGGTCGGTTTGACGGTGGTAGTTTCTGAAGAACTGGTGAAAGAAAAGTCCTTAGATGCAAGCAGCATCGTTCGTGAACTTGCCAAGGAGATCAAAGGTGGTGGCGGTGGTCAGGCATTTTTTGCGACAGCAGGAGGTAAAAATCCAGCGGGAATTGATAGTGCCCTTGAAAAGGCTGAAAGCTACTTAAACTAGATTTTCTGTAGCAACTCTTCCAGGTTCTTCTACTTTCTTCTCGGACTGTGTCTCTTGCTCAGAGTGCTTCATCTTGTAAACTGGGCCCTTATACTTCGCTTTGTAGGAGAGTCCAAGGTTTAAGACGTAAAACCCGTTAAACAACACAACCAAAATATAGTCTGTTCTGGAAGTTTTTCCGAATGATTGGCAAAGTTCGATGTAAAGCTTGATGCTAAAGGCGGCAAAACCAATGCTTAAGACAGCTGCGGGAATGATCGTCACCATACTTTGATCAACGAGCAACAACCCAACAATTAGCGGTGGAGGAACAATGAAGTAGAACATATGATGCCAAGGTCTTCCCATAATCTTCAGGAATACGATAACATTCCAAATCGGAACAATACAGGCTACACCAGGAAGGCCACATTTGTCATAGAGCGCCCATTGGGCCATAATTCCTACCATAATTAGTAAGGCTACGGGGATAAAGATACCTGGACCAAATGTTCCAAATGCTTGATCAAAGATTGCGATGAATGATTCCCAAATTTCCATGAATTGCCGTTTTAATTGGTGATTTGTCTTGAGGCTAAAAGCCAAATTGTGTCTAATCCCGTTTTATAAAACTAATCATTTTAATTAATATTTCAAATTAGTCGATAAAAATGTTGATTTAGTCCTGGCAATTCGCTCATTCGTAGAGTTGGGTTGTTTGGTTTGTCGAAGGAATTAAGGTTTTTACATAGTTAAGAACAAAAAAAGAGCCATCTGTCAGCTGACAGATGGCTCTTTGCATAAATGTAAAGGCTCTAAAAGCGCTATGAGATTCCTATTGGATGTTCAACTTATCAATTTTGACTTCGTTGTCCAATGTCATACGAATGAAGTAAACACCCTTAGAAAGGTCATTTAATTGCATTTGCTGGGTCAACTCTCCGTTAACTAAACCAAGGTCTTCTGTGTATACAACACGTCCTTGTAGGTCAACGATGTCCATTACAGCACTGTTGTATTTGGCATCCTTCATCACCAACGTAAAGTTTCCATTGTTAGGGTTAGGGAAGAAGCTAAAGCCGTTGCTGGCGATATTCTCTTCGATGCCCGTGGAAATGCTTACTTGCTGAGTAACAGTGTTGGTTCCACAATCGTTGGTCACAGTCAAAGAAACAATCCAAACGTCACCACCTGGAGAAGGCCAGGGGAAAAGGTGTACTGGATTTTCCAAAGGTGAATTTGGAGACATGTCACCGAAATCCCAATCATACGTTTCAACACCACCGGTGCTTGGTGACGTGTTGAGGAAGGTACCTGTTTGGAAAGTCAGGAAGCTGGTGAATGAAGCAACCGGAACAGTAACGATGCTCACATCAGTCGTGTCTTCAGAAACACAACCATTGGAGTCCGTTACTACTACAGAGTAGTTACCCGAAGCAGTTACATTGTTGACAGCTCCGCTAAAAGCTGGCGTCCAGGTGTAAACCAATCCATCCTGAATCGTTGCATCCAAATCAATGCTGTTTCCATCACAAGCTTCGGCCTCTTCAGGAAGAGAAACTGCTTCAGATTGTGTGATAACCACGTCAGTAACATCTACACAACCGCTGTTGGTCACTGTTACATCGTATGTTCCAGCCATGGTTGCAGTGAAAGTAGCGTTGGTGTCACCTGTATTCCACACATAAGATGGAGCACCTGTAACAGTTGCATCCAGGTTCGCAGTTTGGTTGGCACAGATGTGCATGTCAGGACCCAGGTCAGGAACAGGAACAACAGTAGCAATAACAGAGCTTGAAGCAGGACCACAATCTGTCAAAATACTGACGTTGTAAGTTCCAGAAGTGGTCACGTTGATAGAAGTGGTTGTTGCACCAGTCGACCAGATAGCTGATTGTACAGGACCTGCGTCCAATGTACCAGCACCACCACAAAAGATGGGGTCGTTTCCAAGACTGAAGTTAGCAACTCCGGTAAATTCGGAAGCACCGATGTCTGGAGTGGTTGTACTTCTTGTGTTACCCTGGTAATCAACAGTTGCCAAAGCACTTGGAAAAGCGGCAGCATCTAGTGTGTCCTGACAAATACGGCAGTTGTCAATGTTGAGGAAATCCGGGTTAACAGAAACTCCATTCAAATCGAAGTTCGAACCTGCTTGCCATGCGGCCAGGTCACCGTAAACTGAACCACCTTGCCATGCAAAGTTATTTGCTGTTGTGTACAGGTTGTTGTTGTTGGCATCAATAACGGTGTAGTTATCTTGCAAGTAAACAGCATAACCTTGTCCCATGTTAGATAAACTGTTGTTGTGCATGGTGTTGGCACCACCGCTGGAAGAATAAAGCGCTCTGGCATTTACGCCACCACCTTCAATGTCCATGGTGTTGTTAATGATGTCCACGAAGCCGTTTTGGAAGCCGTAGAAACCATAGAAAGAAGTTCCAGTATTAGTGCTATTACCCACACGAATACAGTTGTTGGCAACCAAACCGCGGCTACCAGCAGTATTGTCACCGTAGTAATGTTGGATACCATATACAGGGTATGTATTACCTGATGGCTTGATAACGTTTTGGGTAATTTGTGTCCCGTTGTCAGAATACCAGTTGGAAATGGCATAAGATGTGCCCGTATAGGTAGAAGTAGATTCAAACAAGTTGTTGTGAATCTTCAGGCCATCCTGGTAGTAGGTATACATTCCGTAGCGGTATTGATCCTTGAACAAGTTTCCTTCAATTTCAGTACCTGTCTCCAGAGCAGTTTGGCTAACGCCCCACCAGTAGAGACCATAACTTCCATTTTCAAAAACGTTCCACTTAAAGTGCGTACCGTTATCTTCCGAGTTGTTGGAATAAACCAATGCTGAGAAGGTGGAGGTTGTAGTAGCGTTGTTATTTCTAACCACACTGTTCATCACAGCGTTGTTGTTAGAGCTTCCGGCAAAAGAGAAAACGCGGCCGTAAAGGGTGTTGGTGTTCTCAATGGTTAGGTGTTGGAAGGTTACCCAATCAGCACCGTTAAAAGCTACTGTCCAGTTGGTTGCGTTAGCAGCAGTGCTGGATGTCAATGTTACCGTAGAACTGTCTTGTGCAACTGACTGGAAAATAATGGTGTTTACCGAGCTGGCTCCTAAAATGTCGTTGATTTCGATTTGCTCGTTGTAAGTACCTGTCATGACATTGAATACAACAGGACCACAGACACCAAAGGCCTCTAGATCATCCACAGCATCCTGGAATGTCAGATAAGTTTGACCAGTTCCCAAAGAATAGGTACCGTTCAAGGAAGGTTGAGGAACAGCTGCCAGATTACTGTCGTTGATGATGTTACTATCAGGAACGTTGTTAGGCATTTCAGTCCAAACGTCAATGTTGTTTCCAGATGTCAATGGGGTATTTCCAACGTTGATTGGACCATCGGTCATGTTTGGAGCAAGGTTTCCTGTCCAGGCATAGGTATTGATAGCACCGCCATTGTAAGACCACTTGATGTCAGCAGAAGTCAATGGTGAAGTACCAAAGTTTGTGATGCTCACCCAAATACTGTCTGTGATAACACAAACAGGAGCGGCAGGAGAATCAATTGCTGAAATACCCGCATCGTTGGCGAATGGAACGGAAACATCTACGTCATAATCCTCCACTTCGCCATAAGTTTGGTTGGCACATGGAGATGTTGGAATAGAGTTGTAAGAACAACGAACACGCATGCGTTTGATACCACCAGCAGTTCCTGCGGGAACAGTAATGGTTCCGGTTACAACAGCTGTTGTCCAGGTGGTGCTGGTGAACACATTCTCACCTGGATCATCAAAATCCAAATCGTTGTTGAAATCGATCCAAATTTTTGTTCCCTGAGAAAAGGTGGGGCCACATTGTACCGAGAAGTCAAAAGAACCTCCTGGGGCAACGCCAACATTTTGCGCGGTAGTGTAGCTATAGTTACCTGCACTACAAGTAGTGCCATTGTTAGTAATGTTAGAAGTTCCTAACGTAGTAGAAAAGCTGGTGATTTGATCACCAAAGCCACAGCCGAAATTCGTAGCTGGCACACAGTATTGGCCCCAAGAAGCGGTGGACAACATAGTGGCAAAAACACCCAAAGCAAAAGCTTTGACAAAGGACGTTCTTAACCATTTAGAGTAAAGGTTTGTTCTCATTGTTTTGAATTAAGTGAAATAATATTGGGTTCTGTTACGAGGAAGGTGATTCTTCTTAAAAATATCCTTAGCCCCGGTTCCTATTTTCAAATTTAACGAATTAATAAGACGATCTGTTTGGTTGGGGCATAAAAAAACCCTGTGCGAAATTCGCACAGGGTTCCAAATAAAGTGAATTGAGTGCTTACTGCACGTTCAGCTTGCTAACTTTAACTTCATCGTCAAGAGTCATTCGAATAACGTAGATACCTTTAGCGATATCATTGATTTGAATGTCTTTTGTCAACTCTCCGTTAACTGAACCGAAATCTTGCGTGTAAACTACTCGTCCTTGTAGGTCAACGATGTCCATAACAGTGCTGTTATAGTTTGCATCTTTCATCAACAAGGTGAAACGACCGTTGTTAGGATTCGGGTAGAAAGAGAATCCGTTTTCGGCAATGTTCTCATCGATACCAACAGAGATACTGATTTGCTCAGTTACTGTGCTAGTTCCACATTGGTTAGTTACAGTCAAGCTTACAATGTAAACTTGCGGTTGGCTAGTCCAGGGATAAACGTGAACTGGGTTCTCAATGGTAGAAGTAGTGTTGTCACCAAAATCCCACAAGTAAGTGTTGTTACCATTAGTCTGCGTAGTGTTCAGGAACGTTCCTGTAAGGTAGTTCAAGAAGCTAGTAAACTGGGCAACTGGTGGGTTGTCAACGGAAATGAAGTTAGTAGTATCGTTAGATACACAACCGTTGGCGTCAGTTACAACTACAGAGTAAACACCAGTAGTAGAAACAGTGTTTACTGCACCACTAAAAGCAGGAGTCCAGGTGTACACCAAACCATCTTGAATTGTTGCATCAAGGTCAACAGTGTTTCCTTCGCATGCTTCAGCATCCGCTGGAAGAACAACTGCTTGAGATTGAGTAATGTTAACAGTATCAACATCAACACAACCATCGTTAGTTACCGTTACAACATAAGTACCTGCCATACCAGCAGTTACAGTAGCATTGGTGTCGTTCATGTTAGTAGACCACATGTAAGAAGGAGCACCAGTAACTGTTGCATCCAGGTTAGCCGTTTGGTTGGCACAGATGTGCATGTCAGGACCAAGGTCAGGAACAGGAACAACTGTAGCAACAACAGAACTTGTAGCAGGACCACAGTCAGTCAAAATACTTACGTTGTAAGTACCTGAAGTCGTGATGTTGATAGAGTTCGTAGTTTCACCAGTAGACCAGATAGCTGATTGTACAGGACCTGCGTCCAAAGTACCAGCACCACCACAGAAGATAGGGTCGATTCCAAGACTGAAATTAGCAACTCCTGTAAACTCAGAAGCACCGATATCAGGAGAAGAAGTACTTCTAACATTCCCAAGGTAGTCACTAGTAACCAATGAATTTGGATTAGCTGCACCGTCCAAAGTATCTTGACACAAGATACAAGTACTGTCTTGGTTGTAATCGGGCATAACTGTGAAACTGTTCAAATCGAAGTTTGAACCAGCTTGCCATGCAGCCAAGTCAGCGTAAACAGCACCACCTTGCCAAACGTAGTTGTTAAAACCATTGTCAGCATAGATGTTGTTATAATCAGAATTGATAATAGTGTAGTTATCCTGTAGGTAAACAGCATATCCTTGTCCCTCCATGGAGATGTTGTTGTTGGACAATGTGTTGGCACCACCACTGGAAGAGTAGATAGAGCGAGCAAATGTTCCTCCGCCTTTTACATCAAAAGAGTTGTGTACGATGTCCTGGAAACCATTTTGGAAACCATAGTAACCGTAGAACGAAGTGAATGTGTTGGTTGCGTTACCAATACGGATACAGTTGTTTGCAATCAAACCTCTGTTTGCTGACGTGTTATCATTGTAATAAACACGGAGACCATAAGTTGGCCATGTGTTACCAGATGGGTCAACAATGTTGTCAGTAACTTCAATTCCACCGTCATTGTACCATATGTCTATGGCGTAAGAAGTACCAGTGTAGATAGAGTTAGAACTCATGTGGTTACCGTTGACTTTAGTACCATCTTGGTAATAAGTACGAAGTCCATACCAGTATTGGTTGATGAAATCGTTGTCTTCGATGATTGTTCCTGTTTCCAAAGAAGTTTGGCTATTTCCCCAGAAATCGATACCGTAGCTTCCATTTTCGAAAGTGTTACCAGTAATCGTCCAGTTGTCATCGTTTCCGTTGTTAGAGTACATCAACACAGAAAAGTTAGAAGTAGTCGTTGCGTTGTTGTTGCGCACGATTGCATCTTCCAATGTGTTGTTAGTTGCTCCGCCACCAACTTTGATAACACGCCCGTAAAGTGTGTTCGTATTTTCCAACGTCAATTCTTTGATGGTAACCCAGTCAACACCGTCCATGTTCAATGTCCAGTTAGTTGCGTTAGCAGCAGTGCTAGAAGTCCATGTAGTTTGAGTTGCATCTCCAGTAACAGAACGGAAAGTAACTGTGTTGTTCATGTCAGAACCAGGAATCTCAGTGATAGTGATTTGCTCAGAAAAGCTGGTCGCATCAAAGTTCATGATAACATGTCCACAAACTCCGAAAGCGAGTAAATCATTAACAGCATCCTGAATGGTTACGAAATCGTTTCCAACAGTTGGTCCAACAGTGTAAGTTCCAGAAAGTCCAGTCTCAACTTGAGCATCGGCAGAGTCATTCAATGGGTTCAGGTCAACAACACCGTTAGGCATTTCAGTCCAAACCTCTACCAAATCTCCAAAACCGTAAGGAGCGATTGTGCTAACAGTGAAAACTGTATCCTGACCAGAAGCCAAGCCCAAACCTGTCAAGTTTTGCACTGGTTGAGGAATACCAGCAATTGCATGGTGTACTTCAACAGAGTTCAAAGTCAATACACCTGTATTAACGATGGTAGCAATAATTATACTGTCAAGAACACACTTGGGAGAGGCTGGTTGAGTGAGGCTTGTTACACCTGCATCATCATCCACCAAAATGTTCATTTCAAATCCATCCAAAGAAACGTCACTGGTAAAGCTAGATCCTGTCGTGAAATTGAAACGAACGCGGAAAGGTGTTCCAGCGTAAGTAGCAAAGCTAATTGTTTCTTCATTCCAGATGTCACCATCGTTTCCAGACCATCCTGGAACGATACTGGTGATCCAAGAAACTCCGTTGTCAGTAGAGACATCGATGTTCAATGTTCCCATAGAAGCTCCAAACATGTGACGTCCAAAAGTCAACTCCAAACCGTTAGGTGAGTCAAATTCAGGAGTTACAAGGTGAGCTGATTGGAAAGCACATCCACTTGTTTCAACATAAAGGTACTTACCACCAGATGTTCCTGGCACGTAGTCAGCACCACCGTTGGCAGTAGGGCCTGTGTTGAAAGAGCCAGTACCATTGATATCAATGGTCCAGTCTTGCTGAGCACCTGTGGGATTTTCCCATCCATTAGGAAGCACTTGAGAAGCGTTACAGAACGTTCCGCCCGTAGACCAGCTTTCTAAATCTTCCGACCATGGAAATAATGTGACTTGAGCATGCGCCCAACCCACCATTCCCGCGAGGAATAAAAATGTAAATAGTTTTTTCATTTTTGCGTGATTTGGTTTAACAATTAATTGATTTGATTATTGATGAACGACAAAATTTGAGAATTTGTCTGCTGAAAATACATGTTAATAGAAATGTTGCTTAAATACCTTTCACGTAAGCAAAAAGGAATATGTTGGGCCAACATTAAATTATTTTAAAAAATAATAATAGGGTATGGGCTGCTTTGCTTCCTGTGCTTCCGTTTCCAATCGAAATTTATTAATAATTAAATACTCAAGAAGCCTTTAATTTCAATAAATATGTTCAATTGTTTGATTCCAATCCCTGGATTTCGCCTGCTAATATATCAATTATTGGTCAATTGAGCTAGCTTGGCGATGAAAAATGGGGCTTCATCGAAGGAATCGTAAAAAAGAATATGTGACCAGCTTGTGGTAGTGTGGGATGGCTCAAAAAACACAGGGGCAGCAAATTTGCTGCCCCTGTGTTTTTTTTATTAGAAATAATTGAGAATCTATTACGACTTTGGGTTGGCATACATTTCTACGCTCTTGGCATCAATCTCCTTGTCGCAAAGTATGATCAAGCGTTCAATGACATTTCGTAGTTCCCGAATGTTGCCTGTCCAATTGACATTTTGCAAAGCGACCAGCGCGTCCGGGCCAATAGTTTTAACCGGCATTCCATGCTCCTCGCATATTCTGTTTAGAAAATGTTCCGTGAGTAACGGAATGTCGTCTCTCCGATCGTTGAGAGAAGGAACGTGAATCAAGATGACACTGAGTCGATGGTACAGGTCTTCACGAAATTTGTTGTCATTGATTTCGGCACGAAGGTCTTTGTTCGTTGCTGCAATGACTCTGACGTTAACACTGAGTTCTTTGTCTCCGCCAACCCTGGTGATTTTGCTTTCCTGCAATGCCCGGAGCACTTTTGCCTGAGCTGATAAACTCATGTCGCCAATTTCATCGAGGAAAAGGGTGCCTCCGTCAGCTTGTTCAAATTTGCCTTTTCGCTGCTTGATGGCAGAGGTGAATGCTCCTTTTTCATGTCCAAACAATTCACTCTCGATCAGTTCTGAAGGGATAGCTGCACAATTGACCTCTATAAAAGGAGTTTTGCTGCGGTTGCTGTTGATATGTAACTGTCTTGCCACCAATTCTTTTCCTGAACCGTTGGCTCCAGTGATCAGCACACGGGCATCGGTTGCTGCTACCCGATCAATCATTGCCTTGATTTCCTGAATCGCATCTGATTCACCAATGATGTCTGAGCTTTTGTTTTTGCTGATTTTTCGCTGCAACACTTTGGTTTCTTCTACCAGGGTGGTGCGGTCGAGGGCATTTCGTATGGTAACCAGTAGTCTATTTAGGTCGAGCGGCTTGGAAATATAATCGAATGCTCCTTTTTTGATGGCTTCCACAGCGGTGTCTATGTTGCCGTGGCCCGAGATCATCACTACGGTAGAGTCTGATCGGATTTCCTGAATTTTTTCCAACACTTCCAGACCGTCCATCTTCGGCATTTTAATGTCACACAGAATCAGGTCGTACTGTTCCTTCTTTACCATCTCCAGGGCAACCAGCCCATCCTCAGCATCGTCAACTTTAAATTTTTCATACTCCAGAATTTCCCGAAGGGTGTTCCGGATACTTCTTTCATCATCAACGATCAGCAACTTAGCCATGGTAGTATATTTTGAATTAAACGATCAGCGCTTCCCTTCAAACAAAAACTGATCCAGTTTGATTATTTCCTGAATTAACCGTTGAACCGGATCCATTTCCACAATTCCTTATAAGAAGCTTTTTTGCCATACATCAGAATTCCGGTTCGGTAAATTCGTGCTGCTACCCAGGTGGTTCCGATAAATCCAAGAATGAGCAATGACATAGAAAGGATCAGCTCCCACCATGGTACTCCAAACGGTATGCGAACCAGCATTACAATAGGGGAAGTAAATGGGATGATGGAAAACCAAAATGCGGTTTGGCCCTCGGGAAAGGACATGATTATAAAAGAGGCCATATAAGACAGTAATAGAGGGAGCGTAACAGGAAGCAGGAATTGCTGTGTGTCTGTTTCACTGTCTACGGCAGCCCCAACGGCAGCCATTAGTGCGCTATATAACAGGTATCCACCTAAAAAGTAGAAGAGAAATGCTCCGAGCATCAACAAATAGTCAACCCGCATCACTTCGTTGAATAAGCTGTTGGGATCGGTCAGTATGGCTGGAGGGGCATTGGAGTTATTTTCCAGTTCTGCTAACACTTCGGGCGTCATTTGCCCATAGTTTGCCACAGAGTCTCCGCTGTAATTGGCTGAAATAATGGCATACTGGCCTGCGCCAAAAAGGATGGCTGTTAAAATAATCCACAACAAAAACTGGGTGAGTCCAACCATGCCCACGCCAATGATTTTGCCAAACATCAGTTGCATGGGTTTAACGGAAGAAATCATGACTTCGATGATGCGGTTGGTCTTTTCCTCAATCACGCCACGCATGACCTGAATGCTGTACATGAAAATAAACAGGTAGATAAATACCCCAAAGATGAGGCCCACCCAAATTTGGATGTTGTTGGCATCTTCCGATTCTCCGGGGCTTTGAAATTTGAGCAGGGCTACTGTGAATGGTGTTCGAATGCTGTAGTACTGTTGCCGATCGATGTCGTAACGCTTTAATTTTTCCCCTTCAAGTATGTCTTGAACGCTGCCCTCGATTTTGCGTTGAACGCGAAAGCTGGGTTGTTTTTTAAAGTAAAGCTGCCCTACCTCGGGTAAAATACCACCTTCTCTGCTCCTTAAATAAAGAATGCTGCTAAAATCGGATTCTTGCAAGAGTACTTGCGCTTCATTGATTCCTATGTCGGTGCAAACAAATTGGAGGGATTCGCTTTCTTGTTTCTCCAGATCTTTAAATAGCGGGTAATTTTCGTCAACAACCAGGATTTTCTGACTTTCATTTTCCTGAGTTCCCAACCAGAAAAGGGTGACAAAAACACCGGCCATAAGCAGTGGACCAAGAATGGTCAGCACAATGAACGAGCGCTTCCGCACCCGTGTCATGTATTCCCGTTTTATGATCAGCGCGATTTTACCCATTTACTTCGGCTGTTGATTCGTTGGAGGTCGCTTCTGGTTGTTGCTCATTAATTTCAGTCACTTTTCGAATGAAAATGTCGTTCATGGAAGGAATGTATTCCTTGAATGAAACGACTTCCATTTCTTTGATTAATGCATGCAACAGGTTGTTGGGAGTATTTTTTCCGAGCAACTTAATCTTGGCCAGGACATTGCCTGATTCGAGTTGAGAAGACTCCAGTAACTCAAATCCCCACAGGGCTGCCCCCAATGAAGTGGCGTGTCCTTTGAGTTCAGCCAAAAACGTTGCTGAACCGTAATTTGCTTTCACGGCTTCCACACTTCCTTCCAGAATTTTTTCGGCTTTGTTTAAAAGACAAATCTGATCGCAGAGTTCTTCTACGGAGCCCATGTTGTGAGTCGAGAAGATGATGGTGGTGCCTTGTTGCTTTAACTCGAGAATTTCGTCCCTGATTATTTGCGCGTTGATGGGGTCGAAGCCACTGAAGGGCTCATCCAAAATGAGCAAGGCGGGACTGTGCACGACTGTTATAATGAACTGGATTTTTTGTTGCATCCCTTTCGAGAGTTCTCCTAAGTTCTTGTTCCACCAGCTGGTTATTTCAAACTTGTCAAACCATTTTTTCAATTGAACAGTCGCATCCTTTTTGCTCATGCCTTTTAATTGAGCAAGGTATAGACATTGTTCACCAACCCTCATCTTTTTATACAGCCCTCTTTCCTCAGGGAGGTAGCCAATGTTGGATACATGTTTTTGGGCGAGGGGTTGACCGTCAAAATAGACGTGGCCTGAGTCGGGCGCTGTGATTTGATTGATGATTCGAATCAAGGAGGTTTTTCCAGCTCCGTTGGGACCAAGCAAGCCAAAGATGCTGCCTTTGGGTACTGCCAAGCTTACATCACGAAGTGCGGTGAACGCTCCGTAGTTTTTGCTGACATGTTCTGTTTTAAGCAGTGGCTCCAAAAAAATCCCAAAAAAAGGCTATTGCCAAAATGACAATAGCCGTAAAAATAAGCGTTGATCAACCCTTTTCCAACTCCTATTGAAAGTATTCCTTCATTCGGGAGAAAAAGCTCTTTTCTCTGCCAGAAAGTTGGGGTTTGAAATTCTCAGAATCGCGAAGTGTTTCCATCATCGTTTTCTCTTCTTTGCTCATCTCTTGAGGTGTCCAAACGTTGACATTAACAAGTAAATCTCCCCGACCATATGAATTGACAGATGGAAGTCCTTTTCCTTTTAGGCGTAAAATTTTACCAGAATGTGTGCCCGGTATAATTTTAATGCGTGCCTTATTTTCAATGGTTGGGATTTCGACAGAGGTGCCTAAAGCAGCATCAGCAAAATTGATATACAGTTCAAAAAGCAGTTGATTGCCATCGCGCACCAATTCTTCGTGTGCAGCTTCTTCTACCACCACAAGCAAATCTCCAGCTGGACCTCCAACGGGGCCGGCATTTCCTTTGCCGCGAACATTGAGTTGCATGCCTTCTTCAACACCTGCCGGAATGTCAATCTCGATAACTTCTTCCTTTCGGATGAGGCCGTCATTGTCAGCTCCGGAAGGCTTCTTGCCAACCGTTCGACCGGTTCCGCCACATGCCGGACAACCCGAAGTGGTTTGCATTTGGCCCAAAATAGTATTGGTGACCCGGCTTACCCGGCCCGCTCCTCCACATGTGGAACAGGTGATAAATTCAACTCCTTCTGCAGGAACCAGTTTGTTAACCTTGATTTTTTTCTTGACTCCGTTAGCGATTTCTTCCAAATTCAACTTCACACGCACACGCAGGTTGGAACCTTTTCTTACGCTTCTGCGTCCCTGGCCGCCACCGCCACCAAAACCAAAAGCACTTCCAAAGATGTCACCGAATTGATCGAAGATATCTTCCATGTTCATACTACCACCAAATCCACCAGCGCCAGCGGCACCACCCATGCCAGCGTGACCAAATTGGTCGTAGCGTTGGCGTTTGTTGGAGTCGCTTAAGATTTCATAGGCCTCGGCAGCTTCTTTAAATTTTTCTTCAGCAGCGTTGTCCCCTGGGTTTTTGTCAGGGTGAAACTTTAGGGCCTGCTTGCGGTAAGCCTTTTTGATTTCAGTTTCGGAAGCATTTTTCTCAACGCCTAAAACTTCGTAGTAGTCTCTTTTACTCATGGTCTATTCCTCTCAATCCAATTACTCCCCGATAACTACCTTGGAATAGCGAATTACTTTATCATTCAAATAGTATCCTTTTTCCAGTACATCCACCACTTTCCCTTTCAGGTCGTCAGATGGAGCTGGAATTTTGGTCAAAGCTTCGTGTAGATCCAGATCGAATGCCTGCTCTTTTGCTTCTATTTCTTTCAATCCCTTGCCGACCAATACATTCTTGTACTTGTTGTAAACCAACTTAAAGCCCTCTTTGACAGCTTCGATGTCATCCACTTTTTCGTTGGATTCCATTGCACGTTCCAAATCATCCAAAACAGGTAGCATGTCTTTAACAATGTCTTCTCCTGCCGTTTTGATTAAGTCCAAACGTTCGCGAGCTGTTCTTCTTCGAAAGTTTTCAAACTCCGAATAAAGGCGCAGGTACTTGTCGTTCCACTCTTTTACCTGATTTCGCAAGGTCGTTTCAAGATCTTCTTCTGCCACTTCTTCAGCAGCCGTTTCTTCTGCCTGGTCCGATGTTGTTTCATTCGAGTTGTCCTGCGCAGTAGACTCCTCTTGCTCGTTTGCAGGTGCATCCATTTCAGGGGTAATTTCCTCTTGCTCTTTCGTGCTCATGGTATCAATTTTTAAAATCAATCAACGCAGGACAAATAGCCTGCCAATCCTACAAAATGAGACAATTTGACATAGTTGCCATCTATTGCCTGCCACATGCAGGTGCAAAATTAAAAAAGACAGGAACAATCCTGTCTTTCTTATCAATTAATAAAGAGTCAGTGAAGGCTAACTTTTGAACTTTTTGACCAGTTGATCAATTTCGGTGTGCAACTTCATGCCGCGAAGGTTCTTTGCAATTATGACACCGTTGGCATCGACCAGGAAGCTCGCAGGGATGCTGCCTACTCCATAATCACCCGCTGCGGCTGAGTTCCAAAATTTTAAATCGCTGACGTGGTATTTCCAATTCAGCTTGTCATCCTTGATGGCTTTTGTCCAGGCCTTTTTGTTGCGATCGAGTGAAACACTGTATACTTCGAACCCCTTGGCATCTTTGAAAACGGCTTTCTGGTATTTATTGTAAGCTGAAACAACATGTGGGTTTTCTCTGCGGCAAGGACCACACCAGGATGCCCAAAAATCAATCAGTACAACTTTTCCACGCAAGGAAGATAGTTTCAATACTTTTCCATCAGGACTTTCCAATGCTATTTCCGGAGCAATGTCTCCTATGTTGGTTCCAACAACAGGTGCCGTTTTACCTTTGTTATTTGGGCTTGAAAAGCCCAGGAACAATCCCAGGCAAAGCAGCAGGACGAGGTTTGGTATCAGTATCTTTTTCATGGCTCTCGTTTAAAGGCGCTCAATTTTAGCACCCAAGCGTTTCAAACGTGTATCGATGTTTTGATACCCGCGATCAATTTGCTCAATGTTGTGGATGTTGCTTGTGCCCTCAGCAGACAAAGCAGCAATCAACAAAGATACCCCAGCTCTGATATCAGGAGAAGTCATTTGAATTCCCCGTAACGGATATTGGCGGTTAAGCCCAATCACGGTTGCCCGGTGTGGATCACACAAAATAATCTGAGCACCCATATCAATGAGTTTATCCACGAAGAACAGTCTGCTTTCAAACATTTTTTGATGAATCAAGACACTTCCTTTTGCCTGTGTAGCAACGACCAGAATGATACTCAGCAAGTCTGGAGTAAAGCCTGGCCATGGCGCATCGGCAATGGTTAATATAGAGCCATCAATGAACGTTTCAATTTCGTAGCTTTCCTGAGCTGGGACATAAATGTCATCGCCTCTTCTTTCAAGTTTGATGCCAAGTTTTCTGAAAACCCCTGGAATAACTCCCAAATGCTCGTAGCCGGCATCCTTAATGGTAATTTCAGAACCCGTCATGGCTGCCAGTCCGATGAAACTGCCAATTTCAATCATGTCGGGCAGAATGCGGTGGGTGCACCCTCCAAGATATTCGACACCCTCAATGGTGAGCAGGTTTGAGCCAATGCCGCCAATTTTAGCACCCATGCTAACCAGCATGCGACACAATTGTTGCAGGTAAGGCTCGCACGCAGCATTGTAGATTGTGGTGGTGCCTTTTGCCAAAACAGCAGTCATAACGATGTTAGCTGTTCCTGTTACAGAAGCTTCATCGAGCAACATGTGGCAGCCCTTTAACTCTTTGGCCTCTGCCCTGTAAAAATTAGTGGCAGAATCGTAGTTGAAGGTGGCTCCCAGTTTTTCAAAACCAATGAAGTGGGTATCGAGTCGCCTGCGTCCAATTTTGTCGCCTCCAGGTTTGGGGATATACCCTTTTCCGAAGCGGCCTAACAAGGGGCCAACAATCATTATAGAACCACGCAAGCTAGAGCCCTTATCCCTGAACTCTTCTGAATTCAGGTATTCCATATCAATATCATCAGCCTGAAAAGAGTAGGACTCGGCAGAAAGTTGTTCAACTTTTACACCAAGCGAACCAAGAAGATCGATGAGCTTGTTAACATCCACAATGTTCGGGATGTTTTCAATGGTAACTTTTTTGGGGGTGAGCAACGTGGCGCATAAGATTTGAAGAGCTTCGTTTTTTGCACCTTGCGGGATTAGTTCTCCCTTGAGTTGGTGCCCTCCTTCAATTCTGAATGTGCCCATAGATGTGTCGCAATCGGGCTCTTAGGGCAATGTAGAATCACATTGAAACCTGTCGAGCTAGTATTTCTTTTTTCTGCTGTTGGAGGAGCCTTTGCTCCGTTTTTTCTTTTTGCTGTTGTTGCTGTGTCCACCATTGGCACCGCTCATCTTTCTAACAGCAAGGATGTCTGCAGTATTTTCAAAAACAAATCCTTCAGGAAGGACTAACTCTCCTTTTGAAATCTCCGTCAAATGTCCAATGATGACCTCGTCAGAAACGGAATCTCTGTTCCAGTGGAGGTAGGACCGTTTCATCATATTAGCAATGGCACAGGTGTGAGCGATACGCTCTTCTCCTGGTTCTAAAGCCATGGCTTGTTTCACAAATAACTCGATAGTACGACCGTAATGCTTGTATTTAAAGTCTCTGGAAGGGTACTCGAGTAATTCTGGTTTTTTTGTCAGGGTATCTGGCTCTGGGATTGGAAATGGTGAATCCACATCCAAAGTAAAGTCAGACATGATGAAAAGGTGGTCCCAAAGCTTGTGGTTGAACTCGCTCACATCCCTAAGATGCGGATTGAGTTGGCCCATTATGGCAATAATGGTTTGAGCAGCATGGTTTCTCTCATCACGGTCTTCCAGTGAGCAGGCATGTGCTACCATTTGGTGGATATTTCTTCCATATTCAGGAATAGTCAGCCTTTTCCTGTCGGAATTGTAATCCATTTTTAACGTTTCGTACGTTCTTGAAGTCGGTTCTTCTGTCATATGCGTCCAAAATTAGCGTTTTTGCCGCAAAGGGCAAAGCAGCTTAAACACAGACTATTCAACGATTTGTAGTTTGGCAAATTTTAATAGAAGCTGTTTTTGTCCAAACTTTTGAAAGAATACGGTCGCTTTTTGATTCGGTGGATTGCCTTCAATGTTCAGAACCTTGCCCTCCCCAAAGCGTTCGTGCAGCACTTTCATGCCCGATTGAAGGTTGCTCGTGTCATGGGCTTCAAAGTCTGACTTTTTGCTGGTAGCATCCCCCATGCGCATAACGCGCCTCTTTGGTGGAGCAAAGTTGGAAGAAGTCGTGGTTGTTTTGCCCTCAGGGTCCCACGAATTTTCCTCTGTTTTTATTCGGGCTTTTGGCTGGGACATTGCGCGGGAGGCATATTCCAGATAGGTCAGGTCAATTTCCTCAATGAACCGGCTTGGTTCACAATAGGTTAGGTTACCCCATCGGTAACGGCTGGTGGCATATGTCAGGTAGGCCTGTTTTTCGGCACGTGTGACAGCGACATAAAAAAGCCTTCTTTCTTCCTCCAGATCGGTGCGGGAGTTGAGTGCCATTTGAGAGGGGAAGAGGTTTTCTTCCAATCCAACGACAAACACCACCGGAAACTCTAGTCCCTTGGCTGCGTGGATGGTCATCAAAGATACCTTGTCGGTGTCAGGATTGTTTTTGTCTACTACATCTGTATCCGTGAGCAGGGCAATGTCTTGCATGTATCCACTCATGGAGGTGTCAACTCCGTCAGCCTCTTGTTCCGAGAAGTCTTTCAATCCGTTCAGCAGTTCCTGAATGTTTTCATACCGACTGACACCTTCGGGCGTTTTGTCAATATAAAGTTCCTTTAAGATGCCCGAAGCCGAAGCAATATGATTGCCGATATCAAAGGCGGACTGGTTCGGAAGCATGATGACGAAACTTTTGATCATCGTGGCAAAGTCGCCAAGCTTTGTTCGGATGGCTGCGCCTAATTGTATGTTGTAATTATTCAGGTTGTTGACAACCTCCCAGGGGCTTACCTGGTTGTCATTGGCTGCAACCATGATCTTCTCCATGGTGGTTTTTCCAATGCCCCGTGCCGGATAGTTGATGACGCGTTTTAGCGCTTCTTCATCATTTTGATTCAGGCTCAAACGGTAATAGGAAAGGAGGTCCTTGATCTCTTTGCGCTGGTAAAAAGAAACCCCACCGTATACCTTATAAGGTATGTTCCTTTTTCTCAATCCTTCTTCCATTGCCCGCGATTGAGCATTGGTGCGATAAAGTATCGCAAACTCAGCGTTGGACAATTGGTTTTGCAGTTTCTGCTCAGATATCTGATTGGCTACGAATAGGCCTTCCTCGTTGTCTGTTAAGGATTCAGAAACCTTGATTTTGTTTCCAATGTCGTTGGAGGTCCAAACCTCTTTGCGCAATTGGTCTTTGTTTTTTGAGATGATGCTGTTGGCTGCCTCTACTATGTTTTTTGTCGACCGGTAGTTTTGCTCGAGTTTGTACATCGCAGCATCCGGATACTCTTGTTGAAAGCTGAGGATGTTTTGAATGTTCGCTCCACGGAAGGCATAGATACTTTGAGCATCATCTCCCACCACACAGATGTTTTCGAATCGTGCCGCGAGCTTCTTTAGTATGACGTATTGAGAGAAGTTCGTGTCTTGAAACTCATCTACCAATATATACCTGAATTTCTCTTGGTACTTATAAAGCACTTCTGGGAAATCCCGGAGTAGGATGTTGGTCTTAAATAACAAATCATCAAAGTCCATTGCACCAGATTGGAAGCAACGCCTCTCATATACCTCGTAAATTTTGCCGAGTAAAGGTTTTTTTGCCTGGGAGTCTTCAGTATAGATTACATTGTTCTGTTTGTAGGCGGCCGCAGAAAGTAAATTGTTTTTTGCAGAGGAGATTCTGTTGAGGACCAATCCAGGTTTGTAGATCTTATCATCCAGTTGAAACTCCTTTAGTATGGTTCTGATGAGGCTCTTTGAATCATCCGAGTCATATATAGTGAAGTTGGAAGGGTAGCCAATCTTCTCTGCTTCGTAACGCAGGATGCGGGCAAAGATGGAGTGGAAGGTGCCCATCCAAATGTTCTTGGCTTCCGACTCGCCTACAATGGAACCGATTCGGGCTTTCATTTCCCGGGCAGCCTTGTTGGTAAAAGTCAGTGAAAGCACATGGAATGGGTCTACACCCTTTCGAATGATATTGGCAATTCGATACGTAAGTACCCTTGTCTTTCCTGAGCCTGCTCCGGCAATTACCATTACCGGTCCTTCAGTATGTTCAACAGCCTTTCGCTGCTCCTCGTTTAATCCGTCTAAATAGTCCACGATTCAAAATTATAAATATGCGGGGGGAAAATAGGAGAAGTTGGCGATAAAAATTACCAGGTTTTGACGCGGTCCTTTGTAGCAACCATGCGTATTAGAAAGAACTTTCGAAAATTCTCAAAATAAATTAGGAGCGGTCTTGGATTTTTCGAATTATCATGTACCTTTGCAGCCCCCAAAATTATGGGGAAGTTGTGATCTTATAGTACAGTAACAGCATTTATAGCGATATGCCAACGATACAACAGCTAGTAAGAAAAGGTAGAGAGACTAAGTCGAAAACGTCTAAGTCAGCGGCCTTGAACGCATGTCCTCAGCGAAGAGGAGTATGTGTCAGGGTTTATACTACCACGCCAAAGAAACCTAACTCAGCAATGAGAAAAGTAGCAAGGGTAAGATTGACGAACGGAAACGAGGTGAATGCCTATATTCCGGGAGAAGGTCACAACTTGCAGGAACACTCAATTGTTTTGGTAAGAGGCGGAAGAGTGAAAGACCTTCCAGGTGTAAGGTATCACATTGTTCGTGGTGCGTTGGATACAGCTGGTGTTGAAGGAAGAACACAAAGACGATCAAAATACGGAGCCAAACGGCCTAAGAAATAATTTCATCCAGTCATGAGAAAAGCAAGAGCTAAAAGAAGACCATTACTTCCAGATCCGAAGTTTAGCAACACGACTGTTACACAATTTGTGAACAACCTGATGTTGGATGGAAAGAAAAGCATCGCCTATGGCATTTTTTACGATGCATTGGTGATGATTGAAGATCGTACCAAAGAAGATGGATTGGAAACGTGGAAAAAAGCATTGGAAAATGTAACGCCACAAGTAGAGGTAAGAAGCCGTAGAGTTGGTGGAGCTACTTTTCAAATTCCTCAAGAAGTTAGACAAAGTAGAAAATTGTCGATGGGTATGAAGTGGTTGATTAGCTTCTCACGAAAAAGAAGTGGCAAATCAATGGCAGAAAAATTGGCTGATGAGATTGTAGCAGCAGCCAAGGAAGAAGGAGCAGCATTTAAGAAGAAAGAAGATACCCACAGAATGGCAGAAGCAAACAAAGCTTTCTCTCATTTTAGGTTCTAGAGATATAAAATCCAAAGGGAGAACAACCTTTTTAGATTAGCACAAGATGGCAAAAAGAGATTTAACATATACGCGGAACATCGGCATCATGGCGCACATTGACGCTGGGAAGACGACTACTACTGAGCGTGTGCTTTACTATACGGGAATCAGCCATAAAATTGGTGAGGTTCACGATGGTGCTGCTACCATGGATTGGATGGAGCAAGAGCAAGAGCGTGGTATTACCATTACTTCTGCTGCTACTACTACCTTTTGGAAGTACCGTGGTGAAGAGTATAAGATGAACATTATTGATACTCCAGGTCACGTTGACTTTACTGTTGAGGTAGAGCGTTCATTGCGTGTTTTGGATGGTGCTGTTGCTTTGTTTTGTGCTGTTGGTGGTGTTGAGCCACAATCCGAAACTGTTTGGCGTCAAGCTGATAAGTACAATGTACCTCGTATAGGATTTGTAAACAAGATGGACCGTTCAGGTGCTGATTTCTTTTCAGTTATTGAGCAGATAAGAGAGCGCTTAGGAGCTAATCCAGTTCCATTGCAAGTGCCAATTGGTGAAGAGGAAACTTTCCGCGGAGTTGTTGACTTGATTACTAACAAAGCTATTGTTTGGAATGAGGATGATATGGGAATGTCTTTTACGGAGATTCCAATTCCTGATGATTTAGTTGATGTTGTAGAAGAGTGGCGTGGTAAGTTGGTAGAAGCTGTCGCTGAATCGGATGAGTCATTGTTGGAAAAATATTTTGAAGATCCGGATTCAATTACTGAAGATGAAATGATGGCGGCTATCCGCAAATCAACCATCGAAATGAGTATCATTCCAATGTTGTGCGGTTCTGCCTTTAAGAACAAAGGTGTACAAACGATGTTGGATGCTGTGATGTCTTACCTTCCAAGTCCTTTGGATATTGGTGATATCACAGGCATTCACCCGAAAACGGGCGAAGAAGAAGTGCGTAGCCCAGATCCATCAGAGCCTTTTGCTGCATTGGCCTTTAAAATTGCTACTGACCCATTTGTTGGACGTTTGTGTTTCTTCCGTGCTTACTCGGGCAGATTAGATGCTGGTTCTTACGTGATGAACACAAGAACAAACAAGAAGGAACGTATTTCTCGAATTTTCCAAATGCATTCTAACAAGCAAAACTCCATCCCAACTATTGAAGCTGGTGATATTGGTGCTGCTGTTGGTTTTAAAGATATTCGCACAGGAGATACACTGTGTACTGAAAGTAAGCCGATCATTCTTGAGTCAATGACCTTTCCAGATCCAGTTATTGGTGTCGCAATTGAGCCTAAAACTCAAGCGGATATCGACAAACTTGGAAATGGATTGAACAAATTATCTGAAGAAGATCCAACGTTCAAAGTACGCTCTGATGAGGAAACTGGTCAAACTGTAATTTCGGGAATGGGCGAATTGCACCTGGAGATTTTGGTTGACCGACTGAAACGTGAGTTTGGCGTTGAGTGTAACCAGGGAGCTCCTCAGGTTAATTACAAGGAGACAATTCAAGGAAGTATCCAGCACCGCGAAGTGTATAAGAAACAATCGGGTGGACGCGGGAAGTATGCAGACATCGTTGTTATTATCGAGGCGGTTGAGGATCCAGAAAAAGAAGGCCTTGAGTTTGTTGATAAAGTGAAAGGTGGAAATGTTCCTAAAGAATACATTCCATCTATTGAAAAGGGATTCAAAGAAGCCATGAAGAATGGTGTTCTTGCTGGATATCCTATGGACAGCATGAAAGTGACTCTATTGGATGGAGGCTTTCACGCAGTTGACTCCGACCAACTTTCATTTGAATTGGCTGCTAAATTGGCTTACCGCACCGCTGTGCCTAAAGCCAAACCAGTTTTGCTGGAGCCTATCATGAAATTGGAAGTAGTAACTCCTGAAGAAAATATGGGAGATATCGTAGGTGACTTGAACAGAAGACGTGGACAAATCGATGGCATGGACGATAGAGCAGGAGCTAAAGTGATAAAAGCTAAAGTTCCCCTTTCAGAAATGTTCGGATATGTTACTTCCTTGAGGACTATGTCTTCAGGTCGTGCAACTTCTACGATGGAATTCAGCCACTATGATGCTGCTCCAAAGAATGTTTCTGAGGAAGTAATTGCCAAGGTAAAAGGAAAAGTAACAGCTTAAGGCTACACAACATGGCACAAAGAATTAGAATAAAACTAAAATCATACGATCACAACCTCGTAGACAAGTCTGCAGAGAAGATCGTTAAGACGGTTAAATCTACCGGAGCTGTGGTAAGTGGACCAATTCCTCTTCCTACGCACAAAAGGATTTACACCGTGTTGAAATCACCACACGTGAACAAGAAAGCACGCGAGCAATTCGAGTTGGCTTCTTACAAGAGGTTGATGGATATCTACAGTTCTTCTTCTAAGACAGTAGATGCATTGATGCGGTTGGAATTGCCGAGTGGAGTTGAAGTGGAAATTAAGGTATAAGGATTTAATCTTTCAGACTGATGGCTGGATTAATAGGAATAAAAGTGGGTATGACCAGTGCCTACAACGAGAGCGGGAAGAACATCCCCTGTACTGTGATTGAAGCAGGTCCTTGTGTGGTAACACACCTAAGAACTGTGGAAAAAGACGGTTACCAGGCAGTTCAACTTGGCTACGGAGAGCGCAAAGAAAAGCGTACTTCAAAGCCTTTGGCAGGCCAATTTAAAAGCGCTGGCACGACACCCAAAAGCAAATTGGTTGAGTTTCGCGGATTCAAGGGCGAGTTTAGCTTAGGGGATGAAGTGAAAGCTGATTTGTTTGCTGAAGGAGAATTTGTTGACGTTGTCGGAACTTCTAAAGGAAAAGGTTTTCAAGGGGTTGTAAAACGTCATGGATTCCACGGGGTAGGTGACGCCACTCACGGCCAGCATAACCGTCTAAGAGCCCCAGGTTCTATCGGTGCGGCTTCTTATCCAGCACGCGTTTTCAAAGGAATGAAAATGGCTGGTCAAACAGGAAATGAAAGAGTAAAAGTGTTGAACCTCCAGGTTATTAAGGTGATTGCCGAAAAAAATCTGGTTGTGGTCAAAGGAGCGATTCCTGGACCTAAAGGTTCCTATGTAATACTTGAGAAATAATGGAATTAGCAGTTTTCAATACAGGTGGTAAGAAAACCAGCAAAAAGGTAAAACTTGATGATGCTGTGTTTGGTATCGAGCCAAATGATCACGCCATCTACCTGGATGTAAAACAACACCTTGCCAATACTCGTCAGGGAACTAGCAAGTCGAAAGAACGTGCTGAGATCGCTGGTAGTACAAGGAAAATTAAGAAACAAAAAGGAACTGGTACTGCTCGTGCGGGTAGCATCAAAAGTCCATTGTTTAGAGGTGGTGGACGTGTTTTCGGTCCTGAGCCAAGAGATTATCACTTTAAACTGAATAAGAAGTTGAAAGTGTTGGCTCGCAAATCTGCTCTGAGCCAAAAAGCAAAAGAAGAAAAGTTGATGGTTATTGAGGATTTCTCTTTTGATGCTCCCAAAACCAAAGGATACTTGGATATTTTGAATAACCTCGAATTGAACGGTACCAGAACATTGGTTGTTCTTTCTGAAGCAAATCGAAATGTTTATTTGTCTTCACGCAACATTCAAAAAACGAAAGTGACGACTGCAGGTCAGTTGAATACTTACGATATTCTGAACGCAGGAAAGATTATTTTTGCTGAAAGTTCAGTTGAAAAAATTCAAACCGTTTTAAGCCGATAAGCGATGGAAATTCTTTTAAAGCCTCTGATTACGGAAAAGATGACTGCGGAAAGCGAAAAGTACAATCGCTTTGGATTTGTTGTCGACAAGCGCGCCAATAAAATTGAAATCGCAAAAGCTGTTGAAGAGATGTACGGTCTCCAGGGCGGCACCGTTAAGTCGGTAAATACGATGAATTATGCCGGTAAATCCCGGTCAAGAATGACAAAGTCAGCTGTCGTGAAAGGACGCACAAATGCTTACAAAAAAGCAATTGTGACCCTGGAAGATGGAGAGACGATAGATTTCTATAGCAACATTTAAGAAGCAGGAAAGATGGCTGTTAGAAAACTTAAGCCGATGACACCGGGACAACGTCACCGTGTCATGAGTACTTTTGAGACTGTTACCGCAGGAGCTCCTGAAAAGAGCTTGTTGGATTCGCAGAAACGTTCAGGTGGTCGTAACCACTCTGGAAAGATGACTGTTCGTAACATCGGTGGTGGTCACAAGAAGAGATACCGTATCATTGACTTTAAGCGTGAAAAGTATGGTATCCCGGCAATCGTTAAAACGATAGAATACGATCCAAACCGCTCTGCACGTATTGCATTGTTGTTTTATGCGGATGGAGAAAAAAGATACATCGTTGCTCCTAATGGTATTACTGTTGGTCAGGAGATTGTTTCTGGCGATGGTGCAGCTCCGGAAGTTGGAAACGCACTTTTCTTGAAAGATATTCCTCTTGGAACAATCATTCACAACATTGAGTTGCGTCCGGGACAAGGATCAAAAATGGCCAGAGGAGCTGGAGCTTTTGCTCAGTTAGCTGCCCGTGAAGGAAAATACGCAACGCTCAAGTTGCCCTCAGGAGAGACTAGAATGATTTTGGTTGAGTGCCTGGCGACAATTGGTTCTGTTGGAAATTCCGAACACGCATTGGAGCGCTCAGGAAAAGCAGGTCGTAGCCGTTGGTTAGGACGCAGGCCAAGAGTAAGAGGCGTTGCAATGAACCCAGTCGATCACCCGATGGGTGGTGGTGAAGGTAAGTCTTCAGGAGGTCAACCACGTTCTAGGAAAGGTCTTCCATCGAAAGGGTATAAGACTCGTTCCAAGAAGAAAGCTTCTAACCGTTACATTGTTGATAGAAGGAAAAAATAATAAGAGTTTATCATGAGTCGATCGTTAAAAAAACCACCTTTTGTCAACTACAAGTTGGTGCAACGTGTGGAAAGTGCAGCAGGTTCAACCAAGAAATCGGTTATCAAAACCTGGTCAAGAGCATCCATGATTACACCTGATTTTGTTGGGTTGACGATAGCTGTTCACAACGGGAACAAATTTATTCCGGTTTATGTAACAGAAAATATGGTAGGGCACAAATTGGGTGAATTTTCCCCAACGCGCACCTTCCGTGGACATGCCGGTCAGAAAAAGGACAAAGGTAAACGCTAAACAAGGGTACCACAATGGGTTCAAGAAAACATAAGAGAGCGGAAGAAATGAAGGAGGCGCGCAAAAGCCTCTACATTGCGAAGTTGAACAACTGTCCGACTTCTCCCCGCAAAATGCGTTTGGTAGCTGATCAGATCAGAGGCGTAGACGTAGCAAAAGCATCTTCTTTGTTGCAGTTTAGCAAAAAAGAAGCATCCATTAGATTAGAGAAATTGCTCTGGTCGGCCATTTACAACTTTGAACAAAAGTCTGGTGAGAAGTGGGAAAATGCTGACCTGATAGTAAAAGAAATCACTGTGGACAGTGGTCGTATGTTGAAGCGAATTCAACCTGCTCCGCAAGGACGAGCTCACCGTGTGCGCAAACGTTCTAACCACATTACCATTGTGCTGAGTAGCGCTGTGGAAAGTAATATGGAAGAGGCCATCGAAGTGGTTGATGTACAAGCAGATAATTAAACGACTATAATGGGACAAAAGACAAATCCAATCGGCAACAGACTAGGCTACATCAGAGGCTGGGATTCCAACTGGTTCGGTGGTAAGCGCTACGAAGAGAAATTGGTCGAAGATCACAAGATTCGTCAATACCTGAATGCACGTCTGAAAAAGGCAAGTATCTCTCGGATTGTTATCGAGCGTACACTTAAGTTGGTTACTGTTACCATCAATACAGCACGTCCAGGTATCATCATCGGAAAAGGTGGTCAGGAAGTAGACAAGTTGAAGGAAGAGCTGAAGAAGTTGACCAAGAAAGAAGTTCAAATCAACATCTTCGAAATCAAGCGTCCTGAATTAGATGCACGTTTGGTAGCTGATAGTATTGCTCGCCAGATAGAAGGAAGAATTTCTTTCCGTAGAGCAACTAAAATGTCTATAGCCTCTACCATGCGAATGGGAGCTGAAGGAATCAAGGTATCCATCGCTGGTCGTTTGAATGGAGCTGAGATGGCCCGAACAGAACAATATAAAGAAGGGCGTACGCCTCTGCACACATTCCGTGCAGACATCGATTACGCACTCGCTGAAGCACACACTACTTATGGCCGTATTGGAGTCAAAGTATGGATTTGTAAAGGTGAAGTCTACGGAAAAAGAGATTTGTCTCCAAACGTAGGACAAGGAAACAAAGGCCCGCAAAAGCCTAGATTCCGTGGAAAGAAACGCTAAGTAAGAACTACAGCTAATAACGAGTAATAATGTTACAGCCAAAGAAGCCTAGATGGCGTAGAGTACAGAAGGGAAAAATGAAGGGCAACGCTCAGCGTGGAACCCAACTCAGTTTTGGAACTTTTGGAATTAAGGCGTTGGAGCCAGGACGTTTGACTAGTCGTCAAATTGAAGCAGCTCGTATTGCCGTTACCCGTTATATGAAAAGGGAAGGTCAAGTGTGGATTCGCATTTTTCCCGACACGCCTATCACCAGCAAGCCAGCTGAGGTAAGGATGGGTAAAGGAAAAGGAGCCTTGGATCACTGGATTGCCAAAGTTCGTCCTGGAAGAGTGTTATTTGAAATTGAAGGTGTTAATCAGGAAACAGGACGTGAAGCACTTCGTTTGGCTTCACAAAAGCTTCCTATTGGCACGAAGTTTATTACTCGAAAAGATTATACCGGGGAATAATTTCCCGAGTCATTTATAAAGAGCACGACAATGAAAGCGGCTACTATTAAGGAAATGACCAACGATGAGTTGGAAGACCGTTTGACTGAGGAATTTGAAGCCTATAGAAAGCTTCACTTGAATCACACAATTACTAGCTTGGAAGACCCGCTTGTTTTGCGTAAGAGGCGCAGAGTTATTGCCAGGTTGAAAACTGAAATTAACCAACGTTCCGTAAAGTAATTCGGAAGCAAAGAATATAGTTATGGTTGAACGGAATCTTAGAAAAGAACGAATCGGAGTTGTGACAAGCAACAAGATGGAAAAATCCATCGTGGTGAGTGTGGAGCGTAAGGTGAAGCATCCCAAGTATGGAAAGTTCGTTAAGAAAACCAACAAGTTTGTCGCACACGATGAAACCAATGATTGCGGAATTGGCGATACGGTCAAAATCATGGAGATTCGTCCGATGAGCAAGAGAAAGAACTGGCGTTTGGTCGAAGTTCTTGAAAGAGCAAAATAATTAAGATTGCCTTAAATAAGAGGATGTCATGATACAACAGGAGTCAAGATTGGCAGTTGCGGATAACAGTGGAGCAAAAGAGGTGCTATGCATCAAAGTGCTCGGAGGAACCCGCAAGCGTTATGCCAGCATCGGAGATAAGATTGTCGTTACCGTTAAGGATGCAATGCCTTCAGGCAACATCAAAAAAGGTACTGTTTCTACTGCCGTGGTAGTAAGAACTAGAAAGGAAGTAAGAAGACAAGATGGTTCTTACATCCGTTTTGACGACAATGCAGTAGTTCTTTTAGGCGCATCAGGGGAATTAAGAGGTACCCGTATTTTCGGACCCGTTGCCCGTGAGTTGCGTGAAAAGCAATACATGAAGATTGTTTCACTTGCTCCTGAAGTAATTTAATTGAAGTCATGCAAAGGAAAATTCATATCAAAAAAGGAGACATCGTAGCGGTTCTGGCAGGTGAATCCAAAGGTGCTCAGGGAAAGGTTCTTTCTGTTGATAGAGACAAGTACCGTGCGCTTGTTGAAGGAGTGAATATTTGTTCTGTTCACACCAAGCCGAATGCACAACACCCTCAAGGTGGTATCATCAAAAAGGAGGGACCAGTTCATATTTCCAATTTGAGTTTGTTGGATCCGAAAGAAGGAACCGTAACACGAGTTGGTCGAAAAAAAGACAAAAAAGGGAATACCGTGAGGTATGCTAAAAAATCAGGGGAGGTTATCAAGTGATGAGTTACGAGCCTAGATTAAAACGCCAATACGCTGACGAAATGGTCGGCAACTTGAAAAAACGGTTTGAGTACTCGACCGTTATGCAAGTTCCAAAGTTGTTGAAGATTGTCATCAACCAAGGAGTTGGAGCAGCTATTTCTGATAAAAGAGTTATCGAATCAGCTGTTGAAGAAATGACGTTGATTGCTGGTCAAAAAGCAGTTGCGACTTATTCGAAGAAAGATATCTCGAACTTTAAGTTGCGTAAAGGAATGGCCATCGGTGCCAGAGTTACTTTACGTGGAGGTCAGATGTATGAATTCTTGGACAGGTTTGTTGCTGTTGCTTTGCCTCGGACACGAGACTTTAGAGGTGTCAGCAGAACGAGCTTTGACGGTCGTGGTAACTACACGATTGGTATTAAAGAACAAATCATTTTTCCAGAGATTGACATTGACAAAGTCAACAACATCAATGGAATGGACATAACATTTGTAACCTCTTCCAACACTGATGAAGAAGCATTGGCTCTTCTGGAAGAATTTGGTTTACCGTTTAAAAAATAAACCATGGCAAAAGAATCAATGAAGGCCCGTGAGGTCAAAAGACAAAAGATGGTTGTTAAGTATGCAGCCAAACGAGAAGCCTTAAAAGAGGCTGGAGATTTTGAAGGATTGCAAAAGCTTCCTAAGAATGCATCTCCCGTTAGATTGCACAACCGATGTAAATTGACAGGTCGCCCTCGTGGGTACATGCGTCAATTTGGAATCTCACGTGTTACATTCAGAGAGATGGCACTTCAAGGTTTGATCCCAGGAGTGAAAAAGGCCAGTTGGTAAACGATTGAAAAGATTTTAACAGCATAAAGCGATGACAGATCCGATAGCAGATTACTTGACCCGAATTAGAAATGGCATTAAAGCCAAGCATAGGGTGATCGATATTCCTGCTTCCAATGTTAAAAAGGAGATGACGAAGATTCTCCTGGACAAAGGATACATCTTAAACTACAAGTTTGAGGATAGCGAGATACAAGGCAACATCAAAATTGCTTTGAAATACCATCCTGTAACGAAGGTGGCTGCAATCAAGAAATTGATTCGTGTAAGTAAGCCAGGTCTTCGAAAGTATAGCAACGCCAAAGAACTTCCTCGTGTGTTGAACGGATTGGGTGTCGCTATTGTGTCAACATCCGATGGGATAATGACCGACAAAGAAGCACGTAAAACGAATGTTGGAGGAGAAGTCCTCTGCTACGTATATTAATATTTTAAGACTATTTTACCATGTCAAGAATTGGAAATTTACCGCTAACAATACCAGCAGGCATAGATGTCAGCATCTCTGATGCGAAGTTGGTGACGGTAAAAGGGCCGAAAGGTGAATTGGTGCAGCAGATTGATCCGGCCATTGAGGTCAAAATCGATGGTGATACCGTCACGCTGAGCAGATCTTCGGATCACAAAGATCACCGGGCAAAACACGGATTGTATCGGTCGCTTATCAACAACATGGTGATTGGTGTCTCTAAAGGCTACAAAATTGAGCAGGAGTTAGTCGGTGTTGGTTACCGTGCTCAAGCTCAGGGTCAGCAACTGGAACTTTCATTGGGATACTCTCACAACCTTATTTTTCAGATTCCATCTGAAGTGAAGGTGGTCACTGTTAGTGAAAGGGGTAAGAATCCACTCATCACGTTGGAGTCGCATGACAAACAACTGATTGGAGCGGTCGCTGCTAAAATACGCTCACTTCGTAAACCTGAACCTTACAAAGGAAAAGGTGTTCGATTTGTGGGAGAACAGATAAGAAGAAAAGCTGGCAAATCAGCTGCTAAGTAACGATATATAATCGCTGGTCAAATGGCACTAACGAAGGAAGCACGTAGAAAAAGAATCAGTCTGAGGATTCGCAAGATTGTAACTGGTACAGCAGAACGTCCCAGACTAGCAATCTACCGAAGCAATAAAGAAATTTATGCTCAGTTGATTGACGATGTTAACGGTAAAACCTTAGGTGGAGCATCTTCTCTCAGTGGGAAGTTGAAAGGCTCTAAATCCGAAAAGGCAGAGGCCGTTGGTAAATTAATTGCTGAGACAGCTAAGACAGCTGGTATTGAGCAAGTTGTTTTTGACCGGGGAGGATTTCTGTACCACGGTAGGGTTAAATCATTGGCTGAATCAGCCAGAGAAGCCGGATTAAAATTCTGAACCAGATTATGGCAAACGCGAATATTAGAAGAATCAAGTCTAGTGAGATTGAGCTAAAAGACAAGCTCGTCAAAATCAGACGTGTAACCAAGGTTACAAAAGGTGGACGTACTTTTAGCTTTTCAGCTATTGTTGTCGTTGGAAACGAGAACGGAGTTGTTGGTCATGGACTGGGAAAAGCAAAGGAAGTTACCGGAGCTATCGAAAAAGCAGTTGATGATGCTAAAAAGAACTTGATCAAAGTTCCTGTCATCAATGGTTCAGTGCCACATGCACAAGAAGGTAAATTTGGTGGAGCGCGCATCTTTTTGAAGCCTGCCGCCAACGGAACTGGTGTAATTGCTGGTGGTGCCATGCGTGCAGTATTGGAGAGTGTTGGAATTAAAGATGTTTTGGCGAAGTCCAAGGGATCTTCCAATCCTGCTAATGTGGTCAAAGCAACTATCGAAGCATTGGGTCAAATGAGAGATGCCAAAACGGTGGCTCACAACCGCGGTGTTGAGATGAGCAAAGTATTTAATGGCTAACCGATTTTTGTAAAACAGCTAATAGCATGGCCAAGATTAAAGTAACAAAAGTAAAGAGCAGCATCAACCGACCTAAGCGTCAAAAAGATACAATGCTGGCTCTAGGTTTGCGTAAGATGAACCAAACAGTAGAACATGAGGCAACTCCTCAGATCATGGGAATGATCAGGAAAGTGATGCATATGGTAACAGCCGAAGAGGTTAAGTAAATCTCTGATAAAGAATAACGATCATGGAATTGAATAATCTGACACCAGCAAGTGGTTCTACCAAGAACAAGACACGTTTAGGTAGAGGTCAAGGATCTAAAGGTGGTACCGCTGGACGTGGCCACAATGGAGCTAAATCTCGTTCTGGCTACTCTAAAAAGATTGGCTTTGAAGGAGGTCAAATGCCTTTGCAACGAAGAGTTCCTAAGTTTGGATTTACAAATTTCAACCGTGTTGAGTACCGTGGAATCAATTTGGATTCACTGCAAGACCTGGTTGACCGTAAGAAATTAAAAGCCATCAATGTTGAGGCTTTGATTGAAAATGGTTTGGCTAACAAAAATGACAGGGTGAAAATTCTCGGTCGTGGAGAGCTGAAAGCAACAATCAAGGTTGAGGCACACGCTTTTTCAGAATCCGCAAAGAAAGCCGTTGAGGCTGCAGGAGGAGAAGCAGTAACATTATAGGGAGTTTCGGATGAAAAAGTTGATCGAAACATTAGTTAATATTTATAAAATTGAAGACCTGCGTGTTCGTATTTTGAACACTTTGGGTTTCCTGTTGATTTATCGGCTGGGTTCTTTTATAGTCCTTCCAGGTGTTGATCCGGTAATATTGGATCAAGCCAGTGGAGATGCGCAAGGAATTGCAGCGATACTGAATATGTTTGCAGGAGGTGCTTTTTCCAGAGCTTCAATTTTCGCATTGGGCATTATGCCTTATATCTCTGCATCCATTGTGATGCAGTTGATGGGCATTGCTGTTCCTTCCATCCAAAAGATGCAGAAAGAAGGCGAAAGTGGTCGAAGGAAAATCAATCAATGGACACGAATATTAACAGTGTTAATTACTGCTGGACAAGCACCAGGGTTTATCAAAACGCAAATTCCTTTGCAAGCCATTGTTGACCCTGGACTGTTCTTTTGGATTTCATCCACAGTTCTCCTGGTTACAGGAACCATGTTTGTCATGTGGCTGGGTGAGCGAATCACTGATAAAGGCATCGGAAACGGTATATCACTCCTTATCATGGTTGGTATCATCGCAGGTTTGCCAACAGCCTTCTTCTTTGAAATAGGCGCCAGAAACAACGGTGGTGGATTCGTGATGTTATTGATTGAAATGGTCTTCCTCTTACTGGTTACTATCGCTACGATATTGTTGGTGCAAGGTACCCGAAGGATACCGGTGAACTTTGCCAAAAAGATTGTTGGAAACCGTCAATACGGTGGTCAGCGTCAGTACATACCTTTGAAAGTAAATGCAGCTGGGGTTATGCCTATCATCTTTGCTCAGGCATTGATGTTTGTTCCCATCACTTTGGTAGGATTGAGTACTACCGAAGGCGACAGCTTTTTCGCATCCCTTGCCGTCACGCTGAGTGACCCATCAGGAATTTGGTATAACTTGTTGTTCTTTATAATGATTATTTTGTTCACCTACTTCTATACCGCGATTACGGTTAATCCCAACCAGATGGCAGAGGATTTAAAGAAGAATGGTGGTTTTATTCCTGGAATTAAACCAGGAAAGAAAACAGCAGATTTTATAGATAACGTAATGTCAAAAATAACGTTGCCAGGTTCCTTCTTCTTGGGAATTGTGGCCATCCTTCCTGCCTTTGCTATGCTTGCAGGAGTTAGTCAGAACTTTAGCTACTTCTTTGGGGGGACTTCTCTGCTGATTATGGTGGGTGTTATTTTGGATACGTTACAACAGATTGAAAGTCACTTGCTGATGCGTCACTATGATGGATTGATGAAATCCGGTAAAATCAAAGGTCGCTCATCGTCAGCATTTGGCATGGCAGGATAATAGGAGAAGGCATTGTGGGCATGATCTATTTCAAGACAGAAGAAGAGATAGAATTAATTAGAGAGAGTTCTTTACTTGTTGGTAAAACACTGGCCGAAGTTGCAAAACTTGTGGCACCTGGGGTTACTCCTCTGGAGTTGGACAGTGTAGCTGAAGCATTCATCCGTGACAATGGAGGTGTGCCAGGATTCAAAGGGTTCAATGGATTTCCTAACTCGCTCTGTATTTCTTTAAATGCAGCTGTGGTACACGGAATTCCATCAAAGAAACCTCTTGAAAGTGGTGACATTGTTTCCATTGATTGTGGAGTTTTGAAAAATGAATTCTACGGAGATTCAGCCTACACGTTTGAAGTTGGAGAAGTGGACCCGGCAATTCGAAAATTGCTCAAGGTGACGAAAGAGTCTTTGTATAAAGGTATCGAAGCTGCGATAGCCGGCAATCGAATAGGAGACATTGGTGCTGCTGTTCAACAGCATGCCGAAGCAGAAGGATACGGAGTGGTGAGAGAGTTGGTAGGACATGGATTGGGCAAGAGTTTGCACGAAGGTCCGGAAGTTCCCAACTATGGGAAAAGAGGCAGAGGCACGAAGTTGAAAGAAGGTTTGGTATTGGCAATTGAGCCCATGATTAATTTGGGAGTTAAGTCAATCAAACAAGCAGAAGACGGATGGACAGTGGTTACCGCAGACGGTTTACCTTCTGCACATTTTGAACACGATGTGGCCATCGGCAAAGGAAAAGCTGATATCCTATCGAGTTTTGAGTTTATTGAAGAAGTATTAAATATTAAAGAAGAAGTTTGAAATTATAAAATATGGCAAAACAGCCGTCAATAGAACAAGATGGAGTCATCATCGAAGCGTTGTCAAATGCAATGTTTCGTGTTGAACTGGAAAACGGGCATGTTATTACAGCACATATTTCCGGCAAGATGCGGATGCACTACATCAAAATTCTACCCGGTGATAAAGTGAAAGTAGCCATGTCTCCTTATGATTTATCTAAGGGAAGAATTACCTTCAGGTATAAGTAAGCTTATTGAATAGTATCAGAGATAAAAAGTTAATAAAATGAAAGTTCGGGCATCTTTAAAGAAACGATCTTCTGACTGCAAAATCGTCCGCAGAAAAGGAAGATTGTACGTAATCAACAAGAAAAACCCAAAATTCAAGCAACGTCAGGGCTAAGCTCTGTATAAAGCTGAATGGCATTTGAAAATTTACCGCTAAGGGTATAAACAATAGATCAAACAATGGCACGAATCGCAGGAATCGATTTACCAAAAAACAAAAGAGGTGTAATAGGGTTGACCTATATCTACGGTATCGGTCGTAGAACTTCTCAGAATATTCTTGACAAAGCTGGTGTTGATGTCAGCAAGAAAGTTGAAGAATGGAATGACGAAGAGCTTTCCGTTATCCGTAAGGAGATCAACGACAACCTCAAAGTAGAAGGTGCACTTCGCTCGGAAGTTCAATTGAACATCAAACGTTTGATGGATATTGGATGTTACCGTGGCATTCGTCACCGTACCGGTTTGCCATTGCGCGGTCAAAGGACCAAGAACAACTGTCGAACCAGAAAAGGAAAGAGAAAAACCGTTGCTAACAAAAAGAAAGCAACTAAATAGGTTGCGCCTTCTGTTTCGTTCAGTACAGGCATAATTGAAAAGTATTATGGCAAAAACAAGCTCTAAGAAAAGAAAGGTCAAAGTTGACGCGGTTGGACAAGCGCATATTCACGCTAGTTTCAACAACATTATCGTCACGCTGACAAATGGCATGGGCCAGGTTATTTCCTGGTCAACAGCTGGAAAAATGGGTTTCCGCGGTTCCAAGAAAAACACTCCTTATGCTGCGCAACAAGCTGCTCAGGATTGTTCCAAAGTAGCTCACGATGCTGGCCTTCGCAAGGTGAAAGTTTATGTAAGAGGACCTGGTTCTGGTCGTGAATCTGCTATCAGAAGTATCCACAACTCGGGTATTGAAGTGATGGAGATCATCGATGTCACGCCAATGCCACACAACGGGTGTCGTCCTCCTAAAAGAAGACGAGTCTAATTTTAACTTAATCAGCAACGCGCAGTGATGCGCATCTGAAACTATAATTACAAGAAAGAATGGCACGATACAGAGGTCCAAAATCGAAGATAGCCCGTAAGTTCAAGGATCCCATCTTTGGCCCCGACAAAGTTCTCGATAAAAAGAGCTATCCTCCTGGCCAGCACGGCAACAGCAGAAGGAGAACTAAGCAATCTGAATATGCGGTTCAGCTCATGGAGAAGCAAAAGGCCAAGTATACTTACGGTATTCTTGAGCGTCAGTTTTCGAATTTGTTCGGGAAGGCTTCCCGTAGAAAAGGAATCACAGGTGAAGTATTGCTGCAATTGTGCGAAGCCCGTCTGGACAACACTGTTTTTAGATTGGGCATTGCTCCTACCAGAAGAGGTGCACGTCAATTGGTTAGCCACAGACACGTAATTGTGAACGGAACAGTAACAAACATTCCTTCCTACCAGTTGCGTCCGGGTGATGTCATTGAAGTACGTGAAAAGTCTAAATCATTAGAGGCAATTTCTGAATCAGTAGCATCTATTTCTAACAGCTTTCCATGGTTGGAGTTTAACCGTGAAACGTTGACTGGAACATTTGTTGCGTTGCCAGAACGAGAAGACATTCCTGAAAACATCAAGGAACAACTGATCGTTGAACTTTACTCTAAATAAGAACATTAATAGTTAAACATAAACATTGGAGCCTGGCCAAAGGATTCGTTAGACCTTCTTCAATCTTTCAAATCGCGCAACCAGGAAACAATTAAAACGAAGAAAACTATGGCTATTTTAGATTTTCAGAAGCCGGATAAAGTAATCATGCTCAATTCAGATGAGCATGCTGGCCAATTCGAGTTTAGACCACTCGAGCCCGGTTACGGTATAACAGTTGGAAATGCTCTCAGAAGGATTTTGTTATCATCTCTCGAAGGTTTTGCCATCACCTCAGTTCGAATTGAGGGGGTAGACCACGAATTTTCAACTATCAAAGGTGTTCAGGAAGATGTTACAGAACTAATTCTGAACCTCAAACAAGTACGCTTTAAGCAACAAATCGAAGACACCAACCAGGAGACAGTTACTGTTAAGATAAGTGGCAAAGATGCCCTGACTGCTGGAGACATTGGTGAGTTCACGTCTGGTTTTCAAGTTTTGAACCCTGATATGGTGATTTGTAACATGGTACCATCAGTTGAATTGCAGATGGAACTTAAAATCAGCAAGGGCCGTGGATATGTTCCTGCTGAAGAAAACAAATCAGCTGGTGCTCCATTGGGAGAGGTTGCTATCGATGCTATCTTCACGCCAATCCGAAATGTAAAATACACGATTGAGAATTATCGTGTTGAGCAAAAAACGGATTACGAGAAGTTGATTATGGATGTTCAATCGGATGGTTCTATTCACCCGAAAGATGCCTTGAAAGAAGCTGCGAAGATTTTGATTCATCACTTCATGTTGTTCTCTGATGAGAAAATTACACTCGATACCGAAGAAAAAGGTGCTGAGGAAGAGTTTGATGAAACATCATTGCACATGCGTCAATTGCTCAAAACGAAGTTGGTCGATATGGACCTTTCAGTGAGAGCATTGAATTGCCTGAAAGCTGCTGATGTGGAAACATTGGGAGATCTGGTAATGTTCGACAAAAATGACTTGTTGAAGTTTAGAAACTTCGGTAAGAAGTCATTGACTGAATTGGAAGACTTGGTTGAGACCAAAGGATTGCACTTCGGAATGAACATCTCGAAATACAAATTGGAAAAGGACTGAGCAGAAAGTTAGTTTTAACCTTCTAGCCAATACAGTAGAGTAATGAGACACAATAAGAAATTCAATCATCTCGGAAGAAAGAGCCCGCATCGTAAGGCAATGTTGTCTAACATGGCTTGTTCCCTGATTGAGCACAAGCGCATCAATACCACTGTTGCAAAAGCGAAAGCGTTGCGCATGTACATTGAGCCTATTATCACCAAGTCGAAGGATGATTCGACACACTCAAGAAGAAATACCTTTAGTCAGTTGAAAGACAAGACTGCTGTTAGCGAACTATTTCGTGAAATAGCTCCAAGGGTAGCAGAAAGGCCAGGTGGTTACACTCGTATCATCAAAACTGGTTTTAGGTTAGGTGATGCCGCTGAGATGTGTATGATTGAATTAGTCGACTTCAACGATGTGTATGTCACAGAGAAGAAAGCCGCTAAGTCTAAAACACGCAGACGTAGAAGAAGTGGTGGACAAGTTGCTGCTGAAACAGTAGAAGCTACAGAAGCTCCAAAAGCTGAAGCACCAGCTGAAGAGGCTGCACCAGCTCCCGAAGCAAAAGTTGAGGAAGTGGTAGCTGAAGCTACTGAGGCCCCTGCCGAAGAAGCGAAAGAGGAAGAGAAGAAAGAGGATGCGCCTGCTGAAGGAGACAAAGACGGAGAAGAGAAAAAAGATGCCTAAGCATTTTTTGTTAAATATTTCTTGTATAAAAGAGGATAAGGTGCTAGCATCTTATCCTCTTTTTTTAATTTTGAATTTATGAAATTCAGAGAAAGACCACCAGCAGTTTTACTACTTCAAGACGGCACCGTTTTTCATGGAAAAGCGGTTGGAAAAATTGGGGTAGCCACAGGAGAAATTTGTTTTAATACGGGAATGACCGGTTATCAGGAAATCTTTACAGACCCTTCCTACTACGGCCAGATTCTTTTGATGACGCCCTCTCACATAGGGAACTATGGCACGTTTGCTGAGGAGGAGGAATCAGAAAGCATGAAGATTGCGGGATTAGTTTGTAAGAAATTTTCAGATACTTATTCACGACCGGTCGCGGATAGTAGCATTCAGGATTATTTTGAAGGGCAGCAAATGGTAGGGATCTCTGATGTGGACACCCGGGCCGTTGTTCGATACATACGCGACAAAGGAGCCATGAACGCCATCATTTCTTCTGATGAAACCGACATCCCTAAATTACAAGCCATGTTGGATGAAGTTCCGTCCATGGAAGGATTGGAATTGGCTTCGAAAGTAAGTACAAAGGAAGTATATGAGTTCGGTGACCCCAATGCAGAATTGAAAGTATCTGTTTTGGACATCGGAGTGAAGAAAAATATTTTGCGTTGCCTGGCAGAACGCGGTTGCTACTTAAAGGTTTTCCCGATGACGGCTACTGCTGAGGAAATGGTTGCCTGGGGGCCTGATGGCATCATGCTTTCCAACGGACCTGGAGACCCTTCGCCATTGACAGGAGTTATCGATACAGTGCGTCAGTTGATTGCTGATCGCTGGCCTGTATTTGGCATCTGTCTGGGGCACCAAATCATTGCATTGGCGAGTGGATTAACTACTTCAAAAATGCACAACGGACACCGAGGGGCAAACCATCCCGTGAAAAACCTCATTTCAGGAAAGGGCGAAGTTACTACTCAAAACCACGGTTTCGTAGTGGACAAGGAAAGCGCTGAAAAGGCTGATAATATTGAGATTACGCACCTTCATCTAAATGACGATTCTCTGGCAGGGATGCGATTGAAAGATAGGCCCGTGTTCTCAGTACAGTATCACCCGGAATCTTCTGCCGGACCTAATGACGCACGTTATTTGTTCGATGAATTCATCGATATGATGCGGTCCAATGTGAAGCAACAAAAAATGGAAGTTTCCAATTAGAAACAATTCGTTAACAACACCGATCGAAAGACAAATTTTATGTCCAGTATCTCCAGAATTTTTGCCCGCCAGATTTTAGATTCCAGGGGCAATCCAACTATCGAAGTTGAAGTAACGACCGAGGCTGGTGCCGTAGGAGTTGCTGCTGTGCCTTCTGGCGCTTCAACAGGAGTGCATGAAGCTGCAGAATTACGCGATGGAGACAAAGGCGTATATCTTGGAAAGGGAGTGCTGCGCGCTGTGCAAAATGTCAACAGTTTTTTGAATGAGGAACTGGCTGGAATACCTGTTGACGAGCAAGATAAGCTGGACCAGATAATGGTTGAGTTGGACGGCACAAGTAACAAAGCGAACATCGGGGCAAATGCTATTTTAGGTGTTTCTCTGGCTGCTGCTAAAGCTGCTGCTCAGGAACATGCCATGCCCTTGTACCGTTATATTGGTGGTGTGCGGGCACATGTGCTGCCGATACCAATGATGAATATCCTCAACGGTGGTTCACATGCTGACAATAAAATCGATTTTCAGGAATTCATGGTCATGCCTGTTGGTGCTTCAACTTTTTCTGAAGCATTGCGCATGGGCACCGAAACATTTCATCATTTGAAATCAGTTTTGAAGTCCGAAGGGCTTTCTACCAATGTTGGAGATGAGGGTGGCTTTGCTCCCAACATCAACTCCAATGAAGAGGCGATTCAATATGTTATTCGCGCGATTGAAGCTGCTGGTTATCGACCAGGAGAAGACATGTACATTGCGATGGATGCTGCTTCATCTGAATTTTACAACGAAGAAGAAAAAGTTTACCATTTTCACAAGTCCACCGGAGATAAGTTGACTTCCGCTGAAATGACTTCCTACTGGAAAGATTGGTGCAGCAAATACCCCATCGTTTCGATTGAAGATGGCATGGCGGAAGATGATTGGGACGGTTGGAAAGGATTAACGGATGTGTTGGGTGACAAAATACAACTGGTCGGAGATGATCTTTTTGTTACCAATACCCAGCGCCTTGCCCGAGGTATTGAGAATGGAATTGCCAACTCAATTTTGATCAAAGTCAACCAAATTGGCACTTTGACCGAAACGATTGACGCGGTGCGGATGGCTACGGCTTACAGTTATACCTCTGTGATGAGCCACCGTTCGGGAGAAACAGAAGATACTACGATTGCTGATTTGGCTGTGGCATTGAACACCGGTCAGATTAAAACAGGATCAGCATCACGGTCAGATAGAGTTGCGAAATACAACCAGTTACTTCGAATAGAAGATCAACTTGGAAGTTCTGCCCAATATCTGGGTCGTGGCTTTCCTTATGTGTAGTGGTAGCCTTGTGAAATCGTGGTAGTATCGTTATATTCGTGAGGAGAGCAGCTACCTGCAATCTTTACCTCATTTTTAATGTTTTTGAACTAAGCGAATGTCTGAATTTGCAAAATTATTTGTTGACGGAAAAGAATACGAATTACCAATCGTAACGGGAACCGAGAACGAGAGAGCTATTGATATCAGTAAACTTAGAGCGCAAAGCGGATTAATCACGCTGGACCCAGGGTTTAAAAATACAGGCTCTACGAGCAGTGGAATTACTTACCTGGATGGAGAGAACGGAATTTTGCGTTATCGTGGATATCCGATTGAACAACTAGCAGATAAGTGTACGTTCCTGGAAGTGGCTTACCTTATCATTTATGGGGAGCTACCGAATCAAACTCAGTTTGGTGATTTCAGTGGCAGTATTACACATCACACTCTCATTCACGAAGACTACAAAAGTATTCTGGAGCGTTTTCCATCGAATGCGCATCCTATGGGTGTTTTGTCTTCGCTGATCACATCGCTGACAGCATTTTATCCTGATTCGCTTGACCCAAATCGTTCAGGTGCTGAGGTCGATTTGAGCATTGTTCGATTGTTGGCGAAAATGCCAACTCTTGCGGCTTGGTCGTTCAAAAATGAAATTGGTCATCCATTTGTCTACCCTGACAACACACAGGATTACTGCTCGAACTTTTTGAAGATGATGTTCTCCATTCCTGCGGAAGATTATGAAGTCGACCCCGTGGTGGCAGATGCACTGGACAAATTACTGATACTGCATGCCGATCATGAGCAAAACTGTTCTACTTCTACAGTACGGGTAGTCGGCTCATCGCATGCGAGCCTCTATGCTTCCATCTCTGGAGGTATCAATGCACTTTGGGGGCCTCTTCATGGAGGTGCTAACCAAGCAGTGATTGAGATGTTGGAAAGCATTCGTGAAGACGGTGGCAATATCAAGAAATACCTGCAAAAAGCAAAAGACAAAGAAGACCCTTTCCGATTGATGGGCTTCGGTCACAGAGTTTACAAGAATTTCGATCCGCGTGCCCGCATCATTAAAAAGGCAGCAGATCAAGTGTTGGAAAAATTGGGTGTGGTTGACCCTGTGTTAGACATCGCCAAAGAATTGGAAGAAGCAGCACTGAAAGACCAGTATTTTGTCGACAGGAAATTGTACCCGAATGTTGATTTCTATTCTGGAATCATCTACAGGGCAATGGGCATCCCTACTCAAATGTTTACCGTAATGTTTGCCCTCGGCAGACTACCCGGATGGATTGGGCAATGGAAGGAGATGCGACAAAACAACGAACCTATTGGTCGACCAAGGCAGATCTACACCGGAGCCACCGAGCGCTCGTTGATTGCGATGAGTGACCGGTAATCCCTGGATAATTAATTATTGTATTGAATGATAACTGCGCGAGCAGTAAAGACTGGATGAAGTATGAGCATGGAAACCCTCAAAGAAAAGTTTGCAAAGAAAGCCTTGCCATTGGCAGGGGAGGTGAAGGCGTTTATTAAGGAGAGAGGAGATGAGGTAGTTTCTCAAGTTACCCTGGGCCAGCTGTATGGTGGCATGAAGGGGGTAAAAGGCTTGGTTACGGAAACGTCCAAGCTTGATCCAGAAGAAGGCATCCGATTCAGAGGATTCTCTATTCCTGAGTTGCGGGATGAGTTGCCTAAGGCTCCAGGCGGAAATGAACCTTTGCCTGAAGGTATTTTTTACCTGATGTTGATTGGTGAAATGCCTACCGCAAAAAACGTGATTAACGTAAGTAACAACTGGGCACGAAGAGCAATTGTACCCAAACATGTATTTGACGTATTGGACACGTTGCCCAGGGGAACGCACCCCATGACGCAGTTCAGTATCGCAATCCTTGCTTTGCGAACAGAATCTGTTTTTGCAGAGGAGTACCGCAAAGGAATGAACAAGAAGGATTACTGGGCAGCAACCTACGAAGATGCCATGAACCTGATTGCGCGTCTTCCAAGAATTGCTGCTTACATCTACCGCAAAACGTATCACGATGGCGATCACATCGAGCCAGATCCCAAATTGGATTGGGCAGCAAATTTTGCGCATATGCTCGGATTTGACAGCGATGACTTTAAGCGATTGATGCGCCTATACATGACAATCCATTCAGATCATGAAGGAGGCAACGTTTCTGCTCATACCAACCATTTAGTCGGTTCGGCACTCAGTGATGCTTACTATTCTTTCTCTGCTTCCATGAACGGTTTGGCCGGTCCATTGCACGGTTTGGCAAATCAGGAAGTAATCAGATGGATTCTGAAAATGCAGGAAGAATTGGGCGGTGGAAAGCCATCCAAAAAACAGATTGCAGACTACGTGCACCGGACCTTGGAAGAAGGAAAGGTTATTCCTGGTTATGGTCATGCTGTGTTGAGAAAAACGGATCCCCGGTACACTGCTCAGTATGAATTTGCCAAGCAATACATTCGCAACGATGCCATTATTGACATTGTACACGATGTATACGAAGTAGTTCCTCCAATACTCGAGTCACTAGGAAAGGTGAAAAACCCTTGGCCGAATGTGGATGCCCATTCAGGAGCTTTACTGGTACATTATGGAATGAAAGAGTATGATTTCTATACCGTAATGTTTGGTGTTTCCAGAGCACTTGGAGTAATGTCTCAACTGATTTGGGACCGCGCTTTAGGACTTCCTATCGAACGACCAGGTTCTACTACAACAGAGCTGTTGATGAAGGAATTGGGGCATACGCCTTAATTCGAAATCGATTTCATGCAGGTCTTTCAACTCTTGGGTATGGAAGGCTGGTGTCTTGACAATGGCCTTGTTTTTGTAATTAGTCGGCCATGAAGTTTTACGATCTTTTTTTTAGCCGTTTTAGCGTTCACTTTCTTTTCTGGAGTGCCGTCCTTTGTTTGCCGCTTTTGCCGTTTACCGGAAGGGCTCAGACCTCCAACAACTCGACCTTTGGTGGAGCTTTTACTCCTCATGGAGACATGCGAATACTCATTGTATTTGCGGGGTTTGCGGATGCCAATGGATCGGGCGCTCAGAAACTCAATCATTGGGAAGATGAATGGCCTTTCAAAAGCCTCCCTGATTATGTCGACAAAAAAGAGGCTACCGCCCATGGTATAGTTTACAGCGATTATTCTGATTTTGAAACCTACAAGGACAGCAACCACACCAATCTTTCCAGGCTTTATTACGAAATGTCATTGGGTAAATTTCGCCTTGTTGGTGATGTTTTTAATAACCCCAGGACGGGTAAAGCTGCTCGCATAAATATTGATCCTACCGCATCGAATCCGGATTTTCCAAAGGCGGCCCGCTCTTGGGGCCAGTGCAATGCAAGGGTGCTTCACAAGATGCGCAAACAATATCCCGATTTTGATTGGTCACCCTATGACAACCGGACAAATTCCCCTGGTTACAAATTTGATGGTGTAGAGAAAGGACCTGACGGCAAACCCGATTTCATCATCATTGTTTACCGGCACAACAAACACTGGAAAATACAGCCTTTGCGTTACATGGAACGTTGGCATGGATCAGGAGGAGGGTACTCTGTTATGGATGGCATTCCTCCCGATTTTGAATACAATGGGTACACCTTCGACAGAGCCGGATTTACACAGCCTGAAGGACAAGGGAAGCCTGAAGATTTGTTGAAGTACATGGAACATGAAATTGCGCATGAACTATATTCTTGCCCGCATGTGTTGGGTGCGAATGGGGCAGGAGGACGCAGGTGGGCATTTCCTGCAAGTGGATATGGCATGATGTCCAGTTGGGCAAAGGTGATGCGCTGCGCGAATGGCTGGGAGCGCTGGGTGCTGGGATGGATAGATTTAACTACCGGACAGGAACAGACCTCATCGGATATTCAATCTGCCAAGGACCTGAATGAAACGGGTGAATATGTTTTGCGCGATTTTATTACCACGGGAGACGCAGTAAGAGTGAAGATTCCTAATACAGAAGACCAATATCTTTGGATAGAAAACCATCAAAAGGAATCTGTTTTCGATGAGCAACCTTGGGTGGGAGCGAAGGTTTCCAAAGACGGAGAGTTGATTCCCCCCTCTGAAAAAGGCATCTACATGTATGTGGAGAATGTGTTGAGCGACAGAACGAAGATAACGCGGAGGATGGTGAATGATATGACCAAAGTAAATGGCATTCGTCTCCTCAATGCGCAGGGTAATTTCGACTACAACCACAGCGAGGTAGCACCCGAACCCAGTTGGGATTATTTCTGGCGCAATACGCTCTTTACGTACCAACGAGCAAAACCAAACCCGATCAGTGGCAGTAATCCCTACCTGGCTTATCCAGATGATTATCCCATCAAATCGACTGAACCAGGCAGCGATGGAAAAATTGGTTACTACAATCACTTCAATGGAGGTCAGAACGAATCAAATCCCATTGTTCGCGAAACAAATGGATCGGATACCCGAATATTGTATGCACATCTGGGAGGGGTAAATACAGAGGCGCGCCAATTATTCGGCCGTAGGAGCAATGCTTTTCAGGTAGGGGATTCTGTGGGGTTGTCGGGCATCATGCCGGTGCTCAATTTTCCACTTTACAACAAGCGCCAAAGTCACTTGGAGCCGTATGTGCTAAATGGGATGAAAGTTGTTTTTGTGGCACAAAATGAGAAGGGCGAAATGACCATCCGTATAGAATTTAACGACAGAAGCGTCAATACGGATCAACGTTGGTGCGGAAGGTTAATACTCCCAGCAGCGGAAGGAGATGGCCATGCATTGGAAATTCAAAACGAGGCCACACTTTTACTCGATAGAAGCGGAACAGCTGACCGGCACACGCCAACCAGCGAAGGAACGTTGGTGAATCCAACGACATTGTCTTGTCAGCCGGGTAGTTCAATACGCATTGCGAAAGGCAGCCAGTTAATCATCGATAACGGCAGCACCATGATTCTTTCTTCTGAAAGTATCCTCGTGATAGAAGAGGGCGCTCAACTCATTTTACGCAATGGCGCGGGTCTGATAGCAGATGAAAAAGCCCGCATTGTAGATGTGTCAGGTGCCGGAATCAAACAGGAAGCCGGTACATTGCTCCAGATTCCTGCCACCACCCGGGAATGATTTAGTTGCGCTGCACCACGAATTGGTTGCTGACGACACCAGTTGAGTGTTTTAGCAAGTAGACATAACTTCCTTCGGACATGCCGTCTGTGCTCATCTCAAATCGGTTGTTGCTTCCGACCAAGTTTTGCTGGCGAATCAATTGGCCCTGCACATTATAAATCAGGAGTTGGGTTGGCTGTTGGTCAAGGTCGCTGTAATCAAACACAATGCGGTCATCTGCTGGATTCGGATATACTTTTATCACTTCACCAGAGGATTTTAATTGTTGCAACCCAACTGATTGATCCTGATTGGCCAATACATATTCTCCCTTAAACAAGGAATCTATGGTGACCACTCCAAACTTGTCCGTGCTGTTGTTGAGGTCGTTGATGGAGTAATATTCAAATACCCGCCAATCTTTAGAAGGGTCTTCTCGGTAGAGGAGGTGCAAACTGTCCTCAATATCGGTGATGAGATCATTGTCGAGGAAACCACCATTGCCCGAGCTCTCCTTACCATCGTAAAAAAGCGTAGCACCCATTTCCAATCCTGCCGGAAAAATGCCGTCAACACGCCAATACCGATTGGGAGAGAGCGCCATTTTTAACTTGGACACATCTTTAATGGGATCTGGCCAGGTCCAGTTATGTTCAATGCGTAAAAAGGCAGAATCAGCAACCTCGTGCACATCCACCTCCATCAAGGCGCGTGTCATATTGAAGGCTCCAGGAGCCTTAATCGTGACCTGATTATCAGAGATAGCATGAGAGATGCGGTTGTTGATATTGAGTGTTGTGTAAGCAGGCGCAAAGGGCAGCGAAAAGGTGAAACTATCGTATTCATCAGACATAATAATCTGCTGGGTATTCAGTATCCAATCAGAAGACATGAAGGTAAGTTCGAGTGGTACATTGTCATACAGAGCTGGCGCTCCGGTTAATTTTTGGTGTACAAAAACTTCCACATCCATGAGTGCAGTGCCTTGGGTTACATGAAAAGAGTCAACAGCAAAATGTGGGAATCCCGGGTTAAAAACCCAATCCTCAAAGAAATCGTTCAGATCAATGTTGGATGAGGTCGACAGTTGATCGCGCAAATCTTCGCTGCTCACATGGGTAAATGCATTGTTGGTTAAAAAGTCACTCATGCTGCTGAAAAATGCCTGGTCACCCATGTAGGATCGAAGCGTGTGTGCTACAAGCCCGCCCTTGTCATACACATGATCGCCATAAGTGTATTCATGTGGAATGCCTGAAACAGCACGAAATTCATCTTCTAAGTGGTGTGCGTAACGAAGCACGTTCAGGTGCTCAGAATTAACCGCTTCAATGGAAGCCTCCCAGCCATAGACATGCTCCAGGAATAGTTTTTCCATGTAGGTAGCCATCCCTTCATTGATCCACATGTCTTCAGCCGTTTCGCAAGTCACCAGGTTGCCCCACCACATATGGCCCAATTCATGCGCCATGAGTGTTTCGGAGTTGAGTGTTCCGTTGGCGGCAAATTGCGGGTAGGCAATGTTGGAGGCATGCTCCATCGCCCCGGAGTTAAAAGGCACCAAAGAGTAGCCCACTTTGTTCCACTGGTAAGGACCGTAGCGCGTTTCAAATGCTTCAATCGCAGCGCCAAGGTTGGCAAATGAATTTTTTAGGTTGGTTGTATCGCTAGCCCTGGCAAATAGTTGGATGGGGATAATGTTGTTAATGCCTGCATGCACTTGATTCACAACCGTGTAATCTGCCACCGCAACACAAGCCAGATAAGATGGAATTTCTTCCGCCATTTCCCAATGCCAGGTGATCGTGTCGCCAACCAAAGTATCTTGCGAGATAAGCGCTCCATTGCAAGCGGCCATTTTTCCACCCGATGTGGTGATGTTAAAAGCAAAAGTGGCCCGTTCCACAAAATTGTCGAAGCAAGGAAACCAAACCCGGCCATAGTTGTGAGGGTTGGCTGCAAAGCCAACTCCCAGGTTAAAGGCGTGTCCCGACTGAAAATAAAACCCACCCCAACCAGAAGCATCTCCTTGTGGCGAACCTTGGTAGTAGACTTCTACCCACGAAGTTTCTCCCAATGTCAGTGCATTGCTGAGGTTTATCTGCAACAACGTGTCATCATAAGCGTAAGTGAGAGGGCCTGAAACCGCAACAATTGAGTCGACCTGCATCTCCAATAAATCAAGAAACAAGTCCTGTGTGCCCCCTACGAGATCGGTAAATGTGATGCGACAACTGCCATGAACGGATTCATTGGTAAAGTCGGTTATGTTCAGATTGATTTGGTAATGCTCTATGTTGATGGTATCACTCCGGCTGTTGGCTGCGTTGAAGGGAGGTAATAAAGGAATCTCCTTTTGCCCCGAATGACGGTGTTGGCATGTATTCCTATTCTCTGGTTCTGTTGACCAGGAATTGAATGAAGCCACGCTGAACAGTATGATTAAAATAATTGTTCTAAATGTAAATTGAATTCCTGTCATGGGATAAATTGAATTGTTCAAAAAAATCAGGCTTAATTAAAAGAAGACAATTGCTGATTCATCGAAGTATTATGGGGTTTGAGCTAATAATCATTTCATTCATTCAAAAATACGGAAATTCCGGGGCAACGAATGGTGGTATTCTCAGTCCTGTTAAAAATGATTTTTTGTAATCCCAATGACAATATAAGGAGGTAAAAAGCCATTAATTAGTACCTTGAAGCGGGAAAGCAGTGGATTGTTAAATTGATAATTAAAAAAGAATCGGTATGAAGCCATCGGGCGAGTTGTTCAAACTTATCAAATCACTGACGAAATCAGAAAAGCGCTTTTTTAAATTGAGTTCATCGTTGCAAGCTGGTGAAAAGAATTACCTGAAGCTGTTCGATGCCATAGAAAAGCAGAAAGAATACAACGAAGAAGAGATCAAGGAGCTGTTCAAAAAAGAGCGCTTCATCAAACATCTTCCTTCAGAGAAAAATCACCTTTATAAGCTTATTCTCAAAAGCTTACGCATTTACCATGCGGAAAATTCAGTCAGTTCTCAGCTAAAGGAGGACATTCGAAGCATCGAGATACTATATGCCAAGGCGCTATACAGCGAATGCAGCAAGCTCATCAAGAAGTCCAAGAAAATGGCCTACGCCAATGAGAAATTCTACTACCTGGTAGAATTAATCAAATGGGAGAAGATGTTGCTGGAGGAAGAATACCTTTCAGGCCTTTTTGACAAGGATCTCAATACGTTGATCGTTGAAGAGCAGGAAGTGATTGAAAAATTGCGGAACCTGGCAGAATACCAAATGCTGTATTCGAAAATCAACTATGTATTTAGAATCGGTGGTTATTCCAGAAATGATCAGGAACGCAAGATTGTAGAGGAGATTTCAAATTACCCGTTGATCAAAGGACAGAATACGGCTCTCTCACGCAGGGCAGCAGCCTCGTGCTATTACATCAAGGGTTTGTGCGCGGTGACCAACCACGATTTGGAAGCCTCTTTCGCGAACTTTTCAAGGGTAGTACAAATCTTCGAAGAGAACCCCGTATTGATTCAGGACATTCCCAAGCAATACATTAAATCGTTGAGCAACCTGTTGTTGTATTACATCAACTCCAGAAACTTCGATGCCTTCTTCGATGTGGTAGAAAAAATGCGCTCGTTGAAGCAGCAACCAGGATTTGCCAGTACTGACATTCAGCTGAAAATTTTCACCTCTTCCTTTTACTTTGAGTTGCTGGCCTACGATAGAATGGGACAGTATGACAAGGGAATTGAGATTGTTCAGGACATCCTGGATGGAATTGACAAGTACGATGACAAGATCACCAAAGAAGAGGTCATCCTGTTTTACTATACCATTGCTTACACCCATTTTGGAGCAGAAGATTACCGTCAGGCACTGAGCTGGTTGAACCGCGTTCTCAATGACAACGAGACCAATTTGCGGCAAGACGTGTACAGCTTTGCGCGGTTGTTTAACCTGGTCATTCATTTTGAATTGGGCAACTACGACTTGTTGGACTACATCGTTAAATCGACCTCTCGTTTCTACCTCAAACGCAAACGCGAATACAACCGCGAATACCGATTTGAAACGGCCTTTTTGAAACACATCAAAAAAGCCGCTAAGGTGGCCGACAAAAAAGACAAACTCAAAGTTGCCTTTGAAGAATTGAAAGAGGAGTTAGAGGAAATCTTGACTGATCACTACGAAAGAGTAGCGTTGGAATACTTTGATTTTATTTCCTGGGTAGATTGCAAATTGGAAGATGTTTCCTTTGCAGAAATCAAGAAACAACGAGCATTAGCTCCTGCTTGATTTTAATCCCATTGGTAATTGAAGACCTGCGGACGGTGCACCTCCACTTCGAGGTGATCGATCCATAGGTCTGATTTTCCGGTGTTCCACACATAACATTTTATGATGTCGTTGGGCTGCACGTCTTTAGGAAAAGGGCGTGTCAGCAAAGGCGACCTCCAGCTTCCAAAAGCGGAAAAATCACCTATTTCAGCACCATGCCACGAGATGGTTTCTCCGTCCCGAATGAAGGTCATGACCATTACTGCTTTAGCACCCTCAGTCAATTGAGCTTTTGTTTTAAAGTTGATCAATGTCCTGGATGTTTTGTCGGTGAGGTCCCCAACTTTTGCCTCAAAGGTGGTACTGAATTCAATTCCTGCCCCCATTTTTTGTGCAAAATCGCCTGTCCACATTTCATTGGTATCCAGCGGGGCTGTTCCTTGTTTCCAAAAATTACCGGTTTCTTCCAAATCCTGCACGCTGTGAAATAGCACATCCTTTTCGTAGCGCTTCCCCTTCTTGTACAACGTGATGTCAGAATTAAAATGTACGTGGCGTTCGACTACCTCGGGGTAATGTTTTCGGATGATTTCTTCTGCTTCAAAAGGGTTGTAGCGGGAAGACCATCCATAGGTAAAATAGGTGGTAATAGAAGATTGCACCACCTGCTGCAATTCGCCTATCTCGGCCCCGTGTGACAATTGATCCATCTCCACATCCAAGGGCCGTCCTTGCTTGTCAAAGTAATATTGAAAGTAGTAAGGGTTGTTGATATTGATGACTTCTGTCAATTGAGCTTTGGCCAACACGTCTTCCCATTCCATCAATTTGGTCGCCAATTCTTCAAACACACCAAAATGCTCTTTGTCATAAAAGCGCTTTTCCTCGGAAGTGTCAAATGCCACTAACAGCAACAAGAGAAACGCCATAGGAGGCGACCAACGAGGCAACGTTCGGTAAATGAGCGCTGCCAGAAAAAAGAGGCAATAAACCGAAGAAAATAGCAAGGTAGAATGCTGTACTACAGGCGCTACCAATATCGAATAACAGAAACCAATCAAAAAGGGGAGTCCAAAGAACAGGAGACTAAGTCCATGAAATTTGTTGAAGGCACTTTTATCCAGGAGTAATCCACCTATCCCAAATATTCCAGCAACTGCTGCAATGATAAGGGATGAATTAAATATATAGTACAAGTGTTCGAAGAAGAAAAAATTACTCGGTGGTGGCAACCATTCTCCAATTCCCTTTTGACCGAATTGATCCATAAAAACTCCGAGATGGGGCACAAACAGTAATGCGATCGCTGCACCAGCAATTATAAATGGGAGCCGTGTTTTTTTGTTGGTGTAAAACAATCCAGTTACGCCAACAATGCCCGCAAGCATGAAGCTGAAATAGTGAAAGTAAGTTGAGAGCGAAGCAAAAAGGACGTACCCAATCAAATGTCCCCAGTGAGGTTTGGCATCAAAAAGATAACGCGTCCAGAAATAGACCATCGCGAGGGAGAATGCCAGCGCCAGACTGTAAGGGCGGGCGAGTTGACTGTAGAGGATATAGAACTCCAGGCCGGCCATGAAAGATATGGCGATCAGGGCCGTGCCTTTGTTGAACCATCGACTGGCAATCAGGAAGGCCAGGATAAGGGAGGCAATGCCAGCAAGAATAAAGGGGATTCGAAAAGTGGATACATCATTTCCAAACCAACCGGTCCAAAACCAGACAAAAGTTTGATAACCTGCGGGGTGCCCTTCTACACGAACACCGTGATCGATGAGATCCTGAAAATTGTCGAACTGCACCCGGTTGAGTGCACTTAATTCATCATTGGAAAGGGACCAGTCGTCATAGGCATGAAAACGCATAAATGCTCCCAGCCCAACAATGAGGAACAGGACGATATACGTATAAACGGGCTTGTTTTCCAAGGTTTACTGCCGTTGTCTGACCGCCTCATAAAGTAACACTGCGCAGGCGACAGAGACGTTCAAAGATTTTATTTGACCTTGCATCGGAATGGAGGCCATCACATCGCAGTAGCGCAAACTGGATGTAGAAATTCCTTTTTCTTCAGAACCCATAATGATGGCCGTGGGAATGTCCATTTTAACCGGGTAATAATTGTCGGGAGCTTTCTCTGTGCAGGCCACGACCTGAATACCCGATTGTTGCATAAATTTGAGGGTGTCCTTAAAAGAATGTACCCGGCAAATAGGCACATTGTACAACGCTCCTGCAGAAGTTTTTACTGCATCAGCATTGATGCGCGCTGCACCCGTGTGGGGAATGATGATGGCATGCACCCCAGCGCATTCGGCCGTTCTCACCATCGCCCCAAAATTGCGCACGTCCGTCACACCATCCATCATTAAAAAAAGAGGCGTTTCTCCGCGTTCATATATGGATGGAAGTAAATCATCCAGCTGGTAGAACTGAACAGGTGACACAAAGCCAATGGCACCTTGGTGGTTGCCTCTTACAACACGGTTGAGTTTCTCCACCGGAACAAATTGAACGGTAACGTCCAACTTTCTGGCAAGCTGTGTGAGTTCACGTGAAAGCTCACCCTGCAGACCGCGTTGCATCATTATTTTTTCTACTGCCTGATCGTTTTGCAGCGCCTCAATCAATGGCCGCAGCCCGAAGACCAAATCCGTTTGTTTCTTTTGCACCGTTATTCCCGAGTTAAGATTCTACCCTGTCGCCAACTATCCACCATTCGGTACCATCCGTTTTTGTAAATGGGCGATCGGTTGAGTCGAAAGTCATTGTCGCTAAATGGATTCTCCACTTTGATAAAGTTGACGTTGATGGAAAGATAGTTGTTTTCTTCACCATAGATCCATGTCTCAGCATGAGTCGATTTATAGATGATGTTGGGTGGACCAAAAACGACATACATCATGCCCCTATCGGTTTTCCAGCCCTCCATGTAAGAAGAGAAATATTTGTTGGCATCTTGCACCCGATTGTAGTAATTGCGGATGAGTTCACGCGCACGTTCCGGATTGTTGGCATTGTTCAACCAAAATTCGTCCAATGCCTTTTTGGGAGTATCGCTGGTCGTTAAAGCTTCAAATTCCCTTTTGGTGGTGATAAATCGCAAAGGCAGGAGCAGGTCATCTATTGTGGTCGTTTGCGGATAATCGCGGGCAAAATGAAACATCGTAAAACCTTCCCGGTCGGACGAATCCAAGGTGAAATGGTAGAAGCCCGGACGATCAACAGACACAACAAATTCATTGTTTTCACCTGCCTGGAGTACAAAAAGACTGTCGGCCTCATATTGGAAAGGCCGCGGATTGTACAAAGCAAAAGGGGGCGGAGCTATCGGAAATTCCCGCTTATAAAAACGACCATAGAGTGTTGTAGCACTGCTGTTGTGGAAGATGCGCGAAGGTTGATTGAGATGAAGGTGGTTGGAAAAGGCAGGTTTGCCCGTTTCAATGGATTTAACCAGAAAGTTTTGTCCACTTCGGTCATCCTTGCGGTTAATGCGCAAAAAGTGGGTATTGAAAACCCCACGGTGCATGTCCAACACGGTGATTTCAAGCAAGGTCAATGTTCTCTGACGGGTCTTGACTTTGATCTGGCCCGAGATATACTTGCTGTCGTTGGCATTTTTGAGCTCAATGACTTTTACCGAACCACTATCCAAGATGACCTCTGATTCAAAAGCCTCATGCAGGGCATACGAAAGTTTGACCTTGGTGGTGAACTCGAGGTTGTTGTCTTTTTTTGTATAAAGTAACTCCTCTTTCAACATGCGAAAGTAAACGGTAGTAGAGCTGTCCCCTGCGTGAAAAACCTGGAATTCAGGATGAATCGGGCTTTCCGATTTTTTATAGATATGGGAAAGGTTCGTTGAACTGAGGTTGCGCGTAGAATCGCAGGCAGTCAGAAACAGCAAGGCACAAAGAAGTAGTCCGACTGTTCTCATATTTAGTCCTCTAGCGATGTTTCCTCCCCGTCCATAAATTTTTCCGGTATCACCTTTTTGGTTTTAAGGCCCAATTCCTTGAGTTTTACCGACCTGTTGATAAGGTTACCATTGCCAGTTTTTAATTTATTCAAGGCATTTTGATACGCCAATTGAGAATCGTCCAATCCTTTTTCAATCTTGGCAAAGTCTTCCAGGAACCCAACAAATTTGTCGTAGAGTCTTCCACCTTGTTCGGCAATCTTTATAGCGTTTTTCGTTTGTTGCTCGTGCTTCCAGATAGAGGAGATAGTCTTTAAGGTAGCCAGCAAGGTCGTGGGGCTAACTATGACAATCTTGCGATCCCAGGCGTAATTAAACAAGCTTAAGTCCGATTGAATGGCGACACTGAACGAGGCTTCGATGGGTAAAAATAACAACACAAAGTCCGGTGCATTCAGTTCGGTCGCGGCAGAGTAGCTCTTTTTACTCAAGCCATCAATGTGTGCGCTCAGTGAAGTAAGGTGGCTTTTGAGCGCAGCTTCTCGTTCGACCTCGGTAGCGGCATTAACGTAAGCGTCATAATGAAGCAAGGAAACTTTAGCATCAATAATGATGTGTTTGTTGTCAGGAAGATGGATGATGACATCTGGTTGCTTGCGTTTTAGTGACCCGTCATCTTGTTGATCTTGTGTGCTAAATTGAGTGACGTATTCCTGCCCTTTTGTTAATCCAGAGCGTTCCAGTACCCTTTCCAAAATCATTTCCCCCCAGTTGCCTTGCGTTTTGTTGTCCCCTTTAAGGGCGTTGGTCAGGTTCTGGGCTTCTTTACTAATTTTCTGGTTCAGTTCAACCAAATGCCGGAGCTCTTGTTTTAAACTGGCCTTGTCCTTTAATTCTTCTTTGTGTGTTTCATCCACCTTGCGCTCAAAAGACTCAATCTTTTCGCGCAGTGGTTGCAAGATGTCTCCCAGGTTTTTTTCGTTGGAAGCGGCAAACTCCCTGGAGTTGGTTTTTAGAATTTTGTTGGCAACGTTTTCGAATTCAAGGGTAAATTTCTTCTGCAATTTATCCACCTCCTGCTTGTGTTCGATCAGTCGTTCCTCTAAGTTGCGGTAGTCCGACTTCCACTGTCCGATTTCCACATTGAGTGTTTCGTTTTTTTGTCTGGCTGTGTCCAGTTCGGTTTTTTGCTGCCGAAAGAAAGTTTCTGCTTGTTGTAAACGGTCTTCGAGTTTGCCGTTTTCCTTGTCGAGCTCGTGGATGCGGCCTTCTAATTCCGAATTATCCTGCTGAGCATCACCGTTTTTTTTACCCTTGGGAATGAGGTACCCAACCAGCGCTCCAACAGCCAACCCGATAAATAGAAAAAGAAAGTCCATAAGTCTGTTCCGAAAAGTCCAAAAATACAAATTTATAACGGCCGAAAGGGGCGGGAAAAGGCCTTCCCAACTTAAAAGTAATTCACAAACCCAAAGTGGATTTTTGCAGCACGCAACAGTATGGGATTGTTCTGTTGGCGCCCCAAGGCATAGTTGATGGAAAAGATACCGGCCTTCGTTTCAAAACTTACGCCAGCCCCAAAGCCAAACGGGCGATCGATGAGCGCTCCATCCCTTTCCTGACTGCGATCTTCGTAGTAGGCACCATCCCAAAAAAGGTAAGCGTAAGAATTTTGCTCCAGCAGGTAACGCAACTCGGTGGTGAAAATGGAATAGCTGGAAGCGGTGATGGATTCTTCGTCAAATCCCCGTAAGGTTTTGATACCACCAATTCGGAAAAGCTCATTTCGAAACATGTTCTCATTGTAAAGCAACCCTCCGTTGACTCCTACCTTTATAGTTGTTCGACTGGCCAGTGGTAAAAAAATACTGGCCGCGATATTGGATTGATACTGCACCGTTTTTAGTTCCAGCGAATCGTACATCACCGGATTGAGGTTGACGTTTCTTTTAATTTCCTTGTTGCCGACACTTCCTGAAACCAACAATTGATACCCCCTTGTAGGGTTGAGCCGGTAATCGAGCCGGTCTTTTTTGAGTGCTATCCCGTATGAATTGATCGCCACATCCAGGTAGGGAGGAGGCGTTATTTGTTCTTCCAGACCGACAGTGGAAATGATGTTGGAGGTTTGCCGGTTGAAATACACTTTCAGGTAATTACCTCCGCTCAACAAATACTGCAATCCCAATTGTCGGTGCAAATCGGTAAACAAGGTATCCCTTCTGTAAAGTTTGAGGCTTCCATCCAGACCCAATGGGGAGTTGAGCAAAAATGGATAGGTAAGGAATAACTGTAAATCCTGGGTGTTGGTTTGCAGTTTTCGCCAATTTAAATCAATTACTTCGCCACGCCCAAGGGCATTTTGCAGGTTGAGTTCGACATCTCCCGTGAACAATATTTTACCTGTTCCTTCATCGGGCAGCAGACCAATAATGCCATTAAATCGGCTTGCTTTTTTGTTTTTAAGGTGCAGAATCAAGGTGGCCTTTTCATCGGAAAAAATGACCTCATGTGGTTGCGTTTCTTCTACAAACGCCAATTCCTTTATTCGAGCACTGATACGTTTGATAAGCGATTCATTGTAAGGATCGCCTTGTTTGATGCTGAGGTAGTTGCCGATATAAGTAGCGCTGATTTTAGCATCACCTACCAGTTTGATGCTGTCGACAAGAAACAACGTGTTTTTATTCAGTTGCAATCCTGCCTGAACACCCTCTCCTTGAAACTGCACACTATCAAGGCGAATGGAGGCAAAAGGGTAGCCATGATTTTCACAATAGGTGATAACGCGGGTGAACAATTTGTTGACCTCTCGAATGTTGAAAGGGCGGCTGTAATACAATTTGTCACGAAATCCCGAACGACTCAAAATGTAATCTTCCACGTTGCCTCGTTCGAGCAATGCCCATTTATAACGCCCGCCCGTTCTGATATACGCACTCAACGAAAGAGAATCCTGGTAGAAGCTGTCTACTGAAGCAGCGATATGGCCATCTTTATACAATGCCGCCATTGTAGCCTGGAGTGCCTGATTGGCTTCAATAGCGTTGCTGTAATTGGGCTTCTTTTCCTGGTAGTCTTCCAGAATTACTTTGTTCGTAGCTCCATCAACCTGCTGTAGCTGGTATCGGAATTCCTGACAGAAACCCGAGAGGCTGGTCGCTAGTACCAAATAGATTGTTATGGAAATGAGTGCTTTCACAAAGAGCTAATTGCAGCACATTAACGGCTGCAGGACAAATGTGTTATGTCAGTTGCCAATTTATGGGTGTCAGATCTTGCTTTTCTAAAAGCTGGTTGGCGGTAGAAAAATGACCACATCCCAAAAAACCATGATGAGCGGAGAAAGGAGATGGGTGTGTACTTTGTAGAATATGGTGCTTGGAGGCATCAATTAAACTCGCCTTGTCTTTGGCAAAACGTCCCCATAGCATAAATACCAGCCCCGAACGCTCGGTCGATAATTTGGTGATGACAGAGTCGGTAAACTGCTCCCAGCCCCGTTTTTGGTGTGAACCCGGTTGACTTGCACGTACTGTCAAGGTGGCGTTTAGCAGCAAAACACCCTGTTGTGCCCATGACTCTAAATTTCCTGTTTCGGGAATTGGCAGTGCCAAATCGCGGTTGAGCTCCTTGAATATATTTTTTAAAGAGGGAGGAGGACGCACACCTTCCGGTACGGAAAAACTCAACCCGTGTGCTTGTCCAGGGCCATGGTAAGGATCCTGCCCCAGAATAACGACTTTGACTTTATCAAAGGGAGTCAATTCAAAAGCCGAGAAAATTTTTGATCCCGGAGGGTAAACTACCTGCTCGCTTTTTTCCTGTACCAGGAATTCTTTGAGCGATTCAAAATAGTCGCTGGCAAACTCTTCGGCCAACACGGCTTTCCAGCTCGATTCAATTTTTGGTTCAATTTTTGACATTTGGTCAGGTAAATTTCCATATTGGTCTAATAATTAGCGCCAATCGAAATAAAATTGTTGATTCTTTTGTTTAAATCTAATAGAAGCAGCCAGTTGTCAAAGATTTCATTATTCCGTAGTTTTGTAAACTAACCTTAGTGCTTTGCCTGGCAGAGTTAAAAACATTTTTAAGGTAACAAAAAAATGAAAAAAGTATTTCTTCTCGTAGCAGTAGTAGCAGCAATGCTAGTTCTTGGATCAGTCACAACCTCTTGTAAAAGCCACGAGCGCTGTCCTGCTTACGGAAATTAAGCAAGCATCTCCGAGCGCATTCAAGGTAGGGCCGTTTTGTCCATTATTGCCTTTTTTTGATAAATGACCCTTTGGTTAATTTCAATGACCGCGCTTGCCAGCCACTTAAGTTTCCAAGAATTTGGTTTGAATCACTCGTTTTCGGGGTAAGAAATGGTCAGTTTCTGCTCCAAGTCTGGGTGCAAACTATGCGCTACCGGGCAAGATTCTGCCGCCTCCCACATCAGTCTTTTTTCCTCTTCGGAATAGGCACCCTTAGGCATTGTAATCACTACCTCTATTTTACGCACGCGTCTTGGTTCAGCATCCATCTCTTTGGTAATGGTAGCAGTAGCTCCGTTAATATTGATGTTGTGTTGGTTGGCTCTGATACCCATGATGGTCAGCATACAAGAACCAAGTGATGTGGCCAACAGGTCAGTGGGCGAAAATGCCGCTCCTTTTCCGCGATTGTCCAGAGGAGCATCTGAAATTATTTCAACACCTGAACGATTGTGCTGGGCTGTTGTTCTAAGTCCCCCATTATAAGAAATTCTTGCTGTTTCCATACAGAACAAATTTAGAAATTGTACGTTATTGACTATATTTGTTTGAAGAAGAATCGAGTACTTATGCGCGTTGGTAGTTTCATCCTTATTGCTTTTTTTATCGGGATTTCCTCAGTCTTTTCTCAGGAGAAAGCAACTACCGTTTCCGATGATGGCCTGAAGTTATTCTACCGGACGGAAATGTACGGAGGTTTGCTGATTCATACCAACGGCTACGGGATCAACTTCAGAAAAGGATTTCGCAAAACAGGATTTTCAAAACGACTCTTATCTATTGAGGTCGTGAACATGAAACATCCCAAACAGTACAAAAGCTATAACCCTTATTACGATGATACCAAAGGATTCTTTTTTGGTAAAATGAATTCCTTGAGTATCATAAGGCCTGCGATAGGGCACCAAAAAGTGCTGTATGGCAAAGAAGTGAAGCGCGGAGTGCAAATCAGTTACTTGTATTTTGCAGGAGCATCTATCGGATTGGTGAAGCCGGTCTACCTCGAAATTGCTTACCCAACAGTGCCTACGTATAAAACACTTTCCACAGAAAAATACGACTCCGAGGAACACACCATTGATCAAATCTTCGGCCGTGCCCCTGCAACAAAAGGAATTGAAGAGACAAAAATTTACCCCGGCTTTCATGGCAAAGTAGCACTCAACTTTGAGTATGCGCCAGCAGACGACATGTTGCGAGCCATTGAAACGGGCGTTTCGCTGGATGCCTTTCATAAGAAAGTTCCTATCATGGCGTTCTCCAGAAACAGTCAGTTTTTCCTTACTTTGTACATTAATGTACAGTTTGGAAAAAAATACCTGTAATCGTGCAAGAGACATCATTAGAAGAGAGACCGGCCAGAGGAAGGAAGAAGCCGAACTGGCTCAGGGTTAAACTACCCACAGGTAAAGACTACCTGAAAGTTCGCGACATTGTATCTACCCATAAATTACACACCATTTGTGAAAGTGGCAATTGCCCCAATATGGGGGAATGCTGGGGAGCCGGCACTGCCACGTTCATGATTTTGGGCAATATCTGTACACGCTCCTGCGGTTTTTGTGCCGTAGCAACGGGCCGACCCGATGCGGTAGATCCATTTGAGCCGGTGAGAGTGGCGAAGTCAGTTAAGTTGATGAGCGTTAAACATTGCGTTATTACTTCGGTCGATCGCGATGACTTAAAAGATGGTGGCTCGGAGATTTGGGCCGAAACAGTTAATGCCGTGCGCAGGATAAGTCCTGAAACAACGATGGAGACGCTTATTCCTGATTTTAGAGGAGAGTGGGAAAACCTGCAACGCATTATTGATGTAGCACCGGAAATTGTTTCTCACAACCTGGAAACGGTCAGGAGGTTAACCAAACAAGTGCGCATCCAGGCAAAATACGATCGAAGTTTAGAAGTACTTAGACGGCTGAAACAAGGTGGTATGAAAACCAAATCGGGGATAATGGTTGGCCTGGGCGAATCAACCGAGGAAGTTTTCGAAGCAATGGATGATTTGAGAAGTGTCGATGTCGATGTTTTGACCATCGGCCAATACCTCCAGCCAACGGTAAAACACCTGCCAGTAGCTGAGTTTGTTACTCCTGAGCAGTTTGTCATCTACAAAGAGGTTGGATTGTCAAAAGGGTTTCGCTACGTTGAAAGCGGTCCCTTGGTGCGTTCTTCCTACCATGCTGAAAAGCATTTATTTTAGACAATTTTCTAAACATTCTTGCGATTTTGCTGTTTTAGCAATACCAATTTACACGTTAAAATTTGCCTTTTTTCTGGGCATTAGATTTGTAAAAAAATGTAAATTGCAAGCTTGATGTAATTGTGCCTAACTAGACAATTTGTTTCAAATTTTTTTGGGGTGTTGGTTTGTGACCGTTCAGCGTTAAAAAGCTGCCTTTTACTAATTCAACTCTACCATTAAATTTAACAGAGTAATTCACCCAACAAGGTATTCTTATCTTAGGCGGTGCCTAAATGTTTAATAGTATTAGAATTATGATGCGAAAATTACCTTTCATTTTAGTCCCTGCTGTAACAGGAGTCCTCTTGTGGGCAGGTATAACAACGAATGAATCCGCAGATTCCGCAACTTATACGCCACGTTCTCAATCATCGAACGGTCAATACACGTATGGTTTTGCCGGAGCAGCTGAGTATTATCACAGGGTTCGTGCCAATAAGCAAACCGGAGTAGTTGACCTGGAAGACGTTCAGAGAGCAGAACAACAAGTACGTTCTCGTTCTTTAAGGAAGAAGTCTGCTCTTGGGTTGCAATTCGTTGAACGTGGTCCTGATGATGTTGGTGGTCGCTCTCGAGCCATCATGGTTGATAGAACTGTCGAAGATGGCAGCAAGATATTTGTAGGTAGTGTTTCTGGAGGATTATTTGTTTCTGAAAATGGAGGCGGCCGCTGGGAGCCACATATTCAGTTTACGAATACTGCTCAAACGAGTTCCATGATTGCTTCCATTGAGCAAGCACCCAATGGAGATATTTATGTAGGTACTGGTTCTAATTTTGACCAGTTCGCTAGCACAGCAAGCATTCCTTGGCCTGGTAAAGGTGTTTTTCGTTCAAGAGATGGTGGTGACACTTTTGAGCCTATTGCCAGCACTACTCCTGCTGAAACGAATTCTAAAAATGATCCGTGGCACGCTGTTAACCGCATTAAATTTGATCCCAACACAGGAAGAATTTATGCCGCTACAAGCCGTGGATTGCGCATGTCTGACGATGATGGCGTAACATGGATAAACCCTGTTGAATTAGCTCCTGGGATTCCAGCAACTGGAATTGGTATGGATGTAGATGTTGCCAGCGATGGAACAGTACTTGCTGCCGTTGGTGGAGCTATTTTTCGTTCAGAAACAGGAGATGTTGGTTCTTGGACAAACGTAACTGAGTTTGGTCTATCCGCTGGTGTTCGGTCTTGTTTGGAATGGGCACCAAGCAATGAGGATTATGCTTATGTAATAGTTGCCCAATCAGGAACAGCAGCATTACAAGGTGTTTACCAAACAAAGGATAAAGGTTTGACTTGGGCACGAATTCTGGAGCCAATTCCTGATTACTTTAACCCATTGAGCCGAGTTACTCCTACACAAACAAGTTCGCAAGGAGTTTTTGATTTGGCGATAGGAGTAGATCCTAATGATGAAGAGCGTATTTTTATCGGAGGTATCGAACTGTGGCGTTGGGATGGAAACTTGACACGTGCTGCTGCTGAATTTGGCAACGGTTTCAGCCCTCTTTATGTGCACGCTGATAAGCACTTCTTTTATTGGGATCCAACAGACGAGAGCGGCAATACATTGTTTATCTGCTCTGATGGTGGTGTTGGTCGTTCTGATGATAATGGAGAAACATTCTCCGTTCAGAACAAAGGATTTAACGTAACTCAATTCTATGGAATCGCTTACGACCCGAACTTTGGATACGTTATGGGTGGTTCACAAGACAATGGCACTCTGTTGATGGTAGGTACCAATGCGTTGAACCCATTGACAGCAGTGCAGGTATTTGGAAATGATGGATTTGATTGTGAGATCTCTCAATTAGTGGAGTTAGCTTTTGTTACTTCACAACGGTCTGCAGTTTTCCGTGGGTCCACTCAGCCTCCATTTGCTGACATCAGTCAACCTTACAACTTTGCGGACAACCAACCTTTTACAACTGTTATTCGATTGTGGGAAAGTGCCAATGATTTGACAAGCCAAGATTCTATCTTATTTAAAGTAGAGCCTATTGAAACAGGTTTGGCTGTTGGAAACGGTGTTTCGAAAACTTTCACCGGAGTAGTTGCTCCAATTCAAGCATCTGGTAAAATTGTTCCAGGTTCAATTCGTGTCAGCGCTGGTTTCTCAGTTCTGGATAACACGGTTAATGATACAATATTGGCGGGTGATGGTAATGGAACCATCAAATACAATGAAAATGGTTCGGTCAACATCGAAGTTATTTTCGATGAGGCGCCAATCACCAATGCTACTGTATTTGTGCTATTCTCTACCGAATTCGAAGCTAATGCAGTGATTGAATTAGAAAGTGCTACCGGTTCTTTGCCAGTTTACCATCGATTGGAAACAGCTTTGAACCCGGGAGATGAGGTATTGATTCAAGACCCTTATCAATCGATATTGGCGTTGAGTATTGTTGGTGAAGATAATGCAAATGCTCGCCTTGGACTTTACAGAGGAGCTTTGGTAACGGCAGAAGAGCCTGTGTGGTTTGAGGTCGATGGTATCGGAGGAACGGTATCATGTACAGAGTTTACTCCTGATGGAAACCATGTTTATGTAGGGTCTTCTAATGGTAGCGTTTACCGTGTTTCTGGACTAAGCAACTTATATGAAGCGGCAGATGTGGCTAACTTGACGGTGACTCAAATATTTGCTTCAGGTCAGTCTGTAACTGGTATTTCGCTGGATGGAAACGATTCAGGGAGAATGGTTGTTACCTTGGGTAACTATGGTAACAGTAGTTATGTTTGGCTTTTGAACAATGCACTTACCGCAACTAGCCCGGGAGGCGCTGGAGCGATTAATGTTCAAGGTTCTGGTGAAACAGGATTGCCTGCTATGCCAGTTTATGATGCCGAGATAGATATTAACAATCCTGCTATTGTGGTTTTGGGAACTGAACGTGGAGTCTGGGCTACAGATAATATTGAGGCTGGAGCTGGAAGTGTAGAGTGGACGAATGAAAACGATGCCTTGACTTCAGTGCCAGTTTATGATGTACGTCAGCAACGCAGAGATTTCTCTCAGGCACGAAATGCAGGTGTATACTACTTTGGTACACACGGTCGTGGAATCTGGGAATCTACATCATTGGTGGGAATAGGCAATGTTACTCCTGGCTCAGATAGCAAAGAAGACCTTATTTCTGATTTGACTGTTTACCCTAACCCTATGAGAGACCAAGGGTACCTGAAGTTCAGCGCTGACGAATCAGCTGTGGCGAATGTTACTATTTACGACTTAGGTGGTAGAGCCGTGAAGAACATGGGCAGTGTGAAAGTTCAGTCTGGTGAGAACAATGTTCGCATCTACAACGGAGACTTGTCTAAAGGAACTTACATTGTAACGCTGGAATCATCCAACTTTGCCAAGGTGGCTAAGTTTGTAGTGTTGCACTAAGTCTTACAAAAACTTTATTTTAAGGCTGCACCTTCTGGTGCGGCCTTTTTTGATCCCTTCAGCGCCAATCAAATTACATCGACAACCGCTTGTAGTTGTTTACAGCCGTAATCTATTTGATGCTTTTGAGTCCAATAGCTCTGTGGTACATTTAATTTAGTAATACCTCTGATGGGGTGAGCCCCTGGTCCACTCCTTCTCATTTTCCTGGTGCCTGTTAACCTGTCTTTGCTATTACGCAATGACTTTATAAACCAATCCCCCTTTGGAGGGCACTAGAAAATTATGTTCCATTTTTAAACTACAGAATCATGAATAGAAAGTTTACTGGATTCTTGCTTTTTTCTTATTCCACGGCCTTGATAGCAACCGGGTTATTTTATTGTGGAGAGCAAACAAACCTCTTTATACTGAACGAAAGCGGAGGGGGAGCTTCCGATGACTTGGCCCAATACAATCCACGGTCAAAGGCAAGCAACGATCAATATAGCTACGGATTTGAGGGAGCTGCTGAATATTATCACCGTTCCAGAGTCAACCGGACAACTGGTAGAATTGACATGGCAGATGTGCAAAAGGCAGAGGCGCAGATAAGAAGCCGTGCTTCTAAAAAGTCTGCTCTGGGGTTAGAGTTTACGGAAAGAGGGCCTGATAATGTCGGGGGTCGTTCCAGAGCGATGTTGGTTGACAGAACGGTGGAAGATGGAAGCAAGTTGTTCGCAGGAAGTGTATCTGGTGGCTTGTTTGTTTCTGATAACAGTGGTGGCCATTGGAAACCGCATGTTCAGTTTATGAATACGGCACAAACAAGTTCCATCATTGCCTCCATTGAGCAGGCGCCCAATGGAGATATTTATGTAGGAACTGGTTCCAATTTTGATCGATTCGGCAATCAGGTAGAGATTCCCTGGCCTGGAAAAGGGATTTTTCGCTCCAGAGATGGAGGGGAAACCTTTCAGTCAATTCCAAGCACATTTCCGGGCAATATCAACAGCAAAGACGAAGATTGGCACGCTTGTAATCGGATTAAGTTCGATCCCAACACAGGTCGAATTTATGCCTGTACCAGTGGTGGCTTGAAAATTTCAGACGATGAGGGAATTACCTGGGTCAACCCAATAACCGTTGGTCCTGGAATTTTAGTAGAAGGAGAGGGCATGGATGTAGATGTGGCCGATGACGGAACCGTTATTGCGGCTGTAGGCCGCAGAATGTACCATTCTGAAAGTGGAGATGTTGGTTCCTGGACAGATGTTACAGATAATGGAATGGAGGAAGGAATTAGAACAGTACTAGAGTTTGCTCCTGGCAACAACGACTATGCATATGCTCTGGTGGCAAGATCAGAAACTCCACAAGCTTCTTTAAAAGGGGTATACCAATCTAAAGACAAAGGGAAATCCTGGGCGCGTATTCTCAGTCCAATTCCCGATTACTTTAACCCGTTGAGTAGAAGTGCTGAGGGAGGTCAGGGAGTCTATGATTTGGCGATAACAGTAGACCCAAAAGATGAAGAACGCATATTTATCGGTGGTATAGAGCTGTGGCGCTGGGATGGAAACTTAACACGTGTTGCAGTAGAGTTTGGAGATGGCTTTAATCCGCTTTATGTTCATGCAGACAAACATTATTTCTATTGGGATCCAACGGATGAAACCGGCAATAGGATGTACATCTGTTCTGATGGAGGAATTGGAAAAACGGAAGACAACGGACAGACTTTTTCGGTTATAAATAGAGGGTTTAACGTTACTCAGTTCTATGGAGTAGCCTTTGACCCCATATCTGATATTGTAATGGCAGGGGCGCAAGACAACGGTACCCAAATGATGACTGGTGACAATGGATTGGACCCATTAGTTGGAGTCAAAGTATTCGGTAATGATGGATTAGATTGTGACATCTCTCAACTGGTTCCGATAGCATTTGTAACATCTCAGTATTCCTCTGTATACCGAGGAAAATTACAGCCGCCTTTTGCCAATATCAGTGACCCCTACAATTTCGATCCTTCTCAACCATTTCTTACGGTAATTCGTTTGTGGGAGAGTGAGAATGACCTGACGAGCAAAGATTCCATTGTGTTTGAAAATGATTCCACCAAAACTACTTTGGCTTTTGGCAATGGAGTTTCTAAAACCTTTTCGGGAAATGTAACATCCTTGCAACCAAGCGGTATTATAATGCCCGGTTCGATTCGAATTAGTGCTGGTTTTGCAGAGCTGGACAACAGCGCAAATTCTGGTGAATTAGCAGGGGATGGAACAGGTACTGTCGAATACAACGATGATGGCTCGGTGAGTATAGAAGTTCAGTTTGATCAAGCTCCAATCACCAATGCTTCTGTCTTTGTAAGGTATAATACGCGGTTTGAGGCAAACGCCCTTATAGAGTTGCGCAGTGCCACAGGAGGTTTGCCCATAACTCATCGGTTGGAATCGGACCTGAATTCTGGAGAAAAAGTATTGGTGCAAGATCATTATCAATCGATGCTGACACTGAGTATCGTTGGAAGCGATAACCCAGATGCCCGATTGGGATTGTACCGTGGTGCCCTCGTGACAACTGAGCCAGTAGAGTGGTTCGAAATTGATGGTATTGGTCGTATCGTAGGACTGGAGCGAGAAGAGGTGACAACGACAGAATTTACTACAGATGGAAACCATTTGTATGTTGGAACTGATGATGGAGGTGTATACCGCGTCTCGGGCTTAAATCAATTGTATACAACTACAGATATTGAGAATTTAACCGTGACCGAAATCTTTCGCCAAAGCAATCAAATGACCACGGGAATTGCTGTTGATGCCAACGACCCCGGTCGAATAGTGGTAACACTTGGGAATTATGGCAATGCGAATTACGTATGGTTGCTAAACAACGCTCAAGATGCTACTACCATACCTGCCGCCAACGCGATAAGTGTGCAGGGCAATAGCGAAACTGGCTTGCCACCAATGCCAGTTTATGACGCTGAAATTGATATTAATAATCCCTCCATTGTTCTGCTCGGAACCGACAGAGGTATTTGGGCGACCGACAACATTGATGCCGGGGCAGGAAACGTTGAATGGACCAACGAGAATGAGGCTTTGACTTCAGTTCCAGTTTATGATGTGCGTCAGCAAAGACGAGATTTCTCTCAGGCAAATAACGCTGGAGTATATTACTTTGCTACCCATGGTCGCGGAGTCTGGGAAACAGGCTCACTTGTCGGGATAGAGTATTCTGGTTCAGAATCGGGTTGTGAAGATTGTCCAAACCTCAGCGATTTGACCATTTATCCAAACCCGATGCAAGGGGCTGGATACCTTAAATTCAGTGCAGGGGAATCTGGTGTTGCCAATCTCACGATTTACGATTTGATAGGTCGTTCTGTGAAGAAGATGGCGGGAGTGCAAATGCAAGCGGGCGAAAATAACGTCCAAATTTACAACGGGGACCTGTCAAAAGGCACCTACATTGTGACTTTGGAAATGGGCAAAGAAGCGCAAGCGTCCAAGTTTGTCGTGTTGCGTTAATTATTGTTAAAGCGTGCAGGGCCATCCTTTTTAGGGTGGACCTTTTATATGCGTTGAAGCGTGTGGTTCGTATCTTTGTACTTCTAAAACTACGATACGATGGGAACAATTAGGGTAGCAATCAATGGATTTGGAAGGATAGGACGTGTGACGCTCAGAGCGCTAAATCAGCGGGAAGGAGTTGAGGTTGTCGCCATCAATGATTTGACTGATACACGGACCTTGGCCCATCTGTTGAAGTATGATTCCGTTCACCGCGGATTTGCCGGAACCGTCAATAGTGAAGATGATAAATTGATCGTGGATGAAAGACCTATCCAGGTTTATTCTGAGCGAGACCCTGCCAAGCTGCCATGGGGAGAGATGAACGTTGATATCGTGATTGAATCGACTGGGAAATTTCGGACAAAAGAGTTGGCTTCCTTGCACCTGGATGCCGGAGCGAAAAAAGTGATCATCTCGGCTCCGCCACAAGGGGGCGATGTGAAGACAGTCGTTTTAGGGGTCAACGAGCACATACTGGACGGGACAGAAAAAATTATCTCGAACGCCTCGTGTACCACGAATTCAGCAGCTCCGTTGGTGAAACTGCTTGATGAATTATGGGGGATTGAAACGGCTTATATTACCACCATTCATTCTTATACCAGTGACCAGCGCTTGCACGATGCACCGCACAAGGATTTGCGCAGGGCGAGAGCTGCAGCGTTGTCTATTGTTCCAACAACTACAGGTGCGGCAAAGGCCATCACCAAAATATTTCCTGACCTTGATGGAAAAGTCGGTGGATGTGGTATCAGGGTGCCGGTACCCAATGGGTCCTTAACGGACTTGACCTGTGTGATGAAAAATGATACCACGATTGAAGCTGTCAATGCTGCTTTTAAAGAGTCATCGGAAGGCGCATTTCAGGGTATTCTGCAATACATTGAAGACCCGGTGGTTTCCATTGATATTGTTGGAAATCCGCATTCATGCATATTCGATTCCGAGTTGACTTCTGTGATGGGCAGAATGGTGAAAGTGGTGGGGTGGTACGACAATGAAATGGGGTATTCTAACCGATTGGCCGATCTTATTCTAAAGATTGGCTAACCTTCTTTTTCGAAAGTCTTGAGCTCCAAATTCTCACCATCAAAAACGGCATAGGTAAAATAGGAAATCCAATCGCCTAGATTGATGTAGCGGCTTTTACCGTTTAAGTCAATATCCAAAGGCAAGTGACGGTGACCAAAAACGAAGTAGTCGTAGTGTTTCGTTTGCAGTTTTTCTTTGCAGAAGAGAATCAAGAATTCCTTGTCTTCCCCTAAGAATTTTTCGTCCGTTTCGTGGTTAACTTTGCGGCTTCGTCCTGAAAAATAATTGGCCAGCCCTATTCCGAAATTGGGGTGTAATCGGGCAAAAAGCCATTGGCACAATTTATTGGCAAAAACCTTCTTGATGAATTTGTAGCTGTAATCCCCCGGACCTAGTCCGTCTCCGTGACCAATGAAAAATTTCTTACCGCCATATTCACGCTCAATGGGCTCCCGGAATAGTTGAACACCCGTTTCCCGTGGAAGGTAATCAAACGCCCACATGTCGTGGTTGCCGGTGAAAAAATAGACGGGAATACCCGAATCGGTTATCTCCGCAATCTTACCGAGCATCCTGACAAAACCTCTTGGAATAGCTGTTTTGTACTCAAACCAAAAGTCGAATAGATCGCCTACCAGGTAAATTTCTTTGGCATCGTGGCGCACTTGCTCCAACCAACGAATCACCCGTTTCTCACGAACAAGGCTGCTCTCGTAGTCGGGAACACCCAAGTGGAAATCAGAAGCAAAATATATTTTAGTACGTTCAGACAAGCAGCTAAAGGTCGATATCGCGGGCTAAGTTAAAAGGATTTAGCTGATTGAACATGAGCTTGAATCGAATTGTTTGAGCAAAGTTTCGGCCGTTGATCTCATGTTCATCCTGAATTTCTTGTGAAAAGAAAACAGGGAAATAGACCTCGAAAATATTGGGTGCAATGGTTACGTATAAGCCTGCATCGTACAACGGAGTCTCTGCGCTACTGTATCCGAAATCCCCAAATACGCCAATTGGCAAAGGAAATGGAATGGCCGCTTTTGCATTGATGGCCACCAACCAATTGTCCGATTGCCCATTTGCCGTGGGAACTTTGAAGCCACCATGGTTGTCAATGAATTGTTGCCCGAAAACAGGGTCAGTATTTGCCTGGGGACTTGAACCGGACCGATCCAGGAACGTTTGATCATAGGTGTAGTCAAATGGTCCGCTCTGCCCATCCATGCGCCAATTATAGCGAAAATAATTGCTCTGGTTGGAAAAGAATTTACCGGCAAAAAGGCGCAATTCTAATCCCTTTCTCCGGTCGTAGGCAATTCGGTAGTTCGCTTCCAACGACCCTTTTAGGAAAGCTTCGTGGGCTTGTGCTGCTAGCTTCAATCCGTAAGGCTGAAATAGGTCGCTTCTGGTCAATTCATATTCCAGGTTGAAAAACAAATTGTTTCTCAACTCGATGGATTCGTGGTAAATGCCAAAATCTGCATACCCATCGGCATCCAATACTTGTTTTTCCTGAACGTTAATGGCGCGCATCACGAATGATTGGTCCACTTTACTCCGGGCGCGTTTTTTCTTGAAATCAAAAGACATTCCTCCAGACAACCGGTTGAAACTGCCCAACCCAAATGCATTCCGGAAATTATGAAATCGAGCTCCGCTGACATAGGCGGTGACTCGCTGAAATGTTTCTGTTGGATAGAAATTATAAGCGACTCTTCCCAATCCAGTAGCTTCCCTATTGCTGATTGAATACATCGGCACCAAGGTGTATTCGAATGCTTGTTCGGGAATAAAATGGTTGTACAGTGCTATTCCAGGCATCACCTTATCGGTGTGGTTCCATCCAAGTATGGGTAGAAAGAATAGCTGGCTCCTATTGGGATTTTCGAGGCTGCCCATAAATTGGAGTCGCACGGGCTCTGCGCGTCTGAAAAGTCCTTTTGCTTTGAGCGTGTTATTGCCACGATAGAGTTCAGGAATGTTTAGTTGCGCATCCAGTTTATATTGGTCGTAATCACCTATGGGGAGGGAGATTGTTTTTCGCCCGGTAAACCCTTCGGACCAGGTGGTTTGTTGCACGCTGTCATTTAATATTCCTGAAAGAGAAATGGGCCCGGAAGTTTGGCCAGGGTTGGCGACCACAATGTCGATGGAATCGCTGCTTTTGGACTTTTTTCTGCGAATGATTTTATAATCTGTTTTCAGGGGAGAGTCAATCATCTGGTCGAAAAACCAATCGAGGTTTTTACCGGTTTCAGACTCCAGTACTTTTTTCAAATCGGCAGGCGTGGGGTGTTTGAACTTCCATTGCTCAAAATACGCTTGCATGGCCTTGTCATAGGTTTCTTCACCGAGATAAGCCTTCAGGTAGTGAAAAGCCAGTCCAGTTTTTGAGTAGACAATGCCTCCGTAATTCAGCGAAGTGTATTCTTCCGATGTTTCTTCGATGGGTTGGTCCAGGTTTCTTCGGGCATTGATCAGGTAGGTGAGTTCATGTTGCCATTTGCTTTTGTAATGGTCCAAATCGAAGAACCGGGTGATTGGGTTGGTGGCATTTTTCCCAAGCAGGGCCGCATCTGGATATTTGGTTTGGATGTAGCGTATTTCATTGAAGGTGTTGAGTCCTTCATCCATCCAGGGGTGTAAGCGCTCATTGGAGCCTAAAATGCCGTAAAACCAGTTGTGGCCCACTTCGTGCATGATGACCGTTTCCAAAGTGAGGGGATTGCCGGAGCTTCCAATAACAGTAATGTTTGGATACTCCATGCCTCCACCAGCGCTGATGGTCCCATCCACCGCAGTGACGTGATTATAAGGGTAATCTCCATTCCAGAGGGAGTAATAATAGGTAGCATCGTTGATGTACTCGATGCTTTTTTCCCACAGGCGGCCTTCGCTTTCGGTAAACATGGCCCAGGTGGTTACCTTTCTTTTGCTGTGAGGTAACACCACTTCTCCTTTTAGCACGTGGTATCTTTTGTCGGCAAACCAGGCAAAGTCGTGCACCTTGGATTGTTTGTAGTGCAATGTTTTAAATGTCGAAGAGGATGGAGGAAAGGTCATGTCGGGTTTGGAGCCAAAGGAGGTCGCAAAGGAACCGTGCGCTTCTGTCTTTTTTACTTTTTCTTCAAGCCAGGCCAACTCTTCTTCATTTTGGAGATCCCCTGTTGCACCCACAACATAATTATCAGGCACAGTTATTTTGACATCAAACGACCCAAACTCGCTGTAAAATTCTCCTTGGTTGAGGTAGGGCATTGCATGCCATCCATCGCGATCATACACTGCTGGCTTTGGGTACCACTGGGTTATCTGGAAAGACTGTTTCACATGCCCCAGGCGCGATATACTGCCAGAGGGAATCTTGACATGAAAAGGCGTAAAAATAGTGATGCTATCACCACTTTTTAACGGTTGATTCAAGCGCAACGCACAAATGTCGATGTGCTCAGTATCGTAGCTCCAGGGCACTTTTTGACCGTCTACTTTAAAGTCCAGTTGATCAATGTAGCCGCGTTCGGCCTCGCTGGAGTAATAAAAGTTTAAATTTCCATCGTCCAGCAATTGTTTGGCCAGGGCGGTGGAATCATTTTTATATGCATTGGGCCACAAGTGCATATAGATGACCTCTAAATCAGAAGGAGACCGATTGATGTATACGATGGATTCGTCACCCGTTAACTCGAAGCGCTCATCATCCAGTTTAACGGAAATGTCGTAGCGTACTTCCTGCTGAAAGTATTCCTGGGAAATAGCAGAAACGGGTAAGCTCAATAGAACAACCCCGATCCAATAAATGGTGTGCTTTAGCACCACAGCTTTCAAATTACTCTCCGAAGATTTCGGCCAATTTAGCCTCGAGTTCTGGGCCGCGTAGGTTCTTGGCGATAATGGTGCCTTCTTTGTCAACCAGGTAAGTCTGCGGAATGCTCTTTACATTGTAAAGCTTGGCTGCAGTAGAGTTCCAAAAAGCCAAATCGCTGGCGTGAATCCATTCCAGCCCATCATCTTTGATGGCTTGTACCCAGGCTTCTTTTGTGCGGTCCAGCGATACGCCAAAAATTTCAAATCCCTGGTCGTGGTATTTCTTGTACATCCGCACCACGTTGGGGTTTTCTGCACGACACGGCTTGCACCAGGATGCCCAGAAATCGATGAGAACCACTTGCCCTTTCAGCGAAGACAAAGAAACTGATTTGTCGACTGGGTTGTTGAGGATAATGTCAGGAGCGGGTGAGCCAACTGCTAATTTTTTGAGTCCATCCACCATCTTTTTCAAATCGATGGCAAAAGGAGAATTAGGGGCCTCAGCGTTCATGGCCTCAGACACCTTGTTGAAATAAGGGAAATCGGTATCAGGGTTCAGATTTTGCAAGGCCGCTAATGAAGCCAAACCAGCAGGGTTGGCTTCGATAAAGGTTCGAACCTTTACGGCCAGCTCTTCCATGATAACGTTTTGAGCAGCCATGGCCTGATAGTAAGCATTAGCATCTTGACGCGCTTGGGCTTGTTGAAGCACAAGTTGCAGTGAATCTCTGTCGGAAGTATACTTTCCTAGTTCTTGCATGCGGGCACTTTCAGTGGAGCCTAATACACTGTAAGTCTTGAACAAATCATCAGCATCGCCAGTCAATTCAATCTTTTCGTCTTTGCTAACGATAAGCAACACAAAGTTGTTTTGAGCCAGAATGACACGGTAGAATCCCGTTTCTTCGACATCCACGCCAAAGCTAAAACGACCTTGTTCATCTATGGTCGCAGTATCGAGCGCCACCACTTCTGTGTTGGTGAGTTTTTCTAAAATCACCTCTTTTCCTTGTCCATTGGTGAGTGTGCCACTAACGGAAGTGGCGGCATCTACATTATTTGAACCTCCATTGGTACAGGCCACCATCACTGTGGCTACCAACAATACTACTAAGCGGGAAATCATTCTTTTTTGCATGGGTATATTTTATTTATCAAGCATTTCCCGAATCAGCTGGTTCGCTTTCTGGGGATCTGCAGTTCCTTTTGACATTTTCATTACCTCGCCCATAAAAAGTCCGAGGAGGTTTTTGTTACCGGCCTTATAGGCTTGTACTTTTTCGGGATGTTTTTCTATTGCTTGCGCCACGAAACCGGCCAATGCATCTGTGTTTTCTTCCAGTAACCAGTTGTTTTCCTCGGCAATGGCCAGTGGACTTTTTGCAGGAGCAGCCAACAAGGCTGGGAAAATCTTTTGTGCGGCCAGATTGTTGCTCACTTTTTTATCATCGATTAATTGGATGAGGTCGGCAATGGCTCTAGGTGCTACCTGAAAGTCTTCCATCGTAATGGCTTGTTCGTTCAGATAAGATTTAATGTCTCCCATCAACCAGTTGACAGCTGCCTTGTAATTGGTGGTGTGGGCAATTATTTTTTCAAAATAGAGTGCAATAGGCTTTGAGTCTGTAAGTATACCTGCATCGTATTCTGAGAGCTGTAATTCTTCAGTATATTTCTTAAACAAGGCTCCAGGCAAAGGCGGGAGTGTTTCCCGTATGCGATCGATGTCTTGTTGGGTAACAATCAGTGGTTGCAGGTCTGGCTCAGGGAAATAGCGGTAGTCGTGTGCCCCTTCTTTTGTCCGCATGACAGTTGTAGTGCCATCAGCAGCATTGAAGCTACGTGTCTCTTGAAGTACTTCCTGACCAGTTTCAACACATTCTATTTGGCGAGCTACCTCATGCTCAATGGCACGGTGCACGTTTCGTATGGAGTTCATGTTTTTGACTTCCACCCGTTTCCCAAATTCCTTGGCTCCTCTCAGCCGAACTGAAATGTTGGCATCGCAACGTAAGCTACCTTCCTCCATGTTGCCGTCACACACATCCAGGTAACGCACCAATTTGCGCACTTCTGTTAAGTACTGGTACGCTTCTTCTGCAGAGCGTAATTCCGGTTCAGAAACGAGTTCCAACAAAGGAACGCCTGCACGATTCAAGTCAATCAAGGTGTCAAAAGGAGACTGGTCATGGATGCTCTTGCCAGAATCTTCTTCCATGTGGATGCGGGTCAGGTTGATGGTTTTTTTAGTACCATCCTCCAACTTAATGCGGACTACACCTCCAGTGCAAATAGGAGTATCATCCTGTGTAATTTGATATCCCTTTGGAAGGTCAGCATAGAAATAGTTCTTGCGCGAAAATTGGTTCACCTCCGTGATGTTGCTTTCACAGGCCAAGCCCAAACGGATGGCATGCTCGTAAGTAGACTTGTTCATCTTTGGCAAAGTGCCGGGATGACCCATCGTAATAGGTGAAATATTAGTGTTGGGTGGAGAGCCAAACTCATTCTTATCGCCCGAAAAGGCTTTGGAATGTGTCAAAAGTTGGGCGTGAACCTCTAACCCGATTACTGTTTCGTACTTCTCAGAATTCATCTTCCGTCAATCATTCAATTTAACCAGTTGATGCGTTTCAATAACGCCCTGGCGATTCAGCTTCAGCCAATAAATACCAGGGTCTGTAGCTTCTTGTATGTCGATTCTGTTTTCTCCTGCTGGCAAGGTTCCCCTTTTTAGCAGTCTTCCCAGTCCATCAAACAATTCAAAATCTACTGCATCAGACCACAAAGGAAGGCCTTTCAACTGAATTTTGGATGAAAATGGGTTCGGGAAAACGGTTAATTTTTTCTCGTCTGCCGCTGGATTGCGAATTCCCAGGGCATCACTGACATCGAATACGAAAAGTCCATTTTGCATGTCTGAGACCAACACCACCCCAGATTCGAGAAATGGATAAACACCCCAGGCTCCTTCAAACGCCTGTCTGTGCTCGATGTCGGATGTTCCGTAGTAACCTAAAATGTAAGGGTTGTCAGGGTCAGCAATGTCCCAAATATACAAACCGTCATAATAATGAGACACAAATAAATAGCGGTCTTTGATGATCAGGTTGTGTGCAATTGAAAGGCTGTCATGCACTCCCGGACCAATAAACGATACTATCTCCGGGTCGTCTAATTGACTCATGTCAACCAGTTTAATGTCCAGTCCGTGGTTTTCATCGGCCATAGCATAAAGGTCGCGAGCAGGATCCAACCAACCAGAGTGGTTGTAGCCTTTTTGAGCGTATTCTACCAAAGAACTAACAACAACTGGATTGATGGCGTCTGTGAAGTCAATGACAAAAAGTCCTTTGTTGCCGGCATTGCAATAGGCGGTGTCGTTGTGCACAAAAATGTCGTGTACATAGCCCACCTCAGCCGACCAAAACGGAACGTCCATCTGACAGTTCACCAGCAAAATTGGTTCTATTGGATTGGCCAGAGAATAAACAGACAACTGACCATCGCCACCACAAACGTACATACGGCCATTTTCGATAAAAATATTGTGTGACCGGCTGAACAAACTATCCGAGTCATAGCGAATGGGCATAGAATCCGGCAGGAAACGCAAATCGGCTATCTGAAGTGAACTTGGACCTTCGTCACTGACCATGTAGAGGTAATCATCATAGTCATGGTAGTCGCGGTGAACAATGATTGGGCCTTGCACGCGACCTGGCAGATAGGCTACTTCGTTGGAAGCTGTGGGGGTCGTAACATCAAATACATGCGTTCCTTCCACCGTTCCAATGATGGCATATTCCCGGCCAGCACGTGAGTAGCCCCAAATTTCGCTGTAAGTGTTTCCGTGTGCAAAAGAGGCATCCAGAGATGTGTCTTGCCAATGAAACAGCAGGTCGATTTTGAGGCTCTCCTGAGCTGTGACTGAGAGGGAGGTGCTAAGTAGCACCATCACAAACAGGAATTTAAACGATAGAATTTTCATTATTTGTTGACTTCTTAGAGGTTAACCCCGCAATGACGCTGTCACAAGCCAGTCTGCTGAAAAGGTTTTGGAATGTATTAAAAGTTGAATGGAAACCTCTAACCTCATTATAGCTTTGTTCTTTTTAGAATTCATCTTCCCTTAATCCTCCAATTTAACCAATTGATGGGTTTCAATGATATCCTTGCTATTCAGCTTCAGCCAATAAATACCAGGGTCTGTAGCTTCGTCCATCTCTATTTTGTTTCCTCCGGCAGGCAAAGTCCCCCATTTTAGTAGTCGTCCCAGCCCATCGAATAATTCAAAGTCTACCCTCTCAGATAACAAAGGAAGGCCTTTCAGCTGAATTTCGGATGAAAATGGGTTCGGGAAGATGGTTAATTTATTCTTTTCTGTAGCAGGATTTTCAACTCCTAAGACATCGCTGATGTCAAAAACGAAAAGACCATTTTGCCTGTCAGAGACCAATACCATTTCAGAATCTAAGAACGGATAAACACCCCATGCACCTTCGTATGCTCGTTTGTGTGACCTGGAGGAAGTGTGGTAATATCCGGAGATGTATGGGTTTGCAGGGTCGCCAATATCAAAAATGTAGAACCCATCATAATAATAGGAAACAAATAGGTATTTATCTCGAATGATGAGGTTATGGGCTATGGAAAGACTGTCATTTATCCCAGATGTAAGAAATGCCGTTATTTCAGGATCGTCAAGCTGGCTAAAGTCAACCAGTTTTATGTCCAATCCGTGCGTTTCATCAGCCATGGCATAAAGCTCACGGTCAGCGTCTAACCAGCCTGAATGATTGTATCCTTTTTGAGAATAATTGGCCAACGAGCTTATGATAACCGGAGTAGTGGGCTGAGTAAAATCAACAACAAAAAGACCTTTGTTCCCAGCATTGCAATAAGCAGTGTCTTTGTGTACAAAAATGTCGTGTACGTATCCCACTTCTACTGACCAACTCGGAATATCCGTCATGCAGTTAACCAGAAGGGTTGGAGCTATGGGGTTGGCAAGAGAATAGATTGACAATTCACTGCTTCCACCGCAGACATACATGCGATCGTTTTCAATAAAGATGTTGTGCGAATTACTAAACAGGTCGTCCGAATCATAACGAATAGGCATTGAATCCGGTAGAAAGCGTAAGTCAACAATCTGCAAGGAACTGGGGCCTTCATCGCATACGATGTAGAGGTAATCATCATAATCATGGTAATCCCGGTGGACTACATATGGAGCTTGGAATTTGCCCGGAATGAATCCAACTTCCACAGAGGCGGAAGGGTTGGTTACTTCAATTACATGCGCACCATTCACACTGCCAATAACTGCATATTTTTTGTTCCCACGGGAAAATCCCCAAACCTCATTGTAAGTGTTACCATAAAGTGTGGAATCCGTAGTTGCTTCCAAAGCAGTGTCGCGCCACTGATATAAAAGATTAACCTTTAGACTTTCCTGCGCAGTTATGGCAATTGAGGCGCAAAGTAGCACCATCAACAACAGGAATTTAAACGATAGGATTTTCATTATTTGTTGACTTCTTAGAGGGTTGCCAGAAGTCCTTTGACTATAGTGGTCAATTTGGGTTCGGCCTCACTGGCTACGCGCTGAACATCTTCGTGTGTGGTTTCCACAATTTTTCCTTTTACTCCAAGGTCTGTAATAACGGACATCGCAAAACAGGCCAATCCCATATGTGTGGCAGCTATTACTTCAGGAACGGTTGACATTCCAACGGTATCTGCTCCAATTACTCTAATGTAATGATATTCGGCAGGAGTTTCAAGACATGGGCCTGTTAATCCAGCATAAATTCCATGGCGAATTGGAATGTTGTTGGCTGCGGCAATTTCAGTCGCTGTTTCAATTAGTTGAGGGCTGTAAACGCTGCTCATGTCTGGGAATCGAGGGCCCAACTCATCGATGTTCTGTCCAATCAGTGGATTTGTAGGAAACAGGTTGATGTGGTCATTGATGATCATTAAATCACCCACTTCAAAATCCGGATTAACACCTCCGCAGGCGTTGGAAAGGACCAGGGTGTGAATGCCCAGCATTTTCATCACCCGAACAGGAAACACCAGTTCTTGCATGGAATAACCTTCATAAAAATGAAATCGGCCTTGCATGGCCACTACTTTTTTTCCTGCGAGTAGTCCGAAAATTAGATTTCCTGAATGTCCTTCAACAGTGGATACTGGGAAATTGGGTATTTCACCGTAAGGAAAGCTTTTAACTACATCAATCTCAGCAGTCAGCTTACCCAACCCGGTACCTAAAATAATGCCAACTTCCGGTTCGAACCCCGCTGCTTGCTTTAGGAAATCAGCTGTCTCGTTTATCTTCTTTAACATAATCTAGTAACTGCTTGTGAAAGGTCTTTTGTTCCTGGCTGTCTTGAAATGCGACCTCGATTGGAATGTAAAAAATAGGAAGATGTTGAGTGGCTTGCGTTAGCTGGGTTGTTGACAGGCGCATGGCATCTTTTTCCGTGGTTAAAATTATTTTTTCGGAAGCGGCAAAATTATCAAATAATATTTGGATTTGTTGTGCATCAGTCTGTGTGAAACGATAGTGATCGGGCAGCTTCAAATGTTGAAGAGCAGGGCTGCTTTTTTTTAAGTATTTTAAAAGTGGGTCGGGCTGTGCGATACCCGTAACCAACAAAGCGGCCAATTCCAGTGGAGGAGGATTGGTCATTTTGTGGGCAGCATCGGTCAACGCGATTGGTTGACCGTATTTCATGTGTGAAAATAATACTTGCTGATGGGGCAGTGGGGCTAGCCGCGAGCGCACAGTGGCCTTTTCGGAGTCTGACAAATTGATGGGGCATTTCGTTACGACAATCAGGTTTGCCCGTTTTTTGCCAACAGACCATTCGCGCAATCTTCCCGAAGGAACTACCCAGTCTGCATAGTAAGGGCGATCGTATTCAGTTAACAAAATCGAGAATCCAGGTTGAACCGCCCGGTGTTGAAAGGCATCGTCCAACAGTACGACCTCAGTATCGGGAACATCGACTAATAACCGTTGGATGCCGTGCACCCTTTTTTCGTCTACGGCTACCTCAATACCATCAAATTTTTGACGGAACTGACGGGGTTCATCTCCAATTTGTTCGGAGGAAGATTGGCGGTCTGCCAGAATGTATCCCTTTGATTGTCGACCGTATCCGCGGCTCAAAGTGGCTACCTTAAATTGAGGGGACAACAATCGAATAAGGTATTCCACGTGAGGGGTTTTTCCCGTGCCCCCCATGCTTAGATTGCCAACAACAATGGTGGGCAGATCAAACCGGGTGCTTGCAAAAACTTGGGAATCGTACAGCTTGTTCCGAAGCCAGGTAATCCCGCCATAAAGCAGAGATAGTGGAGCAAGTAAATACCGTAAAAAAATCAGTCCCATTCGTTCACAAAAATAGCACAATAACCGATCTTTGGGCTTTCGAAGTCATTGACATCCTGAAATCTACAGTAGAACTTTAAAATAGCTACCATGAAGATTGTTGAAGTAACGAATTATCTGGAAAGCCTTGCTCCTCTCGAGTATCAGGAATCATACGATAATTCTGGCCTTATTGTGGGAGACAAAAACGCAGAGGTGACGGGTATATTGCTTTGTTTGGACAGCATTGAAGCAGTTGTAGAAGAGGCTTTGGCCAAGGAATGCAATTTGGTGGTGGCGCATCATCCCATCGTTTTTTCAGGACTTAAAAAAATTACGGGGCGCAACTACATCGAGCGGACCATTATCAAAGCGATAAAGTCAGATGTAGCCATTTATGCGATCCACACCAACTTAGACAACATGAAGCATGGGGTGAATGCCGAAATTTCTAAACGGCTTGGGTTGCAGAATACTCAGATTTTAGTGCCCAAAAAAATGACACTCAAAAAGCTACACACCTTTTGTCCTCAAGGAAAAGCTGATGCAGTGCGACAGGCCATGTTTGCCGCAGGGGCAGGACAGATAGGAGACTATGAAAATTGCAGTTTTAATGTAGAAGGGACTGGAACATTTAAGGCGGTAGAAGGGGCGAATCCATATGTTGGAGAGGTAGGAGAAGAGCACCGCGAAGCAGAAACAAGAATAGAAGTGGTCTTTTCAAATGATAAGCAGCGCTCGGTCGTGGGAGCTTTGTTGAACGCTCATCCATACGAAGAAGTGGCCTTTGATATAGTGGCTTTGGAAAACGAACATCCGGGCATTGGCTCTGGAATGGTCGGTAATTTACCAGTAGCTATGGACGAAATGGAGTTTCTGGCGCAATTAAAATCTACCATGAAAGCGGGGAGTGTCAGGTACACCAACCTACGCAGAAAGAAAGTGTCGAGAGTCGCAGTATGCGGTGGATCTGGTAGCTTTTTGTTGGAACCAGCTGTGCGTTCTGGAGCAGATGTTTTTGTGACAGCAGACTATAAGTATCACCAGTTTTTTGATGCAGAGAATCGGGTGGTAATTGCTGACATTGGACACTTTGAAAGCGAGCAATTTACGATGGATTTACTAGGTGGTTTTCTGAACGAAAAATTTCCTAAATTTGCAGTCCATTTGTCGGAAACGAAAACAAATCCAATAAATTACCTTTAGGAATATGGCTAAGAGTAAAACTCAGAAGGATGCGAAGGACATTAGCGTTGAAGAAAAACTGTTAGCGCTGTATGAACTGCAACAAGTAGACTCTCAAATTGATAAGATCAGAACTATCCGTGGTGAGCTGCCTTTGGAGGTGCAGGATTTAGAAGATGAGATTGAAGGGCTAGAGACTCGCATCAACAAATTTACGGAAGAAGTAAAAGCGTTGGAAGATTCAATCAGTGAGAAGAAGAATACTATCACTGGTGCGACCGCTCTTATCAAGAAATACGAGGGGCAGCAAATGAATGTCCGAAACAACCGTGAATTTGATTCCTTGAATAAGGAGATGGAGTTTCAAAACCTTGAAATTCAATTGGCTGAAAAGCGCATCAAAGAATACCGTGCTAACATCGACTCCAAAAACGAAATCGTTGCTGTCTCTCAAGAGAAGTTAGATGAGCGTAAAAAAGACCTGGAGCACAAAAAAGGCGAATTGGATGATATTGTCTCTGAAACCAAGAAGGATGAAGAGTCATTGGTGTCAAAATCCAAAAATGCTGAGAAAGTGATTGAAGGTCGATTGATTACGGCTTACCAAAGAATTCGTACCAATGCACGAAATGGTTTGGCGGTAGTACAAGTTGAGCGTGATGCCTGTGGCGGATGTTTCAATAAGATTCCACCTCAACGTCAGCTAGACATTAAAACACACAAGAAAATCATCGTTTGTGAGCACTGTGGACGTATCCTCGTAGATTACGGAATGGAAACAGAAGAAGCTGCAAGCTAAGCGTACACGATTGATTACCTGATATTGAAAAAGGCCCTCGATAAAACTATCGAGGGCCTTTTTTGTGCTTGAAAATTTGAAGAATCCAGCTTCCAGTCTCTAAAACTTGAAGCCTAAGGTGGTGGTTAAGCTGTGGCTGCTGAGATTCGTTTCAGTTGGCGCCAAGGCAGGCCAATCGTAAAGAAAACGTTTCTCAGACCGTTGGGTCAATACATAAGCGAAATCGATGAAAAAGGATTCCTGGCGGAATCCAATTCCTGCAGAGTAGGTCTGGTAGCTACCATCATTCACCTGGTTGCTTTTATAAGGATTACCAAAATGGCCATAACCTGCACGAAGTTGTGTCACACTGTTTACGCGCCATTCCGTTCCGATTCGAATATTGCTTGCAGCCTGGTATGTGTTTTTGATGCTTTGGTTGGCTGCCAGAAAATCATCGTCACCTCCAATGCCAAAAAACTTGGTTTGGCTATGGTCAGTGTAGTCGTAGTCAACACTTAACAGTCCTTTTTTTCCAAACAGGATGGCCAAGCTACCAATTGCTCTATAAGGAGTGCGCACCGAGTAATCGTTTTCACCGATAGGAGACAGGGCCTCATAGTTAAAGCCGCCATCAAAGTTGGAATACATGTCAACCGTCCATTCATCCGTTAGACTATAGAAGGTAGGAGAGTGAAAAGAGCCGCCCACTCGCACATAATCATGAACCCTGTAAATAGCACCTACTTTAGCATTGTACCCATAACCACGTGTTTCCAGGGCCTGATCCATAATGAAGCTATTCAGGATAGAAAAAGTATCACTTTCCGGAAGAATTTCCTGATAAGTAGATTCAGTTACATAACGCACAGAGTTGATTCCAAAAGTTCCACCCAGATACAATCGGTTGGCATAATTACCACCAATGCTTAATACCGTTTCGCCAGTAGAGCCCTTGGTTGTAGAATTGTACGTTTGGCGTACAGTGGAAGGCCCAATTGGGTTAAGGTAGCCATTTCCTCCAGGAAGTGTGTCCACCAAAAAAGTGAGCCAAGCCAGGTTTGTGCCGAAGAGAAAGTCAGGGTTGGTCTCAATTTGGTCAGGGTCGAAGCCACCATTTTGATTCAGGTCATCGGTAAATACATCGAGCAACGAATTGTTTTCATTGACACCATCGATGGAGACACGCGAATGGAAGTTGCTTTTTCTGTTGTACCCAATCCCAAGGTTGGTGCTTTTCCAGTTCGACTCGCGCACTGGTTTAATCACGCCAACATATCCAATGTTGCCAAAGTTGAAATTGAACTTGTTGTTGGAGCCCTCCGTTCCATAATGCTCCGTATTGGAGAAAGCACCATAAAAGGAAGGCGAAAAAGTAAATTCCGATGAGCGATACACTCCAATTCCTCCTGGGTTGGTGCTGAGTGTAGAAATGTCGCCACCAAGGGCGCCAAAGGCTCCACCCAATGCACTAAACCGTGCGGTTCCTCCAAAATCTGACTGCGATAAACGCAAGGCATCTTGTTCGTTTTGCGCATACGATCCCCCTAGAAAAAAGGTGAAGGTTAGCGAGGCTAATAAGACCTTTTTCATCATCATACTATTTAGTTGTTCCACAAATTATCTGCGCGAACGCGAACTGGAAGAGGAAGACCGACTTGGGCTGGAAGACCTGCCTGAGCTGGAGCTTCTGCTTGGAGCGCTGTAGTTGCTGCGGCCACTTGACCGGCTTGGGCTAGAGCTTCTGCTTGGAGCACTGTAGTTGCTACGGCCACTTGACCGGCTAGGACTAGAACTTCTGCTTGGAGCGCTGTAAGTGCGACTCGGGCTAGATGACTTGCTCGGACTCGTTGTTCGGGACCTGCCTGGACTTGTCTTGCTCCTGCTTGGAGTGCTACTTGGTCGGCTATAGTTTGGTGTGTTTTTTCTACCGTTGGTTGGTGTAGAATAGCTTGGTCGTGTAGCATTTCTCGAAGGAGCAGTTGTCTTCCGACTTGGCGTGTTGCCTTGACGATTGTAAACCGGTTTGTTTGGTTGACTCGTTTGCGTTTTTCTACCAGGAGTCGCAACATTGGTTCTTCCAGGTTGTGACGTACTGCTTTGTCTGCCAGGAGCCGATAGGTTAGGCGAAGCAGCGCTAGGCTTGCGTGCATAACTAGACTGCTGGTACGTTGGTCGGTTGGTCGCAGTGGTCGTAGTCGTTTTACGAGCAGCATTGTTGTAGTCATAGCGACCAGTCGTTGAACCATATGTCTTTGACGTTTCATAGCGTGTGTATGCGCGACTTGTATTTTGATTGCTGGCACTGGAAACATTGTTTGCAGATGCAGTAGCAGTTGATTTTCTACCTACGTTACCACCAGTTTGCTTTAAACCAGTTGCTTGTCTGGGGGCTGTAGTATACCTGTTTGCGTTACTGGAAGAGGTAGCAGCCGTTTGTGCTATTGGCTTACGTTCAGAGGAAGCGGTTGTCGCGGTATAGCGACCATCACTACTTCCACCAGGCGCAACTCGGCCTGATGTAGATGTGGACGTTGGTGTGGCCGTATTTGAAGCTCCCGCTACCACAGGTCCAGATACATTGTGAGACTTTTTTCTTCCGGGTGTTCCCGCAGAAGTTGTGGCAACAGCTTTAGTAGTGCCAGCGCGACCAACATTTGTTGATGTAGCAGGTGCTACTTTTCTCTTGGCCCCACTTCCAGAGTAAGGAGCAATTTCCCTTTGGGATAAAGTGCCTCTGTTGGTAACGGTACCAGTGCGAGAGCCTCTGTAGTAGCCACGAGAGCTACTTGGGTAATAACCACCACCAGCATAAAGCCCATCGTTATAGCCATTCCAGTAGCCGTTTTGGTATCCACCGCCCCAGCCGTATCCTCCGCCATAGAATCCACCACCATATGGGTAGTAAAGGCCACCGTAGCCACCGTAACCCCAGTTGTTGCCCCAGCCACCATAACCACCGTAGCCCCAGCTATTACCCCAGCCGATGTTCCAGCCCGAGTAGCTGTTCCAGCCAAAGCCTACTCCGCCACCCCAACCCCAGTTGTTGTATCCGCCATAGCCTAAGCCGAAACCGTAACCGAAGAACGGATCCCAATAGCTAGCGCCAACAAACGGGTCATTGAATCTTCTAAACCGTGAAGAGTAGGAGTCATCATAGTAGTCACCGTAGTAGTTGTTAGTGACGTTCGAACCATTTCCATCAGTGTAAGTCTCAGAATAACCTGGATTTTGTGATCCGCTGCCGTCAACAGTGTTTTGTTCATTGGCATATCTCTGAGCTGCACCTTCAGCGTTTTCGTTTTGGTCAATTTTCTTGGAACGTTTTCCGTTTACGCTGTAGTAATCATTTTCATCACCCGAAGATTTGTAATCTTCAATGGGAGTACTTGGATTATCTACAAAACCACCGTTTTTTTCTGCATAAGCATCTTTAGAAGAAAAGTAGATGTCGTCATTTTCCTTGTCAGTAATTGAGGTAGAAGATGAACAGGCATAGAAACTCATAAGAAGAGCAAATGCCGCGAATTGAAGAGTGGTGCGCATCATAATATGGAGTTTTTTACGAGAACGTAAATTTACAAAGAAAGTAGGTCGGTTGGGAGTCCCTGTTGCTTTAATTGTTGGATTTGTCATAGTTCCCGGTGTGTTAATTTTACGAATAAAACGCAAGAACCATGCCGGAAATTAAGTGTCAAAAAAACGAATTAATGTGCTTTTGGTCCAGCACTCATGCCCGTTTTAATTTGTTATTTTTGCCCCTTGCCGAAAGGCGCACATGAATTGATTATCAAGGGTTAAGATTACCGACAATGGCGAAAGATTTTGCGACAAGAGACGAAGACTACTCAAAGTGGTATCAGGATATAGTAGTAAAGGCTGACCTGGCCGAAAACTCCGAAGTTCGGGGATGTATGGTCATAAAACCGTATGGATATGCTATCTGGGAAAAGATGCAAGGAGCACTGGACAAGATGTTTAAAGACACCGGGCACTCCAATGCTTATTTTCCACTGTTCATTCCAAAATCCTTTCTAAGCAAGGAGGCTGCTCACGTTGAAGGCTTTGCCAAAGAATGTGCTGTAGTCACGCATTACCGTTTGATGAATGATCCGAATGGAAAGGGCGTGGTAGTCGATCCTTCGGCTAAGTTGGAGGAAGAATTAATTGTTAGACCTACCTCGGAGACGATTATTTGGAGTACTTATCGAAAGTGGATTCAGTCTTACCGCGATTTGCCTCTTCTGATCAATCAATGGGCCAATGTTGTTCGGTGGGAGATGCGTACCCGATTGTTTTTGAGAACAGCTGAATTTTTATGGCAAGAAGGGCACACAGCTCATGCTACCCGACAGGAGGCCATAGAGGAAACAGAGCAGATGTTGGATGTTTACGCCAATTTCGCGGAAAATTGGATGGCTGTGCCCGTTATAAAAGGAATCAAAACAGCAAGTGAGCGTTTTGCGGGAGCTGAGGAAACGTATTGCATAGAGGCTTTGATGCAGGATGGGAAAGCGCTTCAAGCAGGTACCTCGCATTTTCTGGGGCAAAATTTTGCGAAAGCGTTTGACGTGAAATTTTCAACCAAAGAAGGTAAACTGGAGCATGTTTGGGCGACCTCTTGGGGAGTGTCAACCCGTTTGATGGGAGCATTGGTTATGTCTCATTCCGATGATAAAGGATTGGTATTGCCACCAATGTTGGCGCCAATTCAGGTAGTAATCGTACCTATATATAAAGGGCCTGAACAATTGGAAGCCATTTCGAAAATAGCAAAAGCGATTAAAACTGATTTGCAAGCCCGTGGAATTAGTGTCAAATATGATGACAGGGATACACAACGTCCAGGGTTCAAATTTGCCGAATATGAGTTTAAAGGTGTTCCTCTTCGAATTGCTTTAGGGCCAAGAGACATTGAAAACGGAACACTTGAGTTGGCGCGAAGAGACATTCTTTCCAAGGAAACAGTGCAACAAGAGGGCATTGGTGACATGATTGAGCAGCTACTGAAAGAAATTCAGACTTCTCTGTTTGAAAAAGCCAAAGCGCGAACTACGGCAGGCACTTCCAAGGCCGATACTTTCGATGAGTTTAAAGAGTTACTCGACACTAAAGGTGGTTTTGTGTTGGCGCACTGGGATGGCACAGCAGAAACTGAGCAGCGCATCAAAGAGGAGACAAAAGCGACTATTCGTTGCATTCAGCTGGATGCTGAACAAGAAGTAGGTAAATGTGTTTATTCAGGAAAACCTTCTTCTCAGCGCGTACTTTTTGCCAGGGCTTATTGATGATGAACCGAACGAAGTAATAAATTATTTATGGAAAATGAACTAGCACCCAGAGACCGAATAATCGACACCTTCAAGCGCATCTCTTGTATGAAACAGGATGTGTTTCAGAAAACAACAGAATCATTTGGGCAATTGCACAAAGTGTTGAAAGTCATGGCCGAAGATTTTGACGAGGCCATGGAGATTGATTCACGGGTTACTTTTGAATACAGTTCGTTCAGTAAATACGAAGCAAGGTTGAAATTTGCTGGTGATACACTGATTTTTCACATGCACACCAACGTTTTTAAAATGGATGATTCCCATCCAATCTGGGAAACTTCTTATGTGAAGAAAGATACGAACCGAGGTTACTGTGGCATAATCAATATTTATAATTTCCTATCGGATTCCTTCAAATTCAACCGGGTAAACGATAGAGGGTATTTAGTAGCGCGCATCTTCGTCAACATGGATGGCCACTTTGTAGTGGAAGGCAAGCGACAACTCGGAATGCTGTACAATGACTTTATCAATTCGGTGCTTGACCCAGCCAGTTTAAAAGGAGTGATTGAGACGACTATTCTGTATTCTTTAGACTTCGATTTGACGACTCCACCCTACGAAAATATGAAGCTAGTTTCCCTTCACCAGATGATGGAATTGTCGGATAATCTCAAAATCGCAACGGGAAAACGGTTAGGCTTTCAGTTTCAAGCAGATAGCTCAACAGTTTTTTGAGCACAAAAAAGGCAAAATGTTTTTTTAAAAAAGTTAAAAAACGCTACATTTGCGTTCCCAATTTTGAGGGGTAACCATTACGGCCCATTCGTCTAGTGGTTAGGACATGAGATTTTCATTCTTAAAACAGGGGTTCGATTCCCCTATGGGCTGCAACTAGAAAACACCTTTTCGCCTCGTAATCAACCGATTACGAGGCTTTTTTGTGCTTTATCTCCAAATTTCACTCCTGCTTTTCTGGTATTTCATTCTACTATTGTGACAAAATGGGCTCGTAATGGTTCGTTTTTGTCACAATAATAGGAGTTTTAACTACATTTGTGTGACAAAATAAGACCTAATAAAACTGTAAAAGGGCATAGTCACCTATAGATTAGCGACAAAATTATGGCTTCCTACAACTTCTATTTGGACAATGCACAGGTTAAGAAAGGATATTCCAAAGTATCTATTTACTTCAAGTTTGAACATCTGAAAAAACCGTTTAGACATGATCTCCCTTTTAAGATTAATCCGGCCCTATGGAATCAAAATATCAAAGCAGTGGAATTTAGTGCCGATTTGGATAAGGAAGATCGAAACCATGCCGCTAAGATTAATCACTATTTGATTGACCTGAAGATTTTTGCTGTGGACCTCTTTGAGGAAATGAGCACTCATTCCACAAACGACAAAGGGAAGTTGATTTGGTTGCATCCTTCAAAAGATGAGTACAAGGAAAAGTTCAAGACAGAGATTTCTGAATTTGATTCAGTTCACCCGTCCAATAGCGAATTTGAAGTTACCATTGGTTCCGGTAGAACGAAACTGCAACTGTCCCGAGGAGTGGCAAATGCAAAAACTGTTCGTAAGGATTTTACTACCCTTCCAATTTTGTACGGTTTGTATTTGGACTCGCATGGAGACCTTGCTGATTCGACAAAGGAGGGGCTGGAGAATTATCAAAGTATTTTGGAGGGGTATGAGGCCATCAATGGAAAATTATATTTGGATACGCTAAGTCTACCCTGGCATGATACGTTCAAAAATTATCTCCTTAATCTTAAAAACCCTGACGGGTCAAAGAGGTATCGTAATTCTGCTTTAAATGACAATCTGAAATGGGTGAAAACTGTAGTCAAATACTTTGATGGGGAATATGAGCACATGAATAATAGGTGTCTCAGAGGAAAACCCTTTGAAACGGAAAAGGCCATACATTATCTTACTTACGAGGAGGTTGAAAAGTTTAAATATGTTCAGTTCAGCCCTAACGTCATTGAATGCTTTCGTGGTAATAAGGAACTTAATGGAAGGGATGAGTGGACAACAACCGATGTGGCAGTAGCCTTGAATTTACGAGAGGAAACGGTCCTCGTCTATGTGTCAAAGCGGGGTTTGCCGACTGTGAATAAAGGAGATAGGCAGAAGGGCAACCGTTATAATCGAAAGGAGGTGCTAGACTGGTATAGGGCAAGGAGTTTGCCTAAGTATGAGCAAAGCATTGAGGCAATGAAGTTTGCAAGGGATATGTTCTGCTTTTTATCCTATTGCCCATTGCGTTACCAAGACTTAGTGAAGCTGACAGCTTCCAATCTTAGGACGGGCACAGACGATGAGGGCAACGAAATTCCTATTTTGGACTTCATTGCCCAAAAGAATCAGTTGCGGGTAAAAATACCGCTTGATGAATATACCAGGAGCATTATCAGGAAATATGATGGTGTCGATCCGAATGGATTCTTGTTTCCTGTTCCTAGCAATGATAAACTTAATAAGCAACTCACTAGAGCGATGCGAATTTGTGGGTTCTTGGATCGTATCGTGGAGGATGTAGTGTGTCGAGGAAGGAAAAAAGAGATTGAGGAGAAACCTCTGTGGAAAGCGATTACCATCCATTGCGCACGTCATACTTTCGGCACAAATATGGTAGCCGCCAAAGTGCAATTGATTTATGTGCAACAGATGTTGGGACATAAGGACATTTCAAGTACACAAGTTTACGTTGGAGTGAGACCGGAGAAAGTTAACTCTACCATCTTGCGGCAAATTGAGCAATTTAAGGACGCAGAGAGGAGGTTGGTTGCCGCGTAACCATTTTCGTTTTGGGTACGATAGTTGCTCGCAGGGACTACTTTGTCACATCTATCTTTTCCGACTTAATAAACAATTAGTGGGATACAATGTTATGATTTGAGTTGCGTTTGTACAGGAAGGTGCAGGGACTCAACTTTTAACCGCTTGCAGCCAATCATAACTAGTGAATTGATAAAGACCTCTTATGATGAAATTTGTACCAGTTGTGTCTAATACCGTGCAGGTGGCAATAATTTCAGGACAATTCGGATCTTTTTGTATATTTGGTCGTAACCCCATTGCCTCCAAATCCCCTATTCATAAAAACCCCCAAACCCTATATTAAGATGAGCACGTACCCAATTACTCTTATGACTTATTCGTAATAACTACGGATTGTCTAACGAATTTGTCTCCTCCCACTAAGCCCCAATCTATTCTTATAGGAAGACGAAGATTCGACCAATTCTTAAAAAAAATATGCTTTTGACCTTGGAGTCTTAGGTATGCCTTTGGCTACCCGTTTCTCTGAGTTGCTTCTAAGCCTTGATGGTCACAGAAAGTTGTAGAACCGCTGTGTCCTGGTGTTTAGATAGCTAGATAAGAAGTATATATTAACCCAAGGAAAGAAGGGGGCGTGCGTGTCTGGAAACAACTTAGCCCCCTTCGATCTACGCAAACCTGAATCCGCGTATGCTATAAAAGTAATCTATCCGTTGAGTTTGACCGCATCGGCCAACTGAAAATACTCCTATTGTTTTCGGTCGATTGTGGGATTTATACCTACATACTTAGGTGACGAAAACGTCACCAAAATCGTTTGGTCCTGTTTCTGAGATGGTCAATAACATCGAGGAAGTCTATTTATAGAAATGGGCTGAACAACCCAGGAGAACTGGGTCTATTCTGAGGACTTGCCAGACAAGCCTTTAAGAAGTTCAATGTTCTCCCTAAGAACTGCTATTGTCTCATTCTTTGAATCGATGATTTTTTTAGCTTGCTCAAATTCTCTTTGAAGCTGGCTATATTGAGATGACAGTGATTTGTTCTGAGAAACAAGTAATTCAATTTTTTCGCGGGTTTCGGGGTCCATCCCCTCAAACGAAATGTTCCCCCCAACAGTGGCATTGTTGAAGCTTTCGGAAACAACAGTACTACCATTCATGCTATTCTCACTTGCCACAACACCATTTGCATTGTGAATTGTGGTGTCCTTTGATTTTGGTAGAAAGTGGTCAAGGGGAAGTTTGAAGGCTTCACAAACATCAAGCATTAGCTCTAGGGGAACCGTAGTGTCATTTTCCCATATTCTTTGAAAGGACTTTCGGTCGTAGCCAACTCGCCTAATATATTCAATTTGAGCACCACGTTTCTTGCCAGTAGACAGCTTAAATGATTTCTCAAATTCCTCAAAATGTGCAAGCAACAAGCCATTTATCTCCGGGTAGGCGATAGTGGTTAGTCCTTTTGCTTTTATGCGGGGTGAGGGGGTCATTTAGCTACAGTCAAGCCAGCATACCTTATGATGGCGTGGAAAACGGTAAAATGTCTAGTTTATGTGACAAAATTTCACCTAATTTGTAATTAGCGTGACAAAATGTAACGTTATGTTGATTTTTTGTTGCGATAACGTGACACAAAGGTACAAAACTGGACATAACATCCAACTAATTGTCAAGAAAGATTACTAAGTGTATTCAAATCAATCATTATGGCCCTGGAACTAGATACCCCCCAAGTAGCAAACCTGAAAATTCTAATCTACGGTGAAGGAGGACTTGGGAAGACAAGTTTAGCTCTTACCTCTGAAAACCCTGTACTGCTTACTTTCAATGATCAATCAGACGTGCGCGCCTCGATGCCTATATCCGCACTTATCAATTTGTACAGTGATACTCCTTATAAGAACTGGGAAAAGGCACTTCGTAGTGCATCCGATCCTGAATTAGCAAGATTTAACACCCAAATTATAGACACCTATGGCGATTTATTGGAGTGCCTTTTGGATTATCTGTACGAAAAGAATAGGCGCTTTTTTGTGGCGCGTGGAAGGCCAACAGATAGTGGTTGGGGGGAGATAAAGAGACTCTCCAGGGATTATATGAAAACCATTTCCCAATGGAGGAAGGATATTGTTGTGATTGCCCATAGCAATAATGTTAGGAAAAACCGGAATGACGAATATAAGTCATATCCTGATATACTTGGGAGCAGTAAAAAAATATTTGAGCGAGATTTTCACCTGATAGGACATTTAACCATAAATGATAATCAGCGGGAGCTTTCGTTTGACCATACTGAGAATGCAATGGGCAAAAATTGCATCGAGTTACCTACCTACAAATTACCAAGTGATCAGTCTCCAGAGTTTGCTACGTTTCTCCAGGAGGTCATTACGGATGTGAAAATCAAACTCAGGGAAAGGCTTACCCGGAATCGTTTACCGCATGAGGAGAGTTCGGAAATAAACAGACTGATTGGCACGGCAGATCAGCCCCATGAGTTTGATACCATTTTGGACAAGATAAAATCGATCCAAGGGGCAGCTCATGTGGTAAAAATGCTCAAACAAAACCTTCGTAAGCGAACGAGTAGTTTGGGCATAAAATACAACGACCAATTGCCAGGGTTTGAAGAGGTCGATCCCGACTATGAGGCCCAGCTAAAAAAGGACAGTGCAAAGGAGAAATCTTTAAAAGCTGCTGAAACTGTTTCGTCTAAGCTTAAAGCCGAAAAGTAATGGCTGGCCAATTGTTTAGAGAGAGCACGAAAAACATGAGCCATGAGCAGTGGCTTAGTTATCGGAGCTGCGGATTGGGAGGAAGCGATATTTCCGCATTGCTTGGTATCAGCTCGTACAAAAGTCCGCTTGAATTATACCTGGAGAAAATTGGGGAGCACACGCCATTTCAAAGTGACAACCGATTTACGTTTTTTGGCAACCTGCATGAGGATGAAATTGCCAGCCTGTACCAATATTGGGATGGAGACATGGACTCGATGATAGCTAACCGCAAAGATGCTAAGAAGGTCAATCGTGTTCGCTCAGTCAATGCGTTCATCCACAATCCTCGGTATCCTCAGTTATTTGCAAGCATCGACCGGATGATTTTGTCGAATCCCAAGAGACAAGCTCGAAAGGGTATTTTGGAATGTAAAAACACCTCCTCCTTTGTTCTTCGCAGATATGACGGACAAATACCTTATGAGTACGTTGTCCAAGTTATTGGGTACTTGCTGGTAACCGGCTGGGACCATGCAAGCTTGGCGATAGAGGTCGATGGGAACGATTACAAGGTGTTTCCATACGAAAGGACTGATTCCTCAACCAAGGATATAATGGCAGAGATAGAAAGAGCGTCTGCTCCCTTTTGGTCCAAAGTATTACGGGCCAGAATTATCAAGGAGGAATTTGGTATCACATCATATTATTCCTTGCACCCTGACACGTTAAAAGACCCAAAAATTCAGGAGGGGGTGGCCATGCTCCAGGAGCTTGAACCAGACATCGTAAATGATTCCACCACCGAAAGTTTCCTTTCCAAGATATTCAAACCTGAGCCGCTGACCATTGAAGGGACTCAGGAGATTTGGAAACTAGCGGTGGATTACCTGCAAAGCAAGGAGAATGAAGGACTGGCCAAGAAGGATAAAGTCCATTATTCCAACCTCATTAAGGCTGAAATGAAGAACACCGAAAGAGTGGATTTCGAAGAAGCAGGAAGCATCACCTGGAAGGCTGATTCCAAGGGTGTCCGAAGATTTTCAGTAAACATCAAAAACTAATTACCGTGGAAATTGAACTGCTTAATCTAAAGAATCCTGAGCACACTCAGATGTTGGAGAATTTGATCTACAACGCCATGCTGAAACTTCACCAGCAAGGGCTAATGACAAGTCCCTCTGAGACAAGTGAAAAGGCAGATGAAAAATGGACCACGGAAGATGTGTGCACTTATTTCAATGTAGGTGCAGACTGTGTGTACAAGTATATCCGGAATGGTTTGCCCAGGAGACGAAGCAAGCCAAATACCTACTGGAAAAGTGAGGTGATTGCATGGGATAGAGAGAAAAGAAGTTCACGGAAAAGAAAACGCAAGTAACCATGAGGTTAAGAGTTAGAGCGCTCAAAAGAGAGAATGCCAACGAAGTGCGCCACTATGTTTCAGAGGAGTTTAGAATTAGAGCTGAGGAGAATGGAGAAACTAAAATCATTCGAGGAGCTGTGCCGAGTAAAAATCACGGACAGTTACAAAGAGGAGTTATGGATGGAATTACCAAGGGTTCCAGAATATCGGTACGAGGATGTCGTGGAGGAGCTACGCATCAATTCGAAGCCAAACGTTAGGGACAATTGCCAACCTAGCTCAGAGGAGGTCGGTTGGGACTCTATTCAGGCGCTCATTAAGCCATGCCAAAGTGGGGAAATCAGGAGCGCTGAGATTCTTGAACTAGCAACTCCAATAGTTTTCCCCTGGTAGTGAAACTCTAATCAACCAATAATAAATCAAAGATGCCCCCTATGCACGAAAATTTAATCCCCGGTTCTAATCCTGAGCATGGAATAACGGTTGTTCAAAGCCAAATTGTACCCTACCATTTTGAGGTAGTGGTTTGTCCAGACTGCAGCGAGAAACAAGTAGCTGAGGTTGTTCATACTCTCCCATCTTTTTCCCGTGTCCACCATTGCAATTGTGGGTATGTGATAATGGGAAATGAGTGGGATAATGCCCTGGCGAAGTCTCCTTATGAGGAATACATTGAGCAATGGGGATTGACTCCAGCTATCAGCGATTGTTTGTTTGAAACGACATTCCTATTGGATGAATTACTGCATCATAAGAATGGTTTGGTAAGGGAGCGAAAGAAGGATTTAGTGCAGCGCATTGCAGGGATTCAAGAGGCTTTAGAACTTATCGTGACCGTTATTGGATCGGACGATGTGGACAAACAACGGGCCTTGAATAGGGCCAAACTTATTGTCAAGGTTAAAATTAAAGACGATAACCATGAGGACAGCACGAATTAAGGAAGGTTATGGTACAATTCAAAGGGATGTCATGTGCGCCAAAGGACTATCCGTATATGCAAAGGCCATTTACTCGCTGTTTGTGAGCTATGCAGGGCAAAAGAGTGCCTGTTACCCTTCAATAACTACGATTTGTCGGAATCTGAAGCTTTCGAAACCAACTGTTATTGGCTCAATTCGGGAACTGGAGCAAATGCAATTACTGGTTGTGGAGCGCACCCAGGGGAAGGGGAGTGTATATTATCCCTGTTACATTCTGGCAGGCGAAGAATTAAAGGACGCTACACCACCACTTATCGATTCAGCTCTGGAAGAAGCTAAAGAGCCTGTAAAGCCCAAAAAAACAATACCGGTTGTGGATTTGTCCAATTACCCCCAAGAACTTGTCAAGCATTTCACAGAGCTGAATGAATGGCTTGATCAGGACTTGCCAAACGTTCGAAAATTATCCACTCAAATGACCATTGTAAATCTCGAACAGCTCCTCACAAAATATCGAATGGATGTAATACGGAGGGTCTTGCTACAAATGGAGAATTATAAAACGCTGGTTAAGAAGTACAATTCCGTGTACCTAACACTTGGCAATTGGCTAAAGCGGGAATCATTGCACCAACCTGTTGGTGCTAAACTGTCAACTACATGGTGATATGAGTGAATTGAACATGAATGTCCCTCCACAAGACCTGGAGGTTGAAAAAGCGGTATTAGGTGCCATTTTGCTGGAAAAGGATTCTCTATTGGAGGTAGTGGAGTATCTGTCTGTAAATAGTTTTTATGACAACCGAAATAGGGATGTTTATGAGAATGGTATTCTGCCGCTATTTTATGAGAATGCGAAAATTGATATTTTAACAGTTACCAACCGGCTACGCAGAGAGGGGTTGCTGAACAAGAACCTAAACCCGCTTTATGTCAGTGAGCTTACCAATCGTGTTGCGAGTAGTGCGAATATTGGAACACACACGCTGATATTGCGTGAAATGTCCATCCTTCGTGACCTGATAAAACTGAGCGCGGAGGTCCACCAGGAGGCGTTTCAAAACCGCGCGGACCCATTAGCCTTGCTTGATAGTGTGGGGCGAAGGTTGGATGCTATCGGGGCAATTTTTTCAAAAAAGAGCTTTCACCAGCTCGACAAGCTGATTTATGATAATGTCAAAAAAATTGAAGCTCTTGCTCAACAAGGCAAGGATATTACGGGGGTTCCTTCGGGGCTTTATGATTTGGACCGAATAACTTCTGGATTCCAGCGGTCGGACAATATTGTAGTGGCGGCTAGGCCCGGAATGGGGAAAACAGCCTTGGCTGTGACCTGGGCAAGAAACGCAGCCGTTGATTTCAAAATACCTGTGGGAATATTCAGTATCGAAATGTCCGCATCCCAATTGGTGAATCGCCTTATTGTAAATGAGACTGGTCTTTCTGGAGCAAAATTGAAGCGGGGTAATTTTGGCGGTGACGATTGGAAAATATTGAACGCTGGAATAGGTCCATTGGCAAACGCTCCAATCTTTATTGATGATTCACCGGGTCTATCGGTATTTGAATTTAAGGCGAAAAGCAGAAGGTTGAAGCGGGAGAACCCTGAGCTGGGAATGATTATTGTTGACTACCTCCAGCTAATGACTGGCACAGACCCTGATAATAAAAATCAGTCCAGGGAGCAACAAATAAGCTACATCTCCCGGAGTATTAAGGCAGTGGCAAAGGAGCTGGATATACCTGTAATCGCCATTTCTCAGTTAAGTCGGTCCGTAGAATCCAGGGGGGGAGACAAGCGGCCAATGCTATCCGATTTGCGAGAGAGTGGGGCAATTGAACAGGATGCAGATATTGTCATTTTCGTATACCGTCCAGATTATTATGGAATGACCGAAGATTCGGATGGAAATAACATCAAAGGTCAGGCAGCTCTGATAATAGCCAAACACCGGAATGGAGCTTTAGGTGAAGTTAAAACAGGCTTCTTTGCTGAGAGGTCGAAGTTTGTTTCCCTTGGGGAATTTCGAACTGGAAGGCAATAGTTCATCAAGGTAATTGTTCGTGCAATTCCGCAAGGCCCACCCCAATATTAACCAAGTCAAGATAAAGATTTGGATTGACCAGTGTGATTCAGGTCAAATGATTAACGTTTGGTACTGATTCTCTTATTCCCGGATCAATTTGGTTAAAGCCACTGATTCTTCATTCACTTTCAACAAACAAATATAGACCCCTCGGTCCAAATCATCTGCACGGATAGAGAGGTCGGTCCTGCCAGAAAGTACTTGAAATTCCAGTACTTCCCTTCCCTGTAAGTCCATGATGGTAAGTACTCCCAAGTCGGAGGTATTCACCTCAATGAAAGTTTGAACACTGAATGGATTTGGGGTAATCGTAAGCGGTTCTGGAACTTCAAACGGTTCGTGTTTACAACTCCCAATTAGCAGCGTACTAATTACGATCAATGCTACCATTGCAATAATTGATTTTTGCATCTTTTTCTTTTGTTCTTCCAAATTAGAGAATTTTTGACAAATATTCTTTCTTTCGATTTGGGCGGTGCGCAGTTTCGTGTTCGACATTTAACGAGCTAGTTTTTGTAAGCATCTTGCAGTATGTATAAAAGTTAAGCTACGTCACATTAATTGTTCTCGTTGCTTTGCATTCCTACTTTAGAACAACCATTTTCTTGGTTGCCAACACATTTCCATCCACCTGTAGTGAACAGAAATAAACGCCAGGAGCAAGTGTGACGCTATTTATTCTGATAATGCGTTGCCCTGGAACAAGAGGAAATTGCAAAACAGGCTTTCCGGTAATGTCCAAAATGACCAGCTTTCCGATACTCCCGCCATTTACCTGAATGCTTGTTTCGCCTTGAGATGGATTAGGAAAGATGGTCAAGTATTCAGAATCTGAATCAGGTTGATTGCCTAAAGAAACATCGTTTACCACCTGGACTGAAAGTACCAAGTCATTCCTTGGGCAAAGGGAATCAGATGGAGCAGAGCCAGCAAAGGTGAAGACATAGGGGCGCTCTCTCAAATCTGAGCTATTAACAGCCCAAGACAAATTGCACAATACCTGATTTGCCACTTGGCTACTGGTAAAAACTGGAGGCACGGAAAGGCCGAATGCCTCTCCATAGGCAATCACTTCCATTTTGGCTGCATTCCCCTCCAATACAAAATCAAGGCTCCAATTATCTCCTGGTGCCTTATAAAAATGGAAGAAGTTATTGTCATCCTTTGGCCAATCCTTTGTTCCCAAGAATTGCGGCAGATTGAGATCTTCCCTTACATCTACAATGAAATTTCTGACCTGTAAGTATTTTGTGTTAGGCGGTGAAACATTCTCCTTTAAATTCAAAAAAAACAAATGCTTCCCAACTTCAGTAGGGGCATTCCAACGAAATTCCCCTGAGTGGCTATTGATTTTGACTTGTGGCGGCAATTCATAAATGAAGTTTGATTGGAACAGGTTGTAAACCAAATTACGTCCATCAGTATCTTCCGCTCCAAGTTGATGGGTGAGATTCTGGCCTAGTTGAGCGTAGAAAATTGGTGGTTGTTGGAATTGAGCTGAGTTGTTAGCTATGTCTGGACCTACGCTTAGATGTGTCTCCAAAACCAATTGAGCCGAAGGCATAAATGTCCAGTTGATCAGGCCAAGCACTGCCGAGCTATCAAAAGCTTGAACAACGTAGTCTCCTGAAACAGTAAATTGATGGAGAATGGAGTAATTGTACCGGTTGAAAGGGCCACAAAGGGAATCTACAGAAGTCAAAGGCACTCGATTGGATTCAGATTCATTGCCATGATGGAAGCGAATTGTTATAGAGTCGTCTACCACTGTGTCTTGGTGATAAATAGAAGCAGTGAAGTAATAGGACAGCCAATCGTTTGATGTTGTATCACAGGTGTAGGTAATTTCCCCCACAGGCAAATTAATACTCTGCGACCAACCCAAGATTGGGGTTAGAACTAGAATAATTGCGGCTATTTTTATCTGTGCCATAGTAACTATGATTAATGCTTGATAGGCTGTTTTTGTGGTACTTCCTACTCTGTGTCCTCCATCCATTTTTGAACCCACCCTAGCTCCAATTCAATAGAGAAAAACAGTTTTTATGGTGTGAATTTTGGGCTGTAGAATGTCAGGGAAACGCAATTAGTTAATTGTTTCAGTGTAGGTGGTGTTGTGGTATAACTGAGCTGCAATTCCACCAACGCGGCTCCAAATGTTGTATTTTGTGTCTAGGTTTTTCCTTGATGGGCCTTACTGGAGATGAATCATTTTCTTCGTTGAGATTAGCTGACTATTAGAAGATAGGGTGCAGAAATAGATTCCAGGCAGAAGTTCAGTACCACTAATTTTAATGGTGCTTTGACCTGTAGTAACTGGCAATTGCATCACAGGCTTTCCGGTTATGTCGAAAACGATTAACTCCCCGTTTTGTATTCCTTTTACCTCAACGGTGGTTTCGCCTTGGAATGGGTTGGGAAAGATGGTTAAATGTTCAGTGTTCGAACCGGGCAAGTTTCCGACTGAAACATCATTAACAACGTGAATCTCAACCACCAAGTCATTTCGTGCGCAAAGTGAGTCAGATGGAGAAGAACCCGCAAAAGTAAAAACGTATGGTCTTTCCCGTAGGTCAGCGTTGCTCAACACCCAGGATAAGTTGCAATCTACCTTGTTACCAACTTGGGAGCTGGTGAAAATTGGCGGGTTTGCGTTGTCGAAAGCATCACCAAAGGCTTCTACCTGTAGTTGGCTGGCATCTCCCTCCATTTCAAATGAGAGGTTTATGCTTTCTCCCGGTGTTTTGAAAAAACGATAGAAATGACCAGCCTCTATGGGCCAATCTTCGGTGCCTTTAAATTGTGGTAATATGATGTCGTCCCTTACCTCAATCACAAAGTTTCGAACGAAGGAGCCTTTTAGCACTCCTCCATTTTCGAACTGGTTTACTAACACCAAGAACTGATATTTCCCCACAACAGTGGGACTATTCCACTGAATTTCGCCTGTCCTAGAGTGAAATACCATGTTGTCGGGTACAAAATACCCTTCTGCAGGTTCGGTTCCCGGCAAGGTATAAGACAAACTATCCCCGCTTTCATTATTTATGGACGTGTGATGCGTGAACAATTCTCCTGGCTGGGCGAAGAATGGTGGAGGTGTGTTGTAGGTGATTGAGTTACCTCGTTCTGCAGAACCTAGATTAAGCCAGGACTGAACTCTTACCTGATGTTGTTCCGAAGCGGCCAAGTTTTTTATTTGCTGTCTAGGTTTATCAAGAAACAGCAATGAGTGATTAAGGTTCGAAGTAAACACATGGTCCACCTTGTAGTTGTAACGGCTGAATGGGCCGCACAAGTCATCAACCGATATCAGTTTTGCGTCTAAGTCGCGCGATCCGTCAGCCCAAATCACAATGGAGTCAACCAACGGTTCGGTTCTGAGATATTTCGAAGCAATGATGGTATAAGCCTGGGGATTGGCTGTGTCTTGTTCGAAGGTAATTTCTCCTGCGGTAAGTTCGGTGGATTGTGACCAAACCCATTGTGATCCCGCAAGAGAAATAAGAATGATTGTGCAAATTATATTTTTCATGCGTATTGAGTTTATGTTTAATTATCTTCTATTTCCACGCCGGGGTAGTAATGGGTGTCTGTCAATTGCCAGTTTGTATCAAACTGAATAACAAATCGTGGTGCCGTTCTGGTGTCTTTCCCCTTCGGCACCTTTTTGGTGAAGTAGAGCCAGCGATTGTGTTTTTTACTTTCAAAATCTGGTTGGCCCATTATGTTGCCGATTGTTTCCCTATCTAGGCCCAATAGACAGAATCCAAGTTGCCTCAACTTCCTATTGTGCAATTCAGGGGAGATTACGTAATGACCTTTGATCGGGTCAAATCTAACTCCCTGTTTGATGCGATTTTCAACGCTGCTGCAGTCGTAGTAATTTATTTGGAAAAGGCTATCGCGGTTGTACCAAACTTCCACACGGGAGAGGTGTTTATCATTGCTTTGCGTGTAATACCAGAGCTTTCTTCCTCTCACATATTCCTCGACTTTGGTAGCAGCTCCAAACACCGATTGAAATTTATCAGGTGACAACTTTTTGTAGCACCAACCTAATACCTCATCGTTTGGAAACTTTGCTGTATCAATCTCATAGTACCCGGATTGTTTGTTTTGATTCCAGCCATCCTTTAGTGACTGGATTTGCTCGTAGCAGGGAAGGGGAACGGTCAACTTTTTAACCGGGCGCGAAATGGAACAGGCCGCTATTATTAGCAGCCCAATTCCAACGCTCAATGTTACATATTTGTTCACCTTCAACCCGTCTTCTTGTGAAGCTACAACTTTATCAGTTTGATCAATTGAACATCCGATTCAATTTGCAGTCGTACAATGTTCAAACCCTTGGACAATTGTTTCTCTGGAAGGGTTATTTCCTGAACTCCTGGAGATAAGAGCTGAGTGCCTAAGCCTTCAATTACGTTTTGTCCCAAAGTATTGTAGACAGCGTATTGCACTTTGGTCTCAGAGGCTAAAGTAAATTCAATTTTCACGTCTTCCCCTTTCACTGGATTAGGATAAGTTCTTACTTGAAAACTGTTGGTGTGAACATGCTCTACAGAATTCGTGAAGGAACAGCCGGGAAGCTGCAAAATTTCGTGTGTTCCAGGTGTTATCGTACCATACCCGCATAAATTGACTTGTGTTAAAGCGATGCTATGGTCTCGAATGTCTATTGCACCGTTTAAATCATTTATTTGAATTCCAGGACGTAATACCCCTGGTAGCGGCCCTGCGGTCGAAGTGTAGTACATCAAATCGGTTAGATTGTTGACGTGCTTTAAGCCAATGGCATGGCCAATTTCATGGAGCATCACCCCGTACATATCCGCTTGTAAGGCAGGTATGTCCGCTCCCGTTGTATCCATGAACCAAGTATATCCAAATTCGTCTAAGTCTTTCGAGATTCCAATGTCCGTATCCTTGTGAATTCTGCGCGGAGTACTTTGCGGACCAAGGCAGGGGAACCCTCCAACCAGTGTTCGCATTAAGGGAACTCCATGAAAGGAAGTATCTAAATATACTAGGTTGACATTATCATTATCGGCCATGTTAATATTCGTGTCGTTTTCGGCAATTCGAAGATTTACGCTCGTTGAGCAAACCCATTCGTGGACTGCCCTTTTGAATAGGTCTACTATAATAGGATTATTTGTAACACTTGTGTCCAGCACAAAAGTATGACCACCAAGTCCATTTTGATCAACTAGGTCCACCCTTGTTTTTACAGATTGAGAATGTCCGTTTCGAACCGAGAAAGGTATGTTAAGCGGACCTGCTAATATGCTGGAGCCATTATCCCCCCATCGGTTTTGAACCTTAAATTCCCCACTCCCAGCAGTTGGTCTTTGAGACACTAGAAAAGCTGTGTCCACATAAGAAGGTACAAAAATCTTGATTTCATTTTCCGTCCAACTGACGTAATCCACACTTTTGTGATATTTAATCCAAGAGGCTCCACCATCATTACCGCTCTTGAACCAGACTTGTCCAATTCCACGAGAGTTGCCGAAGTTTTTGCCAGTAATTGTCAATATTTCGTTTGTTCCTGCTGCAACGTCACTGGTGAAATTGTCTATAAGCGGTTGACAAAGTGGATAGCTTTGAAAAGTACCCCAACCGATGAAATTGTAAAGTTCAATGCCGGGGCCAAAAACGGGATAATTGGCGGTATTCGTATAATAAGTGATAGACCATAAAGATTGCTGATCAACTAACGCCAAATCAGAATCAGTGTTGCATGATGCTATTTTCAATTTAACGTGGAACAGAACTACAGGGGTAGTCGTTAGTAACGTTCTGGAAATTATTTGATTTTGCGGAGTGATTTTCATTGCAAAAGCTACTTCGTCAGTTGCAGCGTCCCAAATGGTTGTATTCGGGTCTGTGTATGTTACGTTATTAAAGTCGAGTCCAGGAGTAATTGTCACGTTGCCGTTGGCCATGACATTAGTGCCAAAAGAGCTACTATTATATTTTAACCTTATTGGTGCATTATCCAAATAGATGTTGGGACTGGATGAACCTACCATAATATCAAACTCATAGTATCTATTTTGGCCGCTACCTGTAATTTCTGGATTAGCAAACTGGTAAGAAACGCTCTCTGTTGGCGCAGAGTTTTGACTGCCCATTGACTGGATTTTACGCTCTAAATATTCCAGGTAAGGCTCCCTCGCCTCCTTTTGCTCTTGAATTCGCTTTTCTACTTGTGCCTGACTGAGTTGTGCCTGACTTGATGATATTGTTGTAGGTAGTATTTCTGTCGGTTCTCGTCCGCAATAAAGGTGCGGAGGGAGATTTGCCGTGTCAGCGGTGTCGATGTAATTGTAAACATCCTGAATAGAGGTGAAAGATACGTTAACCCCGTGGGCGGGTGGGTTGAAGGCATCTGAGTAGTAGGAAATTGCCGATTCAGGAGTAGAGTATCTGGATTTACAAATAATGGAATTATCCGAATTGTTCGGTACGAGATATGGAAACGTATTATCTACGCAGAAGAACACTCCCTTGGTTCCCAATCCGAATTCCAAATTGTGAGTCAACTCCAAAGCATCATTGCCAACAAATCCTCCTTCGGTGATAATATTGACCGTACCGCAGAAAAGTATTTCGTGTCCTTTAAATACTCGGTTGATGTTAATTGTGTTCTCAGTATAGATAAATGATGAATCAGCATCATAATACCCAGTTTGGCTGACTACCTCCCCCTCGAAAATGTAGTCAGACCCATTTACAATGCTTTGACCAAACGCTAGAATTCCAGCCGAATCAAGTGCTATTTGCCCATAGGATTGGCCTGCAAATAGAATCAAAAACAACATCATAAAACCAGGCTGTCGGTACGCCCCGCGATACTTGCCCATTGCCCCAAATAACAGGGAGAGAATTGGTACTTTTACGATTGATTTCATTGTAAGATGGAATTAGGCGGTCGCACTGGTTTAGGAGTTCCAAGTCTTTGAACCGGTTGCGGCTGCTTGTTGTTGTGAAAAGGCGAAAAGGGATTTTCCCTTCTAACGCTGAACGAATTATATAGGGGCAACAGTTGAGTACTTGTGTTGAAACCCTACTTGTCGAGCTGCTTCCGTCTTTTGAATTAACCCCCATAGTCAATTCGTAAGAGAAAAAGTTGAAGTAGATCTTTACCTCAACTTTCGGAAGCAGCTCGGTTTGGTAGGGTGCTTCCTGGGCCGTTCTGAATTGATGCGAGAGAAAATTATGTGAGTTCGTGGCGTCCCTTACCAAAAATCCGTCAGCCACGACTTCTTACAATTTGCTACCGCAACTCATTATCATTGCATCGTTCCAACCCTAAAAAAAAGGGGGCAAGAAACGAGTCACCGGGGGCGGGTGACTCGAACAACACAACCATTCGTTTTGGAGATATGTTAATCACTAACTGCTCATTAGTGAATGGTTGTATCGTTTGTTAAAACAAAGTAAGGAAGAGAATCTGAGAAAAAGCCTACTACTTTTAGTAGTCTTGAAGTTTTTTTTGTAAAAAAATAAACCAGTTTACACGTTTGCACTAAAATTCTCCGTGTTCCTTTGCTATTCTTATTTGTCCAGCAGAGGTTTTTTCTCCTGTTTTTCGCTTGATTGCTTTGCGGTGAAATTTAACTGTGTTTTCCGTTATTCCCATTGCTTCGCTTATGTCAGGAGTGGAATGTCCTCTCTCCATCAATTGTAGAACCTCGATTTCTTTTCTTGTAAAGTTTAAGCCTTGGTCCAGTCTTTTTTCGGGGAAGTATGTTTTTCCTTGCAATACAGTTTCTATTGCCAATATAAGTTCGTCCTGGTGATAAGCCTTGAAGAAATAACCTTCGGCTCCAGCGTTCCTAGCCATTTTAAGATAATTGGCTTTCTCGAACATTGTAACCATCAAAATTTTGATCTCTGGATGTGAGCGCTTTATCTGCTTGGTAGCTTCAATTCCATCAAAAGGCTCAATTTTTATGTCCATAAGAATGAGGTCAGGACGCTCTTGGTGGGCAAGAATGATGCCCTCATTAGCCTTAATTGCAGTGCCTACGACATCATACCCATTGGATTCTAAAATATTGGATAAGGCATTCGTAAATAACCGATGGTCATCAATGAGTAGAACTCTCTTTTTCTCCAAAATCGTTCGTGTTTTGCTGAGAATAAGCAGATTGCTCAGTGTTCTTTAGCCCATCATTCTTGAACTGCTCATCAATTGGGTAGTCGTCTTCGTCTGGAAGTTCACTTCTAAGTTGGGCAGCCATCTCAAACAAATTGTCGATTGTCTCTCGAATGGCCTCATCTCCTTCTTCTTTGCTACCGGCTCCATAAATCATTCTAATAGTAACAAGATTCCCATTCACAGCATGAAAAATTTCATCCGCAATTACACTTGCTTTTATCTTGGCTAGAAAGATTGCTTTTTCAAATGATGCCGATTTTGCTTCTGTGAGTTGTTGGTTTGACTTGGCAAGTAAAATTCGATTTCTTTGCCAAAGAATGATGAATACACTTCCTGCCAGAATGAGAAATGCAAGTATTCCAATCCAAATTTTTGTCTGGCGATCTCTCAATGCCTTTTCCAAATTCTCTTTTTTCAACTGGGCAAGTTCATGTCTTGATTCAATTTCAACAATCTTGTCAATGGCTTCTAATCGGAGAATCGAGTCATTTAGATTAGAATAAAATTGGTAGTGAAGAAGAGCACTATCGGGTTGATTTAATTTTTCAAATGACTTTGATAAATACAACCTTACTTTTCTTTGTAATCGGATGTCCTTATGCTCTATGGCTAAAGGCAAACTAAGGTGATAATATGGGACAGCTTCTGAATTTTTTCCTATTTCGAAAAACTTATAAGCTATGTTGCTACTGACAACTGCGATAGCAGACGGCACATTCTCGGATTGAAAAATTACCAGACTTTTAAGGTAGTAGTGAATGGTTGAATCTCTTTGCTTTTGATATTCATAACATTCAGCAATGTTATTATATGTATTGGCCTGTCCGATTTTGTTTCCCATACGTGCTTTTATTTTAGCACTTTGGGTATAATGGTCAATGGCTTTGGGGTATTGGCCCAACTGTTCAAATACAATTCCAAGATTATTCAGTGACTTGCTTAGGTTAGTCTCATCTCCATTATACTGAACTCGTAACTTAACAGCGAGTACAAGATATTGTTTGGCCTTTTCAGGCTGATTTAACATACCATAGAGCGTAGCCAGTTCATGGTAAACTCTGGCCTTTTCTAGTTGAAGTTGATGAAGCGAACAGTATTTTTCTGCCTTTAGGAAAAGGACTAAGGCCTTTTCAAAGTCATTGGAGTCTCGAAAAAAGATGGCACTGTCAAGCGCGTTCATCTCTATAGTCGCCAAACTATATTGTGGAATCCAAAGTAAGAGAGACGACAATAGGAATGTCGCGATAGATTTACTCCCAAATCTTAGTAATACCGCCAACCTTTTCGCCAGATACACTATAAACTGAGACAACAATATTTCTTTCAGTCGATAACCTTGTAAACGTTTCTGTCTCCACTGGATTAGTTCCATCGCTATTTTGCTCAACATCGAGAATTCTATCTAGGCCATCAGGTGAAACGTCATTTTTGGTTACAACCAATGGGCCGATGCTGGATGCCGAAACATCTAACTTATATTGGTTTTCTCCCGATTGAGGTAATTCGGTGACTGTAATATCCATTTTTCAGGTGATTTTGTGGTTAGTGTATATTTTCCACTTTGTTATACTTGAAAATAGAATACAGAGTTTCTTATTTCATCCGAGGATTTAAACCGTTCATCGATTCTATTAAAAATAGGGGGCTATACAAATATCGGAATCAGAAATGATAAAAAGCCTACTAATTGTAGTAGGTTTTGAGTCCATCTCATCGAAAATAGTGTGATTTATGCCTGAGATGTTAGAAAACATTTATATTAGCTCCCAGAATTCAATCAGTTACCCCCATTAACTGAGATTCATTTCAAGCCTAAGTTACCCCATTCGCTAAGGTTTTTTTATTGTCAGTTCCCCATAAACTGTATTTCACTTTCACTGGAGGTAAAGCAACGTGCTATTCCTTTCCAAAACGAATTTATATGCGAAAGCTGATTTCTTGGCTTGTCTGCTTATGGGAAAGATTTGCCCTTGCTGAGAGCATTTATGTTGACATAATCATGTATACAATAATGAGTGTGATAATTGGGTTGTTGGCAGTTGCTTTTTTTAAGTACTATCCTCTGGAAAACCTACTCAACTAACTTGAAGAATAATGAAGCAAAATGAAAAAATAACCTTTCTGAGCCTACAAAAATGTGTGACGGAGCTGCAAGACATTAAACAATTACGTTGGCCCGACATTTTGTATAAAATAGCCTTTTTGATTATGGGACTTTCCATCTTTAGCATAATATTTTGGTGGCGATGGTAACGAAGAGTTCACCCGCAGTAATTTTCATGCTCGTTCTGTTATGCACTGGTTTGGCCAATTGTGATTCTGAGAGTACAGAGCAGGTTAGGGATTATCCGCTGTTTGCTACAGACCATGAAAGGGTAGAAGGTGCTTGGCGGTTCATAGGAGTGCGAGAGTTTTCTAATGGTAAGCTAATAGACATTAGTATGTTGGGAGGCTATACTATCGGGGAAGTTATCAGTTTTAAAAAGGGAATTTATTCGGTGTTTTCTTCTAAAGGTGAGTTGATCTTCCTTGGCCAATACGAGTGGGGGAGCGGACACTTGGCAAATGTGGTGACGGTGGAATTGATGATCGCGAGTTTGCCCAGGAGTCAATCAGAATTTCAATCACGATTCATATTGGTTCCTGAGTGCAAGGATGGCAGGTTTAACCTTGAACTTATTCCGGTTTTTCAACGCTGGGATCGAGCTATGGCTTTTGTCTTCGAACGGGTCGAATAACCTTGAACAAATCAATACTAAAAAATGAAAAAGATGTATAAACTACTCAGTTGGCTTTTGATTCCTAGTCTTGGCTTGATAATTTTTCTTTTTGGAACTTCTTTAACTCAGGAACACGATAAGCTCGAAGGTTCTTGGAAGGTGGAAGTCATGGAACCTTCTGATAGCACTGAAGAATTTACGATACATGATGCAATGCTGACCTATTACGTCAGTAAACTCACTTGGACTTTTAAGCAGAACCGAATAATCCTTGAATCGGGCGAAAAAACAGGTGTTGGAAGCTATCAGGTTGAATCTGACAAGTTGCTTATTACTGTTGATTGGGTAAGAATTCGGGTTAGTGACAGTATTGGTATTCAGTCTAACGATGGAGAGAAACGAATAACTGTGAGTCCTGGGGATTCAGATTGGTTGGATTGGACAATGACAAACCAGAAACTACACTATACGGTTGAGTCATTTGGAGATGACGGGGATAGTATGGTCCTGATTACAGAGGATAAGAAAAGCAGACTATCTTTTTCAAGAGTGCAATAGGGTTTGTTCTCATTTGTAACAATCAAAAAACTTCAATATGAAATTATTTTTAATCAATGCATCTCTGGTATTGCTCTCATTGAGTTCTTATGCTCAGAATAAAACTAAGACTTTAGAGGTACGAGTCATTGACGAAGACAAACAGCCCATCCGAAAATGTAAGGTCGAAGTTGAATATAAGTTTGGCCCAACGCTTCATTACCAGACGAACAAAGCTGGCGTTTTGCTAACTGATTGGAATTGTAATCAAGAGGCAACGATCCATATCTCTCGGAAAAGATATGGAACTGGTGTAGCCTTCCTCGTTCCGAGTTGTTCGGGGGAAAGGATAAGAACGGTTTGTATGCTTTCTAAGGAATAAATAACCCTGAGAATCAAAGCGAACTGGCAATTGACTTAAAAAAGCCAAACATGATTAATTGCCAGGGGAAACAGGGACGAGTTGCCCTGGGGGGCTAGGGTGACTTTGTTCCTGCTTTATTAAAACGATTAGTCGATGATAGACGAAACGGTTCAACTGCTTTTGGTGAGTGGAAAGAGAAGCATTAGCGCCCTAGTTTATAATGGGAATGATGATGAGAAATTCTTAGAAATTCTAGTCATAGATAATTGGGGAAAGCCGGTGGAAAGCTGCACTGTAATCCTCCGTTTTGGGAATGGTGTGGAGGAGTATTTAGAGACCGACAGGTTGGGACTTGTGAGATTCTTTTGGGATTGTAACCAAGACCTGAAAATATGGTGGGAAGCTGAGGGATACGAGGGTGACGAATTTTGTTTGGATACAGGTCGTGAGCCTCACACATATTTTATTGAATATCAGATTTGGAATCCGAGTCAAATGGGAGGGTTGCAAATATTTGTCAACCAAAATCAAATTAGTCAAAAGAGATGAAAAAGATAATTAGCATAGTATGGATATTGGTTGCCCTCCTAACTACTGGAGCAGCATTTGGTCAGGAGTGCATGACCTATCAGGAATTTGAAAAGAATGGTCGTACGATGGCCTCTCTCGATAGCATCTATTCCAGTGCAATTCATCCTGATTCATTGCCGGGACCATTCAACCATCGGCAATCGGAAGTTTCGGACTCCTGGACAACGTTGCTTATCGAAGTTGCGACCTTTCTATCTGGTCACGGATATGTGTGGGGCCGAGAAACGTGGTGCCATGTGCGCATCTATTTTGCAGCTAATGGAACTATAGATTACTGACTTTATAATTTTCGAAGGAATGACAATATCTCAATCGAGCAACAAAACGAATTTCAACGGCTGATAACGCTATTTGCAGAGAGTCACACATTCAGTATAACAGGCAAAAGCAATTTCTCGCAATGCGGAAGTGTGATTTTTATGGACAAGGAAAAAGAAGATTAATGAAAGTACTCCGGCCTTACAATAGAATCAGATAAGAAGCTCACGATTAATTATTTCAAAAATGAAAACTCAAAGGAGAATCACACAAATCCTAATGCTCTTGACGAGTATCTTTCTACTATCCGGCATTACCGGTTTCGACTTTAGCAATTGGTGCCTCGATAGTAATCTTCGACCTGCTGTTATGAATGGGATCGGCATACTCTGTTTTACTTCAGGGGCAACCCTATTCATCGTCATAAAAAGTCAAAAGACCTGATATAATTTCGATGAGTGAACCGCCTAAGCTTGGATATATAACCCCGTCCAATCACAATGTCGGGGTTAAGACCAAAAAGAGGGAACGACATCAATTTGCCTCTTTGGACGAACTGCTATCGTTGCCATTTGTGGCAGAGTTTGTCGCCAAAGCTGACCCGGATGATGGAGTTGAATTTTATAGGTTTTCCAAGTCAAATCATGGAAGCATTGGCCTTGGGTTAGAGGATATGCTGATTGCAGAGTATAATGAAGGTGCGAATATGCTGGTTGTTGGTTATATCGAAAATTCCGAATTGGTTAAGGAATTACCATTGTACGAGCTTCCCGGTCTATAGAGCCTTTAACTATTGCAACAAAATTAAATTAGATAGCTTTGCTCGGTGAAACAACAATTATCATCTGGAGGTTTTTTTAAGGCGCATAGTCCTGGGTTTGTTGAAGGCGATGGCCCTGTTGCTGAGGCTTTCGATTCTGTCGATGGCCTTCTAGCCTTGGACACGGTGCAGAAATTTTTGACGCTTTCCAACGAAGATTCCAGCCTGGAGTTTTATCGACTATCCATTAATGCGGTAGGAGGGGGAAACGGTAAATTTCCTTATCAATTGATGGCTGAATATAATCGCGGACATAAGTGGTTCGTAGTAGGATATGTGAGCGAAAACCAGTTGCTCTCATCGTTCACAGCCTGGGAGCCTGCATCCAACAGGTAAAATGGGAAATGCCCGCCCTATTCTTCCTTTTTCTTCAACTTACTGTACGTGTTGATGGTATTCAACAGTGAGTAGAAAACCCACTCCAATTGCTCTTGGGATGTGATTTTTTTTGTGGACTCTTTGTTGTGCCTTATGTCAAAGGTGTTAACCATTTGAAAAAAGTCTGAAACATCTTTGGTCGCAAAGTAGGTGCTCAAATCTTTTCTCAATGGTTCCAATACATAGCTAAGAGTTTCACAAGCTGATCGCATGTTTTCAAGGGATGGGGGTTCTGACAAAAACAAATCCCTAGCTTGATTGATTTTGGCATCCACTTCAATATTGCCAGTGGTAATAGTCTGACTTACTAATCCTACCAACGGCATTTGAGGTAAGGTTTTCTTGGCCTCTCGTTTGCCTTTAGGAGTCATTTGTACAGACTGAAATAAATATGGACCACTCCTGCTCATTAAGTGACGCTTTGAGTAGGTAATGTAATGGTCCGATTTCAGTTGATCAATTATTCTTGTAAATTCGTCTGGATCGGCATACGCCCATGCAAATTGCCTGTCTGACCTCAACTCGAATTTATGATTCTCTTTGCCATACTTTTGGTAAAGCACTCGAATTAAGGCGGCACATTTTTCTTCAAATTCCATTGGAGGGTTTAAACTCTTGAATCCTCCATTGATAAAGTTTGTATCTATTAGTACAGGTAGTTTCTTTTCAAAGGTTCTGTGCCAGCAAATACCAGCAAGAGTACCTCGTTCGAAATCACCGGCAAGAAGGGCTTGGTAGGCAGAAATTGTCATTTGGACTTTGCCAACGTATTCTGTTTGGTAATTAATGGTTTGACCAGTAACTGGCTCTAATTGTTCTGGCTCCAAATTGTATCCAATCAGAGCGCACTTGTCAAATGTTAATTCAGCCATTTCTAATTCCTAAAGTAAACGTTGAGGTCTATTTGTTGAGGAGGTATCTGCTGCCTCTGAGTAAGCCAGTGGTAGATTTTTCCTTCCTTGTTGACAAACATCATTTTGTAATCCCAATAAGTTTGAGCTGGTCTGCCCGGACCTGTGGAGGTTGTGCCATTAGACGTGTTGGCGGTGGTGATGCCTCTACTGGCAGGAATGTAAACTTGGTTCGCGTAGACCAAAATCTCACCTCCATTGCCGTCAGGGGCCGTTCGTGCTGGTGGCCCCCATTTCATCGCAAGATCATGTTTCGTGTGACCTAACCAGGAATCCATGATTTCTTTGGTACTCGTACAGGAACCGAAGGCGAGAGCGGTGGCAATTAACCCGGAAAGAATAAAGAGTCGCATATTTAAAGCAAATTACAAATTTTTCGTCCAATGGAAAAGGGGCTTTCGCCCCTCCTAACATTTCCAAAATTCGTATGTAGTTGTAATTACTCAGTCACCAAAAAGGCCGTACAGCCATTCCAATGTTTCCTTGTCAATTACTCCAAACGCAAGGAGGCCGATAAGGGCAAGAGGAATCAAAAGCGTTCCTACCAATTGGTACGTGTCCACTTTTCCTTTGCCCCCGTCAGGCGATTGGACATTGGCCTTGACGCTACCAACAATGGGCAGCTCGTTGACCAGCCCTTTTCCAACCCGCTTGAGTTTGTTTTTTACTAATTCTCCTAACAATGATGCCATAGTTTATGATGGGGTTTGGTTAAAAATAATCCCTTTCAGGATTCGATAGTTCTATAGGTGATAGTGACTTTCTCGCCAGCCTCCAATGCCTTGATTATTTGTACGTACATTCGACAGTAAGCAAGGATGCTGTGCCCAATGAAGCCACGTTCGTACTTGTTGTTGTTGGCGGTTGAACCCACCAGAAGACAGCCAGCGGTATTTCCTTCGTGATTCCCGCAATGGATAAGTACATATTCAAAATTGGGCACATTTCGAATCCAAAGCATACCCTTGTGGATTGAGCGTATTTTCTGATTTTTGTGGTTAGAGTACCTGGAATGGAAACCACCCACAGTTCTCAAAGTGACTGGGTAGGTTCCGTCATTTATACGGGTTTCACCTTTTACTTTTACTTCTCGGTGCTCGTCCTCCAAAGTGTGGCATTCAAATTTGCCGTCAATAAGCAACAGTCCAAGGGTATCGTCCTCCTGGCTGCTGTAGCGCAATACTTCAAGTTTCATAGGTTTGATTTTGGGTTATTGATGTCGCCTTCATCTATATTGAGAAAGGCGTTGATTTTTCGTCTGAGGGCATGTATCATTGGCTGGTTGCTTTTGCCCGACATTACACCCAGGTTCTCCCAAACCGAAATCAGGTACACGCACGAAACAAAAATCAGTTCTGTACTGTGCAACCAAGAGAACAAATCATAATAAATACTTTCCGGAGGGTAGTGGGATTTAAGGCTGTGAAGTATGAAAAAGAGTATCATCCAAAACCCAACTACAAATCCGGCACGTTTGGCCCTATTTGATTCTATGGGTATCCCTTTGATTTTTGATGCCCATAATCCGGTTATCACCTCCATTGATAGTAGGAGGCAGAAGGCCACCACCGTAACCAGTTTAAGGCCGAAATACAACTCGGCTGCTCCTGATAATGCAGCTATCGGCAAGGTCACTATTAGTAGCTTTGGCTTTAGCATTGAGTTCGCAAAATCCCGGATGTCCAGGAAGCCAAAAGAGGAGACGAATAGTTGAATGAGTTTCATTGTTTTTTATTTGGGTTTGACATCCTCGATAATTGATTGGAGTTTCCTTTGACCAGCTCCAAAAGTCTTTTCGTAGTAGTCGATGGCCATGCGGATACGGGCAACCTCAAAGTCGTTTAGCTTCTTCCCAAATTCAGATTTGGCGGCTTCACCTTTCAGAATCCGATTGACATCGGCTTTTTCTTCTTTGCTCAATCGGTGGAGTGGGTGACGGGTGGCTAGAGAGGTTCGCAATCCGCGCAAAGTGCCGTCATGTTCATAGTACTTTTCTAACCAGGTACTAGCCTCCTCATCGAGGCCGTATCTGAGGGAAGCACCAAAATGATAAAGGGCTTCTTTTCGTGCTGCTATCTCAGGGTTCCCAGGGTCGGAACCTGAAAGGAAGCCGCGTTCTTTTCCAATCAGGGCGATAGTCTGCCAATAGGCTGCTTGTTCAACATCGAAAGATCGGATTGCGAGGTTGGTGGCAGTTTCCCAATCCCAGTATTTGTGCCTTGATGGTTTTCCAGCTATTGCGCGATACTCCTGGTCAAGTGAAAACATACGAGCCAGCTTTTCAGTTCGGTCCTTGATGGGCCTTCTTTCGAAGACACTTGGGAAGGTTTCTTGTCCGCTAACAAATTCTGTTGGGCTTTTAACCAAAGGGGTCACACCCTGCCAAATTTTGTTGATGGGAGCCTTTAGGATAGTCTCACCCGCCTCAGACATTCCCCGTTCAGATTGTCCCGACAGCATCATGTTTAGTTCTTCGTACAGGTCAGGTATTCCGAAGAAGTCGGCAAAGTCGTAAAAAGCTCCCACGACCGGAATGCTGATTGGTTGACCGGCATCATTGCGACCTAAGATGATGTGCATTCCCCTGGCATCGGCTCCTCTTAGCTCATCGTCCTCATCGGGAAATGCCATCCGGTTCCAAGCTGCGATGGCAGCGGTAAGAATGCCCAATTGGGCCAACCCAGTGATCGTTTTGACTGATAATTTTGCAACGCCTCTACCCAAGGCAATACCAGCTATCCGTGCTTGCGCTTTCGGGGAGGCGGTATTGCGCAACAGACGTACATAACGGCCCATATTTATTTCCATCCAACTGTAAAATGGAATCAGGTGCTTGCGAATGTATTGGCCCGTTTCGCTGATGTTGCCGTAATCGCCCAATGCCTCTCTGGAGAGCTTCCCTGCCTTTTCGTATTTGTCAGTGATGGCATCTATCTGTTTCGGGTCACTTGCCCAATAGAAGCTATCTCCATTGTCAATTTTTTCTACAGCTCTTGAAAAGGCAGCGTATCTCAACCAATTCTCTCGTACCCCGGTCCATTTTCTTACCCAATTGTAATAGACGCTTACTGGATTTGCCGAAGCAACCATTTCCCTTATTGAGTTTTTGTCTGCTAAGTCAGCAAGTGTTACCTTTTTCCTGTTGAAGTATTTGGCCCATTTCTGTTTGTTAATGTCAGACAGTTCGGTGAGATCGAAACCGCTATCTATCACGGCCTGTTCAAGAGCCGCATTCATTAGGTTGTTCACTTTGCCGGTTTGAGCGTACTGGAATATTTCTTTCCAAGCCCTTTGCCCATGTTTTAAGATGGTCGGGTCGGCTGCCAGGACTCCATCGAGGTCGCCAATCATGTTGTTAATGTTGTATTTGACCACCCTTTTGGGGTTAAGCAGCACGTAGGCTTTCCAAGAAGTTGTGGCCCCCCGAAACAGCTTTTCCAAATTTGTGACCTCCGCGCGTGGTGAGCCAATGTCCTCTAATGTTGCTGCAAGCTCCTCCGGGATGAGGTATTGCGTTTTTTTGCCCCCAACGACCAGAAAGTCGGAGCTGCCAGCGGCCAGCAGTTCCAATATGGAGACTGCGCTAACCAGGTCCAATTCAGTTTTAAGGTACTCTAACGTGCCCTCTATCTGGCCCTGAGTGACCATTGATTGTCTGAAAAGGTTGTTGCCAGGAGAGGGCTGATAAACGGTGTAGCCCTCCGGCTTGTTTTGGGCTATAAACCCCTGAATGAAGCTGCTGCGTTTTTCCTGAAATACCTGGATGATTTTGTCGCTCGAATCAAACTGTTTTTTGAGTTGTTTTAGCTTGTAGTCGTAGGCAATTGCCGCCTGCTGTTTTAGCTCTTTGAGTTGGGTTTGATACGGTTCAAAAATGGCATCGAAAGTCTCTTTTTTCTTAATCTCAAAAAGGGCATCGGCAACCACCCTAAACTCACTTTCCAGAAAATTGGTGCTGTAATCTTTGCCCATTGTTCCGGTCCGTTGCTTCATAAAGTTACGCTGCGCTTTGGTCAGTCGTTTGCCGTGAATAACCTGTTGTTGCACATCATCGTGTATGTACTGCAAGACCCTTCGATGGTAGTAGGATTGATAGTTGCCCTGGTCAGCGATGACGTTTTTGTTGACCATTTGCTCATATAGTTCTTTCATAAAACCGGTACGGGCATCGTAGGCTTTTTGGGCTTCCGGTTCCTGGTCCATAAGCAGGACAAACTTGTTCAGTTCAGATTGAACTTCATCCCTTGATTTGAAACCGAAAGGGAGCTTTTGTTCTACTTCTTTGCCTCCATCAACGCCATAGATTAAATCCTCTAAAATGATTCTTCGTACAAGGATGTCCTTTTGCTCCGAGGTCAGCGGTTCCAATATCCCCTTAACATACTGCTCAGATTTAACCTTGCTGTAGTCGGAAAGGCTTTCAAAAACGCGCAACTTATTGGCCAGTTCCGGGAACTTGCGAGGGTTGAGGTGCTTAAAATGCCGCTGGAAGTTGCGTAAAGTGGATTTGGTCCAATCGCGGGATTTAGTCCAGGTAGATTCTGCGGGGCCATGGAGTTTCTCAGCCTCACGGAACCGATCTTCTACAGTGGAATCAGCAAATTGTATTTGCTGCTGAAGCTCAGTTTTATTTATCGGAGGTCGCTTGATTCGACCTGAGCTAAGACCTTGGCTGGAAACCTGATCAAACGTTTCGTCTGACCGGGATGTAATTTCATTGATTTGATTTTCGAGCGTCCGGGAGCTGCTGCCGGTGTCGGCCTCGCTTACCTCTTGGGAATCGGTTGCTTCTTTGGCAGACTGGCCAATGCTTTGGTCAGTTCCTCCCTTTCCTGTGGGGTCAGGTGCTCCTTTACCAGGTTGTTCAGGAGTTGGGTTTTGTGTGCTTGATTGTTTACTGCTGGAGTCATTTAGACCAGTTAAGATTTGTTCTTTGTCGAGTACTTCACTTTCTCCAAATAATCCACCACCTTGGGAGCTGAGTTCAGCCGATTGGTTGTAAACCTGCACCATTTTTTTGAACCTCTTCGGTCCGGTGCTAACCATTCGATTGACTTTGATGACATTTGCATCGGCCAATCCCTCAAATAGATCATGTTGGGCCACAAATGTAGCGAAATCATCAATTCCTGATTGTTGAAATTGAGCTTGTAATTGAATTGCTTTGTTCAGCTCAGTTTGTAAGCTGTATTCTCCAAGTGTGTAGTTCTTGGTAAGTGCGGGTATCGCGTTTACAACATTTCTTCGGAAGCTCTTTACGCCTTGAATTTCTGATACCCGCAAGGTATCTTCGTCCAGCACAAGCCCAAGCAATGAGTCCTGAACGAGTTCCTTTCCATCTCTATTGAAAGTGCCGTCAGTGTCCAGGTACTTGCTCAACTCGTTGTCAAGCAAAATTTCCTCGTTTTGGAGGAGCTTCATAACCGTCTCCTGAGCCTTGCGGTCGCTAAAGAAATCAGACATCGTATCGTAACGGCTAATGACTTCCATAATTCGACCTCTACCTTCTGGATTGTCGCTAAGTATTTTGCCGATTTTGACAACTTTGTCAATGTTGGCCTCTTCCTTTTGGGATTGCTTGTTGTATCGGTCCAGCTCCTTTGGTGAGTATTCTGAAAGGCTGTTGTCTACTCTAACCAGGATGGGGTTGGTGTGTTGGGCAAGTTGCTCCTCTGTCAGGCCGTAGGTGCCAATATCTCCTTTGAGGTGGTTGACGTATGCTGCATACCCCTCTGGATTGGATTTAATGGCCCGTTTGATGGACATGGTTCGCCCGTTGCCAGAAACTACGATTCCATCGGGGGTAATTATAGGTGTTCCCGTAGATGGATTGGCGGCATTTGATATAATTTCAAAAGGGTCTAGGTTTTTAGCAATTTGGTCGATTTGACCTTGGGCGTTTTGGTCGGCCTTGTAGTTTCTTGGGTTGACACTTCTTCCACCTTGGGTTGGGTAGCCTTTTGTGTTGTTAAAGTTCACCTCATCATGTGAGGCCAAAATTTTATCGGCATCGACCAATGCAAATTCTGATTCTCGCATTTCGCCATTTGGAAGCCGGATTTTTGTCTTTTTACCCCGGTTGACCTGGCTGTTCAAAAAACCTTCATTTATAGAAGGGTCTCCTACCGATTTGATAGGATCAGAGCTGGGGTTTTGTTTCGTGGGTTCCGCTTTATTGCGGGAGCTGAAATGGTCATCAACAAGAAAGTCAATTACATCCCTTGCAGGTTGGTTATGGTGATTTTCAACCATTCGATTATCGAATAGGGCTTGACTGAGGCCATCCATGAATTGACCTTTCTCGAATGCTTCCAAACCGTCATAATTATGCCCCATCTCTCTGGCCCTCTGCTTGGCATAATCCATAACCTGATCCTGAAACGAAAGTGCTTCCTGTTCGATTATTCCCCGCCCAAATTCAATTTCCTCTGTGAGGGTTACAATCTCCTCTTTTAATGCTTTCCGCTGCTCCCTGTCTGTTTTCTTACGTTTGTCTTTTAGTCCATCAATTTCCGTTTCGATTGCCTGGATGCGCTCCGTTCGGGGCTGCTCAATTATTTCCTCATACTCTCCGTAAACCTCATCCCACCTATTCGCTAAATCTATGACTGGCCTGCCTGTTGAAATAACCTCTGTTGCGGTAACTGGTGGAGTGAGGCCACTGGCTTCAAAGTTGGATTTTACCTGTTGTTCTTCTTCTGGAGTAAATTGCCGGTGCTCGTCTTTTGGTAAGGTAGAAATATCCAATTGTGGCTCCTCTTGGGGTTGAATCTCCCCGCTTGCCCGTGCTTGTTCTGCCGTTTCCTCCTGAGCGGGTTCTGTGCTTTCTTCCGGAGATGCGTTTGATTGCTCTTGCTCCTGAACAGCCGTGTCAATTTGATTCAATAATTCCTCTTTGTGTGGACTTTCAGAATTGGCAACTACTGTTCGCACCTGGGCAAGATATTTGGCATTAAATGCCCCGGAAAATCCAGCAGACAATAGCCCGGTCAATACCAGTTTATCTATAAAGTCTTCCGGTTCCCGTCCGAAGGTTTCGTCAAATGCCAGTTCCCAATTATAATTATAGCTGCTGAGGTTGTCCAGGTAGTCGCCAGCGAACTCCTGAATAGTCTCGGTCGTGGTCCCAAAACCAAGCCGCATCCCGAACTCCGCAACTTTACCCCACTTTGATTTTCGAAAAAATTTCTCAACATTAAGGTGATCCAAGACACCTTGCACCGTGCCTTCTCCTGTTCCCATCATGGCCGATAAATTTTCATCGGAAGTGAGGCCAAATGATAGTGTGCCTTGTAATTGTCCCTTGGTGACGTTGTACGCCAGTTCCCCACGTTTGCCCCACCGTTGGACCATTCCGGCTTTTAACATGTTGCTGTATTTTGCAATCATGGGGATGCGGCCCACAGCTCCGATACCGTAGGAGGTAACCATGATTTCCAGCATTGGACGTACAGAGGCACCGAACCCCTTTGCCGCAGTATGTTTAAGCTCATCTTTAGCTGCCTCTTCTTGGGCTTTGGTCAAAGTACCTCCAGTTTCCTTTATTGCGGCAACATAAGTCTCGACCCAATCCACGTCCGTTTTGATGTCGAATCCAAAACCTTCGGCAGCATATTCCAGGAAAAGAGAACCTGCATTCTTTTGAACGCTGCCAGGGTCCATGTTTAGTAACAGGGTCCGATTTACGGCATCAAATTTCTTTCTTGTTTCAAGGAGAACATCTGTGTATTTCGTGATTTTTGTTGCTGCATCTCCACCTAATGGCATCCCAAATCCTGCCCCTTTTTTCTCCGTATATCGTTTCAGCTCATACACATCGCTAACACTTATATTGTCGTTTCCAGGAACCTCTATGGTAGCTTGGTTTCCAAGGTGCTGTTCAACATATTTGAGTTTGCTTTGCAGTTGGTTCCATGAATTGACCAATGAACCGAGGTCAGTATCCTCGTACCGTACCATGAGCTTTTGAATGTCCTTTTCATAGGCTTGGGCGCGTTGGACCTTTTCGTCATCCGCATCTTCCGGGTCTAAATATTCACCGGTGGCCGGGTCGAACAATGCAGGGACCGCTTCTCTGGAGTTTTCAATTTGGGCGTTTAGTTCATCGAGCTGGCTAGTTAGCGTAACCTGATCAGCTGGATTCATTGGTTCCTGTAGTCGTTGGAGTAAGGTGGAGCGCTGTCCCTGTAATGCGTATAGTTGTCGGTGCTCTGGAGAGAGCATGTTTACTCCATAGTGCAATCGCTTGTTGAGGACTGCCGTTTTAACCTTATCGCGTGTTTCGGGGTTTAACATGGCCTCTGTTCCACCATGTTGCGCAGCCTCGGATTCCACTTCTTTTCGTAGGCTGGTAGTTGGGTCTATCAAGCGTTTCCATGCAGCATCTTTCTTTCTTTGGTAGGCTTGCCGGAATGGGGGGAATTGACCTCCTCCTTCCGTCCAGGATTGTTCCAGAATTTTGTGTTCAGCTTCGTCTGATATGAGCACGAATGCAGCGTCAGTCATTTGGTACTCTTTTATGGTTTGGGAGGTTACTTTTCGTGCATCTTCGAAGGTCTTGCGGTCATTTATTTGTTGGTGCAGTTTGGCAGATTCATTTTGCAGGTTTGTTTTTTCCTCTTCACCTAATTGTTCAAATGTCTCATCATCCAACATGGTGAAGGGAGTGCCAGCGTAAATTTGTGGCTCATAATCTGGATGACTAAGGCGCAATTCATGTTCGATTTCCTGACGTGTCAGCCCAACGGCACGAGGGTCTTGATTGAACATGCTTTGATAGTCGTCAACCAATTGCTTGTCTGTCTCGTCCGGCTCGGCACCGATCAGCCCTTCTTTGAGTTCCGGAACTTCTGAGCCAAGTTTAACATTCGCTTTAAAAAGGTCCATAGTGCTCCAAACAGTTGGGTCGCTTGGTTCAGGAGGGAGAGGGGAGCCTGAGCCATGTGAGGATTGGTTCGTACCATCTTTTTTTTTAACAGCGCCTACAGGACCGGGGAACATATCAGCCTTGAATTTGTCGAAGCCGTATTCTCCTAGCTGCTCGTTTTTAGAAGCAAGGCCATCAAATACTTTTCGAAGGTTGTCATCATTTTGCATGTCAACCTGGAACTTTTCAAAACCAGCAGTTTTTAAGCCCTCGTTCTTGGAGCTGAGGCCGTTATATATTTCGCGCAATCCTCCCATTAGTAAATCAATTCACCGTAGTTGATACCTTTGTTGTTTTCCTCCTGTTCGGCAGACTTTTTGTTTTCCTGCTCATCTTCTGATTCCTCTTTTTTCGCAGCCTTGGCCTGTTCCCCGTCCAGATATGCCCTTTTGGGGATTATCTTGGAGGTTCTGAATAGTGTCTTTAGCTGATCCTCAGAAAGGCTTTCCTCTATCACTTCACCATTGTCTTTGTTTTTGAGTGTGAAGGCTCCACTGGAACTAACTTCAATACCCAGGTTTGGATATTTTTTGCCGTCTATTATTAGCCCGACATCATTGAGTACTTCTTTCTCCAGGCGCACGGCAAACTTCTGATTGAGGTTTTCCACACCTGCCCATCCAAAGACCTTGTTGCCGATCCATTCGAATGCTCCCGTATCTTCCAGCTGATCCAAAATTTCGATGGCTTTGTCTTGTTTAATCTGAACCAACTGTTGATACCCGGATTCTTGTTCAACAACTGTTTGCTTGTCACCTACATCACTTTTGTAGAACTTATTGGGTTGGAATACCCCATTTTGATAGCCGTCTTTCTCTCCAAGTATCCTGTCTATCTGTGTACGATTGTATTCCCCGGTATTTTCGGTCAGGACCGATAAGAGATCATAGGCGTTGCTGGAATCAAATTCTTGTACATTTCCATCGCTATCCTGAATGAAAAAGCCTTCTTTTTGTCCAGGGTCTATATAGATGCCGTCTATCGTAACCTTGTCGCCCAACTCGTTAGTTCCCATCTTTTTGAGGTCAAACAAGCTTGGTACTTTTCGTAGAATTTTCTGAGTACCGTCAGGAAGTGTAACGCTTTCGTCTGTCCCTGTTTTAAGCTTCCCAAAGTCGTGCTGCAGCAGCTTGGACATTTCTGTAAGTACGTTGTCCTCACTAGATGTTTTATTCTTCCCTGACCCCGATTTGCTTGGGTATCGGTGACCGCCCTTTGCGCTGGACTTAATATTTAGTTGACCGTGACTTCTGAGTTTTTCTTCTACAATTTGTTGGGCAGTTTTACCGGCATTTGAGGGATCGGCCATTTCTCTTTCTACGTGACTTCGGAAGCGACTATCCTGCATGGCCATTTCCGTAAACTCTGGTCCGACATTAATTATGGGTTTTCCTTTGGAGTCAGTTTTAATGTCTCCATTTTTATCAAGGTCAAAAAACTTCCCTTTCACTTCTTCTGACACGATGAGCGTCCCTTGGCCATCGCTTCCGATTTCGAATTGCTCAGACACTTTTTCCGGAAGGCCGTCAACAAAATCCTTTACCCAGGCACCTTCATTGAATGCTCCTTGCCAATTAGGTCTTTCGCCATAGTCTTCCGTAAAAACGTTTTTCTTTCCGTCCGTTCCATAATAATATCTCAACACCTGTCTCATGGCTTCCTCCTTGTCTAAATAGGGGTCGCTGCTTGATTTAATTTGCTTGACAGTTTCCGTAAGCCACGCCTCATCTTCTTGGGACTTTTTCGCGCCCCAGGTTGTTTTTCTTTGCAACTCCTGTAATTCTCGCCATTCTGGAGTACCAGCTTTGGTGAAGTCTCGGCTTTCCTGTGCTAGTTGATCGGAGATGTATGTTTCCATTTCTCCGATTTGCCCTCTAACGGCTTCAACGTCTCTCCTTGCAGGTGGGTCAATATCCTTTGTTAACAGGTCATTTATCGCCTTGTCCTCAGCGGCTTTTGCGGTAGCTTGGTCTTGCTGCTTTTGTTGCTCTGTAGCTGCGACTTTCCACAAACCGGAATTATTGAAGGTTGGCAGTATTACTGCTCCTCCAAGTCCCTGTTGATAGTTAATTGCTCCTGGGTCTACATTCATAGCGTCTTATATTGCGAGTGGCAAAGCGGCTGCACCTGAACCCGCAGCGGCAGCTCCTGTGCCGGTCCCGGCAGCAGCGGCTCCCGAACCGGTCCCGGCTGCTCCACCCATTTTTGCAATTCCTGCCAAATCTCCGGTCCCGGTTCCTCCACCTCCTCCGATTCCACCGGCCTTGTTTACTCCCATTCCAACGTCCGCAAGTCCTGACAAACTGCCATATATGTTGCTTTGAGAGGCAGCTATTAGCGCTTCCTTTTCTCGAACATCATTCAAGTATGGCATCATCTTGTTAATGTTGAATGCTTGGTCTTGATACCGAGCCATTTCACTTAGGCTTTGACCGTATAATTGTTGATTGCGCTGTTGATTTTGCGCTCCAGCAATTGCTAGGTCTCCTAGTGCGCGATTTTGATTTCCTACCATACCGGAAGCTCCGGCAATAAGGTCTTGGGAGCTTCCTGAAGCCGACCTAAGTGTGCCTATTCCGCTTGCCGTTGCTCGGCTCTGTTGGTCCGCCATTCGCCCAAATCCGGGTAACATCGGGTTGGCCGCAAGATTTCGGTACATGCCGACCTTATTGGTCATAGCTGGAGCTATTTGGTAGTCCGGCCTTTTGGGTTTGATTTTTCCGCCTTTTATTCCTTGTCGAATTCCTTGAACCCCTTGGTATACATAAGGGGCTGCGGCAAGTGCGGCAAGTGCTATTGGTATGGCCATGATGAGTGAATTTTTGGATTAAACATTTGGTACTGTATGACTCAGGTTAGATTGGATGAAATCGACATTTACAAAGTGCAACACTGTTGCGCTGGTGGAATCGCTCTCCAGGGTAATTCTTAAAACTGTGCTTCGCATGACATCCCCTTGTGTTATTGGATTAGCAACGTTTGGGGTTTGTTCATCCATAAGAATGGCCGCATACCAAATCCCTTCGAGGTTTTCGAAGTCCTCCGGTATTAAATGCGATTGCTGCCCCTCTGGTGTGCTCATTGCCACTGGCAGCCACAATGATGTGGACTCAACGCTTAGAGCCTTGAAAATTTTGGTAAGGCTCGGCATTGCGTTGAATACTGAGGTGATTGTTGAAGTGTATTGAACCCCATAGAAATTGTTGCGGAGGGTATTGCCACCATGCACGTACAGTGCGCCATCAAGAAATGAAACCACGACATTGTTGATTTTGCTTAAATACTCCGGATGATATGAGAAGTATGATGTCCAACGGTTCGACCGCTCATCGAACACCAATGTTTCAGGATCGCTAATTAAAATTGTCGGGAATGGGTTTTGCTCTGTTGACGGTGTATTGGGATCAGGAGCCTCGATTTTAGAAAAGGCCACTATTAATTTTCCATGATCAACATCATAGCTCGTCCAGACATGCCCACCGTGTTCCATTAGTTGCTGTCCCTTGGTATGGAAATAGCGTTTCATCAGGTATTCGGATATTGGTGTCAATCCGTCACCGCCATACCGAATCATTTGCCCTTTATTCGTGGAGAACCAATAAGCGCGACTATCCTGAATTGTGAAACTTTCGGGATTTTCCGTTCCAAATCCTCCTCTCAGTACTCGGTCAGTGCCAATAATTCTATCAGAAATTGTTACCGTAGCTTGACCGTTTACATCGGTATAGATATTCTCTTCTATGTATAGACTAACTGCCTCCCTGGTGTGGATTGACAACAATATGTTGTCTACCCTCGCCAACTTCATTACGTCACCATAATTTGTTTCCAGGTCTTTCGCGTCAAGAGAATCAAAAGTTGAAAACCCATTTATGCTGGTTCCTTCAAACCGGGGGTTGGAAATGCGTACCGTATGACCACGTTTGGCCTGTCCGGTTTCATAGCTTACAACATTCGCTCGTCCAAAGTCGTAGGAACTTGTTGAAAAATTCGCGTGGCGAATGTCTAACGGCATTGGTGATTCAACCAAGTGGGAGAATAGGTTTCCGGCAATGAGCATTGGTCTAATCCTGCGATAGGTGTCACCCAATAGAAATTCGCCCGTTGCTGGTGAGTTAATCGTTTGGTCCGTGAACTGTCCTTGGTGGAGTCTGTTGCTTGTTCCAGGGTTAAGGACTTCGTAGCACTCCCCAATCTCATAGTAGATGGGAACTTCTGTCCCTTTTCCAGGTCGGTAAATTTCCACAAGCGTACCCCCAACGCCAAAGTTGGAGTAGGGTGGAGAGGCAAATGCTTCAACTCGAATATTGTCACCGTCCTGGCTCACGACATTGCCTTCCAAGGGTGGTTGTGCTGTAATTGGCGTTGGGGTTCCTCCACCAGAAGAAGTTTGCAGGTAGCGAATTTTATCACCGGGTTCAACCAACCAACCATGATTAAAAATTGCACCGTTATTACTGGCCCAATGGGAGAAGTTTAAGTCCCAAAATATGGCAGGTGTTCCCGGAGTCCCGTCACCTTTAATATCGGTTCTTGATAATACAGTAGCTTGGATGTAGTCATTGTGAACACTGTCCCTGGTCATTACCCATTGGTAGTGGGTTGCCCAAAGTGGCGGTACGTGATGAATTTTCCACTCAACAGTAACACGGCCATGCCTGAGAATATTGGGGCCACCAGGGTAAAAGGGGTATACGTTTGGCCATCCATCCAGATAGTCGGCATAGCCGGGTATAATAAGTTCCATTTCAGAATTTGTGCAAACCGAGTTGCTTCTATTAGCACGGTCGAAATAGACCAACCCTTTTTTGTAGCTTCCTGAGCGCTTATACCCGCCTTCGACAAATGGCAATCCTGGAATAGTTAGATAGTCTGGACCTACTCCGATAATCAGCTCTGCGTTTGGAATAATTGGGTCATATCCCTCCAGTTTAGCATCTAGGAACAGTCGGTTATTCATAATTGCCAGAGCATTTGATAACAATGGAATTGTATCAAAGGGCTTGTCCGAATCCACATTGGCAGCAACCGGATATTCTGCTTCATTTGTGAACTGATATTTGAAATCGTATTGGACCATTGTAGGTCGGTCCAATGTGGTGACATGCTTCCAGTCCCCCAGGTTTCCCTCACGAACGTAAAGCTCAACGTACTCGATGGTTGCTAATTCCGCAGCTTGCCTCACCCGTAAATCGCCATAGTTCACTTCGATGTATACATTCTGCGCTGGTGTGAAAAATTGGTCCGACCCTGTTGAGCGCGGTAGTTTGCTGATAGGGGATAGGACAGACCTTTCCCCATCGTCAAAAATGTAGCGGTAGCGGAACTGAAAGAGCCGGAGTTTAATGGTGTTAAAAAACCTGTTTGGCACAATTGATTGGAAGGAGGTTTTAGGTGGAAATACCGGAGGGGATTTGATAAGGTCCAGGTAATTTCTTCGCAGAGGTTCAGGGTACATATTGTGGTAGACAGCCATTGCCCTTGTGCCTGACGTTGCGTAGAATGCAATGTCAAAATAATCTGGAATTTTAAAGTTTAGTTCAATGAAATTGTGTTGTGCTGTTGCCTCGAAAATACCAGGGGAAAGAGCATGGGCGTTTATTCCCGAAGCTATCAAAGAGGCGATACCCGAAGTAGAAGTAGCAGCTACGGTGGAGGTATAAACAATTTGGTCAATGAGCTGTGTGCCTGTGTCAGAATATATGGCAAGTGTATAATCCGTTCCAGTTGGAGGGGCTAATTGAAAGTATAGGTGTGCTTGCAACTCTTTGTCATGGGCAGCGCGTTCGATGTTGATTTTTCGCTGTTCTGTTTGGCCATCTGTCCAGTATTGCAAATCATCTTCATAATCAACACCAGTAATTAAATGGTCCTTATCAAATTCGAGTAGAACAGATTGGACTACCCTTCGAATGAAGTTGGTCCTGGCGAAATAGCGTAAAATAGAATGGTAGCCATTTGAGTTCCATACGAAGTAGACAGTAGAGTCGCCCACCTCGTCCTCATAGGTTCCTATGCAGCGGTTATCACCTGCGGGAAGTGCAAATGACACCAGCTCGTTTCCGGCAGCGTTTTCAACGGAACCAACATTGCTCTCTTCGCTGCTTCCCACATTACAGTTTAGCGCATGTCGGAAGTGTCCAGCGGGGAGGAAGTGATCTTCCGTGTCGCTGTCCAGACCAACAAAATGTATTTTATCTAGTTGACTACTCATCCCCCTCCAGCGGTTAGGTCCACAGAATAGGTTGTACCTGAATTGTGTATTTTTAAACTGATAGCGGGACCGTTGGTAACAGCCCAAATGTCCCCTGTTGCGGGTGAGCCTGGATCGGAACTTAGAACAGGAATGTTTAGAACCGCGTTCGTGCCATTAGCTAACGAAGCTTTACCTGCGGATTGAAGGTTTTCGACATACGTAGTATTGTCACTTTCTGCGGTTATGCCGCTTCCTAATACAAAGCAGTTTGCAGCCGCTACCACGTTGCTAACACCTGCGGCAATAAAGGAGCCTTCACCACTTGGGTCAATGTAGTTTCCAGTGCCGCCAGTAATTAAGGATGAGTCGGCTTCTGCGTCATGACCACCTTGGATCGGAATAACCGAATCTGCCCCTGTGCCCTCCTGGTATATAGAGCCACCTCCTTCTAATAATTTGCTTGGAATTAAAGTCATGGTTTGGTTTTACAGCCACCCCCGAAGGGGTAGCATGTTTAGAAGAAGATTAAACCGCGTTGTAGTGGAGGTCAACCCAATCGGAAGTTTCTAGGCTGAACCCTGCAATGGTAGCGTTGAAATATAGCGGGTCTCCTGCGGTGATGTCTGCTAGAGCACGGGCGGTAGTGCCTCCATCAATGGAAAAGTAGGCATCTCCATTTCGGTTTCCGAGAAGCACCTGTGGTACTCCACTGACAACTACTCCGACATAGCCGTCACCCGCTGGGGTGTTCGAAATGACAAGACCTGTATCTCCAAAGTTTGCCGAGATATTCGCAGTTGGGTTTCGGGCCTTGTCCTGGGTGGTAGGAACTGCGGCCTTTAATCCTGAACTTCCAGTTGCTAGGCTATCGCCATCCAACTTTACCTGCACATTGTCAGATTGAATTTCCAACCCTCCGGTTGCCGCGACATTGACATCTAGGTTGCCCCCGTTATTGGTCAGCCCATTACCAGCACCTATTTGTGCAAAAGCGGTATATTGCGCCCAGTAAATTTCGTCCGTTCCTATGTTTACATCTCGATTGGGATCGGTGAGTACAAATCCTTTGTCCGCCATAGTATCGCCTGCTGTTACGAACACTGCGGAACCACCCTTTAGGTCGCCACTATCGTTTGCATCGGCTGCGCGGACTAATGCCGTACCAGTCCATTCGTAAATTCCATTTTCGATAGGATCAGGTTGTTCAGTGACTAGAACGCGATCACCAGAGACCAGGATAGGATCAACACCTCCAAGCCTGTCCAGCGCAGCTTGAACGTCCCCGGCTAGGTTGAAATCGCCAAAGTCACTCGTGGTTTTGTATAGACAAGGCTCCTTTTGGCTGAACCCCTGTACTCGTGCATCTAGTGTTGCCAAATCCACAGCATCGCTTGGGTTGACCGGAGCTGCTAGGTTGGTGAGTTTGTTGTTTGCTAAATCGAAGTCAGTTGTGACTTCGATAAATTTGTTCTTAATTCGACTCATAATTTGGTTGATTGAATGAAATTGTTAACTCGATTTTGTTCTTTCAGAACCCTGGAGTTGCCGCTTCGGGGTTCTTTTTTTTGATTAAGGGCTGTTGTTAAGCTGCATAATTTCTGGTTAGATGTAGTACTGGACTATTAATAAATCGGAACTGTCCAATATCACGTTGCTGTCAAGCCAAGTGAATTGATCATCCGTGATTTGAAAGTCTATTCCTTCCACTTGCACCAATGGGCCAATTGCGGCCAATTTTATTTTAAATGGAGTGCTGTTTAGCTGAAAAATCGATTGTCCTGGAGTTGGCGTAAATCTATCTTCCTGGAAGGCGCTGCTGCCCGATGGAATTCCAGTTGGCCCAATGTATCTGTATCCACTAAATTTAATAGGTTGACTTGCCGAAACCCCTGACGGAAAGCCATAGCGGAAATAAACTACCCCGGCATTTGGGTTGAAGAACAACCCGTTTAGGCCAGCGGGGATAATCGAATCGTCCTGGCGTTTAAATTGGTACAAATAGGACGTTCCATCACCGAATGTGAATGGTATTATTCCCGCTAGATTTGGGTGATAAAATCCGGTCGAATTAGCTCCCGGAATGTGCAACATTTCGAGGTCTGTGATTTCTTCAATCACTCCAGGTACAGCTTGTGCAGTTGCAGGTATTTGGCTTTCACTTGCGATTATTTGCGAAGGGAAAATCAACCTCTTGGAGTTAATTAGTTCCTCAAAGAATGCGGTTTCAGGACTGGAGGAAGCTTTGCCTGTTAACAGCTCCTTGAATAGAATGTCTGTGTCGATTCTTGTTATTTCTTCTGGAGTCGGCATCAGGTAATGCTTTTAAATGATTTGTTGGAACCGGATGGAAGCCCCAACCGGACGAGCACTAATCCTGATTGAGGTTGTGTTCCAAATGTAATTCTGCGGTTGGTCGTGGTGGAGCTGGCAACATCTAAAGCCGGGTCTCCATTGGCAACTGGATTGCCAACTCCAGGGTAAGCCGAATTTGCGTCTAACCATCCTGTACTACCGACCACCTGGACATAAAGGGATATTCCGCTTTCTATGGGACTTCCAGCAAAGTTGTCAGATCCGTTAATTCGGACAGTCACCGAGTTGAGGTTTGCAATGTTGCCAAGTGAAAAAGCTTTCCACCTTAAATTGTTAAAACTCCCGGAGGGTACACTGGTGTAGTTTGGTCCGGGGGTAGGGAAATTGCCAGAATAGTCTCCAGAAGGATAGCCTATGTCTCCATTGAGCATTTGTAGTTCTTCATTTCCTGTAGTATTCAAGTCAGCGGTGGAATCAATCACTCCTCCGCACTCATTTGCTCCAGAACCGACCGTTGGAAATTTACCGCTCCCCGCTGCGACACAGATTGATTCTTCACTAATTGTGTCAATTCGAATTGGTCCGGTAGTGCCAGTTCCTGCGATTGATTTTGTGTCCCCTGCGATAGCCGCTCCAGTCAATGCTCTGGAGTTGTACCCTCGGATTGTGACGCTTGCATTTTCTGTATATACATTGGCTTTTACCGATGTTGGTATCGAGACTTGTGGAATGTTATTGTTACGGTTAAGTCCGGCTGGAGGAGCTATTTGGAGATTAGCCGAATATGCCGATTCGATAGCAGCAATTGCGGTTAGGTTGTAGAACCAGCTCACAGCGTTTTCAACGACAAAGGAGGACAATAAATGGTCCCCAACTTCCATGCCCGGTACACCAGAAACGTACCTCGGTGATGATAAATGCGTAGCTTCCAGTAGTATGGAGGATAAAGCAGGTGTCGCGGGGTCGTCTACAAAAAATGTTATTTCAGTTGCATCTAACCCATGATCAATGCGGTAGACGTGTGGGGTGTTGTTTAGCACCAATGAGGATGCTGATTGGACGGATGCTAGAATTTGCTGGTAAACGTCATTGAATATTTCTTCTCCTGATAAGGTCAAGGAACCGTACACCCCGTCATCGTCTCCAGGATTGCCAGCGGTGAGGTCGAGAGAACCTTCATCCACTGTATCAACAAAAGCTGTTACCAACCCTGTATTGGAATTGCCGAATTTTGCCGAAAGCGTTCCGGTTGGCTGGGTTGACGCTTGTACGTTACTGACAGAAGTTAACGAGCTTTGACCTTGGGCGTTTGCTGTCCAGACACTTGGTATTACTATGTTTAATGAACCAATTGCAGGAGGCGGGGGCTTTGCCGTGGCATCGAAATAGGTCAGAATTTTGTCAATGTATTTTTCTTTGGAATCTCCTGTTGCTACCCCTGTGAGCATATGGGTTGTCGAGGAGCCATTCCCCCAACCATCATCCGGGGGAGCCAGTAATAACTCGTCACCGAATTTTTCCTTCTCCCACATCAAAAGGTCATTTAGCAAAAGGTACTTGCCATTCTTTGAGGAGTCAGGGTCAGCAGTAACACGACATTCCATTCCAGCCTCACGCTTCTCAACGTCAATATTGAGCATGTCCTGAACCGTCTTTTTGTAGTGTAACCCGCCTTTACCCGTGTTGGCATCGTGGGTGGCATAGGTGTCCTGGTCGTCTGGTGTGACAATGGTTGCTAAAACGTATGTGCCTTGGTTTTTTGCCATCTTATTGAATAGTAACCGTTAGAGAATTCCCATTTTGAAGATTCAATGAGCGATAGACATAGTAGTCGATGGTGTTGTTCAATTCTTGAAAACTGACGACCCCTTGCAGAAATGCTGTTGGAAACCCATTGAAAATGAAATTGGCTTCTCCCCATTCAACGGGATAGCTGAAGTACAGGTAATATCCTCCGGTGGCATCCAGTGTTTTTGAGGTATACCTGTCATTGGCAAATTCCGAGTTCTGGAGCGTCAATATTTCCGCTGTGTCCTGGAGGGTTCCCTGTTGGGATATTCCCCAATACCTTTTTGGCATATCGTCTTTGGATTGGATGAACGGGTCGGTGCATGATTCTACCGCCTTTTGTTGCTCAGGTGCTCCCATGTAGGCTGGGGCCAACTGTCGCTTTAAGAATCCTTTTTGCAATGCTTGTAGGACACCTAACACGGTGATTCCGCTAAGTCGGGCTTTTGCCTTCCGCAACTCATTGTAGTAGAGCTGGCGTTCGTGCTCTCTTTCATTCGCTGAGAACTTGTCGCCATGTTGTTTTCGCTTCCAGTGAATGTAAGAGGTCAGTGCCTCGGCAGCATAGGTGTGAACCAATGAATCACCGGTTGCGTTGATCCCATTCGTTAGGTATTTAAGGTGGATGGTTCCGGTTGGTACTTCCGAAGAAAATGTGAACCAACCGCGTTCATCGTCCACATCAAAGTATCCGTAATTGTAGCACAGGTTTCCAGAGGTAAAGCCGGTGTGATTGCTTGACTCATTGAAGACATAGCCACCGTAGTAATAATGGCCACTATCCCGGTGATAACTATCTTTTCGGGCTGTTTGGATAGTAGGGTTTCCGCAGTTGTCCCTTCCGTAGGATGTTACCAATTTGGAATTAAATGCCAGAGGGAATACCTGGTTGCCAACCCAAATTCCTACCTCAACCCAATCTATGTAGTCAGAGGGGAACGACACTGTTTTATTGGCATTCATCAGAATGTTGATTTCCCTTGGTGCAGCGTGTGTGTCGAATTGAAGCTCCTTTAAACCGCGAAGCGCCCAATTGAGATATTTCGGAGCTTGATGGTTCGTTTGTTCACCAATGTCGATAAGGACGGTATCAACAATTTCCATTATGGTTTGATACTGGCTCATTTACCGTGCATTTGAATTGTCGTTTGTATCGTCTGCCTGGACTCTTACGCCAAGCAATTCCAAAACCTTTTGAATAACTGGCAGCTCCAGATCGCTTCCAATAGGATAGGGGTCGTCATCACCAACCATTTCGGGCGAGGGAACCACAATCTTTAGCAGGATGTTTTTGCACCCCTCTTTCAGGATGTTTCTTGTATAGTAAATTCGTAGCTGTTCCGGCCAATACCCAACCTGCCCCTCTAACCTGCCAGCGGGGTTTCGGCTATATAGATTCAGGAACCCCGGACCAACAGGAATGAAGGATTGAAATTGGTCCTGCATGGGGCTTACCTGATAAATGCCTCGTTGCTGTGGCAGGTCGATGTAGTTGCAAGGAACCTCGGAAAATGCCAGATTGATACTTTCGTCAAATTGGACGGGTACATTGCGAAAAGACGAAATGTACTGAGCACCAATTTCGGTTGCGCCATACCTGAGTGAATCAAATATATTGGCCTTCACTAAGAGGTTCACGGCTTGCTCAATGAGCAAAATGATTTCCCGGAAATCAAAATCGGTATCTTGGCTAATATCTCCTCCAGAGAGTCGTCTTAGCACTTGTTCCGCTATCATTCGTTTTGTGCTGGTCCCGCTCATATCCCTTTACCTGCTTTTAGTTCTGCATATTGCGTTAATTCAGCTTCCCTGATTCGTATACCCAAATAACTGAGGACTCGCATCACCAGCTCATTGTGAACATCATCAGGAAATTCCCAGTCTACGGAGTTCGAAGGATCGTAGACTTCTCTGCCATTTAGGATGGTATAGGCCCATTCCGGTTTGTTCGGTCGCCTCAAATAAGTGAAGGAAACGGTGTTCAAGTTTTCAGGATAGAATTGAACGAAACTGTCGTAGAAAGTACAAACCGGGTACTCCTTAGAAGGCGCAACTATTGCGCTTGCCAATCTGTATGAAAGCTTGTCCTCTGAAAGTATTTTTATAGGGACTTCTTTAGTGCCCCGGCTGCTTGTGAGCTTGTATCGGATGCTTGTGGGATGAACATAATCCTTGGGAAGTACACACTGACCATATCGACTAATATTTAACCGTGAGCGATTGAGAAATGGCCGCAAATCATCACTCATTTTCTGAGTTGTGGAAAATGCCATGCGTGGAATAGGTCTTCCAGGTTGGTATTCATGGGGGTTGCCATATCGAATCATAAATACCTCCATTTGCGCACGTTCTGCATAACGGTTGAATTTTATGGAAGGCAAGTACCCTTTCTGGTCCTTGTTCGCCAAGTCTTTGACAAATTCGTATGCGGTGTTAATGTCCATTATCCACCAACTAGAACTATCGCATAATCACCGACTGCAGCAAATTGCGCTTGCCATTCATTTGTTTGAACAATTCTTCTAACAGCAGTTACTTTAGCCAAGAGTACTGCGTCCTGTTGGTACTCTGTGGTTTGGGAACCATCAGGGTCTATTCGTTCATAGATATTGTAGGTGGCATGGCTGATATTAGCTGTAGTGGCCTCAGTTGGAGTAACAATTGTTAGCCAATCGCCCTGTAGGTAAGTGCCGGGAACTGAAAAGTTTTTGGTGAAAGCATTGCAAGAGCTGGAGGTGTTTACTTGTTGCGCATAGGGCTTAATTTGTTGGGGTTGGTTCTCGCTACATCCTCCACATTTGCAGCCCTCTTCACATCCAGTTATTTCTAAAATCTCCGTGAGATAGCTCGTTGCATCTTCTGGTTTTCCGCACTTGCTTGATTGGTTAAAAAGAACCATCAAGGCTGTCACCTGAGCAAGCAGCTTATTCTCGCGCAGGTACTCCGTTGGATTTGCGCATTTTAGTCTCGCCAGTCTTAGTTTGAGTGACCGAATGCAGCAGTATATTTTACACAGGTTTGTATCGCACTTAACTGTGATATTTCTAATCAATTCTACTTCTGTACAAACACTAAATGCTCCAGGGAAATCATAGACAAGAGTGGAGGTAAGTTTGATGGAATATGTTCCTTCATGCAGATTAGGATAATTAATATCCAAAATGGGGCTTGCGGAGGAGAGGGTCGGAAGCTCCAGAAATGCCGGATAAAAAATTTGGTGTACCCGCCCGATGGTTGGTTCAATGTTGTTGACTGTATAGTTGGTCGTGTCTTTGGAGCGCAGCCGAGCAATAAAGCAATCCAATTCGTGCTCCACTGTTGGGTTTGGCGATTTAAAATTGAAGTCAAACGCGACCTCTAATTGAAATCCCTGTGGATTGTTGGTAGTCTCAGCCTTGTACTGAAAAAGATAACTTCCTTGAATCACTTTTTCCTCCAGGTCAGTAGGAATGAGAACCTGATCAAAGGTTAACGCATTTGGAAGGAAATCGGGAGCACCATTTGGAGTGCTGTAAATTACTGTTCCGTTTGGGTCGATGATCGTTATAAAGCCTCCAGTGAGTGTTTCAGTAGCACCGGCATAGTCGGTAACATCCGTCACTTTGAATATTGGAAAGTCAGCTTTGAGGTCGAAAACAACCTCTATGTCGGGGCTAGTAGGTAGTGGCATAAATCTTTATAAAAAGGGCGACCATATCCGGCTTTGCGGACTGGTCGCCCTGGGAAATGTTACTTCTTGAATTTGTCCAGAATTTTCTTCCAGGTTGTTTGGCCTTTCTCCGTTTCGGTGAAGTACGAAATCAAAGCCTCGGTTTCATCTTTTCCTGGCTCGACTGCCAGAATCAGAATTTTATTTGGTAGCCATTGCCACTTGCGGTCTTTGTCATTCCAACTGAATAACTTTCGTTCAACGGCTTCATTGATTTGGGCAGAGAGGGTTGTGCCTAGTTCGACCTTGCTTTTTGAGATAAAGAGCGTAGGGTTCTTTTCTGCCATTACCTTCATGGACATGCGCACTTCATAAGCGTCCCGCTTAGTATCAACCTTCATTTCTTCGGCAAACGTTTTCAATTCCTCGTAAGGCATATTGAGGGCAAGGGCTATGGCTTCATTAGCCTGGACGGATTTCTCGAAATCCTTTTTCGCATCCTGTCGTTTGTCGATTCGCTCGAAAATAGGGACGACCTTTTCGTCACGGTTCGGGTTGGACTTGTTGAAATTGCAGATTTCCAAATATTGGTAAAGTGCGAGATCTCTTTTGTTCTCAGGTCGGATGTGAATCATTCCCTGATTGTCACGTTCAAAGAAAATATCCCCTGGAATCTCAATGTTGTGTGGCTTACCTTCTCGGTCTGTGGTCATGCGCACCTGTGCGACATACTTTATCGGTTTGACCTCATTGTCTCCCTGGTCAAAAATGGTATCGAATGCCGGGACATTTATCATTGAGGACATTTTGAGACGGCCCTTGTTCACCTTGTCAGGTTTGATATTCAATACCCGATAGGTGATGATTTCCTTGGGCATTGTCACCTTTAATTTTTTGCTAATGGTTGTCATTGTATAAATGGTTAATGGTTGTCAAAAAGGGGCCGGTGCTAAACTTGAACCTCGTCCGGCCCCCTTGCTTCCTATATTATTCCAGAATCACGAATCGGTTAAGGCCGAAGCACTGCAATCCTTTTTCGCACAGGTATTCGAATGAAAGCTCATCCACATCGTTGGTTGGGTGTGGTGCCAGCAACCCACCTAATTTGTGTATATACATTCGATTCATGTGCGGTGCTTTTTTGTAGCGAACACACATTGAGTCAAGCTCTTTGCCGCTCTTCACATCCCTGCCTTTATCGGTTGGGATTATAAAGCCTTTGTTCGGCCAAGTGTAGTTACTAGCGCTTGATACATTGGGGTGATTAAAAGCGTCCACACATTTCTTGTGGAAGGTATAACTGCCTTTTCGGAAGCTGTTAAATCCTAAATCAACAGCTCTTTGTTGGGCATTTCCCTTGCCAAACGAGTTGTACTGGATTGCTCCATTCACCATTTTGTCAATCAACACATTGTCAGTGTCGATGTCCAGGTTAATACCCAGCAGCATAAGGTTCTCTTTGGACCCTCTTTGTTTGTCGAGTTGCTTGATAATGGAATCTATGTCAGTCAAGGAGGTAATGCCACCGTTGTAAGTGATACCCTCCTCACGAATCCATTGTGCCAATCCCTTTGTCACCCGAACCTCTCGGCCAAGATTGTCTGTCAGACCGTCACTTTGCTGATTGAAGAGTAATCCAAAACTAACGTCCATTCGGAATTTGAGAAAAGCATCATGCTCACCTTCAAATGTGTAGTACATTTTTCCAGACGATGTGCTGAACTCAATCCGGTTGGTCGCTTCCGAACCTGTGACTGAATAATGGCCTTTAAAAATCTGGTGAATACCCTCAAACCTCAGAGGTTTTGAGATTAGACCTTCGGGTTGGGAAGACCCTTCCGCGTGGGCATTAGAATAGAATGCCAGCAAGTCACCATTACTGATGGCCGAAACAAGGTCATCGCTCTGATCAACCGGACGGATAATAAGGGTATGTGCTGTGCTTACATTGATGTTTTTGTCAATGACCAGACCGACCTTATCATTGTTGACAAGCACCAAGTCATTGATTTTTGGAAATGACCTTCCAGAATCATGATTTGCTGCTGATAAAGTGACCGTAACGTCATTTCCAGAACCAGCGGTCCCGGCAACGTTGGCTACGGTAATCGTTTGGTAAATCCAGTCCTTTTCAAAGTGGTGGAAAGTAGTTTCTGTGGCCTCTTTGTATCGACCTGTTTCAGAAAAGAAAGACAGTATGTCGTCTTCGTGGTAGCGGTTGTAGAGCTTGTTGTAGATTTCTCTGTCGTGCATGAAATCTACTGTACTTACGTACTGCTCATTCAACCGGCCTGTTACTGTAGTGCTCATGGTTATTGAATGTTAAAATTGTTAGTTGTTGAATTTGGCTGACAAGCCTTCTGCGATTTCCTCCAGCTCACTTTTGTACGCTCCATCTGCCCGGTCTTTTCGTTCCGTATCAGTTGGGTTCTTTCGTTCTTTCAATACTTCGTCACGACCACGGGAAGCACCGTTTTCGGACACTGCCTTGATGATCTTGTCTAAATTGTGGAGGACCGTCATCTCCTGCCGAAGCTTGTCAATGTTCTCTGTGCCATCGGAGTTGATATACCGAGACCAAAAGGCAGGAAGGTTTAGCATAGAGGTTTTTACCTCTTCGGCATTGTCCACACCGAAGGTGTATTTGTCTCCCTTGTCGTTGACCGTTAGGTCAAGTGAATCAAATCCACTCAATGCGGATTCTACTGATCCCTGCCATTGCTCATTGGCTTGTTGGATTTGTTCCAGGCTTTCCGTTTCGGAAGGAGCTTGTTCGGGAAGAGCAATTTGTTCCTGGAGTGATAGCAACTCCTTTCGAGCTGAACGTGCATCGTCATCCAGTTGAAGTTTACCAAGACGAATCTCATCTTCCTCAAAATTGTCCTCGTTTAACTTGTATTTGGCATTGAGCAGGAAGTCAATATCAGATTCGCTGCGTTCGGGGTGGGACATTTGCATTTGGTGTCTAACGACCTCCATTGAAGTCAATTTGTCTGGCTCCATTAGTTGCGTCTCCAAAAACATTTTGATAGATGTTTTTGGATCGTTAGTCCGACCTGAGCTAAAATCCAGGAATTTTTGCGCCCACTCATTTTGTAAGTCCTGAGATGGCGTTTTTTGATTTTGACCTAACTGGTCTAAGTGAGTTTGAAGTGCTTCAAAGGATTGGAATTTGCCTTCTGAACGCTCTGATAAAAGCTGGTTGAAGTCTGGAGCCTCTGTTCCTGTCGGGGTATTCTCTGGCTGTTCGGCAGCATCTTCGGCAGGTGGGGCATCATCTTCCTCCTGGGTTTCTTCTGGCAGTTCTTCCTCTTCGTTTACGGGGATGGCATCTGCTTCGTTTTCCTCTGTCTCGCTGCCAACGAGCGTAATATCTTCGGCCTTTAGATCTTCCAATTCTTCCATTATTAAACAATTAGGGTGACAAAATGTACCGTAAATATATTAATAAAAGGAAATAATGTCACGTTAATTTATAATTAAGGTGACAAAAAAGGCTCTTAATTGATTTTGATGAACAGTTATTGACTGTTTTGGTCAGGTGCTGGTGACTCGAATGAGGTCATTTGGTTTGGTTCTACATTGCCATCTAGTTTCATAGCCATGAGACCAGCTTCATTATCTCCAGTCTGATTCAGGTGGTCACTTTTAATCAAGCCTTGAACATTGGTTTCGCGTAATCGCCTTTGGTGCTCGTTTTCACTGAGCCTGTCCTGTAGTTCGGCTTTTGCTTCTTCGAATCGGATTTTTTGGTCAGTTGCAAGGACCAATTCATCTCTTTTCAATTGGGCCGTTACCATAGCGCTTTTTTGCTGTGCTGCGGTTGTGTTTTCTATGGCTTGTTGTGCCTTGGCAGCGTCTTCTTGCGCTCTCCTACGAATCATTATCGCCAAGTATTGTTCGGCCATTTTGAGATTCTTGTATTGCTTAACGGCATAGTAGTCAGCTATGGTTATCCCCCCGGTGCCAGATTGTTGGCGTAGCTGTAGTGACGTGCTCAGTTGTTGCTCAAACATCATTCGTTCCCTGTCGTCAGGTAAATCGACAATTTTAATGCCCATCTCGTGAAGTGATACATCCTGATTCACTTGCATAAATCGCTCATCGGTTCTCCCCAAAGCTTTGGCATAACCTTCAATTTTTCTTGTTTTAACGGTCTCCTGAATGCGTATGGTTAAGGATTTTATCAATGATTCAAACAGGTATTTCCTAGCGTTGAATAGATGTTTGAGAGCGTTGTTTGTTGAGGCGATTGCCATTTCAGCAACTCCTTTTAGCATATCTGGGTGCGGGGTACTGGCATCCGCTATTTCATTAATTCCGGTTGCGTCTCGTAGTAATGAGAAATAGAAATTAATAATCGCAATGTAATTCATCACATCCCTGGCCATCCCGTTTTCAAGTTCTTGCATCGGGGGCGCTTGGATATTTCCTGCATCATCCAACCTTCGATAGAGCAGGTTGCCTGTTTGGTCGTACATAGCTACTAGTTCCAATGGTTCGAATACTTCGCCTCCTTTTCCTTTTGGTATATTCTCCAGTCCACCAATTTCAATCAATAGTCCTTTTTGCCTTGCCCTGGCAATGGTCTGTCGAAGTTTGACAACATTTAGTTGAACGTCATCTGCTATGGGTCTCATTACTTCGACCATCGCTACGTTGTTCATATCCACTTGTCCTGGAGCAATCACATGGTAGCTTGAAAGAGCTTCTTCAAAGCTGCTTTTGGGAACCTTCATGTCATTGACAAGTCCTTCATTGAATATGTGGTCAGTTCCAACTATCCAAAGTGCTTTGTACCACACTTTATACTTGGGCTGAACAACTTCTCTCTTATGTTTTGATTGCTTCGGTGCCTTGTATCCATATGGTTTTTTATAGGTAAAGGAATTGCCGTGCCTTGTTGATTTTCGTTCATAAGTAGAACTATTGGTGCTCATAAATTCAACGTCCAACACTGTAATGACTACATCGTCATAAGGTGTGCCGAAGCGATAATCACCTGACAGTCCTGAGTCGTTACTAATTGCCCCCGAAGCACCGTGCGTATCATACATAGCCGGGTTGGTGTTCTTGTTGCTAAACAGGTCGGCTATCTTCTCTTTTTCGGTGGCGCTAAACTTGGTGTTGCATTTTCGCTGGAACTCCGCAATCGTCATTGTTACCAATTCGCCAAATGACTCGCACCCTTTGAAGTATGCAGATTTTGAAAAGGAGGTCAGTAGCTGGCGAGGATCGACCCGCCTTGCCCTTGGCAAACCATTACTGTCCAAATAATCCTTGATAGCAGCAGAACCGAATATAATCAAGTCTCGATCTATTTGTTCTGACATTTGCTCCCAATCGTTGAGGTAAAGAATCAAGTCCAGACCTTCCTCCATAGAAATTGCCATTTTATGCTTGTATTTGAGCTGCATGTATAGGTCAATTTCGTCCAGTGATTGAGGTTGGTCTTGTGATTCCTGGTCCGTAAATTTAGCCGGTACGATTTGCTCAATTTTGTGCAACGTTTCTTTGAGATGAATCTGAGCCTCCAGTTGATAGCGCTTTTGTTTAGCCTCATCCCTAGCGGATGGGTCAATAACTTGGCAATCAACATTGAACTCGTGTTTTTGCATATTTCCAACAGTCACCTCAACAAACTTTGGGACGATTGGCAAAATGTCCCAATTGGCAGCAACAAATGATTGCTGGGTGTCGTCACAGCCAACCATAAGCTTGTATTGTTCAATATCCTGTTGGCCCATAGCATATTTTAAACTGGTATTATAGTCACTTCTGTTATTGTAGAAAAGAGACCCTTTTCGGTTGAAATAGTCAAAATAGAATGCCTTGACAAATTGTAGAATCCATTTCTTGTCCTTGTGCTTTGGATCAATGTCGTGCATTGGGTAGCTGGTTCTTTTCGCTTTCATGCGATCCAAGTCTAAATTGTGATGTCCTGCTGCCATAGTATTGTTCTGTTGGGTTATTATAAGGGGCGAGATCGATTCCCGCTATTGTCATAAAGTTGCACGTAGGAGAGGCCACCAATTGTTTCTTTCCTCTTGGCTGTTTCTTTCTCGGAGGCAATCAGGGTCAGACCAGCTCCTACACTGGGATCATGTTTTGTTGGCTTGTTTGGGTCGAACTGGAGTAGATCTTGAATGAGCCTTTTGAATGGAATTCGATGGCCATGGTATTCAACAAAAGTTTGCAGCTTACCTGTGTATTGTTGAATCATTGGTTTGCTGGCTGGAATGCCTGGAGTGTCTTGCTGATTGCCCTTTGCAGTAAATGTGAACTTTGGACGACTCATAATGAAAGCCCCATAGCCCCGGTTAGTGAAGTGGGTAATAATCCCTCTTTTCTGATTTTCAGCAAGCAATTGGCAACCAAGAAAACAGCATAGCCGGATCATTGACTCGTAATACATTGTCGGTTCACTAGGACGATGGATGTATTCTATTATGAAATTGTAAGTTTCCCATAGCAAGCGCCCTTTTTCGTCTGTTGCGTGTGGGTCATCTATCAGAAGGTCGAATTTTCGAAACCCATAAGAGGCTGCGTTGCTGCGTCTTCCATCAACGGTGACGCCATGATCAATGGGGTCCGTAGCAATTGCGAATTTGTCATCGTTAAGTGGCTTGAATTGTCGCGTTCCGTTAACCGACCTTATCTCTTTGACTAGGTTTGTTTCCTCGTCAGTTTTTGGGAGCCATGCCACATAGAAACTGCCATTGGTGTTGTTGTGAACAAAAACTACTTTTCCATCTTCCACACCGTCCTTCCAAATAAAATCTCCTCTTGAAACCAGGTGCTCATTGAAATTTAGTTCAGTCAGTCGCTCATTGAGAACCATCGCGTTGAACTCGCAGTTTTCGCCATCGACCATGAAAGCCTCCTCAATGGTGAATGGGAATTTCCGAATGTAGGAGCTTAGGGACCGAGCGTCATTTTTCCTGGCTTTCCTCTCAGCCATGTAGTATTTTTTTGCCGCTTCCTCCAGGGGGAACCCGTACTTATCGTATTTCCATCCTCGATAGGCAGGTTTGAAGTAATTGTACAAGCCACTTTTAGTTCTTCCGTTTTCACTTCTCTCCGTGACAGCGGAAGCATCGTGCAGTTCTTTGAAATCGGCACCACCAGATTTCATTTCCTCTACGGTTGTGGTGTAATATGCTTTTCCTATGATGTCGCCATTAACCTCCATGCACGGCATAATAACTTGATGACGCTCCCAAACATTTACCTCCTCCGTCTTTCCAACTTCATCGGCACCGTACCTGTGTAGTTTGTAACCATCATATGCAAACTGATTGCTGTTCTTGTAGTTGAGAATTGAATTTAGTTCCCCGGTTCGATCCTGGAAGTGGTCCAATGCCTTTTTGCCTTTGTTCAGAGGTTTGGAAAAACGCAGCTCCGATTTTTGAGTGTTGTTGTAATCGTAGACTGGTCGAAAGAAGTCTGGAAGATTTTTCCAGGGTAGAATGATGGACAGGTCAAAGACCTTTGCGGCATCCGGTCCGGTTTTGGATTGAAGCCCTGCGTAGGCGAAAGAGGACCGGCTGCTGTACTCGTACAGAAAAGCGCCCATTCGTGCAGTTTTGCCGTCTCTTCGCAATGTAACCTCGTTAATCCCCATACTATTGGGATCTTCCATTGCTGTTTGTAGAAAGTAGAATAGCTCCTGGTCTGGTATACGAAAGTCCGGGTATCCGAAATCACATTTCCACCAATTCACCATGAAATAGTGAAGGCCGGTAATGTAGGTTGGCTTGCCGTTGTTGAAAAACCAGTAGCCGTTTATTCTTCGTTCCCATTCCTGTAGTCGAAACGATTCCAGTTCGGGATTTACGTAACTAGTGTCAGACTTCTGACGGTGGATTTCTTCATTTCTTTTTTTAAGCCATTGCTCTGGAAGGTCAGTCCGGAAGAATCTTTGTTCTTTTTTTGGAAGGTGATAGTTGGCGATTGTCTTCCGAATAGGGGCTGGAGGGATGTAAAGTTTGATTCCCTGGATAATCCTTGATGAGCCGCCTTTGTATGGTTTAAACATCTCCTTTGAAAACCCTTGAAATTGTTTCTGGAGAAATTCGGACGAACTGTTCAACCTCTACGGCATCATCATCGGAACCGTATAGCTCCTCATTGTATTTCTTGATTTTAGAATGGATAACGTCACAATCCTCTATCAGCTTTGTTTTGAGGTTCGCAGCTCTCATTTTCTTGTCGTCATCCAAATCGCGGTCGATTGGATCAATGATAAGTCGCTGGTATTCGTACAATGCTTCAAGCGCAACTACTTTCATCTGAAATACCCTGGAATTTTGCAGCCTGCAATACTCGATGATCATATCGCAGACGATTGGCAGCTTATTGTCAAGCAGTGCCTCGACTCCAGGTGATGGTTCTGTTATCCCCGCAAGATGCAACGCGGTTTCCTTTCTCAGTGGCAAGTCCTCTATTTCCCGAAGGGGTGAGTACCGGTCATAGCAGAAAATCACATAGCGCAGGAGAAGATTACTTTCAATGCGTCCGGTGCTTTTTGCAAACACTTGGACGGTCCCAAGGCGTGGGAACTCCTTCGTTAGTTGGACCCTTGGGTCCAATTCGAAAATTTGAAAAGTCAAGCGACTGAAATCCTTCGAATTATATTGAATCCTCTTCATGCGCCCCCCTCGTTAGTGTCAACCAATCTTGCTGAAAACTGCGCATCTCCTTTTTGCCTGTGTATCGAAGTAATCTCCATCCCAGTTTCACCGCTTCGTTGTACTTGATAGCATCCTCCTGATAGCCCTTGCCACGAACATGGCGACCGTTGCTCCAGATACCTCCCTCAATCTCGACTGCTATTTTAAGCCCTGGATGTGCAAAATCAAATTTCCACCTACGGGTTGGGTGAAATGAAAATTCCCGAACGAATCCCTCAATGTTGTCAGCCAACAGGAGGAGCGAGAAATGAGTTTCCAGGGGGCTTGACTTCTTTTTCATTCGGTATATTTTGCCAGGACATCTTGTTGCCGCATTCGGTAGTAGCTTTTTCCTTCAATGGAGATGGGGACATCGCTATGACTGTTGTAATAAATCTCATCCCCGACCTGGATTTCATCGAATCCCGGACCTGCTGGTATATGAGCCACGATAGCCCGCAAGGGGATTGGCTCAGGCTCCATCTTTAGGTAGATGCCTCCAGGTGTCTTGATGTCATCCTCCGATTCCATTTTGGGAGTGGCCAATAGATAATCGTTAAGCATGATCAGGCGATTGTCTCGGATGGCACAATACACTTGGGAATAGTGAACCTTATAGTAAATCTCTCCCTCCAGCTCAATCCGGTTTTCATCGCTAACGGTATGGAAGTGGAAGTATATTTTGTCTCCAATTTGAACATCCATTGTGGTATCCAGATGAGTGCTCAACAATTTGGGAGTCGCCACGACCTCACCATACTCACGAACATGATGTAAATCACTTCCGGGTTCTCCTCCAGTTATGAGCACCAGACTAAGCCCGTTTTCGCCCTGAATACTATCGGCAATTACCCTATCAACTTGGAAGAAAATATAATCTCGCGGGGATGTTGGAGAGGGATAGAATGGCATCTTACAGAGCTTTTTTTTGAATTATTAGCGTGACAAAATTACACTTTAATTGGAGCTTTTGTCCACAATAGACGTATTTTGCGTGACAAAATTGCCTCCAATTGATTGTTTTGCGTGACAAAATTGACGTTAAAATTTTGAAGGAAACAAAAAAATCACCCTGTAGGTATTGGACTGGACCAACTGTATATAGCAGAGGGTGGGGCCGTCAAAAGAAAATCGGATTTGAAAAAGGGGGTGGGGTCGATTTTTCAACCTTACTTTTTAGGTTCATTCCACGATGGGTTGCATCATTTGTGTATAAAACACTAATAATTAAGCAGTTAGGTTTTTTTCTTACCTGTGTACTCCTGCTTTTTGGACAATTGGCCCCGGTTTGAGGGAAATTGTAACAAAACCAAGCTTTTCAAAGTGGCTTTGTGTCTGTGTGAACGAAGCAACCACACTCAACCCTAACCGAGTGGGGATTTTATACCAACGAAGCCCAATAAAATACCAGTGTTTCCGGGGTTCGATTCAAATACAACGTACTTATGTCCATTTATAAAGGTTTACCCCTCATTCGTCAATTCTCAATCAATCGTAAGGTTATTAAAGAGATTCGGCAGTTGTACGGGCTTAATCGGGGGCAACTTGAAATACTGTGCGGTGCTTATTCATTGCAAGAACCCGATCAACCATTTTTTACGGTTCCCGCTCTTATACAATGGCTGTTGGTTCTCCCTTCTACAGATGTATATAAATACATACACCAATTAGAGCAGATAGGATATATAGAGATTACCCGAAAGACCTCCAGCCCTTCACGAGCTAATTACTATCACATTACCGGACCCGGTGAACTTGTGTTAAGGAGATACGCCCGAATAATGGAAAGCCATTTAAACCGGGTTTAGCTCATGTGGTTTCTTACCTGTTTTTCTTTCTTCTTACTTCTTAGGGTCAGCCTGTTTTACCGGTGTGGTCAATCTCTTTTACTAGTCCGGTTAACCCTATTTACCGGTCATTCTCCTTTACTACCTAAAAATAGTTTAAAATTAAAGTCATTGATAGTCAATTAGTTAAGTTGTTACATTGTAGGTTTATGTAGTTTAGTGTAGATTTATGTAGATTTATTGCATATCATTGCATTGTTGATTAATCAATACAAAGGCTTTTAACGCCTGTTCTTTGACATCTTGATAAAACGAACACGGGTAGGAAATGACCCGCTTAAACGGCTTCGGGCGAAGTACAGTAACCCAATGGATTTAACAGCAACGTTGTTCGAACCGCAGCCCCCGCCATGAGAAAGGCGGGACAATGAATCTGGCGACAATTCCGGGCAGGAGCTTTACACCCTCTGAGCCTAACTAATACCTGTGACGGGTATAAGGGAAAGTGCCGCGATTAGAAGGCAAAACGAAGGCAAGTCTTTAAGGCTTGCAAACAAATGTAACCGGGTAAACTGGCGGAAGTGCCCGGAAGAACTAAACACAATGAAAACATCTAAAAGCGTGACTATACGAGTTGCGCTTTTATCCCCCCTCTGAGGTTCAGAAACGATTTAGGGTTTTATCGTTCGGCTGGTTCAATTCCGGCCGGGGGGACTATTTCAACAAATACTAACCAAAATTAGAATCTATGACAGTAACATTTTTATATCGGGACGCATGTAATTACAAGACCAGTTTTGACCATGAGATTGACTTGTTTGAATTTCCTAACGCGGGGAATTTAGCAGTAGGGGACGAAATAGAAATGAGCCAATTGGGGACACTCTCACAAGCTGATTTTTTTGGATCTGAAATTCATACTTACTCCTATAACGATGAGTATGATCACAATCTTTTAGAAGTGGTCGAAATACTTCAATAATCCTATCAACAACAACTAATAAACGACACTATGACAAATCAAACAGCATTACCAATTTATGAGGATGCACCACAAGGCGAAGTGCAGCCCCGTGGCGAATCTTGGGAAACATGCCCAATGTTAGAGGAAATACAGCTTAGATATAAAACTAAAACGCCTGCCTCCGAACGTGTGAAGATTTCATCTAGTGATGCCGCTCGTGATTACCTAATGAAGGTTTGGGATCACGACACGATTGAACTACGAGAATCATTTTACGCAATTTTTCTAAACAGTGCGATGCGTGTCCTTGGCTGGATTAAGATCGGGGATGGAGGGATTTCAGGTGTTGTTGCTGACAAAAAATTAATTCTGGCCACGGGGCTTAAAAGTGGTGCTTCCTCCTTTATGGTTGCTCACAATCATCCATCTGGAAGTTTAAAACCGAGCGAATCAGATTTTAAGATAACAGGGGAACTGAAAAAGTGCGGGGAAGTTCTTGATTTAGAACTGGTCGACCATTTGATAGTGACAACCACCGGGTATTACTCATTTGCTGATAACCACACCTTAGATGGCAAGAGGTAGATTCAGTCGAGCCATAAAAATATCCCCGGAACTACTATTCCGGGGACTGTTATTAACGAATGGTCTTGCGGCTATTCACTAATAAACGACCATCCAAAAGTAATTAATCAATCACTAATAAACGACACAATGACAAATCCATTTATCGGGGTTCAAACCCTTGACGAAGCAAAAAAGCTGTTTCACAAACTGGCTATCATCCATCACCCGGACAAGGGAGGGAGGAAAGAAGATTTTCAGGAGTTGCTAAACTATTTCCACGCATTCAGACCGGAAACAGAGCATGAAAAATTTAAAGGTGAGTATGACCAGTGGGATGGTGTAGCCTATGCTGAAATCATTTTCCAACTCATTAAAATTCCGGGAATTGAAATAGTTGTTTGCGGCTCCTTCATCTGGTTAGAGGGTAACACCAAACCAGTAAAAGAGCAGATAAAAGCTATTGACACTGGCGAGGAAATGAAACGGGGCTTTTCGCCTAAAAAAGGACAGTGGTATTTCTCACCTAGAAAATACCGCAGAAGGTCCAAGAAAACCCACAGCTACGAAGAGATTAAAGGTATGTTCGGAGCAGAAAAAGTTAATCGAAGTGGTGACGAAGATAGCCCCAAAGGAATCAATCAAGGTCGTTTCAAATTGGCCGTTTAGCACAATCCGGGGAGGCGATCAAGTCTCCCCTTTTTTCACAAATCAATCAAACGAATATAACACAGACAAACATGGAATATTTAACCAAATCAACATTAAAAAAAGAACGTGGTGGCTGGCAAGCTGAAACTCATGTCAACCATTTAGGAAGGGATTGGAAAGTAACGACTTGGAAAAGTTCAAGAGGGATTAAATGCTATGCGCAAGCTGGAACCTTAGATACTTCGAGTCCCGGTTTTACAAGTTTTAATTATGTGCTTATGAGTAGTGACGACCCCAGTATAACCCTTGCCACTGACAATTGCAGAGCAACGGAAAAATCAATAAGGCAACTGCATACAATAGGCTTGGAATCTTTCAGTCGTATGAGCGACTTAAAAGAGGCTTTAGGCTCATAGCGTTCGGCCTTCGGGCCGGGGTAGTACAATCACTAATAAACGACAAATTATGAGTAGTTACGAAGAAAGAAAACAGGCCAGAATAGACCGATACAAGGACTTGGCCGCGAAGAAAAAAAGAGAATCAGAGGAAGCGTATAAGGCATCAAAAAGTATGGTTGAACACATACCTATGGGTCAGCCAATTCTAGTTGGTCATCACTCCGAAAAAGGCCATAGGAATCTGCTAGACAGGTCTTGGAACAAAATGGGGCAATCCGTTAAGTTGGGCGAAACGTCAGACTACTATGCTGACAAGGCTAAGGCTGCTGAAAGCAATACAGCTATCAGTTCTGACGATCCAGATGCACTAACAAAATTGCGGGATAAGTTGACCGACTTGGAAGAGACGCAGGAGAAAATGAAAGCTGCAAACAAAGTTGTTAAAAGCAAGAAACTATCGGAAGTTGAAAAGGTTGACGGACTGAAAGCACAGGGATACACTGAAAAAGAAGTACTTAAAATTCTTGAACCTGATTTTGGTGGAAGGGTGGGTTTTCCTTCCTATCTGTTAACGAATAACAACGGGAACATGCGAAGAATAAAGCAACGCATCACTGAATTTGAAAACAAGGAAGGCGATGAAACAACGGAACGCACTGTACATGGTGTCAATATAGTTGACAGCATTGAAGATAACAGACTGCAACTGTTTTTTCCTGGAAAGCCAGAATTTGATGTTAGGAAGGACTTGAAACGGAATGGCTATCGGTGGTCACCTTCAAATGGTTGTTGGCAAAAATACCGTTCAAAATGGGCGGTGCAAGAGGCCATTGAACTAGTGGAAAAGCTTTGCTCATAAGAGGTCAAAAATTTCAACTTTAGAACACCACAGGGGGCATTCATTGCCCCCTTTTTTTGTCCAACACACCTAATAAACGACAAAAACATGAAACTATCCAAACCTCAAATTCGAGCGCATGAGCAGGCTTGCCGATTGCTTGAAAAGGACAAATTGAGTTATGACGATAAGCTGTTTGTTATCGACAACTGGCAAGAATCAGCAAACCATGTTAATTCCAGTATGGGAGCCTTTTTTACACCCTACGATCTGGCGCGGGAAATTAACCTAGCGATACGATACGAACATAATTGATTTGTGCGCGGGAATTGGAACACTGGCTTTTACAATATCAAATCAACATGACTATTGGAGGGATAATCCAAATGCTCAAATCACTTGTGTCGAAATTAACCCGGATTATGTGGAGGTAGGAAAGAAAATTCTACCAGAGGCAAATTGGGTGTTGGGTTCGGTATTGGATGAGAAACTAATATCCAGCCTTGGCAAATTTGACCAGAGCATATCTAACCCCCCTTTTGGAAGGGTGCAAACTGATAGCACTAGTTGGCTGAATTATAGGGGACCAGAGTTTGAGTTTAAGGTAATTGAAGTGGCTTCGAAAATTTCACGGGACGGTGCGTTTATCCTTCCACAAGTTTCTTGTCCGTTTGAATTGTCAGGACAGCCACACTTTATCTGTAAACGTCATAATGGTAGCTTATCTAGTAAACTAATTTCCTTCGAGCGCGATACTGGAATTACGTTAGGCCACAACATTGGGATTGATACCTCATGTTACCGAGACCAATGGCGAGGGGTGAACATTACTACTGAAATCGTAGAGGTTGAATTTGACTACCAAGACGAGCCAAAAGAAGAAATCACCGTTACTGGAAATCCGCAGACGGAACAGATGCAATTATCATTCTAAATCAATACTCCTATGAAAACAGAAGATTTAAGCAAATACGCAGCCGAAGATGTTACTCCAACATGGGCCGATACATTGAGATTATATAGACGCTTATACCCCAGCTTAGACACTATTGGTCGTAAAAAAATGGACGACCAGTTGGACCACATGGCCAGGGTAGCAGATGCCAACGTTGCCCATAGAAAAGGGCAGCAACCAGCAAATCAATTAGTTGATTTTTTGAACCTCCAAATATTCGTAGAAAATGACCTAAGTGGGTCTCAACCTTGTGTAGGTGGAATGGAGGAAATCATTCAATCTGCTTGTTCAAAGGTTGGAATCGACTTCATCGAAACTGACGAAGAAAAGGGGGGTGTTCATTATCGAATGCTCCGACAAGCAAACCGAATTGAAATATCATTTGAACGAAGATGAGGAAGTTGTTGGTATCACTATCAGTTAGCAACCTCCCGTAAACCTCGAATAAACGACATTATGAAAATCGAATTTACACCATTATCCGAAGGCGCGACATGGGACCAGCTAGAGTATCACCCAGTTCAAGAAGTAGCCCCCGATGTAATAGAACAATGCACCGACAACGAAGAACCTGATTTTTGGTCTGTCTATGCCCACCTTGAATGGGGCGGGTTAGAATGTATTGCTGACCTAGAAACGGAAGCTGACTGCATTTCATTTATCGCCCTTGTCGATAGCTTATTTCGAAATGACACCAATATGGTATGGGTAGTAACAGACCCAAGCTGCAATCAAATGTTTAAAAAAATTGCAGACAATATATTTTTATTTAAAGAGGATAGGGTTGTAAATCCTGAAACAAACGAGACAGAAGTATATGAATCTGAAATACAATTGAGCGAATACACTGATGAAGAAATGTTTAAGTGCGTAGAGCCATTTGGGTATTCTTATAATGAAATGTGTAATTGGATTGATGAAGGAGAAAATTATGAAATAATAGCAGAGTGCATTTTTGAAATGGAAATATAATTAATGCTATCAACATCAATTAACAACCTCATGTAAACCCAACAAATAAACGACACAATTATGCCAACAACAGAAGATTTGAGCAAATACGCAGCCGAAGATGTTACTCCATCATGGGCCGATACATTGAGATTATATAGAAGAATGTACCCCAGTTTGAACGCAGAGGGGCGCGGGATAATGGACGGCCAATTGGACAATATGGCAAAGTTGGCTGATGCTCATGTTGCCTATACAAAAGGGCAGCAACCGGCAAACCAACTAGTTGATTTTTTGAACCTCCAAATATTCGTAGAAAATGACCTAAGTGGGTGTCAACCTCATGTTGATGGAATTGAGGAAATCATCCAATCTGCTTGTACAAAGGTAGGAATCGACTTCATCGAAACTGACGAAGAAAAGGGGGTGTTCATTATTGAATGCTCCGACAGGCAAACCGAATTGAAATATCACTTGAACGAAGATGAGGAAGTAGTTGATATCACCATCCTTTAGCAACCTCACGAAAACTTCTAATAAACGACACCATGACTATTGAACCAATTACAGATTTTGTAAGCCCAACTCAAAGTATTTATTCCACGGACACGGACATATCGCTGTACTATGAGATTCGAGACGATAACAAATGTTATTGTTCTGGAAGTATGGATTACGTCCAGCTCATTTGGGCCTTGATGACCCAAAGCATCGATGATTTGTTAGGGGAATACAAAACCTATACTCGTGAAGAATTGGAGCAAAAAAAAGCGAGGAGTTTGCCCATTCTTTTTGCCAAAGGTGATTTACGGTTAGTTGAAGTCCACGCCTTTCTTCCAGAAGCTTTGTGGTAGCAATCTGCAATATTTAAAGAACGCGACACCGAACCAGAGGGGGGCTTTATAGCTCCCCTTTTCTGTTGCCCAAAATCTTATCAAAACTTACGAAAATGAAATATACAATTGTACTATCAGTTGAAGGTGATGTGCTGCAAATCAACGGCACATCGGTTAACATACGGGCCGAAAATGGCATCGTTTCCATTGAGAATTATTCTACTGGATTGGGACATTCATGCCATCCAAATATTGACAAATCGGGAAACGTCAAAGGAATGATTGAAAGGGGTTATTGGAGTAGGGATGATCATGTTATTCTTTCAGGTCAATTCCGGTACAACAAGACTAGAACTGTCATATCCGATCATTTGGATATGCTCGCACTTCACCTTGAAAATGGTTACAACCTCAACCTTGATAAACTCAGAGATAATCCCGGTATGACCTCCACAGTCGAAATGGATGAAAACCAAATTCTACTCCAAACCTTTAACACCTGAAACCATGAAATCAGTATTAACAAAGACCTATGATAATGTGCTGTTAAACGGAGATTCTGCCACCTATGATTTGTGGACCGGGACAGGAGATCTCAGTACTGGAGAGGGACGAGTTGCAAAGACTAGTCTTGATGGTGGAGAGATTGGTGGATACATTGGCCTGTGGTGGGAGTATTCGGAGGAAACTGGCAAACCAACGGTAACTGACTATGATGGAGCCTATCAGCTTTCACCACCGACAGTTCAGTTTATTCGGGATGCCGGACTCGTGCTAACCGATGAGTTCATTTAAACTAAGCCAGGTTAATATCAACAACGCTAATAAACGACACGATTATGAATTACAAACAAGTATTGAAAGAAGGTGAATGGTTCGACCCCGAAACTTCCAGAATAACAAAAATTGAGATACTGGATTATGTAAAAATGCGGGAAAAGGGGCTGCCCACTAATGTAGCCTGGGATGCAATTAAACATTGCAAGGTGACTACAACGGGTACAACTTTCTGGCAACTATCAGAAAGCTATCTGAACAGCATTGAACGCCCTATAGGTCTATTTCAGCCTCCAGCGGATTTTGCACGATGGATACTGACAGAATTGAACATGATATTGCTTGTTCGAGACTTTTTAAACACCTACTACGGGAGTCGGTGGTACGACCTTATACCGGAAAATGAAATAACTGAGGGTATCCATACCGGGGTCCATGAATTAGGGGGCAACTCAGATGCCAGTATAGTAGTTCGTTTTTGTTCGCCAAGTGTAAAGGGGGGCAAGGTCTTAGTACTTTGGAAGTATCAGGAAACAAAGGAAGAGGTGATAAACTAATCCAATTAACAATTAATAAGATGGAAACAATAGAACAAAAAATCGGCAAGGTTTTTAAAAATGGACAGAGCGTGTTGTTTTTGGAACGAGACAATGGCCTGCACAATGCGGTAGGAAATTTTGAAACAATCCTTCTGGAGCAGCAAGTAAAATACAATGCGCTATTCCGAATTGACAAACTGCCAATGGAATACATTATCGAACAACTTGAATTCTTCGAAATCATCGTGTTTCAAACAGGCTGGGATTCTGACATCTCGGAAAATCTGGAAAAACTGCTTTATTCCAAGAAGTTCGAGAGACCGAAGATAATTGTTGAATGTTTTAGTAGCAGGCCCACCTGGGATCAACAACAACCAGTGGATCATGAGTTTTATGTCTTTCGAGATTGGAGCGATGAAGATAGGTCTGTAGATAGGTCTGAGTGGGGCTTTAAGCAGCTAACCAAGGAAAGGTTAGTCTGGTAATCCTTCTGAGCCTTCCCATTTATCCTGAGCGGTCCAGAAGTCAATCAAATAAAAACTAAGTCAAAATGAAAACAATTAAGGAACTAAGAACAGATTATGTCGATGAAGATAATCTTCGGCACCTCGATGCCTACTTTACCAAGAATGATAACGAAAATGGAAAGACGGTGGCTGTTGTCGATCAGGACAGTGGCAAGGTCATATTTTTTGATAATGCGTTTGTAAATGAACCTTTGGTAATAGAAAATCTTGAGGCCATAAAATTGGCTCTTGCTCAAAAGGTAATAGGAGCCACAATTGAATACAACTGGTGGAACAACGACCTGTACATGCCCACCGAGGACAACATGGAAATGTTGCATACTAATGGGCAATCGAGAATCAGGAATATGATAATGCAGGGGGTTCGAGAGGGGGAGCTGCACGAGGATGTTCAGAAAGGAAAGGAAAGCATCCAATTCTTTGGGTGGTGGTCAGTAAAATATACAGGTAAGCCAAACAGTCAAACCGAAAAACCATGAACAAAGAAATCATTGATTACCGAGGACATAAAATTCACATCATCCGGGATGATGACCCGCAGAATCCGAGAAAAGAATTTGACGGGTGCATTGGTAAAATGGTATGCTATCATAGCAAGTACCGATTAGGAGATGAGCACAACTGGAGCGATGAACAGGAATTTCTTGACTTTATTCGGTTAGCGATTAAGAATAATAAGGTTGTTGCTCTCAACCTCTACTTATACGATCATGGTAGTATTTCCATAAGCTCACAGCGGTTTAATTGCAATAGGGACCGACTCAATGTAGGGATAATTTACACTGATTTGGAAACTATACAGCAGGCCGGGCATGATTGGAAAAGGTGGACCAAAATTAGGCTGCAACAAGCTCAACAATGGCTCTTACAAGAGGTGGAAGTTTATGATGAGTATTTGGTAGGGAATGTCTATGGCTACGGAATCACCGCGCCTGACGGTAAAGAACTTCACCATTGTTGGGGTTACTATGGTTCAGACCATGAGGAAAATGGAATATTGTCAGAAGCAAGACACCTGATTGACTATGCAGTAGAAGAAGCAAACAAACAACGATTTAAGCAAATCAAACGTCTTATCCGAAGTAGAGTACCCTACCAGTATCGAGCCGAACAGCTCACCGCGTCAGTGGCGTAAATCACCCCTCCTTACTTAACACCAACCCGCTTCTGGAAATTCTCAGCGGAGGACTTCAATTGTCCCTCCTGGATAGGTTATGTCCAAACGCGGCTTATGGAGAATCTTGCTGACCAAACTAATGTTAATCAATTCCAATTATTCACTAATAAACGACACAATGAAATACTCTAATGCAGAAGTTGGAATGCCAGTATACGCTAAGTACAAAGGCGCGGTATTCAATGGAGAGATTACCCGATTAATCCCCAATTCAAGAACCAAGATTTTGGTTAGGGACACCGAACGGGGGCCGGGATGGAAAGACCGCACCAGCACCTATAATGGGTGCAAAATAAAAAGTGGCTGGTATCTAGGACGAAACTACTGTTTCGGATATGAATACGAGCTGCATGTTAAGGATGTTGAACTTTTAAAAACCGAGTAAGATGGCAGATACATTTTGGCATACCATTCACCTTGTCAACACTGAGGATGGTGAGCATGACATAGAAATATTGGCCGCGCTGATGGATTATTCCGAGGACGTAGCGGATTTCATCGGAACCGATGGACAAACCACTCAGTTATCGAGTTGGGATTATGAACAACAGGAAATGACAGAGTTTTCTAAAAGATACCCTAAAGTATTGTTTGAGGTAGTTATTGATGGTGGCACAGGGGAAAGCGATTCATTAAACTACTACCAAAATGGAGAATACCAGTCTGCGAGAGAAATTCGACTATTTGCGCCTTTTCGTCCCGGAAGCCCCTACGAGCCTAACTTTTCCAACAACCTATTTGATGCCATTGAGCCAGGTATGTGCGGAACCTCCCAGGTTGAAGCATTACCAAAGCTGATTGAAAGCTGTCACAGCTCCATACAAACAATCGAGGGGTTGGTTGAAAATATTGGTCGCAATGCAAAGGAAGCGAAAGCGGGTATTGAAATGATACGAGAGCTAAAAAGGACTCTTTTGATGGTTGAACCTCGTAAGTTAAATGCTGATGACCAAAGCAGATAGTTGTAAAATAAATGGTGGCTAGAATCTGTGGCGAAGCTATCGCTTCGGCCATGAATACTAGCTGCATGTTGAAGTTGTTAAATTATAATTTAAAACTAGAGAGTATGAATAGTAAAACTAATAGGTGGAGCCGTATTGATTTTCACTTTACTAAAGATTTCGATCAAGTTTTGGCAATCTACAGGAAAATTGCAGCCATTCCCAAGGGGGTGATTGAACAAACTGAACCTGATGGAATAACTAAATACTATATGATTTGGGACGCAGAGAAAGAAGAAATGAAGAAGTTTTCGAAGCTCTACCCTGATGTATTGATGGAAGTCACCTTTGATGAAGGTTCATGTAATTATAAAAACTACTACATGAATGGTGAGTACCAATCCGCTCAAGAGATTAGAATGTTTGCTCCATTCCGATCTGGTAATCCCTACGAAATCAATTTGCCGGAAAATATTTTTGAAATCTTGGAGCAGTATAGCGGTATTTTGGAGCAGCCTCATTTGCTTTCGCGCATGGTCCTGTCTTGCAAAAATGCACTTGCTGATTTGCAGGGCATAATGCCTGAATACGAGCCAAGCGGTGAGCGACTGCATCCTGCCTGGGAAACGATTAAGGAACTAGAAAATATCTTACAGCAAGTGAATCCTAAACAAAATCAATCACATTAATAGCTATTTAGCAGGACAACGGATTTAACGAGAATGCGAAAAGGTTAACCTGGGCATCCTATTGCCATCCATGAAAGAATCTGATAACCGTAAAATTATATAGTTTTGAGCTATGGATGAACCAACACCAAGACCTGACCTTTATGCTTTGCTAATTGATACTCGGCTGGCTTTTCCAGAAAGTGAAAAGTGGACTGAAAAAAAGAAGCAAAGTATAAAGCAGCAAGTTTGGCGTTTACGCAAATACTTGAAGGGCGTTCCAGAGGAAGAAATATTCAACTTGTGGGATGAACGAAAAGGGTACTTGATTCCATTTACTTATCTCCAGATAAATGAAAAAGAGGGTCGATTTGAATTAGTGGCTCCCGGAACCTGGACCGAAACGTTTGCACAATTGCTGGCTTCTTTTGTCAAATTGCACAAAAGATAGTCCGAATTGAATTAGTTCCCATTATTTCACCTTCCTACTTACTCCTGCTTTTAGGCGTTTTCACTCCTGCTTTTTGATTTCTGTAAAAAACTGACTTCTTGTTTGGTTTTGTTCAGATTTTGTGATTAAATTTGCCGTCCCTTAGATGATAGGGGATTACAGAACGTCAATTAAACAGGTCAATTCTGTAATTATCATTCTCCGGTTAGGAGGAGGCGAAATTGAAGAAAACAGCTCAAAGTCGCCAGTAATGGCGGGTTAAGGAGGAAAAATCGCAAATTTGAGCGATTCCCCTATGGGCTGCAAAATAAAAGATAGTTTATGGCAAATCATAAATCCGCAATCAAAAGAATTCGGTCTAACGAGACGAAACGTCAAAGAAACCGTTACCAGCACAAGACTACTCGTAATGCGGTAAAAGTACTGCGCGAGACAACTGAGAAGAAGGAAGCAGAAGAAATGCTTCCTAAAGTCGCTGCTATGTTGGACAAGTTGGCAAAGCGCAACGTTATCCATGATAATAAAGCCTCCAACCTAAAGTCAAAGTTGACCAAGCACGTTGCATCTTTGTAACAAGCAACTACGATTTATAAAGATTGTTAGACCCTCCCTTCGGAGGGTCTTTTTTTTTGCCAAAATTTTTACCTTGCTTGTAAAATATGCAAATGGGTAATTATTCAAATGGACTGTCCATCAAGTCGTGGGCTGAAGCGGATAAACCAAGGGAAAAGCTGGCAGACAAAGGTCGGGAAGCATTGACTGAAGCAGAGTTGATAGCTATTCTCATCGGTTCTGGCACGCGAAAAGAAACCGCGGTTGATTTAGGAAAACGAATACTGAGCAGTGTAAACAACAATTTGGTGGAGTTAGGAAGGTTGACTTTGCACGATTTGCAAAAATTCAGTGGGATTGGAGAGGCAAAAGCCATTGCCATTGTTGCTGCATTGGAGTTGGGTCGCAGAAGAAGAGAGCGTGAGCCGGTGAAAATGAGTAAAATTGGCAGCAGCAAAGATGTTTATGCCATGTTTGAGCCGATGCTTTCGGATTTGCCCCACGAAGAATTTTGGGCGGTTATGCTGAACAGGGCGAACAAGGTAATCAAGAAGGTCAACATCAGTCGGGGAGGAACCAGCGGAACCGTGGCTGACCCCAAATTGATTTTTAAACATGCCCTGGAAGTGTTGGCCTCCTCCATTGTGTTGTGTCACAATCACCCATCAGGAAACCTCAGTCCCAGCAAAGCGGACATTGCACTCACTAAAAAGTTAAAAGGGGCAGGCGAGATGATGAGCATTCCTATTCTCGATCACATCATTGTCAGTGATCAAGGTTATTATAGCTTTGCTGATCAAGGACAGCTTTAGTCGAAGATATTTTGGAAATCCTAGTATATACCCCCAAACTTACCAGCAGGATTCGCTATTCCATTCGATTGCTTCTAACCGAGCTCCTGCGGGTCGAAGTAAGCTTCGAAGAAGATGAGGCAAATTTTAAGGCTTCCCCCATTCCATTTAAAATCACCTACGGCAAACAGTCCATCGGTGGCTTTCCGCATTTTGGTGGGCATCCTTTTTTACTCGAAAAGGGCATCAATGAACAGTCAATAAAAGTGTCGGATGAGGAAGGTGTGATTACCTTTTTTCCAGTCAAAGATGCCCTACTGTCGTTTGATCCATTCGCTGCCAGCTTTTTTCTGGTAACACGTTATGAGGAATACCTGCCGCACCGCAGGGATATGCACAACCGGTTTGATGTTAGCCAGAGTCTTGCAGCGCAAAATGGTTTTTTGCAGAAACCAGTGGTAAATCAATGGGCTTATTTGGTTCGGGATCAGTTGCAACAACATTTTCCTAAATTGGAATTTCCTAAGCGACAGTACAGTTTTACTTCTTCCATCGATGTAGACAATGCTTATGCTTACCTGGAAAAGGGCATCATGCGCACTTTGGGAGCGTATACGCGATCGTTGCTCAACTTTGATGTCAAGGATTTAGCCAGGCGCACCAGGGCCCTTTTAACCATCGATCATGACCCCTACGATACGTTCGATTTCCAGCTGGCCATCCAGAAGAAGTATCACCTAAGACCGATTTATTTTTTTCTGGTCGCAGACTATGGCCTGAATGACAAAAATGTTCCCATCACCAGCCGTAAATTCCAATCGTTGATCAAACGCATCAATGACTATGCAGATGTTGGAATTCACCCTTCCTATGGCTCATCGGTAGAGGCTTCCAAATTAAAAAAGGAGGTTCAGCGGCTTTCGGATGTGTTGCACATGGAAATACGGAAAAGCCGCCAACACTTCTTGAAAATATCGTTGCCACAAACCTACCGCCAGTTAATTGAGTTAGAGATAACTGACGATTACACGATGGGGTATGCTACTGAATTGGGTTTTCGGGCAAGCATTTGTGATCCATTCTTTTTCTATGATTTGGAGCTTGAAACTGAAACTCGGTTGAAGATCCATCCATTTTCGTTCATGGAAGCCACATTGAAATATTATATGAACGTTGGTCCCGAAAATGCCATTGCGCACCTCGAACCCATTCTGAAAGCAATACGGGCAGTAGACGGCACGTTTGTAAGCTTGTGGCACAACGATTCATTGAGCGGGGAAGCCCCTTGGGTCGGATGGAAGGAAGTTTATGAGCGCATGGTTCAACTGGCCGGCACTGAAGGATGATTCTACACCTCGAACATCACCAAATTGACAAACAGAAATGGGATGCTTGTATCGAGCAAGCGCCCAACGGACTGATCTATGCATTTTCCTGGTACCTGGATACTGTTTGTTCTGACTGGGAGGCTTTGGTCGTAGGCGATTATGAATTGGTCATGCCTCTTGTGCACAGGCGCAAGATGGGTGTGTCAGTAATTTATCAATCTTTTACCACCCAACAACTGGGCGTTTTTTCACAGGAACCCGTGCCGAACGAAATAGTTGTTGCATTTCTCAAGGCAATTCCAGAAAAATACAAGTTGATCGAGGTGAAGTTAAATAGCTTCAACTCCGTGGAAAGTGAAACATTGGAAGTGGTCCAAAACCTCAATTTTGAATTGGATCTAAATTTCCCCTATGACGCGTTGCGAAGTGGATATTCGAGCAACACAAAACGGAACGTTAAGAAGGGAGAGAAGAACGGTGTTCAAATTACATCCGGCACCAATAATTTTGAGCAGGTAATTCAACTGTTCAGAGAAAATAAAGGCAACGAGCTGGAGATTCTTGGTCCGGACTACTACCAATTACTAACTGCCCTATTTGGAAAGGCCATGCAACGAGGCCATGGAGAAGTTTGGTTGGGACATCATGAGGGCCAATTGGTTTGTGGGGCACTTTTTTTGAAAGCGATGGGAAGAATGATCTTCCTTTTGTCTGCAACAACGCCTGGCAGCAAGCAGGTGGGGGGGATGCCTTTTCTGTTGGACTCTGTCATTCGGCAATACGCTGGTCAACCCGTTATTTTTGACTTTGAAGGATCGAACGACCCTAATCTGGCACGTTTCAACCGGAGCTTCGGATCGAAAGAATCCGTATATTTGCTGGTAAGGGAAAACCGCTTACCAGGTATTTTTAAGTGGTTCACAAAAGGGTAGTCCGTGAAGGTTCATAATCTAGGACGGAAGAACTCCGTTTTCAATCAATTTATTTCTGAAATCCGTGATGTAGAAATACAGAAGGATGGCATGCGTTTTAGACGAAATTTAGAGCGGATGGGAGAGGTGTTGGCTTACGAGTTAAGCAAGGAACTCGAGTATCAGGAAAAAGTAGTAAAGACACCGTTGGGCGAAACCACCGTTGCTCAAATTGTTGATGAGCCTGTAATCGCAGCTGTTTTGCGTGCTGGATTACCATTGCATCAAGGACTCTTAAATTATTTCGATCAAGCTGAGAATGCCTTTATTTCGGCTTACCGAAAACACGATAAGGACGGTGGCTTTATAATCAAAGTGGAATACATCTCGTGTCCCTCAGTGGAAGGTAAAGTCGTGTTGTTGGCCGATCCGATGCTGGCAACGGGGAATTCAATGTTTTTGGCTTACGAGGCACTGAGAAAGTTCGGAACTCCTAAGCACATTCATGTGGTTGCTGCCATTGGCAGTGCCGAAGGAGTTGAATTTATAAAACGCCAGTTTCCAAAAAATACAACTTTGTGGATTGGAGCAATAGACGATGAGCTGACGGTACAATCTTATATTGTTCCCGGTCTTGGTGATGCTGGTGATTTGGCATTTGGGAAGAAGGTGCAAGATTGATGGAGCAGGTGGGAAAAATAATAATGCTGTTCCTTCTGAGCAGCGTTAAATTTGCTTTTGCTCCAGCATTTGGAGCTATTACGAACTTTTCTTTCTGGGAAACCATTGGCATTACTATTTTAGGTGGTGTTTTTGGCGTCTTTTTCTTTTATTACCTGGGTGCCAAGGTTGTTAATCAAGTACTTGATTATGTGTTTGGCAGCATAGGCATCAAAGCAAGTTCCAAAAAAAAGAAGAAATTTACCTGGAAAAACAAGTTGCTCATTTCAACCAAAATGAAGTATGGATTGATTGGTCTTTCCTTGTTAACGCCCTGTTTTCTTTCCATACCATTTGGGTGCGTACTTGCCGCACGTTACTTTCAGGGTGATTCCCGCACCCTCCCTTTCATGTTGGCCTCTGTGGTATTTTGGTCATTTGTTTTAACTGCTTTTGCATTTTTTGTGAAACCATTGTTTGTCTGATGAGCTATCAACATTTCTTTTTTGATCTCGACCGCACGCTTTGGGACTTTGATACCAATGCCAAGGAGACGCTAGAGGAAGCTTACGACCACTTTCAGCTCTCTTCGCAAGGAATACCTTCCCCGAATGAGTTTCGTGCGGTGTATATGGCCATTAACGAAGGGATGTGGGCCGAGTATAGGAAAGGACAAATTTCAAAGCAAGTATTGCGGGATGAGCGCTTTACCCGAACATTGCAACATTTTGGGAGTAAGCAGCTTGAACTCGGCATTGAGCTGGGAGATTATTACCTGGACCAATGTCCAAGAAAACAGAAGTTGATGCCTGGTACAATGGAAACATTGGACTACCTGAAGCAGCACTACGAGCTCCACATCATTACCAATGGCTTCACAGAGGCGCAATCAATGAAATTAGACCTGACAGGCTTGGGAGCTTATTTTCGTACGGTGGTGACGTCCGAAATGGTCGGAGTCAAGAAACCTGCTCCTGGCATCTTTGATTTCGCGTTGAAGCAAGCTGGAGCCTCGGCCGCAAGTAGCATCATGATAGGAGACAGTCCTGAAATTGATTTAGTGGGGGCGCGAAATATTGGAATGGGCCAGATTTTCTATAATCCTGAAGATGCTGAAGAAGGGGATATGTTTACCCACAGCATCCGCGAACTCTCCGAACTGGTAAAACTTTTTTAGTCCTTAAAAGTAGCGATGACCGAATTTTTTCCGGTTACTTTCTGATCGATGGATACGTTTATCTCCGTATCAAGGGGCAACAGCAAATCTACTCTTGAACCAAATTTGATAAAGCCAAATTGGCTGCCTTGTTCTGCTTTTTCTCCCTCTTTCGAGTAATAAACAATTCTACGAGCAACGGCTCCTGCAATCTGGCGCATTAAAACAGCCGATTTGTTTTCGCGTTCAACCACGATAGTCGTTCGTTCATTCTCCGTTGATGACTTAGGGTGCCATGCCACGAGAAACAATCCAGGGTGGTATTTGGTGTATTTAACAATGCCACTAATCGGAAGCCAGTTGATGTGAACATTGAGTGGAGACATGAAGATAGATACCTGTATCCTGCGGTCGTTGAAGTATTCGGTTTCTTCGACTTCTTCTATGGCTACAACTTTTCCATCTGCCGGAGAATAGACAAGGTGGTCGTCTTGCAAAAGCGTTCGGTGTGGACTGCGGAAGAATTGCAGAATTAAAATAAGGAAAGTGCCTGCGACAGCCGACATGCTCCAAAAGAGGACCGTTTTTTCAGGAAGAAGAAAGTGTAGTCCCCCCAAAAGCAGAAGGGTAGCGGCAAATGCCGAAGTGATAATGGTGGTGCCCTCCTTGTGTAGCGTCATCGATTTGCGTTTCGGACAAATTTATGAAAAGCGTTTAGAATCCAATGGAACGGTGCAGTACCGTTGGTTAAATTTTTATTGGCTCAACATAATGTACGTAAGAACAAAGGGAGCAGCTAAAAGAGTGGCATCAAATCGATCCAAAAATCCACCGTGACCTGGAAGAAAGTTTCCAGAGTCTTTGATGTTGATGCTTCGCTTAAGTCGCGACTGCACTAGATCCCCCAATCCTCCGGTGACGGCAATAATTCCAGACATTACGAGCCAGTGAGAACGGTCAAAATTATCAAACAGGAAAGACATACCAAATCCAACCAATACACTTGTTAGAGCTCCTCCAATGCTTCCTTCCCATGATTTGTTTGGGGACACGCGTTTGAAGAGTTTGTGCTTACCAATCATAGATCCAATGAGATAAGCTCCGGTATCATTGGCCCATAAAATGACAAAAAAACCAATCAACAACCCAGGAGTGTAACTGGTGGCCACATTAAAATCAGGATAAAAATCGTAGCCAGGGAAAAGCGCAATGTAGCACATCAAAGAAAAGGGGAGTGCCACATAAATCAACCCAAGCAACGTGAAAGCAATGTTGGTGAAAGGATTGGTCGTTTTCTTAAACAACTCGATGATCAATACCACAAAGATGGCGACCACATTGAGCATCAACCCTCGAATGTCATCTAAAAAGCCAATGGCATAAAGAAAGTTGGTGATGAACAAGGACGCAGCAAGGAATAGCCCCATCATTTTCTGTGGAATGATGCCTTCCTTTTCTGATAACTTGTAAAATTCGAGGGTCGAAAAAATGGTGATGATTAGGAAAAGAGCTCCAAACGCCCAGGGACTAATAAGAATAGCCCCCAAGAGCACCGAAACGAAGACAATGCCTGTCAGGGCTCTTTTGACCAAGTTATTCACCTTGACCTTCTTCGATGAGGTGTTTTGCTTTTAAGCCATCATCAGCCCGCACCATCAACTGAACAACCTTCATCGAGTTGACGGAGATGTACATGGAGTCTTGTTGATTGTAAATAACACAGTCAATGCCATTTTCCGTTAACAAGGCTTTAAGAACATCAACCTGAAATGCATCGGTTGATTGAAAAACAGGTATCCAATCTCTTTCCATAGGTGTGTGGGTTTAGGCTGCAGTGTCTTTATCTTCTGTGATTTTTTCTGCTTGAACCTCTACTACTTTTGAATCTTCTACAGTATTTTCCAGTTCTGATGCCGGTTTTTCGTCAGCGTGATTGACTCCATTGGGAGTAGCATGCTTTTCGTCATGTTTTTTTCCGGCCAATTCTTCCATGTCTCTGCGCTCATTTTCAAATGTGCGCTCTCCAAAGATGACATTCATGTCCTCCTTGAAAATCACTTCCTTTTCCAGAAGTAATTTGGCGAGTTGCGTCAATTTATCTTTGTTGTTTTTCAACAGCTCAAGGGTGTCCGCGTAAGCCGATTCAATGATATTGCTGACCTCTTCATCAATTACCTGAGCAGTTTTTTCACTGTATGGTCGTTGAAATGAATAGTCTGCTTGACCAGAAGAATCGTAATAACTGACATTGCCTATTTTATCATTGAGGCCATAGATGCTCACCATTGCGTAAGCTTGCTTGGTTATTTTTTCTAAATCACTTAAAGCTCCGGTAGATACTTTGCCAAATTGGATTTGTTCTGATGCACGGCCACCTAAGGCAGCACACATTTCATCCATCATTTGTTCTTTGGTAGTGATTTGACGCTCTTCTGGCAAGTACCATGCAGCACCCAATGATTTTCCACGGGGAACGATGGTTACTTTGATTAATGGTGAAGCGTGCTCCAACAACCAGCTGACAGTGGCATGACCAGCTTCGTGAAAGGCAATAACTTCTTTCTCGCCTGGAGTGATGATTTTGCTTTTTTTCTCCAAACCCGCTATGATACGGTCTACCGCATCCAAAAAATCTTGTTTCTCAACACTCTTTTTCTTTCTTCGGGCAGCAATCAGGGCTGCTTCGTTACAGATGTTGGCAATATCAGCTCCAGAGAACCCTGGTGTTTGACGCGACAAAAAGTCGACATCAACTGAATTGTCCAGCTTCAATGGCTTCAGGTGTACTTTGAAAATTTCTTTCCGCTCATTCAGGTCGGGCATGTCCACATACACCTGTCGATCAAAACGCCCAGGGCGCAGTAATGCTCTATCGAGGATGTCTGCTCTGTTGGTTGCAGCAAGGATGATAACACCACTGTTGGTGCCAAATCCATCCATCTCTGTGAGTAGCTGGTTCAACGTGTTTTCGCGTTCATCATTTGCCCCTTGTGCAGCACTTTTTCCACGGGCGCGGCCAATGGCATCAATCTCATCGATGAAGATGATGGAAGGTGCTTTTTCTTTGGCTTGCTTAAACAAGTCACGTACCCTTGAGGCACCTACACCAACAAACATCTCTACGAAGTCAGAACCAGAAAGTGAAAAGAAAGGAACCTGTGCCTCTCCAGCTACTGCTTTCGCCAACAATGTTTTACCTGTTCCCGGAGGTCCTACAAGCAATGCTCCTTTTGGAATGTGCGCTCCAAGAGCGGTGTAACGTTTCGGGTTTTTAAGGAAATCAACAATCTCGTGAATCTCTTCTTTGGCTTCTGCCAGGCCAGCAACATCGTCAAAAGTCACTTTTACATGAGTGTCTTTGTCAAACAAGGTTGCCTTCGATTTTCCGATGTTGAAGATTTGTCCTCCTGGTCCACCTCCACCACTCATTCTGCGCATGATGAAGATCCAGATTCCAACCATGATTGCAAGCGGGATGATCCAACTTAGAGCATCTTTGCTCCAATCCTGGCGCGTGTCTGTTTTAATAATGGGGATATTGGATTCACTAAGATTCTTCTTGGCCTCACCCAGTTCTTGAGTGAATTGTTCCAAGGTGCCGTTATAATAGAACCGGTAGTGTGGGCCTTGGGAGAGTTGACCAAAGGTTTTGGTCTTAACATCTTTATAACTCTCCTTTTCAAGCTTGTCTGTTTTGATAAAGACTTCAACCAGCTCTTCGTATTTGACAATGACAACCTTTTCGACATCGCCAGGAATCAACATCTCCTCGATGAACTTTTGCTGGCTGGTTTCTTTTACGCCTGAATTGAAGCTAAACAGCAATTGTGACAACAAAATCACCGCAATCACTGCATAAATCCAATAAGGATTGAACGGACGCTTTTGACCGTTCTTTTTGGTAAATGTCTCTTTTACCTTATCCGACAGGTTCTTATTTTCCTTTTCGCTCATTTCTCTCTCTTGTAAACTTCGTTCGTGTTAAACCACAGAATCCACTTGCTCTACTTTAGCGTCTGCCCACAAATCTTCCAGGTTATAAAATTCCCGGGTTTCTTGCTGGAAAACGTGTACGACCACGTTGACAAAATCCAACAACAACCATTGTCTGTTTTCAGAACCTTCTCTATGCCAAGGTTTTTCCTTGATGGCTTTTCTTATTTCGTCCTCCACAGAATCCGCTATGGCAGCTACATGCGTGTTAGAATTGCCATGACAAATTATAAAATAATCTGCCACTGCATTCTTGACTTCTTTTAAGTTCAGGCAGGTGATTTCCATCCCCTTTTTTTCCTGTATTCCCTTGACGGCAATTTCCGCAAGTAAATCGGATGAAATTTTATCCTTTTCGACTGTCATTTAAACCCTTTTCAATTGAACGGCAAAAATAGTTAATTTTCCCCATTCCCCGACTGGTCCTATAACTTGGCCTCTGTTATGGTTAACGAATGAACACTCTTTTTGTTGGACATAAAATTATCCGATTGGATGCTGTGGACTCTACCAACAGTTATACCAACCAATTGCTTCGTGAAAAAAAGCTTTCTGAAGGTACAATAGTTCTGACCGAAAATCAGCTTAAAGGCCGCGGACAAAGAGGAAATGAGTGGTTGAGTAAGCCTGGAGAGAACCTTACCATGAGCTTGGTGCTGCGCCCTTCTTTTCTTACTATAGCCGATCAGTATTATCTGACCAAGGCTGTTTCGCTGGCAATCAAGGAATTGGTAGAAGGTGTTTGCGGGGAAAAAGCTGAGATAAAGTGGCCCAACGATATTTTTGTGAACGGTCAAAAAATCGCTGGTATTTTAATTGAAAATGCGTTGCGTTCCAACTTTCTTCAATATTCAGTGGTGGGAATTGGCCTGAACATCAATCAGGTGGAATTTCCGGCAATGCTGCACGCTACTTCCCTTAAAAAATTATCTGGCCAATCTATTGACATCGCAGTATGCCTGGAAGCACTTTGCTCGTTTGTGGAGGCCAACTATTTGAAGCTAAAATCAGATAAACTCAGCCTGGACGAACGGTATCTAAAGGCCCTATTTCAGAGAGACGAGTGGAAGATGTATCGCTACAACGGAAATTCCATGCGGGCAAAAATTATCGGAGTTGCACCGAATGGCCAATTGTTGTTGGTTGGAGAAACAGGCCAGCAATTGACTTGCAATTTTCAGGAAATTCAGTTTATGCGTTGAGCTCCTGCACGCTTGTAGCCAACATTCCCAAGAAATTTCCGAGGGGCCGTTCCACCATCATTTTTAGGAATGAATTGATTTCAGCGTGAAATTTAAACTGCACGTGGCAACTATTCTCATCTATTGCTTCGATGTGCATGTCCAAACTAAAAGGGAAAGGTTTAACTGTTTGTGAAACAGTGTGTACCAATGTGTTGGGCTGGCGATCAGCTACTTTGATTTGAATGCCAGTGAGCCCTTTAATTTGAAAAGAACAGCTGTCTTTGTCGGCTTCAAAATTTTCGACTCTATCCTCGGGAAGGAGTTGCGAAAAGTTCGTGAGGTCTTGTAAAAAATTAAAAATATGTTCTGCGCTCTTGGCAACGGTGACGTTGCTGCTTTCCAAATTTGTCATACACTCAATGTCTTGTGAAATGAAACCACCATTATTTGCCCCAGGTTGACGGGCTTTCCCGCCATTTTTTCAACGACTGTAGATCGTTGCTGGCAATGTATTTGGTTTCCAATGCTTTTTCGATCAATGCCTCGTAGTTGGACAATGTGACCAGGGGACATTTGTGGTTTTTAAAATTTTCTTGAGCTTCTTCAAATCCATAGGTAAATACAGCGACCATTCCTTTAACGATACAACCAGCGTCACGCAAAGCGTCAACTGCTTTCAGGCTGCTGTTACCTGTTGAAATGAGGTCTTCAATTACAATAACCGATTGACCCGATTCCACTACTCCTTCGATGGAGTTGGTTAAGCCATGCTCTTTTTTGTTTGGACGTACATAGGCCATGGGAATTCCCAATTCCTGAGCGACCAAAGCAGCAAGGGCAATGCCTCCTGTTGCAACACCTGCTATAACATCTGGTTTTCCAAAATTATCGTTAATCGTCTTAACGATTTCCTGCCGGATAAATGTTCGGATACGCGGGTAGGAAAGTGTTTTTCTGTTGTCGCAATAGATGGGAGAATTCCATCCAGATGCCCATTGAAACGGCTGGTTTGGGCTGAGCTTAATTGCTTTAATTTGCAGTAGAAATTCAGCTACTTTGAGAGCCGAGTCGTTTGAGAAATTCATAGTGACAAATGTATAAAGTTTTTGTGAACAACCAGCCGCTTATTTTGACCGATAGACCGGTTAAAAACGGGTCAGGAAAGGTCATTTTGGAAGGTGAAGACCACTTCGAAAAAGCCATTGGATTTTTGGAAAATAGTGAAGGAAAGGAAGTCCAAATTATCGTGAACGATTTGGCTACGAGTTGGTTGGAGTTTGGTGCATTGTTTAGTTACATGCATGCTGCAGGTGGAGTGGTCGAAAATAGAAAGGGAGAACTGCTTTTTATCAAGCGATTGGGTAGGTGGGACTTGCCCAAAGGGAAAGTAGAAAAGGGAGAAACAATCGAAGCAGCAGCTATTCGGGAAATTGAAGAAGAATGCGGAATTAATTCACTCGTTTTAAAGCGATCGCTGCTTTCCACATTTCATACTTACAGGTTGCAGCAGAAGCATATTTTAAAGGAGACCAGCTGGTTTGAAGTGACTTACCAGGGAGCGCAAACGCTTGTTCCTCAGCAAGAAGAGGGTATTACCGCAGTTTGTTGGATGTCAAAAGACGGGCTACAGCCAGTTTACGACAATACGTATACCTCCATTGTAGAGGTGCTGGATGCATCACTTGGGAGGAGGCTCGGGTAATTCCTGCCATTCAAATTTTCGCTCTTTTCCTGGGCGGATTTTGCGCTCAATGTTGACAATTGCCCGGGCCAGGTTGACGCCTGGGGGGGGGGCTGGGGCCAGGAAGAAATTGCTTTCGGGATCAATGATGTACGAGCTTGGTATGGCTCGAATGTCAAAGGCTTCCTTGATTTTTTTATCGTCTGCATAATGCAGAAAGATCATGTCAAAATCGAAAGGAGCAATCTTTTTTTGAACCGTTTCAGGATCAGAATCGATCACAATGTTGATGAACTCAATGTCCTTGTGGTAATTCTTTCTGATTTCTGACAAAATGCTCAATTGTTGGTAGCAGCTTGTGCACCAGGACGACCAGAAGTTGATGTATACGTACCGCCCTTTAAAGTCTTCCAGACTCCATACTTTTCCTTGAAAATCGCGTAAATTGAAGCTGGGAGCTTTGGTGCCTGGAGCCATGTAGTTCAGCCGCTTTTTCATGTTGGCAGCAATGAGGCGATGCTCCTGAAAAGGACTGGTAGATTCAATCGTGTCCAACAAGGCGAGCAAGTATTGTGGAGAAACTCCCAAATCACTTTGGTGGTGGTATAGCTCGTTCATGATGGCCAGCTCCCTTATCTGATTATTTTGAAGAAAAGGTTCCTTCGACAGCAAATCAGACAAAATCTGGTAGTTTCCTTCCTTGCTCAGGGCATTTTTTATGTCTTGTTCTTTTTTGGACAAAAACAGGGATTTGATGGAATGATTGAAGAACTGCGAAAAGAAATTCATGCAGGCATCATTGTCATAATCCAGATCGCTGGGTTTGAGGTGTTCTTCAAACAGCCGCTTTTTTGAAAAATAAGAGGTAAGCTTTAAGGTCGCTGAAGTATAGCGGGCATAAGTTTTGAAGTAAGGAGTTTCAACATGGGCTACCTTTTTATTCTGAGCCGACAGGAAACTATCGGTGGCAGGCCTGGCTCGCTTGTTGTAGATTTCCATGTAATTGGAAGCCACATACCTGTCGTTGCCCGTTTTGTATCGGGTGATGAGGTTGTTCAGTTCATCTTGATCATTGTCCAATACTTCCAGTTGCACAAAATACACCATGGAGTAAAGCTTCGTTTGTTGCAATTCCTCTTCTGGAAATACAACGTTGTAATTTTTGTTCGCTTCAATGTAGAGGTGCCCATTCACATCTTCTACTTTGAGTAACCCCAAAAATGTAGCCGGTTCGTCCGTTTGCATCTCAAACGATCCATCTTGACCAACGGTGGTCTGAGTAAGCAGTTGTTCGGTATAAGTAATGAGGTCGGAGTAGCGGTAAAGGAACACCTCTTTTCCCTGGTGGGCAATTGCATAGCCATGAATGGTCGTAGTCGCAGAAGCAACAGACGGCCATAAAAACAAGTACAATACAGAAAAAAGAAGGAGCTTCCTCATAAGGTCACAGCTTTCGGAACAAACGGCCTGGCGTCCCCATTATTGCGAATAATTTCGCGAATAACAGTAGAGTTGATGGCAGAATACTCCGCAGAGCTGACCAGGAAAATTGTTTCGATTTCGTTTTTCTGGGCGGTGTTCATCAAGGCGATGGTACGCTCAAACTCGAAGTCAGCGGCTGTGCGAATTCCTCTGAGAATGAAGCGGGAATTGACCTTTTCGCAAAAGTTAATGGTCAGCCCTTCGTAAGTCTGAACGTCCACTTTCTCTGAATCAGAAAATACATCTTCGATCCATTTCTTGCGGGTCGCCAAATCGAAAAAATAATTCTTGTTCGAGTTGACTCCTATCGCAATGATGATCTTGTCAAATAGAGGCAAAGCTCTTCTGATCAACGATTCATGTCCGATGGTGATGGGGTCAAATGACCCTGGAAAAACTGCGATACGTTCCATGGGGTGTGGTTAACACAAAAATAAGCTAAAATTCACTTTGCCATATTTTCGAACCTTTTCAAACTGGGGTATTCCTGAAAAATCATGACGTTTATCATGTTCTATCACCAACCATCCTTCAGGTTTTACCAACCCTTTTTGAATAATGCTTTCGATCAACTCGGGAAACTCCGGCAAATCATATGGCGGATCAGCAAAAACCAGATCAAAACTTTGATTGCAAGCCGCAATGAATTTAAACACATCCGACTTGATTGGAATCAGTTGGTCAAAGCCTAGCTGGTCGGCTGTTTTGGACACAAACCGGTGGCAACCATAATCCGCATCTACTGCCATGATAGCAGCTCCGCGCGAAGAAAATTCAAAACTGATGTTACCCGTTCCGCAAAAGAGATCCAGCACCTGCAAGTCTTCAAAGTCAAAGTTGTTGTGCAGGATGTTGAACAACCCTTCTTTTGCAAAATCAGTGGTAGGTCGCACCGGAAGATTGCCCGGAGCAACAATTCGCTTGCCTTTTAAACGGCCGCTAATTATGCGCACAATGCTTGATTAAAGAGGTGAAAAAATCGATGAGCCGGAGCCGATTGCAAGGTTCCGCTGTAGGAAAAATTAGCTGGACGAGATTCCAAGGTCAATTGTCCAATGTATTGCCTCAACAAGTTGGTTGTCTCAGATTCAGCAGGAATTTCGCCCGATAAATGCAGGTTGATTTTTTCTGGAGATAGCTCCAGTTGTTCGCACACAAAAAGAATGTAGTACACAACATCTTCTTTGGTTTCGAAAGCAAATGAATTGTGCAGAACAAGTTGTTTCCCTGCCATTACCACCAAATCAAATTGCCCTTGTTCAAAATGTGCAAAAACCTGTTGTTGCGTGCTGTGTTTGTGTCGAATGACCAGGCTTTCGAGTAAAACGGAAGCATGGTGAAGCACCTGGATCTTGGGGAATTGTTTCCGGAAGAATTGTGTCACCAAAGGAGCTTCAACGTAGGCGTTGTAAACATTGGCATTGGGCAGGTAGTCTACACCAGCAACATCATTGGCGTCCATGGTGTGGTTGAAAGCTAAGTATTGCGACAGCGCCTGTTTGTCGTAAAGTGCAGCTGGAACCAGAGTTGAACGCCTTTCGGCAAAGGCCAGACTGATTTTTTTAAAGTCTTTTTGAAGTGTCTCGCATTGCTGAAAGATATGACTCAACTGTTCGAATCTTTCCGTTTCATTCGTGTATGTGGGCAAGGTGAACTGCTCCAAAGCAATGAAGCGGTTGGTCGCAGGATCCAGGATCGCGTATTCCAAGCTGGTTGTGCCCAGAAAAAATAGTAGATGGCTTCCTCCAAGAAATTGCTGGGAAAAGCTTTCGTCAAAAAGGCTGTAGGACGGTTGTATTAAGCTTGTCAGGTGGCTATTCACCCCAATTGCCGTTGGTGGTTGGATCAGTCATGGAGCCCACTTGTAATGCGTGTCGGGGATCGAATGGCTTCGAGTCGATAGCCATGAAAACTGGAACAACTACACTGCCGCGCTCAACAGTTCCGGCACTCAACTCAAACTTGGCACCATTCGTAAAAGGCACATAAGCTAAAGAATCCAAATTGAAGGATTTGATGATACGATCTTCCAACTTTTCTGGCTTCATGGCGAAAAGTGAGTCAAAGACACTGACTTTACCTGTATCTCTTTCAATTATTCCCAATTCCAAAGCTCTTGCTTCTTGACCTTGTAAGCTATCAGGAATTTCACCGGTTGCTTTAATAACCAGAAAAGAGTCATTTTTAACAAAGTGAAGCAAGCTATCAAAATTGTCAGTATAACGTTGGTTGACTCCTTTGTAAGCAATTTGAGCTGTTCGAATATCAATGAGGTGTTGTTTTACATGCTCGTACCTGCGATCTTTTTCAGCTAAAAAGTCAAGTGGCTCCTTGATCGACATGTAGTCAGAAAATGCGAGCCCGATGGAGGCTACCAACATAACTGCCCAAACAGCAACGGAAGCTCCTTTGCTAATTTTTTCAAGGGCATTTAGCAATGAAATGATTCCTGTAACCAGAATAGCCGCGCCACCTAGCAAAAACAAGTTATTCTGATCCCTCCAGAATTTGAATATAAAAAGGATGACTCCGATTAAAATTAAAAGTCCCGGGAAGATATATTTGCTCCAATCTTTTGACATTTTCTTACTGGAATTAGTCGTTATACGAACATTTTGGACGATTGCAAATCTACAATTTTTTTTAAATGATAAGCGGCTTTTTTAGATTACCTATCTTTGAAGAATTTCTGAATTTTAATGGTTGCAGAACGCATTAATTCGTTGATATTAGGACAATTTCCCCATGTCCCCACCGATGATCAGCAACAACTTATTCTGGACCTTTCTTCTTTTATCTTTCATAGAGATGCCCGTTCCCTTTTTATCATCAAAGGTTATGCCGGAACTGGCAAAACGTCAATCGTAGCTGCATTGGTCAATGCAATGGCTGAAATGCGGATAAAAACTGCGTTGTTGGCTCCAACCGGAAGGGCTGCCAAAGTGCTGTCTGGATATTCTGGAAAAGTAGCGCTGACCATTCACAAGAAAATTTACCGATTGAGGCGCAATGCAGATGGTGGCTCAGTGATGTCTTTGCAAGAAAATCTGCATACCAATACTATATTTATTGTAGATGAGGCCTCAATGATTCCAGGCCCGTCAAAGCAGTATTCGAGCAGCAAAGTAGGGTTTGATTTATTAAATGATTTGTTAACATATGTTTCTGAGGGGCGCAATTGCCAGCTGCTTTTTGTGGGCGACACAGCTCAGCTTCCCCCAGTAGGACAGCTGTTAAGTCCTGCTTTGGACCCTGATTACTTCCGGCAAAATTACCGCTACGATCTGCACGTGGGGATGTTGAAAGAGGTGGTGCGGCAGGAATTGGATTCGGATATCTTAAGCAATGCTACGAGTATCCGACAGCACTTGGCGTCAAAAGAAAAAGGATTTCCAACGATTGAGATCAGCAGGGGAGGGGATGTGGTTCGATTGGGAGGAGATGAGTTGGAAGATGCCCTAAACAGTGCTTATGACGAGTCGGGAGTGGAGGATACGATGGTCATTTGTCGTTCCAACAAAAGAGCTAACCTGTTCAATCAACAGATTCGAACACGCATCCGGTGGCAAGAAGATGAACTGGCAGCAGGAGACTTTTTGATGGTGGTGCGCAACAATTACCACTGGCTGACAAAAGACTCGAAAGCTGGCTTTATTGCCAACGGAGATATCATTGAGGTGCTGCGCGTGGGTAAAGTTTGGGACCTCTACGGCTTCCGATTCATGGATGTAACAATGCGCTTGATAGATTATCCGGATGAGCCGGATTTGGAGGTGAAGTTGCTGTTGGATACCATTTCCACGGAAACACCAGCATTAACTCAAGAGGATCAACGAAAGTTGTTTTACAGTGTGATGGAGGATTACCAGGATTTGCCAACCAAGGGAGAGCGAATGAGCAAAATGCGGATAGACCCCTTTTACAATGCGCTACAAGTTAAATTTGCCTATGCCGTTACTTGCCACAAATCACAAGGTGGCCAATGGGAACAAGTATTCATTGATCAGGGCTACCTGACAGATGAGATGATGAACGAAGATTTTTTGAGGTGGCTCTATACTGCCTTTACGCGTGCTACCAGGAAACTCTATCTGGTCAACTTTGCCAAACAATTTTTTGGGGAAGAACAACCTGACTGACTTATTTATAATAAAGAAGCCCGAAGGAATTCCTCCGGGCTTCAGCAAATCAGTGGGTATATGAATACCTGGAAATTACTCCATTAATATCCGAATAATTGCTCCAGCGTCAATTCCTGAACTGGTCCAAGTTCTTTCAATACTTCCATGTCTATTTCCGAACGTTTGCCAATCACGCAGAACGTGTAGTTACGCCCTTTGAGGTTTTTGTCAAAGAAGACTTTCATGTCTTGAAGTGACATCTCTTGCAAGGCTGCGTAAGACTCTTTGCGGACATCGTAGTCTAGTCCGAGTCGTTTGGCGCTTTCATAACTCCAGAAAATAGAGGACTTGGTGATGCGCTCAGTTTCCATTTGTTTCAAAGCTGAAAGCTTAGAATCTTCAAACTGAATTTCTGCTTCCGGCATGTTGTTCATCAACTCCAGCATGGCCGCTGATGCATTGCCCAATTTGTCAACCTGCGTGCCGATGTAGGCACTCACATAATGTGCATCCTCCTTTTTGTTGGGGGAGGTCATCGAGCAGCGTGCTGAGTAGGCCAAAGCCTTGGATTCACGAATTTCCTGGAAAACGATGGAAGACAAACCTGAACCGAAATACTGGTTAAACAGGTTGATGGGACCGAGCATGGCTTTGTCAAATGGTCCCACTTTAGAAATCATCATCATCTCCGATTGGACCATGTCGTAATCTACAAAATAGACCTTGTTGGAAGGATTGTCCAATTCGACATAAGTTTTTGCTGCAGGGTAATCCAACAATGTTTCAGGTACCTGATGGTACTTGTCTAAAACGGCCACGACATCAGAAGATGATTTGGTTCCATAATAGAAAATGCGGTGTTGATAATTGTCTATGGTTTTTAACTTCTCAACCAGATTTTTCGGATCCATATTTTTCAATGCTTCCTCTGACAGCAAATTGCGGAAGGGAGAATCTTCCCCGTACTTGGCGTAGCTGGACATCCCTCGGAACAAAATTTGACCTTTGTTCTTTTTGCGGTCGTTGCGTTCTTTCAGTTGGTCATTTACCAATGACTGGTACGCTTCGGGATCTGCTTTTACCTCATCGAGCAATTCTTCAAACAATTGCACACCTTCTTCCAAAGAGCTTTCCAGTCCCTGTAGTGATACGTACACGCGGTCGGTAGATGTGAAAACATCGAACCTTAAACCCAGCTTGAAAAATTCTTGTTGCAGTTGCTCCGCAGAATATTTTTCGGTGCCAAGGAATGGGAGGTAGCTAACGGCCAGTGCCATTTCTTTGTCGTTGTCAGTACCCATGTCAAGAATGTAGTAAAGCTCGAAGAGTTCGTTTGTCGTGTTTTTGATGTAACTAAAAGGAACACCACTTCCCAACTTGCTGTTGTCGATAGCAGCTTGATAGTTCACAAAGACAGGCTCCAATCGTTTGGACTCCATAGTATCAACTTTGGTGTAGAAAGTCGAGGTGGTATCTCTGTCAATATCGATTGGAGTAATTTCAGGCTTTTCTACCTTATAAATCTCTTTCTCTCCTTCTCGTTTGTTGATGGCTACATAGTTGTTGTGGAATTTTTCCTTGGTCCACGCCATCAAATCTTCTTTGGTGATTTTTGCCAGTTCATCTTTTTCTTTTACCACATCGGCCCAGTCTTGCTCCATGATGAACGCATCCATCATATTGCTCGTTCTGAAGCGGTTGTATTCCAAAAAGCGGGAATCATTCAATTTCAGATCTTTTACCACGGCATCAATCAGCCAATCTTCAAAGTCACCGGCTTTTACTGCTTCCAATTGGGCCAGTAGCAATTCACGAACCTCCTCTAAGGTTTGTCCGTTACGCGGAGTGCCGCTCAGCATAAGCATCGAGTAATCAGCATTGATGTTGGCACTGCTGCGCGCTCTCAATACTTTTTGTTTTTTCAACAGGTTCAGGTCAATCAAACCAGCTTGCCCGTTGTTCAGCACACCATCCAGAAGTTGCAAGTAGAGTGCATCTTTAGAGCCAATTCCATCTAAGCGGTAACCCATTTGAAGAAACTCAGCATTCTTTCCGAAAACGTCTTTGATGATAGGTTCGGTAATAGGATCTTCTGGAGTGAAAGTGAACTTAGGCACCTCTTTGGCTTCGTAGTGACCGAAATATTTATTGATTAACTGGAAAGTAGCCTCAGGGTCAAAATCTCCAGCCAACACGATGGCCATGTTGTTTGGCACATAGTAGGTGTTGAAGTAATTGTGAATTTTCACCATGGAAGGCTTTTTCAAATGTTCACCAGTACCAATGGTAGATTGTGTCCCGTAGGTGTGCTTTTGGAAAAGGTTTTCCATCAGGGCATAGTAAGCAGTTCGGAAATCACTGTCCTGAGCACGGTTAAACTCTTCGTAAACAGCTTCGAGCTCCGTGTGAAACAAGCGCAAAACCAGTTCGCTGAATCTTTCCGACTCGATCATCAACCATTTTTCCAGTTCGTTGGATGGAATATCGTTGATGTAAACCGTGCGTTCCAAGGAGGTAAATGCATTGGTGCCTTCTGCTCCCAGTGAACCAATCATTTTGTCGTATTCATTGGCAACGGCCAGTCTGGCTGCTAATTGAGAAACACTGTCGATTTTATGGTAAATCGCCTTGCGCAGCTCAGGGTCATCCGTCACATGGTTTTCCTCAAAAAAATCTGAGATAACCAGCAGTAACTTTTGTTCTTCCTCCCAGTTCACTGTGCCGAATTGGGAGGTGCCTTTAAACAGCATATGTTCGAGGTAGTGCGCCAAACCTGTAGCATTTGACGGGTCTTGCTTGCTTCCGGTTCTTACCGCTACCATCGTTTGGATGCGGGGTTCATCCTTGTTGACCGACAGGTATACTTTCATGCCATTGTCCATGGTATAGATACGTGCTTTCATCGGATCATTTTCAACTGTCTCATAAGGAGTAGTTGATTCAGGAGCCTTGGGCTCGTTGTTTGAGCAACTTGTTAATAAGGTCGAAAAGAAAACAAATGTTGCCAGAAATTTAATTGACTGTTTCATATTAGGTGGAAATTAGAAATCAATGTCCAGGTCAAATTGCTGCCTGAGCTTCTGAAGGTTGGGGTTTATCTGAACCATGCGATCAAATTTGTCGCGGTTGGTATAAGGTTTACTGTCTACTACTTGCTCGTTGACCACATACGAAAGCTGGATGCGGCTGTTTTGCAATTGCTCTCTTAAATGGTTTAGCAATCCCGCTCGTTCGTTGTGTAATTCATTTTCCTCCACTTTGTGCCGCAACTCAATTTCCAATTCGAAATTCTCTTTCATCACAGGCGGCTTCGCTATCATCGTGGTGTAGAAGCTCTCTTTGCCATTGTTTTTAATATGCTCGGCATATTTGTTCCAGGCAACTTGAAGTGTTTCTTGTGAGAAGACCTCCGATGGGCCTGCCTCCATTTTTTTGCGTTCTTCTTCTTTGTGATCAATCACCACCTCTTCCTCAACAGTTGCAGCGCTGTTGCCCAAAGCTGCACTGATGGATACAGAAGTTCCGGTGCGCAACGGAGTTTTGCCCGGGTTGATCGGTTGTGGAGTTGGTGCAGGCGCTTTTGGCGGTATTTGGTTTGGTTGAGATGCTGCCAACACTTCTCTTCTTTTCTCTGCAATTGCTGGTTCCTCAAACGTAGCAGGAGCCGGTTGTTCTTCGGCTACTGTAGGCGTATTTACTGCTGGAGTTGGTGGAGCCGGCTTAGGTGGCGTTGAAATAGAATCGGTTGATTCTGAGGTAGTTGTCGAAGGTGTTTTTATTTTGAAGGCTGGGCCGTCATTTTTTTTTTCAGCGGGAGAACAAAGCCGCATCAGCATGATTTCAACGAGAAGCCGCGCATTGTTGCTCGATTTGTATTGCACATCACAACTGCTTGTCATGTCGAGTGCTTCTACTAAAAAATGACCCGAACAACGGTTGGCCTGTTCCGCATACTTCTGTTTGACACTGTTGGCTACTTCCAGTAGTTTTAACGTCCCGGGGTCTTTGCAAACCAGTAAGTTTCGGAAATGACTGGCAAGTCCGGCAATGAAATGGTGGCCATCAAAACCATTGGAAAGAATTTCGTCAAACAACAAAAGACTTCCTGGAATCTGGCCGTCAAGAATGTGATCGGTGAGTTTAAAATAGTAGTCGTAATCCAGCACGTGCAGATTCGACAGCACCGAAGCGTAAGTCACTTTGCCCTCCGAAAAACTAACCATTTGATCAAAGATGGAAAGGGCATCACGCAATGCTCCATCTGCTTTTTGTGCGATGATGTGCAAAGCTTCCTGCTCACTTTCGATTTGCTCCTGGCGGGCAATGTTTTCGAGATGGGAGACGATATCTTCTACTCCAATGCGCTGAAAATCAAAAATTTGACACCTCGACAGAATGGTCGGGATGATTTTGTGTTTTTCAGTAGTCGCTAGAATGAAAATGGCGTGTGGAGGTGGTTCTTCCAATGTTTTCAAAAAGGCATTAAAAGCAGCCTGTGATAACATATGAACCTCATCAATGATGTAAACCTTGTATTTTCCAACCTGTGGCGGAACCCTTACTTGCTCGGTCAGGCTTCGAATGTCTTCTACAGAATTGTTGGATGCAGCATCCAGCTCAAAAATGTTAAAGGCATAATCCTGATTCTCCGAATTGGAAGTGTCGGCTTCACTGTTGATGACTTTCGCAAAAATTCGGGCACAGGTAGTCTTACCCACTCCACGGGGACCGCAAAAAAGGTATGCCTGAGCTAAGTGATTAGTACGTATGGCATTTTCCAGCGTGTTGGTGATTGCTGGCTGCCCTACGACTTCTTCGAAATTAGCGGGTCGGTACTTCCTGGCCGAAACGATAAATTGACTCATCCCTGAATTTTGAAAGAACAACAAATATAGATTAAATACCGAATCCTGGGGTTGTTTGGAGACCATTAAGAATAGGTCATCTCACGTTTGCTAGTTACATGGAAACGACCGGAAATAAAGATAATCGTGAAATATTATACTTGATTTTCGAGGTTCTCACAGTGCGGGATGTTCCCGTATTCGAAAAGTGGAATCACCTGCTAAGTCAGATGAAAGTTTAAAATTCTTCGATAAATCAATTGATTTTATGGATTAGAGTGCTGTTTTGACTCTTGATTTTATTATTTTTATTTCTTGAAACCCATTTTTTATCTTAAAATTCTCAGCAACGATGAAATCATTTTACAAAAAAATTGGATTGTCAATTCTGATGATCGCAGCGACATTCTGCGGCTATTCGCAAACACTCATGCCGCTCCCTACCCAAACAAGTACTTTTAATGGAAATTCCAGAGGTTACTGGTTTGTTGCACCTACAGATTTTACGATTACAGGTGTGCGCGTGCCAACCGATGCAGGGTCTGGCGTTCAAAACATTGCGGTGATTCGCCTGGCAGCCAATCCCCCTGTTTTTGGAGCTACCACAAATAATTTCATTCAAGAGGCTTTGTTTCAGAATGTAGCTGGTAACGCCATTCAGGCTGTTAACATTCAGGTGCAGACTGGAGAAGTGATTGGTATATTTGGAGATCGAGGCGGAATTAACTCCTATGCCTCTCAACCCAATCCAACCAACATTTTTGGTTTCCCGATCAACCTGGAGCGATTGGGTTTTCAGTTGTCACTTGCCACCAATGCACCGGCCAACGTGTGGACTGAGATTAATGGTAATATTTCCCGGGTGGAAATGTATTACGCGGCAACTATCGTAGAAGAGTTTCCTTATTGTCAGGATTTTGAAGCTAACGCAGGGGGGTGGTTCTCCGGAGGAATCAACAATGTTTGGGAATTGGGAACACCGTCCAATACTGTTATCAATGCAGCTGCTCCTGGTGGAACACAATCCTGGGCGACCAATTTAGATGGCGATTACCCAACAAACTCAGAATCTTCCGTTACAAGTATTGAGGTAGATATGACTGAATTGAACAATCCACATGTAGGATTAGATGTTTGGTGGGAGTCTGAATTTAGTTGGGATGGAGCTAACCTGGAAACCTCAATAGATGCAGGAGCTACCTGGCAAACGGTCGGGTCAACTACCAGTGCCGGAACCAATTGGTATACCGACAATGATATTGACGGACTGACATTTAGTGGCAGTGATGAAGGATGGACGGGCCGAAATGGTACTGGCTCCACTGGCGGCTCAAACGGTTGGCTGGCCTCTCAACATGCATTGACCGGACTTGCCGGACAATCTTCTGTATTGGTGCGGGTGGCTTTTGGTTCAGATGGATCTGTTGTGGATGAAGGCTTTGCTTTCGACAATATTTGCATCGGTGAACTAAATGATGTTGGCGTTGTAGCCATTTTGGTTAATGATTCGGTATGTGGAGATGATTCAACTGAAGTGGGGGTTGTGGTGCGGAATCTGGGACTCAACGACCAGTCTGCTATCAATGTCAATGTTGATACCAATGGTACCAGCCTAAACGCCTTTACGGTGACGAATACTCTGAGCGTGGGAGATTATGACACGACTTATTTTACTTTCAATTCAGTCGCTGGAGGTCAGTTCGATTTTACCAGCTGGACTTCTCTGTCGGGTGATGACAACATCAACAACGATACAGTTATCGTAGATAGTGTTCTCCTTTATTCGCTTCCAACTGGTTTAATTTCTGGAGGAGGGATGATTTGCGCAGATTCAGTGACCACGGTGACCATCGATATTACTGGGGGGGGCTCTCCATGGTTGATTGGATTCAGCGATTCTACCGCCAGCACGTTTGTGTCTGGAATTGGGGCTAGCCCATATACTGTAACAACGAATACTCCTGGTGAATACACGTTGCTTTCAATCAGTGATTCCAATGGCTGCCAGGCAAGTGTGTTGACAGGTTCTGCAATCGTTGTGGTAAATCCGTTGCCGGTTATTGATTTGGGAGAAGACTCTACTTTTTGTGGCTCACTGTTGCTGGACCCAGGAGCATTTGTTTCCTACGAGTGGCAGGATGGTTCTACGAATCAAACTTTCCTGGCCACTACCAATGATAACTATGCTGTTACTGTAACTGATGCCAATGGATGTGTTGGTTCGGATGATGTTAACTTAAACGCCAACCCATTGCCTGTTGTCAATCTTGGTGCTGACATTGAGCTTTGTGAAGGTAATTTTTCCACTTTGGATGCAGGTGCTGGTTTCTTAGGGTACGTCTGGAGCGATAGCTCAGCAGGGCAAATACTGTCCGTGAATACTTTGGGTACTTACAGTGTTACGGTGACCGATTTTAACGGATGTCAAGGAACAGATAATATTGAAGTCACGGCCATTAATCCAGTGCCTACGATTAGTTTGGGGCCCGATATTTCTGTTGGACCTTGGGCATCTCCGGTCACATTGGATGCTACCGCTGGATTTGCGGCCTATTTGTGGGATGATTTGACCACCATGCAGACCCGTGATGTGACCTTTGATGGCACCTACTATGTTGAGGTAACAGATGATAATGGGTGTAAAAACAGCGATACCATTGTGGTAGATATTTGGCCCAATGGAGTGCAGCCAATTGGTGAATCTGGCTTTGTCAAGTTTTATCCTAACCCAACTAATGGGCTGGTGAATGTGGAAGTCTCCGGGGCAACAGGGGAGAGTTTTGAATTGAGTGTCATTAATATTCAAGGCAAAGTTATGATGCAAGACCGGCTTTTGGATTTGCCCGAGAGCTATGTTCGTCAGTTGGATTTGAGCTCTTTTGCCAAAGGGATTTATTTTGTTCGACTCTCGAGTGGTCAGAATACTACCGTTCAGAAAGTGACTTTACACTAGTCGTTTTTCATTTATTGACAAAAAGGAGGCCATTATTGGTCTCCCTTTTTGTTTGCGGCAATTGGCTCTTTGTCGATATAAGTTTGCTGTTTAACGGCAAACGGGGTAGATTTGTAGAGCTGGATGGCGCGTTATTCACAATCTGTCATCAGGGCAATCTATTTTCCATCAAACCTTAACTCAATGAAAAAGATCTCTATTTTTTTGAACAAAATGATCATACTGGTGGTGCTGGCGACATTTGGTGTTTCCGCCAATGCACAGTACTGCAACACCACCTACGCTACAGGGTGCTCCGTGGGAGATCAAATTGAAAACTTTTCTACCACTCTTGGTTTTACCAACATTACCAACAATTTGAGTGGGTGTAGTGCAGGCCCATCTTATGCCACTTATTATCCCAATATGATTGTAACGGTGGTTGAAGGTAATTCCTTCGATTTTTCGGTACAATCAGGAACTGCTTTTGGACAAGGGTTCGGAATTTGGGTGGACTGGAATGATGATGATGATTATGATGATCCGGGCGAGGATGTTTGGAATTCTGTTACGTCAGCTACAACTCCATTTACAGGAACAATTTCAACGTCAATTGGTCAAATTGGATTACACCGAATGAGAGTGAAATGTAATTTTAATGGCATTCCATTGGGGCCATGTGTTGCACAAACCTGGGGAGAAGAAGAAGATTATAATGTCAATGTTTTACCGAATATTATCAGTTCCTACCCCTATTGTCAGGATTTCGAGTCAGGAGCTCAGGGTTGGACTTCTGCCGGCACCAACAACGAGTGGGAGCTTGGCACACCAACAAATACCATAATTAATGCTGGAGCTTCAGGTGGTACCGAGTCTTGGGTGACAGACCTTGACGGTGATTACCCGACTAACTCTGAGAGCTGGGTGATTGGGCCTGAGTTTGATTTAACAGGAGTAAACAACCCGCATGTAAGCATGAATGTTTGGTGGGAAAGCGAATTTAGCTGGGACGGAGCAAACCTTGAATCTTCTATAGACAATGGCGCTTCTTGGCAAACAATTGGCACTGCTTCTAGTGGCGGAACTAACTGGTACACTGATGGTAGTGTCAATGGCCTCAGCTTCAGTGGAAGCGATGACGGTTGGACCGGTCGCAATGGCACTGGTTCAACGGGTGGCTCAAACGGCTGGGTTGTTTCACAACATGCTTTAGCCGGCCTATCGGGTCAGTCGAGTGTGTTCTTCCGTGTAGCCTTTGGTTCTGACGGTTCAGTAGTGGATGAAGGCTTTGGATTTGATGATATATGTGTCGGAGAACTAAACGATGTAGGTATAGCTGCTATTATTGTTCCAGATTCAACGTGCGGTGTCACTTCTGATAGCGTTTGGGTTGTGGTCAAAAACTTTGGCCTTGAAGATCAAAGCAACTTTACTATCAATCTTGACTCCAATGGGTCATTTGCCGCTTCATTCATGTACACCAACACGCTCTCTGTTGCTCAAACGGACACTGTGTTGGCCCTGACATTCAATTCGACTGCTGGTGGAGTTTATGACTATGACTCCTGGACTGTCTTGACTGGGGATGACAACGGTACTAACGATATGGCACAAATCGACAGCATTGATGTATTTGGTCTTCCTGTCGGTACAATATCTGGTGGTGGAGCCATCTGTGCTGATGGTATTACAACTGTCAATATTGATGTTTCGGGGTCAGCCTCTCCTTGGGTGATTGGTTATGACGATGGAACTTCACAAACCTTTGTAAGTGGAATTAATGCTTCTCCATATGTTGTAACTACAAACACTGCAGGAGTTTACACAATCGTTAATATTATCGACTCCGTAGGGTGTCAAGGTATCGTATTCATTGATAGTGCTGTAGTAATTGTCAATCCATTGCCAGTGATTGATCTCGGACCAGACACAACTATTTGTGGAGATGCAGTGCTTGATCCAGGAACATTTGTTTCTTATCTATGGCAAGACAGTTCTACGGCCCAAACATTCCTGGCCGACATGAATGCTACCTACTCAGTTACAGTAACTGATGGCAATGGCTGCACAGGGTCGGATGATGTAAACCTCAATGCCAATCCACTTCCTGTAGTTAATCTTGGTGCAGATACTTCTTTTTGCGAAGGGTCTACGGTAACCTTGAATGCAGGAGCAGGATTCTTGAACTACAGCTGGAGTACGCTCGAAACAGGTCAGATTATTTCAGTGAGTACATTAGGTGTATACACCGTGACTGTTACTGCGTTTAATGGCTGTTCAGGAGAAGATGAAATTGAGGTGTTGGCGGAGAATCCAAACCCAGTTGTCAATTTAGGTCCGGATGTAAACGTTCATCCAGATAACCTTCCTCACACGTTCGATGCTGGTGCTGGTTTTGCCGACTACCTGTGGAATGAAGGAACTATAACGCAAACATTGGACGCTCCTTTTGCAGGTACATACTCAGTGGTTGTTACTGATGACAATGGTTGTATAGGTGGCGATACTGTAGTGCTGGGTGTTTATCCAAATGGAATCAGCGAATTGAACGCAGGTACCATCAAATTTTACCCGAACCCAACCAATGGTTTCTTAAACATAGAGTTAGAAGGTTTGGAAGGAAATGAGCTGGATGTAACTGTGACCGATCTGCAAGGCAAAGTAATGCTCCGGGAAAATTGGTCAAACTTGTCTCAGAACACGTTGAATCAGCTGAATTTAGCGGACTTTGCTCAAGGATTCTACTTGGTTCGATTGTCAAATGAAGCAGGTTCTGTCGTTCAAAAAATATCGGTGCAGTAGGTACAAACGACTTCATCAAATACAATTTCTGATAAAAGCGGGTCCTTGTGGCCCGCTTTTCCTTTGGTGTCTAGGGAATTACTGTCGGAACTATTGTTTGTTCGAATAAAATAGTTTAGTACCTTTGCCGTCCTTTTTAAAGGAATTCATGTTTAATAAAGAAAGCAATTATGCCAAACAACTATGAGACTGTTTTCATCTTAACTCCCGTTTTGTCTGAGGCCCAGACAAAGGAAGCAGTCGCCACTTACAAGAAAGTTCTTGTAGATAATGGAGCAACCATTATCACTGACGAAAGCTGGGGGCTACGAAAGCTAGCATATCCAATTCAAAAAAAATCGACAGGTTTTTATCACCTGTTTCACTTCGAATGCGAAGGTGATTTGATTGGAAAACTCGAAACGCAATATAGACGTGACGAGCAAGTGATGCGTTTCCTGACCATGAGAATGGACAAACACGCGATTGCTTATGCAGCTAAGAGAAAAATTAAAGTAAAAGAAACCAAAAAGGCTGAAGCGGCCTCCTAACGTCCAGAAAAATGGCTGAAAATTCATCAGAGATAAGATATCTAACTCCAATTAACATTGAAGTTAAAAAGGATAAATACTGCCGTTTTCGCAAAAGCGGAATCAAGTACATTGATTATAAAGATCCTAAGTTCTTGATCAAATTTGTCAATGAACAAGGCAAATTGTTGCCAAGAAGAGTTACTGGTACTTCCCTGAAATACCAAAGAAAAGTAGCTGTTGCAGTTAAACGTGCACGTCATTTGGCTTTGATGCCATATGTTGGCGATATGCTTAAATAAGGAGGACGCGTCATGGAAATCATTTTAAAAGAAGACATCGACAGACTCGGTTACAAAGATGACCTGGTTACGGTAAAAGACGGTTACGGTCGCAACTACCTTATTCCTAAAGGAAAAGCCATGTTGGCAACTCCTTCAATGAAAAAGGTAAGAGAAGAAAACTTGCGTCAAAAGTCACATAGACTTGAGAAGATTTTGGATGAAGCCAACAAAAATGTCGAAACATTGAAAGGCATGGTTGTGAAGGTTGGAGCCAAAGTTGGAGAGCAAGGAAAAATCTTCGGCTCTGTGAACAACATTCAAGTGGCTGATGCCATCAAAAAGTTAGGTTTTGAAATTGATCGTAAGCACATCACGATCAAAGAAGAGCCTATCAAAACAGTAGGTGAATACGAAGCTGAAATTAAGTTTCACCGCGATGTTGTTGAGATAATCAAATTTGAAGTAGTCGGAGAGTAATCCTGACTGCATTTCGATAAAGATAAAAGGGTGGCTATTTAGTCACCCTTTTTTGATCCCCAAAATATAGCAGTTGATGGTGGGAGCTTTCCCATCTTTTGCTACAGTGACTCAGCCTTGGAATGCAGGCTTTGGGGAGGCCACGTCCGCTCCCGAAAAAATGGCGGTGGCCCCTTCGTTAGTCGCCCGCTTTTTAGTACTTTTGCTCCTCTTTTGAAAACAATCAAGTAACGCGAAAACAGGCCTGATATGGTGTTTGATTTGGACATGATAAAAGCGGTATACAAAGAGTTCCCAACTCGTATTACTGCTGCTCGTAACGTGGTTAACAAGCCACTGACCCTTACAGAAAAGATTTTATACGCTCATTTGTACGATGGCGCAGCAACGGAAGCCTACGAACGCGGAGGTTCTTATGTTGACTTTGCTCCCGATCGTGTAGCAATGCAAGATGCTACTGCTCAAATGGCTTTGTTACAGTTCATGCAAGCCGGGAAAAAGCAAGCTGCTGTTCCAAGCACCGTGCATTGTGACCACCTTATTCAGGCACGTGTCGGTGCAGAGAAGGATTTGCAGGAAGCTGTCAACAAAAACAACGAAGTCTACAATTTTTTGGATTCTGTTTCCAACAAGTATGGAATCGGCTTCTGGAAGCCCGGTGCAGGTATCATTCACCAGGTTGTTTTAGAAAACTACGCATTCCCAGGTGGAATGATGATTGGAACCGACTCGCACACAGTAAATGCTGGTGGACTGGGAATGGTTGCTATCGGTGTTGGTGGTGCCGATGCAGTAGACGTAATGGCCGGAATGGCCTGGGAGTTGAAATTTCCTAAGCTGATTGGAATTAAATTGACTGGCCGAATGAATGGCTGGACTTCTGCGAAAGACGTTATTTTGAAAGTGGCTGGAATCCTGACTGTAAAAGGTGGGACCGGAGCGATTGTTGAGTATTTTGGAGAAGGAGCTCAAAGCCTTTCTTGCACCGGAAAAGGCACTATCTGCAACATGGGCGCGGAAATTGGTGCTACTACATCCATCTTTGGGTATGGAGATAAAATGGGGGATTACCTCCGCGGTACTGGCCGGACAGAGGTTGCTGACCTTGCTGATGGAATCAAAGAGCACCTCAACGGTGATGCCGAAGTGTATGAGAACCCCGAAGCGTACTTTGATCAAGTAATTGAAATCAACCTTTCTGAGTTGGAGCCTTATGTTAACGGACCATTTACTCCGGATTTGGCTACACCAATTTCTCAATTTGCTCAAGCAGTAAAAGACAACAACTGGCCTCAAAAGCTCGAAGTTGGACTCATCGGTTCTTGTACCAATTCTTCCTACGAAGATTTGACACGTGCCGCTTCCGTAGCACAACAAGCCGTGGATAAAAACTTAAAAGCAAAATCCGATTTTACCATCACCCCAGGATCTGAAATGGTACGCTTCACCGCAGAAAGAGACGGTTTGTTGGGAACATTCAACCACATGGGTGGAGTGGTGTTGGCCAACGCGTGTGGTCCTTGTATCGGACAGTGGGCGCGTCATACGGAGGACCCAGACAAAAAGAACTCCATCATTACTTCATTTAACCGAAACTTTGCCAAGCGTAACGATGGTAACCCTAACACGTTTGCCTTTGTAGCTTCTCCAGAATTGGTGACTGCGCTGGCAATTGCGGGTGATTTGGCTTTTAATCCGTTGACGGATACGCTGACCAATGAAGACGGTGAACAAGTGAAATTGGATGAACCAACCGGATTGGAAATGCCACCAGCTGGATTTGACGTAGAAGATGCCGGTTACAAAGGTCCTGCCGCTGAAGGCAGCGGAGTTGACATAGTTGTCAACCCTGAATCGCAACGGTTACAATTGCTGACTCCTTTTGCTCCATGGGATGGTGAAAACATCAATGGAATGAAGTTGCTTATCAAGGCCAAAGGGAAATGTACTACCGACCACATTTCGATGGCTGGTCCTTGGTTACGTTACAGAGGCCATTTGGATAATATCTCTGACAACATGCTGACCGGAGCTTTGAACTATTTCAACGAAGAAACCGATAGCGTCAAGAATCAACTGACTGGAGAATACGCAGGTGTTCCCCAAGTGCAGCGCGTTTACAAAGCAGAAGGCATCCCGACCATTGTTGTTGGAGACCACAACTATGGAGAAGGCTCTTCCCGTGAGCATGCGGCCATGGAGCCTCGCTTCCTGGGTGTTCGCATCGTGTTGGTGAAATCTTTTGCCCGTATTCACGAAACAAACCTCAAAAAGCAAGGAATGTTAGGATTGACATTTGCTAACGAGGCAGATTACGATAAGATTCAGGAAGATGATACCATCGATTTGGTGGACTTGAATGAGTTTGCTCCAGGCAAACAAATAACTCTTTTGCTGAAGCATGCAGATGGTTCTGAAGAAACTATCTTAACTAACCATACCTACAACAAAGGGCAGATTGCTTGGTTCAGAGCTGGTTCAGCATTGAACTTGATTCGCACGCTGCAAGGAAACTAAGTAGAGAAACGCAGTCTGAAGTTTTATGGAATTACAAAACGACTTATTGCTGCGCGCAGCCAGAGGAGAAGCAGTAGAACGTCCTCCGGTTTGGCTGATGCGTCAGGCAGGGCGAATTTTGCCTGAGTATCGAGCCGTCAGGGCAGAGATTGGTAGCTTTAAAGGTTTGGTGGAGACACCCGAATTGGCTTGTGAAGTTACCGTGCAGCCAGTGGATATATTGGGTGTGGATGCGGCCATTATTTTCTCCGACATATTGGTGATTCCACAAGCGATGGGATTGCCTTATGAAATGGCTGAAGGCAAAGGACCCTATTTTCCTGAGACCATCCAGTCTGCCGCAGATATCGAGCGCATGCGCGTTGCCGACCCAGAGGAAAGCTTGTCGTATGTTTCTGACGCAATAAAGCTGACAAAACAGGCTTTGAACAACCGCGTGCCCTTGATCGGGTTCGCTGGAGCACCCTGGACCATCTTCTGTTATATGTTGGAAGGACAGGGTTCAAAAACGTTCAGTAAGGCACGAAAAATGCTTTACACCGAACCCGAACTTTCTCACCAATTATTGCTCAAAATTACCCAAAGCACTATTGCCTATTTGAAAACGCAAATTGCTGCTGGCACGGATATTGTTCAGGTGTTCGATAGCTGGGCTGGAATCTTGGGTCCCGAGCAGTACAGCGCATTTTCAATGCCGTATCTCAAAATGATTTGCGATGCAATTACAGAGGTGCCAAAAACGATTTTTGCGAAAGGAGCCTATTTCGCTTTAGCAGAAATTGGAAAACTGGAGTGCAACGTGGTTGGAGTAGATTGGAATATGAATGTTGATTTGGTGCGTGCACAGGTAGGTGCAGGAAAAACACTTCAAGGAAATCTTGATCCCTGTTTACTTTATGCTGACTATGATGTTATCGAATCTGCGACAAAAAAGATGTTGGCAGATTTTGGATCAGGAAAGCACATTGCCAATCTGGGGCACGGAGTTTATCCCGACACGGACCCAGAAAAAGTAAAATGTTTTGTAAATACCGTTAAAGCATATAAATACTAATAGTATGAACTGTAAGAACTTAATGCTACTATTATTGCCTTGTCTGATGATGCTCTCTTCTGCATTTGGTCAGGGCAATCAGGTTGTAAACTCTAGTTTTGACAACCTCACTGGAAAAGTGAAAAAAGGAGGCGAGATTACACTCACCGGAGATTGGTATTCACCTTCTCTTAATCCAGCTGACATTTTTACCAAAGAAGCAAAGAATGAGCAGTATGCTGTGCCCAATAATTTGCGCGGTGCAGCTGATCCAATGCAAGGAGATGGATATGCCGGAATTAGAATTTATGGAGAAAAAGAAACGCATCCCAGAACATACCTGGAAACGCGATTCAAGAAGCCTTTGCAAGCTGGCAAAACCTACTGTGTCAAATTTTATGTGACACTGGGTGAGTTGTCCAAATATGCCGCCAACAACATTGGTTGCCACATTTCCAGCAAGGCGATTACCGCCAAAGACATCGAGACTTACAAGTTGGTGCCGCAGATTCGACACAGTGCGAATAAAATCTACGATGATCAATTCGAGTGGCAGGAGATTTGTCAAACATTTCAGGCAACAGGTGGCGAGCGCTACATGACCATTGGCAATTTTGCGCCCCAAACGGAAGTTGAGAAAAAAGCGATGAGACGCCCCAGAGGGTTTACTGGTCAGCAACAAAGAGAAGCCTACTACTACATTGAAAACATCGAGGTACGCAACCTGGTTGAGATGGATAAAGGAGCTTGTGATTGTGAGAAAGACCCCGGTGGCAAAACATTGAATGTCGTTTACACAAGAAACGTGAGTGATGAAGCCAACCTGAAAGACAAAACGACTTTGGAAACAACAAAGGTTTATTTTGATGAAGGAGCTTCCGATATCCAAGGCAAATACGAATCTGGATTGAATACCGTCATTCGTTTGATGATCACTAACCCTGACGCTACGATTGAGTTGAACGGCCACACCGATAACATCGAGCAATTGCGCGTAGAGGGAGATCTTTCTGTGCAGCGTTGCCTTTCTGTCAAAGAATTTTTGGTGGCCAAAGGAGTTGCTGCCGACCGCGTAAAAACTGTAGGGCATTCCGATAAAATGCCAGTGTCTACACTTCAAACCTCTCAAGACAGAGCCCAGAACAGAAGGGTTGAGTTTGTTGTCTTAACCGGGATGGAAGAAAAGAAAAAGAAGTAATTCTTATAGCCTCAGATTTCGCCTTTTGAGATAGGGCATAGATGAACATCAAGAAGCCTGCACAATAGAATGCAGGCTTCTTTAGTTTTATTCGGGAAGTAATCACAAATTTATGGGGAATCAACATCTCAGGGCGAATCGCTCTTCATGGAGTTGGTTGTCGGGCAGATTAATCTTTCCCGGTATTTTTTGGCTGATTGGAGCAGCATGTTGGGCGCAAAACCTCGTTCCCAATCCCAGTTTTGAACGGTACAAATCCTGCCCGGATGGCATTGAGCAAATTCGCAAAGCCTCTGGTTGGTACTCCGCCAATACCGGTAGCCCTGAATATTATAACAATTGTGGTTATGGGACGAAAGCACGCACTGGACAAGGGTGTGCCGGGCTCATACTTCATGGAGATTACGAAGACGTTGTCGAATACCTGGAGGTTCGGTTGACCGATACACTTACCCAGGGAATGCCCTATTGCGTGCAGTTTTATGCGCGTGCGAATCCCGACTCTCCGTTTCTTATTGACAAAATGGGAGCCTATCTGAATGTCGGAAACCTTTACGTGCAACAGTGGCGTCCCATCTACAAACAGGCCAGTATACAGAATCCCTCGGGGAATATTTTTGTCGCAGAGGATGGCTGGGTCAGTATAGCAGGAATCTATACCGCCAAGGGCGGAGAAAGCCACTTGTTAATTGGCAACTTCAACCGACCCGAAACCCTCAAAAAGAAAGCAGTGCTTCCTTCGGATGAGCTGAAAGAAGGCTGGTATTCCTACTATTTTATTGACGATGTATCGGTCGTGCAAATGGATCAATTTTCCTGCTGTCCGTGTCAGGAAGCTGTTGCTGCAGGTGAAAAAACACAGGAGCAAAAGGACACAGAGATGGTGCCGTCATTCGAGCCGATTTACTTTGAATTTGATGGACATTCCCTGAGCGCTGAAAGCAAAAGAGAGCTAAACAAGGTGATTGCCTTTGCAAAGGGGAAATTAACGGTTGGGTTGTTGCTTTTAGGGCACACGGACAGCAAGGGGACGGGAAGCTACAACCAGCGTTTGTCGGAAAAAAGGGTGAGGAGTGCTGGGGATTACTTGCTTGATAATGGGCTCAATCCGGGTCAAGTAGGAGTAAGTGGAGAAGGTGAAAGAGAACCGGCAGCTTCTAATGACACCGATGTTGGAAGGGCGAAAAACCGCAGGGTCGATATTGTGATCCTCAGCCAATAAACCTACCTTCATCCACTATGGAAAAAGGCAATAAAAAGATCATCAATGCATGGGCGATGTACGATTGGGCCAACTCGGTTTACCCACTTGTTATCAACACAGCCATCTTTCCAATTTACTATAATGCTGTTGCCGGAGACAAGGTGATGTTCTTTGGTACAGAGCTGAAAAGTGCCGCATTGTATTCCTATACATTGGCTATTTCTTATTTGGTCACGGCATTGATTACTCCCATCCTTTCTGGGATAGCAGACTATTCAGGAAACAAAAAAAGATTCATGCAATTCTTCTGCTATTTGGGAGCATTGTCGTGCGCTGGCCTCTACTTTTTTTCCATGCAAAACCTGATGGTGGGCCTGTTTTTTGTGATGATGGCCAGTATTGGGTGGGCCGGTAGCATTGTCTTTTACAACGCCTATTTGCCTGAAATTGCCGAACCAAAGGACCATGACAGGGTGAGCGCAAAAGGCTACTCCATGGGTTATATCGGCAGTGTGCTCTTGCTGATTTTTAATCTGGTCATGATGTTGATGCCCGACCTGTTTTTTGATGTTGCCGGAAAAGTGCAAACCGTTTTGGCAGAGCAACCTGCCTTGACTGAAGCACTGGCACTGGACGAGGCGGAAGATTATTTTAAGGTCGTTGCAGCAAGGATCTCCTTCATTACGGTAGGTGTCTGGTGGATAGGTTTTAGTCAGATTACTTTTTTCACCCTTCCCAACAATGTGTTCAATCGCAAGCCAACTGGAAATGTCTTTAGCAAGGGGTTTGAAGAGCTTAGCAAGGTGTGGCGAGAACTACAGGAAAAGGTCGTGCTGAAGCGCTTTCTGTTGTCCTTTTTCTTGTATAGCATGGGTGTTCAAACATTGATGTTGATGGCTCCTCTGTATGGCGCTCAGGAAGTAGGTCTGGAAAGCACCGAATTGATCATTACGGTGCTCATCATTCAGCTGATTGCGATTCCTGGCGCCTATGGGTTTTCGTACTTGTCTTCGCGGATTGGTAATTTTAAAACCATTGCCATTGCTTTGTTGGTTTGGATTGGCGTGTGTATCGCGGCCTATTTTGTTCGAATACCCTTAGACTTCTACATCCTGGCATTTTTTGTGGGATTGACCATGGGAGGAATTCAATCTTTGTCTCGTTCAACATACTCAAAAATTCTTCCGGAAACGGTTGACCACGCTTCCTATTTCAGCTTTTATGACATCTGTGAAAAAGTCGGCATTGTGATTGGAATGGCCTCCTACGGCTACCTGGTTCAACTCACCGGTTCTATGCGCAATTCCGTTTTCGCATTGATGGTGTTTTTTATCCTTGGCCTGCTGGTTTTGCGCACCATAGTTAAGTCCGATAAGAAGTCGGTTGCGGCTTGATGTGTAGTTAAATTAGTACCTTTGCCGCTACAGAAATCAAACCGCATTCAGGGTGTCAGAAAGCAGTGAAATTTACGATATAGCCATTGTTGGTGGCGGTATCGTTGGATTGGGTTCAGCCTACAAAATCCAGGAACATTACCCCAATAAACGCATTCTTGTTTTAGAAAAGGAAACCGGCTTGGCTCCGCACCAAACGGGCAACAATTCCGGTGTTATTCATTCGGGGTTGTACTACAAGCCAGGGTCTTTTAAAGCCAAAAACTGTGTGGATGGCAGGCGCAAGATTGTAGCGTTTGCCAAGAAGTACAATGTGGCACATGACGTGTGTGGGAAAGTGGTGGTAGCAACAGAGGAAAGCGAGTTGCCGCACATGGACAAAATCTTCAACAACGGCATCCAAAACGGAGTAGAGGGAGTTGAAAAAATAGACGCTGCCCGCATCCGTGAAATTGAACCGTATTGCACCGGCATCGCAGGCATCTGGGTGCCTTGTACTGGTATCATTGATTTTAAGGGCGTGACTGAACGCATGGCCGAATTGGTGACAGCACTCAATGAAAAGAGTGCGATCAAATTGGGACACGAAGTACTCGATTTTCAGCAAGAAGGTGAAGTAAACACCATTCGTACCAACCGCGGTGATTTTAAGGCCCGCAAAATGATTTTTTGCGGTGGACTTCAGGCCGATCGCCTCGCAAGAAAAGACAATGTGGAGCTGGACATGTGCATCGTGGGATTCAGAGGAGATTATTTTGAGCTCACCGCGCAGGGAATGCACAAAGTCAAAAACCTTATTTATCCTGTTCCTAACCCTAAGTTTCCGTTCCTTGGGGTTCACTTTACCCGCATGGTATTGGGGGGCGTAGAATGTGGACCCAATGCCGTGTTTACGTTCAAAAGAGAAGGGTATGGCAAGACGGACTTCAACATGAAAGACACGCTGGAAGCCATTGGTTTTTCAGGAACGTGGAAACTGTTTATGAAACACTGGCAGTTTGGGTTGGACGAATACCGCAGAGCCTTCTCCAAGCGGTTGTTCTTGTCTCGTTTGCAACGCCTTATTCCTTCGTTAACCATGGAAGATATCGAACCAGGTAGGGCAGGAGTGCGCGCCATGGCCCTCGGTCAGGACGGGGAGATGATCGATGATTTTAAAATTGAGTACAAAAACAACAGCATCCACGTATTGAATGCACCTTCACCAGCGGCAACGGCAGCTTTGGCAATTGGAGAAGAAGTCAGAAAGATGGCTACGGATTACTTTGGTTTCGAGTAGAACTACTCCACAATTCGGTACTTATCGCTCAACCCTTCCCAATCAAACAGGAAGTTAGCAACGATTTCATCCAACCTTTTTAAGAAAATGGGGTTGGGAGCTTTCATGTGGCGAAAATACTCTTGCTGGAAATCATTGAGCTCATATTTGTGGAAAATCGCCTTCGACATCGCGTAGTGCGTGTTTTTCGAAGGATGATTGATCCGCGAAAATAAACTCTGGTAACTACTGATAACCCCCTTTAATTGTTGCGGGTCTACACCCAGGGCATGCGCTGCTTTGCGCGTCACCTTCTCGATCAGGCGAATGTCCTGGTAGTTGTCAAAATAAGAAGGGATGAACTTAATGTTACCGGCCAGTACGATCAACAAGAATCTGTCAGAATCCTCAGGATCGATGTTGGGTGAACGTTCAAATTCACTATCCTCATTAATGAGGGCCGCTACTTCACTGAACCCTGAATCGATTGTTTCCAGGATTACATTGACGAAGATGTTAGCAACTCGGTCCTCGCTAAGTTTCTTTTTTCTTAATAGTGCGAGCATACTTGAGGTTTGGCTGAACTTGGTTGGCCAGTTTAATATAAAGCTCAAGCAAAACTAACGAGAGAAGAACCCGGTCTTTCCGAATTGAAAATTGGATTTTTAACAAAGTTATTAACGTACCCCTTATAAATAGGGCAAAAGAAGACCAGATTTGGCCATTTTCTAAAGGATAGCTGAGGCAGAATGTAAGGGATATAGTTTTCTGCAAACTATTGGCTAGTTGTCTGTTTACTAGTAGTTTGTGTTGATTTGTTGACGGGCTGTGCCAACGCAGTGTTAATCTTATTTTAACATTAAAATAAAGAATTGACCAGGGAGACACTCGAGTGGCGCAGACTATTTATTTTAATTTCGAGCAGTGTTTTAGACAGGTATGGGGCGAAAAGAAATCATCATCAACAGGGAATTAAGCTGGTTAGCGTTTAACGCACGCGTCTTGCAGGAGGCGGCAGATCCATCTGTACCCTTAGTAGAACGGATCCGATTTCTAGGTATTTTTTCTAATAACCGCGATGAATTTTTTAGGGTTCGGGTCGCCACCGTCAAACGACTGGTCGATTTGGATAGCAAAAAAGTACGCCAGGTAATAGGCGATACGCCCAAGACTGTCCTGAAAAAAATTCAGCAAACAGTTATTCGGCAACAGCGGGAATTTGAGGCCATCTACAAAGAGATACTCAAAGAGTTAGAGCGGAAAGATATCTACATCATCAATGAGAAGGAGCTGGATACCAGGCAAGGGGAATTCGTAAGGAAATACTTTCACGAGAAAGTTTATCCCACGTTGGTTCCCATCATGATCCACCAGATAAAAAAGTTCCCCTTTTTAGGAGATCGCTCAATATACCTGGCCGTGCTGCTTTCCCAAAAGGGAGTAGATTCGGAAGAACAGGCCGCACTTATTGAAGTACCCACGACTCACCTGTCACGGTTTGTGGTGTTGCCAACAACCGGAGGAAAACGTTATGTCATCTTACTGGATGATGTCATCCGGTTTTGTTTGGATGATATTTTTAGCATTTTCGACTACGACAGGGTAGATTCCTACATGTTGAAAATTACCCGGGATGCCGAGCTGGATATCGACAATGATATTTCAGCAAGCTTTCTGGAAAAGATGCGCAAAAGCCTGAAGCAGCGTAAAAAGGGTGTTCCTGTTCGGTTTGTTTACGACAAGAAAATGCCGCCCAAGTTGTTGAAATTCATCATCAAAAGGATGAAAATCGATGCAGAGGATAATTTGATTCCCGGTGGCCGATACCACAACTTTAAGGATTTTATGGGGTTCCCTGATTTGGGTCAAAAGGCGTTGCGCCATCGTTCGGCTCCGCCCCTGCGCCATCCTGAAATTCAGCCAGGTCAGAGTATTATTCAGATGATGCGTAAAAAGGACTTCTTGCTTTTTTACCCCTATCAGACCTTTGTTCATTTCATCGATCTGTTGCGGGAAGCATCCATTGACCCAAAAGTAAAAAGCATCCAAATCACGCTCTACCGGGTAGCATCTCGATCGCAGGTCGTGAATGCGCTGATCAATGCTGCCAAAAACGGCAAGAAAGTGACGGTAGTTGTGGAACTACAAGCCCGATTTGACGAAGAGGCAAACATCTATTGGTCCAACATGCTGCAAGAAGAAGGGGTGGATGTTGTATTTGGAGTTCCCGGATTGAAAGTGCACAGCAAGGTGTGCCTCATTACCCGCATTGAAAATGGCAAGCAAGTGCGCTACGCCACCATTGGTACCGGTAATTTCAACGAGAACACCGCCCGCATCTACAGCGACATTTCCCTTTTCACTTCCGACAAACGGATCACCACTGAAGCAGAGCGGGTTTTTGGAATATTCCTGAATGTTTACCGTCCCAACTACTATTACAAGCACCTGGTATTATCTCCCGTTTCGTTTCGCAATCGGTTGGTACGCTTGATCAATTCAGAGATCAAATACGCCAAAGCTGGAAATGAAGCATCTATTTTTCTCAAACTCAACAGCCTGGTAGATCCCGACTTAGTGTCAAAACTGTACGAAGCAGGAAAAGCAGGTGTGAAGATTCGGTTGATCATTCGGGGAATTTGTTCTTTGGTTCCGGGGGTGGACGGAATGAGCGAAAACATAGAGGCCATCAGCATAGTCGACAAGTACCTCGAGCATGCCCGAATTTACTGGTTTGGCCATAGCGGCAAAGACTTGATGTTCATTTCATCAGCAGATGGCATGTCCCGAAACCTGGACAGCAGAATCGAGGTAACCTGCCCGATTTACGACACCGATCTCAAACAGGAAATCGTTGATATTCTGGAGATACAATGGCGGGACAATGCCAAAGCACGCATCCTGAACAAGGAGCAAGATAACAGCTACCGCCAACTTACCGGTAAGAAAGTACGAGCTCAGTTGGAGCTGTACAACTACTACCAAAAGAAGGGGCCCTCCCGCTCTTAGTCAACTTTTCTTCCTTTCTTTTTCATTGGGTGCGTTCGGCTAATTCCAGCCTTACCAACTATGGTTACGTGGCTCGGCTGGATGTGAATGGCCCCAGTTTAACTCCAATCTGGTCGCACTATACCAAGGCATATACGGAAGGTCAAGCTACGAGTATTGATGTTCATGCAACCGGAGAATTTCTTGGGAATGTGAATTTATCAGGTGGGCTCAACCCGGTACTGACCAATGGTCTTGTTGGCACCGAAGCCTTTGTGGTTCGGTTAGACCCGGCCTTGCAATACATGAAGACTGCTCCAAATACACCTGCATTCGAAACGGAAGTGTCAGGTCTGGAAGCACTTCGTATCTATCCAAACCCTTCAAATGGTCGCATGCAACTGGAGCTTCCTGAGGCAGAGGTGGCCACTTCGGTTGCCATCATGGATGCCACTGGAAAAATAGTATGGTCCCGCCAAATTCAAGCCGGACAAATGACTGCTACATTGGACCTTTCAGGCTTGAGCAAAGGCATCTATTTTGCCCGAATCTCACAAGGCGCAGACCGTGCCGTCAAAAAGTGGATGATCTTCTAATCGCTGAATAGCTGAGGACAGGGTGCCTTGTCATACCCGAAGCAAAAAGCTTCCGGGAATGTTGAATTTCTGGAAGCTTTTTGTGCATTTCTTGGTGATAACTGCTATTCCTGAGCAAGGAAACTGTGATTGAAAAAAAGTAACTTAGCTTCAAATTGTTAACCCATTGAGAGTACTAAAATTTGCGGCCATCGACATCGGATCCAATGCGATCCGATTACTTTTTACCAACATTCTGGAAACGGAGATAGACGGAGAACCTGTCACTCAGTTTAAAAAATCAGCACTGTTTCGCGTTCCATTGCGCTTAGGCGAAGATGCCTTTGTGAGAGGAGCCATCTCAGAGGCCAATGCCATGAAGTTAGAACACACCATGAAGGCATTCCACCACCTGATGGAAGTGCAGGAAGTGTTAGGTTGTCGTGCCTGTGCCACTTCGGCCATGCGCGAAGCAAAAAACGGTGCCGAGGTGGTAGAACAGGTATATAAAAGCACCGGCATTCTCATCGACATTATCGAGGGCAAGGAAGAGGCTGAAATCATTTATTCCAATGGTTTGGCAGCAAGCATGAACAAAGACCAAAACTACCTGTACATGGATGTAGGTGGCGGTAGTACTGAATTGACATTGTTCTCAAAAAACAAAGTGGTCCTCTCCAAATCTTTCAACATCGGTACTATCCGGTTGCTCAATGGACAGGTGTCAAAGGATGATATGAAGACTTTCCGCTCTTGGGTGAAAGAAAATACAAAAGGGTACAGCAAGCTGAACATCATCGGTTCTGGTGGAAATATCAATAAAATCTACAAAATGCTGCGCCAAAAGGATGGAATGCCCGTTCCTTACCGCAGAATTCGTGAATTTCACAATCAAATTTCAAAACTTTCCATAGACGATTTGATGATGGACCACGGAATGAATCCTGACCGCGCTGACGTCATTGTTTATGCCAGTGAAATGTTCGTTACTGTGATGAAAATCGCAGGAATAAAATACCTCTATGCTCCACGAATTGGGGTTTCCGATGGGGTCGTAAAACAACTCTATCTTTCCTGGAAGGAACGCAATAGCTAGCCGTTTTAATCGAAAACGGTGCGGAAATACCTACACCAAATTACAGGTGCACTCCAAAAATGTAGTGGTTCAATTGGCCATCAAAACGACTGGTTCGCACTATAGAGGCATGAGCAATTTCTCTTGCCGTAAATAGTGGAAAATTTGTTCGGCAATCCGAGCGTTCCCATCCTTGCCCAAATGGCACCAATCGTAAAATTGCAGCGTACTGTCCTGATCGTCCAGCGCGTTGCTCATGTCGATAAAATGGTAGCCGCTGTGGTCAAATCGGTTGATGTCAAATTCCACGGTTTTGGCCAATAAAGACAGCGCTTGATTACGGGGCATTTCCTGGATGGCTTTTTCAGCGGTGGAGAAAGGTTTGTTGGAATTGTAAATATGCGATTGCCAGATAAAGACTGGGGTGACACCGTAGGCCTCGCACACTGCTTTGATTTGTTTGCGGTTTTGCAGGTAGATGTTGGCTATAGCATGCGCATAGTTCGAAGCATTTTTTCGCGTTACCAAAGAATTGGCATTCTGGGTCAATTGCTGCCCATCTGCGCTTTGATCAATCCACTGTGAGGTATAGGGAAATAAATACTCCAGTAGACCGAGCGACCAGTTGGAGAATCCGCTGCGAAACTCGTTTCTTGCCGCGCGCTTGGCTGCGTTGTAAGGATACCCCATCACCTCATAAAAAGAAGCGTCACTGCCGCTTTGAAGGTACTCCAGGTACCGGGCAATTTCATTGGCGCCATCATAAAAAACAGCCACTTTTAGCCGGTGCGTTCGAATGACTTCGGAAAGTAAAAACAGCTCGGTGGTGGAAGAATAAGCACCCACCCCAAAATTGTAGGCAAACAAAGAATCCTGTTGATTTAAGAAGGCAGGAATAGTCGCTTCCTGTTGACTGTAGAGTGAATACATGGTGGAGCCACCAAAACAACCAACTACCGGTTGGCCATCGGATACAAATTGGTCATTGCGAAAACCGAGCGAGTCGATGCGGGTGTAATGGCCCTTGAAGTTGGGTGGGAGGCTGTACCAGCGGTACGGGTGGTGTTTTAGAAGCGGACCATAAACCTGTTTGTTGTCAGCGTACAACGCATCAAAATCATAGCCATCCTTTACAGCAAGCTTTTCCTTGTGATCCATCAAAGAATTGGCTCCAGAGATGGTTTCCTGGTTGAGGTAGCCCAATACTAAATCCATGGCTTTCAGGCACCAAAAGAGTACAAACAGGAACAGGAAAACTTGTCCGAAACGCCTGATCCAGGCGATTTTGAAAAAGGAATGCACCCGACTCATCAGAAGGTAGAAAGCTTGATTTTGGCCATGTTACCGTCTTTCCCGGCCACAAATCCTGTGGAGCTATTGGGAACCATTTGGATGGCGTTGAATTCTTCCGGGTCCAGGGGCTTCCAGTTTTTTCCACCATCGGTGGTCATGTCAGTGCCGCTCGTGCCCGTGGCCAGGTAGGTTTGTTCTTTTACAAAGCAGCTGCCCGAATGGTAGGCTTGGAGGCCTTTTCCAACACCCCAGGTTTTTCCGCCATCTGTGGTGTAGATGTGGCTGTCCGGTGGATTTTCCTCGTCCCAGGCTCCACCAACGGCAATGCCTTCCAGTTCATTTTTAAAAGCCATGGAATAAATGCCCCGTGCGGCAGTGCCAGCATACATAGGCGTCTCAACGGTTGTCCATGTGTCTCCTTTGTCGTTGGAATAAAAAATGCGGGCCTTGGAGCCACCAAGACCAATCCAAACTTCAGAGGTTCCTTTCACAACGATGCCCGTTCCACTGGCAGCAAAGCCAGCCTCTTCTTCTAATTTTTCGGGTAGCAGGTCTGGGTCAATAGGTTGCCAGGAATTGCCGCCATCGTTGGTGCGGATGACCAATAGTTTGCCATCAATTGGATCGCCAAAGGCAATGCCATTTTGGGCATCCCAAAATTCAATTCCGTCAAAAAATACAGCCGAGTCCAGGTTGGTGTAAGTGTTGGTCCAGTTCAAACCACCATCCGTTGTTTTGTAGATTTTTCCAGGAAATCCGGCACTGAGCACCAAGGCTGTTTGAGCGTCAAAAGCGACAATGTCGCGGAAATCCAATTGCCCTGAACCTGGTATGGAGTCCGTGTGCCAGCTGTCGCCACCATCAGTGCTCACGCCAAAATTACTCCCGGTTCCACTGACCCAAATGGTGTTTTTATCCAATACCTCCAAACCACGAATGTGGGCAGAAAAAGGGGTTGTTAGCGAAACTTTTATGAAGGCCTGGGCTCTGATTTTAACAGGGCTTTCAGGTGTGGGAGAACCACAGCCAGCAACTGCCAGCAACATTAAAGCAAAGAGAAAAAGAGGAAATCGTGTAGCCATGAGAATGGTAGATTAGAACCCTCTAAAGGTAGAAGAAATTAAGATTTTGAGGGCAGGAAATTCTTTGGCAATAGTCAGTCCTGCGGCACAAGGATGAACCGGTTTTGTTGATACGAGTAACTGATTTTGGCTTTGCCGAACTGTGAAATATTGACCCATTTTTCAAGAGCTTCCATTGTCGGGAAGGCGTCATCAGCGAACATCCCTTTGGGAAGGGGGTACTCCAAAATGATTTGCCCGTTTGCCACAACGTGGAGTTGATCTTCATGGGTGAATATGAAGCGGTCTTTTATTTGAACCGGCAAAGGGTTCGAAAAATGAGCCGCAAGTAACTGGTCTTTGTAATATAGTTTCAAGCCTTTCAGGTCATATTGAATGTTCAGTTCGTTCAACCGCCAAACCTCGATCGGATTCATGCCCACCAAAACAGATGAACCAACGGCCTTTTCGAGTCGCTTGTTAAAACTCGCCAAAGCAACAGAGTTGTTGACTTCTTCGGATTTGTAGGTGAAAGATTGCCATTCTGGGGAACAGAAATAATCTACGATTTCGGTCAGCTGATTTAAGTCGGGAGGTCCGTGTACAAACACAAAATTGGCACGTTGGTTGCGGCTAATATCAATGGCAGGATGACCGCCAAAAATGATGCAGCCGGTTTGTATTTCAAATAGGGGAGCCGCCAGTTTTCCTTGTTCTACACGCGTTTGATGTGTGCGTTTAAGGCAATCGCCAGTCCTTTGATTTGAAGAAGCTCGTGTGGATTGTAATCAGAGTAATTGAAGCAATAGCTCAAGTTAAGGTAGGCATGCCGGAATGTTTCATACTTCCTTTCTGTTGCTCCGGCATGATTAACCAGTACCAGCAATATCCCAAAAACGAGCAGTTTTTTCATGCCATCAAAGTGTTGATAGCAAAGGCCAACGTAATGAAGACAGCCCAGCCGATGGCGTACCGAATTGCTATCCAACCCCGCTGTCCGGTCAAGCGTTGCCAGCCCACCAGACGAGCAAGACCATAGGTGATCCAGCCCAAAGGCAGTGCGGCAACCAGCAAGATAAAACCATGTCCGAAAAAGCCCACATCAACTGAAGGGCCGGGACCTACTTTGATAAAAAGGGCACAGATTTCTCCCCAAACGAAGATGCTTAGTACGCCAATACTCAAGCAGACTTTAATGCTTGATGTCGTTTGGAGTTGCATCGTTTGGCTCAATTATGAGGACGGGTCGGTTTAAATTTTTTGCCGCAATCAAAACAATGGTATTTTTCGCTCATTAGCGGCAAAGGGAGTGCTGTCAAAATCAAAACAACCAACCTCCAGGGAGCGCTTTTGTCCATGCGGGTTTCCGTTGATCCGCATTCCGGACAGGTAATTTCTGCGTTCTTACTGCTCTGAGTAGGCATAAATGAGTGCGTTGTCTGAGCGAATTTTTAGGCTATTCCCTTTCAATTCAAATGTAAAGTCTCCTTCATAAAGATCGTAGAAATTGTTGGCATGAGACAGGGTGATTGTGCTGTCTTGCAAAACCCATTCAGCTCTAATGTTAGGAGTATCAAATCCTGGCAATGAAACACTGCCGTCTGAATTAAAATTGAGGTATTCAATACAGTCCCCGGAAGTGACACGAAAACCAGTGGTATTAGGTTGAACTTCTTCTCGCTCCAGGAAAAATCGGTCCACACACCAATTTTTATCAGCTAGTTGATTCATGTTTCGTTGATCCGGGTCAGCTGCAGCTAATAAGTCAGGTAGAAAGGTGATGAACAAACTGAGGAAGAGTAGAGCGGAAATAAAAATGACGGCCAGGCGTCTTTCCATTGGCCATTGCCCCACTATCGGCCACCGGCTGGTGTAAGTAACGATTCGCTCAAAGATGCTGGGTTTTAGATCCTGAGATGGGGAGATGATCCCAGCTTCAATTAGAATTAATCGGGCCGCTTCCACATCCTGCTCCTTCACTTGAAGCTTAATGCCACCAATAGCAGCGGAATAAAAATTATTTACCTGAGCGGTGAGCTCATCCTGGACGAAACATTCAATCCCTTCGGATTCAAGTCTACTGCGAATAATGGCGAGATCCTGGGGTAGGTTGAAAGTGGCTACAATGACAAAGGATTCCATTGGGTCTGAGGAAAAATTGGGTTTACTCTAAAAGTAGCAAACTTTCAGCAACCTTAGACTTAGGCCTTTACTTTCAAAATCTCCTTAACCTTTTGGGCTTTTTCTTTGGCTGCGGCAAGTGTCTCGCCTGTGGCCGTTACATGTCCCATCTTGCGAAAAGAACGGGTGAATTTTTTACCGTATAAATGCACGTGTACTCCCGGCATGGCCATGGTAGCATCAAGCCCTTCGTAAATGGCTTCGCCTTCGAATCCTTTTTCACCCAAAACGTTCACCATCACAGCTGGTACGATCAAAGATGGATCGCCTAATGGCATGTCCAGGATGGCGCGCAGGTGCTGCATAAACTGAGAAGTGTGGTTGGCTTCAATGGAGTGGTGTCCGCTGTTGTGCGTGCGAGGAGCCATTTCATTCATCAGTACTTGACCATCTTTGGTTACAAACATTTCGACAGCCAACAATCCGACCATGTCGAGTTGCTTGATGAGGTCAGTGGCAATTTGCAAGGCTGTTTCCTGGATGGATGCCTCAACAGTAGCTGGGGCAAACAGGTATTCAACGAGGTTGGCCTCGGGGTTGAAATCGAGTTCAACCACTGGAAAAGCTTTGGTTTCTCCCGAAGCATTGCGGGCTACGATAACGGAAATTTCCGTTTGAAAATCGACAAATTTTTCGAGCACAGAAGGAGCATCAAAAGCACTGTCCAGGTTGTTGGGATCTTTCAGGGCAGTGACACCGCGACCGTCATATCCGCCAGTGCGCATTTTCTGCATAAACGGGAATTGGTCCGCATAAGCAGCAATGCCCGCTTTGTTCTCAATCAAATAAAAATCCGCAGTAGGGATGTTGTGTTGTTGGTAGAATTGCTTTTGCAATCCTTTGTCCTGCACCATCTGAATGATGCGCGGTTGTGGGTATACTTTTTTGCCTTCCGCTTCGAGAGCCGCCAGCGCTTCCCAGTTCACGTTCTCAATTTCGATGGTCAACACATCTACATCCTGTCCAAATTGGTACACAGTGTCGTAATCGGTGAGAGAACCCACCTGAAAATTGGAACACAAATCCTTGCAAGGAGCGTTCGGATCGGGATCGAGAATGGAGACGGATAAATTGATGTTGATGGCCTCCTGAATGAGCATTCGACCTAGCTGGCCACCGCCTAAAACGCCCAGCTTAAATTCGTTACCATAGAAGTTTTTTGACATGGCGCAAAGATACATTTTTGAAGAAGAATTGTGCCTGCTTTTAGCCGGGCGTTTTCGGGGTCGGTTCCCAATTTTCATTAACTTTGCACACCAATTCTGAGGATGAGCCGCATCACGATTAAAGACAAAACCTTTGAGCCATATATTTCCCATGAGGAGATACAGCAGCGGATCGAAATCATAGCACGGCAAATCGATGCTGACTACACAGGTAAAAAGCCAATATTCTTGATAGTACTCAATGGAGCATTTATGTTTGCTTCAGATTTGGTGAAAAATATAGACATCGAATGCGAGGTGTCTTTTGTGAAACTGGCTTCTTATGAAGGCACCAGTAGCACAGGGAAAGTAAAAGAGTTGATCGGGCTGGATGCCAGCATTCAGGGGCGAGAAATTATTGTCGTTGAAGATATCGTTGATACCGGTGTGACGCTGGAACATCTGTATCAGGAGCTAAGGCATTTCCAACCAGCCACCTTACGCATTGCTACCTTGCTTTATAAGCCTGGTGCTTATCGCAAAGACATTCGAATCGACTACGTGGGGATGGAAGTACCCAACGATTTTTTATTGGGGTATGGTCTGGACTATGACGGACTTGGACGCAACCTCAAAGGAATTTATGCATTGAGTCAATAGAGCAAACGAAAAAAAAAGCAGATGCTAAATATCATACTATTCGGACCTCCGGGAGCAGGAAAAGGCACCCAATCCGCGAAACTACTTGAGAAATATGGCCTCGTGCACATTTCAACGGGTGACGTTTTCAGAGGGCTTGATTCCGAATCCGATCTGGCTAAGTTGGCCAAGAGTTATGCTGACAAAGGCAACTTGGTACCAGATGAAATTACCATCAATATTTTGGAATCAGAAGTGAAAAAACACCCGGATGCCAAAGGAGTTATTTACGATGGATTTCCAAGAACCACTACTCAGGCTGAGGCACTCGATAAGTTTTTAGAAGGCAAAGGAACCAGTGTTTCACTTATGTTATCGCTGGTGGTTCCAGAAGATGAATTGAAACAACGTTTGCTCGCAAGGGCGGAAGTTTCAGGCCGAAAAGATGATGCCGATATCAGCATCATTGAGAATCGAATAAACAATTACAACAACGATACCGCACCCGTGGCAGGATTTTATGCCGCACAAAATAAGCTACACGAAATAGAAGGTGTTGGCTCGATCGAAGATATTTTCGGTCGCTTGTGTGCAGCCATTGACCAATAGGCGACTCGCCACCACCATGTCTAAAAACAGAAAAAGTAGCTCGTCCAACTTTGTAGATTATGTCAAAATTTGTTGCCGTTCTGGAAGGGGCGGAGACGGATCAGCACATTTGCGCAGGGAAAAATTTGTACCCATGGGTGGTCCCGATGGAGGAGATGGAGGCCGCGGAGGTCACATCATCCTGCGGGCTAACAAGCAACTTTGGACATTGCTCCACTTGAAGTACCGCAAGCACATCATTGCGGTCGATGGTAAGAACGGAGGCAAACAACGCAGTTCTGGTGCAGAAGGTGACGATGTGATTTTGGAGGCTCCCTTGGGTACCATCATTAAAGATGCCGAAACTGGTGATTTTCTTTTTGAGCTGACCGAAGATGGGCAAGAAGCTATGCTGGCTCCCGGAGGCAGAGGAGGCTTGGGCAACGCCAATTTTAAAACGGCCACCAACCAAACTCCACGTTATGCGCAGGAAGGCAAACCTGGCCGGGAAGAATGGAAAATTCTGGAGCTGAAAATTCTGGCCGATGTAGGTCTGGTAGGACTTCCCAACGCGGGAAAGTCTACTTTGCTTTCTGTCCTTAGTGCAGCCAAGCCGGAGATTGCCAACTATGCTTTCACCACGTTGACCCCAAATCTCGGCATCGTCTCTTACCGGAATGAGCTTTCGTTTGTCATGGCGGATATTCCCGGAATTATTGAAGGAGCCCACGAAGGAAAGGGGTTGGGAATTCGCTTTTTGCGGCACATTGAACGCAATGCAGTGCTGCTTTTTATGGTACCAGCTGACAGCGACAACATCCATGCAGAATACAAGGTGCTGCTCAACGAATTGGAGCAGTACAACCCTGAATTACTGCACAAAAATCGGGTTCTCGCCATTTCCAAATCGGACATGCTGGACGATGAGCTAAAGGCGGAGATACTGTTGGATTTACCCGATGATATTCCGCATTTGTTTATTTCTTCGGTGGTGCAGCAGGGGCTGACAGAATTGAAGGACCTGCTATGGGAAGCCATGAGTGAAGAAAAAGGAAAAGAACTCGAATAAGGTTAAAGCGGAATTGAATGTTTGAGCAACTCGAATCCTGGGATCAACAACTGTTTCTATACCTGAACGGCCTGCACGTTGAGTGGATGGATTACCCCATGGAATTGATTACCGGCATTGTAACCTGGATACCGCTCTACCTCGTCATAGTTTATTTTTTTCAGCGCAAATACGGCTGGAAAGGAGTCGGGCTGGTACTGGTTTTTGCGGCTTTTTTAGTCTTGGTAACTGACCAGGTTTCGTATAACGGATTAAAAAATACCATCGAACGATACCGTCCATGTCACAACGAAAGCTTCGGTCACCTGGTGCATGTGGTAGCTGGTTGCGGAGGAAAGTACGGTTTTGTTTCAGGCCATGCCGCCAACACATTTGGCATCGCCATCTTTTCAGGATTGGTCCTGGACAGCCGTAAGTGGTTGTTGGGGCTGATTTGTTGGGCAGCCATCGTTTCTTATAGCCGCATTTATGTGGGAGTGCATTATCCAGGAGACATTTTCGGAGGCATCATTCTGGGCACCACACTGGGTTTTGTAATGGCCAACCTGTTTTTTCTCGCAAAGCAGAAATTGTTATCCGGCAATTCACCGGAAACTTCATAAATTCCGCAACACTAAAATTCTACCTTTGTTGGTATGAGCCAACTACTTGCGGTATTCATCGGTGGCGGACTTGGTAGCCTTGCACGCTATGGCATTTCCATTTTCGTCTTGCAACAATTTAAATCCAATCTGCCGATAGGCACGCTGCTCGCGAATTTGCTGAGCTGTGCGATACTCGGACTTATGTGGGGAGTGTTTAGCGACAAACTGGTCGCTTACCCAGCCCTCAAATTATTGGTTGTGGTCGGTTTTTGCGGAGGCTTCAGCACGTTCTCCACGTTCAGCTATGAGACCTTTGAGTTGATGCGACTCAACCAGATAGGTTACGCCCTTTTAAATGTAGTCTTAAGTGTCGTTGCCTGCACGTCCGTTATCTATTTGTTATCCAGAAACACAGTATCATGAAGAGAGCGAATCGAATTCTGATAATGGCTATGCTGTTATCGTTTGTCGCCTGTCAACCAGCGCCTAAAAAGCAAGAAAGCCGGGCGATCAAGCCAAAATTGATAGTGGGCATTGTGGTGGATCAAATGCGCAATGATTTTATTTCCCGGTACTGGGAGAAGTATGGAGACGGAGGATTTAAACGACTGGTCAACGGAGGTTACTACTGCAAAAACACCCATTTTAACTACGTGCCTACTTACACCGGACCAGGGCATGCCTCGGTTTACACGGGGGCGACTCCTGCAGTTCACGGCATCATTGCCAACTACTGGTACGAGATTTCGCGCGGCAAAGGCACCTATTGTGTTGCTGATTCAACCGTGAAACCTCTCGGAATTCCCGATGTGGAAACCGCCAGACGTTCACCGCGCTACATGAAAACCAATACCATCACCGATGCCTTGCGCATGTCCAGTGAATTTGAGTCCAAGGTGATTGGCATTTCGGTAAAAGACAGGGGAGCCATCCTCCCGGCAGGACATTCAGCCAATGGAGCTTATTGGTACAATGGAGCCAGTGGCAAATGGATTTCCAGTAGTTATTACATGCCCGAATTGCCCGAATGGGTGGTTGGTTTTAACGATCAGGAATTGCCCGCAAAGTACCTGAGCAAACCTTGGGAAACGCTGTTACCCATAGAGAGTTACACCGAAAGTCTGCCCGATAAAAACCCCTATGAAGGAGTCTATCCTGGAGAGGAACATCCGGTATTTCCACATGACCTTCCCGCCATTACAGCAGAAGTAGGGCTATCCATTCTGGGAAATACCCCATTTGGGAATACCCTCACCTCGGAGTTTGCAAAAGCAGCAGTCGATGCAGAAGCGTTGGGGCAGGGAAGTGCCACCGATTTTCTGGCCATCAGTTTTTCCTGTACTGATAAAGTCGGGCATCAATTTGGACCCCGTGCCATCGAGACGGAAGATACCTACCTGCGGTTAGACAAAGATTTGGAAGAGCTGCTAATTCACCTCGACATGAAAGTAGGGAAGGGGAACTATTTGGTGTTTTTAACCGCTGACCATGGGGTAGCAGAAGTGCCTGCACACATGATGGCGCACAAAATGCCAGGTGGATATTTTGAACCCAGAGAGTTGAAACGCAGCATTGGCCAAATTGCTACCGATCTATTTGGATCCGATGAAATTATCGCCAGTGTGTCTAACACGCAAGTCTTTTTGGATCCGACCTACATGGAAAAAAATAAGCTGGAGCAAAAACAAGTAGAAGAAGAATTGGTCAAAGCCATTCTGAAAATGGATGGAATAGCAGGAGCCATTCGAGGCGAAGACCTCCTCACAGGAAATTTTGGAGAAGGTTTTTACACCTTGGTGCAAAACGGCTATCATCCCAAGTATTCCGGCAACATTATGTTGTTGCTGCAACCCGGTTGGTTGGAGTATGAACACACCGGAAGCTCGCACGGCTCTTCTTATGCCTACGATACCCATGTACCGTTGGTATGGTATGGGGCCGGCATCAGCCACGGCAGCAATCACCACTACACCACGATTACGCAAATCGTTCCGACCCTTGCAGCCATGCTAGACATTGAGCTGCCCATGGGATCGTCCAACGAGCCAATTGAACCCATCATCAAATAACAAAATCCGCAACCAGAAAATCCAGCAACAGTAACATCAAAAAGTAAAAGAAGTTGTTTGGGAAGGAAAGGTATAAAGCCGGAGAAATTTAAGGTGAGTATTGAGAGGTGCTAATTTCCAGGAAGCAATTTCTCCGGCTTTATGGAACCACATTTCAGCTGCGTAGGTATATGCGAATACCATTCCGTTTGGCATTAAAAAACATAAGTCGCTGTTTTTCAACAGTTTATTGTTTTAGCACAGAATGGATCCTTCCCAAGTGGAAATTCTCGGTCCCGAATTGGGAAAATGAAGCTCCAAAACACGGGTTAAATCCCCTTTTAGCTGTGTTTGAATGCTTTATGACAAATATGTAATAATCTGAACATCAATCGATTGTTGTTGCATTTTTGCAATATATGATATATTTTAGTCGATAAATGGGTTAAATAGTCAATAAATCGATTAATATGTCATTTGACGGAACAGAAGCAGAACAAATTACATTAGTAGAGGCAGCCGAATTAACAGCCAATTATCGAGACGCTCACCCCGCAGCGATCAAAGGCGAGTTCTTCGGCAAGGATATCATTCAAAACATTCTCGACCAGGGAGCCGGTGGCAATGCTTGCATGGGGATTCGAGTTTATTACGGTCAAGCAAACGATGGCACGCCCCACCTTGTCATGGTTGGTGTCACCGCTGACGAGAATGATATAACTTCAGGTATCCTTGCCGAACGCGCCCGACCTTGTCCACCTTACTGTAGCAACCCCAATCCGCTCAACAGCGATGCCTGAGTGGTCAGGAAGCATTAACCTACTGTCCTACGTCTCTGCCCTTTCCGTGATGATCCCAATATTAGTAGGAGCCAGGCGGTTTCGTGTTTTGACACCAGAACTCAAACCGCTTGGCCTACTTCTATTGGTGGCCATGCTGACAGAAATAGGAAATGCATTTTTCGCTTTTTGGGAGGGGGACAATTTGAGCATCCTGCATTATTATACCCTGATCGAATTTCTGCTCTTGAGTTTTATTTACTTCCACGCCTTTGAGTCGCGTGCTGCCAGGTATACCATTGCAGTAACAGTTGCCCTGTTCATCGTATTTTCAGGAATAGGAGCCTCCTGGTTGCGCTCCACATACTCACTGGACAGTTACATGTTAGTGGCAGAAGGGCTCATCTTCATTGTTTTTTCGTTGGCTTACCTCTACAAGTTATTTGACGACATGAGCATATTCCGCTTGGAATTGTATCCCATGTTTTGGGTCAATGCAGGCATCCTTTTCTACTTTGCAGGAAATCTCTTTTTGTTTGCAGTCAGCAACTATGTGCTACAGCAATCCGTTCACGGCTATTACCAGTCGTGGAGCATTCATTCAGTGTTGAACATACTGCTCAACCTGCTGTTTGCATTTAGTTTTTTGCTACTACCAAGAAGGGGAAAGCCCAGGTGGGCCTACGAAGTCTAGTCCAGTTGAGAGAACACCTTTTCTAGAATGTCCAATACGCGGTGTATCGGATCTTCGCGAATCAGTCTTTCTTCATCCGCGACCTTTAGGAAAAGACCATCCAATCCCTTGCGAGTGGTGTAAGCAGAAAGGGATGTTTCTTTAACAGGATCCAATCCGCTAAAAGGAATCTGTGCAAAGGTGTTGTAGGAATTAACCAGAGTGTTGTATGAATCATCAGCAGAAATTCCCAACACGATGCTTTTCTCCAACGAAGTTTGAATTTTAGGTTGGAAGGCAGTTACCAGCTGCTCATAAGTATTGTCACGCAAGAAAGTCGTTGCAGCAACGCTGTCGCCAAATAAGATGTTTTTTCCATCCGAAATGGTCATGTTGGTAATAGCATCCACAAAAATTGGAGTGGCCTCGGTGGCCGCATCTTCTGCTGCGCGATTCACACGCTCAATGGTAACATCAGCCAAAGGCTGCAATCCCAAAGTGGAAAGGTTGTCAAAAATGACATCAGCTTCTGGCGGCAGAAAGATTTTTACCAGCGGATCTTTAAAGTATCCGTCAGTAGCATTCAGTGTAGTTACAGACGAATCAGTACCAACTTGCAAGGCAGCTTTTAACCCAGCAACAATTTCTTCATCGGTAGGGCCAAAATCGAAGTCGCCCAAAGAGTTTTCATCCGGATCGCACGCTCCGAAAGTAAGCGCAGAAAAAGTTAAAGCGAATAACAGTAATTTGTTGAAAAACGAAGTGCGAAAAGTTGCCATATCCAGTTGATTTTGAAAGGATAAAAATACGTGATAAAAATGAAATTGTTCAGAGCATTGCAAGTAGTTTGCCAAAAATGACCAACCGGTCATCGAATTTTGAATAATTTTGACGGATGCGGTCATTCTTTAAACGCAAACTGTTGCCCCAGTTATTGTTTCTACTGGTCATGAATTTTTCTGTCATGGGCCAAGTTGAACAAACTGAGTCGGCATATTTCAACCTGGAGGATCTTCAGATTGAAGTTGGAGCTATCTTTTTGACCGACTCTATCCATTTTCGTCCAGGCACCAGTCAGATCATCGCTCCCAAAAAACAATTGGTGCGAATAGCTGATTTTTTGATGACGCATCCCCGGTTGTTCACAGAAATTACAGTTCTGTCAGGAGATTCAATTTCCTCCGAAAAGGAAGTGGCGCTTGGCCAAAACAGAGCAATGGCACTGTCGAATTACTTCGTTAATTCTGGAGTAGCCAAAGCTCGGGTAATGCCCAGTTCAGAAAAACGGTCAATGCCAGGCAATGAAGTTCCTTTGCATACCAACGCTTTGGTACAAATTCGCGTGATCAAGGTGTGGAGGGAGTGAATTTTGAACCCTTTCCTTTTGTATCTTTGCGCCATAATCTAGCCCAGTCGCCTGACTTCAAGAACCTTTTTATTATGAAAAAAGTTTTTACCTCCCTGTTGGTTTCGTTTCTATGCTCTTCGGTTTTGTTTGCGCAAACACCAGTAGAACCTTGTGCCACTGATGCAGTTATGGAAGCATTCCTGACACAAAATAACTTGCATCAACAATTCGCAGCACATTATGAAGTGCTGTATCAAATGGCTCCGGCTGAGGAAGGTAATAGAGTATTGCGAACTCTTCCCATCGTATTTCACGTGGTGTACAACAACAACAGCGAGAATGTATCAGACAATGCTATTTATGCTACCCTGAATACACTCAACGAAGATTTTAGAAGACAGAACGCGGATGCAGTTAATACAAGACAGCAGTTTCTTTCTATTGCCGCAGACGCGGAACTTGAGTTTTGTCTGGCGACTTTTGACCCGAATGGCAACGCCACCACAGGTATTACACGCACGTTTACCAGCGAGGCAAGCTGGGATGTGAATACTGAAACCGATGACATGAAGGATGTGAACACAGGCGGGAAAGATGCCTGGGACCCTTCAAGTTATATCAATGTCTGGATTGTTGACATTGCACCCAGCTCACAAGGTGGACAAACATCTGGTTATTCCCGTTTGCCAGCTCCAGGAGTAACAGGAGAATGGTTTGATGGTATTGTATTGGATTATCAATTAGCGGTGGGCTCATCGCCACGTACGTTGGGACACGAAATGGGACATTACCTGGGATTGCGACACACTTGGGGAAACAACCCTGGTTCTTGTAACAATGACGATGGCATTGCCGACACACCCAATTGTGACGGACCGAATTACGGTTGTAGTTTTTCTGCGTTCAGCTGTGGGTCAACCGACCAAATTGAAAATTTCATGGATTACAGCAGTTGCGAGAACATGTTCACACAGGGGCAGGCAAATGTCATGAATGCTGCCGTGAGCAATGATCGCAGCAGTTTGTTAAATTCTACTGGTTGCAACGCCACTGATTACTGCATTCCAACATCAGTGAATGGAACAACCGATGGTGATTACGTAGATGGTGTTGACCTGAATACGCTGAGTAACCTGAACTCTGGAGCTGTTGGAGGTCCGACCTACAGCAATTATACCAATTTATCGACTTCCCTAAATACGGGTGTAGAGTACACCATCACGATTCGTTCAGGAGCTTGGCAGGCTGGTTTTGCTGACCATTATGCAGCATGGATTGATTTTAATCAGGATTTAGATTTTGACGATGCCAATGAGAAACTCGGAGAATTTTTATCGACTGCTCCGAACACTACTCAAACAATTAATTTCACTGTGCCTTTGTCAGCAGCTCCCGGGACTACCCGCCTGCGTGTTCGTGGCATTTGGGATGGCGTAGGAACAGTTGACCCCTGTTTTGCTTACTCTTATGGAGAAACGGAAGATTACACGGTAAACATAGTACCTACCATCACTCCGGTAGCGGACTTTACGGCCAGTGCAACACAGGTTTTTACGGGCCAAACAGTTGACTTTACAGACATTTCCAGCAACGACCCAACAACTTGGTCCTGGGTATTCTCAGGGAGTCCAACATTGAGCTCAATGGATCAAAATCCAGTTGGTGTGGTGTATCAAAGTCAAGGTTGTTTCGATGTCGTGCTTTCCGCTTCCAATGCTGCCGGTTCTGATACTGAAATCAAAACGTGCTACATTGAGGTAATGGAGGATACGTCTACAGGTATTGCCGAGCGCAACCTCGACCAGGTTCTTTCAGTATATCCAAACCCCACTAAAGGATTGGTGACCGTGGATGTTCCGGCAGGTACAAATGGTGATATTCGTGTACTCAACTTGTTGGGAGAAGTAGTGTTGCAACAGCGGATTGCCGATACGAGAAATCAATTGGAATTGTCGCAACAACCAGCTGGAGTTTACTTCCTCCATTTGCAAACTGCAGAGGGCAACGTTACTCGAAAGATTTCGCTGACCCGCTAAGGGTTTAGAGCTGCTTTAGGATTTGCTCGGTGGCATTCAACATGTCATCGGTAAAGTCGAGGTGGGTGACAAACCGAATCTGTTGCGGGCCAAAAGGAACTGCCAAAATACCTTGATCACTTAGTTTTTGAAGAAATGCCTCCTGGGGCATGCTATCGTCCAGTGTAAAAACAAGAATGTTTGTTTCAACGGGGAGTATCTCTTTCACATAGGGAAGTGACTTCACAATACTTTCCAATGCTTCTGCGCGCTGATGGTCTTCTGTTAACCGCTCTACATGGTTGTCCAAAGCATAGAGGCCAGCGGCAGCCATAAAACCAGCCTGGCGCATGCCGCCCCCAAAAACTTTTCGCACCCTGCGCGCTTTTTTGACGGCTTGTCTGGAGCCGAGAAGAAGAGAGCCCACAGGCGCACCTAATCCTTTGGACAAACAAATGGATATGGTATCAAAATGGGGGCCATGCCCGGCAGCTGTTTGCCCTGAAGCCACCAATGCGTTAAACAACCGTGCCCCGTCTAAATGCAACGGCAACTGATGAGAGTCGCAGGCTTCCCGAATAGTCCGGATAGTTTCCATGCTGTAGAAACAGCCGCCCCCTTTGTTGCTGGTGTTTTCAATGCTGACCAGCGCAGTATTGGGGAAATGTTCGTTGTCTGGGTTGATGTTTTCGTGGATATCCGAAGCAGCGAGCCGCCCGCGATTGCCATGAACAAGCCGTGGTGACAGTCCTGAATTGGAGGCCATTCCACCGCCTTCGTAGTTATAGATATGGGACATCCGATCACAAATTACCTCGTCACCAGGCTGTGTGTGGATGCGCAAAGCAATCTGATTGGTCATAGTACCTGAAGGGCAGAAAATGGCCGCTTCTTTTCCAAACATCGTTGCCCCCTTTTGCTCCAGGGCAATAATGGTGGGGTCTTCGCCAAAAACATCGTCTCCAACGGCAGCACTAAACATGCTGTCAAGCATACCCTGAGTGGGCTTTGTTACCGTGTCGCTGCGAAGATCAATGCGCATCAGTCTACCAGTTTTTTGCAAATCATCAAACCGTCCCGAATAGGGAAGAGCACGTTTTTGACGCGATCGTCTTGTTGAATTTTTTCGTTGTAGGCGACCAAACAGCGTGTGTCTTCATCCATGCTGTCTTTGTCTTCAAGCACTTTCGCACTCCAGAGTACATTGTCGGCAATGATGTAGCCGCCCTTTGGAACTTTGTCAAACACCAAATCGAAATAATTGGAGTAATTGATTTTATCAGCATCGATGTAAACGATGTCAAAAACCAGGTCAAGTTGGGGAATGATGTCCAGTGCGTGACCAATGTGCATCTCGATTTTGTCGGTAGCATCGGCTTTTTTGAAGTACCTGCGACACATGGTTTCCAATTCTTCGTTCACTTCAATGGTGTGAACTTTTCCACCTGGTTGCATTCCTTCTGTCCAGCAGATCGCGGAGTAGCCGGTGTAGGTGCCAATTTCCAATACGTTTTTTGGACCAATCATCTCGCTCAGCATACTCAAAACGCGTCCTTGAAAATGACCTGCTAACATCCTTGGAACAAGCACTTTGCTCCAGGTTTCTCTGTTTAATTCCTTCAATACATGAGGCTCCTCCTCTGAATGCCGGACGACATATTCGTCCAGGTTCGGATCCAAAAATTCCATTGCTCTACTTTTTAAATTGAATTATGTCGACTGAGAGGAGTCTGCAATATTAGCACATTTATTTGTCAAATTCCGACTCAGAAACGAGTTCAATGTGCACCGACTATATCAATTTTAGTCGGTTTGATTGTTGGGCAGGTAGGTCAGTGAGCTTAATTGGTTCGCGTCAAAAACTTGATTGGCAACTTCCAACAAATCGCTGGCTGTAATGTTTTCAATCTGCTCTTGCACTTCCTGAAGTGTGTCAACCTTACCAAAATTCATCAAACTTTTGCCCAGCGACAGCATCACATTGGAGCGACTTTCCTGAGCAAGCGCAATTTGACCAATCAGTTGTTGTTGGGCGTTGTGCAGTTGCACCGTTCCCAAGCGGGTATCTCTCAGCTTCTGAAGTTCTTTGAATACCAATTTTTTTGTCTTGCTCAGCGATTTTTGGTCAGTACCCAAATACACGGCAAACAATCCTGTGTCGGTATAAGGGCTGTAGTTGGATTCGAGGTAGTAGGCAAAGCCATATTTCTCACGCACATTGAGGTTGAGTCGGCTGTTCATCCCCGGGCCACCCAAAATGTTGTTGAGCAAAACCATGCCCCTTCTTCGTTCATCCTCCAGGCTATAGGCCACATTGCCAATCATGCAATGCGCTTGGTACAACTCTCTTTTTACAACCTTATCCGCTTGCTGGTAGTTGGAGTATGCAACGCGATGGTAGTCTTGTTTGGTGGAAACAATGCTGCCGAGGTGTTTTTCCAACAACCGCTTTAGTTTTGCAACGGGCATGCTGCCAACGGAACTAAAAACAACCCGGGATGGAGTGTAATGCTTTTTGTAAAAATTGAGCAATGTTCCACGGTTCATTTGGCGCACGTTGTCGGTAGTGCCCAGAATGCCTCGCCCAATGGGTTGGTTGGCATAAATGAGCTCCTCAAAGTCGTCAAATATCTGCTCCGAAGGACTGTCCTGATAAGCATTGATCTCATCGATGATGACCTCTTTTTCCTTTTTAAGCTCCTTTTCAGGGAAAACAGAATGAAAGGTAATATCGGTCAGTAATTCCAGCGCTCGTTCAAAATGCTCGTTCAAAAAAGAAGCATACACACTGGTTTCTTCTTTGGTGGTGTAAGCATTAATTTCCCCACCTACAGAGTCCAGTCGGTTGAGAATGTGAAAGGCCTTTCTTTTGGATGTTCCTTTAAAAATGGTGTGTTCTACCAGGTGGGCCAAGCCGTGTTCGGCATCAATTTCATCACGCGAACCGGCATTTACCATGAATCCGCAATGCGATACTGCACTGTGACTAATTTGACTGTGGATAACCCGAATGCCGTTGCTGAGAGTAAATACGCTAAATTCCATCCATTCATTTTGGGACAGCGAAGGTACTAAAAGAAGCGCAGGCACTGTTGCGGTACTGATGGTGAAAAGTGCGAGTTCTTAACAGGATTTCGTTCCTAAATACTTGGTAAAATACCGTGTAGACTACCATTTATAGTTATTTTTATGCAAATTTACGGTCCGTAAAAAGGAGCTTTCCCTAACGCTTCAAAGACCAAGCGCAGATTAACTCGAAGTATGAAGCTGAATATAATCACTAGGCAATCCCCCGGCAAGTTGATTCAATGGATTTTTCTTGCGGCTTTTTTGACGCTTACATTGGGCGTTTCAGCCCAGGTTGTAGACCTTCCGGCCAAGGCGCAAAACCAATTGGACGATGCCGAATTCCTCTTTGAGGATGAAAGCTATTTGAGGGCACTTATCATCTATGATAGTTTGAGCGAGGCCTTTCCTGGACAGCCCTATTTGCGCTACCAAACTGCAAGGTGTCTCATCAATAAAATCAACGGGCGTAAACGTGCTTTTGAAATCATGTCTGACCTGAATGGTTTGGCTGAATACAAGGATGCCAAATTCTACATGGCCCGGGCGCAGCACTTGTTGTACGAGTTTGATCAAGCCGAAGTGCTTTACAATCAATTTCTGGATGAAGCAAAACCTTCCGGAAATATTCGTACCCTGACCAATCATTACTTGAAGAATTGTGCTACTGGTAGAGAAATCATGGCGCGAAGAATTGGCGTTGAACTGGAATTGCTTGGACCACCAAGTAACGATACCAATTCACAATATTCTCCCATCCTGTCGTCAGATGGTACCAAACTGTTTTTTGTTAGTCGTGGGCCTTCCAGCACTGGGGGTACGATGACCAACACCTTGAAGAAAAAGGATGTAGGCCATTTCTACGAAGATATTTTTGTTTCTGAGTTACAGGAAGATAGTACCTGGAGCGAGGGAGTTTCCATTGGGCAAGACATCAACACCATCGAGCACGAGGCACCAACCTCTATTTCGAAAGACGGTAAAAGGTTGTTGCTCTACCGCAGTGGAAAAACGCACAAGGAAGATGTTTACGAAAGTAACCTGATGGACAATGGACAATGGTCCAAGCCCAACCTGGTGAAGGGAGTCGTTAATTCTGTGCATTGGGAGGGAAGCGCCTCGTTGAACTCGGATGCTAATAAGATATACTTCTCCAGTGATCGCCCTGGAGGCTATGGTGGCCGTGATATCTACACTGCTGAGGCACTGGAAGATGGTTCTTGGGGAAATATTCAAAACCTGGGAGATGTAATCAACACGCAATTTGATGACGACTCGCCATTTATTTATTCTGACGACAAATCGTTGTACTTCAGTTCCGAAGGACACAGCAGTATGGGTGGACATGATTTGTTTTATACCAAAGTAGATTCAAATGGAAAATGGAGTCCTCCAGTAAATATTGGGTATCCAATTAATACCACAGATGATGATCGTTACTATGTCGTTTCTTCGGATGGTAAATTAGGATTGTTTTCTTCCGCCCGAGCCAATGGGGAGAATCTACATGACATTTATGCGGTGCGTCCGGGAGCTTTCGAAAACATGGTGAAATTGGTGCTCCTGTATGGTACCGTTTATGTGGACGATAAACCCAGAACAGCTTCTATTGAAATTGTGGATGAAACTACCGGGAAAGTTTTGGGAGTCATTATTTCCGACTCCACTACTGGGGAATTTAACTACTCTTTGCTGCCAGGTCGTAAATACAAATTGACAATGACCACTGAGGGAGCGGATCCTTTAATTGAATACATTGATGTTGTCGACAACGGAGCAACCTTTATCAAGGTAACGCACCATTTCCGCATTTATACCTTTGAATACAAACGCCTCAATGGAGATCCTACTGAGCTGTTGTCCCTTCAAAAAGAACTGGATGATGCTCTGATACAGGACGGTGGAGTGGTACTCCATGGTGTTATCAAGAAAGACGATGTTCCTTCAGCTGGCCGTGTGTTGATCACACATGCGCACACCCGACTTCTTGTGGCAGACCTGCAAGCCGATCCGAAAACGGGTAAGTTTCAATATGCGCTGCTGCCAGGTAACAGGTATCAAATTACGGTAGAAGTGGAAGGTACTGACCCGCTCGTCCGGTTTTTGGATGTGCCCAATATGCCCAATACTTTTATTCGTCTGGACGAAGATTTTTACGTGTACACCTTTGTGTACGAAGGTTTGAAACACGATCAAACGGAAATGTCGTTGCAAGATGCCCTGGACAAAACCATGAGTTACGAAGAGAAGCGTAAGCTTGGGTTGCTGAAAGGAATTGATCCGAAGCGAAATTTCTTGACAGAAGAAGAGACGGCTTTGGGGTTGTATTTCAGAGTGCAGGTTGGAGCTTACCGCAATCCAGGAAGGTTCAATTATGATTTCTTAAGAGGGCTAGGCTCGGTTCAAATTAAAGGTTATCCTGATGGGATTACACGCTATTTGATGGGACCAAAGTTCACCACACGTAAAGAAGCTAACGTGCTGCGTTTGAAATGCATCATGGCCGGGCAAACTGATGCCTGGATAACCATCCGCTAATTTCTAAAAACTAGTTGCGCTTGCCGCGGTATTTGTTGCCGCCACCTCCGCCTTTTCCACGCCATTTTCCGCCACTGCCACCTCGATGGTTGCTTTGTTTTTTGCGGTGAGGATCATAGCTTGGGCTTGCGCCTATGTCCTCTGGTGTAGGTGATTTGGGGATTTCCCGTTCAATCAATTTTTCAATGTTGGCCACGTAGTATTGGTCCTGATCATTGATGAAGGAGATGGCCATTCCGGTTTTGTCTGCCCGGGCAGTTCGTCCGATGCGGTGAACATAATCCGCAGCATCATCGGGAATGTCAAAGTTTAGCACATGGCTCAGTCCATCGATGTCAATACCTCTGGACAAAATATCAGTCGCCACAAGAATGCGGAAAGATCCTGATTTGAACTTGCGCATGGTTTCGTTGCGCTCTTCCTGAGGTCGGCCAGAGTGGATGCTCATCGCGTCCAGATTCAACTTTTTCAAAGTGCCTACAATTTCGTCTACCGAAGATTTGCGCGAGGCGAAGATGATCATGTTTTGAACATCCTGTTCTTTGATAAGGCGCTGCAAGAGCGGAATTTTATTTTGATTGTAAACCATGTAAGCCTGCTGCGTAATACCAGCAGCTGGCTTGGATACAGCCAGATTGATGCTCTTAGGGTTGTTCAGAATACTGTTCGAAAGTTTGCGAACGCCTGAAGACATGGTCGCAGAGAAAAGGAGTGTTTGTCTTTTCTTCGGCAGGTAGTTGATGATTTTCGTGATGTCTTCAATAAAACCCATGTCCAGCATACGGTCGGCCTCATCCAAAACAAGGATTTCGATGTGGCTCAAATCCATGTAGCCCAGGTTGAGGTGGGAGATAAACCGTCCAGGAGTGGCAATGATAATGTCTGCTCCTTTGCGAATGGCGGCCTTTTGCTGATCAAATTCAGCAGGTTGATTGCCCCCATAAATTGGGTAGGAAGACACGTCACAGAAATATCCGAGTCCGTCAACCTGTTGGTCAATTTGCATCGTCAGTTCCCTTGTCGGAACCAAGATTAAGGAGCGAATTTTTCCTTTGTTGCTGCTGTGCAACTTCTGAATAAGGGGAATGATAAAGGCAGCCGTTTTTCCAGTACCAGTTTGTGCACAACCGATGAGGTCGTGGCCTTCTAATATAGTGGGGATGCCTTCGGCTTGAATGGGGGTAGCAGTCTTGTACCCCATGCCTAATACTCCTTCTAATAAGGGAGCATCAAGGTTGAGAGATTCGAATTCCAATAGTAACTTTCGTTGATTAAGTGGTAAATGTACTTAAATTAAATCAGGTTCTCAGACCAACTAGAGTGCTTCCAGCTTTTGTTTGGTCAGCGGCTTGTGCATGTACTGACTCACATGACTCGATTTAAGTGATTGTTTTTCATCCTCGGGATTGATGGATGAGGTAAGTACCACCACTTTCATGCGATCGGTCAACGATTTGGGGAGGTTTTCCAATTCTTCCAAAAATTCAAAGCCATCCATGATGGGCATGTTGATGTCTAGAAAAATCAAGTTGGGTATCTCCTCCTGAGCGGCCGAATCTTCCGGATCCAATTTGTTAAGGTACTGTAAGGCTTGAAAACCATTTTGATGTACTTGAACTTGTTCTGAAACTTGACAAATTTCAAGCAATCGTTGGTTGACTACATTGTCGAATGGACTATCGTCCACAAGCATGACACGTGAAAAACGTGTTTCTGTTGTTAAGTGCTCCAAATTATGCAAACTAATGATCCGGTAACATATGTTCCCCTGTAGGGGCTTAAATCTAAGTCCAATTATACGGAGCGTCCAAAAAATTGTTGCCTCTTCCGCATAAAAAAAGCAGATTATTTTTTTTTCGGTAGTGCCACTGTGAACGTGGATCCGGAAGTGTCGGAAGCGACAGAAACGGTGCCGCCCAGTTTTTCTACCGAGTTCTGAACGATGTAAAGTCCAAGTCCTGAGCCAGATGAGTCTATGGATGCTCTGTAGAACATGTCAAAAATTTGAGGTTGATGTTTGGCAGGGATACCCACTCCGTTGTCTGATATTTCAATAAAAGTTTGTTTTTCTTTGTGTGTAACGCCCACTTTTACCCAGGATTCAGATTCCTCCACGTTGCGGTATTTCATGGCATTTTCAATCAGGTTTTGTAACACCGATCGTAGGAGTTTGGGGTCGCTGAGCAAATCAACCGTGTCATCAATTTCGATGATGAGCCGCACTTCTTTGTATTGAGGTATGTGACTTAAACTGGTAGCGATGCTGCCAATAAGTTCTTTTAAATCTACCTTTTCTTGATTCAAGCCAGATTGTTTGAGGTAAGTCACCTCGATGAGGTTGGTCAGGTTTTGGTCCAAGAGGTGGGCACTTTCACGAATCAGTTTGAGGTAGGAGAGCGCTGTTTCTTCTTTGTTTTCAGCAGCAGCCTGAAGGATGTCATCTTCTGCAACGGCAGCCAATCCCAAAATAGAGGCGAGTGGCCCTTTTAGATCATGCGAGGCGTTGTAGACAAAAGTATTGAGCTCTTTGTTGATGCTCTTAAGTTCAGCCTCGGTTCTTTTCAGTTTTGAAATATCCTTGGCAACATACAAGATCCCTTTCAACCGATCTTTCTTATCAAATAATAAAGAGGTTGAGCAGGAAACCGGCAGTGGTTGACCTGATTTTGTGATGAACTGATTTTCGATGGAATAGTTTCGCCCACGCTTAAACAGTCCTTCGTTGATCTTGAGCAATGACTCCTTGAAGTTGGGCGTGAGTAAAATGCTGATGTGTTTGCCGATCAGCTCCTGTGGTTCGTAACCAAGGTAAGTAGTGACTGATTCATTCAGGCCGCTAATGGTGTTGTCGGGTTGGAGAATGATGAGCATATCGACTACTCCGCGGTAAATATTGTCGAGGTAGTCACGCGAAACTGTGGAGGCTTCTAATTCTTCTCCAAGTGAATTAATACCTTCAATGATGGAAGCTAGTTCACTGCTTTTGCCATCCGATTCTTCCCGGTAGCTGAAATTTCCAGAGGCCAGTTCCTCCAGTAAATTGTTGATGCGATCGATTTGGTTATCGCTCATTGTCAGTCAAAGCAAAATTTGGAGGCGGTGCATGTTTGCCGAATTGAATGCGCCAACTAATTAGCTTAGTTCTGGCGAAGTTAGCAAACAATGTGAGAATTACTAATCAACCTTTTTGTGGCATTACCGAAGGGCCACGCATTCAATTCGGCCGCATTTTTTTGATGTATTCAGCTACTTCATACTCAGCTTGTTGGTTGCTTTTTTAGATGATCAACAATGCGCTCACTGTCCACCTGCGGTTTTTTAACTCATTTTGAAATTGTTTCCAGGCAGTTAACGGTCAACTCAATCCACATCACACCATTGAACATACCTGTGATGCAATCCTCCGAGCGATTCAATGGTTAAAAGCAGTACTCGCCAGCATCCAGCAATTGCAGTGCAATAAGTTGTCTGGCATCTTTGCTGTTGAAAGGAGTGGCTTTGGTAAATCGCCTCAGTCCAGACAGCATCATTCTTTGCTCGTCACCAGTAGCAAAAGCATTGATGCCATCTTTTCCGGCTTTGTTCACGCGGTCTGCTGCATCGTAAATAAATGTGCGCATAATGTCTAGTTGCAAGCTGCAATCCACTTCGCCACGCATACTGACTAATTTTTCGACCCGCAGCATCACCGACTCGGCAATGTAGATGTCGATGAGCATGTCGGCACAGTTCATCATCACCTCCTGTTCGAGCACGAGCCGTTGCATAAACTTTTGAGCCGCTGCTCCTGAAATCATCAGCACGGCTTTTTTGAAGTTGGCCAACAGTGTTCTTTCTGCTGCGAAAATAGCGGTGTCAGGATCTTTGAAATCGGGAATTGATAACAGTTCGTCCGCTACTGCTTTGGCTGGAGTCATCAGATCCAGTTCTCCCTTCATGGCCTTTTTCATCATCATGTCCATGATGAGCAACCGGTTGATTTCGTTGGTCCCTTCAAATATTCGATTGATACGAGCATCGCGGTAGGCCCGATCCATCGGAGCTTCTGCCGAATAGCCCATGCCGCCATAAATTTGAACGCCTTCATCTACTACGTAGTCCAGTACTTCCGAGCCGTATACTTTGAGGATGGCGGCTTCGGTCGCAAATTGTTCAACTCCCTTCAGCAGCGCTTTTCCCTTTTCCATGCCGCTGGCCTGAAGTGCCGCAATGGCATTGTCCACGTCTCTGCTACACCGGTAAATGGCCGATTCTGCGGCAAAAATGCGAATGGCCTGTTCGGCTATTTTAAATCGAATGGCTCCGTATTTGGCAATGGGCCGATTGAACTGGTTGCGTTCGTTGGCATAAACAATCGACTCCATGGCCGTTCTTTTACAGCCACCAAGAGCTGCACCGGCTAGTTTTATGCGGCCGAGGTTGAGGATGTTGAGGGCGATTTTAAAACCTTGTTGGCGCTCGGAAAGTAAGTTTTCGACCGGCACCTTGCAATCATTAAAAAATACCTGCCGGGTAGAAGAGCCCTTGATGCCCATTTTATGCTCTTCCGGGTTGAGCGAGATGCCTTCGTAACCTCGCTCTACTATAAAAGCACTGAGGTTTTTGTCGTCATCGATTTTGGCGAAAACGGTGAACACATTGGCAAAACCGGCATTGGTGATCCACATTTTTTGACCGTTGAGGAGGTAGTGTTTACCATCCTCGGTTAAGGTCGCCTTGGTTTTACCTGAGTTGGCATCTGACCCCGCGCTCGGTTCAGTGAGACAGTAAGATGCTTTCCATTCGCCACTGGCCAGCTTAGGAATGTATTTGTTTTTTTGATCGGCATTGCCATAGTACAAAATGGGCAATGTGCCGATGCCTGTGTGTGCAGACAAGGCAACGGAAAAGGAATACCCTGCTCCGGTCGCTTCAGTAGAAATCATGGAAGTCGTGAAGTCTTTGCCAAAACCACCCAATTCTTCAGGTACAGATATTCCCAACAAGCCCAGTTCTCCTGCCTTTTCCAACAGAGAAGGCATCAGTCCTTCCTCCATAGAATCAATGCGATCCATAATGGGATGTATCTCTTGTTTCAAAAATTCATAGCAGGAGTCTGCGATCATGCGTTGTTCTTCGTTCCATTCTTCGGGTATGAATACTGACCCAGCCTCTACCGTTCGAAGTAGAAATTCGCCTCCCTTTATTGCTTGTTTTGAATCTTCCATATTTTTTGAATTAAGTGTCAATCAATAATCTCGTAAACTCCTGCTGCTCCCTGTCCTGAGCCAACACACATGGTGACAACTCCATACTTCTGCTGTCGCCTCTTCATTTCGTGAAAAAGTTGAACGGAAAGTTTGGCTCCGGAACATCCCAGTGGATGTCCCAATGAAATGGCTCCTCCATTGACATTCACCATTTCCTGGTCCAATTCCAACCCTCGGATAACTGCCAGAGATTGGGAGGCAAAGGCCTCGTTGAGCTCGTATTGCTGGATGTCTTTTTGTTGTAGTCCGGCCATTTTGAGTGCTTTGGGTACTGCTTCCAATGGCCCAATTCCCATGATGCGCGGTGGCACACCAACTGTGGCGTACGAAAGCAGTCGCGCAATGGGCTTCAATTGCAGTTCGTTCACCATTTTTTCAGACATCACCACCACAAAGGCAGCTCCGTCAGATGTTTGTGAGGAGTTGCCCGCAGTTACAGAACCAAATTGATCGAAAACTGGTCTTAGTTTGGCCAAACGTTCGAGGCTGGTGTCGGCCCTTGGCCCTTCGTCTTGATCCACGGTATAGCTTCGGGTCTGTTTCTTTTCTTGTTCGTCCAGGTAAGTTTCGTTTACCGTAATGGGCACAATTTCATCTGCAAACTTTCCTTCCTTGATGGCTGCTAAAGCTCTTTCGTGTGACTGAAGGGCGAAGGCATCCTGGTCTTCGCGGCTCACTTCAAACTCGCGTGCTACCGCTTCGGCAGTAAGGCCCATTCCCCAGTACCATTCGGGATGCGCATGCGCCACTCTTGGGTTGGGTACAATGCGCCAGCCTCCCATGGGCATAGACGACATCGTTTCTACTCCACCTGCTACGATGCAATCAGCCAGGCCAGCGTGAATCTTACTGGCCGCAATGGCAATAGTTTCAAGCCCCGAAGAGCAGTAGCGGTTGACCGTCATGCCGGGAACCTTTTCGGTGTCGAAGCTCATCAGCGAAATCATCCGACCCACATTGAGGCCTTGCTCAGCTTCAGGGGTGGCGTTGCCCACAATCACATCGTCAATGCGTTCTTTGTCCAGGTTAGGGAGTTCATCCAGCAGGTGCCGGATAACACTTGCCGCTAAATCATCGGGCCGCATGAACCGGAAAACTCCCCGGTTGGCTTTGCCCACTGCTGAGCGTTTGGCGGCAACTATATATGCGTTCATCTCTACTGTATTTTAGTTTCTTAAAATCTTACCCGTTCGCAGGAGGCTTTGCATCCGCTCCAACGTTTTGCGTTCCATACACAACTCCCGAAAGGCTTTTCTTTCCAAATCCAGGAGGTATGTTTCTGATACTTTGGTGGGCGAGGACAGGTCTCCTCCACACAGCACATACCCGAGTTTTTCAGAAATTTTTTGGTCGTGTTCGGAAATGTAATGTGATGATTTCATGGAGTTGGCTCCTACGTAGATGAGGCCTAATCCCTGATTTCCGAGGACGTGGATGTCTTTTCTTGGAAGCGGTTGGCTGTAACCATTTTCGGCCAGTTGGAGGGCGGCCTCCTTGGCACGGGTCAGCTGATGTTGCCGGCTCATAACCACTTCGTCCACTCCCTTGCGCAGGTAGCCCAATTCAAACGCTTCATGCGCAGAGGTGGAAACTTTGGCCTGACCAATGGTTAAAAACCGGTTGCGCAGCACATTGAGTTGAATGCCACCTTCTGCAAATTCATCGGAGGCCCGGGCAGCAAATTCTTTGGTTCCGCCACCTCCGGGAATGACACCTACCCCAAATTCCACCAGCCCCATATAGGTTTCGGCATGTGCCACCACTTTGTCGGAGTGCATGCTCAATTCGCATGCTCCACCAAGCGCCATGTTGTGCGGGGCCACCACCACAGGAATGGAAGAGTACCGCATCCGCATGACGGTGTTTTGAAAGGTTTTGATGGCGTAATCCAACTCCTCGTATTCCTGTTCAATCGCCATCATAAAGATCATCCCTACGTTTGCTCCTGCCGAAAAATTGGATCCGGTGTTGTAAATGACCAGTCCCTTGTATTCTGCCTCGGCCAGGTCGATGGCTTTGTTCAATGCGTGAATAACATCGCTGCCAATGGTGTTCATCTTTGAGTGGAACTCCAGGTTGATGATGCCATCGCCCAAGTCGATAATCGAAGCTCCTGGGTTTTGCCACAGCGTATTTTTGTTGCGCAGGTTTTCGAGAATTACCAAAGATTCATTGCCTGGAATCGGTAAATACGATTGGCTTGGAATGTCATAGAAATAACGAATGCCATCCTCAATTTTGTAGAATTGGGTGTGGCCTTTTTCCAGCATGTCGTACACCCATTTAGCAGGGGTATGGCCAGCCGCTTCCATTTGTGGCAACACTTCTTGTATGTTGAGCGCGTCCCACGTTTCGAAGGGGCCTAATTCGTATCCGAATCCAGCTTTTAAGGCCGCATCAACCTTGAACAGTTGATCGGTAATTTCAGGAATGCGGTGTGATACGTAGGCAAATTGTCCCATAAAAAGAGCGCGGTAAAATTCTCCGGCATTGTCCTTTCCCTGAAAGAGGATGCGTGTGCGCTCTGCTAAATCGTCTACCGTCTTGGTGAGTTCAAGGGTGGCAAACCGCGCTTTGGATTTGGGCGCGTATTCGAGCGTTTCCAGGTTCAACGAATGTATTTCGCTCTTACCATCTTTGCCTTTTTGCTTTTTGTAAAAACCTTGTCCGCTTTTGCTACCCAACCATTTGTTGTCGACCATTTTTCGAACATAGTCTGGAATTTGAAACAACTCCCTGGCCTCATCCTCCGGGCAATTGGCGGCCAATCCTTCGGCTACGCGAACCAAGGTGTCCAATCCAACCACATCACATGTGCGGAAAGTAGCAGATTTGGGACGGCCCATAACCGGACCAGTGAGTTTGTCTACCTCGTCAACCGAAAGGCCCATTTTCTTAACCAAATGAAACAGTGCCATGATGGAATACACGCCAATGCGGTTGGCGATAAAGGCAGGTGTGTCCTGACAGAGTACAGTGGATTTGCCCAGATGCTTGCTGCCATACTCCATGAGAAAATCAATGACTTCTTCGCTGGTTTGTGCAGTAGGAATAATTTCAAGCAGCGCTAAATACCGTGGTGGGTTGAAAAAGTGCGTCCCACAAAAGTGAGCCTGGAAATCTGCACTGCGTCCTTCGGTGAGCAAGTGAATAGGAATTCCTGAGGTGTTGGTAGAAATCAAGGTGCCTGGAGTGCGCACTGCGTCTACTTTTTCAAACAGACCTTGCTTGATTGCCAGGTTCTCGATGATGACTTCCATCACCCAGTCGTAATCGGCTATTTTCGCGAGGTCATCGTCAAAGTTTCCGGTGGTGATCCGGCTTTGAAATTCTTTGAGGTACAGGGGGGCGGGTTTTGACTTGATGGCCGCCAACAGCGATGAATCGGCAATGCGGTTGCGGACGCTTTTGTCGGTTAAAGTGAGCCCTCGTTTTTGTTCTGTTTCGGATAATTCCCTGGGAACCATGTCGAGCAACAAAACCTCGACACCGGCATTGGCGAAGTGACAAGCGATTTGTGAGCCCATGACTCCTGAGCCCAGTATGGCTATTTTTTTAATTGGTCGTTTCATGTTGTTTCTCTCGGTATATCTTGATATTCTGTTACGGCCTGGCTGATTTGATCCATCACTTCAAAGAAATTGTGAAGCTGCTTTGCGGAAAGGTTTTTTTGAACGAATTGATTGAAGGTGACGACAGATCCTTTGGCCAGCGCTCTTTTCTCATGCCCTAGTTCAGTCAGAAAAACCCGAACCATGCGTTTGTCGTTTTTATCATTTTTTCGGTAGATGAGTCCGTTCTCCTCCATTGATTTTAAAGTCCGTGTGAGGCTGCGTGGTTCCATGCCCATCAATGGACCTAGCTTGGTGGAAGGAGTGCCTTCCTGAGTATCGATGTTGAGCAGGGCATAACCAACTGACATGGTAGAACCGAATTGTGCGGCCTCAGCATTGTACATCTTGGCAATTTTTTGCCAGGTCCAACGCAAGTGAAAGTCAACTGTTTCTTCGGGCTTCATAAAAATCTTTTGTTATGCATGCATACTAAATTACGCAAATATTTGGATTTTGTTATGGATTCAGAAAAAAAATAACGGGAAAGAAAACTGGTAGGAATCCAGTTGGTGGTTTATTTGCCTTTCACGCGTTCCCACAAGGGACCCATCAAGCGGCTTATTTGCTCTGGCATAGACTGGTCGGGGCTACTTGTCCTCGGACGTTGCACAAAAACCGAGGGTTGTTCATTTTGAGCGGGGGTGTATTCAAACGCAAAAACGAAACTTCCCGTTCCATCTTGCCAACCTTCTGCTTGTCCAAAGCGCAAATCATTGATGAGATAGCCGCTGTCCAATTCTTCAACGGTGTAGTATCCATCCGTAATCTTCAAGAGTTTGTTGAGTTGTGCATCTGCTTTATACGGAGCCAGCAACTCGTGCTGCTTATTGAATTGTAGAAAATCAACGGATTTGTCTGAGTCGAGAAAGGAGTAATAGCCGACTTTATAGTCTTCTTTTGTTTCTGCGGTTACCGCCCAGAGTATATTGTTGAAGGGCGTTGGGCGAGACTCATAATCTACCACAGTAACGTTGGCTTTCTCCAGCGATTTTTCAAAGACACTGTTGACCATTTGTTTGTTGACCAAGGTCAGGAGCAGATAGGCAGAGCTTATTGTCAATCCAATTTTGTTGAGTTTGGTTCTAAACGGGTCCTGCCGTTTTTTGAACATTAGCCAAACGGTAAAAATCAGGAAAGGAATGGTGTACAGTGGGTCGACTACGAAGATGCTTTTGATGGCCACGCGGTGCTCCAGCGGCCAAAATAATTGTGTTCCCCAGGTAGTAAAGCAGTCGAGCAGGGGATGTGTCAGGAAACACCAAAAGGCGAGTTGGGTCCATTGCCATTGGTTGGCTTCAGCTTTCTTTTGGTAAAGTTTGTTCAACAACCAGCCCAGGATGGGGGCAGCCAGCAAACAGAAAACAATGGAATGACTAAAACCCCGGTGGAAATCGGTACTGTCCACCACATCCATAAAACTTCGGGACAACACATCCAGATCCGGAATGGTACCAGCAACTGCACCCCAAAGGATGGCTTTGTTGCCTACCTTTTTACCAATAACTGCTTCTCCGACAGCCGCTCCAAGTACTATTTGTGTGAGTGAATCCAATGGTGTATTCTTCTTTTTGAAGGAGCCAAAGTTAGGTATACCAATCAAAACAAATCAGGCCGCTTTGCGTTCTGGGATGTTTCAATTAAATAAAATGAAAATCAATGCAACCATCTATATTTAATGCTGTCGTTAGCAACTGACAGAAAATATTAATCCAACATCCACAGGTGCATTCCCGTCCATGTAGAAAAGTGACCGTTGAACAAAAAAATAGGCGGGTCATTGATAAAATACCGATACTTTTGCACCAAAATTCCTTGAAATGAAATACCTCATTATTCCCTTGATGTGTTGTTTGATGCTGGCAACAGCGAACGATACCTGGGCGCAGAAAAAAGTAACCTTAAGTGGTTATATTAAAGACAGCAGTAACGGGGAGGAATTGATTGGCTCCACCGTTTATGTGCAAGAGCTGAAATTAGGTACAGTGACAAACCTTTACGGGTTTTATTCCTTGTCGCTAGATCCTGGCACTTACACCATTGTATTTGGCTTTATTGGTTACGAGCCAATTACGGAGACCATCGATTTGCAAACCAGCACCAAGCGTGACCTGGAACTGTCAACAAAAGAAACGCTACTTAAGGAGTTTGTTGTGACAGCAGAACAAGAAGATCAAAATGTGACCAGCATCGAGATGAGTGTCGAAAAGATGGACATGAAAACGGTCAAGAAGATCCCACAACTTTTGGGTGAGGCCGACATAGTTCGTAGCATCACTTTGTTGCCGGGTGTAACCACCGTAGGTGAAGGTGCTTCTGGATTTAACGTTCGTGGTGGAGCGGTTGACCAAAACCTGATTTTGCTGGATGAAGCTCCGGTTTACAACTCGTCTCACTTATTTGGCTTCTTCTCAGTGTTTAATTCGGATGCCATTAAAGATCTCAAACTATATAAAGGAGGTATTCCTGCACGCTATGGAGGTCGTCTTTCTTCGGTAATGGATGTTAGACAGCGCGAAGGGAACATGAAGAAGTTTGCTGGTTCAGGAGGGGTAAGTCTTATCTCAAGCAGGTTGACTCTGGAAGGCCCGTTAAAAAAGGACAAAGGTTCTTTTATGATTGCGGGAAGGCGTTCTTACGGAGATTTATTTTTGAAACTGAGTGAGAACTTAAAAGACAATGTGGTTTACTTCTATGATTTGAATGCTAAGGTGAACTACAAATTCAATGACAAAAACAGGTTGTTCATTTCGGGATATTTGGGCAACGATGTTTGGAAATTTGGCGATGCATTCTCTGCACAATGGGGAAATACTACTGCTTCCATTCGTTGGAACCACATATTCGGAGACAAAATGTTTTCCAATTTTACAGGTATCTACAGCGACTTTGCTTATTCCATCGGAGTGCCGACCGGTACTCAGGCCTTTAATTGGGAGTCGCATGTTTACAACTACAACCTAAAGTCTGACTTTTCTTACTTTATCAACCCGAAAAACACGGTTGAGTTTGGAGGGCAGGCGTTGTTTTATCGGTTCCTTCCTGGAAAAGCAGAAGGGGTAGGTGATAACACCATCTTTAATCAGATCGAGCTGGAACACCAGCATGCATTTGAGCCTTCAGCTTATATCAGCTACGAGCAGAAACCCACGGACAAATTGACTTTACAATATGGGGTACGCTATTCTTTTTTCATGAACATGGGGGAAACCAAAGTCAATGAATATGCCTCTGGTACACCAACGGATCAAGACGACATCGTTGGCACCCGCGACTACGATTGGTTCGAGACAGTGAAAAGCTACGGAGGTTTTGAACCACGTTTTTCCGTCAATTATGGATTGAATGATGCCAGTTCAGTCAAAGCCAGTTACAATCGAATGCGTCAATACATTCACTTGGTTTCCAATACCACGTCTCCAACACCAATTGATGTTTGGACACCCAGTGGAAAATACATCAAGCCAGCCATCGCAGATCAGATTGCATTGGGTTATTTCCGAAACTTTAAGGACAATATATTTGAAGCCTCTGCTGAAGTTTACTACAAGCAATTTCAGGACTTGTTAGATTACAAAGACGGAGCGCAATTGTTGCTCAACGAAAACTTGGAAACAGAGTTCTTAAGCGGAGATGGACGAGCGTATGGGCTGGAGTTACAAATCAAAAAGAAAAAGGGCCGTGCAACAGGATGGGTGAGTTACACACTTGCGCGCACCGAAAGAATTGTTGAAGGAATTAACAATGGAGAATATTACCCGTCCAACTACGATAAGACACACGATGTTTCAGTTGTAGGGAGCTACAGCCTCAATGAAAAGTGGGAGCTCTCTGCCAATTTTGCTTACATGTCAGGTCGTCCAATCACGTATCCTGATTCGCGCTATATCTACGATGGAAAGGTTGTGCCGCATTACAACAACCGAAATGGTGCCAATACACCTGATTACCACCGACTGGATTTTTCAGCTACCATGACCCCTCGAAAAAATGCAGACCGCAGGTGGCAAAGCAGTTGGGTGTTTGGACTGTATAATGTATACCGAAGAAGAAACCCTTACTCCATCTTTTTCCGTCAAAGTGAAACGAATCCGGCCGAAACAGAAGCTGTTCGATTGGCTGTGTTTGGAGAAGTTATTCCTTCCATTACTTACAACTTTAACTTCTAGGTGATGAAAAAAAGAAACGACTTAATTACAGGCATTAAATCAAGAAGCATGAAACTTTCAGGACTTTACCTTTTGGGTTTACTTTTTGTTCTCGGACTAAGCGGTTGTCAGGATGTAATTGACCTAAATGTACCAGATGGTGCAAAGCAACTGGTGGTTGAAGGTTGGTTTACCAATGACTCGACACGGGCAAGACAGGTGCAACTGACCTGGACGTCTAATTACTTTGACAGTTCAACTCCTCCACCAGCAACGGGCGCGACTTTGCGCGTGGATGATATAACCAATGGAGACGTCTTTACATTTACTGAAACTCCTGTTGGCAGTGGAATCTATGTGACGGATGGCTTAGGAGTTGTAGGACATTCCTATAGTCTAAACGTGGTGATTGACGGAATTGAATACGAATCTGCTCCTCAGGAACTGAGTTTTGCTCCTGAAATCCTCGACATCTATTATACGCTGGAAGAGAGCAATTTTGGAGGCGACCCATACTATCAGGTGTTTATTGATACCTATGAGCCTGAAGGTGTGGGTGATTTTTATCGCTGGCGCTATTTTATTGATGGAGAGTACTACGACATTCCCTTCAGTCTGGCATTTGCCCGAGATGAGTTGGTAGACGGTAATGACATAACTGAGTTTGATTTATTGGATGCCATGCGTTTTTACAATAACGAAGAGGCTTCTTTAAACGATGCTGGAGTGCCTATTGATTCTGACGGTGATGTGATTGATAACATTGCCATCATTGGCAAAGACAGTACTCATGTATTGGTGGAACAATCTACAATTTCAAAAGAAGCATTTGAGTTTTTCAACATCCTACTCGAGCAAACTGCCTTTATCGGTGGTCCGTTTGACCCTCCACCATCACCCATAAAAGGCAACATGATTCAGGTGAATGATCCCGATCAATATGCCTTGGGATTCTTTGGTGTTTCCGCGGTTGAATTGGCCGAAATTATTGTTGTTGACAACCTGAGGTAATCGAATTTAAATTTTTTTGGAGAAGGCAGTTCTTAGAGGGACTGCCTTCTCTTTTTCCTACCTTCGTAAGAGTTCGAAAAATTCCGTTTGAATGATTGAAGTAAAAACAGATATTTTAATCAACGCATCGGCCGAAAAGGTGTATGCCGTTTTAACCGATTTTGCGGATTATCCCAATTGGAATCCATTCATCAAATCAGTGGAGGGAAAACCAGCTGTTGGAGAGCGATTAACGGCTACTATGCACATGGAGGGAGGAAAGCCTTTCTATGTGAAGCCCAAAGTGCTGGTCGCAAATTCAGGAACAGAATTTCGGTGGTTGGGTCACTTGTACTTCAAAGATTTATTTGACGGAGAACATTATTTTATTTTGGAATCTCTGGAGACCAATAAAACGCGGCTGACACATGGCGAGCAGTTTAACGGCATCCTCAGCGGTCCGATAATGAAGAATATCAAGGCTGGCACCGAGAAGGCATTTCAGGACATGAACCGCGCCTTGAAAAAGAGAATTCAGGAATTGGAATCAAAGACAGCGGAAGAGTGAAATTTATTGGGGACATATTTGTAACCAACACAATGACTCTATCGTTATTACCATAGCGCACCACAAAAAAAGCCCAGTAGCCCTGCCCATGGCAAAGATTAATTCTATAATGGTGATTGATGACGATAAGGTCAACAACTTTATCTGCACCAAAATAATTGAGAAATCTGGATTAGCCGACAACGTCATTACTTGCCAAAGCGCTGAAGAAGGATTGACTCATTTGCGCAATGCCCTTGTTGGGCAGGGTGCAGTTCCAGAACTTATTTTCCTCGATTTAAATATGCCGGTAATGAGTGGCTGGGATTTTCTGGAAGAGTACAAGAACTCATTTGGTGAAATTGCTCCTAACGTGACCTTGGTGGTATTATCTTCTTCGGTGTATCACGAAGATATCAACAGAGCGAAGAGCTATGTAGAGGTGTCTGAATACATGTCGAAGCCCATTACATTGGACATGTTGAGCATTATTGACGGGCAATACTTTAATAACTAGCCCCTTTTCATCCCCTATTTTCGGATTCAGATTTGGTTGATCGTGCTGTTCATAATTACCTAGTTTTAGGTATACCCTATTTCCTGTTTAGATGTACCTTTGTTATTAAGAACTAATCTAAATAAGGTTTTTGTTTTTAGCAGATGAATAGCTTTAGTGAACTAGTGAAAAGGCAGGCGGCACAGCCACATTTCGAATTCGAATGTTCGTTTACTTGTGATTTGGACGTTGACAGCAAGAAGAAAAAATGCTGCAAAAAGTTCAAGCGTGGAAAGCGTTGCAAAAAATGCCCTTGTTAAGCTAACAGTGCTTATACATCCAGCAGGATGTAGTTCTTGAATCCTCCAATTTGTTTCTTTCCATTGAGGTTGTTTTCAATCCACGAGATAACCTGATACTTTATCATTTCGTGTTTAAACTTGTCCCGGTTTGGCTGAGCATTGCCTGAATACTGGAGTTGATCCTGCCAGTCGAATCGCTCGATCCAATCTTTCATCACCGTGGGGTGTGTGCCGGTAAATTGGGGGAGCTTTTGCAGGGGACCGTAGTCAAATTGGCTGGCCTGGGTGTCGTGTAATTTGTTAGCAGCCGATTGTCCTTTGTGGATGGTGTCCAGGGCTTTTTTCTTGCGTTGCATCAACCTTGGAGGACGCACCCAGCCGTAGTGATAAACGTAGGCATCGACCCGGGCTACTTTAAGCCGATGGGTGGCTTCCCTTTGGCGGTAATTCAGTCCGTCAAAATCAGGAATGCGCCTAAATGATTGGGCTGATTCCCACGAATGGATATCCGGTCGGTTTCGAACGATGCGTATTTCTTCGGGATACCAGCCATGCGACTCGTGGTAGTGGTCATAATCCCCCCAGAAATGTCTGTACTTAAAGAGCAAACCTTCTACTTCCTCGTTGTCCAACAATTCTTCGCACCGTTTGCGAATAACGGGCAGGTATTGCTCGTGAATGACCTCATCCGCTTGCAGGTAAAACAACCAATCACCCGAACAGGCTTCACGTGCGATGTCTGTTTGGTGGGCATTTTCCATGCCGTTGGGGTACTTGTCCAAATCCCAAACCGTGTCGATGATGTGCACCTTGTCGCTGTCAATTTGTTCTATCAACTGCCGTGTGCGATCCCCTTCATCACCGTCACCGATGGCCACGACAAATTCATCTACAATTGGCAAAATTGATTCTATAGCCTCCTTGAGCGGATAATAAAGTTTGTCCGCATTTTTGGCCATACTGAAACCACTGATTTTCATCTTTTGGCTGATCTGATTTGGGAGTTGGAAGATGTGGCACAAAAGTAATAAAAGTGGCGCTGCTACCATCAAGAAACAACCAGAGCAACCATTCTTTCGGGCATTGCAGTGAGCTTCAGTAAATTTTAAGTTTTTTTTAGTTACCCCTTAGGTCACTCTATCGCGTGATTGCACGTCTTTGAGCTACCAACCGGGCATGGAAATCTATGTAATGGGCACCGATTTCTAAACTGAAAATTAAGGGTTGGGTGCAGTGTCTGAAGGTCTTCCGCTCTACCACAGGAGGACCTTCTTTCTTTATTCGAATGTTTGCAGGTCAAATAGTTTTTTGTACACACCTGCATTTTCTAAAAGCTCCTGGTGGTTCCCAGTCTCTTGAATCTTGCCGTTTTGTACCACCACAATTTTATCAGCATGCTGAATGGTGGACAGGCGGTGGGCGATTACCAGAGAGGTGCGGTTTTGCATGAGGTTGTCCAGTGCGTCCTGAACCAGCTTTTCCGATTCTGTGTCGAGGGCAGAAGTTGCTTCATCCAGAATAAGAATTGGAGGATTTTTCAATACCGCCCGGGCAATACTCAATCGCTGACGCTGACCGCCTGAAAGTTTTCCTCCTGACTCACCAATGTTGGTCGCGTACTTTTCCTCCATTTGCTCAATAAAGCTGTCTGCATTGGCGATTTCAGCTGCTTTGCGAATATCCCGTGGCCCTGCCTTTTGGGTGCCCAACTTGATGTTGTTGATCACCGTGTCGTTGAACAATATAGAATGCTGTGACACAATGCCCATTAAGCTGCGCAGTTCCTTTAAACCGTATTCTTTGATGGAGACCCCATCGAGCAAAATATCACCAACCTCCACATCGTAGAAGCGCGGCAGCAAATCTGCCAGGGTTGACTTACCTCCGCCTGATGGACCAACCAACGCAACAGTTTGTCCTTTTTCAATGGTGAGGTCAATGTCTTTCAGCACCCATTCTTTTTCGTAGCGAAAGGAAACGTTTTTGTACTCAATCTTGCCGGTGAATGCTTTGAGTGGAGTAGGGGTAGCAACTTCAGTGATTTTTAAATCTGCGTTCAATATTTCATCGATGCGCTCCACCGATGCGTTCCCCCGTTGTATTTTAACAAATGCATCACTGAAAGCTTTGGCGGGTGCAATGAGCTGAGAAAATAACACAATGTAGAAAATGAAGAAGGAGCCATTGAATGCAGAATCTCCATCCAGAATTTGCGAACCTCCATAGAGTAAAATGATGGCCAATGTAATTACCGCCATTACCTCACTGATAGGAGAGCCCAGGTACTGCTTGCGATACAGGCGCTTCATCAATGCAAAGTGCTCGTTGTTCTTTTCGTCAAACTTTGCTTTCATCTCTTCTTCAGCATTGAAGGCCTTGATGATACGCAAGCCTGACAAGGTTTCCTCTAAAATGGAAAGCACTTCTCCTAATTTGGACTGACCCTTCTTGGCAGCATTTTTCAAACTCTTTCCGACACGGCTAATTAGAAATGCTGTAACAGGTAGCACGGCCATGACAAAAAGGGTGAGTTGCCAATTGGCAAAAAACAACATTCCTGTAAATATGATGATGTTGATAGGCTCTTTAAACAACAGTTCCAATGAACCAATGATGGACCATTCTACTTCAAAAACATCGCTGGTGCTTTTTGACATCAGGTTGCCTTTTCGCTGTTCTGTGTAATAAGACAAAGGAAGTTTAGTCACCTTGTCATATATTCTTTCGCGAAGGTCACGGACAACTCCTGTGCGAATCACCGCAAGGCTGCTCAATGCCAAGTATCGCGTTAGATTTTTTAGGACAAATAAGGTGATCAATCCCGCACAGATAAGCATCAATACATAGCTGGGATCGTTGGCCTCGATATAATGGGACAGATGGTAGTTCACATAGTCCATCACCGCATCAGAGTCAAATTTCAATTCTGGTTCTTTCTCAGGAATTTTTTTGTCAGTGGTGTCAAATAGGATGTTGAGCAGCGGAACTACGGTTGCCAAAGAGAACAACGAAAAAATTGTTGTCAGAACATTGAAGAAAATATTAAGCGCAGCATGCTTCTTGTAATTCTTAACATAGCCGAGCAAATGGAGTACTTTCTTCATGGTGCAGGGTCTTGCCTCAGATAAGTTGGATGCCCGTGTAGTTGTGCGGACTGATGCGTTTCAGTTCATCCTTAATACTGTCGGAAACTTCAAGCGTATCAATGAAAGCAGCGATGCGTTCCTGGGTCATGGCCTCATTAACGCGGGTCAATTCCTTCAATGCTTCATACGGTTTTGGATAGCCTTCTCTGCGTAAAACTGTCTGAATGGCTTCAGCAACCACTGCCCAATTGTTATCGAGGTCTCTTTTGAAAGCGGCTTCGTTGAGTACCAGTTTGTCCAGTCCTTTTAACAGCGATTGCAAGGCGATGGCCATGTGTGCAAATGGAACACCGACATTTCTCAAGACGGTTGAATCAGTCAGGTCACGTTGCAGGCGTGAAACGGGTAGCTTAGAAGACAGGTGTTCAAACAATGCATTGGCGATGCCCAGGTTGCCTTCAGAGTTCTCAAAGTCAATGGGGTTTACCTTATGCGGCATGGCCGAAGAGCCCACTTCTCCTGCTTTGATCTTTTGCTTGAAATAGTCCGTTGAGATATAGCTCCACATATCCTTGTTCAAATCAAGGAAAATGGTGTTGATGCGTTTGAAACTGTCAAAAAGGGCTGCCAGGTTATCGTAGTGCTCAATTTGAGTGGTCGTTTGTGAACGGCTCAAACCAAGCGTTTGGTTGACAAACTGATTGGCAAAACCGACCCAGTCGATGTCAGGATAAGCAATGTGATGAGCATTGAAATTGCCTGTAGCGCCACCAAACTTGGCAGAAAAAGGAACCTGATTTAACAGTTCCATTTGAGCTTGCAGGCGTTCAACAAAAACATAAATTTCTTTACCCAACACCGTAGGAGAAGCAGGCTGACCGTGGGTGCGCGCCAACATGGGGATGTTGGACCACTCTTTGGCCAAATAATCAAGCCTGGCAATTACCTTGTGCAAAAGAGGAAGGAAATATTCGTTCACCGCGTCTTTGATAAGCAATGGAACGGCTGTATTATTAATGTCTTGTGACGTGAGGCCAAAATGGATGAATTCTTTTGAATCGCCCAGCCCCAAATTGTCAATTCTCTTTTTGATGAAATACTCCACTGCTTTCACATCGTGGTTGGTCACCTTTTCTTCTTCCTTGATGGCTTCGGCATCGGCTACTGACCAATCTTCGTAAATTTTGCGCAGGCCATCCCAATCGTCAAAATCCATCTCTTCCAATTGCGGGAGTGGCATTTTTGCCAGGGCAATGAAGTACTCGATTTCAACTAAGGTGCGGTAGCGAAACAGCGCTGATTCGGAGAAAAAACGTTCCAATTCAGACGTTTTATTACTGTACCTTCCGTCAACGGGAGAAATGGCTGTGAGCATCGGTTAATTTATTGGTATCCTACCTGAAAAATGAAGGGGCAAATTTACGAAATTAAAAGGAGTAAAATTCCGTTCTATGCCATTCCCATATTTTGTAATTTCGGTGGAACAGAAAGAGCATGAGAACTTTTTTTAAAGATTTACGACTGAGTTTAAACGCCTATGGCAGAGCGTTTAAATTTATTTTTGACAAAGGACTAGCAGTGTATTTCCTGTTTCCATTTGTTTTTGTTTTAATCATCTTTTTCGGAGGATATGCCATAATAGACCAATTCACTTCTGCAACCGAACTCTGGTTTAAAGAATTGATTGCCATAGACAGTTGGACCTTCGCGGGAGCGGAATACATTGGTACCGCTATCTTTTGGCTGATCTGGTTTGTCTTCAAAATCCTGTTTTTTGTGGTTTTTCGCTTTGTGGGCGGCACCATCGTATTGGTGTTGATGTCGCCTGTATTGGCGCACTTGTCTGAACGAACAGAAAGAATCATCACGGGTCGGGAGTATCCTTTTACCATGGACCAATTGATGCGGGATGCGGTGAGGGGAGTGGTTATCGCCACCAGGAATTTTGGTTTTGAACTGATTTTTATTGTGCTCTTTTTTCTCATCGGGTTCATCCCCATTATTGGTATCATCAGCCCGTTTGCCTTGTTTATTGTGATGGCATTCTTCTATGGCTTTTCCTTCATGGATTATACCAACGAACGGCAGCGCATGAGCATGGGAGAAAGCAGTCGGTTCATTAAAAAGCACAAAGGCGTTGCGATTGGGAACGGATCTATCTACGCATTGATTCTACTCATTCCTTTTTGTGGGACGTACCTGGCAGGGTTCGCTTCTATTCTGGCCGTTGTTGCAGCCACTATGGCAACGCTGGAAACGGACGAATACAAGCAGATCGATACTGAACTGAATCAGCGGGCTGCAATTGAAAATGAATAGTTAAGAAAGGGGAGTTATTTTTTGCCCTTGCCTTCTACAGGAGTCCATTCCTTCTTGGCGAAAATGCTGTCGAAATAGTTTTGAAACTCAACCAATTCATCGGGAACATTGAAGCGGGCCAAGGTGATTTTCTTGCGCTTGTCTGCATTGAGAACGGTTGTGGTTGAAGGTAAATCAGTAACCGGACCATCGTAGGTATCTTTCAAACTGTACAAGTTGACGGCTTCTGCTTTTTTAAGCAACATGTCCATTTCTTCTTTGGTCGTCTGCGTGCTGAAGAATCCTATATTGTCTACGAAATGCTTGCCCTCATAAAGGGTGTAGCCGCTTTTGTAAATCTGTAATTTATACGCAGGGCATCTGCCAAAGCAGGGCGTGCGCTCAATACTCGCAAATAAGGAATCGGGAAAATTGACCTTTGGGGCAGGGGTGTCTGGCTGTGGAGGTCTTGTTTTTGCAGGCTTCTGTTGCTCGTTTGCCTTAACTGGTTCTGTCTTGGCACTGGCATCGGTCATTGGTTGAGCACTTACCTTTTCAGTTACCTTACGATCGGTGTCAGTAACCACTTTTTCGGTATTGTCGGTTTTGGCTGTGGTAGCTTGTTTGTCTTTGGAAGATTTACACGCGCTCATGGTGATGAGCAACACAAATGCCAATCCGAAGGAAGTCGATTTTAAAGTGTTCATGCCTTTACGTTTATACCGATAAGTCAAAAAGCCTGCCAGAACAGGTTGCTTATTTTTTCGGAGTTTGTACTCCTCGTTTCTTGGCCAGATCCTCCAGGCGTTTTTGGAAGCCCGATTTCTTGTTAGAAGAGGGTTTCTTTTTGTTGGCGTTGATCTTAGCGCGTATCGCATCTTCGTTGATGAAGAAACGTTTCACCACAAATTGCTGAGACATCGTGATGACGTTGGCCATCAGGTAATAGTAGCTCAGACCTGCCGAGTAGTTGTTGAAGAAAGCCAACAACATGACGGGCATGAAATAAATCATGATTTTCATCTGTGGCAATTGTCCAGTGCCTCCGCTCATTTGCATGTTGTACTTCGTGTAGAAGAACGTAGAGATGGCCATTAGCAGGGTAAACAAGCTGATGTGATCGCCATAGTAAGGGATTTCAAACCCCAGCTCGTAAATAGAATCGTAGGAAGATAAATCATCTGCCCAGAGAAAACCTTCTTGCCGAAGTTCAATAGAGGACGGGAAAAAGCGGAACAGCGCATATAGAATGGGGAGCTGCAATACCATTGGAATACAACCCGCCATGGGGTTCACACCCGCCTTTTTATACAGCGCCATAGTGGCTTGCTGCTTTTTCAGTGGGTCTGGGTTGTCTTTGAATTTTTCTGTGATTTCTTCAATGTCCGGTTTCAACACCTTCATCTTGGCACTGGAGAGGTAGTTTTTGTAAGTCAGCGGGAAGAGCACCATCTTAATAAGGATGGTCAAAATCAAGATGATCATGCCGTAGCCCAAGTTGGTGTTGTTTTCCAGGAAGTTGAAAATGGGAATAATGGCCCATTCGTTCACAAAGGCAAATACTGCCCAACCCAGGTCGATTTGATCTTCCAGTTGAATGTCCAGGGCTTCCAACGTTTGAAAGTGGTTGGGCCCAAGGTACATCGTCATCGGGAACGATGGATTGGCTTGCGAGCCAAGAGGAACAGACATTTTAACGGCCATTGACTTGGTGTAGTTGGCCGCGTCTTGTTCAGGAATCTCTTCCGTCCAGGCTTTTCCGTTTACTTTACTGAAACTAACATCATCGGCAATGATAGCAGCTGAGAAAAATTGCTGCTTCATCGATACCCAGTGAATCTTAGCTTCTAACTCTTCTTCATCGTAACTGCGTTCTGAAACGTAGTCAGGTTCATCCTCATTGTACTTGAAATAGACCGTTGTGGCGTTGCGCTCATTCTCCAGGCCTTTTTCCTTTTTCAATGCCCACATCGACCAGTCGAGCTCAAACAAATTGTCGCTTGCATCTACAACTCCGTCCAGGCCAACAACATTCAGATCGAAATCCAATTGGTAGCTGTCGCCTTTTAAGCCATATACATATTCAATGTATTGGTCAGGAGAAGCGCCTTCCAGACGGAAGCGAATTTCATTGTTCTCTTCACCAGCGACACTGAACGAACTGCCTACCGGAGTGAAATAAAATTCACTTGACTCCAATTCCAGGTTTTTAGATACCCAAAATTTAAGGTTGAACTTACTGTGCGCCTCTTCAAATAGGAGGAGGGGTTGTTTAGTGTAAGTGACATAATCCTTTAACTCAACAGAAACAATTTGACCACCTTTAGTAGAAATGGTAGCCCTTAATTTTTCGTTTTCAATGGTAAAGTAGTCTGTGTTGCCTTCAAAGGCTGCCGAAAATGCACCATACTGCTGCTGCAGTTGTGCATTTTTTAAGGAGTCTTCTACTGCCATTGCACCGCTGTCTACAGGAGTTGCAATGTCTGTTTTGATTGGTTGGCTTAACGCTTCCGCAAGTTCTTGTTGCGTCTTTGCTTTTTCCCTATCCTGGGCTAAGCTTTCTTGCTCTTGTTGTACTAAGGCGATTGAATCCTGGCGAGCCTTGATGACTTCTTTTTCTTCATCGCTTGGCTGTGAAAACCAAGTAAATACCAGTAAAATCGCTCCAATTAATACAAGTCCTATGACCGAATTTTTGTCCATTCCAGCTCTTCCCGTTTTAAGAATTTGGCAAAGATAGTATTATATTATGTGTGATGTGGCGTAAGGTGGGGATTGCAGCATTAGGCTACTGTTGCTGGTACTTTAACGCAGGCATTAACAAAGCTTACAAAAAGTGGGTGGGGGTTAGCAACAGTACTCTTGTATTCAGGGTGGAATTGAACACCAACAAACCAAGGGTGGCTCGGTAGTTCTACAATTTCAACCAAACCGTTCTCAGGGTTTATTCCTGATGCGACCATGCCTGCTTCTTCGTAGCTCGATAAGAATTCGTTGTTAAACTCATAACGGTGACGGTGTCGTTCTGAAATCTCGGAACTATTATAAATTTCGGCCACCTTAGAGCCTTCAACCAGTCGGCAAGGGTAAGCACCCAAACGCATGGTTCCACCTTTGGCGGTGATCGTTTTTTGCGATTCCATGATGTCAATCACAGGATTGTCCACTTTGGCATCAATTTCGGTAGTATGCACAGTACCGTCCAAACCAACAACGTTTCGTCCGAATTCGATAACAGCACATTGCATGCCCAGGCAGATACCGAAGAATGGAACCTGGTTTTCGCGGGCGTATTTAATGGCAGTGATTTTTCCTTCAATGCCTCTCGAACCAAATCCGGGAGCCACCAAAATGCCATTCAATCCGCTGAGTTTCTGTTCAACCGTATCTTCAGAAATGGACTCTGAATGAATCCAGTGAATTTTAACCTGTGTTTCGTTGGCAGAACCGGCATGCATAAACGATTCTGCGATGGACTTATAAGAGTCTTTCAACTCCACATATTTTCCAATCAATCCAATGTTTACAACCGATTTTGACTGGGTCAGTCGCTCCAGAAACCCCACCCAATTGGCCATATCTGGCTCATCGTTCAATGGAAGACGAAGTTTGTCCAAAACAACTGTATCCAATTCCTCCTTCTTCATCAGGAGTGGTACTTCGTAAATACTTTTGGCATCAATCGATTCAATGACTGCACGCGGGTTGATGTTGCAGAAGAGGGCCACTTTTTGACGCAAGGCCTGGTTGAGTGGTCTTTCTGTGCGACAAACCAGCACGTCCGGCTGAACGCCTAAAGACAGCAAAGTTTTGACTGAATGTTGAGTCGGTTTCGTTTTGAGTTCGCCTGAAGCAGTCAAAAAAGGAACCAATGTGAGGTGAATGGTCAAGCTGTTGTTGTCGCCCAATTCCCAGCGCAATTGACGCATGGCTTCTACATAGGGCAGGGACTCGATGTCACCTACTGTTCCACCGATCTCTGTAATGACGAATTCAAATTTGCCTGTTTCACCCAATTTTTTGATGCACCGCTTTATCTCATCGGTGATGTGCGGAATAACCTGAACCGTTTTGCCGAGGTAATCTCCACGCCTTTCTTTGTCAATTACCGACTGATAAATTTTTCCAGTCGTGACATTGTTTGCTTGCGAGGTGGGCACATTCAAAAAGCGCTCGTAGTGGCCCAGATCCAAATCTGTCTCAGCGCCATCATCCGTTACGAAACACTCACCGTGCTCATAAGGATTCAAGGTGCCAGGATCGACATTGATGTAAGGATCGAGCTTTTGAATGGTGACCGTATAGCCACGAGCTTGCAAGAGTTTGGCCAGGGACGCAGAAATAATGCCCTTTCCGAGCGAAGAGGTAACACCTCCAGTAACAAAAATATACTTACAAGAATCTGACACGTTAACCCCTATTTGAATGGTTCAAAAGAAGCCTCGAAATTAATAAGAATTGGGTAGGAATTAAAACTTTTTTGGCTAAAGTTCAGACGCAATTGGTCAGAGTTTACGCTTTGTCAACCTTCTTTGGTTGGCCTGGTTAGAAAGTCCAGCTCATACCAAAACTTGGCAGAATGGGCAGCTGATTTACGCGCTCAAACTCAACCCGGTCGAAGTAGAAGATATTTTCTCGGTCGTAAGCGTTGGTAACGCCCACATTTGCCTCTAATACGGAGTTCTCAGCGATGACGAACCTGCGCTTCAGGCTGAGGTCCATTCGGTGGTAGAAAGGCAGACGGCCACCATTCAGGCTGCCGTATTGAATGCCAAGGTCTCCATTGGCCGTTGTCAGGTCCGTGTTAACCCCATCTTCGGTGAAGGTATAATTCTCGTAATATCCTTGAGTTTGGGTGAAAGGAAAGCCTGAACCAAGGTTCCAGCGAACACTTGCTTCCCAATTACGTGTTTTTCCAAAGGTTAAAGAGGCCAGGAAGTTAACGTTGTGTCTTCTGTCAAAAACAGGGTTATAACTGAGATTGCCATCCCAGCGGTCTACTCGAGAAAGGGAATAAACGGTCCAAACACTCAGGTTGTTGCTACGGTATTTCAGCACAAAGTCTATCCCATAAGCATTTCCTTCTTCGATAATGAAGTCTTTTTTGAGCGAGTCTGGACGGTCGAGGTTGTCAGAGTCGTCATTGAAAATCTTGTTTCGATTGAGGTTGGTCAACTGGGAGAAATTCTTGTAATAACCTTCTACATTAAGGCTGAAGTTTTTGTTCAAATCCATCTCTGCTCCAAGGATGGCGTGGTTGGCCTTTTGCAGTTTGTGGTTAACATCACGCGTTGTGCCGTTTTGCTGAGTAAATTCTTTTTGTAGATTGTCTGGCCCCGAAAGGAAGCCGTAAAACAAGTTCACAACATCCCGGTCCGAATTGGCACTGATCAAGTTCTGAGAGTAGACACCCCCGGCAGCTTTCAATCTGAAATTATTGCTGACATTGTATTTGGCTGCAAATCTGGGCTCTGGAGAAAAGGTCTCCAGGGATGCGTAATAGTGACCACGGAAACTAGGTTCCAGAATCAAATTCCCTAAGGTCCATTTGTACTTGAAATAACCTGCCAATTCAGAAGTGTTTTCTCGTTGCTGCAATTGACGGCCTAACTCGTTGAAAAATGTAAAATCGGTACCAAATCCAAGGACTTCCATGCCGTACTTAATCTCATTGTCACGCATGAAATAGGTGAAGTCAAGTCCGAGGTTAAAACCATCAATGTGGCTTGTGCGGGCAGGAAGGTTCGTTTCTTCCAGGGAGATGTCATAGGTAGAATAAGAGAAGTTTCCTTCAATCAGTACCGGTGAGCCAGGAGGAACAATTACAAAATTACTACCGCCTCCAAGGTTTTGCCAATTCAAATCAGAAACGGCTTGATAACGCACCTGGTCGTTAAAGCTGAAGCCGAAAACATTCAGTTTGCTACCATTCGATCCATTGAAGGAAATTTTTCCATAGATGTCATCGAAGGAGAACGGGAGTCCGTCTTCATCAACATATTTGTAGAACAACTGAGAGGACTGATCGAGGTAAGATTTTTTTCCGGAAAGCACATAAGAGATGGAGCTTCCACCAACTTTAGTCGGTTTTTTTAGTGGGCCTTCCAACAACAATTTGGCACCAAACGTACTAGCACTGACTTTGCCCGAGAAACGATTCTTGTTTCCATCTCGGGTGGTGATGTCCATAATAGAAGAAATACGGCCACCATACTGAGCATTGAATCCACCAGTGTAGATGTCAGCGTTGCGCATGATGTCAGTATCAAAAACGGAAAAGAGGCCAATCGAGTGAAAAGGATTGTAAATGATCATTCCGTCCAATAACACTTTGTTTTGGATAGGGGAGCCACCACGAATGTATAATTGTCCCCCCTGGTCACCGGTAAAGATGACACCAGGCAACACCTGAAGGTACTGTGCAATATCAGCTTCACCACCAATGGAAGGCAGTTTTTCAATATCCTTGGGAGTGATTTTTTCGACCGACACAATCGTCTGTGTTCGGGCTTCTTGTGTCTCAGCTGAAACGCTGAAAGTTTTTAGCGTAATCGCCCGTTCTTTGAGGTACAATTTACGGTTGAGGATTTGCCCGTCTTTGATGGTGACTTCTACTCGGGTAGTGTCAAAGCCCAAAGAAGAAACTGATAAGGTATAGGTGCCTCCGGGAATTCTCGAAATTGAGTAATATCCATTGACATCAGTGGCCGCTCCGAAAGTGGTTCCATCTAAATAAACATTGGTAAAAATCGATGGCTCGCCAGTTTTTGTATCGTATACAAAACCTCTAATGGTTGCATTTTGCGACCACCCTGAAAGGGAGAGGATAAGAAATAATGGCAATAAGTATGGGAGTAGGCTTTTTTTCACAGTCGTGTACTTCTCGTTGGAAGATGTCAAAAGTAGCAATATTTCACAAATGTGGAGGATTCGGTTGGCTTATTGAAGTGATGATTTATTGGAAGGCAAAATAAGCACGTGAACGGCAAAATATGGGAAGGGAAGGTCGATAAAGCGGGCGAAAAGGGTTGTGCAACTATGGTGCGTCTTTGGTTTTGAAATGCTTGGATTTATTTGAAATGGATGAGTCAGCGGGCTGAACCGAGGCACTATCGAGCCCAACTCCGGACCAACAACCAAGAGGTCGGAGGTATTCTTTAAGATCGGCTTCGCTGCCGATAGTCGGTAGCTTTTCAATGGCCTCACGACTAATTTTTTGAACCGATGTTTGAACTGTATCTGGGGCTTTCGAATCCGTCCAACAGGGATGTGGATTGAGGATCTCCTTCTCTAAATAGATTTTTTGATTCAATGTTTTTCCCGCCTTGACTGTGATTTCTTTGGAAAGTGTGTCGAACCCAATTGAAGTCGCTGTCAATTGGTAAATACCTGCAGGAAGCTTCCCAATGGCATAATATCCATCTACATTGGTGGTCGTTCCAAAAGTTGTCCCTTGTAAGTAAACATTATTGAACATAAGAGGTTCGCCAGTCTCTGCTTCATAAACAAAACCTCTAACAGTAGCATATTGTGACCATGCGGCAGAAGAGGTCAAAAGGAAAAGGAAATAAAGGAGGAGGTTTTTTTTCATGAATATCACAATTTGGTACCAACCAAGAATAGCAATAATCTGCGGTAAATGGGAACGCGAATGTTGGAAGCGACCACATGGGTTACTGGAAGGAGAAATACAGGGGCAAGCGGTGCAAGCCATCAACGAGCCAACGAAAACTACCCGTGGAAGATTTTAAAAAGCAACTCTTTTAAAAGTTCACCATCGGTCGCACTCACATTGTTAACACCCTTCGAGCGCAAATCGTAATCGCGCAGGTTGCTGATAATGGCAACCGATCTTTTCGCATTGTAATGTCCGGCAGCCTGGGTGTAAACCTTGACGAAGAATGGATGAATTTTTAGCACTGAAGCTACATTGCGCTCAGACCGGTCCTTTAAGAAATGGTAGCTCAACACCTTGACAAAAAAGGAAAAAAGTGTACTCAGTGTCACTACCAGTGGATAGGATTTTGGATTGTTGGCGAAAGCCATTGCAATTTGATTCGCCTTCACAAAGTTGTGCTTGGCAATGGCATCTTGCAACTCGAACGTATTGTACTCTTTGCTGATGCCAATGTTTTTCTCAATGTGGTCGGCATTGATTTCTGAACCCTCCGGCACACTGATAAAAAGCTTTTCCAGCTCGTTGGTGATTTTACTCAGATCGGTTCCAAGGTGATCGGTAAGCAACAGGGCTGCCCTGGGCTGAATCTTGTATTTTTTTGACCGCAGGTATTGACTAATCCAATCCGGGATCTGGTAGTCATACATCTTTTTGGTCTCTAAAAAGGCCGTGCTTTTTGCCACCAACTTCGTAAAGGCCTTGCGCTTGTCCAGCTTCTTGTACTTGTAACAAATGACAAGAATAGTCGATGGTGTAGGGTTTTCAAGGTAAACCTCCAGCGCTTCAATTTTTCGAATGTTTTGGGCTTCTTTGACAATCACCACCTGGTGACTCGCCATCATTGGAAACCGTTTGGCGTGTTCTATGATGCCACCAGCATCAGTTTCCCGACCATATAAAATCACCTGATTGAAATCGCGTTCAGCTTCCTCAAGCGCGTTCTGAGCAATGAAATTGGAGACGGCATCAATGTAGTAGGTTTCCTCTCCACTCAAAAAATAAACGGGCTGATACACCTTCTTTTTCAGGTCAGCCATTATCTGGTCAAAGGTCATCCGAAACGAAGGTGTTTAATGGAACGGCCGTTGTTGATGATTTCATTAAGTGAATCGATGCCAATCTGGATTTGTTTTTTGACAAATTGCTCCGTTACCAAACGATCTTTTTCTGCGGTTTTAATGCCTTCTGGAACCATGGGCTGGTCACTGACCAACAACAACGCTCCCGTTGGAATTTCATTCGCAAAACCAGTAATGAAGATGGTAGCCGTTTCCATATCTATGGCCATGCAACGAATGCCGCGCAAGTATTCTTTAAAGTCTGGATCATGTTCCCACACACGCCTGTTGGTGGTGTACACCGTTCCGGTCCAATAGTCCAATTCGTGTTCGCGGATGGTGGTAGAAACCGCTCGTTGCAGGTTAAAAGCAGGCAATGCTGGAACCTCCTGTGGCAAGTAGTCGTCTGATGTTCCTTCACCACGTATCGCAGCGATGGGGAGAATGAGATCGCCCAGTTCGTTTTTCTTTTTCAATCCACCACATTTGCCCAGAAACAGGACCGCTTTGGGTGAGATGGCCGTGAGCAAGTCCATGATGGTAGCGGCATTGGCACTGCCCATACCAAAGTTTATCATGGTTATGTCTCCTGCCGTAGCACTGTGCATGGCTTTGTCTTTACCTTGCACGGGTACCTTGTGTATATTTGCAAACAGCTCGACATAATTGTTGAAGTTGGTCAGCAGGATGTAGTTGCCGAAATCCTCAAGCGCCACACCAGTATAGCGAGGTAACCAATCTGAAACAATCTGGTCTTTATTCATAGAGTTGTATTGGAAAAATGGAACGACTTAATCTGCCCGAATATCCCTTCAAAATTAGTTCTACTGATGGTAGAACCCAAATTTTTGATGGTGTTCGAAAAAAATATGTGACACTAACTCCTGAGGAGTGGGTGCGGCAGCATTTTGTCGAATACCTCGTGCACGAAAAAGATGTTCCGCGCTCGCTTATTGCTGTTGAAATGCCACTCAAGTATCATAAACTGAACAAAAGGAGTGATATTGTCGTTTATTCAAAATCAGGAGCACCCGCACTGATTGTTGAATGCAAGGCTCCACACATTAAAATCAATCAAAACGTGTTTGATCAAATCGCGCGTTACAACCTCGCTTTACAAGTGCCCTATTTGGTAGTAACAAATGGTATGGAGCACTTCTGTTGCTTGATTGATAGGGAAGTTAGGAATTACCGCTTCCTCGACTTTCTGCCTGATTATGAGCAAATAAACCGTTAAATTTGCAGTTCTTAAGTAAGTTAAATGCAACTACGCAGTACATTTCTGTCCATTTGTCTCCTGGGGGTGGTACTCACTTTTTCGGCATGGCCGATCACCTCGCTAAAAGCGCAGGAAACAAAAATTAATTTCTACCTGAAATCGTTGATTGATGGCGCTGAAGCGGGTGAAACCATCCACTTGATGGTGCGAGGCGATGTGCCCAAAATCCGTACAGAAGTAGAAAGTCGGGGCGGGTTGTTTAAATACCAATTTCGGAATTATGCCAGCCTAACGATCCCATTGGATGAAATAGCAGGATTGGCACAGCAGTCTTTTGTTGAACGCCTCGATATTGCCATGGGCAAGGGCCAGCCACTGAATGACCGTTTATTAATTAATAACAATGTTATTCCCGTACACAATGGAATTGCTCCTTTACCCGAAGCTTATACCGGTGCAGGGGTAGTGTATGGTGTGATTGACGCAGGGCTGGAATTGCAGCATCCAGACTTTCACTATCCCAACGGCAACACACGGGTCATCGAAATTTGGGATCACACAATGGGTTTCGACCCGGCACGCACACCTTCTTATGGCTATGGTCAGGTTTGGGACAGCAGTGAAATAAATGCTGGCATCTGTCCGCACCAGGATCAATTTCTGTCCTATGGGCATGGAACTAATGTGACCGGTATCGGGGCTAGCAATGGCCTGGCTACCAATAACTTTAAAGGGGTCGCGCCAGATGCAGAGTTGGTCATCGTGTCTACCAATTTTGGCTTGAACAACTGGGCGATTACCATCGCAGAGGCGGTCGACTATATCTGTCATGTAGCTGATTCTTTGGGAAAACCATGTGTCATCAATGCCAGCGTTGGAAATTACATGGGGCCGCACGATGGAAAAGATGTGGCCACCCAGATGATTGAAGATATCCTGGATGAACAGCCCGGTCGCATCATGGTATGTGCTGCCGGTAATTCTGGAAATGTTGAGCCTTATCATTTGGGATATAATGTCACTTCCGACACCAATTTTACCTGGTTTGAATCAGAAAATTTTCTCATTCTAGGGTATGGGGGTGTGTTTTTTGAAATCTGGTCCGATACGAATGACTTTAACAATGTGCTGTTTGCCATCGGGGCCGACAAGGTAACTGGAGGCTATGAGTTTAGAGGCAACACTCCATTTGATGGTATTAGCAACCGACTCAATACGTTGGTAGCAGATACATTGAAAAGTTTTGACAACAACATATTGGGCATCGTTCAAACTTACGCGGAGGAGGTCGATGGGCGTTACTTTATGCAGGTGGTGTTGGCCCAACCCGATTCCAGTCAATACCTCTATCGATTGATGACCACAGGGCAAGGACGTGTGGACGTTTGGTCGAAACAATATGTAACATCACAATGGGTGGGTACTTCCGATATAGTTTCTACCAACCTGCCGGATAGTACCATTTTTCCAGACATAGTCCATTATAAGATTCCGGATTTGGAGCAGTCAATCGTTGACAATTGGGCATGTTCTCCCAAAGTTGTAACGGTAGGGAACTATGCGAACCGCGATAACTACATCGATATTGATGGCAACCTGCAAACGTTCTCTAACCTTGCCGGAAATATTGCCGATGATTCCAGTTGGGGACCCAATAGAAAAGGAAATGTAAAACCGGAAGTTGCGGCACCGGGAGAGATCACTCTGACCGCAGGGAAATACTCTCAGCTGGCTACTATTATGGCTGTTTCATCGTTGCGGTGGAGGATGTCCCAGGATAGTCTGCACAATCGGGCGGGAGGCACTTCGATGGCTTCTCCTGGAGTAGCTGGTATTGCTGCTCTCTTCTTGCAAAAATGCCCCACGGGTACTTACGCGGACTTTATACAGGCGTTAACTTCTACAGGCAAACAAGACGCTTTCACAGGAACTGTTCCCAACGTGCGTTGGGGGTATGGCAAGGCGGATGCATTTGCGGCTTTGACCAGCACTAATTTTATAAGTCCCATCATCGCGCCCACCGCAGACATTTGTGAAGGGGAGTCTTTGACCATGATATTGGACAATTCGTTGGCCACTTACCTTTGGAATACCGGAGACAGCACGAACACCATTACGGCTGACACCTCAGGTTTATTTTACGCAGCTTTGGTTGATACCAGAGGGTGCGAAGGAACTTCGGATAGCTTGTTGCTGACAGTGCATCCCAATCCCGACCCTCCTGCTTTGGTGGTGACAGATACAAATGTGCTTTGCGCAGGTCAAACAGCTACTTTGTCTTTGCCCAATACATTTGGTGCCTACGACTGGTCCAACGGGACGCATGTTAACTCGATAACCGTTTCAACAGCGGGCGATTATTGGGTAAAGGTATCGGATGCTTATTGTTCCGCTTTTTCTGACACAGTAACCATTGAAGTGTTGGATGCCCCCGCTGTTCCAACTATTTCTGATGTAAATGGAGTGCTTTTTTCTTCGCTTGTTCCGACTGCCAGTTACCGTTGGTTTCTAAACGGGCAGCTGATTGCAGGTGCAAACGATGTTTTTTACGAGCCGCTGCAGAGCGGAGTTTATAAGGTCGAAGCCTTTTTTGACAACGGGTGTGCCAATGTTTCTTCCGAGTACCAAGTGTTTTTTACTGGCCTGGTTGAGCAGTCGGAGGGCGTAGGACTGCGCATCTATCCAAACCCAACGGATGGAAAAGTTTACTTGGAAACAATGGGGCAATCGCAAGCATTTTTTAACGTTAAAATGATGAATGCTCTGGGAGTTTCGTTCCATTCAAGTGTGTGGACTCCTGCATCCAATACCGATCAATTACAGTTGGATCTTTCTGAGCAACCCTCTGGGATTTATTTTCTTCAGATCACTTCCGGCAAAACGATGACGGTACACAAAATCGTTAACCGCTAAAAAGATTCATGCCGAATGATTAGATGTTTCACCCTGTATTTTGTGCTGCTTTGTTGCGGGATAAATGTTGCTTTTGCGCAATCCAAATTTCCCAGGGGAGTGGATGGGGTTGAATACTTTAAAATGCCTACAGACATCACGCCTGACGATTACCGACACAACATTATTATACTGAAGGTACGGGAAGAGTTTCGCAATGCTAGTCATGGCAACGGAATTGATCATCCTAGGGTACAGGCGGTTCTACAAGAAATATCAGTCAATTACGTCCGCCAAAAATTCCCCCAATCAAAAAGGGTTGATTATAAAGTAGCCACTGCCGGAGAACAGCCAGTAGACATTTCATTGATTTATGAATTGTCTTATTCTGGCAACACGCCTTTGGAAAAGCTGATCAATCAACTTTTGGCTACAGGTACCTTTATGTATGCTGAGCCGGCCTACGTGTTTCGAACGACTTTTACTCCTGACGATCCTGAAATTTCAGAGCAGTGGCACCTAGCCAAAATAAAGGCTTTCGAGGCGTGGGATATTTCTCAAGGCAGTTCAGATGTGGTGATTGCCATAGTAGACACCGGCACCGATCTGGACCACCCCGATTTGCAGGACAAATTTGCTACCAATGCAGCAGACCCTGAGAATGGAATAGACGATGACAACGATGGTTTTGTAGACAACTTCTTTGGCTGGAATTTCTTTGATGACAACGGAAATCCACAGAGTGTAGGAATTGATCACGGTGTACATGTTTCTGGTTGTGCCTCGCCCACCACCAATAATGGAACCGGCATTGCAGGGCCTGGGTTTAATTCAAGTCTTCTGGCAGTAAAAGCGGGCAGTGGTTTCTCCATTCGGTTTGGGTACGAAGGCATTGTGTACGCTGCGGATCATGGTGCTGATATCATCAATTGCTCTTGGGGTGGCGGGTTTTCTGGCCAGTTCGGACAGGATGTGGTTGATTATGCGGCATTAAATAAAAATGCCCTGGTTATCGCAGGGGCGGGTAATGGAAATACCGACAGGCTGTTTTATCCTGGCTCTTACCGCCATGTTATGAATGTGGCCGCGACCGATGAAGATGATTCGCGGGCGAGCTTCTCCAACTTTCATTATTCCGTAGATATCTCTGCTCCTGGAATGAGGATTTATTCTACCAAGGATGAAGGGAATTACGGCTTTGACAATGGCACTTCGATGGCAGCACCCATTGTGGCTGGTTGCGCTGCGATTGTCAAAGCGGTTCATCCCAACCTTACCGGCTTGCAGATTGGAGAGCAGCTAAAAGCAACTGCCGATGACATCTATAGCATTGCTGGCAACGACACGTTACTGGATAAGTTGGGAACAGGGCGGGTTAACCTGCTGAATGCTGTGGGCAACATTGCCTCGCCTGCAGTAGTGATGACGGAGCAGCTGATTACAGACAATGATGATGATGCTTTTATTCCCAATGACGTCATTGAGATATCGGGTGTTTTTACCAATTACCTGAATGCTACCGGAAATTTAGTCGCCACTATTTCCACTACCTCCACCGCAGTGGATATCCTTGATGGGACCAAAACATTGGGCGTTATTTCAACATTGGCCACAACAGACAATTATGCTGACCCTTTTGTTCTGCAAGTGAATGAAACAGCAGAACTCAACGAAGAAATTGTTTTGGAGATTGCCTTAACGGATGGAACTTACAGTACAAAAGCTTTTGCCCAATTGATGGTCAATGTTGATTACCTCAACATTAAAATCAACGAGGTACAAACTACCGTCACCAGCAAAGGTGTTGTCGGTTACAATGTCCGTCCGCAGCTGGAGGGGCTTGGTTTTAGCTATGGCACTTACGGTTCTCTTTTTTATGAGGCCGGGCTGATGGTTGGTGTTGCCACCAGTGCGCGTAACAAGGTCGTAGATCTGGTAAGAGGAGAAGATAATATTGCCGCTGATCGGGATCTGGTGCCAGTGGAGAATGTGGTAAAAATAGAACCTCCGCTCAGGGCGGATTTTGATGCACAAGGAAAATTTGACGACAGCAATGCGCGGCTGGAAGTCATTGGTTTGGACATCACCCACAAAGCTTTTGCATGGGAAAAAGCAGGTCACCGGAAATACGTCATTTTTGAATACGACATTACCAACAAAACTTCGGAAACGTTGCAAAACCTCTACGCAGGTATTTTTGCCGATTGGGACATTATCAACGCTGCTGAGAACAAGGCTGATTACGATAGCTTCCGTTACCTGGGCTATACTTTTAGCACCGGAGCGACTCCGGTTCATGCTGGAATTCAGTTGTTGACACCATATCCTTTTTATGTGTATTCGCTCGACAATACCACCAGTGGAAACGGGGGTGTCAGCATGTCGGATAGCAACAACTTTAGTACAGATGATAAATTTGTTACCCTCACCACCAATCGGTTCACGGCAGGAGGTGGTTCGGGAAGGGATGTGGCACAAGTAATAAGCACCGGAGGATTGTTATTGCCGCCAGGGGAAACCGTGACTGTAGCTTTTGCTTTGATGGCTGGAGATGATCTGGCCGATTTGCAAAACACGGCAGATTCTGCCTACAAACAATACAATGGAAAAATTCCCAACGCTAATTTTGACGATGAGTTTATCCTGTATCAAAATTACCCCAATCCCGCAGCCAGTTTTACTAAAATTGAATTTGATTTGAAGGAAGAGCATATGATACGTTTGAGCCTCCAAGACAAGTCGGGACGGGAGGTGCGAACCCTCAAAGAAGGAACCACCCGCAGGGGGAGACATGCTGTTTTGCTACAAACCGATTTGCTCAGTGCCGGAAACTACTTCTACACCCTGGAGGTAGAGGGAAAGACACAATCCAAGCGGATGATAATTGTGCGTTGAGAAATGTAAAACCCCCTTTTAAACGGTGCTCAAAATACCGTTCCTTTTACCCGTCTGAAAGCCAGGTGTTTTGTACGATTAAAATTTATTAAATTTGTGCCTTTTATATTATCACAATGGAGCTTAAGGATATACTTTCGATCGCTGGAAAACCGGGACTTTATAAGTTAGTCGGTCAGATGAAAAATGGAATTGTAGTAGAATCGTTGATTGACGGAAAACGTGTGCCGGCATATTCTACTGACAGGGTAAGTGCACTGGAAGATATTAGTATCTACAGTGATGACGAAGAGGTATTGTTGGCAGTTATTTTTGACAGCATCTTCGAGAAGGAAAATGGAGAGAAAACCAAGTCCCATAGTGGGAGCTCTGACGAGTTAAAGGCTTATTTCTCTGAAATTTTGCCTGACTATGACAAAGACCGGGTATACGTTTCGGATATGAAGAAAGTGCTGCGATGGTACAACCTGTTGCACGAAGCCGGTATGCTGATTCAGGAAAAACCCGAAGAGGAAAAAGAAGAAAAACCCGAAGAAGCCAAAAAGACCACTAAGAAGAAGAAAGTAGCGAAGGCTGCCAAGAAAGAGGACGTGAAGGAAGAAGAAAATTAGAAGCCCCTTCGTACACGACATTTCCAGCTTAAAAATATGTACTCCGCACAAATTGAAGTTCCTGCCAGAGGGGAAAGGCGTTTTTTGCCAAATGATCTAGTCATTGATTCTTGGCTGAAGGTCGAACCTTATTTCGAAGATTTAAAGAAACGTACCATTGGTTCATTAACTGAACTGGAAAACTGGTTGCTTGATAGCAGTGAGTTGGAAGCAGTTTTTGAAGAAGACATGGCTTGGCGCTACATCAAAATGAACATTGATACGACCGATCAGGCGTTGATGGATTCATTTCAGTTTTTTGTAGCGGAAATCGAACCCAAAATGGCTCCTTATGCCGATGATTTCAACCGAAAACTGGTTGACTCGGAATGGTTGGCTTCTTTGGACCAGGAGAAATACCGGATTCACCTACGTCAAATCAAAAAAGCCATTGAGCTTTACAGAGAGGAGAACATCCCTTTGTTGACGCAACTTCAAACCGACTCTCAAAAATTTGGAACTATAGCGGCAAAAATGTCCGTGACAGTGGATGGTGAAGAATTGACCATGCAACGCGCTTCGAAGTACTTGCGCAACACTTCCAGAGAGAAGCGGGAAGAAGTGTTTCAAAAGATGAACCTGAGAAGGCGGGAGGATTTTGACAACCTCAACGAATTGTTTTCACACTTAGTGGGATTGCGCGATGAGGTTGCCAAAAATGCTGGTTACGACAATTTTAGAGATTACAAGTTTGATGCTATGGGGCGGTTTGATTACACCGTTCAGGACTGTCATAACTTCCACGATTCCATTCAATCGGAAATTTTGCCCATCGTCAATGGATTTGCCATGGAACGAAAAGCAAAATTAGAATTGGACAACCTCAGGCCTTGGGATACTGAAGTAGATATTTCAGGAAAACCAGCCTTGGAGCCGTTTAAGGACGAGGCCGAGTTGATTGAAAAAACCGTGACTTGCTTTCATAAAGTACGACCTTATTTTGGCGATTGCATGGAAATCATGCGTCAAATGGGGCATCTTGATTTAGAATCTAAAGCTGGAAAAGCCCCAGGCGGATTTAATTATCCCCTCTACGAAATTGGCGTCCCGTTCATTTATATGAATGCTGTTGGCTCGTTTCAAGATGTTGTAACCATGGTGCACGAAGGTGGCCACGCGGTGCATTCATTCTTGTCGCGTAACCTGGAGTTGACTGCCTTTAAGAACCTCACTTCGGAAGTGGCAGAGTTAGCCTCCATGAGCATGGAGCTAATTTCCATGGAGCACTGGGATGTGTTTTTTGAAAATGAAGACGACCTGAAAAGAGCACGCAAGGAACAATTGACCAAGATTATTGGAGTGTTACCCTGGATTGCTTTAATCGATAAGTTCCAGCATTGGGTGTATGAAAATCCAAAGCACACAACAGAAGAGCGCACAGCTAAATGGCTGGAGATGCATGGTCAGTTTTCCAACGATGTGGTTGACTGGACGGGATTTGAAATGTTCCGGGAGCAAAACTGGCAACGGCAATTACACCTGTTTGAAGTGCCTTTTTACTACATCGAATACGGTATGGCGCAGCTAGGAGCTATAGCCGTGTGGAGAAATTACAAAGCAGATCCTGAAAAGGCGTTAAACCAATACACAGAAGCGTTGAAGCTGGGTTACACCAAATCAATTGGTGAAATCTACGAAGCGGCAGGAATCAAATTTGATTTTTCTGGAGAGTATGTGCACGAATTGGCAGATTTTGTCAAATCCGAGCTAGCCAAAATGGACTAGGCTCTTCCTAGATTATATTTACTTCCGGACTCAACTTAATTCCGAACTTGTCAGAAACGCTGGTCTGAATGTCCATGGCCAATTGCCAGATATCATTCCCTACGGCATTGCCATAATTAACAAGCACCAAAGCTTGTCTGGTGTGCACGCCATAATCGCCTAACCGTTTGCCTTTCCATCCAGTTGCTTCAATGAGCCAGCCCGCAGCAACTTTGGTCATGGTGTCCGAATTTTTATACCCAACAATGTCTGGGAAGTCAGATTTTAACGCTTCAAATTGCCCAGTAGGAATCACTGGATTTTTGAAGAAACTGCCCGCATTTCCAATTTTAGTCGGGTCGGGCAACTTGCTGCGCCTGATGTTACAAACGGCCTGACTGACAGAATGAATGTTCGGTTGCTGAATCCCCATCTCTTCCAATTCTTGTTCAATGGAGCCGTAAGAAGTGTTTAAGTGCTCTTTTTTGTTGAGTCGAAACGTAACTGTGGTGATAACGCATTTGTTTTTTAGCTCACCCTTAAAAATACTTTCCCGGTAGCCAAAATTGCATTCCCCTGCTGAAAAGGTTTTAGTGGCACCTGAATCGATAAAAACAGCTTCTAATTCGTGGAAAATGGCCTTAATTTCTGTACCATAAGCACCAATGTTTTGCATCGGAGCAGCGCCAACATTTCCCGGTATCAGGGAAAGGTTTTCCGCTCCTGCGTAATTGTGTTCCAAACAATAGAGAACAAACTGGTGCCAGTTTTCGCCCGCTCCAACCCGCACATAATAATGATCTGCATCTTCGCCTACCAGTTCCTTGCCCGTGATGTTGACCTTTAACACCAGGCCATCATAATTCTGAGTGAACAACACATTGCTGCCGCCACCAAGAATAAGTTGATTCATGCCTTGAATCTCCTTTTGCTGAAGGCATTCCCGAATTTCATCTACAGAGGAAACTTCTGCAAAATACCGGGCATGGCTACTGATGCCAAAGGTGTTGTAGGACTTGAGAGGGTGCTCAGTTTTTAATTCCATGGTAGCACGGTTCGTTGTAATTTCAAATGTATTGAATTCACAATCTGGTCTTGAGGAAGTTGAATGAATGTCTTCAACAAGATGGTGCTGATAAAATCTTCGTACGTTTGCAGCTCAGCGAAAGAGACCACCTGATTCCATCAGTTTTTAGCGATGAAAAGCATTTTTTGTACCGTCACAAACGACCTGGTTTACGACCAGCGCATGAACCGAATCTGCGCTTCACTGGTGGCGGCTGGATATGACGTTACCCTCGTTGGTCGAGAGCGCCCTTTTTCCAAACCCCTTTCCGAAAAAGTGTTTAAACAAGCACGCCTCAAGTGCTGGTTCGACAAAGGAAAGTTGTTTTATGCCGAATACAACATCCGACTCTTCTTGTTTTTGATGGGGAAGAAAATCGACATTATTTGCGGCATTGACCTGGATACGATTTTACCAGCGCATTTCATTTCCCGTATGAAAGGCATCCCGATGGTTTACGATGCCCACGAGTATTTTACCGAAATGGAAGAAATTGTCAGGCGGCCATTGGTGCACAAAGCCTGGAAATGGATCGAGCGGTTTACAGTGCCCAAAGTGAAGTATGGATACACTGTCTCCAATGGATATGCAGGATTGTTTCGTGAAAAGTACGGTGTCGAATTTGAAATAGTGCGCAATGCAACAGTCTTGAAGGAATTGCCTGAACGCACTGCTACTGAGCCTTATATTTTGTATCAAGGTGCGGTGAATGAAGGACGGGGGTTGGAAGAAACTATCCAGGCAATGCAGCACATCGATTGTCAATTGTACATCTGCGGATTAGGGGATGTTTATGAAAAATTACAGCAATTGGTGCAAGAATTGGGGCTGACAGAAAAAGTCATATTTCACGGGTATGTAGAGCCGGATAAATTAAAATCCTTCACGATAAATGCCACAATTGGCTTGACCATTTTTACCAACAAGGGGCTAAGTAATCAGTATTCACTGGCCAATCGATTTTTTGATTATTTCCATGGAGGTGTGCCACAAATTGCCATGGAATACCCGGAGTACGTGGATTTCTGTAAAAAGTACGAAGTGGCCGAGTTGATTCCTGCTGTTGAAGTGGAGCACATTGTTGCTGCAGCCAGGAAGTTGCTCGAAGACAAGCAAAGGTATCAGGTGTTAGCCGCCAACTGTCTGGAAGCTAGAAAATTCAATAACTGGCAAGAAGAGGCGAAAAAGTTACAACGGCTCTACGCACAAATCCCGGATTAATTCTTCGAGCAGACGAAAATGATTTCTTCCGGCACGAGGCCCATGCGCTGCTGATCTCCTTGTTCAAAATGCTGCGCTTGCTTCTCCTGATTTACTTCAAATCCCACCGATTCCAGGCGCGTTACGAAATCTTCCCGGTTGTAATACCGTACATGATCTTCTTGTCCGAAGAGCCGAAGACGTTCCTGTGGGTCGGTTATCGTGGGGTCTTCAACTGTTGGAGTTTCCCGATGCGGCACTTGCGTTAGAAGTTTGCCGCCTGGTTTCAGGATGCGGTACAATTCCCGCATTCCCGCAAGGTCATCTGGAATGTGCTCAAAAACATGGTAGCAAATAATCCAATCAAAACGTTCGTTCGGTTCTTCAATTGAAGTAATGTCGTAATTGCGATCGGCCAGTTGACTTTCATAATCAGTAGTGATATAGGATGGGCCTAGCCTTTTCCTAAGCAATGGCCCAAGGCTTTTGCTGGGAGAGAAGTGGAGCAAGGCAGGGTTGCTTGTCGGATCGAGTCGTGGTTCGAGGTAGAGCCAAAGAAGTCTTTTTCGACTTAGGCTACCACATTTTGGACACAAAAGATCTGCTCCATTGAGGTGAATAAATTTCGAAAAATCATTTTGGCAAATCGGACAATGAACATTGTTTCCGCGGTAGGCTAAACTGTACAGCCGCCTCAGTCCTGGCTCCAAAGACCGAAGAACAGGGTCTGGTAAAATGGCAAGAATCAACCGTTTGAGCGAGGCGTACATAACTATTTCTCAGCAATTTCAATTAATGTCCCCAGCTTGAGCAGATCAAAATTTGTCAGTTTGGGGGCAGTAGAGGAAAGGTTCTTTTTGATAGCGGCTTTGCGGAGTTGGTAATACCAGCCAAACAGCCCCGTAAGGCCCAACTTCTTTAACCTGCGGTAGTAACCGTAGATTTTAATGTCTTCATCTGCAAACCCACTTTCAATGATAAAAGATAGGTTTTTAAGTCCCTGCCGTGTCTTGTTCATGAATTCATCGGACGATTCCAGGCCGATATGACAAAGTGGGTTGGCAACATGCCTGATAGGGACACCTTTGGACTTTAGGTCAAACCCAAGTAAGGTGTCTTCGTGCCCATATCCTTTCAGCTGCTCGTTGAGTTTGGTAGCCAATTGAATGTTGCGGGGAATAAGGTAGTTGTTGGTCAGAAAAGAACGATAAGGCGTTTTTTTACGCTGCTCACAACCGATTGTTTCTCTCTCAACGCCATACAGCCAACGCAGGTGTTTGGTTCCATCCACGGGCGGGTTTGCCTGATACGTGCGGCCACCATATAAAACATCGGAGGGGTTTAGCTGGTCAAGGTAGTTTTGAATGTAACGATCAGAGACCACTTCAGAATCACAATCTACAAAGAGTAGGTAGTCGTATTGGGCGGCCTCAGCTAAATGGTTCCTGATTTTAGAGCGCCCATAGTTTTCGGGCAATTCCAGGTAAACGGTATTGGACAAGTTGGCAATGGGAGCATTTATCTTTTTAAACGCATCGTTGGATGCATCATCATAGCAAAGCAACTCAAAATCTATGTTGGCTTCAGTGCACTGACGGTGCAGTTCGCGCACGAAACTAACCACATCAAAGTTGAAGATGGGGACTAGTATGGAAAGCATCTAATGCACAATTAAATGAGAGGAGTAGCCGCAGTCGCAGTATCAATCACCCGTCCGTTTTCACATTTTAAAGTGCGGGAGCGGTGTTTTTCCATCAACGAGTAGTCATGAGTAGCCATTAATATAGCACGGCCATTGTTGCTAATGTCAATCAGTAGGTTTAAAATGCTGTCAGAAGTCTCTGGATCAAGGTTCCCTGTGGGTTCATCAGCTAAAATTACATCGGGATCATTGAGCAATGCACGGGCAATGGCGACCCGTTGTTGTTCGCCTCCGGAAAGCTCATGTGGCATCTTAAATCCTTTGGTCTGTAATCCGACTTTTTCAAGCACATTATTGATTTGTGCTTCCATCTCTTTTTTGCTTTTCCACCCTGTGGCGCGCAGCACAAAAAGCAGGTTCTCGTTGACCGTGCGATCGGTCAATAATTGAAAATCCTGGAAGACAATTCCCAGCTTCCTTCGCAGATAAGGGATTTGCTTGGACTTAATGGAAGGCAAGTCAAACCCAGCAACGGTTCCAGTGCCTTCAGTTAAAGGTAAATCTCCATATAAAGTACGCAACAAACTGCTTTTCCCAGTGCCCGTCCGGCCAATCAGATACACGAATTCTCCCTTCTCGATGTTGAGGGAGACATCCGATAAAACCAGGTTTTTTTGCTGAAAAATTTTTACGTTGCTCAGAGAGATAATCGTGTCGAGCGCCATAGTTCGAAATTTTGGCAAAGGTATAATTATTTTGAGTGAAACCCCGTTGTAATAGTTGTGCATCACTTAATCTGTGATTGCATTCAGGAAGGAAAATCCCGGTACTTGTTCAACATTGGTGCGTTGAAAACTTATAATGGTTGTCCCGATGCCGGGGGCAAAGCTTCCTAATTTTAGCAACTATACTTAGACGAATCTACCGTGAAGGAACGATCATTTATTGCTCCATTTTTATTTCTGTGCCTGTTACGTGTCTCGACCACCACTGTTGCACAGCAAACGACTGTTCATACATCTGAAATAACAGCTTATAGTCAGGGCCAGGAGCTCTATGACAAAGAGTTGTACGGTGCTGCGTTCGAACAATTTCGAATGGCGATCAAGCAGGTGGCAGACGAAAATTCAGAGGTCAGCGTAGACGCTGAATATTACGCAGCCCTCTGTGCCATGAAACTCTTTAACAAGGACGCTGAGTATCTGCTCACGCAGTTTGTTCTGAACCATCCTGAAAGTCCCAAGGTTGGTGATGTGCATTTTCAATTGGGTAAATACAATTACCGCAAGAAGAAATGGGATCGCGTTCTTGCCTGGATGGAGAAGGTGAATACCTATTACCTGAGCAGCGAAGAATTGGCCGAATATTATTTCCAAACCGGTTACAGCCATTTTCAGCTTAAGAACTATGAAGAGGCGAGCAGGAAGCTCTATGAGATCAAGGATGTAGAAACGATTTATTTTGCTCCGGCTCAGTATTACTATTCACACATTGCCTACGAGCAAGGGAATTTTGAAACGGCTTTGGTCGGATTCAGACAACTCCAATCAACAAGCACATTTGGTCCGATTGTACCTTACTACATTGTACAGATCTATTACAAGCAAGGGCGCAATGATGAGCTGATTGCTTATGCAACGCCTCTGCTCGATTCAATCGTGCCAAAGCGAGAGGCTGAGATTGCCCGCCTGTTGGGAGAGGCGCATTACAACAAGGAAGATTTTGCAGCAGCCATTCCTTTCCTCGAGAAATACCAAAGCAAAGCACACAACCTGACCGATGATGATCGGTACCAGTTGGCTTATTCTTACTACCGGACGGAAGACTATGGGAAAGCCATTTTGGGGTTTTCTATGTTGAGTGGACGAGACAATGCACTGGCCCAAACCAGCCTCTATCATTTGGCTGATTGCTACATGAAAGACGGCAAAAAGGTCTATGCAAGGAATGCGTACCTAACGGCTAACAAGATGGATTATGATCTTCAAATCAAGGAGGATGCTTTGTTTAAGTATGCGCAGCTTTCCTATGATTTATCCTACGACCCCTATGGTGGTTCTATCGAGGCTTTTAAAAGATACATTGAAGAATATCCTGGGACCAGTCGTGCTGAAGAAGCTTATGACTACCTGGTCAACCTGTATCTTTCTTCGAATGACTACGATGCAGCCATTGCCTCTTTGGAAGCGATGGATAACTTGGATTTGAGACTAAAAGAGGCGTATCAACGCGTGACTTATAACAAGGGAGTAAAGCTTTTTCAAGCTGGCAATTACGATAGCTCCGTAGGCTATTTCTTCAAGTCGCAACATTATCCGGTTAACGGGACATTGGAAACATTGAGCAAGTATTGGACAGCCGAAGCGCATTACCGCGATAAAGACTATGCCAGTGCCATCAAGAGTTACAAGGACTTTATTTTCGGTTCACGTGCCGTCTTGCAAAAAGAGTTCAACCGTGCCAATTACAACATCGGTTATGCTTACTACAAGCAAGAGCAATATCAGGATGCCGTTCAAGCCTTTCGCAGGTATGCTTCTTTCAGTACCGAGGGAGATTCCATTCGGTTGAGCGATGCTATGTTAAGAACAGGTGATTGTTATTACGTGATGAAGAATTATGGCTTGGCGGTAGATTATTACGGCAAGGCGGTTGAAATGAATCACCTCGATGTGGATTATGGTTTGTTTCAGCAAGGGATGGCGTTTGGATTTGATGGAAGGTTGGATGACAAAGTAGCCACTATGAATCGGATGTTAAATCGATTCCCTGGATCATACCTTCAGGATGCCGCTAAGTACGAAATGGGACGTACCTATATTCGAAAAAATCAGTCAAAAGAGGCTATTGCTTACATGCAGCGTGTGGTGGACGAGCATCCAAAGAGCAGCTATGTGCGACAAGCTTTGGTGAGCATTGGACAGACGCATTACAATGCGGGAGAATTTGACAATGCTTTGGCTGTTTTTACAGAGATTGTCAACAAGTATGCAACCTTGGAAGATACCCGAGAGGCACTGAAAGGTATTCAAAACATTTGCACGACAATTGGAGAGCCGCAACGTTACATTGACATTGCCAAAGGATTGGATTATGTTGATTTGTCTGCCGTTGCCGAGGATTCTCTTTATTACGAGTCAGCTTCCCAGCCTTACTTTGATGATAATTGCCCTCAGGCCATTGTAGCTTTTGGCAATTACCTGGAGAAGTTTGATACTCCCGTTTACGCTGTGAAGGCGCACCATTACCGTGGCGAGTGTCTGTACAAGAAAGGTGAGTTCGAAAAGGCGTTGGCCGATTTCAATTTTGTGGTAGAACGCCCAACGAATGAGTTTACACAAGACGCATTGGTGAAGGCATCAGAGTTGAATTTTACTGCTGGAAATTATGAAGTGGCGGCAGAGCAATTCAAAAAACTGGAAGGAATTGGAGGTTCAGGAAATGAGGTGCAGGATGCCCGAATCGGTATGATGCGCAGCTACTATGAGATTGGAGAGTTTGAGCAAGCCATTGCTTATTCAGACAAGGTTCGAAGAAATTACAAAATTGATGACAACCTCGAAGCGGAGACGCACCTACTGAAAGCACGCTCGCTGCTGGCCATGGAAAACACCAGTCGCGCCATGATTGAGTTTAGAATTATCGCAGACGGTGCCAGTGCAACTTACGGTGCTGAAGCGAAATATCAAATTGCGGCTTTGTATTTTGACCAGGACCAGCACGATTTGGCGGTAGAGGAAATTTACCAGTTGGTCGAACAGTATAATTCTGAAGCAGAATGGGTCGCCAAAGGGCTGATATTGTTGGGTGATATTTATGTCATCAAAGGAGAAGTCTTCCAGGCAAAAACAACCTACAAAAGCATTGTAGACAATTACCCCGGAGAAGATTTGAAGGAAGTTGCCAGCAAAAAACTAGAACTGATCATTGCTTCTGAGGCGGAAGACGAAAATCAACCAGAAGAGGAAGAATTAGAAGTGCCGTTAGAGATGGAGGTTCCAAAGGAAAAGGTGCCACCGATGGAAGCTGTTGGAAAAGAGAAGGAAACGGACGGTAAAAAAACCAATAACTAGCAGGAGATGAAGTCGAATTTGAACATATATTTCTTGGCTTTGGCCTTGTTGGGTGCTGGCAGTGTTTGTGCGCAACAAAGTTCCATTGATGCTGATACAGTCAAGAACAAGGTTTTTGTGCCGGTTGATTACATTCCGACATTGTCAGAGGCATTCAAAATCAGTGAGCTTCCAACAGTGATGGACTCAGTTCCGCCCAAACCGACTCCAGATTATGCGGTTGTTGGCCGTCAGTTGCCGACTGTTTATGAGATTGATACCATCAAGGCTGCAAAAATAAAGGGAGAACCATTGAATGAGTTGTACCGCTCTTATGTCAAAGTGGGCGCAGGTAATTACAAAACTTCGATGGCCGATGTGTATTTGAATACGGTTCGTTCCAGAACTCAGGCCCTTGGAGTGCGTTTGAAGCACAGAGCGTCTTCGGGCGAATTGGACGGAGTGGGGCAAAATGCTTTTAGCAACAATGCTATTGGCGTTTACGGAAGACGGTTTTTAAGAAAACACACAGTTTCCGGCAACCTCGATGGATCGCGTGATGTGGTGCACTATTATGGATACAATCCGTCAGACTTTCAGGATTTTTCTGAATCGAGCACGGAGCAAGTGTATTGGAAGTGGGGCGGACAAGCTGCCATTAAAAGTTTCTACAAAGATTCGGCTCAGTTGAATCACAATGTGAACGTGGGCTATTACAATTTGGTAGACGGAGATGACACGCGTGAGCAACGAGTAACGGTTGATGGACAGTTGACCCGATTCTTTAATAACGAGCAATTCATATTGGATGCAGGCTATGATTTTAACAGTGTCAGCTATCCATTGACTAATCTGTACGGTGATTTTCTGGATGATAATTTGGAAAATAACATTGTTAAAATTGCACCACAAGTTGTATCACGGGGCGATAAATGGCGCCTTGCAGCTGGAATGAAAGCTTTTGGTCAGACCAACTTCGATGGAACCACGTTTCATTTTTATCCCAACGCTTATTTTAAGTACAACTTGATCAAGGACATCATCATTCCTTATGTTGGAGTAACCGGAGGCTTGGAACGAAATACATTGGACCAATTCCGCCAAGAGAATCCTTTTATCAGCGGACGTTCAGTCTTTCTACGCACAAGCAACACCTTGTATGATGTATATGGAGGGTTTAGAGGCGCTTTCAGCTCGAAGATATCCTTCAACCTACAGTTCTCCCGCTCACGCATCGAGGATATGCCCATGTACGTCAATCCAAGGCTGCCCGGAACGAACCCTTTAGTGGCCAACAACAAGTTTAGAGTTCTTTATGACACAGTCGAAGTCATTAACCTCAATGCTGAAACAAGCTACCAGATGACGGAGAAGGTGAAGCTGTTGCTTCGTGGGGATTATTACTCCTACAACACGGAAACAGAATTTGCCGCATGGCACCGACCAGACTTTGCCATAACAGCCAGTGGAATGTATGATTTGCGCGACAAGGTTGTTTTGAGAGCAGACATTTTTGGAATCTCCTCGCAATTGGCAAAATCATATGATCCAAACGAGGGCGATGAAGCGTATGGAAACGGAGTGTACGGAAAACGCCTGAAAGGTGTAATTGACATTAATCTGAGCGCAGAATACCGGTATACGAAGCAACTTTCGGCCTTTATTCAATTGAATAATATTGCCGCCATGCGATACAACCGTTGGAACAATTATCCTACTCAGGGATTCAATGCATTGGGCGGACTTTCCTACAAGTTCTGGAAGGAGTAAATTCGACCATTTACAACGATATTTTTTTGTTAATTAAATGTTGATAAACCACCTGATTTTTCAGGTGGTTTAGGCGTTTTAGAGGAGTCAAATTCTTACCTTTGTAAGAGGTCAAATTATAGATCATTTTAAAGCAAGAATATGAGCGAAGAACCCATAGGAGATAAGCCCCAAAACACAGAGTATTCAGCGGATAATATTCAGGTACTCGAAGGTTTAGAGGCAGTTCGAAAACGGCCTTCGATGTATATCGGAGATGTGGGAACAAAAGGGCTTCATCATTTGGTGTATGAAGTCGTGGATAACTCCATCGATGAGGCGCTGGCCGGGCACTGTGATGAGATCCTTGTAACAATAAATGAAGGGGATACAATCACCGTTCGTGACAATGGACGGGGTATTCCTGTTGATTTCCATGAAAAAGAACAACGGTCTGCACTGGAAGTTGTAATGACCGTGTTGCATGCCGGTGGTAAATTTGATAAAGGTTCGTATAAAGTTTCTGGAGGGTTACACGGTGTTGGTGTCTCTTGCGTGAATGCATTATCGACACACTTGAAGGCGACTGTTTTCCGTTCTGGAAAAGTTTATGAGCAGGAATACGAAAGGGGAGTCCCCCAATATTCTGTGAGGGAAGTTGGTACCACTACCGAGTCTGGTACAGAAGTTACTTTTACGCCCGACCGAACTATTTTTCAGGTAGTAGAATACTCTTACGATACATTAGCTGCTCGTTTACGTGAGCTTTCTTTCTTGAACAAAGGCATCAACCTGCGTTTGGTCGATAAACGACAAAAGGACGAAGAAGGCAATGAGATTTCTTCGAAATATTACTCGGAAAGAGGGCTGGTTGAATTTGTTCAGTTTCTGGATGCATCACGTGAGACATTAATTGAAGAACCCATGTACATGGAAGGGGAGAAAAATGGTATCCCTGTCGAAGTGTCCATGCAATACAACTCGTCTTATTCCGAGAATGTATACTCCTACGTAAATAACATCAATACAAGAGAAGGTGGAACACACCTCGCTGGTTTCCGCTCTGGTTTGACGCGTACACTCAAGAAGTATGCGGATGAATCGGGCATGCTGTCCAAACTTAAATTTGATGTTGCCGGTGATGACTTTCGGGAAGGTCTGACGGCAGTTATTTCTGTGAAGGTAATGGAGCCTCAGTTTGAAGGCCAAACCAAAACCAAGCTGGGAAATGCTGAAGTTCGGGGTGCGGTGGATCAGGCTGTTAGCCAAATGATGCAAAACTACCTGGAAGAGCATCCCAGGGAAGCGCGAATGATTATCAGCAAGGTGGTATTGGCTGCTCAGGCACGTCACGCTGCGCGAAAAGCGCGGGAGCTGGTACAACGCAAAAGTGTGCTTTCAGGAACTGGATTGCCGGGTAAACTGGCAGACTGCTCTGAAAAGGACCCAGCTCTTTGCGAGATTTACCTGGTTGAGGGGGACTCTGCGGGCGGAACAGCCAAGCAGGGACGGGATAGAACCTTTCAGGCTATTTTGCCGCTTAGAGGAAAGATTTTGAATGTTGAGAAAGCCATGCAACACAAAATCTTCGAGAACGAAGAAATCAAAAATATTTACACCGCATTGGGAGTGTCGGTTGGAACCGAGGAGGATGCAAAAGCATTGAACCTGGACAAGCTGCGCTACCATAAAGTCATCATCATGTGTGATGCGGATGTTGATGGTAGTCACATTGCTACATTGATCCTGACCTTCTTCTTCCGATACATGAAAGAATTGGTGGAGAATGGGTATATCTACATTGCTGCTCCACCTTTGTACCTGGTTAAAAAGGGTAAAGAAGAGCGTTACTGTTGGTCTGATGATGATCGCGATAGAGCCATTATGGAACTCAAAGGTTCAGGCAAAGACAGCAGTGTTAATGTGCAGCGCTACAAAGGTCTTGGAGAGATGAATGCCGAGCAATTGTGGACAACCACCATGACACCTGAAAGACGCACGTTGCGACAGGTAACCATTGAAAATGCAGCCAACGCAGATGCTACCTTCTCCATGTTGATGGGGGATGAAGTTCCACCACGTAGAGAGTTTATCGAGAAGAATGCGAAGTACGCTAAAATCGATATTTAGAAATCGATATATATTGAATAAAAAAATCCCTGCATCATAATGATGCAGGGATTTTTTATGCGTATTTATTTAATACTATTCGATAAAGGACTATTTCAATATGGTGACAGTGCCACCATAATCCCTCATTACATTTTCTTCTTTGACTTTGACTTGCCAAACAAAAGCTTCCCCAGCTCTTACCGAACGGCCATTGACTTTTCCGTCCCATTCCTGGTCGTTAGAGTTGGAAGAGAAAATAACGTTTCCACTACTCTTGTCAATAATTTGTAAATCAAACTCAACATTGCTTCTTTTCAGCGCATAGGGCAACCAGGTATCATTTTTCGAATCACCATTTGGTGTGAAAGCCTGCGGAGCAAGTAGGTTGTAGTCTTTTGAAACACGTACCTGCTGATAGCTGGTGTCAGCACATCCTAGCTCATTAACTGCAATCAACTGCACTTTGTATTGCCCTTTGTAGCGGTACAAATGTTTAGGACTTTCTTTAGTAGATGAAATGCCGTCTCCAAAGTTCCAAATTAGCTGGGTGTTGGCATTGTTGTCTTTCGCATTAAAAACTAAAGAAGGGTCATACTGTTGCTGGTTGCTGTTTTCCCAAGTGAACGCAGCGCCAGGCTTAGGGTAGACCGTGATTTCTTGTGTGAAACGATCAGCGCGCTTCTGCGCTTTGTTCGCGTCCACACTTACTTTATAAGTTCCTTCTGAATCGAATGAGTGAACCGCCAAAGCACCATTTAGAATAGCACCGTCATCGAAGTTCCAGGCGTAATTGGCTTTGTCTGTAACTTGGTTCAGTTCAAAATTTACCAATTCTCCGACACAAGCCGTTTTAGGACTATTAAATGCGGCATCAACCTTTTCAAGTTTGGCTTCGCCTTTGTCCGAGTTAGCCGGTGCAGTGATTGCTGGAGGAGTGTTCAATGGCTCATTTTCATTCGTTGTCGATTCCTGAGCATTGACTGCTGCAATTGTTGCAGCCATTGCAGACTTCGATTGCGAAGTGCTTTCACCTTGTGGAGTGGATTGCTCTGAAATAGTTTGGCCTTCTTGCACAGCAGTGTTTGCGGCAGTTGTCACTTCTTCTTGTGAATGGTCGGAAGGAGCTACCGTCATGAAGCCCACAGCGGTCGTAACATTGTTCAATTCGGCTTCAGTCTTAGCTGCAGCAATTTCTTGGTTGGTCGGTGCTTCAGAAGATAAATGATCATTTACCATGTAAAAGGCAGCGCCTGCCAACAATACTCCACCTGCTAATAAGCTGTAGAGGTAAGAACCGGACTTTTCAGCAATTGGGGCTATAGCAGCCTGATCCAAACGCTTTTCCAAATCACTCCAATCGCTTGAATTATAAGCAACTTCGTGCTGCTCCAGCGACTCCTTGATCTTTTCGAAAAATTGATTATCTCTATTAGTCATCGTGTTTTGCCAAAATGGCTTTAAATGCTTTCTTCAAATTTATTTTCGCCTTCGATAGGTTTGACTTGGAAGTGCCAATACTAATTCCCAGTTGTTCTGCAATTTCTTTGTGCGAATAACCTTCAATGACATAAAGGTTAAAGACCATTTTATATGCAGGGGATAGGTTTTTTACCTCTTCCAGGACGCGTTTTACTTCAATGTTCGCCATCACTTCTTCATCCACTTCTTCCGCGGATTCATCTTTGATGCGATCGATGTAATCAGAATCTACTACTAATGACGAAGAACGATTTTTGCGAAAAGAATCAATGGCCGTATTGACCACTATCCTTCTTACCCAACCCTCAAAAGAGCCATTCCCGCTGTAATTTTTGATGTTTGCAAACACTTTGATAAATCCGTCTTGCAACACATCTTTTGCTTCATCATTATCAGAAGCATAGCGCAGGCACAACCCCATCATCTTTCCGTACAACTTTTCGTATATCCTTTGCTGGCAACGCCTATCACCTTTGACGCAACCCTCTACAAGGATATTAAATTCATCTTTTTCAGCTGTACCCATCTCAATGTCTAGCTTTAAGACGTTAGGGATTTTTTAAGGTTGCTTATAAAACGGGTATAATTCACACTTCGTCTGACCGCTTGGAAATAGCAACGCAATGAGGTGATTTCAATTTAGAAACTGGGAGAACTATCCGAGACGTTATTTTTTATCGTCAGGCCCTGCAACGGTTACACTTCCAAGTACTTCTTTCAGAATACCTTCAAAATCGCGGTAGCGGATAACGTAAGCATAAACTCCGATTGGCACTTTGTTGGAGGTGTTATTTACGCGGCCATTCCACATCTCAGCAAGTGAGCGTGACTCAAATATTTGATTGCCCCAACGGTCATAGATAAACATTTGGTAATTGTCAACAGAAATCTCTCCAACAGGTCCAAACAAATCGTTTAAGCCGTCTCCATCAGGAGTAAACGCATTTGGAACATAAAACGTTGACTCAAATTCAACAGTGATTGGAACAGTTACCTGGTCTACGCATCCATCTTCGTTCTCCACAAAAAGAGTCACCTGATAGATGCTAGGCTTGTCTTCATATGTGTCTTCAAATGTGTGAGAGAACCACTCTTCTTCAGTTACAAGGCCATCATCAAAGTTCCAAAGAATCGAGCTGGCACCAAGGGACGTATTTTTAAACTGAACTGTCCTATTCAAGCTCGTAGGTTTAGGTCCAAAGTCAAATTGTGCCGTTGGATTTGCAAAAGTTTCTATGTAACAATCTCGGGTGTATGAAGAGAAGCAGTTTAGATCGGATGTTACGTGCAACGTGATGTCATGACAACCAGGAGCTTCAAAAGTCGTTTCCAATTTTCTTTCGTCATGGCCGAAGAAATTCTCATTGTCAAAGCTCCAGAGATAAGTGTATCCCGGTTCGACTTTTGCATCCATGGTAAACTGAGTGGTCACTGGCACACAACCTTCGATTACGCTTGCGTTAAAACCGGATAACGGGTAGTCTCCAACGTAAATGGTAACATTGGCTATTCCAGGTTCTGTCAAACATTGGTCGGTAACCGTCAATGTATATGTAGTCGTTTTAACTGGTTTTACCGTTTTTCTTGGACCAAAACCAAGATCGTTGTTCCATTGGAATGTGTAAGAGAAAGGGCCGCCAATACCGCCACTAGCATAAGTTGAGAATGTAACACTGTCACCTATACAGATAGTATCATTGCCTGTAGTGACAGTAGTAATGTCTCTGTATCCTCCAACTTGTAGCCAAACCGAATCAATGGCTGGAGGGTTAGTGCCACAGAAGTCTGTAACAGTAACATGATACCAGGTGGAGGCGCCAGGTGAAACTGTTGGGCTTGGCCCAAAGCCAGCTCCATTGCTCCAGGCGTAAGAGTAAGTGCTGTCACCACCACCACCTTGTGCAAATAAGAAAGCATCATCACCAAGACATATGGTATCTGGCGAAACATCAATTTCGGTAACTACCAATGGTTCCCGAACAATTATTTCTACATCCAGTGTATCACCAGGACAACCGTTTGTATCGGTCGTAGTGACGGTGTAGATTCTGGTCTGACTTGGCGAAACATACGCTGTGTCGCCCATCGCTCCATTGCTCCAACTGTAGTAATAAGGGGCAGTACCTCCAATTGAGCTTGCCCAAATAGGGGTTGTATTCGAAATGCAAATTGTTGTGCCTCCGCCCACGGTCGCCACAATTGGCGCAGGCTCGGTGACATTGGTTTGCATGACTATCGTACAACCGTTGATATCAGTTACAGTCACGAAATTTAATCCAACACTAAGGTTGTTGGCAATTTTGGCGGTTGCACCACTTGACCATAGGTAGCTATATGGAGGAACTCCACCAGTAGCAAATACTTCTCCGCTACCATCGCTAATGCCTCCAGGGCATTTAATACTTTGAACGTTGTCTATAATTCCGCCAAGCACTGCTGGTTCGCTGAGGGTAACACTTCCAGAGCTGAGCAAACACCCGTCTATAAATACATTGTAGGTTCCTATCGCCAAATTCGGGACAGTGTCCATATTCGAAGTGGAATTGGAAGTTGTTCGAATGGTGTCTCCGTTAGAGTCCGTCCATATATACTCCCAAAGGCCATTGCTGTTATTTATATTGGAAATGCCCACAGTATCTTCTACAAATATGATTCCGGTCGAGTCTCCATTACAGAGTACATCTATAGAGCCGGTCAAATTGAATACGGAATCAGGCTCATTGATGGAAGAGAAACCTACTGAAAGTGCTCCGTTACCACCATCAATAAATACCGTATAATTGCCTGCCGGCATATCCTTAAGCGTGTCTATCGGAACAGTTTTGGAGTTGATTAGGATGGTGTTATTACTTCCGTCTTCCCAGGTGAAAATCCAGGGACCTGTGGCAGCAAAAGCTGTATCTTCAGCGATAACCATTCCAGAACTGTCACCATTACAAACGACATCTACAGAGTCCATTACCGCAAAAGAGCAGTTCACAATTACTGTTACCGTATCCGAAACAACCGTTCCGTTACATAAGGTAGTAGAGGCTTCGTAAGATGTGGTAGTACTTGGACTCACCGAAATGCCCAGGCCCGTACCAGCGGTAGTATTATTTCCAAGGTTTGTCCAGGTGATAGAGCTGGGTGTATAGCGTGTGCTTTCATTAAAGGCAGTCCATTGAGTGTCATTTCTTCCGCTGTTAATAACAGCAACGGTACCGGTCGCATTGTGCAAGCCTTGTACGGCATTGCCTTGACCCCAGCCACACCAGGTCGTGGAAGATGTGCCTCCGGTAGGTTTGTTCGTGATGTGGTTCTCGATGATGTTGGAACCTTCATGCAACACGATTTGGAAGGTGCCACCGCCTCCGTTTAGCCCACAAGAGAAAAAGGCCATACCAATGTAGCTTACAACGAGTTTTCTGTTCGGAGCTGTGCCAATGGTTTGGTAACGAACCGTGCCCCCAGAACTTGGGTTCCAATCTTGCCATGGACCCATGATAGCATTTTTTGGAACATTGTTTACAGTGCTTGGAATGGGGACGCTATTATATAGATTCTGCCAGCCGCCAAACGGTTGGGTGAAAGAAATCCATCCGTTGGAACAAACATAGAATTGTGTGTAGTTTTGGCAGAAATAGCTAAACGAAAAACCGATGGGCAAAGGCCCTTGAAATGAGTCATCGGTGAGGAATATATTGGTGCCTAAATTGGATTCGGGTGCATAAGGAATATTTGATACTACGTAATTGTTGGTGTTTACAGAACCCGTAATGGTAGCCGTCAGATAAGCAGAATCTGGCGGGCAAATGATCGTGTCATTGCTCAAAGTAATTTGGGCCGTTCCCTGCACGAAAGTCACTAGCGTCAAAAGGGCCAAAAGTAATAACTGCTTTCTCATCTTCTTAAATGTTGATTCTGCCTAATCAAGCGTCAATATTGCAAATATAATACAGACTATGGTAACATGTCGTCTGATAATTCCAAAAACATGACGTCCGATTTTGATAAGGTTGCTTTGCTGAAGGCTACAGTTTGAAAGATTTCAGACTGCAAAAAACAATGAAATTTCCTAATTTAGCAGCCCCATTTTGGGGTACGTATAACTATCTAATCAAATCCACATATTTTTTAAGATGAAAGTAACTGTAGTAGGAGCAGGAGCTGTAGGTGCCAGTTGTGCCGAATATATAGCTATAAAAGATTTTGCCGCTGAGGTGGTATTAATAGATATCAAGGAAGGATTTGCCGAAGGAAAGGCAATGGATTTAATGCAAACTGCCTCCCTGAATGGGTTTGATACCAAAATTACGGGAACAACGAACGATTACAGCAAAACTGCTGGTAGTCATGTTGCGGTAATCACTTCTGGTATTCCAAGAAAACCTGGAATGACCCGTGAAGAATTAATTAGCACCAATGCAGGGATTGTTAAATCCGTTGCTGAAAGTCTGATTAAGGAATCTCCCAATGTGATCATTATTGTTGTTTCCAACCCAATGGATACAATGACTTATCTGACACACCAGGCAACTGGGTTGCCTAAAAACCGCATCATCGGAATGGGAGGGGCTTTAGATTCTGCACGTTTCAAATACCGATTGGCAGAAGCTTTGGAGGCGCCAATTTCTGACATTGATGGAATGGTCATCGGTGGACACAGTGATACTGGAATGATTCCTTTGACTCGATTAGCAACAAGAAACAGTGTGTTGGTTTCTGATTTTGTAAGTGCAGAGCGTTTGGAAGAGGTCAGGCAAGCCACCAAAGTCGGTGGAGCCACGTTAACTAAGTTGTTGGGTACATCGGCCTGGTATGCTCCTGGAGCAGCGGTTTCAGCCATGGTTCAGGCAATTGCCAACGATTCTCAGAAAATGTTTCCATGTTCTTGTCTGCTGGATGGAGAGTACGGCCTTTCAGATATTTGCATTGGAGTTCCTGCGGTTATCGGTGCGAATGGTATCGAGAAAATCGTTGAGATTGGCTTGAGCGCAGAAGAAAAAGAAAACTTGGCTAATAGTGCCGAGGCTGTTCGCAAAACCAACGGACTACTTTAGGTCACTGTTCCGTTGAGTTTTTGCAAAATGGAGTAATTTTTATGGACTAAAAAGCAAAGGCATCTGTTTCGAAACAGATGCCTTTTTTTGATCCAAATTGAAAAGGATGAGTTGGTGAAAAGTGCTGGAATGGTCGCAGTTTCAGGCTGTTCAGGCCATTCGAATTAAAGTTGGTATATCCTAAATTCTTATCTATATTTGCAGGCTCTAAAAATTAGACAGATACATTAATAATTAGTAGAAATGCAAAACAAAGGTGCTATTTCGGTCTTTACCATTCTGTTGGCACTTGCGTGTATTTACCAGCTTTCATTTACGCTGGTAACAAGCATGGTTGAGAGCGATGCGGAAACCGAGGCAATCAGAAAAGTTGATTCTGTGAACCAAGTGGTTGTCGATTCGTTAACAGGTGCTGAACGCGAGAAGGCAATTGGTCAGTTTAGAACCAACTACCTGTTGGAGATCGGAAGCGAAGAAGTATATCCTTTATTGGGGCATACTTACAAAGAATGCAAGAAAAAAGAAATCAACCTGGGGCTTGACTTGCAGGGCGGTATGAATGTGACATTGGAAATTTCGGTGGTCGATCTCATAAAAGTGTTGTCTGAAGGCAGTACCGATCCCAAATTTATCGAGTCCATCAAAATTGCTCAGGAGAATCAAAAAGATGCCCAGGAAAATTTTGTAACGCTCTTTGGGCAAGCTTGGGACGAAGTGTTCCCTGGTGGAAAACTGTCGACCATCTTTCACACCCGTGAAAACAAAGACAAGTTTAAGCTCGAAGCAACCAATGAAGAAATTCTGGCCATTCTACAGGAAGAAGCGGATGCCGTGGTGAGTCGCACAGAACAAGTATTGCGAAAAAGGATTGACAACTTAGGAGTTGTGCAGCCGCAAATTCAACGTTTGGCTGGAACTGGTCGTATCATTGTTGAATTACCTGGTGTTAAAGATCAACGCAGGGTGCGTGACCTGTTGCAAGGGACGGCAAAATTAGAGTTTTGGGAAACTTACGACAATGCTGAGATTATTGGTCAGTTGCAACAAGCGAATGACATTCTGGCTCAGAAACAAAACCTTCGGTCAAAAGCCGCGAAAGGTGCTGAAGCAGGAGGTGATGATGTCACAGTCGATTCAGATGACACTGAAGCAGCAATTGATGCAGTTCCAAATGATACGAATGACACAAATAGCAACGTTGGTAATTTGGACGAATTGCTTGAAGGTAATTCTACTGACACCGGAGCTGCCACTACTTCAGAAGAAGGCCTTACTCCAGAGGAGATTGCAAAAAAATACCCTCTTTATGCAGTACTAAATCCGAACTTACAGCAAAACGGTGGCCAGCAATATGCCGGTGAAGGGCCTGTAATTGGTTCGGCTTTGATTCAGGATACTGCCAAGGTGCGTGAATACCTGAACCGTACAGATGTTAGAAGCGTATTTCCACGAAAGATTCGTTTTTTCTGGGGAGCTCAGCCGATTGATGAGAAGGGAAAATATGTTCAATTGTTCGCTATTAAGGTTACTTCCAATGATGGCAAAGCTCCACTAGAGGGAGATGCGATTAAAGATGCACAAGTTAGTGCTGATGTAATGGGCAACCCAGAGGTAACGCTTTACATGAATGGAGAGGGTTCACAGAAGTGGAAAAACCTAACAAAGGACAACATTGGTAAAAGCGTAGCGATTGTACTGGATAATCTGGTTTACTCTGCGCCTACTGTTCAGCAGGAAATTGCTGGTGGAGTTTCTTCTATCTCCGGACAGTTTACCCAGGAAAAAGCGGAAGACCTTGCGAATGTCCTGAAAGCGGGTAAGTTGCCTGTGCCAGCTCGTATCATTGAAGAGGCTATTGTGGGTCCAACGCTCGGAGCCGAGGCAATTAGCGATGGTTTGGCATCCTTCTTAGGGGCATTGTTGCTGATTTTGATTTACATGGTGTTCTATTACTCACGAGCTGGTGCCATCGCTGACGTTGCGTTGTTGGCCAACTTGTTCTTTGTGATGGGAGTCTTGACCTCGCTAGGAGCTACCTTGACACTACCTGGTATTGCAGGTATCGTGTTGACAATTGGTATGTCGGTGGATGCAAACGTACTTATCTATGAACGTATTCGGGAAGAGTTAGCGGCCGGAAAGGGATTGCGCCTCGCCATTGTTGATGGGTATCAAAATGCCTATAGCTCGATTATAGATGCCAACCTGACGACCCTCTTGACGGGAATTATCCTTTATATTTTTGGAACAGGTCCAATCAAAGGTTTTGCAACCACATTGATTATTGGTATTCTAACGTCATTGTTCTCTGCAATCTTCATCACAAGAATGTTGTTTGAGTGGCGCTTGCAGAAAAATGCACCGGTCACCTTTGCTACTAAATTGACTGAAGGAGCTTTTAAAAATATCAACTTCGGATTTGTTGGCAAGAGAAAGATATTCTACATCATCTCTGGAGTGGTTATCGCTGCCGGAATTTTCTCTCTGGCAACCAAAGGCCTGAACAAGGGTGTTGATTTTACTGGAGGACGTAGTTTTCTTGTAAGGTTTGAGCAACCAGTGGCCGTTGCTGATGTGGCAGCTGAATTGAAAAAGGTGTTAGTTACTGATGATGGATTGAACTTAACTCCTGAGGTAAAAACATATGGTGGTAGTAACCAGGTTAAAATCACCACACAGTACCGCATTGAAGATGATGGTCCTGAGGTAGACAATGAGGTAGAAACTACCCTCACGGGAGGTTTGTCTCAATTAGGTGGTACCTTTGAAATTATGAGCTCCCAAAAGGTGGGTCCGACTATAGCGGATGACATTCAGAAAGCTGCAATTTCATCCATTCTTTTCTCATTGCTTATCATCTTCTTGTACATTCTGTTCCGATTTAGGAAATGGCAATTTGGGCTGGGAGCATTGGTTGCAATGTTCCACGATGTACTGATTGTTTTATCCATCTTCTCGATTTTCTATGGTATTTTGCCATTCTCATTGGAGATAGACCAGGCGTTTATTGCGGCTATTCTAACGGTGGTTGGTTATTCCATCAACGATACCGTGGTTGTGTTTGACCGGATTCGTGAATACTTGGGCCTCTACAAGCGCAAGGATTACAAGGAAGTCGTCAACAGCGCCTTGAACAGCACGTTGAGTCGGACAATCAACACCTCGCTAAGTACATTTGTCGTGTTACTCATCATCTTCATTTTTGGTGGAGAGGTGATTCAAGGATTTGTATTTGCATTGATGGTGGGTGTTGTTGTAGGTACCTACTCTTCACTGTGTGTCGCAACTCCTATAGTTGTTGACCTGAACAAGACGAAAGAACTGAAATCATAACTTTTCGATTTTATTGAATTAAAAAGGCCTCCGATAACTATCGGGGGCCTTTTTTGTATCTTTGTAGTTGAAAATCTGTAGTTAAATGACCTTGTCAATATATCTTTTGTTCAACTTGGGCGGACCAGAAATTTTGGTTGTCCTCGTGGTTGTTTTGCTGTTGTTTGGTTCCAAGAAAATACCTGAGTTTGCTAGAGGGCTAGGTAAAGGGATTAGGCAGTTTAAAGATGCTACAGATGATATTAAAAGAGATATTTCGGATAGCGTAACCGATATCAAAAAGGATGTTGACGCCAATCGAAAGAATGAAAACGAATAGCGCTTTCACCTTATAATCTAGTCCACCATTGTCGTATTTACTGCTCATCGCTGGCTTAGCCGTTCTCATTGTAAGTGGAGAACTATTGGTAAAAGGAGCGGTAGGAATTGCACTTAAGTTTCGTATTTCCACCTTGGTCATAGGCATGACCATTGTTTCCTTTGGAACTTCAGCTCCTGAATTGCTCGTGAGCCTCAAAGCTGCTTTAGAAGGGCATCCTGATATTGCCATTGGTAATGTCATTGGCTCTAACATTGCCAACCTTGCTTTGGTTTTGGGGTTAACAACGTTGATTCTTCCGCTTAACATTGAACGCAATTCCCTGGTAATTGACTGGCCATTTATGATGGGGGGGACAGCGCTTTTCTATTTATTTATTTTAAATGGAATGTTGGAGCATTGGGAAGGTGCTGTGATGTTAGGCGCGCTGATTGTTTTTAGTGTCTGGTTGATTCACAAATCCCGAAAGGATGGCAAAGCCGAAGAGGCAGTCTCAGAGGAGGTTCAGGAAGAACGGAAAAAGCCAAGTTCTATTTGGCGGGATACGGCATTTGTAGTGCTGGCTTGTGCTGGTTTGTTTTTTGGAGCCCGATGGTTGTTGGATGGTGCCGTTGAGATTGCGCGAAGTTTCGATGTTAGTGATCATTTTATAGCAGTGACCGTTGTGGCATTTGGAACAAGTGCTCCTGAATTAATTACCTCGCTTACAGCAGCTTTCCGAAAACAAGGTGATATTTCCGTTGGAAACCTGATTGGATCCAATCTGTTTAATGTTTTAGGAATATTGGGAATTACGGCCATGGTTCAGGAAATACCAGTCAGTGATGTTGTTCTGAACAATGACATATTCTGGGTGTTGGCTATTTCCTTTGTGCTGCTTCCTTTTATGCTCACCGGAATGAAAATTGGCAGAATCAAAGGAGTCATGTTGTTTGGTTCTTACCTCGCCTATATTTTCTTCCAACTTTAGTGAATTTTTCTTTTTTTAGCGATTCCCTTGCTTTTTTAGGGGGTATTGCCTTTTGTTCTTGTGTTTTTCTTTGAGATGTCAACAAAAATCAGGGGGGTGTTTATAAAAATTGATACTTTTCCGAGGTTCTTGTGTGTTCAATAGCTAGTTTTGCGTCATTCTTTTTAACAAATAACACGTTTGCTCCATGTCATTGTTTCGATTTAAAGCTTTGGAAGCTGTTTTGAACCGCCAACCAGTCAATGTTGAGCCACCTTCTCACAAAGTTTCAGATTACTATGGTGAGTCCGTTTTTAATAAGGATGCCATGCTCGAGTTCTTAACGGAAGATGCCTTCAAAAAAGTGATGGAAGCAATCAACGATGGAACGCAACTCGATCGAAAGATTGCCGATCAGGTAGCCGCCTCGATGAAAGCGTGGGCCATGTCGAAAGGAGCAACACACTATACACACTGGTTTCAACCACTTACTGGAAGAACTGCAGAAAAACACGATGCCTTCTTCGAACCCATTGAGGGCGGGCGTTCTATTGAGAAATTTGGAGGAGATCAACTGGTACAACAAGAGCCTGATGCATCTAGTTTTCCAAATGGTGGAATTCGGAACACTTTTGAAGCAAGAGGTTATACAGCCTGGGATCCTACTTCTCCTGCTTTTTTGATTGGAAATGAATTGTGTATTCCTACCATCTTTGTCGCGTACACAGGAGAGGCGTTGGATTACAAGGCTCCATTGTTGAAAGCATTGCACGCAATAGATAAAGCTGCTGTGGATGTGTGTCAGTATTTCGATAAGAACGTTACCAAAGTAACCGCAAGCCTTGGTTGGGAACAAGAATACTTCTTGGTAGACCAGGCCCTTTTTAATGCCCGTCCCGATCTTGTTTTGACTGGCCGTACCTTGTTTGGACATTCTTCGTCTAAAGGACAGCAATTGGATGACCATTACTTTGGAGCGATTCCTGACCGTGCAGTTGCCTTTATGCGTGACTTTGAAACGGAATCTTTGAGACTCGGCATTCCTGTTAAAACTCGTCACAATGAGGTGGCACCCAATCAATTTGAATGTGCTCCTGTCTACGAAGAAGCCAACTTATCGGTAGATCACAATCAGTTGCTCATGGATTTGATGGAAAAGGTAGCCCATCGTCATAATTTCAGAGTGCTGCTCCACGAGAAGCCATTTGCCGGAATGAATGGCTCGGGAAAACACAACAACTGGTCTTTGGCAACCAATACCGGGCAGAATCTATTGAGTCCTGGAAAGACACCAAAAAACAATTTACGTTTCCTCACATTCTTTATCAATACCATCAAAGCCGTGCACGATAATGCCGATTTGATGCGAGCCGCTATTGCCACAGCAGGAAATGACCACCGTCTAGGTGCCAACGAGGCTCCTCCTGCCATCATCTCCATATTTATAGGGTCACAGCTGACAAAGGTGTTGGATGACCTTGAATCGAAGGTAAAGGGGGGGCAGATGACGCCCGATGAAAAAACGGATCTCAAATTGAACGTTGGCCGTATTCCTGAAATTTTATTGGACAATACTGACCGTAACCGCACATCCCCTTTTGCTTTTACCGGAAATAAATTTGAGTTCAGAGCAGTAGGCTCTTCTGCCAACTGTTCTTCTGCGATGATTGTAATGAACTCGATTATGGCGAAACAGCTACGTGAGTTTAAGCAGGAAGTCGATAAAAGGGTGAAGAAAGGAACAAAGCGTGATGAAGCAATATTCCAAGTGCTTCGCGAATACATTGTTGCGTCAAAGGACATTCGTTTCGAAGGCAACGGCTATGGTGATGAATGGGTAAAAGAGGCTAAAAAACGCGGCCTTTCCAACATCAAAACAACGCCACAAGCACTGAGAGGCTTTGTTAGTGACTCTAGCTACAACTTGTTTACCGAGCTGGATGTACTTTCCAAAGTGGAGCTGGATGCGCGCCATGAAATCAACCTGGAGAACTACAAACTTAAGATCCAGATTGAAGCCCGCGTAATTGGAGATATGGCAATGAACCACATTATTCCTGCTGCTCTGGCGTATCAAAGCATGCTGATTGGCAATGCTCGCGGATTAAAAGAATTGTTGTCTGAAGGAGACTTTAAAAAATTAGGAAAGACTCAAATAGACATGATTAGGGAGATTTCGGAACGTGTTGCAACAATCAAAAGCGAAGTAGATGCAATGACTGATGCCCGTAAAAAAGCAAATAAAATTGAAGATGTTGAAAAGCAGGCGATAGCCTACTGTGACAACGTTCGAGAATACTTTGAACCTATTCGCTATGAAGTGGATAAGTTAGAGTTGGTGGTTGATAATGCTCAATGGCCATTGCCCAAATACCGTGAATTACTCTTCACAAGATAGCCCGCACTTATTCCTTTAGTCGAAGAAAAAGGAATGTTGGGAGGATATTTATGGAATTTGGTGCTTATTCCTCCCAATACCAATGACATGGGTCAAAAGAGCAATTGCCGGTCGAAACAAAGGTTGTTTTAATGTCAAGGAAGACGCAGTGCTAGCGAATCGTCTTTTTTTGAATTAATTAAAATTATTAGTTAATTTGCTGACCTTTAAAACTCGACAGTACCCTTAATTAAAGGAAATTACCTCAATTTAATAAGACAAATGATGAAAGGAATCTTTGGGCTGATTCTAGTAGGATTAATGTTGTTGACTGTTCCGCAGGCAGCAATTGCGCAGAAGGATCCCGTGAGGGACGCTGATCGAGCGTTTACGGCCGAGAAGTACAGTGAGGCAAAAGAGCTTTACAAAAAGGCTTATCCGCGGATTAAAAAATCAAAAGACAAGGCTAAGGCGCTGTTTCAAATTGGGGAATGCTATCGAGAGATGCAAGACCCGATTCAGGCTGAAGTTTGGTATCGAAAGGCAGTGGCCGGTGAATATGAGGACCCAATAGGTGTTTATTATATTGCCGAAGCACTTCGAATGCAAGGTAAGTACGATGAAGCCATTGTTGAGTACAACAACTTTATCGCGGTAGCACCTGCAGAGCAGAAAGTGTTGGGAGAAAATGGAGTAGCAGCATCCCAGAAAGCGGTTAGTTGGGAAAAGAACCCTTCTCGCTATGAGGTGAACGCTGAAGTTCTTCTCAATTCCCCCAAGTTTGACTTTGCTCCAACGTTCGCGGATAAAAAGTTGAATTCATTGATCTTTACTTCTTCGAGAGAAGCTTCGATTGGAGGAGAGGATGCCAACTATGGCGAGAATTTCTCTGACCTGTATGTTTCTGAAAGAGACAAAAAGGGAAAGTGGTCAGTTCCAGTTCCATTGGTAGGCGGAGTTAATACCGAAGCCAACGAAGGCGGGGCTGCATTGAGTGAAAAAATGAACTCGATGTTCTTTACACGCTGCGAGGTGGTTAAGAAAAAATCAAAAGGATGTGAAATTTGGCAGTCAAAGCGCCAGGGAAAAAACTGGGGACCAGCTGAACTGATTGATTTGGGTACAGATGATACTGCCACGGTAGGACATCCTATTCCTCTAAAGAAAGATCAGGTACTGTTGTTTGCCTCTGACCACAAAGGAGGATACGGTGGTAAAGACCTGTGGTACTCCACTTACAACAAGAAAGAAAAACGTTGGGATCCACCAGTAAACCTTGGACCTGACATCAATACTCCCCAAGATGAAATGTATCCCTTCGTCCGCTTAAATGGAGAAGGTGAATTTAAAGGAGCGTTATACTTTGCTTCCAGCGGTCACCAGGGAATGGGTGGTCTGGATATCTTCAAAGCAGTTAGCACTGGAGACATGAAGTGGGGCAAAGTAGAAAACATGGGAGCTCCCATTAATTCTTCTGCTGATGATTTTGCTTTGGTTTATGAAGGCAACAGAGACAGAGGATTCTTTACTTCTAGCCGTTCTGGTGGCAAAGGAGGAGATGATATTTATAACTTCCACTTGCCTCCAATCATCTTCAAGCTCGAAGGAGACATCATGGATGTTGAGTCAAAAGAGAAATTGGCTGGAGCTACTATTAAATTGGTTGGCACTGATGGCACTTCGGTAGAAGTAAAATCAGATGAATTAGGACACTATGTCTTTGACGTGAAAGAAAATGGACGTGACCGTTACTTGCAAGAAAATACTTCTTATACCATTGAGGTGAATGGTAAGGACCTTCCCAATGGACACAGTTACCTGAAATCTTCAGGTCAGGAAACAACGGTTGGTGTAGACGAATCAACTGTGTTTATCCATGACTTTGAACTGCAATGTTCAGATTGTGGTGAGATTACTTTTCCTTCTGTATTGTACGATTTGGGTAAATGGGCCTTGCAAGTGAATGACAAAGTCAATTCAAAAGATTCGCTCGACTACCTCTACACAACACTGATTGAAAACCCAACCATTGTCATTGAGTTGGCGGCACACACGGATTCACGTGGTCGTGATCAATCTAACTTGATACTGTCACAAAAACGTGCTAAATCTTGTGTAGACTACCTGGTTGAAAAGGGAATCAATCCGCAACGAATGATTCCTAAGGGTTACGGAGAAAAGCAATTGAAAGTAACCGATGCCCAAATCAATGCGTTACCTAGCAAAGAAGAGCAAGAAGCAGGTCATCAAAAGAACAGACGAACTGTATTCCGTGTATTGCGTGATGACTTTGTTCCGCCAGAAGATGCTGCCCCAGCAACTCCGGAATAGTTTGTAACGAAGTTTAAAAACTAATTTTATAATTTTGAAAGCATCCCAATAGGGGGATGCTTTTTTTGTACAACAAACATGGGAGAGACAGAATCCAGGTACGACCTTCGAGGTGTATCTGCCGACAAAACCGATGTTCATCAGGCCATCAAAAATGTGGATAAAGGACTTTACCCAAAAGCCTTTTGCAAAATTGTTCCTGATTACCTGACGGGCGATCCTGAAGCGTGCATCGTTATGCATGCAGATGGTGCCGGAACAAAATCTTCTCTGGCCTACGCTTATTGGAAAGAAACGGGAGACTTATCCGTTTGGAAAGGAATTGCACAAGATGCATTGGTGATGAATATTGACGATCTGCTGTGCGTTGGAGCAACTGACAATATTCTCATTTCCTCCACCATTGGCAGAAACAAAAACCTGATCCCAGGCGAGGTCATTTCGGCCATCATCAACGGCACCGAAGAATTGGTCGCCTCATTTTGTGAGTACGGTCTGGGCGTACACACAACAGGTGGAGAAACCGCAGATGTCGGTGATTTGGTTCGAACGATTATTGTGGACTCTACTGTCGTTTGCCGGATGAAGCGGAGCGATGTTATCGACAATGCCAACATTGGAGATGGGAGCGTCATTGTAGGCCTGGCCTCTTTTGGGCAGTCTACCTATGAGGACACTTACAATGGAGGAATGGGCAGCAACGGGTTGACTTCAGCCAGGCACGATGTATTTGCCAAAATTACCGGCCTGAAGTATCCCGAAACATACGATCCTGCGGTGAACGAAGAACTTGTTTATTCGGGTCAGTTGAACTTGACAGATGCCGTTGAAGGAGTTCCATTGGATGCAGGAAAATTGGTGTTATCGCCAACGCGAACCTATGCCCCTGTCATTAAAAAATTGCTGGAAAGTTTCCGAGAGGATATACATGGAATGGTTCATTGCAGTGGTGGCGCCCAAACCAAGGTGCTACACTTTGTAGATAACCTGCATGTTATCAAAGACAATCTTTTTGATACACCTCCTTTGTTTCAGCTCATACAAGAGCAGTCAGGAACTCCTTGGAAGGAAATGTACAAAGTATTTAACATGGGGCATCGAATGGAAATTTACACTTCCGGGGAGAGGGCTCAACAGATAATAGAACTGGCTCAGTCATTCAACATTGATGCCCGGGTGGTTGGAAGGTGTGAGGCAGCGTCAGAAAAGAAATTGACCATTCGGTCGGCTCACGGAGAGTTTACTTATTAATATTTGGTTCCAAAGTTATGATCAACCAGTTAGCCTTTATTAAAGAACGTTGGGAAGAAGTCGCGAAGTTAATCGTTGATCCTGATGTGATTGCCGACATGAAGCGCTATGTTCCACTGAACAAGGAATACAAAGATCTGGAAGTAATTGTCACGGCATACGAAGAGTATAAAAATGTGTTGGAAAACATTGATTCTTCCAAAGAAATCCTGTCCAAAGAGAAGGACGAAGAGTTTCGGGAAATGGCCAAAATGGAACTGGATGAACTAGGTACACGCAAGGACGAACTGGAGGAAGAGATAAAGCTCCTGTTGATTCCCAAAGACCCAGATGATGCAAAGGATGTGGTTGTTGAAATTCGCGCAGGAGCCGGGGGGGATGAAGCCAGTATCTTTGCTGGAGACCTCTCTAGAATGTACAAAAAATACTGTGAGTCCAAAGGTTGGAGAATTGAAGATGTTGATCATACTGAAGGAACCGCAGGCGGATTTAAGGAAATCATTTTCAATGTGAGCGGAACGGATGTATATGGTACTATGAAATATGAGTCCGGGGTTCATCGGGTGCAACGCGTGCCGCAAACAGAAACGCAGGGCCGGGTGCACACCTCAGCTGCTACCGTAGCTGTGCTCCCCGAAGTGGAAGAGTTTGACATTGAACTCAATCCTTCCGATATAAAGATTGATTACTTCTGTTCCTCCGGTCCAGGCGGTCAGTCTGTAAACACCACTTATTCCGCAGTAAGGCTGAAGCACCTCCCAACAGGTATTGAAGCGCAATGTCAAGATCAGAAGTCGCAACATAAAAACCGCGAAAAAGCGATGAAGGTGTTGCGTTCCAGAATCTATGAAATTGAATTGCAAAAACACCTCGATGAGATTTCAGGAAAACGAAAATCAATGGTTTCTACCGGAGATAGATCAGCCAAAATTCGAACCTATAATTATCCGCAGGGTAGGGTAACGGAGCACCGTATTGGTCTGACACTTTACAGCCTTCAAAACATTATTGATGGAGACATCCAAAAGCTCATCGATGAGTTGAAGATGGTAGAGAATACAGAAAAATTGAGAGAAGGAAGCGGCCTTCAGGAAAATGCAGGTTGAGATGAATAGAGCAGCGTTGGTTCAGTCGATAAAGGAGAAAAAATCCTTTTTGTGCATTGGGTTAGATCCAGACCTGGATAAAATGCCCCAACATTTGTTGGAGACAGAAGACCCCGTTTTCGAGTTTAACAAACAGTTGATTGACGCGACACATGATTTGTGCGTGGCTTACAAACCCAACTTGGCTTTTTACGAGCAGTTTGGAGCGAAAGGGCTGGGAAGCCTGGCCAAAACCATGGACTACATTCCCGATGGGATTTTTACCATCGCTGATGCAAAGAGGGGCGATATCGGCAACAGCTCATTGATGTATGCCCGTACCTTTTTTGAGCATTACAATTTTGATTCTATTACGATCAGTCCATACATGGGAAAGGATTCGGTGACCCCTTTTCTGGAATACGAGAACAAATGGACGATTTTGCTGGCACTGACATCCAACCCCGGTTCGAACGACTTTCAGCAAGTGGCAGTTAACGGTGATAAGGCGCTTTATGAAAAGGTGCTGATCGATGCGGCTTCCTGGGGAACAACTGAAAACCTAATGTTTGTGGTAGGCGCCACAAGAGGAGAGATGATTGGCCAGGTACGCAAAAGTGTTCCGAACCACTTTTTATTGGTTCCTGGAGTGGGCTCACAAGGAGGAAGCCTGTCGGAAGTGGCCCAATATGGCATGACTGATGATTGCGGATTATTAGTCAATTCGTCCAGAGGAATTATTTATGCCGGCTCTGATCAAGGCTTTGCGGCCGCTTCTCGTGAAGCAGCTTTGGCCGTGCAAAGTGATATGGAGTCTATATTGTCCGATCGCGGGTTGATCTAACTCCGATTTTTCTAGCCCCCTGTTTTGCTGCACGAAAGGTGTAGCTGTTTTTATGGTAATTTTAAATTGTTACTATGCAGGAGGAATTTCTTCATTACGTCTGGAAATTTGGGTTGTTTAACACCAAACAATTGGCGACCACCGATGGGCAGCCGCTCGAAATTTTGGGATTGGGTGAACACAACCACCATTCTGGGCCAGACTTTTTCAACGCTAAAATTAAGTACGATGCAACAACCTGGGCTGGGAATGTAGAAATGCACCTGCAATCTTCAGATTGGAACAAACACAAACACAGTTTGGATGAAGCCTACAACAATGTCATCCTCCATGTTGTGTATGTGCATGATCAGGAGATCAGGGATGCGAACGGGCGGCAACTGCCTACACTGGAACTGAATGGAAGGATCAGCAAACAGCTACTGGAAAAGTACCTGGAATTGCAAAAGAACCGTGCCTGGATACCCTGCGAAAAGCAGGTAGACACCGTGGGAGAATTTATCCGTGAAAGTTGGCTAAGTCGTCTCTTGGTAGAAAGGTTGGAACGCAAGTCAGGAGACATTCAACAGCTATTGGCCGACACAAAAAATAACTGGGCTGAAACGTTTTACCGCATTCTGGCGCGCAACTTTGGCTTCAAAATTAATGCAGATCCATTTGGATGGTTGGCGACCTCATTGCCCTTGTCGGTGCTGTCCAAGCACAAGGATAATCTCTTTCAACTAGAGGCCATGTTATTTGGTCAGGCCGGACTGCTTGATTCCGGATTTGTCGATGGCTACCCCGCAGAATTGCAGCGCGAATACCAGTTGTTGCGTACTAAATTTAAGTTGGTTCCATTAGAAGCACATGTGTGGAAGTTTATGCGGTTGCGTCCTTCCAACTTTCCCACAGTAAGAATAGCACAGTTGGCCATGTTGATTCACCAATCCCAGGGACTGTTTTCGAAAGTAACCGAAGCGCAATCCATTCGGGAGATCAAAGATTTGTTTGAGGTGGCCACTTCGCGGTACTGGCAAACTCACTATACTTTTGATAAAATTTCAAACAAACGCATAAAACACCTGGGAGAAAATTCCGTTAACACCATCCTGATCAACACCGTGGTCCCTTTCCTTTTTATTTATGGTCGTCACAAAGGCAATACACGCATGGAAGATAGGGCCATCCGGTTTTTAGACGAGCTGGCTGGTGATAAAAATACGGTGATTTCCAAGTGGGAGGAGTTGGGCTTTCCAGTCCACTCGGCCTACTATACACAGGCCCTTCTAGAGCTGAAGAGCTCTTATTGCAATCAAAAAAAATGCTTAAATTGCGGCATTGGCAACCAACTACTCAAAGAAAAAAGTGATCGATAAAATACAATCCTATTTTGAAAAACAAGCGTTTGGAGTTTGTGGTTGGTGGGGCGATAAACTGGGGATTAAGTCCTCGCGAATTCGCGTTTATTTTATCTACCTATCCTTTATCACCTTTGGGTCTCCATTGATTATGTACCTGATAATGGCATTTCTGCTTGAACACAAAGATCTCTTTAAGCGCAGACGGGCCACTTTTTGGGAACTTGAATAGTCACGGCACGTGTTATTTAATTTTAAATATTTTAAGGAAGTCTATTTTGCAATAGGCTTCTTGTTTTTGGTAGTGTTGCTGGCATCGTTCGGTTACATGACCATTGAGGGCTATTCATTCGATGAAGCATTTTATTTTACCATAATCACCATTTCCACCGTGGGGTTTGGAGAAGTTTTTGGCCCACTTTCTTCGGCAGGACGCATCTTTACTTCATTTCTGGTTATCACTACTTTTGGTACTTTTGCTTTTACCGTTACCTCCATTACAAAATACCTGGTAACAGGAGAGTACCGGATTTATTTTGAAAACTATAGGGTAGACAGAACAATAGCTGAAATGAGAAATCATACGATCATTTGCGGTTTCGGAAGAAATGGAAAAGAGGCAGCCCGCACCCTTAAAGCACACAATGCATCCTTTATTGTTGTGGAGCAGGACGAAGAGTTGATTGAATTTTTAAGGAAAGAAGGTAATACCCCTTACGTAGAAGGAGATGCTACGGACGAAGAAAAGCTGATGAAGGCTGGTATCAATGAAGCAAAAGCACTGATTACTTCGCTGCCAAAAGATTCGGATAATTTGTTTGTAGTGTTGACCGCACGAGAGTTGAACAAACGCCTGAATATTATTTCAAGGGCCTCGCAAGATACATCTCTAAAAAAGCTGAAAATTGCAGGTGCCAACAGTGTCATTATGCCCGACAAGGTAGGTGGAGCGAAGATGGCTACATTGACCGTTACCCCGGATGTTGTTGAATTCATGGATCACATTACCATTGAAGGAGCCAACGACATCAACCTGGAGGAAGTGAGTTTTAGCAATGTCCCTGAAGATATTCGCAATAAAACGATCAGCGAACTCAATGCCCGTTTCGCAGTAGGTATTAGCATTATTGGTTTCAAAACCCCTGCTGGTGAGTATATCATTAACCCCTCTCCAGATGTAGAGATCGTTCCAGGCTCCAAGCTATTTGTTTTGGGAACTCCAGAGCAAATTCAGGAATTGAATATCATATTAGGAGTAGAGCACCCCTAACAACCAACACACTTTTAAGTTTGTTTGAACTCAATTGAAGTATTCCATGCAAAGGCACCGAATATTAGTAACAGGTTCGAATGGATTGATAGGACAAAAGCTGGTGCAGCAACTGGCCGCAGATCAGAACCATGAGGTGTTGGCCATTTCTCGCAACCCTTCTCTGTTAGTTCCCTCCAACTTCACTTTTCAACAGCTCGATGTATCTGACTTCCATGCCCTTGGGATGTTCGTGATGGAGTTTCGTCCAAACACCATTGTCAACACAGCTGCGATGGCCCAACCAAATGAGTGTGAAGCAAACCAGGCAGAATGCTGGAAAGTCAATGTGCGTTCGGTGGAAGAGTTATATACTGCTGCCAATGAGGTTGGTGCCCACTTCATCCAGTTCTCAACGGATTTTGTTTTTGATGGAGTCGGAGCTCCCTACCGGGAAACTGATTTGCCAAACCCGCAGAGCTATTACGGCATGTCCAAACAAGTCACCGAAGAATACCTGAGCAGAAGTCAGGGGAACTGGGCGGTAATTAGAACGATTCAGGTATACGGAGTCGCACCACAATTAAGTCGTCCCAATCTGCTGCATTGGGTCAAAGGTTCTCTGGAAAAGAACCAACCAATTAGAGTAGTCAACGACCAGTTCCGCATGCCCACCCTGGCGGAAGATTTAGTGGGTGCATGTGTTGAGATGATTCGAATCAAGGCGCAGGGCATCTTTCACATCTCTGGCGCAGAATCCATGAGTATTTTCGAAATGGCTCTTCAAATAGCGGACAGTTTTGGGCTAGACGCAAGTTTAATAACCCCGGTTAGCTCAACAGCACTGAATGAATTGGCAAAGAGGCCTGCCAACACTGGTTTTGTGTTGGAGAAGGCTCAGGCAGAATTGAATTACTCACCGCAAACATTTGCTGCCGGATTAGCCTTCATCAAAAACCAATTAAAGGGATTCAAAGATGGCGTTTGATCAGCTGTAAAAGTCTGGGTAATTCTTTTATATTTGAATCTCTAACAAAATTTGGCAACAGCAAGATGGATAATAAGTTAAGTACGAAAATAGTATTGGGCGTTGGAGCGCTGATTTTTGTTGGGTTGATGTTTTTACTAATGACCGCAAGTGATGGGTTGGATAAGCAGATCAATGATGCAATAGCACCGGCTGCTGATTTAATTTCCAATGTCGTATTTTATCCGGTTTTTAAAGGGAATGTATTGCCAAAAGGTATACCTCTTGCCGTTATATGGCTGCTCGTTGGTGCCGTAGCGTTTACCTTTTATTTTGGATTCATCAATTTTAGAGGATTTAGAACGTCCCTCGATATCGTCAGAGGAAAATATACCAATCCTAATGATAAAGGCGAGGTTTCTCACTTTCAGGCGCTAACTGCGGCCCTTTCTGGGACAGTTGGGCTAGGGAATATTGCTGGAGTGGCAATCGCGATATCTATCGGTGGGCCAGGTGCTACTTTCTGGATGATATTGGCCGGTTTGCTGGGCATGTCCTCGAAGTTTGTGGAATGTACACTTGGGGTAAAATATCGTTCAATTGATGAGAAGGGAGAAGTGTCAGGTGGACCAATGTACTATCTGTGGCGCGGTCTGAAAGAGAGAGGGAAAAACTGGGGGAAATTCGGAAGAGTATTGGCCGTCTTTTTTGCCATCATGTGCGTGGGAGGTTCCTTTGGTGGAGGAAATATGTTTCAGGTCAATCAAGCGTGCCAACAGTTCATCAACATTACCGGTGGAGCCTCCAGTTTTATGAATGGTTACAGCTGGGTGTTTGGATTAATTGTCGCCATTTTAGTTGGGGTAGTAATTATTGGTGGCATTCGGAGCATTGCCAAGGTTACCGATAAAATTGTGCCTACCATGTGTGGCATATATGTGGCAGCGGCATTGGTAATTATATTCGCAAATTTTGGTGATATCCCTCATGCTTTTGTATTGATATTTAAAGGTGCATTTTCAGATACTGCTGCTTATGGTGGAATTGTTGGAGTGCTTATTGTCGGTTTTCAGCGGGCTGCCTTCTCCAACGAGGCAGGAGTAGGATCAGCAGCCATCGCTCACTCTGCAGTTAAAACGAATGAACCAATTACTGAGGGATTGGTTGCCATATTGGAGCCGTTTATTGATACTGTTGTGGTTTGTACCATGACCGCCCTCGTAATTGTAATTACAGGATTCTACGGAAACCCCGATGGATTGGATGGTATTTCACTCACTTCAGGAGCGTTTTCTTCCGTTATTCCTGGTTCAGAATACATATTGGCTTTAGCAGTAATACTGTTTGCTTTCTCTACTATGATTTCCTGGTCGTATTATGGCCTAAAATCTTGGAAATTTTTGTTTGGTGATTCGCAAGCCTCCGATTATTCTTATAAGATTTTGTTTTGCTGCTTTGTGATTATTGGTTCGGCCATGTCTCTCGGCAGTGTAATTGGTTTCTCTGATGCTATGATTTTTGCCATGGCCTTCCCCAATGTCTTTGGATTGTATCTACTTGCCCCAACGGTGAAAAGAGAGCTGAAGTCATTCATGGATCGCATCAAAAGCGGAGAGATCAAAGCATACAAATAAATTCCCCCTTCATAGCCCCGCAGCCCCGTTTTAATAACACGTGGAAGGTCTTTCCTTGCACGTAAGTGTTATGGCGTGAAGGAAACTTTAAAAGACTATTTTTCATTTACCTCGGGAGAACGAAGAGGAATCTTTGTGCTGCTGACAATCATCTTTTTGTTGGTAATGTCCATCTATGCACTGGACTATATCCCAATGAACGAACCGGAATATTCCCCGGAATTTGAGCAGGAGGTAAATACCTTTATGGCTTCCCTCAAAAAAGTAGAAGAGAAAGAAGTCGCCAAAAGGGACAGTACCAGAAATTTTAAGCGGGCAAAACGGCCCGTTTTCGAGCCATTCCATTTCGACCCAAACACCATTGCCGCAGAAGGTTGGGAAAAATTGGGGTTGAAAAAGTGGCAATCCAACATCATTGAGAAGTACAAAGCCAAGGGCGGAAAGTTTCGTGTCAAAAAGGATTTGCAAAAGATTTATGGGGTCGATTCTTTGGTCTATGCCCGTATGAAACCATACATCAACTTGCCCGATACACTGCCAAAGAGGGTTTATCCTAAAAAAGAATACCCCAAGCGGGAAGCGCGCCCCTTTTTAATAGTGGATCTAAATCTAGCCGACACTTTGGAGTTGAGAAAAATTCGTGGTATCGGACCTGCGTATTCCAGGCGCATTGTCAAATACCGGGAAAAATTGGGCGGATTCAGGGCATTGGAACAGCTCATGGAAGTTTACGGCATCCAGCAGGAAACATATGATTTGGTTGCTCCACATTTTACGGTGGACACAACTACAATTGCCCGCATCGACATCAACAAAGCAACCTATGAAAACCTCAAATCACACCCTTACATCAACTACAATTTGGCCAAGGTTGTAATCGCCTATAGAAGCAAGCACGGCCACTATTTGCGGACCAATGACATCCAGAAAACAGGTTTGGTAAATGGTGATTTATACCGTAAACTTGCACCCTATCTAAAGGTAGAATATGATGTTAGCGGATCGAATTAAATCTGCCATACGCGAGGTTCCCGATTTTCCAAAGCCAGGTATTAGTTTTAAAGATATTACACCGCTGCTGGAAGACGCTGACCTTTGCGAAGCCATGGTCGAAGAGTTAGCCGAACAATTTAAAGGACAACTAGACGCTATTGTTGGTGTTGAAAGCCGCGGCTTTTTGTTAGGCATGCTCCTGGCAAACAAGATGCGCTTGCCATTTGTTCCCGTCAGAAAAAAGGGGAAACTTCCCTGGAAAACCATTTCTCACAGTTATGCCCTTGAATACGGCACCGCTGAGGTGGAGATGCACGTAGACAGCATCCGCCCTGAATGGCGCGTGTTGGTGCACGATGATTTGCTGGCAACGGGAGGAACAGCAGTGGCAGCTAGCGAGCTGGTGCAAAGACAAGGCGGTATTGTTTCAGGTTACGCTTTTGTAGTAAACCTGTCTTTTTTAGAAGGGGAGGAAAAGTTAAAACCTTTCTCCACTAACATTGTTAATTTGTTGACCTATTAAAGCTATCAGATGGAATTCAATCAGAGTGAGAACCAGGAGATGATTGCCGGTATGATCCGGGATTTTTGTGAAAAAGAGATCCGCCCCAACATGATGGAGTGGGACGAAAAACAATTCTTTCCGGTAGATGTATTTAAGCGGCTGGGCGAGTTGGGATTGATGGGAGTATTGGTTCCTGAAGAATACGGTGGTTCGGGGTTTGGCTATTTTGAATATGTAACGGCCATTACTGAAATTTCCAAAGTATGTGGAGGAATTGGTCTCTCTGTTGCTGCTCACAACTCGTTGTGTACAGGACATATCTTGCAATTTGGCAACGAAGAGCAAAAGAAAAGATGGCTGCCCAAGCTGGCAACAGCAGAGTGGATTGGTGCCTGGGGCTTGACTGAAACAGGCACGGGGTCTGATGCCGGAGGAATGGCCACAACCGCAGTAAAAGATGGAGACCACTGGGTAATCAATGGTTCAAAGAACTTTATTACGCACGCTATCTCGGGTGACATCGCTGTGGTGATAGTAAGAACAGGGGAGAAGGGAGACAGCCATGGAATGACAGCATTTGTTGTTGAAAAAGGCACACCGGGTTTTAGTGGAGGAAAAAAAGAAGACAAGTTGGGCATGCGGGCTTCTGAGACTGCTGCACTCTTTTTTGATAATTGCAGAGTACCGGAAGAAAACATGCTCGGTCAGGTAGGCGAAGGATTCATTCAATCCATGAAAGTGCTGGATGGTGGGAGAATTTCTATTGCCTCATTGGCGCTCGGTATTGCCAAAGGTGCTTTGGATGCCGCCCTCAAATATTCGAAGGAACGCGAGCAATTTGGTCAACCCATAGGACATTTCCAGGGGATTGGTTTTAAACTGGCCGATATGGCAACAGAAATTGAAGCAGCTGAATTATTAACGATGCAGGCTGCCGATATGAAAAACCGAGGATTGAAGATGACAACGGAAGCAGCTATGGCAAAATATTATGCCTCTGAAGTTTCCGTACGTACATCAACAGAAGCGGTTCAAATTTTTGGTGGATATGGATACACTCGTGAGTTTCCAGCTGAGAAATACTACCGTGATTCGAAGTTGACAACTATCGGTGAAGGGACGTCCGAGATTCAGAAGATTGTCATCGCCAGGAATATTTTGAAATAATGTTTGTCCTGCTTGCAGGAATTTCTAACTTTGCAGCCCTCTATCCGGAAGGTAAGAGACTTTTAACACATTAAAGAAGGCATACAATGCTTATCATACCAGTAAAAGAAGGAGAGTCTATCGAAAGAGCTCTCAAGAAGTATAAAAAGAAATTCGAGCGTACAGGTACCATTCGTGAATTGAGGGATCGCCAAAAATTCACGAAGCCATCTGTTATCAAAAGAGTAGAGAAGCTTAAGGCTATCTATATCAACAAGCTACAAATCGAAGAAGGTCTCTAGGGACTTTTTTTCGACTTCGTAGGCGGGAGAAAATTTCACCACGGTAAAACTTTAACGGGTTTTTAATCGTTACCTTGGTATACATTTTTCTCTTTTTTTTGATGTACCTGAACAAATTCCTTCATTACCTTCAGTTCGAAAAGCGGTTCTCTCCGCACACCGTCCAGGCGTACCAGTCTGACATCAAACAATTCTCTTTATTTCTGTCCACAACTTATCAAATGGAAGAATACCATTCGGTGAGTCACCTGATCGTCCGTTCCTGGATTGTTCAGCTCATGGAGCAGTCCCTGTCTCCCAATTCGGTCAATCGCAAGATAACCTCTCTCAAAACTTACTTTCGGTTCCTCGTGCGCGAGGGAATCGTTGAGAAAAATCCCATGCTGAAAGTGGTGGCCCCGAAAAAGGAAAAGCGACTTCCTGTATTTGTGGAAGAAAAACGGATGCATACGCTTCTGGACGACATTGATTTTGGTGAAGGATATGCCGCAGTGAGGGATAAAGCTATTTTGGCATTGTTTTACGCCACAGGAATGCGGCTCTCCGAATTGGTCGGTCTGACCCCAACAAGGTTTGATTTTCGAAGCAATACAGTGAAGGTGCTGGGGAAAAGAAACAAAGAGCGCATTATTCCGATAGGGGATGAGCTTCGCAAGGTGCTAGTTGATTACCATGATACGCGCACGAGTGTGGCGTTGCCCGGAGAAGAAGCCTTTTTTCTGACTGAAAAAGGAGAAAATATTTATTCGAAACTTGTCTATCGGATCGTAAATCATTACCTTGGAATAGTAACCACGAACGGCAAAAAGAGTCCCCATATTCTTCGCCACACATTTGCAACACATATGTTGAATAATGGGGCGGATCTGAATGCAATCAAAGAGTTGCTCGGACATGCTAATCTTTCAGCGACCCAGGTTTACACGCATAATACATTTGAGAAGTTAAAGTCCATTTATAATAAGGCCCATCCCAGGGCTAAATGAAAACAAAAGGAGGCAGAGTATGAAAGTGAAAGTTCAATCCATTCATTTTGATGCAGATCAGAAGTTGATAGCATTTGTTGAACAGAAAGTTGAGAAGTTGGAGCAATTTTATGAAGGGTTTATTGGAGCAGAGGTTTTTCTGCGTTTGGACAAGTCACATACCAATGAAAACAAGGTTGCGGAGATCAAATTGGACGTTCCAGGCAAAGATTTGTTTGCAAAACGGCAATGTAAGTCCTTTGAAGAGGCAATAGATAGTGCAGCTGAGGCTTTGCGCAGGCAGGTCAAAAAGAAAAAAGAAAAGCAGGAAAGCTTCTCATAGCAACACCTGTTGGCGCATTAGAACAACCCCTTTTTTTGGCACTTCACGCAACCCAGTGAAACTTGCATAAAAAAAGGGTTTAACTATTTGTATAAATTTAAATGTTTCCTAAATTTGCAGACCTTTTTGGGAAGGGTCTGCATTTTTTTTTGCCGAAAATGCTGAGTACAAATTTTATGCCGGTGTAGCTCAGTTGGCCAGAGCAGCTGATTTGTAATCAGCATGTCGGGGGTTCGAATCCCTCCACCGGCTCTCGTTCTTTAAAGATATTGAAAATTTTGATTTGGGGAGATACTCAAGCGGTCAACGAGGGCAGACTGTAAATCTGTTGGCTACGCCTTCGAAGGTTCGAATCCTTCTCTCCCCACATCCATCATTAAGCGGGAGTAGCTCAGTTGGCTAGAGCATCAGCCTTCCAAGCTGAGGGTCGCGGGTTCGAATCCCGTTTCCCGCTCACCCTCCAAACCGGTTGTCTTTCCTTTATGAAGGACCCGGGGAGGATTTGGGACAAGTCGGTTAGCCGATGTAGCTCAGGGGTAGAGCGCTTCCTTGGTAAGGAAGAGGTCAGGGGTTCAACTCCCCTCATTGGCTCTTTTTGGTAGTATATAAGTAAGTAGTTAATCAATTAGTAATAATAAAGTAGAATTCTAAACAATTAGTAACCATGGCAAAAGAAACATTTGATCGTTCGAAGCCGCATGTCAACATAGGTACCATTGGCCACGTTGACCATGGTAAAACCACGTTGACTGCTGCAATCACAACTGTGCTTGCGGGTAAAGGTTTGGCTGAGACACGCGACTTCGATACAATCGATAACGCCCCAGAAGAAAAAGAAAGAGGTATTACAATCAACACTTCACATGTTGAGTACCAAACGGCTAACCGTCATTACGCTCACGTTGACTGTCCAGGTCACGCGGATTACGTGAAGAACATGGTTACTGGTGCTGCTCAAATGGATGGAGCTATCCTGGTTGTTGCTGCGACTGATGGCCCTATGCCACAAACGCGTGAGCACATCCTGTTGGCACGTCAGGTAGGTGTGCCTAAGATTGTAGTATTCATGAATAAAGTTGACCTCGTTGATGATGAGGAACTGTTGGAATTGGTAGAAATGGAAGTACGTGAGTTACTTGATTTCTACAAGTTTGACGGTGATGCTACTCCAGTTATTCAAGGTTCTGCTCTTGGAGCATTGAACGGAGAAGAAAGTTGGGTAGAAAAAGTGATGGAATTGATGGAAGCTGTAGATACTTTCATTCCTCTTCCTGAGCGTGAAACTGACAAAGACTTTTTGATGCCAGTTGAAGACGTATTTACGATTACTGGTCGTGGTACTGTTGCAACTGGGAAAATTGAGACTGGTGTTGTTAACACAAACGACCCTGTAGATATCTTAGGATTCGGAACTGAAAAATTGTCATCTGTTGTTACAGGTGTTGAGATGTTCCGTAAGATTTTGGATAGAGGAGAAGCTGGCGATAACGTTGGTATCCTTTTGAGAGGTATCGATAAGGCAGACATCAGAAGAGGTATGGTAATCTGCAAGCCAGGTTCAATCCACACCCACACTGAGTTTAAGGCTGAGGTCTACATCTTGAAAAAAGAAGAAGGTGGACGTCACACTCCATTCCACAACAAATACCGTCCACAGTTTTACTTGAGAACGACTGACGTTACAGGTGAAATCTTCTTGGAAGAAGGACGTGAAATGGTAATGCCTGGAGATAACTTGACAATTACTGTTAAGTTGATTGCTCCTGTCGCTATCAACAAAGGTTTGAAATTCGCTATTCGCGAAGGAGGCCGAACTGTTGGTGCGGGTCAGGTGACTGAAATTACCGAGTAATATATAATGGGAAGGCGTTGCACTTTTGTGTGACGCCCTTTCCCTCTTATAATGTTACGGGTGTAGCTCAGTTGGTAGAGCAGTGGTCTCCAAAACCAAAGGTCGTGAGTTCGAATCTTACCACCCGTGCTAAGTAGTTAAAGAAAGTAAAGATGGCTGGTATAAAATCCTACATAGAAGAGTCTTACGATGAGCTGAAAAACAAAGTTTCGTGGCCAACATGGAATGAGTTACAAAGCAGCGCAATCGTGGTACTCATCGCGACATTTATTATAGCAGGCATTATTTACCTGATGGATTTGGCCTTTGGTCAGGTTCTGAAGATTTTGTACAAGGATATATTTGGTGGTTAAGATGGCTGACGAGACAAAGGAAATAGTACAGAAGTGGTATGTAGTCCGAGCCATCAGTGGTAAAGAAAAGAAGGTTAAGGAATACATCGAGTGGGAAGTAGGCCACAATAAGTTGGAAGATTATGTCACCCAGGTGCTGATCCCAACAGAGAAAGTATTCCAAATTCGGAATGGTAAGAAGGTAAGCAAAGAGCGTAACTTCTTTCCGGGATATGTATTGATTGAAGCAGCTTTGGTGGGCGAGATTCCTCACATCATTAAAAACATTCCCAATGTAATTGGTTTCTTGGGAGGCGAAAAAGGAGGAGCTCCGGTTCCACTGAGAACAGCCGAAGTGAACCGAATCCTGGGTAAAGTTGATGAGTTGGCTGAAAGTGATGCGGAAATAAACATTCCGTTCATTGTTGGTGAAACAGTCAAAGTAATTGATGGTCCTTTCAATAGCTTCTCAGGAGTGATTGAAGACATCAATGAAGAAAAGAAGAAACTGAAAGTGATGGTGAAAATTTTCGGAAGAAAAACACCACTCGAGTTAAGTTACATGCAAGTAGAAAAGGAATAGAGCATTCCATTTGGAATGACAAATTTATACCTCAGTTAAAATGGCTAAAGAAGTAGCAGGGTTAATTAAGTTGCAAATCAAAGGTGGAGCCGCAAACCCATCTCCTCCAGTTGGACCGGCATTGGGTGCCAAAGGTGTCAACATTATGGAGTTTTGCAAGCAATTTAATGCTCGTACACAAGATAAAGCGGGGAAAGTATTACCAGTGGTAATTACTGTTTTTGCCGATAAGTCTTTCGAATTTATCGTAAAAACTCCTCCAGTTGCTGTGCAACTGATGGAAGCCGCAAAAATCAAGTCTGGTTCTGCTGAGTCTAACCGGTTGAAAGTTGCAACAGTTACCAAAAGTCAGGTGCAAACAATTGCAGAAGACAAAATGCCAGATTTGAACTGTTTTACAGTAGAGTCGGCCATGAACATGGTAGCAGGTACTGCGCGAAGCATGGGTATCCGTGTGAAGTAACAAGATTTAGGAAACTATTCTCCAATACAAAGTGGCCATGGCCGGGATGACAAAAAAACACAAAGAAGCTCTTACCAAATACGATGCGACTAAAGCGTACTCGTTGGAAGAAGCTGCAGGCATCATTAAAGAGATTTCTAATAAGAATTTCGATGCTTCCGTAGATATTAGTATTCGTTTGGGAGTTGACCCAAGAAAAGCCAACCAAATGGTGCGTGGGGTAGTAACACTTCCTCATGGTACTGGTAAGGACGTAAAAGTTCTGGCATTGGTTACTGCCGACAAAGAAGCTGAGGCCAAAGAGGCTGGGGCTGATTATGTTGGATTGGACGAGTATATTGAAAAAATTAAAAAGGGTTGGACAGATGTTGACGTTGTCATCACTATGCCTTCAGTAATGGGTAAAGTTGGTCCTTTGGGCCGAGTATTGGGACCGCGAGGTCTGATGCCAAACCCTAAAACTGGAACGGTGACGATGGACATTGCCAAAGCTGTATCAGAAGTGAAGGCCGGTAAAATTGACTTTAAAGTTGATAAGTACGGTATCGTTCACGCTGGTGTTGGCAAAGCTTCTTTCGAAGCGGATAAAATCCTTGATAACGCGAGTGAACTGTTACACACTATAATCAAAATGAAACCTGCTTCTTCCAAAGGGGTTTATGTTAAAAGCATTTACATGTCTAGCACAATGAGCCCCAGCATCCAAATTGATGCGCGGTCCGTTGCAACTTAATTAATTGAATCTCGAATCTAAGTAAGAGATGACAAAACAAGAAAAGGATCAGTTAATTGCTGACTTAACAGAGAAATTGACCCAAAACGAGGTCGTTTATCTGGCAGATGTTTCTGAGCTTACAGCTGAAAAGTCTTCTAAATTGAGAAGAATTTGTTTTAATGCGAACGTTTCTTTGCAAGTGGTGAAAAACACACTGCTTCAAAAAGCAATGGAACGTGTGGAAGGCAAAAACTTTGAAGAGATGTATGGTGTACTGAAGGGAAACACTTCGGTAATGATGTCTGAGACAGCTAACGCACCTGCTAAACTCATTAAAGATCTTCGCAAGAAAGATGACAAACCAATCCTAAAAGCGGCATACATTCAGGAGTCAATTTATGTTGGAGATGAGAATCTCGACATGTTGGCGAACCTCAAGTCGAAAGAAGAACTTATCGGAGAAGTTATTGGATTACTCCAATCTCCCGCTAAGAACGTAATTTCGGCATTGCAATCTGGTGGCGGCACACTTGCTGGTTTGGTTAAGACTTTGTCTGAGCGTCCAGAATAAGAATTTCATTTTATTTTCATCAACGTAGTATACCCAAAAACTAAATAACAATGGCAGATTTAAAAGCGTTTGCTGACCAACTCGTAGGCCTAACTGTAAAAGAGGTAAACGAATTAGCAACAATCCTTAAAGAAGAGCATGGTATTGAGCCAGCCGCAGCAGCAGTAGCTGTAGCAGGCCCTGGTGCTGGTGCTGATGGCGATGGCGGTGAAGCCGAGCAAACTGAATTCGATGTAATCCTGAAAGCTGCAGGTGGTTCTAAACTGGCTGTTGTTAAGCTAGTAAAAGAATTGACTGGTTTGGGTCTTAAGGAAGCGAAAGAATTAGTTGATGGCGCTCCTAAGCCATTGAAAGAAGGCATCGCAAAAGACGAAGCCGAAGCTCTTAAAACACAATTAGAAGAAGCCGGAGCTGAAGTTGAGCTTAAGTAAGCCAACTCTCCGATTCAAATTTTAGTGAGGTTTAGTCCCGATAGCTATCGGGACTAAACCCTTCTTGGTATGTAGTACATACCTTTTTGTCGTAAATCTTACCTGCTTAATTTATGGCCCAGAAAAAATTACAAGAGAGAATCAGTTTTGGTACTACAAAGAACCAACTGGAATATCCTGATTTTCTAGAAATTCAATTAAAGTCATTCCAGGACTTTTTTCAGCTCGAAACATCACCCGAAAGTCGGATTGATGAAGGGCTGTTTAATGTTTTTAGTGAAAATTTCCCCATCTCTGATGCACGAAACAATTTCGTCTTGGAGTTTTTGGATTACTACGTGGATCCTCCCAGGTACGGCATTGAGGAAACCATTGCCAGAGGGTTGACCTACAGTGTGCCACTGAAGGCCAAATTGAAACTTTATTGTACCGATCCGGAGCACGAGGATTTCGAAACAATTGTTCAGGATGTGTATTTGGGAACGATCCCTTACATGTCCCCAAAAGGCTCTTTCATCGTTAATGGTGCCGAACGTGTTGTTGTTTCCCAACTACACCGTTCTCCTGGCGTTTTCTTTGGGCAAAGCTTCCACGCCAATGGAACAAAGCTTTATTCGGCTCGTGTGATTCCATTTAAAGGGTCATGGATTGAATTTGCGACAGATATTAATAGCGTGATGTACGCTTACATTGACCGTAAGAAAAAGTTACCTGTAACAACGTTACTGCGTGCTATCGGTTATGAAAGTGACAAGGACATTTTGGAAATCTTCGGCTTGGCTGATGAGATCAAAGTGACTAAAAGCGGGTTAAAAAAATGCGTGAACCGTAAGTTGGCGGCAAGGGTATTGAAAACCTGGTTTGAAGATTTTGTTGATGAAGATACAGGTGAAGTTGTTTCCATCGAGCGTAACGAAGTTATCGTTGATCGTGAAACGGTATTGGGGCAAGAGCAAATCGACTTGATTCTGGATTCAGGAGCCAAGACAATCTTGTTGCACAAAGAATCTGTGAACTCTGCAGATTACACCATTATCTACAACACACTTCAGAAAGATCCATCCAACTCGGAAATTGAGGCCGTTGAGCATATCTACCGCATCCTGCGTAACGCAGAGCCACCAGATGAAGAAACTGCTCGTGGTATCATCGACAAGTTGTTCTTCTCCGACAAACGATATGATTTGGGAGAAGTTGGTCGTTACAGAATCAACAAGAAGTTGAACCTGGATTTCGACATGGACACCAAGGTTCTGACGAAGCAGGATATTATTTCCATCATCAAGTATTTGATTGAGCTAATCAACTCAAAAGCAGATGTGGATGATATTGACCACTTAAGTAACAGAAGGGTACGTACAGTTGGAGAGCAATTGTACAACCAATTTGGAGTGGGTTTGGCACGTATGGCACGTACTATTCGTGAGCGTATGAACGTAAGGGACAATGAGGTGTTTACACCAATTGACCTTATCAACGCCAAAACATTGTCTTCGGTGATTAATTCGTTCTTTGGAACGAACCAGTTGTCGCAGTTCATGGACCAAACGAACCCTCTTTCTGAGATTACGCACAAAAGAAGACTGTCAGCTCTCGGGCCTGGTGGACTTTCCAGAGAGCGTGCTGGATTTGAGGTGCGTGATGTTCACTACACCCACTACGGACGACTGTGTACGATTGAAACGCCTGAAGGACCAAACATTGGTTTGATTTCTTCCTTGTGTGTTTACGCCAAAGTAAACAAACTTGGTTTCATCGAAACACCGTATAGAACTGTTGAAAACGGTAAGGTAAAATTACACGATGATGTAATGTATCTAAGTGCCGAAGAGGAAGACAGAAAAATCATTGCACAAGCCAATGCTGTAATTGACGATAAAGGTCAGTTTGCACATGAAACGGTTAAAGCGCGTTATGAAGGAGACTTCCCGGTAATTGCACCGTCAGAAGTTCACTTGATGGATGTTGCTCCTAACCAGATTGCTTCCATTGCTGCATCCATGATTCCATTCCTGGAACATGATGATGCCAACCGTGCTTTGATGGGATCAAACATGTCACGTCAGGCTGTGCCATTGCTGAAGCCTGATTCTCCTGTTGTTGGAACTGGTTTGGAAGGATTGGTTGCCCGTGATTCTCGTGTGTTGACTACAGCTGAAGGAGATGGAGAAGTTGACTTTGTAGATGCCAACCAAATCATTGTTAAGTACAACCGTACTGACGATCAGAAATTGGTAAGCTTTGACGATAACTACAAGAGCTACTCGCTGACTAAGTTTAGCAAAACCAACCAGGGTACAACGATTAACCTGAATCCAATTGTTGGCCCAGGCCAAAAAGTGAAGAAGGGACAAATCATGTGCGAAGGTTACGCTACTGAAGCTGGAGAACTAGCTTTGGGTCGAAACTTGATGGTAGCGTTTATGCCTTGGAAGGGGTACAACTTTGAGGATGCCATTGTTATCTCTGACCGCGTTGTACGTGAAGACGTATTTACCTCTATTCACATCGATGAGTTTGTGTTGGAAGTACGTGACACAAAACGTGGATTGGAAGAGTTAACCGCTGATATTCCTAACGTCAGTGAAGAAGCTACCCGTAACCTCGATGAGAACGGATTGATTCGCGTAGGAACTGAAGTAACAGAAGGTGATATCCTGATTGGTAAGATTACACCAAAAGGAGAAACGGATCCAACTCCGGAAGAGAAACTGTTGCGTGCCATCTTTGGTGACAAAGCCGGTGACGTGAAAGATGCATCTCTGAAAGTTCCACCATCAGTGGTAGGAGTTGTTATCGATAAAAAACTCTTCTCCAGAGCCATTAAGGATCGCAAAGCGAAAGTGCGCGAAAAAGAGATTCTGGATGAGTTGGATGCAGAACACAACAAAACCCGTTCTGAGTTGAAAGAGCGTTTGGTCGACAAGTTGTTTACCATCGTTTCAGGAAAGACATCACAAGGTGTTTTCAATAATTTCAACGAAGAGATAGTTAAAAAGGGAACGAAGTATACTCAGAAGTTGCTCAACAACCTCGATTATGCTGACATCAACCCATCTAACTGGACAACGGATGATGATAAGAATAACTTGATCAAACAGTTGTTGAATAACTACAACATCAAGTTGAACGATGCCATCGGAGTTTACAAGCGCAAGAAGTTTGCTATCTCTGTTGGTGACGAATTACCAGCTGGAATCGTACAATTGGCGAAAGTTTATGTTGCCAAGAAACGTAAGTTGAAAGTAGGAGATAAGATGGCGGGTCGTCACGGTAACAAAGGTATTGTTGCACGTATTGTTCGTAAAGAAGACATGCCATTCATGGAAGATGGAACACCGGTTGATATCGTGTTGAATCCATTGGGTGTACCTTCAAGGATGAACCTGGGCCAGATTTACGAAACGGTTCTTGGTTGGGCAGGTCAAAGCCTGGGAGTGAAATTTGCCACTCCAATTTTTGATGGAGCCTCCATTCAGAGCATTGATGATTATGCGAAGAAGGCAGGAATTCCACCGTTTGGTAGAACACAATTGTATGATGGAGGAACAGGTGAGAAATTTGACCAGCCTGCTACGGTAGGGGTTATTTATATGCTCAAACTGCACCACATGGTAGATGATAAGATGCACGCGCGTTCTATCGGACCATACTCACTCATCACACAACAGCCTCTTGGTGGTAAAGCACAATTTGGAGGCCAGCGTTTTGGAGAGATGGAAGTATGGGCATTGGAAGCATTTGGTGCTGCCAACATCCTACAAGAGATTTTGACCGTTAAATCGGATGATGTAATCGGAAGGGCGAAAGCCTACGAGGCAATCGTAAAAGGTGAAGCAATGCCTATACCAGGTATTCCGGAATCCTTTAATGTATTGTTGCATGAGATGAGAGGATTGGGGTTGAACATCACCCTTGATTAATTCCTTTCACGAACTGAATTCTGATTGATAATAGCATTTTAAAAGTTAAAACATGGCTTTAAGAAAAGACAATCAAGTTAAAAACAGCAATTTCTCACGCATCACCATCAGCCTCGCTTCCCCGGAAATGATTCTGGAAAGGTCAAGCGGAGAAGTTCTGAAGCCAGAAACAATCAATTACCGAACATACAAACCAGAACGTGATGGTTTGTTTTGCGAGCGTATTTTCGGTCCTGTAAAGGATTACGAATGTCACTGTGGTAAATACAAGCGTATCCGTTACAAAGGAATCGTTTGTGATCGTTGTGGTGTTGAGGTTACCGAGAAGAAGGTGCGTAGAGAGCGCATGGGACATATTTCCCTCGTTGTTCCCGTTGCACACATCTGGTACTTCAAATCCCTTCCAAACAAGATTGGTTATTTGTTGGGGCTTCCAAGCAAGAAACTCGATTCTATCATTTATTACGAGCGCTATGTGGTTATTCAAGCCGGAGCTGCTACAAATGAAGAAGGAGAAGCTTTGCAATACCTCGACTTCCTAACAGAAGAAGAGTATCTGGATATCCTGGACAAGTTGCCAAAAGAGAACCAATACCTGGATGACAGTGATCCTGATAAGTTCATTGCTAAAATGGGCGCTGAGTCGTTGTTCGATTTGTTGCAACGTCTCGATTTGGATTCTTTGTCATATGACTTGCGTCACAAAGCCAACACTGAAACTTCACAACAACGGAAGAACGAAGCATTGAAGCGTCTTCAGGTTGTTGAAGCTTTGCGTGGAAGCAGCCAGAAAGTTCAAAACCGTGCCGAGTGGATGATTGTGAAAGTTGTTCCGGTAATCCCACCAGAATTGCGCCCATTGGTGCCTCTGGATGGCGGACGTTTTGCAACATCTGACCTGAACGACCTTTACAGAAGGGTTATCATTCGTAACAACCGATTGAAGCGTCTTATCGAGATCAAAGCACCAGAGGTGATTTTGAGAAACGAAAAAAGGATGCTTCAGGAAGCTGTTGATTCATTGTTTGATAACTCCCGTAAAGCAAGTGCAGTTAAAACAGAATCAAACCGTGCACTGAAATCATTGAGTGACAGTTTGAAAGGAAAGCAAGGACGATTCCGTCAAAACCTGTTGGGTAAGCGTGTTGATTATTCTGCACGTTCGGTTATCGTTGTCGGACCTGAAATGAAATTGCACGAATGTGGTCTTCCAAAAGGAATGGCAGCTGAGTTGTACAAGCCTTTCATCATCCGAAAGATGATTGAAAGAGGCATTGTCAAAACAGTGAAGTCAGCCAAGAAGATTGTTGACCGTAAGGAGCCTGTTGTCTGGGATATTCTGGAGAACGTGTTGAAAGGGCATCCTGTGATGCTTAACCGTGCACCAACTCTTCACAGATTGGGTATTCAGGCTTTCCAACCAAAATTGATTGAAGGAAAAGCGATTCAGTTGCACCCGTTAGTATGTACAGCATTTAACGCTGACTTTGACGGTGACCAGATGGCGGTTCATTTGCCTTTGGGCAACGCAGCCATTTTGGAAGCACAACTGTTGATGCTGGCTTCTCACAACATTTTGAACCCAGCCAACGGAGCACCGGTAACGGTTCCTTCTCAGGATATGGTACTAGGACTTTATTACCTCACAAAATCTCGTGTAACAGACGAGACCAGGGTGATTAAGGGACAAGGGATGACGTTCTATTCTGCGGAAGAGGTTATCATCGCCCACAACGAAAAAATGGTTGAGTTACACGCCAATATCAAAGTGCGTGTTCCAGTTATCGAAAATGGAGAAGAGGTTATCCAATTGATGGAAACGACTGTTGGTCGTGTGCTATTCAACCAGGTAACTCCTCGCGAGATGGGCTTCATCAACCAATTGTTGACGAAGAAATCTTTGCGTGATATTATCGGTGAGATTCTTAAAGCTACAGGATTGGCTCGTACAGCTCAATTCTTGGATGATATCAAGACATTGGGTTATACCATGTCTTTCAAAGGAGGATTGTCGTTCAACATCGAGGATGTAATCGTGCCACCGGAAAAAGAACTATTGTTGAGTTCTGCGACTACTCAAGTAGAGGAAGTCAAGAACAACTACAACATGGGGCTTATCACCAACAACGAACGTTACAACCAGATCATTGATATCTGGACGCATACCAACTCTAAGTTGACGCATACGTTGATGGATCGTTTGAAAAATGATAACCAAGGTTTCAATTCCATCTACATGATGTTTGACTCTGGTGCGAGGGGTTCGAAAGAACAAATTCGTCAGTTGTCAGGTATGCGTGGTCTGATGGCCAAGCCGAAAAAATCAGGCTCTGCCGGAGGTGAAATTATTGAGAACCCGATTCTTTCTAACTTTAAGGAAGGTCTATCGATTCTTGAGTACTTTATCTCTACTCACGGTGCTCGTAAAGGTCTGGCGGATACTGCCCTTAAAACGGCTGATGCGGGTTACCTTACAAGGAGACTGGTTGACGTAGCACAAGACGTGGTTATTACCATTGAAGATTGTGGTACGTTGAGAGGTTTGATTGCTTCTCCATTGAAGAAAAACGAGGAAGTGGTTGAAACACTTTACGATAGAATTCTTGGTCGTACTACTGTTCATGATGTATACGATCCATTGACCGGTGACTTGTATGTCCCTTCTGGAGAGCAGATTACTGAAGAAATTGCGAAAGCAATCGAGGCTTCACCAATTGAAGAGGTGGAGATTCGTTCGGTATTGACATGTGAGATGAAGCGTGGTGTTTGTACCAAATGTTACGGACGTAACCTGGCTTCAGGCCGAATCGTTCAACGCGGAGAGGCTGTTGGTGTAATTGCTGCACAGTCGATTGGAGAACCTGGTACACAGTTGACGCTTCGTACCTTCCACGTTGGGGGTACAGCATCGAACATTGCAAATGAATCAATGATCATTGCCAAGTATGATGGTAAACTGGAAATTGATGAGTTGCGTACCATTGAGAAAGTAGAAGAGGGCGAGAAGAAAACAATTGTTATCGGACGTTCTGCTGAATTGCGCATCATCGACCCAGAGACTGGAGTCGTGTTGGCTACTAACAACATTCCTTACGGAGCTGAGATTTACAAGAAGTCAGGCGACAAGGTGAAGAAAACAGAAAAAATCTGTGATTGGGATCCTTACAATGCTGTGATTATATCTGAGTTGCCAGGGACTCTGTCTTTCGAGAATGTCGAAGATGGTGTTACCTACCGTGAAGAGTCAGATGAGCAAACAGGCTTCCGTGAAAAAGTGATCATTGAAACACGTGACAAAACGAAAAACCCAGCTATCAGGGTATTGGACAAGAAGAAGGAAGTTCTTCGTTCGTACAGTATCCCTGTGGGAGCTCACGTTGTGATTGAGGATAACAAGAAAATTGAAGCAGGTACTATTCTGGTTAAGATTCCACGTACATCCGGTAAAACGGGTGATATTACGGGAGGTCTGCCACGGGTAACTGAACTTTTCGAAGCACGTAACCCTTCTAATCCATCAGTTGTTTCTGAGATTGACGGTATCGTTTCCTTTGGAAAGATCAAACGTGGTAACCGTGAGGTAATCATTGAATCCAGAACGGGTGAAGTGAAGAAATACCTCGTGCCACTTTCCAAGCATATCCTTGTACAGGAAAATGACTTTACCAAAGCGGGTGCACCACTTTCAGATGGAGCAATTACGCCAGCGGATATTCTTTCCATTAAAGGACCAACTCAGGTGCAAGAGTACCTGGTAAATGAAATCCAGGAAGTATATCGTTTGCAGGGTGTGAAAATCAACGATAAACACTTTGAAGTCATCGTTCGTCAAATGATGCGTAAAGTAGAAATCGAAGATCCAGGCGATACAATGTTCCTCGAAAAACAAATCATCAACAAGACTGAGTTCATGACCGAGAACGATGAAATCTTCGGTAAGAAAGTAGTTCTTGAAGAAGGAGATTCTGCAACGATGAAATCAGGGCAGATTATTACAGCCAGAAAGCTTCGTGATGAAAACTCTATGCTGAAACGTAAGGACATGAAAACGGTTGAATCAAGAGATGCAGTTCCTGCAACTTCGAAACCAATCCTTCAAGGTATTACGAGAGCATCACTTCAAACAGACAGCTTTATTTCTGCAGCATCTTTCCAGGAAACTACGAAAGTGTTGAACGAAGCAGCTGTAGGTGGAAAAGAAGACGGCCTCCTTGGTTTGAAAGAGAATGTCATCGTAGGACATCTCATTCCAGCAGGAACGGGACTGCGCAAGTACGGAAAACTCATCGTTGGTTCGATGGAAGAGTACGAGGCGTTGACCGGTTCCAAATCGGAAAAAGTCGAAGAAGAGGAAGTTGTAAAATAATAGCAAATTCAATTTAACAAGAGGCCCTTTGCGGGGCCTCTTGTTGTATAATATTATGCGTTATGGCAGATAACGAAAGCAACAAAGGTCAGCTGAACATCGAATTAAATGAGGATATGGCAGAAGGAGTCTACTCTAACCTGGCCATTATTACCCATTCCAATGCTGAGTTTATCATTGACTTTGTCAACGTAATGCCAGGAACACCCAAGGCTAAGGTAAAGTCAAGGGTTGTACTGACTCCTCAACATGCTAAACGCCTTATGCGTGCCCTCAAAGACAATTTGGAGAAGTTTGAAAGCTTGCATGGAGAGGTAAAAGAATTGGATGGTGGAACTCAGCCAGTGCCGATGAATTTTGGCGGTCCTGCAGGGGAAGCATAGCCACATTAACAAACAAACATTTACAAGGCCCTCGATAGTTCTCGGGGGCCTTTTTTTGGCCTTAATCCAGTGCCCGGTCGTTGAAGATGATGTAGCCAAAGTGGAATAAGAAGGTCACTGGCGTTTTTCTGACCAGGCTAATCTCAGGCAGGTTGTTGTAGTAGTTAACACTGACGCTGATGGGGCCAAGTGGACTGTGATAAACTGTGTTGGCACTGGCCACCGTGTATCTTTTCTCAAAGTCGGTTAATATGACCGGAGGGAGCTCCTGACCGTTGCGGTTAATAACGTATCGGTAGGGTTGGAATAAATACCCCTCCAACCTCAAATCAACATCTTTGATGATGCGAATGATGAATTGGTGTCCGATGGCCGCAAATTGGTAAGCCCTGAATGACTCCAAAAACAATGATTTACTATCGATTGTCGGTTGGAACGCAGGTGAACGTAAAATACTTGCAGTGTAATTGTTAAAGAGCCCTTGGGTCGAATACATCGCCTCAGCGTGAATACCGAGCCTTACACGGCCTTTCTGTTTGTAAATGTTGTCGTACATCAAACTGGCCTGCCACCAGCCGTGAAGGTCTCTGAGGACCCTGTCCGTTTCGGAGGTAGAACCAGGGCTGTATCGTTCATCGGCTTCAGTGGCGCGAACGTTCATTCTGAAATAAGAGCCTCGGTTGGCGTATAGTTTGTAATTCTGTGTGCTTCTTTCAAATTCTAGGAAACCAGATACTCCATCCAGTTCGGTTTTGTCAGCAGTATCCAGCCGGTTAAAGCTTCGGTTTTGATAGTAGTCATCCTGCAAGTTGAAGAAAGTTCCTCCAAGCCGCACCCGGCCCCTGTTTTTAACTGGCATCCCAATGCTGGCACTTCCATAGGCTTCGCTTTGGATGAGGTAGGCAGCATCTTCATCCTCGAAAACGGTCGCCTCACTTTCGAAGTAATTCCACCTGTTCAGCGTGAATGAAGGTTCTATAGAAAAAGGTGTGCTTCCGGGAATGTCCAGTCTGGCGCTTCCCTGAATGGAAGTGTAAAGTTTACCAAAGTAGCCATTGGCGGAAACACTGGCAGCTGTTTTTCCTAGCCTGTTTAATGTAACTCCTACGAAAGCCTGGTTGATTGGTCGTGATGCCAGATTTCCGCCAAAGTCGACCACCACATCGTTTTCTTTTTTCGCTTTGATAAAGAGGTCGTAACGCCTGGTTGTTTTATTAAATACTGCTTTTGGGTAGAGTCCTCTGATACGCCTGTCGCTTAGCACCCTGAAGAAGGGAGTCTTCATCTTGGCGATAGATATCTCTGTATCCTTGCGGCTGGTCAATAATTTGTCGACATAACTGGTTTGTGATTTGGACAACCCATCCAGGTGAATTTCGCCAAAAATAAGTGGCGGTTGACTGCTCCAGAACCTGGCCCTGTTTTTTTTCAGTTTACCTGGTTCCTGGCGATCTTTTACCAGGGCTTTTATCTCTTCTATACGCTCCATCGCGGCATTGTAACCAGAGTCTACTATGCGGGCGGGCGAAGAAAAGTTAAATGCACCTACATCTACCGAGGGCTCAATGAGCACTCCTTCCTGGCCATTGAGCGAGTAGTCGGTTTTGCTGACAATCATATTGCGCAGTTGAGAAACCACATCGTCCTCACGGGGCGGGTCCTCGTTGGAAGAGACATTGCTGCCTATCAAAATATCCGGGGCAAATTCTTCCAGCATAACGTCTACCGGAAAGTTGTTATAAAGACCTCCGTCAAAAAGGAGTTTTCCGTTGACGGAAATGGGCTTAATGTAAAGTGGGTAGGACATGGAAGCCCGCACCGCCTCGGTCAGGTTGCCATCCCTAAAAACCACTTGTTGTTTGGCTTCGATGTCTGAGGCAACACACCTAAACGGAATCATCAGGCTGTCAAAGTTATAGTCGGCACTTGCCTCGGCACCCGCCAGCATGGTCATGATGTCGTAGTCCAATGCCTCGGGTGAAATGATGTTGGTGGGAAGTGTCGTGCGCCAAATTGAATCCTTGGTAAATTTGATGGAGACCCAGGAAGCATCAATTTCCTTTTCCTTGAAGTAGTATTGGTGACGTTCCTCTATTTGGCCTCGTGTAACGCGCTGGAACTGCTCTGAGTTGACGATTGCTTCCATTTGTTCTACACTGTAGCCGGAAGCATACAAAGCCCCTACCATCGCTCCTATGGAGGTGCCGGTAATGTAATCTATCGGAATGTTGTTTTCTTCCAGGGCCTTGATAACACCAATGTGGGCGAGACCACTCGCACCTCCACCACTCAGAACCAGCCCAACTGATTGCTGACCTATGGCCAAAGCAGGCGCTAACCAAATACCTAACAGGATGGTGCGTAACAGGCGGCAGGATAGGATGGTTGACATGCTACATTCTCTGAACAAAATTACTAAAGTCATTACAAATTGCCCATGGAATAAGTTTTAGTGGTCATATTGGTGGTTAGACGGTTTTGTCGCACAATCATTTTAAATCACAGATAATTTAATTTGTCAGCCGTTGCATCAAGCTGGCGAAGTATTTTGGAGCATCGCGAAGTCGTGAGCCATACCAAGAAAAATATTCCCCATCGACCAGTTCAATGCGGGTATTAGGAAATTGCTGTTGTAACTCAACAATGTGCTTTTCAGCAAAAGGAAATGGTTCGCTCGACAACAGAATGACATCCAGATTGGCGGCCTCTAGTTGAGACGGTGTTACTTCGGGGTAACGTTGGGTATTGCTGAATACATTTTCACAACCGCACCGCTGTAGCAGGTGATTGATAAACGTGTTTTTACCTGCTACCATAATAGGGTCTTTCCAGATAAAATAGGCCACACGCAATGGAGGTGCGATTGGAGGGAGTTGCTGAAAATTGGTTTTAATTTGCTGAACCAGCGCAGTCGCCTCGGTGTTGCGGTGCATTATTTCACCCAATGAAGAAATCATCTCCAGGGCATCTTCCAAGGTGAAAATGTCACTTATCCAAACGGGATAGTGTTGCATCAGTTCCTTGATTTGCTCCTCTTCGTTTTCTTCTTTGTTGCCAATGATCAGATCAGGTTGCAGGGCGGCAATCCTATCCATGTGGTATTTCTTGGTTCCGCCTACCTTTACTACATCTTTGACTTTGTCTGCCGGATGGATGCAAAACTTGGTGATGCCAACCATTTGCTCTTGCAAGCCAAGGTCAAACAACAATTCTGTTTGGGATGGAACCAGTGAAACAATTCGCCTGGGGTTATCCGGCAAATCAACTGAACGTTTCAATTGATCGGTAACCGTTTTCATGGCGGGCAATCTAACCTATTGCTCCAATAATGTCGTGTTTGGTGATGATGTGAGGGGCCCCTTCGGCATCGTGCATCAACACAGCGCTGTTTTCCTTATTAATGAGCTTTGAAATTTCATCGATGGTGGCATCAGCGGCTACAGTGGGGAAGGGGGCGCGCATGATGTGCTCAATGGTTTGTTCTTTCACGGCTGCATTTTCCAACAATGCTGCATAGAGGTCCAGACTATTAACTGAACCCACAAACGCACCATCTTTGAGAACCGGGATTTGAGAAATATCAAAATGCCTCATTTTGTCAATGGCTGACTCAACTTTTTCAGATGCATCAGCAGTCACCAATTTTTTATCAGCATGATCTTTTATCAAGGCCGTGGCATCTGGCTTTTCTTTCGGCAAAAAGCCTCTGTCGCGCATCCAATCATCGTTGAACATTTTGCCAACATAGCGGCTACCGTGGTCGTGAAAAAGCACAACTACCACGTCATCTTTGGTGAGTTCACCTTTCATCTGAAGCAATCCTTTGATGGCGGACCCGGCTGAATTACCCACAAAAATCCCTTCTTCTCTAGCAATTAGACGTGTATATACCGCAGCGTCTTTGTCTGTTACTTTTTCAAAATGATCAATGATATCGAAATCAACGTTCTCCGGAAGTATGTCCTCCCCGATGCCTTCGGTGATGTAAGGATAAATCTCGTTCTCATCAAAAATGCCTGTCTCGTGGTATTTTTTAAACACGGAACCATACGTGTCGATGCCCCAAATCTTAACGTTTGGGTTCTTTTCTTTTAGGTATTTTCCCACACCAGAAATGGTGCCGCCAGTGCCCACACCAACTACAAAATGAGTGATTTTTCCTTCTGTTTGCTCCCAAATTTCAGGACCAGTAGTAAGGTAATGCGCCTTGGCATTGGAAGGGTTGTCGTATTGGTTCACATACCATGAGTTAGGTATCTCGTTGGCCAAACTTTTTGATACTGAATAATAAGACCTTGGGTCTTCAGGAGTAACGTTGGTTGGGCAAACATGTACATCGCAACCAACGGCACGTAGGATATCCATTTTCTCTCTACTCTGCTTGTCACTTAAAACACAAATGACTTTGTACCCTTTGATTATCGCTACGAGCGCGAGTCCCATTCCCGTATTTCCAGATGTTCCTTCGATGATGGTACCGCCTGGCTGCAACCGTCCGTCCGCTTCCGCGTCTTCTATCATCTGCAATGCCATGCGGTCTTTGACTGAGTTACCAGGATTGGTCGTCTCAACCTTGGCCAATACCAGGGCATCAATGTCTGCGGTTAGTTTGTTGATTTTAACCAATGGCGTGTTGCCAATGGTCTCCAGAATGTTGTTGAAATACTTCATCAAAGTAAGGAATTAACGCCCAAAGAAACAGGCGCTGCAAATGTACAAATCACTAGTTGAATTTGATGGTTTTCACCGGAGAGATTTTCGTCACCACGTAAGAGGGGATGAGCAGCATCACAATACATAGAATCAACGTGCCAGCATTGAGTGCAACTACCGGCAAAATTTCAAGACTGATGGGCACTGAGTCAATGTAGTAGGACTCTTGCGACAATTTTATGATTCCGTAATGCTTTTGAAGCAAGCACAAGGAAATACCCAAGGTATTGCCGCCAAGAAGCCCCAGCCCAATCAGGTAGGTGGCGTTGATCATGAATATTTTGCGCACGCTCCAGCTGGTCGCTCCCATGGCTTTGAGCAGTCCAATCATGTTGGTGCGTTCCAAAATCAAAATGAGCAAGGCTGAAATCATGTTGATGCTTGAAACCAATATCATCAGTGCGATGATGACGATGACGTTCAAATCCTGCAGTTCCAGCCACCCAAAAATATCACCATGTTGGTCGGTGATTTTAACTACGTTGAGATCGTAGTTGATGTGTTCGTAGATGAACTCATCCATGCGTTCCAAATCGTCATACTCCTCCAACAGTACCTCAAAACCGCTAATGGTCTGTTTGTCCCAGCCGTTGAGCCGTTGCACGTGTTGGATGTCTGCCAGCATCACCGTTTTATCAAACTGTTCCATGCCGGTCTCGTAAATGCCAACAATGGTAAACCGCCTTTTACGCTCCTGGTTATTCTGGATGAAAACCATGGTGATTTTATCTTCAATGCTCAGGCGCAGTTTGTTGGCGATGTAACGCGAAACAACCACTTCATTGGAACGCTTGCCGTCCACAACATTGAAAGGCACTCCCTCTACGAGGTTCTTTTGGAAGAAAGACCAGTCAAAATCAGGGCCAATACCCTTGACCATAATACCCATGATATCTTCATCGGTGGTAATGATACCCGATTTTGTGGCATAGATTTGGATATTCCTTACCCCATCAACCGAATCGAGGCTCGGGTAAAATTCCTGATCCATGGAGATGGGAGCCGTCTCAAAGTTTTCGCTGTTTTGAAAACCGGTTATTTGGATGTGTGAGCCAAACCCAACGACCTTGGAGCGAATTTCATTTTGAAAGCCTTTGACGATGGCCACAGCAAGCAGCATGATCGTCAAGCTCAACACTATGCTGATAACGGCAATTCGAATGATCGGTCTGGTTCCACTTGGAGCCCCATCCGTGTTGCGGCTGCCGATAATACGTTTGGCGATGAAAAATTCGAATTGGCTCATGGACTGCTACAAATTCCCTCTGGTTGGGATGGGGTATTGCCTCCGGTTGTTTTTTTGTTAACTTTTGCTCCGAATATAGGCGGATAGAGTCATGAAAAAGATATTTCAAAAGTTGTTCTCAAGCGTTTTTGAGCTTGCCAAAGATAGGCAAATAATCGCTTTTTTGCTGGGTGCTTTGGTGGCTGTTCAGGTGCAGGCACAGGCCGATTTCATCTTTCAGATGAAGACTGATGCTGAGATTGGAGTGGGAGCAGCATTTCCGGGTCAATACCTGCCGTATCTGGAATCGAAGCGCGTTGGAGTGGTGGCGAACCAAACTTCTTTTTTGGGAGAAAGTCACTTGGTGGATGTGCTTTTGGAGAAGGGGGTGAACGTGGTAAAGGTCTTTGCTCCAGAGCATGGATTCAGAGGCACTGCCGATGCTGGAGAGCATGTGGCCAGCGGAAAAGACCAACGAACCGGTTTGCCCATCGTATCGCTTTACGGGAAACACAAGAAACCTTACCCCGAAGATTTGGCCGATTTGGACATTGTGGTTTTTGACATTCAGGATGTGGGCGTACGTTTTTACACCTATATCTCCACCATGACGTATGTGATGGAAGCTTGCGCTGAAGCTGGAAAACCATTGGTCATATTGGATCGTCCCAACCCGAATGGATTTTATGTGGACGGTCCCATTCTGGAAAAAGAATTTCAGTCGTTTGTTGGCCTGCACCCAGTGCCCATCGTTCACGGGATGACCATTGCCGAATATGCGCAAATGGTAAATGGGGAAGGCTGGTTGAAAGACGGTATTACTTGTGAATTGAAAATTGTCAAATGCAAAGATTACAGCCACAAGGATTATTACAAACTCCCCAGAAACCCATCTCCTAATTTACCCAACATGCTTTCCATTTACCTGTATCCCTCGCTGGCCTTTTTTGAAGGCACTGTGGTGAGTGTGGGACGCGGCACCAAATGGCCTTTTCAGGTTTACGGGGCGCCCGGAATGAAAAACAAAAAATTTGCGTTTACTCCGAAAAGCATGCCCGGGGCGAAAAATCCACCCCAACTGGGCAAACGTTGCAAGGGGATTGATTTGAAGGACTATGCTCCGGCAATTTATGCTTCCCTGGGAAAAGTGAACCTGCGGTTCTTGCTAGTAGCTTATCGGGACATACCGGATCAATCCACCTTTTTTCTGAAAAACAATTTTATCAATTTGTTGGCAGGAACTGCCGATTTACAAGCCGCTTTGAAGGCGGGAAAATCCGAGGCTGAAATCAGAGCCAATTGGCAACCTGAGCTGGATGCATACAAGAAGATGCGGAAGAAGTACTTGCTTTATCCTGATTTTGAGTAGGGGAAAGGGAGCTGAATTTATTCGTAATTCGGGTAAACCTTGCGTTTCTTTTCAATGCCCTTTATTTCACCACTGTTGCAGTCGATGGTGATCGTTTTCGATTTAATAATGGTGCAGCCATTTGTATTGGCGCAGTCGATTTCAGAACCGTCCTCCGTTTTCTCTTTGCTTTTGCTGTAGCTGGAAATGCTTTCTGTAACTGACCATTGTAAATTAGTACTGTCTAACCTGGCCAGTCTTCCATAGGCTCGACTGGGAGTAATGCCATTTTTTGCAGCAATTTGCACCGCCTGTTGCATATCAATTTCAGGAACGAATACAGCGGAGTCTTTCTCGGCAACAGCAGAACTATCCGTAATAGACTGCGCTGCACAACTGAAACTGCAGAGCATCCATGTCAACATGAAAAGAGCAATCGGTTTCATCATTTCTTGTCGGCCTTGGCCTGGTATTTCTTTAACAGGGATTGTGTTTGCGCCTGTAATTTCTTTTTAAAGAATCCGGTACCACCCAGCAATCGGCCTTTCAAACCCATTGCCTGTGTCGCCCAACGATGTACGTCAAACACATCGGTGTGACAGATTATCAGCCCATCCTGAAGTTCGAACGAGGCATCAATGCGGTTATGCACTTCACGGCCCGTTTTGCTAAAGGTATACCAAGCTTCCCAATGTGCCTGGCCTGATGTTGCCGTGCATTCAATGCCACTAAATTCCAGTTTTAGGCCTTTCGAATTTCCGCAGAGCATGCGCCACATGTCTTTTGCATCTTCTCCATGCAAAACACCGAATGCCGGATCTTCGAACCGGATGCTTTTGTGGTAGCAAGCCGCCATGGCTTCAGCATCTTGTTGCTGAAAGGCGGTGTAAAAAGTTGTGATTGGATCGTTCAAAATACACAGGAATTAGAGAAATGTATCGGGTCAAAACCTTTGTTAAGATACAGACTTTTCAAGCAGCATGGCTCCCTCTTTGCCTTCAGCATGGCGTTTCAACACTGCATTGCGCTGGACCAGCAATTGGGTCATGTAATTTTTAAGGAAGAGGACATCGGCCAATTGGCCCAACCATCCGAGCGGGGATCTGTAGTCAAAGCTGTCCGTCATTATTGTTTGATCCTCCTTTTCTTCAAATCGATGTTCGTGCCGAAAGGAATGAAATGCCCCTTTTACCATTTCATCTACAAAAAATGCGGGGCGGTCAAACTCAGTAATTTTGGATGTAAGTGTGAGCCAGAGACCAAAATGTTTGGCTTTCCATTCGACAGATTCGCCCAATTCTATCAACCCTTCGGTGCGGCCACTGATTGCTTTTTCTCGGGTATGTTGCGTTGAAATCTGATGGAAGTCAATGCTGCGGGACAAATCAAAAACGATGTTGATTGGAGCAACAATAGTTGTTTGCAATGCTATTAAAGGCAAGGGTGAATAAATTGATGGCACTTGACAGTGCCGTTTAAGTAGAGGTTACTGAAGCTTGGTAACCGCATTTTTTTCGTTGATTTCTTCGAAAAAGTCCATCCACACTTTCATGCTAGGCCCATCAATCAACGTAGTATTTTCAGGCAATTCAAACCGAGCTGGGTCAATTTCTACGTTTTCGTGGATGGAGGTAGCAACCATGTTTAAATCTTTGCTGCCCATTTCCTGGAAGGTCTTTAACGTGATGCCCTTCCAATACCATGTTTTTGTATTGGCTTGTGGCGTGTTCCAAACTTCACATTCGCGGCCGAGAATCTTCTCGCGTTTTTCAATCATACCCCCTTTTTCCAGCAACATCTGTTTTGCGACAGCATCCAAATCAAGTCTCGGGGACTTCTCTGCCAATTCATAGAGCAAAGAATTGTCGATAGTACGGGCGTTTAAGGTGTTCAAATCAATAGCATAAATCATCGTGTCCCGCATCAACGTGATCATGTGCACTTCATCCTTTTGATTCTTTTGCAGGCCTGATTTCATCATGATTTGAGTCAACTTCACTTCTTTCATGCCCCAGTCATCAAAATAGACTGTTTCTATGCCCTCTTGAAACCCCTTTAGCTCGTATGTAATGGTGCCCGATTTGATGCCATATCGAGTCGGGCCATTCGGCTTTTCTTGAACCACCGGCTTTGATTCGGCCTCGGTAATTGACTCAGACAATGATGGGTTGGAAGGCTCGTCAGCACCGGATGTTGGCTGTTCTACTGGAGCCGAAGCCTCAGGTTGGGGAACGGTTTTTTCAGCAGGTTGATCGCAACCTTGAACAAGCACCGCTAAAGCGATGAGGCAACTACCAAGGAATGTGCGCCCCAATTTCATATTAGCTTACTACTGTTAAGACATTGTAGGTTTCCAGAGCTGCGTGCAATATGTCCAACGCATCTTGCAGCTTGGATTGCTCCAGCACATAGGCCAGTCGCACTTCTTTTTTTCCTTTGTTGGGGTCAGAGTAAAATCCATTGGCCGGAGCCATCATGATGGTTTGTCCGTTAAAGTCAAAACTTTGGAGTAGCCAGGTACAAAAAGCTTCCGCATCCTCTACCGGTAATTCGGCAATCGCGTAAAACGCACCTTTGGGTTTCGGGCACTTGACGCCAGGGATTTTGTTGAGGCCTTCTACCAACAGGTTTCTACGTTGCACGTATTCGCCAATCACTTCTGTGAAGTACTCTGCCGGAGTATCCAACGCAGCTTCCGAGGCAATTTGTCCCAGGGTAGGCGGACTCAGGCGAGCTTGACCAAACTTTAGGGCAGCATTCATGATTTCCTTGTTGCGTGAGATGAGGGCTCCAATGCGGGCTCCGCACATACTGTAACGTTTGGAAACCGAGTCCACCATCACCACGTTTTGCTCAATTCCTTCCAGGTTCATCACTGAATGGTGTGTGTGACCATCGTAACAAAACTCGCGGTAAACCTCATCGGCAAACAAAAACAAATCGTATTTGATGACCAGATCGCGTAAGCTATTTAGCTCGTCCTGTGTATATAAATACCCTGTTGGATTACCAGGGTTGCAAATCAGGATGCCTCTGGTTTTGTCGGTTATCATTTTTTCAAATTCCGCAATAGGAGGCAAGGCAAAACCGTTGTCGATGTCAGCAGTTACTGGCTTAATTACCAAGTTTGAAGCCGTGGAAAATCCGTTGTAATTTGCGTAAAAAGGTTCAGGAATAATGATTTCATCTCCAGCATTGAAGCACGTCATGAATCCAAAAAGCAATGCTTCAGAACCACCCGTTGTCACCATCACATGGGTGTGATCAATGTCAATGCCTGCACCTTTATAGTACTTTGCCAATCCCTTGCGATACGATTCGTAACCTGCCGAATGGCTGTATTCGATTACCGTACGGTCGATGTTGCGCAACCGCTCCAAAACCACCTCAGGCGTTTTGATGTCAGGTTGACCAATGTTGAGGTACAATACTTCTTTTCCTTCCCGCACAGCATTTTCCGCATAAGGAACCAACTTTCTGATGGGGGATTCTGGCATTTCATGTGCCTTCGAAGAGATGGATGGCATGGTGGTTTATTTAGATTACTTTATCGAACAAAAAGATTGCGCTAATGCGAGGGAGTCAAAAGTAATAATAGTTGTTTGATACTGGTCCATTTACCAGCCGACTGACTACAATTTTTTGTGGTCAACTACACCCTTAAAACGGATCCTCTCTTTTGGGTTGCTGGCATTCGAAACAATTTCCAGGGTACGATCCTGATAACCCATTTTTCCTTTGGTGTCAAAAGTGACTTGAATCTTACTCTTTTTGCCGGGTGCAATGGGCTCTTTGGGGAAGGTTGGTTTGGTACAACCGCAGCTCACATTGACTTCGGAGATGATGAGGGGTTCGTCTCCGGTATTTTCAAAAAAAAAGTCAAAGCTGAGCAAGGTGTCAGCTTTGACTTTTTCAAATTTTTGTACTCGTTTTTCAAACTTAAAATCTGCTTGGGCATTGACTCCAAATGAGAGGAGTAAGCTGGCAACAAGCAAACAAAGCTGAATACGCATGCACCAATTAGTTGACTGCAGGAGCCATTGTTGAAGATTCCTTCAGTGGAACAGTTTGCTCAGCAGGAGCAGCTTCAATGTTTCCTTTGATACGAATAACCTTAGAAGGAGTGTTGCTGGCATTGGAAGCAATGGTCACCGACTTGTTGATTGGACCCAATCGCTTAGAATCGTATTTTACCTTAATGGCAGCAGTTTCTCCTGGCATGATAGGCTCACGTGGCCATTGAGGAACAGTACATCCACAAGATCCTTTTGCATTGGAAATAATCAAAGGTTCTGTCCCTGTATTTTCGAACATAAACTCGGTAGAAGCATCACCATGTTGCTTCATGTTACCAAAGTCATGTGTTTCTTTTTTGAAAGAGATTTCAGCGCCACTTGTTGCTACAGCTGCGGCATCTTGCGCTTGCAGTGCAAAGGCACCAACTAGCAAAAAACAAAATGATAAAATTGCGGTTTTCATATCGTTTACTATTTACAAATTACTTTTCGTTGAATTAGGTATAGGCAAATGTAGCAATAAACCTGCGCGCACTTTTTTATTTTAACAATTCATTAACAACAAACAAAGCCGCGGTGGAAGGCCCACTGCTATTGTGCCAACATTCTATCCCTACAGACGCAAAATTCGCTCCAAAGGTCAAAAAAAACGCCTTTTTATTGATTAAATTTGCCGATTGCAGAAACACAATCCTTTCCGAAAGAACTGATTTCCATGGAAATATCCAGTACATACGACCCCAAGAATACCGAAGATAAATGGTACCGCTATTGGAACGATAACGGCTTTTTTCATTCTGAACCGGATGAGCGCCCACCTTACACCATCGTGATCCCTCCACCGAATGTCACGGGAGTATTGCACATGGGGCACATGCTCAACAACACCATTCAGGATGTGTTGATTCGAAGGGCGCGAATGTTGGGTTACAATGCTTGTTGGGTTCCCGGAACGGATCATGCTTCCATCGCCACTGAGGCGAAGGTAGTCGCCAAACTCAAGGCTGAGGGTATCGAAAAACGCGATTTGACACGCGAAGAATTTTTGGTACATGCCTGGGAATGGAAGGAAAAGCATGGAGATATTATTCTAGGCCAACTCAAAAAGCTTGGGGCTTCTTGTGACTGGGAAAGAACACGTTTCACGATGGAAGAAGAACTGTCGGAAGCGGTGACCGAAATATTTATCAAACTGTACGAGAAAGGATTGATTTACCGTGGCTTTCGCATGGTGAATTGGGATCCGCAAGCGCTGACGACCGTTTCTGACGAGGAAGTAATTTACCGCGAAGAACGTTCAAAACTGTACCATGTTCGGTACCAGATTGAAGGGACTGACGATGAATGGATAACCATTGCGACCACCCGTCCTGAAACCATTTTGGGCGACTCGGCCATTTGCATTCATCCAGAAGATGAGCGCTACACACACATGAAAGGCAAGCGCGCCATCGTGCCGGTTGCCGAACGCAGCATTCCCATTATTTTTGATGAGTATGTGGACAAAGAATTTGGAACAGGTTGTTTGAAAATTACGCCAGCACACGATCCCAATGATTACGTTTTGGGGAAAAAGCACCAGCTGGAAACGATTGATATCCTGAATGCTAATGCTACGCTAAACGCGCACGGCCTGAAATACGAAGGCATGGATCGTTTCAAAGCGCGCAAGGCTATCGCTCGGGATTTGGAAGAGTCAGGCCATTTGGTGGCAGAAGAGGATTATACCAACAATGTTGGTACTTCTGAACGCACCGGTGTGGTGATAGAGCCTCGGTTATCGGACCAGTGGTATTGCGACATGAAAGAAATGGCCAAGCCAGCATTGGATGAGGTCGAGAATGACAATATTCGGTTGTATCCAAAGAAGTTTAAAAACACCTACCGTCACTGGATGAGCAATGTTCAGGATTGGTGTATTTCACGCCAGTTGTGGTGGGGGCATCGCATTCCTGCCTATTACTATGGAACAGGTCGGGAGGATTTTGTTGTGGCAACTGATTTGGAGCAGGCTGTTGAAAAGGCGCGTGCAAAATCGGGCAATGATGGTTTGACGGCAAACGATTTGAAACAAGATGAAGATGCCCTGGATACCTGGTTCTCTTCCTGGTTGTGGCCCATTTCTGTTTTTGATGGTTTCAAAGACCCGAACAATGCAGATATTCAATACTATTACCCCACCAACACGTTGGTTACCGGTCCCGACATCCTCTTTTTCTGGGTGGCCCGAATGGTGATGGCTGGATTTGAGTTTAAAGGTGAAAAACCGTTTAGTGATGTTTACCTCACCGGAATGGTACGCGATGCGTTGGGCCGAAAAATGTCTAAGCAATTGGGTAATTCTCCTGATGCGATAAAGCTCATGGATAAATACAGTGCCGATGGTGTAAGAATGGGCATGTTGCTCAGCTCAGCTGCCGGCAACGACTTGATTTTTGACGCGGTGCAGGTAGATGAGGAAGACCAGAAGTTGACGAAGAAGGAGATCAAGGAATGGGATGAAGCGGGCAAAGAGCGCATTTTTATCTCTGATTTGTGCCGACAAGGAGCGAACTTCAACAACAAGGTTTGGAACGCACTACGTTTGGTAAAATCCTTTGAAGTGGACGAGAGCCTCGAAATGCCGGAAGAGAACAAACTGGCCATTGAGTGGCTGGAGCATAAGTTGGATGAGGTTATTAAATCCACCGACATTCATTTTACCCGCTACCGTATTTCGGATGCGTTGATGAATACTTACAAGTATGTGAAGGATGATTTTTGTTCCTGGTACCTGGAAATCATCAAACCGGCTTATCAGCAGCCCATTGACAGAGCAACTTATGAAGCGACTTTGGATTATTTCGAAAAGGCGCTGAAAGTCTTGCACCCGTTCATGCCATTTGTAACCGAAGAAGTTTGGCATTCATTGCGTGATCGCAAGGAAAAGGAATCGCTGATGATGACCCTTTGGCCAACTTGTGGGGAGCCTGATAAAAAACTGTTGAGTGATTTTGAGGCTGCTACTGAAGTGGTGAGTAATATTCGTGCCATCCGCACCAAAAATGGCTTATCTCCTCACAAAGAACTGACATTGGTTGCCAAGGGAAATGCCAACGGTGAAAAGCGCTATGATTTGGTGATTACCAAGCTGGGCAAGCTGGAATCCATTGAATACAGCGATGATGCGCCAGCAAACGCGCAGAGTTTTATGGTTGGCGCTGATGAATTCTACATTCCGTTGGAATTGGAAATCGATGTAGCGGCTGAAACGGAAAAGCTGGAAGCGGACCTGAAGTACCAGGAAGGCTTTTTAAATTCTGTGATGAAAAAACTGGGCAACGAACGTTTTGTGGCCAACGCAAACCCAGCAGTTGTGGAATCTGAACGCAAAAAACAATCGGATGCTGAAGCGAAGATTAAAGTATTGCGCGAGCAACTTTCAGCGTTAGCGAGCAGCTAGTCCAATCTCTATTTCCTGGGGAGTATCCCGGTAATTTTGAACTCTACCCTTCGGTTTTGAAGGGCGGCTTTTGATTGCTCTTCAGTAGATAGTTTTTTTAATTCACTTTTCGATATCAAAGGCTCGTAGTAGGCATATCCCACCGGGGATAAGCGTTGTTTGCTGATGCCTTGATGCACAAAGTAGGTCCGGATTTGCCTGGCCCGTTCCTGATCCAATTTGTAAGAGTTGACCTCGTAGCTTTTGACATACCCAAATTCAAAGTGAACACCAATTTCTACCAGTAGATGCTCATTGGCGAGGAGAAATTGACTCAGACTGTCCATCAACGGAAAGCTCAATTCATCGATGTACGCTTTTTGCTCCGCGAAATTCAAGTCATAGGTGCGCAAGATGCTGCCCCGCTCAAATTCGGTATCGGAAAGGGTGAACGTTTTTTCTTCTTGTGCCTGCTCCTCTTGTGCCTGTGCAAAAGAAAAGGTGATGAGCAGACATAACAGTGTCAGTATTCTAAACATAGCCGAAAATTTTATACGACAGAAATCCAAAAGCTTCGTGGGTCAACTCATCCCAGTAATACAAAGTGTAGGAACGCGGGATGAACAAATGATCAAAGTAAAACACACGTTTTCCGGTTCTTTTTGCCACAGGATAAGTTGTTGTAGCAATTCCTTGCTGGTCGAAGCAAGCCTTGGCCCGCGGCATGTGAAACGCTGACGTGATGAGCAGGTAATTGCCGTTTGGAGCTTCTGAATCCAATATTTTTTTAGCGTTCACTGCATTCTCATGGGTATTTCTGGAAGTCGTTTCAAACAACAAATCTTCTGCAGGTATTCCGAGGCGATCGAGATAAATGCGCACGTACTCTGCCTCGGTGAGTGATTTCTCGATCATGCTTCCAGAACCTCCATTGATGAGAATTTTATCAATGTATCCCATTTGATAAAGTTCCAGGGCTTGCATGAGCCGATCAGCATTCGGGCCAAAATTGATGCGGTCGATGGTCGGGTCGTAGTTGGCATACCCGCCCAACACAATGCCCACATCGTAATGAGTCAATTCATCGTAGCTCTTGGGTGAGCTTTCGTAAAATCGATACGCCTCGTCCAGAATGAATGTGTTGCAGAAAAAATACAAGGCCAGTATCGCCAGCCAAAGCCGTTTCTTTTTGCGTTTAACATCCTTGGTGAAAATGGCAAATAGCAACAGCAGAAACACCCAAACAATGGGTGAAATCAAAAAGGTCAGAATTTTGGAAATGTAGAAAAACACCGCTTTCAGGTATGATGATTCTAACTTCGAAATTAGCGGGAATCACCGTTCTCAGCGGAGTGACAAGGATTAGTTTTTAACAATCAGCTTTTTAGTAGTTGCGTATTGACCGTCTGCTACTGTGCAGTAATAAAGACCACTCGCCAGGGCTGCTGTTTCAAAAGGTATCTGATGTGCACCTGCAACCTTGTCTCCGTTGAAGAGGATGGCAACCGGCCGACCCAGTTCATCCGACAAGGTGACCGTCACTTTTCCCTGTTGGGCCAGAGAGAAACTAACCGTTGTTGCTCCGCTGGTTGGGTTGGGGTAGACGTTCACACTTTCCAATTTGGCTGTCGCAGGAGCTACACCCACGGGGATATAGCCGCCTTCATCAATGCCATTCGTGCTGGTGATATTGCCTGTGTATACCCCATTTCCATGGGTGCCAATGGCCACAAATCCATCGCTTGGCCGCGTATCGATGACATCGACCACCGCATTGCCAATTGTGTTTCCTGCCTGAGGATACCAAAAGGTGGAGTCACCCATCAACGTGTCTGTAGCAAACAAGCCAACACTCGTGCCCAAAAGAAACACCGTTTTTCCACCGGCTACGGGAAGAATGGCGGCAGAGCGCACAGACGGCCCAGAGCCCAAACCTAGCCCAGGAGGGGCGCCAATAGGTGGCTCTGCTTCCATGTTACCAGAGATGCCTGTCCACGAGGTACCGCCATTGTCAGAGTAGTAAAGGCTGTAAGTGTTGTAATTGGAGAATACCACGATAAGTTTATCTGCGTCTCTGGGGTCCACGGCAATGCAATCGGTGTAACCACCAGCTGCAATGTTGCTGGTGATCTCCTGATGAACAGGGTCACCAGTATGGGCATTGTCTACCCGAAAAATACGTTTGTTAGCGGTGCCGTAGTAAAGGCGGTGCGCGGGGGTTACCGATGCTGCCATGGCGGTAATGGTCAATCCTGAAGGAGGACCATCGGAGTTCAGAAACCAACCGGTCGAAATGGAATCGTACTGGTTGTTCAACGCAATTTGTGACAAGTCATCGTTGCGCCAAATTTTAGCTCCTTCCGAGAGGTACATTACCTGGTTATCAATCGGGTCGAGAATGTATGGATTGATAAACATGTAGTCCGTTCCGCCAACGGGGTCAATTCGGGTAAACGCTGTTGGAATACCTGCATTGTCCAGTTGCACTTTGAGCATTTTGCCCCTTTGCCGGGAGAAATAATGGAAACCACCACCGTTTTCAATGGCACAATGGGCTCCGTCACCAGTAGAAGGCATGGTCCATATAAAATTAGGGTCAGCAGAATTGGACCACCACGAACCATTGTCTTGTAACCCACATGTGATTTCATTGCTGTTGTCGGTGCCGTGATCGATCGCTATTGTGTACAGTTGAGAAGAGACATAGCCATTGTTTAGCGTGGTCCATGAAACAGTGTTTGCATCACAATCATCGGTGCGGGCCACTCCACCATCGCTGGCAGAGAAAAGCACGTCTGGGTTGGACGGTAAAAAAGTCACATGGTGCTGGTCAGGATGGTGTTGGTCGTAAATTTCAAAATAGGGCAACGTGGTGAAAGGTTCATACCCTCCAATCCAACTGGTGTTGGTACTATCAGTAAATCCAGAAGTTGATCGGTAGAGGTTGGTGCCGCCCACAAAAACGGTGTTCGGGTCACCTGGCTTGACAGCTACCATCATGTTGTAGGAGCCTTGGACATTGAAGTTGCCAAAATCTCCGAATCCGTTTGGTAAGTTGAGCGATAAGTCCGCCCAGATGCCATTGGCTCCGGCACCATCTCCACTGAGGTAATTGTAGCGCCAAAGGCTGTTCCATTCCGTGCCGCCAAAGAAAACATTGGTCATCAATCCCGAACCAGGTGTGTTGGCCAGAAAGTAGATTCGGTCTTCATCGTTGGGATCGATAGACAAGACAATGCGGTTGGTGGCTCCAGGGAAAAAAGAAGGAGAAATCTCCGTCCAGTTGCTGCCATCAGTGGAACGCCAAATCCCCGCAGTTTGTCCGCCACCATTGTTGAAGGCTGCGTAAACAACTCCCGAAGAGGTGACCGCGATATCCGTATACAATGAAGTTAAGCCAACTCCGCCCAACACTTCGTCCCAACTATTGCCGCCATCCATACTTCTAAAAATGCGGCCAGCTGCTGCTGCATAAACTTCATCTTCTGTTAGATTGGAAGGGTCTATGGCCAAACGCCACATGCGGTCCCAGGCATCAGCAAATTCAGGAGTGTTGCTAACCGTAGAGTCGAGTTGAAACCAGTTTTGACCACCATCGATTGATTTGAGCATGCCATCTCCCAGATAGGGAGCGGAAAACCCAGCATTGGCTGAATTGCCGATGGCCTCACCGGAGCCAGCATACCAAATGTTCGTTTTTCCGGGGCGCGTGTCTTGCGTGATGCAGGTGATGCTTGGGCGTTGATTCGGAGCCGTTACTTTGGTCCACGATGCACCTTGATCTTCCGAACGCCAAATGCCGCTGGAAACACCTCCTGCAATGAGGATATTTTCGTCTGATGCGTCAATCACCAACGCTCGTGTTCTGCCGCCTACATTGTAAGGTCCCACCGATTTTAAATCGTAGCCAGCCATGCGGTAATTACTCAATTGACTTTGCAAATCCTGCTTAAAAGCCCGTTCGGCCCGACCGCTGTTAGCGGGTATTTGACCTGTATTGGGGTCGGCCAGTCTTCTTTGTTCCCACTCGGCTCTGGCATGTGGGTTATCTGCGTCTCCAGTAGCTAAGGGGGTTCCCGAAAAGAGGGGCAATTGAATGGTAGGCTCCTCAGGTATTTGCAGAAAAGTCCACATCCCCAAAGTAATCAGAATACCAGCCGCCAGAAATATCGATTTGTCAAAGTAGTTCCCCATTGGTCTGAATGGCTTAGTTTGTTTTAATCAACTTGCGTGTTACCGTGCTTCCATTGCTGGTGAGGCGGCAGAAATAAATGCCTGTCGCGAGGTTCGATAACTCATGTTGCACCTTATGTGTGCCTGCGGGTTTATGGCCACTGAATATGGTGGCGATTCTTTTTCCTGTTTGATCGAGTAATTGAATGTCGACCGTACCCGGTGTATTCAGCTCGAAGGATAAGGCTATATGATTGCTGGCTGGGTTGGGGTAAACCAAGAGATCCTGCTTCGTTGTAGGTCTATCCGCACCTGCTATTCCGGTGACATCGCTGGAAGCATCTACGGTAGCAGTATAAACACCATTTCCATGGGTAGCGATGGCGACAAAACCATCCTCGGTGCGAAAATCGATCATGTCAACCACAACATTGCCAACGGTGTTGACTCCTTGTTGCACCCAATAGGTAGAATCACCTTTGAGGTGGTTGGTGGCAAAAAGTCCCACACTGGTGCCCACCATGTAAACAGTTTGTGTATCACCTACTGGAATTATTGCTGCTGTGCGGCAGGAAGGACCATCACCAATTCCAAAAAATGGGGGTGAACCTTCGGGTTGTTCAGATTCCAGGTTACCCGCTATGCGTTGCCAGTTTTCTCCTGCATCTTCTGTGTAATAGAGGCTGTACACGTTGTAGTTCGAATACACCACAATCAATTTATCTCCATCACGCGGATCTACGGCAATGGAAGAGGTGTAACCACCAGACTGAATGTTGTTGGTGATTTCTTCCTGAAACGGATTCGGACTGTCGGCATCTTCCACTTTAAAAAGCCTGCGGGCAGAGGTGCCGTAATACAGGCGATGCTCTGGTATTTTGGTTGTCGCAAGGGCAGTGATAGATTGTGGAGCGTTGATATTGCTCAACTCTTGCCATCCTTGGTCGATTTTGTTGTAGGAACTGTCCAGTGGAATATCTGAAAGACTGTCGTTGCGCCAGATGTTGCGGTCTGCTGCTAGGTACATGATGTTGTTGTCAACTTGATCCAGCACGAAAGGGGTGATGAACAAATACCCGGTAACATCTTTAGGATCAATTCTTCTGTAAGCAACTTTTTCACCATTCGCATCCAATTCTGCCCGAATGATGCTGGCATACTGCCGGGACATGTAAAAATATTTGCCGCTATCCTGAATGGCACAAAATGAACCATCGCCCAGGTTGGGAGAAACCCAGGGAACTGTAGGGTCGGAAGAGTTGGTGTATTGTGTTCCATTGTCTTGCAATCCACCAACAACAACGTTACTTCCAACGGTAGCGTGGTCAACGGCTACGGTGTAAAATTGAGAGGTGATGTAACCGATGCTGCGGTTTTCCCAAATCACGGAGTCGGCCATGCAATCAGTTGTTCGGTGCACACCTCCATCGCTGCCGCAAAATAGTATGTCGGGATTGGAAGGAAGAAAAATCAAGGCATGTTGGTCTGGGTGGTGATTGGGCCAACGGTAACCCCAGGCTCCACCTACGTCAGGATTGTATCCACCCATTTGTGTGGTGTTGCTGTCTGAAGTAAATCCATCCGTGGACCGAAAAACGCTGGTACCACCAATAATGACCGTATTGGGATCATTTGGTTTTACTGCAATGGTCATGTCGTAAGAACCTTGGCTGCGGTAATTTTTTCGACCGGAATTGTCGGCCGGTAGGTTGAGCGATAAATCTTCCCATTGGCCATTAGATCCCGTGCCATCAGAGGAGAGGTAGGTATATTTCCACAAACTGTTGTATTCCGAGTTGGCATCATTGAGATCCGCTTGCTGTCCTTGACCGGGTGTTTCAGCCAGGAAGTAAACAATGTTTTCATCTGATGGGTCTATGGCCATCACAATTCGGTTAAATGAAGTAGGGAAGTTATTAGGCCGAATGTCTACCCAGTTGGTACCATCGGTCGAACGCGAAATGCCACGATCGCTGGTTTCATCGCTCATGGTGGCATAAGCCACACCAGTGGAAGTAACCGCCACATCTGTAAAAAAGGGATTGGTACTGACCGCACCTCGCACCTGTGTCCAGGTTGTTCCGCCATCCTCACTGAGCATGATGGCTCCTGGCACGGCAGCATAAACCCGGTCGATCTCCGATACCGAAGGGTCGGTGGCAATGTTCCAAACGCGATCCCAAACATCACCTACCTGTGGTGTTCCGGAAATAGTACTTTCCAGCAGCTCCCAGGACACACCACCATCATCGGATTTGTAAACGCCATCACCGTAATAGTAGGCGCTAAAACTTTTACTGGCTGAGTTGCCGCGGGCTTCACCAGTTCCAGCATACCAGGTCGCTGTTTTTCCGGCACGGGTATCCTGAGCAATGCAAGTAACACTGGGCAATTGATCTTTTGCACTGGTGCGGGTCCAGGTAACGGCACCGTCAGTAGAACGCCAGATGCCGCCAGAAATGCCTCCGGCCAGCACGGTGTTTTCATCGGTTACATCGAGAGCCAAAGCCCGTGTGCGTCCACCAACATTGCCAGGGCCTACGTTGGTCCAGACTACGTTTCCGTTGGCTCTTTTCGCAGCTGCGCCAGCAATGCCGTCCTTCGGAAGTTGAGCGGCAAAGGTGCGCTCGCGCATCCGCATATTCGTTGGAATCTCTCCGGTTTCAGGGTCAACCAGTCGGGAAAATTCCCACTCTAAACGTCCTTGTGGGCTGTCTCCAGATGTATCGTAGAATGCAGCAACTTCCTGGCCCTTGGGAGCTTCAGTTGGAAATAGGAAGTACAATGCCAACAATGGAAGTAGCGTGATGGCTGCTAGTAATAATTTTTTCATAGGCTTAATTCAGCTTGTAATATTGAAAAACATGGTAATTCATGTTGTTCGTTCCCAATCCCAGTTGGCCATTTAAGTTAGCCTCAAAACGATCGTTGTTGTTCAACCCCGTTTGAGGCGTTTTCAAATTGGGGAAAAGTTCAGGAGTAGTCAGGGCCAGCGTAAAACGAAAACGAATCGTTATCTCTGTTCCCTCCGCAATGAGGGATGCTTCATCGTTTCCGCGTTGCAACACTTTGTCGATTCGCACGGTAGCATTGCAGGGAACCTTTGAGCAGGGGCTCTCAGGATCGTTCGTGTCAAGCGATTCGTCTATGGCGATAACGGTTGCCCGAATCCAGGTGCCTTCTCCTGAGACATACACGCTTGGGGAGTCATCCACGACAGTGGCAACCGGAGTCGTTTCCTGGACAGGCGTATTTTCTGTGGCCGTTGCTTTCTTACCTGATTTACAGGAATTGAGAAGAAAACAGCACAAAATAAGAGGAAAGAAGTATTTCGTTAGGCGAAACAAAGTGATCAAAAATACTGATAAGAGTTGAACAAAAAAATTTGTGGAATCAACATAATTGTACTCCCAATTAGTCCGATTTGATAGTTCACTAAATCCTTATCTTGGGGCCGTAAATTGCATCGAATGAAACTAATCTTAAAAATTGCTGTCGCTTTTGTATTGGTATTGGGTGTTTCAAGCTGCGGAATTTTAGGCATTCACTTCAAAGTAAAAAACCCCAAGAGAGCGGGGAAATATCCCAAGTTTAAACAGGAAGCAATCTTGTTGGGAGAAATGAACCAATACCGTTCTGTGTTTGATGTGACGTTTTACGATATCGATATCAAGGTAATGCCAGACGATAAAATGCTAAGCGGAGTTGTTGAAATACACGCAACTGCTACTGCAGATTTTGACTCGTTGCAGATTGATTTGGACAATCAATTTGACATTCACTCTATTCGCATGGGCGGCAGTACAGATGAACTCCACTATGCCCGAGAAGAAAGAGCTGTGTTTGTCAAAATGCCCCGGGAAATGCAACAAGGAACGGCATTCTCCTTAAGCGTTAGCTATTCGGGTAAACCTCACAAAGCAAAGAAACCACCCTGGAAAGGCGGTTTTGTTTGGGAAAAAGACAAGAACAAAAAGCCCTGGATTGGAGTGGCTTGTGAGTCTGATGGCTCCAGTTTGTGGTGGCCATTGAAAGATCACACAGGCGATGAACCCGATAGTGTGGCCATGCACATCACTTGTCCTTCAGAAGTTATGGGTGTGAGTAATGGGCGTTTTCGTGGGAAAACTGCTGCTCCTGAAGCCAATTGGAGCACCTACCATTGGTTCACTTCCTATCCCATCAATACCTACAACATTACCTTGTATGTCGGTGATTTTAAACTGCTGCACGATTCGTTTAAAAACGAAGGACGCATGTTGGATCTCGACCATTATGTGTTGAGTTACAACTTCGAAAAGGCGAAAGTGCACTTCCGGCAACTGCACGATCAGCTGCGCTATTTTGAGCAGGTTTTTGGAGAATATCCGTGGTACGAAGATGGGTTTAAACTGGTAGAATCTCCCTATGCCGGGATGGAGCACCAATCGGCCATTGCTTATGGACAAGGCTATAAAAATGGACCCATGCAGGATTTTGATTACATCATTCTGCACGAAAGCGCACACGAATGGTGGGGCAACAGTGTTTCGGCTTTTGACCTCGCAGATGTGTGGATTCATGAAGGATTTGCCACCTATGCTGAAGCGTTGTATGTGGAGCACACGCAAGGTAAAAGTGCCTACCTGAATTATCTGCTGTTTCAACGGTGGATGATAAAAAACAAGCGCCCGGTGGTGGGGCCGTTGGGCAGGCGTTATTTTGACTACAAGGATTCCGATGCTTATGTGAAAGGTTCCTGGGTGTTGCACACGTTGCGTTCGGAGATCGATGACGACACACTCTTCTTCGACATCATCAAGACATTTGCTGCCCGGTACCGGGAAAAAGTCATCACTTCTCAGGAGTTTATTGATTTGGTAAATGAAAAAACAGGCACCGATTACAGCTGGTTTTTCAAGCAGTTCCTCAACGACCGCAGAGCCCCCATTTTGGAATACAATGTGGCTAAGGACGGTAACTTTTATTACCGCTGGAGCGATACCAACCAGGACACGGATTTCCAGATGAGTGTTAAGGTGGTAGGCAATGATAAAGTCGTTACCATTCAGCCAACCTTTCAGGTGCAGCAGATGCCCAATCCTTTTGGTGCAGTGGATGAACTGACCTTTAATAACCGATACAAATATTTTGGGATCAAGGAGAACAAGCGGTTAAAGATGTCTCCTGCAGCAGATCCCAACTTTTGATTGAAGGAGAAAGTGCGGCATGTGTCAAGTTAAAGGTCTTGATATGAATGGGGGACGGTGTAAATTTCTTCAGTGAGCATCCAACAATTCCACCTTTTTTCGGCATTGTGTAAGCCCCTCGAAATAGCTATTTTTGCAGCTCTCATTCTCCGTGTAACAGCGGAGATAAATTCAGCAGAATGAACCAAGTTGATCCCTACAAACCAAAGAATAAAATCCGTATCGTAACAGCCGCATCGCTCTTTGACGGGCACGATGCAGCCATCAACATCATGCGCAGAATCATTCAATCCACAGGAGTGGAAGTGATTCATTTGGGGCATGACCGTTCGGTTCAGGAAGTGGTTGATTGCGCCATCCAGGAGGATGCACAAGGTATTGCCATGACCTCCTATCAAGGCGGCCACATGGAGTACTTCAAATACATGTATGATTTGCTGAAAGAAGCGGAAAGCGAACACATCCAGATTTTTGGTGGTGGAGGTGGAGTGATCCTGCCCGAGGAGATCAAAGAATTGCAGGATTACGGCATTGCCCGCATCTATGCACCCGATGATGGTCGTGAAATGGGCCTGCAGGGAATGATCAACGACCTCATCGAGAAATGCGATTTTCCAACAGGTGCAGACTTGAATGGAGAAGTGGGGCGGTTGGATTTGAAAGAACAACGTTCCATTGCCCGGTTGATTTCTGGGGCAGAGAACTTTCCCGAGGCGACAAAACCGATGCTGGACATCGTGCACGAGAAAGCCAAAAAAATGAAGGTCCCCGTGTTGGGAATTACCGGAACAGGTGGCTCGGGTAAATCTTCCTTGGTAGATGAATTGGTACGCAGGTTCCTGGTTGATTTTAAAGAAAAAACAATTGGAATTATTTCTGTTGATCCTTCCAAACGCAAAACGGGTGGTGCCCTGCTAGGCGATCGCATCCGCATGAACTCCATTTCCAATGGCCGAGTTTACATGCGTTCGTTGGCGACACGGCAATCGAATCTGGCGTTGTCAAAATATGTGCAGGAAGCGGTGGACATCTTAAAAGCAGCCAATTTCGACCTCATCATCCTGGAAACTTCAGGCATTGGTCAGTCCGATACTGAGATTCTCGATCATTCCGATGTGAGCCTCTACGTGATGACACCAGAATACGGAGCGGCCACGCAGCTGGAGAAAATCGACATGCTCGACTTTGCCGACATCATTGCTCTGAACAAATTCGACAAACGCGGAGCACTGGATGCCGTCCGCGATGTGAAAAAACAATACAAGCGCAACCACCAGTTGTGGGACACTCCAGATGAGGAACTGCCCGTTTTTGGCACAATCGCTTCTCAGTTCAACGATCCTGGAATGAACAAACTCTACAAAATCCTGATGGATAAATTGGTAGAGAAAACAGGAGCGAAATTAGAGTCTGACTTCCAGGTGTCGGATGAGATGTCTGAGAAGATATTCATCATTCCACCCAAGCGTACGCGTTACCTGGCAGAAATTGCCGAAAGCAACCGCAGTTTTGATGAGTGGGTCAACAAGCAAGCCAACATCGCACAACAGTTGTACGGCATTGAAAAAGCCAAAGAGTCACTTGCGATAACAGGCGCCACGGACCAGGAAACTGTGGTCAAAGGATTGGATGAAGTGGCCGAAAAAGTGGCCCTTGACTTCGATCCTCGCAACAAGAAAATCATTGAAGAGTGGCCCGAAAAAGTGGCGCGCTACAAAGCTCCAGAATACATTTATCACGTTCGTGGCAAAGAAATCAAGGCCGTGACGCATACCAAGTCGTTGTCGCACACCGACATTCCAAAAGTATCGCTGCCCCGCTTTGAAGCATGGGGCGATTTGCTGCGCTGGAACTTGCAGGAAAATGTTCCCGGAGAGTTTCCTTACACAGCGGGTGTGTTTCCATTCAAGCGCGAAGGCGAGGACCCTACCCGAATGTTTGCTGGCGAAGGTGGCCCCGAAAGAACCAACCGAAGGTTTCACTATGTGTCATTGGGCATGCCTGCCAAGCGTCTGTCTACGGCTTTTGATTCGGTGACGCTTTACGGTCGTGACCCGGAATACCGTCCCGATATTTATGGTAAGATTGGCAATGCTGGTGTTTCCATTTGCTGTTTGGATGATGCCAAAAAATTGTACTCAGGCTTTGATTTAGTGGATCCAAAGACTTCGGTTTCCATGACCATCAACGGGCCAGCCTCCATCATCACGGGATTCTTTATGAATGCTGCGGTTGATCAGCAATGTGAGCGTTACATTACAGAAAACGGGCTTGAAAAGGAGGTTGAAACTAAAATCAACGCGATTTTTGAAGCCAAAGGAACTGACCGACCTCTGTACCAGGGCGACTTGCCCGAAGGTAATGATGGTTTGGGATTGATGCTCTTGGGAGTGACAGGCGACCAAGTGTTGCCGGCAGATGTTTACGCCAAAATTAAGGCGGAGACATTGCCAAAAGTGCGTGGCACGGTACAAGCCGATATTCTCAAAGAAGATCAGGCGCAAAACACCTGTATTTTCTCGACTGAATTTTCGTTGCGCCTGATGGGCGATATGCAAGCCTACTTTATTGACCAGGGTGTGCGTAATTTTTACTCGGTGTCTATTTCTGGTTACCACATTGCTGAGGCCGGAGCCAACCCGATCACGCAATTGGCCTTTACGCTGTCCAACGGTTTCACGTATGTGGAGTACTACCTCAGCCGTGGGATGGACATCAACAAATTTGCCCCCAACCTGTCTTTCTTCTTCTCCAATGGAGTCGATCCGGAATATGCGGTAATTGGCCGGGTAGCGCGCAGAATTTGGGCGAAAGCACTCAAAAATAAATACGGAGCAGATGCCCGTTCGCAGATGTTGAAATACCACATTCAAACTTCAGGGCGTTCACTGCACGCACAGGAGATTGATTTCAACGACATCCGCACCACGTTGCAAGCATTGTATGCGATTTACGACAATTGTAATTCATTGCACACCAATGCTTACGATGAAGCCATTACCACCCCAACGGAAGAGTCGGTAAGACGGGCAATGGCCATTCAAATGATCATCAACCACGAGCTGGGATTGGCCAAAAACCAAAACCCACTGCAAGGCGCCTTCATCATCGAAGAACTCACTGACCTGGTAGAAGAAGCTGTGTTGCAAGAGTTTGAGCGCATCACCGAAAGAGGCGGTGTATTGGGAGCGATGGAAACCATGTACCAACGTGGAAAAATTCAGGAAGAGAGTCTGTACTACGAAACACTCAAGCACACGGGAGAATTTCCGATTATCGGGGTCAACACTTTCCTCAGTTCAAAAGGTTCACCAACCGTTGTGCCACGGGAAGTAATTCGCGCCACACAAGAGGAGAAAGAGTACCAGATCACCATGCTCAAAAACTTGCACGAAGCTTACAGTGATGATTGCAAGGAGCAGTTGCGCGAAGTGCAGGTAGCCGCTATCCAAAACGACAACATGTTTGAGTCGTTGATGGAAGCCACCAAATACTGTTCTTTGGGACAGGTCACCGCAGCCTTGTTTGAAGTGGGTGGTCAGTACCGCAGGAATATGTAGGTAGACTTCGAGTACCTCAGTCTATCTCTTAATGGCACTGCCGGGTCGAAAGACCCAGCAGGCACGAAGTTTTTAATCTTGAATTAGATTTATTTTAACTGGCTGCCGGGTCTTTCGACCCGGCAGCGTCATTTTCTGGAATGTCACTTCGAGTGATTTAGAAAAGTGACTCGCACTTTTCTAAATCGTATCGAGAAGTGATCGAAATCAAAATGTCTCACCCCAATTTTCGGTTCAAAACTGCCTTTTACACTGTCGGACAGGTTTGGCCCATCAACGATTAAAGTTTTAAAAATTCGTCCAAGTCATCAATGTCGCCCTTGGTTGGAGTGGCCCTTTTGTAATTCCCATGTATATACCTCAGTTCTCCAGTCAATTTCGCACCCACTAAGTCTTTTCTTGATTTAAAAATGAGGGCGTACGATACTTTGGTGCCAGGTGCTTTGGGAATATCCATGAAAATGAACTTCAGGTTGTCTTTTTCTTCTTTGATTGTTACGGCATTTGATGAATCAATTACGACCCACTGAAGTTCCTTTGGTTTGTGCTCGTAAATTATTCCAAATGATTCGTAGCTACTTTGACGTTTAATTAAGACATCTACAAAAATTGTATCGTTGGAAAAACGAACAATCCGTTCACTGGTCATCTTGTTGTCTGGAGAAATTTTAGGTACATTTTGTCCATGTCCCAAATAGCAATAAAACAGGGCTATGATTGAAATGAAAAGTTTGAAGCGATTCATAATTCAGCTAATTCTTTATTAATAAAAGCACCAATCTCTGCAGCCCGATCCAGTACCATCATGTGCCCACCGCCTTCGATGGGGTAGTTCACTTTGTCTGCTGCAACCGGTAAAATTCGGTCATTGGTGCCGTGGATGCGAATGCCTGCACCGTGGACATCGTTGTGCCAATTGAGCACGGTTTGCATGGCCCATTTGGTGTATTGAGCCGGGGTCTTTTTAACAAAATCTTCCAGGAGCCTTTTGGCCTCTGGCCCTTCAGCGCCAAATGCCCAAAACAGTCCTGACAAAGGATGAGGGTGCTGCAACACGTAGTTGGGAACCAACTGATGGAGTTTTAGTTTTCCAGCCACCCGAAAGTAAATGGGCAGTTCTTCACGGCTTTCGATGGTGGAGAGTAAAAATAGTTTTTTGGGTGGGTGTAATTTGGCAATCTCCTGTGCTATCATGCCACCAAACGACAAGCCAAGCAGGTAGAAATCTGTGCTGAAATCAAACCCGGCAATCATCCGTTGCGCATAATCGGCCATTGCTTCTCCTGGAGCAGGATCATCCAGCCAGGGAATGTGCACCAGATCGGTGTTCTGTAATTTTAAGTATTGGAATGCCCGGTGGTCAGCACCAAGTCCGCTGATGCAGTAGAGGATCATGAGTCCGATTGAGCGGCTCGCTTTTTAAAATTGTTCATCGCATCGTAGGTCGCATATTTATACATATCCGACAGCGATGGAAAGTTGAATCCTGCTTCAATAAAAGTCGAAAAGTCCGCGCCCATGGTGATGGCAATCATGCCAGGGGAAAGTAGTTCACACGCCTGTTCGCCTGTGATGTGTACTCCGAGCAATTTTGTTTCGGGGTAGGAAAAAATCAGTTTCAACAAGCCGCCTTCATCGCCAATAAGCATTCCCCTTGGGTTGTCTTTGTAGCTGGCTCTGCCCACGACATAGGGCTGATCCTTGGTGCGCAGACTTTCTTCTGTTTCCCCCACCATGGCCAGTTCCGGAATGGTCCAGATGCCGATGGGAAGCAAGTGCGCAATGTCTTTCTTGTATTCCAGTTTAAAGGCATCAATCATGGCCAACCGGGCTTGTTCCATCGAGGTGGAAGCCAACCGTGGAAACCCGATCACATCTCCGGCTGCATAGATGTTTGGTACGTTGGTGCGGAACCGTTCATTGACGGTGATTTCTCCATTTTCTTTAGTGGTCACACCGGCTTTTTCCAGTTGCAAGGTTTTGGTGTTGCTGTATCGACCGACTGCAATAAAAGCAGCATCCGTGGTAACCGTCTCTCCCGATTGAAGCACCGAAGTGACCGATTGGCCATCAGCCTCCATGTTTTGCACCAAATCAGAAAGGCAAAAGCGAATGCCAATGGCTTCCATGCTCTGCTTCAGCCGCGCGCTGATTTCGCCATCGGCAAAAGGGAAGAGTGTGTCTCCTGCTCCTACCATGGTGACTTCGACTCCGAGGTTTCTGAAAATACAGGCGTATTCACAGCCAATGGTTCCAGTGCCCACAAAAAGGATGGATTTAGGAATAACGCCCATGGAGAAAATCGTGGAAGAATTAAAGACATTCCCGGCATCAAAAGGAAACGAGCGGGGAGTCACTGGTTGTGAACCCGTAGCAATCAAAATCACTTCGCCCGTAAGGACCAAATCCGAGGCGCCTTCCTGTGTGATACAAATGGTGTGTGCATCTTGGAAGGTGGCAGTGCCAGTATATAAGTCGATGTTGTGGCGATCAATGTTTTGCTCTACCCAGCCAATGAGCGATTGACGCATGGCATTGGACCGGTGCAGTATTTCTCCCACATGCAATTCTTGCTTGTGCAATTGCAGGCTGGTGAGTTCGCGTTGTTTGAAGCCATTGATAAACAAGCTGGTTTCGCGCAGGCCCTTGCCTGGAACAGCCGTTTGAGCAATAGCACCACCTACTTGTTTGGCTTTTTCGATGATGGCTACGCGTTTTCCAAAATAGGCTGCTTGTGCCGCCCCTTTTTCTCCGGCAGGCCCGGAACCGATGACAATTAAATCGTATTTGTTGGGGGCAGGTTGGGAGCTCATTTTGCACTGTGTTTTGGAGCTCTAAGATAAAAAGAATCCCAACTGTTAGTGTAAAAGTAGCCTGTAAAAGAACTACCCGTTTTCGTTGCCTTTATAATGTTGCCACCTGCGTTCTTCTGTGGCCATAAATGAACTGAATTTTGCCGGTGGCGCGCACGCAAAGGAAAGAGGTGTAACCAAAACAGGGTGCTCAAAAGACAAAGCTACAGCCGCCAGGAAGAGGCCTTTACCAATTAAAATATGGCCTTTCTCACCATAGAGTTGGTCGCCCAGTATCGGGAATCCAATGCGCGCGAGGTGAATGCGTATTTGATGGGTGCGGCCCGTCTCCGGAAACAATTCCAACAGCGTTAGTTTCTCACTGCGCAAGGAATGGACGATGGCCAATCGCTTGAAATGGGTGGTAGAGGCTTTGTCTTCAATCGGAGTGTTGATGGTGCCTGCTTCGGGCGCTTCACCCATCACCACGGCTTGATATGTTTTCTTGATTTGATGCTGTTCAAATTGTTCTCCCAGGCGGATGCGGGCAGCGGCAGTTTTAGCAATGATGAGCAAGCCCGCTGTGGGCGAATCCAGTCGGTGCACCGGCAGGAAGCGCAACAAGGCTCCAGGCTCATTCGAGCGTTTCAGGTTAAAAGGCAAGGCGTTTTCTACCGTGCGAAACTTATTGCCGCTGACCACGATTCCGGCAGGTTTTTGCACAATGGCCAGGTGGTCATCTTCAAACACTACCTCCAGCGGAAACTCAAACAGGCGGTGCTCGGGTACGCGAATTTCAATGAGCTGAATCTCTTGTCCAACTTCAACCCAGGTGCCGGTTTCTGCCCGTTGCCCATCGATGACAATGGCTCCAGTTTTAATGGCTTTTTTGGTGCTTTTCCGAGAAGGCAGCGCTTCGAAAAGACCAATGGCATAGTCACTGAGCCGCGCTTTTTGAGTGCCTTCGGGAACCGTATGAGAATCGAGTACAAACACTTGACTAACGTTTGTAAAAAATGTAATCGCTGATGGGCGGAGTGATGTTGTTGGCCTTAAGCGCGCTGGCGATTTGAGCGCGGTGATAATTGCTGTGGTTCAAAACGTGGAAATGAATGTCGCGCAAGTTGCCTTCAAAGGAAACTCCTTTGCTGTTTTGGTAAGCGATCACTCTGTCCAATTCAAATAAATCCATCAGCTCACGGGTGGTTTTGTAATTGTCCAGGTTAATATTTTCCCAGGCATCGGGCAGGGAAATTTCCCAAACTGCCAGGCGGGCATCTTCGTCCAGAATTCGACTGTTCCATATGTGGTGGGCGTTCAGCACATGTGAGAAGAGTTTAATGCACGGCTCGGGCACTGCGCCTCCCGATTGAATGATGACCTCGCTAAAGTTGAGGTTCATTTGGTGGTTGTAGTCGAACAGCTCGAGGAAATAGGATTTCATGAGGTCAATTGATAAAGTTTGATGATCCTGAGGCGTGGGTTATTCCACCATCCGACCCCTTGTTATTTCAATACGCAAGATAAGTTCAAACCGCAGACTCACCGATCTGTTTTTCTAATTTATAATAGACCGAATCGGGAATCCCTTCGCAAGCATCGTCTTTCCAGTAACGCATCCCGATTTTTTCAAGCACTCGGATGGATGCCACATTTTGACGTGCAGCCCGCCCCACAATTTCTTCCAATTGCAATACACCAAAACCATACTCTAAACAGGCTTTGGCGGCCTCGGTAGCGTAACCTTTGTTCCAATGCTGTTTCAAAAATCGAAAGCCCAAATCGACCATGCCATCGGGATGACGCTTTAGTCCGCACCAACCGATAAAGGTGTTGGAAGATTGTAGCTCCACCGCCCAGCGACCAAAGCCATGCAAGGCGCAGTGGTCGTAGGTTTCGACAAATTTTTTCGCATCCGCTACTGACCCAAATGGCTGGTCACCCGTGTAACGCATAACCGTTGGGTCGAGGTTCAAACCATACAAATCCGAGGCGTCTTCCAAGCGAAACGGTCTGAGCATCAGTCTGTCGGTTGAAATAAGAGGGTTCATAAATATCGGCTGCTACCTTTCTGGTAAATCTACCGAAAACCTATCTTTGGAAAAAGATTAGAACCATGAAAAGCAACAACAACCCAATTTTTATACTTTTTGCTCTGGCCATAATGGCAATTTCCACTACTGGATACGCCCAGCCAGTTATTGGCGGAACAGACGCCAGTGCAGGCGAATTTCCCTGGATAGTAGGATTGACAGAAAAAGGTGAACCCGATCTTTCCTTCGGGCAATCTTGTGGTGCATCGCTCATCGCTCCCAACTGGGTCTTGACGGCAGCTCACTGCGTAGTAAATGACAATGATTGGCCCGTAGACAGCGTATCGTCCACGGCTGATATTGATGTTTTTCTGGATGTGCTGCAACTTACCAACCCGGGTTCCAACTATGAACTCATTTCTATTGCCGAAATCATTCCGCACCCGGATTATGATCCATGGACTACCGACAACGATATAGCATTGCTGCGTTTGGTTACCAATTCGAGCCAGCCTACCGTGGCACTTCCCGGTCAGGGAGAGCAGGCCTTGTATAACAATGGCCAGAATGCCATGGTCATGGGATGGGGAATAACCGATGTAGCCACCAACACTTTTGGTGATGTGCTACAGAAACTACAGGTATCAGTGATTGGTTCAAACACGTGCAACAGCAGTTCTTCTTATGATGGGCAAATTACCTCCAACATGATTTGTGCCGGCTTTTTAAGTGGTGGAAAAGATGCCTGCCAGGGAGATAGTGGTGGCCCATTGGTAGCGAATGACAATGGTGTATGGCGACAAATTGGTGTGGTGAGCTGGGGAGATGGTTGCGCGCTTCCAGACCTGCCAGGAGTGTACACCAAAGTAGCCAACTACATCAATTGGATCCAAAACGAAACGGGTACTACTGTTGGGGTAGAACAAAATCCATTGGAAAATTCCTTGCGCGCTTATCAAAATGATGACAAGATTATTTTGGAGTTGTATCAACTGGACAAAGCGCCTTTGCAAGTGCGTTTAGTTGATTTGACTGGCCGTCCGGTGATGGTAGACCAAGTGTCTTCAAGCAAAGTATTTGATGTATCGAATCTGGCCAGCGGTCCTTACATTTTTCAGGTACAATCTGAGAACGAAATGTTAACCAAAAAATTCATCAAGTGGTAAGCCGAACAGTCGTGGTAATTTTGCTCGGAGCGATGGTAATGCTTGGAGCATGCAAGAGCAAGAAAGATGCTGCTGCTACCACAGTAACCCCAGCAACGCCTGAAAAAATGTTGGCGGTAAAGGATAAAGTGGAGCATGAAGATTGGAACATCCGATTCGGAATGCGCAAAGGCCAGGTTGTGGGCGACTCCCTTATGATTCGGGTAAAATATGGTGGCGGGTGTAATCCGCATAAATTTACGCTCGAAACGGAAAAAGGGCAGGAGGGCACAATCAAACTGATGCTTCTGCACCATACCAACGATGACCCTTGCAAGGCTTTTGTAAACGAGCACCTAAAGTTTGATATAAGCCCCCTCAAAAAACACTTCACCGCACCGGTGGTGTTTACGATCAACAACCAAACAGAGGAATATACTTACGAGTAATCGGGAAGTTCTCTAATCAATCTTTACATTCAATTTTCCTGAACTGGAAGATACTGAACTGCCACCCACTTCTTTGAGGTTGACGTTGAGTTCGTCATAGGTGTCAATGTCTTTGATGACAACGGGCATTTTCAGGTTGTAGTCTACCGATTTGATGTTCACGTCAATGGTGCCATCTGGATTGAGCGGCAAGCTAACGGTTGTTGGTGCAAATGCAGGCGTGTCACTTGCCTGAACTTCGGGCAAAATGGCTAAATTTTGAATGGTCAGCACACACAGACACAGGGCAATAACTGTCAGGACTATTTGGGTATAACGGTCAGTTTTCATCATAAAAAAAGTTGGTGTAAGAATTCATTTCCTACACCAACTTACAAAAAAAAGACCGCTAAACAGCCTCGCTAATCTACTTTGTAACGTATAAGTTTGCGAATTATGATGTCGTTTTCCGGAGCAGTGAAATAAAAATATTCCCCACGTGTTTTCCCAATGCCATCTACATAGTACTCGTGGAAGCTGCGCGGCTTTTCCCACTGAACATTGATGTGCGGTATCACTTCCGAAGTATAATGCAAGACTTCGTAGGTTCCGGCAGGTACTTCAATTATCTCGGGAACTGTTTGCACTTTTGTTTTAGTGGAATAAAGACTGTTGGCTTGACTGACGGTTGTTGTAGGATCTTCAACGTCCCAGGAGTGTAAAATGATTCCGGCATAGTTTACCAGTGTTTTTTCTTTAATTCGCGCCTATAATGAGTCGAACTACTACTTAGTATAAGTCCGCAATTTTTTTGAAAGCGGTCCTTTGTTGGGGTAATCTTCTAAATTCGCGGCCATGGATGAAGTTGTTCGTATAGCATTGTGGTCGGGCCCAAGGAATATTTCGACCACGATGATGTATTCGTTTGCTCAGCGCAATGATACCAGTGTTGTTGATGAGCCATTGTTTGGCCATTTTTTGAATTTTACGGGTGCCTGGCGGCCGTCACGAGAAGAAGTGCTGACCACCATGGACACCAATGCCGGGAGGATCATTCGGGAGGAATTATATGGCAATCATGCATCCGCTATCTATTTTATGAAGCACATGGCCAACCACCTGGAAGGATTGGATTGGGAGTTTGCGCGCGGATTTCAGAACATCATTTTAACCAGACATCCAGCCTCCGTCTTGCCTTCTTATGCAGTGCACATAAAAGCACCAACCATGTTGGATGTTGGCTACGAAATTCAAGGGCAATTTTTTAATCAACTATTGGCCTGGGGAGAAGAGCCCATAGTGCTGGATGCGGCAGAGGTATTGAAAAACCCTCAATCCGTGTTGCAACAATTGTGCGATCGGTTGTCCATTTCGTTTGATGAAAGCATGCTACATTGGAAGCCGGGTCCAAGGCCTGAAGACGGTGTGTGGGCCAAATATTGGTACAAAAACTTGCACAAAAGCTCAGGGTTTGCACCTTATCAAAAGAGAGAAGAGCCTGTGCCGACAGAATTGATGCCTCTATATGAGTCATGCTTGCCCCATTATCAGCGACTTAGCAAATATGCCATAAGAGGCTAGTTGCAGGGATTCTTGCTAACTTTACAGCATGTCTGTTAACGTGCTAAATTACGATGCCAAAACTCTACTGGCATGGGGCGAGGCCATTACTGGAAATGCAAAAATTCGGAATTGGTTGATAAAAAATGGCTATCCCGAATTGGGGTTGTTCGCTTTTGCCTTGCGCAATAAAGATGACGCACGGCAATGGTTAATGGAGAATGGCTACCCGCACCTGATGGCCGTTATTAACGGGGCAGAAGGTAATGAACTGGCCATTCAATGGCTGGATAAATACGATTACCCGATCCTCGCTAAGATGGCAATGGTTGGAGATGGAGACGAAGCGGCCTATCAGTGGCTGTTAGACAATGACCACCGTCTTTATGCTTTGATTGCCAAAAAGGTTGAATCCGTTAAACATGAAATTGAAGAGGACAACAATGATGTCCACAAGATTAGCGGAGAGTAACCTTGTCTCTTTCATTAGAACTATTTGCGCTTTTTCAGGTAAACCGCCTGGTACCAAGAAACACCCATTTGAAAGTACTCTTCTTCTACTTTTTGGAGGTGGGTTTCCGCTATCCATTTATCTGTAGGTCGGTTGAGGTGGCATCCCTCCGCCATCATTTTCCAAAAGGGAGTGAAGAGTGATTGCAACCTCGCCTTGAACGGATGGTGAGACACAATGTGTTCCAATAAGATGAGTCGACCACCAGGCTTGAGCCAGTGAACAAATTGAACAAACGCTGCTTGGGGATCAGGAACCGTACACAGCACCAGGGTGCAAACAATGGCATCCAATGAGCCTGCTTCCAATTGTTGCTCAAACTCCGGGTCACCCAGGCCAGCATGCAGCAATCGAATGTTTTCAGTGGCTTTTTGCCGAGCTTTTTCCAACATGGCCAAGGAGGGCTCGATGGCTAAAACCGAAGTCTCTGGGTGATAGTATTGAAAATTCACTCCTGTTCCCGCACCTATTTCAAGCACCTTACCCCGCAGGGGCCTCAGTAGGTAAGCCCTTCTTGGTCCCAACACAGTCGCTTCCCTGTTGCGCATGAAAGAGTCGTAAATACGCGCAATCCCACGAGCGTAAAAAGATTCTTTGTGGTGGGAATGTGCCATGGACTAGTAGATCATTATTTTCATGCAAAAGACACTGCCACCTGACTTCATGTACTCAGAAGTATCTAATTCGATGACTTCGAATCCATTGTCTTTAAGAGCCTTGGCGGTGTGTGTGCTTCCGCTTTGCAGAATGGCCGCTTTCCGGCCCGAGACTTTATCGTTGATGATGTGTGCATTGAGAGAGAAGAAACCGTCCGCCTCTTCCAATGGAATTTCAATCACGTTTTTAAACAATTGACGCAGCGTTGCTAACCCTTCAGCTGTGAAGGCGTCTGGACAAAGCAGCACCTGGTCTTCATCGATGGGGATGAAACAAGTGTCGAGGTGATAAAGCTTGGGATTGATCAATTCCAGGCAAACGATCGGAACACCCACTTTTTCAACTAGTTCCTGATAAGCAGCAACCTCACTACGGTGACCATATCCACCATACAGCAGCTGTTTGCCATAGTGGGGGATGGTGTCTCCCATGCCTTCAAAAAGGGAAACGTTGTTAGAGAAATGATGGGTAGTGTAATTCAACTTTTCAAAATACGCTTCAAAATGAGGCACTTCGCGTTGCCTGGATTCATGGCGCATGCGGCTCAAAACAACCAGCTTTTCACCATCAGATGACTGCCATGGAAAAGTTTGATTGGCACAAAATACCATGTCTTCGCAACCTGGTGCACCAGGAATCACCATCACTTCTGCAAGCAGGCCTTTGGCCGCCAATTGATCGTAAGTTGATTTCAGTGCCTGCCATTGCTGCCGGGCCAATTCCCGGTCCAAATTACCCTCATTTCCTTCCATGTGCACGTTCTTCACATCTACAATGTCGAAGTGTTCAGGAGAACAAAGCAGTACGTTGCGGGGCTCTGTTCGGGCCGCAATGGAATCAATCGAAAAATTTACGTTTTGAGGGAGGCATACTGCCGGTGTTGCCATTTGTTGTCAGCTCAGATTAAAGGATAATTAATCAAGTGTGTCCATTAAAAAAGGCACCGTTTCCAATGCCCTTTAGTATGTTGTTGCCCTTCATCAGGCGCAATATTAGCTATTTATTTGACGATGAAACGCCTTGTGCCAACGTTTTCCTGCTCCACCTTCAAGGTGTAAAAATACAGGCCCGGAGCCAAGTCGCTTACGTTGAGTTGTGTTTTGTGAATGCCTTTTCCAGCAGTGTTGGCGGAAATGGTTTTTACTACACGACCGGTCAAATCACGAATGGTAATTTCCGCATTAACAGCATCCTTCGTGAAGTAAGGCAGTTGAATGTTTTCTGTCGCAGGATTAGGGTAAGGACCAAAAAGGTGATACGGCTTGTCCAAACGATCGGCATATTCATCTGTTCGGTTAGGAGCGTTGAACCAAAACTCATAAAAACCATCAGGAGCGGTGATGGGCTTGGTGGCATATTTGCCATTGTTGCTGTTGGCTTCTATGAAATATTCGATGGTGTCTGCTTGCGTAAAGCCTGAGTTGGCAATGGAGCCATCAAAATGACCGGAACCACCGTTGAATGTCAAGGTGGCGTTTGTCCAGACAGTGGTGCCTTTTTTACGCCATTTACAAGTCGCATTCTGAATGCCACTTTTATTTTCGATCAACGCGTCCAGCTTATAAGTCGGTTGAAGTGGATGCCATCCTTCCACTGGTGGATGCCAAAAACGCGTTGGGTTTTCCACCGGTATCTGCATCGTAATGCAATGCAATGCACCAGCCAAAGGTGTCAGGTTTCTTGCATCAATTGGCACAACGTTGTATCCTGGCAGTGCCTCCTCCAATATATTTTGAGCCTCCTGATCTGCAGCAACGTTACCATTGCTTATGCCATCCGAAAAGGCAGGGAAGATAAATGTCTTGTTCACGAACAAACCGTTGACAAAGCCACGAATATCATTGTTCATTTGATTACAGCTGGTGATGGGTTGTCCGTTGTCAAAAGTAGGCAGGTTAATGCGTCTTATTTTGTAAGGACGGTCGTAGGTAGAAGTCAAACTTTCGAGGTACACCAAGTTGTCTTCGATGATGTTGCGGTCTTGAGCCGTCACCACTTCTCCGTATTCAGCAACCAACAAAGTTTGCTCATCCAACAGTTTGAGGTAGATGTCAATATGGCCAGTGCCACCGTCACACTGCAACGTAGTGGGCGCGTGGTTGTTGGGCGTGTTAAAGAGATAGGAAATGGTATCTGAAACAGTTTGCGAAGTCCAGGAAGGACTATTTAACCAATCGTTGTTTTCTTGCAGGCGGGTGCTATAAAAGCTGTTGCCATAGCCATCGGTCATGTAGTTTCCACCTTCAAAAAACATAGTCGTGTTAACCACAGGAATGTTCATTTGCTGTGCGATGTAAGCTGGAACAGCATCGTCTAAAGGTCGGGTGGAATAATATTGTAAATCTATCATGCCCAATTTGTCCAATCCATCGTGGTAAAAAGTGATGGGACCGTAATCACGTATCCAAAAGGCATTGTTGGATTTGGGCCAAAATTTATAATTCGTCAAAGTGAAACCATTCTGGATCATTTTGGCTTTTACCTGATTGGAATCTTTGGCATTGTCCACAACGATCCAAGCCGTAGCTTCTTGCTGAATGGCGTTGATGAATTCACACTGCAACTTGTGCAGGTCGTTCCATTGCGCCCAGGTGATCATCACCGCCTGCGATTCTTCAAATTCACCTGGCACGACCATGTCAGGGTAAAGCTCATTGTTTTTATTCGATTGCTGAAGCACCGGATTGAGAGGAGCATCCTGAAGCATTTGAGTCCATTCTGCCGGAGTGGGGTTGGCTGGAAGAATGTCTGGCGATTGTGCCATGGAAGCAAAAGAACTTCCCCAAAGAACCGCGGATAGAAGCGTGGATAATCTTTTCATAAACCATGTATAATTGGAAGGCTGGGCACCTGTATCTTACAAAGCCCCCCTAAATTACAAAATGGCTGGGTTATGAATGCGTTTTTTTGAACGATCCGCAAAAAAAATGCTGGTTTCTTAAGAATTTTTAGGCGTACAAAGCTGCCCGTTGTTCCTGGAGTTTTTCGCTAGTGATGTAGTCATCATAGCCCATCATTTTGTCGATGCACCCTTTAGGAGTGAGCTCAATCACTCGGTTGGCCACGGTTTGTGTAAACGTGTGGTCATGTGAGGTAAACAACACAGTGCCAGGGAAGCTGATCAAAGCATTGTTAAAGGCCGTAATAGATTCCAAATCAAGGTGGTTGGTGGGCTCATCGATAATCAACACATTGGCACCGGCAATCATGATGCGGGAAAGCATGCAACGCACTTTTTCACCTCCCGAAAGCACGTTGGCTTTTTTCTTCAATTCATCTCCGCTAAAAAGCATTTTGCCCAAAAATCCGCGCACATCAATATCGTTCATGCCTTCAGGGCCAAACTGTCTCAACCAATCGAGCAATTCGAGGTTGTTGTCAAAATACTTTTCATTGTTTACCGGCAAATATCCGGCAGTGATGGTTTGTCCAAACAGAAAAGAACCTTTGTCAGGTTCAATTTCGCCCATTAAAATCTGAAACAGGGCAGAGACAGCCAAACTGTTTTTGCTGAGGAAAGTAATCTTATCTCCTTTTTGACAAGAGAGGTTCAAGTCGCGAAACAAGGTGTTGCCCTCCATGGAATAGGCCAGTTGTTCGATGCGTAGGATTTCGTTGCCAGCCTCGCGGTTTTGTTGAAACACAATGCCTGGGTACTTACGCGTAGAAGGCTGAATATCTTCCACGTTAATCTTGTCGAGCAATTTCTTTCGGCTGGTCGCCTGTTTGGCCTTGGAGGCATTCGCGCTAAAACGAGCCACAAATTCCTGCAATTCCTTTTTGCGCACTTCAGCCTTTTTGTTGGCTTGAGCCTGCTGGCGTGAAGCCAATTGACTTGATTCGTGCCAGAAGGTGTAGTTGCCGGTAAACACTTGCAACTTGCCAAAATCGATGTCAGCGATGTGTGTACAAACAGTGTCCAGAAAGTGACGGTCATGCGATACAACAATCACAGTGTTTTTAAAGTCGAGCAGGTAATCTTCCAACCAGGAGATAGTTTGAATGTCCAGGTCGTTGGTTGGCTCATCGAGAATAAGAATGTCAGGGTTGCCAAAAATGGCCTGCGCCAACAACACCCTTACTTTTTGGCTACCATTGAGTTCCTTCATCAGGATCTCGTGCTTGGATTCAGGGATTTCCAGTCCGCTCAGCAACATCGCAGCATCCGATTCAGCATTCCAACCCTCCAATTCAGCAAATTCACCCTCTAACTCAGAAGCGCGCATCCCATCTTCATCCGAAAAATCAGGTTTGGCGTAGATGGCATCCTTTTCAATCATGACCTCATACAAGCGCTTGTGGCCGCGAATAACCGTTTGCAACACAGGAACCTCGTCAAACATGTTGTGGTCCTGACACAAGACAGCAAGGCGCTTGCCCGGCTCAATGGAGATATGCCCCGTGTTTGGTTCAATATCTCCGGATAGAATTTTAAGGAAGGTGGATTTACCGGCACCATTGGCCCCGATAACACCGTAGCAATTGCCTTCGGTAAAATTGACATTGACTTCATCGAAAAGTCGTTGCCGACCAAAGGCGAGGGAAACATTATTTGCTGCGATCATGGTTTTTCAATTTGCGACTGCAAGAGTACGGCTATTCTTTTGATTCACGTATGTGAATGGGCCAATTATGCAGGGATTTGGGTACTTTACCTGGAAGAGATCAATCGATAAGTCTGCGGTGATAGTTGATTTGTCCGAGGTGATAATTGAGGTGACCTTGCAGGTGAATCAAGAAATGCAGCGTAGTCATAGGTTTGCCAAATACCTGAAGTGGATAAATGGCCTCGAGAGAATCGGTTGTTAACGAAGGCAACGTTGCAGCGATTGCAGTCATTGCCTGGTTCATTTCTTCCAGCAGCTGCTCCCTGGGAATGTTGGTGTCAGAAAATTCTGTCTCTCTTTTTCGCACATAGCCCGAATTGCCCAGAATAGCACCAATGAAATGTTGCAGGTTGCCAGCCAGGTGCAAGCTTAGATTACCCGCAGAATTGGTAATGCCGCGATCGGTTTTCCAGAGGTTGGTTTCATCTGAATAACTGGAGATCTCTTTTTTCAAACGGTTCAAATCCCGGGCAAAAAGTTCGGCAAGGGAAGAAGTGGTCAAGTTGTCTGACATGGTTCGCAACGATTTGGTGCAAATTTAAAACTGTTGAACCAATTTTAGTTGCTCATCGACCATTTCAAAATTTATTCGGAGCAACTTGCAAATCAAAACCACATATTTAGAATCGTAAAAATCGTTGCTTGTAATGATAGCAGTCGCGGCATTCGAACGTTTGCTGCGCTTGATTTTGATAAACCTTGAACCATATGGGGCATCAATCACACAACCTTTTAGTTGCAGATAAGCCAACAAAACTTCCCTTTTCACAGGATAGTGAGCATGCATATTTTAAAGAAGATGAAAAGCGAAAGAAAAACTAAGAACCCTCAGGAGTGTTGTAGTCGGTATTGTCTTCAGAAGCTCTGCCGATGAGAGGTGATTGAGTAGGGTAATCAGGATACTTTTGAGAAGGCTCTTGCACCAAAGTGCTGTGCTCTTGAATCATCAATTGCAGCAGGTCGATCGCCTCGCCTTGAGAGTTACCTTGTGCGATTAATTTGCGGTGGGATTGGTGCCGGGCAATGTAGTAACCTTCGTTTCCCTTGGTTACAGAAATAGCATTGGAAAGAGAGTGATTCATCTAGTCGAAAATTGCATATTTAAAACCTAAATTTACAACATTTTTTCTAAAATTGAAAAGCTTTTTCCTAAAATCGGAAATCGACTAAAGGCAATTATTTGGCCTTTTTGCCTGCTTCCCAAACGCCCTTTTCGACCGTTCCATCGGGGTAGGTAATTTTTCCTTTGCCATGCATCTTGTTGCCTTTCATAGCTCCGGCATACTTTTTTCCATCCGCCCAAATTAAAGTGCCCCTGCCATTCATTTGGTTGTTGGCAAAAGAGCCCGCGTATATGCGGCCATCGCTCCACGTCATAGTGCCGCGACCATGTTGCTCATCCTCTTTCCATTTGCCCTCGTAGCGGTTACCATTCTTCCAATTCATGGTACCAGCACCGTGGCGCAAACCATCTTTCCATTTCCCAGAATAGCTGCTGCTATCAGACCAGGTCATGACGCCCTTGCCCTCAAATTCACCCTCATAAATTTCGCCAGCATAACTGCTGCCATTGTTCCAATTGATGCGGTGCCAACCATCTTCCAGGTCGCGCAAGTTTTCTTGGGAAAAACCCAAAAAAGGCATGCAAAACAAGATGAAGAAGCAAGAAATTCGGGTAAGAGAGTAGTAGGACAAAATCACTTAAACTTTAATTTTTTCAACAGAACCAGCGCCCGAAATGCTTTTGCTTATAACCGGGTCGCCAGTATATTGAACCGAGCCCGCGCCAGAGACGTTGACATCTAATTTTTTAGAAACATTTACTTCGGCCGAGCCAGCACCACTGATGCTGATGATCGCCTCTTTGGCCTCTAAGTTAAGTGCCTTTAACTCACCAGCACCGCTCACCTGAAAATCTATTTTGTTGACCGTACCCTCCAAATCAATTTCACAACCGCCAGAAGCATCAATTACCAAATTTTTCACATCCACCGGCAAGGTTAAATCAGCCGCACCGCTGATATCAATTTCCAGGTTTTTACCCTTCATCACCGAATTGGATTTTAAGTCTACCGCACCCGACAAATCAATGTCTTTGATCTTTTTGAAAGTAATGCGGAGTAATAGTTCCCTGGCATCGGATATGCGGCCCTCCGTTTGAATATTCAACGTGCCGTTATTGTTTTCAACCGTAATCAGCTCGTGGAGGTTTTCATCCGTTTCAACAATCACCCCAGGGGAATTGCCCTCCTCGAGAATCACCTCAAAAATGCCGCCAATATCAATGGCGTCAAAATTACCCACGTCATGAGTTTTTGTGACGACCGTCCCATTTCCTTTGGCACCTGGCTCACAGGAAAAGAGCAAAATTGTAAAAACAAGAAGGCAGAAGGTAGCAAGGGGCCTGTGAAACATAGCGCTGGTTTGGTTGGGTAATTTAGAAGGGCAAAGATACAATTTGCAGCGATTGAAAGCGTGTAGATAAAGGCAAAGTTGAAAATCGAATGGAGCGCCTTGGAAGCACCCCAAAAAATGTATCTTTATCACCACAAAACTAGGAATGTTATGACACGAAGAACTCTGCTTTTCCTGCTATCCGTAACTCTTGTGTGGAGCTGTAGCAACCCCAAGCAAGACGAAGAAGTAGCCCGCTTAAAAGAGAAAAACGCTGAATTGATCAGCAATCAGGATGGCCGCGATTCGGTGGTAGGACATTATGTTGGTACCCTGCTTGAAATCGAAGATCAACTGGCACAGCTGAAACAAAAAGAGCAATTGCTGCGCCTAAACTCCAACGACCCGGAGTTTAGAAAAACAAAAGCCGAGCAGATAGTAGACGACATTGAATTGTTGGGCAAACAACTGCAAAGCCAGCGCGAACGAATTTATAAGATGAACGAAGAGATGAAAGAGTCAGATGTGCGCATTGTGCAGCTGGAAAGACTCTCTGCGCGCATGGCCCGCAAACTCAACAAAAAAGAACAAGAAGTAGAAGAGCTTAAATTGGAGTTGAAAAACCTCAACGATCAAATGTCATTTCTGTTTGAAGAGTACGACAAGAGACTGTTAGAGAAAGACACCCTCAAGGCAAACCTACACACAGCATACTATGCCTACGGTACATTTAAAGAATTGAAAGAACATCAGGTTTTGACCAAAGGTGGCGGCTTTATCGGCATTGGCGGAGCGCAAAAACTGAAAGAGGATTTTAACAAAGACTACTTCACGCAAGTCGATACCCGCGAGTTAATGGAGGTGCCGCTCAACGCAAAGAAGGTCAAGCTGATTACCTCACATCCATCCGATTCATACGAAATGACAGGCGGAGACAAGTCCGTGGAAAAGCTCAAAATTCTGGATGTCGAGAAATTTTGGAGTGTTTCTAAATACCTGGTGATTCAAACGGAAATTTAATGGCCAAACGACTGCTGCTCTTCAGTAACTCAACCAATTTTGGAGAGCCTTATCTCCAATACCCAAGGCCGCACATCAAAGCATTTCTGGGGACGGGAGTCAAAAAAGTGCTCTTTGTGCCCTATGCGGGCATTACCATGAACCATGATGATTACACGAAAAGTGTGGCCGAGGCATTTGCAGAAATTGGTTATGAAGTAGAAGGAATTCACACCCATGACAATGCCGAAAAAGCAGTTCGGGAAGCAGAAGCCATCGCAGTAGGCGGAGGCAACACATTTGCCCTGCTCAAAGCCATTTATGAAAATGGGATACTCGAAGCTGTGCAGGAACGTGTGGCAGCAGGAATGCCCTACATGGGCTGGAGTGCAGGTTCCAACGTGGCTTGTCCTGCCATTAAAACGACCAACGACATGCCGGTGGCAGAACCACCATCATTCCAGGCGTTTAACATGGTTCCTTTTCAGATAAACGCACATTATTCAGATGCCCAATTACCCAACCACGGAGGCGAAACCAGAGCCCAACGGCTGAATGAATTTATTGAAGTCAACCAACAAACGCCAGTTGTCGGATTGCCCGAAGGCACCTTCCTGCAAGTAGAAGACAACACCATTCGTTATGTGGGAGGTACACCGATGTGCCTCTTCCGTTATGGAAAGGAAGTAGCAGAATTTACAGCTACAGACGACCTGCAGTTTTTGTTGTGATTTCACTGGCATTCCAAAACCCGGGAGTTTCAGACCCTCATCGTTTTTCAACATTTTGTAGCTTTAAGGTTCCGATGAATCGATGCCTCACATTTTTATTGCTGCTGGCGGCACTGCCCACTTTTGCGCAGCCGGTCTGGACCACTTTTTCGCGGGAGAATACCGAAAATGGATTAGCTTCTAACCGCGTTGCGGCCATCACCGAATCAAGTGATGGGACGATGTGGTTTGGCACCAATTCGGGCGTCAGCAGTTTTGATGGAACGGCTTGGAGCACCTATCGTGCAAATAATGGGCTGGCATCAAACAATGTCTCTGAAATTCTGGAAGACAGTGAAGGCAATGTGTGGGTAGGTACCGATGGTGGATTGAGTCGGTTTGACGGAGCTGCCTGGGAAACTTTCACCACGGTTGATGGCTTGCTGACTAACAATATTTTATCCTTGTTAGAGACTTCCGACAACCGTCTGCTGGTAGGCACCGACAGCGGCATCAATGTACTGTTTGATGGTTTCTTTTTTGAGTTCCAAACTGCCCAGGGGTTGGTCGATGAGTTAGTCTCGGGAATGCTGGAAACTAAGCCCGGACAAATCTGGTTTTTGACGGCCACAGGAGTCAGTGTGATCAACGATGGTGTCTGGAGCAATTTTAGTTTTGGAGATGCCGCCAATTACCCAAGCGATGGTCCTTTGGCTGCTGATAATGACGGATATATTTGGGTCGGTGTAGATTGGGGATTGACCCGCTACAACAAATTGCGTTGGATCAATTTAACCACCAGCGAGGGATTGTCGAATGCCCGCACATTGACCATTTCAAGCGACATTCACGGCATCCTTTGGATCGGTACTGAAGGCGAGGGATTGTACCGTTTCGATGGTCATTTTTTGGATCATTACACCGTTCAGGATGGCTTGGCTGGCAACCACATTTTATCTTCGTTTGTCGATGGTCAAGGCCGAACATGGGTGGGCACGCTGGAAGGCGGAGTATCCCGAACAGGAACCGATTACAAAGTTTCGCCATTGCCATCCATTCGTGTTTTTCCGAACCCAACCCGAGGCTCGATAACCTTGGAGCATAACAGCAAAGACGATGTGTTTTTACAATTGACCGACCCTGCCGGCAGGGTGTTAATGGAAGAAACCTGGAGCACAAACAGCGGACTTCCCACCCGTCAAATGAACCTGTCTTATTTGCCCAAGGGCATCTATTTTATCTCGGGCAATGTCAATGGGAAGAAGGTCGTAAAGAAGCTCGTTTTAAATTAATGCTTTGCTCTGTTTCTGTGGGCTAACAACAACCTGCTTTCGGGGTTCCAGCAACTTTTCAGGCAACGATTGAAGTATGATTTCCGATAGCGCGTTTATCATGCCCTGCTTGAGTTTTGCGCGGGTGTAAACGATGCTGATTTCACGCGTAGGTTGTGGATGGTCGAAAGGTTTGATGTGGGCTTTGTCGCCTTGCTTTTGAACGTCCAAAGCAGTGAGGTAGGGCAGCAAGGTCATGCCAAACCCTTGTTGCGCCAGCTTGATGAGCGTATCAAAATTGCCGCTTTCAATGGACGTAATTTCCGGGCCTTGTTGTTTTTTCTGCCGAAACTGGCACAGGTTGAGAATGTTTTCCCGAAAGCAATGTCCCTCGTTGAGTAGGAGAATGTCGTGAATGTCAAGGTCGGAAGGCAGCAAAAATTCTTCCATCTCCAGCCGATGCCCTGCTGGTACATAGGCCAGAAAAGGTTCGTAGTAAAGCGGTTTTTCTATGACGCCCTTTTGCTCCAGTGGAGTGGTGACAATGGCTGCATCCAACAACCCTTTCTCCAGCCGTTGCAGAATTTGTTTCGTGCGCAGCTCTTCCACGTGCAGTCGAATCAAAGGGTACTGCTCGCGAAAGGGCTTCAGGAATCGGGGTAGAAGCGTTGATGCCACGGTGGGTAAAAGGGCCAAACGAAGTTCTCCAGACAGTTCCGATTGACTGTCCTGCACAATTTCTGAAATGCGCTGTGTTTCCTCCAACACCAACCTGGCCTGAAGCAATACTTTTTTGCCTGTATCGGTGGGTTCAACTGGTTGTTTGCTTCTATCAAACAAAGCAACGCCCAATTCTTCTTCCAGTTTCTGCACCTGCATGCTCAAAGTGGGCTGGGATACGTAGCACTGAGCAGCAGCCTTGGCGAAATGACGATACGTGTCAATCGCTACAATGTATTGCATTTGAGTTAGGGTCATAGCTTAAAGCTATGAAGATATAATTATTATCGATTAGAATTATGAAGATAAATTAAAAGGACTGGATAACTTTGTGCTGTGCAGAATGAAAAGCAATCAAGAGGCAGATTTACTAAATTTATTAATCACAACATTTGCCTCAGGGCAGCAATCAAAAATCGATAGATATGGCAACATTAAATCAAATCGGATTAGAACAGGAAAAAGCACAGGAATTGGCGCACAACCTAAACAACCTGCTGGCCAATTTTCAATTGTATTACCAAAACACCCGTGCGTTGCATTGGAACATCAAGGGCGCTAATTTTTTCGAGTTGCACGTTAAGTTCGAAGAACTCTACACTGATGCGCAGGAAAAAGTAGACATGATAGCAGAGCGCATATTGACCCTCGGTCACACTCCTGCGCATTCCTTCTCAGAGTACCTGGAATTGGGTCAATTGACGGAGGCGAAAAACATTTTTGAAGACAGCGAGGCGGTATCCAAAGTTGTTGCGGATTTAGGCTCTTTGCTCACCATTGAGCGCGAGTTGCTTGAACAAGCAAACGGCTTGGGGGATGAAGGAACAGAATCCATGCTCAGTGATTTTATCACCGAACAAGAAAAAACAGTTTGGATGTTTTCCGCCTGGTTAAACCAATAATTATCGCATAGAGTTGATAGAATGCCTATCCGGTGAGAGTTCAATGAGAGACAGCCATGCGTAATCAAGAAGGATGAATTGTGAAGTAGAAATGTGATTAGAGATAGGAGCTATGCCCCGTAACAAAACGTTGCGGGGCATTTTTTTGATGGAATTAGTACCTTTGAACAAATTTCAGTGCATGCGTTACCTATGGATATTGGCCGTGATTGTGGTGTTTGCCAGCTGCTCAAAAGACGATGATGGCGGTTCTACAACCGACACTCCGGCTCCAGGTCAGCAGGTAGTCACCTTTGATACCTCAGCGACCTCAGGGGAATTGTCGGTTATCACAGCTTACTTTGATGGAGCAAATGTACAAGCTGCTCCGACCAATACCGTGGTTAGGTTGTATGCGACCTATGAAGATTTGCAAAACGACCTGCCCATTTATTCCCTCTTTTCCAACGGAGACATCACCTACTTTGGCTTCATCAACATTGGAAATTACTACGTCACCTCAGAGGCTACCATCAACCTCGTAAATTACTACGGAGAAAGTGTGGTGCAAGTCCGGTCGAGAAGGCAGGAGACGCTGACCGTTACGATGAATCCCTGACTTATTGCTTGATTATCTTGCGGCTAATAGTGCTGCTCGCTTGACCTGAAGCAGCATCTTCTAAAACTATCTGCACGTAATAAACACCTGCTTCCAAAGCGCTCAAATCAAGTTGCATGATTTGACTTTGATGGTAATTTTTGCTGATTTGTTTGCCCCGTATGTCCATCAGAATTACAGCTACCTTACCTGAAGGCTGGTTCGCCAACTCCAATGAGATAATGTCAGTCGCGGGATTTGGATAAATGGTCAATTGCCCATTATCGTTCGCCTCACCAATACCTACGTCAACGGCCTCAACCGGCTGACAAGCCGTATGTTCGCACCCTTCATCGTTTGTAACGGTGAGACAGGCCGTGTATACCCCCGGAGCATAAGTGTGCGTTGGGTTTTGAACTGTAGATGTCTGACCGTCACCGAAGTCCCAGCTCCAGGAAGTTTCACCCGAAGACAAGTCAACAAAATCAACGGTTAAGCCTTGCAACTGCGCTAGAAATCCAGCCACAGGAACAGGGAGTACCTCTATTTCGACTGATGCCGAAGTCGTACAATTTTCGAGGTTCGAAACGGCCACAGAATAGACCATGGTAGAATCAGGATAAGCAATCGGATTGGCAATGGTGCTGCTGCTCAAACCTACGGCTGGACTCCATGAATATCCCATACCACCTGTTGCATCCAGTTGAATGCTGTCGCCCAGACAAATGGCATCATCACCGGTAATTGTTACCACAGGCGAAGGCAAAACGGTTACGGCAATCATGGCTGAATCAACGCAGTTGTTGCTGTCTGTGGCCACGACCCAAAAGTCGGTGTTGGTGCTGGGGTAAATCAACGGACTAGCTGCTGAGGGATTGTTCATGTCGGTGGTAGGTGACCACGAATAACTTTGTGCCCCGGTTACTGAGATTCCGATAGTGTCGCCATCACAAATGCTGGTATCACTGCTAGTCGTTAAAACAGGCGTAGGATTGACAAATATGATGACTGATTCTGAAGATTGGCAACCGTTGGTATCTGCCCCCAGGACAGCGTAGGTTGTAGTGGTGGTAGGTGAAGCTGTCGGGAAGGGACACAAAACACAGCTCAGTCCCAGAGCAGGCGACCAGAAATAGCTTTCTGCGCCACCAACCGAAAGTTGAGTCGATTCTCCTGCGCAGATGGTGGTGTTGCTGGAAGTCGTTAAGGTGGGAGGAGGGTTGACAACAACAACCGTAATGTCGGTGCTGGTATTACCATCCGCATCTGTCACTGTCACCAAATATTGAGTACTGGTAGTGGGAGTCGCATCGGGGTTCGCAATGGTGCTGTTGTTAAGACTCGTTGCTGGAAACCAGCTGTAAGTGTAGGGACATTTTCCGCCAATGCCCACCGGGTCGCCTCCAATCGTAATGGTCTCCCCGATACAAATGGAATCGTTGGCGCCAGCATCCGCAGTAACCGGAGCACAATTCAAGGAATCGACCCACTGATATGCCCAGGACATAATGGAGTCAGCATTTGGGAAGTTCATGGTGTGACCAATGCCTGGCATTAAAACCGAGTTGACATGTGCCCCTGCAGTAACAAGTGCTCCTCGCACAGGCCAGTAGCGCACGTTCGGGTTGTCGTTGCCTCCGTGAATGAGGTAAACCGGCTTACAGGCAGCATTAGCTTGCAAAGTGCTGTTGACCTCATTGGTGCCATTGATGGCCGCTCCAATCGGGATGAATCCTTTGATGCGGTTCGAATTACTGAGACTGTAAGTGTAAGTTGCCCTGCCACCAACTGAAAACCCAATGGCGTAAACTTTGTCAGTATCGATGTTGTACCAAACCTCCATAGAATCCAGTAAGGCCGTTGTGAACAGCGTGTCGGCCATGTCGTCAACTACACCATTTGTTCCGCCATCGGGACAAACCACAATGAGGTTATTGGCTTCTGCCATGTCCACTAGGGTATCGCACCACGTGATAGAGTTCCAAACACCAACGTTGAGCGGATGGAAGCCCAGTATCATTTTGTTGGGAACCGCAGGATTGTAGTTGGTTGGGATGTAAAGCGAATAATTGTGGCTGTTTCCGGAAAAAACGAAAGACGAATCGATGCGCTGGGAAAACACAGTGCCCACCAACAGGCAAAGCGTTAAAATCAATCCAATTTTTTTCATGGCGATAATTTAGGGTCAGTGGTAGTCTATTCAAAAGTAGTCAATGTAGGTGTTTGTTAGACGCCATTTTAAGAACATTCAAGGAAGTGCAATTACAGCGGTTTAGCCCCAGGCTTTAACTGTTGGGAGCTGTGTGCAGCTTACCTGTTAATCCTAGTACACTCCTTTAAAAGTTAGTACGTGCGAAGTGTTGCACCTGTTGGGTGAATGAGCAGTAGTTTACCAACGCCTTCGCAGGCTACTTCTTCATAGGGCAGGCCCCAATTGCTCAGATTTTGTTTGAGTTGTTCTGGTGAGATGGGGAGGTCATCCAACCAAAAGGCCTGTTGCAGTCCTTGTTCGTGCAGCCAATTAACGGCAATTTCATCAGCGCCACTGTTGCCCCAGGTATAGGTGAATGCTGGAGTATCTGTGGTATAGTTAACGGTGCCTGTTCGGGCATTGGCCCAAACCACATCAGTCGATGCAAAACAGTTGGCAAAGGGAATACTTCCCATTTGGATGGAACCATTTTTCGGACCACTTAAAAATACACTTGTACCCAGCAATACCAGCGCAGCCAAAGGAAGGATTCGGGCACCCCAGTGGTGGACGAATGCTGGCGCTTTTAGCTGGGATAGCGTGGCAATAATAACGCCTGTGAGCAACAGTGTTGTGGCATAAGGGTAGTAGTCGATGGCGACATCATGCAGCATAAAAAAGAGGTAATTAAACAGCACGGAGATCGTTGAAATAACCACCATCTTGCCTGGCATCTTTTTGCGCATGAACAGTGTGATTATTCCTACCATAAGCAGGACATGAAACCACATCCATTTTTGGTCAGCGCCAAAATAAAATTGGAAGTAGGCCCAAATTTTTCCGGGGTCTGCGAAGCGTTGGTCAATTTCAGAGTAGGTGGGGGCAAAAGGATTTCCCAGAAGCAGGTAGGTGTAGATTAAATACGGAGCAATGGCAAAAAGGCTCAGAAGTGCAATTTTACCCCAGCGCAAAAGTTGTTCATTGAATGGTTGTTTGTCCTGATACACACACCACAAAAAATACCCAGCCAATGGAGCGAGCAGCACGAGACTCGCAATCCTGAAATTGATAGCAACAGCTACAAGAACAATCGCCCATCCAGGCTTTTTTTCCAAGGCGATGCCCGCGGCCAGCAGCAATCCAAAGGTGGGAGCCAGGGAATTAATGCGCGTCAACTCGGTCATCAAGGGAGCGCTGATCAATGCCAAAAACACCACTGCCAGCGATCCGATGAGTCCCAAGTGAAGGGCCATTGGTTTTGATTTGTACAACGCCACCAAAACCACCGTTGGAATAAGCAAAAAGAGCAGCACCATCAAAGGAGCAAATCCGGTTTGACGGCTTTGAAAGGGAAGCCACTTGAGCAACCACGAAGTGCCAGGAGGGTATTGATTGATGATGCGCCCGGTAGGTTGGTCGATGTGGTAAGCGATGGGTGTTACCAGCCAGGCATAACCGGAGAATGGGACTCGTTCCTGGTATAATTTAGCAACGAGTGCAGGCCGCCAGGAAATAGGGTCTTGTTGCCAGGTGGTGCCTAACTCTAAGTCCTGAGCCAGTTGTAAATAACCAAACTCGTCACAGGTGTTGGGCGGATTAACGTGGTTGTGGTGAAACTTAAAATAGGCAGCAGCACAAAGCAACAATCCTGTCAGGACAAAGGGAAGTAGGCTGCGCCACATGCTTATTCAGAGCTGGTTGGAGAGAACAACATCTCAATGTGCGGAATGCCATCATCCAAAAATACCGGACTGGTGGTTTTGAACCCAAAACTTTGGTAGAAAGATTCCAGGTAATCTTGTGCAGCGATGTGCACGGGCACCTTTCCAAATGTGTTGATGAGGTAATGCATGGTTTGTTCCATCAAGGTTCTACCCAAACCCTGGCCTCGGTGCGATTCCCTTATCAGCACTCTGCCAAAAGCAACCTCGGGATATACTAACCCCGGAGGTAGTACCCGGCAATAAGCCACCAGCTCTTCCGATGCATCCATTCCCAAGAGGTGGTAACACGCCTTGTCACGGCCATCCAGTTCGTGGTAGACACAGTTTTGTTCTACGACAAAAACGTCCGTGCGCAGGGCCATCAAATCGTGCAGTTGATACACCGTCAATTGCTCAAAAGTGAGCCAGTGCCAGGAAAGTGTTTCGGACAAGGTGAAATAGTTAGATTCGTCTACAAATTTAATTGAACAAATTCGACATTTCCCGGTTTGTTTCAAAACGCCACGGATGAAACTGCACCGATTAGAGTTTAACGAAGTTGTTCCAATCGATTTGGACACTGCCTGGGATTTTTTCTCCAGCCCTAAAAACCTTGGAGAGATTACACCCGCAGAGATGAACTTTAAAGTACTTTCAGACCTGGGCGATGGAAAAATGTACCCCGGTCAAATCATCCATTATATTGTACACCCGATGTTGGGCATTCCCATGCGTTGGACCACCGAAATTACACACGTGGAGCATCATTCCTATTTTGTGGACGAACAGCGTTTTGGACCTTATGCCATGTGGCACCACGAACATTTTTTTAAAGCAGTTGAAGGTGGGGTAGAAGTGCGTGACCTTCTGCACTATGCCATGCCGTTTGGCCCGATTGGTAATATCGCCAATAGCTTGTTTGTGACCAAAAAAGTCAAGAATATTTTCGAATTCCGCTCGGGCCGGATGAAGGAGTTGTTTGGCAGTGTTTAGTTACCATGCCGGGTCGAAAGACCCAGCAGGCATTCCAGGTTTTCATGGTTGCCGCGGTCTTTCGACCCGGCAGTTCACTTTCTTAGTTAGAATTAATCAGCTCGTCTTAACCACCTCTTCCTCCATGTACAAAGTCTGAATCTGCACGTTGGAAAGCCCCATTGATTTGAGCGCTTCAACACAGGCTTGCAACTCCCTGTTTTCCTTGCGTTTGCCTTTTTGCGTAGCCCGCAATTCGAGGATGTTGGCGCTTGATTCGCTGAGTACAATGCGTTCAGGTGCGTAGGCGCTGCCATTGGCCAGCAGCAGTTCCTCTTTGATTTTTATCGCGTTCCCTTTTTCGAAAAAGGGGACCAACTGGGGCAAATGAACCAGTGTATTTAGTTTTTGCGCCAACATATCTGCTTCATCTTCTTGCACCATCCCATCGAGCACCATGTCTTCAATAGCATCGTGTAAGTCGGCAGCTGTTTTCATGCCGCGAAATGCTGTTCGTACCAGACTGCCCAAATGAAAAGGGTTGTCCGCACTATCGGTGTCCCAAACATCCCCGGCCTGTAAGCTGACTGCCAGTTTTTCGCGCCAATCCTGAGAAATCATTTTTTTGAGCGATCGGCTGGTGTGTTCCAGTGGTTTTGCCTCAATTTCCGCCCGTTTTACCAACAATCCCGATCGGTAAGCGCTTTCGTCTGCTTCCCATTCATCGGAGTCGGTGAGCAGGTTAAATTCCCGTTGGCGGAAACCGTCTTTTGATTTTTCCATCAACACAAACAACCGGTCCGAAGGGCGGGTAAAGGCCACATACGTAACGTTCAGGTTGTCGAGTTTGGTTTTGTTGTCTTCCTCTTCGTAATAGGCTCCATAAGCTGTGTTGGCCAATGATTTTTCGGTAGGAATCAGGGCGGATTGCAAGTTGAGAGAACCTTCTTCCATATCGATCCACAGGTTGTCTTGTCCCGGCTTGCCATCCCATTTTGCAAAGGGATAAATTACCACCGGAAACTCCAGTCCTTTTGATTTATGCACCGTCATGATGCGGATAGCAGTGGTGCCTTCCGGAACAACGATGGACAATTTGTTCATGCGCTCTTGCCAAAACTCCAGGAATTCTGCGAGGTTGTTGTTCTTTTTAGAGGAAAAGGTGTAGGCAAATTCCAACAAGAAAGCGAGGTAAGGATCGGCTTGTCGCTCGTGGTGGAATATCCGAATGACTTCCTCCACAATTTCGTAAACCGGCAGTTGAATCAAGCGTTCCACAAAAAAGGAATACCCCTGAGTATGGAAAAATTTATCCACCGAAAATTTGGACTCACGTGCGTTGATAAACTTTAGGTAGCGGTGTATTTCTTCCTCCAGAAGCCCCATTTGACGGGCGTGTATGAGCAACGATGATTGCAGTGATTTGTTTTTAGAATCGCACAAATAGCGCATGAAGGCAATGACAAAACGCACTTTGGGCGAATTGCTCAATATCAAACTTTCAGAGGAAACGACCGGGACTTGATTTTGCAACAGAAAGTTGGCGATCATACTTGCTTCACTGTTTCTCCGGCAAAGCACTGTGATGTCTTCGTAAGGATAACCATCTTGCCCGGCCTCTTTGATAATGGCGAGAGTGCGATCAAGCACCGCTTCCTGATAGGTCTTTTCTGCTCCACTTTCAATGGCTTCGATACTCACATATCCGCCAGTGTTTTTGGGGTTGTATTGCTGCTCAAGGCCTTCGTAAATCGATTTCCAGTCATCGTGCAGGTCGTTGGCGAGTTCGCGAAAAAAGTAATTGTTGAAACGCACCACCTCTGCTTTGGACCGAAAATTTTGTTGGAGCTTTTTTTCCTCGTAGTTGCGGTTCAAGGCCTCTTGGCGGAATTGTATTTCTGGTGTTTGCTTCACACCGGAAATTTTGGGGAGTGAAGCAAATTGCTCCACCTCGCCACCACGCCACCGATAAATGGATTGCTTGCCGTCACCGACCACCAGGTTGAAATGGCCCGAAGCCAGGGAATTGTCAATCAGCGGCAGCAGATTTTGCCATTGCAGCACCGAGGTATCTTGAAATTCATCGATGAGGTAATGCAGGTATTTGTCGCCAAGGCGCTCGTAGATAAAAGCAGCCGGCTCGTTGTAAACAATTTCTGCGATCATGCGGTTGAACTCCGAGATGTGCAGCACATTGTTTTCCTTTTTGTATTCCAGCACGATTTTTTCCAACTCATTCAGCACGGCCAGCGCATAAATATTTTTGTTGATCAACCGGTGAATGTGAAAGGTCGCAGCGTTTTTATCGAGGTAGTCTAACGCATCATTGTAGCATTGCTGGAGTTGTGGCCAAATAGATTCTATGTTGACTATGTCCAACTCTGTGGCTTTGCCGGAATGTTTTTTTCCACCGTTCATCACCTTTTGGATGGTCACTCCAGGTTCGAGGCCTTTATGATCCATTCGGGCTAGCTTTCCAAAGTAGGAAGGAAGCCCTCGTGTGCCCTGAGCAAAAGCAGCAAAAGGGATTTGAGTGGTGTCAATCAGCTCTAATGCACTCTTTCCGATGTCTGCAATGGTGGATTCAAATTCATCGATTTGTTCTTGCAGAGCATCCCGTATCCGGAAAAATTCTTTCAAGTCGATGTACTTGATTTTCTCCATGAACAAGTGTCCATCCTCACGAAGCAGTCCGGTCGCAAATTGGAATAAATCACCTTCTATGTGCCAGCTACGTTCATCGTTGGCTTTTGATTCGGTGAAGTCGACAAGCGCTTGGGTCAGCTCCGCATTTTCGCCAATGCCGGCAATGAGGATATCGATGGCCTTTTGCAGCAGTGTGTTGGCGTCCAGCTCCACTTCAAAATTGAGCGGAATGTCCAGATCATGGGCAAACGTGCGAACAATGCGGTGCACGAATTTATCGATGGTGAGTACCGAAAAATCGGAGTAATGGTGCAGCAAATGGCGCAGCACACTCGCGGCTTTTTTTCGAATTTTTGGTTCCGTCAGCTTCAACTCCGATTTGAGATCGGTCATCATAAATTGCGGAGTGCCCGTTAATTTATCGTCCGATGAAAAGCTACCCAAGGTTTCCACGATGCGCTCCTTCATCTCATTGGCCGCCTTGTTGGTAAAGGTGATCGCCAATATTGTTTTGTAGGCATCATGCTCCGGTTTGCCCAAAGCAATTTTAAGGTACTCCTTTACCAAGGTGTACGTTTTACCTGAACCAGCAGAAGATCGATAGACAGTGAAGCTCATGAACCGCGTCTCTCAAAGAGAATGCGTAAATTTAGATCATTCAACCCGTAGGCGCAGCCATGCAATAGTTTTTCTAATATTCAAATTCCTAAAAGTCTGGGAGCGTTCCTGATTTCCGTAATTTGCAGGACTTTATTTAAGATAAAAAGAATGGGATATAAGATAGTTTTTGGAGTGCTTTTGTTGCTTCTGTTTGGCGGAGCACAGGCCCAGAACGAAGATGTTTTTCTGGATCAGGTCATGGTTCAGTTGGTTGGGGACGATGAGGCCTTGATGTTGTTGAAGGATATCAATGCCGACCTTCCTGGAGCTAAATTGGCACCCCGTCAGCACCTGTCTGAGCAAATGCACATTTGGTTGTTGGAATTCGATGAAACTGAGGTGGACAAGCAGACAATCCTGCTGGCGGTCAACCGACATCCAGCGGTCATTGCCGCACAATACAACCACCGCAATCTGGAGCTGAGGGCAACACCCAACGATTTGGACTTTTTGTTTCAGTGGGGCTTGCACAATGATGGTGTCATAGGTGGTTTTGCTGATATTGAAGCCAAGCCTGCTTGGGATATCACCACTGGAGGTCCAACGGCCAAAGGGGATACGATTGTAGTTGCAGTCATTGATGGAGGAACAGACATCGACCACGCTGACCTCCATATTTTTACCAACCATCAGGAAATTCCGGGCAATAGTTTTGATGATGACAACAACGGCTACATCGATGATTACCAGGGTTGGAATGCCTATGCCAATAATGGTGCGGTGCCTGATCACCAGCACGGAGCTCATGTGACGGGCATTGTTGGTGCGAAGGGCAACAACAGCCTTGGTGTGACAGGAGTGAGTTGGGATGTTCAAGTGTTACCCGTGGCGGGTTCGTCAACGAATGAAGCAACAGTGGTTGCGGCTTACGATTATGTGCTGAAGATGCGCACACAATACAACCAGTCCAATGGGGCAGAAGGTGCCTACATCGTTGCCGCGAATTCTTCGTTTGGTGTGAATCTGGGACAACCGGCCAACTTTCCCATTTGGTGTGCCATGTACGATTCGTTGGGTGCACAAGGTGTCATCAGTGTTGGAGCGACCGCAAATCAGGCGGTTGATGTTGATGCAGTCGGTGATATTCCCACTGCTTGTCCAAGTGACTTTTTGCTGTCGGTGACCAACATGACATTTCACGATACATTAAACGGAGGTGCAGCATGGGGCGATACAACCATCGATGTTGGTGCTCCTGGCACAAGTATTTTTTCGACCCGTATCAACAGTGACTATGGTTTTAGCACCGGTACTTCGATGGCCACTCCGCATGTTTCGGGAACGGTTGCCTTGATGTATTCTGCTCTGTGCGAAGCAACATTGGACAATTTTGCGGGCGACCCGGAAGGGCTGGCGACTTATGTGCGCAGCGCTTTGTTGGCAGAAGGTTTTGATGTGCTGCCCAGTCTGCAAGGATTGACCGCGACATCAGGCCGCCTAAATGCCTTCAAAAGTGTGTTGTCTGTGTTGGCAGATAGTTGCGCCTTTCTGGACACAACGCTAGCTATGCCTTCCTGTGGGAATTGCGATGGCTCGATTACTGTTGAAGTATTCGGAGGTACGCCACCCTTTACTTATTTGTGGGATGATCAGGCGGCTCAAACTACCGCAACTGCCGGTAATCTGTGCGTAGGAATTTACCATGCAACAGTCACCGACTTTGCAGGAAATGTCTATTCACGGGAATTTACCCTAAACAACCCGGGCAGCCCCAATGTTAATATCGTAGTGCTGGATACAAAATGTGCCGACAGTGATGATGGAATTGCTTCCGGCAGTGATGCTTCGCGTCAATACGTTTGGTCAACAGGCGATACAACTTTGACAAAAACGCAATTGGCCGTTGGTGCTTACCAGGTTACGGTGACAAACACGAGCAACGGATGTGCTTCTGTTTATGGATTTGAAATAGCAAGCCCAACACCCATTGTCGTTTCGGCTGCTGTCACCCAGGAGTCTTCCTTTAGCGCTGGAGATGGCGAAATCGAAGCTAGTGCCACTGGCGGTATTCCTTCGTACATTTATGAATGGAACACCGGTTCGTTGAATGCATTGATAACAGGTCTGACCGCAGGGACATATACCGTCACTGTTACTGATAGCAACAAATGCAAAATGTCGGAATCGTATCTTATAGGCCCTCCTGTTGGACTTGTGACGGCAAAGGAGGCAACGGCTACCTGGCAAATTTTTCCCAATCCTGCCTCTGATGAAGTAACGGTAGGTTGGTACGAGGCTCAAGCTGGAGAATATGAGTTGGCGTTAACAGACATCACCGGAAGGAAAGTTTGGTCGCAGCAATTGGTAATAAAAGAAACAGCTGCTTCGTTACGATTACAGCTGCCTTCGAACCTCGCATCGGGTATGTACACTTTTAGCATACAATGGGGTGAAGGGCGAGAAAATAAGTTGCTGCTGATTCAAGAAAGAAAATAACAAAGACATCATAGACCAATTGAAGTTGTGTTCCGTCTTAAAAGAAAATCATTGCAAATGAAACGTTTTTCATGGATAGTCGGAATCGCGGTAGGAGGGCTGCTATTGAACAGTTGCGAAAAAGATCCTCCCGCACACAGCCTGCTTCCCGATTCTTTTGACGGTCCAACGGCTGTTGAGCTGGAAGTGCCTGAAGGGTTTCCACAACCATTTTTGGATGAAAGCAATCCGTTGACAGAAGAAGGCATTCAACTCGGACGAAAATTGTTTTACGACCCGATGTTGTCTGACGATAATTCCATGTCATGTGCCACTTGCCACAACCAGGAATTTGCATTTACCGACAATGGAGAGCAGTTTAGTGATGGGATAGATGGTTTGGTTGGCAACCGCAATTCAATGGCAATAATTAACCTGGCCTGGGGAACACGGTTCTTTTGGGATGGCCGATCAGAAAGCTTACTTGAGCAGGCATTTGAGCCGGTGACCAATCCGATCGAAATGAATACTACCTGGGAGAAAGTGGTCGCTAAATTACAAGATGATCCTTTGTACCCAACGGAATTTGAGCGTGTTTTTGGTACCAGTGAAATCGATTCTGTGTTGGTTGTCAAAGCCATCGTGCAGTTTGAAATGACCTTGATTTCAGGCAATACGCGATACGACCAATTCATACGCAGAGAAATCAATTTTACCCCCCAGGAGAGAAACGGTTTTGTGATTTTTACGACCGAGCGAGGCGATTGTTTTCATTGCCACACGCCATCACTGATGCTTGACAATAGCTTTCACAACAACGGATTGGACGCCACTTTTGAAGATTTGGGTTTAGGGGAATTGACTGGTAACCCAGAAGACAACGGCAAGTTCAAAACAACCACTTTGCGCAACATTGAATTCACCGGGCCTTACATGCACGATGGACGGTTCGAGACGCTGGAGGAAGTGGTGGAGTTTTACAGTTTTGGCTTAACCGAGTCTCCTACTATTGATCCTTTGATGAAAAATGTAAGTAGGATGGGAATAGCATTGACTCCAACGGAGCAGGTAGATCTAATTGCTTTCCTGAAAACCCTTTCGGACCCAAAATTTTTGACCAACCCAGCCTTTTCAAAACCTTAATTTATCGGATTACAAACGCTGAAGGGGGGTGATAACACCATCTACCCTGCGGTAGCATTTGAGTTTGTCTTGAAAGACAGAAGCCTTGAAGATGGATTTGTTGAGCAACATGCGCACACATTCCTGAATGCCTTCAATGATAGAAGGGTGGGGATGCACCAGCTCGGCTAGCTCTTCGATTCCTGCATCCATTTTGATGAGTAGTGCTACTCCTTGTATAGCACTCGATGCATGTTCGCCAATTGCCCGCATGCCCAGAATGCGCATGTTGTCATCATCACTGACAATGATTTTAAAGAAACCTTGCGTTTTGCGCATGGCGATGGCGCGGGAAATACACGAGTAATCCAGTTTTACCACCCGAATTGGAATGTTCTCTTTGATGCAGGTTTGTTCGTTGATGCCAACCGCAGCGACTTCAGGGTGCAGGAACATAATCGTGCACACATTGTCATAAGAGATGGGCTCAGTCTTGTTTTCAAATATTCTCTCAACGGCATGCCGGGCTTCAATCTCGCCCATGTTTACCAACGCGATATGTCCAGAGACATCACCCACTGCGTAAATGTTGGGAATGTTGGTTTGAGTGTCGGTATCGCCAATGTGCACGCCTCGTTTGCTCATTTGAACTCCAGCAGCCTCCAGGCCGATGCCTTCTATGTTGGGCACTCTGCCCACAGATAGTAAACCTTTTTCTACCCGAATAACTTCCGAGGAACCGTCTTTGTTGGTGATTTCGTATTCTACTTCGCCATCCACAATTTCCATGCGCTGCAATTGAGCTTCATGGTGAATCGTGACACCTCGTTCTTCCAGGTTGTGCGAAACCATCTGCGCAATGTCCTCATCTTCAAAAGGCAAAATGCGATCGGCCCTATCGATGAGGTAAACCTTTGTTTTTCCAAAATTTGCGAAGATGGTGGCAAACTCACAGCCGATAACTCCAGCTCCCAAAATCACTAAGCTTTTAGGATAGTCATCGAGGTGGTGAATGCCATCGCTGGTCGTAATAATTTTTTCGTCTGAAGCGATGTTGGGCAAGGTGCGTGGGCGACTGCCGGTAGCAATGATAATGCTCTCCGTCCTGATAATTTTGGACTTACCGTTGTTTTTGGTGATTTCAACCTCGTTGTTGGAGAGCATTTTTGCAAAGCCCCGCTCGTGGGTAAAATTGACTGTGCTGGTTTCTTCGCGCAGTAATTTGAGGTGGGCAGAATATTGTTGCTTGCGATCGAAAATAGCTTCGTTGACTGTTTGCATCACCTCGCTCCAGGCGAGTTCAAACTGGGCGCCACCATTTCGGGAAAGAGAATCGTTGACGGCAGCTACCTTTTCGGCCACTTCCCACATCGCTTTGGAAGATAAAGCACCATCGTAGATGCCCGCACCACCAACTTTGCCCTTCTCGATGAGCAATACATTTTTTCCAAAGTCAATACCTCGCATGGCTGCGGCATATCCAGAGGGGCCGCCACCAATGACACACAGGTCGTATTCTTCCATTGCTTGTAAACTAGCTTGCTCCGAATTTAGGAAAATATATGGGACAGAAAGTTGGATAGGTCACAAAGAGGGGTAGGATAGGGGAGCTGTCTCCCAGAAAATGAATATTGCGCAAAAATGTTTTTTGAGCAGAGGTCAGGCAACTTTTATTAATAAAAACATGTCTTTTTAATAACCAGACAAGCACTGAAAATTTGATGCAATTGGAATTCCCTTCTATTGACCTCATTCTCAGCCAGAACCATTCCAGTAGTTAAATTTTCTTGTGGTCAGGTTAAACACTTAAACCATCTTTCCGTATACCACTCTTCTGCTTTTGGAGCAGCTTTTAATGAATACCTCGCTCAGGTTTGCTTTGGCTGTTGTATTTTCGCAACCCCTAGTGCATACCAGGGCTCGCAAATGGTAAATTTTAATTAATTTAAGAGGTTCGCACCATGAAGAGCATGAGGTATTTATTTTTCGTAATTCTATTCTCCTTGTTGGGCGCTTTTTCTGCGCAGGCCCAATGTGTCTTAAACGATGGAGGAGGTAATCCCGTGGCCAATCCTGTTTGGGTTAGTTGCTCCGGAGGTGCCTTTACTCTGTTCATACAGTCCCCGGGCACTTTTGGTCCATACTCTATCGATTGGGGCGATGGTTCTCCGTTGACATTTGGTGCCGCTTTGGTGCCACCGAATTTTGTCTCACACAATTACGCGGCAGCGATTACCACATACACCGTTACCTTCACCGAAACGGGTTCTGGTTGTGTCGTTACCGGCACGTTGGTGATGGAAGAACCGGTCAATGCCTCCTTGCAGATCCCCATTGGAGGCGTCACCCAGATTTGTGCTCCTGGAGCCATGTTATTTACGAACGCTTCGACCGATGTTTCAAGCACTACAACGTTCACCTGGGATTTCGGTGACGGCAGTCCACAGTTAACTTTTGGTAATACCAATGCCGGACAAACGATCAGCCATACTTACCAGCCAAACACGGTCAATTGTATCACGCAAGTAACCCTGGAGGCAGAGAACTTCTGTAGTTTCGGCAATCCGACTGTGGCAACTTTTAACCCGATTCAGATCTACGACATTGACGATGCCGCGATAACTCCTTCGGCTTTACTGCTTTGTTACCCAGATACTGTGGTGCATTTTAACAATACCACCAATCGGAATTGTGTGCCCGAAGGCAATATCACACAGCGCTTTGAGTATTGGAATTTCGGTAATTACTGGGGTACTGGAATGGATTCGATTATCGATTGGCAGCCCTTTGAACCGCCAACACGACCTGGGTACGACATTGCTTTCCCAGGGTTAGGTTCCTATACGATTATGTTGATCGATAGCAGTCTTTGCGGGCTGGATACAGCCTTTGTTACCGTCAACATCGTGCCACCCCCAACCGCGGCTTTGTCTGCAAGTGACGATACTATTTGTGCCGGTGAGTCGGTGACTTTCAACAACCTTTCTACTGGAGGCGCCACCGCTTACGCCTGGAATTTTGGCGATGGCTCTGGATGGATGAACACAGGCGGTGGGAATCAAAATCACACGTTTAATGTTACTGGAACCGTCACCATTCGTCTGGTGGCAAACATTGCCGGGGCTGCGGCTTGTACTGATACAGTTTCTTTCGATTTAGAGGTAAACCCCAGCCCACAGGCGGGATTCAACTTTGCCCCGGGAGTTGGCTGTGATTCCATACAGGTGACTTTTACCGATGCTTCTTTTGGTGCCGTTTCCTGGGATTGGACTTTTGGAAACGGAGATACCAGCACGCAACAAAACCCTCCTCCGGTGGACTATGTTGGGGCCAACGGCTACAATGTGAATTTGCTGGTGACAGCATTGAACGGATGCACCGATACCGAGCAGCAAACTGTTACGTTGTATCAATCTCCGGTGGGGGCTTTTTCTCCGGCCAATGTTTGTGAAGATGTGCTTTCACAATTTACCGACAACAGTACGTTTGCCTTGGGCGACCCAGTCGTTTCGTGGGATTGGGATTTTGGAGATCCTCCCGCTACTTCCACCCAGCAAAACCCAACTCATATGTACACCGATTCGGGTACATACACCGTTCGATTAATTGTCAATACGGCAAATTGCGTTGACACGGTCATCGTTCCATTAGTGGTGGAACCACGTCCAATAGCCGGATTTACGATAGACACAATTGATGGTTGTTCTCCACTTGCCGTGAACTTTACCAACACTACAATAGGCGCTGTGAATTACTCCTGGGATTTTGGGGATGGTACCACTTCTACTTTACCTACACCCAGCCACGTCTTTGTCAACAACACCAACTTTGATACTACTTATGTCGTGCGGTTGGTAGCGCAAACAACTTTTGGTTGCACCGACACGATATACGATACGGTCTCAGTTTATCCCATACCAACTGCCGCCTTTACTTCCAACGCCATTTTGGATTGTGCTCCTCTGATTGTCTCCTTTACGGAAAATTCCATTGGAGCCTTGTCATATGCCTGGGATTTTGGTGACAGTTCGGGAAGTAATTTGCCGAACCCAACACACATTTTTCAAAATCAGTCTTTGTTCATTACCAACTACACAGTTGATTTGGTGATCACTTCCAACAATGGTTGCACGGACACGGCCTCGCAGGTTGTTACGGTGTATCCAGAACCAATTTTTGGGTTTTCTTCCAACCCCGATTCTGGTTGCAGTCCTTTGGTGGTGTCCTTTCCTTCGGTGATTGGGGCGGTTACTTATTTGTGGGATTTTGATGATGGTACCACCGGCACAGGGCCAACACCGGTGCACACGTTTACTAACACCACCACCAACGATTCGGTGTACAATGTGCAGTTGATTGCCACTTCTGGCTTTGGTTGCAGCGATACCACGTTAGGTCCAATTATAGTGCACCCCAATCCTGCATCAATCATCAGTTCCGACATCAATGTTGGGTGTCATCCGCTAACGGTCAATTTTCAAAATACTTCGACCGGTGGGGCCAACTTTGTATGGGATTTTGATGATGGTGACACGTCACAATCTTCGGCTGCTGCCATTGCTCACACGTTCACCAATACAACCAACGATACAGTGGTATACGATGCCAGATTAATTGTTGAATCGGCAGATGGTTGCATGGACACGGCAATTATACCCATTACTGTATATCCCGAAATTCTTGCGGGTTTTGATGCGACAGTCATTCAAGGTTGTACTCCTCTTTCTGTACAGATGTTGGATACTTCAACCAATGTCGCCATCTACAGTTGGGATTTTGGAGATGGTACTACGGGAAGTAATTCAGCATTACCGTCCCACATATTTGTGAATTCGGGAGCTACTACAGTAACGTATACCGTGACACAAATTGTGACCTCGACTGAAGGGTGTCTGGACACTGCGACAATAGACATTACTGTATTTCCAAAACCTGCTGCACTGGTCGTTCCAGATGTTGTTGTTGGGTGTCATCCGCTGGTAGTAACATTCCAAAATAATTCAACCAGTGCATCTATTTACGCCTGGGAGTTTGACGATGGTTCTGTATCCACTTCTGGCGCTGCATCGCTCGTTCACACATTTGATAACACGACCAATGATACCCTCTTTTTCGATACAGAGTTGATTGTTGAATCGGTCGATGGGTGCCGCGATACCGTGGTTGTGCCGATAACAGTATACCCCGATATTATTGCGGGATTCACGGCAGATGTTGAACAAGGGTGCACACCGTTGGTGGTGCAGTTTACCGATACTTCGACTAATACGGCTACCTATACCTGGGATTTTGGTGATGGAAGTCCTTTTTCCAATGCAGTTTCTCCCTCTTATACCTTCACCAATTTTACCAACACCACTGTCATTTACGAAGTGAAGCAAATCGTAACAACTACAGAGGGTTGCCAGGATTCTTCCACATTGAACATTACGGTGTATCCCAGTCCGGTTGCACAGATTTCACCCAACGTTACTGTTGGTTGTCAGCCGTTGATAGTGTCCATTCAAAATCAGTCGAGCCTGCAAGTTTCCAATGCGTGGACCTTTGGAGATGGCGCACTGTCCAGTTCGAATGCTGGAACGATTTCGCATACTTATTCGAACCTGGGTTCAGCTCCGGTCATTTATCCCTTGTCGCTGATTGTTACCTCCATCGATGGGTGCATGGATACAGCGCAGCAAGACATCGAAGTCTACCCGTTGGTATTGGCTAGTTTTACTTCTGACACAGTCGGTTGTAGTCCGGTTACGGTGGCCTTTAACGATGCTTCCATTGGAGTGAATCAATACGATTGGACGTTTGGAGACGGGTCGTTAACAAGCAACACCCCTGCTCCTGCACACACCTATTTTAATGCGGGATTGACAGACACTGTTTATACAGTAGAATTGACGGTTACTTCTATTGAAGGATGCACGCATGACACCACGGGTACAGTCTTGGTTCACCCCAAACCATTGGCAAGTTTTAATGCACCTCCCAATGTTTGTCACTTGGAGCCAATCACCTTCACCAACAACTCCGTCATTAATGATACCAACCGCTGGCATTTTGGTTTTGGCGACAGCTTAATTGACAATTCACCAACGGTGGATACCAGCTACATGAACTTTAATCCATCGCCCACCAGCTTCATTGTCACCTTGGAAGTGCAAACTGTTTATGGCTGCCGCGATACAGCGATTCATGCATTGCAGGTCTTTCCAGAAATTTTGGCGGACTTTGCTTTGCCCGAATCAGCTTGTAGTCCGTTAACCACAGTGATTGCGAATCAATCAATTGGAGCAACCAGCTACAATTGGGTATTCAGTGACGGTGGTTTTGACGTGGTGCCTGCACCGACACATACCTTCGTAAACAATAGCACGGTAGACTTGATCGGAACTGTCTCTTTGACAGTAACTTCTTTGTATGGTTGCACAAATCAGCTCATTGATACGATAGTTATTCACCCCACTCCCAATGCCAGTTTTTTACCTGCCCCAGTCAATCAGCGTTGGCCCGATTCTACAGTGTCTGTCACCAACGGCACAAACACGGGGCCCTGGAGTTATATTTGGGCTTTTGGAGATGGAGACAGTGCTTTTGTGGAGGACCCTCCGCCAAATGGTTATCCCACTTGGGGGATTTACACCATTCAATTGGTTGCTTACAGTGAGCATTGCACCAGCGTTATCGATCGAAACATAGAGATTTTACCTCCGTTTCCGATTCCTAATTTTACAGGATCGCAAATTGGATGCCGGCCTGTGACGATTGAATTTAACAACGATTCTGAGTATGGTGTGACCTATTTGTGGGACTTTGGCGATGGGGGAACCTCGACACAAAAGGATCCCGTTTACACTTACTTCAATGTCGGGACTTATACCGTAAAATTAACGGTAACCGGTCCAGGTGGGGATCTACGAGATTCAGTGAAAATTGATTCTGTGACTGTTTTTGAGAATGCCATTGCCTTCTTTGATTTCGGTCCAAAATCGGTGCAGATTCCGACCCAGGCGACCAACTTTTTTAACTTCTCCAATTTTGCTTCATCTTATCTGTGGGACTTTGGGGACGGGACTTTTTCTGATGAAATTTCTCCCGAACATTTCTACCAGGAACCTGGAGATTATGTCATCACATTGACGGCTGATAATGAGGCAGAGTGTCCCAGTACTTATACGCATCCCACCACAGCAAAAGCACAGTTGTCCGGGGAGATAGAGGTGCCGAATGCTTTTACGCCAAGCAACTCGGGCGCCAATGGAGGAATTTATGATCCAGGGGTGTTGTCCAACGAGATTTTCTTTCCAGTACTTGCCGGTGTGGCCGAAGATGGATACACACTGTTGATTTACAACCGTTGGGGCGAATTGTTGTTTGAGACCAACGACATCAAACAAGGATGGGACGGTTATTTCCGAGGCAAGCTATGTCAACAGGACGTGTATGTGTGGAAAATTAAGGCCAAGTTTGCTGACGGTAAAAAAGTGGTAAAAGCAGGTGATTTAACGTTGTTAAGATAAGGGGTTGGGTGTTAAATAGAAGCAGTTATTTCAAGGGAGTGCTCCTGCTGGCGATGTTGGTCATCATGCAATGCTTTGCGCAGGCTCAAAAATTTTCGAAGTCCGAGTTGAAGGAATTGGAAGAGGCGGACCAGCTAATGGAGTTTGCGGACTATTGGAATGCCCTGAAAATCTACCGCAGCATTTATTTTGAACACAAGAATGATGCAGCGCTTAATTATAAAATGGGCTTCTGTTCTTTCCATTTGCGAAAATACCAGCAAGACGCCCTGGATTACTTTGAAAAAGCCAGCAATCAAAATCACGTACCTGCTTACCTCTATTTGGGCCAAAGTTATCACCTGGAAATGCGGTTTGACGAGGCCCTTCAGTATTATAAAAAGTACATGGCTGAATCGACACTTGAAGATTCGGCCAGTCGGGCTGTTTCGCGGTTCATCGAAGTAAGCCATCGGGCCAAACAAATGGTCAATGATAAAAAGGCTTTTACCGTTAAAAATATGGGACTGGCTGTTAACTCGCGGTATCCCGACTATGCTCCTGTCATCACTGCGGATGAATCCATGCTGGTTTTTACCTCACGCAGGGCCGAAAGCACCGGGCGACTTCGGGATCCTTACAATGAATTTTACGAGGATGTCTATTTTTCCATGAACGATGGTGAAAAGTGGCAGGATGCAGAGAGCATTGGTAAAAACATCAACACGGCAACACACGATGCCTGCGTTGGTGGGACTCCCGATGGAAAACGGTTGATCATTTACCGCACCAACAAGGAAATGACGGGCGGTGATTTGTATTGGACATTTGCCAACAGCGAAGGCTGGCAAAAGCCCAAGAAGTTTGACGAACGCATCAATTCCGATTGGCAAGAAGCGAGCGCGACTTATTCTTCTGATGGCAACATTATGATATTTTCCAGCAGCCGACCCGGAGGTTTTGGAGGTAAGGACTTGTATCGATCTATTCGCTTCGGCAATGGCGATTGGAGCTTGCCAGTCAACCTCGGTCCGCAGGTGAATTCGTCCTTTGATGAGGATGGCCCTTTTTTGCATCCCGACAACCGTAGTTTGTTTTTTAGTTCACGGGGACATACGACCATGGGTGGGTATGATGTTTTTAGTGTCACCCGCACCGATAGCGGTTCCTGGTCTATTCCGCAGAATGTTGGCTATCCGCTCAACACGGTTTCCGATGACATTTATTTTGTGCTTTCCGGAGATGGCAAACGGGGATATTATTCTTCCAATACTGAGGGTGGATTTGGAGAGCAGGACATTTATGAAGTGTACATGCCTGAAAACAGGTTGAACCTCAATGTGGTGAAAGGATTTGTGTTGGAGAAGGGGAGCGACCAACCCGTTCAGGCTGAACTCACCTTAATCAATCAAGACGATCGCAGCATGGAAGGTTTCTATCTGTCCAATGCTACCAGTGGTAAATACCTGCTGATTTTGGTCCCTGGTCGCGACTACAAGATCATTGTAGAAGCAGAAGGATATGGCACCCAAACGATTTCAATGAATTATGCCGATAAGAAGGGACTCAATGAAATATTTAGGGATTTAAAATTGCCAAAACTGACAGAAGAATAGATGAGGCAGGCGCTCTTCATATTATTTGTGGTACTGTTCTCCTGGAATGCGTACGGGCAAGACCCGCAATTTTCGCAGTTCTATTCAGCTCCTATGTACCTCAATCCAGCTTTTGCAGGCAACACCCTTCAAAGCCGGTTTGTGGCCAATTACCGCAACCAGTGGCCCTCCATTCCGGGTGCATTTGTGTCTTATGCCTTGTCGTATGATCACAATTTTGAAGACATCAACAGTGGTGTTGCTCTGGCGATTCAACACGACAAAGCTGGTTCGGCTGGATTGCGCTACACCAATTTTGCCACACAATATTCTTACACCATTAAACTCTCGCGGAGATGGGCAGCCAAGCCCGGTCTGAATTTTTCTTACACCATTCGCGACATCGACTATTCGGAACTGTTATTTGGCGATCAGCTGCTTAGTCAAAACAGTTCTTCTATTTCCGTACCCACCCGCGAAAAACCCGTCACCTATGCTGATATTGGTGCAGGAGGGTTGCTGTATTCCCGCAATGTGTGGGTTGGAATGGCGGCCCAGCATTTGAATCAACCCAACCAATCGTTGATAGGGGGCGAAAGCAAGTTGCCAATTCGGTTTTCCCTGCATGGCGGGTACAACATTACCGTTTCCAAGTCGGTAAAAAAGCTTACCCTTTCCAGCATTACGTTGACCGGTAATTACAAGGCACAGCAGAAGTGGGATCAGCTTGATTTGGGCCTGTATTTCGACTACAAACCATTTGTCGTAGGGCTTTGGTACCGAGGCTTGCCTGCCTTGAAAAGCGAGGAAGGGAACATAAACCACGATGCTTTGGTGGTGTTGTTGGGCTATAAAATCAATGATTTTCGCGTTGGATACAGTTATGACCTCACCATTTCGCGCTTGTTGACAAATACGGGTGGAGCACACGAAATTTCAGTGATTTACGAGTTTGCCTCTTCCGACAAAAAACGCAAAAGAAAACGCCAACGCTTTTTGGTACCCTGCGCGAAGTTTTAGTAATTAAGAATTTGCCTTCCTGCGCTTCTTTTCTGCAACAATCAATTTGAGCTCTTTGCCCATTTGACCTGCAATGGCCGTGTTTTCCTGCGCACGTCTGATGAGGTAAGGTATGGCCGATTTTACCGGGCCATAAGGGAGGTATTTGGTGACATTGTAGCCACTTTTTGACAGGTTATAACTGAGGTAGTCGCTCATCCCATAAAGCTGTGAGAAATAGACGCTCCCGTGATTGTTGGGCAATTTTTTGGCAGCCATCAGTTCGACCAACCGTTTGCAACTGTCTTCGTTGTGTGTACCCGCACAAATTTCCACTTGATCAATGTTGTCAATGGCCAATGCTAGTGCAGCATTGTAGTCTTTGTCGGTATTGGGTTTGCTCGACTGCATGAAAGTCGTGTATCCTTTTTCTTCGGCCCGTCTATTTTCCTTTTCCAGGTAAGCACCACGCACGATTTTTACGCCCAAAATATAGTTGTTGGTTCGAGCCTGTTCGATCAGTTGGTGAAAATAAGACAGTCGGTCGTGTCGGTACATTTGCAGGGTGGTAAACACAATGGCGCGTTGACCGTTGAACTGTTTTATCATCGCCTCAGCCAATTGATCAATGGCCACCTGAATCCAGGTTTCTTCAGCGTCAATGTACAAAGGCACCTGCTTGTCGCTGGCCGCCTGACACAATTTTTGCAACCGTTGTTTTACCCGCTCATATTCATCCGATTCTTCGGAAGACAGCGTTTCATTGGCGGATACTTTTTCCAACAATTTGAATCGGGCAATGCCCGTCACCTTCATGCAACCAATCGGAATGCCGGGTTCTTTACCAGCGAGTTCAACTACTTCCAATAGCTCGTTGGTTGTTTCGTCAAAATCAGACTCGCGTTCCTGGCCTTCAACAGAGTAATCCAGGATGGCTCCAATGCCTGCAGTACTTAGTTTTTGCACCACTTTTTTGCATTCATCAATCGTCTCTCCACCGCAAAATTGCCGAAAGGTGCTGGCCTTGATCACCCACTCCACAGGAAGGTGCAGTTTCAATGATATCAGAGCCATTTGGGAAGAAACCTTCACGAAGAAGGGATTGCCCATCAGCCGAAAAATGAAATAAGAGAAGTTTAATTCGCCATCGTTGAGGTGCTCAAACGCAATGGTTGTATCCTTAAAGGAAACCGTTTTTTTTATGGAAATGGTAGGCTCTGACATGGCGTGCAATACACTGCAAAATAAAATTTTTTGTGCCCGTAAAACAAATGAAGAGGCTGTAAAGTTTAACAACCGCCAGCAGGCCTAGCGTTGGGTGAGTTTGTCAACATTTTCGCGAATCATCTGCAAACACAAATCAATGGTGTGTTTGTGGGTGCGGAATGACAGCACTGCCAGGCGAATGAAGAAGGTACCATCAATCGTAGTACTGGATAAAAATACCCGTCCATCCTGTTGCATAGCCTCCGTCAGCTGCTCATTAAAAACATTGGCGTCACCTGTTTTTGGGACATACCGAAATATGGCCACGGACAGATCCGGTGTGGGCCCCACTTCAAATCCTTCCCAAGAACCGATTTCCTGATGGAAATAACGGGCCAACCAAATCTTTTCACTCAACGCAGCTCTGAATGGACGCACTCCGAACAGGTGCAGAGGCAGCCAAAGGCGCAGGCCCCGAAAGTGTTTGCTCAACTCTGGAGAGTAGTCCGCTGGAGAGGGTTCATAAGCATCGTCTACCACATCCTGCATGTAATTGGCATAGTAGTGAAAAGTCTCCCGTAAGTGTTGCTCGTTTTTCACCAACACTGTGCCCAGCCCATAAGGCAAGAACAATCCTTTGTGCGGGTCTATTACTACAGAGTCACTCTTTTCCATGCCTTTAAACAGCTCCTTCGTTTCGTCACACATGATGAAAAAACCACCGTAAGCGGCATCAATGTGGTACCACAAATCCTGTTGTTGGGCGATGTCTCCAATGATGTCTAGCGGGTCCATGGCTCCGGTGTCGGTAGTACCGGCATTGGCAACGACCAAAAAGGGAAGTAATCCATCATTTCGGTCCTGGTTGATCATCGTTTCCAGCTCGTTGCTGTTCATTCGAAAATGATCGTCAACCGGCACGAAACGAACGATGCTTTCGCCCAGACCTGCTATGCGAATGGCCCGTGCGACACTGTGGTGCGCTTGCCCAGAAAGGTAGATGACAGCACGGTGAAAATCGGCTGCTTTTAAGCCTTTGGCATCTCGAGCGGTGGCAATGGCAATTAAGTTGGCAATAGACCCCCCCGAAGTTAGGTTGCCAGCAGCAGTCGTGGGATAACCAATAAGTTCGGACATCCAACGTATCAATTGATTCTCTATGCGAACGGCTCCCGGAGAAGCGAAAAAGACGCCTGAAAACCGATTGGTGATGGCCGCCAAAAAATCGCCCATGGCAGCGGGGTAAATTCCTCCTCCAGGTATATATCCCAAATGCCCGTGAGAAGCGGGGTTGAGGCCGGGTCGGTCCACGTGATTTTCAAATAATTCGAGCAGGGTATCCAACGAAGCCGGATCTTCCGAGATAGGATGGGCGAGTATCCCTTTTCCTTTGTCCTCGGTGGTGATGTAAGTCGGAACCGTTTCGTTGTGCTCCAAAAATTTTTCTGCGTAATTGTGCAACGCGGTATTCCATTGCGTGCGTTGTTCGCTTGCAGGCTCCAGCTGACGGGAAATCTTCTCCAGCTCCTTTATTTTTTCAATCATCTCCATTTTTTTGAGTCGGGCGAAGTTAGCGGTTTTAAAGGGAAAGGGTACGTGAAAATAATTCGCAAACCTCGACCAAGGGGCATTTTTCGTATCTTACTTCAACCATTTACCCGACCTATTTCGTTTCTATAGCAAAGAGAGCAAAAAGAGAATGTCAGACTATCGACTCAGCAATACCAAAAATTTGATCGAGGGCTGCCGTAAAGGCATCAGTCTGGCGCAAGAAACGCTTTATAAACGCTATTACGGACAAATGATGAGTATCTGCATACGATACACCAGAAATGAGGGAGAGGCGCTTGAAATCATGCACGATGGTTTTATGAAAATTTTTGACTCTTTAAAAAATTACAAGGATCAGGGCACATTCGAAGGGTGGATGCGCACGATCATGTTTCATGTTGCAATTGACTTTGTGCGCAAGAAAACGGCCTACCGAAAAAAGACGGTGCTGGACAACGAAGCCGAAGGGGAGATTGATTGTGAAGCTTTACAAGAACTGTACATGAAGGACCTGGTCGAACTCATCCAGCGCTTGCCGGATGCACAACGTTCCGTTTTTTCACTTTATATGATTGAAGGATACAATCACCGTGAAGTGGCAGGAATACTGGATATTCCGGAAGGATCGTCTAAGTGGTATCTGATGGATGCAAAAAAACGCGTCCGCGAATTAATTGCTATTTATTGTCCAAAACTTTGTGTGAATGGCTAGCAATGACGAACAGGCACGGCAAATTTTTGCAGAGCGGTTCAATAATTTCGAGCCGGGCTTTCACGATGCCCATTGGCAGTCGATGCAAAAGAAAATGCACCAACGCAGGCGTAAAGTATTTTATTTCTGGTTGGTGGGCGTGACAGTCGTTGTTGGCTTGTCGGTGCCTTTGATATTAATGGAATTCAGTGGGGAGCAACCATTGGCTCAAGATGTGTCTGCAGGTAGTTCAGATGACGCTGGAATTCAGGTTGCGGAAACCCCGATTGTAAAAACAATGACTTCGACAGCTGCCGGGACAGCATTGCATCAGGATACAGAGCCTGTGTCTGTTGCTAGTTCTAGCTTCCCTGCTACAAGTCTGGCAGAGGCTTCCCAAGACCATTTAGAAACCAGTACTGTAAAAAAAGCAGTTAGTGGTTCGGGCAGTATTAATCAGGTAGAACCTGATAATTCAAGACAGGTTGCTAGAGAAAACAAGGCTCTGGCAGGAGAGGAATTGTCGATAGCTTCTGAGGAATCCTCTGATGAGCCCGCAGATGTTGAAATACTGGAAGAACAGTTGGACAAAATAAATGCAGAATTGGCTGAAAAGGAAACAGTAAATGCAGATGAAGGGGTCGATGAGCTGGCTTCAGTTGATTCAAAAAATGAGACAGAATTGACAGACCCAGAATTTCTGGCTGGAGAAGAGGGCGGTGAACTTGAATTAGAAGAGGAAGAATCTGAGTTGACTGAAGAAAAAGTGAAAGCAGGTGAAGAACAAGAGCCTGCAGTGGAACAAGTGGATGATTCTCAACACACTCCGTCTAAAGCGAAAAAATCAAAGAAGCACCGCAAAGTACTTGGTGGAGGTCCAAATATGGGAGCTTTACCCAGAGCGAAAAGAAAGAAACAAGGAGGCTTAACCGTACGTCCGGATAAACCCGGGGCCTCAGGTGCACGACAAACCGATAACGGCCCTTTCGGTAAACAACATTTTGGAGAAAGTGTCGTGACGAACTACTGGGATCACCCTGGTTACGCTGGCGCAGAGATTCGGCATCAAATACATGCAGAAGTGAACCAACAGTGGCCGTTGGAGGTGGTCAAAACAGGCGCTGGAGATTTTGGAATACTTGGAGATTCTCCTATTGTCAGCAGGCTGGGGTACAACACATCGGTAGGTAAAAAGCGTGGGTTTGGTTTTGGCGGTTGGGCGCAAAGAGAAAGCAATGGCGTTTTGACCAGTACAGAAGTGAATGGTGTAGTGAGTCAACAGATTACCTTTCTAGGGGAACATCGACTGCGCATTGGATTGCAAGCAGGTTATTTCCATCGGACATTGGATGTGGGCAAGCTTACTTTTGGCGATCAATTGGATCCTCGCCAGGGATTTATCTATGAGACAACCGAGGCAGTAGGGGTTGAGATGGGAAATGTAAATTTTGCGACAGGCCTTTGGTATCAGTTCAACGGCTTATTTCTTGCTTATTCTGTTCAAAACCTCACGCAACCTAACGTGGCTTTTAACGCCAACAATAAATCACGGCTCCCAAGGGAGCAAAAAACCATGTTGGGTTATCGCTACCAGGCTTCTAAGTCTCTGGCATTGGTTCCGATTGTTCGAGCTGATTTTTACAATGTTTTGGATGTCAAGTACCCCTTTGAACAAATGTCTTTGTTGGATGATTATTTCTTTGTCAGCACGAGTTTGTTGGTGGAGATCTCGGACAAATACTTGATTGGCGCGACCTATCAAAACTTTAACACAGCTCAATTTCATGGAGGATTGCTGGTCGGAGGACGTTGGAGGGTATTGGCCAACGCAGGATTTGAAGTGTCTTCAGAACAGTGGAGCGCCAACTACGGAACATTTTCTCAAGCCAGTTTACAGCTGAGGTATCAATTTGGAAAAGTGACAGGGTATGAGTAGCATAGGAAACAACGCTTTTAAAATTGTTTTGGTGACCATCTTGGGTGCCACGACTTTGTTGTCCTGTAAAAAGGAAGCGGAGATACCCTGCGCTGATTTCAAATCAGAGGGGACAGTGGTAAACGGAAATGGGCAAGTAATCTGTTTTTACGAAAATCAGGAAGTCCTTCAATTGATGGCGACAGGAGAGGCAAACGATATTTTCCTTTGGCAGGACGGCAGTCGCGAGAATGTGTTAAATGTATCAGAGTCTGGAATATACACAGTGAAGCGTTATAACATAGAAGGCCAGCTAATCAGCACGAAATCCGCTGAAGTCAAAGCCTGTGAAAATGCCGCTTATTTCCCTTCTTCTTTTACTCCAGATCAGGACGGCATCAATGAGCAATGGAGCATGCGTGTGGGCAACATTGTTTGTGGAGGAGAAATAACCATCCGCAATGAAAAAGGACAAACGGTCTTTACCAAAAGCTTTAAAAACGAGCTGTTCGCCTGGGATGGCCTCCACCAGGAAACCGAAATGGCTGTTCCTTCCGGCAACTATTATTACTCCGCGTCCATTGCCGATGTCTATGGCGGGTTTGAACGCTACTCGGGTCTGGTTGTTCTTATCAGGTAATCCGAATCCTTCAAAAATAAGGGGAGCTTTTATCCCTCCCAATCCAGCAACTCGTCCATCGTTTGAGTAGACACCGAGTGGTAATTAGGACGTGCCTTTTTGTAGATAGCGCGTGCCTTTTCTTTTGTCGGATCGACTTCAATCAAGGCTTTATAGGTAGGAGTTAAGAATTTTCTTCTGCCCACGCTGACTAAAAATTCTTCCACCTTGGCATCGGCTGCTGCATAATTGTTACGAATGGCTGGTTGAAACCAAGCGGCCAATATCTCTGAGTTTCCAGAAGCCGTAAAACCAAAGGCAGCATCTAATTCAGCCAATTGTTCCACAGATAATTCGCTTGGCAGGTTGCGCAAAAAGTGCAGCCACTCATGTGTGCTCCAATCCGATGCAGTCAAATCAGCAGCAGGAGTTCCTCCTTGCCAGGTCGCAATAGCAGCATCCACTTTTTCGAAGCGATCAGATTCAACCTTGGCGCAATTGGCTGGAATTCCAGGACCATATACCCACGCATCAATGTCAATTTGTGCAATGAGTTTTGCATCGTTGTTGAGCAAATCTTTTTTGAGCAACGCTACAAAGCCTTCTGTGTTCATCACTTTAAAAGCGTTTTCAGTGAAGTACCCTTTTAAGAAAGCATCCATCTTTTCCCGACCTACCGTCTCTTCAATGGTGCGCAAAAAGAAATATCCTTTTTCATAGGCAATGTTGGTCATTCCGTCATCTGGATTACGGCCTTCCAAATCCAGCTTCAGGTGTGTGTCTGCGTTTTTAGGTCCAATTTCCTGAACATCTGCGAGCAAATCCTGGTGACCTAAAATGGCCAGCATATCAGCGTAGTCTTTACCGTTGATGGCCTCCATAATCCTGCGCTCAAAATACACAGTGAAACCTTCGTTGAGCCAAAAATCATCCCAGGTGGCATTGGTAACCAGGTTGCCAGACCAGGAATGCGCCAATTCATGCGCCACCAGAGCGGTTAATGAGCGGTCTCCGGCAAGAATCGTTGGAGTGGCAAATGTCAATCGCGGATTTTCCATCCCGCCAAACGGAAAGCTTGGTGGCAAAACAATGAGATCATAACGTTCCCAGGCATAAGGGCCATACAGCGCCTCAGCAGCGAGCAACATGGCTTCCATTTCGCCAAATTCATAAACTGATTTTTCCAACATAGAAGGCTCCGCATACACTCCGGTGCGTTCACCAACCGATTCGAAAGCCAAATCGCCCACAGCTAATGCCATCAGGTAAGAAGGGATAGGCTGTTTCATCGTGAAATGATAAACGCCTCGACCTGCCTCGTCTTTGGTGGTTGGGTTTTCAGCACTCATCACGGCCATCATTTCTTTGGGTACCGTCACAACTGCTTCATAACTGCAACGCATGCCTGGTCCATCCTGGCAAGGGAGCCATGTTCGGGCCAAAATGGCTTGGGATTGCGTGAACAGAAATGGCAATTTTTTGCCGGCTGTTTGCTGTGGGTCAAGCCATTGCAAAGCTTCAGCACCAGGCTGAGTTTCGAAATGAATGTTGATGAATTTGGTCTCAGGAGTGATGGTAATGGCCAAAGGTTCACCAAGGTGCTCCACCGTTTGTCCCAATTCAAAAGGAGTGTCAGCATCACTATCATCCAAGGTAGCTTTAATGATATTGAGGCCCTTTGTATCCAAAATGATTTTATCTACGCCTTTTTTGTTTTCGATGGTATAGCGGGTAATCCCGGAAATGATTTTTTTCTCAAAATCAACATCAATGGTAAGATTCAGGTGCGTCACTGCCGCCTCATCCGGACGGGCAAAACTATGGGCATCATCTACTTCTGAAACGTGCATGTGTTCTGTGTTATCGTTCGGGTCTTCTATTTTCTTCTCAACGGGTTCCTGGCATCCAACCATTCCGACCATAGCTGAGAATATCAACCAACAATGAATTCTTTTCATATTATTTCGATATCGTTATCATTTGAGGGGCGTAAATGTAGCAAAAGAAAGGGACAAAATGGAGTGGTAACAATGGTTCAACGAGGCTGTCCATCTTTTAATCCAAATGGCACTGGGCGGGCTCTTGAGGAACGTGAACGATAGAGTGTTGAATTTTGGCTTTCCAAGGGTGCTGCGTTTTGATGCCGGGGTTTTGCCTCGAATAGGGGGAGAAGGCGAAAAAGCAGGTATGAACGAGTTTTTAGGAAATCCGAAAGAGGTCCATTTTGAGGGTCTGATGAAATCAAGTGAATAAGGGGCAATGACGGTAGATGTTCGTGTAATTGATATGTTGGTTAAAGTGGTTTACCAGACCAATGGTCAGGGTGTTACTGCCGGAACGAACCAAATCCAATTGAAATACAGCTGATTTCCAAAATGGAGTTTACTTCGTTGAAATCGCTGGAGAAGAATTTTCTGCAACACGCAAGTTTGTAGTTCAGAAATAAAACAAGCAGTTTTCGCTTTGCAGAAGGGCCGACATTATGTTTGGCCTTTATTATTGGGACTAGTGTTATTTTATTTTCAGTAATTATTGAAAACAAGATAAATTTATTGTAGCTTTACAGCATGGAAGTCGATGAGGCAAAGAAAAAATTTATTCAATCATGGGGAACCTTGGGCTCTAGTTGGGGGATCAACAAAACCATGGCTCAAATAAATGCCTTACTGCTACTTTCTCCTGAACCGCTTTCCACGGATGATATTATGGCAGAATTGAATATCTCAAGAGGCAATGCAAACATGAACACACGAGCGCTCATAGACTGGGGGATTGTACACAAAGAGTACAAGTCAGGCGATCGAAAAGAATATTTCATGTCAGAAAAGGATGTATGGGCCATTGCTGCCAGTGTCGCAAGAGAGCGAAGAAAACGAGAATTGGAACCAGTTCTGCGCATGTTAAATCAGGTGAAGGATGTGGAAGGCGAAGGGGCAGAAGTGGAAGAGTTTAAGAAGATGACGATAGAAGTAGAAAGCATGGCGCAAAGAGCCGATACTTTGTTAGACAAAGTATCAAAAGCTGACAAACACTGGTTTACAGGCGCATTGTTAAAACTCTTGAAATAGGACTTTTTTTGAATATATATTTTCAATTTTTACTGAAAGTTTAATAAATAAAATCATGAGAGCAATTGAAACAATCGATTATTACGGTCAGATGATACTGGTAGCGGCTTACGCTTTCGGATTAGTACTTTACAACCAAGCCCCCATAATGCTGTTGTGGACACTACTTTTATTGGGAGGTTGGCAGCTGATCAGTGCATTGATTCGATTATTTGGTATCAAACGGTTGATTCGAAAGAGGAGAATAGCCTTGTTAAATTATTGGTGGGGGGTGTTGACTTTTTTTGGAATAATGACCATTCTGGTGAATTTTGGACCGGAAGACAAACAAATCTGGTGGTGGTGGATTGCGTTAGCCCCCATGCCCATTGCCTTGTACTTTTTTTACCACGTGCGTCAACTGTTCAAAGGTCGGGTCCCGGTTAGAAAGGGAAATTTTCTACCCCACCTTGACTACTAATTTTTTTGGCAAACAATCAATTACAATGAATTTTCAAAACATACAACAGCTGAGGTTGATTCACTTTTTTGTCCAATTGGATGAGTTGTCAGCCCTTGTTCCAAAAGATTTGCCCATTAGAAAATTTGGTGAATCAGCGTTGGTCATCATGGCAGATATGCTGTTGAAAGGGCATGAATTACCAGGAGATGAGTGCACTGAGAATGCAGATGATCGGCAAATCGAGTTGGCAGTGCTGGTGGATGACAGTTCATTAAATGCAGGAGTTTGCAAGGGATTGTTTCCGATGGCCACTTTTTTAGGCAAGGGATATAAGGGGAGTTATATTCCTTTAACTGCCAAGGGTAAAGTCAAGCCTGTTTCCATCAAAGAGGCGCATGGAGAAGTGGTGATTGAAAACGGTGTGGATTTCATTCACTACGCATTTATCAATACCGTTTCCGCTCCAAAAGAGCAAGAGTTTCTACAGGCCCTTGGTCCGTTGGATCGTGTTTACAACAAAGTTGCCGAGGGGTGGGAAATGACCCAGGTTGTGCACCAACCCACCCGAATGGAAGGGATCAATTGTTACCATTTTGAAAGCAATTTGTTTAAAACAGCACGGTTGACAGGTGCTCTCAATAGTTCATCTCCCTTGATGTTTGAGCTTTTGCCGCCATCCCAAGTCAATTTGCCGGGTTCACATTTGGACAAAATGGTGGCCTAAGAAACCCAGCCCGATCGCTCCTTTCTTGAATTTTTACGAAGTTTGTCGACATATCCACGAGCGGCATGCAATTAACAGATTCAGATAAACAACAGCTTGAACAGTTAGGGATTTCAGAAGATACCTTGCGTCAGCAACTGACTCAATTTGAAATCGGTTTTCCTTTTGTTCGGTTAGATCGGCCGGCAACTCCCGGTGACGGAATTGTGCAATTGGACCAGCCTGGAGCTTCAAAACTGGCAGCCAGTTACGATCAATTTTTTCAACACTTGCAGGTAGCCAAAATGGTCCCAGCATCAGGTGCCGCCAGTAGGATGTTTAAATCGCTGCACCATTTTTTATCTACACCTGACAGTGAAACTCCTTCGAACGAGGTACTTCAGTTTGTGCAGGAAATTGACCGTTTTGCTTTTACCAGCTTGTTGGAAGAGCAACTGCGTTCGACAGGAAAAAACTTGCAACAGTGCCTGGAAGTAAAGGACCATAAGAGCATTGTGGAAGCGGTTTTAGACGTCAAACAACTGGGGTTTGGACAGTCGCCCAAGGCGCTCATTCCGTTTCATTCAAACGGAGAATTAACCAGGACGGCACTTGAGGAGCATTTTGTTGAAGCAATAGCTTATGCTCAAAACAATGGCGGAGCAACCGTTATCCATTTCACCGTGGCAGAAGAACACCTGGAACGTGTAAAACAGCATGTTGCAGCCGTTCGCGGGCGGTATGAGGCAGGGGCTGGTACACAAATGGAGATTACCTATAGCACCCAATCGATTGCGACCAATACTGTAGCTGTTGATTTGGACAACCGGCTCTACAGAGATCAGGACGACAAGTTGCTTTTTCGGCCAGCCGGCCATGGCGCGTTGCTATCTAACCTCGAACAGATTCGTGCTGACATCGTTTTTTTGAAGAACATTGACAATGTTGCGCAAGATTGGTTAAAGCCGGACACGGTGCTTTACAAAAAGGCACTGGCTGGGTTATTGTTGACGCTGCAAACGCAAATTTTTGAATGGATCAAGCGGCTTAGAAAAGCGGATCTTGCCGAAGGTGATTGGGATGCACTGCGCAATTTTGTGACCGAAGAACTGGGTCTCTCTGCAACAGCCCCTGAAGACTTAGCTGCGTGGATCGACCTATTGAATCGTCCGATCAGAGTGTGTGGCATGGTTCGAAATGAAGGAGAGCCGGGGGGCGGTCCGTTCTGGGTTCGGGAAGAATCGGGAGCCCATTCATTGCAAATAGTTGAGAAAGCTCAGGTGCAAATGGAAGATCCGCAACAAGCAGCCATGCTGTTAAAATCGACTCACTTTAATCCGGTTGATCTGATTTGCGCATTTCGCGATGTCGATGGTAATGCCTTTCCCTTGGAAGATTTTCGCGACCCTCAAACAGGCTTTATTACTGAAAAATCACATGCTGGATCGCCCATCAAATCGATGGAATTACCAGGTTTGTGGAACGGAGCCATGGCTCGATGGATAACTGTATTCGTAGAAGTGCCCATCACCACTTTTAATCCGGTTAAAACGGTCAACGACCTGCTTAAGTCTGCTCATCAGCCAAAGGTGCTATAGCGCTGAGGTGCAGCACGAACGCAACATTAAGTGAGCATTCTTGTTGAATTTGTACTATCTTTATTGGTTAGGAAGCAGCCAATTAAAGATTCCTCGTCTTATTTTCTGAACTGACGTTAATCTTAACTATTCGTGAATCTACGCAACATCATTTCTTTCAAGGCTCTTAGTATTTTGAGCACCGTATGGCTTTTTGCATTTGGGCTGTGTTGTACACAGGACGCGAATGCACAGACATGCGCTCCTTTGCAAACAACCTTTGCAAACAACAATGCCCAGGACGGCAATATCTTTAACATGACTGCGCTCAATACCATTAGAATTGATTCAGTAGAAATCAACATGTGGGTGGGTACTGCAGATTTTGAAGTTTACTACCGCACTGGAACGGCCATTGGTTTTCAAAACAGTGCCGTTGGCTGGACATTGGCTGGTTCTGCCACGAATGTAACCAGCAATGGACTTGGGCTTTCTACACCGCTACCCATTAACATCAATGTGGTTATTCCTGCGGGCTGTACTTTTGGGTTTTACATTACCCGTGCAGCTACAGTCAACGTTGGGCCGTACATGGGGTACACCAATGGTACCCTCTTAAATGCTGTTTTCGCTTCGAATCTTGATCTCCAGATCCACCAGGGATATGGAAAAGATTATCCGTTTGCAGCGAGTTTTACACCCCGGATTTGGAATGGTGTTGTGCACTACACCTGCCTCAGTGGCAATGGGGTATCTTCCATGGTTGGAGATTCCGTGTTTTGTGATACCGGTCAAACAGCTTGCTACAGTGTCGTACCTCCAGTGGCGTCAGCAAACAGTTATTTCTGGACAGTTCCGCCAGGCGCTACGATTAATTCTGGACAAGGTACCAGCACAATTTGTGTGACTTATGGTTCTGCTTTTGCGGTAGATAGCATTTGCGTTTTTCCTATTGCCTGTGATACCATGGCCCCAATTAAAAAAGCCATTTTTATCAACCCTCCCGCAGCTAATGCCGGACCGGATATTTCCATTTGTGCGTTTCAATACCAGATGCAAGGCAATGCCGGCACGGGATTTTGGACCGTAGTAAGTGGAGGAGGTGCGTTTGTTGATCCTACTTCAGCAACTACACTTGTGACCGGAATGCCCGTTGGGGTTAACCGGTTTAGGTGGAGTTTGAACAATGGGATTTGCACGCCTTCTGATGATACAGTAACCATTATCATAGATCCTCCGGTGTTTGCAGCCATGTCGGCTCCCAGCATTTGTGCTGGAAATTCGGTGCAGTTTGCTGATGTTTCCAACTCGCCAGGCGGGAGTATCATCAATTGGAATTGGGATGTTGACAATGACAATGTCGTTGATTATACTGGAAATACTGCGTCCCATCTCTATCCTGGCCCAGGGACATACCCGGTCCAATTGTGGGTAGAAACACTGGACGGCTGTATTGATACCTTGTCCGATTCAGTGGTTGTGAACCCGATTCCTGTCTCAGAATTTTCGTTTGTCAATGAATGTGAAGAAGTACCCCTGCAGTTTACAAATTTGTCCAATGTAGCAACCGGTTCAATTACAGGATTTCAATGGACCTTTGGTGATGGGAATTCGGCCAATGTGGCAAGTCCGACCAACGCGTATAGTCCTGGCGGTAATTATTCGGCCCTGCTAATGGTGACTTCCGATAGCGGCTGTATAGACACTACGGCTCATACGGTTCAAGTTTACCATAATCCTGAGCCAATAATGATAGCTCCAGATGAGTGTCAAAACATCACAGCAATTTTTACCGATGCTTCTACCTCAACAGGGGGAGTCATTACTAACTGGACGTGGAATTTTGCGGACGGTACTCCTACATCAACAGATACTAACACTTCTCATGACTATGCTGCTCCGGGTACATATAATGTAACGCTGACGGTGGTTACCGATCAGGGGTGCGCAGATTCGATCATAGAACCAGTGGTCATTCATCCGGTACCCGAACCAGACTTTGAGTTTTCAGATACGATTTGTCAAAACCAGGGAGCATTCTTTGTGGATTTGACCACGATTTCCTCGGGAACTGTGAATAGTTGGAACTGGGAACAGGAAGATGGCGGTTTGTCGACCCTTCAAAATCCGGTTTACTACTTCTCAGAATTTGGAACCTTTGTAACGGCATTAACAGTGGTTTCCAACCAAGGATGTGTCAATGCCACGATCAAAAACGTTATGGTGCAACCGCAACCGATTGCGAAATTTGCCTTTGTCAGAGATGGTGTTTGTGCCGGTACTCCAGTGCGTTTTGTTGAAGGAACTGATTTACAGGATCCCAATAGTACGGTTACTTATAAATGGGATTTTGGAGATGGAGGTTCTTCGGAAGTGGCCAATCCAAATTACACGTTTAAAAAGCCGGGAGTCTTTACCGTTGATTTTACGGTTGAGAATGGCTTTACTTGCATTGATTCCTTGTCGCGAGACATTACCATCAATGCCAATCCGGTAGTTGATTTTAAACCAGATGTACAGGGATCTTGTTTCCCATTGTGTGTGGTTTTTCAAAATCAAACGACCATCGAAACGGGTGAGCACCTCAATTATGTTTGGGATTTGGGAGACAGCACCATCAGCAACGCCTTCAATCCAACGCATTGTTATGGTGATCTGAGTGAAGAATTGATTCAGTACTCTGTCAACCTGCATGTAGAATCTGATTTTGGTTGCCAGGGTAGTGTGAGTAAAGGCCGCTTGTTGGACGTTTATCCCAACCCAGTGGCGCGTTTCGAACCCTTCCCAAGAGTGGCTAATATTTTTGACCCCGATTTTCTGTTTACCAACCGTTCCATTGGTGCTACAGACTGGGTTTGGACTTTTGGGGATGGTACAGGCGAGTTTTATGAAAAATCTCCACGGCATACCTATGAAGAGCCAGGAGAGTACGATGTTAAAATGCTCATCAGAAATGATTTTGATTGCATGGATTCTATCCAGGGGAAGATTCTGGTTACCCGCTATGAGCAAGCCTTTGATGAATCTGCGGACAGAACCATTTTTATTCCAACAGCTTTTACGCCCAATGGAGATGGCTTAAATGATGTTTTTGGGCCCAAAGGATCAGACTTAAATTACCTGTACATCGCCATCTTTGATCGGTGGGGTGAGCTGATTTACCAGGAGGAAAGTTTAACTGCCAGCTGGGATGGGACAGTCAATGGGCGTCCAGTGCCAATCGGTGTCTATGCCTACGTAGTTAAGTACAGCCACGTGCAGGGAACCATCAAGGAAACCATGGGAAGCGTTAGTATTCCCCGATCAGAAGACTAATAAATCTGAATCAGGAAGATTCTTTGGCAGTCGTGGTTACCTTAATTTCCGAATGAAGCGTTTTGTGAACAGGGCATTTGTCTGCAATTTCAAGTAGCCTTTTCCTTTGTGTCTCGTCCAAGTCACCTGAAAGCTCAATGGTGCGGTCGATGTGATCGATTTTAGCGCTGTTGCTTTCACTGTCACCACAATCGTCCGCGTATCTTTTTCCATGAGCCAGGTGAACTTTCACCTCTTCTAATGGCCATTTTTTGTGGTTGGCATACATCCGCAATGTCATGCCTGTACAAGCTCCCAGCGCGGCCAGTAAATAGTCGTAAGGTGTGGGCCCATAATCATTTCCTCCAACAGATGCCGGTTCATCCGCCACAAGGTTATGGTTGCCAGCAGCTATATCGGTCGTGTAGGTCTCGGTTGTGCGCGTGCTCACTTGCATTTGAGTGCTTAAAGGCGTCTCTTCCGGAATATCGATGTAACGTTCCGCCCAGGCAGCAATCATCGCTCCTGCAAAGAGTGAATCACTTTTTCTGGAGAGCAAGTGATCGGCACCATCGAGGGAAATGAAGTTTTTTGGATGTTGGGCCGCTTTGTAAATTTGGGCTGCGTTGCTTGCCCCTACAATGCTGTCTATTGGAGAATGCATGACCATCAGCGGGATATTCATGTTGTGAATGACCTGATGTGTTTCAATGGCTTCCAAATCATCAATAAAATCTTTTCTGATGGTGAAAGACCGGCCACCAATGTTCACATTGGCAGTGCCTGTGCTTTTTATTTCGTCTAAACCAGCCTCGAACAGATGCGTAACATGTTCAGGCGAGTAAGGCGCACCAATGGTGACTACTGCTTTTATCGAAGCAATCAGTCGGGCCGCATTTAACACTGCTGCACCGCCCAAAGAATGGCCAATCAGGATGGCAGGTGCTGTGTGGTTTTTCGCCAGAAAATCAGCTGCCGCAACCAAATCGGATACATTCGAAGAAAAACTGGTATCAGCAAAATCGCCTTCACTTTCTCCCAAACCGGTAAAATCAAAACGCATGACTGCTATGCCACGTGCAGAAAGAGCTCTGGCAATATTGGCAACAGCAGTTAAGTTCTTGTTACAGGTGAAACAATGGGCAAAAATGGCGAAGGCAACAGGTCGTTCTTTGGCCGGAAATTCCAGTTTGGCCGATAGTCTCTCACCATGTTGATTTTCGAAGTTTATTTTAGTCGATTTCATGTGGTTCCTGATTGAGTTACAAGTCCAGTAAATGTAGGTTCTTAACAATAAATATCAAGCCGATAGGATAGGTATTTTTCGCCATTCGAGGGAGGCAATTTTCATGGAATGAGTCTATTGCGTCTAAATTGGATTAAATGCTTCATTCATAAACAGATAGAAAATAATTATCTTTGATAGAAGTGGAGGCAGCTTTTTAGGAAATCTCCGTCTTACTATAGGAAGTTTCAGTTTAAATAAATTGCAGGTATGAAAAATTTTTTGTTATTGATTCCGCTTCTCTGTCTCTTGGGCCTTTCTTCAGGAGTAGCGCAAACCGTAATGGTAGATGGAATCGATGTTGGTCCTAATGCTGTTAGGCCATCAGATGTTGCCGTTTTGCCTTACGAAGTGGCAGACATATTAGCAACAATCGATGATGCTGAAAACGCTCCATCCGAAGCCAATGCTTATGTGAAGATGGTTTTGAATGATCCTACTTTTCCCCCAAAAGCAGGTAACTCGGAAAAAGCTGCCAACAAATACAGATGGGCCAAAGAAGATTGGATTCGCTCCAACCCTGACAAGGTGGAGAAGTTGCTCATTGCGAGGAAAAAGAATTACGATAAATACTTCAATTCAGGTTTGCAGAAAGCCAACGATTAATTGATACGCACCATGATATTTACCCAATTTATTTCTCGGTTCCGTACATTCAAGGCACTCTCCTTTGTTGCCTTACTTGTGGCTGGTTTAACCTTTAGTGGAGATGTTGTCAGTCAGATCGCGTTTGCCCCAGGGCCTCAAATAACATCTTTTAATGGTCCGGTACGAGGGTACCACTTTATCGCTCCAGCTAACTTCAACATTTGCGAGGTGTTTGTGCCCAACACCATGAACAACAATATGTGGCACGTTGAAATTGTCAAATTTACTACTGCTGCACCTCCTGCGTTTCCTGGTACGACCAACGCTTTTACCTCGATGTTTTATGCAGATAGTGTTACTTCTACTACTGCAATTACTTGTAACGTACCTGTAGCAACTGGAGATATCATTGGTATTTACGGCTCCCGAAGTATAAGTAACACCAATGCCAATACCATGGCCAATAGTTATGACAGTCCCAATTTTGTCACGACTATTCTGGGAAACAATGTGACACTGAGAAGAAGTGGCATGCAGTTTCCTTTGAACAACCAACAAATGCATGATATTTGGTCGGAGATTAACTTTAACTGTGCCAGAATTATTGGTTTTCACAGTTGCTGCCCAACTCCAGCTACTCCGGGTCCAATTACAGGACCGGGCAGTGCCTGTCAAGGAAATACGATCGCCCTGAGCATTCCGTCTATGGGAGCTACCGCTACCAACTATACCTGGTCCGTCAATTCCAATGGAAATGACTCTATTCTCACCGGGCAAGGAACAACTGCCATTACGGTGCAAGTTAGTGCTATCTCTCTGGGAGATACTATTTGCGTCAATTGGACAGATTCCTGCACGAACAGCCTTGACACATGTTTTGTTTACACGATTAATCAACCTGCGGTTCCCGGTTTAGTAACTGGAGATTCCGTGGTGTGTGGTGGCAATGTATCCACGTATTCGCTGCCTGCAGTTGCTGGAGCAATCAATTATGCCTGGACGGCTCCAACGGGAGCAGCCATTACTTCCGGACAGGGCACCAACTCTATTTCCGTTACCTGGGGCAATACTTCCGGCAATATTTGTGTGGTTGTTACAGACAATTGTGCTCCCAGTGTGCCCGTTTGTCTTGCGGTCACTGTCAATTCTGCCCCTAGTCCGGCCAATGCTGGCCCAGATCAAACATTGTGTAGTGGTTTGACCACACAATTACAAGGAAACAATCCGACTTCTGGAACAGGTACCTGGTCGTTGATTTCGGGAAGTGGCTCTGTCGGTGCAGCAACGCTGTATAATTCTACTTTTTCCAACGTAGCTACCGGAGCGAATACTTTGGTTTGGACTATTTCGACTGGAACAGCTTGCCCACCCACTTCAGATGTTGTTGTCATTACGGCAGCCCAATCACCTGATGCGGAGTTTTCACTTCAAAATGTGTGCGATGGTCTGCCATCTTCCTTTCAGGATCAATCTATAGCCAACGGAGGATTGAGTTTAACGAGTTGGAATTGGGACATCGATGGGGATGGGTTTGCTGATTATACGCAACAAAATCCGGGGCATGTTTTTAATAATTCGGGAACCTTCCCGGTAAGGTTAATTGTAGCAAATACAGCAGGATGTACAGATACTGCCATCCATGATGCCGTTATTCATCCGGTGCCAGTTCCTGGCTTTTCACAGGTTGACGTGTGCGATGAATTGCCCATGTCGTTTGTAGATAACACGACTGTTTTGACCGGGAACATCACTACCTGGACTTGGGATTTTGGGGATGCCAGCAGCGTTAGCAACCTTCAAAGCCCTGACCATACTTATTTAAGTCCTGGTATTTACTCAGTTAATCTGAGCGTAGTAACGGATAGTGGTTGCACCAACAGTATTACCATTCCTTCGGAAGTATTTCACAATCCGGTGGTTACTTTCAATGCACCAAACAAATGCCAAAACAATACGGTGAATTACTCAGAAAATTCAACCGTTCCAGGCTCCAATGTGGTTGACTGGGTGTGGGATTATGGTGATGGGAGTTTGCTTGGAACTACGAAAAGCACCTCGCACGATTACACGCTCCCAGGAGATTATCAGGTCTTGCTAAGTGTTACCACGGAAGATGGTTGTGTTGGAACTTTAGAAAAGACGCTTACCGTCCACCCGGTTCCTGAGCCTGAGTTTAACTTTGACAACAAGGTTTGTTTAGGAGATGACATGCAGTTTACGGATGTTACTTCTATTGCATCAGGTTCAGTTGATACCTGGGAGTGGCGCTTTATTGAGGGCAGTGAGCTTGGAGATACCAGCTATTCTACTGTGCAAAATCCAGTGATAGGGTTTTTAAAGCATGGTACACATTCGGTGAAATTTACAGCTATCTCAGCTGATTTTGGATGTGAGCACACCATTACAAAAACGATCAACGTATTTCCTTCTCCGGTAGCCAGCTTTATTACCGAAGAAGTGTGCCAGGGCAATGAGCAACGTTTTCTGGATGATTCCTTTATGGAAGATGGAACAATCGGTACCTGGGAATGGGATTTTAACGAAGGAAATCCAACCATTGGTCAAAGACTGCCTTATTACACCTTTGGAGGTAATGGGACATTCAATGTTTCGCTAAAAGTGACGGCTACCAACGGGTGCTCAGATTTCTTTACCAAACCTGTTGTTGTGCACGAGCAGCCGGTTGCAGATTTCAGTTTTACCCAAGTGGACAGTTGCTCTCCTCTGGAGATAAGCTTCGTTAACTCCTCATCAATCCAGTCAGGAGCGAGTTTGAGTTATGAATGGCAATTTGGGGATGATTCTACGTCTAATAAGCTGACTCCCTCTCACATTTATCGCAATGTGTCCACTTCTTACCAGCAGCTTTGGGCTAAGTTGATTGTGACATCATCGCAAGGGAATTGTACCGCTGAGAAAATTGCCGAAGATAGTATTCACGTTGATCCTGAACCCATTGCTGGATTTAGCGCAAATCCTCTTTCTCCTACTGTGTTGGAGCCGCTTGTAAGGTTTAATGACCTTACTTTTGGAGCCAATTACTGGGCCTGGGATTTTGGTGATGGTTCGGTTTCAGACAGTCCGATTCCAAGCCACGCTTATGAATTAGCCGGCACTTATACGGTCAGACAGGTCGTAACCAATGTTTTTGGATGTGAAGATGTTTACATCTCGGATGTAACGGTTCAACCGCAAACCACACTTTACTTTCCACTGGCATTTACGCCCAATGGAGATGGGAAAAACGATAGCTTCTTTGGAATGGGCCTTGACGTTGGCACTGAATATGTCATGCGCATTTACGACCGTTGGGGCAACATGATTTTCAGAGGAGTTGGAATGGATTCTCAATGGGATGGACGCACCAGTGGAGGGGAAATTGCTCCCATCGGAGTTTATGTCTACAAGGTAACTTACAAAGATCTGCAGGGTAAAAAGCAAGACATCTACGGAAACTTCTCTTTGATTGGTGTCAGGTAATCCCGAAGATTCGATAAATTGATTAAAACGGCCGCATTTGCGGCCGTTTTTCGTTATGCCCCTTGGAGGTCTTTTGAAATTGCTGCAATCTGCTCGTCTAATTCCGCAGCCACTTGTTCATAGTTTTCTATGCTGTCCAATATTCCTTTTACGCTGATGTAAAATTTTATTTTAGGTTCAGTACCCGATGGTCTTGCGGTGACCTTGGAACCACCTTCTAATAAGAATTGCAGCACGTTGGATGCGGGTAGGTCGATGGGGCTGTTTTGTCCGGTGGCTATATCTTTTGTGAAGCCAGCCTGGTAATCGCTGATTTGAACCACTTTTCTTCCACCAAGCTGACTGGGAGGCTCTGAGCGAAATCCTGTCATCATGCGTTGGATGAGTTCCGCTCCTGCTTTTCCCTTCTTGGTGATCGAAATGAGGTGCTCCTTGTAAAAACCATATTTCAAGTACAGATCCAACATTTTTTCGAAGAAACTGCTGTTTTCTCCTTTGGCCCATGCGGCAATTTCAGCGATAACTACAGACGAGATAACCGCGTCTTTGTCTCGCACAGCGTCACCGATCAGGTAGCCATAGCTTTCTTCTCCTCCAGCGATAAATTGTGCTTTACCTTCCAGTTCCCGGATGAGTCCTGCGATGTATTTAAAGCCCGTTAATGTGCTGTGGCAAGGAACATCAAACGAAGTGGCAATATCCTGGATCAAATCACTGGTAACAATCGTTTTGGCTACAAATTCATTCCCTTTTAGCCGGTTTTTAGCTTTGGATTGATGAAGCATATAATAGACGATGAGTGAGCCAATCTGATTGCCATTTAGCAACACCAGTTCGCCTTTCAGATTTCGGACGGCAATCCCTACGCGGTCTGCATCTGGGTCTGTACCCATGACAAGATCAGCTCCAATTTCTTCAGCTTTTTCCAACGCCAGTGCCAGAGCGGCAGCTTCTTCCGGGTTGGGTGAAATAACAGTGGGGAAGTTTCCGTCAGGTTTTTGTTGTGCCTCAACAATGGTTGTTTTCGAAAAACCCAATTGTTTCAGTGCTGGAGGTACTGACTGAATGCCCGTGCCGTGGATCGATGTAAACACGATGCTCACTTCTCCAGCATGTTCACTTCCCAATACGATTGATTCTATACTCGCCAGATAAGCTGCGTCCAACTCAGCTCCGATGATTTTGATGTTGTCTGGTTCAAAGTTGGTCAAGACCGCTGCATTCGTGTCGATCTTTTGTACCTCGGCAATAACGTTTTGGTCATGCGGGGAAACCAATTGAGCACCGTCATTCCAATACACTTTGTAACCGTTGTATTCTTTCGGATTGTGGGAAGCAGTAATGACAATACCGCAATGGCATTCAAGGTGCCGCACCGCAAAGGATAGTTCCGGGGTGGGTCTTAGTTCGTCAAAGAGATAGACGGTGAACCCATTGGCAGCAAGCACTTCAGCGGTACGTCTGGCAAAAAGGGGACTGTTGTTGCGCGAATCAAACGCGATTGCGGCCTTCAGGTGGGTAGAGGAGGAGTAAGAGTTTTTGACGTAGTTGGCCAACCCCTGTGTCGCTTTGCCAATCGTGTAAATATTGATGCGGTTCGTTCCAACACCCATGATGCCGCGCAATCCGCCCGTACCAAATTCCAAGTCCTTGTAAAAGGCATCTTCCAGCCCACCGGGGTCGTTGTTGATGAGATCCTGAACCTGTTGACGAGTATCTGCGTCAAATTCTTCTGACAACCATTGTTGTGCCTTTTTTGCTATTTCTGCTTGCATTCCACTCTTTATTTAGGGCGCAAAGGTACTAAATTGACAATGTCCTTCAGGCCAAAATGTTAATGTGAGTTTGTTAATTTGATGTGATCAGATGTATCAATTGCGAGGGGGCGTAGAAAGTTCATTTTTTATACATTTGCCGGGTTGTTTCTTACAGCTCTAGTTTAATCTTTGATTCGAGGTAGGCCGATGTCGAATAAGTTGCGTTGTATTTGCTTGGTGGATGATGATAATTCCACTAATTTTTTTAATAAATGGTTGATTGATCAGTCGAACATTACCAACCGTTTGGAAGTTTTCAAAAATGGTCAGGAGATGTTTGATTACTTGGAAAATACTGGAGCAGACGACCACCCGGAATTGATTTTTCTTGATTTGAACATGCCGGTCATGGACGGGTATGAATTGTTGGGATCCATTGCCACCAAGTATGGCGATGCTTTTTGTGCCAAGGTGGTTATTATGCTAACAAATCCTTTGTTGGAGGGACAAGAAGCAAAGCTGGAAAAATTTGAGATTGCGGATTATGTCCGCAAGCCGCTGACTGAGGAGAAACTGCAAAAGCTCTATTCGCAGTTATTTAGCTAAAACAGGTGTTAATTATTGTGGCTCGGGAGGTAGATAAAAAACGTACTTCCTTTATTCAATTCACTTTCGACCTCTAGTTTACCTCCGGTTGTTTCAATGATTTTTTTTACAAGATGTAAGCCAATACCACTTCCACTGGCGTGATCGTGGATGCGTTGAAACATGCCAAAAAGTTTTTCCCTGTCCTTTTCCAAATTAATTCCCAAGCCATTGTCTTGCACGGAAATTTTGATGAATTCTCCTTCTTTCTTAACGATGATATCAATGATTAAAGGCCGTTCTGGCGAACGGTACTTCATGGCATTCGTCAACAAATTGTAAAAATAGCTGTAGAGGTGTTCCCGATTGTGAACGGTTGATGGTACCTCGAAATCCGTGGAAATTGTGGCCTGCGATTCTTCAATTAAGGTATGGGTATTGCTTTTCAATTCCTTGATCAGTTGATCAAAAAAGATGACTTCATTTTTATTGCTTTCAGGTGCTTCTCGGGCTTTGATTACCTGCATTAGGCCTTCTAGATTGTTCTGAAGGTGTTCGGAGGTTCCGGTCAGTCTTTCGAGGATTGCCTTGCGGTGCTCGTCTTGGGGGATTCCAGAAGCTATGAGCATCTTTATTAACCCGGTAATGTTCATCACCGGGGTTTTCAAGTCATGTGTGATGGAGTAGGTGAAGTGTTGGATTTCTTCGTTTTGTTTTCGAATTTTTTCCGTTCGTTCGCTGACCTTTTTTTCCAATTTTTTATTGGCCCTTTTTAAGGAAATGGTCCGGGCCAGAATGATGCCATAGATCAACAGAATTGTCAATGCGATGGAGAGAATGATGAACCACGACTGTTTCCAGATTGGTTTGCTAATCGTGAAAGAGTAGTTCGCAATTGGCGAAAGGCTAAAACGAGATATGCCACACCTGACTTGAAGTTCGTAGGTTCCTGAGGGCAGGTTGGTGTAATAGGCGAAATTTTCAGTTGAAATATTGCTCCATTCCGGTTCATACCCATTTAGTCGGTACTGAAATAGTGGGTCTTTTATCCCTGAAGGTTTGATTGCATCAAATCCAAATTTTATGCGGTACCGGCCGTATTCCAAGTTCAACTTTTGATCCGAAGGAATGGATTTGCCCGATACATTGATGTCATTAATCAGGGGAGAAGGAAAGGTTTTGGAAACCTCGCGGTCTGTGCGCAGCGTCATCAAGCCATTGTAGCCAGCAACTACGATGGTTTCATCGCGCATCCAAATGGCCATATTGGCTTTGAATTTTTTCTGCTCCTCCTCGCGAAAAATATAAAAGGTCTGAAAGCTATCGCTGTTAGGGTCATATTCTGCAATTCCGTTTCTGGAAACTACCCAAAATTGGTTTTGTTTTCCCTGGATAATCGAATAGGCATAATCCGATAATAAACCACGGCTCTTTTTGTAATTGCTAAAAACGCCATTTTTGAATCGAAACATGCCCTGTCCACTGGTGCCAATCCAGATAGAGCCGTCCTGGGTTTCGATAATGCCGGTGAGATCTTTTCCAGATAAGCCATCTTTGTTGTCGAGGTAAACAAACCCTGAGTCTGTTTTGCAAGCCAGCCCGGTGCCTTGTGTTATAAACCAACTAACCTTGTGGCGGTCGTGGTACACCTCGGTAATGTTGTTGTGTAGCAATCCATTTTTCGTGGTCAGCTGGTCTACTTGCTTTCCAGTATTGTCTAAAATGAAAACACCTTCGGTGGAGGTCGATACCCAAATATTTCCTTTTACATCGGATGTTAGGTGATTAATGCCAGTTGCGATTAGCTTGTCCCATGCTATGCTTTTCCATTCGGTGGCACCGTTCTCTTGTTTGAAAATTCCATTGCTATCGGTACCCAGCCACAAACTGCCTTCGTTGTCCCGATGTATTGCTGTTACAATGTATTCCTTGTTGCCAGGAAGTGCCACTTGTTTAGGTGTATTGCTATTTGAAAAGCTGTTATCCGCAGTTACCAACTTAAAAAGCCCTTTGGAAGTTCCCAGCCAATATTCTCCAGCGACACCTAGCTTTAACACTTTAACGGTGCCTTTAATTTCCATCCTCGTGGTAAAACTGTAGGGGAGCATAATCAACCCTTTGCCCGCAGTTCCTAACCAATGGTTGCCACTGCGATCGACATAGCTGGTATTGACAGTCCATGTGGGAAAACGGTCAATTGCTGTGACAGTACTATCACCCACAGAATACATTCCTTTGGTCGTCCCCAGCCAAAGAACACCTCCTGGGCCTGTAAGAAAGGAGGTAGGATACATGCCTTGCTCCAATTCGTTTTTGACCAATTTGATGGAAATTTGATCCTTAAACTGCTTATTCAAAACCTTGAGTCCGTCTTGCCGTGTGGCCAGATAATATTTCCTAATGTCTCCAGCAATTGCTACCACTTCCATGGTAGACAAGGAGTCTACTACCGTTTGCAATGTTCTTTTGGTTTGGTCAAAACGCAGTGCACACCATCCCTGGGTAGTTCCAACCAGGAGGTGCAACGTTTTATCCAGGTACATTGTGTTCACTCGCTGGTCTGCCAGTATTTCAGATTTTAGTACACCCATTTCTCCTCTCGAATAGTAATGAATGCCATGTTGTTGGGTACCCAGCAATATGTAGTCGCCAGTTTGGGTGATGGAATGAATGCGACTTAAGGAATCAGTTGGGACAATAGTTGTGAATTTTTCTCCATCGAAAAGGGTTACACCGCCCTTATAATGCCCAATCCACAGTCGGTTTTGGTTGTCGCGGTAAAGTGCACTGACAAAATCTTCTGCCAGACCATCTGCTGTTGTGTATGTTTTGAAAGAACTGCCACTGTATCGCACCAAGCCTTTTCCTGTACCCGCCCAAAGGTAGCCCGTGCTGTCTTGCGAAATGCAATAAATGAAATTTTGAGGAAGCCCGTCTTTTACCAGGAAATTGTCATAGTCCCAGCGCTGGGCGTTGCCTGCCAGGCAGCATAGAAGAATAAAAGATAGAACAAGGAATTGACCGGGTCGGATCATCCGGCAAAAATCAATGGGTATCAGTATCGATGTCAATCTTTATCTCGATATCATACTTGTACTTGGGCGAACCACCAATGGGGATGGCAAAAAATGGGAGCGGTTCTTCGTATTGATTGGTGACATAGTAAACCATGTCGTTGTCAAATGTCCCCCCTTTTACAATCTGAATGTTGAGGGATTTTCCTTTCTCGGCATCTACCACCATGTGGTCGCTTTTTCCCCAGTTTCCATCAGCAGAAGCTACCATACGGTGTCCATTTTTCGCAACGGAATAAAGTCGGATAGAGCCATCGTTGTCAAAATCAAAATTATTTTGACGAATAGAAACCACATTACCATCTACAAATGGGTAAATCTGAGCAACCGAACCCTTTTGAGAGTTGAGTCGAAAAGAGTATTCATAGGTGAAGCCATTTCCTCCCTCAGGGGCTACGTTGCGTTCCCCTTCTTCGCTGAGAAAGTAGCGGTAAAGGTTGCCGTCATCGCCAGACAATCCCTCGGTAATCATCTTAAAAACATACCCATCCAGAAACTCAACATATTCGCCTTCAACCGGGTTGAATGGGCCAAATGTGTACCAGTTATTGTCGACACTTGGTTGCACCCCAAAGGTTTGTGAGGCCAACAAACTACCGCTTTTGTAGTTTCCAGTTGGTTGAAGTCCTCGAGCATCTTTGTCGGAGAAAGCATCAGTACCACCGTAAACAGCGAATCTGGTTTTGGAATTAAATCCTTGGTTAGCTTGATCGTTTTTGCCGCCAACGTCTGGATCAAATACCCGGATATAAACGGGGTTTTCATGAGTTTTAGGCACAACAAAAAAGAAGATTTGAGTGTGGTCGTCATCCCCCCACCCGGTGGGAGCTTCTTTGCCAAATGTCACCAGGTAGTCAATGTTTTCCTCGCGTGAAGGCATCTCCTGGGCAAAGCCATTTGTGCTTGTCAACAACAGGAGGAATAACCCTGCCAGCATTTTTAGTTGTAATGTGGTAACCATTTGTTCAAAGGTATAGAAGGAATTAGTCTTGGACCCTATCATTTTTGCAGTTCTTTTAATTCCTCTTTTAAAATGGTCATAGAATTCAGACAAGATTCTTCTATGGTTTCCAGGTGCTCTTCTACGGAAGCAACGTCCGTTTTGTTCGGATCAAAGTACTCTAAATAATCCAGGTTCGGGTTCAAGGCGTTGACGCCCATTAATTCCAGGGGCGCCTTGATTTTGTGCGCCATGTCCGCCATCTCTTTCCAGTCTCCAGCTGCGGCACAAGTTCTGATTAGTCGCAAATACCGTGGAATATCTTCTAAAAAGATTTGAATCATTTCGATGAGGAAGTTGTTTTCTCCCCGCGCCAATTTTTTAAGTCCCGAGAGATCGGGTACTTCCTGGATTACCCTGGGCATTTCTTCTACTTCTTCGGAGTTGTTTTCTCCCCGATGAAGCAGGCTCCAAATGGTTCGGTACAAAACCTCTGGTGCGTATGGCTTTGAGACAAAACGATCCATTCCGGCCCGCAGGTATTGTTTGGCCTGAGCTGCAGTTGCGTGAGCTGTCAAAGCAATTATCGGTAGCCTGGCTTTTTTATCGGTTCGTTTCCGGATGTGTCGGGTGGTTTCAATGCCATCCATTTCGGGCATTTGCACATCCATCAAAATGATGTCATAAGAGCCTTTTTCCAATTTTGACAGTGCCACTTTGCCGTTGACTGCAACTTCCACAGTCATACCAGCTTGAGAGAGCACTTTTTTGCCATACACCTGGTTGTTGCGATTGTCTTCAACTAACAAGACTTTCGTCCCGAGGAGTTGTGTTGGTTCAAAGGAATCAACAGGCTCAGGATTGTAAGATGCTGCATTCCCCATTTCAAATGGGATTAAGGTCATAAAAGTGCTGCCCTTTCCGGGCTCGCTAACGACCGAAATGCTACCATCCATAAGCGTTACCAATTGCTTTGTGATAGTTAATCCCAATCCTGTACCGTGAAATTTACGTTTCAGGTTGCTGTCAACTTGTGAAAAACTGTCAAAAATGAAAGCTTTGTTCTCTTTGGAAATTCCGATGCCTGAATCGGTAACAGCAAACTCGAATAAGTGTTTGTCTGGACCCTGACTCAGCACTTTGATGGTGAGTTCTACATGACCGGTGTCGGTAAACTTGATGGCATTGCTTAGTAGATTCTTTAAAATCTGTTTCAGACGAATTCGATCTCCAATTAACTGATCGGGCAAATGCGATTCTTGCCGAATGGAGAAGGTTATTCCTTTTTCAGAAGCTTTTTGTTCGTAGCGCTTTTTGAGTTCAGTCAAGGTTTTTGTCAGACTAAACTGAGACTTTTCAAGAGTTAGTTTACCCGCCTCAATTTCAGAGTAGTCCAAAATGTCTCCAAAAATCAGCAGTAAATCTTCAGCCGAAGAGCGAATGATTCGTGAGAATGATTTGGCTTCAGGATCTAGGTTGTGGGCTTCTAACAACGTAGAAAAACCATATACCGAATTCATCGGGGTCCGGATTTCATGGCTCATGTTTTCCAGAAACTCCTGCTTGACCTTTTTGGCCTTGGCTATGGCTTGATCTTTTTCTTTTTTCAAGGAAGTCACCAACTTCTTTGTTTCTTCCAGTTCCTGCTCCAATTCACTCATGTAAGAAACAATACCACGCAGGTTGTCTTTTGACAATTGGTATTTATCCGACTCGCCTGAAAGTTTATCAGACATCAGGTCAGAAATGCGCAGTTGCTCTCTCCTGATCGGTGCCTTATTGCTTTTTTTAGCTTTGCCCGTAGTTTGTGCTTTTTGTGACATGAGTATGATTAGAGGGTGGTCACTTTGCTCAGTAGCAGCTCTTTATAGGTGCGGCTTACCGGGATAGTTTTACCGTCAATAAAGACGGAGTTGCCATCAATTTTTGAAATTTTTGAGAGGTTAGCGATGTACGATTTGTGGATGCGTAGAAAATCGTGTGGGCGCAATTTTGATTCAAATGCCTTCATGGTAGAGAGCACCGTGTATTTCTGTTCGGAGGTAATAACGCGAACATAATCACCCAATGCTTCGATCCAGTTGATATCTGCCATGGCCACCTTATTCAAGGCCAAATCGCTTTTAATAAAGATGTATTCATCTTCTGAATTCTGCGCTGCGTGAGTTTCATGAATCTTAACTGCTTTTTCTACAGCTTTCAGGAATCGGGGGTACTCAATTGGCTTGCTGATATAATCGGTCACATCGTAGTTGAAGGCCTCAAAGGCGTATTCCTTTTTAGAAGTGACCATGATGATTTGTGGAATGTCGCGAAAGGTTTCTACAAATTCAATTCCCGACATTTCAGGCATGACTATATCTAAAAAGATAAGGTCTACTTGTTTCTTACCCAAGGCCATTTTTGCATCCATGGCATTGGAGTAGGTGCCAACCAGATTTAAAAATCCGGTGAGTTCTACACACCTTTCTACAGCTTTCCTTGAGAGGGCTTCGTCATCAACGATAATGCAGTTAAGAGTGGTGGTTTCCTTTTCCATGTTTCGTGGCTTTGAGTTGAAAGTAAAAATGAAACATTAAATAATATGATAGGGCAAATCTACAGGCTATGTCATTCAGTCGCAAACGCGCAGTCGAATTTGGCTATTACTCATCGATGAAAATGGTATTACAACGAAAGCGTCTGATCGGGGGAGCCTAAATATCCGTAAAAAAAAGGAATAAGAGAACATCGAATAGCGGGATGAGCAACGTGTTAAGGGAGATTAACTACAATTGAGGCCTCAAATACGTTCAACGGTGCGATTAGTGTCATTAGTCGGAAAAATCACGCACTCATCGATTATAGTCCTTGGGAACAGTAAGAGATTACTAGTTTGGACCTCACAATAACAAATGAGTGCCCAATTTACAAACCCCTTGTATTAGCTATGGGAAAAGAAAAGAAAATTATTGTAGCAGGTGGAGCCGGCTACCTTGGATCTCACACCGTGGTGGAGTTAATTGAACAAGGTTTTGAGCCTGTTATCATCGATAATTTCTCAAATTCTCACCCGGACAGCATTAAAGGAATCGAAGCAATTGTTGGAAGAAAAATTAAGGTATACGAGGCGGACTGTAGAAACAGGAAGAAACTCTTCAACATTTTTTCCGAAGAAGGAGATATTTATGGAGTGATTCATTTTGCGGCCTATAAGTCTGTTGAAGAGTCATCCCGATTTCCACTGCTTTACTACGACAACAATGTAGGTTCACTGTTGGCTATGTTGAACATGGTAGAGCGTTTTGAAATTGAAAATTTTGTTTTTTCCTCTTCTTGTGCTGTTTACGGCTCTTTGAAACATTTTCCCGTTCAGGAAAGCACTGTGCTGGGCAAAGCAGAATCGCCCTACGGCATGACCAAGCAGGTGTGTGAACAGATCATTGAAGATTTTGTAGAGTCTAATGACTCTGCCCGGGCCGCAGCATTGCGCTACTTTAACCCGATTGGCGCCCATCCCTCAGGAAGCATAGGTGAGTTATCAGTCAATACTCCTGATAATCTCGTTCCTTATCTAACACAAACGGCTTTGAATATTCAGTCAGAATTGACGATTCATGGCGGAGATTATGACACGGAAGATGGAACATGTGTTCGGGACTATATCCATGTGATGGATTTAGCCAAAGCTCATGTTCGTGCATTGGGTTGGATGGGACAACAAGCCCCCAAAGGCCTTTTTGAATGCTTCAATATTGGGACAGGAAAAGGGGCAAGTGTGATGGAGGTTGTTAAAACATTCGAAAGTGTTTCAGGTCTTGGACTGAACTACAAAGTTGGACCGAGAAGAAAAGGAGATATCCCCACCTTGTATGCCGCGACCGAAAAGGCCCGAACCATCTTAGGGTGGAGTGCTGAACGAACGTTGCGAGAGGCACTGGGAGATGCCTGGCATTGGCAATTGCAATTAGCAGAAACGGAAGTTTTGGCCAATTAATAAAGTTGAACGAATCAAATGCCTGTCGACAAAGAGACCTTGATACAGCAAATCTTACACGAACGTGATTTTGAACGTCAAGTGCGTTCGGTATTTAGTGAGGCGTTGACACAAATTGAAGCCATTGTAAAATACAATACGTTGATTGTTGAACCGAACGATGGCACAGAACAAGTCGATATTAGTGAATGGACAAGTGAAGTTCGGGAGCAAGCCATTTTAAAAAAGGTTTCAGCCGCTCAGCAGTTGGCAGAAAAATTACACCACCAACATTTTACGAAAAGTTGATATGTCCTAAAATTGGTCATTTTGATGGGGTCGCAAAAAGAAATATTAACAATCAAGTCCTCTCTGGTAGAGCAGTTTATTTATGACCCAAACCAGCAATCGTTGGAGGTGATTTATAAAAAGGGGAAAGTACGCACGTATAGAAACATTCCCGAGCGCGACTACAACCGAATTATTACTGCTAAATCTATTGGAAGAACGCTTCTCCGTTATTTGGATGAAAGACAGACAAACGCATCCTGGATCACCCGGTTGAAAATTCGATGGTTTGATCGCTGAATGAGCACCTGTAAATTGGTCCAGACCATGGCTTGTCTGAACGTTCCTAAACAAGAACGATTGACGCTTCAAAGCAAGGCTGTAACAGGGGCTGCCGCTGGAAGCATGAATCAATTGACCACAGCCATGAATTTACAAATATTTAATGACGGAACGCACCACTGTCAGCGGATTCGGCCGCTATCTGGGTTAGAAGAAAATTTGTATATTGCAGACATCGAAGTAGGGGGTAAACGGATGAAAACCACAAGGTTATTGTTGATTGATGACGATGAAATCGGTAATTTCATTTTCAAGGAGCGTGTCAATATTTCAGACATGCCTGTTACCTGTGAAGCCCTACCCAATGGAAAGGAAGCTCTAAACTACCTGTTGAAATTGGAAGAGCAAGGTCGCAAGGACCAATTTCCCGATGTTATTTTTCTTGATTTTCAAATGCCTGAGATGAACGGGCTGGAGTTTTTGGATAAATACAATGCGTTGCTCCACTCCAACCATAAAAGCACCAAATTAGTGTTGGTGAGTGCTTCTATCGACACGGAAACACTGAAGAAGGCTGAAACATATGATGCCTTCACCGCCTACCTGGATAAACCCGTTTTTCCGCACCATCTTTCCCTTTATCAGTAGCATCTTAGGGCTATTGCCAATTCCCTTTTTTCTTAATTACTGTGTAACCCGCTGTTGGTGGCTGTTATAGGAATGTTAAACATTTATATTTCACGGTGATAAGAAGTACTTTTATCCTGTGAAAAAGAAACACATCTACCTGGTAATTGCCCTTACGAGTCTCTCGTTGGTAGGTATGCTCTTTTTTCAAACCTACTGGGTGTCGCGGGCCATCAACTTGCAAAAGGAACAATTCAATCACCGCGTGGCATTGGCGTTAAACAACGTGAACCAGCAATTGGGAATAGCCAAATCAGATGAAGGGCGAGCGGTTCAGGAGTCTGAACAAATTGGGAATACCTTTAATCTGCAGGTTGAGCGTTCTGTGGACAGATCACGGCTGAACAAAGTGCTCAAATCAGAGTTGGGACACCAACAAATCGAATTGGATTATGAGTATGGCATCCTTTCGTGCAACAGCGGAGATATGCTGATGAAAACGGAACAAAGCCAGGTGCAGGAGATCAAAGACTCCCGCTACCAATGCAGTTACATGTATGGTCAAAAGGGGTGTTTCAATTTGGCCGTTTATTTTCCAACCCTGGAAGAGCATATCTACCAGGAGGCGGGCACCATCATTGCGTTGCCCTTTCTCATCATTTTGGTGTTCATTGGCTGTTTCGCCTACACCATCCATGTCATTATGAAGCAGAAAAAATTATCGGAAATCAAAACCGACTTCATCAACAACATGACACACGAATTGAAAACACCAATTTCTACCATTTCCCTGGCTAGCGAGGTATTGAAAGAGCCAGAAATATCAGGAAATTCGGAAAAGTCGCTGTTGTATGCAAACGTCATCTACAACGAAAACCTTCGGTTGAAAGGGCAGGTGGAGAAGGTGTTGCAAATGGCACAATTGGACAAAGGGAAGTTGGATTTGAAGTTCAAAAAAACGGATGTACACGAGGTACTTCAAAATGCTGTACACACCATCAAATTGCAGCTGGAAGAGTGTAAAGGTTCTATTCAAAGCAGTTTTGAAGCCGCTCATAGCATTGTCACAGCAGATGATTTACACATCACCAACATCATCTGTAACTTGCTGGACAATGCCATTAAGTACTCCCACGATGAGCCAATGATTCGAGTATATAGTCGCAATGAATTGAGAGGGGTTGTTGTCGGTGTGGAGGATCATGGTCGCGGAATTAGCAAAGAGTCTCAAAAACAAATTTTTGATCAATTCTACCGCGTGCCAACAGGCGATGTCCACAACGTAAAAGGTTTTGGTCTTGGGTTACACTATGTGAAGGTAATGGTTGAAGCACATGGTGGAAAACTGTGGGTAAAGAGTGAACTCAATAAAGGCAGTCGATTTGAGTTCTATTTGCCGCATGAGCAGGCGTAAGTTTTAAAACAGTACAACATGACACCTATCAGAGTTTTATTAGCGGAAGATGACCCCAACCTGGGGATGATATTGAAGGAGTTTTTGCAGATTCGCGGTTTTCAGGTGCATTGGGCCCAGGATGGGGAGGCAGCTCTGTCGGCTTTTGGGAAATACAGCTTCGACCTGTGTATTCTTGATGTGATGATGCCGAAGATGGACGGGTTTGCGGTGGCTGAATCTATCCGGTCACTGGCGGAAGAAATGCCCATCATTTTTCTCACGGCCAAATCGATGGAGACCGATCTCGTCAAGGGCTACAAAAGTGGAGCGGATGACTACATGTCCAAACCATTTAGCAAAGAAGAACTTATTTTGAGAATCAACGCAGTACTCAAACGCTACCGCCATAATTCGACAGAACCCGAGGAAATTACATTTAACATAGGGGCCTATCATTTCGACCATGAAAGCCGCATGCTTTCAGCCAATGGGGAAACAAAAAAGCTGACCCAAAAGGAATCAGAAATCCTGAAAATGCTGTGTTTGAGCCAGAATAGATTGCTGTCGCGTGAAGTAACGCAGAAAGCAGTTTGGGGAGAGCACAACTACTTTGTTGGTCGCAGCATGGATGTTTTTATCTCGAAGCTGCGCAAATACCTGAGGGCAGATCCACGGATTAGTATTAAGAATATCCATGGTAGCGGATTTATTTTGCAGGTGGAAGAAGCCTAAAATTGTTATCTTTAAGTCTTATTAACAAGGCTATAACACCATAGTGGGATTTTAGTCGTTAAGTTTGAATAATCATATTGTTTACTATAAAACTAATTCGATGAAAAAAATTTTGTTAGCAGTAGCCCTGGTTGCCTTTTTGGGCGGTGGCGTTACATACGCAGTGAATGTTTCTGACAACACAGTGAATACTGAGATTGAAGGAGAGAAAAAAGAGAAGAAAGAAAAGAAGTCCAAGAAAGCCAAAGCTGACGAAGCGAAGCCAGCTGCAACTGACGGTGCTAAAAAGAAAGATTGTGCTAAGAAGTGTTCTAGCTCTTGCATGGGCAAGAAGACGACTTAATATTCTGTTCAATTCAACGAAAAAGCCATCCGTCTGCTGACGGATGGCTTTTTTAGTTTAGCTAAATTTACCAAGTATTTTGTCGGCCAGTGTTTTGGCCTCTTTCCAGGCATCTTCCATTCCTTCTTTAGCATCTTCCCACGCTTCTTCTGCCCCTTCAAAGAAGTCAGGATATTTCTCCTCCAGCTTCTTTTTTTGTTCCCGCATTTCGTTGAGTTGCTCCTTGGCTTCTTCTTTGGTCTCCTCTGCCAGGTCAGCCGCTTTTTCAGACAAATTTTCTATTTGTTCGTCTAGCCAGGCCATCCGGTCCTGTAGTTTTTGCTTGTATTCCTCTTTGTTTTTCATGGTTTCTAAATTTTCATTTTTACCTCAGAGAATTCAACAATACTCCATTAAATATAGATTTTTCAGGACTTTGATAAAAATGGATGCTCTGATAAAAGGCAAGTAGTGATTTACTTTTGTCCGTCCTGCTCCAAAAGACAGTACATCAGGGCCTGTGCCGCTGTTTCAGCGGTTTCCTTTAGTTGTTCCCGATTGGTTCCATCACCCACCTCATAAGTCACGGCAGGCGCTTTAAATTGCGCATGTATCCAGTTCATCGATGCTGGTACCTCGCTGCTCACTTGTTGCATCTTGAATTGGTATTCCGGCAATTGGGTCGAAATTCGTCCGATCCAATCTTGACAAATGGCCTTTGCCTCTTCCGAAGCACCATCATCCAACAAGTAAAAAACATCGTGGTAGGTCGAGTGGAAGTCAACAAAGAATACAATTTTTTCCAATTGAGCTGTTTGCAGGTAGGTTTTTATGGCCTGAGTTTCCGGTTGGTTAAATGCACTCCAGTCGCGATTTAAATCAACACCGTGGTCGTTGTGGCGCCAGTGTCCGGCATCCACTCCGTCAGGGTTGGCGTTGGGGAATACCAATACACCAAACTGGTTTCTGAATTGGGTCGCTTGTTCCGAAGGGTCCAACAAAGCTTCCACAAAATGCATCATGGCCAGGGAGCCTGTTACTTCTGGTGGGTGCTGCCGCCCCGCCCCATCAACACAAGGGTTGGTTGGTGCGGTTGCGCCATGTTTATGCGCAGCACATCGATGGGTTTACCTTCCACGCTATGGCCGGCAATGCTCCGTTCAACTTGGTCGGAAGTGGCCAACTTCTTACCCCAGGCGGTTAACATGTCAGAGGTCAGTAATTCCTGGGCACTGACCCAGGTCGGTTTTTCTTGTGCAACAAGTGTCAGAAATGCCACATTCTTTGAGCTATCCACAGCGTAGGATGCAGATTCGGCCAGATACCATGTTTGACCATTTTCGCTGAGTTTGGGGTGATACCTTGGTGTGCCGTCTACGTAAGTAAATTGCAGTACGATGGTTTGTTTACCCTTCGAACTTTTGACTCGAAAAGCATACCAGGGGCTGTCGTTGATGGGGGTGTTTTCTGGTTTGGTGGTAATTTCAAAAGTGTCTCCATTCAGTTGCATCGCCTGCGCAACCCGACCACCCGGAAAAAGGTTGTCGATTGTGATGCCTGAACCTTCAAAAGTATAAGATTTCTGAGTCTGTTTTTTGATGGGACGGTTGGAGGTCTCGTAACTCCCCTGAGGCGTATGCAGGGTTTCTACTTTCTCAACGTTTCCTGAACATCCAAAGAGTAGAGAAGGGATGACCATAGAACTTACCACCCTCACCAGGCTCCGCTTTAAGGAGTTGTTCAAATAATTTTGAATGTCTTTTGCAAATGAGAACATGGGGTTGCCTGTCCATTTTAACTACCAAATATTCTGTAAGTCGTCTTTGGAGTACTTGTAATTTCGCTCAACGTAAGCGGTGTCTTTGGGGTTCTTCAAGCGAAGAGGATCTTTCCGAAATAGCTTTGAAAGCATGGAGATAGGGAACAACAGCAAATAAAAGACAGCAGTCAATAAAACCGTTGAGGAAATGCGTCCCATAACAGCGGCTATCTTCATCCAGCCAGTGACAATTAGTTGCTCAATGCCCGGATGAAGCAGCGCTAAGACCCCAATGCTCACAGCCAGGTACAGAAAAATGCTGCTAGCCGTTTCCATTCCCCTCCATCCAAAAAGGGCAGACAGCACAAGAAATCCAGTGACCATGACCAGAATCGTCTTGCTATTGTTAGTGGGTTGAGTCATTAGAAGAGCGTGTAAATAAAGGGAGCCAAAGGAGACCCAGCTCCGATAACAATTAAAACACCCAGCAAGATCAGCACCAGGATAATTGGGGCAAGCCAGAATTTTTTACGTTGCAGCATGAACTGCATAAGGTCCTTTAGAAATTCCATGATAGTTTAAAATACAGGGACTAAATTAATATGTTTCTCGAAAGTATCCATCAATCGAGTGGGTGATTCGTGTGTTCACCTTCTTGTCTTTCCCAATGAGGTTGGTCGGTCTTGTTAAAAACAAAATCACCGATGACCAACACGTCCATTTCCGTTTCCATGAAACACCGATACGCATCTTCTGGAGTGCAGACGATGGGCTCTCCTCGCACATTGAAACTGGTGTTGACCAGCACTCCGCAACCCGTTCTTTTTTCAAAGGCAGAGATCAGCGCCCAGTACCTGGGATTGGTTTCAGGCGTGACCGTTTGAATACGAGCTGAAAAATCGATGTGGGTAATGGCTGGAAGTTCCGAACGTTGGACGTACAACTTTTCTTTCAGGGGTAAATCGTGGTAACCTACAGGTATCGGTTTGCGAATGGATGGTTGCACTGGATGTACCATCAACATGTAAGGCGATTGGCCGTCCATGTCAAAATACTTGTGGGCCGAAGTGGCCAAAACGGATGGGGCAAAGGGTCGGAAAGATTCACGGTACTTGATGCGCAGGTTTAATTTCAATTGCATCTCAGGGTTGCGTGGGTCACCCAAAATACTTCGGGCACCAAGGGCCCGGGGACCAAATTCCATTCTTCCCTGCATCCAGCCAATTGCCTGGCCAGCGTCAATTGCCTCGGCTACTACTTCGCACAATTTTTCAAAGTCTTGATACTGCGTGCTCACAGCTTTTGTCTTCTTGATGGCCTGTTTGATTTCCCAGTTTTCGTAGGAAGGGCCCAGGAAGGAACCTTGTAAAGAATCTCCTTCAGAAACGGCTGGCCTCTTTTGCCCGAAATAAATGTGTTGAGCAGCTAATGCGGCACCCAATGAACCTCCAGCATCACCTGAAGCAGGTTGCACAAATATGGAATCAAATATTCCGGCTTTTTCCAGCTTTCCGTTGGCAACACAATTGAGTGCTACTCCTCCTGCCAAACACAGGTTGTTGACGCCCGTAAGGCGTTTGGCTTCAGCAGCCATTTTTAACACCACTTCTTCCGTCACGATTTGTATCGCCAAAGCAAGGTCGCAATGGGTTTGCGTCATATCGGACTCCGCTGGACGTCTTGGGAAACCAAAAATCTTTGCCCATTTTGCATCATTCACCATCCGCAAGCCGGTGGCGTAATTGAAGTAGGATTGATCCAACCAAATGGACCCATCTTCTTTGATGGAGACCAAATGCTGTTTTATTTTTTCTACAAAATCGCTCACTTGTTGGGACTCCGGGTTTCCATAGGGGGCAAGTCCCATCAATTTGTATTCTCCCGAATTCACCTTGAACCCGAGGAAATAGGTAAAAGCAGAATAAAGCAAACCAAGAGAGTGGGGGAAATGCAACTCTTTCAGAACCGTAATGTTTTCATTTTCGCCCAAAGAAATGGAGGCAGTAGCCCATTCTCCAACCCCGTCAACGGTCAGGATGGCCGCTTTTTCAAAAGGAGAAGGGTAGAAGGCACTGGCCGCATGAGAGAGGTGGTGCTCAGGAAAAAGCAGTTGTATTTTTTTGGCTGCTTTGCTATCAATTTTTGACAACTCCTTGCGCAGAAGTCGCTTCAGAAAAAGTTTCTCGTCCAACCAAACGGGCATGGCTTTGATGAAGGAGCGAAGGCCTTTGGGAGCGAAGGAATAGTACGTTTCAATGAGCCGTTCAAATTTGAGCAGCGGTTTGTCGTAAAAAACAACAGCATCTACATCCTCCAGTTGTAATTCAGCAGCTTCCAGGCAATAAAGAGCCGCCTGAAGTGGAAAGGATGGGTCGTGCTTTTTACGGGTAAATCTTTCCTCTTGCGCAGCAGCAACGATTTTTCCGTCAACCAAAATAGTAGCTGCGGAGTCATGATAGAAAGCGGAAATACCCAGTATTTTCATAGTGTCAATCGAGCGCAAAAATACACTTATTCTTGGGGTATCGCCACCATTTTGAAAATGTTGAGCCTTTGCTGACATTGCCGTGATTCCCTATCTTGGCGGTGTAAGTATATGAGAAAAGTCAACTCATTTGTTATTTTTTTTTGTTGGTAAGCCTCCCTGTATTGTTACTTCTATGAGGGATGCTGGAACTTGTTTTTCGGTTCGTCATTCCTGCCGCAGATCGCCCAGACAATTTTTTTGATTCTGAATATGCCATGGTTAAATATGATCCTGAAGCAGGAGAAGAGGGTTATTCGATTGGCGCGATGGCTGGACAACAGGAGAGGTGGCGCATCAACAATCATGGCTGGAACGATGAACAGGATTATCGTCCCAAAGGAGATTTTGCCCCGCATCGCTGTTATTGGAGATTCCTATGTAGAAGGATTTCAGGTGGATGTCGATAAGCGGTTTTCGAGCCAGATGCAAGCACATTTTGAGGAGAGGAAAGAAGTGTGGAGTTGCTACAATACGTGAAGTTGCCGCTCAACCGTATCCGGTAAGTCGATCGGGAGGCGCTGCAAAATTATTTCCGGAAGATATGTTTCGGGAGCACTGGCCGGAAATTGAACAGGCTGCTGAGTACACCGTGCAAAAAAGAAATCCGCGAAAAAACCCGAATCAGCGCATCCTTTTTGTGATGGATTGCCCCCGACCCAGCCTTTACGAGGGGAACAAGGGAGCAGTGGAGAATGGAAGTTAAATGCGCTCATGCAAGAGATTGTGGCTCGGCACGAGTGCGAATTTTTAGATCTGTGCGGTGCAGGCGGATTATCAAAAAAAATCAAATCCCGTTTAACACCGAACTAGATCTCCATTGGGACAGTTACGGTCACCGCCTCGTGGCCCGGGAAATCATACAAGCGCTGGAAGAATAATGAATGATTGGTTTGCGACTCTCCTTAGTTGGAAAAAGTAATCGCGGTATCCGTCTGAAGCATTTTTAGCACTAATTGTTCTCCTTTTTTTACCGATTTCACTTCATCCAGGAAATAGATGGCCTGCCCCCAATGCACCATTTCACCATTTGGGCCACTGGAAAGGCTGATGGTATCATCAATTTGCAGTTGAAACCAAAATGCGACAGCATGTGCCAGACCATCAGCAGTAATGGGGATCGTTAATTCATGAACCAGCGGTTTATTGTTTTCGATGGGATCAGGAATGTCAGTTAAATCAAAATGTTTGAATGTAAATTGATCAGATAAGTAGGAGTGGTTGACTTCACTGAGTGCGATGCGTCCGTAAGTGTCGCGCATGCGGAACTTGTCAAAGGCACTTAAATCAAAACCCGATATATGTCGAATGGGGTTGACACTGCTCATGTCATCGCATTGTATGACCGTTCCAATGCCATCAGCTGATTTGGGTATGACAATGGCATTGGGTTTGGCCAGTTCCTTGCGGGCATGTCGGAGTGAAGGATATACGCCTTCTCCCAGGAGTCCAGTGTCTAAAATTTCAGAAACAATAACGTCCACTTTTTCAGGCAGGTCTTTGCCAACAATCAATTGAGTAGAAGCTTTGTTGATGACTTTTATCTTATCAGCCATCCCGTTGTCCTTGACAATCTGAGTGGCCACTTTTGCTAGCTCTGATTCCATTTCGCAACTTGTAATCTGCGTAGCTCCTGCACGAGCTGACATCATAGAGAGTAGTCCTGAGCCAGAGCCAATATCCAGCACGGAAGTTTTATCTGAGACGACCTTTTTTATCGCAGCATCGTAGGCATCGTTTCGTCCTTTATCTGCCAGCATATCGAAATGCCAGGAAGGAATTTTTTTGGAAAGGATGGCCCGCAGGTTTTGATCGGCAATCTTGTTTTCCGGCTCTTTCTCCAATACCTTTTCATACAACTTCTGGGCCTCGTCATTTTGCCGGGCATCCCTTTTGATGTTTGCCAGTAACATCCAGATTTCCTGATCATCCGGAGTTTTCTTTAATGCTTTTTGTAAGTGAGCTTCTGCTTTATCAGGATTGCCGGTAACGTGTAGCACCATCCCCATTTTTTTGTTGGCAGCAGGGTAGTTGGGGTCGATGGAAAGTGCTTTTTGAAGAGGAGGGATGGACGCATCATAGCTCCCTTCTTCGGACAGTATATTGGCCAAGTTGACGTAGGCTGAGATCAATTTGGGCGCATGTTCGATGGTGCTTTTAAAATAAGTTTTGGCCCCCGATAAGTCTCCTTTCATGTACAATAGGTTGCCCATGTTGTAATGAGCCTGAGGTAATTTGGGGTTCAACTCAATAGCCTTTTGATATTCTGCGAGGGCCATTTCCTGCTGTCCTGAATGCAGGTGAAGGTTGGCCAGGTTATAATGTCCGTCTGCTTGGTTGGGAGACAGTTCGACTGTTTTTTGTGCATAGCTCATGGCATTGACCAAGTCGCCTTTTTTTGTCAATACGCCACTCATGGCTGAGACAATGGATGCATTGTCCGGGGCAATCTCGATTCCTTTTTTGAGCAAATCAATGGCTGAATCCAACTTGTTCTGAGAAACCAAAACATCCGAAATATTGGCATAAGCCTTTGTGTAATCGGGAGCAGTCGCTAGTATATTGCTGTACAATTGTTCTGCTCTTGCCAATTGGCCGCGCTGGTGAAATTTTTGGGCTTTTTGGAATACCTTGTCGAGTTGCTGCAAATTTTTTGACATAGTCGCTCTGTTCAGAAATGTGTTCTGAAAAGTATTAAAAATTCAATTAAGACGGCTTGTCACAATTAAAAAACGCGGCTCATGGCCGCGTTTTTTATGAATGCATTAAGAAGGAAGAAAACCTAGTAGACAATCAATTTTTCCACTTGAGTTTTGCTTTGTCCAATGACTTTGACGAAGTAGGTGCCAGCAGCCAGTGTTTGAACATTTAAACGGTGCATACCGTTTTCGTTTACGTGAACAATGCGTTGAACGATTTTTCCTGTTGGTGTCACAAACAGGATTTCAATTTCACTTTCGTCCTGTGAGTTAATACTGATTTCAACATTGCTTCTGGCAGGATTCGGATACAATTCAATGGTCCAATCCTGGTCGTCTCCATCAAAGTTAACTTTCCTGACAGGCGAATATTCAAACTCCCCATTTTGGTCGACCTGCTTCAGTCTGTAGTAATTGATTCCATTGAGAGGTTCTAAATCCCATGAAGTGTAATCAATTATTCTGTTGCTGCGACCGGCAGCTGCTTTCATGCTGATTGTCTGCCAAGCTTGTTGGTCATTGGAACGTTGTACTTCAAAATAGTCGCTGTTGATTTCAGAAGCAGTGGCCCAGGTTAGCAGCACATCGTTTTCCTTTTTGTTGGCATTGAAGTGCAGCAATTCCACGGGTAAAATCGCAGAGTTTACCCCAACAGTAAATGCCGCACCACCACCAGCAAAGGTGCTGAGACCGTTAAATTGAACGTAAGTGACCCCATCAGTTGTTGACGTTGCAGCAGGAGTTAACTGTTGTGCGTCATTGATGCCAGCAGTGGTTAATTGCACCCCGTCACTGAGTGCTACCCCATTGGTGATTGTTTTGAACCACATGATACCCGATTCCACCAAGGCACCTCCACCGTTGGTGGTGTTCCAGGCCTGAGCAGTTGTTTGTAGTTGGGTCAATTCAGCCGGGT